>JAESGJ010000008.1_pt1 | contig 778944 bp, 752 predicted proteins | sample 9266241 | NCBI WGS metagenome assembly JAESGJ01 (sample SAMN14514841, study PRJNA621669) | algae metagenome | isolation source: Brasilonema octagenarum HA4186-MV1 and co-occurring heterotrophs from wet... | place: USA: Manoa Valley, Hawaii | collected 2009-07-20
CGTAGATCGGCTTCTCGGGATAGAGCTCGGCGCACTGGCCGCCGACCTTGGGCAGGATGTCGACCAGATGGGCCTTGATGTCGAGCAATCCCAGCTCGAACACCGCGAACAACCCGCACGGACCCGCGCCCACGATCACGACGTCCGTGGTGATGGTGTTGTCGTTGCCCATGCCGTCGTTGTTCATGAAGCCGACCTCAGCTTGAACCAGGCTCGCAGGCGCAGCCAGAGGATGCCTGCTGTCTTGAATTATTGTTAGTACACAAACAAATTTGCGCAAGCGGATTTTGTAGGCGGCTGCCTAGTCGAGGCGCGCCAGCAGACCCAGCAGGCGCTCCGCCTCCTCGCGCGACAGCGGCGACAGGGTCGCGGCCGTGATCGCCTTCGCCTTCTCGATAAGGCTCGGCATGGTCTCGCGCCCGGTCTGGCTCAGGCGCACCAGGACGCGGCGCTGGTCGCCGGGGTCGGGCAGGCGCTCGACGAGCCCGCGCTCCTCCAGTCGCGCGATCACGCCCTTGATCGTGGCGGGGTCCATCGCCGTCATCCGGCCGAGCAGATTCTGCGAAATCTCTTCGCCCTGGCTGAGCTTGGCCAGCGCCGCGAACTGCGTCGGCGTCGGCCCGTCATCGCCCATGATGCGCTGGAAGATGGCGATGTGGCGCTGCTGCGCCCGCCGCATCAGGAAGCCGATCTGCTCGTCGAGGACATAGTCCAGGCCAGCCCCGACGGCGGCCGCCGCCTTGCGCCCGCGCCCGGCCGGACGGCCCGGGCCGTCCCCATCGCCTTGCATCGTCGCTGCCTCGCCCCGTCCCGTCGCCACTTGCGTTTCTCCCGAGACGCCGACCAGCCTCTTGCCAGCGGCTCCTGCTCTGTCCATGATTGTTATTACACATTCAATCGCCGCCTGTCCCATGGGCTGCGGTCTGGCAGCATTGCACAGCGGAGGATCAGATGGCTCAGGAGGTCGCCTCCGGCCCGGCCAAGGGCAAGCTCGTCATCCGCAATATCGGCCTCGTGCTGTCGGGCGATCTCAACCAGCCGATCCTCGACGCCGATACCATCGTTGTCGTCGACGGCCGCATCGCCGCCATCGGCAAGGCGGCCGATCTCGATTGCGAGCGGCCCGACCAGATCATCGACGCGCAGGGCTCGCCGGTCGCGCCTGGCCTGATCGACAGCCATTGCCACCCGGTCTTCGGCGACTGGACGCCGCGGCAGGGACAGATGGGCTGGATCGATTCCTGCGTGAATGGCGGCGTCACCACCTTCGTCTCGGCCGGCGAGGTGCATCTGCCCGGCCGCCCCAAGGACCCGGTCGGGGTCAAGGCGCTGGCAATCACGGCGCAACGCACCTTCGCGAATTTCCGGCCGACCGGGGCGAAGATCCATGCCGGTGCACCGATCGCCGAGACCAGCATGGTCGAGGAGGACTATGCCGAGATGGCGCGCGCCGGCGTCAAGATGATCGGCGAGATCGGGCTCGGCACCGTCAACACCGGCCCCGAGGCGAAGAAGCATGTCGACTGGGCCCGCAAACACGGGCTGGAAACGATCATCCACACCGGCGGCCCCTCGATCGCCGGCTCCAGCCTGATCAGCGAAGACATCGTGCTGGAGGCCCAGCCCGACGTGATCAGCCACATCAATGGCGGCCACACCTCCATTCGCTTCTCCGGCATCTGCCGCCTCTGCGAGCAGGCGAGGGGGGCGATCGAGATCGTCCACAACGGCAACGAACGCGCCGCGCTTGAAGCGGTGAAGACAGCGACCGAGCTCAACCTGACCTACAAGGTCATCCTTGGCACCGATGCGCCGGCGGGCTCGGGCGTGCAGCCGCTCGGCATCCTGCGGATGATCGCCTTCCTGTCGAGCCTGGGCGGCGTGCCGCCCGAGGTCGCCTTCTGCATGGCGACCGGCAATACCGCCCGGGTCCGCAAGCTCGATGCCGGCTTCATCGCTGTCGGCATGCCGGCCGACATCGTCTTCCTCGACAAGCCGCAGCATTCGGCCGGCAAGCACCTGCTCGACGCGGTCGAGCTCGGCGACATTCCCGGCATCGGCATGGTGATGATCGACGGGATCGTGCGCACCGGCCGCTCGCGCAACACGCCGCCGTCCCACACCGCGCCCGTCATCGTCGGGCATTGAGGCCATCATGAGCGACCTCATCGAGATCCGCCGCGTCCAGACCTCCGTCGAGGAAATCTTCCACGAATTCGGGCCGGTTTCCGGCCGCACCGAGCGCATCGCGTCGGTCTGCGCCGTGCTGACCAACCCCTATGCCGGCCGATACGAGCCCGACATCCTGCCGATGATGGAGGCGCTGAAGCCCGCCGGCCTCGACATGGCGACGCGCTGCCTGAAGGCGCTCGGCGGCGATCCCAAGACCGTCGAGGGCTATGGCAAGGGCGCGATTGTCGGCTCGGCCGGCGAGCTGGAGCATGGCGCGCTCTGGCATGTGCCGGGCGGCTACGCCATGCGCGAGATCCTCGGCAACGCCAAGGCGATCGTGCCCTCGACCAAGAAGGTCGCCGGCCCCGGCGCGCGTATCGACATCCCCGTCACCCATATCAACGCCTGCTATGTCCGCAGCCATTTCGGCGCGGTCGAGATCGGGATTCCCGGCTCGCCGCAGGCCGACGAGCTTGTCTTCGTGCTGGTGATGACGACCGGTGCGCGCATCCACGAGCGCGTCGGCGGGCTTCGCGCCGACCAGATCAGCGTCTGGGACGGGCAGCGGTAGACCGAAATCCAATCAGAAGCGCCGGAGCCCTTCGATATGCCCGCGAATATCCGCAAAATTCTTACGCAAGTCGATGAAACCCTTGTCGAATCCGGCAAGGCCATCACACCGCCGACGCGCCGGGCAGTGGCTGTCGCCGTCATCGCCAACCCCTTCGCGGGCCGCTACCAAGACGACCTTGCCGAGCTGACCGAGATCGGCGTCGAGCTCGGCGATCTGCTGACGAAGCGCTGTCTGGCCGCTCTGAAGATCGAGCCCGGACAGGCCGAGAGCTTCGGCAAGGCCGCCATCGTCGGTGAGGGCGGCGAGCTCGAACATGCCGCCGCGATCCTGCATCCGAAGATGGGCACGCCCGTTCGCGCGGCGCTCGGCAAGGGGCCGGCGCTGATCCCCTCGGCCAAGAAGCGCGGGGGCCTGGGCACCCCGATCGACGTGCCGCTCGGCCACACGGACGCGGCCTTCGTGCGCTCGCATTTCGACGCGGTCGAGGTGCGGGTGACCGACGCGCCGCGCGCCGGCGAGATACTCGTCGCGATCGCGATCACCGATTCCGGCCGGCCGCTGCCGCGCATCGGCGGGCTGACCAAGGACCAGATCAAGGGCGAGGACGGCCTGCGCTGAAATCGGCCCGCCTAAGCCGATCGGGCGGCCGGATGTCTAAGCCGGCGCGCCGTTGGCAGACGCATGAAGCGGCCGCGACGTCTCATACGTTAGTCGTACGACCTGTCCTTTGGCATGGTGGTTGCTCCCTTTCTGTCCGCCGGCCGCTGCGTCGCGCCGGCCAACATTCGAGGGGAGAGCCACCATGTCCGCATCCATGTCCGCCCGTGTCGCGCTGCTCGCGCTCGGGCTGTCCAAAGCGCTTTGCACGGGCGCGATCGCCCAGGAAAAGGTGCTGCGCATCGGCATGACGGCGGCCGACATTCCCCGCACCCACGGCCAGCCCGACCAAGGTTTCGAGGGCAACCGCTTCACCGGCATCCCGATGTACGATGCGCTGACGCATTGGGACCTGTCCTCGGCCGAGAAGGCGAGCGTCGTCATACCCGGCCTCGCCACCGAATGGGCGGTCGACGCGACCGACAAGACCAAATGGACCTTCAAGCTGCGCCCGGGCGTCAAATTCCAGGATGGTTCGGCCTTCGATGCCGCGGCGGTCGTCTGGAACGTCGACAAGGTGCTGAACAAGGAGGCGGCGCAATTCGCGCCCGACCAGATCGGCGTCACCGTGTCGCGCATGCCGACGCTGAAATCGGCCAAGGTGGTCGATCCGCTGACGGTCGAGCTGACCACGAGCGAGCCCGACGCTTTCCTGCCGATCAACCTGACCAACCTGTTCATGGCCTCGCCGGCGCATTGGGCGGCCAAGCTCGCTGCCGTCCCGGCTTCGGTGACCGATCCGGCCGAGCGCGCCAAGCAGGCCTGGGTCGCCTTCTCCGGCGATCCGTCGGGCACAGGCCCGTTCAAGGGCGTCAAGCTGTCGCCGCGCGAGCGTTTCGAGATGGTCGCCAACAAGGCCTATTGGGACCCCAAGCGCGTGCCCAAGGTCGATCGCGTCGTGCTCGTGCCGCTGCCGGAGGCCAATGCCCGCACCGCGGCGCTGCTGTCTGGCCAGGTTGACTGGATCGAGGCGCCGTCGCCCGACGCCGTGCCGCAGATCAAGCAGCGCGGCTTCACCGTCTACACCAACGCCCAGCCGCATGTCTGGCCCTGGCAGCTCTCCTTCGCCGAGGGCTCGCCCTGGATCGACATCAAGGTGCGCCACGCCGCCAATCTCTGCGTCAACCGCGAGGAGCTGAAGACGCTGCTCGGCGGGCTGATGGAGATCCCCAAGGGCACGGTGCCTCCCGGCCATCCCTGGTGGGGCAATCCCTCCTTCGACATCAAATATGATCTCGCCGCCGCCAAGACACTGATGACCGAAGCCGGCTTCTCGGCCTCGAAGCCTGCCAAGGTCAAGGTGCTGACCTCGGCCTCGGGTTCGGGCCAGATGCAGCCGCTGCCGATGAACGAGTTCATGCAGCAGGCTCTGAAGGAGTGCTTCTTCGACGTCGCGCTCGAGGTCGGCGAATGGAACGCCGTCTTCACCAACTGGCGCGAGGGCGCCAAGCACGCCAATGCCCGCGGCGCCAACGCCACCAACGTCACCTTCGCTGCGATGGACCCGTTCTTCGCCATGGTGCGCTTCACCTCGACCAAGACCTTCCCGCCGGTGTCGAACAACTGGGGTTATTTCGGCAATGACGAGTTCGACAAGCTGATCGCAGAGGCCCGCACGACCTTCGAGGGCACGGCGCGCGACGCCGCGCTCGCCAAGCTCCACGCCCGCATCGTCGAGGAGGCGCCCTTCGTCTGGGTGGCGCATGATGTCGGCCCGCGTGCGATGAGCGCGAAGCTCAAGGGCGTGGTCCAGCCGAAGAGCTGGTTCATCGATCTCGCGCCGATGTCGATGGAGTGAGGGGGCAGACCTGCCGGCGTTTGAACCACCACCGTCATGCTCGCCCTTGTGGCGAGCCTCCACGTCTTGGACGTAGATCTTGATGCCGGAAGACGTGGGTGGCCGGCACAAGCGGGACCATGACGAGGTGTTGCGTCATGGCGAGGTCGCGCCCGCTGGCACAGCCCTTGCGAGCAAGCTTCGAACTCGTCCAATCCGGAGAAACCCGATGATCCGCAGCGTTCTCGCCCTCGCCGTAGCCGCCGGCGTCTCGCTCGCTGCCGTCGGCGCCCAGGCCCAGGGCACGCTGCGCATCGGCATGACCGCCTCCGACATCCCGCTGACAACCGGCCAGACCGACCAGGGCGGCGAGGGCATGCGCTTCATGGGCTATACAGTCTATGATGGGCTGATCAACTGGGACCTGAGCAAGGCCGACAAGGCCTCCGACCTCGTGCCCGGGCTCGCCACGAGCTGGACGGTCGACGCCGCCGACAAGACGAAATGGACTTTCGTCCTGCGCGAGGGCGTGAAATTCCACGACGGCTCGGAATTCACCGCCGAGGCCGTGGTCTGGAACCTAGACAAGCTGCTGAAGACGGACGCGCCGCAATTCGACCAGCGCCAGTCGGCGCAGGGGCGCTCGCGCATCCCTGCCGTCGGCAGCTACAAGGTGATCGACAAGTACAAGGTCGAGATCGTCACCAAGACGCCCGACGCGACGCTGCCTTACCAGATCGCCTGGATCATGATGTCCTCGCCGGCGCAGTGGGAGAAGCTCGGCAAGAGCTGGGACGCCTTCGCCAAAACCCCGTCAGGCACCGGGCCCTGGCAGCTCACTGCTTTCCAGCCGCGCGAGCGCGCCGAGCTTTCGCCCTTCCCAGGCTATTGGGACAAGGCGCGCGTGCCCAAGCTTGACAAGCTCGTGCTGCTGCCGCTGCCCGAGGCCAATGCCCGCGCCGCAGCGCTGCGCTCGGGTCAGGTCGACTGGATCGAGGCGCCGTCGCCCGATTTGGTGCCCTCGCTGAAGAGCGCCGGATTCCAGATCATCACCAACGCCTATCCGCACAACTGGACCTGGCATCTCTCGCGCGTCGACGGCTCGCCCTGGAACGATATCCGCATCCGCAAGGCGGCCAATCTCGCGGTCGATCGCGAGGGCCTGAAGGAGCTGCTGAGCGGCCTGATGATCCCGGCTCAAGGGTTCTATCCGCCCGGCCACCAGTGGTTCGGCAATCCGACCTTCAAGCTGAAATACGATCCCGAGGCCGCCAAGAAGCTCCTCGCCGAGGCAGGCTTCTCGCCCGCCAAACCGGTCACGACCAAGATCCTGATCGCGCCCTCGGGCTCCGGCCAGATGCAGCCGCTGCCGATGAACGAGTTCGTCCAGCAGAACCTCGCCGAGGTCGGCATCAAGATCGATTTCGAGGTCGTCGAGTGGAATACGCTGATCAACATCTGGCGCGCCGGGGCCAAGCATGAATCCTCGCGCGGCGCGACCGGCATGAACTACACCTATTTCATCCAGGATCCCTTCACCGGCCTGATTCGCCATCTCCAGTGCAATCTCCAGCCGCCCGCCGGGACGAACTGGGGCATGTATTGCGATCCCGAGATGGACAAGCTCTTCGAGCAGGTCCGCAACACCTTCGACGCAGGCGAGCAGACCAAGGTGCTGCAGAAGATCCATGAGAAATATGTCGACGAGGCGCTGTTCCTGATGGTCACCCACGACGTCAACCCGCGCGCGATGAGCCCCAAGGTGAAGGGCTTCGTCCAGGCTCAGAACTGGTTCCAGGATTTTTCGCCGATCACGATGAGCAAGTGAGCGACGCGATGCGCGGGCGACGCCACGCTGTCATTCCGGGGCATCGCGCAGTGATGAACCCGGAACTCACGACCGGGCGAGCGCTGACTTCGTCGCTTGTTTCGACCGGAATGCCCCGTCGTGAGTTCCGGGTTCGCGGCTGCGCCGCGCCCCGGAATGACAATCGGGACACCTCATGCTGACCTACCTCGCCAAACGCATCCTCTACGTCCTGCCGGTTGCGCTCGGCGTCAGCATCTTCTGCTTCCTGCTTGTACACATCGCGCCCGGCGATCCGCTGACCTCGATCCTGCCGCCCGACGCCTCGCAGGCGACGCAGGACGAGATGCGCAGGATCTACGGTTTCGACCGGCCGCTGCCGGTGCAGTTCGCGCTCTGGCTGATGAAGGCGCTGCAGGGCGATCTCGGCACCTCGATCGCCACGGGCCGCCCGGTCGCAGCCGAGGTCTGGCGCGCGGTGGGCAACACGCTGCTGATCGCGCTGCTGGCGACCGTGATCGGCTTCCTGCTCGGCTCGTTCTTCGGCTTCGTCGCCGGCTATTTCCGCGGCTCGATCCTCGACAAGCTCGCCTCGATGCTGGCCGTGCTCGGCGTCTCCGTGCCGCATTATTGGCTCGGCATGGTGATGGTCATCGTCTTTTCGGTGCAGCTCGGCTGGCTGCCGCCGGGCGGGGCGGGGCCGGGCGGTTCGGCCGCCTGGAAATGGGACTGGGAGCATGTCAGCTACATGATCCTGCCGGCGATCACGATGTCGGTGATCCCGATGGGCATCATCGCCCGCACCGTGCGCGCGCTGGTCGCCGACATCCTGAACCAGGAATTCGTCCCGGCGCTGCGAGCCAAGGGGCTGATGGATTTCGGCGTGTTCAAGCACGTCGTCAAGAACGCCGCCCCGACCGCGCTCGCGGTGATGGGGCTGCAGCTCGGCTATCTGCTCGGCGGCTCGATCCTGATCGAGACGGTGTTCTCCTGGCCCGGCACCGGCTTCCTGCTCGGCAACGCCATCTTCCAGCGCGACCTGCCGCTGCTACAGGGCACGATCCTGGTGCTGGCGATGTTCTTCGTCACGCTCAACGTGCTCGTCGACATCGTCCAGGGCCTGCTCGACCCGCGCGTGAGGCGGCGCTGATGACCGCGATCCCGACGCAAGCCGCAGCGCCCGCCATCCCGCCACCCCTGGTGAAATCACCGGGCTACTGGTCCGGCGTGTTCAGGCGCTTCCGCAAGGACAAGGTCGCGGTCGCCGCGGGCCTCGTCGTGCTGGCGATCATCCTGATGGCGATCTTCGCCGACTATATCGCGCCCGCCGACCCGACCCGCTCCTCGATGCTGCGGCGGCTCAGGCCGATCGGCACGCCGGGCTATCCGCTCGGCGCCGACGAACTCGGCCGCGACATGCTCTCGCGGCTGATCTTCGGCGCCAGGCTCTCACTCTTCATGGGCGTGGTCCCGGTCTTCATCGCCTTCGTCTTCGGCTCGGTGATCGGCGTCGCGGCGGGCTTCTTCGGCGGCAAGCTGAACACCATCACCATGCGCACGGTCGACGTGTTCTACGCCTTCCCCTCGGTGCTGCTGGCGATCGCGCTTTCGGGCGCGATGGGCGCCGGCATCGCCAATTCGCTGCTCTCGCTGACCATCGTCTTCATCCCGCCGATCTCGCGCATCGCCGAGAGCGTGACGACGCAGGTCCGTTCGATGGACTACGTCGAGGCGGCGCGCGCCTCGGGCGCCAACGCGCTCACCATCATCCGTGTCCATGTGCTCGGCAACGTGCTGGGGCCGATCTTCGTCTATGCCACCAGCCTGATCTCGGTCTCGATGATCCTGGCCTCGGGCCTGTCCTTCCTCGGTCTCGGCACCAAGCCGCCGACGCCGGAATGGGGCCTGATGCTGAACACGCTGCGCACCGCGATCTATGTCCAGCCCTGGGTCGCGGCGCTGCCTGGCGCGGCGATCTTCCTGACCTCGATCTCGTTCAACCTGCTTTCGGATGGCCTGCGCTCGGCGATGGATGTGAAGGGATGAGCATGACTCTCGACCTCGACGGCGAGGATCGCGATCGCGGCGGCGCCGGCACGCCCTTGCTCGAGGCGCGCAAGCTGACCAAGCATTTCCCACTCGGCGGCGGCGCCGTGGTGCGCGCAGTCGACGGCGTCGATTTCGCGGTGATGAAGGGCGAAACGCTCGGCGTCGTCGGCGAATCCGGCTGCGGCAAGTCGACCACGGCCCGCGTGGTCATGCAGCTCATCGCGCAGGACAAGGGCGAGATGCTGTTCGACGGCGAGGCGGTCGGCAGCATGACGCTGACCCTAAAGGAGTATCGCCGCCAGGCGCAGATGGTCTTTCAGGACTCATATGCCTCGCTCAACCCGCGCCTGACGATCGAGGACTCCATCGCCTTCGGGCCGACCGTGCATGGCGTCTCGAAGGGTGCCGCGATCCTGCGCGCCCGCGACCTGCTCCAGCGCGTCGGGCTCGATCCGGCCCGCTTCGCCGCGCGCTATCCGCACGAGCTCTCCGGCGGCCAGCGCCAGCGCGTCAACATCGCGCGCGCGCTCGCACTCGGGCCGCGCCTCGTCATCCTCGACGAGGCGGTCTCGGCGCTCGACAAATCGGTCGAGGCGCAGGTGCTCAACCTGCTCGCCGACCTGCGCGAGGAGTTCGGCCTGACCTACATCTTCATCTCGCACGACCTCAACGTCGTCCGCTTCATCAGCGACCGCGTCATGGTGATGTATCTCGGCGAAGTCGTGGAGATCGGCCCGGTCGAGGAACTCTATAGCGATCCGCGCCACCCCTATACCAAGGCGCTGCTCTCGGCGATGCCGTCGATGGACCCCGACAACCGGACGATGGAAGCCCCGCTCGCCGGCGATCCGCCCAATCCGATCAATCCACCCGAGGGCTGCCGCTTCCATCCGCGCTGCCCTCACGCGCAAACGGTGTGCGCCAAAGTCAAGCCGGTCCTCGCCCGCACCGGCGAAGGCGCGCGCGAGGCCGCCTGTCATATGGAGGTCGCCGGCTCCGGCCACAGCCGGGCGCCTGCGCTGGAGGCCGCCGCGTGACGAAACCGCTCGTCGTCCTGAACAACGTCACGGTCCGCTTTCGCGGCGCCCAGACGGTGCACGCCGTCAACGGCGTCTCGCTGACGCTTGAAGCCGGCAAGGTGCTCGGCATCCTCGGCGAGTCCGGTTCGGGCAAGAGCGTCACGCTGAAGACGCTGCTGCGCCTGCTGCCCGAGAGTCGCACCGATATCGGCGGCACCGTCGAGGTCGATGGCCGCGACGTGCTCGCGCTGGATCCGGGCGAGCTGTCGGCCTATCGCGGCCGCGTCACCTCGATGATCTTCCAGGATCCGGCGCTGGCGCTCGATCCGGTCTATACGGTCGGCGACCAGATCGCCGAGGCGATCATCCGCCACGAAAAGATCGGCAGGAAGGCCGCGATGGCGCGCGCGCTCGAACTGCTCGAACTCGTCCGCATCCCGTCGCCGGCGCGGCGGTTGAAGGCCTATCCGCACGAGATGTCGGGCGGCATGCGCCAGCGCGCCATGATCGCGCTCGCGCTCGCCGCGCGCCCCAAGCTCCTGCTCGCCGACGAGCCGACCACGGCGCTCGACGCCACGGTGCAGATCCAGATCCTGCTGCTGCTGCGTCAGCTCCAGCGCGACATGGGCATGGGGATGCTCTTCGTCACCCACGACATCGGTGTCGCGGTCGAAGTCTCGGACCGGCTGGCGGTGATGTATGCCGGCCAGATCGTCGAGACCGGCACGGTGCGCGAATTGCTCAGCGACCCGCAGCACCCCTATACGCGTGGCCTGCTTGCCGCCAACCTGCACGGTGCCAAGAAGGGCGAGCGGCTGGAGGCGATCCCTGGCGCGCCGCCGGCGCTGAACGAGCCGCCGAGCGCCTGCTCCTTCGCGCCACGCTGCAAGCATGTGCGGGAGCGCTGCCGCGCCGCTTTGCCGCCGGTCGTTTCGCTCGGCGAGGGCAGGGTGGTGCGTTGCATCCTGCCGGAGCAGGCGCTGGCGGAAGCGGCCGCCTAGGCCCCCGCCAGCCGCTTGGCGGCGCGATCGCCAAGGCTGCCGAAGTTGGCCAGGCTGATCAGGTGGGCATAGATCGGCGCGAGATAGCCCTTGCGCTTCAGATCCAGGAAGCTCTCGTCGGGCAGTGCGTTCAGGCGCTCCTCGCTGACGGCGGCGAAGCCCGAGAAGCTGGAGCTCATCCCGTTCGGCGAGCGGATGTCGACCGTGATGGTCTGGAGCAGGTCGAGCGCCTTGAGCTCGGCGGTGAAGGCGGCGGTCGCCCGCGCCGCGTCGCTGTATTCGCCGACGAAGGTGATGATGCGCTGCAGTGCCTCGGCCGGCTCGCCGGCTTCGGTGAAGAGCGGCTCGCCTTCCTTGTCCTGCAGGCCGGCGAAGCCGCCGTCGACGCAGATGACGTGCTGCTGCTCGGAGACCTCGCCGCCGATGAAGGGATAGCGCCTGATATAGGCCGGTGCGTGCAGTCCGGTCCAGAATCCCTCGGGCGCGATGAAGTCGCATTCGCCGCTGCGCATGCCGACCATGAACAGGGGCGAGACGCCGGTCGGCTCCTCCAGGAACAGGATCGGCATGTCGCGGCAGCCGAGCACGAATTCGAGCATCAGCGCCGGCAGGACATGGCTGCCCGTCGCGAAGGCATAGGGCTTGTCGTTCGGCGCGAGCCGGCTGTCGCGATGGGTGTTGCGGTCGAGCACCGCGATGCTGGAATAGAAGAGGGGCAGGGGGGCCATGTCGTGTCCTGGTGGCGATGGGGCGCTGTGCGGCGCTCTGGATCAGATGCTCTTGCGCAAGGTGAGCTTGAAGTACAGTTCAACGTCGCGCTGCGTGGTCGAGACCCGCTCCAGCGGCCGGGCGATGCCGCCTTCGAGCGAGGCCCAGTCGAACGGGCGCCAGACCAGCCCCGCGCCGACCGATGTCGCCCGCGTGCTCGCGGGCGAATTGGCATAGGTGATGCCGTGATCGAGGAAGACGAAGGCCTCGAGCTGCTTCAGCGGCTCGGGCAGGAGGTAGTGCAGCTCGGCCTGGCCGTAGAAACCGGAATTGCCGAACGCCACACCGATCGGATAGCCGCGCACCGTGGTCGGGCCGCCGATCTGGAAGATCTGGTCGCCGGGGAGCTGGGTCTCGCCGGTATACTGCCAGGCGCCGACGAGCGAGCCATAGATGTCGTCGTTGATGCGGACGATCGACGCCGTGTTGCCTGACCAGATCGTGTAGTTGCTCTTCACCAGCGAGAGCTTGTCCTGCCGATCGATGAAGCCGATTTGCGCGGTCGAGGAATGCGAGATGCCGGGCAGCGTCACCGTCAGTGCGAGCCCCGCCGCGCTGCGCGTGTAGCTGCTCTCCACGGTCGCGATGTCGAGCTGCTTGCTGCGGCCAGAGCCGTTGCCGTAGCTGCCGGTCGCCTGCAGCAGGATCGCGTCGGTGGCGAAGATCGGCTGCGAAAGCGTCAGGCTCGCGCTTTCCGAGATGCCTTCCGGGCGCAGCTCGCGGATCGCGCCATGGACGATGTGATAGGCCGAGCGGGTGAAGCTGACGCCGAGCCGCGTCCCCCAGGGCGAGACGGGGAGCGAATAGCTGCCGCTGCCGAGGATGCTGCCGCGCGACCGCGAGCCGTAGAGGATGAGCCTGTCGTCGAGCCCGAGCAGATTGTGGTGCTTCAGGAAGAGCACGCCCTGATAGCGCCCGGTCGAGAGTACGCCCTGATTGTCGAACGAGATCTGCGCGATGTTGCGCTGCGGCTCCGTGGTGACGAGGTCGAGATCGGTCAACCCGAACTCGCCGCCGGCGCTGAGTTGCGCCCTGATCTGCAACTCGTTGATCCGGTTGAAGATCGAGACCGCACGGTTCAGCGCCGGCGCATCGACGACCTGTCCCGGCGTCGCCGGCACCTGCGACAGCGGATACCAAGGCCAGGTCTGGACCGCGCCGCTGACCTTGACCTTGCCGAGCTTGCCTTCGACGAGCCCGACCTTGAGCACGCCGTTGTCGAGCTTTTGCGGCGGCAGCACGGCGCTCGCCGTCACCTGCCCCTTTTGGGCATAGAGGTCATTGACCGCCTGCACCAGCTTGCCGATCTCGGCGAGGTCGACCTTGCGTCCGACATAGCGGGCGCGGATCGCATCGAGCTCGGTTGTGCTGAGGAAGGCGGAGGCGTCGAAATCGACCTGCTTCAGCAGCACGGTCGTGCCGCCGGCAGGGAATTCCAGCTTCGGCGCCGCCGGCGGCGCGACGACGCCCGGCCCGCGCTGCCGCTGCGGCGCGGTCTGCCGCTCGATCTCGAGCCGCTGCCGCTCGGCCTCGGTCTCGATCGTGCGCGGCGCGATCTGAGCGAGCGCCGGCCGGCCCACGCCGAACATCGCGAGGATCACGGCGCAAACGGCTGTCAGGCCGGCGACGCGCCGGCCGGAGGCCCTCTTGGCCTGGGTCAAGGCCGGCCCTCGGCGCCGTCGAGATTGACCAGCGGCTCGGCCGAACCCCTGCCGCCGATGCTTGCGGTCGTCTCCGGGTCGGCACTGCGCCAGCGCCCGTCGGAACCGAGCACGAAGCCGCGCGCGATGTCGCTGAAGCTGAGGCCCGTCGGCAGCACGATACCAAGCCGCGCCATGTCGCGCACCAGCGAGCCGCCGGCCGAAGGCGGGATGTCGGCGATGTCGGCGTCGAATCCGACGATAAAGGCGTCCGTCGTCAGCCTGGCGCCGTCGACGCCGACGAAGAAGGCGCGGTCCTTCTGGTAGAGCTGCACGTCGTAGCCCGTCACCGGCGCGATGCTGCGGTTGTTGGCGAACACCGTCATGATCGGCGTCTTCAGCGTCAGCGCGCCAGGGACGAAGGCCTCCGCGATCCGGAACAGGTTCGAGGTCGTTGTGACATTTCCGTCGATGGTCTCGAAGCGGCCGATCCGGAAGCTCGGCGCATCGATCGAAGCCGTGACCGACTTCGCCGTGCGCTCGCGAGAGCTGGAGAAATCGAGCTGCAGCGGCAGGCCGGCGCCGGAAGGAAGCTGGACGATGTTTGCGGCGATGGTGGTTCCGAGGATCGTGATGCTGTCGCCGGCGCCGAAGCGACCGAGGCGGATATCGTCCGGCACCGTGAAGGAGGCCGTCCGGGCCGCGCCGAGATCGATCCCGATCGAGCCCAGGCCGCTGCGCCCGGCCTGCGCCGTCAGCGCGTCGCCGGCGATGATCCGCGCACCTGTGATGTCGCCATCGGCGGACAACCCGGCCTTGCGACCGGCATCGATCAGGGTGAAGCGGATCGTCCGCGCCGAGGCGTCGATGTCGCGACCGGTCTTCGCCGTGTCGATGCGGATGTCCTGCGCCGAGCGGAGCGTCAGATCGCGGCCGACTCCGGCCTGATTCAGAACCAGCGCATCGCGCGACGACAGGCTCGCATCGCCGGTCGTGGTCAGGTTGTCGACGGTCAGCGTCGCGAAAAGTGAGGACAGATCGGCACGCGCGCCGCTCCGCACCGTGCTGAGACCGACCTCGCCAGCAGCCTGCACCATCACCGCACCCGATCCGTCGATGCCGTCGGCGCGAATCGCGCCGAATTCGGAGACGATGGCGATGCCGCCCGAGCGCGTCAACGCGCTGCCGAGCACGGTCGCGCCGCGGCTGTTGAGAGTGATGTCGCGTCCGGCGGTCAAGGTCTTGAGCGCGATGCTGTCGCCGGAGATCCGGGTGGCGCCGCTGCTCGTCAGCGTGGTCACGCCGACCGAGGTCGCCGCCTCCAGCCCGGCATCACCGCCGGCCGTCAGCGTCGTCAGGGTGATGCCGTTCTTCGCCGAGATCAGGGTCGCCGCCGCGCCGCTCGTGGCGGTGTCGATGCCGAGCGCTTGGTCGGCCTCGACGCGCAGCGTCGTCGCGGCATCGAGGCGCTTGGCCGAGACGAGATCGCCGGTCGAGCGGACGAGTATGGCGCCGCGCAGGGTCGTCGCATTGCCGAGCGTGATCGCGCCGGCCGAGGTCAGGCTGGCGCCGTTGCCAGCCTCGAGGGTCGTCAGCGACAGTCCTTGCACGCCGTCGACGGTGGCGCTGCCACCGGACTTGAGCGTCGTCACGGTGACGGTTGTCGCGGCTTTCAGCTCCGCATCGCCGCCGACGGTCAGCGTCGTCAGGGTGATGCCGTTTTTCGCCGAGATCAGGGTCGCCGCCGCGCCGCTCGTGCCGGTGTCGATGCCGAGCGCTCGGTCGGCCTCGACGCGCAGCGTCGTCGCGGCTTCTAGGCGCTTGGCCGAGACGAGATCGCCGGTCGAGCGGACGAGCATGGCGCCGCGCAGGGTCGTCGCATTGCCAAGCGTGATCGCGCCAGCCGAGGTCAGGCTGGTGGAATCGCCGGCCTCGAGGGTCGTCAGCGACAGCCCTTGCGCGCCGTCGACGGTGGCGCTGCCACCGGACTTGAGCGTCGTCACGGTGACGGTCGTCGCGGCCTTGAGGCTGGCATCGCCGCTGACAGTGATGGTGTCGGCGGCGATGGCGCCGCGACTGGCGGTCGCGGTGAGGCCGCCGCGGGTCGCGGTCAGGTCGCCGAGGCGGACCGAGCCGTCGCCTGCGAGCGTGACGTCGCCCGTGCCGCGCAGCGCGGTGATGGCGACATCGCCGGCGCCGGAGCTGACGGCCGTGGTCGCGCCGCTGGTCAGGGTGGTGACGCGGATCAAGCCGGACGCGGCGAGCGAAGTGTCTCCTCCGCTCGTCGTCTCGCGGATGGTCAAGGCGCCGGCAGACACCGCGATCGCTGCTGCCCGGCCGGTGGTGAGGCTGTCGACCGTCATTCCGGTAACCGCCGACAGCCGAGCGGCGCCCGACGCCGACAGGCTCGTCGCGCTCAATCCCGCTGCGCTGGTCGCGACGAGATCATTCGCCACGGTCACCCGGCCGAGTGACATCGTTGTAGCAGAATCCAGCGTCGCTCCGGCGCGGGCGGCGAGCGTGGTGATCGTCACTGCGTCAGCCACCGAGCGCGCCGCGATCGCGACCGCACCGATCTCGCCGAGCGTCAGCGGGCCCGCGGCGGTCAGCGCCGCGTCGCCGCCGGCGGCGATCTGCGTCGCCTGGATCGCGCCATTGTGCGAGATCAGGGAGACGTTGCCGGAGACGGTGGCGAGGTTGCCGAGCGTCAGCAGCGTCCGCGCCTCGATCGTGGCCGATGTCGCCGCGTTGGCGGTCGTCACCGAAACGGAAGCTCCGCTGGAGCTCAGTGTCAGGCTCGCGCCGGCATCGATCGTGCCGATCGTGATGGTGCCTATAGCGGTGCCACGCGTCGCGGCGCTGGAGCGCAACGCCCTGGCGTCGATCGTGCCGGCGGTCGTGATCGCGAAATCGCCGGTCTGCGCCGTTGCGCTGTCGATATGGACCGCGCCGCCCGCCTGCAATGTCGCCCCGTTGCCGGCCGTCAGGGTCGTGACGTCGATACCGGTCGCGGCGGTCAGCGTCGCTGCGCCCGCCGCGGCAACCGTGGTGGCGGAAATCCCGGAACCCGTCGAGGTGACGGAGAGATCGCCCGCCGTCGTCGTGGCGCTGCCGAGCGTGACGGCTCCCGAAGCCGCCAACGTCGAGGTCGCGCCGGCGTTGAGCGCGGCGATGCCGAGTGTGCCGGCTGTCGTCGTCGCGCGGGTCGCGCCGCCCGAGGTCAGCGAGGTCGTGATCGAGATCGGGCCGGCGCCCGTCAGCGTCGCCGCGCCGGCGGTCGCGATCGTTGCAGCCGTGATGCCGGCGCCGGTCGAGGCGACCGAGAGATCGCCCGCCGCCGTCGTAGCGCTGCCGAGCGTGACGGCTCCCGACGCCGAGAGTGTCGAAGTCGCGCCGGCCCCTAGAGTGGCGATGCCGAGCGTGCCGGCAGTCGTCGTCACGCTCGCCGCGCCGCCCGCGATCAGCGAGGTCGTGACCGAGATCGGGCCGGCGGCGGTCAGCGTCGCCGCGCCAGCTGTTCCGATCGTCGTGGCCGAGATGCCGGCGCCGGTCGAGGTGATGGAGAGATCGCCCGTCGTCGTCGTCGCGCTGCCGAGCGTAACCGCTCCCGACGCCGAGAGCGTCGAAGTCGCGCCGGCGCTCAGGCTGCCGATGCCGAGCGTGCCGCCATTGGCCGTCGCGGCGGTCCGGCCGCCCGAGGTCGAGGTGGTCGTGACCGAAACGGTCGTGGCCGCCGTCATTGTCACGGAGCCAGGCGCGCTGACCGAGGTCGCCGCCACGCTCGCGCCGGTCGAGGTCAGCGAAACGTCGCCCGCGCTCGTGGCAACGGCGCCGAGCGCCAGCGCGCCGAAGGACGACAGGCTCAGCGAGCCGCCGCCGCTCAGGCCGGCGATGTCGATTCTGCCGGTGGTGGCCGTCACCGAGACTGCTCCGCCCGCGGCCAGCGAGGTCGTGACCGAAACGTTTGTCGCGGCGGTCAGCGTCGCCGCGCCCGCCGTCCCGATCGTCGCCGCCGTGATGCCGCCCCCGGTCGAGGTGACCGAGAGGTCGCCCGCCGTGGTCGTCGCGCCGCCGAGCGTGACCGCTCCAGAGGCGGACAGCGTCGAGTTCGCGCCGGCGCGGAAGGTCGTGATGCCGAGCGTTCCGGCGGTGGTCGTCGCATTTGCCGCGCCGCCCGAAATCAGCGAGGTCACGACCGAGATCGGACCTGCAGCGGTCAGCGTCGCCGCGCCGGCCGTCCCGATCGTCGTGGCCGTGATCCCGGCGCTGGTCGAGGTGACCGAGAGGTCGCCGGTTGTCGTCGTCGCGCTACCGAGCGTCACTGCACCGGAGGCCGACAATGTCGAGGTAGCGCCCGCGCTGAGGCTGGTCAGACCGAGCGTGCCAGTGCTCGAGGTGACGCTGGCCGCGTCAGTGCTGGTCAGGCTGGCGACGCTGATCGCCCCCGACGCTGTCAGCGTCGCGCGAGCGGCGGAGCGCAGCGTCGTCGCGTTGATGCCACCCGAGGTCGAGCTCAGCGAGAGATCACCGGCCGTCGTCGTAGCGCTGGTCACGTCGAGCAGTCCGCTCGCGCTCAGCGTCGTCGCGCCGGCGGCGTTGAGCGTTCCGATTGTCAGCGTGCCGGCGGTGGAGCTCGCGCTCGCCGTGCCGGCCGTCTGCAGCGTGTCGATGGTCAGCGCGGCCTGGCCCGTGATCGTGGCCCCGCCGGCGTCGGCCAGCAGCGAAGTCACGCGGGAGGCTGCCTGCGTGCCGAGATTGACCGCGCCCTGCAGGCTGTGTGCCGAGAGGTTCGAGGCGGCGTAACGCACCGGGGTTTGCGTCGTGCCGATGCCGCTGCCGGCATTGAGCGCGATCGTGCCGCCGGCCTGCGACGCCGTCAGGTTGACGACGGCATCGCCATTGCCCGTGATCGTGCTGGTCGCGGTCGCGGTGATGCCGGTGAGCGCCGTGACGCGGCCGAGCGAGAGCGTGCTTTGCGAGGCGAGTGTCGCTTGGGTGCCGGCCTGCGCCGTCGCGCCTGCGGTGAAGGCGAGCGAGCCGCCGGTGGCGTTCAGTGCGCCCGTCGTCGCCGTCAGGCTGCGCAGAATGCGCAACTCGGTCTCGGCAGCGAGCGTCATCGTGGTTCCAGCGGTCAGCGCGCCGATGCGCAAGGTGCCGGAGGTCTGGCCGCTGGTGGTCACCGCCGCGAGGTTGACGAGGCCGCCGGCCTGGCCTGAGACCTCGCCGGTCGCGCCGCCCTGGACCGTGAACGGGGTCGTCGCGCTGCCGATATTGCCGCTGGCGTTGAGCAGGATCGTCGAGGCCGCGACTGCGATGCCCGGCAGATAGCTCTGGATCGAGCCGGTGAGAGCGCTGAGCGAGGCCGTGCCGGTCGCCGAGACGCGGCCGACCGCGAGGCTGCCGGTGGTCGAGGCGAGATAGGCGTCGCCCGTTGCCGAGGCCGAGACCAGCCGGCCGCCGATCTGGAAGGTCACCGGGGTGGCGGACGAGCCGATCGAGCCGCCGCCTGCGACGAGAACGAGATCGCCGCCCGCCTGAATCTGCGTCGCCGAGAGGGGCGTCGTGCCGTTCGACGCCGTCGCGACGGTGACCGCGCCGACGGCCTGCAGGTTGACCGTGCCCGTCGCCGTGACCTGGCCGAGCTTCAGGTTGTTGCCGCCCGACTGCCCGGTGCTGGTCGATTGCAGATAGATGTCGCCCTGGGCCGAGCCCGAGAAGGTGCCGGTCGCGCTGATGAACAGCGGCGCGGTCTGCTTGATCTCGACATTGGTCAGCGTGACGCCGGCGGCGACGCTGTTCAGGTCCGCGACCTCGACGCGCGCGCCGGCAGCGGTCTGGCCGACGATCTTGACCGAGCCTGGCGTCGAGGCCGAAGCCAGCACCGCCAGGTTGGCGTCGCTGATCGTGCCGTCGCGGATGCTGGCGAGCGACACGGCGGCGTCGGGCGCCAGCGAGCCGATATTGCCGGCGATGTTGAGCGTGACGTCGCGGCCGACGACCAGCGCCGTGCCGTTGCCGACAGAAGCGTTGCCGGGCTGTAGCGCCGAGACGTTGATCGCCGAGACGAGCTGGCGGTCGGTCCAGACCGCGTCGCCCGCGATCCGGGTAACGAGGCCGCTCGCCGCGTCGGACGCCGTCGCGCTGAAGCTGTAATTCGCCTGCGGCGCCGCCGGGTTGAAGCGCGCCAGCGCCGACCAGCTCGCGCCATAGGCTGTGCTGAACACGCTGGCATAGGCGTCGTAGCGCCGGGCGGCGTAGTCGAGGACTTCCTGCGTGCTGGCGGCATGGCCGAGCTCGGCATCGGCGAAGGCCTGGTAGAGCGGGATCGCGCCGGCGCTCAGGACGAAGCGGCCGCCCGTGACGCTGCCGTTGCCGATCAGGGCGGTGTAGAGCCCGTAGGTCTGCGTCACCTGCGTCTCGAACTTCGCGACGCTCGCCTGCGCGGCCGCATCGGCGCCATCCGCTGCGGTCAGCTTCAGCCGGCGCGAGACTGCGGCGATCTGGTCGGCTGTCAGCGCCTGCGCCGCGGTCTGGCCGGTCGCCGAGACCAGCCTGCCGCCCGCCACGTCGATGCGCACGTCGCCGGTCGTGCTCGAGATCAGCCCGACGCGCAGGTCGCCGGCTTGGCTGAGCTGCTGGACGCCGATGTCGCCGCGCGCGCTGAGATTGACCACGCCGCCGGTCCGGGTGTTGTCCGGCTGCAGCGTCGAGAAGGCCTGCATCCTGAGCGGCGCGCTGATGCCGCCGATCGCGCCGGTATCGCTCCTGAGCGTGATGTTGTTGCCGATCACGTTGATGTAGTCGGCGGGAACGCCGGCGAACTTCTCCATCGTACCGGTGGCGTGCACGTTGACGTTGCCGTAGCGGCCGGATGCTGCGTCGAGATCGGCGTTCAGGCGCCAGACCCTGGCGTCGGAATCGACGTTGAGATAGATGCCACCGGCGCCGGAATAGGCTGCGATCGCGGCGCCGGCGGTCAGCGTCGCCTGGATCGGCGCATCGGCCGTGCCGACCGAGTTACGCCCGATGATGGTCAGGTGGTTCGACAGGATCGAGACGTTCGGCGCTTGCGTGAAACTGCCGGCGAAGGCGCTGATCTTGGTCTCGCCGCTCGGGTTGACGATGTTGCCCTGCTGGCGGATCGAGGCGTTGGAATCGATCCTGACCGTACCCGCCGCATTGCCTGCGAAGCTGATGCCGATCCGGTTGTCGGCCTTGACCGACATGTTGATGTTGATCCAGGCGTCGGTGACGAAGTTGTAGTTCCAGAACGTGCTCGTCTCGCCGGGAAGTCCGTAGAAGCCGCGGCTGCAGTTGTTGTTCCCCCCATACATGCTGCAATCGGTATAGTATTGCTGCGCGTTGTTCACCGAGCTGACGCCGCCATAGACGTTCTCGCGGAAGGCGATTCCCGTCGCGTTCGGATCATTGGTGATCCGGCCGGTCTCAGAGCCTGAGGTGTTGGAGTACCAGTAGTCGACCTGGCCGCCGCTCGAATTCTGGGTCGTGATCGGGCTGGGGACATAGACCCACGGGTTGTTGCCGTTGCTTCCGGAGTTCAGCCGCCACGTACCGACATTGTTCTCGTTGGCGCCGTTGACGCCGTCGCGATGGATCGCGAGCTGCATCGTCCAGTCGTAGCGCGTGCCTATGACCGGATCGTAATAAGCGCTGGTGCTGCCGGAAAAGACCTGGGCCGGCGTCGAGGCGTTGGCGCCGCTCAGGATCGGCTGCGCGCCGTCCGTCGTGTTGTAGCGGACGGTGTCGCCGCCCGGCGTATAGACGTAGACGGCGGTGTTCGGGCCCGCGGCGATCAGCCGGTCGACGATCGTGATCTTGCTGACCGCGGCGGCGGCGCCCGCGGCCGTGCCGGTGTTGATCCGGCCCGTGATGAGCTCCATGCCACTGTTGTTGACGATCTCGACCTTGCCGAACCCGCCGTTGATCTTGATGCTGCTGAGCGCCTTCGTGCTGATGATCTGTCCGTCGAGCAGGACCGAGCCGCCGCCCGAGGAGGCGTTGACGTCGCTGATCGTGAGCTGGCCGGTGCGGATGTCGTAGGTGACGGGGATCAGCTTGTCGCCGCTGTTGACGACGCGATAGGTGTTGGCCGCGCTGCCGTAATTGGCAATGCGCGTGTCGTTTGTTAGGTCGATGGTCGGCGAACCATAACCGTAATAGTTGTAGTTGAAGGCCGCGAAGGCGATCGACTGATAAAGATTCTCGTCGAGATAGACCGATTGGTTGGTGACGCGACCGGCCTCGATCGAGGCGTTGATGTTGATCACGTTCGCCTTGATAGCGACCTGAGCGCCATAGATCTGTGTGCCGCCGCCTTGGGCGGAGCTCGCCGGCCGTTCATAGTAGAGCGGCTTGTAGGTCAGCGGATTGAACGAGATCCCTTGCCCGAAGTAATAGGTCAGTTCAGGGTGACGGTTCGCGTCGCAATTGTTCCCGCTGGCGCCGTAGCCGATGCAGTTGCCGTAGAAGATCGTGCTGTAGCGCCGGTTCGGGCCGTCATAGATGACGCCGTAGAGGTTCCGGTTGAGCGTCGTGGTGTCATAGACCAGCGACGAGGAATAGATCCCGCTGGCGGCGAAATTGATGATGTCGCTGAGCGAGATGTTTTGCGGCTGCCTCGGATCGCCGCCCGGATAGAGGATGGCGTTGGCCCATTCCGCCTGCGGCGAGGCGCCGGCATTGTACATGCCGTTCGGCCCGTTCGAGGCGACCGCGACCGCGCCGTTCGGCACGGTGACGTTGAACTGCAGCGCGTCGATGCGATTGCCGGAGAAGCCGAACGAGCCCTGCGTGTTGTTGATCGAGACCAGCCCGCCGACATTCCTGATGTCGTCGGCGATCAGCAGGGCAGGACCGTAGAGGCCGATGTCGGCGCGCGTGTAGGCGTTGTTGATGACGATGCTGGCGGTGCTGCTCGCGGTGCTCGGCGAACGGGCGAGGCTGCTGCCGGCCGCGCCGACGACCTGGCCGGTCGCGAGGTCGGGGATGTAGGCGCCGCCGTCGAGGATGAGATAGGCGGCGCTGTTGTTGACGACGGTGATTTTCGGCCCGCCATAGGCGGTCAGCGAACCGCTGCCGCCGACGTTGGAGCCGTTGATGAAGACGTTGCCGCCGGCGGCGTAGAGCTGGCTGATGCGATAGGCCCAGACGGCGCCTGGCGCGATGCCGCCGACCAGCGTATCCGCGACCGTGGTGTCGGGCAGGGTGCCGGTATAGGTGGTGTAGCTGTCGCGGACATATTGGGTCGCGTTGAAGAATTCGTTGAAGCTGACCGTGACGGGCGCGCCGCCCGCCTTGACATTGACGGTCGGCCGCTCGTTCAGGCCGCAGATCGACATGCCGCCCGTGCCGCAGCCGATGATGATCTCCTGCTCGTGGAACACGCCGCCGACGGCGCGGCCGTTCATCTCCACGGTCGAGCTGCTCATCGCATTCGGTGACTCGTCGCGCTGCGTCACCGGAATCAGGAAGAGCTGGAAGCCGTGGCCGGCGCCGTCGGCATTCGGCGTCACGGTGCCGTCGTAGGCACCGAGCGTGACGTTCTGGGCGCTCAGCAGCGCCGCTCCCGTGTTGACCGTCAGCTTGGCGAGGTTCTTGAGGTCGGTCGCGGCGTCGGCATGGGGGATCGCGATCAGGCCGCGGACATAGCCGATCGCCGTGGCGTCGCCATAGATCTCGGTCATCGCCAGGCCAGACGCGTCGCGCCCGGCGGTGACGTTGACGTTGTCGAGGCCGGTCAGCGTGCTGTTGGTGCCGATCGTGATGTTCTGGCGGGTGATGATGTCGGTGTCGGCCTCGGCCGAGCCGACGGCGGCGAGGCCATAGGTCGTGACCAGCGCGCTCGTCTTCACCGTCGCCTTGGTATAGGTGCCGATGTTGATCGTGCCGGCGGAGGTCAGAGTGTCGTTGCTGCCGAGCGTGACCTCGTTGTCGACATTGGTAGCGCGGTATTGCGAGGTCACGCCCGCGCCCTGGAGCAGGCCGCCGGTGGTCAGCGAGACGACGTCGTCGGCGGTGAGCTCCGTGATCGCCTGGATCGCGATCGGGCCGGGCGCGGAGACAGCGCTCGTTCCGCTGGTGAAGTTCGCCGTGTCGCCGATCAGCACTTTCGAGGTGCCGCCGATGTCGATCGTCGATTTTGCGCCGACGCCGTTGATGCCGCCGCCCGCGCCGGCCGTGATGGTGTCGCCGAGTTCGAGCTGCTTGAAGATGTTGCGGCTCTCGATGCCGATGCCCTGCGTGCAGGTCGTGACGTAGCAGGAAGCCGTCCCGCTCCCGAGCGCGATGAAGACCGCATTGTCGCCGATCTGCACCAGCACGTCCGAATTCGCGTTGTGTTTGGCGATCGAGGCGCTGGCGCCGACCGCCGCGGCTTGGCCGCTGTCGATCGTCGCGCCGTAGAGGTCGCTGTGCTTGGCCGCGATCGTGATCAGGTTGGTGCCGATGCCGACGCTCGAACCGACCGTCGCCTGCGTCGTCGCCGTGTTCGAGGTCGAGGCGGTCGCGCCCGATCCGGCGAAGGTGCCGCCGCTCCCGGACACGACTTTAGCGATCTCGGTGTCGCTGCCGGTTGCCTTGAGCGTGAAGCTGCCGCTGCCCGTGCCGGCCATGTAGACGCCGTCGCCGATCGTGGCCGAGGTCGTCGTCGTCGCGCCGGCCTGGGCGTTGACGGTACCGAGCGCCGCGACGCCGCCCGCTGTGACGCCGACGCCGCGCGCACGCTGGACCGTGGTGTTGCTGGCGGTCACCGAGACGATGCCGGTCGGCAATCGGACGTAGTTCCCGACCGACGCGGTCACCGACGAGGTGTTGGACGCCCGTGAATCGGTTCCGACCGCGCTGTAGTAGATCGAGCCCGAGCCCGCCGTCGCCCAGGACGCCGCCGAGGAGCCGCCGCGCGCGAAGCTGTCGGTCAGATCCGGCCGGCCGGTGATGTCGGTCGCGGCCGTGCCGAAGATCGAGCCGGTCGCCGTGACCGAGAGCGAGTCTGTGGTGAATTGCGAGGTCGGCAGGCTGGAATTTCCGTAGATCGCGGCGAGCACCGTCGGCGCCGCGGTCGCGCGCGCGATCGATGCGCCGACGCCGAGTCCGCCGGCGACGGCGACGCCGAGCGAGGCCGCCTTCGCGTCCGGGCTCGCCGTGGCCGAGACGCTGATCGCGCCGGCCCCGACATTGGCGCGGGCGCCGGCACCGATCGAGGCTTCGACATGAGAGGTGTCGCTGGCGCGGGCATCGGCGCCGACGCCCGCGATCAGGAGCCCGCCGGCGCCGGCGATGGCCGAGGCATAGGCCGCGCCCGTGCTCGTAGCCGAAACGGAGAGGCTGCCGCCGGTGAGCTGCGAGCCGGCGACGTAATTGGCCGTCACCGTGCTGTCGGCCGCGCTCTTCGCCAGCGAGATGCCGAGTGCCAGCCCGCCCGCGGCGGCTGCGCCGACGGCGTCCGACCGGCTGGTCGCGGTGTTCGTGGCCGTGACGCTGCTCGCGCCGGTCACGGTCAGCGTGCCGCCGAGCCGCGCGGTGATCGTGTTGGTGACGCCGCCGTCCGCTACCGCTGCTCCGGCGGCCGCGGCGCCGCTGCCGGCGCCGGCGCTGGATTTGATGAAGGCTGCGGACTTGGTCGTCCCTTGCGAATCCGTGCCGTCGGCGGAGGTCGCGCTGACCGTGATCGACCCGGTCGTGACAGTCGCCTGCTCGAGCTTGGCCGAGACGGCGTCGCCGATCGTCGTATAGGCGGTCGCCGCGCCGACGCCGACGCCGCCGACGCCCAGGCCCGTCGCCATGTTCGTCGTCGAGGTCGTCGACAGCGAGGTCACCGAGACCGAACCGCTGGCGATCGTCCCGCCCGTGATGCTGGCGCCGGTTTGCGAGTTCGGATTGTCGAGCAGCGCGGTCGCGCTCACAGCCTGCGGCGTGGTGATGCGACTGCGATGGCTGACGAAGAAGCTGTATTGGTTGGCGGCGTAGTCGCGCACCTGCTGGTCGCTGGCGGTCGTCGCAGAGCCGCGCGAGACGAGCGGGATCGCGGCAAAGGCCGCGGCGCGATAGGTGTCGAGATAGCTGACGTCCAGTACGAAAACGCCGCCGGTGACGTTGCCGCGCCCGATCAGGGCCTGGTAGGCGGCGTCGGCCGCGCTGCGGACCTGGTCGTCGGTCGGGTTCGGGACGCTGGAGGTGGCGACTTGGGCGCGGTAGACATTGACGCCGCCGTCGCTCAGCAGATAGCCGACGCGGCCGTTGCTGAGCGCCGTGTAGCGCCCGCTCGCATAGCTCTGCACCTCCGCGTCGGTCGGCGTCGTGACGCCGAGCGCGGTCGCGGCGCTCGCGCGCAGCGCCGTGATGCCGGCCGAGGACAGCGTGTAGACGCCGTTCACGACCGTGCCGTTGCCGAGCAGCGTGTTGAACTCGGTCTCGGCCGCGTCGCGCAACTCGGTCTCGCTGAGCGAATTCGCCGCCGCGCCGCGATAGCTGCGATAGGCCGTGAGCCCGCTGGTCGAGAGCACGAGATCGGTCGAGCCGCTGGTCAACTGATTGACGCGCGAGAGCGTGCCGTTCCCGCTGGAATTGATCTCGTTCTGAGCGCCGGAAGGCGCGCTCGTTCCCACCGAGATCACACCGACCGACGCGCCGAGCCCGGCCGAGGAACCGATCCCGACGGTCGTGGTCATAGCGTCGACGACGCGCTTCGACGTGGCCTGGACGCTGAGCGCCCCGGTCGAGCTCAGGACGAGGCCACTGACTTCGGCGAGCACGCGGCTGTCGAGGTTGGCGATGTTGGTCGAGGAGCCGAAACCGAACCCGCCGCTGGCGGCGCCGGCGCCGGCCTTCGGCGTGATCGTCGAGGTCTCAGTCGCGGTCACGCTGACGCCGGCGGGAACGCTCGCGCCATTGACCATCTGGGTCGCACCGGCGCGGTGCGTGACGTTCGCACCGTAGAGCCCGGCGCGGGTCTCGTTCTCGACGTCGATGAAGACGACCATGCCGGCGATGCCGACGCCGCCGCCGGCGACGCCGCCAGCCGCGAGCCCGGTGAAGTCGTTGTCGCTGTTGGCGAGGATGCCGAGGCCGCCGTTGAGCAGGAAGCTCGTCGTCGCGGAGCCGCCGCCGACGGTAGCGAGCGTGACGTTGTGGCTGTCGGCGACGACGAAGGCGCCGCCGAGCGCGACGGCGGCGCCGACGCCGACCGCGGCGCGCGCATAGAAGCCGTTGCGGCTGTCGGCGGTGACCGAGGCGCTGCCAGCCGTGACGAGGCCCTGGTCGATGCCGGCGGTGGTCACCGCATCGAAACTGTTGACGATGCCGGCCGCCGCCCCGCCGCCGATGCCGACGGCGAAGCCGATCACGGTGCCGGAGGCCGACTGGCTCGCCGCCGCCGAGACGTCGACCGTGCCGACGCCCGCGCCGGTGAAGCCCGGTATCGTCGTGCCCGTGGTCGAGTTCGTCAGCTTCGCCTGGGTGGTGCGGTTCATCACCGTCTTGGCGTCGGCGCCAGCCGCCGCGACGCCGCCGACCGAACCGACGGTGATGAAGGTCGCGGCATAGGAATGGCTCGCGGCGTTGACCGCGATGTTGCTGGCCTGGGGGTTCAGCCTGGTGTCGATCAGGCTGCCGTCGATCGACGCCGTCGTGGCCCCGCCGAGCACGTTACGGATCGGCACGACCGCGACCGCGGCGCTGGCCGGGAAGATCGCGACGCCGCCCGTCACGGCGTTGGCGAGGATCCTCTGCTGCGAGGTCGCGGCAACGGTGAGGCCGTGATTGGTCTTGGCCGTCATCGCCAGGCTCGGCTGGGCGGCGGAGGGGCCGTTGGCGGTGGTCAGGTCGAAGCTGCCGCTGAGCTTGCCGGCGTTGTAGGCGAAGCCCGAGCCCGCCGTGCTCGCATAGGCATCGACCGAGCTGTTGTCGCTGATCGCGGCCAGGGTCGAGCCGCCGATCGTGTTGTTGACGATCGAAAGCCCGCCGGCGACGCTCGGCGCGAGGACGGTGACACCGAGCGCACCGGCCGAGACGGTGATGGCGTCGCTGTTGGTCGCCAGCAATGCGACGTCGTCGAGGGCTAGCACGTCCGCACGCGCGATCGTCGCGGCGACATTGGTCTCGACGGTGTTGTTGGCGACCGAGCCTGCGAGGCCGACATTGCGCGAGATCGCGACGCCGATCGCGATCGTCGAGATCGTCGCCTGCGACGCCGCCTTGACGACGATGTCGTTCTCGGCGCGCAGCCTGACGTCCTCGACCTGGGCCGAGACCTGGTTGGCGATGCTGGCGTCGACGATCGAGAGGCCTAGCGCGGCCGCGCCGACGCCGATGCCGAGCGAGCCGGCGCTGCCGCGGATCGCCGAGGTCGCGCTCGCATCGATGACGATGCCACCGCCCCCGACGCGGCCGCCGACGCCACTGATGCGGGCGGTGACGACGTTGTCGATCGACTGGAGCACGGTCGAGGCGACGCCGGCGAACTGCCCGGTCGCGACGCCGAGGCCGACCGCGACGCCGGTGATGACCGAGTTGTCCTGTGCCTTGACGGTGATCAAGCCGTTCGTCGTCACGTTGACGCCGTCGATCGTCGCGATGTGCGACTGGGCGATCCGGTTGCTGAGCAGCGATAAGCCGGCATTGTTCTTGCCGACCTGAACCGCGCCGGCCACCGCCACGATCGAGGCGCCGACCGGGTTCGAGGCGCCAGCGTCATTGGTCACCGAACCGCTGAAGTCGATCTGGCCGATGTCGGAGGCCGCGGTGCGCCCGGCGATGATCGCGTCGAGATCGCTGTTGCGGCTGCCGTCGGCCAGCACGACGAGGTCGTCGGTCAGGCGGATCTCCGGGATCGCGCCGCTGCCGCGGACGATCTGGGCGCGGGTCGTCGGGTCGATCTCGTTGATCACGAAGGCGCCGGCAAAGCCGGTCGAGTCCGGACCGGCCCCGCCAGATGCGGCACCCGATGCGATGCGGCTCGAGTTCTGGGCCGTCACCCTGAACGGGTCGTTGTAGTTGCGGATGTCCGAGCCGCTAATGACGGCGCTGACGGCATCCTGGCCGGTCGGGTCGGTGATCGAGGTGTAGCTCAGCGCCGCGCTTAGGCCCGCCTGCGCACCGGCATAAGCCGCGCCGCCGCCGATGCCGATATCGGTGGTCTGGTAGGCGCCGACCCAGAACGACTTCTGGACGGCCATACTGTCGACGGCCCGGATCGTCGAATCGATCACGGATGCGGAGACGCGGTTGGTGACGATGCCGATGGCGGCCGAGACCGCGGCCGCGCCGCTGTTGGGGCGCGCCGCCGCGATGCTGACGCCGACCACCGTCGCGCGCCCGCCCGAGACCGCCAGCACCTTGGTGTCGTAAGCGTCGGTCAGGCTCGAATTGGTGATCCGCGCGTCGGTGCTGTTGTCGAACATGCCGATCGCGACCGCGCCGGCGAGCGCGCCGCTGAGCGGGCTCGAATTGCCGGCGAGGTTGAGCGCGGCCGATCCGGCGGCGACCTCCATGATCGTCGAGTTCAGCGCCGTGACCGTGGGCGTCAGGCCGCCCCCGGACTTGGCGGTCAGGACGGCCCCGTCGATCCAGGCCGAGGTGCCGAGCGTCGTCGTGGCGACGGCGGCGCTGCCGGCGGCGCTCAGGCTGATACCCTTGCCGGCCGCGGCCTGCGCGGCGCTCTCGCCCTGGACGGCGCCGGCGATGCCCTTGGCGAAGTTGAGCTTGCTGGCGTTCGGGTCGGAGATCGCGGCTGCGACCGAAGCGACCGTGAGCCGGCCCCAGGTCGTCGCCGAGACGTCGATCGTGCCGGTCGAGATCGAGCCGCGCGCATGGCCGCTGCCGAGCCGGCCATCCGAGAGGTCGTCGGAATTGTCGCCGACATAGGCCCGCGTCACCGCCGCCGGATCGAGCACGGCGACCGAGACGCCGATGCCGTTCGAGCCGCTATAGGCGACGGCGCCGGTGAGCGAGAACAGCGAGACATATTGCTCGGCCGTGACCGCGACCGACGAGGCCGTGATGATCGCCGTGTTGCTGATCGAGGCATAGGTGTGGTTGTCGATGCCGACCAGCGAGACGATGCCGTTGGCGGCGACGGCCCCGGCCGCCTTGCCCGAGGTCGGCGCGATCACGAACATCTTGTCGGAAGTCGTCGCCTTCACCGCGACATCGTCCGCGCTGATCGTGACGCCTTCGCCGATCGCCGCGATGGTCGTGCTCGAGCGGCCGACATCGGCGAGCGAGCCGCCAACGGCGGAACCGCCGCCGCCGCTGGTACCGGTCAGCGAGAACAGGCCGAAATTGCCGGCCATGTCGATGCTGTGGGTCACGGTGTCGGCGACGACGGAAACGCCGTTCGACCAGGTCCGGTTGTCGCCGGTCGTGAAGCCGGTGGTCCAGTCGCCGAGCGTGCCGCTCTGGCGCAGCGTCGCGCCGGGGCCGACATAGGCGGCGGTGTCGTTGTTGACCCGGTAATAGTTCACCGAGCCGGCGAGCCCGAGCTCCGTGGAATCAGAGGTCGCATTGGCATAGCTCGTCAGGATGTTGCTGACGATGCCGAAGGAGCCGTTGATGTGCGACAGCGTCTCGCCGAGCCCGGCCCAGTCGGTCCAGGTGTTCGAGATCGGCATGTCGGTGGTCGCGGCGACGCCGATATGCGTCGCGTCGACGGTCACGCCGGCGCCGATCGAGGCGTTCGACGTGTGCTTGAAATCGCCATAGAGCACGCCGGCCGAGACCGCGATCGTCGCGCTTGGATTGGCCGCCGTCGGGTTCTTGCTCTCCGAGTTCAGGCTCGAATCGGCATTGATGCGCACCGCGAAGTCGCGGACCTTGCTGACCACCGCGACATCGCCGGCATAGATCGTGGGCGCGGTCGTCGCGCCCGGATTGGCGGCGATCGAGGCGTTCGCCGAGAGGTCGCTCTGGGCGTAGGTGAAGGAGCTGCCGAACTTGCCGAGCGCCGAGCCACCGCTCGTCAGCGAACCGAACAGGCCATCGATGGCGCCCGCGATCCCCAGCTTGTCGAGGATGAAGTTGGTACCGACGGTGACCGAGGACGAGGTGGCGTTCTTCTCGGTGTTGTTCTGCGACTCGATCAGCAGGCTGCCGGCGCGGCTCGTGCTGGAGCCGATCGAGGTGCCGAGCCGCGCTTCGGTCGAGCTCTTGACGTCGGAATAGGCGAAGGCGATGCCGGCGACGCCGCCCGAGGCCGCGACGGCGGTCGCACCGGTCGAGAACGAGTTCTTGTTGATCGCGGAGACCTTGACGACGCTGCCGGAGGCGACCGTGACGGTCGCGCCGGAATTGACGATCGCCTTCGTCGCGATGTCGGCGGTGCCGACCGCGATCGCCGCGTCGAAGCGCGTCTGACCGCCGGAAACTGCGATGGCGGTGGCCGCCATGGTGGCGTTGTTGTACGAGGCGAGGGTGAGGTTGCCTCCGACCGTGACGTTCGCGCCGCTTTCGATCTCGGTGGTAATGGTGCCCTTGATCTCGGCGAGCGTGATCGCGGCCGCCACCGGGGAGATGCCGGTCAGCGCGATCGCCGGGAGCGAGGCCTCCTGCTTGCCGTCGGCGGTCACGGTGAGGTTGCCGCTCGCCTTGACCGTCGCATTGCCCTGGATGGTGACGCGGCTCTCGATCGTACTCGCGACATAGCCGCCGTTCAGCCCGGTGAGCAGCGCCTGCGCCGTCAGCCCGATGAACTGCGCCATGTTGGCGGACGGGTTGATGAAGGACGAGATGCCGGTCGCGTCGGCGATGAACTTGACGTCCTTGCCCGAGACCGTGCCGTTGACGAGGATGATCGCCTCGGCATGCGCGTTGCCGGAATTCTGCGTCGTCGAGGCGGTCGATGTCAGCGTGATGTCGCCGCCCACCCAATTCGATCCAGCCGCGTTGACGACGTCGGCGCGCAGCGAGCCGAGCACCGTGATTTTAGGCGCGGTCAGCGTGATCGCGCCGGAATTGCCGGTCGAGGCGTTGGTCGCGGAGAGGTCGCCGTTCGCGCGGGTGAACTGGCGGGTGTCGACCGAGCCGCCGGCCGCGATCGTGATGCTGTTGTCCGCCGTCAGGTTCACATCGGCGCCGTTGACGCTGATGTTGGCCGAGTTGATGACGAGATCCTGCGGGTCGATCAGGAAGACGCCGTTCTTGCCGCTCGTGGTGGCCAGATTGACGTCGATCGCGTCGATCGTGACCGTCTTCTTGGCGCTGAGCTCGAGGAAGCCGCCATCGCCGGTCAGCCCGCCCTTGCCGGCGAAGGTCGCGCCGGCGGCGACGTCGAGATTGGTGCCGGCGAGGACCTTGATCTCGCCGCCTCTGCCGGCGACGGTCTGTGCCGCGCTGGCGTCGAACCGTGCCCCACCTGCGATCGAGATCGCGGCGTCCGAGGTCAGCGAGATCTTGCCGCCGTCGCCGGTGTTGACGGCAGGCGCTGCCGCGCCGGGCGCCGTGCTGGCCAGTTTCGCCGAGGGCGCGGCGCCGGTCGCGCTCAGCCTCGCCGTCTCCGTGATCGTCGTTCCCTTGCCCGAGCGCACCACGATCGAGCCGGCCGAGCGCCTGGCCGTGGCATTGGCGCTGAGCGAGCCGGAGATGCGCGTCGTGCCGGCGGCCACGATCTCGATGCCGCCGCCGCGCCGCGCCACCATCGCCGCCCCATGACGCAATCCGTTGGTGTTGACACTCTGAGAGAAGGCGGTCTGGTGCCGGCGCCTCTGCTCTCCGATGTCGACCGGAGCCGCATTGGCGGTGATCTGCCCGGCAACGCTGACCGAATTGCCGTGCAGTGTGACGCCGCGTCTGGCGTTGATCCGGCCGTCGATCGTGATCGTGCCGTCTGGCGAGATCGGCACGTCGTTGGCCCTGAGCCGCGCGGCCATCGTCTCGTTGACGGTGCCGTTGGGCGCGATCACCTGATCGAGGAATTCGCGCGTCGGCGTGTTGACCGTCAGCCGGCCGGTGTTGATGACGCCGCTCGGCCCGACCGTGAAGCCGGCCGAATCCGAAAAATAGACATGCCCGCCGATGCTGCCGTTCTTGTAGGAATTCAGGATGCCGTTCACGACCACAGGGCCGTCGCGGACGATATTGACCAGCGCGCCGGTGTTCTGCGGCAGGTGCAGGTTGACGGTCGTGCCGGCCGATTGCTCGAAGCGCGAGAACGAGTTGTAGCCGGCGCCGCCAGAGACGGTCTGGGTGGTGATCGTCGTGGTAGTCCCGCTGACCGCGACATTGGTCTGGGTGCGCCCGTCCGGCGTGATGATGTTCTGGGCGAAGGCCGGCGCGTTCCAAAGGACGAGCGCCATCGCCTGGCCGACCAGGCATCGCTGCCGGAGCGTGCCGAGCACGGCGCCCGGCCGGCGTGACCGACGGCTGGAACCGCCGTCCAGCACGGCAAGCGGCGCAGGCGGGCGCTGCAGGCGGGTGCGATCGCGACGAGCGACAGTCTCTGAGCGGGCTTTGCGCAACGTCTGTGGTCCCAGGCACCGGCCGAAGGCCGGCTTCGCGTCGCCGACCGCTGGGTCGAGCCCGAAGGCACGTTCACCAAGGGTAAGGCTAACGCTCTCTTAGCAGAGCGCGGCGCGCGACGTGCGAGGTTGGGACGAATGCGATGCGAACGAATGTTCACAATTCGAGCTTTTCAGCCCTGATCGGCCGGTAAAGTCCTGTTTACCTTACCGGCCGGGAATTTTCGGCGGGAGCGTGCCGGAATCAACCCCAGACTTCGCGCGCCGTTTCGACGATCAGTTCGAGCTTCCGCCACTGCTCGTCCTCGGCCAGCGTGTTGCCCTCCTCGGTCGAGGCGAAGCCGCATTGCGGCGACAGGCAGAGCTGTTCAAGCGGGGCGTATTTCGACGCCTCGTCAATCCGGCGCTTGAGGTCGTCCTTGCTCTCCAGAACGCCGGTCTTCGAGGTCACCAGCCCGAGCACGACATGCTTGCCCTTGGGCAGGAAGCGCAGCGGCTCGAAGCCGCCGGAGCGGTCGTTGTCCCACTCCATGAAATAACCGTCGACCGGCATGGTGTTGAACAGCAACTCGGCGATCGGCTCGTAGCCACCTGAGGCGATGAAGGTCGAGCGGAAATTGCCGCGGCACAGATGCATCGTGATGGTCAGGTCCGCCGGCTTGTCCTTGAGCGCGGCCCGGACCATGCCGGCATAGATCTCGGGCTGATGCTCGGGATCGTCGCCGCGCGCCCGCAGCATCTCGCGCTGGTCGGGATCGCAGAGATAGGCGAAGGAGATGTCGTCGAGCTGGAGATAGCGGCAGCCGGCGTCGTGGAATGCGTGGACCGCCTTGTTGTAGGCTTGGCCGACATCGGCATAGAACGCCTCCATCTGCGGATAGATGCCCATGTTGATCATCTTCCGGCCGCCGCGATAATGCAGCATGCTCGGGCCGGGGATGGTCATCTTCGGTGTCGAGCCGGGCCCGACATGGTCGCGCAGGAACTTGAGGTGCTCGATCATCGGGTGGCCGGAAAAGCCGACCTTGCCGACGATCCGCAGCGACTTGGCGATGCCGACCCCGCCCTTGAAGTTCATCCCCGAGTCGGCGGTGATCGCTTCGACGCCGTCGAGCTCCTCCATAAAGTCGAAATGCCAGAAGGCGCGGCGGAACTCGCCGTCGGTGACGCCCTTGAGCCCGATCGCCTCCTGCTTCGCGATCAGCTTCCGGATCTCGGTATCCTCGATCGCCTTGAAGGCGCCGTCGTCGAGCGCGCCGGTCGCGTGTTTCTCGCGGGCCGTCTTGAGCGGGCCGGTGCGGAGCAGGCTGCCGACCATATCGGCGCGGAAGGGCGGCTTGGTAGTGGTCATATCTGTCGTCCTCTTCAGGCGTGGTTGCGGTCGGCGGCGCGCCGTGCCGGGCGGGCAGGACGCTCGGCTACGGCGAGATGGGCGGCCATCGCCGCTTCGTCCTTCAGCAGGTCTTCCGAACGTGAGGCGTGCACGATCGCGCCGCGGTCGAGGATGATCGCCTCGTCGGTGAAGGGCAGGATCTTGCGCGCCTTCTGCTCGACCAGGATCGTCGTCAGACCGTCCTCGCGGTTGAGCCTTGCGATCGCTGCCAGCAACTCGTCGACGATGATGGGCGCGAGGCCCTCCAGCGGCTCGTCGAGGAGCAGAAGTTCGGGCGAGAGCATCAGCGCGCGGGCCACTGCCAGCATCTGCTGCTCGCCGCCCGAGAGCTGGTTGCCGAGATTGCGCCTCCGCTCGCCGAGCCGCGGGAAGAGCTCATAGGCGCGCGCCACGCTCCAGTCGTTGCCGCGCCGGACAGCGGTCAGGTTCTCCTCGACCGTCAGCGAACGGAAGATGTTGCGCTCCTGCGGCACCCAGCCGAGCCCGCGCGCGGCGCGCTGCTCCGGCGCGAGCTTCGTGATGTCCTGGCCCTTGAACCGGATCGTGCCGGCGACATGGCGCGTCAGCCCCATGATCGTGTCGATCAGCGTCGTCTTGCCGGTGCCGTTGCGGCCGAGCAGCGCCAGCGCCGCGCCCGCTTTCAGCCGCAGCGACAGGCCGTTGATGACGATCGCCTCGCGATAGCCGGCGACGAGCCCGTCGATCTCGAGCAGCTCAGCCATGCGCGTCCTCGCCGAGATAGACCGCCTTCACCTGCGGATCTGTCGAGATCTCGTCGACCGATCCCTCGGCGAAGAGCTGGCCCTGTACCAGCACCGAGATCCGGTCGGCGAAGGAAAAGACCAGCTCCATGTCGTGCTCGATCAAGAGCACGGTGACGTCTTCGGGCAGCGCCTCGACGCTGTCGAGCACGTCGTGGCGTTCGTCCTCCGGCACGCCGGCGGCAGGTTCGTCGAGCAGCAGCAGCTTCGGCTTGCAGGCGAGGCCGAGCGCGATCTCGAGCAGGCGCTGCTTGCCATAGGGCAGGGTGCGGGTCGGGCGCGTCATCATCGCGCCGAGCTTCATCCGGGTCAGCAGCGCCTCGGCCTCGCCGATGACGGCGCTGGTGGCGCCGACCCGGCGCCACCAGCGCGCGCCCGAGCCCTCACGCTCGGCGATGGCGAGGCCGACCGTCTCGATCGGCGAGAGGTCCGGGAAGAGCTGATTGATCTGGTAGGTCCGCGCCATGCCGCGCCTGACCCGGCCCTGCTGGCTGACGCGGGTGACGTCCTCGCCCATCAGCGTGATCGTGCCCGAAGTCGCCGGCAGCACGCCGGTCAGCAGGTTGATGAAGGTGGTCTTGCCAGCGCCATTGGGCCCGATCAGGGCATGGCGCGCACCCTTCGCCACCGTGAGCGAGACGTCGCTGTTGGCCTTGAAGCCGCCGAAGGACTTGCTCAGGCCGATCGTCTGCAGCGCGACGCTCATGGCTTGCCCGCTCCGAATAGCCGCAGCAGCGGCGCGAACGGCCTGGCCACCGCCGCGACCAGCCGCTCGCGGCCGATCAGCACCAGGATGACCAGGATGAAGCCCATCCAGAAGATCCAGTAGGCCGGCGTCATCGCCGAGAGCGTGTCCTTCATCAGCTTGAAGGCGATCGCGCCGATGAAGCCGCCATAGAGATAGCCCGAGCCGCCGATCACCAGCACCAGCAGCGCATCGGCCGAGCGCGCGAAATCGAGCATTTCGAGCGAGACGAACTGCGTCGTCTGGGTCAGGAGCGCGCCGGCCATGCCGGCATAGACGGCGGCGATCGTGTAGATCGCGATGATGCGCCGATGCGGCGCGATGCCGATCGTGGCGGCGCGCAGCCGGTTGTCTTTCAGCGCCTTGATGGAAAGCCCGAATGGCGAATGCACGATGCGCCGCGCCAGCAAAAACAGCAGGAAGGCGACGCTCAGGCTATAGACGAAGGCTGTGGTGCCGGCGAAATCGAACTCGAAACGCCCGAGGATCGGCCCGACCGTGACGCCGAGCAGCCCGTCGGCGCCGCCGGTGATCCAGTCCAGCCGGTTGGCGAGCTCGTGGAAGATCAGCGCGACGCCGAGCGTCACCATCAGCCGCGTCAGGTCGCTGCCACGCAGGATCATGAAGGAGGCGAGGAAGCCGACGCCACCGGCGATGGTGCCAGACAGCAGAAGCCCGGTCACCGGCTCGGAGACGCCGTGCTTTGCGAGCAGGCCGGCCGCATAGGCGCCGACGCCGAAGAAGGCGGCATGCCCCAGCGAGACGATGCCGGCATAGCCGAGGATCAGGTCGAGCGAGAGCGCGAACAGGCCGAGGATCGCGATCTCGTTGAGCAGGAGATGGCGATTCGGAATCAGAAGGATCATCGCGAAGGCGCTGATCCAGAACAGGAATTCCGGCCAGCGCCAGGCGGCTTTCGCCTTCAGGAAGGCGGTCGGGCCGGTAGGCGCGGCGGCGTCTGGCGAGGTCTTGGCGACGGTCTCCGACATCTCAGCGGCCCCGTGCGAACAGGCCGTTGGGCCTGATCATCAGTACCGCCAGCATCATCGCATAGATGATGAAGGCGCCGAGCTGCGGCACGAAATACTTGCCCATCACGTCGGCGATGCCGAGCAGCAGCGCCGCCAGCAGCGGCCCGGTCAGGCTCGACGTGCCGCCGACCGTCACCACGATCAGGAAGTAGAGCATGAACTTCAGCGGGAAGCTCGGATCGAGCCCGACGACCTCCGCCCCGAGCGCTCCCCCTAAGCCCGCCAGCCCCGAGCCGAAGGCGAAGGTGATCGCGAACACCTTGACCACGGGGATGCCCAAGCCCCGCGCCGCGCGCCGGTCGTCGACCGCGGCGCGCAGCTGGCTGCCGAACCGGGTCTTCGCCAGAATCCATTGCAGGCAAAGCGCCAGCACGCCGCAGATCACCACGATGAACAGCCGGTAGGCGCCGATGCCGACATCGCCGATCGTGATCCGGCCCTGCAGCCAGGCCGGCAGGCGCACGCTCTGCTGCTGCGAGCCCATCAGGAAGTCGGTCGCCGCGATCGCCATGAAGACGAGCCCGATCGAGAACAGCACCTGGTCGAGATGGCTGCGCTCGTAGAGATGGCGGTAGAGCAGGCGCTCGAAGACGAAGCCGAGGCCCGCGCTGAACAGGAAGGCGAGCGGCAGGCCGAGCAGGAACGGCACGCCCATCCGGTTGGTCAGAACCACCAGCGCATAGCCGCCCGCCATGGCGAAGGCGCCATGCGCCAGATTGACGAAGTTCATCAGCCCGAGCGTGACGGCGAGCCCGGCCGCCAGCACGAACAGCAGCATGCCATAGGCGATCCCGTCTAACAGGATGGTCAGCAAGGGCAGGTGCTCCTGGCGAGGCGTTTCGTCAAAGTGCGCCGTCATCCCGGACGCAGCGAAGCGGAGATCCGGAATCCATCATGGAGCGACGTCGAACCCTATGACGAATCCCGGATCGGCGCGGCTTCGCCGCTTATCCTGGATGACGGTGTACGGCGGTACTGGCGTTGGGCCTTACTTCGCCGCCTTCACCGGGTCGGGCACGGCCTCGAAGGTCGCGAACTCGACATTGTAAAGCTCGCCGCCGACCTTCTCGACCTTGCGGACATAGACGTTCTGGATGATATCGCGGGTCTTGGGGTCGATCGAGATCGGTCCGCGCACGCTCGTCCAGGCCATGCCCTTCATCGCCTCGACCAGCTTGGTGCCGTCGGTGTCGCCATTGGTCTTCTTCAGCGCCTGGTAGATCAGGTGCATGCCGTCCCAGCCGCCGACCGCCATGAAGTTCGGCCGGACATTGGAGGCCTTGCGGAAGGCCTCGACGAAGGCCTTGTTCTCGGGCGAGGGGTGGGCCGCCGAATAGTGGTGAGTGGTCACGAGGCCGAGCGTGACGTCGCCCATGCTGTCGAGCGATTCGTCGTCGGTGACGTCGCCGGTGGCGATCAGCTTGATGCCGGACTTGTCGAGGCCGCGCTCGACGAACTGCTTCATGAACTGCGCGCCAAGGCCGGACGGCACGAACACGAACAGCGCGTCGGGCTTGGCGTCGCTGACCCGCTGCAGGAACGGCGCGAAATCGGGGCTGCGCAACGGGATCCGGATTTCGCCGGTGACCTCGCCGCCGGCCGCCGTCATGCGCTCCTTGAACGCCTTCTCGGCGTCGAGGCCGGGGCCGTAATCGGCGACCAGCGTCATCGCCTTCTTGATGCCGTTCTTCGAGGCCCAGTCGGCGATGCCGATGGTGACCTGCGGCAGGGTGAAGGAGGTGCGCACGATGAAGGGCGACTGCTCGGTGATCGAGGAGGTGCCGGCCGCCATCACGATCTGCGGCGTCTTCGACTGCGTCGCCAGCGGCGCGGCGGCGAACGCCAGCGGTGTCAGGCCGAAGCCGGCGAGGAATGAGACCTTGTCGTTGACCAGCAGCTCCTGCGCGATCCGGCGCGTCACGTCGGGCGTGCCGGTGTCGTCCTTGACGATGAGCTCGATCGTCTTGCCGGCGACGCTCGCACCGTTCTGGGCGATGTAAAGCTTCGCGGCGGTCTCGATCTGGCGGCCGATCGCCGAGGCGAAGGGCCCGGTCATCGGCAGGATCAGGCCGATCTTCACGGTCTGCTGCGCCTGCGCCGGGGCGAGCGCCGGCAGCGTCAGCAGCGCAGCTCCGCTCAAGGCGAACAGGGCGCGGCGCGAGAATGCGGTGAGTGACGTCATGACGATCTTCATCTCCCTCTGTTGTGCGATTACCGCACTCTTATTCTGAATTCGCACAATTCTCGGTGCGCGTTGCCTTGCTGTCAATCGGGACGATAGGCGGTGTCAATCGTGACCGTGCCATGCGCCCGCGACACGCAGGCGCAGAGCTTTCGGCTCTCCTGCTTCTGATGCGCGCTGAAGAAGACATCGCGATGATCGATCGCGCCGTCGCAGTCCAGCACGTCGACCGCGCAGAGCCCGCATTCGCCGCGCCGGCAATCCGAGATCACCTCGATTCCTGCCTCTTCCAGCGCCTCCAGCAGGCTGCGCGAGGGCGGCACCTCGATCGCCCTGCCGAAGCGCGGCAGCTTCACCGTGAAGCCCTCCGTCGCCAGATTGCCGCTGGAGCCGAAGGTCTCCCAGCGCAGATCGGGCGCAGGGCGTCCGAGCGCCGCCCAAGTGCGCCTGGCCGCGTCGAGCATCGGCATCGGCCCGCAGATCGCGGCGAGACCGCCGGGCGCCAGCGCCGCGAATTCCGCCGCGAGGTCGAGCCGTTCGCCTTCGATCGAGACAAAGGAGCGATAGCGCCCGCCCAGGCATAAAGCGAGCCGCTCGCCATAGGCGAGGTCGTCGCGCGAGCGCGCCGCATGGACGAGACGGACCTCGGCGCCGGCGGCGACAAGCTCTTCCGCCATTCCGACCAGCGGGGTGATGCCGATGCCGCCCGCGACCAGCAAATGGGCGCCGCGGCCGGGTTCGATCGAGAAGGAGTCGATCGGGTCGGATATATTCAGCCTGGCACCTGGTTGCAGCCGCCACATCGCCTGCGAGCCGCCGCGCCCGTCGTCGCGCCGTTTCACGGCGATGCGGTAGCCGGCCTCGCCCGGCCGTCCGACGAGCGAATAGGAGCGCGTGTCCGGCCGCTCGCCGATCGTCAGCGCGATGTCGAGATGCGCGCCCGGGCGGAAGCGCAGAGTGGGCCGGCCGCGCGGCATGATCGTGAACTCGCGCACGCCCGCCGCGACGTCGCTTATGCCGGTCAGATCGGCCTCGCCCCAGATCGTCGCAAATCGCATCGGCCGCTCCTCAGACGTCGAGAACGGTTCGGATCAGCGCCGCGCCCGGCACCAGCGCCAGGGCCTGGCCGCTACGCAGCGCCCGGCTGAGATTGCGCGCCGCGAGCCGCGAATGCTCGCGCATCACCTGCTCGGCGCGGGCCCCCTCGCGCGCCGCGATCGCCTCCAGGATGCAGCGATGCTGGTCCTGCGCCACGATCAGCACGGTGCGGGCGCCCGGCATGTCGGCCTGCGCCATCACGAAGGCGCTCGGCGAGGCGAAGGGCAGGGTCATCACCCGCTCGATCTGCCGTTCGAGCGCGCCGCTGTCGGCGAGCGCCGCGACCTGGCGATGGAAGGCGGCGTTGAGGTCGACATAGGCCGAGAAGGCCGAGAGCGAGGTCAGCGCCTCCTCGACGACGGCGTCGATCGCGTCGAGCCCGCGCCGGATCTGCGCCAGCGCATGCGGGCTCGCCCCACGCTCAGCGGCGAAGCGCGCCGCCAGCCCTTCGAGCGCGCCGCGCATCTCGATCGAATCCAGCACCTCGCGTTCGCTGAAGGCCCGTGCCGTGAAGCCACCGTTCGGCAGTGGCTCGAGCAGTCCTTCCTCGGCCAGCAGCAGCAGCGCCGCGCGGATCGGCGTGCGCGAGACGCCCAGCCGCTCGACCATGCCCTGCTCGGTCAGGCGCTCGCCGGCGGCGACGGCGCCGCTGAGCACCAGTTCGCGCAGGGCGAGCTGCGCCTTGACCGTCTGTGAGCCGGCCTTGTCGGTATCGCGGTCCAGCACCAGCGCCATGCCGCTATTCGGCCGCCTGGAGATGCGCAGGCGCGGTCTCGGCCGCGATCGCCTTGTCGATCAGCCGGCGCGCCCACATCGAGCCGGAATCGATGTTGAGGTTGTAGAAGACCCGGTCCGGATTCTCGTTCATCGCCTTCTGCTGGGCTTCCAGGATCGCCTCGTCTTCCTTGAAGATGCCGGAGACGCCCTCGCGCAACTGCGTCGTCAGGGCCTGGTCGGTCAGCTTGTAGTTGCGGGCGAAGGCCCAGAAGTAGTGGCAGGTCGTCGCGGTCTCCGGCGTCATCGTGTTGAGCACGTGGCCGTTGACGCCCTGCGAGCGGTCGCCCTCGGGCGCGCCGGTGCCGGCCGGCGCGACGCCGACATCGATCACGATGGTCGATGGCGCCTCGAAGCGGATGATCTGCCAGCGATCGACCGGGCCGGGCTTGCCGAGCTGGCCGGCCCAGAACGGCGGCGGCTCGATGCCCTTCATCCAGCGCGTCACCGTGACGGTGCGGGCGCCATGTGTCGTCTCGAACGGCGCTTCCGCGACGGCGCTGTTGCCGATGCTGGAGCCGTGAACATAGGTCTCGTGTGTCAGGTCCATCAGGTTGTCGACCACGAGCCGGTAGTCGCATTTGACATGGATCGTGCCGCCGTCTCCGGCCCAGTCGGGGTCGAGGTTCCAGTGCAGGTCCGGGATCAGGGCCGGGTCGGCCAGCGCCGGATCGCCCGGCCAGACCCAGATGAAGCGGTGCTTCTCGGCGACGGGGTAAGCGCGCACGCAGGCCGAGGGATTGATCGTCTCCTGCGAGGGCATGAAGGTGCAGCGTCCCTGCGCGTTGTAGGCCAGGCCGTGATAGCCGCAGATCACCTCGTCGCCGTCGAGCCGGCCGCGCGAGAGCGGCACCAGCCGGTGCCAGCAGGCATCCTCCAGCGCCGCGACCTCGCCGGTGGAGCGGCGATAGAACACGATGTGCCGCCCGGCGATGGTGCGCGGGAACAGCGCTCGCTTGATCTCGACGTCCCAAGCGGCGGCATACCAGGAGTTGAGCGGGAAGCTCGGCATCTGCGTCATGGCGCATGCTCCAGTTCTGTATACTGAAAATGCGCGCGGATTGGAATTCGTCAATAAAATTCGTCGCTGCGGCGCAGCATAGGTTCTTTCTGGTATACAGAACTGAGCGGAGCAGCGTCGAGTCGGGTAGCGCCTCGCGCAGCCCTCCCTCAAGCGTTCGGGGGGATAGCGCCGCGGCACCGTTCCCTTGCCGCGCGCGAACCGCTATCAGCGGCAGCCGCGCCCGATGGCGCTGAGCGAACCCGACGGAGCAGACCATGGATCTCGGCCTTCACGACAAGCGCGCGCTCGTGCTCGGTGCCAGCCGCGGACTCGGCGCCGCGATCGCCCGCACCCTCGCGACCGAGGGCGCGACGGTGCTCGCCTCCGCCCGCAACAGCGCCGCGATCGAGGCCTGGGCCGCCGAATGCCCGCCGGAGGTGCGCGCCCGCGTCTCGGCGGTGAAGCTCGATCTCTCCGATCTCGCCTCGGTCGACGCACTGCTGGCGCAGCTTTCGGGCGAGGGCGTCGACATCCTGATCGGCAATTCCGGCGGCCCGCCGCCGGCCGAGGCGCGCGAGGCCAAGCGCGACGACTGGCTCAAGCATTTCGAGGCGATGGCGGCCAATCTCTTCCACATCGCCCAGGGCCTTTTGCCGGGCATGGCGCAGCGCGGCTTCGGCCGCATCGTCACCATCGCCTCATCGGGCGTCGAGCAGCCGATCCCGCGGCTGGCGCTGTCGAACGGCATCCGCTCCGCCGTGATCGGCTGGTCCAAGACGCTTGCGGCCGAGGTCGCGGCTCAAGGCATCACCGTCAACGTCGTGCTGCCCGGCCGCATCCACACCGAGCGCGTCAACGAGCTCGACAAGGCCGCCGCCAGCCGCACCGGCACGACGCAGGAGGAGACGGCCAAGGCCTCGCGCGCTACCATCCCCGCCGGCCGCTACGGCACGGCGCAGGAATTCGCCGATGTCGTGACCTTCCTCGCCAGCACCAAAGCGAGCTACGTCACCGGCGCGAAGATCCGCATCGACGGCGGCGCCACGCGCGGGATTTGAGCGCCACCCTCATTGCGAGCGCAGCGAAGCAACCCAGGGGCGGCAGCGCTCGACGTCCCCCTGGGTTGCTTCGCTTACGCTCGCAATGACGGCGGGAAGGCCGAAACGTTCTTCTCCATTGGACGTGAAATAAGAAAAACCACGCTACCCCGCGTGAATTGATCCGCCGGACCTTCGGGAATATGTGAAGCGTTCGATTTACCGAACTGCCTTCGGCGGACGCGATGTCCCGGCCCAGCCCCGAATATGCCACTCTCGATCGACCCGATTCCGCAACCGACGCGTTGACGATGCGGGGGCTCGCGCTCGACGCCGCGTTCGCCAGGTCGGACGCGCTGGCTCGCCTCCGGCATGCCGTCGCCGCCGCGGCCGGGCCGATTGTCTTCACCACCAGCCTCGGTCTCGAAGACCAGGTGCTGACCCATCTGATCGCGCAGCTGGGGCTGCCGATCCGCCTCGTCACGCTCGACACCGGGCGGCTGTTTCCCGAGAGCTACGCGCTCTGGGCGGAGACGGAGGCGCGCTACGGCCTGCGCATCGCGCCCTATTACCCGCGCCACGACGCGGTCGAGGATCTCGTGGCGACGCACGGCATCAACGGCTTCTATGGGTCCCGCGCCGCCCGCAAAGCCTGCTGCGACATCCGCAAGGTCGAACCGCTGGCCCGGGCATTGGCCGGGGCCGACATCTGGCTCACCGGCCTGCGCGCCGACCAGTCGGCGGCGCGTAGCGAGGTTCGCTTCGCGCAAGCCGACGCGGCGCGCGGCCTGATCAAGGCCAATCCGCTGCTCGACTGGACGCGCGAGCAGGCGCTCGCCTTCGCGCAGGCCGAAGGCATTCCGCTCAACCCGCTGCACGGCAAGGGCTTCGTCTCGATCGGCTGCCAGCCCTGCACCCGCGCCATCGCGCCTGGCGAGCCCGAGCGGGCCGGGCGCTGGTGGTGGGAAGACGACGCCGCCAGGGAATGCGGCCTGCATGTCGGTGCCGACGGCAGGCTCCAGCGTGCGAAACCCGCGCCGGAGGTCCGCGCATGATCCAGCTCAGCCATCTCCAGAAACTGGAAGCGGAAGCGATCTTCATCATCCGCGAGGTCGTGGCGACCTGCGACAAGCCGGTGCTGCTTTATTCGATCGGCAAGGATTCGGCCGTCCTGCTGCATCTGGCGATGAAGGCGTTCCATCCGGCCAAGCCGCCATTCCCGCTGCTCCATGTCGACACGACCTGGAAGTTCCGTGAGATGATCGCCTTCCGCGACGAGACGGCGAAGCGGCTCGGGCTCGATCTCATCGTCCACATCAACAGGGACGGCGTGAAGGCCGGCATCGGGCCGTTCGCCTCGGGCTCGCGCGTCCACACCGACGTGATGAAGACGCAAGGCTTGAAGCAGGCGCTCGATCTGCACAAGTTCGACGCCGCTTTCGGCGGCGCGCGGCGCGACGAGGAGAAGAGCCGGGCCAAGGAGCGCGTCTTCTCATTGCGCTCGGCCGAGCATCGTTGGGATCCGCGCAACCAGCGACCGGAGCCCTGGCAGCTCTTCAACACCCGCAAGGCCAGGGGAGAGAGCTTCCGGGTGTTCCCGCTCTCGAACTGGACCGAGCGCGACGTGTGGGACTACATCGCGCTGGAGAACATCCCGGTCGTGCCGCTCTATTTCGCCGCATCACGCCCGGTCGTCCGGCGCGACGGCGCCTGGATCATGCGCGATGACGAGCGCATGCCGCTGGAGCCCGGCGAGGTCGTCGAGACCCGCATGGTCCGCTTCCGCACGCTCGGCTGCTACCCGCTGACCGGCGCCGTCGAGAGCGAGGCGGCGAGCCTGACGGACATCATCGCCGAGATGCGCGCCTCGCGCTCCTCCGAGCGCCAGGGCCGGATCATCGACCATGACGGTGCGGGCTCGATGGAGCAGAAGAAGCAGGAAGGCTATTTCTGATGCGGGCCGATCTCCCATGACCGCGACTGCCGAAGACCGGCGCCTCAAGCCGGCCGGTGCCACCACCCCGGCCAACGACAGCACGAGCGCGGGCCGGTCCGGCCAGCCCTCGCTGCTGCGCTTCATCACCTGCGGCTCGGTCGACGACGGCAAGTCTACCCTGATCGGCCGCATGCTCTATGAGGCCGGCGCGGTGCTCGACGACCAGCTCGAGACGCTCGATTCCGATTCCCGCAAATTCGGCACGCAAGGCACACAGCCCGATTTCGCGCTGCTGGTCGACGGGCTCGCCGCCGAGCGCGAGCAGGGCATCACCATCGACGTCGCCTATCGCTACTTCGCCACCGAGAAGCGCAGCTTCATCGTCGCCGACACGCCCGGCCACGAGCAGTACACCCGCAACATGGCGACCGGCGCCTCGACCGCCGACCTTGCCATCATCCTGATCGATGCGCGAAAAGGCCTGCTGCCGCAGACGCGGCGGCACTCCTTCATCGTCTCGCTGGTCGGCGTCCGCCATGTCGTGGTGGCGGTCAACAAGATGGACCTCGTGCGCCATGACGAGGCAGTCTTCCGCCGGATCGCGGCCGAATACCGCGCCGCGACGCGCGGCCTCGGCTTCGCCTCGATCGCCTTCGTGCCAGTCTCGGCCCGCGACGGCGACAACGTCCTGCGCCCGTCCGCCGCGACGCCCTGGTATGACGGGCCGGCGCTGTTGCCGCTTCTGGAGGAGATCGCCGTATCGCCGCCCCGCGACGAGCATGGCGGCTTCGTGCTCCCGGTGCAGTGGGTCAACCGGCCCGACCTCGATTTCCGCGGCTATGCCGGCACGGTCGCCACTGGGCGCGCTCGTGTCGGCGATGCCGTCACCGTGCTTCCGGTCGGCCGCGCCAGCCGGATCGCCGGCGTGATCGGCGCGAAAGGCGCCGCGAACCAGGTCGCGACCGGCCAGGTCGCGACGCTGACCCTGACTGAGGAGATCGACATCACCCGCGGCGACGTCATCGTCGCTGGCGAGGCGCCGCCGCCGGTCCTGCGCGAACTCTCGGCGCGACTGCTCTGGACGAGCGAGCGGGCGCTGTCCACCGAGGGCCAGTACCTGCTCAAGCTCGCGACGCAGAGCGCCGTCGCGACGCTCGGCGCGCTGCATCACGCCATCGACATCGAAAGCTTCGCGCCGGTACCGGCACGAAGCCTGACCATGAACGGCATCGGCCGCGTCACGCTCCGGCTCGACCGGCCGCTGGTCGCTTTGCCCTATGCGCGCAGCCACGAGCTCGGCGGCTTCATCCTGATCGACCGGATCAGCAACGAGACGGTGGCCTTCGGTTTCGTCGAGGCCGATGCGCAGCGGGCCGGATCGGCGCACGACGCCGGCGGCGCGGCCCCGCTGCAACGCGAATTGTTGCGCATCGTCGGCCGCCGCGGCACGCCGGATCGGCAGCGCTGGCTGGAGTCGGTGAGTTGGCGGCTTGCGAGCACGGCCGGGTTGTTCGCCGCAGCGCTGGCGCTGACCGGCCGAGTCGGTCTTTCGGCCGCGCTCTCGCTCGGCGATATCGCGCTCAGGCCGCTGTTCAAGCATCTGCACCGACAGCTTTGGCACAAGCCGCCGCGCGGCCAGCTTCAGGACGGCGCGGGAATTTGAAGCATTTCTGAAACGCCGGAACGGCTCCTGCCGGCCGGCGTCCCACTCGCGGGCAGGTTTCCCGTTCAGGCGGCCTGCGAGTAGTTGCTGCTGCTGTTGCTGGCGAACCAATTCTGGCTGCCGAGCTGCGAGGCGCTGCCATAGGCCTGCGACGCGCCGAAGGAGGCGCTGGACGGCGGCGGAGGCGGCGGGCCGCGATCCTGGGCCGCCTTCTGAAAGGCCTTCTGCTCGTCCTTGCTGATCGAGCCGTCGGAATCGGAGTCGATCGCGTCGAACAGCTTGCTCAACAGGTCGCTCGAGCCGCTGCTGCTCGACGAATTGCTGCCGTCGGCTGAGAATGCCTTCAGGAACTCGTCCTTGCTGACGCTGCCGCTCGAATCAGCATCGACCTTGCCGAAGATGTCGTCCTTGTCGTTGCTGGTGCTGTCGCTGGTCTTCTCGGTGCTGTTCGACTGCAGACCGAACAGGAAAGACTGGAGCTGCTGCTGCGCCTTCTCGGCCTTGCTCTTGAATGCGTCGGACTCGTCCTTGCTGATCGAGCCGCTGTCGTCGGAATCGATCGACTTGAACAGTTCCTCGGTCTTGGCGCTGTCGGCGCCCTTGGGCGCGCCGCTCTTGAACTCGTCGAGGCTCAAGCTGCCGTTGCTGTCGCTGTCGAGCTTCTCGAAGCTCGGCGGCTTGGGCGGTGGCGGGCGAAAACCGCCGACACTCCCGATACTGGACATGGGATGTCTCCGTTGCTGCTTCGCCACCGGATGGTGGCCGTCACAGCTTGGAGGGGGCACCATGCCAAAGAGCTAAGGTCGGGCCCGGCCGTCGCGGAAATTGGTTTCGCTGCGTTGCACATGTCGCGGTCGGAAACACAACGAAACACAATCGCCGCGGTTCAACCTGCTATGACCGCCGTCGCCTCGATCTCGAGCATCGCGTCGGGCTCGACCAGGGCCGCGACGCCGACCACCGCCATTGCCGGGAAATGCCGGCCCATCACGGCGCGATAGACCGGGCCCATCTCCTTGAGGCTGTCGCGATAGGCGGCGATGTCGGTGACGTACCAGGTCAGCCGGACGATGTCCTCGATGCGGCCGCCGCCGGCCTCGACCACCGCCTTGACGTTGGCGAGCGTCTGCCCGAGCTGCGGCAGGAAGCCCGTGGCGAAGACGCCCTGCGCGTCCCAGCCGACGAGGCCGCCGGTCACCAGCACGCGGCCGTGCGCCACCATGCCGTTGGCATAGCCGCGCGGCGCCGGCCAGCCCTCGGGCAGGATGGCACGGGAGAGTTCGGTGCTCGACATGGGTGCCTCGGGTTCCGGCCGCTTCGGGCTCGTCGGTAGAAGGAGTTCAGGCCTCGGCCCGCGCGATCTCGCGCAACGCGAAACGCTGCAGCTTGCCGCTCGCCGTCTTCGGCAGGGCTGTGACGAAAGCGACGGCGCGGGGATATTTATAGGGCGCGATCGTCGCCTTGACGTGATCCTGCAAGGCCTTGGCGAGTGCCTCGCTGCCTCGGACGCCGTCGCGTAGCACGACGTAGGCCTTCACGATCTGGCCGCGCTCGGGGCAGGGCGCGCCGACGACGCCGCATTCCATCACGTGGGGATGGCCGAGCAGGCAGGCCTCGACCTCCGGCCCGGCGATGTTGTAGCCGGAGGAGACGATCATGTCGTCCGAGCGGGCCTGGTACCAGAAATAGCCGTCGCCATCGCGGATATAGGTGTCGCCGGTGAGGTTCCAGCCGTTCTGGACGTAGTTGCGCTGGCGCGGATCGGCGATGTAGCGGCAGCCGATCGGCCCGCGCACCGCGAGCCGGCCCGGCGTGCCGTCGGCGACCTCCGCGCCGGTCTCGTCGACGATCATCGCCTCGTAGCCCGGCACCGGCAGGCCGGTCGAACCAGGGCGGATCGCCTCGCGCGGCGCGGCGATGAAGATGTGCAGCAGCTCGGTCGCGCCGATGCCGTCCATCAACGGCAGGCCGGTGCGGGCGAGCCACGCGTCGAAGACCGGCTTCGGTAGCGTCTCGCCGGCCGAAACGCAGATCCGCAGGCTCGATATGTCGCGCCCGTCGAGCTTGTCCAGCATGGCGCGATAGGCCGTCGGCGCGGTGAAGATCACGCTGGCCTTGTGCCGCTCGATCGCGTCGATCAGGTCGAACGGACCGGTCTTGTCGGGCAGCACCGCGGTCGCGCCGATGCGGAAGGGGAACAGCACCATGCCGCCGAGCCCGAAGGTGAAGGCGAGCGGGGCCGAGCCGATGAAGCGGTCGTCGGGCGCGGCCTTCAGCACTTTTGCGCCATAGGCGTCGCAGATCACCAGCAGGTCGCGCTGGAAATGCATCGTACCTTTCGGCTCGCCGGTGGTGCCGGAGGTGAAGCCGATCAGGCAGACATCGTCGCTGGATGTGTCGACGGGCTCGAAACGCTCATAGCCGGCTTGCGCCATCAGCCTTTCGAGCTCGCAGTCCTCCGCGCCGAAGCCGACGATGCGTTGAAGCTCCGGCGCCTGGCTTTGCGCGCCTTCGAGCTCCGCCAGAAGCGTGTGGTCGCAGAGCGCCAGCGCGATCTTCGTCTTAGCGATCGGATAGGCCAGTTCGCCGGCGCGCAGCATCGGCATGGTCGCGACCACGACGCCGCCGGCCTTGATCACCGCGAGATAGGCGGCGACCATCATCGGCGTGTTGGCGGCCCGCAGCAGCACGCGATGGCCCGAAACCATGCCGAGATCGCGTGTCAGCACATTGGCGATGCGGTTTATCCGCCCGGCGAGATCGGCATAGCTCCAGCTCAGATGGTCGCCGATGATCGCCGGCCTGTCGCCCCGACCGGCCGCGACATGGGCGTCGACCAGCTCGGTAACGGCGTTCAGCCGCTCGGGATAGGACAGGCCGGCCTTGGCGAGGTCGATCCGTGGCCAGAGCGCGGGCGGCGGCAGGTTTTCGCGGGCGAAGCCGTCGACATGGCCGGAGCGCAGGAAGTCCATGGTCACACCCCCGTCCTTGCGCCATGGGCCTTCAGCAGGTCGCGCGCGATCACGACCTTCTGGACCTCGCTGGCGCCCTCATAGATCCGCAAGGCCCTGATCTCGCGGTACAGTTCCTCCACCTTGACGCCCTTGGTCACGCCGAGTCCGCCAAAGATCTGGACGGCGCGGTCGATGACTTTTTGGGCGTTCTCCGTTGCAACGAGTTTTGCCAGCGCCGCTTCGCGGGTGACACGGGGCGCGCCTTTATCCTTGGTCCAGGCGGCGCGATAGACCAGCAGCGCCGCCGCATCGACCTCGCAGGCGCTGTCGGCGATTGCGGCCTGGCTGAGCTGCAGATCGCCGAGCGTGCCGCCGAACAGCTTGCGCCCGTTGGCATGCGAGACCGTCTCATGCAGCGCGCGCCGCGCGAAGCCGAGCGCGGCGGCGCCGACCGTCGAGCGAAAGATGTCGAGCGTCGCCATCGCGACCTTGAAGCCGTCGCCGGGACCGCCGATGCGATTTTCGACGGGCACGCGGCAGGCCTCGAACTGCAAGGTCGCCAGCGGATGCGGCGCTATCACGTCGATGCGCTCAGTCACGCTCAGGCCGGGCGTATCCGCCTCGACCAGATAAGCCGAGAGCCCGCGCGCGCCCGGCGCCTCGCCGGAGCGGGCGAAGACGACATAGTGGTCGGCGATGCCGCCATTCGAGATCCAGGTCTTTTCGCCGTCGATGCGGATATGATCATTGCCGTCCGGCGTCGCGGTCGTCGCCATCGCCGCAACGTCCGAGCCGGCCTCCTTCTCCGACAGCGCGAAGGCGGCGATGCGCTTGCCCTCGCGCACGCCGGGCAGGATGCGCGCCTTCATCGCCTCGGAGCCGGCGATCGTCACCGAACCGGTGCCGAGCCCCTGCATGGCGAAGGCGAAATCGGCGAGGCCATCGCGGCTGCCCAGGATTTCGCGGGCGAGGCAGAGCGTGCGCACATCGAGCGCCTCTGTCAGCCCGCCATGGGCGGCCGGCACGACCGCCTTGAGGAAGCCGGCCTCGCCCAGCGCTTTGACGCGGGCGCGGCAGGCAGCATCCACATCGTCATGCGGCAGGCCGGGCAGGGTCGCATCGGCCCACTCCGAAAGCTCGGCGGCGAAACGGCGATGGCGCTCTTCGAAGAACGGCCAGTCGAGCGTGTCGCCGAGGATTCCGTCGAGCTTTGCCGCGCCCATCTCAGTTGCCCTCGAAGACCGGCTTCTGCTTGGCGGCGAAGGCGTGGTAGGCGCGGGAAAAGTCCTCGGTCTGCATGCACAGAGCCTGCGCCACAGCCTCAGCCTCGATCGCGCTTTCGACCGACATCGCCCATTCCATTTCCAGCATGCGCTTGGTCATGGCGTTGGCGAAGGTCGGGCCGTCTCCGAGTTCGGCGGCCAGCGCCTGCGCCTCGGCCAGCACGGCCTCGGATGTGCAGAGCCGGTTGAGAAAGCCCCAGCGCTCGGCCTCCTCGCCCTTGAGAAGGCGGCCGGTGTAGAGCAGCTCGGCGGCGCGGCCCTGGCCGACGATGCGGGGCAGCATCGCGCAGGCGCCCATGTCGCAACCGGCGAGCCCGACGCGGTTGAAGAGGAAGGCGATTTTGGTCGATGCCGTGCCGAACCGCAGATCCGACGCCATCGCCATGATCGCGCCGGCGCCGGCGCAGATGCCGTCGATCGCGGCGATCACCGGCTGCGGGCAGGCACGCATCGCCTTGACCAGCTCCCCGGTCATCCGGGTGAACTGCAGCAGCTCCTTGGTCTCCATCGCGACCAGCGGCCCGATGATCTCGAAGACGTCGCCGCCCGACGAGAAATTGCCGCCGGCGCCGGTCACCACGATTGCCTTGACGTCCTCCTCCTTCTGCGCGGCGAGGAAGAAATCCGTGAGTTCGCGGTAGCTTGCGAAGGTCAGCGGATTCTTTTTATCAGGCCGGTTCAGCGTCACGGTCGCGACCTTGCCGGCTACTGAAAGCTGGAAATGCTGTGGCACGAAGCTTGAGAGCGGCAGCGTCGTGGCGTTGGCGAGACTCATCAGGCGTCTCCCTTGGCGGCATCGGCCCGCTGCGAGATCGCGGCATGCAGCGAGGCCTTGGTTGCGCCGAGCAGGCGGAAGAGCTGGGCGATCTCCATATGGTCGAGCCCGGCGAAGAGCTCGGCGATCCAGCCCTCGTGCCGCTCCGCCATCGCCCGGAAGGCCTTCCGCCCGGCCGCCGTCAGCGTCAGCACCTGCACGCGCCGGTCCTGCACAGCGGCGCGCTTGTCGACGAGCCCGTCGGCGAGCAGCCCGGCGACGACGGCCGTGACGTTGCCGTTCGAGACCATCAGCCGCTGCGAGACCTCGCCGACCGTCATGCCCGTCGTCGATTTCTCGAGCTGCGCCATCAGGTCGAAGCGCGGCAGCGTCGTCTTGAACTCCTCGCGCAGCCGGTTGCGGATCTCGGTCTCGATCAGGGTCGAGCAGGTCAGCATCCGCAGCCAGAGCCGCAGCTCGTCCTTGTGATCGCCGGGGCGTTCGCTGGCCTTGGTCTCGCGGTCGAGCACGAGGCCGGGGGAGGGCGTCTCCATGTCCTAGAACTCCCCACCATTGATCATCAGCGATTGCCCGGTGACCGAGCGGCTCGCCGGGCCGCAGAGATAGAGCACGGCGGCAGCGACCTCGTCGGGCGCGATCAGCCGGCCCTGCGGGTTGTCCTTGACCAGTTGCGCCAGCGCGTCGGCCTCCGACATCCCGGTCTTGGCGGTGATCGCCGCTATGCCGCCCGCCACCATGTCGGTGTCGGTATAACCCGGGCAGATCGCGTTGACGGTGACTCCAGTGCGCGCCGTCTCCAGCGCGAGCGAGCGCACGAGGCCGATCACCGCATGCTTGGCCGCAGCATAGGCGCTGACATAGGCATAGCCGCGATGCCCCGCCGTCGAGGCGATCGCGATCAGCCGGCCCTCCCGGCGCTCCAGCATGGCGGGCAGCGCGGCATGGAAGGCGTTGACCGTGCCGATCAGGTTGATCTCGTTCATGCGCCGGAAGCGTGCGGCGTCGCTGCGCGAAAACGGGCCGGTCTCGACCGCACCGGCATTGGCGACGACGATGTCGAAGGGCTGGCTCTCAGCGAGCCCGGCGAAGGCTTCCTGCGCCGCCGCCTCGTCCGTGATGTCGCAACTGGCAAACGTATCGGCTTCGCCGGCCGCGATCGTGGCTTGCAGGCTGACCACGTCCCGGCCGATGATGCTGACGCGCGCGCCTTGCGCCTTGAGTGCGGCGGCGATCGCGCGGCCGATGCCGCGTCCGCCGCCTGTCACCAGCGCATGCCGTCCCGCCAGATTCATCTCCGCCGACCTCCCATTCGGCGATCAATATATTTTAGGTCTAAAGGAATTTGCAAGCGTGCTGACGTGATCTATGACATGTCACCGAACTTCACCAGAAGCGCTGCCAGCGCATCAGGTAAGCCCGATTTTATGAGGCGCGTATCGACCACGCGCGGCAAAGTGGCACCACCCCCTTGAGATAAAATTATTTCAGACCTAAAATAATTTTACTCAGGAGTTGGCGGGAGGTCTTGATGCGCATCGCGGTCGTCGGCGGCGGACCCGCCGGACTCTATTTCGCGCTCCTGATGAAGCGCGACTGGCCGGCGCTCGACGTCGACGTCTTCGAGCGCAACCGCGCCGACGACACCTTCGGCTTCGGCGTCGTCTTCTCCGACCAGACGCTCGACACCTTCAAGGCCGCCGATGCCGAAAGCTATGCCGCGATCCGCGACAATTTCGCATACTGGGACGATATCGAGATCCATTTCAAGGACAGCGTCCATCGCGTCTCCGGCAACGGCTTCTGCGGCTGCTCGCGCCGCTCGCTGCTGATGCTGGTGCAGGCCCGCGCCCGCGAGCTCGGCGTGAAGCTGCATTTCAGCGAGGAAGCCGCCGACATCGAGATCCTGAAGCGCGACTACGACCTCGTCGTCGCCGCCGACGGCATCAACAGCCGCATCCGCGAGGGCTGGCGCGAGCGTTTCCAGCCGCAGACAGATCTGCGTCCCAACATCTTCACCTGGATGGGCTCGACCCGGCCTTTCGACGCCTTCACCTTCTTCTTCAAGCAGACGCAGCACGGCGTCTTCATCGCCCATTGCTACCAGTATGAGGCCGGCCGCTCGACCTGGGTGCTGGAGACCGACCCGGAGACTTATCGACGGGCAGGGCTGGACAAGCTCGACGAAGCCCAGTCGGCCGCCTTCCTCGAAGATGTCTTCGCCGAGGAATTGCAGGGCCACAGGCTCGTCACCAACCGTTCGCTCTGGCGCAATTTCCCGATGATCCGCTGCCGGCACTGGGTCGCCGACAACGTCGTGCTGATCGGCGACGCCAAGGCGACGGCGCATTTCTCGATCGGCTCGGGCACCAAGCTCGCGATGGAGGATGCGATCGCGCTCCACAAGGCGATGGGCAAGGCGAAGCTCGACGTCGCCGAGGGGCTGGCACTGTTCGAGCGCACGCGGCGCGAGGAGGTCGAGAAGACCCAGCATGCCGCGGACGTCTCTCTGGTTTGGTTCGAGCAGTTGCAGCGCTTCTGGGATTTCGACCCGCTGCGCTTCGCCTTTGGCCTGATGACCCGCTCCAAGGCGATCACCTACGACAATCTGGCGCTGCGCGCGCCTGAGATGGTCGCCGCGGTTGACAGGATGGTCGCGGCCGAACTCGGCCCGCTCGCCCGGACACGCAAGGACGGCTCGCCCGTCCCACCGGCCTTCCAGCCCATGATGCTGCGCGAGATGCGGGTCGAGAACCGCATGGTGCTCTCGCCGATGTGCCAGTATTCGGCTGAAGACGGCGTACCCGGCGACTGGCACCTGATGCATTACGGCTCGCGCGCCATCGGCGGCCCCGGCCTAATCTTCACCGAGATGACCTGCGTTTCGGCCGACGCCCGCATCACGCCGGGCTGCGCCGGGCTCTATTCGGACGAGCAGGAGGCCGCCTGGGCGCGCATCGTCGCTTTCGTCCATGCCAATTCGGCGGCGAAGCTTTGTCTCCAGCTCGGCCATGCCGGCCGCAAGGGCGCGACCAAGCTGATGTGGGACGGCATGGACCGGCCGCTGGAGGAGGGCGCCTGGCCGGTGATCTCGGCCTCTGCCATCCCCTATTATCCCGAGAGCCAGGTGCCGCGCGAGATGACGCGCGCCGACATGGACTGGGTCACGGCCGAGTTCGTCCAGGCGGCCGAGCGTGGGATGCGGGCTGGCTTCGACATGCTCGAACTGCACTGCGCCCATGGCTATCTGCTGGCGAGCTTCCTCTCCCCACTGACCAACCATCGCATCGACGACTACGGCGGCAGCGTCGAGAACCGTCTGCGCTATCCGCTCGAGGTCTTCCGTGCCCTGCGTGAGACCTGGCCGCGCGAAAAGCCGATGTCGGTGCGCATTTCCGCCACCGACTGGAAGGCGGGCGGCCTGTCGGCCGAGGATTCCGTCGCCATCGCCGAAGCCTTCGCCGGCGAGGGCTGCGACCTCGTCGACGTCTCGACCGGACAGACCGTACGCGACGGCCGGCCGATCTATGGCCGCATGTTCCAGACCCCATTCTCCGACCGCATCCGCAACGAGGCCCGCGTCGCGACCATGTGCGTCGGCAACATCACATCGGCCGACCAGGTCAACACCATCATCGCCTCGGGGCGGGCCGATCTCGTCGCGCTCGGCCGGCCGCATCTCGCCGATCCGTCATTCGTGCTGCGCGCCGCGGCTTGGTACGGCGTCGATATCGCCCAGCCGATGCAGTACAGGCCCGGCCAGGACCAGCTCATGCGCAACACGCCGCGCGAGCGACAGGATTTCGAGGATCTCAAGCTCAAGGCCAAGCCCGGCCGGCATGCGGTCGGAACATCCGCTTGAGGCGGCGGTTGCCTGTCGGACAGGTTTTACGCCTCGCGTCCGACTGGCGGCGAGGCACAGCCGCCGACGAGGAACTCAGCTTATGCTCCGCTACCCGAATATGATCGGCGCCGCGCTCTTCGGCGTCGCCATCGCGACGACCGCGCTCGGTCAGGCGCCGGCGACCCCGCCGCAATCGCCTCCCGCAAGCGCGCCGCACGATGCCGGCGTTGGCCCGCAGACGACGCATCCCTCGCAGGTCGACAAGGGCCAGAACATGATACTGCCCTCGGCGGGCAGCTCCGGCCCCTCGGCCGCGCCGACCATGGTGTTCGACTGCAAGGCCAAGCCCGAAGACTGCACCACCCCTGCGACGCCGGCTGACAAGACCAGCGCTCCCCCGATGTCCGCCCCGCCGGCCAAGGCGCCGTGACCAGATCGCATCGACATTGCAGGATTGCAAACGGCCGATGGATCGCTACGGCGCTGCATTGGCGGGCTCGCAACGCTATCTGATCGGCTGAAGCCGCGGCGGATCGCGTCGCGAAAGGCAAGCGAGGCAGCCCATGCAGCTCACCGGTATCCATCACGTCACTGCGATCTCGGCCGATGCGCCGGGCAACCGTCGCTTCTACGTCGAGACGCTCGGCATGCGTCTGGTCAAGAAGACCGTGAACCAGGACGACACCTCGGCCTATCACCTGTTCTATGCCGACGGCGCCGGCTCGCCGGGTTCCGACCTGACCTTCTTCGACTGGCCGGCGGCGCCCGCACGACGCGGCACCAATTCCATCGTCCGCACATCGCTGCGCGTGGCCGACGAAGCCTCCCTTCTGTGGTGGCGCGAGCGGCTCGAACAGGCCGGCATCGCCTCGACGCCGATCCGCCTGGTCAATGGCCGTCCCGCGATCGATTTCGAGGATCCCGAAGGCCAGCGCCTGACCTTGCTGGCCGACGGCGGCGACATCCCCTTCGTCGTCTGGGACAAGAGCCCGGTGCCGGCCGAGCACCAGATCCGCGGCCTCGGCCCGGTCACCATTTCGGTACCCGCGCTCGACCGGACCGAATCCGTACTGACCCGCCTGCTCGGCCTCGAGCGAACCGGCAGCTACACCGACTCAAACCACGCCATAGGCGAGATCCACGTCTTCAGGATGGGCGAGGGCGGCCCTGCGGCGGAACTCCATGTCGCGGTCGAGCCCGACGCACCGCAAGCGCGGGAAGGCGCCGGCGGCGTGCACCATCTCGCGCTGCGCACCCCGACCTTCGCGGAGTATGACGCCTGGGCGCAGCGGCTGCAGGCGGCCGGCTACCCCAATAGCGGGCCTGTCGACCGCTTCTATTTCCGCTCGCTCTATCTGCGCGAGCCGAGCGGCATCCTGATCGAGATCGCGACCGATGAGCCCGGCTTTTCCGCCGACGAGCCGGCCGAAAGCATGGGCGAGAAGCTCGCTTTGCCGCCCTTCCTTGAGCCGCGTCGCGTGCAAATCGAGGCTGGCCTCAAGCCGCTTTGAATGGACCAGATTACGGCGCTATTTCGGCGCCGCCATCTCCAGGCAGGTCAGCACTTCGACATAGCTCGGCGGCCCGCCGAGGCTGGCGCCTGCGATGCAGCGCTGTTTCTGGCCAGCAGGAAAGCTTGCCCAGCGCTGTTGCAGATCGACCTCCGCCTTGTGCTCGTCGTCGCGGCACGACTGCACCGGGCGATCGACCTTCATGGCGGCGTCACCGGTCTGGCGGCAGGAGGTCTCGATATCGAAATGCGGCGGCCCATCCGCCACCGGGACGACCATGCCCGAACCGAGCGAGAGGGCGACGAGTGCGGCGTGGATCATGGCGGGAACTCCTGCGGTCGCCCGCGCGTGAAACGCCGCCGGCGTCCGCGAGTTCCCCGATTGCCGCGACGCAGCCTCAGTTTCGCAAGCCAGGCGCTTCCTGTCCGGTGCGCGCGACATAGTCGGTGTAGCCGCCGCCATAGGCGTGGATGCCGTCGGGCGTCAGTTCCAGCGTGCGGTTCGACAGCGCGGCGAGGAAATGCCGGTCGTGGCTGACGAACAGCATCGTGCCCTCATAGTTCGACAGCGCCGCGATCAGCATCTCCTTGGTTGCGATGTCCAGATGGTTGGTCGGCTCGTCGAGCACGAGGAAGTTCGGCGGATCGTAAAGCATCAGCGCCATGACGAGCCGGGCCTTCTCGCCGCCCGACAGCACCCGGCAGCGCTTCTCGACATCGTCGCCGGAGAAGCCGAAGCAGCCGGCCAGAGCCCTGAGCGAACCTTGTCCGGCCTGTGGGAAGCTGTCCTCCAAGTGCTCGAACACGGTGCGGTCGCCGTCCAGAACCTCCATCGCGTGCTGGGCGAAGTAGCCGAGCCTGATCGAGCCGCCAAGCGCAACCGAACCGCCGTCCGGCTCCGTCGTCCCGGTGACGAGCTTCAGCAGCGTCGACTTGCCGGCGCCGTTGACGCCCATCACGCACCAGCGCTCCTTGCGGCGGATCTGGAAGTCGAGCCCCTCATAGATCGCGCGGCTGCCATAGCGCTTGTCGACGCCCTTCAGCGTGACGACGTCCTCGCCCGAGCGCTGCGGCGTCGGGAAATCGAAGGCGATCGTCTGCCGGCGTCGCGGCGGCTCGACCCGCTCGATCTTGTCGAGCTTCTTGACCCGGCTCTGCACCTGCGCCGCATGCGAGGCGCGCGCCTTGAAGCGCTCGATGAAGGCGATCTCCTTGGCCAGCATTGCCTGCTGGCGCTCGAACTGCGCCTGCATCTGCTTTTCGGCCAGCGCCCGCTGCTGCTGGTAGAACTCGTAGTCGCCGGAATAGGAGGTCAGCGCGCCGCCGTCGATCTCGATCACCTTGCCGACGATGCGGTTCATGAACTCGCGGTCATGCGAGGTCATCAAGAGCGCGCCCTCGTAGCCCTTGAGGAAGGCCTCCAGCCAGATCAGGCTCTCCAGATCGAGATGGTTCGACGGCTCGTCGAGCAGCATCGCGTCGGGCCGCATCAACAGGATGCGGGCGAGCGCGACGCGCATCTTCCAGCCCCCCGAGAGCGCGCCGACATCGCCCTCCATCATCTCCTGGCTGAAGCCGAGACCCGCCAGCACCTCGCGCGCCCGCCCGTCGAGCGCATAGCCGTCGAGCTCCTCGAAGCGCCCCTGCACCTCGCCATAGCGGGTGATGATCGCGTCCATCTCGTCGGCCCGGTCCGGATCGGCCATCGCGGCCTCCAGCCCGGCGAGCTCGGCCGCGACGCTGCTCACGGGACCTGCGCCGTCCATCACCGCCGCGACCGCGCTGACGCCCGCCATGTCGCCGACATCCTGGCTGAAATAGCCGATGGTGACGCCGCGATCGACCTGGACCTGGCCTTCGTCCGGCGCCTCCTCGCCGGTGATCATCCGGAACAGCGTCGTCTTGCCTGCGCCGTTGGGGCCGACGAGGCCGATCTTCTCGCCCTTCTGCAGCGCGGCCGACGCCTCGATGAAGACGATCTGGCGGCCGTTCTGCTTGCTGATGTTCTCGAGGCGGATCATGCGCGGGCTTCTGACCTTGCGGAGAGGATGCCCGCGCTTAAGCCATGCCGCAGCCGCGCGGAAGGGCGACGCGGTGAAGCACGCTCACGCCGCGATGTTGCCGAGCGCCGTCTCCCACTCCGCATCGCCGAGCACGATGCCGAAGCGCTCCTCCAGCACGGTCCGCAATTCCGCGTCGTCTCCGATCTCGCGGACGAGCGAGGCCTCGCCCAGCCTGTGCTCGGTCAGCCTGCGGTTCAGCAGCGCCAGCCGCCCGCGCGGCAGGACGCGGGCCGCGATCAGCGTATTGGTGAAATGCGAGGCCGGGTGCGTCGCGACATAGTGGTTGGCGACGACATCGTCGATCGGCCAGGTCTCGTCGAGGGTGAAACGGTAGAGCAGCCGCCAGTCGCCGCCGACATGGGCCCGCAGGAACCAGGCCTCGCCCATCCGGTCGAGCCGATAGGGCTCGTGCGGCGTCGCCTGCTCGATCCCCGCCACGAGCCGCATCGGCCCGGTCAGCACCTGCCCGCCAAGCCCGATGTCGCAGAGCAGATCCTGCCCCTCGCAGGTCAGCCGCAGCACCTTGTGCGTGCGCGCCACTTGGCTCTCCTCCGGCTTGTTCAACAGCACACGGCCGGAATGCTGTGTCACGACGAAACCGAAGGCCTCCAGCACCGCCTTGAACAGCGTGTTCTGCTCGAAACAGTAGCCGCCGCGCCGCGACCTCACGAGTTCTTGGATCAGCGCCGGCAGGTCGAGCGCCGGCGTCACGCCCGACAGCGGCGTCAGGTTCTCGAACGGGATCGCCTGGGGATGCAGAAGATGCAGCGCATCGAGCGCCGCCCGGCTCGGTTCGACCGGCCCGTCATAGCCGATGCGGGCGCAATAGGCGGAAAGATCGGCGGCGGAGAGACTGGTCATGTCGGCTCGTCGGTTGCGCAGGCGGGCCGGCCGGCGCGGCGTTTTCAGTCCTTGCCGGGAGCGAGCCGGCCATGCAAGCCTCGGCCGGCCGGGCAAGCCTTGGCTAACCGGGATCGCCTTGAGCGGAGGAGTGCGTGCGATGAGCCTGTTCGACGGATTGAAGGGCGCGCTCGGCGGTATTCTCGGCCAGGCCGAGGCGCAATTGCTGCCGGCGCTTCTCAACAAGGCGCTGTCGGGCACCGGGCTCGGCTCGCTGCAGGGACTGCTCGACAAGCTCAGGCAGTCCGGCCTCGGCCCGCAGGTTTCGTCCTGGCTCGGCGCCGGCCCCAACCAGCCGGTGACGCCAGACGAGATCGAGCACGCGCTCGGCGACACCGTCATCGGCAAGATCGCGAACACGCTCAACCTTCCGCCCGACGAGGTCACCGGCTTCCTCGCGGCACATCTGCCGGCCGTGATCGACGCGCTGAGCCCGCAGGGAACCCTGCAGCATCCTTAGGGACGTGCGAAAATCCCGCCCGCACCACCGCGCGGGCGTCGATAAAAACGGGGCTGGCGGAGCGCCGCGAGGCGCTTGGGTAACATCCGCGTCCATTGAGCCAGGTCGCGGCGCGGAGGGATTGAGCCACCCTCCGCACGCCCCGTGGCGCTCCGCCTTCGGCGTTCTTGTCCAGACTCCGGGCCGCGCTTATCGGGCCTTTGGCCGTCCCCCGCCACGAGCCGTTTCGACGCCAGTTCCCCTCATCGGGTTGTCGCGTCTACTTGGGCGTTGGACGAGGGCGTGATGCCGCCGGCCGTTCCAGCGAAGCTCCTCGCGCAGGGGCCGTATTACCCCCAGGGCGGTGCCCCGAAGCCCCCCGAGTCTGGCTTGTAAGACCAGCCGCAGGCGCCGACCCTCACCCAGCTATCTGGCATACCTCCGGACGGCCGCCCCGTTTGGGTGATGGGCGAGGGCAGGATAGGCGAGGGGGCGCGAGGTGGGGATAAGTTTAATGTCTGTCTGCGCCATTCTAACGGCTTCGTACGACAGAGAGTTTAACCTGGCAGAGCATCGGCTACCCATTGCCTCTCCATGGCGCTAAGCAAGTCGCTCTCGCTAGTCGCGATCTGCCTAAGCCTAGCGCCCAGCGTCGTGACCGTATCCCCTGCTCTCAGAAAACGCTCAGAAATCTGTATAGGAATTCCTTGCTCCTCCAAGATTTTCAACGGCTCTGCTCGGAACCAGCGTGGCAGTTCAGCGAGGAATAGAGAATAGTCAACATTGAGATTGGGTGCGGTCGTTTTGATGAATAGCTCAACTACAGCAAAATATTCAGGTAAATTAAATTCGGCCGCTCTGAGAAAATTAAAAACATTATCTAAGCGAAGCGCCTGCCCTCTGTAATTCTCCGAATGCCAATGATAAAACGCTCTCATGGTCGGTAATTGTCTCAGTTTATTGATGTACATTGCAAGCTGTCGATCTGTTGCGCAACCGAAGAGATGTGCCTTCGCAACTTTGCAGACAATTTCACAAGTTGCCAAAATCTGATCAAACGATGGTCTTCCAGACCAAGCGATATCAACTCGTGCTCGAAGGGCCGCTGTAGTGGCTGTTCTCATGCCTACCAGTGCTTCCACGCCGAGCCCCGAAAAACGCCTTATCTCAGATGGCGCCAAGCCGACGCGCTCGGCCATGTCCTGCAGCCTGTCGGATACTGCTGGCGAAACGTCCTGCTCATCCATGTGCACGACAAATTCGTCAGGAGCGTCGTCTGGATCGCCAAATAGCGGCGCTGCCACCTCCACATCCTCCGCCACCGGTGGACTGTGGAACAGAAATACCTGCCCTACGTGATGTTTGCCCATTCGGCCCGCTCGTCCTCTAATGTTAGAGAATGTAAAAAAGTCATACGGTCGATTTGCTATAGTCTTATCAAATATCATTACCGATTTTGCCACTGTATTAACGCCTTCAATTAGTGTTGAAGTGCAAATAAGAACTGGCAATTTTCGGTCGTTAAAAAGATGAACGAATCTTGATGCGAGGGCTCTTGGAATCCTACCGTGGTGGACACCTAGTCCGGCGCCTACCGCTTCACTCAGTTCCCATCGTCCGCCGTAGTTCTCGACCATCCACCTGGATAAAGCTTGACCGTTGCCTATCTTGAATTTCTCACCAACGAGATCGCTGGCCAATTTATTGGCCTTGTCGGGGGACGAGACAAAGACTAGCGCTGGCCAATTTGTCGTGCGGCTAACCTCTTCCCGCAGCTTTCCGTCTTTGTCGGGAGAGTCTTTGAGGTCGATGGTGTCGACAGCAACAGTTGAGAATCTCGTCCGCAAGAATTCAAAGCGCCATCGGCTGCCATCTGATGTGAACACACTTTCGATATTTGGGCCTAGAAAGAAAAACTGCTTAGATTTCTTCAGAAGTTTGTATACAGCAGCATTCAAAGTTACCAATCTTTCGTCTTTTCGATTTGGATCAAGCTTATAAAATTCGTCAACAACAACCAGATCAAGTACGCCTAAATCTTCCCTGTTGATTAATCTTTCTTGCGTTCCTAGAAATATAACTTTATCTTTTGTTTCTGACTCTGAATGGTGCATAAGTATATCAAATTCGGCGCCAAAACGAAGTATGAGCCTTCTCCTGAATTCATCCAGTAGCGCAATCGTTGGTAGAACGATAGCAACTCTTTTGAATTTGTTGTGAAGGAGTAGAACATCGATAAGGATACTTTTTCCAAAGCTAGTGGGAGCGCTCAGAATCAAATTTCGGCCAGCCAGCAAGCTTCCTAGCGCAGACATTTGCTCGCGGTGGAGAGTGATACCAAGTGCAGGCACGGTTGCTCGCTGGGCCGCCAATTCATCGCGGGCGTCGGCCTTTCGCTGGTCAATATAGTTCCACAACCCGGTCGACCGGGCTAGGGTGCTGAATATCTCGCCAAAACCCTGAAGTTCCGGTTTGGAGGCCAGAAGCTCTGCCAATCTGGGGACAGTTGCCATAAGCTCTGGGTCGTCTTGATCCGCGATTTGGATGCGGCCAGCCGCGGCCTGTAAAATCGAAAAGACCTCGCTTTTGAGTTGTGCGCCAGCCAACTCACTGACAGCAGGCCAGTTTGTATCTGACAAGTTCATTGTAGCCCCTTGAGTCTTTTATCAAATGCTTCGACAAACGACTTTTTGCTGAAGAGAGGGACGTATAGAATCAGCAATCGCAAGGTTGGCTGTAAGTCGGATTTCGAGAATCTGGATAGTAGATCATTTAATTCTTTTCTTGCCGCAGAAATATAGTTTTCGTCTTGACGTTTTGCGGCAGCGACGGCTTTGCTGTCACATAATATTGCAACAACAAAAACAGCTTTTGCAATTAATTTATCTAAACTCTCTTGCTTGGAAAATATCTGAGCAATCTCATCGTAGCGCGGTGTGGTTTTTGGGATTTGAGGGCCGATAATAATCTTCTGGTTAGACAGAAATCCACCTTCAAGGTGCGTTCTTATCGATGTTATGGCTTCTGCGGCGGCGGACGCACCGGATTTATACAGCTTAGATTCGCCGAGCCAAATTTGCGCGGGCTTATCTGCAGGAAGTTTAACATGCACCATATCAAATGCTTTGACGACGTCGTTGGATGCGGACTTGTAAAAAACTCTAGGAGAAATAGGTATCGTACCAAAGAAATCACGGCAGATAGCGTGCAATGCAATTTCACCGGCTTCGCCGCGACTCTCATATTTCGAGCTTGTATAAACTCTGATTGCAGCTTGGTGGAGCTTAATCAGGACATTTCCGTGATTGATTCTTAGTTCTTCTTCTGGTAGAGCATAATCTGGAAGCCATTCCGCAAGATGGAAGGCGAATTGCTTGCATCGCCATTCCTCACGCTCGAAGTCAGCGCAGTAAAGCCTTGTCGGCAGATTGTCGTCACTTGCAAAGAGACGCTTTAGAAAGCGTTCCGGCTTGTTGTCGTAGACGCTCAACGGCTCCCCCCATTTCCCCAGAGAGAGCCATATTCCGGAAGAAAATTCTAGATAGCGTAGGCATTGGACGCTTTGCCGCTCGGAATGGTTGTGGACAGCCGTCGCAAGTCGAAATTGTTCAGGATATGTTCTTGACGCTTCCGCCGCCATTGCTAGTCGCTGTCTGAGCATGGCATCCACCGATAGGTTTGCGGTTGGTAAACTTAAGTGCAGCCTCAAGCATGCATTTTCTTCAGCCTCTACTCCGCCGCCTCCCTCTGCACCCCTTCGCCCCCTTGATCGGCCTTCTCGCCAGCACCTCGCGCAGGAACCGCGCCGTATGCCCTTTGCCGACCCGCACGATGTCTTCCGGCGTGCCCTGCGCCACGACCTCGCCGCCGCCGTCGCCGCCTTCCGGCCCCATGTCGATCACCCAGTCGGCGGTCTTCACCACTTCGAGGTTGTGCTCGATCACGACGACCGAATTGCCCTGGTCGACCAGCTCGTGCAGCACCTCCATCAGTTTCGCGACATCGTGGAAATGCAGGCCGGTGGTCGGCTCGTCGAGGATGTAGAGGGTGCGACCGGTGGCGCGCTTGCTGAGCTCCTTGGAGAGCTTGACGCGCTGGGCCTCGCCGCCCGAGAGCGTCGTCGCCTGCTGGCCGACCTTGACGTAGTCGAGGCCGACGCGGGCCAGCGTCTCCATCTTGTCGCGGATCGAGGGCACCGCCTTGAACAGCGCCTTGCCCTCCTCGACCGACATGTCGAGCACGTCGGCGATCGATTTGTCGCGGTATTTCACCTCCAGCGTCTCGCGGTCGTAGCGCTTGCCCTTGCAGACGTCGCAGGTGACGTAGACGTCGGGCAGGAAGTGCATCTCGATCTTGATGACGCCGTCGCCCTGGCAGGCCTCGCAGCGGCCGCCCTTGACGTTGAAGCTGAACCGGCCGGGCTGGTAGCCGCGCGCCTTGGCCTCGGGCAGGCCGGCGAACCATTCGCGGATCGGCGTGAAGGCGCCGGTATAGGTCGCGGGGTTGGAGCGCGGCGTGCGGCCGATCGGCGACTGGTCGATGTCGATGACCTTGTCGAGATGCTCGATGCCCTCGATGCGCTCATGCGGCGCGGGATGGTCGATCGCGCCGTTGAGCTTGCGCGCCACCGCCTTGTAGAGCGTGTCGATGACGAGCGTCGACTTGCCGCCGCCGGAGACGCCGGTGATGCAGGTGAACAGGCCGAGCGGGATCTCGACCGTGACGTCCTTGAGATTGTTGCCGCGCGCGCCGACGATCTTCAGGCTGCGGCCCTTCTGGGCCTTGCGGCGCTTGGCGGGGACGGCGACCGACATCTCGCCGGTGAGGTATTTTCCGGTCAGCGAGTTCGGATCGTTCAGGATGTCCTGCGGCGTGCCTTTCGCCACGATCTCGCCGCCATGGATGCCGGCGCCGGGGCCGACATCGACGACATAGTCGGCGGTGAGGATCGCGTCCTCGTCATGCTCGACCACGATCACGGTGTTGCCGAGGTCGCGCAGCCGCCGCAGCGTGCCGAGCAGACGCTCATTGTCGCGCTGGTGCAGGCCGATCGAGGGCTCGTCCAGCACATAGAGCACGCCGGTGAGGCCGGAGCCGATCTGGCTGGCGAGCCGGATGCGCTGGCTCTCGCCGCCCGACAGCGTGCCGGAGGCGCGGGCGAGGGTGAGGTATTCCAGGCCGACATCGAGCAGGAAGGTCAGCCGGTCGCGGATCTCCTTGAGGATGCGCGGGGCGATCTCGTTCTGCTTCTGGCTGAGCCGCGCGGGCAGGGCGCTGACCCAGGCGAGCGCGTCCTTGACCGAGAGCTGCGAGACCTCGCCGATATGGCGCATGTCGAGCTTCACCGCCAAGGCCTCGGGCTTGAGGCGGAAGCCCGTGCAGGCCTTGCACGGCGTCTCCGACATGAAGCGGCCGATCTCCTCGCGGGCCCAGTCGCTCTCGGTCTCCTTCCAGCGCCGCTCCATGTTGGTGATCACGCCCTCGAAGGGCTTTCTCACCTCATAGGCGCGCAGGCCGTCATTATAGGCCATGCGCACCGGCTCGGCGCCGGTGCCGAACAGGATCGAGATTTTTGCGCTGTCGGGCAGCTCGGCCCAGGGCTTCGTCATCGAGAAGCCGAGATGGCGGGCGAGCGCCTCCAGCGTCTGGCCGTAATAGGGCGAGGTCGACTTGGCCCAGGGCGCGATCGCGCCCTTCTTCAGCGAGAGGGCAGGATCCGGCACGATCATGTCCGGGTCGATGCGCATCTCGTGGCCGAGGCCGTCGCAGGCCGGGCAGGCGCCGAACGGGTTGTTGAACGAGAACAGCCGCGGCTCGATCTCGGGGATGGTGAAGCCCGAGACCGGGCAGGCGAATTTGGCCGAGAAGGTGATGCGGCGGGCGCTGCCATCCTCCTCCTTCTCGTCGGCATATTCGAAGACGGCGATGCCGTCGGCGAGCTCCAGCGCCTGCTCAAGCGAATCCGCCAGCCTGGCGCCGAGGTCGGGCCGGATCACGATGCGGTCGACCACCACGTCGATGTCGTGCTTGAACTTCTTGTCGAGCGCCGGCGCGTCGGGAATCTCGACGAACGCGCCATTGACCTTGACGCGCTGGAAGCCGCGCTTCAGCCACTCCGCCATCTCCTTGCGGAACTCGCCCTTGCGGCCGCGCACCACCGGCGCGAGCAGGTATCCGCGGGTCTTCTCCGGCAGCTCGGTCAGGCGGTCGACCATCTGCTGCACGGTCTGGCTCTCGATCGGCAGGCCGGTCGCGGGCGAATAGGGGATGCCGGCCCGGGCCCAGAGCAGGCGCATATAGTCGTGGATCTCGGTGACAGTGCCGACCGTCGAGCGCGGGTTCTTGGAGGTCGTCTTCTGCTCGATCGAGATCGCCGGCGAGAGCCCGTCGATCTGGTCGACGTCCGGCTTCGACATCATTTCGAGGAACTGGCGCGCATAGGCCGAGAGCGACTCGACATAGCGGCGCTGGCCCTCGGCATAGATCGTATCGAAGGCGAGCGATGACTTGCCCGAGCCCGACAGCCCGGTGAAGACCACGAGTTTGTCGCGCGGGATGGCGAGGTCGACGTTCTTGAGATTGTGCTCGCGGGCGCCGCGCACGCTGATGACGCGCGAATCGATCCGGCGCGCAGCATCGAACAGGCTCTCCAGCGCCGCGGCCTGGTCGGCGAGCGAGGATTTGCCAGCGGGAGAGGACTTGCCAGCGAAAGAGGACTTGCCAGCGAAAGAGGACTTGCGGGCCATCGGGACGTCCATGCGGGATGAGGCGTAGAGATAGGGCAAAAGCCGGGCCATGCCAGCCCAAAAGCCGGGCGGCAGGCATGCTTATCACGTCGCAGCCTGGACGGCCGCGACGGTGCTGACAGGATATGGCAGGAGTAGGGTGCGGCGGCGCCCGACGGTCAGGCGGCGCGCTTGCGGCGCGACCGGGCCACCATGAACACGATGCCGGCGGAAAACGCGCCGGCGATGCCCAAAGCCGCCGCGAAAGCCACCGCGACCGGCTTCGCCTTGCTCTTGACCTCGCTCTTGCCGACTGCGGCGATCACCTTGGCGATGTCCTCGTCGGCCGAGACGCGTTTGGCGCTGTCGGGCTCGGCGACGCCGCGATCGGCGGCGGCGAAGATCGGCTTGTCCGATGGCGAAGGCGCAGGTGTTGCGGAGGGAGCCGCCTGCGCCAGTTGCAGCGCGCCGAAGCCGCTCCGCTCGGAGCGCGGCGCGGATGCTTCGGCCCGACCGGCGCCGGCCTGTCCGATTTCGACAAGCGTCGAAATGCCGGAGCGCAGTCCCGCTTCCGTGGCCGGCGTGGCGTTGCGCGGCCGAACGGGGTTCGGTGTCAGGCCGGCGTCGGGAACGGATAGTGGCGCGATCCGCGCAGCCTGGGCCGGCCCCTGCTCGATCCGGCCGAGCCGTCCGCTGCCGGACAGGTCAAGTCCGCTCTTGCCGCCCAGCGTGGCACGGGCGGATTGGCCGGGCTGCACCAGCGCATACTGTCCGGAGCGAAAATCCGCGACCTGGACCTGGCCGCGCAGCACCTCGACCTGCGCCTTGTCGGTATCGACCGAGACGCGGAACTGGGTTCCCTTGACCACGGCCGCGAGAAACGGCGTCTCGACCTCGAAATGCTGCACGTCGCGCTTGTCGACATCGAACAGAATCGTGCCTGATTGCTGCTGAACGGTCGACATCCCGGCCTCGCCTGGGCTTGGCACCGTCAGAGCCGTATTGCCGCCCAGCAGCATGCTTTGCTTGCCGCGCACCAGCAGCACGCGGCCATTGGCGCCAGTCCGGATCGCGGCGCCGGGCTGCACGCTACCGTCCTGCACCAGCGCGACCGGCGATACGCCATCGGTGACGATCCAAGCCTGGCCGCTGACCTTCGCGATGCGCCAGCCCGCATCCTGCGCGCTCGCCGCCGATCCGATGAGTGCCATGGCAGCGGCGACGGCAAAGCCGGCGAGCGCGCGGACGACAAGACGAAACCTGCTCATGAGCGGTGTCCGGCTGCGCACCAAAGCCCCCCACAGACCGCGCGCATGCAGGGAGTATGCGCCCCGGTCGCTAAGAGACCGTTAGAAGGCTTGCAGAGATTCGGATCGCTCGTTCACGATCGGTTAATCCTGTGCCGCGGCGCAGGGACCGGTTCGTCTGTGCCCGGACTCAGGCCGCGTTCGGCGTTGCCATCTCACCGAGATAGGCCACCGCCGCCGCGAGCCCGCCGCTGCCATGGGCGATGCCGCGCGCCTGCAGCGCCATCTCGACCGCGCCGAGCGCGCCCAGCACCATCGGCGCGTTGACATGGCCCATATGCGCGATGCGGAAGGCCTTGCCGGCGAGCTCGCCGATCGCGACGCCGAGCGTCACGCCGCAGACATCGCGGGTATAGTCGGTGATCGCCGCCGGGTCGGGCCCGAGCACCAGCACCGGCGTCACCGAAGGCGCGCGCTGGCCCGGCTCGATCACGTTGAAGCTCAGCGCCTGGCCCTCGGCCCATTTGGTCACCGCGGCGTGGGTCGCGCCGGCGAGCAGGCGGTGGCGCGTCCAGACCGCCTCCAGTCCCTCGGCCAGGATCATGTCGAGCGCGGCGCGCAGGCCGAACATCAGGTGTTCCGGCGCCGTGCCGCAATGCTTCATATAGGCCAGCGTGTTCATCCGCGACGACCAGTCCCAATACAGGGTGCGCATCGTTGCGGTCTGGTGGATCGCCAGCGCCTTCTCGTTCGCGGCGACGAAGGCGAGGCCGGGCGAGGTCATCAACCCCTTCTGCGAGGCCGACATCGCGACATCGACGCCCCAGGCGTCCATCTCGAAAGGCATGCAGCCGATCGAGGCGACGCCGTCGATCATGTAGAGCGCCGGATGGCCGGCGGCGTCGATCGCCTTGCGCACCGCCTGGACGTCGTTGACGATGCCGGACGCGGTGTCGATCTGCACCATCAGCACCGCCTTGATCGTGTGGCCGGCATCGGCCTTCAGGCGCGCCTCGACGGCCTCCGGATCGACCGCGCCGCGCCAGGAGCCGCTCAGCACCTCGACATCGGCGCCCATGAAGCGGGCCATCTCGCCCCAGCCGACGGCGAAGCGCCCGCTCGCCAGGACCAGGATCTTGTCGCCGCGCGAGAGCACATTGGTCAGCGCCGCTTCCCAGCCGCCATGGCCGTTGGCGGAGTAGATGAAAGTCTCGCCCCTGGTGCGGAAGATCTGCTTGAGATCGGTGAGCAATGCCTCGGTCAGGCCAACGATCGCAGTCGAGCTCAGCTCCTCGGCCGGGCGCATCATCGCCTGCAGCACGCGGTCGGGGATGTTGGTCGGGCCGGGAGTCGCCAGGAAAGCCCGGCCGTTGGCGACGCTCATCGTTTCGAACCCTCTTGCCTTGGAAGCGGCCGTTCGGCCACGCTCTTGCGCCGCCGGCATAGAGCACGATGCAAGAAAGGTGAAACCTCTCTTTGTGGTCGAAAGCCCTTGTTTCGGTGATCGAAGCGGCGGGAGCGGGAGGATATGGGATGGATGCGCGGCTGGCCTATCGCTCGATGGCCTACAACAACCTCTGGGCCAATCACCGCCTGCTCACGGCCTGCGCGGCGCTGTCGCAGCCGGATTTCGTCTCAGCCCGCAGCGGCTTCTTCCCGAGCCTGCGGGCGACGCTGAACCACATCCTGGTGATCGACTGGTTCTATGTCGACGCGATGGAAGGCGGCACGCTCGGTCCGCGCGCCTGGGCAGACCAGGAGCCCTGCGTCACCGTCTCCGCCCTGCATCAGGCGCAGGAGGAGGTCGACCGGCGCTTGATCGCGGTGGTCGAGGGGCTCGACGACGAGGGCCTCGGCCGGATCGTCGACATACACCGCGGCAGCCGCATCCAGCGCGAGCGCATGGACCGGCTGCTGCTTCATGTTTTCCAGCACCAGATCCACCATCGCGGTCAGGCCCATGCGATGCTGAGCGGGACGTCGGTCTCACCGCCACAGCTCGACGAGTTCTTCTCGGAAGGCGAGGCGCCGCTGCGGGCAGGGGAGTTCGCCGCGCTCGGCCTGAACGAGGACACCATCTGGCGCGAAAGCTGATCTGCGGCCGGTGTCGGCCAGGCACTCAGCGACCCTTCAGATCGCGGACATTCGCGGCGGTGCGATGGTCGTCGACGCGCTGCTCGGCGACGGCGTTTGCACTGCGCCAGAGATAGGTCGCGAGCCCGGCGAGACCGAGCCAGAGCGCTGGACCGCCCGGGCTCGCCACGCCGATGCCGAGCTTGACCAAGGTCTCGAGCAGGCCGGGAGGCGCGCCCGGCGCGGCGCCGAGCCCGGCTTGCAGCCGCTCGAACAGGCCGCCCAGCATGTTGGTCTGGCTGTCGCCGAGACCGAGTGCCGAGAGCACGCCCGCGCCGATGGCGGCGCGCTTGGCGCGGTCGGTCTGGGCGATCGTGGTCGAGCCGAGCTCGCGCAGCGTCTCCTGCGTCGCCTGCACGCGCTCGGCCGGCAAGGCGCGCGCCGGCGCACGCGCCAGGTCCAGCCATTGCGCGGGCTCGAATACGCCGGTCGGCACGAGGCCGTTGTCCTTCTGGAAGGCGAGCAGCGCCTGCTCGGTCAGCGGCCCGAATTCGCCGTCGAGTGGGCCGGGCATGTAGCCCTTCTCGCCCAGCGCCGTCTGCAGCGCCAGCACGGCGTCGCTCTTCGGACTGCCGCGCATCATAGCCGCGACCGAGGGCGGCGGCATCGTCGTCGCCGTGCCGATCACGGAGCCGCCCTGCGCGCCTGCCGCCAGCGCGTTCATGAACTGCCTGCCATAGCCGGCGATGGTGTCGGCATGGTCGAGCCCGTTGATGATCCGGCGGGCATTGCGCCAGTCCTCCCGGCCGGGCGAGAAATAATCGCCGAGCTTCTTGCCGGTGAACCAGCCATCCGTCATGCCGCCGAACATGATCGCCGCCGCCAGCGGAGGGCTGAGCGCGAGGTCTGGATTGTTGACGAAATCTTGCCCGAAGCGGCGCGTCGACTTGTCGTAATTGCTCTTCCAAGTGAGCTGGACGTAACCGCGCCCGTAATAGGTCTCGCCGGTTGCCGGATCGGGCACGCCGTAGCGGCGGCCCCGACCTTTGCCGAACTCCCGGATCGGCTGCATCGTGCGCGCGGTCTCGTGGAAGGCGGTCGCCAGCATATAGGCGAGCCAGCGCAAATCGGCCGAGGGTCGCCGCTGCTCCCATTCGTTCAGGATGGCGTCGAGCCCGGCCTCCTGGGACGGAGACATGCGGCCGCCGAAGAGCGCGCTGCGGACCTCGTTGCGGATGATCGGGCGATCGAACATGGCGGCTCTTCCCGTGGCGGTGCGAGCCCTGGCTCAGCGGTTCTGGTTGGCGGCGTCGCGATAGTCCTGCAGCCGGAGTTGGCTGACGCGGCCACCATTGCGGTAGGCGAGATAGCCGCCGAGCGCGACGAGCAGCCAGGTCGCGCTGCCATTGCCGCCGATCAGCGCCGGGATCAGGTCGAGCAGCGGGCCGAGCACGCCGGGCGCCGCAGCGGCCGTTCCGCCCGTCGGCGGCGGCAGGGCGGCGAGCGGCTTGGCGAGCACGGTCCGCAATGCCTCGGTGACGTCGAACAGGACCTTGGACTGACCCTGATCGAGCGCCGCCTTGGTCAGCCTGGCGCCGAGCGCGGCCGCGATCTCGCGCTGCGCGTCGAGCACCTTCGCGGCGGCGGCGCCGGCGTCGCCGAGCGGGCTCGACAGCGCGACCTTGGAGACGATGGCGTCGATCGACCGGAAGAGCTCGGCCTGGCCGTTGGCCAGGACCATTGCGGGCTGGATTTCCTTGGTCAGGATCCCCTCGACGGCGCGCTGCGCCTCGAGCGCCCGCTCGGCGAGCTGCTCCGGGCGCAGGCCGCCGTTCGGCGCGACATTGAGCGCCTTCTTGACGCCCTCGACGCCGGCTCCGACGACATTGGTCTGCTTGTCGGTGAAGCCGAGCGCGCCGAGAAGGCCGGTGCCCATGCCGATCTTCTGCAGCCAGTCGGCGGTCGCGACGGTCTGCGAGCCGGTCTGGCGCAGCTTCTCGACATCGGCCGCGGCGCGCTGGCGGCCGAGCGGGCGGGCCGGCGCCGAGGCCAGCGCCGCGAGATCGGCGGCGCCGGCGACGCCGGTCGTGGCGAGGTCGTTGTCGGCCTGGAAGGCCAGCAACGCGGCGCGGGTCAGGTTGCCGAATTCGCCGTCGATCGCGCCGAGATGGTAGTTGAGGTCGCTGAGCTGCTTCTGCAACGCCTCGACCTGGGCGCCGCGATCGCCCATCGCGATCAGGATCTCGTCCGCTGCCGGGGCCACGACCATCCCGCCCGCGATTGGCGTCGGGCCGATCGAGAGATGGTCGGGCGCGAGGTCCGGCGCGACATCGAGGATCGTCGGCAGGCTGGTCGAGCCGGGCAGGGGCGAGGTCTTGACCGGCCAGCGCAGCGCGACGATGTCGTCGGCGTCGAAGCCCTGGACCTTGACAGCGTCGCCCTGGTTGCCGCCGAGGAGCCGGACCCGTCCGCCCGAGAGCGAGTCGAAGAAGCCGACGTGGCCGGACGCGCCCGCCGCCTGCGGCTTGAGCACGACGATGCAGCCGGGCTCGGGCCGGGCCAGCTTCTCGCCGAAGGTCTTGTAGCTCGATGCCAGCAGGCTGTTGGTGTGGGCGTAACCCGAGAGCTCCAGGCAAGCGCCGACGAAGGCGGCGCACCAGGGCACGTCGTCGGTCATCGCGGTCCCGGTCACCAGCCGGTACATCTCCGAGATGCGCGGGTCGCTCGCCGCGCCGGGTCGCTCCTTCAGCCCGAGACCCTCGAAATGCTCGGCCATCGCAATCCAGGGACTGGCCATGTCGTCGTCTCCCGCAACCGATACTGGCGATCGTTGCAGGAAACTTGGAGAATGACCAAAAGGAATGCAAGCAGTGCGTGTAAAGATGTAGCGATCGTGGTTACGGCCGCCTTGGCCGACCCTGCGGACTTTGCCGAAGTCCGGTCGCCGACCGACGCCGCAGCGCCGAGCTTTCGCGCCCCGCATTAAGCCGGGGACAACTCCGCAGTTTGCGCTTGAACAAAACAGGAACATCGTTGATAGTGCGGTTCCGGGCCGATAGGGTCCGGCTCCGGTCGTCGGCCGGTTTCGATGTGCGCAGGAAATGGAGCCTCTCATGGCTGGAAGCGTGAACAAGGTCATTCTGGTCGGCAATCTCGGTCGCGATCCCGAGGTCAGGCGTCTCGGCTCGGGCGAGCCGGTGGTCAATCTCCGGATCGCCACCTCGGAGACCTGGCGCGACAAGCAGTCGGGCGAGAAGAAGGAGCGTACCGAGTGGCACTCGGTCGTGATCTTCAACGAGAACCTCGCCAAGGTCGCCGAGCAGTATCTGAAGAAGGGCTCGAAAATCTATGTCGAGGGCCAGCTCCAGACCCGGAAATGGCAGGACCAGTCCGGCGTCGAGAAATACACCACCGAGATCGTGCTGCAGCGCTTCCGTGGCGAACTGACCATCCTCGACAGCCGCGGCCAGGGCGGCTCGGACGAATATGGCGAGGGCGGCGGGTCGATGGAGGATCGCTCGGGCGGCGGCTCGTTCGGGCGCCAGAGCCCGATGGGCTCAGGGAGTGGCTCGCGCCAGCCGGCGATGGCCGGCGGCGGGCGCTCCTCGTCGAGCCATCTCGACGACGACATCCCGTTCTAGACGAGACGCAAGTCGAACTTGGGCTCGACCCAGGTCGAACGAAGGCCGCGCGATCCGCGCGGCCTTTTTCGTTGGCCGCGCAGCGTCTGGCACGCAGCTTGCGACCCTGATCGGGCCGGTCGTCCCGGTCCGGTTCAGGCAAGGAGGCGAGCATGACCACACGTCGCAGATTTCTCCAGGCCGGGGCCGCGGCGCTGGCCCTGCCTGCCCCGAATCTGGCCCGCGCGGCCGACAAGAGCGTGCTCAAATTCGTGCCGCAGGCCGATCTCGCCGTGGTCGATCCGATCTGGACGACCGCGACCGTGACGCGCAACCACGCCTTCATGGTCTACGACACGTTGTTCGGGCAGGATGAGACCTACAAGGCCCAGCCGCAGATGGCCGAGGGCGCGCTCGCCGACGCCGATGGCAAGACCTGGACGATCAAGCTGCGTGGCGGGCTCACATTCCATGACGGCTCGGCCGTGCTGGCGCGCGATTGCGTCGCCAGCCTGAAGCGGTGGGGAAAGCGCGATTCCTTCGGCCAGACGCTGCTCGGCCTGACCGACGAACTCGTCGCGGTGGATGACAGGACGCTGCGCTTCCGGCTGAAGAAGCCATTCCCGCTGCTGCCCGACGCGCTCGCCAAGATGACCGCCTTCATGCCGGTGATCATGCCCGAGCGGCTGGCGCTGACCGATGCCTTCACCCAGGTCACGGAGGTGGTCGGCAGCGGGCCGTTCCGCTTCGTCACGGCCGAGCGCCAGTCGGGCAGCCGCGCCGTCTACGAGAAATTCGCAGGCTATCTGCCGCGTAGCGACGGCAAGCCCGGCCGCACCGCCGGCCCCAAGATCGTCAATTTCGACCGGGTCGAATGGGTGACGCTGTCGGACCCGGCGACGGCGGCGGCCGCCCTGCAGAGCGGCGAGGTCGACTGGGTCGAGCAGCCGCTGCCCGATCTCTTGCCAGTGCTGGCGAAGAATCCGGCGATCGAGGTGGTGATCAAGGAGACGACCGGCGCTGTCGCGATCATGCGGATGAACCATCTCCATCCGCCCTTCGACAATCCCGCCATCCGCCGCGCCATCCTGCTGGCGATCGACCAGGCCGAGTTCATGGAAGCCGTCGGCGGGCCCGACAAGAATCTGTGGCGCACCGGCGTCGGTGTGTTCCCGCCCGGCACGCCGATGGCGAGCGACGCCGGCATGGAGGTGCTCAACGGCAAGCGCGACGTCGCTGCGGTCAAGCGGGCGCTGGCGGCGGCCGGCTACAAGGGCGAGAAGGTCGTGCTGCTCGGCGTCACCGATCTCGCCAATCTCAAGGCTGAATGCGAGGTCGCCGGCGAGATGCTGAAGCGCATCGGCGTGAACGTCGACTACCAGAGCATGGACTGGGGCACGGTCGTGGCGCGCCGCGCCAAGAAAGAGCCGCCGGAGCAGGGCGGCTGGAACTGCTTCTTCACCGGCTGGGCCGGGCTCGACATGTTCGATCCCGTCGGCCATCTCTCGCTGCGCGGCAACGGCGCTGCCGCCTGGCCGGGCTGGCCGGTCGCGCCCAAGATCGAGGCGTTGCGCGACGCCTGGATCGAGGCGCCAGACCTCGCGGCCCAGCAGAAGATCGCCGCCGAGCTGCAGCGGCAGGTCTTCGAGGACGTGCCCTACGCTCCACTCGGCCAGTATTTCCAGCCGACCGCCTATCGCAAGACGCTGACGGGCGTGCTGGCAAGCTTCCCGACCTTCTGGAACGTCAAGCGGGTCTGAGAACGTTCGCGGCTTCTACGGGGCGGTCGTCTGACGCGGCCGCCTCCGCTTCCGGTGCTCACCGACGAGAAGTCCACTGCGCTCCGCTTCTCGGCGGCCACGCCGGCCGGCTCACCCCCGCAAGTCCGCGAACATCCCCGAGGCTTGCCGGAACGGCACGTTCTCGAAGGATGAAATGGGCAACGAGAATGGGGTTGCCGGGGTAAGCTACCGCCCCGTCACCCCGCCGCGGCGCGCTCCAGCGTGGCGATGTCGATCTTGGTCATCTGCATCATCGCCTGCATCACCCGGCCCGCCTTGGCAGGGTCCGGGTCCGAGTTGAGCTCGAGCAGCCGGTCGGGCGTGACCTGCCAGGACAGGCCGTATTTGTCCTTGAGCCAGCCGCATTGGCTGTGCTGGCCGCCTTCGCCGAGCTTGTCCCAGAAATAGTCGACCTCCTCCTGCGTGTCGCAGTGGATCAGCAGCGAGATCGCTTCGGTGAACTTGAAATGCGGCCCGCCGTTCAGCGCGGTGAGCTGCAGCCCGTCGAGCTCGAACGAGGCGCAGAGCACGCTGCCCTTGGGGCCGGGGCCGGCATCGCCGCAGCGCATCACCGGTCCGGCCTTCGCGTTCTTGAACACCGACAGATAGAAGGCGATCGCCTCTTCGGCCTGGTTGTCGAACCACAGGAAGGGTGTGATCTTCTGGATTTTGCTCATCTGGGCCTCCATCGTTGACGGCGCCTCTGGTCGGGCACCGCTTTTACTTAACTTTATGGTTAAGTAACGCGGTGGCGGGTGTCAATGCTCCGCGCGCTGTCGTGTCATGCGAATGGGGCAGGGCGGCCGACCCTTGAGCCGTCCTTGCCTGCGCCGCCGTTCTTGGCGAAGTTGCCGGCATGACCATGATCGATCCGTCCGTCGCCGCGCTCTCCGTCTGGGTTGCGCTCGAAAGTCCCACCCATCACGCGCCAGGCGTCAATGGCATGATGGACCTCGTCGCCCGGGAGGTCGACGGGTTGCCGATCGCGGTCGAGCGCCTACCGGGCCGAGACGGCCTCGGCGATGCGCTGATCCTGCGCGCCGGCCTCGACAATGGGGAGGCCGGCATTGCGCTGCTGTCGCATCTCGACACCGTCCATCCCGTCGGCACCAGTGCGAAGGACCTGACGGTCCGGGTCGAGGGCGACAGGCTCTACGGGCCGGGCGTCTGCGACATGAAGGGCGGCGCCTGGCTGGCGCTGCAGGCCTTCAAGGAGGTCGCGATCGCGGGCTCGGCCAGGCGGCCGCTGACCTTCCTGTTCACGCCCGACGAGGAGATCGGCTCGCCGACGACGCGCGGCCTGATCGAGACGATCGGCAAGGCCTCCGCCGCCGTCCTGGTCACCGAACCGGCGCGCGACGGCGGCCGGATCGTCACCGCGCGCAAGGGCGTCGGCCGCTTCGAGGTCAGGCTGGAGGGCCGGCCCTCGCATGCCGGCACGCGCCACGCCGAGGGTCGCAGCGCCATCCGCGAGGCCGCGCACCAGATCCTCGCGATCGAGGGCATGACCGATTACGCGCGCGGCATCACCACCTCGGTCGCGCTCGTCGGCGGCGGCACGGCCGCCAACGTCATCCCGCAGCATGCCTGGTTCAGCGTCGACTGCCGGGTCACCAGCCTCGCCGACGGCGTGATGATGGAGAACCGCGTGCTCGGCCTGACGCCGCGCGACCCCGACGTCGCGATCAAGGTCAGCGGCGGCATGAACCGGCCGCCCTACGAGAAATCAGTCGCGGTCGCAGGCCTGTTCGAGACGGCGCGCGCGATCGCGGCCGGGCTCGGCTTCGCGCTCGAGGACGTGCCGATGACCGGCGGCGGCTCGGACGGCAACTTCACCGCGGCGTTGGGCATCCCGACGCTCGATGGGCTCGGCATCGACGGCGGCGGCGCCCACACACTGCAGGAATACGGAGTGATCTCCTCGATCGCGCCGAGGCGCGCGCTGATCAAGGGGCTGCTGGAGACGATTTGAGTGAGAAGGCGTAGCGCCTTCTCCCTTCGCGGGAGAGGGGTTCCTCGCGCCCCTACGCCTCAGCCTCGCCGCCGCCCTCCGGCGCTTCAGCGTCGCCGTCCTCACCCTCGCCATCGTCGCCGATGCACTCGACCGAGACGACCTTCTCGCCGTCCGCGGTGTTGAACACCGTGACGCCTTGCGTCGAGCGACCGGCGATGCGGATGCGGTTGCCCGGGCCGGCGTCGACCGGCACGCGGATGACCTGGCCGCCATCGGTGACGAGCATCAGTTGGTCGCTGTCGACGGTCGGGAAGGAGGCGATCAGCCGGCCGTTGCGCTCGTTGACGACCATGGCGACGATGCCCTTGCCGCCGCGCCCGGTGACCCGGTACTCGAAGGACGAGGTGCGCTTGCCATAGCCCTTCTCCGACACGGTCAGGATGAACTGCTCGGCCGCGCCCATCAGCGCCCGCTTCTCCTGGCCGAGCTCGACGTCGCCCGATGCGGCATCCTCGCCATCGCTCGCAGACGCGGTCTCGACCGCCTCGTCGGCCTCGCCATTGACGGCTCGGCGTGCCGCCGCGGCGTCCTTGAGATAGGCGGCGCGTTCGTCCGGCGTCGCATCGAGATGATGCAGGATCGCCAGCGAGATCACCTCGTCGCCCTTGGCGAGGTTGATGCCGCGCACGCCGGTCGAGTCGCGTCCCTTGAAGACGCGCACCTCCGGCACGGCGAAGCGGATGCACTGGCCCTCCGCCGTCGTCAGCAGCACATCGTCATGCTCGGAGCAGATCTGCACGTCGACGATCGAGTCGCCCTCGTCGAGCTTCATCGCGATCTTGCCGGCGCGGTTGACGTTGACGAAGTCCGACAGCTTGTTGCGCCGGACATTGCCGGTCTTGGTCGCGAACATCACGTCGAGCCGGTCCCAATCCTCCTCGTTCTCCGGCAGCGGCATCACCGTGGTGATGCGCTCCTGCGGGTCGAGCGGCAGCATGTTGTTGAGGAACTTTCCGCGCGCATTGGGAGCCGCGAGCGGCAGCCGCCAGACCTTCTCCTTGTAGGCCTGGCCGAGCGAGGAGAAAAAGATGATCGGCGTGTGCGTGTTGGCGACGAAGAGCCGCGTGACGAAATCCTCGTCGCGGGTCGACATGCCGGAGCGGCCCTTGCCCCCGCGCCGCTGCGCCCGATAGGTCGAGAGCGGCACGCGCTTGATATAGCCGGCATGGCTGACGGTGACCACCATGTCCTCGCGCGCGATCAGGTCCTCGTCGTCGAGATCGGCGTCCCAATCCTCGATCGTGGTCCGGCGCGGCGTCGCGAAGGCGGCCTTAATCTCGGCGAGCTCGCTCTTGACGATCGCCTGGATGCGGATCCGCGAGCGCAGGATGTCGAGATAGTCGGCGATCTCCTTGGCGAGCTTCTCGAGCTCGTCGCCGATCTCGTCGCGGCCCAGCGCCGTCAGGCGGGCGAGGCGCAGCTCGAGGATCGCCTTGGCCTGCGCGTCCGAGAGGCGATAGGTGCCGTCGGGATTGATCGGATGGCGCGGATCGTCGACCAGCGCGATCAGCGGCGCGATGTCGTCGGCCGGCCAGTCGCGCGCCAGCAGTGCCTCCTGGGCGGCCGCCGGCGTCGGCGCCGTCCGGATCAGGCGGATGACCTCGTCGATGTTGGCGACGGCCGTGGCGAGGCCGCAGAGCACATGAGCCCGCTCGCGGGCCTTGTTGAGCAGATAGCGCGTGCGCCGCGAAACCACCTCCTCGCGGAACTCGACGAAGGCGGCGATGAAGTCGCGCAGGTTCAGCACTTCCGGCCGCCCGCCGGTCAGCGCCACCATGTTGGCGCCGAAGGAGGTCTGGAGTTGGGTGAAGCGGTAGAGCTGGTTCAGCACCACGTCGGCGATGGCGTCGCGCTTGAGCTCGATGACGACGCGCACGCCCTCGCGGCTCGATTCGTCGCGCAGATCGGAGATGCCTTCGATCCGCTTCTCGCGCACCATCTCGGCGATTTTCTCGACCATCGAGGCCTTGTTCACCTGGTAGGGAACCTCGGTGACGATGATCGCCTCGCGCTCCTTGCGCAGCTCTTCGATATGGCTCTTCGAGCGCATCACGATCGAGCCGCGTCCGGTGGTGTAGGCCAGCCGGATACCGCTGCGACCCATGATCGAGGCGCCGGTCGGGAAGTCTGGGCCGGGCACGATCTCGATCAGGTCCTCGACCGTGATCTCGGGATTGTCGATCAGCGCGACGCAGGCATCGATGACCTCGCCCAGATTGTGCGGCGGGATGTTGGTCGCCATGCCGACTGCGATGCCGCCGGCGCCGTTGACCAGCAGGTTGGGGAAGCGCGCCGGCAGGACGGTCGGCTCGCTCTCCTTGCCGTCGTAATTCGGCTGGAAGGCGACGGTGTCGAAATCGAGATCCTCGAGCAGCGGCATCGCCGCCTTGTCGAGCCTGGCCTCGGTGTAGCGATCGGCCGCCGGCGAATCGCCGTCCATCGAGCCGAAATTGCCCTGGCCGTCGATCAGCGGCAGGCGCAGCGAGAAGTCCTGCGCCATGCGCACCAGCGCGTCGTAGACCGCGAGGTTGCCATGCGGATGGTACTTGCCCATCGTGTCGCCGACGATGCGGGCGCACTTGGTGTAGGGCCGGTCGGGCAGGTTCTTGTTCTCGTGCATCGAGAACAAGATGCGCCGGTGCACGGGCTTCAGGCCGTCGCGGACGTCGGGCAGGGCGCGGCTCACGATCACGCTCATGGCGTAATCGAGATAGCTCTTCTTCATCTCGTCGGTGATCGCGATCGGCTTGATGTCGCCGCCGAACTGCGGCTCGTCCGGGCGCTTGTCGTCGTTGTCTTCGCTCAAGGGAAAATGCCCCGATTCCGGTGATTTTTCAGGCCTCTGGCTACCCGATTCCGGATGGGGAAGCCAGCCTTGCCGCCGGCTTTTCGGTGGAAAATAAGCCGATTGATATCAATGGCTTATATGGCGCGGCGGAATCGTTTCGGAAAGCCCGCCGCAATACGGCCTTGATTGCCGGCCGCTCTGGCGGCGCAGCGCGGGCCGTGCCTTACTGCCGCCCATGAATCTCGACTTCCTAACCTCCGCTCTCGTTACACTGCTCGTGACGCTCGATCCGCCGGGTCTGGCGCCGATCTTCCTGTCGCTAACGCGGGGCATGACGAGCGACGAGCGCCGGCAGGTCGCGATCCGGGCCTGCATCATCGCCTTCGGCATCATGGCCTTCTTCGGTGTGGCGGGCGACGTCGTGCTGAAGGCGCTCGGCGTCTCGCTGCCGGCCTTCCGCATCGCCGGCGGGCTCCTGCTGTTCTGGATCGCCTTCGAGATGGTGTTCGAACGCCGCAACGAGCGCAAGGCACAGACGGCGGAGACCGCGATCACCCAGGACCACATCCGCAACGTCGCGGCCTTCCCGCTGGCGATCCCGCTGATGGCGGGGCCGGGTGCGCTGACGGCGATGATGCTGCTGGCGGGCAGGGCGGAGAGCAACCTCGTGCTGCTCTCCTCGCTCGCCGTGATCAGCGCGCTGGTGATCCTCTCCTGCCTCGTCGTCTTCCTGCTCGCCGTGCCGATGGCGCGCCTGCTCGGCGTCACCGGCAATGTCGTGCTGACGCGACTGCTCGGGGTCATCCTGGCGGCACTCGCCGTGCAGTTCGTCATCGACGGGGTGCGGGCGGCGATCAGGGTTTCCTGACTGAAACCGGCTTGCCGTCGTTCTGTCGCGACGATAGCTTCGAGAGCTTACCAAACGTCATATCGGGGCATGTCATGGCGGCTGGCACTGAGGCGGCGATCGAGGTCGACCGAATCCGTCAGGACATGTTGACCATTCAGGCGACGATCGACCGCGCCATGCGGCAACTCAACGACGTCAACACGTTCAACATTCGCGACGACACGCCCTATTTCAGCTTCAAGACGGCGGAGAGGATCGAGGATCTGAAAGGCTCCGGCCTAGGATTGCGCGCAAGGCTGCAGAACGACATCCTCCAGGGCAAGCTGTTGCTCAAGCAATTGGAGCAGAAGGCGCGGCGCATTCAGGCGGGTGAACGGGCGCTCCTGATCGAACGCCAGCACGAGGCGTTGCTGCGAGCCGACAAGCAGGCCCGCCGCACCGCGATGACGCTCATCGATCGGGCGGCGAACTCGGGTCGCGGCGGTTTGAGCGAAGCGGAATTCGCCGAGGTCCAGAAGGCCATGCTCAGCAGTCTGAAAGGGCATATCGACTTCCTCCGGCACCACCCCTCCCGCGACAATCTGAAGGAGACGCTGGATATGCTAGGGCAGGTCTACACGCTCGGCATGGTCGATGCTCAAACGTCCAAAGTCGCGATGGACACGATCCAGGCCGCCGCCCGGAGATTCGTCGATGCCGCCAAGAGCGAATTCCTCAAGAACCCGACACCCGCGAAGGCGGCGAAGCTGATCGACGAGATCGCCAACAGCGCCTTGCTCGGCGGGGAGGACGCCAGCGGCTACATCACCACGAAGGTCGTCCCGACCCTGAAGCAGAAACTCGACGACGCCGAAAAGCGCTTTCGCAATACGCCGACCACCGAAAACTGCGAGGCGATGTTCAATGCGGAGGCGGCTTACGTCGGCCAAGGCGGCGCGCCGCTGTCATATCCGCCGAAGGGGCTCAAGCGCATAAAACAGGGAACGACCAGACTGTTCGGGCCCAAGGATATGCTGAGCGCCGTCTCGAAGGAATACTACGGCAGCTTCAGCTATTGGGATGCCATCGTGAAGGCGAATTGGGGCATTTTCCGCGATCCCGAAGCTCCGCATGTGAACGTCACGATCACGATCCCGCACTAGGTCATCGGCCCGAATACATGTTCGGTCCGATGATCTAGAACTCCGACCAGCCGGCGTCGCCGCCACGGCTTCCGGCGACCTTGCGCGCGGCAGGCGCAGGAGCGTGGCCCGCCATCGATTGCGCCGCGGTGCGCAGGACGCGCGCCTGCTGCGCCGGCAGGTCCCGGGCGGACGCCTGCCGCCCCGGGATGCCGTGCAATGGAGACTGTCCGCTGGTGCGGAAGGCCGAGACCAGGCCGTTGAGCTGCGAGATCTTGTCGGCGAGCGAGCCGGCCGAAGCGGCGCTCTCCTCCGCCAGCGCCGCGTTCTGCTGAGTCATCTCGTCGAGATGGGCGACCGCCTGGCTCATCTCGTCGATGCCGTTGGCTTGCTCGCTGGCGGCCGACGAGATGTCGGCGATCGTGGACGAGACGCGCTTGGAGGCTTCGAGGATGCGCTCCAGCGCATCGCCGGCCTGGCGCACGAGCTTGACGCCCTCGGTCACCTCGGTGTTCGAGGACGAGATCAGGCCCGAGATGTCCTTGGCCGCTTCGCCCGAGCGCTGCGCCAGGGTGCGCACCTCCGAAGCGACGACGGCGAAGCCCTTGCCGGCATCGCCGGCGCGCGCCGCTTCCACCGCTGCGTTCAAGGCAAGCAGATTGGTCTGGAAGGCGATGTCGTCGATCACCCGGATGATGTCGGAGATCTTCTGCGAGGCGCTTTCGATGCGCGCCATCGCGTCGACGGCCTGGCCCGCGATGGTGCCGCCACTTTCGGCTGCCGACATCGCCTCCTGCGCGATCTGGGTCGCCTGGCGCGAGGCCTGGGCCGAGGCCTTGACCGAGGCCGCGAGCTCTTCGGTGGTGGCGGCCGTCTCTTCGAGCGAGGAGGCCTGCTCCTCGGTTCGCTTGGACAGGTCGTTGGCGCCGGTGTTGATCTCGCGCGCCGCCAGTCCGACCTCGCCCGACGTCGCCTGGATCGTGCGCACCGTCTCGGACAGCCGCTCCACCGTCTCGTTGATCGCCCCCTTCAGATCGGCGAACTTGCCGCGATAGGGTGTCGCGATCGTCTGGGTCAGGTCGCCGGCGGCGACGGCCGACAGTGTCCCGGCGAATTCGGTCGTGGCCGAATCGACCACGGCGTTGATCTCGTTGATGCCGGCGACGAGCTTCTTCATCTGCGCGTCGGCGCCGCCGATCTCGAGCCTGGCCGAGAAGTCGCCGCTGGCAGCGGCGGTTACGACCTCGCCGATGTCGCTGACGATGCGCGCCATCGAGTCGGCCCGCGCCAGCCTGTCCTTCGCCTCGGCGCGCTCCTGCTCCTCCAGCGCCCGGACCTTCTGAAGATTGGCCTGGAAGACCTGCAGTGCCGCCGCCATGGCGCCGACCTCGTCCTTGCGTTCGGCATGGGGGACGACCGGCTGCAGGTCGCCCTCGGCGAAGCGGGTCATGATGCCGGTGAGCTGGCGCAGCGGGTTGATCGCCGTCAGCGACCACCAGGCGATGCCGCCGCCGACCAAGAGGCCGAGCCCGCACAGGACCATCGTCAGCAGGGTGAAGCTCTGCGCCACGCCGCGGACATCGCGTCCGAGCGCCTGGTTCTTGGCCTCCTCGAGATCGATGAACTGGTTGATCCGGCCGAGCCATTCGGTGAACAGCGGCTTCGCCTGCGTCATCAGCACGGCCTTGGCCTGATCGGTGTCGCCGGCGCGCTGGAGTTCGACCACCTTGACGATCAGCGGCAACGTCTTGGCCTCGGTCTCCTTGATGCTCGCGAGGATGCGCTGTTCATCCGGATTGCCCGCTGCGCCGCCGGCATAGAGCGCGTCGAGGGCGACCGCCGATTTCCGGTAGTTCTCCGCGAGCCTGGCGATGTCGTCGACATTGGCCTGAAGCTCGGCCTTCCCGCCGAGGCTGACGTCGCGCAGGCTGATCGCTCGGTCGTGCACGCTGCCGCGGAAATTGATGGCGTAGCGCTGCTTGACCGAATTGACGTCGTTGATCGTGGTCAGACCGTCATTGATGACGCCGACGCGGTCGACGCTGACCACCGCGAGCGCGATCAGCATGACGAGGATGATGCCGAAGCCGATGACGAGCCGTTGGCCGATCTTGAGTTTGTTGATGACGGACATTGTTGCGTCTCTGCGTGGGAGGGCCGACGGGAAGGGCAGGCTCAGGCATGGGCGTTCGTCCGTGCCGCGATAGCGGCACGCCTCGCAAGGCGCCGGCGGGAATGGGAACGCGTCGCGCGGCAGGGGCGCGGCGTCGAGGTCTGTCTTCCCCCCGCCGCGAGGCCCGGCGTCGCTTTCCGCAACTGTCGGGCCCGTGCTTGCGCGGCGTCGTCAGCAGACTTCAACGTGGTGAATTTTTCGCGAATCGCGACCGAGCGTAAGCCCCGGCATGCTCAGTTGCCGCCACGCTCTCAGCACGCACGGGCGAATGACGTACTGTCAGTGCAATGAACTGAACGAACGAAGTCTATAATACGGCGAGAAAGTCACACTGCATGGCGCCGCCGATACACAGAGTGTACGATTATTCCGCTTCTTCTCGCGGCGCGGTGACATGGCCGGGGAGCGGTGCGCGCGAATTGCGCGCCCGATTTGTTTCCGGTGAAGGCGTCAGGCTCACGGCCACCAATAGGGCGAGACCGCTCCGACGCAACGGGCTTCGCCGCGCCGCGGATTGACGACCTCGAAGGCGCTGATTCGGCAGTTGTTGGGTGGTGCCGGCCCGTCCTTCAAGGCGGTGACGGTGCTGCCCGGACGAACCCGCATGATCGTGGTCGAGCGGCTGCCCGGTGTGCCGTGCGTGGTGATCTGCCAGCCCTGTGCCATCGCGCTTTGCGGCACGAGCGGCAGCAACAGCGCGGCGGCACTGACGGTGCCGGCCAGCGCGGCCGCGACCCGTGCCGAAGCAGGACGCGGACGTGCCGGAAGGGGGCCGGCGTTCGGTTCTGGAGCATTCTGTGTCATCGAGGGGCATCCCAGGTTGCGCTGCCCCTCGCTGGGCAATCACTGCGCCAGTCGACGCCCGCAGGCGCCTCCTGTCCGATCCGTTCCGTCGCCGGTCACTTCTCCAGGAAGGCCCTGATCGCGCCCTCGGCCTGCTTCATCGAGATCACGCCGTCGAGATGGCCGCGCGTGCCGGTGATCTCGGCCCGGGTGACGTTGACGCCGGCCTTCTTCAGTGCGTCGGAGGTCCGCTCGATCGCGTCGGGCGGAAACACCAGGTCTTTCGGCTGGTTGATCAGCAGGATCGGCGCCTTGATCTTCGCGGCGGCGTCCGCGAGCGAGACGCCGCCGGCGGCATAAGTCTGGTTCGCCTTGACCAGATAGAGGAAGTGGTTGGCGTCCGAGACCTTGGCGCGGGCCTCGCCGGCATTGTCGAGGATGCTCTGGACCTGAAAGCGGTTGGCGAGCGCCTTGCCCGGCTCCTCCTCGGCCTTGGCCGGCTTGCGGCCGAAGGTACCGTTGGTCCAGTCGCCGTGATTGGCCTGCAGCGTGACGACCGCGAGCGCCTTGGCGAGACCGGCATTGGGCGCCGCCTTGCCGTAGTAGTCGCCCTTGTTCCAGTTCGGATCGACCAGGATCGGCGCCGCCCAGACGTCCAGCCAGGCGATGAGCTGCGCGTCGGCCTCGGCCGCGCCGATCACCGGCATCGCCTTGGCGACCATCTCGGGATAGCTCGCCGCCCATTCATAGGTCTGCAGCGCACCCATCGACGGGCCGGCGACCAGCGCGAGCTTCTTGATGCCCAGGCTCTCGACCAGCGCCTTCTGGACATTGACGAAATCGCCGACCGTCACGATCGGGAAATCGAGCCCGTAGGGCTTAGTGGTATCGGGATTGATCGAGGCCGGGCCGGTCGTCGTCGTCTTCGGGTCGCCGGTGTTGAGGTTGACCAGCGTATCGGAGGAGAGGACGAAATACTTGTTGGTGTCGATCGCCTTGCCCGGCCCGACGATGGCGTCCCAATAGCCGGGTGCCGCGTCGCCCGCGGCGTATTTGCCTGCCGCATGCGAGTTGCCCGAGAAGAAATGGCAGATCAGGATGGCGTTCGACTTGTCGGCGTTGAGCGTGCCGTAGCTCTCCCAGCCGACTTTGACGTTCTTCAGCGTCCGGCCCGATTGCGTGGTGTAGCTCGGCAGCTCGAACACCTTCTTCTCGGTGATCAGCTCCTGCGCCGCGGCCATGCCTGCTCCTGCCATGCCCGCCATCGTCAGCCCCGCGGCGCAGAGTGCGCCCGCCATCCAGTGTCTCATGTCGCTTGCTCCCGCCACGACCTGTGATCGGCCGTTGCTGGCATGAGAGCGGAATTGGCCGGCATTGGAAAGCCGCAAAAAGCGGCTTGTCTCTCAACGCAGCAGCCGTGTCGGGAAGGCCGTCGCGCCGCGTGTCAGCGCATCGGTGTCGAGCTCGAAGGATGGCGCATCGAACGGCCCACGCCAGGTGAAGGGCACGCGCGGCGAGCCGGTGCTGGGGGTCAGCAACAGGCCGAGATCGAGCCACCGCGTCGGCAGCGAGGCCTGTCCGGCGAGGGTCAGGCGATAGGCCGGGCCAGTCATCTGCCCGTCGGTCACCAGCGCGATCCCGTTGACGACGCTGAGATTGACGGTGGCGCTGTCGAAGCCGGTCTTGCCCTGGCGCCAGTCGCGCTGTGCGAGCCCGTTGCCGCGATCGAGCCGGCGCAGCAGCTCGGCGAAGGCGAAACCGCCGAGCTCGCCCTGCCGAACCGAGAGGCCGGCCTTGCCGCCGAGCGAGGCGACAATCTCGTCATAGGAGGCGCCGATGCCGTCGAGCGCGAGCTGGCCGCTCGCCGTGCCCGAGAGCCGTGCCAGATCGGGCAGATCGGCCACCGCCTTGCCGAGCCCGATTCGGTCGAAGCCGGCCTGAATCTTGAGGTCGATGCCGCCCGGCGCGGCGACCGCGAGCAGCCGGCCCTTGGCGCTGCCGCCATAAGCGCCGGCGCGCAGCAGCCCGGCCTCGAACCGGCCCTTCTTGATCAGGAGATAGGTCGCGACGTCGTCGAGCCTGGCGCCGTTGAGCTTCGCGGCGTCGACGGAAATCCGCAGATCGACGTCCTGCGCCGTCCAGCCGTCGAAATCGATCGGCACGCCCTCGTTTGGCAAGGGCCCCGCCGCGCCGGAATCGAGCCGGCCTACGAGCCGCCCGAGATCGAGCGCCGCACCCGCCAGCGTCCCCGACAAGGCGAGCCGGCCGCCGGCGTCGGAAAGCTTGATCGCGCCTTCCAGCACGTCGGAATCGAGGCTGACGCTGGCTCCGCTGAGCGATGCTTCGCCCGGCCTGATCTGGGCATCGGCGCTGATCTTGAGGGCCCCGAGCACGCCGGCAAGGCGAGGGCGCTCGCCGAACCAGTCGAGCAGCTCCGGCAGGCTCTTGCTCTGCAAGGCGAGGCGGCCGTTGATGACGGGATCCTGACGGCCCTCGCGCCAGCCGTCGAACTGCAAGGCGAGCAATGGGGCGTTCGCGGTCAGCGTCAGCCGCGAGCGCTCGCCGGCGACGGGCCAGTTCAGCGCGAGTTCGGTCGTGGCACCACGCCAGTTGACGTTGCCGGCGAGGGTCACGGGATCGCCGGCCTCGCGCTCGTCGATCGCCAGATTGACGTCGCGCAGGATGGTGCGGATCGCGCCTTGCGCCCGCATGAACACCGAGCCGGCGGTGATGACGATCCGGCTTTGCACCTTGAGGCGTTCGAGATAGGCGAGCGGCGGGCTCAGCCACTCGGCCAGCCCGTCCTCCGCGCCGGAGACGGCGACGTCGATCTGCGGTCCGACGAGGTCGATGCGGTCGAAGTCGAGCTGTCCGGCCAGAAGCGGCAGCAGCCGTGCCCGGGCGCGGATGCGCAAAGCCGTGCCGACGAGCGCGCCGTCGGCCTGGCGGAAACCGACCTGCGAGAGCGAGACCCGCGGCAGCGGCAGGAGCGCGATCTCGGCCCGTTGCAGCCCGGTGATGACGAGACCGGTCTCGCGCTCGACCGCGGCGACGACCCGCTTCTCGAGCTCGCCGACCGCCAGCCCCCAGGACTGCATCCCGAGCAGGGCGAGCGCGATCACGAGACTATAGGCGAAGATCGAGGTGCGTCGGATCATGGACCCCGTCACGAAATGCACGAATCGAGCTTTTAGCCGGATTCAAGCCCGGCCCGGTTTAGGCCGTCGGGCGGCGCTTGTCGAGTTCGGCCGGCGTTTCACCCGGCTTTGGCGCGCCCGAGCGCGATTGCCGGATAGAGGCCCGCCAGCACGATCAGGAGGGCTGCCAGCGCGCCGTCCTCGAAACTGCCACGCGCTGCATGGCCGTAGACGATCGTCGCCAGCGTGTCGACGTTGAGCGGCCGCAGCAACAGCGTCGCCGGCAGCTCCTTCAGGCAATCGACGAAGACGAGCAGGGTGGCCGCCGCGATGGCGGGCCGCGCGAGCGGCCAATGCATCCGCCGCAGCAGTTCCGGCGCATCCGCGCCGAAGACGCGGGCCGCCTCGTCGATCCGTGGAGAGACCCGCGCGAGCCCGCTTTCGATGCCGCCGATCGCGATCGAGAGGAAGCGCACGACATAGGCGAGCGCGAGCGCTGCGCCCGAGCCGATCAGGATCAGGCCGGGATTGACGCCGAACCAGGCGCGCGCCGCATCGGCCAGCATATTGTCGATCGCCGCGATCGGCACCAGCAGGCCAAGCGCCAGCACCGTTCCCGGCAGGGCATAGCCGAACGAGGCGATCCGGGCCAGCGGCCTGAGCCAGCGCTCGCGGCCGAGCCTCAGCGCTGCGACCACGGCGAAGGCGAGCGCGACGACGAGGCCGGACGCCAATCCTGCCAGCAGCACGGCGTTGCCGAGATTGCGCAGCAGGGCGGCGTCGAACTGGTCGAGGAGATCGCGCGTCGCGACCTCGCGTAGCAGGAAGGCGATCGGCAGCACCGCGCCGAACAGCAGAGGCAGGGCGCACACGGCGAGCGCGCCGAGCGCTGCCCGACCGTGCAGGCGCATCCGGCCGACCGGACGCGGCTGGCGCACCGGTAGGGCGTAGCGGCGCTGCCCGCGCAAGCCGACCTCGACCGCGATCAGGGCGACGACGATCACGAGCATGACGCAGGCGATCTGGGCTGCTCCCGGCAGCGAGCCGCGGTTGAGCCAGGTCGTGTAGATCGACAGCGTCAGCGTCCTGACGCCGAGATACTCGCTGGCGCCGATGTCGTTCAGCGTCTCGAGCAGGACGAGCGTCAGGCCGGCCGCCAGAGCCGGGCGTGCCATCGGCAGGCCGATCCGCCAGAACAGCGCCCGCCGCGAGGCGCCGAGCGTCCGCGCCGCCTCGACCATAGCCGCGCCCTGCAGCCCGAACAGCGCCCGGACGGTCAGGTAGACGTAAGGATAGAGCACGACCGCCAGCACCAGGATCGCGCCGGGCAGGTTGCGCGGATCGGGGAACCAGTAGTCGCGCAGCGAGCGCCAGCCGGTCACGGCCCGCAAGATCGTCTGGAACGGCCCGCCGAAGCCGAGCAGTTCGACATAGACATAGGCCGTGATGTAGGTCGGGATCGCCAGCGGCAGCACCAAGAGCCATTCGAGATGGCGCCGGCCGGGGAATTCGTACTGCGTCACCGTCCATGCCGCAGACACGCCGAGCGTACCGGCGACGAGCCCGACGCCGGCCAGCAGCAGCAGCGTGTCGGCCAGCGCCTGCGGGATGACGTTGGCGGCGAGATGCGGCCAGATTCCCGCGGCCTGGGGAGAGAGTGCCGTCAGCGCCAGCGCGATCACCGGAGCGGCCACCTGGCCGGCCGCCGCGAGCGCGGCATAGGCGAAACGCGTCGACGGCCGCCACTGGCGTGACGGCCGTCGCGATGGGGAGCCGGGCAGGCTCAGGCTCAATTGTCGAAGCCGACCTTGTCGACGAGATCGGCCGCGGCCTTGCGGTTCTTGGCGACGTCGCCGAGCGGGATCTTGTCCGGTGTGATCGCGCCGAGCAGCTTCACCGCAGCGCTATCCTTGACGTCCGGATTGACCGGAAACTCGAAATTGCCGTCGCCATAGAGTTCCTGCGCCTTCGGCGTGAGCATGTACTCGATCAGCTTGACGGCGTTGTCCTTGTTCGGCGCGTTCTTGGCGATCGCGGCGGCCGAGACGTTCACATGCGTGCCGCCTTCGGCAAAGGTCGTCTTCAGCGGCTTGATCGCGTCGAACCAGCCCTTCTGCTCGTTCTTCGCCTGGCTCATCAGGCCGATATAGTAGGTGTTGATCAGCGCGATGTCGCAGAGGCCGGACTGGATGTCGCGCGCGACCTCGCGGTCGCCGCCGCCGGGCTTGCGAGCGACATTGGCCTTGACCGCCTTCAAATAGGCTTCCGTCTTCTCCGCGCCGTAATGGGCGAGATAGGCGGCGAAGAAGGCGTTGTTGTAAGGATGCTGGCCGGCGCGGATGCAGAACTTGCCCTTCCATTTCGGGTCGGCCAGGTTCTCATAGGTGATCGCGTCCTGCTTCACCCGCTCCTTCGAGATGATGACGACGCGGGCGCGCTTGGTCAGGGTGATCCAGTTGTCCTGAGGGCCGCGCAGTTGCGCCGGCACGATCTTGTCGACCGCAGCCGACTTGACCGGCTGGGTGATGCCTGCATCCATCGCGGCGTTGATCTCGCCGACATCGACGACGAGCATCACGTCGGCCGGGCTGTTGGCGCCTTCGGCCTTGATCCGCTCCTGCAGGCCGTCCTTCAGGAAGACGGCGTTGACCTTGATCCCGCTGCTCTCGGTGAAGGCCTTGAGCACGAGGTTGAGCAAGCCGGGCTCGCGGGTGGTGTAGAGGTTGACGCTTTCGGCCAGGGCCGGGGCGGCGAAGAGGCAGCACGTCAGTGCCAGCGCCTGGAGTTGCATTCGTCCGGTCATGTCCGCTCCATCGGTTCAGGGCGCCAAAGGCGCGATGACGGAGCGATAGAGCCCCGTCGCCAGGGCGTCAATTCGATAATCCTTTTAAATCAAAGCGTTATAGAGTTCTGAGTATAGATTGGATTTACACGAATTCCAAGAAAGGGCCCATCTCCCGGAAACCTCTGGGGTTTTCCCGGGAGATCACTCGTATTCGACTTTCGTCGTAGGCCTGTGTCTGATCTATCGCGACGGGGCGAGCAGGGAAATCTGACGCACCGGTCCGCGCTCGGCCGGCTCGAGTGGGCCGCGCAGCGAGATCGCGTCGCTGGCGAGGCTGTCGTCGTGCAGGCTCGCCTCGCGCAGCCGCATCTGACGGCGCAGCACGCCGGCTTCCGCCTCCATGCGCGAGATGCCGACACGTTCGTCGATCTGCTGGCGCTGGCCCTTGCTGAGTTCCGCGGAGCTGCGGAAGTCGCGGAAGTCGCGCGGGCTGTATGGGTACTGTGCCGACCCGGCGAAGGTCCGGACCTTGCCGTCGAGAACGACGCTGTCGCCCGGCCGCAGCGTGAAGTCGCGCAGCAGAGAGACGCGGCGCTCGCCGGCCTTGACGATGGCCGGGCGGCAGGCTGGATCGGCCGAGTTCTGGTAGCTGTAGGCGACGGGCAGGGCGCCGTAGCGCTTGCCGTCGGCGGCCTGCGCGTCGTCGATGTGGTCGGCGCCGGGCGAGACCCGGAAGACCTTCACCGGAATGCCGGGATTCATCGCCTGGCAGAGAGCCTCGTGCGATTTCATGTCGGAGTTCGCACGCAGATAGCCGAGCGGCGCCTGGAACCCGTCGCAGAGCCGCACGCAGATCGTCCGCGCCACGTCGGCTGCGCCCGAGACCGTGTCGAGATTGACGGCGGCGACCTTGGCCTTGACGGGCTTGCGCGGCTTGGCGAAGGCGTCGCGTGGCTTGAACGGATTGAGCTCGACGGCAGGATGGGCGATGCGCCCGTCGTCGCGCGTCCGGAACAGCGGTATCTGCCAAGTCCGGGCCGGGGCGTAGGCGACCGGCTGGCTGGAGGTGTAGTAGCCCTGCTGCGGAGCCTGCCTGGCGCGGCGGTTGGCGCCTTCCTGAAGCAGGAATTCGCGAACCCCCGCATCGTCGCCGGCCTGGACCAGCGAGACGGTGGTGATCGCGCCGCCGGCGCCGAGCGCCAGGCCGACGGCGGTCAGGGCCGCCAGCCGCGCAGGACGGCTCGCCCGCGAGGAGCGGGGCGCAGGCGCCTCGGTCGAAAAGGGGGCTTTGTCGCCGGCTGATGCCAGCGGCTTGTCTTCACGGACACGCAACATCGCGCCGACTCCACTCTAACGCTTGATGACCCGTCCGCCGCCAAAAAGGTTTAGTTCACTTTTAATTAATCTTCAACGCCGCTGCGGCAGCCCGCACGGAAAAAGGGCGCGATGCTTAACGCACCGCGCCCTTCCCAAGGGGAGATCGTCGCTGGGCGGCCGCTCACAGCTCCGGCTTGTGCACCGCCTGAGGAACGGCGACGGGAACGCCCGAGACCATCGGATCGGGCTCCTCGCGCCGGTCGCGGCCCGAGAGCCAGGCATCGACCTTGTCGAGATAGAAATAGACGACCGGTGTGATGTAGAGCGTCAGGAGCTGCGAGACGAGCAGGCCGCCGACGACGGCGATGCCGAGCGGTTGGCGCAGCTCCGCGCCGGCGCCATGGCCGAGCGCGATCGGGAGCACGCCGAAGATCGCCGCGAAACTCGTCATCATGATCGGGCGGAAGCGGACGAGCGCCGCCTCGCGGATCGCCGACAGCGCGTCGTCGCCCATCTTGCGGCGTTCGATCGCGAAATCGACCATCATGATCGCGTTCTTCTTGACGATGCCGACCAGCATCAGAATGCCGATGATCGCGATCACCGACAGGTCGAGGTTGAAGTATTCGAGCGCGAGCAGGGCGCCGAGACCGGCCGAGGGAAGACCCGACAGGATCGTGATCGGGTGGATGAAGCTTTCATAGAGGATGCCGAGGATGATGTAGATCACCAGGATCGCGGCGAAGATCAGCAGTCCCTGGCCCTTCAGCGCATCCTGGAAGAGCTGCGCCGAGCCGGCGAAGCTCGTCACGATGGTCTGCGGCAGGTTGACGTCGCGCTCGGCGGCGCGGATCGCGTTGACCGCCTCGCCGAGCGAGATGCCGGGCGCCGTGTTGAAGGAGATCGTCACGGCCGGCTGCTGGGCGATGCGGTTGACCGCCAGCGGCCCGACGCTGGGCTTGATCGTCGCGATCGATTCGAGCGGCACGTTCAGTCCGTTCGCGGCCTTGAGCTGCAGCCGCGACAGCACGCCCGGATCCTGCTGGAAGACCCGGTCCGCCTCCATGATGACCTGGTAGTCGGTCGCCGGCGTGAAGATCGTCGCGATCTGGCGCGAGCCGAAGGCGTTGCCGAGCGTCTGCCGGATCTGGTCGGAGGAGATGCCGAGGCTCGCCGCCCGCTCGCGGTCGATGTCGATCGAGAGCTGCGGATTGCGCAGTTGCAGGTCGATATTGGCGTCGCGCAATTGCGGAATCTGCGCGAGCTTCTGCTGCATCAGCGGCGCATAGGTGAAGAGCTGGTTCAGGTCCGGCCCCTGCAGCGAATAGAGATACTGCGCCCGCGACGAGCGGCCGGCGTTGAGGTTGATGTTCTGGACCTGCTGGAACACGGCGGTGATGCCGGGCACCTCGGAGACCGCGCGACGCAGGCGCCCGATCACCACCTCGGCCTTGTCGCGCTCGGCGAGCGGCTTCAGCGAGATGAACATGAAGCCGTTGCTGGTGGCGTTGAAGCCGCCGATGTTGGAGTTCAGGTAGTCGACCGCGGGGTCGGCCTTGACGATCGCCGCGACGCGCTGCTGGCGCACCGCCATGGCCTCGAAGGAGGTGTCCGGTGGTCCTTCGGTCGAGGCGCGCAGCAGCCCGGTGTCCTCGGTCGGGAAGAAGCCTTTCGGCACGGAGATGTACATCTGCGCCGACACGTAAACCGTGCCGAGCGTGAAGATCAGCATCAGGATGCGGGCCTTCAGCACCCAGTCCAGCGTCCAGCGATAGGCGTCGAGCATCGCCTGGAAGCCGGCCTCGAAGACGCGCTCGACGAGGTTGGGCTTCTTGTGGTGGTCGTGGGCCTTGAGGAAGCGGGCGCACAGCATCGGCGTCAGCGTCAGCGAGACGAAACCCGAGACGATGATCGAGGCCGCGATCGTGCCGGCGAACTCGGCGAAGACCTTGCCGACCACGCCGCCCATGAAGAAGACAGGGATGAACACGGCGACGAGCGAGATCGTGATCGAGAGAATGGTGAAGCCGATCTCGCGCGAGCCGTCGAGCGCCGCCTGGAACGGCTTCTTGCCCATCTCGATGTGCCGGATGATGTTCTCCAGCATGACGATGGCGTCGTCGACGACGAAGCCGACGGCGAGCGTCAGCGCCAGCAGCGAGATGTTGTCGAGCGAATAGCCGAGCGCATACATGATCGCGAAGGTGCCGACGAGCGAGATCGGCAAGGCCAGCGTCGGGATGATCGTGGCGGCGAGGCTCTTCAGGAACAGGAAGATCACCATGATCACGAGCCCGATCGCGACCATCAGCGAGAACTCGACGTCCTCGACCGCTTCGCGGATCGGGATCGAGCGATCGTTCAGCGCATGCAGCTCGATCGCGGCGGGGAGCTGCGCGCGGTAGGTCTCCAGCCGCGACTTGATGCTGTCGACGACGTCGACGGTGTTGGCGTCGGATTGCCGGAAAACGGCGAGCAGGATCGAGCGCTGGCCGTTGTACCAGCTCGCGGTCTGGTCGTTCTCGACCGAATCGTAGACGGTGGCGAGATCCTCGAGCCGGATCGGCACGCCGTTCTTCTGCGCCACGATCAGGTTGCCGTATTCGGCGGCGCGTTCCATCTGGCCGGTCGCGCCCAGCGTCAGGCGCTGGTTCTCGCCGTTGAGCGTGCCGACCGGCGAGTTCGAATTGGCGGCGGCGATCGCGGTGCGGACTTCCGACAAGGCGAGCCCGCGCGACGACACGGCGTCCGGATTGATCTTGACGCGCACGGCATATTTCTGGGCGCCGAAGATGTTGACCTGGGCGACGCCGTTCAACTGCGAGATCTGCTGCTGCAGGATGTTCTCGCCGAATTCATGCACCTCGTAGAGCGGCTTGGTCGCCGAGGTCAGCACCATGAACAGGATCGGCGTGTCGGCAGGATTGACCTTCCTGAAGCTCGGCGGCGTCGGCAGTTCCGGCGGCAGGCGCCGGGCGGTGGCCGAGAGCGCCGCCTGCACGTCGAGCGCCGCGCCGTCGATGTTGCGGTTGAGGTCGAACTGCAGCGTGATCGAGGTCGAGCCCTGCTGCGAGACCGAGGACATCGAGGTGATGCCCGAAATCGAAGCGAATTCGCGCTCGAGCGGGGCTGCGATGGACGAGGCCATCGTTTCCGGCGACGCACCCGGCATGCGGGCCGAGACGTTGATGGTCGGGAAATCGACCCGGGGCAGGGCGGCGACGGGGAGCTGCTTGAAGGCGAACAGACCGAAGATCAGGAAAGTCGCCATCAGCAGCGTCGTCATCACCGGACGACGGATACAGGCCTCAGGCAGGTTCATCAGCCCTGGCTCCCACGCTGAGAGGTCTGATTGGCAGGCGGTGACTGCGACCCGCCGCGATTGCGCTCGACCGTGCGGGCGCCCTCCGTCAGCAGGAGCGCGCCGTCGACCACGACGGCCTCGTCGCCCTTGAGCCCGGAGGCCAGCACGATGCGCCCGTCGACGGTCCGGTCTACCGCGACTGTGCGCGCCTTGGCGACGCCGTCCTCGACGATGAAGACGAAGGTGCCGTTCTGGCCGTTCTGTACGGCCTCGCGCGGCACCGTCAGGGCGTTGGGCTCGATCCGCAGCGTCACCCGGACCTGGCAGAGCGCGCCCGGCCAAAGCGCCTCGCCGGCATTCTCGAACAGGGCACGGAGCTGGATCGTGCCGGTGGTGGCATCGACGAGGTTGTCGATCACGGCGATCTTGCCCTCGACGCCTTTCGGCGCGCCTTGCTGCGTCGCCAGCACACTGGCGCTGTTGTCGGTCAGCGCGGTCTTGACGTCGCCGAGATAGCGCTGGGGCAGTGCGAAACTGACATAGATCGGGTCGATCTGGTTGATCGTCGCGAGCGAGCCGGAGCTGTCGCCGGTCTTGGCGATGTTGCCTTCCTTCAGCATGGCGACGCCCATGCGACCATTCACCGGCGAGGTGATGGTATAATAGGTGAGCTGGACCTTGAGGCCGTCGACGACCGCCTCGCCGGCCTTGATCGAGGCGCGCAAGGTCGCTGCGGCGGCACGCGCCGTCTCGAGCCGCTGGTCGGTGGCGAATTCGCGCTTGGCGAGTTCCTCGGCCCGGCGTAGGTCGGCCTCGGCCGAGACCAGCGACGCCTTGTCGCGCACCACATTCGCCTCGGCCTGACGCAATTGCGTCTCGAGCTGGCGCGAATCGAGCCGGAAGAGCAGGTCACCCTTCTTGACGGTGTCGCCGTCCTTGAAGCCGACCTCCATGATCTGGCTCTCGACCCGCGAGCGCACCGTCACCGCCGAGAGCGTCTGCACCGTGCCGATCGCGTCGAGCCGGACCGGCATCGGCCGCCGGTCGGCCTTGGCGGTGACGATCGTCACCGGCGGGCGCTGCGGCTGCGCCGGGCGCTGCGCGGCCTGGGCCGGCTTCGCCTCGGTATAGGGCGGGATCAGCTTGCCATAGGGAATCTTGTCCAGCGGCGCGGGGACGGTGCGCCCGGAGTAATGCATGTAGCCGCCCGCGCCGACGACGCCGACGACGGCCAGGAATGCCACGCGCCCGAAAGTCAAAATCGCCATGTCGAACCTTGCGCCAGAGGGAGGACTTGCCTCTGAACCCCATTATCGGACGGTCGTCCCAAAACCGCGCCTGCCGCAAGCATTTAGCATGCCGAGACGCGGTTGCCGGCGCAACCGTCGAATACGGTTTATCGGCCGGTGTCGCGAGGATGTGACATGCGTCTCGTCGGCATAGGACAACCCGGCGGGTCGCCTTCAGCGTGTGTCGATCAGGCGACCCAGACGACGACGTGCAGCCACATCGCGAAGAGGATCAGGCAGCCGAGCGCGAAGATGCCGGCACGCTGCTTCACGTTGTTCGAGCCAGTGTGGATCAGCGTGTGGACCACCCGCGTCGCGACGAAGGCCCAGGCGAGGCCGGCCATGAGATAGGTCGCGGCCGCGACCTCCATCGCCAGCATCAGGATGCCGAAGAATACGACCGGCATCTCGAACTGGTTGGAGAAGTTCGCCGCCGCGAGCCGTGCCCGTTCGGGATAGCGCTCGGTGGAAACCGCGACGTCGGCGAGACGGACCTCCTTGCTCTCGAAAGCGGCCTTGCGGCGCATGAACATGATGCCGAGCACTACGAAAATCCACAGGATCATCGCCAGCGCCGGATAGACCAGCTTCAACGTCATCTCCGATTCCCCGCTTCACTGCCGCGCCCGACTACCGCACGGACGCTGCGTCCGCTCAAGAGCGGGTCGGGTAGTTCGGGCTCTCCCGCACGATCGTCACGTCGTGGACATGGCTCTCGCGCAGGCCGGCGCTGGTGATGCGGATGAAGCGGGCCTTGTCCTGATAATCGGCGAGATCCTTGCCGCCGACATAGCCCATGGCGGCGCGAAGACCGCCTGCGAGCTGGTGCAGAACCCCGGAGACCGGCCCCTTATAGGCGACCTGGCCCTCGATGCCCTCGGGCACGAGCTTCAGCGCGTCCTTGATGTCCTGCTGGAAATAGCGATCGGCCGAACCCCGCGCCATCGCCCCGACCGAACCCATGCCGCGATAGGATTTGTAGGAGCGGCCCTGGTAGAGGAACGTCTCGCCCGGCGTCTCGTCCGTGCCGGCGAGAAGCGAGCCGACCATGGCGCAGGACGCGCCCGCTGCCAGCGCCTTGGCGAGGTCGCCGGAATATTTGATGCCGCCGTCGGCGATCACCGGGATGCCATGCTTCTGCGCCGCCGAGGCCGCGTCGATCACGGCGGTGAGCTGGGGCACGCCGACGCCGGCGACGATGCGGGTGGTGCAGATCGATCCCGGCCCGATGCCGACCTTGATCGCATCCGCGCCGGCATCGATCAGTGCCTGCGCGCCGCCGGCGGTGGCGACGTTGCCTGCGATGACCTGCACGGCGTTGGAGAGCTTCTTCACCCGCGACACTGCTTCCAGCACCTTGGCCGAATGGCCATGCGCGGTGTCGACGACGATGATGTCGACGCCGGCGTCGATCAGCAGCTCCGAGCGCTCATAGCCGAGATCGCCCGTCGTGGTCGCGGCCGCCACCAGGAGCCGGCCGTGCGAATCCTTCGCCGCCGTCGGATGGGCGACCTGCTTCTCCATGTCCTTGACCGTGATCAGGCCGATGCAGCGGTAATGGTCGTCGACCACCAGCAGCTTCTCGATGCGGAACTGGTGCAGCAGCCGGCGCGCCTCGTCCTGGTCGACGCCTTCGCGCACCGTGATCAGCCGGTCCTTGGTCATCAGTTCCGAGACCGGCTGCTGCGGATTGGCGGCAAAGCGGACATCTCGATTGGTCAGGATGCCGACGAGCTTGCCCTTGTGGCCCTGCGGGCCTCGCTCGACCACCGGGATGCCCGAGATCGAATTGTGCTTCATGATCGCGAGCGCGTCGCCCAGCGTCTCGTCGGGGAAGATCGTGATCGGATTGGCGATCATGCCTGATTCGAACTTCTTGACGAGGCGGACCTGAGCCGCCTGCTGGTCGGCTTCGAGATTGCGGTGGATCACGCCCATGCCGCCGGCCTGCGCCATGGCGATCGCCATGCGGGCCTCGGTCACGGTGTCCATCGCCGAGGCGATGATCGGCAGGTTGAGCGAGATCGTCTTGGTCAGCTTGGTCGAGATGTCGACATCGGCCGGCATCACCTCGGACGGGCCGGGTTCGAGCAACACGTCGTCGAAGGTCAGCCCGTCGCGGATGAGGCCGTCAAGGAGGTTCGCCATCGTCAACTCCGATGCCGGATAGGCCGGCGTTTGCGGGTCGGGCGATCAGCGCCCGTCACCGAGTTGACGAGGCCCGTTAGCATGCGTGTGACGGGGCCGCTAGAGCCGCCGCGGAATTTTCCGCACACCTTGATGCGTTGCAACAATGCGGCGGTGGACAGGCGCGCTCTCGGCCCGTCATGACGCCGGAGCAACCCCGATCACCGCCCTTTCCCGCGCCGGCGGCCTCGTCAGCACCGGAAGAGAGGATTATGGCTGAGCCGGCCGCACCCGCCGAACGTTCCGTCCCCGAAAGACCCGCCATTGCAGCGCGCCAAGCTCCTGCCCCTGATCGTCGCTTGCGCGCTGTTCATGGAGAATACCGATTCGACGGTGATCGCGACCTCGCTGCCGGTGATCGCGCAATCGCTCGGCGAGGATCCGATCGCGTTGAAGCTGGCGCTGACCTCCTATCTCGTCAGCCTCGCCGTCTTCATCCCGATTTCCGGCTGGATGGCCGACAGGTTCGGCGCCCGCACCATCTTCCGCGCGGCGCTCGGCGTATTCATGGCGGGCTCGGTGCTCTGCGCCCTGTCGAGCTCGCTCGGCGCCTTCGTCGGCGCGCGCTTCGTCCAGGGCATGGGCGGGGCGATGATGGTGCCGGTCGGCCGGCTGGTCATCCTGCGCAGCGTCGAGAAATCGCAGCTTGTCTCTGCGCTCGCCTATCTGACGGTGCCGGCGCTGGTTGGCCCCGTCGTCGGGCCGCCGCTCGGCGGCTTCATCACCACCTTCTTCGACTGGCGCTGGATCTTCTTCATCAACATCCCGATCGGCCTCGTCGGCATCGTGCTGGCGAGCCTGTTCTTCGAGGACATCCGCGAGGAGGACGTCGCCCCGCTCGACATCCGCGGATTCCTGCTGTCGTCCTTTGGCTTCGCCAGCCTGATGCTGGGGCTCGCCACGGGTGGCCGGCACTTGGTGCCTGAAGCCGTTTCCTATGGCTGCATCGCTGCCGGCCTCGTCGCGCTGGTCGCCTATTGGCGTCATGCCCGCGGCCTGGCCTACCCGGTGCTGAACCTCTCCTTGCTCCGCATCCCGACCTTCCGCATCGGCGTGATCGGCGGCTCGGTCTTCCGCACCGGCATCGGCGCGATCCCGTTCCTGCTACCGCTGATGCTGCAGCTCGGTTTCGGGCTCGATGCGCTGCAATCGGGTCTGATCACCTTCGCTTCGGCCGCCGGCGCGCTGATCATGAAGACGCTCGCGCGCACCATCCTGGCGCGCTACGGCTTCCGCAACGTGCTCGCCTTCAATGCGCTGGTCGGCTCGGCCTTCCTCGCGGCATCGGGCCTGTTCACGACCTCGACCCCGCATGCCGTGATGCTGAGCGTCCTGCTCGTCGGCGGCTGCTTCCGCTCGCTGCAGTTCACCGGCATCAACGCGCTGAGTTATGCCGACGTCTCCAACAAGGACATGTCGAGCGCGACCTCGCTCGCCAGCGTGGCCCAGCAATTGTCGCTCAGCCTCGGCGTCACCATCGGCGCCTTCGCATTGGAGAGCGCCAACGCGTTCCACGGCGGCAAGGCGCTGGGCGCGGGCGATTTCTGGCCGGCCTTCGCGTTGGTCGGCCTGGTCTCAGCCTCCTCCGTGCTGTGGATGGTCCGGCTCGCGCCCGACGCCGGCGCCGAGGTTTCCGGCCACGCGCCACTCAGCGCCCGCAAGGCAACGGCCGAGGCGATCGCAGACCAGAAGCCGCTGGAGTGAGTGCATTTGGAGCGCCGGCCTTGGCTGTAATGCGGATTTGCATTACCAGCACGGCAAAAGGAGCGGGCCATGGCTGTTCTGACAGTGACATCGCGTGGACAGGTCACCTTCCGCAAGGAGGTGCTCCAGCATCTCGGTATCGAGGCCGGCGAGAAGATCGAGATCGACCTTCTTCCCGGTGGGCGCGCCACTTTGCGGGCAGCCCGGCCGGCCGGCAGCATCGACGGCTTCCTCGGCGTTCTCGCCGGCAAGACCAGGATCGTCGCCACGATCGATGAACTCAACGAGGCCGCGGCACGCGGTTGGGCCGGCGAGGAATGAACGTTGTCGTCGACACGAACGTGCTGGTCCGGGCTGCCGTTCGCGACGATCCCGATCAGGCCCGTATCGCCGATGCTATCCTGAAGGATACGCCTGTCATCGCCGTGACGACGCCCTGCCTGTGCGAGTTCGCCTGGGTGCTGCGCAGCGTCTACGGTTTCGAGCGGAGCGATATCGCGATGGCCGTGCGTGCGCTTGCGGCGGCGGGCAATGTCGCGATGGACCGGCCGGTCGTCGAGGCCGGACTTGCGATCCTCGAGGCCGGTGGCGATTTCGCCGACGGTGCGATCGCGCATGAGGGCGAGTGGCTGGGCGGAGCGGAAGTCGTCTCGTTCGATCGCAAGGCCGTTGCGCTTCTGACGGCCCAAGGGCGCGTCGCGCGGCTGTTGTGAGGCGCGCGCCGCCTTGCCGCTGCCGCATCAGACCGGCCACATCATACGCCCGAGATCGGCGAGCGTTGCGGCGCGGTGTTGCCAGCCCTCGATCGCGATCTTGCGGAGCGGGTCGCTGGCGCGATGCAGGAAGGTCAGCGTCAGCAGCCGGCGGGTCAGGGCCGGATCGAGGTCGCGTAATGAAAGCCCGTAGCCCTCGAACACGCTCGCGACGCGGCCGCGCTTGCCCACCGTCATGAAGGCGCTCGGACCGAGCAGGTCGTATTCGCCCCAACCGGCGAAGACGTCGCCGAAATCGAACAGCCCGGCGAGATGCCAGTCGTCGCCGTCGCCCGTCAGCAGGAAGTTCTCGGGAATGTACTCGCCCGTCAGGATGACCGGTGCCCGATCCATCGGGATCGTGGCTGGAGCGGCTGCGATCAGCTCGTCGAGCTCGTCCCAGTATCGTTCCGGCAATCCCAGCCCGATCTGGCGCGCGCGGCAGCCCGCGATCTGCCGCGTCATGAACGTCGCCCAGCCCGGCTCGACGAGGGCGATGTCGCCGAGCGGAGCACGCTGGACCTGCGCGATCGTCTCGCCGATCTCGCGCAGCACCGTCTCCCTGGCGCGTTCGGGCAGCAGCGGCCACGCTTCGGAGCCGAGCGTGCCTGAGAGCCGCGTCACGACGAGGTAGCACCAGGATTCCCGCTTGCCTTCGACGACGATGTCCGGCATCGGCACGGCGAGCCGCCCGCGCAACTGCGTCAGAGTCGCCCGCTCGGAGACGAACTGGTTCTTCAGGATCGGCGGAAAGATCTTCAGGACCAGTTTCGCGGAGAGACCGACGACGAGGTTCGTCCCTGTCGAGAAGGCGCAAGGGTCTTCGATTTGCAGGCGATTGGCGCGGGCGATGTCGAGCGCCAGCGGCAGCCATTGCGCCGGGTCGGCCCGCCAGGCCGCGAAGGCCTCCGTCGTCGAAAAGAACGGGAAGCCGGTCACGTCACGGGTCGGGCGGCGTATCGGCCTTGCGCCGGAATCCCGTCGCCAGCACGTAGAGTTCGGACGAATCCGAGCGGCTCGCCGCCGGCTTGACGTTGCGCACGGTGGTGAAATCGCGCTTGAGCTGGGCGAGCAGTTCGGCGCTGTCGCCGCCCTGGAACAGCTTCGCCAGAAAGAAGCCGCCCGGCGCCAGGATGTCGTTGGCAAAGTCGAGAGCGGCCTCCGCCAGCGCGATGATCTTGATGTGGTCGGTCTTCTTGTGGCCGGTGGTGTTGGCGGCCATGTCCGACATCACGCCGTCGGCCTTGCCGCCGAGCCGCTCGATCAGCAGGGCAGGGGCCTCGTCCGCCATGAAGTCCATCTCGATCAGCTCGACGCCAGGGATCGGATCGACCGGCAGCAGGTCGATGCCGACGATCCGGCCCTTGCCGTTCTCGAGCCCGATGCGCTTGGCCGCGATCTGGCACCAGCCGCCCGGCGCACAGCCGAGGTCGATCAGCTTCTGTCCCGCCTTCAGGAACTTGTAGCGGTCGTCCATCTCCTCGAGCTTGAAGGCGGCGCGCGAGCGATGGCCGAGCTCGCGCGCCCGCTTGACATAGGGGTCGTTGAGCTGGCGCTCGAGCCAGAGCTGCGAGGAGTGCTTCAGCTTGCCGGCCTTCTTGACCTTGACGCGCATGTCGCGCGCGCCGGCCGGCTTGCCGACGGCGCTCTGCTTGCCGGGCGCGCCCTGCTTGCCCGGCGTTCGTGCGCCGTTGCCCGTCTTACCGCCGCTCGTCTTGCCGCTGCCCGATTTTCCGGCGCTCATCGGCGTGCATCTCCCGCCGGCATCCGGCTGTTTAACTTGGCCTGCGCCGCCACCAGGCGCGGTCCTCGTGCATCATCCTGAGCAGGATGCCCTCGCGCAGGCCGCGATCGGCGATGCGGACGCGGTCGCTCGGGAAAGCGCGCCGGATCGCCTCGAAGATAGCGCAGCCCGCCAGTACGAGATCGGCGCGCTCGCGACCGATGCAGGCATTGGCCGCCCGTTGCGCATAGTCCATCGCGATGAGCTGGTCGATCACCGTCAGCACGTCGGCCTGCTGCATCCACAGTCCGTCGACCATGCGCCGGTCGTAACGCGGCAGCCCGAGATGGATGCCGGCTACCGTCGTCACCGTGCCCGAGGTGCCGAGCAGATGGAAGCTGCGCGCGCCGCGCGCGCCGGCCGCGCGCTTGGCGAAGGGTGCGAGAATCTCGGCGCAGTCCTCGACCATGCGCTCGAACAGCGCGCGCCCGACATCGACGCCGCCATAGCGCTCGGCGACGGTGACGACGCCGACCGGAAGCGAGGCCCATTCGCGGATGCGGGCGGCGGGGTCGCGCGCCTCGTTGCGCCCGCCCATCCAAATGATCTCGGTCGAGCCGCCGCCGATGTCGAACACGATCACGCCCTCGGCCTGCGGATCGGCCAAAGCCGCGCAGCCGGAGACCGCCAGCGAGGCCTCGGTGCGCTGGTCGACGATCTCGAGGTCGAGCTCGGCTTCAGCCGAGACACGGGCGACGAATTCGGCCCCATTGCTGGCGGCGCGGCAGGCCTCTGTCGTCACCAGCCGGGCGCGGGTGACGCCACGCTGCGCCATCTTCCCGCGGCAGATCTTCAGGGCCTCGACGGCGCGGTCCATCGCCGGCTCCGCCAGTCGGCCGGTCGAGCCGAGGCCCTCGCCGAGCCGGACGATCCGCGAGAAGGCGTCGACGACGCGAAATCCGTGCTGGGCCGGCCGCGCGATCAGCAGGCGGCAATTATTGGTGCCGAGATCGAGCGCCGCATAGGTCGCGCAGGGCGGGCGCTGCGGCGCGGCGGGCTGGGCGAAAGCGGTCGGCTTTGTGAAAACGACATGGCCACCCGCGACGCCGACCGCGGATGCTTCGGCGTGACGCGTTTGCGGAGACGCCACGGGCGTGGCGTCTGGCTGCTGCCGGTCCTCGACCGCCACCGTTTCCAATCCCAAGGCCGCTGGCGGCCGCAATCAGGCCGCTGCGGGGGCCGGGCATCGCGCCCGGCCGCTTGCTTCGGACGCGAGCGTAACAACAGCGCAAGGCGAGTGCCAAGCGGAACCTTTGCCGACGCGGCGGCAGGCATCGGCGCCTTGCCTGCGCCCGCGGCTTTCGGCAAGGCTTGCTGCAGGTCGCGATCAAGCCGGCCACCTCAGGGACGAAAGACCACGGCATGGCCGGCGCACGCCACATTCTCGCGATCGATCAGGGCACGACCTCCTCGCGCGCCATCGTCTTCGACGATGCCTTGCGCCCGCTCGCCAGCGCTCAGCGCGAGTTCGCGCAGCATTTTCCGGCGTCCGGCTGGGTCGAGCACGAGCCCGAGGACCTTTGGGACACGGTGCTCGCGACCTGTCGCGAGGCGTTGGCCAAGGCCTCGCTCGCGGCGCGCGACATCGCCGCGATCGGCATCACCAACCAGCGCGAGACCACGCTGGTCTGGGACCGGCGCACCGGCAAAGCGATCCACCGCGCCATCGTCTGGCAGGACCGCCGCACCGCCGAGCCTTGCGCCGCGCTGATCGCGGCCGGCCATGAGGATCTGGTCGCGGCCCGGACCGGCCTGCGCATCGACCCGTACTTCTCCGGCACCAAGATCGCCTGGCTGCTCGACAACGTGCCGGGTGCGCGCCGTCGCGCCGAAGCCGGCGAACTCGCCTTCGGCACGGTCGATTCCTTCCTGCTCTGGCGGCTGACCGGCGGCAAGGTCCATGCGACCGACGCGACCAACGCCGCCCGCACCATGCTCTTCGACATCGGCCGCGGCGTCTGGGACCAGCAGCTGTTGCGCATCCTCGACATTCCCGCGGCGATCCTGCCCGAGGTCAGGGATTGCGCGACCTCGTTCGGCGAGACCGCGTCCGCGCTCTTCGGCGCGTCGATTCCGATCCGCGGCATCGCCGGCGACCAGCAGGCGGCGACGGTCGGCCAGGCCTGCTTCTCGCCCGGCATGGTCAAGTCGACCTATGGCACCGGCTGCTTCGCGCTGCTCAACACCGGCGCGGCCCAGGTCGCCTCGAAGCATCGCCTGCTCTCGACGATCGCCTATCAGCTCGGCGGCGAGCGAACCTATGCGCTGGAGGGCTCGATCTTTATCGCGGGCGCCGCCGTGCAATGGCTGCGCGACGGGCTCGGCATCATCGAGGCCGCGAGCGAGACCGGCCCGCTGGCGGAGGCCGCGGATTCGGCGCAGGAGGTCTATCTGGTGCCGGCCTTCGTCGGGCTCGGCGCGCCGCATTGGGACGCCAGGGCGCGGGGCGCGATCTTCGGCCTGACCCGCAACAGCGGTCCCCGCGAATTCGCCCGCGCCGCGCTGGAGAGCGTCTGCTACCAGACCATCGACCTGGTCGAGGCGATGCGGGCCGATTGGCCCGACGCCTCGGCCGGGAGCGCGGTCCTGCGCGTCGACGGCGGCATGGTCGCTTCCGACTGGACGATGCAGCGCCTCGCCGATCTGCTGGGGCTGCCCATCGACCGGCCTTCCGTGCTGGAGACGACGGCGCTGGGCGCAGCCTATCTCGCCGGCCTCGACGCCGGCCTGATGCCCGAGCCCGATCGCTTCGCCGATCTCTGGCGGCTGGAGCGCCGCTTCGCACCGGCGATGGCGGAAAGCGAGCGCACCCGCAAGATCGCCGGCTGGCGCGATGCCGTGAGCCGAACGCTCAGCCGTCCGGATTGACGCCTCAGCGCTTAGCCGCGACCGCCGCCGACCAGGGCGAGATCATGTCGCTGATGCCGCTGGCGCCGGTCTTTTCGGCGACGATCAGGTTGGGGCAGGCGAAGTTGATCGGCAGCACGCCGTGCTCGACCACCGAGACCGGCCCGGCGGCTTCCAGCGCATCGAGCACGTCGTCCGGCAGGTCGGCATTGGCCGTGGTCGAGTCCGGGCCGGATACGTCGATGCGCGGCTGGTGCGCGGCGGCGTCGACATCCATGCCGAAGTCGAGCGTCCAGGCCAGGCTCTGGTAGACGCTGGCGAGGATGCGTCGGCCGCCCGAGGCGCCGCCCGCCAGGCGCGGCCAGCCGCCATCCTTCGGCGTCACCACGACCGGGCACATGTTGCAGAGTGGCCGGGCGCCGGGCGCGATCGCATTGGCGCTGCCGGGGCGCGGATCGAACCACATCATGCCGTTGTTCATCAGCACGCCCGAGCCCGGCAGCACGACGCGGCTGCCCATCGAGGAGAGCAGGGTGGTGGTCACCGAGATCAGCGTGCCCTCGCCGTCGACGACGGTGAGATGGGTGGTGCAGGTGTCGCCGGGCTCCTTCGCGGCTGCATCGCCCTTGGCCGCGCCGAGCCCCTTGAGCCGGTCGTCATAGGCCTTCCGCATCACGGTCGAGAGTTGCGCGAACCAGGCGGCGTCCGGCCCGGCCGCCGCGATCGGCGCATCCGCCATGCCGGCGACGACGTCGGCCAGCGTCGGCGCGGCGGTCAGCCCGCCGGCGGTGTGGACGAGATGCGTGCCGCGCCAGTCGATCACCGGCGCGTCGCGGATCACGGCCTTGCAGCCGGCGAGGTCGGTCTCGTCGACCACGCCGCCCAGCGCGGCGATGTCCGCCGCGATCAGCTTGGCCGTCTCGCCGGTATAGAAATCCTGCAGGCCGGCCTCGGCCAGCCGCTCCAAAGTCGCGCCGAGCTGGCCGAGCGGCCGGAAGCCCGGCACGCCCTGGTAGGGTGGCACGGGCGGCAGCCCGCCCGGCAGGTAGATGCGCGCGCTCTCCGCGTAGAGCTTCAGCACGGACGCCGAGGAGGCGATCTTCAGCGTCGTGTACCAGTCCTGCGCCAGCCCGCGCCTGGCCAACGCGATCGCCGGCGCGAGCAGCTCCTTCAGCGGCATCGCGGTGCCGAATTCGTCCTTGATTTTGGCATAGCCCGCGACGGAGGACGGCGTGCAGAAGGAGAGCGGCCCGTGGATGTTGACGTCGCCGACCACCTCCGGCCAGGTGAAGAGGTCGTTTTTCATCGCGCCGGTCAGCGGATAATCGGCCGGGTCGGCGCGATGCGGCGCGATCGGCCCGAAATCGACGACCTTGGCTTTCGTCTCGCCGGCCTTCAACACGATGGCAAAACCGATGCCGCCGAGACCGCTGTTCCAGGGCTCGACGGTCGCGAGCGCGAAGCACGCCGCCACGGCCGCATCGGCCGCATTGCCGCCGGCTTCCAGGATCGCGGCGCCGGCCTCCGCCGCCTCGCGGTTCTGCGAGACGACGATGCCGTGCTTGCCGGAGGCCGAGGGCTTGGTGATCGACCAGTTCTGGGTGCGGTAGGGCTTTTGGCGGGCGGCAGTCATGGGCTGGTCCTCAGCGAGATATTCAAGCTTGTCTCAGTACTTCAGCCCTCATCCTGAGGAGCCGCGTCAGCGGCGTCTCGAAGGATGCTCCAGATGTCTCCGGTACCTCCTGGAACATCCTTCGAGACGCGCTCTGCGAGCGCTCCTCAGGATGAGGGCTGAGAGAACTCTCAGACAAAGAAACCTTTCGTCATTAAGCACGTGTCGGAGATGCGCGTCGAACGTGGCTGCCGCCGGCCGGCCCTTCGCAAAACGCGCAGGTCACGCGCTTGTCATCGGCGGCATTCTTCCTGCAAGGCTGTCGCGACGCGCCGCCTCATCGGCCGGTGCGGCCGGAATGGCAGGATGACGATGATGGTGATGACGGCGTGCAGAGGCCGCGAGGCGTGACGGCGGGTTACGATCTCGCCATCATCGGCGCCGGCATCGTCGGGCTCGGGCATGCGCTGGCGGCGGCCAGGCGCGGCAAGCGCGTCGTCGTGATCGACCGCGACGCGCAGGCCAACGGCGCCTCGGTGCGCAATTTCGGCTTCGTCACCGTGACCGGGCAGGGCGCCGGCGATTGCTGGAATTTGGCGAGGCGCGCCCGCGACATCTGGACCGAGATCGCGCCGGCGGCGGGGATCGACATCCTGCAGCGCGGCCTCGTGCTGGCGGCCCGCCTGCCGGAATCGGAGGCCGTGATCGAGGCCTTCCTGCGCACCGAGATGGGCGAGGGCTGCATGCGGCTGACCGCGGCGCAGGCGCGGGCTCATGTGCCCTGCCTGCGGCCCGAAGCGGCGCGCACCTGCCTCTACAGCACGCAGGATGTCCGGGTGGAATCGCGCCAGGCGCTGCCGCTGCTGGCGCGCTATCTGGCGGAGCGATACGGCGTCGATTTCCGCTGGTCGACCAGCGTCGTCGCCGTCGAGGCGCCGCGGCTGGTCACGGCCGATGGCAGCACGATCGAGGCCGAGGCCGTGATCGTCTGCCCCGGCGACGACTATACCGCGCTCTTCCCCGAGCGCATCGCAGCCTATGGCCTCACCCGCTGCAAGCTGCAGATGCTGCGGGTCAGGCCGGCCGTGCCGGTCGCGCTGAACACGGCGGTGATGTCCGATCTCGGCCTCGGCCGCTATCTCGGCTATGCCGAACTGCCGGAGGCGCAACCGCTGAAGCGCCGGCTCGATGCGCAGATGGCGGCGCATCGCGAGAACGGCGTCCACCTGATCGTGACGCAATCGGCCGACGGCTCGCTCGTCGTCGGCGACAGCCACCATTACGCGACGACGCCCGATCCTTTCGGCTCGGACGAAGTCGATCGCCTGATCCTCGACGAGTTCGACGCGGTGCTCGATCTGCCCGGCCGGAGCGTGACCGAACGATGGATCGGCACCTATGCCTCGGCTCACGGACGCTGGCGCTTCACCGACAAGCCGTCCGACGCGGTCCGGATCGTGGTCGTGACCTCGGGCTGCGGCGCCTCGACAGCCTTCGGCATCGGCGAGGAAACCATCGACGATCTCTACGGGCGGATCTCATGAGCAAATTCAAGGCGGTGGTGTTCGACTGGGCCGGCACCATGATCGACTTCGGCTCCTTCGCGCCGATGGGGGCCTTCGTCGAGACCTTCGCCAAGTTCGGCGTGAGCGTCACGATCCCCGATGCCAGGAAGCCGATGGGCCTGCCCAAGCGCGCGCATATCGCCGCGATGCTCGGCGAACCGCACATCGCCGCAGGCTGGCAGGTAGCGCAGGGCGCGGCGCCCGACGAGGCGGCGATCGATGCCGTCTACGCGCTGTTCGTGCCGCTGAACGAGGAGGTGGTGAGCAACTACTGCGCCTTGATCCCCGGCGCGCTCGAAGCGGCCGACTACGTCCGGGGCAAGGGCCTGAAGATCGGCTCGACCACCGGTTACACCCGCTCGATCATGGAGCGCGTCCTGCCGCTGGCGACGGCGCAGGGCTACACGCCCGACAACCTCGTCTGCGCCGACGACTTGGCCCTCGGCCGCCCGACCGCGATCGGCATGTACAAATGTTTCATCGATCTGATGGTCCATCCGGCCTCGGCCGTGATCAAGGTCGACGACACCGAGCCGGGCATCGCCGAGGGTGTCTCCGCCGGCTGCGTGACGGTCGGGCTGACGCTGTCGGGCAACGAGGCGGGCCTGACACCGGACGAACTCGCGGCGCTGTCGGCGGCCGAGCGGCAGGCCCTGCACGAGCGCGTCGCCGCCAGGCTGATTGCGGCCGGCGCCGACCACGTCATCGGCACGGTCGCCGAGCTGCCGGCGCTGATCGAGCGGCTGGAGGCGGAGGGCTGAGCGATGGCTGGGAACCGCCGCGCTCCGTCATTCCGGGGCTTCGCGCAGCGAAGAGCCCGGAACCCAGAACCGATGCTCATGCCGAAAAAGCCCAACGATATCAGCGTCTTCGTGACGACGCTCATCGGTTCTGGGTTCCGGGCTCAGCCCTGCGGGCTGCCCCGGAATGACGCCCTGCGATGAAGCCCAACATCCTCTTGATCACCGCCGATCAGTGGCGCGGCGACTGCCTCTCCGCACTCGGCCACCCTTGCGTGCGCACGCCCAACATCGATGCGCTGGCCGCCGAGGGCGTGCTCTTCGCCCGCCACTACGCCGGTGCCGCGCCCTGCTCGCCGGCGCGCGCCTCGCTCTACACCGGCCTCTACCAGATGAACCACCGCGTCTGCCGCAACGGCTCGCCGCTCGATGACCGGTTCGACAACCTCGCCCGGATGGCGCGCCGAGCCGGCTACGATCCGACCCTGTTCGGCTACACCGACGTCTCGCTCGACCCCCGGACATTGCCGCCGGGCGATCCGCATCTGACCACCTATGAAGGCGTGCTGCCGGGGTTTTCGGTGCGCGAACTGCTCCCGGAGCACGAAAGACCTTGGCTCTCCTGGCTGCGCTCGCGCGGGCATGAGGCGCCCGATCGCGAGGTGCATGCGCCGGCCGGCTCGGATGGCGGCATGGTCGGCAACGCCCCGCCGCGCTACGGTCGCGACGAAACCCAGACGGCCTATCTCGCCGACGCCTTCCTGCGCTGGCATTCCGAGCAGGAGGCGCCCTGGTTCGCCCATGTCTCCTTCCTGCGGCCGCACCCGCCCTTCGTCGTGCCGGAGCCCTACAACACGATGTTCGCGGCCGGCGAGGGGCCCGGTTTCGTCCGCGCCGCCGATCGCGAGGCGGAAGCGGCGCTGCACCCGTTCCTCGCTTTCCAGCTCGCCCGGCAGCCGCAATCGGCCTTCGTCCATGGCGCCAAGGGTCGCGTCGACGACTGGAGCAGCGAGCAGATCGCGACCCTGCGCGCCGTCTATTTCGGCATGATCGCCGAGGTCGATGCCCAGATCGGTCGCATGGTGTCAGGCTTGCGCGCGGGCGGCGACTGGGAGAACACCATCGTCGTGTTCTGCTCCGACCATGGCGAGATGGCCGGCGACCACTGGCTGCTCGGCAAGGGCGGCTTCTTCGATGCCAGCTACCACATCCCGCTGGTGATCCGCGATCCGGCCCATGCCGCGAGCGCCGGCCGCCATGTCACGCATTTCACCAGCGCCGTCGACATCCTGCCGACGCTCGCCGGGCGCCTCGGCCAGACGCCGCTGAATCATCAGGATGGCCGCTCGCTCTACGTTTTCCTCGCCGGGGCTGAGCCCGCCGGCTGGCGCGAAGCCGCCTTCTGGGAGTTCGACTTCCGCGACATCGCGACCGGCGCGGCGCAGGCGCATTTCGGCCTGCCGCCGCAGGCCTGCACTCTCGCCGTGCTGCGCGACGAGGCCTTCAAATACGTCCATTTCGCCGGCCTGCCGCCGCTGCTCTTCGACCTCGCCGTCGATCCCGGCGAATTGCGCAACCTCGCCGGCGATCCCGGGCATCTCGGCGTCCGGCTGGCCTATGCCGAGCGCCTGCTCTGCCTGCGCGCCCGCCACCTCGACCAGACGCTGGCCTTCACGCAACTGTCGGAAACCGGCCCTATCGTCCATCGCGCCGATCGCTAGGGATGTCCCCGGCGCGGCGACAGGGTCGCAGCCGTCGCCTGCAGGGCGCTGGCTCCGATCTTGCTTGGCGTTCCGGAGCGACAAATCCCGTAGCCGGCTCGCGATCCGGCTCGGCAGCCAATACGCCAGGACGAGCAAACGCAAACGTCAGCAGAGGGGATCAACATGTCGAAGATCAATGCGAAAGGCGTTTCCCGCCGCGATGCCCTCAAGCTCACGGCCGCTGCCGGCGCCGGCATCGCCATGCCGGCGCTCGTCAGTCCCTCGGTGCTCGCCTCCTCGGGCGAGATCAACATCATGATGTGGTCGGACTATCTGCCGGAGAGCTTCGTCAAGGCCTTCACCGCTTCGAGCGGCATCAAGGTCAACTTCACCGGCATCGGCTCGAACGACGACATCCTGAACAAGATGAAGGCGACCAACGGGCAGGGCTTCGACATCGTCACGCCGACCGTCAACCGCAGCCCGCTCTGGGCCGATCTCGGCCTGCTCCAGCCCTTCGACATGAAGAAGGTCGCGATCGACAAGGTGAACCCGGCGATGGCGCTGGGCGAGAAGTTCTGGAACTTCGGCGGCAAGGGCTGCGCCTGGCTGCCTCATCTCTGGGGCACCGAGGGCATCGCCTGGCGCACCGACAAGTTCACCCCGGCCGGCCCCGCGCCGAGCTATTACGACGTCTGGGACGATGCCAACGCCGGCAAGACCATGTGCCGGGGATCCTCGATGATGGTCGGCCTCGGCCTCGGCATGGAGCGGCGCGGCGAACTCGCGCCGGGCTCAGTCTGGGCGGCCTATTCCGGGCCGGAGAAGATGACCGAAGTCTGGACCAAGCTGACCGAGGTCGCGATCAAGAAGAAGAAGAACCTCAAGCTGCTCTGGAACGACGCCGACGCGCAGAAGAATGGCCTGCTCAACGAGGGCGTCATCGTCGGCCAGACTTGGGACGGCCCGCCGATCGCGCTCAAGACTGCAGGCGAGCCGGTGATGTACCGCGCGCCGGTCGAGGGCGCGATGGCCTGGGTCGACGGGCTCGCGCTGCCGGTCGGCGCCAAGAACATCGACCAAGTCTACGCCTTCATCGCGGCTTGCTACGACGCCAAGCTGGCGGGCGAGGCGATCAAGACCCATGGCTACAACTCGCCGGTGATCGGCGCCGACAAGTTCGGCGGTGAGGTCTACGCCAAGAACTTCGCCGACGCCTATCCGGGCGACGCGCTGGCCAAGCTCAATCCCTGGCCGGCCGAGGCGCCCTGGTACGCCAAGCAGCGCTCTGAGTTCGTGAACAAGTTCATGAGCGCCTGAGGTCCATCGAGCGCCAGGCCTCGTCTCGCGGGGTCTGGCCCTCATCCCCTCAGCCCTCAGCCCTCATCCTGAGGAGCCGCGTAGCGGCGTCTCGAAGGATGATCCGAGAGACTCCGGAGATCGCTGGAGCATCCTTCGAGACGCGCTTCTGCGAGGCGCTCCTCAGGATTAGGGCTGTGGGAGCGATCAGTCGTCACCTCCCGATCCAGGACCCGCATGACCAGGGACGTCGTCCTCGAACACGTATCGATCCGCTTCGGCGCCTACACCGCGGTCGACAATGCGCATCTTTCGATCAAGGGCGGCGAGTTCTTTTCCTTCCTCGGGCCCTCCGGCTGCGGCAAGACCACGCTGCTGCGCTGCGTTTCCGGCTTCGTCCAGCCCAGCGAGGGCAGGGTGCTTATCGGCGGCAAGGACATGCGCAATGTCGGCCCCAACAAGCGCCCGACCGCGCTGATCTTCCAGAACCTGGCGCTCTTCCCGCTGCTGACCGTCGCGGAGAACATCGCCTTTCCGCTCGAGGTGCGCGGGGTGGGCCGCAAGGACCGCCGCAGACGCGCTGACGAGTTGCTCGAGCTGATCGCGCTGCCCGGCACCGGCGACAAGAAGGTGCACGAGCTTTCCGGCGGCCAGCGCCAGCGCGTCGCGATCGCACGCGCGCTCGCTGCCGAGCCCGACATCCTGCTGCTCGACGAGCCACTCTCGGCGCTCGATCTCAAGCTGCGCCAGCACATGCGCACCGAACTGCGCGAGATCCAGAAGCGCGTCGGCCTCACCTTCATCTACATCACCCACGACCAGGGCGAGGCCCTGACCATGTCCGACCAGGTCGCGGTGATGAACGCCGGTGTGATCGAGCAGGTCGGCGATCCGCAGTCGATCTACAACCGGCCCAAGACCCCCTTCGTCGCGAGCTTCGTCGGCGAGACCAACGTCATCCCCGGCGAGGTCACCGGCCAGGACGGCGCGGTGGTGACGCTGGCGACGCCACTCGGCCCGCTCTCGGGCCAGGCCGGCGGCGGGCGCGACTACCGGCCGGGTGCGATATGCAACCTCTTCGTCCGGCCCGAGCAGTTGCAGGAGGCGCAAGCCGGCCGCCCCGCCAACGTCTTCGGTGCGAAGCTGGTCAATCAGGAGTTCGAGGGCAGCGTCCGCACGCTCTATTTTGCCGCCAATGGCGTCGATCTCAGGCTCTACCGGATGAACGCCGGCGGTCCCGATCTGCTGGCCGATGCCGAGGGCACGGTCCGGCTCGCCTTCGACCCCGGGCAGGCGACGGTGCTGCCGGCCGACGCCTCCGGAGCCGCTTGAGATGGCGGGCCTGCGCCGCTTCGCCAGCGATTTCGCCGGGCGCCACGGCATGGGCGTCGCGGTCTTCGTCGGCGTCGCGGTGCTGCTCTGGATCGTCGTGCTGATCGTGCTGCCGCAACTCGCCATGCTCGACGTGTCCTTCCGCCACAACCTGCCGCGGCTCGAGACCGGCGGACCGAAGGACGTCCACACCCTCGACAACTACCGCTATTTCCTGTTCGGCAACGGCCAGTGCCTGAACACGCTCGACATCGGCGTGCTCGCCAAGACGCTGGTCGCGGCGGTCATCGTGACGCTGATCGACATCGTCATCTGCTATCCGGTTGCCTTCATCCTCGCCCACAGCGCCAGCGGCGTCGGTGCGCGGCTGATGGTGGTCGGGCTGATCGTGCCCTTCTGGATCAACGAGATCCTACGCGCCTTCGCCTTTCGGATCCTGTTCGGCGCGACCGGCGTGCTCAACGGCGTGGGCCTGGCGCTCGGGCTGTGGTCGACGCCGGTCGATTTCATCCGCGCGGATGTGGCGCTCTATTCCGGTCTCGCCTACGCCAATGTCCTGCTGATGGTGTTCTCGATCTACAACGCCGTCGAGACGCTCGACCGCAACCAGATCGAGGCGGCGCGCGACATGGGCGCAAGCTGGTGGCGGGTGCATTGGCGCGTCGTCCTGCCGATCGCCAAGCCCGGCATCGCTTCGGGCGCGACCATGGTCTTCATGCTGACAGCGGGCGCGCTCGCCGCCCCCCAGATCCTCGGCGGCCCGTCGAACCTCTGGTTCACGCAGCTGATCTACCAGTGGTTCAACGATGGCGGCGACTGGCAGCGCGGCTCGGCCTACGCCACCATCCTGCTCGTCACCTGCCTGGTCTTCGTCTTCCTGATGATGCGGGTCTTCCGCGTCTCGATCGGGGCGATCGGCAAATGAACCGGACCAGCCCATGAACCGCACGATGGGCGCCGGCTGGTTCGCGAGCGGCTATGCGCTGCTGTTCTTCGCCTTCCTGTTCGGGCCGCTCGTCATCATGGTTGTGACGGCCTTCAACTCCTCGCCGTTTCCACGCATCGTGCCGTGGGAGTGCTTCACCACCGACTGGTTCGGCGCGCTGATCCGCAACCAACGCCTGATGGCGGGCCTGTGGACCAGCGCCGGCATCGGCATCGTCGTCGTCGCGCTGGCCGTGCCGCTCGGCCTCGCCGGCGCGCTGGCGCTCGCCGAGATCGGGCCGAAGCTTAGGGCCGGGCTCTACGCCGTGCTGATCACGCCGATCCTGATCCCCGGTGTCGTGCTTGGCATCTCGACCATCGTGATGTGGGGCGGCGTGGCGCGCCTGCTCGGCTTCGGCTACGATTCGATCTTCTACAACGGCATTTTCTTGACGCTGCTCGGACAGGTCTGCTTCATCGCCTCCTATGCGATGCTGATCTTCATCGCGCGGCTGCAGCGCTTCGATCCGTTGCTGACGGAAGCCGCGCTCGATCTCGGCGCGACGCCGGGCCAGGCTTTCCGCAAGATTCTGCTGCCGTTCCTGAAGCCCGCGATCGGCTCGGCCGCCTTCATCACCTTCCTGGCCTCCTTCGAGAACTACAACACCACCGTCTTCACCATCCTCTCGGGCAACACCTTCACCACCGCGCTCGCCTCCAAGATCAGGCTCGGCACCGATCCCTCGCTCTCGGCGCTGGCCGTCATCATCATCGCGATCACCCTGATCGGCGCGATGGTGCAGGAGGCCAAGGTGCGCCGCCACGACCTGCTGCGCAGCGGCCGTCCGCGAGCCTCGCGGCTCTACGCCAATCCGGCGACGCGGGCGCTGACCCATCCCGCCGCGATCTTCGCCCTGCTCGTCGCCATCGCCGGGTTCCTGATCTGGCAGGGCAGCCGGCACGATGCGAGCGTCTGCCGGGCGGCGGTGCAGCAGGAGAAGCAGCAGACGCAGGAGCGCTTCCTGCGCGAGCAGGAGGAGCGCCAGCGCCAGCGGGCGCTCCGGGCGCCGGCGACACCGGCCGCACCAGCGGGACCGGGCAACAACCCGTCGCCGTTCGGGGGAGCGTTCAATCCGGGCGGTCTCGCACCGGGCGCTCCTGCCGCGCCGCAGCCGGCTGCACCCGCCAATCCGTCGCCCTTTGGCGGGGCTTTCAATCCCGGCGGGCTCGCGCCGAAGAAGGATTGAGCGCGTCTTCAGGCGAACGAGCCCTGTGTTTTCGCTCGTAACTTCCCCGTCATCCCGGACGCAGCGAAGCGGAGACCCGGGATCCATCGTAGAGCGCCGAGCGCTACGATGGATCCCGGGTCAAGCCCGGGATGACGGCCGAGTTTCCGAGGACAAGCGGCGAGTTCTACGGCCGGTGCAGCACCGCCGCCGGCCGGGAAAAGCTCATCCGGCCGTTCTTGAAGCCCATGACCGGTTCGCTGAGACCAGCGAGCGCGTCAGTGGGCGAGAGGGCATCGAGCACGATCAGGTCGGCCGGGTTGCCGATCGCGATGCCGTAGTCGTCAAGCCGCATCAGCCGGGCGGGGCCGGTCGTCACCAGATCGATGCAAGCCGAAAACCCCTCCGGCCCGACCTGTGCGATGTTGGCGTAGAGGTTCGCCATGCGCAGCTGCGAGGCGTCGCCGAAGGGCGTGAACGGATTCTGGACGTTGTTGGTCGCGAGCGAGCAGGTGACGCCGCGCTCGGCCAGCCGATGCGCCGCCGTCATGCCGCGCGGCACGGAATGCGTCGCCTCGCGCCCCATCAGATAAAGATCGGTCGAGGGCAGCACGGTCACGGCGACGCCGGCCTCCGCCAGCCGCACCGCGACCGCGTCGAACGCGTCCGGCGTCAGAACTGAGAGCTTGGTGACATGGCCGATCGCGACGCGGCCCTGCCAGCCCTGCGCGATCGTCTGCCGGCAGACTTCGTCGAGCCTGAGCCAGGACGCGTCGAGGTCGAAATCGAGATGCAAATCGAGATCGACGTCGAAGCGCTTTGCCAGTGCAAACAGCCGCGCGATCTGCAAGTTTGGGTCGGTGTCGGTGTAGGGGCAGCCGCCGAGCAGGTCCGCACCGTCGACCAGAGCCTGTTCGAGCAGCTCCTGCGTGCCGGGATCGTTGGTCAGCCCCTCCTGCGGGAAGACGCAGATGGAGAGGTCCAGCCCCCAGGCGTAGTCGCGCTTGAGCGCCTTGATCGCCTCGAAGGAACGCAGGCCGGCGCGCGGATCGACTTCGACATGGGTGCGCATCTGCGTCGTGCCCCTGGAGATCGCCATCTCCAGCACCTTGGCGCCGCGCTCGTAGACGTCCGCGATGGTGAAGTCGCGCTTCATCGCCGAGACCGCTGCGATGGCGCCCTTCAACCCACCCTGGATGTGGCCGCAGCGCCCGAGCAGGCAGGCCTTGTCGAGATGGACATGGCTGTCGACGAAGCCCGGCAGCACGGCGCGGCCATCGACGACGAACTCCGGAGCATCGGCGACGAGGCGCGGCGCGATCGCGGCGATCCTGCCCGCGCGCACGCCGATGTCGACCGGCGGCTCGCCGGCCGCGAGGCGCGCTCGGCGGAGGATCAGGTCGAGGGGTCCGCTCACCCGCCGAGCGACATCGTCAGCGGCGGCTTGACTTCCGGCGGCAGTGGCGAGGTGTAGCCCTCCTTGCCGAGGCGCTTCTTGTGGTCGGCCTTGGCGGCGGCCATCAGGGCCGGGTCCGAGAGCACGGCCGCGCCGGTCGCCGCCATCGCCTTGGCGACATGGACCATCGCCTTGTGGGCAGCGGGCTGCTTACCCTGCGAGACGATCTGCCAGGTGTGGAACGGCGTGCCGATCGCGACCGTCGGCGCATGGGCCTGCACGGTCGGCACCGCCCAGGAGACGTCGCCGACATCGGTCGAGCCGATCGCGGGGTTGCGCTTGGCGTCGAGCGGAACCAGAAAATCGGCCAGTGCTGCGCCCGAATCCTCCATGCCGATGGTGCGCCAGATCGAGGCGATCTCCTGCGGCGACAGCGTCTTGCGGATCTCTTCGGCGAAGGCCTTGTCGGCCTCGTCGAAGTGCGGCGCGCCGAGCTCGTCCATGATGCCGTGCATCGCCTCTTCGAGCGGCGTGTTTGCGAGCAGGTCCGAGACGGCCGAGACGATGCGCATCTCCATCTTGGTTTCCGTCATCAGCGCCGCGCCTTCGGCGATCTTCTTGACGCGCTGGACGAGCTCGAGCATCCCGCGCAGGTCGCGCGCCCTGATCGAGTAGCGCACGCGGGCGTGGGCCTGCACCACGTTGGGCGCGATGCCGCCGGTGTCGAGCAGGGCGTAATGCACGCGCGCGTCGCTGGGCATATGCTCGCGCATGTAGTTGACACCGACATTCATCAACTCGACCGCATCGAGTGCGCTGCGGCCGAGATGCGGGCTGGCTGCGGCATGCGCAGCCCGCCCGGTGAAGACGAAATCGGCCCGGGTGTTGGCGAGCGCCAGCGCCGGCGCAACCTCCCAGAAGCTCGACGGATGCCAGGTGATCGCGACGTCGGCATCCTCAAAAGCACCGGCCCGGACCATGAAGGCTTTCGCGGCGCCACCTTCCTCGGCCGGGCAGCCATAATAGCGCACGCGGCCGGGCAGCTTGTTCTCGGCGAGCCAGTTCTTCATCGCGGTCGCGGCGAGCAGCGCGGCGGAGCCGAGCAGGTTGTGGCCGCAGCCATGGCCATGGCCGCCGGTCTCGATCTCCTGATGGGTCGCGACGCCGGCCTCCTGCGACAGGCCGGGCAGGGCGTCGTATTCGCCGAGGAACGCGATCACCGGGCCGCCTTCGCCGGCCTCGCCCATCACCGCGGTCGGGATGTCGGCGATGTTCTCGGTAGTGCGGAAGCCCTGGTGCTTCAGCTCGGCCAGATGCTCGGCACAGGAGCGCTGTTCGGTGTAGCAGACCTCGGGCATGCCCCAGACGCGGTCGCTGAGCTCGATAAGCCGCTGCTTGCTGGCGTCGACATGCCGCCAGAGATCGTTTCGGTTGTCCATCGTCTTGGTCCGCCTTCGCTAGGGTGGCGATATATGAGCCGCGCCGCGACCGCGCGTCCAGTTGCCCGCAAGCATGGCCGATGCCAGCCGTCGCAACGTCATCGCGCCGGCGCGGCGGGACGTCTTGGACGCTCTTGTCTCAAGGGTGCTTGTGGATCGGGTCGACCCAGTAGACCTCTTCCGGCTTCTCGACCGGATCGACATCGGTGATGTTGACCACCACCGCCTCATTGTCGGAGCGCACCAGCACGCATTCGAGCGGATTGGCGGGATCGGCGTTGATCTCCTGGTGCGGCACAAAGGGCGGCACATAGATGAAGTCGCCCGGACCAGCCTCGGCGACGAATTCGAGCCGTTCGCCCCAGCGCATCCGCGCCTTGCCGCGCACGACGTAGATCACGCTCTCCAGCGCACCGTGATGGTGCACGCCGGTCTTGGCGTTGGGCTCGATCGAGACCGTGCCGGCCCAGATCTTCTGGGCGCCGACGCGGGCATGGTTGATCGCCGCCTGCCGGAACATGCCGGGCGTCTGGGCGGTGTTGGGATCGAGCTTGTCGCCGGTGATCACGCGCACGCCGTCGTTCTTCCAGCGCGGCTCGTCATCGGCATGGCCGTGCGGATGGTCGTGGTCGTGTCCCGGCATCGTCGTCAGCCCTTCTTCGCCGGGCCGGTCGCGATCGGGCGCTCGCTCGCGCCCCATTCCGACCATGAGCCGTCATAGAGCGCCCGCGCCGGCTTGCCGATCGTCTCGAGCGCCGTCGACAGGATCGCGGCGGTGACGCCGGAGCCGCAACTCGTGATCAGCGGCCGGTCGAGATCGACGCCGGCCTCCGCGAAGGCCGCGGCGATCGCATCGGCATCCTTCAGCCGGCCGTCCTTGATGACGTTGGGCATCGGCACGTTGAGCGCGCCCGGCATGTGGCCGGAACGGACGCCGGGCCGGGGCTCGGCCGCCTCGCCGCGGAACCGATCGCCCGGACGCGCATCGACGATCTGGACCGCGCCGCCGGCCAGCGCCTTCTGGACGTCGTCGGCATCGGCCACCGCCGAATGGTCGAGCCGGGCGGTGAAGGTCCGCGCGGCGCGGGCGCGCGGCGGGCCGTCCTCGACCGGGCGCCCCTCCGCCTCCCAGGCCGGAAAGCCGCCTTCGAGGATGACCACGTCCTTGGCGCCGAAGGTCTTGAACGTCCAGCGCACGCGCGGGGCAGAGAACAGTCCCATGCCGTCATAGACGACGATGCGCATGCCATCGCCGATGCCCATCGCGCCGACGGCGGCGGCGAAAGCCTCGGGCCGCGGCAGCATGTGCGGCAGGCTGGAGCCGGTGTCCTTGACCGCGTCGATGTCGAAATGCACGGCGCCGGGAACGCGCCGTGCCGCGAATTCGGCATGCGGATCGCGGTTCTGGGCCGGCAGGTACCAGGAGCCATCGACCACGACGATATCGGGCGCGTTCAGGCGCTGGGCGAGCCATTCGGTCGAGACGAAGACGGAATCATACGACATGGTCGGCGTATCCTCGGGGATGGGTCGTTGCTGCCGCTCTGCGGCGGCCGGTCAGGCGAGCGCGATGCGCACGCGCCGGTTCTGCTTGCCCTTCTTCTCGATATCCGTGACCGCGACAAGGCCGATTTCGGCGGTGTTGCGGACATGGGTGCCGCCGCAGGGCTGAAGGTCGATGTCGCCGATCGCGACCAGCCGGACCCGGCCCGAGCCGCGCGGCGGCTTCACCGACATCGTCTTGACCAGTCCCGGATTGGCGTCGAGTTCGGCGTCGCTGATCCAGCGCATCGTGACGTCGGCATTCCGGGCGACGAGCGCGTTGAGCTTGTCGGTTATCTCGGCCTTGTCGAGCCCGCCCTCGGGAATGTCGAAATCGAGCCGGCCGTCGCCGTCGCCGATCGAGCCGCCGGTGACCGGATAGGACAGCACGACGCTGAGCAGGTGCAGCGCGGTGTGGATGCGCATGCGCTTGAGGCGTCGATCCCAGTCGAGCCTGGCGGTGACGATGTCGCCGACCTTGGGAGCGGCCTGGCCCTCCGGCGGGACATGCAGGATGCGGCTCTTGTCCTCGGGATCGTAGATCGCGGTGCCGATCGCGACCTCGCGGCCGTCAGGCAGGACGAGCCAACCCGAATCGCCAGGCTGACCGCCGCCGGTTGCGTAGAACACGGTGCGGTCGAGGATGATGCCGCCGCGCTCGTTGACCGCCTCGACGGTCGCTGTCGTATCGCGGAGATAGGCGTCGTCGCGGAACAGGAGTTGGGTCGGCATGGTCGGGCTCTCGAATGCTCTGGCGCGGTTTTGTCGGCGCAGGGCGGGAGAGTGCACCGAATGCGGCTCCAGTGCCACACTCCGGGCGATGCGTCGGTCGCGGGGGCGGCGCGTGGTTGCCCGCGGGCGGCGGCTCACGCAAAGGTGATCCAGGCTGCGCGCCGCCACGTAGAGAACTCGCAGACCAAATGCTGGCCGGCCAGGACGGGGAACCGCGACATCGTGACGGTGCATCAGACCGAGATGCTGAACGGGCGGCCGCTCGACATGCTCCTGGCAGGCTATGCCGCCGGTTCCTTGAACGCGCCGCTGCATGCGCTGGTCGGGTCGCATCTGGCCTTGTCGCCGCAGAACCGCGCCTTCGTCTCGGCGCTGGAGGGCGCGGCAGCCACGGCTGCCCTGCAGGCGACGGAACAGCCGCTGTCGGCGCGCGATGCGATGCTGGCGGCGATCCTGTCGGAGGACGAAAGCCCGATGAAGCCGCCCGTTCTCCACCCGGACCCCGTCTTTCCCGCGCCGCTCGCCCGTCTCGTCGGTCCGTCCGATGCGCTGCGCTGGCGCTTCAAATTGCCCGGCGTCAAGGAATACCGCGTCGCCGAGACCGATGGCGGCGAGGCCGTGCTCTATTGGGTCAAGGCCGGCCGCGCTTTGCCGCAGCACACGCATGAGGGGGACGAGGTCACGCTCTTGCTCAAGGGCGGTTTCACCGACCCGCTCGGGCATTATCGGCGCGGCGACATCGCCATCGGCGACGACGAGCTCGACCACACCCCGGTCGCGGACCGCGACGAAGACTGCATCTGCTTTGCCGTCACCGACGCGCCCTTGCGCCTGACCGGACCGGTGATGCGTCTGCTGCGCAAGGTCTTCCAGGGCTGAGCGGTCAAGCCTAGATAAGGGCGGTCTTGTCGCCACGGATCATCCGGAGCCTCCATGTCCCTGCCGCGCATGCAGCCGAGCGACGGCGTCGCCTGGATCACCGGTGCGAGTTCGGGCATCGGCGAGGCGGTTGCGCTCGAGCTCGCTCGCCGCGGCTGGGCCGTCGCGATCACCGCGCGGCGGCTGGAGCAGCTCGAAGCGATCGCCCGCCGCGCCGAGGGATTGCTCGGACGCATCGTCGCCCATGCCGGCGACGTCACCGACGCAGCGTCGATGCGCGCGGTGGTCGAGGCCATCGAGAGCGTGCACGGCCCGATCGCGCTCGCCTTCCTCAACGCCGGCGTCGCGCCCTATACGCGAGCCGGCGCGCTCGACGTCGCGGCCTTCGAGAAGGCCTTCGCCGTCAACACGCTCGGTGCAGCCAAGGGGCTCGCGGCGGTTCTGGAGCCGATGACCGCGCGCGGCCGCGGTCAGGTCGCGGTGAACGCCTCGACCGCCGGCTATGGCGGCCTGCCGAAGGCTGCGGCCTATGGCGCCTCAAAGGCCGCCGCGATCCATATGTGTCAGGCGTTGAAATTCGACTGCGACAAGCTCGGCATCCGCCTGCAGGTGGTCAATCCCGGCTTCGTCGACACGCCGCTGACCCGCAAGAACGATTTCCCGATGCCGTTCCTGATCTCGATGGAGGACGCGGCCCGGCGTACCGTCGACGGCTTCGAGCGCGGCGGCTTCGAGATCACCTTTCCCCGTCGCCTGTCCTGGATCATCAAGGCGGTGAACCTCTTGCCCTATCCGGTCTATTTTTGGCTGGTCGCCAAGGCTACGGGCTGGGACAAGCGCGCGGATTGAGATCGGGCACATAGGGACGCCGCAGCGCGGCCAAGCCGGCGGCCTTAATCTCGCGTTAAATGATTCGGCGGCGATATCTTTGGGAAATCCGACATTTTCCGCGCGAGCGCTGCCGGCATGCGCCTCGAGTCCCGTACGATCCAGATACCGACCGTGGACGAGATCGAGCCGCGGCTTCGGATCTACGGGATCGACGACGCCTGCCGCCGCTTCGTCCGGCAGCTCGCCCCCGATGTCGGGCGGATCATCGAACCCGTCATCACGCACAACATCGCCATCACCAAGGAACATCTCAAATCGAGCCGCGCGACGCTCGATGCCCATGGCGAGGCCCTGACCAAGGCGGTGGTCTCGCATTTCAACGTGCTGTTCCAGGCGCGTTTCGACGAGGCCTATCTGGCCTCGCTCGAAGGACTGCTCAGGGTCGAGTTCGATTCGATGATCGGCGCGCGGGCGCGTCTGCAGGTCGGGCAGCAGCTCGTGCGGCCCTTGCTCGAGGCGCAGGCGCGGCGGCGCTGGTTCGTCGGCGGCCGGGTCAGGCCGATAGAGGCCGACCGTCTCATGCGGGTGCTGTATTTCGACCTCGTCTGCGCGATCGCGGTGGAACAGCACGAGACGCGCCGCGCCGTGGTCGAACGGCACCATTCGCTCGACAGCGCGCTCGCGGCCTTCCAGACCCGGACAGACAGCCTTGGCGAGACCTTCGAGGGCAGCGCGCGCGAGCTGATCGCCTCCGCCCGAAACATGCTGGACAAGGCCCAGGCGACGTTGACGCAATCGACCGAGGCCGAGGCGGCCTCGGCCAGGGTGCACCACCTCGCCGTGGAGAGCGCCGACAGCACCGGACAGATGCATCATATCACCAGCGACATGGGGCTGCGGCTCGCGGGTGCTGCGGATGCGACCGCGACGAGCGTCGCGCATGCCTCCGGGATCAAGAACTCGATGGGCGATCTCGCCGGTGTGATCGACCAGGTCGGCTCGATCGTCGCCGTGATCCAGCAGATCGCGAACCAGACCAATCTGCTCGCACTCAACGCCACGATCGAGGCCGCCCGCGCCGGCGAGGCCGGGCGGGGCTTCGCCGTCGTCGCCCATGAAGTCAAGGCGCTCGCGGCCCAGACCGGGGTCGCCACCCAGGCGATCGCGGGCCAGATCGCCAAGATCGAAACGGCGACGCAGCGCTGCGTCGACAGCGTCGACGCCATCACCGAGAGCGTCGGGACCCTCGCGCAGCTCAATCACGAGGCGGTCCAGGTCTTCGATGCGCAGTTCGGCCTCGCCGCCCGGATATCGGAGGCGGCCGCTTTGATCTCGGCACAATCGTCCGACGTCGTCAGCGGCGCGCAGCGGTCGAGCCTCGCCATGACCGAGACCATCGCGGCGATCGACCATGTTGAACTCACCGCGCAAGGGCTGGCGCGCGATGCCGACACCCTGCGAGTGCTCGTCGGCGACCTGGGCACGACGATCGCGGCGGCCTGAACGGCCGGCCGCTTGCATCGATCCGCGCTGTTGAACCGGCGGATGCGGAGCAACGCGATCGCCCTCGACTCCGGTCTCCCCAGCAGGCACGTTTCACCGGCAGCCGCCCGAGAGCGGCGCATTCGAAACGACGCAGACCTTGCGTCGCAGCCGGGAGGACATCATGCGCGCTTCGTTGGTCTATGGCGGCATCGCCGCGACGTTCTTCGCCGGCGGTCTGCTGGTCGGACAGATCGTGCCGGGCGCGATCGCGCAGGGGGCGCCTCCGGTGCTACCGACCCAGATCGTCAACCTCGTGGCGATGACCGACGAAGAGATCGGCCCGCTCGTGCCCAACACCGACCTGCGCACCCGCCTGCTCGGCGCGACCGAGCACGGCACCATCGCCGTGCAGAGCGGCAACGTCTTCAAGCACTATCATGCCGACGCGAACGAGGTTCAGTACATCATCGACGGCTCCGGCTCTTTCTGGCTCGGTGACAAGGAGGTCCAGATCAAGCCCGGCGACCTGATCATGATCCCTAAGGGCACCGTCCACGCCGGCTCCAAAGCCGCAACCGGGCGCTACAAGGCGATCGCCTTCAAAATGCCGCCGCAGCGGGCCGACGACACCAAGCGCGTTGACTGACGAAGGCTCAGCGTTCGCGGCCGGCGATCCGTGCCGCGACGTCGGCCATCGCGGCGCGGTCGAGCGGGAAATTCCAAACCAGCGCGATCGCGCCGAGTTTGAGCAGACTCGGCAGCCCGGCATAGAGCAGGCCGAGCATGACGAGGCCGCCGGTCGTCTTCACCCCGGCGGCGGGATCGAAGCCCGCCGCGCCCAACAGCGGGAATGCTAGGCCGACCGCGCCGGCGAAGGCGAGCTTTGTCGCCAGCGCCCAGAGCCCGAGATAGAGCCCGGCGCGCTCGGATCCGGTCCGGGCGGTGTCGATGTCGATGACGTCTGCCTGGATCGAGGCCGGCAGCACGACGTCGGCCCCGAGCGCCAGGCCCGTCAGCACGCAGACGAGGCCGAAGGCGAAGACGTCGCCCTCGCGCAGGAAGATGGCGCCGGCGAAGCAGATCACCGCGAGGATCATGCCCCAGGCCCAGGCGCGGTGCTTCGAGGTCCTTCCGGCGAGCCAGAGCCAGAACGGCACGCCGATGACGCCGCAGAGGAAATAGAGCACCAGAAGCGGCCCGGACGCGTCACGACTGCCGAGTCGCTCGGCAACAAAGAACAGGAACAGCGTCGCCGGCAGGCCGTTGGCGAAGCTGTTGATGAAGAAGGCCGCGAGCAGCCGCCGGAACGGCCGGTTCTGCAAGATGCCGTCCAGCCCCTCGCGCCAGAGCAGGGACGCCTGCGAGCGCTCGACCGGCTCGGGTGTGCGCCAGACCGCGATCGCAGCGAAGAGTGGCAGGCCGAGCCCGATCAGCAAGGCAATCGCGGCGAGCCCGGCTCGCGCATCGCCGCCTCGGCTCTGAACGAGCGCCGGGATCACCAGCGCCAGCAGCGTGCCGACCACCGTCGCGCTTTCACGGAAGGCGGCGACGCGTGTGCGACCGGCATAGGAGCGTGAGAGTTCCGCCCCCCAGGCCCCATAGGGCACCTGCGCCGCGGTCCAGGCCAGCGAGAGCAGGCCGGCCCAGAGCAGGAGATAGGTCGAGCCCGCATTCGCCGGCGGCATCAGCACGAACCAGGCGGCGAGCGCGACCAGGGGCGCCGAGGCCGCGACCCAGAGCCGCCTACGCCCGAAAGCCGGCCGGTAGCGGTCGGCGAGCCAGCCGGCGAGCGGATCGCTGACTGCATCGAGCAGCCGCACCAGCAACAGGACATAACCGACTGTCGCGATCGGCAGGCCGATGTCGCGAGCGTAGAACTCCGGCACCATGACGTAGAAGGGCAGGCTCAGCGCCGCCAGCGGTAGAGCCGGCAGCGCATAGGCCAGCAGCACCGGCCAGCGCTGCTCCGGAGATGGCGTCGCGCTCACGCCGGCTTCGCGAAGACCATCTGGTGGACGTCGATGTTGCCGGTGCGGAAGCCCGCCTCGCAATAGGCGAGATAGTATTCCCACATCCGCCGGAAGCGCTCGTCGAAGCCCATCGGGATGAGCTGCGGCCAGGCGGCGCGGAAGCGGTCGCGCCAGCTCGCAAGCGTCGCGGCGTAGTCGAGGCCGAAGGCGTGCTCATGCGTCATGGGCACGCCGAATTTCGCGCCGAGCGTCTTCATGATCGTCGGCGTCGGCAGCATGCCGCCCGGGAAGATATAGGCCCGGATGAAGTCGAGCTCGCGCCGATAGACCTTGAAGCTCTCGTCGCGGATGGTGATGACCTGCAGGCCGGCGGTGCCGCCGGGCCTGAGCCGGTCGCGCAATTGCTCGAAATAGGCCGGCCAGAACGCCTCGCCGACGGCCTCGAACATCTCGATCGAGGCGATGCGGTCATACGTGCCCTTCTCGTCGCGATAGTCCTGTAGCTTGAATGTGACGCGGTCGGAGAGGCCGGCGTCCTGGATGCGCTTCTGGGCGAAGTCGAACTGTTCCTGGCTGATCGTCAGGCCCGTGACCCTGCAGCCGATCTCGCGGGCGGCGTATTCGGCGAAGCCGCCCCAGCCGCAGCCGATCTCCAGCACATGGTCGCCGGCCTTGATTCCGGTCTGCTCGGCGAGCGCCTGGTATTTCCGGTTCTGCGCCGTCGCGAGGTCGGTCTCGCCGGGCGAGAACAGCGCCGAGGAATAGGTCATCGTCTTGTCGAGCCAGGCGCCGTAGAAACCGTTGCCGAGGTCGTAATGGGCATGGATGTTTTTGCGCGCCTGCGCCTTGGTGTTGCGGCGGCGGAAATGCTGGAACATCTGCCAGAGCCGCACCAGCGGCTTGCCGGCGAGCAGGGTCTGGATCACCGGATAATTCGCCGCAAAGAGCTCGAGGAATTTGGCGAGGTCCGGCGTGTCCCATTCGCGCCGCAGATAGGCTTCGGCTATGCCGATGTCGCCACCGTCCGAGAGGCGCGCGGCGAAGCCGAAATCATGCACGATCAGCTCCGCCTGCGGGCCGGGTTCACTGCCCTGGAACAAGAGCTTGCGCCCGTCCGGCAGCGTCACGGTCAGTGCGCCGCGTTGGAGCCGGGCCGCGAGCTTGAGGGCCTGGCGCGTCGCGAAGGAGAGGTTCTGCGACAGCTCGCCGACATTGGCGGGCGTCACGATGATGATGTTGTCGGCAGTGGTCGAGGGTATCGTCGTCATGGCGTTCATCGGAGGGTGCCTATCGGCTGGTCGCAAGGGGCAGGGGCCTGTGTTGCGTCCAGGCGGCGGGAGATTCGGCGGCGGGTGGTTCCGGGCGGTCGGCATAGCTGATGGCGGTGGGTGGGGCAGGGCGGGTGCGCAGGCCGACGCCCTTGAGCCAGAGCTTCAGCGCCTCCCAATGGATGCCGGCGACGACCTTGAGCGTCATGAACGGGATCGCCAGGCACTGGCCTAACAGCCCCGGGCTCGTCAGGTCCTCCCGGGTGCCGGTAAAGGTCGCGGCCAGGATCGGCCCGTCCGCATCGGTCTCGAGGATGCGCAGGCGCACGGCGTCGCCCGGCGGCAGCAGCCGGAAGTGATAGCGCAGCGCCATGTCGAGAAAGGGCGAGACGTAGAACAGCTTCTTGCGCGTCTGGCGCAGGCCGGCCTGGCTGAGCTCTCCGTCGACCACCGGCGCGACGTAGGAGTGCATCTCGCCGAAGGTGTTGCGGACCTCGTAGATCACCGCCGCCAGGGCATCGTCCGCGTGGTAGCAGAAATAGACGGAGATCGGGTTGAAGACGAAGCCGAGAATGCGCGGATAGCACAACAGCAGGACGCGGCCGCCGGTCAGATCGACGCCGGCCGGGCCCAGCAGGCGCTCGACCTGCGCCCGCAGCGGCGTCTGCCCATCGCCATGGTCGCTCTCGCGGAAACTCGCCAGGTTGAAGCGCGCCCCGACGCTGAAGAAGCGGCTGGCGCGGTTTGCCTCGGAGAGCCGGTCTAGATCGATCAGCAGGTTGAAGACCTTGTAGCTGAAACGATGCGTCTTCGGCTTCATCCGCGCATGCATCACCGTGCCCGGCACGAGCGACACCGCGCTCGCCGGCGGAGGGAACAGAGGATCGCCGTGCGGATCGAACGTCATTCGGCCGCCTCCGCCTCCAGCAGCGAGACCGCGGGCTGCCGCCAGGGCACGGAAGCGCCGAGCGCCTCGGCCGCCGTCAGCCCGGACTTCAGGCCGTCCTCGTGGAAGCCGTGCCCGGTCCAGGCCCCGGCGAACCAGATCCGGTTGCGGCCCTGGATGCCGGCGAGCTTCGCCTGCGCCGCGAGCGCCGCCCGGTCATATTGCGGGTGGCTGTACTCGAACCGGCCGAAGACCAGTTCCGGCCGCGGCGGCGTCTGCGGGTTCAGCGTGACGAAGACCGGCAGCCGCTTGTCGAAGCCCTGCAGCGCGTTCATCCAGTAGGTCAGCGTCAGTTCGTCGGTTCTGCCCTCGCTCATCAGCACGTTCCAGGCCGACCAGGCCGCCTTGCGGCGCGGCATCAGGGCCGGATCGCGATGCAGCCAGACCTCGTTCGGCCGGTAGGCGATGTCGCCGAGCACCGAGGCCTCGATGGGCGAAGCGTCGCTCAGCATCGCCAGCGCCTGGTCGGAATGGGCCGCGAGCACGATCTGGTCGAAGCGGTCGCTTTGCCCGGCGGCGTCGGTCACCGTCACGCCGGCCGGATCGCGCCGGATCGCGGCGACGGCGGTGCCGAGCCGCATCGACTTGCGGAACGGCGCGACCAGCTTCTCGACATAGGCGCGGCTGCCGCCGGTGACGCTGCGCCAGGTCGGGCGGTCCCAATGCAGCAGCCTGTGGTTCTCGCAGAAGGAGATGAAGCTCGCGGCCGGGAAGCCCAGCAGTCGGGCAGGCGGCATCGACCAGATCGCCGCGCCCATCGGCACGAGGTAGTCGTCGCGGAAACCGGCCGAATAGCCGCCCTTGTCGAGATATTCGCCGATCGTCAGGCCGCCGAGCCGGTTGCCGTGATGGTCGGCCGTCGCCTGCCGGTTGAAGCGGAACATCTCGCGGATCATTCGGTAATGCGCCAGCGAGACGATGTTGCGCCGACGCGCGAACAGGCCGTCGATCATCGCCTCGGTGCGCCCGGCCCATTCCCGGCGTCCACCCTCGGCCGACACGGAAAAGCCCATGTCGGACGCTTGCGTCTCGACACCGAGATGCGCGAACAGGGACGTCAGGTTGGGGTAGTTCAGCTCGTTGTAGACGATGAAGCCGGTGTCGACCGAAAGCGGCGTGCCGTCATAGTCGATATCGACCGTCGCCGAGTGTCCGCCGGCCCGCGCCTCGCGTTCATAGACGACGACCTCGTGCTGCGATCCGGTGGCCAGAGCCCAGGCGGCCGAATTCCCGGCGATGCCGGATCCGATGACGGCGATACGCATGCAGCGGGATGTCCTTCGCGCTCTGTCACACTCAGTGAAGGTGCTTACGCGTCGGAAATCAAACTGGTTTCAAAGACGCCAATGCTTCGAGCGCACGTTCGCGCCCGGCGTCGAGGGCGACGATCGGTTTGGGGTAGTCCTTGCCGAGGACGATGCCGGCATCGCGCAGGGCCGGCGCGGCGACGGACCAGGGTTCGTGGATGAGGTCGTTCGGCAGTTTCGCGATCTCCGGCAGCCATTTCCGGACGTAATCGCCGTTCGGATCGAACTTCTGGCCCTGGGTCACCGGGTTGAAGATGCGGTAATAGGGCGCGGCATCGGCGCCTGAGCCGGCGACCCATTGCCAGCTCGATGCGTTGTTGGCGGGATCGGCGTCGACGAGGGTGTCCCAGAACCAGGCTTCGCCTTCGCGCCAGTCGAGCAGCAGGTGCTTGATCAGGAACGACGCGACGACCATGCGCACGCGATTGTGCATCCAGCCGGTGGTCCAGAGTTCGCGCAAGCCGGCATCGACGATCGGATAGCCGGTCAGCCCCCGCTGCCAGGCCTTCAGAGCCTTCGCATCGCCGCGCCAGGGAAACGCGTCGAAGCGGCGGTTGAAGTTCTGCGTCGCGAGCTCCGGATTGTAGAACAGCAAATGATAGGAGAATTCGCGCCAGCCGACCTCCGACAGGAACTTTTCGGCATCGGCGCCGGTGCCTGCTGCTTCTCCCGCCGCGACGGCCGCTTGGGTGGCGTGCCAAATCTGGCGCGGGCCGATCTCGCCGAAGCGCAAATGCGGTGAGAGCCTGGAGGTCGAGACATAATCCGGCCGGTTGCGGCCTTCGCCATAGCCCTTGAGCGCGCCCGACAGGAAGTCATTGAGCCGTGCTTTTGCTCCGGCTTCGCCCGGTGTCCAGGCTTCGCGCATGCCGCCGGCCCAGTCCGGCTTGCTCGGTTCGAGCGCCAGCTCGGCCAGCGAGAGCGAGCGCAGGCTCCCGGGCAGACCCGCGGGTTCGATCTTGCGCGGCGCGGGTTTCGCAGCGGGCGGTTCGCCCTTCGCCCGCGCGGCTCGCCAATAGGGTGTGAACACCTTCATCGGCTCGCCGACCTTGCTCGCGACCTCCCAGGGTTCGTTGAGGAGATGTGCGTTGCAGCTCGTCACGGTCGCGCCGGTGGCGGTCAGCTCCGCCTTCAGTGCCTTGTCGAGGGCGATGGTCGAGGCCTCGTAGCGCCGGTTCCACGTCACCAGACCGATCTTCGCCTCGCCGACGATGCGAGGCAGGATCTCGGCCGGATCGCCGCGCATCAGCAGGAGTTCGCCGCCCTTCTGCTCGATCTGGGCCGACAGAGCCGCGAGCGAGCGCGACAGCCACCATTTCGCCGCGCCGCCGAGCGTCCGCCGGTCGCCGCCCTCGTCGAGGATGTAGAGGCAGAGCGTCGGCCCATGTGCGACAGCTGTCGCGAGTGCCGGATTGTCGGCCAGGCGGAGATCGTCGCGGAACCAGTGGAGCGATGTGGTCGTCATCCGCTCCAGTTAGGGCAGGACCTTGGCGCCGGCCAGCACGTCGGGCAAGGGCGGGCGCGGAACTCCCGGCCGCGTCGTGATAGGCTGGCGCCCGAATCGTTCGGAGCGCGGATGCGGGCTGTCCTTCGATCATCGCTGCTGGCTGCGCTCGTGCTGGGCATGGGCGGTCACGCGCGCGCCGGCCTGCTGACGATGTCCTGCGCCTATGTCGACGGCACGCCGGCGCCCGGCAGCCGTGACGTCTTCATCAACCAGATCATCGTCAACACCGATCGCCCGATGATCACGCTGCGCGTGGCGCAGACGATCGGGACCACGGCGCCGCTCGAATGGGTCTTCGACACCGAGAACGGCAATTCGCTCAACGTCATGGAGATGAAGGACGGCAGCTTCTCGGCTTCCGGTGTGCGCGCTGGCAGCGTCACCGCCTTCGTCTATGCCAAGCCGTCGGGTGTGCTGATCTGGAGCTATTCGTCGCGCTTCGGCGGCGAGGCCTACCGCTTCACCTGCAAGCCTTGATTCCCTGCGAGCTCTGACAGGATCGCTTCACCTTGCCGGCCGGTGACGCGTTTCGCCGTCTTGCCTTTTCGGCGCGGCTCCAACAAAAGCAGGATAGCTCGATGCTGCGGTGCCGTCCAAGACCTCGGCCGGCCGACAGGGATCCTTTGCCATGGACAGCTTCGCCGATCTGCGTCGCATGATGGTCGATTGCCAGCTTCGCACCTATGACGTCACGGACCGCGTCGTGCTCGCGGCGGCGGACGCGGTGGCGCGCGAGCGGTTCCTGCCCGCCGCGCTCGCCCACATGGCCTATCTCGACCAGTCCGTCGCATTGCCCGGCACGACGAGGGCCCTGATGACGCCGATGGTGCTGGCGCGGATGATCCAGAACCTGGCCATCCAATCGGGCGAAAGCGCTCTCGAATATGGTGGCGGCAGCGGCTATGGCGCGGCCCTGATGGCGCATATGGGCGCCCGCGCGACATTGTGGGAAACCGACGCCGCTGCGCGGGCGCTGGCCGAGGTCGTCCCGGACCGGGCCTTCACGGTCGCCGCCGCCGAGCCGGCCGAGGGCGCGTTCGATGTCGTACTCGTCTCGGGAGCCTGCGAAGCCCCCCCCGAATCGCTGTTCGGACTGCTGGCCGAAGGCGGAAGGCTCGTCGTCGCGGAGGGAGCCGGCCGCTCGGGCCGGGTGAAGCTTTATCAAAAATCCGGCAGGATCGTCGCAGGGCGCCCGATCTTTGACGCCGCCATCCCCCAATTGGAGGAATTCCGGCCGAGTCCGGCCTTCGTGTTCTGATGGAATGTGTCGCATTTTTGCGGCACTGCACGACGGAAAGCCGCTGTGGGCGGCGCGCGACGTTGGCGCAAGCGTCCGCTGGGGCTAAGAGTTGTGTTCGAATGAAGCCGAGGCTGGGGCGATGCCTGGGCGCGACAGCAGTCCGCACATGAGGCGTCCGGTGATACGACGGAAGTTTGAAGACAGGACGGCGTCTTTCAGCATCGCCGCGGCCATCGCGGCCGGCTTGCTGCTAGGCTCCGCAGTAGCGTCCCAGGCCCAGACGATGGAGGCGGCGCTTTCACGCGCCTATTCCGGCAATCCGACACTGAACGCCCAGCGCGCGTCGTTGCGCGCCACCAACGAGAGCGTGCCACAGGCGCTGTCGGGCTACCGGCCCAAGATCACGGCCTCGGCCGATATCGGTGCCAGCATCACCGAGAGCGACGTCCCGGCCAAGAACACGACCCGCGGCGTCCACAACAACTCGTTGAGCCGCACCGGGCCGCGCGGCGGCGGCTTGCAGATCGACCAGAACATCTTCGACGGCGGCAAGACGCGCAACTCCGTCAGCCAGGCCGAGTCGCAGGTGCTCGGCGCGCGGGCGACCTTGCGCAACACCGAGCAGAACGTCCTGCTCGACGCGGCCACGTCCTATATGAATGTGCTGCGCGACACGGCGATCCTCAGTCTCAACCGCAACAACGTCGAGGTTCTCGAGGAGCAGTTGCGCCAGACGCGTGACCGGTTCCAGGTCGGTGAGGTGACGCGCACCGACGTCGCGCAGGCCGAAGCCCGCCTGTCCTCGGCGCGCTCGCAGGCGATCCTGGCCGAGTCCAACCTCAAGACCTCGATCGCGCGCTTCCGCCAGAATGTCGGCATCGAGCCGAAACAGCTCGCGCCGGGTCGGCCGATCGAGAACCTGCTGCCGAAATCGCTGCCGGCCGCGCTCGACGTCGCCCTCTCCGGACATCCCTCGATCATCGCCGCGCTGCATGGCGTCGATGCGGCAGAGCTGCAGGTCAAGGTCGCCGAGGCCGATCTCTATCCCGTCTTCGGCGTGCGCGGCCTCGTACAGCAGCGCTATGATTCGACCTATTACGGCGACAACCGCACCACCGCGAGCGTCGTCGGCACCCTGACGGTTCCGATCTACGAGGGCGGCCAGGTCTACTCGCGCACGCGCCAGGCCAAGGAGACGGCCGGACAGCGCCGCATCGACGTCGACACCCAGCGCGACACCGTCCGCGCCGCCGTGGTTTCGGCCTGGGGCGGCCTCGAGGCTGCCAAGGCGCAGATCATCGCGGCCCAGGCTCAGGTCCAGGCGGCCGAGACCGCGCTCGCCGGCGTCCGCGAAGAGGCCAAGGTCGGCCAACGCACCACGCTCGACGTGCTCAACGCCCAGCAGGAACTCGTCAGCGCGCGCTCGACCCTCGTCACCGCGCAGCGCGACCGGGTCGTCGCGTCCTATTCGGTGCTCTCGGCCTCCGGCCGGCTCTCTGGCGACACGCTCAATCTCAAGGCCGAGCGCTACGACGCCCGCAAGCACTACGACCAGGTCAAGGGCCTGCTCTGGGGCACGCAGACGCCCGACGGCCGCTGAGCGGTCCGTTTCCCGGCGACATTCGCGCAACAGCGGCGATTTCTCCTGTGGGCGGCAGGTCGGCCGCCTTGTCTGGGTGCGGGGCCGTGAAATACTCGGTTCCGGAGCGGCGTTGATTCTGTCGGCGCACCCGGTGTCGAGTGGTCGAAATCCCAGATGAGCGCGCAAGCCAAGCCCAACGAACCGTCGATGGAGGAGATTCTCGCCTCCATCCGGCGGATCATTTCGGATGACGAGGTCAAGCCCGCCGAAGCGGAGCAACCCGCTGCTGCCGGGGCCGATGCGGATATGGCGGCGCTGCTCGCTGGCGCAGCCGCGGTCGTCGCGCCCGAGCCGCAGGCTGCGCCCGAGCCGGAACCGGAGGATGATGTCCTCGATCTCGGCGCCGAGGCCGAGCCCGTTCCTCAGCCCGTTGCGGTTGCGCCCGAATCTCCTCCTCCGACCGCCGAGGCGGACGATCTCGATTTCCTCGAGGCTCCGGAACCGGTCGCCGCAACGCCCGTGCCCGAACCCGAGCCGCCCCGCATCGCGATGCCTCTGCCGATGCCGGCCGCAGCGCCGCCGCCGCAGGCCCCGGCCTTCGACATGGCACAACTTCTGTCGGATCAGGCCAGCCATTCCGTCACGAGCGCCTTCGGACATCTCGCCCACACCGTTTTGTCGAACAACGCCCGGACGCTGGAAGACCTCGTCAAGGACATGCTGAAGCCGATGCTCAAGACCTGGCTCGACGACAATCTGCCGGTGATGGTCGAGCGCCTCGTACGCGCCGAGATAGAGCGCGTCGCCCGCGGCGGACGCTCCTGACGCAGACATAATTCCAGCGCCGACATCAGCGAGACATGAAAACACCCGCCGGGCTGATCGCCCGGCGGGTGTTTTCGATCGGACGGATCAGCGCGAGGCGCGCCTGCGGACCGGGACCGGCTGGCGCAGACCGTCGAACGCGCCTTCGTCCCGCAATTTCTTGTAGGCGAGACCGGCCAGCGTGAGCGCCGCTGTCGGCGCGCCAAGGCGCGATACCAACATGGCGATCCCGACGGCGACCGGACGCGAATAGCGGCCGGATGCTGCCTCGGTCGCGAACCAGGCGCCGAGCGCGTGAACGAACAAATTCATCTCGTCGTTTCCTTTTCGCTGCGTGCGGTCGACGCTCAGAGCGCGACCTTGCGGTTCTGGCCGAGCTCCGGCTTGGCGCCGGTGATCGCGGCGGCGGCCATCTTCACGGTCGTGACGATCTTGCCGGGGCTGTCCCAGAACTCCGCCGTGCTAGGCCGCACGCGCAGGACCGTGATGTTGGGATCGTTCTCGCTGTCCCAGAATGCCTTGTTGCTGGCATCCCAGAGGTCGTGGATCTTTTTGCGGTCCTCGATCACCGTCGCCGTGCCGCTGACAGAGACGTAGCGCATGCCGCCATTGTCGGCGAAGGTGACGCAGACATTGTCGTTGATCTGGATCTCGTCGTCCTTGTGCGCGCGCCGGTCGGTGAGGAAATAGATCGCATCCTCCTCGCGCTCGCCATGGGCATGCATCGGGCGGGCGCGCAGTTCGTCGCCTTGACCATCATGGGTCACCAGCATCGCGAACTTGATGTCGTCGATCATTTCCCAGACGTGGTCCTGGTCGGTCTGATGGGTCATGGCTGAAGCTCCTGTTGTTGTGCCTCTCAACCGAGCTGCGGCCCGACTGTTCCCTCGGTTGACGATCTGCTGGGCGGAACGTGCGGCCGACTCGCGCGTATCAGGGATGCGGCGCAGCGCCGCCACTCCCGCCGCGGATCATTCGAGGATCACCGTCATGAAGAAGCCGGCACCCAAAATCACCGCCAGCAAGACCTCCCCCAGCAAGACTGTCGCCAAGAGCGCCACCGGCAAGATCGTCAAGTCGAGCAAGGTCGACCTTGCTTCCAACACCAAGAGCCAGATCGCCGGCCTGCTCAACGAGCGCCTCGCCGACGGCATCGATCTCGCGCTCGTGACCAAGCAGGCGCACTGGAACCTCAAGGGCCCAGGCTTCATCGGCATCCACCTGATGCTGGACGGCTTCCGCGGCGAGCTCGACGAGCATGTCGACACCGTCGCCGAACGCATCGCCCAGCTCGGCGGCATCGCTTTCGGCACGACGCAGACGACCGCCGCGACATCGTCGCTGAAACCCTATCCCACTGACATCGTCTCGGTGCAGGATCATCTCAAGGCGTTGATCGAGCGCTACGCCGCCACCGCCAATCTCGTGCGCGAGGCGGTCGACCTGAGCGATGAGGCCGGCGACGCCGGTACGGCCGACCTGCTGACCGCCTATTCGCGCATGCTCGACAAGTCGCTCTGGTTCCTGCAGTCGAATCTGGCGCAGTGACGAGAGCCGCCTTGCGCCGGAAGCCGTTGACGGGGAGGGCCTGCTTGGGCTCTTAAGTCGTCCGACCTTTCTGGCCTTGAGATTTTTCGGCCGGGGCACGCCCCCGGCCGTTTTGCGTTCGAGCGAAGCGATGATGGACAAGACATTCGAACCGGCGTCAGTCGAGGCGCGCGTCAGCGCCGCCTGGGAAAAGGCCGAGGCCTTCAAGGCCGGCCGTGGCGCGGCTCCCGGCGCCGAGCCCTATTGCATCGTCATCCCGCCGCCCAACGTTACCGGCTCGCTGCATATGGGCCACGCGCTCAACAACACGCTGCAGGATGCGCTGTGCCGGTTCGAGCGCCTGCGCGGCAAGGACGTGCTCTGGCAGCCGGGCACCGACCATGCCGGCATCGCCACGCAGATGGTCGTCGAGCGCAAGCTCTCGGCCGAGCGCAACATATCGCGCCGCGACATGAGCCGCGAGGACTTCCTCAAGGAGGTCTGGGCCTGGAAGGAGGAGTCCGGCGGGACGATCGTCAATCAGTTGAAACGCTTGGGCGCCTCCTGCGACTGGTCGCGCGAGCGCTTCACCATGGACGAGGGGCTGTCGGCCGCAGTCCTCAAGGTCTTCGTCGCCTTGCACAAGCAGGGGCTGATCTACCGCGCCAAGCGACTGGTCAACTGGGACCCGAAATTCCAGACCGCGATCTCGGACCTCGAGGTCGTGCAGGTCGAGAAGACCGGCTCGTTCAAATGGACGCGCGGCGGCGAGGAGGCGTTCGATTCAGCCGAGCTGGAGAAGGTGCTGAACCGCGATCCCGGCGGGCATCTCTACTATTTCAACTACCCGCTCGAAGGCGCGACCTACGACGCCGACGATGCCGCGACCTTCATCACCGTCGCCACGACGCGGCCGGAGACTATGCTGGGCGACACCGGCGTCGCCGTGCATCCGGAGAACGAAAAGCTTGGCCACCTGATCGGGAGGAACGTCGTCCTGCCTCTGGTTGCGCGCGTCATTCCGATCTTCGGCGACGACTATGCCGATCCCGAGAAGGGCACCGGCGCGGTCAAGATCACGCCGGCGCACGACTTCAACGATTTCGAGGTCGGCAAGCGGGCGAAGCTCGCCGTCGTCAACATGCTCGACGGCGAGGCGCGCATCCTGCTCGCCGACAACGCCGATTTCCTGGCCGGTTCGTCGCCGGAGCCCGAGACACTGGCGCTGCACGGTCTCGACCGCTTCGCGGCGCGCAAGCGCGTCGTCGCGATGATGGCGGAACGCGGCCTCCTCGCGAAGATCGAGCCGAACACCAACACCGTCCCGCATGGCGACCGCTCGGACGTCGTCATCGAGCCCTGGCTCACCGACCAATGGTATGTCGACGTCAAGCCGCTGGCCGAGCGCGCGCTCGCCGCGGTCAAGGACGGCCGTACTAAGATCACGCCCGAGAGCTGGAACAAGGTCTATTTCGACTGGCTCGAGAACATCGAGCCCTGGTGCGTCTCGCGCCAGCTCTGGTGGGGCCACCAGATCCCGGCCTGGTACGGGCCCGACGGCGAGGTCTTCGTCGCCGAGTCGGAAGCCGCCGCGCAGGCACAGGCCGTCGGTCATTATGGCGGAACGGTCGAGCTGACCCGCGACGAGGACGTCCTCGACACCTGGTTCTCCTCGGCGCTCTGGCCGTTCTCGACGCTCGGCTGGCCCGAGGAGACGGCGGAGCTGAAGCGCTACTACCCGACGGCTACGCTCGTCACCGCCTTCGACATCATCTTCTTCTGGGTCGCCCGGATGATGATGATGGGCCTCAACTTCATGGACGAGGTGCCGTTCCGGGACGTCTACATCCACGCCATCGTTCGCGACGAGAAGGGCGCGAAGATGTCGAAGTCGAAGGGCAACGTCATCGACCCGCTGGTCCTGATCGACCAGTACGGCGCCGACGCGCTGCGTTTCACGCTGGCCGCGATGGCGGCGCAGGGGCGCGATATCAAGCTCTCGGCCCAGCGCGTCGAGGGCTACCGCAATTTCGCGACGAAGATCTGGAACGCGGCCCGCTTCGCCGAGCTGAACGGCTGCGCGCGCGTCGAGGGCTTCGATCCGTCGGCAGTGGAGCAGCCGCTCAATCGCTGGATCCTGAGCGAGGCGGCGCGCGCAGCCGACGAGATCGCCGCCGGCATTCCGAGCTTCAAATTCAACGAGGCGGCAGGCGCAGCCTACCGCTTCGTCTGGAACCAGTTCTGCGACTGGTATCTCGAACTCGCCAAGCCGGTGCTGCAAGGCGAGGGCGTCGATGCGGCGCAGAGGGCCGAAACGCAGGCGACGATCGCGCATGTCATCGACCTGATCTGCCAGTTGTTGCACCCGTTCATGCCGTTCCTCACCGAGGAGCTCTGGACCCAGAAGGCAGGCGAGGGCGCCCCGCGCAAGCTTGGCGACGGCGACGCCTCGCTCGTCTGCCTGACGCGCTGGCCCGAGCTTGCTGGGCTGAAGGACGTGGCGGCCGAGGCCGAGATCGGCTTCGTTGTCGACCTGATCTCCGACATCCGCTCCGTCCGCTCCGAGATCAACGTGCCGGCGGGCACGCAATCCTCGCTCGTGCTGGTCAAGGCTGCACCCGCCACCCGCGCCGCCGTCGAGGCCTGGGCGCCGATGATCCAACGCCTCGCGCGCGTCTCGGAGATCGTCTTCGCCGATGCGTCGCCGCCCCAGTCCGCCCAGATCATCGTGCGCGGCGAGGTCGCGGCGCTGCCGCTGGCCGGCATCATCGATCTCGACGTCGAGCGCGCGCGGCTGGCCAAGGAGGAGGCCAAGCTCGATCAGGACATCGCGGTGGTCGACAAAAAGCTCGGCAACCCCGATTTCATGGCGCGCGCGCCAGAGGAGATCGTCGAGGAGAACCGCGAGCGTAAGGCGGCGGCCGAAGCGCGCAAACTCAAGATCGCCGAGGCATTGGCGCGGCTCTCATAGAACGGCGGCACGAGGCGTCGAAAGCGCCGGCGGAGGAGGCTGAGATGGATGCAGACGGCCCGAATCCGGATTCCGCCTTCCGTGCCATCCGGGCGATCGACTACACGGTCGTCTTCGTGCGCGACATGGCGGCGATGCGTCGCTTCTATGAGGACGTCCTGTGCTTCCCGCTGATCCGGGAACTGTCGCCGGACTGGGTCGAATACCGCGTCGGCGGCAACACGCTCGCCTTGGCTAGGCCGAAGCGGACCGCGGCGGACGCGCCGACGCCCGCAGGTAGTGCGGCCCTGCAGCTCGCCTTCAAGGTCTCGGCCGGCGACGTCGACCGATGTGCGGACGAGCTCCTGCAAAAGGGTGTCGCGCTGTTGTCACCTCCGACCGATCAGGCTTTCGGCCACCGCACGCTGTTCTTCCGCGATCCGGACGGAAATCTGCTGGAGATGTTCGCCGAGATCTAGAAGTTCGGCTTCGGTAGAGCTTTGGAGACAGCCATGTTCCGCCGCGACGTTTTCGGCCGATTCGATCCCGACGACTTCGTCACTGTCGCGGGGACCCCTTCGCGTCGCCTTCTGCTGAAGGGCCTCACGGCGTCCGGTCTGCTGCTGGCGAGCGGGGAGGCGCTGGCGCAACGCATCTGGACAAATCCGGTCTTCAAGGCCGACCCGTTCTCGCTTGGCGTCGCCTGCGGCGATCCGACCGCCAACGGTTTCGTGATCTGGACGAAGCTCGCGCCCGAACCATTGGCTGAGCATGGCGGCATGCCGATGCGCACACTCGAAGTCGCCTGGGAGGTCGCCTCGGACGAGAGCTTTACGCAGATCGTCCAGCACGGCACCGCGCTGGCGCGGCCGGAACTCGGACATGCCGTACATGTCGAGATCGGAGGGCTGGAGCCTGAAAGGGCCTATGCCTACCGCTTCACCTGCGGCGGCGTCAGAAGCGCGGTCGGCCGCGGCCGGACCTTCCCGGAGGCCGGCGCGAGCCCGCAGCGCATGAGCTTCGGCGTGCTCGGCTGCCAGCGCTACGAGGACGGCTTCTTCACCGCCTTCCGCCATGCCGCGGCGGAGAATTTCGATTTCGTCTTCCACTACGGCGACTACATCTACGAATACCGCACGATCCGGCCGGGCGACCGGCAATTGCCCGTCGCGCGGGTGATGCCGGGCGAACCCGACGAGATCTACGCGCTCTCCGACTATCGCCGCCGCTACGCCCTCTACAAGCTCGACCCGGATCTCCAGGCGGCGCATGCCTCCGCGCCCTGGCTCGTCTCATTCGACGATCACGAGGTCGACAACAACTGGGCGGGCCTCGTGCCCGAGGAGCGGGGTGTGCCGCCCGAGATCTTCGCGCTGCGCCGGGCGGCAGCCTTCCAGGCCTGGTACGAGCACATGCCGCTGCGCCGCTCCGCCATCCCGAGCGGCCCGAACATCCAGGCCTATCGTCGCTTCCGCTATGGCGATCTCACCGACATCGCGGTGCTAGACACCCGCCAGTTCCGCTCGGCCCAGACCTGCGGCGATGGCTGGCAGAGCCATTGCATCGAGGCGCTTGCGCCGGAGCGCACCATGATGGGTGCGGCCCAGGAGACTTGGCTGACCGATGGCTTTCGTGGCCCCCGCGCGCGCTGGACCGTGCTGGCTCAGCAGGTGATGATGATGCGCGTCGATCGCGAGCCCGATCCCGGTGCGACCAGCTTGCACATGGACAAATGGGACGGCGCCCCCGCCGCTCGCCGGCGCCTGCTCGACGGCCTGGCCGAGGCCGGCGTTGCCAACGTTGTGGTGCTGACCGGCGACATCCACCAGAACTGGGGCGGCGAGCTCAAGGCGGATTTCGACGATCCCGCCTCGAAGAGCGTCGGCGTCGAGTTCGTCGCGACCTCGATCACCTCGGGTGGCGACGGCGAGCCGATGACCAATGGCGGTCGCACGCGACTGAAGAAGAACCCGCATCTGCGCTATTTCAACAACCAGCGCGGCTATATGCGCCATACCGTGACGAAAGAGCGCTGGCAGGCCGACTATCGCGTGCTCGACCGGGTCACAGCCGCCGGCGCGCCGGTCTCGACCGCGGCGAGCTTCGTCGTGGAAGCGGGAACGTCCGCGCTCAGGCCGGCATGACTCTGCCTTCGCCGTCCTGCGGACATGAATCCGTCCCGAAATTGACCATCGCGTAAGACAAATCTGGCAATCTTCGCAGGATCAGCTTAGATGCGCTGCTTGCAATGCAGGCATGCATCCAAGAACAAGAACCCAGGATCGGTTATTCGGCTGCCATGCTCAAGCGTGCTTATGACTGGGTCGTTTCCTACGCATCCCATCCCGGCGCCCCTTGGCTCCTGTTCGCGCTGACCTTCGTCGAGAGTTCGGTCAGTCCGCTGCCACCGATCCCGCTGCTGCTGCCGATGTGCATCGCCAGGCCCGACCGCGCCTGGTTCTATGCCGGCGTCTGCTCGCTCGGCGCCGTGCTCGGCGGCTATCTCGGCTACGCGATCGGGGCGCTGCTCTACGATTCGCTCGGCTCCTGGCTGATTTCGATCTACGGCCTGCAGGACAAGGCCGCCCACCTGATCTCGACCTCGCAGGACTTTTGGTTCTGGGTGCTGGTCACCAAGGGGCTGACGCCGATTCCGTTCAAGATCGTCACGATCATGTCCGGCTTCCTGCATTTCGACATCTGGAAGTTCACGGTGGGAATGGTCGTCTCGCGCGTGACCTTCTTCATGATGATCGCGGTGGCGCTGCGCTTCTATGGCGACGACATCCGCATCTTCATCGAGAAGCATCTGCCGATAACGGCGCTGGCACTGGTCGTGGTCGTGGTCGGCGGGTTCTTCGTGCTGCCGATGGTGCTGTGAGGCGCCGGAGGCGGCCGCTTTTGTGGCTTCGCCGCAACACTGCGTGGTGATCACGTCGAGGCGCCGGATCGTCGCCGTGATTGCCGCGAAGCCGCCACAAAGCGCGCCCAGCAGAGATGGCCGATAAGTTACTGAGATATAGAAGAATTAACAGCAGGCGATGACGGCTCCGATGGGGTTTCCCGGTTAGGCTGCGCAGACGCTGCGACGTTGCACCGGCTTCGGCCCGCGTGGCACATCTGCCACGCGTTCTCGGACGCAGGGTGGGACGAGGACAAAGAAGACCATGGACGCGCCTGTGTTCGACAAGTCGAAGCTTCCCAGCCGCCATGTGAGCGTCGGCCCGGCGCGCGCGCCGCACAGGTCCTATTACTACGCGATGGGCATGACCGCCCGCCAGATCGCGCAGCCCTTCGTTGGTGTCGCCTCCTGCTGGAACGAGGCCGCGCCTTGCAACATCGCGCTGATGCGCCAGGCCCAGGCCGTCAAGAAGGGCGTCGCCTCGGCAAGCGGAACCCCTCGCGAATTCTGCACGATCACCGTGACCGACGGCATCGCCATGGGTCACCAGGGCATGAAGTCCTCGCTCGCCTCGCGCGAATGCATCGCGGACTCGGTCGAGCTGACCATGCGCGGCCATTGCTACGACGCGCTGGTCGGACTCGCCGGCTGCGACAAGTCGCTGCCCGGCATGATGATGGCGATGGTCAGGCTCAACGTGCCCTCGATCTTCATCTATGGCGGCTCGATCCTGCCCGGCAATTTCAAGGGCAACCCGGTCACGGTACAGGACGTGTTCGAGGCCGTCGGCAAACACTCGGTCGGCGCGATGTCGGACGAGGACCTGAAGGAACTGGAAGAGGTCGCCTGTCCGTCCTCGGGCTCCTGCGGCGCGCAGTTCACCGCCAACACCATGGCCACCGTCGCCGAGGCGATCGGCCTGGCGTTGCCCTATTCCTGCGGGGCGCCGGCCCCCTACGACGTCCGCGACACCTTCTGCTACACCGCCGGCGAGATGGTGATGGAGCTGATCGCCAGGAACATCCGCCCGCGCGACATCGTCACCCGCAAGGCGCTGGAGAACGCCGCCACCGTCGTCGCGGCGTCAGGCGGCTCAACCAACGGCGCGCTCCACCTGCCGGCGATCGCGCATGAATGCGGCATCGATTTCGATCTCTTCGCCGTTGCCGAGATCTTCAAGAAGACACCCTATATCGCCGATCTGAAGCCCGGCGGAAAATACGTTGCCAAGGACATGTTCGAGGTCGGTGGCATCCCGCTGCTGATGAAGACGCTGCTCGACCATGGCTTCCTGCATGGCGACTGCATGACGGTGACCGGCCGCACCATCGCCGAGAACCTCGCCTCGGTGAAATGGAACGACAAGCAGGACGTCGTCCGCGCCGCCGACAAGCCGCTCTCGCCCAATGGCGGCGTCGTCGGCCTGCAGGGAAACCTGGCTCCAGAAGGTGCGATCGTGAAGGTCGCCGGCATGACGACCGAGCAACTGACCTTCACCGGCCCGGCGCGCTGCTTCGACCGGGAGGAGGACGCGTTCGCCTGCGTCACCAACCGCGAATACCAGGTCGGCGACGTGCTGGTGATCCGCTATGAGGGTCCAAAGGGCGGCCCCGGCATGCGCGAGATGCTGGCGACCACGGCCGCGCTCTACGGCCAGGGCATGGGCGACAAGGTCGCGCTGATCACCGATGGCCGTTTTTCGGGCGCGACCCGCGGTTTCTGCGTCGGCCATGTCGGCCCCGAGGCTGCCGTCGGCGGCCCGATCGGGCTGATCCGCGATGGCGACATCGTCGAACTCGATGCGATCACAGGAAAGCTCGCAGTCCGCCTTTCTGATGCCGAACTTGAGGAGCGTCGTAAGACTTGGACGCCGCGCAAGACCGACTACAATTCGGGCGCGCTCTGGAAATACGCACAGACGGTCGGTTCTGCGAAAGGTGGGGCCGTGACCCACCCGGGAGGGGCCGCCGAGACCCATTGCTATGCGGATATCTAGCTTTACTCTCGCAGCGACGTTCCTTGTCCTGAGCGGCAGCCTCGCCGCCCGGGCCCAGGATGTTGTCGAGGTGCGGCCGCTGTTGCCGCCGAAGCCGATCCCGGGCGTGATGCTGCCGGAGGCCAATCTCGCTGCGCCGGCACCTGGCATGCGCCCGCTCGCGCCGGCGCCCAGCGGACCCGCCGCCCACACCGCCTTGCCGCTCGCGCCCTTCAGCAACACCCGCGAGGCGATCCGCGCCTGGATGCGCGATTCGACCGCCGGCGACCAGGTCGGCGCGGTCCGCGCGCTCGAATATGCCGCCGCTCAGGGCCATCTGACCGCGCAGTTCAAGCTCGGCCGGATGTATGCCGGCGGCGATGGCGTGCCCGCCAACGATCTCAAGGCCTTCGAGTATTTCTCGAAGATCGCGGACGAGAATGCCGACGCCATTCCCGGCACGGCGGACGGCCGCATCGTCGCGGGTGCCTTCGTCGCGCTCGGCAGCTATTTCGCCGACGGCATCAAGGGCAGCTACGTCAAGCCGAACGCCGATCGCGCCTTCGACATGTTCCACTATGCCGCCTCCTATTTCGGCGACCCGGACGGCCAGTACAACCTCGCCCGGCTCTATATGAGCGGGCAGGGCACGAGCCGCGATCCGCGCCAGGCGGCGCGCTGGATGAAGCTCGCGGCCGAGAAGGGCCACGCGCCGGCCCGCGCCGTCTTCGGCGACATGCTGATCCGTGGCGGTGACGGCGTGCCGCGCCAGCCGGCGGTCGGCCTGATGTGGCTCTCGCTGGCGCGTGACGGCGCCGACCCCGCCCGCGAGGCCTGGATCGTCGAGCGCTACGATGCCGCCATCGCTGCGGCCTCGGCGTCCGACCGCAGTGCGGCCCTCTCGCTCGCGGAGCGTCAGCAGGTCGCCGGGCGCAGCAGCGGGCAGCGCTGACGAGGGGCGCGGCTGCATCCGGCGTTGCAAGCACCGCGTAACGGCTCCAGTCCCATCGGAGCCTTCAGCCATGCGCGATCCCGTCCCGTTCAGCTTCATCGCGGCCTGCGCCTTGCTCGCCGCCTCGACCGTGGTGGCCCAGGACAATTTCGAAGGCTGGGCGCCGCTCAAGGACCCGTTCCCGAGCACGGGCGGCGGCGGCATCATGATCCACGACTACGATCCGGTGGTCGCGAACGGCAAATGCACCACGAGTTTCCGGGCGATCGAGCCCAACGGCACAGTCTACCGCAACGCCATCGTCTTCGAGGCCGTGGAGACGCAAGGCGGCGTGCTCTGCACCAACGGCAAATGGCGCTCGCTTGAGAACGACGCCACGGGGACGACCCCGTTCCGTGTCTTCATCAAGGGCGGGGTGAAGCGCGGCTCGGCAGAGTGAGGCGGATCGTCGAGCACCAGTGGCACGTCAGCGTCGTCAAGACTTGACGCCTTCAGCGAAGGACCGCAGTTTATGTTGCACTTGCGTAAGCGTGTGCAACGCGACAGTGGTGAATTCGGGAAACCTCATGGTGATCGTCAGAGTGCTTGGCCTCATCGGTCTTTTCGTTGGCCTTGCCGGCGTCGATGCGTCTGCCCAGACGCGCGAGGTCGCAGGTCTCTACAAATGCCTCGGCGGCCGCTGCGCGGAGTATCCCATCGCGACGCCGATGATCCGGGCCTATGGCGACAGCCTCGAATGCTTGAACGAGCGGGGCGAGGGGCTGTCCCGCGGCCAGATCGTCGGCAGGGGCGGCGGCGTGACCATCCGCTGCTTTGGCCAGTCCGGCAGGCTCAGCCCGAGCGGACGGCTGCAATGGGAGGACGGCATCGTCTGGCAGCGCATCCCCTGCAGCGCCGCCGACCCGCGGTCCTGGGCCGAAAAGGCATCGTCGCCGCGCCCGGGCTGCGGCGGGTCTTAGAGCGACTTCAGGCTGCCCTCAGCTCCACCATCACTGGCACATGGTCCGACGGCTTCTCCCAGCCGCGGACATGTTTGACGATCTGCACGCCGGCGAGCCTGTCGGCCGCCTGCGGCGACAGCAGCAGATGGTCGATGCGGATACCGTTGTTCCGCTGCCAGGCCCCGGCTTGATAGTCCCAGAAGGTGTAGAGGCCGGATGCGTCGGTCGAAGCGCGCAGCGCCTCGGTCAGGCCTAGCGCGAGCAACTCACGGAAGGCGGCGCGTGTCGGCGGCAGGAACAGCGCATCATGCACCCAGGCGGCGGGCTCGCGCGCATCGAGGGGCTCGGGGATGACGTTGTAGTCGCCCGCCAGCACCAGCGGTTCTTCCTGCTCCAGCAGCATCTTGGCATGGGCGGAGAGCCGTTTCATCCAGCCGAGCTTGTAGGGATATTTCTCGGTGTTCGGCGGGTTGCCGTTGGGCAGGTAGATCGTCGCGAGCCGTACGACGCTGGACCCCAGCGGCAGAACCCCTTCCAGATAGCGCGCCTGCTCGTCGCCCTCGTCGCCCGGCAGGCCGCGCCGGACATCCTCGAGTTTCGTCTTGCTGATGATGGCGACGCCGTTGAAGCCTTTCTGTCCGTGCATCTCGACCTGCCAGCCGGCCTCCTCGATCTCGGCGCGGGGGAAATCGGCGTCGGTGCACTTGATCTCCTGCAGGCAGAGCGCGTCCGGCTCCTCCTGCTTCAGCACGTCGAGCAGATGCCCCAGCCGCTGGCGGACCGAATTGACGTTCCAGGTGGCGATGCGCAAGGCCTTAGCTCCCGTGTCTGAAGAGGCGCAGGATAAGCGGCACCAACGCCGCCGTGACAAGCCCGTTCAGGCCCATGGCGATGCCGGCGAAGGTGCCGGCGACCGCATTGACCTGGAAGGCGCGCGCCGTGCCGATGCCGTGCGAGGCGAGACCGGCCGCGAAGCCGCGCGCCCGCCAGTCGCTGAATCTGAACAGCACCATCAGCGGCGTCACCATGATCGCGCCGAGGACGCCGGTCGCGATCACCAGCGTCGCGGTCAGCGACGGCTCGCCGCCGATCTCGCGCGAGATGCCCATCGCGATCGCGGCCGTCACCGATTTCGGCGCCAGCGCCGCCAGCACGGGATAGGGCGCCCCGAAGGCGGCCGCGATGCCGACAGCGCTGACCACGGCGGCCGTCGCGCCGGCGAAGAGCGCTGCCAGGATCGGCAGCGCGGCCTTCCTGACCACCGGCCAGTGCCGATGCAGCGGCACGGCGAGCGCGACCGTCGCCGGCCCGAGCAGAAAATGCACGAACTGCGCGCCCTGGAAGTAGGTCTCGAACGGCGTCTTCGTCGTGGTCAGGATCGCGGCGATCAGGGCGACCGCGATCAGCACGGGATTGGCGAGCGGGTGGCGCCCGCACAAGGCCGAAAACCGGTCCGCCAGCACATAGGCGATCAGCGTGACGCTGAGCCAGAGCAGCGGATCGGCGGCGAGATAGACCCAGAGCGTCTCGACGCGGGCGAGGTCGATCGGCGTCATGCCCTGCTCTCCGGATCGGGCCGGCTGCTGACCAGGGCGGCGACCTTGACGAAGACGAAGGCCGTGACGAGCAGCGTCAGCGCCGTCGAGCCGACCAGCGCCGCGATCAGGCTCGGGCCATGCGCCAGCATCGTCCCGGCATGGCGCACGATGCCCGCTCCCGCCGGCACGAACAGCAGCGAGAGATGGGCGAGCAGTACGCCGGCGACGGCACCCAGCGGCAGCGTGTCGATCGCGGCGCCGTCCGGCCGCCGCCAGGCGCGCAGCCGCAATCCGAGGAAGAGCAGCGCCATGCCGAGCACGGGTCCGGGCACCGGCAGCGCCAGCAACCGGGCCAGGACCTCGCCGGTGAGTTGGCAGGCGAGCAGAAGCGTCAGGCTGGCAATCATGAGCCTCTCTCGATGTAACCGGCGGATGCGCGACCCTAGCGCGGCAAGGGCCGATCGAGACAGGGCCGGAACCGGCATGGCCCCATGAAACCGGCACGGCCCCATGAAAAAACCTCCCCGCATCGCTGCAGGGAGGTTGTCGGCAACGCCCGTCAGGCGGTGTCAGGGATGCGAGCCCTCAGGGGCAGGCACGCACGACGCCACCGGCGCCGATATAGGTCCCGGTCTCGGGGTCGTAGCTGCGGAAGCGGCGCGAGCAATAGGCGACCGCATCGGTGTCGGCCGGGCCGTACCCGCCATAGACAGGCGCGGCATAGACCGGGGCCGGCTCGACATAGGTCGGCTGGGCCGCAAGCGCGCCGGCCGCCAGCGCACCGATGGCGCCCGCCGCGATGCCGGCGCCGATCGCAGCGCCGCGTCCGCCGCGGTAGTAGCCGCCGCGATAACCGTAGCGCGGGCCGCCGCGATAGCCGTAGCGCGGCCCATAGCGGCGATACTGCACATCCTGCACGAGCGCCTTGCCGCTATCGGCCAGCGCCAGTGCCGAGCCCGAGGTAGCGGTCATCGGCGCAGCCGATGCCGGCAGGGCGATCAGCGTCGTGCCGAGCAGGGCAGCCGTGATGGTCAGGGTCTTGATCATGTCGAAACTCCTCTCCTCTCCGTTGCGAGAGGAACTGCCGCCGTTCCTCTTGTTGTAGGCGATCCTATCCGCTGTCATGTCGTTGCGGAAGTGGCGACGTCCATCGTCATACTGCACTGGTGAATCGGGCAGCTTCACGGCGTCGGGCGAAAAAGACGCTTGCGTCGCAGGGCGATACTTCCCATCTCCAGCCGCGTGTGTTGCGCCGCAGCACAAACCCCACTTATCATCGGACACGAGAGCATGACGCCTTCGCCAGACGCCAGCCCCGCCGCCATCAAACTGCTGCCCGCCATCGTCTTCGGCTCGCGCTGGCTGCAGGTGCCGCTCTATCTCGGGCTGATCATCGCGCAATGCGTCTACGTCTTCCTGTTCCTGAAGGAGCTCTGGCACCTCGTCACCCATGCCTTCGATTTCAGCGAGCAGCAGATCATGCTGGTCGTGCTCGGGCTGATCGACGTGGTGATGATCTCGAACCTGCTGATCATGGTCATCGTCGGCGGCTATGAGACCTTCGTCTCGCGGCTCAAGCTCGAAAACCATCCCGACCAGCCGGAATGGCTGAGCCACGTCAATGCCAGCGTGCTGAAGATCAAGCTCGCGATGGCGATCATCGGCATCTCGTCGATCCATTTGCTCAGGACCTTCATCGAGGCCGGCAATATCGGCATCGCCGGCCGCGCCGCCAGCTACACCGAGACCGGCGTGATCCTGCAAACGGTGATCCACACGGTCTTCATCCTCTCGGCGATCGGCATCGCCTGGGTCGACCGGATGACGCTGCCGACCGGCGGCAAGGGGCACTGAGCGAGCCCCGCTCAGAACCCTCAGGCCCGCAGGCCCCGCGACATGCCAGCCGTCTTGGGCATCGCCAGCCCCGGCGCGGTCTCCAGCCCCAGCGTCGGCAGCGCCAGTGTGCGCTGCCCCCTGAAATCGACATGGGCGACGAGCAGGCCGCGCTCCTCGATATAGCCCAGCAGCCGGCGTGCACGGCTCGGGCTGTGGCTGCCATAGACGGCGGCGAGTTCGGCGTCGCCCGGGGCAGGTGCGCGCTCGATCGCGGTCTTCGCGATGAACAGGAACAGCCCCTGCAGGTCCTCCGGCAGCGCAGACGAAGCCTCGATCGCGCTCTGCCAGGCATCCGACCCGCGCACGTCGTCGCCCGCGCCGGCCCTCGCGACGGCGAGCCTGCGGCGGAACTCGTCGAGGCTAAGACCCTGCCGGCCGAGGCGGCGCATCCGGCAGCGCACGGTGAAGTCCTGGTAGAGCACCGCGACCTGCCGCGTCCGGGTCTCGGGATCGGCCATCAGCTCGCGCAGGATGTCAGTCATCGCCGCCTCGCGCTCGGCCGGATCGATCTCGGGACTCGGCTCCGGCTCGGGCGGGGAGGCCGGGCGGTAGGTCTCGATCTGCCGCATGACGTCGCCGGCGGCCGGGCGCGGCCGCGGAGGGCTCGGGCGCGGCGGCCACGGGTCGGCCGGCGTCTCGCCGGCGCCTGCGGTGAAGATCAGCTTGCCGGCCTCTTCCGGCGCCTGCTCGGGCAGCGGCATCAGGCCGGGCGCGCCGCCGCGATCGACCGAAGTGGCAGGGCCGATGCGCAGGGGCAGGGGCTTCTTCGACAGCGCCGGCCCGAGCGCGACGAACTGGCCGCGTTCGAGATCGCGGAACATCTCGGCCTGCCTGCGATCCATGCCGAGCAGGTCGGTGGCGCGCGCCATGTCGATGTCGAGGAAGGTCCGCCCCATCAGGAAGTTCGAGGCCTCGGCCGCGACGTTCTTGGCGAGTTTGGCCAGGCGCTGCGTCGCGATCACGCCGGCGAGCCCGCGCTTGCGGCCCCGGCACATCAGGTTGGTCATGGCTCCGAGCGAGAGGCGGCGCGCCTCGTCGGAGGCCTCGCCCGCCATCACCGGCGCGAAGAGCTGCGCCTCGTCGACGACGATCAGCATCGGGAACCAGAGCGAGCGGTCGACGTCGAACAGCCCGCCCAAAAAGGCAGCCGTGGCGCGCAGTTGCTCGTCGGCCTCGAGGTTCTCGAGGTTCAGCACCACCGAGACGCGGTGCTGGCGCACCCTGAGCGCGACGCGCTGGAGCTCGGCCTCGCCGCATTGCGCATCGACCACGACATGGCCGAACTGGTCGGCGAGGGAGACGAAGTCGCCCTCGGGGTCGATCACCGCCTGCTGCACCAGAGGTGCGCTCTGTTCGAGCAGCCGCCGCAACAGGTGTGATTTGCCGGACCCCGAATTGCCTTGGACCAAGAGCCGCGTCGCCAGCAATTCGGCGAGATCGAGCCAGGCCGGTTCGCCGCTCCGCGCGGTCCCCATCTCGATGGCGCTCGTCATGCCGGGAATCGTGCCGCTCTGTATCTGTTGCTCCAGCTGCCGCTTCTAGCACGGGACGGGGATGGGCGAGGTCATCGCAGTCGCCTGAATCCACAGCCCGCGCGCGGCGCCCGGCCAACGACTAGGCCGCATGGCCTAAGCCGTTGGAAAACGGTTATATTTAAGGCTTCCTTCATGGAATTGGCGCGATTTTCGGCGGGCGACACTCTCTTCGGGACCTTCCGTCATGACCGTCATCCTCCTCGCGCGTCCGTCCGGGCGCGCCCTGCCGCGCCGCGTCCTGCGGCTCCTCGCCTTCTGCGCCCTCGCGACAGGTGTCTTCGCCGCGCCGGTCTCGGCGCAGAGCCTGCTGACGGGCCAGAACATCGGCATGGTCGGCGGGGCCGCCGGCGGCGCGCTGCTCGGCAACAAGGTGGCCGGCAAGAAGAACAAGACGCTGGGCACGGTCGCCGGCGCGGTCGGCGGCGGTGTGCTGGGCGGCGTCGCCGGCAACATGTACGACAACAGCGGCAAGCAGTCGGCCCCCGCCAAGCGCGATCCGCAGACGACCGGCAGCATCGGCGGCGGCTCCTCGCTGCTCAGCGGCCAGAATGTCGGCATCGTCGCGGGTGCGGTCGGTGGCGGCGTGCTGGGCAACAAGCTCGGCGGCAAGAAGCACAAGACGCTCGGCACGGTCGGCGGCGTGGTCGGTGGCGGCCTCGTCGGCGGTGCCGTCGGGACGATGTTCGACAACAAGCGCTGAGCGTTCAGCGCGGGCAGCGCATCGCCCGCTCCTCCTGCTGCAGCGCCGCGATCGTGCGGCGTTGGGCTGCCGAGAGCGGCACGTCCTCGACATTGTCGTACTGGCAGCCGGCATTGCCGAAGGCGGCGATCCCGCGCTGGGTGCGGAAGCAATAGCCCTGCGCCTTGTAGATCTCGTTGCGGGCATACCAGAGATCCTGGCAGGTCTCGGCGGCGGCCGGAGCCGCCGTGGCGAGCCATCCGAGCGCGAGCGCCCCGACACCGGCAGCCAGAATCCGCATCGTCGTCTCCCTCGGCAACGGCCTCCGCACGTCGCCCGGAGAGTGGGCGACGCCGAACCGCGATGCAAGCGTCCGGCTCAGCCGGCGGCCGTGCTCTTGGACTTCGCGGCAGGTTTTGCCTTGGCCTTGGCTTTCGAGCCGGCCTTCGCCGCGGCTTTCGGCTTGGCGGCGCCGTTCGGCTTTGCCCCCGCCTTGGCCTTGCCCGGTCCCTTGATCCCGCTCGCTTCGGCCTTGGCGTTGACCAGTTCGACCGCCTGCTCGAAGGTGATCGCGTCCTGCGCCAACGTCTTGGGCAGCGTCGCGTTGACCTTGCCCCAGTTGACGTAAGGCCCGTATTTGCCGGCGCGGACCACGAGCTTGCCGCCGGTCGGATGGTCGCCGAGCTCGCGGCCGGGCACCGCCGCCCCGCCGCCGAAACGCCGGCCGCCGCCACCGCTCTCCTTGGCGACGATCAGGTCGATGGCGCGGTTGCCGCCGAGTTCGAGCACGTCGTCGCCGCGGTCGATATTGGCGTAGGTCTTGCCGTGCTGGACGTAAGGCCCGTAGCGGCCGATGCCGACCAGGATCGGCTCGCCGCTCTCGGGATGCTTCGCGACCTCCTTGGGCAAAGCGAGCAAGGCCAGCGCCTTCTCCAGCGAGACGCCGCCGGCACTCATGCCCTTGGGCAGGCTCTGGCGCTTGGGCTTCTCGCCCTCGCCGAGCTGGACGTAAGGCCCGAAGCGGCCGTCGCGGATCGTCACCTCCTGATCGGTGACAGGATCCTTGCCGAGGATGCGCACGCCCGGCGCGCCCTGACCGCCCTCGGCCGTCGCTTCGCCGTCAGCGGCGGAGACGGTGAGGGGGCGGGTGTAGCGGCATTCCGGATAGTTCGAGCAGCCGACGAAAGCGCCGAACTTGCCGAGCTTGAGCGAAAGCGTGCCGGTGCCGCAGACCTGGCAGGCGCGGGGATCGCCGCCATCCTCGCGGGCCGGGAAGACATGCGGGCCGAGGACACCGTTCAGCGCCTCCAGCACTTCGGTGACGCGCAGTTCCTTGGTCTCGCCGATCGAGGCCGTGAACTCCTCCCAGAATTCGCGCAGCAGCGCCTTCCAGTCGATCTCGGCGTTCGAGACGCGGTCGAGCTTCTCCTCGAGATTGGCGGTGAAGTCGAACTCGACATAGCGCTTGAAGAAGCTCTCCAGGAAAGCCGTCACCAGCATGCCCTTGTCCTCGGGGACAAGGCGCTTCTTCTCGATGCGGACATATTCGCGGTCGCGCAAGGTCGAGAGCGTCGCGGCATAGGTCGAGGGACGGCCGATGCCGAGCTCTTCCATCCGCTTGACGAGGCTCGCCTCCGAATAGCGCGGCGGCGGCTCGGTGAAGTGCTGGTCGGCGGCAATGGCGCGCTTCTCGAGCGAATCGCCCGCCTTCATCGCCGGCAGCTTCTTGGAATCCTCGTCCTCCTCGTCGTCGCGGCTCTCCTGGTAGAGCGTCAGGAAGCCGTCGAAGAGGGTGACCTGACCAGTGGCACGCAGTTCCAGTTTTCGGCCGGAGACCTCCGCGCCGATGTCGACCGTGGTGCGCTCCAGCGAGGCCGATTCCATCTGGCTCGCGATGGTGCGCTTCCAGATCAGCTCGTAGAGCTTGGCCTGCTCGGGTTCGAGATGGCGCGCGACCATCGCCGGCAACCGGCCGAGATCGGTCGGGCGGATCGCTTCGTGCGCTTCCTGAGCGTTCTTGGCCTTGACGGTGTATTTGCGCGGGACGCCGGGGACGTAACTGTCACCGAACTCCTTGCCGATGACGCGCCGCGCCGCGGCGATCGCCGAGCCGTCCATGTCGACGCCGTCGGTCCGCATATAGGTGATCAGGCCGACGGTCTCGCCGCCGATGTCGACGCCCTCATAGAGCCGCTGGGCGAGCTGCATGGTGCGCGCCGGCGCCAGGCCGAGCTTGCGCGAGGCCTCCTGCTGCAGCGTCGAGGTCTGGAAGGGCGGGTAGGGGTGGCGCTTGACCGGCTTGGCCTCGACCTCGGCGACGGAGAACGCCGCCGTCTCCAGCGCAGCCTTGAAGGCATGCGCATCGGCGCCGGCGCCGATGTCGAGCCTGGTGATCTTCTTGCCGTCGGCGCCGGTCAGGCGCGCCTCGAAGACGCCGCCGGCCTTCGTCGCCAGCGTCGCGACCAAAGACCAATATTCGCGGGCGCGGAAGGCCTCGATCTCGCGCTCGCGGTCGCAGACGATGCGCAACGCCACCGACTGGACGCGGCCGGCCGAGCGCGCGCCCGGCAGCTTGCGCCAGAGCACGGGCGAGAGCGTGAAGCCGACGAGATAGTCCAGCGCCCGGCGGGCGAGATAGGCGTCGACCAGCGCCTGGTCGACCTGGCGCGGATTGGCCAGCGCCGTCTGGACCGCGTCCTTGGTGACGGCGTTGAAGGTGACACGCTCTACAGGTATGCCCTTCAGCGCGCGCTTGGCGTTCAGCGCCTCCAGCACATGCCACGAGATCGCCTCGCCCTCTCGGTCCGGATCGGTCGCCAGGATCAGCTTGTCGGCGCCTTTCAGCGCCTTGACGATCTCGCCGACCTGCTTGGCGCCGCGCCCCTCGATCTCCCATTTCATCGCGAAATCGTTCTCGGGCTCGACCGAGCCGTCCTTGGCCGGTAGGTCGCGGATATGCCCGAACGAGGCGATGACCTCGTAGTCGGAGCCGAGATATTTGTTGATCGTCTTGGCCTTGGCCGGCGACTCGACGACGAGGAGCTTCATGGCGGCTTCGATTTCTGTCTCTGGGCGGAAAGCGGCAAAACCTGTCGCGGCAAGCACATCGCGTGCCCGGTCAGGGGACCAGGGCACGGCGCGAGGTGATAACGGCTAGGGGGCGGCCGGGAAAGTGGGGAAGGTCGTCGGACATGTCAATTGGCGCGGCTGTGGCAGGGATGTCGCCGGTCGACGGCGCATCGGCTTGGAATGGTCCACATCGTGGCCCGTACGAGATTATCGAGACCGCAGGACCCGCCTTGCGCGCGCCACGACTCAGGCCTACAGACCCCTCTTCAAATGACCGCTCCAGCCCCGCTCTATCCGCACCGCCATCTCCTCGGGATCGAGGGGCTGTCGCATCTGGACATCGAAGCGCTGCTCGACCGTGCCGAGGACTACGTCTCGCTCTCGCGCCAGGTCGAGAAGAAGACCGCGACGCTGCGCGGCCGCACCCAAATCAATCTGTTCTTCGAGCCCTCGACCCGGACGCAGGCCTCGTTCGAGCTCGCCGGCAAGCGCCTCGGCGCAGACGTCATGAACATGTCCGTCGCCTCCTCCTCCGTGAAGAAGGGCGAGACGCTGATCGACACGGCCGCGACCCTGAACGCGATGCGGCCCGACATCCTGGTGGTGCGCCATCACGCGGCCGGCGCCGTCAACCTGCTGGCGCGCAAGGTCGACTGCTCGGTCGTCAATGCGGGCGACGGCGCGCATGAGCACCCGACGCAAGCCCTGCTCGACGCGCTGACGATCCGCCGCAACAAGGGTCGGATCGCCGGCCTGACCATCGCGATCTGCGGCGACATCGTCCATTCCCGCGTCGCCCGCTCCAACATCATCCTGCTCAGCGCGCTCGGCGCCCGGATCAGGCTGATCGCGCCCTCGACGCTGCTGCCGGCCGGTGTCGAGCGCATGGGCGTCGACGTCTTCACCGACATGAAGAAGGGCCTGGAAGGCGTTGACATCGTGATGATGCTGCGCCTGCAGCTCGAACGGATGAACGGCGCCTTCGTGCCCTCGCCGAAGGAGTATTTCCGCTATTTCGGCCTCGACCGCGACAAGCTGGCGCTGGCGCAACGCGACGCGCTGGTGATGCATCCCGGCCCGATGAACCGTGGCGTCGAAATCTCTTCGGAGGTCGCCGACGGTGCCCAGTCGCTTATCCGCGAGCAGGTCGAGATGGGCGTGGCGGTCCGCATGGCGGTGCTCGATGCGCTGGCCCAGCATCTACCCAATGGCTGATCGGTATGGATCGTCTCCTCGCTCTGCTGCTGGGGCTGATGCGGCGGGCGCGCTTCGTCTTCGTGGTGCTTTATCTCGTGGTCTCGGCCGGCTTCCTCTTTGCGGATCCGCGCGCGGCCTGGACCTGGTTCATCGTCGTCGCGGGCGCGCTGTTGTGCCTGCTGTTCTGGGGGCTCGTCGCCTTTTGGACATCTGTATTCACCCACAAACCGGCCCGTGACGGCGATGGCGGAAACGATCATGGCTGAGCCTCGAGACATCGCGATCGTCAATGCACGCCTCGTCGATCCCGCCGGCGGCCGCGACGAGCGCGGGTCGATGCTGCTGCGCGACGGCGTCATCGCCGAGATCGCCTGGGGCGCGTCTTCGCCGGCGCCGGCCGAGGGCGTGCGCCGGATCGATGCCAAGGGCCTCGTGCTGACGCCGGGCCTCGTCGACCTGCGCGCCTTCCTCGGCGAGCCCGGCGCCGAATTCCGCGAGACGCTCGGCACCGGCTCGCAGGCCGCCGCCGCCGGCGGCGTCACCACCGTGGTCTGCCGGCCCGACACCGATCCGCCGATCGACGATCCCGCCATCATCGACTTCATCAAGCGCCGCGCCCGCGACAAGGCGATCGTCAACGTCCTGCCCTCGGCCGCGCTCACCAAGGGTATCCTCGGCCAGGAGATCACCGAGATCGGCCTGCTGCTCGAGGCCGGGGCGGTCGCTTTCGGCGACGGCGCGAAAGCCTTGCGCAATCCGCAGGTGATGCGCCGCGCCATGATCTATGGCCGCGACTTCGACGCGCTGATCATGAACCATGTCGAGGATCCGGAGCTGCGCGGCGCCGGCGTCATGAACGAAGGCGAGTTCGCCAGCCGCAAGGGCATGCCGGGCATCCCCGTCGAAGCCGAGACGGTGATGCTGGAGCGCGACATCCGTCTCGCGAAGGCGAGCGGCGGCCGCTACCACGCGTCGATGATCTCCTGTGCCGAATCGGTCGAGCTCGTCAGGCGGGCCAAGCAGGCCGGGATCAGGATCACCTGCGGCGTCTCGATCAACAGCCTGACGCTGAACGAGAACGACGTCGGCGAATATCGCACCTTCTGCAAGGTCTCGCCGCCGTTGCGGCATGAGGACGACCGGCTCGCCATGGTCGCGGCCCTTGTCGAGGGCGTGATCGACGTCGTCGTCTCCGATCACGACCCGCAAGATGTCGAGACCAAGCGCCAGCCCTTCACTGAAGCCGCCGACGGCGCGCTCGGCATCGAGACGCTGCTTCCCGCCGCCCTTCGCATGGTCCATGCCGAGCAGATCTCACTTCCGGGCCTGCTGGCGGCACTGTCCTACCGGCCGGCCTTGCTCCTCGGCTTGCCCTGCGGCCGCTTGAAGCTCGGTGCGCCGGCCGACCTCGTCCTGCTCGATCCCGACGCGCCCTTCGTCGTCGACAAGCAGGCGCTGAAATCGCGCGCCAAGAACTCGCCCTTCGACGAGGCTCGGCTCCAGGGACTGGTGCAGGCGACGCTGGTCGGCGGCAAGGTGGTCTACGAGGCGCAATCGCGCTAGGCTCGCGCGGAGCGGGCAATGGCGAGGGCTGAATGGTCGATCTGTTGCGTATGGGTCTATCCTGGCCCCTCGTCGCCGCGGCGCTGATCGTCGGCTATCTGTTCGGTTCGATCCCCTTCGGCATCATCCTGACCCGGCTCTCGGGCGGCCCGGACCTGCGCAGCATTGGCTCGGGCAACATCGGCGCGACCAACGTCCTGCGCACCGGCAACAAGACGCTCGCGGCAGCGACGCTCGCCGGCGACATGCTGAAGGGCACGGCGGCCGTCCTGGTCGCGGCCTGGCTGGTCGGCGGCCGGCCGGCTGCGCTGATCGCGGGCATCGGTGCTTTCCTCGGCCATCTCTTCCCGGTCTGGCTCGGTTTCAGGGGCGGGAAGGGCGTCGCCACCTATATCGGCATCCTGATCGGGTTGAAGCTTTCGATCGCGCTGCTTTTCGCTGCGATCTGGATCAGCATCGCTTATCTCTCGCGCTATTCCTCGCTGTCGGCCTTGATCGCCAGCGTGCTGATTCCGCTGGTGATTCTGTTCTGGCTCGGCGACGCCGCGATGGCCGCGACCATGGCCCTGCTCAGCCTGCTGCTCTGGTTCATGCATCGCGAGAACATCGCGCGCCTGATCGGCGGCAGAGAGGGCAAGATCGGGCAGAAGGGCTGAAGCGATATGGCTGGCGTCGTCCTCAGCGATCGCCAGCGCCTCGACTGGCTTCGGCTGATCCGCAGCGAGGGTATTGGCCCGCGCACCTTCCAGGCGCTGCTGAACCGTTTCGGCAGCGCCGCCCAGGCGCTCGATGCGCTGCCGGAGATCGCCCGCGAGGCCGGCCGCAGCGTCCGGATCTGCCGGATGGACGAGGCCGAGCGGGAGATCGCCGGTCTCAAGCGTCTCGGCGGCCGGCTGATCGCGCTGGGCGAGGCGGCCTATCCGGCGCCGCTACGGGCGATCGATTCGGCGCCGCCGCTGCTCGCCATTCTCGGGCAGGCCGAGGCGCTGTCGCGTCCCTCCGTCGCGGTGGTCGGCTCGCGCAATGCCTCGGCCGCCGGATTGAAATTCACCGCTCGCCTCGCGCGTGATCTCGGCGAGGCTGGCTTCACCGTAACCTCGGGTCTCGCCCGCGGCATCGACACGGCGGCGCATGAGGCCAGCCTGACCACCGGCACCGTCGCCGTGATGGCCGGCGGGCTCGACGAGATCTACCCGCCGCAGAACCTGAAACTCTTCGACAGGCTCGTCGAGACCGGCGCGGCGGTCAGCGAGATGCCGCTCGGCTGGGCGCCGCGCGGGCGCGATTTTCCGCGCCGCAATCGCCTCGTCTCGGGCCTCTCGCTCGGCACGGTCGTGGTCGAGGCGGCGCGTAAATCCGGTTCGCTGATCACGGCGCGCTTCGCCAACGAGCAGGGCCGGCAGGTTTTCGCCGTTCCGGGCTCGCCGCTCGATCCCCGTGCCGAAGGCGGCAACCACCTCATCCGCGAAGGCGCGACGCTTTGCGCCGAGGCCGCCCACGTCATCGAGGCGCTGCAGCCCTTGTTGCTGAGTGGGGCTGAGTTGCCTCTGGCTCCTTCCTTGCGTGACGCTGGCGATCCGCCGTCGCAGCCGCTTTGGGACGAACTCGACCTGCCGGGCATCGCGCCGGCGCCGACATCGCCCGAGCAGGGCTGGCTTCCATCGTCGGTCGATGCTGCGCCGGAGGATGCCACGACCGCTCTGCTGCGATTGATCGGGCACGCACCGATCGCGCCCGACGATCTCGTCCGCGCCAGCGGCCGGCCGGCGCGCGAGGTCACCCGCGCTCTGCTCGATCTGGAAATGGCCGGCTCGGTGCTGCGCCATCCCGGCGGATTGCTGAGCCGAGCCGTGCGGTAGGGCAGGATCGATCGCGGGTCTACCCGCTAACGCTCGGTTCGGTAGAACGTCATGGCAAGACCCGCTTCCGAGCGCGTTGCTTCCAGGAACTGCATTAGAGGCTTCAGATCGGCTGCTCGCGCCATCGTCGCCAATTCGCCGAGCAGCATCTCGATGTAGCGCGCCACTTCGAGCTGGAGCTGGCGATGCTGCGCGATGCAATCCTGCGCTGTGGCGGCGAGCCGGTCGTGACGCTCTTGGTCCGCGATGTCGTCGTCCGGTGTCGCTGCGGTCTTCTCCAGGCTGCCTGCGATCGTGGAGGCGGGAGTCAGGATCATGTGCGTCGCTCCTGTTGCTGCAACCCACAATGCAACCAAAAGTTGAATAATCTCTTGCGGAGAAACGGTCGTCAGCGGGGAACGCCGCGTGCGTGAGCGTGGTTTTCGACTTGGATCGAGGCCTCCATGCGCACCATCTCGAGAAAATAAGCCAGCGTCCGCAGGTCCGCCGTCTTCGCCATGGCGCGCAGGTCGGCGCTCAGGGCTTCGATGTAGAGCGCGACGTCGAGTTGGAGCTTGGCCGCGTCGACCATGGCGTCGCGCCGGTTGAACTTGTTGACGAGGACTTTGCCTTCGCTCGCCGCCGCGCCGGGGCCGGCCTTGGTTCCGGCAGACGAGGAGGCGGGGGAGGGCAAACGTCTTGGCACCATCTGGCGAGCCTTTTGTCAGGGGTCGTAACGATCTCAACCGACTTGCTGCATTTATAGATATCCTTGCCCAAATTGCAACCAATGCGTGTGAAAGCCAAGTTTTCGCGACCGCTTGTGTCGATCTGCGTCAGGTCAGGATCAGTAGCGCGATCGGAAGGGTCCCGAGAGCGAGCAGTGTCTGCATCGTGGTGATCTCCGCCATCAGCGGCGCATCGCCGCCGAGGTCTCGCGCCAGGAAATAGGCGGCGGTCGCGGTCGGGACGGCGGAGGCCACGACAGTCATCGCCAGCGGCGCACCGCTTAGACCGAACTGCCTGGCGAGAGCCCATGCGATCGCCGGCATCACCACGAGTTTCACCACGATCGCGAGGCCGTGTGCCAGTCTCGGCCGGGCCAGAGCGTTGAGATCGAGCCCAGCCCCGACCGCCAGCAGGCCGACGCCGAGCGCGGCGCGGCCGAGGATGTCGGCATAGGTCGCGATCGCGACCGGCAGCATGAACTGCAACTGGTTCAGGACTAGGCCCACCACCGAGGACCAGATGAACGGGTTCACCGCGATCGAGCGTGCAGTCGCGGCGGCGCCCATCGGCCTGCCGGTCGCATAGCGCGCCAGCACCAGCACGCACATGACGTTGAGCAGCGGGATCATCGCGGCGATCGCGATCGCCATCATCGTGGCCCCGTCGCGGCCGAGGAGTCCGGCCGCAAGCGCGAGCGCGACGAAACTGTTCCAGCGCACTGCGCCCTGAAAGATCGAGGTGAAGGCCGGCCCGGAGATGCCGGCCTTGAGCAGCACCGGACGCGCCGCCAGCAGAGCGCCGGCGACGATCAGGATCGCGAAGACCAGGCTCAGGCTCATCGCCAGCACCGGCAGGCGGCTGAGATCGGCGGTGGCGAGCGTGTGGATCACCACGGCGGGGAACAGCACCTGGTAGGTCATGCGTTCGACGCCGCTCCACTGCGCGACCGAGACCAGGCCGCCGGCCTTGAGCCCCCATCCCGTCGCGATCACCAGGAACACGGCGACGAGGCTGTTGATCATCGGGGTCATTGAGCGGCATCCGTGCGGCGCCGGCTGGGGCGGCGTGCGGCTGGCTTGGAACAAGCGGGCAGGGCGATCGTTTCTCTTGTCGAGAACGTCTTCGGGTCGGGAAACCGTCCTGTCACGGCGATCCGGCCGCGACAAGCGCGGAGACGGCAAGCCGGCCTGCTTCGGCCGCAATGCCGCCGCGATTGGTTCAGGCCTCGTTCAATCGGGTTCCGGCATCCTCGAGATGCTTGGTTCCTTCACCTCAGGAGAACTGTCATGGCTTCGAAGAGGACCACAATGATCGCCGGGATGACGGCGCTGAGCCTGGGTGCCGCTGCTCTCGCGACGCCTGTTCTGGCCGCGCCGACGACCGGCTTCGATCAGAAGCGGCTGGACGCTGCGCCGGCCGAATACAGCCAGTATCGCTACCATCGCGGCTGGCGCGGCAATCGCGGTGCGGCGGTGGCCGCCGGCGTGGGTCTCGGCGTGCTCGGCGCGGCTGCCCTTGCCGCCAGCCAGCCGGCGTATTCAGACCCGTATTATGTCGACGACGGCTACGCCTATTACGGTCCGCGCCGCCCGGTCTATTACGAGCCGGCTCCGGTCTATGAGGAGCCGGTCTACGCGCCGGCGCCGCGCACCTACTATTACAACTCCGGGCCCGACCCGCGTTACCGCTCGCGGAATGGGACAACAGATCCGGCGCGCGGCGGCCGTTGATCCGGCGGCGACCGGGTCCGCTTTGGACCCGGTCGGCCGGATGCTGTAGTCATGGCGACGAGCACAGGCCAGATGTCGATTCGACCTCTGGAAATCCATCAAGCTCCATGTGACCGCGGTGGTCGCATGGGGCTTTTTGAATGAAGGCATGCGAGCACGCATGACCGTGGGGGGATTTGCGATGTCGTTTCGATCCAGCCATGCTTTGGCCGGCCTGCTTCTGAGCCTGGTGGCGACCGGCGTCGCCGGCCCGGCCTTCGCTCAGTACCGCAGCTACGATCCCGACTATGCTCCGCGCGACCGCTATGAGCGTCGCTACGACGATCGGCGCTATGACGACCGTCGCTACGATGATCGCCGCCGCGACGGCTACGACCGCGATCGACGCGACGACCGCCGTGATTACGGCCGTGGCGGCGGTGGCGGCTATGACCAGCGCGCCGCGCCAGGTCCGGCACCGGGGCGGCGCAACGATCCGATGGCGGGCATGAGCCTCGAGGAGCGCAAACAGGCGATCAAGAACCATCGCGAGGCGCAGAAGAAGGCGATCAAGCGCGGCTACGTCATTCCGTGAAGCCTTTACCCCGACGGCCTCGGCTGATCAGGGCAGTTCGCCTGCCGCATCGCGTTCGAGCCGGCCGAGCCGGTCGAGCGCGCCCTGCAGGATGTAGGCGGCCGCCATCTTGTCGACCACGGCCGCTCGCTTGGCCCGGGATGCATCTGCGTCGAGCAGAATCCGGGTAACGGCGAGCGTCGACATCCGCTCGTCCCAGAACACGATCGGCAGCTCGGTCAGGCCCGCGAGGTTGCGCACGAAGGCCCGCGTCGACTGTACGCGCGGCCCCTCGCTGCCGTCCATGTTGAGCGGCAGGCCGATCACCAGCCCGGCGACGCGATGGCTCGTCGCGATCCTGAGCAGCTCCGCCGCATCGAGCGTGAATTTCACCCGCTTGATCGTCTCGAGCGGTGTCGCGATCTGCCGCTCGAGGTCGGACAATGCCAGGCCGATCGTCTTGGTGCCGAGGTCGAGCCCGAGCAGCCGCGCATGCTCGGGCAAGGTCAGGAAGTCTTCGAGCGGCACTAGTCGGCTTGTCATCGCCGCGCGATAGCACGAGCAGCGGACCGAGGCGAACGGCCGCTCAGTTGACGTTCTGTGGCGTCACGCCGGCGGCCTTGAGCGAAACGGCCCATTTCTCGATCTCCGCCGCGAAGCGCTTGGCGTGGGCGGGGCGCGTCCATTCGGTCTGTGGGAAGACGCTGGTGCCGACCGATTTGAAGCGCTCGATCACGGTCGCGTCCTTGAGGGCCGCCTGCACCGCAGCGTTGAGCTTGTCGAGGACGGGCTCGGGCGTACCCTTTGGCGCGTAGATGCCGTGCCAGATCGTCATTTCGAAGTCGGTTCCGGCCTCGCGCGCCGTCGGCGTGTCCGGCAGCACGGCGAGCCGCTCGGTCGAGGTCACCGCGTAGGCGCGGATTTTGTCGCCCTGGATCTGCGGCACCGCCGTGGTCGATTGGTCGCAGAGCAGGTCGACCTGGCCGGAGACGAGATCGTTCATCGCCGGGCCGGTGCCGCGATAAGCGACCTGGGTGAACTTGGCGCCAAGCGCCTGCGACAACAGCACGGCGCAGAGATGCGCGTTCGAGCCGATGCCGGCATGGGCGATGGTCAGCTTGTCGCCCTGCGACTTGGCGTAAGGGAAGAAGGATTTGGCGTCGACCGGCGGCAGCGCGAGCTTGCCCGCGATCACCATCGGCCCGGTGTTGACGAGGCCGACCGGCGCGAAGGCGGTCCTGGTGTCGTAGGTCAGGTTGCCGTAGAGCGCCGGCGCGGCGGCGAGCGCCAGATGGTGGATCAGCAGGGTGTAGCCGTCGGGTTCGGCCGCCGCGAGGCGTCTCGCGCCCGCCGTGCCGCCGGCGCCCGCGATGTTCTCGACGATCACCGGCTGGCCGAGGGTGCGGCCCATATGGTCGCCGAGAAGCCTTGCGATCACATCGCTGGGGCCTCCGGGTGCAAAGGGCACGATCAAGGCGACCGGCTTGGTCGGGAAGCCCTGGGCCATGACTGGGGCGGCCCAATCGAGCCCGAATGCTGCGATGGCCGCGAGCGCGAGCCGCGGCGTCAGGAATGATGGCATTGCGTGTCCTCCGGGTGTTGGCGAACCGCTCTGCGGCGGCTTTCAGGGAAATTGCGATGCGCCTCAGCGCAGGTCGGACAGGTAGTGCGCCTCCTCGGTCAGGCAGAGGCTGAGCCGGCGCTCGACCGGCGTTCCGTCGAGCGACAGCGCGAGGCGGTCGATCCGTAGGGCAGGGCTCCCAGATGCGACGCCGAGCGCGTCGGCCTGGCCGGCGTCCAGCGACACTGCTTTCAGCCGTTCGCGCGCGCTGGCGATGGTGACGCCATAGCGCGCCGCGAACAGGCTATAGAGATTGTTGGGGATGGGACCCTCGGCGAGCCCGGCGAAGAGCCGCTGCGGCAAGCTCAGCGTTTCCAGGATGATCGGCCGGGTGTCGAGTGCGCGCAGCCGGCGGATGCGGATCACGGCCTCGCCGGCGGCGAGCGCCAGCGCCTCGCTCTCTTCGGCGTCGGCGGGAGCCGTCTTGGCTCCGAGCACCGTGCTCTCGGGAAAGCGGCGCTCGCCATCGTCGGGCACCAGCTTGAAGAACTGGAACAGGATGCGCCGCTCGTCATGCTCGGCGACGAAGGTGCCGCGCCCCTGCCGACGTACCAGCAGGTTCTCGGCCGCGAGCTCGTCCAGCGCCTTGCGCACCGTGCCCTGGCTGACGCCGATCTCGGCCGCGAGCTGGCCCTCGCTCGGCAGGCTCGCGCCCGGCGCCCAGACGCCGTCGACCAGTCGCCGCACGAACATCGCCTTGACCTGCTGGTAGAGCGGCCGGAAGCCCAGCACCTCGACCAGTTCGGCGGCCGGCTTCGGCGCTGCATTTTCGAGCTTGTGTGCAGTCATATGTCTTATATAAGACTGTTCCCGTTCTTGGTCGAGCCTTGATTTCACGAGGCCGCCTGCCGCCGCAATCTGGAGGAGACCGACGATGAGCAAGCCCCATCTGCTGGTGCACGAGAAGAAGGACACGGTCGGCGTGGTCGTGGTCGAAGGCCTCAAGGCCGGCACCGACATGCTCGGCGTCGTCACGCACGACAATTCCGATTTCCGCCTGACCGCGAAGATGGACATCCCGATCGGCCACAAGGTCGCGCTCAAGGACATCGCCAAGGGCGACACGATCTGGAAATATGGCCAGGACATCGGCAAGGCCGTCGCCGACGTGAAGCAGGGCGAGCACCTCCACGTCCACAACGCCAAGACCAAGCGCTGGTGACCACTTCGCGCGGCGGTCGAAACTGCCGCCACAACCGATTCCAATGATTCGCCAATCGGCTCCCGCCAAGGTCGAGCCGCATCAGACCGGAGGACACGCCATGTCGATCGTCGCCAATTTCGATCTCGTGAAGGGCAAGCTCGGCCGCATCAAGGGGCGCAAGATCGAGGCGCCGGACTTCAAGGCGCCGATGATGCGCCGCCCCACCGGACGCAGCCTCGATTCCTTCCAGGGCTGGCGCCGCGAGAACGGCCGCGTCGGCGTGCGCAACCATGTCCTGCTGCTGCCGCTCGACGATCTCTCCAACGCCGCCTGCGAAGCCGTCGCCAACAACATCAAGGGCACGCTCGCGATCCCGCATGCTTATGGCCGGCTGCAGTTCGGCGAGGACCTCGAAATCCATTTCCGCACGCTGATCGGCACGGGGTCTAACCCGAACGTCGCGGCCGTCTTGGTCATCGGCATCGAGGACGGCTGGACCAAGCGCGTCGTCGACGGCATCGCCAAGACCGGCAAGCCCGTCGTCGGCTTCGGCATCGAGGGCCATGGCGACATCGCCACCATCGCCAAGGCGTCCTATGTCGCGAAAGAGTTCGTGCAGTGGTCGACCGAGCTGCAACGCGAGAAATGCGGCATCGAGGAGCTCTGGGTCTCGACGAAATGCGGTGAGTCGGACACCACGACCGGGCTGTCCTCCTGCCCGACCGTCGGCAACATGTACGACAAATGGATCCCGCGCGGCGTCTACGGCGTCTTCGGCGAGACCTCCGAGATCACCGGGGCCGAGCATCTCTGCAAGGCGAGGGCGGCGACGCCCGAGGTCGGCGAGCGCTGGTACAAGATGTGGAAGGCCTATCAGGACGACGTGATCGAGGCCCACAAGACCGACGACCTGTCCGATTCGCAGCCGACCAAGGGCAACATCGCCGGCGGCCTGACCACGATCGAGGAGAAGGCGCTCGGCAATCTCGAGAAGATCGGCCGCGAGTGCAAATACATCGACATCCTCGAACCCGCAGAGGCGCCGGCGAAGGGACCGGGGCTCTACTACATGGACACCTCGTCTGCGGCCGCCGAATGCGTCACGCTGATGGCGGCGGGCGGCTATGTCGTCCACACCTTTCCGACCGGGCAGGGCAACGTCATCGGCAACCCGATCGTCCCGGTCATCAAGATCACCGGCAACCCCAAGACGATGCGGACCATGCCCGAGCATATCGACGTCGACGTCTCCGGCATCCTGCGTCGCGACATGACGATCCCGCAGGCCGGCGACGCGCTGATCCAGAACATCGTGCGCACCGCGAATGGCCGCTTGACGGCAGCGGAGGCCCTGGGCCATCGCGAGTTCTCGATGACCAAGCTATATCGCAGCGCCTGACAGAGGCGGCGCCGTTGCGCCTGCCGAGGGGAGCCGACCGATCGTGACCACTGCCGGCTCCAGCCTGCGCTCGAACCCCGCCTGGCCGTTGCTGCCGGGCATCGCCTTGTCGCTCGTCGTCGCGGCCGTGTCGGTGCTGGCCGAGCCCTGGTTGAAGGCTGCGGCCGGCGGGCGGATCGGCATCCCCGCCATCGTGATCGCGCTGGTGGTCGGCATGGTGCTTCACCCCGTCGCCAACACGCCGACCTTCGAGGCCGGCCTGACTTTCTGCGTCAAGAAGCTGCTGCGCTGGGCGATCGGACTGCTCGGCCTGCGCGTCGCACTGGGCGACATCGTCGCGCTCGGCTGGGGCACCGCGCTGCTCGTGCTCGGCAGCATGGTCGCCACCGTGTTGGCAGGCTTCGGGCTCGCCCGCCTGCTCGGTCGCGAGCGCGGCACCGGCGCGCTCGCCGGCGTCGCGACCGCCGTCTGCGGCGCCTCGGCTGCGCTGGCGACCGCGACGGTGGTGCCGGACTATCGCGGCAAGGCCGCCGACGTCGCCTTCACCGTCATCGCCATGAACGCCTTCGCGACGCTTGCGATGCTGGCCTATCCGCTGCTCTGCGCCTGGCTCGGCTTCTCCGAGATGCAGACCGGCATCATGCTCGGTGCCACCATCCACGACGTCGCGCAGGTCGTCGGCGCCGGACAGTCGGTGTCGGACGAGGCGGCCAATGCCGCGATCATCGTCAAGCTGTTCCGCGTCTTCATGCTGCTGCCGTCGGTCCTGCTGGTCGGCTGGTGGCTGCTGCGCGACGGCGCGGCCGGCGAGAACGCCAAGGTGCCGGTGCCGGTCTTCGCCATCGTCTTCCTCGGCCTGTGCATCCTGAACAGCCTGCTCTCGACTCAAAGCGCGCTGGCCGGACTCTATCTGCCGGTCCGCGACGCCTTGCTCGAAGCCTCGCGCTGGGGTCTGCTGATCGCCATCGCGGCCCTGGGGATCGGCACCTCGATGGCGGCGATGGCGCGGCTCGGCTGGCGCCACCTCGTGCTCGTCACCGGCACGAGCCTCGTCATCCTCTGCGTCGTCACGGTGGGGCTCATCGCTCTGCGCTGATTGCAAACCTCTGGAGCGCCATGACCGACATCGTCATCACCGAATTCATGGACGAGGCGGCGGTCGCCTCCCTGCGAGCCCGCTACACCGTCCATCACGATCCCGAACTCTTCGCCAAGCCGGCCGAACTGGCTGAACTGGTCGCGGCCTGCCCGGCGCTGATCGTGCGCAACCAGACGCTGGTGCGCGGCGATGTCCTGGCGGCGGCCAAGGCGCTGAAGGTCGTCGGCCGTCTCGGCGTCGGGCTCGACAACATCGACATGGAGGCCTGCTCGGCGCGCGGCATCAAGGTTTTCCCGGCCACGGGTGCCAACAGCCTCTCGGTCGTCGAATACGTGATCGGCACGGCGATGACGTTGCTGCGCGGCGCCTATTTTGCCAATGCGGCGATGCTCGCCGGCGAATTCCCCAAGACGAAGCTGATCGGCCGCGAGATCGCCGGCAAGCGCATGGGGCTCGTCGGCTTCGGCGCGATCGCCCGCGACGTCGCCAACCATGCCCGGCTGCTCGGCATGACGGTCGCGGCTTACGACCCCTACGTGCCCGCCGACCATCCGGCTTGGCAGACGACGCAGCGCCTCGAACTGGACGGCGTGCTCTCGACCTCGGATGTGATCAGCCTGCACTTGCCGCTGACGCCGGAGACGAAGGACCTGATCGGTGCCGACGCCTTCGCCCTGATGAAGTCCGACGCGATCCTGATCAATGCAGCCCGCGGCGGCGTCATGAACGAGGATGCGCTCGTCGCGGCGCTGAAGGGCGGCAGGCTCGCCGGCGCGGCGCTCGACGTCTTCGCGCAGGAGCCGTTGCGCGACGACGGCAAGCGTTTCGTGGGAACGCCCAACCTGATCCTGACGCCACACGTCGCCGGCAACACGGTCGAATCCAATGGCCGCGTCTCCGGACTCGTCGCCGAGCGCGTCATCGCGGCGCTGGAGGGCCGGATATGACGCGGCTGCCTTTCGTCGAGGCCGAGGCGCGGATCGCGGCGCTGTTCGCCGCCGCCGGAGCCTCGCCGGCGAATGCGGCGTCCGTCGCCTGGGCGCTGGTCATGGCCGAAGCCGACGGCTTGAAGGGCCACGGCCTGTCGCGGGTGCCGACTTATCTCGCCATGCTCAGGGCCGGCAAGATCGACGGCAAGGTGGTGCCGATCGCGAGCCGGCCGCGGGCTGGCGTCCTGGCGATCGACGCCGGCCATGGCTTCGCCTATCCGGCGATCGACCTCGCCATCGCCGAACTGCCGGAAATCGCCCGCGCGCAGGGCGTCGCCATCGCGCCGATCCGGCGTTCGAGCCATTGCGGCGCGGCGGGACTCCATGTCGAGCGGCTGGCCCAGCAGGGGCTGGTCGCGCTGCTCTTCGCCAACACGCCCGCCGCGATCGCGCCCTGGGGCGGGGCGAAGCCCGTCTTCGGCACCAACCCGATCGCCTTTGCCGCGCCGCTCGCCGGCCGCGATCCGCTCGTCATCGACATGGCGCTGTCGAAGGTGGCGCGCGGGCCGATCGTCGCGGCGAGGCAGAAGGGCGAAACCATCCCCGAGGGCTGGGCGCTCGATCCCGCCGGCAAGCCGACGACGGACGCCACTGCTGCGCTCGCTGGCACCATGGTCCCGCTCGGCGACGCCAAGGGTGCGACGCTTGCCTTGATGGTCGAAATCCTTGCGGCCTCGCTCGTCGGCGCGCATTTCGCTTTCGAGGCCTCCTCCTTCATCGACGACAAGGGCGGCCCGCCCGACACCGGCCAGATCATCCTCGCGATCGACCCCGCCGGCATGGGCGGCCACTGGTTCGGCGAGCGCATGCGGCTCCTGGCGCATGCCGTCGAGGATCAGGACGGGACAAGGCTGCCGGGCGTCCGGCGCCTGAATCTACGCGCGAAGGCGATGGTGGAAGGGATTGAGGTTCCAGACGAATTGCTTGCCGGCTAGACGAAATCGAACGCGTCGACATCGACCAGCCCCTTGTCGGTGATCTTCAGATGCGGAATCACCGGCAGCGTCAGGAAGGCGACCTGCAGGAAGGGTTCGGCGAGCACGACGCCGAGCGCTTTCGCCGCGCTGCGCAGCTCCTCAAGCGCATAATGCACCGCCTCGAAGGGCTGGTCGCTCATCAGGCCGGCGATCGGCAGCGCCAGCTCCGCCGTGACCGCGCCGCCATCGGCGACGGCGAAGCCGCCGCCGATCTCGATCAGCCGGTTGGCGGCAGCCGCCATCGACGCAGCGTCGACGCCGACCACGCAGAGATTGTGGCTATCATGGCCGACCGAGGAGGCGATCGCGCCGCTCCGCATGCCGAAGCCGTGCACGAAGCCGGTCGCGATGCCGCCGGTCCTGCCATGACGCTCGATCACCGTGACCTTGACCACGTCCTGCGTCAGATCGGGCAGAGCTTCTCCATTCTGCGACGGCAGGCGCATCGAGAGACGCTCGGTGATGATGCGGCCCGGCACCACGCCGATCACCGGCGTCTCACCATCGCGCGCCTTCGCCGCAAAATCGGCCGGTGCGAGCGGCCGGCTCTTGACGCTGCCCAGGCCCACCGGCGCGACCGCCTTGCGGCTTTTGAACAGCTTGTCCTCGACGAGCTTGCCGCCGGCGAAGACATGCGCGACCGAACATGCGGCGAGATCCTCGACCAACACGATGTCGGCGCGCTTGCCCGGTCCGATGAAGCCGCGGTCGAACAGCCCGAAATGCCGTGCCGCCGACAGCGTCGCGATGCGGTAGGTCGCCAGCATGTCGGCGCCCTCGGCGATCGCGGTGCGGATCATGTAATCGAGATGCCCTTCCTCGGCGATGTCGAGGGGATTGCGGTCGTCGGTGCAGAAGGCCAGGAACGGCGAGGCGTCGCGCGAGATCAGCGGGATCAGCGCATGCAGATCCTTCGAGACCGAGCCCTCGCGGATCAGGATCGCCATGCCCTGCCTGAGCTTTTCGCGGGCCTCCTCGGCAGTCGTGGTCTCGTGGTCGGTGCGGATGCCGGCGGCGAGATAGCCGTTGAGGTCCATGCCCCGCACCAGCGGCGCGTGCCCGTCGATATGGCGCTGCGAGAAGGCCTCCAGCTTGGCGAGGCAGCCGGGATCGCGGCCGAGCACGCCCGGGAAGTTCATGAACTCGGCGAGGCCGATCACCTTGGGATGATCCAACAGCGCGACGAGGTCCGCCGCCTCCAGGCTCGCGCCATTGGTCTCCAGATGCGTCGCCGGCACGCAGCTCGAAAGCTGCACGCGCAGATCCATCCGCATCCGCTCCGCGCAGTCGAGGAAATAGCGGATGCCTTCGGTACCGAGCACGTTGGCGATCTCGTGCGGGTCGCAGATCGCCGTGGTGACGCCGTGCGGCAGCACGCAGCGCTCGAATTCGAACGGCGTCACCAGCGAGGATTCGACATGGAGATGGGTGTCGATGAAGCCGGGCACCGCGATCAGCCCGCTCGCGTCGAACTCCGCCTTGCCGCGATAGGAGCCATGCGTGCCGACGATGGTGTCGCCGCAGAGAGCGATGTCGGTCTTTGTCAGCTCGCCGGTGACGAGGTCATAGAGCCTCGCGCCACGGATGACGAGGTCAGCCGGCTCCTCGCCGCGCCCCTGAGCGATCCGGCGGGCGAGGGTGGCGGCGGAGACCTTCGGCATAGCCATGGCTGATTCCATCGATGCGGATGCAGGAGCCTGCACGGCGCTCCGGCCGTTGTCGACTTGGTCGTCCTGCTTCACCGATCTAGACAAGCGTCATCCCAGCGTTCGGAGCCCATGATGAAACTCACCTGGTTCGGTCATTCCGCCTTCCGACTCGATCTCCCCGGCGCCTCGCTGTTGATCGATCCGTTCTTGACCGGCAACCCGGCCTTCGCCGGGGATGTCGCCGAAGCGTCCAAGGGCATCAGCCACATCGTCGTTACCCATGGCCATGGCGACCATGTCGGCGACACGCTCGCCATCGCCGAGGCGCAGGGCGCGACGGTCGTCACCAATTACGATCTCTGCATGCATCTCGCCTCCAAGGGGCTGAAGAGCTTCCAGCCGATTAACACCGGCGGCACGGTCGATCTCGGCCCGTTCAGCGTCACTCTGGTCCGGGCCGATCATTCGGCCGGCATGGGCGAGGCCGGCGTCGCCATGCCCGTCGGCAACGCCAATGGTGCGATCGTCAAGGCCAAGGGCGAGAAGACGCTCTGGCATATGGGCGATACCGACATCTTTTCCGACATGTCGCTGATCGCCGAGCTGCACGGCGTCGAGATCTGCCTCTGCCCGATCGGCGACCGCTTCACCATGGGCGGCAGAGCGGCGGCGCTGGCGATGACGCGCTTCGTCAAGCCGAAGCTGGCGATCCCCTGCCATTACGGCTCCTTCCCGATCATCGACGCCAATGCCGATGCCTTCCTCGCCGGGTTGAAGGGCTCGGACGTGCAGGCGCTGGTGCCGAAGGCAGGCGTGGCGGTCGAGATTTGATCGATCGATACTGACTTGCCGTTTCGGGCGCGCTATAGCGCGGGCGTATTTGTTGTCAGGAGCCCGCCATGTCGGTCGATCTCGCCACCGTCAAACGCGTCGCGCATCTCGCGCGCATCGCCGTGCCGGAGGCCGACCTGCCGAAACTTCAAGGCGAGCTCAACGCCATCCTCGGCTTCGTCGCGCAGCTGGACGAGGTCGACGTCGCCGGCGTCGAGCCGATGACGTCGGTCACCCCGATGGCGATGACGCAGCGCGCCGACGTCGTGAATGACGGCGAGATCGCGGCCCGCATCGTCGCCAACGCGCCGGCGTCGGAGGACAATTATTTCATGGTGCCGAAGGTGATCGAATAGGCGGCAGACGCAGCCATCCGATCGTCCCGGACGCGCTGAGCGCGATCCGGGGTCGCCCCACCAGCCAACGCCGGACATCTCCCGTGACCGATCTTACCCGCCTGACGCTGACCGAGGCCCGCGACGGTCTCAAGGCCAAGCGCTTTTCCGCGACCGAGCTGACGAAGGCGCATATCGCCGCGATCGAACAGGCGCGTGCGCTCAACGCCTATGTGCTGGAGACGCCGGAGCATGCCATGGAGCAGGCGGCGTCGTCCGACGACAAGCTCGCCAAAGGCGAGGGCGGTCCGCTGGAAGGCCTGCCGCTCGGCATCAAGGATCTGTTCGCCACCAGCGGCGTGCGCACCACCGCCTGCTCGAACATCCTCGGCAATTTCGTGCCATCCTATGAATCGACCGTGTCGAGCCAGCTCTGGCGCGACGGCGCCGTCATGCTCGGCAAGCTCAACAACGACGAATTCGCCATGGGCTCGTCGAACGAGACGAGCGCCTTCGGTCCCGTCGTCAATCCGTGGCGGCGAAAAGGCTCCAACGTCTCAACCGGGCAGGGCGGCGCGATCGAGGGCACGCATCTCGTGCCCGGAGGCTCGTCCGGCGGTTCCGCCTCGGCTGTCGCCGCCGATCTCTGCTTGGCCGCGACTGCGACCGACACTGGCGGCTCGATCCGCCAGCCCGCTGCCTTCACCGGCACGGTCGGCATCAAGCCGACCTATGGCCGCTGCTCGCGCTGGGGTATCGTCGCCTTCGCCTCCTCGCTCGACCAGGCCGGGCCGATCGGCAAGAGCGTGCGCGATTGCGCCGTGATGCTGGGTTCGATGGCGGGGCACGATCCGAAGGACACGACCTCGGTCGACGCGCCCGTGCCCGATTACGAGAAGGCTGTCGGGCGCTCGGTCAAGGGCATGAAGATCGGCATACCCCGCGAATACCGCCTCGACGGCATCTCGCCTGAGATCGACGGACTCTGGCAGCAAGGCATCGCCTGGCTCAAGGCCGCCGGCGCAGAGATCGTCGAGATCTCGCTGCCGCATACGAAATACGCGCTGCCGGCCTATTACATCGTCGCCCCCGCCGAGGCCTCGTCCAATCTCGCCCGCTATGACGGTGTCCGCTACGGGCTGCGCGAACAGGGCCGTGACATCGTCGAGATGTACGAGAAGACCCGCGCCGCCGGCTTCGGCGCCGAGGTCAAGCGCCGCATCATGATCGGCACCTACGTGCTCTCGGCCGGCTATTACGACGCCTATTACCTCAAGGCCCAGAAGGTCCGCACCCTGATCAAGCGCGACTTCGAGACCGTCTATGCCGCCGGCATCGACGCCGTCCTGACGCCTGCCACGCCGTCTTCGGCCTTCGGCATCGGTGAGAAGGGCTCGGCCGATCCGGTCGAGATGTATCTCAACGACGTCTTCACGGTGACAGTGAACATGGCCGGGCTGCCTGGCATCGCCGTGCCGGCCGGCCTCGACGCTCAAGGGTTGCCGCTCGGCCTGCAGCTCATCGGCCGGCCCTTCGACGAGGAGACGCTGTTTGCGCTCGGGCAGGTGATCGAGGATGCGGCGGGGCGCTTCCCGGTGGCGGCGCGCTGGTGGTGTTGAGCCTCAGGGCTCAATCGCCGCCGCCGCCTCCGCAGCCCCCACCGCCGCCATCCCCGCCGCCGCTGTCGCCTCCGCCATCGCTGCCGCCGTCCGAGCTGCTGGCGTCCCTGAAGCCGTCGGTCGAGCCGTCGAAGGATGAATCCGAGAAGTCGCCGCCGCATTGCGAGCCGGCGTCGCCCTTGCGCCTGAGCTGGGCGCAATCGGGATAGTAGCGATAGCCGCCGGGGATGTTCAGCTTGACGTCGAGCGCGAACAGCAGCGGCAGCCGCGACGGCTTGTAGGGATTGATACCGTCCTCGCGGCAGCATTGCAGCCAGACCCGGCGTAGGCCGGTGTTGTCCTTCTTCGCGCCCTCGGCCAGTACGACGGCCGGCGTGTGATGCAGGAAGCCGCCGAACGCCTCTTGCAGAACTCCTGATAGGCGCGGGTGTAGAGGATGAACTCGTGCCAGAGGTCGTCGGCGACCTGCGAGGGCATCGCGACATAGCGCAGGCCGCCGTTGAGATAGGCCAGGAAGAACTGGCGCAGGCCCTGCGCGACCAGCGCGGTTTCCTTGCGGGTGAAGCCCTTGTGATGGGTCGCGAGCTTGTCGAGCAGCCCCGGTGGCCAGGCAAAAGTCCGGATGTATTCGGCCCGCTTCAGCCGGCGATGGGCCGGCAGGATCCCGAGGAACGCGATCAGGCAAGCGGCGAGCGCGAGACCCAGGAACGCCGAGAGCCAGCCCGTCATGAAAATCCCCCGCGGCGGTTTGCCGTCGCGGGGGATCAGATCACGACTGCGCGGCGGATGCATCCCCATGCGGCGCGGCCGCGGGCTTCTTCTTCTCGAACAGCCCGGCGAGCCAGCGCACCACGACATAGAACACCGGGGTGAAGATCAGGCCGAACAACGTCACGCCGATCATGCCGGAGAACACCGCGACGCCGAGCACCTGGCGCATCTCAGCGCCGGCGCCGATCGAGATCGTCAGCGGCAGCACGCCAAGGATGAAGGCGAGCGAGGTCATCAGGATCGGCCGCAACCTGGTCTTGGCGGCGGCGATCGCAGCCTCGCGCCGGCTCATGCCCTCGTCCTCGGCCTGCTTGGCGAATTCGACGATCAGGATGGCGTTCTTCGCCGCGAGCCCGACGAGCACGACGAGGCCGATGTCGACCAGAACGTTGCGGTCGAAGCCCTTGTAGCCGACGCCGATCATCGCCGCGAGAATGCACATCGGCACGATCAGGATGACCGCGAGCGGCAGGGTCCAGCTCTCGTAGAGCGCAGACAGCAGCAGGAAGACGAAGACGACCGCGAGGCCGAAGGCGATGATCGCGGTGTTGCCGGCGAGCTTCTCCTGCAAGGCGATCTCGGTCCATTCGAAGCCGAACCCGGCCGGCAGCACCCGCTGCGCGATGCCCTCGACTGCCGCGATGCCCTGACCGGTCGAATAGCCGCGTGCCATCGAAAGCTGCACCTCGGCCGCCGGATAGAGGTTGTAGCGCGGCACGCGATAGGCGCCCGTCGTGTTGGCGAAGGTCGCGACCGAGCCGATCGGCACCATCTCGCCGTCGGCGTTGCGCGTCTTGAGCGCCGCGACGTCGCGGATGTCGAGCCGGTAGGGATTGTCGGCCTGGGCCGTCACCCGGAAGGTGCGGCCGAGGATGTTGAAGTCGTTGACATAGGCCGAGCCCATATAGACCGACAGCGTCTCGAAGACGCGGGTCACCGGCACGCCGAGCATCTCGGCCTTGGTCCGGTCGATGTCGGCGAAGATCTGCGGCGTCTTGGTCGAGAACAGGGTGAAGGGCTGCTGGATGCCGGGCGTCTGGCCCGCCGTCCCGGCGACCGCCCAGGTCGCGCCCTCCAGAGCGGCGAGCCCGCGCCCACCCTTGTCCTGGACATAGCCCTTGAGGCCGCCGCCGCTGCCGATGCCGGGAACCGCCGGCGGCTCGATCACGAGCGCGAAGGCCTCGCCGATCTGGAAGAGCTGGCCGCGCAGATCATTGAGGATGCCTTGCGTGGTCAGGCCGGCCTTGGCCCGCTCGCGGAAGTCGGTGAGCGTGACGAAGGCGACGCCGGCATTGGGCGCCAGCGTGAAGGTCGCGCCGTCGAGGCCGGCGAAGGCGACGGCGTGGGCGACGCCCGGCCGCGACAGCAGCGTCTCGGTCGCCTTCCGGATCACCGCATCGGTGCGCGGCAGCGAGGAGCCGGCCGGCAACTGGAAGACGGCGATGAAATAGCCGCGGTCGAGCTGCGGGACGAGGCCGGTCGGTATCGAGGCGAGGCGGTGGCCGGCGACCGCGATCAATGCGGCATAGACCAGCAGCATGACGACGCCGATGCGGATCAGCCGCGAGGTCGCGGCGCCATAGCCGCGCGAGAGCCAGTCGAAGCCCTTGTTGAAGTATTTGAAGAACCAGCGCAGTGGCGCGCCCAGCGCCGCGAAGAAGCCGGTAGGCTTCTCATGGCTGTGCGGCTTCAGCAGGATCGCCGACAGCGCCGGCGACAGGGTCAGCGAGACGAAGCAGGAGATCAGGGTCGAGGCTGCGATCGTCACCGCGAACTGCTGGTAGAAGGTGCCTTGCAGGCCGGTGATGAAGGCGGTCGGGATGAACACGGCGCAGAGCACGAGTGCGATCGCAAGCAGAGCGCCGCCGACCTCGTCCATGGTTTTGTGCGCGGCCTCCTTGGCGCTCATGCCCTGGGCGAGATAGCGCTCGACGTTCTCGACCACGACGATCGCGTCGTCGACGACGATGCCGATCGCCAGCACGAGTGCGAGCAGCGAGATCGTGTTGAAGGAGATGCCGACCGCGCTCATGATCAGAAAGGTGCCGACCAGCGAGACCGGGATCGCGATGATCGGGATGATCGCCGCGCGCCAGGTCTGCAGGAACAGGATCACCACGATCACGACGAGCACGATCGCCTCGAGCAGCGTCTGCACCACGGCCGAGACGGATTCGCCGATGAATTCGGTCGGGTTGTAGACGATGGTGTGCTCGACGCCGGAGGGGAAGTCCTTCGATAACCGCTGCATCGTCGCGATGAGTGCGGCCGAAGCCGCCAGAGCATTCGAGCCGGGCCGCTGGAAGACGCCGATCGCGACGGCTTCCTTGTTGTCGAGATAGGAGTTCGACAGGTAGTCCTGCGCGCCGAGCTCGACGCGGGCGATGTCGCGGACGCGGATCGTGCCGCCATCGGCATCGGCCCGAACGACGATGTTGTAGAACTCGTCGATGCTGGTCAGGCGTCCCTGCGTGTTGACCGAGAGCTGGAAGGCGCTGTCCGATTTCGCCGGCGGCTGGTTGATCGCGCCTGCCGCAACCTGGATGTTGGCAGCGCGGATCGCGGCGACGACATCGCCGGCGGTGAGGTTGCGCGCCGCGACCTTGGCCGGATCGAGCCAGACCCGCATCGAATAGTCGCGTGCGCCGAAGACCTGGACGTCGCCGACGCCGTCGACGCGGGTCAGCACGTCCTTTACGTTCAACGTGGTGTAGTTCGAGACGTATTGCTGGTCGCGCGAGCCGTCGGGCGACAGCATGTGGATGACCATCAGAAAGTCCGGCGAGGCTTTGCGGACCTGCAGTCCAAGCGTGCGCACATCCTGCGGCAGGCGCGGTTCCGCCGCCGAGACGCGGTTCTGCACCAGGACCTGGGCCTGGTCGACATCGGTGCCGGCCTTGAACACCACGCTGATCGTGACGCGCCCGTCGCCGGTCGATTGCGACGAGATGTAGAGCATGTCGTCGACGCCGTTGACCTCCTGCTCGATCGGGGCGGCGACGGTCGAGGCGACGACCTCGGCCGAGGCACCGGGATAGGTCGCGGTGATCGTGACCGTCGGCGGCGCGATCTCGGGATATTCGGCGATCGGCAGACCGCGTTGGGCGATGGCGCCGGCGATCGTCAGCAGCACCGAGAGAACGGTGGCGAAGATCGGCCGGTCGATGAAGAAGTGGGCGAAGCGGAACATGATCTCGTCCTGGCCGAGAGGGCAGGGCGGACGGGCGAGGCCGTCCGCAAGTGATGTCGGTGGGCCGGCAGCCGGGCCTTCAGTTGGTCGTGGCGACCTTGATCTCGCCTTGCTGCGGCGTGACGGTCGCGCCCGGGCGCACCATCGGGTTGGCGATGCCGTTGACGATGACCTTGTCGTCCTTGGTCAGCCCCGAGGCGATGACGCGAAGGCCGTCGCTGATCTGGCCGAGCGTGACCGGCTTCGGAACGACCTTGTTGTCGGCCCCGACCGTCAGCACGATCTTGCTGGCCTGGTCGGAGACGATCACCGCGTCGGGCACCAGCAGGGCGTCGACCTCGCCGCCGAAGAGACGCAGCCGCCCGAAGGTGCCGGGCGTCAGGAACTGGTCCTTGTTCTCGAACACGGCGCGGCCACGGATCGTGCCGGAGCGGGCGTTCAGCGTGTTGTCGACGAAGTCCATCCGGCCCTGGCGCTTCCACTCGCGCTCGTCCGACAGGCGTACCAGCGTCGGCGTCCCGGTCTCGCGCGAGGAGACGCGCTCTTTCGACGCCGCCAGCCGGGAATAGCGGATATAATCGGCCTCAGAGGCGTCGAAGGTGAAATAGATCGGGTCGACCGCGACGATCGTGGTCAGCAGGGTCGCGCCGGACTGGCCGCCGGCGATCAGGTTGCCGGGGTCGACGCGGCGGTTCGAGATGCGGCCCGCCAGCGGCGCGCGCACCTGCGTCCATTCGAGGTTGAGCTCGGCCGTCTTCAGATTGGCCTCGGCCGCCTGCTGCGTGCCGATCGCGCTGTTGAGGTTGGCGCGGCGCTGGTCGACATCCCGGGCCGTGATGGTGCGGTTTTGGGTCAGGCCCTCGGCGCGCTCGACCTCGTTCTGGGCGAGCTCGACCTGCGCCTTGGCGCGGGCGAGATCGGCGCGGGAGACGTCGACCGACAGCTTGTAGGGGCGCTGGTCGATCGTGAAGAGCAGGTCGCCCTTCTTGACGAGATCGCCATCCTTGAAGTGCAGCGAGTCGAGGAAGCCCGAGACGCGGGCGCGGACCTCGACCTGCTCGCTCGCCTCGAAACGGCCGGTATATTCGTCCCAGTTGGTGACGCGCTTCGCGAGCGGCGCGGCGACTTGGACCGGCGGCGCGGGCGGCGCGCCCTGGGCGAGCACGGAGGTGGCGGTGAATGTCATCACGGCCGAAACGGCCACGAGCCCAAGACTCGTTGCGCGGCGATACGACATGGCTGAACTCCGGATATCGTGACCGGCGCAACCAACTCGGGTTTCCGGATTTTGCTGCAACAAAGGTATGCCGCTGACGATTGTCAAGATCGTTCACTCGACACTAAGGCAATTCCGCCTCAACTATGCGACATTGCCGCCACACCCTGACAGGGGCGCTGTGGCCGCTTGCCGCTCGCCTCGCGAAATCGTAACCGGTAGCCAGCGTTTCGTTCCCGAAAGACCGACCATGAATGCGCATGCTCGCCCCGCCGACCCGAAGAAGCTGATCAAGGGCGCGACCGGCGATTGGGAAGTGGTGATCGGCATGGAGATCCATGCCCAGGTGACCTCCAATGCCAAGCTCTTCTCCGGCGCGGCCACCGCCTTCGGTGCCGAGCCGAACGCCCATGTCAGCCTCGTCGATGCGGCGATGCCGGGCATGCTCCCGGTCATCAACGCCGAATGCGTGCGCCAAGCCGTCCGCACCGGATTGGGCCTGAACGCGCAGATCAACAACCGGTCGGTCTTCGACCGGAAGAACTACTTCTATCCCGATCTGCCCCAGGGTTACCAGATCAGCCAGTACAAAAGCCCGATCGTCGGCGAAGGCGAGATCGTCGTCGATCTGTCGCCGACCGAGCAGATCACGGTCGGCATCGAGCGGTTGCATCTCGAGCAGGATGCCGGCAAGTCGATCCACGACCAGCATCCGACGATGTCCTTCGTCGATCTCAACCGCTCGGGCGTGGCCCTGATGGAGATCGTCTCCAAGCCCGACCTGCGCTCGGCCGACGAGGCGCGCGCCTATGTCTCGAAGCTGCGCACCATCCTGCGCTATCTCGGCACCTGCGACGGCGACATGGAGAAGGGCAACCTGCGCGCCGACGTCAACGTCTCCGTGCGCAAGCCCGGCGACGAGCTCGGCACGCGCTGCGAGATCAAGAACGTCAACTCGATCCGCTTCATCGGCCAGGCGGTCGATGTCGAGGCGCGCCGCCAGATCGGCATCATCGAGGATGGCGGCACGATCGACCAGGAGACCCGCCTCTACGACCCCAGCAAGGGTGAGACGCGCTCGATGCGTTCCAAGGAAGAAGCGCACGACTACCGTTACTTCCCCGATCCGGACCTGTTGCCGCTAGAGTTCGACGATGCCTTCGTCGCCGAGCTGAAGACGCATCTGCCGGAGCTGCCCGACGCCAAGAAGGCCCGCTTCATCGGCGAATATGGGCTGTCGCCCTACGACGCCTCGGTGTTGGTCGCCGAGCGCGAGCAGGCCGACTATTTCGAGGCGGTGGCAAAGGGCCGCGACGGCAAGGCTGCCGCCAACTGGGTCATCAACGAGCTCTTCGGCCGCCTCAACAAGGAGGGCCAGGATGTCACCACCTCGCCCGTCTCGGCCATCCAGCTCGGCGGGCTCGTCGACCTGATCGGCGAGGGCGTCATCTCCGGCCGCATCGCCAAGGACCTCTTCGAGATCCTCTGGTCGGAAGGGGGCGATCCCCGCCAAATCGTGGAGGCCCGCGGCATGAAGCAGGTCACCGACACCGGCGCCATCGAGAAGGCCGTCGACGAGCTGATCGCCGCCAATCCCGACAAGGTCGAGCAGGTCAAGGCCAAGCCCACCATGCTCGGCTGGTTCGTCGGCCAGGCGATAAAGGCGTCCGGCGGCAAGGCCAATCCGCAGGCGCTGAACGAGATCCTGAAGAAGAAGCTCGGCATCGAGTGACACCCGACGGTCTCATCATCCGCGACGCCGAGGCCGCCGACCTGCCGGCGGTGCGCGCTCTCCTGGTCGAGACCTGGCACGCGACCTATGACGGCATCTATGGCTGGCGCCGCGTCGCCGAGATCACCAACGCCTGGCATTCGCTGGAGAACCTCAGTCAGCAGCTCGGCCGCGAGAGCGGCGCCTTCCTGGTCGGGCTCGTCGGTGACGAACTGGTCGCGACCTCATCGGCGAGGCTGGAGCGCGATCGCGCCGCCCTGCTGACCCGGCTCTACGTCCTGCCGCAATATCAGGGCGTCGGCATCGGCCGTACGCTGCTGCAGGTCACGCTCGCCTGTTTCCCGCAGGCGCCTGTCGCGCGCCTCGAGGTCGAGAGCCAGAACGAGCCGGCGATCGCCTTCTATGAGCGCATGGGCTTTTTCCTGCAGCGCCAGGCGAGGTTCGACGGCCGGGAGGACACGCCGAACACACTGATGATGGCGAAGCGGCTCTTCGCCGAAAACTGACGTGCAGGGACGACCACGATGAGCGGCGAGCGCCGATCCGAAACCGACATCATGATGCGCGAGGCGGTTCTCGCCGACGTGCCGCGTATCGTCAGCCTGATCATGCAGGGCGCAGCCCGAAACATGAAGACGCCCGACGAGATCGCGCTCGAAGCCGGCCATCCCGTCTATGGCGACGCCTTCGCCGAGATCGCGAAAAGCCCGCACAACTTGCTCTTCGCCGCCGAGCGCGACAGCGTCGTCGTCGGAACCTACCAGCTCAGCCTGCTTCCGGGCCTCGCGGCGAGGGGCCGTCTGCGCGGCAAGATCGAGAGTGTCCATGTCGCGCCGGAGTGCCGGGGGCAGGGCATCGGCGGCGTGATGATGCGCCACGCCATCGTCACCGCGAAGGCGAGGGGCGTCGGCCTGCTCGAACTGACCTCCGACAAGGCCCGCAGCGACGCGCATCGCTTCTATGTCGCGCTCGGCTTCGCGCAAAGCCATGAGGGCTTCAAGCTCGTGCTCGGCGGCTGAGATCGCGCGACTTCACGACATGGCGAGGCGGCCTGCGACGCAAGGCCGTGCCCTTCCGGGCAGGTCGCGGCCGGCCTACATCTGTCGCCACCGCCTTCAAGCGACAGGACGAGACCATGCCCGCGAGCCAGACCAAGCCGATCGATCTCTATTATTGGCCGACGCCGAACGGCTGGAAGATCACGATCTTCTTTGAGGAGCTTGGCGTCCCCTACAATGTGATCCCGGTCAATATCGGCAAGGGCGACCAGTTCAAGCCGGAATTCCTGGCGATCTCGCCCAACAACCGCATGCCGGCGATCGTCGATCCCGAGGGGCCTGACGGCAAGCCGATATCGGTCTTCGAATCCGGCGCGATCCTGCAATATCTCGGGCGCAAGTTCGGGACGTTCTACCCCGCCGAGGAGCGCGCCCGCGTCGAAGTCGACGAATGGCTGTTCTGGCAGATGGGCGGTTTTGGCCCGATGCTCGGCCAGACCCATCATTTCCGGCTCTATGCGCCCGAGCCGGTGCCCTATGCGATCGATCGCTACACCAACGAGTCGAACCGGCTCTATGGCGTGCTGAACAGGCGTCTCGAAGGCCGCGACTACATTTGCGGCGCGTATTCGATCGCCGACATGGCCTGCATCGGTTGGGCCCGCGGCTGGGAGCGCCAGGGCCAGGATCTCGCGCAGTTCCCGAACGTCGCGCGCTGGCTCGACACGATGAACGCGCGCCCAGCCGTCCAGCGAGGCCTCAAGGTCGCCGAGGAGCTGCGCGGCGGCGGCATCCGGACGCCAGAGGAGAAGGCGGTCCTGTTCGGCCAGAAGGCGCGCTGAGAGGGCAGTCGGGAAAAGGCAGTCGGCAGTTGGATTTCAAGATCACGATTGCCGACTGCCCACTGCCTCAGTTCGACCGCGCCCACTTCACCGAGCGGCAGATCAGCCCGCCGAGGACGCAGCCCGAGGTCGTCAGCGTGTCGCCCGACAGCGTCATCGTTCCGGAATAGGTCTTGCCGTCTTCGGGGTTGAAGGCGCTGCCGCTCCATTTGCCGGCGCCGCTCGGCTTCATGTCGTAGAAGATGCGCTGGCCGAGCTTGGCCGGGCCGTCCGCGTCCTTGAGCCAGGCGATCGTGCCGCAGACGGCCTCGCCGCATTTCGCGAAGCGGACTTTCGAGGCGCCGGTGTCGCGCAGCCAGGTGCCGGCGACGTCCTGCGCGGCCGCAGGTGGGGCAAAGCCGGTTGCCGCGGCGGCAAAGCCGGCAAGTGCGAGTGCTCGCATCGTCATCTCATTCCTCCCTTGATCGACCAGCTATGACTGCATGGTTCAGATGTGAACCATATCGCAGCATCGCCGCTGCTCCAAGGGGCGAGGCGGCATGGTTGACGACGTCAAATCCGGGCGAGGGTGAATCCTTCGTCAACCGACGATTTCCTGACCTTGCGATAGGCCGTTGCAAAACAAGGGATATTCGGCCTGTGAAGCTGAATCGATCCTTGCTTTAACCGCTCCGATACGACTCGTTGAGCTTCGATTCATCGCGATTTTTAGCGGCCTCTTTAAGCGCTGCGGCCAAATCTCGTCCTCACAAGCCGGAGCCTTTGGACGGGTGGCCGGCGAACGAGACAAAGGGTGGTTGTCATGGCACGCATGGAAATGAGCGCGATCCCGGCCTCGCTGGCGATCCCGATGGAAGCCTCGGCCGAGGCCTATTACGAGCTCGGCCTGATGTATGCGGCCGGCCGGCACCAGCCGGTCGATCTGGTCGCGGCGCAGAAATGGTTCAACGTCGCGCTCGCCAAGGGCTGCGGCCGCGCCGCCGAGCATCGCAGAGAACTGGCGCTGGAGATGAGCCGCGACGAACTCGCCCTGGCGCTGCGCGAGGCGCGCACCTTCCTGACGCGCCACTGAGCCGCGCGAAGAGGCCGCGGGGCAAAAGCCCGGCCGCGAAGCCTTGTGAGGCGGGAAGGGCGTCGCTATAAGCGCGCCCACTCCCATACCTTCAAGGATCGACCGATGGCCGCCCAGCGCACCTTCTCCATTCTCAAGCCCGACGCGACCAAGCGCAACCTCACCGGCGCGGTCAACGCGGTCATCGAGAAGGCCGGCCTGCGCATCGTCGCGCAGAAGCGCATCCAGATGACCAAGGGCCAGGCCGAGACCTTCTATGCGGTCCATTCGGCGCGGCCCTTCTTCGGCGAGCTCGTCGAGTTCATGACCTCCGGCCCCGTCGTCGTGCAGGTCCTCGAGGGCGAGAACGCGATCGCCGCCTATCGCGACGTCATGGGCGCGACCAACCCGGCCAATGCGGCCGAGGGCACGATCCGCAAGCTCTTCGCCCAGTCCGTCGGCGAGAACACCGTCCACGGCTCGGACGCGCCCGAGACCGCCGCGATCGAGATCGCGCAGTTCTTCGCCGGTAACGAAATCGTCGGCTAGAGTTCATCGTCAAACGCGCTCCGGCAACGCTGACGGAGAATGATGAGGCGGGCTCCTGACAGCCCGCCTTTTTCCGTTTCAGCCTGCCCGGTGCTCGTGGCCGCAATGGCCGTGATCGGCGAGCGACTCGATCACCCGGCAGTCGGCGACGCGGCCATGGCGGCATTCGCCGATCATGCGCATCAGCTCGCCGCGCAGCGACTGCAACTGTGCGATCCGCCGCTCGATCTCGCCGAGATGGCGCTGGGCTATGCTGTCGGCGCCAGCGCAGGAGGCTTGCGGGTCGGACGTCATCGCCAGCAATTCGCGGATGTCGTCGACCGCGAAGCCGAGGTCGCGGGCATGGCGGATGAAGCGCAGGCGCTGCAGATGCGGATCGCCATAGCTGCGCCGGTTGCTCGCGGTCCTGACCGGAGCGGGCAGGAGCCCGATCTCCTCGTAGAAGCGGATCGTCGGCACCTTGACGCCGGTCGCCTCCGACAGCACTCCGATCGGCATCTGTTCCATGAACGCTGATCCTCTAGTCTCTAGAGGATATAGCATCGATCGGGCGCCGGATGAAGGCCGGCGCCTGTACCGGCCGTGTCAGAAGCCGAGATCGAAGGCGTAGCTGGCGGAGATGCCGAGCGTGAACGAGTCGCGCGAGCCGAAGGTCTTGACGATCGGCGCCTTGGCCGCGTCGCCGACGAGGTGCTTGTACTCGATATAGGTCGTGGTCGAGAACCGTTCGGTCCAGTTGTAGGTCGCCTGCGCCAGCGCGCCATAGAAATGCACGCCGGCATTGAAGCGCTGCAGCAGGCCGCCCGTGCCGGCCGCGCCCGGATAGGCGCCGAAATAGGTCCTGAGATAATCGGCGCCGACGATGCTCATGCGCGGCCCGGCCCCGAACGACCACTGGCCGACGCGGGCGATCGCGTCGAGCTTCAGCTCGGCGACGAGCCCGTCATGGGCGATGAAGCCGCGGCGCAGGTCGACGCGGGCGCGCAGCCAGGAAGCGGGGTAGAATTCGGCGAAGCCGCCGGCCTCGAAGCCGAACTTCGTGTTCGGAACGGTGATCAGCGCCGGATTGGTGCTGGCCTTGCGCTCCCAGAGCAAATTGCCGGAAAAGCCGACGCGCCAGCCCTTGCCGGAGAAGAAGCCGATCGAGAGCGCATCGTCCTCGGCGACCCACCAAGTGCTCTTGACGCCCTTGCCGAGCGAGATGATCGGGCGGGGCCGGAAGACATAGTCGTTCGAGCCAACATAGTCCGGCTGGTAGCGCAGGCCTGCGCCGAGCGTCAGGTTCCAATTCTGCGCCGATTCCGGCGAGGTGAGGGTGGTGTAGTCGCTCGACTGCCCGGCGGCGCGCTCGGTCGAGGACAGCACGAGGCAGGCCATGAGCCCCGCCAGAAACGCAACGCAACGCATCGTTCGACAACTCCGGCGCGACGGCGCCATCCAGAATCGATGCCTGCAATCTGACTCGTTAGGCTTAACCGGGAGTTGACGAGGCCGGCATTGACCGCGGCACGCCGTCGCGGCACGAGTGGTCGCGCAAGGACCCGCCATGAACGACCAGCCGCGCATCGCCCATCTGCCCTCGGTCTGCCCGCATGACTGCCCTTCGGCCTGCGCGCTCGAGGTCGAGGTCATCGAAGGGAGGAGCATCGGCCGCGTCCGCGGCTCGAAGCGCCAGAGCTACACCGACGGTGTGATCTGCGCCAAGGTCGCGCGCTATGCCGAGCGCATCCATCATCCCGACCGGCTGCTGTATCCGCTGCGCCGGACCGGGCCTAAGGGCTCGGGAGCCTTCGAGCGCATCTCCTGGGACGAGGCACTCGACGAGATCGCCGAGCGTTTCCTCGCGATCGAGACCGAGCACGGGCCGGAAGCCGTCTGGCCGTATTACTACGCCGGCACGATGGGCCTCGTCATGCGCGACGGCATCAACCGTCTGCGTCACGCGAAACGCTATTCGGGGCAATATTCGACGATCTGCACGACCATGGCCTGGACCGGCTTCATCGCCGGCACCGGGCGCCTCGCCGGGCCCGATCCGCGCGAGATGGCGAAGTCCGACTGCGTCGTGATCTGGGGCACCAACGCCGTGCACACCCAGGTCAACGTGATGCACCACGCCATCAAGGCGCGGAAGACCCGCGGCGCCAAGATCGTCGCGATCGACATCTACCACAACGCCACGCTCGCCCAGGCCGATCTCGCTTTGGTGCTGCGGCCGGGCACAGATGCGGCGCTCGCCTGCGCCGTCATGCACATCCTCTTCCGCGACGGCCATGCCGACCGCGACTATCTGGCCCGCAACACGGACGCTCCCGACGAACTCGAAGAGCACCTCGAGACCCGCACGCCGGAATGGGCGGCTGCGATCACCGGGCTTTCAGTCGCACAGATCGAGGAATTCGCGGCGCTCGTCGGCACACGCAAGAAGAGCTTCTTCCGGCTCGGCTACGGTTTTGCCCGCCAGCGCAACGGCGCGGTCTCGATGCATGCGGCGTCGTGCGTGCCGACCGTCACAGGTGCGTGGCAATATGAGGGTGGCGGCGCCTTCCACAGCAACAGCGGCATCTACAAATGGCGCAAAAGCCTGATCGAGGGGCTCGACGCCGTCGATCGCAACGTGCGCCAGCTCGATCAGTCGCAGATCGGCCGGGTGCTGACGGGGGATGCCGAGGCGCTGCGCCACAAGGGGCCGGTCAGGGCGCTCTTCATCCAGAACACCAATCCGGTGTCGGTCGCGCCGGAGCAGGAGTTGGTCAAACAAGGTTTTGCCCGCGACGACCTTGTCACCATCGTCCACGAGCAGTTCATGACCGAGACGGCGGCGATGGCGGACATCGTCCTGCCTGCGACCCAGTTCATGGAGCATGACGACCTCTACCAGGGCGGCGGCCATCAGCACATCATGTGGGGCGGCAAGCTGGTCAACTCGCCGGGCGAATGCCGCTCCAACCACGACGTCATCTGCGCGCTGGCGCAGAGGCTCGGTGCCGAGCATCGCGGCTTCGCGATGACGCCGCGCGAGATCGTCGACTGGACCCTGCGCGAGAGCGGGCGCGGTACGCTCGACGAGCTGATCGCCAATGATTTCCACGATGTGCAGCCTGATTTTGCAACCGCGCATTATCTCGACGGCTTCGGTTATCGCGACGGGAAGTTCCGCTTCAAGCCGGATTGGCCAAAGGTGCCCAACGCCAACGACGGACCGGTCGGCCCCTATGCGCAGATGCCGGAGCTGCCGGATTACTGGAATGTTCTGGAAGGCGCGGATGAAGAGCATCCGTTTCGCCTCGCCACCAGCCCAGCGCGCAGCTTCCTGAACTCGACCTTCAACGAGACGCCGGGTTCGGTGAAGAAGGAGGGTCGCCCGACCCTGATGCTGCATCCGGGCGACGCCGACAGGCTCGGCATCGTCGCTGACGACGAGATCGTCATCGGAAACCGCCGCGGCAGCGTCCATCTTCATGCCGTGATCTTCGAGGGCGTCGTTCCTGGCGTCGCCATCGCCGAGTCGATCTGGCCCAACGCCGCCCACAGGCATGGCCGCGGCATCAACACGCTGACCGGTGCCGATGCGGTCGCGCCCTTCGGTGGTGCCGCCTTCCACGACAACAAGGTCTGGGTCCGAAAGGCCTGAGTTCGGTGTCGCGACGGGGACATGATGCCTCACCCGGCTCGTGCGCACTTGCTTTTTGGCGGGCGCTGTGAACCATCGCGGCCGCGCGGGCAAAGCATGAATCATGCGTCGAAGGTCCGCCGGCCAAGGGTTCGAGAGACATGATGATGCGGCGGATGGGTGCGGTCGTTCTGGCCGGTGGATTGTCTGTGCTGATCGCCACGGCGGCACTCGCCGCCAGCGGCACCAGCGCGTTGCCGCCGCCGGATCCGACTGCGAAGAACCTGACCCCCTACATGATCCAGCTCCGCGCCTTCGACGCCTGCCTGCACACTCAGTCGCAGCTCCTGCAGACGACGCGCGAGGCGGTGCACACGCCCTGTAGCTGCTATGCCAAGGGCACGGTCAACGCGATGACCAAGGACGAGCTCGCCGCCTTCCGCGAGACCGGCTACTTCAACGACACGGCCCGCGAGAAGGGCCTCGGCTTCATCGATCAGTGCAAGCTCAAGCGGCCGCTCTGACCGCGGCGAAATCCGGGAAGAACCGCGCCATCATCCTGTCCGCATAGGCGGTCAGGGCAGGGTGCTCCTCGATCGCGCCGCGCACGCGCGACTCGAACAGCGGGCAAAGACCGGCCGACATGAAGGCGGCAAGCGTCGCATCGGCGCCGACCGGCGCGTCGCCGCCGAGATAGGGCCTGTCGCTGAGGATCGCGGCGACCGAGCCGAGCGCGCGCCTTGCCAGCACGAGCTGTTCGGCCTCGCTGTGCAGGCCGATGCCGTGGCCCTTCAGGTTGCGCCTGATCTTGCGCTTGACCATCGCGACGACCAGCGGCCGCAACGGCGCGGGCACCGGCTTGAAGAAGGTCGCCGGCCCGCGCTCGAAATTGGAGTCGTCGGTCCAGCGCTCCCTGACCACGACCCAGTAGAGCTGGTCCTCCAGCATCTTCTCGAGTGCCCAGAGCACGCCGCGTTCGCGCTCGGACAGGCCTTGGTCGAAGTCGATGCCGTGCGTCTGCTCGAGATGCAGCCGGATGAAGCTCGAATCCGGTACGGTCACGCCGTCGTCGACGATCATCGGCAGCTTGCCCTTCGGCGCCTTGCGCAGGTCGCCGCTGACCCGCTCGAACGGCAGCCCCGACATCTGCAGCAGGATGTCGGCCTTCATGCAGAATGGGCTCGGATCGGGCAGGCCGAAGGCAGGGCCGAAGCGGTGAAAGATGATCATGAGGCTGTTTCTCCCGGCCGATCGATGGCATCGTCGCTACTGCCATGCTGCTGACAGCTTTCGTCAGCAGCATGCGGCATGTTGAGGCCAACGATCATCAGCCGATAGTCATCATCCGGGACGTGACGAGATGCAACGCGCCGAACGATTGCTCGATCTGATCCAGGGCCTGCGCCGCCGCCGGCGGCCGGTGACGGCCGATACGCTGGCCGCCGAGCTCGATGTCTCCGTCCGCACCGTCTATCGCGACATCGCCGCGCTCGCCCGCCAGGGCGTGCCGGTGCGCGGCGAGGCCGGGATCGGCTATGTCCTCGACGCCGGTTTCGACATGCCGCCGCTGATGCTGTCGCCCGACGAGATCGAGGCCGTGCTCGTCGGCATGCGCTGGCTCTCGGAGCGCGCCGACCCGGTGCTGGCGCGTGCCGCCGAGGATGTCGTCAGCAAGGTCGCGGCCGTGCTGCCGCAGCATCTCAGGCCAATCCTGCTCGACGGCGCGCTGTTCGCGCCGGTCTATGGCTCCGACAAGCCGATCGATCTCGTCGACGTTGCGGCCGTGCGCGCCTCGATCCGTCAGGGCCGCAAGCTGCAATTGCAGTATCGCGACGAGGCGGGCCGCGAGTCGCAGCGCATGGTCTGGCCGATCGGCATGACCTTTCATGACCGCGTCCGCATCGTCATCGCGTGGTGCGAGCTCAGGCAGGCCTTCCGGCATTTCCGCACCGACCGCATCACCGACCTCGTCGTTCGCGAGGAGCGCTATCCGGCCAGGCGCGCCGAATTGCTCAAGCGCTGGCAGGCGGAGGAAGAGGAATCGCGTGCCCGCTACGAGGCTGATCGCGAGGCCTATGGCCGCACGAGGGACCCGTCGACCAGCGCGACGCGGCCCGAAGCCAGCTCCGCCAGCGCAGCCGGATAGAGCAGGTGCTCCTGCGCCAATACGCGCTGCGCCAGCGCCTCCTCGTCGTCGCCGGGCAGCACCGGCACCCTGGCCTGAGCGATCACCGGGCCGGCGTCGAGCTCGGGCACAACGAAATGCACGCTGCAGCCATGCTCGGAGACCCCGGCCTCCAGCGCCTGGCGATGGGTGTGCGTGCCCTTGAACAGCGGCAGCAACGAGGGATGGATGTTGATCATCCGCCCTTCCCAGCGCCGCACGAACCAGGGCGTCATGATCCGCATGAAGCCGGCGAGCGCGATCAGCTCGATCTGGTTGATCCGCAACACCTCGTCCATCGCCCGCTCGAAGGCCTCGCGGTCCTTGTTGAAGGCGCGGTGATCGACGGCGGCCGTGGCTATGCCCATCGTCTTCGCGCGTTCGAGGCCGCCAGCATCCGGCTTGTTTGACAGAACGAGGGCGATCTCAGCGGGGAAATCGGCCGCCTGCGTGGCCTGCGCCAGCGTGACCATGTTCGAGCCGCGCCCCGAGATCAGGATCGCGGTGCGCTTGCGTGGCGTGCTCACAGCGCGAGCTTGCCGAGATAGGCGACCTGCTCCTGCCCGTCGCCGACCGGCACGACCTCGCCGAGCCTGACCGGCGCCTCGCCGGCGGCGGTCAGCGCGGCCTCGACTTCGTCGGCCTTGGCGGCATCTGCCGCGACGATCATGCCGATGCCACAGTTGAAGGTGCGCAGCATCTCGCGCTCGGCGACGCCGCCAATTTGCGCGAGCCAGCCGAAGATCGGCGGCACTGGGATCGCCGCGAGGTCGAGCGCGACACCGAGCCCGTTTGGCAGCACGCGCGGGATGTTGTCGGGGAAGCCGCCGCCGGTGATGTGCGCGAGCGCCTTGATGCCGTCGGTCGCTTTCAGCGCTGCGAGCAGCGGCTTCACATAGATCCGCGTCGGCGTCAGCAGCGCCTGCGCCATCGTCCGGCCTGGCGCGAACGGAGCATCGTCATCCCAGCCGAGGCCCGACAGCGCCACGATGCGCCGGACCAGCGAATAGCCGTTCGAGTGCACGCCGGAGGAAGGCAGGCCGAAGACGATGTCGCCCGGCTCCAAATCGGCGCGCGGCAGGAGGGTACCGCGTTCCGCTGCGCCGACCGCGAAGCCGGCGAGATCATAATCCTTCTCAGCATACATGCCGGGCATCTCGGCGGTCTCGCCGCCGATCAGCGCGCAGCCGGCCTGGCGACAGCCATCGGCGATGCCGCGCACGATCTCGACGCCGACCTTCGGGTCGAGCTTGCCGGTCGCGTAGTAGTCGAGGAAGAGCAGCGGCTCGGCGCCCTGCACGACGAGGTCGTTGACGCACATCGCGACGAGATCGATGCCGATCGTGGAATGCAGCCCGCTCTCGATCGCGATCTTGACCTTGGTGCCGACGCCGTCATTGGCCGCGACCAAGATCGGGTCGGTGAAACCAGCGGCCTTGAGGTCGAACAGCCCGCCGAACCCGCCGATCTCGGCATCGGCGCCCGGCCGGCGCGTGGCGCGCACCAGCGGCTTGATCTCGTCGACCATGGCGTTGCCGGCGTCGATGTCGACACCGGCCTGCGCATAGGTCAGTCCGTTCGCGCCGGGTCTGGTCATGGATCTCGTGGCCTCGTGCTGCTTGCGCGAGCGATAGGGAACCGGGGCACGGCTTGCAAGCGGGCAGGGCGCATTCGCGCTTGCCGATCCACCACTTGCGGCTCTAGCGTCCGCTTCCCGCCGGCGCGAAACCGCATTGCATGACGATTCCCAATTTCATCACCATCGGCCGGCTGATCCTGGTGCCGCTGGTGATCGTCATGATCGTCAACCAGCGCTGGCAGGCGGCCTTCATCATCTTCGTCGTGGCCGGCATCTCCGACGCCGTCGACGGCTTCATCGCCAAGCGCTTCGGCATGGCGAGCGAGCTCGGCGCCTATCTCGATCCGGTCGCCGACAAGGCGCTGATCGTCTCGATCTACATCACGTTGGCCATGATCGGCGCGATCCCGTCCTGGCTCGTCATTCTCGTCGTCTCGCGCGACATCATGATCGTCTCGGCGGTGATCCTGTCCTGGGTGATGGAGAACCCGGTCGAAATCTCGCCCTTCATCGTCAGCAAGCTCAACACCGCAGCCCAGATCGTCTTCGCCGCGGTCATGCTGGGATCGGGCGCCTTCGGGCTCGATCCGGGCCGGGCGGTCGAGGTCGGCCAGCTCGTGGTGGCGGTGTTGACGGTCGCTTCGATGACCGCCTATCTGGCCTTCTGGCTGCGTCACATGGCGGCGTGAGCGTCCAAGACCACCATCCTGCGGCGCGGGTCTTGGAACCATTGCCCTTCGCGCCCATTTCCGAAATGCAACCTGCTGCGGCCGACGAGACCGGATCCGATGACACTGCAACGCCAAATCGGCTTCTGGCTGGTCTCGCTCGTCGTCTTCGTACTGCTGCTCGTGCTGTTGCGCGACATCCTGCTGCCCTTCGTCGCCGCGCTGGCTTTGGCCTATCTGCTCGATCCACTCGCCGATCGCCTCGAACGCGCCGGCATGAGCCGGCTGGCGGCGACGATTGTCATCCTCGTGGTCTTCCTGCTCGTTTTCGTGCTGGCGCTGGTGCTGCTCGTGCCGCTGCTCGGCCAGCAGCTCGCAGGGCTGGTCGACAGGCTGCCCTCGGACGCCGCCAAGCTGCAATCGCTCGTCATGGAGCGCGGCGCGCCCTGGCTGGAGAAGCTCGGCGGCGCCAAGCTCGCGACGGAGGCGCAAAGCTCGCTCGGCAATCTCGTCGGCGAGGGCACGAAATGGGCCGGCAGCGTGCTGCAATCGCTCTGGACCGGCGGCACCGCGATCATCGGCGTGTTCTCGCTTCTCGTCCTGACGCCGGTGATCGCCTTCTATTTGCTGGTCGACTGGGACCGCATGGTCGCGACCGTCGATGGCTGGCTCCCGCTCGATCATCGCGACACGATTCGGCAACTTCTGCATGAGATGGACGTCGCCATAGCCGGCTTCCTGCGCGGCCAGGCTCTGGTCTGTCTGCTGCTCGGCGGCTTCTATGCGGTGGGCTTGAGCATCCTCGGCGTCAATTTCGGCGCGCTGATCGGCATCATCTCGGGCTTTCTGTCGTTTATTCCTTATGTCGGCTCGTTGACCGGGCTCGTGCTTTCGGTCGGCGTCGCCATCGTCCAGTTCTGGCCGGACTGGACCTGGCCGCTGGCGACGCTCGGCGTCTTTGCCGCCGGCCAGTTTCTGGAGGGCAACATCTTCCAGCCGAAATTCGTCGGCGATTCGATCGGCGTGCACCCGGTCTGGCTGATGTTCGCGCTGCTCGCCTTCGGTACGCTGTTCGGCTTCGTCGGCCTGCTGATCGCTGTGCCGATGGCGGCGGTGATCGGTGTGCTGTGTCGTTTCGCGCTGAGGCAATATCTCGCCAGCAACATCTACCATGGCGGCGACAGGATGAAGGCTGCAGTCGTCAGGGCGCGCATCGAGGCCGATAGCTGAGCGCGATGTCGGAGCCGCCCGTCCGCCCGCGCCAGCTCGCCTTCGACTTGCCGGTCGACAGCCGCCACGGTATCGAGGACTTCCTGATCGGCCCATCGAACGACCAGGCCTATGGCCTGATCGAGGCTTGGCCGGCCTGGCCGGAGGCCTGGCTGCGGCTGGTCGGGCCGGAAGGCGCCGGCAAGACCCATCTCGCCGCGATCTGGGGACAGCGCGCCCATGCTTGGACCGTCGCCGCGAAGGACATCGCCGAAGACGGCGTGCCGCATCTGGTCTCCGCCAAGGCCCTTGTGGTCGAGGATTGCGACGCCGGGCCGATCGACGAGGCGGCGCTTTTTCACCTGATGAACGCGATGAAGGCCAAGGGCGGCCACCTGCTGCTGACCGCGCGGGCCGAGCCCGACCGCTGGGGCCTTCAGGTCAGGGACCTGCTCTCGCGGCTGCGGCTCGCTCCGCAGGCGACGATTTCAGCCCCCGACGACGCGCTGCTGCGCGCCGTGTTGGTCAAGCTCTTCATCGACCGACAGCTCGTCGTCGACACCGGCATCATCGAGATGCTGGCGCTGCGCATGGAGCGCTCCTTCGCCGCGGCGCGGACGCTGGTCGATGCGCTCGACAAGCTCTCGCTCGAGCGCGGCCGGCGCGTCACCCGCCCCTTGGCGACCGAGGCGCTGGCGGGGCTCTTCCCGGACGAGTGATCAGCCGCGCGACGGCCCCACCGCCGGCTGCGCGACGAGACGCGCATGCATCGCCTCGGTCAGCAGGTCATGGGCGCGGGTGACGATGGCGTCGAGCGAGGGCGTGCGGGCGAACATCGCGACGGCCGTCTCGGTCAGCTCCTCGCGGCTCGGCAGGACCGGGAATGCGGGCAAGGCCGGCAGATGCAGCTGGGCGAGTGCGTCATGCGCCTGCTGCTGCATCTCGGCCAGGCGATCGCCGGCGCGATGCTGGAGGTCGGCCAGCGCGGCGCGCAGATCGGCCACGGTCATCGTCGGCAGATGCAGGTCCGACAGGCTCGGCGTCGCGGCATAGGCCTCCCAGAACGCGGTCATGGCCCGCTCCAGCGGCACGGACGCCGCCAGCCGTTCGGCCGAGCGCTCGATCACGCGCGGCGGCAGGGCCTGCGAGCGCGCCACGACCGCCTCCGGCGGCGCCTTCAGGTCCCAGACCAGCCCGAGCTTGGAGAGCCCGAGGATGATGTAATAGGTCGGGTCCCACTGCCACCAGCGGAAGCCCTGGCGGACGCTGTACTGATAGGCGTGGTGGTTGTTGTGCCAGCCTTCGCCCATGGTGATGATCGCCAGCCACCAGTTGTTGCGGCTCTCGTCGCCGGTGACATAGTCCTTGTCGCCATGCACATGGGCGAGAGAATTGATGCAGAAGGTGCCGTGATAGACGCAGACCGTCGACCAGAAGAAGCCGACGAACAGGCCGGGCCAGCCATCGATCGCGAAGCAGGCCAGCGCCAGCAGCACGGCGGGCGCGACGTCGAAGCGGTGCAGCCAGTTGAGCTCGGGGAACTTCGTCAGGTCGGAGATGGTCGACGCATCGAACCGGTCATGGTTCCTGGCGAAGATCCAGCCGACATGCGAATAGGCGAAGGAGGTCTGCACCGGCGAATGCACGTCGTGCTCGGTGTCGGCGAAACGGTGATGATGGCGGTGCTTCGAGGCCCACCACAGCACGCTCTTCTGCGCCGTCGACTGCGCCAGCAGCGCGAGCAGGAACTGCCCGACCCGGCTTGTCTTGTAGGAGCGGTGCGAGAAATAGCGGTGATAGCCGGCCGTCACCGCGAACATCCGCAGCCAGTACAGCGAGATCGCCAGCACGACCGAGGTCAGCGTCACCCCGCTCCAGATCGCGCCGAAGCAGGCGAGGTGGGCGAGCACGAAGGGGATCGCCGACGGATAGACGATGTCGCCTTCGTCGTGAGGTGTCGAAGCGGTCAAAAGAGCCTCTCTCGGATGATCCGCGGCATGTCGCGCGAGTCGATTGTGCGGTCTCTCCGCACATGACAGGAGCGATGCATCCAACGCAAGGGCGCTCCTCGTCGCAGGCGGATTGGTTACAACTAGAACCTTTCGAAGCCATCGCAGTTTGACGCGTTTGGCGCTCGCGTCATGGAACCGTCACGCTAGAATGGCTTCAAGACGGCGAGGGAGACCGGCGTGTCGACTGTAGCGAGCGGAACCAAGGCCAAGCGCATGGATATCGAGCCGACGGAGCTGAAGGTGGCCGAGGCCATGCCGGTGGAGGCCGCGCATTCGCTTCGGCATTTGCCGTCGCGCTTCATGAATCGCGAACTGTCCTGGCTGCAGTTCAACCGCCGCGTCATGGAGGAGGCGTCCAACCGCAACCATCCGCTGCTCGAACAGCTCCGCTTTCTGTCGATCTCGGCCAATAATCTCGACGAGTTCTTCATGGTGCGCGTCTCCGGCCTGCGCGAGCAGCTCAAAGCCGGCGTGGTGACGAAGAGCCAGGACGGGTTGACTCCGGCGGAGCAGTTGTGGGCGCTGGGCACCGCGGTGACGGCCTTGACCGACGACCAGCAGGCGCGCTGGGTCGAGCTGCAGAGCGAGCTCGCTGGCAACCGCATCCACATCATCGATCCGAAATCGGTGGGCAAGCCGGACAAGATCTGGCTGGAGGACTATTTCCTCCACTACGTTTTCCCGGTGCTGACGCCGCTCGCGATCGACCCGGCGCATCCGTTCCCCTTCATCCCCAATCTCGGCTTTACTATCGCGCTCGCGCTGGAGCGCAAGAGCGACGGCCGCCAGCTCGACGCGCTGATCCGCGTGCCGATCAAGATCGACCGCTTCATCGAATTGCCAGACCTTACCCGCGAGGGTATCCACCGCTTCATCACGCTGGAAGACGCGGTCTCGCTCTTCATCGGCAAGCTTTTTCCCGGCTATGAGGTCAAGGGCACCGGCTCGTTCCGCATCATCCGCGACTCCGATCTCGACATCGAGGAGGAGGCCGAGGATCTGGTGCGCGTCTTCGAGACGATGCTGAAGCAGCGCCGCCTCGGCGTGGTGATCCGGCTGGAGATCAGCCACGGCATGCCGGCCCATCTGCGCAAGCTGATCGTGCGCGAGCTCAGGGTCGACGAGGACGAGGTCGTCGAGATCGACGGCATGATCGGGCTGAACGAGCTCTCGCAGCTCGTCGGCGTCGACCGACCAGATCTCAAGTTCAAGCCCTACAATGCTCGCTTCCCGGAGCGCATCCGCGAGCATGGCGGCGACTGCTTCGCAGCGATCCGCCAGAAGGACCTGATCGTCCACCATCCCTATGAGAGCTTCGACGTCGTCGTGCAGTTCCTGCAGCAGGCGGCGCGCGACCCGTCCGTCGTCGCGATCAAGCAGACGCTCTACCGGACCTCCGCCAACTCGCCGATCGTCAAGGCGCTGACGGAGGCTGCCGAGGCCGGCAAGTCGGTGACGGCGCTGGTCGAGCTCAAGGCCCGCTTCGACGAGGAGGCGAATATCCGCTGGGCCAAGGAGATGGAGCGCGCCGGCGTTCAGGTCGTCTACGGCTTCATCGAGCTCAAGACCCACGCCAAGCTCTCGCTGGTCGTACGGCGCGAGGCCGGCCAGCTCGTGACCTACTGCCATATCGCCACCGGCAACTACCATCCGATCACGGCGCGCATCTACACCGACGTCTCTTTCTTCACCGCCGATCCGGTGATGTCGCAGGACGTGGCGCGCATCTTCAACTTCATCACCGGCTATGCCGAGCCGGCCGAACTCGAAAAGATGGCGGTCTCGCCGGTCGGCCTGAAGCAGCGCCTGCTCGCAGACATCGCCGAGGAGGTCGCCCATGTGAAGGCCGGCCGCAAGGGCGCGATCTGGGGCAAGTGCAACTCGCTGGTCGATCCCGAGATCATCGACGCGCTCTATGATGCGAGCCAGGCCGGCGTCGAGGTCGATTTCGTCGTCCGCGGCATCTGCTGCCTGCGGCCGGGCGTGCCCGGGCTGTCGGAGAACATCCGGGTCAAATCGATCATCGGCCGCTTCCTCGAGCACACCCGGATCTACGCCTTCGGGGCGGGCGAGGGGCTGCCTTCGGCCAAGGCCAAGCTCTATATCTCCTCGGCCGACCTGATGCCGCGCAACCTCGACCGCAGGGTCGAGGCGCTGACGCCGATCCTCAACGCGACGGTCCATCAGCAACTGCTCGAACAGATCATGCTGGCGAACTTCATCGACAACGAACAGAGCTGGACGATCTTGCCCGACGGGGGCTCAGCCCGCATTGTCCCGGCCGAAGGCGACGAATCGTTCAACGCCCATAAATATTTCATGACGAATCCGAGTCTGTCCGGACGTGGCAAATCCCTCTCCAATTCCAGCCCGCGCAGCCTTTCCAGGCGGGCCCGCAAGAAGGCCTGAGTCGCTGGCCGCCTCCGGCCGGCTGGCGCTGCGTGACTCGATCGCGATCATCGACATCGGCTCCAACTCGGTCCGGCTCGTCGTCTACGAGATGCTGGCGCGCGCGCCGGCGCAGGTCTTCAACGAGAAGGAGATGGCAGGCCTCGGCCGTGGCGTCGCCACCACCGGTCGGCTCTCCGACGACGCCATCGCCAAGGCGCTGGCGGCGCTCACGCGCTTCCGCATCCTGTGCGAAGCGATGCATGTCGGTGAGATCCGCGTCATCGCCACGGCCGCTGCGCGCGAGGCCGCCAATGGTCCTGATTTCCTGAGCAAGGCCGAGCAGGCGATCGGCCAGCCGATCGAGCTGATCTCCGGCGGCCGCGAGGCGTTCCTGTCCGGACTCGGCGTGATCTCCGGCTTCGCCGAACCTCTGGGCGTCGTCGGCGACATGGGCGGCGGTTCGCTCGAACTCGTGGCGGTCGAAGGGCATCGGGTCGGAGAGGGGATCAGCCTGCCGCTCGGCGGTCTCGCCCTGATGGATCGCTCCAAGGGCTCGCTGAAGACCGCCGAGAAGATCATCCGCGACGAGCTCGACCATCATCCGCAGCTCGCGGCGATGCGCAACCGGGACTTCTTCGCGGTAGGTGGCACCTGGCGCGCGCTCGCCACCCTGCATCAGCGCCAGGCCGGCTACCCGCTGAACGTGATGCACGGCTACACCGTGCCGTCGCGCGACGTTGCCGATTTCGCGAAGCTGGTCGAGCGCGCCGATTCATCCGTGCTCGACGCGATCGAGGCGGTCTCTTCCGGACGGCGCCCGCTGCTTGCCTATGGCGCGCTGCTGCTCGACCAGATCATCAAGCGCGGGCGGCCGCGCGCGGTGGTGATTTCGGCCAGCGGCGTGCGTGAGGGTCTGCTGCTCGACATGCTGCCGGAGGGCGAACGCCGGGTCGATCCGCTGCTGCGCGGCGCCCAGGACTACAACCAGTTGCGCGCCCGCGATCCGCGCCATGCCGCCGATCTGATCGCCTGGGTGCGCGCGCTCGTCGCGAGCACCGGCCTGCCCGACGACGGTGCGGGCGTCAGGTTGGAACAGGCCGCCTGCCTGCTGTCGGATATCGGCTGGCGCGCCCATCCCGACTATCGCGGCGAGCAGAGCCTGAACGTGATCGCACATGCCGCCTTCAGCGGCGTCGACCATGCCGGTCGCGCCTTCCTGGCGCTTTCGGTGTTCCACCGCTATGCGGGGGCCAAGAGCGACAGTCCGATGGCCGAGGGCCTGCGGCGCCTGCTAACGCCGCGCCTGCTGGAGCGGGCCCAGCTCCTCGCCAGTGTCTTCCGGGTCGCATATCTGATCTCGGCCGGCATGTCCGACATCCTGTCTCGCACCAGCCTGACCTGCGTTGACCGCCGCCTCGTGCTGCGCCTGACCGGCGAACTGCACGGCCTGTCGAGCGAGCGCGTCAACGGCCGGCTGAAGCAGCTCGCCAAACTGCTCGGCCGGGAGCCGGAGATCAGGCTGGACTGAAGGCTCAGCCGACGGCGACGCGTCCGCGGACGATCCGAAGACCGAGTTCGCCGCCTTTCAGCGCCAGGGCCTTCTCGCCGAAGACGTCGCGCCGCCAGCCCTTGAGCGCCGGGATATCGGCCTCGTCGTCGCTGGCGATCGCCTCGAGGTCGTCGGAGGAGGCGATGATCTTGGGCGCGACGCGCTCGGCGTCCGCCACCGCCTTGAGCAGGACTTTCAGCAGATCGAGCACGGCGCCGTTGCCGCCGCGTCCGCGCTCGCGCTCCAGCCGGGGCAGGGCCTTCGGGTCCAGCGCCATGCCGCGTTCGATCGCTGCCAGAACCTCGGCCCCGGAGCGCGAGCGCTCGAAGCCGTTCGGGACCGAGCGCAACTCCGCCAGCGCCTCGACCGAACGCGGGGCGCGCTGGACGATGTCCATCAGCGCATCGTCCTTGAGCACGCGCTGGCGCGGCACGTCGCGGGTCTGCGCCTCGCGCTCGCGCCAGGCCGCGATCTCCATCAGCAGAGCCAGCTCCTTGGGCTTGCGGATGCGGCCCTTGAGCCGAAGCCAGGCGTTCTCCGGCTTGACCTCGTAGGTCGCGGGCGAGTTCAGCACCGCCATCTCCTCGGCGACCCAGGCTTCGCGGCCGGTGGCCTCGAGATCGGCCTTCAGAGCGAGATAGATCGCGCGCAGATGCGTCACGTCGGCCTCGGCATAGATGAGCTGCGCTTCGTTGAGCGGCCGGCGCGACCAATCGGTGAAGCGCGACGACTTGTCGATCCGCGCCTTGGCAAGGTCGTTGGCGAGCTGCTCGTAGCCGACCGAGTCGCCATAGCCGCAGACCATCGCGGCGACCTGCGTGTCGAACAGCGGCGTCGGCAGCATCCGCCCGAGCATCCAGACGATCTCGAGGTCCTGCCGCGCTGCATGGAAGACCTTGACCACCGCCTCGTTCGCCATCAGCCCGAAGAACGGCATCAGGTCCAGATCGGGCGAGAGCGGATCGACCAGCACGGCCTCGTCCGGCGAGGCGAGCTGGATCAGGCAGAGCTTCGGATAATAGGTCGTCTCCCGCAGGAACTCGGTGTCGACGGTGACGAAGGGGTGCCGGGCGAGGCGGTCGCAGGCGTCGGCCAGCGCGGCGGTCGTGGTGATCAGGCTCATGAGCGGGGCTCATAGCAGACTGGGCATCGCCATGTCCCGGCCGTTCTTGACAATCCGGCTGCCTGAGTGTGCTTACGCGAAAAGCTTTGAGGTCGGCCGCGCGCCGGCCCGCTATGCATTGCCGAAAGATCAGACCCGTGACCCTGCACCGCTACCGTTCCCACACCTGCGGCGCGCTCCGCGAGAGCGACATCGGCCAGGCCGTGCGCCTTTCCGGCTGGTGCCACCGCATCCGCGACCATGGCGGGGTGCTGTTCATCGACCTGCGCGACCATTACGGCATGACCCAGGTCGTGATCGATCCGGATTCGCCGGCCTTCTCCGATGCCGAGACGCTGCGCTCGGAATGGGTCGTGCGCATCGACGGCAAGGTCAAGGCGCGCCTCGCCGGGTACGAGAGCGCCAATCTCGCGACCGGCGCGATCGAGGTCTTCGCGACCGGCATCGAGGTGCTCGGGCCTTCGGCCGAGCTGCCCCTGCCGGTCTTCGGCGATCTCGAATATCCCGAGGACACGCGGCTGAAATATCGTTTCCTCGACCTGCGCCGCGAGAAGCTGCACGCCAACATCATGCTGCGCGGCAAGGTGATCGACTCGATCCGCACCCGGATGAAGAACTCCGGCTTCAACGAGTTCCAGACGCCGATCCTGACGGCGTCCTCGCCTGAGGGAGCGCGCGACTTCCTGGTGCCGAGCCGCCTGCATCCCGGCAAGTTCTATGCACTGCCGCAGGCGCCGCAGCAGTACAAGCAGCTCCTGATGATGGCCGGCTTCGACCGCTATTTCCAGATCGCGCCCTGCTTCCGCGACGAGGACCCGCGCGCCGACCGTCTGCCGGGTGAGTTCTACCAGCTCGACGTCGAGATGAGCTTCGTCGAGCAGGACGACGTCTTCGCCGCGATGGAGCCGGTGATCGCCGGCGTCTTCGAGGAATTCGGCGGCGGCAAGTCGGTGACGAAATCTTGGCCGCGCATCCCCTACGCCGAGTCGATCCGCAAATACGGCTCGGACAAGCCGGACTTGCGTAACCCGCTGGTGATGCAGGACGTCTCCGAGCATTTCCGCGGCTCGGCCTTCAAAGTCTTCGCCCGCATCCTCGAAGATGAGAAGAACCGTGTCTGGGCGATCCCCGCGCCGAAGGGCGGCAGCCGCGCCTTCTGCGACCGGATGAATTCCTGGGCGCAGGGCGAGGGCCAGCCGGGCTTGGGCTACCTGATGATCAAGGATGACGGCGAGGGGCAGGGGCCAATCGCCAACAACATCGGTCCCGAGCGGGTCACGTCGATCGTCGCCCAGATGGGCCTCGGCGGCGGCGATGCCTGCTTCTTTGCGGCCGGCAACCCGGACAAGTTCGACAAATTCGCCGGTGCCGCCCGCAACAAGGTCGGCTCTGAGCTCGGCCTCATCGACGAGAACGCCTATGCCTTCGCTTGGATCGTCGACTTCCCGATGTACGAATATGACGAAGACGAAAAGCGGCTCGACTTCTCGCACAACCCGTTCTCGATGCCGCAGGGCGGGCTGGACTCGCTGAAGAACGACGATCCGCTGACGATCAAGGCGTTCCAGTACGACATCGCCTGCAACGGTTACGAACTCGCCTCGGGCGGCATCCGCAACCATCGCCCCGAAGCGATGGTGAAAGCGTTCGAGCTCGCCGGCTACAGCGAGGAGACGGTGATCGAGCGCTTCGGCGGAATGTACCGCGCCTTCCAGTACGGCGCGCCGCCCCATGGCGGCATGGCGGCCGGCATCGACCGCATCATCATGCTGTTGGCGGGCGCGACGAACCTGCGCGAGGTCGCGCTGTTCCCGATGAACCAGCAGGCGGTCGACCTCCTGATGGGCGCGCCTTCGGAAGCCTCGCCCAAGCAGCTCCGCGAGGCGCATCTGCGCGTCAACGTCACCGACAAGGCCGGTTGATCCACCATGCCGTTCACATCCACGGCGCGACTGCTCGCGCTCGCCGGTCTCACCATGCTGCCGCTCGCCGGCTGCGTTTCGGCCAATCCCGTGGCCGGGAGGGCGGCGGAGTTCGCTTCGATGGTGTCGCGCGCCATCGCCTGCCGCGCCGGCAGCCCGCGCGCCAACACGCTGGAACGCTTTCTCGCGGCCGAGAAGGCGCGCGGCGCGAGCGACGAGCAACTCGCATCGGCGCGCTCGACCTATGTCACCGTCTCGGAGGCCGAGACGATCAACCAGGGTATCCGGCCGCAGGCCTGCGGCCCGGAGGAGCGCGCCGCGCTGCGCGAGAAGATGACGCGCGTTCGCGCCGGCGATTTCGACGGGCTCTGAGGCGCCTTTGCGGTGGCAGCCCGTTTCGCGCTCTGGCTGGCGGTGCTGCCACTGACCGGCCTCGCCGCCTGTACCACGCTCGCGCCGATCCCGGGCACGCCGGAATATGCGGCGGCCCAGGTCTCGCGCGGCTATGATTGCGGCCTGCGGGTCGACCGTGCCGGCGTGCTCGCCAAGCTGCCGCGCGAGGAACGCCCGCGCTTCCTTGCGGCCTCCAGCGGTTTTGCCGTGAGAGCCTACAAGGCGCCGCGTTCCTGCGATGCCGGCGAGCGCATGCGCGTTCAGCAGGAACTCTCCACCCTCGTCAGACGCTAGGATTTCGCTTGCCTCCGGCACGGGATCGCGGCCAAAAGGCGGCCATGTCGCTTGGAGACGCCGTCACCGCGATCGTGGTCGCCCACGACAGCGCGCAGGTCCTGCCGGCCTGCTTGACGGCGTTGGCGGCGGAAGGAGTGCCGGCGGTCGTGGTCGACAACGCCAGTCGCGATGAGACCCGCACGATCGCCGCTGCACATGGCGCGACCGTGGTCGCCAATCCAGCCAACCAGGGCTATGGCCGCGCCAATAATCGCGGCGTCGCCGCCTGCGCCACGCCCTATGCGCTGATCGTCAACCCCGACCTCGAACTGGGGCAGGGCGCGGCTGCGGCCTTACTCGCCGCCGCGGCGCGCTATCCCGATGCCGGCCTGCTCGCTCCGCGCATCGTCGAGCCGTCGGGCCGCATCTTCCTGCAGCCGCGCTCGCTGCTCTCGCCGGCCCATCTCAACGTAGCGCGTGCGATCGCCGTGCCCGAGGGCGATGCCTGCCTGCCGTTCCTGTCCGGCGCCTGCCTGCTCGTGCGCCGCGACATCTTCCTCGCGCTCGGCGGGTTCGACCCCAATATTTTCCTGTTCTACGAGGACGACGATCTCTGCAGGCGCATGCGCGACGCCGGCCATGCACTCGTCCATGTCCATGACGCTCAGGTCCGCCATGGCCGCGGCCGCTCGAGCGAGTCGAGCCTCGCCCGGCGCTTCACCGCGCGCTGGCATCTCGCCTGGTCGGAAGCCTATGTCGCGCGGAAGTACGGGCTGGCCGAACCCGGCTTCGGCGGAATCGTCAGAAATGGCGCCAAATCAATAGGATATGCCACTTTCCTGAATCTGCGGAAGGCCGCTGCCCATGCCGGCTCGGCCGCAGGCGCGCTGGCCTGGCGGCGTGGCGAGACGGCTCTGACCCGGCAGGGTCTCGAGGCGCTGCGATGATCGGCGTGCGGAGCGTCAGCGTAGGCGCGGCGATGGCTGGCAAGAGCAATAATTTCGGCGGCTTGCGTCTCCTGTTGGCGCTCGCCGTCGTCGTCTCGCATGCTTTCAGCGTCGCGACCGGGCGGGTCGAGGACGAGCCGCTCAGCCATCTCACCGGCTTCACGCTTGGTGAGCACGCGGTCAACGGCTTCTTCGCCGTCTCCGGCTTCCTGGTGACATTGAGGTATCAGCGCCGCGGCTGGCGCGACTATCTCGTCGCCCGCACCCTGCGGATCGCGCCCGGCCTGATCGCGGCGACGCTGGTCGTCTCGCTCCTGCTCGGCGCGGCGATGACCCGGCTCACCATCCCGGCCTATCTCGCGGATGCGCAGCTCTGGCGCTTCGTCACCGGCACGCTGACGACCTTCAAGAGCGCTGCGGCCCTGCCGGGCGTCTTCGACCGCAATCCGCTGCCCTTCCCGATGGGCACGGTCTGGACCCTGAAATACGAAAGCCTGTGCTATCTCGGCGTGCTGATCGCGGGTCTGGTCGGGCTGCTGGCGCGACGCAACCTCGTGCTCGTCGTCTGGGCAGCCCTCGTCCTCGCCGTCATCCTGCGCGAGATCGTCGCGCCCGATGGCGCGAAGGGGGTCGAGACGGCGCTGCGCCTGCCGCTGATCTTCCTCACCGGCGGCTTGATCTATCTCTGGCGCGAGCGAGTGCCGCTGTCGCTGCTCGGGCTCGGGCTCGGCCTGATCTTGACCGCGGCGCTGGCCTCGACCTCGCTCTACAAGGCGGCGCTCTTCCTCGTGACGGCCTGGGGCGTGCTGGTGCTCGCGCTGCATCCAGCCCTGACGCGCAACGGCTTCGAGCCCGCCGCCGATCTGTCATACGGCGTCTATCTCTATGGCTGGCCGGCGCAGCAACTGCTCTACGCCCTTTTCCCGACGCTCGGCGCCGCTGTATTGCTCGCTCCGGCGCTCGGGCTGACGCTCGCGGTCGCGGCGCTGTCCTGGCATCTGGTCGAGAGGCCGGCGCTCGATCTCAAGCGCCGGTTGCTGCGCACATCATAGACCCTAGAGATGCAAATCGTGCAGCGGCGTCGTCACGATCCGCTTGATCTCACGGAGTTGACGGAGGACGAGCCTGGCTTTGCGCGAGAAGTGATTGGTCGCGGCAAGCAGTTCAGCTTCGCGGGCCGCGAAGGCCGCCAGACCCCGTTGCTCGGGAATGATGCTCGCCACTTGTTCGTCGGGACCGCCGGCAGCGGCAGCCGGCTTCTGCATGACGGCGCTGGAATCGCGCCATTGCACGCCCTTGCGGTAGGCCGGTACCCATTGCACCTGCGCCTCCAGCAGAGTTAGTCCGGAATACCGCGCCAGAGCCGGGAAGGCATCGTCGTAGAAGCGCCAGCAATCGACCGGGAAGCGATGTCGCGGCCCTCCGCCCGGCGAGGTGATGAAGGCGAGCCCCAGCGGCTTCAAGACCCGCTTGATCTCCATGATGGTCAGCCAGAAGAACTCGGCATGTTCGAAAACTTCGGAACAGGTCACGACGTCGATGGAGCCGGTCGCAATTTCGGACCACCGATAGGGATCGACCACCACGATGTCGACATTGCGCCCGGGCTCGATGTCCATGCCGAGAAGCGCCCAGTATGGATTCGTCATCACGTCGCGATTGGACAGGCTCTGGCCATCGACGATCGCGGAACCGACATCCAGGACGGTCAGCGGATCAGCCTCGACCGATGCCAGATAGGCCCGACGAAACACGCGGGCCTTGTCCTGAGCGGATTGATGCATGGAGACCCGACGCAGGAGGGCGATCGCCCACCGGGCCTGCTTACTCTCAAGCGCCTTTGTTTCTGAATGGTATCTGAACGTCAGGTGATTTCGACGCTAGGCGTCCGTCGCGCTTGCAGCGGAATCAAACGCCTCGAGCCGATCGGACATCAGCAGCGGAATGGCGCGCCGGATCTCGGCCTCGGACCTGTCCCACCAGCGCGATGCCAACAGGGTCGCAATCTCCTCCTCGGAGAAGCGCATGCGTGCCAGCCGCGCCGGATTGCCCGCGACGATCGCATAGGGCGGCACATCGCGCGTCACCACGGCCCGCGCGGCCACGACCGCACCGTGGCCGATCGTGACGCCCGACATCACCATGCATTGCGAACCGAGCCAGACGTCGTGGCCGATCAGCACGTCGCCGCGGCTGGTGTCGCTGCCTGTGATGCCCGCGGCCTCCGGCCAGAGCCCGGGCAGGGCCGGGAAGGGGTAGCTCGTCGCCCAATCGAGTCGGTGGTTGCCGCCGAGCAGGATCTCGACGCCGTCGGCGATCGAGCCGAAGCGCCCGATCCGCAGCCGCTGGCCGCTCTCGGCGAAGCGAACCTTGGGACGGCCATAGGTGTAGGCGCCGACCGCGATCTGGCCCGGCCGCTTCGCGATCAGATGCGCCAGATGCAGCCGCGTCTGGTTGTCGGGATTGACGCGGCGCTTGAGCCAGCCGCGTGCGGTCGCCGGCAGGCCAGACCACCAGGCCGCGAGGCGGCCCGGCCTCCAGTCCTCGTCCTCCGGCGCGAGCGCGCCGGCCGGCTCACTCGGCATTGGCCTTGATGTCGATCTTGTCGAAGATCTCGGTCGGGTCGGTCAGGGTGATGACGTCGGCGAGGCCGAGCCCGCCTGCGGATTTGGCGGTCGCGGAGACGCTCAGCGTGCCGGGCTTGGCGACGAAGCGCGAGATCGCCGCCGTCAGCGCCTTGGCGCCTTCAGAGGGGCCCAGGATCGCCGAAAGGCCGAGATTGGCCATCATCGCATATTGCTGGCGCATCTCCTCGGGCTTGCGCTTGGCCTTGCGTGCCTCGTTCTCGAGCAGCTTCTCGAACAGGCCGAGATTCTGCAGCTTGGCCTCGACGCTGCGTGCGGTCGCGCCCAGCGCTGCGACCTGCGCCAGCGCCATGTCGCTGGCGAACAGGTCCTTGGTGACGTTGCCGAGCGTGCCCTTCGCATCGAAGCGCGCCATGCCGGCACCGCCGAGCGACAGCGCCTTGATGCCGATCTCGCTCTTGGCCGCGTCCCAGGCGAGGTCGAGCTTCCCGGAGAGATCGAGGTTGCGATAGCCCATGGCGAGCAGGTCGCGCGCCGTCGGGTTGCCGGGCGTCTCGACGACGGGTGCGAGCAGGTTGTCGATCGTCAGCGACAGGCTGGTCGGGATGCCGTTGATCTGATCGCCCGACTTCAGCTCGAACACGCCGATGCCGATCTTCATCGGCGCGGGCGCCGGCTGGCCGCGCCTCGCCTCCTGCGGCGCATCGATCGCGATGCCGGAGAAGCGGATCGTGCCGATCGTCGGGATGAAGCGGCGGAAATCGATGCTGTCGAAATCGCCGCCGACCTTGGCGAGCTCTTCCTTGAGTGCCGCGATGACAGGCCCGATCGAGAATCCCGAATGGCTGATCAGGTCGATCTGGCCCTTGCCGCCGCCACCCGCGAAGGACATGCCCTCGATCGAGAAGCCCGATTTCGCGGGAGTGTCCTCGCCGAAGGCAATCCGGTTGATCCGGAAATCGACCATCTCCGGCTTGGCGCCGGGCGCGGGCTTGGCATCGCTCTTGGCATCGGTTTTGGGAGGCGCGACCACCGACATCACGAAGTCGCGGGCCTCGCCGCTGCCGTAGGAGACAGTCTCGAACAGCGAGAGCATGGCCAGGCCGAGCTTGCGTTCCTCGTCGGTCTTGAAGCCGGGCGCCTTGCTGCCGGGCTCCTTCGCCGCCTTCTCCGACATGGCCGCAAGCTTCGTGAACACGTCCCAGAGCGGTTCGTCGCCGACCTTCGCGGCGAAGCCCCGGCCGCTGTTCTTGCCGAGCGACATCTTGCCGACCGGTCCGAGATCGAAAGTGTAGCCGTCGAGTTCGTAGCGCCCCATGATCGGCAGCATCGGCTCGGCGATGCCGGGCTTCGCCTTCTCCGTCATGACCCTGGCGAGTTGCGTCAGATCGAAGGCTTCGAAGCTCATGCGGAGGAATTCGCCGCGCATCGTTTGGCCGGCGCCGCCTCCGCCGGCGATCGCCTTCGCCGCCGAATTCAGCGCGCCGCCGGGCGAGGGCGGAGGCGTGGTCATCTCGGCCGGCAGGTTGGCGGTGACGCTGCCGCCCGCGGCCTCGGCGCGCCCGATCTTGCCGTCGCGGATATCGCTGAAGCGCACAGAGCGATAGATCGTGACCTGCTTCTGCGGCCCGATCGTCTGCTCCATCTTGAGTTCGGGCGCGCTGATCTCGCTGGCGTTGAGCTTGCCGATCCGCGATACCGCGCTCTCGCCGGATGCTGCGCTGAAGAGCGCCGAGAAGGCCTCGCGTTCGAGCGTCGAGCCCTTGACCTCGACCTTGGGCACCGAGATCACCAGCGCCCCCAGATCGAATTTCAGGTTGTCGAGCTGGAAATCGGCGGCTGCCGCCGGCGTCAGCCAAGCGAACAGCATCGCTGCGGCGAGCGCATGGCGAGAGGCAGCGGGCCTTTGAGGGGCGGCGGCGTCCATGATGATCTCCCTTGTCGGTGCGCGACCCTGCCGCAACCCGCCGCCGAAGGGAAGCCGGGCGGCAACGACCGGCCGGGGAAAAGCGAACCGAAAAACTTGACCTGCGGCCGGTGAACCAACCTATCTGTCGGAAATTCGCCATCTCCGCATCGAAGAGATGGAGCGGATGCCGTCCTGCCGGAGTTCGAGCCCATGCGCGCCTTGTCGTTCGCCACCGCCTGCCTCGCCTGGGCCCTTCTGGCGCTCATGCCGGCTGCGCCACTCCAGGCCCAGCCGGCGGCGACGGCGGCAGGTCTCGAACCGCTGGTGATCGTCAGCGCAGGCAGTCGCCACACCTTCCAGGTCGAGGTCATGCGCACGCCAGACCAGCGCGCGCGCGGCCTGATGCATCGCAACTACCTGCCGCCCGATCGCGGCATGCTGTTCGACTTCGCCCGCACCGAGCCCGTCGCGATGTGGATGGAGAACACCTTCATCCCGCTCGACATGCTGTTCATCCGCGCCGACGGCACGATCGCGCGAATCGCCGAGCGGACCGAGCCGCTCTCGCGCCGGACGATCCCCTCCGGCGAACCGGTGCTCTCGGTGTTGGAGATCAATGGCGGCATCGCCGAGAAGCTGGGCATCAAGCCCGGCGACAAGGTCGAGCACGCGCTGTTCAAGCGCTGAGGCCGGCGGCTCTACGGAGTTGGGGGCTTTCGCTTGCCGCCCATGCCCACGGCATGATAGCTGACCGCTTCATGTCGGAACGGCATTCGGGGTATAGCGCAGCCCGGTAGCGCATCTGCTTTGGGAGCAGGGCGACAGTCACGCTAACCCCTTATAATAGCATCGTTTTTCACTTCGATCTCCGGTTCGGTGGGGCTCGCGGTGGGACTTGAAGTAACGGCTTTTTGGGCCGCCTTCTCCATTGCAGCCATGATGTCGTCGTTGTCGACGTGGGCGTAACGGGTCGTCGTGGCGATGTCCTTGTGCCGGAGCATCTTCTGAACGACCTTGAGATTGGACACGCGGAGGGTCCGAGTGGCCGCTGTGTGGCGCTGGTCATGGAACCGGAAGTCGGTGATTCCGGCCTTCTTCCTGGCGCGGCGGAAGCAGGTTTTCAGTCCTGAATAAGCGACCGGCAGACGCTCGCCCCGGACGTACGGCTTGCGCGTGTTCGGGTTGAACTGGTTCTTCTTCACGATGTAGGTGAAGACGAAATGCGGGTCGTGACCCTGCAGCGGGAAGAGCACATCGCGGAGCGAAGGCGGCATCGGGATCGAGTCCCGCGTCCCGCCCTTGCCCGAGATCATGATCAGCCTGTTGCCGAAGTCGATGTCGTCCCAGGTGAGGTTGACCGACTCGGCGAGGCGCACTCCGCTGAGGAGGTGGAAGCGGATAATCGGGTGGTAGTCCTCCGGGATCGCGGCGAAGAGCTTCTCCTCCTCGAAATCCTTCAGCTCCCGAACCCGCTCGGGCGGCTCCTTCTTCAGGTGAACCGACCAGGTAATGTCGCCGGCTGGCTGCTTGTGCACAGCCAGGGCGCGACGCAGGACGCGACGGAGCGGCTCGGTGACCGTCCGGTTGACCGTCGAGTTTGAGACTCTGGTGGGGGTCTTCTTGTTCGGCACGATGTCAGCGGCCCGCTCGGCTACGAGACCGGCGATGACCGAGTCGTCGATGTCGATCAGCCGCCGCTGGCCAAGCCGCTGCTGGAGCCATCCCAGCGACGCTAGGGTGGTGTCGTCAGCGTCGCCGCCCAGGTGCTCGTTGAGGTAGTTCGTGACGGCCTGGTCGAAGGTCCAGGGAGCGCCCTTGAGCTTCTTCAGCTTCTCGTTTTCCCGAGCCGCCTCGACCTTCTTCTCACGCTCTACGCGCTTGGCCTCTCGCTCCGTTTTTTCGCCCGTAGGGCCTGAATATCGACGACCACCGAACTGGAAGTCGTAGGTGTACGCCTCTTCCTCCTTGCCGGCGCGGATTTTTCGGTAGACCGCCATGTCTGCCTCCTCGAAATCTTAAACGCCTGGAGGTCAGTTGGATCCACCTTGAGATTTCGGCGGACCTGACCCACACCCACATTGATGCCGATCATCGCTCCCTGCTCAAGCAGGGACCACACGCTTCTCCGGCTGATGCCGAGCTCTTCTGCGACCTCGGCGATGGACAACATCTTTGTCGAATTGCTCATTCGACAGCCTTGGCTCGGTGCGACGCGATTGCCTTGACGCCGATGTTGCGTGTCATGCCAGCGCGCTTGCCGACGACGGGGCCACTTCTCCGATAGATTTGGTTCGACCTCCGCCTCGCAGACGGGCTGAGCGCTTTCACCAAATACGTTACTGCCGACATGTACTTGCCGTTGTGAGCTCGTCGCCCGACGTTAGTCGCAGGCCTGACATCGACTTCACGTGGATCAGGATATCGCTGATGTAGACGCTCGCTGAGGCGGTGCATGAGTCCGCGGCGGAGATGCATCAAAACATGGAGATGTTCTCCGGTGCCATCCCCCACGCGTGACTCTCTTGACCAGATGCAGGTCAGCTCACCACCATGGTGGCGAACGAAAGATCGGATACGGTTCAACTCTGCTTGCCAATAGCTGGACCGCTTCTCGGGCGGAATTCGATCGATGTTGGCTGGCCTCAGCGTCACAAACGTGTTTAGCGGCGCTTTGATCACGACTGCGTGCTCCGCGCCGTCCATCATCGCTGTAACGACAGGATCAGTAATCACGCGGGTGACAGCCTTCCGAACAATTCGGCGCTTCTTATACCAGGGCAGGGTGCTTGGTCTGCCGCGCTTCCGAATTTCTACATCATCTGAACTATTAAAGAGAGCGTGATCGCTGCCGCCAGGGCTGGATCTGGGGGCAAGAATCTGAGATTTTTGGGAAAATTCGGGATTCTGGTTGTCGTTTGCACTTTGGAAATTGTGTGCGCTCAGAGTCTGCACTTCACGCTCTCGCGCTTGGTCCGGTTCTATCAACGCTTGGTGCCCTGTCATTCCCCGTCTCGCATGAGAAGTTGTCGTCGACGCACCAGGCGGCAGCGTGCTGGCAAAAATCGCAGAAAAGCCCAATTAGCATTGTTTTTGTGTGAATTAATTTCCCTTCCAGAACAGGCGCTTAGGCCATGTTCGAGAGTTGATTATTCCCGTTCTTTTTCATTGACCAAAGTTGCTCGCCGCCAGATGCCTCGACTTGTTGATCGACTGCCTAGCTAGCGGTTCAGCTCCCCGTCCACCGCGAGCTGATGGGGATGTGGATGTCTCGAGGCATGCTTGGAGCTCGGAGCTGTTCAACGGTATCGGCGAACCCATTGATTGATCTGGATTGCTGTGAGCTCAATTCGGCTTACCGAGCCGGGCTTCCAGTTCGGTGCAACTTGTAGACGAGCACGATCTGGATCCGCCGGGAGCGGTGCTTCGGGACGCGAAATCGCTCTTTTGTAGATCCAATGTTGGAGCGATGGGGCCCCAAACCAGGTGGGGTACTCCCGCAAAAAAAACGGGGTCTTCAACGTCGCGAAATGTCCGCAAGGGTATACCTCAGCGGTCAGGTTGTGACCGGTGCCTGCGCGTGTCCGCTAGGGTTGACTTTGTCATTCGGACAAGTCTTTATGTGGACGGTACCTTTGTGGACATGAATGGATGTCATGACGACGATTCTGTACTCGCGGGTTTCGACTGTCGACCAAACCCTCAGCCTGCAAGAGAAGGCGGCCCGCGCCGCCGGCTTCGAGATCGACCTCGTCGTCGCTGACCACGGCAGCTCCGGCGTCAGCACGAAACTGGCTGAGCGACCCGAAGGAAGGCGATTGTTCGATCTTCTCCGCGCCGGTGATGTGCTGGTGGTCCGGTGGGTCGATCGGCTCGGCCGAAACTATGGCGACGTGACGGACACGATCCGAGGGTTCATGCGGAGGGGCGTCATCATCCGCACCGTCATCAATGGATTGACATTTGATGGATCAACGACTGATCCGGTCCAGCAGGCCGTCAGGGATGCGATGATTGCATTCATGGCTGCGACCGCCCAGGCGCAGGCCGAGGCAACGAAGGAGGCTCAGAAGGCTGGGATCGAGCATGCCAAGGCCGATGGCGGGAAATACAAGGGGCGGCGGCCTTCCTACAGCCGTCAGCAGTTCGATCTCGTCGTCAATCGCATGGCCGCTGGTGTACCCATTGCCGCGGTCGCCAAGGAGGCGGGCTTGTCGCGAGGAACGGTTTATCGGATCCGGGATGACGGGGCTGCCTCGGAAAAGGCGTTGACGACGTGGGGGCAGTGACGATCGAGTCCTGCGGGCAAGACAGATTCCGCTAGAGCTCGGCTGAAGCGCCGCCGTCAGGCGCGGGGCAGTCCGGTCCGAAATGGGATTTGCCTTGAATTCGGCTGCGGCCGTGTGCCTTCTGAACAAGAAAAGTGGCGCTGGGAGAACAAGGTGAGCCTGGGGGAAAGTGGGACGTTCGTACGAGCTCGCGGACGGACCTGGTTCGTGGAGGCGAGAAGCGGTCCGGGGACGGTCAAAAGCGCCAGCTTGGTTTCTGTTGAGGATGATTCTCAGGGCGAGAGGCTCGAACTCAACCTGGAGATTGAGATCGACGCGCAGGTGGTTGACCCGGACGATTGGTCATCACTGCACGAAACGTCGTTCGAAGGGCCCGAGCGGCTAGGAGCCTATTGGCTGCCCTGGTCCGAGTGGTGAAGCAAGGCGTCAGGCTTACCCCTGCGCCAGATCGCCATGATGAGCGCGTCGGTGACGAGTTGCGCCGTCATCTCGGGCTTCATCGACCAGCCGACCACACGGCGGGAGAACAGGTCGATGACGGCAGCGACGTAAAGCCAGCCCTCGGCCGTCCAGATGTAGGTGAAGTCGGCGATCCAGCGTTGGTTCGGCTGCTCGGCATGGAACTCCCGGTCGAGCGTGTTCGGCGCGATGGTCGAGCGCTGCCCGTCATCCTTCGGCAACCCACGCCGGCGCGGTCTTGCACGGAGAGCCTGCGCCTTCATCAGCCGCTCGATACGATGCAGGCCGCAATCGATGCCTTCCGCCAGCACATCGCGCCAGACGCGCCGGGCGCCGTAGGTGCGATCGGAGCCCGTAAAGCTAGCACGCACCTTTGCGCCAATGGTCTCGTCGTCCCGCGTGCGCTTGCTGGGCGCGCGATGGAGCCAGGCATGGAAGCCCGACCGCGACACATCCAGCGCTTCGCAAAGCCATGCCACCGGCCAGATGCCACGGTGCCTCGCCACGAACGCGAACCTCATGTCACGTCCCTCGCGAAGTAGGCTGCGGCCTTTTTTAGGATGTCACGCTCCGCTTTGAGCTTGACGACCTCCCGCCGCAGCTTGTCGATTTCAAGCTGTTCCGGCTTCACCTGGCCGTGGCCTGGGAAGGCCTGCCCCGGATCGACGGCGAAGTCCCGAACCCATTTGCGCAGCACGTTCTCGTGCACGTCTAGATCGCGCGACGCCTGAGCCACGCTCACCCCACGGTCCTTGATCAGGCGAACCGCCTCGATCTTGAACTCACGCCCAAACTTCCGTCGCTGCATATGCCACCTCCGGCTTCATGAAACACCCAATCTCGGTGTCCACGAAACCGGCAGCAGGCCAGTTCAGCGAATCCTGCGCGCCCATCAGTGCCCCCGCTTCTCCCGGTCGAACCCGACCAGCAGGTGTCATAGCTCGGCGTTTGGGCGGATGTATTGAGGAACGATCGACGGAGGTGCAGCCTTAGGCAAGGGAGTCGTTTGTCGAGGAAGAGATGGCGTCTGCGGGATGATTGTCGGCCCAATATCTACAGGCGGGGCCGCAGGCCTTGACAGTCTCGTGGTCCTGCGCGGTCGTGTATCGAACCCGTACTTTGGTGCAAATGCATCCGCGTACCGTACGCAATAGACCTCAGGCGCTTCTAAGCGCAGAGATTTGAAGGCATTTTCCCTCGCACGGGCGTCTGCGACGCAAAGATTATAGCGAGCTCGCCAGTCCGGGGGGCGTGTGAATGGTGCATTCAGATCACCTGCAGACCGCCTGACGCCGGTGATAGCAGGAATTGGATCGGGCTGAGGGAATGCCAAACTGAGTTTAAGTTTATGCGTGTCTACACGCGAGGCGCCGTAAGATCCCGATATGGACGTCGGCCTGATCCGTTTTGGCGCAAGATCCAATGTGACGCCGGCACTTGAATTGCCGCTGACAGAAGTTGTGAACGTCAGTTCATCGACAAAATTGTCTTTTGCGCCACCCTGTTCATCAATATCAATGAAAGTCTTAACAACATTTCCTACTCCAATTGATCCCGTGAGAGGGTATATTATATTTGATGACGGCTGATATGCATTCTTGCAAATCTTCTCATCCCTCATTAGGTCGCCCCAATTATCTTCTGTACCAAATACACGCGACCCGTGGCGAGTAAGGTCGACTCCCCCGTCGACGCCTGCGGAGAGAGATTCGGTAAGCCAAGGTAGTTTGAACACAGCGGCTGCTGCCGCGTTATTTCTTTCTACAACATCAAAATCAAATGTGTATACAGCGGCAACTTTAGTTAATTTCAGTAAATCCTTATCTCCTCCATTCAATTTGGATTTATCTTCCTTATTTAAAACGTATCCGATTTTCGATTTAATTTCCTGTTCATCATTTGCGTTAGATATGATTTTACGATCCGCCAAGTGGTTCAATATCGCAGTTCGCATCTCGCATCGACTAAAACGTACGATGCTTTCAGTTCTGAAAAAGCTTACGTCATCAGGAATAGGGTAAACAGAGCACCCTGCCGTCACCATGGCGATAAAAGAAACGCTCAAAACAACGATACGCATGCGCCATGCCCCACGAATACACGTCCAAAGTCGCTCCGCATTGTCATAGCCAATCTGCCACTAAACGGCATTTATGGACTACGCATGCGGTTGTGACCCGCCCCGCGCTAACGTTACGGTAGCAATTGGATCTACGCTAGTGGGGGTGATGAACTAGCAGTACGCCACGGGCAGCTCCTCCCATTGCGTCGTATACCGGGGCGATTTCAGCTCGAATTTGGCCCCTGAACATTAAAGGGGCACGGATATACGGTAGGGCGATTTCGCCATGGGCGATCGGCCCGAGCAACAGCACGGCGGGTTGATTATCGTGACGCATATCGAGAACATAACACGAACATCATTCGCGTCGAGGGAAATCAACCGCGCGGTCGGCTTCGCAACCCAGGCCAGCTGCGCCGCCCGCGCTAGAGGTCAGCCGAAAGCATTGGCGAACACATCGCGCGCGATCAACCGCCCTTGTTGAATCCCGGCATCAGCGTCAAACTGCCAATGGATGCCCAGCCAGATGCGGCTTTGGGCGTTCTCCAGCTCGGCCTCGTCAAAGCCCTTGAATGGCCGACGCACAAGCGGGCGTGGTTGCGCGTCGCCAGGTCCTCGGTTGACGCCATTGTACTCGTCAGAGACGAACGTGAATGGCACCCCCGCTTCCGGGAGCCCCCAGTAAAGCCGCATGATCTCAAACAGGGCACCGCCGAAAGTTGCATGACCAGATGGATATGCGGGAAATGGTGGCGTGAGGTTTCGCTTGGATTTCATGCCATTGGAGACTGGGGCGCCGAGCGGCGTCCAGTTTGGATCGCGCTGACCCTCAGTCGTGGTATCGGCTCCGGTCGCTCGGATTGCTGAAATCGGACGGGCGTAGGCGTAGTGGTACTTCGCTTCCCAGGCGCATATGCCGGCGTCGCACATCGCGACGTTGATCAGCGCCAGGAAACGAGCCATTTCCTCGACCTTCTCGATCGGCTTCTCGGAGAGGGCGATAGAGGTCGCGACCATATTGTAGAGACGCGGCGGGGCGCAGAGAGACGCTGTGCCGTCGTAAGCCCAGAAAATGCCTTTGAACGTTTCATTCTGGGCATCCAGCACTGCGCCGTTTGTGCGATCGGTCTGGGTAGGCCACCGTGGTGCCACAGAGTCGGCGGTTGGATCGCCGCCAAGGCGCTTGACCGCCTTGTAAGCCGTTATGAAGTCGGCATCGCCAAGCACGGGCGGCGGTTTGGGCCGATACTTGTCAGCGCTCGCGACCACGAATGGGCGGACGCGATGCCAGTTGCCTCCGAGGGCGGGGGGCAGCTGTGTCACTGGATCTTTCCGCCATTTCAGCGGGTCATTGGATGCAAAGTTGTCGGCCGTCAGATCAGGGTATGTGGAGCCATCCACACTTCTAGCGGCCAGCACGGCCGCCGCACTCTCGATGCCGATTTTGCTGCCGAGCTGCGACGCAGCCGCAGGTTCACCAATAAGTACGACAGACTGTTGTCGAGCTGCCTTGAATATAGGCTCTTTCTTTGGATAAAGGCTTTTCAGCGTTTCATAAGCGGATTCGATGATCGCAGCTTTTACAGATGCGGTCGCGGGGGATATGTTCGCCACCGGAACGCCAGAAGCGCTCACGATTTTGGCCTGAAGGTCGTTATAGCTTTTGAAGCGCCGGTAAATCGTATTGACGGCTTCGTACATCGCCAGATGTACTATTGCCAAGGCGCGGCTCGATCGCGCGGGGCCGATCTGCTCGCCAAACGTAGAAACCGGGGGATCATCGGTTTCCGTGGTATGATCCAAAGACGTGGCATCGAGAGAAATGCCGTTCCAAAACATAAGCATTCCGAGTTCAGGAGTGGCGCCCGCCTGCATCGATTTTATCGATGGAGACTGCACGATAAAGTCCTGGATTGCCTTGATGCTCGACTGAACCGATACACGATTTTCCTGAATATCTTTCAATATTGCCCGTTCGTTCTTGGTCGCCCCACTCGTAACGAATTGATTTGCGTATGCGCGACGCTGTTCCTCACTGATGCCTGATTGGGATCGTGCTGGCGCCGCCAGAACCGTGAGAACCGCAGTCGATCCGAGAAGCACCATCCTTCTAGACAGCTTTATCATCTCAACCTCCCATTGAAACGCTCGAACGACCCAGCGTCAAAGGAGCATTCCGCTGGGACAACTGCAAGTGGCAAGCGCACGAAATATGAGATGAATCAAATCGTCGCCCAGATGTAATCGCTGCAGGCCCGCGATTGCATCAGGAAGCAAAAGGCGGACGGTTCAGCACTAGATGGGAGATAATGCCGGTCTATGAGGCATCATGCTTCGCCAGCCTCGATATCGTAGACTGACTGACATCGAACCGGCGCGCCAGATCGGCTTGGGTCGCCGTTCCGGCGTCCAGCGCCTGCAACGCCTCGTCTCGCTGGTGCCGGGTGAGGGCGCCTGGCCTGCCCATGTGTTGGCCTCGGGCCTTCGCACGGGCGCGGCCTTCGCCAGTGCGGGACTTGATCAGCTCGCGCTCGAACTCCGCCAGGCCGCCCAGCACAGTCAGCATCAAGCGGCCGTGCGGGGTGGTGGTGTCTGCCCAAGCGTCGGCCAGCGATCGGAATCCGGCGCCAGCCTTGCTGACCACGTCAAGGATGTTGAGAAGGTCGCGCGTCGATCGCGCGAGACGGTCGAGGCGGGTCACCAGCAGGGTGTCACCCGCGTTCAGCGACTTGAGCGCCTTGGCCAGCTCCCTGCGGTCGGTCTTCGCGCCGCTGGCAGTTTCTTGAAACACCTTTTCTGCACCGGCGGCCGATAAAGCAGCCCGCTGGGCATCGAGGGTTTGACCGTCTGTCGAGACGCGGGCGTATCCATATATCGGCATGGAAATAGCCTACGCCGACGCCCGACTTATGCAAGTATCTTTTGCATATCGTAAGCCTTTGGCAGGGCAAGGGTCTGGCGCTTATGCAAAAGTCTTGATTTATGCATAAATCACATTCTTCCGCGTCACCAGGAAAGGTGTTGCGCGAATTAAGGCCCAACGTCACAATCTGCCAAAGTCCAGGGCACAATCGAAGGTAGCAGTAGTTCATCATGTCTTTTGAGCGCATCTCGCTGCTGCGAAACGTTGGCCAATTCGATTCCGTTAATGCTGGGGCACAAATCCCACTAGCGCGACTATCTCTTGTCTATGCAGAAAACGGCAGAGGTAAAACTACGGTAGCGGCCATTCTACGCTCGCTGAATACTGGTGATCCTGGTCTTATCAACGAGCGGCAGCGCCTCGGGGCCACCCACCAACCTCACATCGTCCTGACGTTCTCAGGAACTCAGATCGTATTTCAGAATGGGGCCTGGGTAGCCCCGCTGCCTCGAATTGCCGTTTTTGATGATGCATTCGTCGCGGCGAATGTCTGCGCTGGCATTGAGATCGAAGCTACTCATCGGCAAAATCTACACGAGCTGATCCTCGGGGCGCCCGGCGTGGCCCTGAATGCCGCGTTGAAGCAGCATGTGGCTCGCATAGAGCAGCACAATGCCGATCTGCGAACCAAACAAGACGCGATACCGGCCGCCGCCCGTGGTGCGTCGACCGTTGACGCCTTTTGCGCGCTCGAAGCGGACGCAGCTATCGATACCAAGATTCAGGAAGCGGAGCGCTCGTTATCCGCGGCGAAGGCGGCCGACGGCATTCAGAAGCAGGCATCGTTTGCGCCTTTATCGCTGCCGGAATTCAGCGTGGCAGACCTCAACGCACTGCTTGCGCGGAGTCTCGCCGATCTCGAAGTCGAGGCTGCAGGCCTGGTTCGCAGCCACCTCCGCAAGATTGGGCGGGGAGGTGAAGAGTGGGTCAGCGACGGCATTCCGCGCATCGGACCAGCCTCTGAGGGGGCTGATCATGAAATTTGCCCGTTCTGCGCCCAAGGCCTGCAGGATTCGCCGCTCATCAGGCACTATCAAGCCTATTTTAGTGCCGCCTATGAGGGTTTGCGAGCCGCAATCACCGAAGTTGGCCAGGGCATCAATACGGTTCACGGGGGAGACGTACCGGCCGCCTTTGAACGAGCCGTGCGGGTTGCGATCCAAAATCGCAATTTCTGGCGCGACTTCATCGATGTGCCGGAAATCGAAGATGACACCGTCGCTATCGCTCGCAGCTGGGCGGCTGCTCGGGAAGCCGTTCTGACAATTCTGCGAGCGAAAGCGGCGGCGCCGCTGCAGTCGATGACACTTCCTCCTGAGGCGCTCACCGCGATCGCGGCGTACGACGTTCATAGATCTGCCGTTGCGGGACTCTCAGCTGCATTGGAGGCCTGCGCTGACCCAATTGCGCTGGTGAAAGAGAAAGCCGCCGGAGCCAACGTCGCCACGTTGACGGCCGACCTTACCAAGCTCGTGGCTGTCAGAGAGCGCCATGCGCCGGCTATGGTCACCTTGTGTGATGACTATCTTGCGGAAAAGGCGGCCAAGACCGCCACGGAGACACTCCGCACTCAAGCTCGCACAGCATTAGATCAGTACCGGCAAACAATTTTTCCTGCTTACGAAACCGCGATCAATACATATCTTCAGCGTTTCAATGCAGGATTTCGGCTGGACTCTGTCGCATCTACTAATAATCGATCTGGATCGGCCGCCACATACCAGGTCCTTATCAATAACGTTCCGGTGGCACTGACTGCTGAAGGCGGACCCTCGTTTCGCAACACGCTCAGTGCGGGCGATCGAAACACCCTAGCCTTGGCGTTTTTCTTTGCGGCGCTCGATCAAGAAGCCAACCTAAATCAAAAAATCGTCGTGATCGACGATCCCATGACCAGCCTGGACGAGCATCGCTCTCTGACGACGGTTCAAGAGATGCGCAGGCTCTTTGGCCGTGTCGCTCAAATGATCGTCCTTTCTCATTCGAAGCCGTTTCTCTGCGCGCTTTGGGAAGGAGCTGACGTTCTCACGCGGTCCGCGATGAGGATCGCCCGTGACGGTACAGGCTCGACATTGGCGCCGTGGGATGTTCGTCAGGACTGCATCACCGAGCACGATCGACGCCATGAGCTCGTTAGCGAGTACTTGCGTGCTGGAAACGCCGCCACGGAACGCGCTGTCGCAACGGCTTTGCGGCCAATCCTAGAGGCCTTCATGCGGGTGGCATATCCTTCGGTCTTCCCTCCTGGAACGCTGCTGGGGCAATTCCATAATATTTGCCAGCAGCGGGTTGGTGCCGCCAATCAGGTGCTGAACGCCGCCGATACGGCGGAGCTGAGGGCTTTGCTTGATTATGCCAATCGTTTCCATCACGACACCAACGCCGCCTGGGAGACTGCGGCGATCAATGACCAGGAGCTAAGCCATTTTTGCCAGCGAACCGTAGCGTTTGCCAAACGCGCCTGACTGGCATTCAGAAGAGCGCGTAACGGGCTAATGTCCGATCAATTGCGCGCGCCCGACCCGGACTATCTGTCGATGAAGATCGACGATCTCGCCCGCAAGTTCATGAAATGCTTTCACCACTCGCCAAAACCGTTCGGGCTGATCAATCTCCCATTCGGGGGGGACTGTATGTCGATCCGGATTGTTGGTTGGCCATGTGTTCGTAGCGAGCAGGCCGGTGTAGGCGTCAACTTTCTTCCAAAGGGCTGCACGCAAACTCTCCAGCTCCGGCGAAATAAACTCGCGCTCCGGTCGATTCCATTCGTAGTAGAATTCACGTAGAGGATTGAAAACTGCCTCTGGGAAGGAAAAGCCCGCCATATTATTCTGGTCGAGGAACCCGATTACCCCATCCGATTTGAGCAGGGCCGTTAGTTTCTGCCAAAGGTCGCGATCATGTTCTTTCGCCGGATCGAGACCCGCTCGAATCTGTGGATAGTGCGAAAAGAAGACCTGATCGTTAGTGGCAAGATCCTGGCACACGTCGTCCCAGAACAAAATAATTACGCCAAATTTTCCAGTCTGGCGACGGCTTTCGGAAATGGTGCGAATATCCTTTTGAAGCGATGCATCGCGCTTCGCAGTCGTCGCGATGTAAAGTGCGTCTAGCTCCGGAACAAACGCTTCCGCGTTGAGAATCTCAGCATTGACAGTCGCCAGTGTGATCCCGTCTACGGTATTTTTGCATTGCACGCCGATCAAGCGATGCTCTGTGTCACGCCCGTAAACATCGACGCCATCTTGCTTCTGCCCGGTGCGGCCGTGGCGCTCAAAGTCCGTGGTTTTCCAGCGCAGTTTTGCAGCTGCAAGCGTGATGTCCTCGAACTCATCCCATGATTTGGGGGGAGGAACGACGGATGAAGCGATGGTGGGCATAGACTCTGAATCCGCTTCTGCGCAATCGGCTGGGACCTAAAGTGAGCTTCGCCCCGCCGAGAGCTGGATGAGGCCCGCCGGTTCGGAGACGAACCAGGCGTAGCTCCCCCAAGCAAGGGCATCGACCGTCTTCTTGAACGGTGCCCCGCTACGGTCGAGGTAGGCAGTCACATAGGCGATGTGCTCGATCGGGAACCCGGCAACGCGCGCAAGGTCGGCCAGCGCCTCTTTGCGCCGCTGGTTGATCGGACCATCTGTAGCTACAGCCTCGATGAACACCAGTAGGGGATGCTCCGGCGCCAGATCGACCAGGATAATGTCCGGCAGGTTCTTGTCCGCCTTGATGTCGAGCCCGATGGATCGGGCCAGGTCATCATCGCGCGCCACAACCTTGTTGCCGCTTTCGCTCACAAAAACCACCGCTGCCTGCCCAAGGTACTGCGGAGCAAACACCTCAATGACGGCCTTGGTGATCTCGGAGCTGGGGCCGGGCTTCAGTCGCCGCGTTTCCCCACTCGGGAAGGCGACCAGAACATGATCGCCACCCGTTGCGGCGCCGCGCCGGACGATCGCTATGCGGGCCAACGCCCCCGGCGTTAGATATTTGGCCTGCCAGGCGGCAATCGCAGCCGATAAGGCCGCTCCGGTAAGGTCGGGGTCGAACAGCGCGGCAAAAGCCGCCTGGAGCGCGTATCGGGGCTTACCCGACGTCGTTGCCACTCCTGGCCGCTCAATCGCAGCGCCTAGAACCACAAGCCCTTCGCGAAGGGTCTCGTCGCGGATCGATTCCCGACTGTTGTCGGCGTACCATTGTTCGCCTGGTGCGCGGCCACCTGGCTTCATGACCTGCAAGCTGTAAGCGGCTCGCTCGGCCGGATTAGTCATCCCCGCCTGGATATCGCTCATGCGGTAGACGTGCTTCGGGGCAAGCCAGATGTCGGCGCCTTCGATCGCACCAATATAGAGCCCGACAAAGACGGTGCTCGCCGATAGTTCCCGGATCAGATAGTTCCGCTCGGGTGTCCCGGCCGGGAAGATCATCGGCAGCCGTTCGTAAACGACCTCATGGGTTGGCAGGGCAGGCAGGCTCATGCTTCGGCGCCGAAATAGATGGCCTGCAAAACGTTCTCGATCGCGACGGCTGGAGCCCCGGCCTGCAAAAGGCGTTCGATGCTGCGCATCTGATCGACGCTGGGCAGCGGGAGCGCTTCCATCTCGAACGCTGAAACGGCAACGCTGCCGCTGATGCAGCGGAATGCCTGGTCGGCCGAGCGGCTGTTCAGCACGGCCGCAACCGCAGCCGGTGACACCTTCGGGCTGCCGTTCAACGGTCGCACCATGTTCAGATGGTTCTCGACGATGACGGCGCCGAATTGCGTGATCAGATCCTGTGGCAGCTCAGCCGCGATCAATCGACGGGCCTGCTCTTTTGCTGTCGTGCGCTGCACCAGGACGCAGGGCTGGGTCACTTTCAGCCAATCGTCGATCGGCGCAGCTTTGAAGAATGGCTTATGGTTGCGCTTATCGGCCTTGAACGTGAACCGGCCGTCTGCAGACACCGCCTCGGCCCAGATCAGCGGGAAATGCCCGTTGCCAGCCTTCGGCCGCAGCTGGTCTTTAAACCGATTCCACACCAGCGGGCCGGTCGAAATCTTGTAGCCCCAATCTGCCAGCCTGGTCGGCATCCCGGCCAGCTGCTCGATCAGATGCTGCTGACCCGGCTCGCGGGGCGCCAACCACGGATCGGTCGCATCCTTCGGCAGCTTAAACTTGCCCGCATGGGTGACCGCGAAGCTGTCGCTATCGGCAATGTCCAGGAAATGGACAACAGCCTGCCGGGAACGGCCGCCCCGCTTGTAGGTGGAAAGGGCAGCCTCCTGCAGCACGTCCTCGAAAACACCCCGCCGTGCCGAGACGAAGTCGATCGCCACCGGCGGCGCCTCTTTGGCCAGCAAGCCGCGCAGCGCCTTGAAATACTCGCCCGCCAAGAAACTGGTCGGCGTAACGTAGGCGACCACGCCACCGGCGCGCGTCCACCGCAAGGCCAGGTCCGTGAATACCCCATAGAGGTTGGCATGGCCGTACAAGCTGCGGGCGTAGCAGGCCCGCTGGGCAGCGGTCAGCTTGACCCGGCCGTAGGGCGGATTCCCGATGACCAGGTCATAGCCCTTCTTCGCGCTCGGCGTCTGGTCGAGGCTGTCGCCGACCGTGACGATCGCCGGGAACCACACCCCAGCTTCGGCCGTCTCCGGCGCAAATGTCGTTTCCAGCCAAATCTGAGTAAGCCAGGCGGCGAACGGGTCGATTTCGAACCCGCGCAGATGGGTTGCCAGATGCGCGATGAACGCGGCCGATGACAGTTCCGGCATGGCCTGGCGCATGCGCAAAGCGACCGGAAGCAGGAACGCACCTCCGCCACATGCTGGGTCGAGGACGCGGGCGGTTGTCCAGTCGATGCCCGCTTCCCCTGCCATATCCAGCAGGCGCTCGGTCAGCGCAGGCGGCGTGTAATAGGCGCCCCACTCGCTCCGAAGTGAGGTCGGCAGCAAGGCGGTGTAGGTGGCACTGATCTGATAGCAGGCCTGTAAGGGCTGCAGGTTGGCCGCCGTCCGGCCCAACATCGCCGCCAGCTCGGCAGTGGTCGTGTCCAGCTGGTAGGTCAGCGCCAGCTCAAGCGGTGACACATGGAGGCTTTTGCCCAGCACCTGGCCCTGTGATTCGACATAGGCGCGGATGGTCTCGGCGATAAAGGCCCAGGCGGCGCCCTGGCGGCGGCGATCATCAATTTGATCCGCCCAGGCTCGCGCCATAACGCGGCCCACCTGGAGACTGCGCGGAGCGTCAGCAACCCGCACAAATGCGGATTTTGATGGCAAACGGCTGGCAAGGCGGGCGGATTGTTTCATTTCAGCCGAATCCTACCGCAACATCGCGTCTCTTGCACATCATAAGAACAAATTATGAACGAACATATTCTGGGTACGTGTCGTGCCTGTATTTCCTACGGGCATGAACTCCTCACCGGCGTCTGCTTCACATGACCCTGAAAGAGGTTGCCCTGCAACCCTGACTAGGCCGACGCCAATGAGTCAGGGGCGGCGGGTCAAGGGGTTGGTGCGGGCGCACAAGCGGAGGGCGGAGCCTCGGCCCCTTGATGCGCCGGGGCGGAACGCCCCCGATCGTGACGTCATGACGTTGCAGCGTCACCGACGCGGAAACCGCGCCGCCTTGGCGGCGCCCTTCTGGCCGGGCACCGGCCCTTTTCCGGCGGAGCGAACGCGCAACCACATAGCGCCGTAGAGACCGGAGCCGGAGGCAGGCGCCAGGCCTCGCAGCAGTTGCCCGAAGCGAAATAGCCGAAAGGGCAGAAGCCGGTCTTCGCGATCCGGTTCTTCCCGTCTGCGGTCGGTCGGCAGTAGCTGTCAGCCTGTGTGGTTGTGGCAGCCAGAATGGCGCCGATGATAACGAGAACCTTCATTGTCTATCACCTGAAATCTAGGATTGAGATCCTAGATAATGTGCCCATATTCTCCTAGTGCCTGAATCGACCCTCCTGCCAGATGTTGACAGGATTTTTAGGGGTATCGGTGCAACCCTTCTCCGTGATATGCGACCAGCGTTCTCGCAGCGGAACCCGCTCGGACACATCCTTGTTCGGTCGTCGAAGGACGATCTGACTGAGTCGAAGCTCCCCAGGCTTCGGATGGTCGAGTGGAACGTTTTGAGAACGACGGCGGGACTTTCGGTGGGACTCAGTGTTCCGTAGAGCCCCACCGCTGCACTTTCGTTCACTTCTGTTCTTCGCGGTCCGAGAGAGCGAAAATGGAAAAAGTGTAGGCAAGTCAAACGTTTCGAGTGTAGTCGGGGTATAGCGCAGCCCGGTAGCGCATCTGCTTTGGGAGCAGAGGGTCCCAGGTTCGAATCCTGGTGCCCCGACCAGTTCGACGAGAATTCGCGGTCCGCCCGTGGCGGAGGCGAGCAGAGGTTGGGGGCCAAGCGACCGTCATGACCGCACGCATCTACCGCCCGACGCGCACAGCCATGCAGTCCGGCACGGCCAAGACCGATCGCTGGTTGCTGGAATACGAGCCGGAGCGGCCGCGCGAGATCGAGCCGCTGATGGGCTGGACCTCGTCCGGCGACATGAAATCGCAGCTCCGGCTGTGGTTCGACAGCGAGGCGGAGGCCGTCGCCTACGCCACTCGCAACGGCATCGCCTATCGCGTCGAGCAACCGCACGAGGCCAAGCGCCGCTCGATGGCCTATGCCGACAATTTCAAGTACAGCCGCGTCGGTCAGTGGACCCACTGACTTTGGCGCAGCCGGCAGCGGCGGCGCATGAGCATTCCGAGATGGCGGGTGTTTCTCGCCCGTCGACGGGCCCGTAGCTCAGATGGATAGAGCAGCAGCCTTCTAAGCTGCTGGTCGCTGGTTCGAATCCAGCCGGGCTCGCCACCAATCCAGTCGTCCCGCCGGACGCTACGCGATCCATAATCGCGCGGTTGGACCTCAGCCCTTCAGCCGGCCGGCGATCGTCGTGAATTCTGTTCCCAGCTTCGTGCCGAGCGTCGTCATACCGGTGATCGCGGCAACAGCGACGAGCGCAGCGATCAACCCGTATTCGATCGCAGTGGCGCCGGATTCGTCGTTGAGGAAACGGCTCAGGAGCGAGCGCGACATGATCTGATCTCCGCGAGGGATGGGGATGTCTGATAGCGTCGAGAGCTTATGGTTTGATGAATCGAATCGACGAGATCGCCGCCAAGCCGCGTTTTTTGCGTGCGGTGGCCGTGGGTTGCATCGAATGCCGTCGATTTTGCAGATTTCGCCGTCGTTTTGGGATCAGTCGCCGCGGCCGACGCGCAGCAATTGTCTGACCGCGGCGCTCCAGTCGGCGGCCCGCAACAGCATGCCGCGCAAGAGGCCGTAGGCTCCGAACAGACAGAAGCCTGGCAACGCCACCGTGATCGGCACGCTGACGATACCCATGGCGCAGCCTCCGGAATCGCCGACACCGCATCTGGGGTCGAAGGCGACGAAGAGCAGGACCACGAGCAGGGCGATCAGCGGTCCGACCAGCAATCCCCACAACCCGCAGCGCAATGCGCCGAGCAGAACGGTCCCCATCGCCACCTCCCGGCACGCAGGCTATCGATCCGCATGCGTGCTGTCATCGCGGCTTGCCCCGACGCGGCGCGCGGCGTAAACCGCCTCGGCCGATACCACGAGGGCGCGGCTCCCGCCTTGATCGTGCCCGAAAGGCCGGTCATCGGGACATTTCCCGCCTCGTGCGACAGCGCCGGGGCGACCATCCGCTTCGCCGCCGGCGGCCGGCCACGAGCGCGACCGCCCCGGTCGCAAGGGACGACATGGTTTCGCTCACTCCCGCGATCGATCGCCTGACCACTTTCGCAACGCTCAGCCATGCCCGCGCCTGCGTGCTGCTGCTCGTCCTGTCGCTAGCGGCCTTCCTGCCAGGCTTCGTGACGCTGCAGCCGCTCGACCGCGACGAGCCGCGCTTCGCCCAGGCCAGCAAGCAGATGCTGGAAAGCGGCGATTTCGTCGACATCCGCTTCCAGACCGAGGCGCGCCACAAGAAGCCGGTCGGCATCTACTGGCTCCAGAGCGCGGCCGTGACGGCCGGCGAAAAGCTCGGCGTATCGCAGGCCCACACGCAGATCTGGCTCTATCGGATCCCCTCGTTGCTCGGCGCGATCGCGACCGTGCTGCTGAGCTACTGGGCGCTGCTGGCCTTCCTCAGCCGGCGCTGGGCCTTGCTAGGCGCGGCCCTGATGGCGACCTGTGTCCTGCTCGGCGTCGAGGCGCGCATCGCCAAGACCGATGCGGTGCTCGCGGCCTGCGCAGTCGCCACGATGGGCGCGCTGGCGCGAACCTGGCTCGACTGGACGCGCTCGCTCGCCTTCGTACCGCACCGCTCCAACTGGCTGGTGTTCTGGGGCGCGACCGCACTCGGCCTGCTGATCAAGGGGCCGATCGTGCCGATGGTCTGGGGTCTGGCGATCCTTGTCCTGAGCGCCAGCCTGCGCAGCGTCCGCTGGCTCAAGCCGCTGCGCTTCGGCTCCGGCCTCTTGCTCTGCCTGATCGTGGTCGCGCCCTGGTTCATTGCGATCGCGCTCAAGACCGGCGGCTCCTTCTTCGCCGAGAGCGTCGGCAACGACATGCTCGGCAAGGTCGCCGAGGGCCAGGAGAAGCACTGGGGTCCGCCCGGGCTCTACCTCCTGCTGTTCTTCGGCACCTACTGGCCGGCGGCGGCTTTCGCTGCGATGGCGATCCCCTTCGCCTGGATCCGCCGGCGCGAGCCGCAGATATTGTTCCTGATCGCCTGGATCGTGCCATCCTGGATCGTCTTCGAGGCGGTGCCGACCAAGCTGCCGCATTACGTCCTGCCGCTCTATCCCGCGATCACCGCGCTACTGCTGCTCGCCGTCTTGAACGGGGGTATCGATCGCCTGCGCCGCGGCTCGACGGCGACCGCGTTGCTCGTCGTGCTGGTGCCGGCCGCGCTGGTCGGCGTCATCCTCTACGGCAACTGGACGCTCGACCGGACCTTGCCCTATCTCGCGCTGCCCTGGCTGCTGGCGACGCTGGTTGCAACGGGCTTCGTCGTCGCCGCTTTCCGACGCGGCGAGATCGAGGGCGCGCTCTGGCGCAGCCTGGTCGCCAGTCTGTTGCTGGGCATCGGCGTCTACGGCTTTTGCGTCGAGAGCCTGCGCTCGCTCAGGCTGTCGCCGCGCCTGGCCGAGACGGTCGCGGCCGCCGGCTGTACCGAGCCGAAGGTGATCACCGCGGGCTATCGCGAGCCGAGCCTCGTCTTCCTGACCGGGACCGAACTCGCCATGGCGCCGGACGGCGCTGCCGCCGCAGGCTTCCTGGCCCAGCCGGGCTGCCGCGTCGCCTTCGTCGAGAGCCGGATGGCATCGGATTTCCAGGCAGGCATGGCCAGGGCCGGCGTCGCGCCGCGCCTCCTGACCACGCTGAACGGCTTCAACCTCAATGGCGGCCGCCGGCTCGAGATCGCCGTCTTCGTCAAGCCCTGAGCCGAGATGACCACCGCTTGCCCCTTTACGCGGCTTGACGCAGTTTGCGCGCCGCCCGTCCGGAACCCGATGTTTTGACCGACGCCCCATCCCACCCGCCGACGCTCAGCGTCGTCGTGCCCGTGCGTAACGAGGTCGGCAATGTCGGCCCGCTCATCGCCGACATCGAGGCCGGTTGTGCCGGACTCGACAGCTTCGAGGTCGTCTATGTGAATGACGGCTCGAGCGACGGCACCGCCGATGCGCTGGCGAAGCTCGCTGCATCGCGGCCCTGGCTCCGGGTGGTGACGCATGAGCAGTCCTGTGGCCAGAGCGCGGCCGTGCGCACCGGCGTCCGCCACGCGCGAGCGGCAATCGTCGCGACGCTCGATGGCGACGGCCAGAACGATCCGGCCTTCATCCCGGCGATGCTGGCCGCGCTCGAAGCGGGCGGGGCATCGGCCGGGCTCGTTCAGGGCCAGCGCGTCGGGCGCAAGGACACCGGCTTCAAGAAGCTGCAATCGCGCATCGCCAACGGCGTGCGTGGCAAGATCCTGAAGGACGGCACCCGCGATACCGGCTGCGGCCTGAAATGCTTCCGGCGCGAAGCCTATCTCGCTCTGCCCTATTTCGATGCGCTGCACCGCTTCATGCCGGCGCTGATGGTGCGCGAGGGCCATACCGTGCTGCATGTTGAGGTCCGCGACCGGCCGCGTCTGAGCGGCGTCTCGAATTACGGCTTCTTCGACCGGCTCTGGGTCGGCATCCTCGACCTCGCCGGCGTCTGGTGGCTGATCCGCCGACGCAAACGCATCCCGACCATCGTGCAGCCCGAACTCGCGCAAGAGGCGCGCCCATGATCATCTCGATCGGCCAGGCCGTCTCCGACTACATCTTCGACGTCTTCGTGCTGAAGTTCGACTTCTGGCTCGCCTTCGGCATCGTCGCGCAATTGCTCTTCACGGCACGCTTCCTGGTGCAGTGGCTGGTCAGCGAGCGGGAAGGGCAGTCGGTGATGCCGCTGTCCTTCTGGTATTTCTCGATGGCGGGCGGCGCAATGACGCTGGTCTACGGCATCGTCCGGCGCGAGCCGATCATCATCATGGGCCAGGCGCTGGCTGTGATCATCTATGTCCGCAACCTGATGCTGATCTTCCGCAACCGCGCCCGGGCGAAAGCCGCGCGCGGCTGAGGCCGGATCAGGCGGCCGCCCGCAGTCTGGCGAAGCCGGCGTCGAGATCCGCCTTGAGGTCGTCGAGGTCCTCCAGCCCGATATGCAGGCGAACCGTCGGCCCCTTGAAGCCGGGCGTCGTCGCCGTGCGATAGGGCCGGCAGTCGAAGGGCAGAGCGAGGCTCTCATAGCCGCCCCATGACGCGCCCATGCCGAACAGGGCGAGCCCGTCCAGCATCGCGCCGACCGCCTTCATCCCGACCGGCTTCAACTCGATCGCGAACAGCGACGAGCAGCCGGTGAAGTCGCGTTTCCAGAGGGCATGACCGGGGTCGGACGGCAGGCCGGGATGCATCACGCGCGCGACCTCGGGCCGGGCCTCGAGCCAGCGCGCCATCTCCAGCCCTGCCGGCATCTGCTCCTTCAGCCGGATGTGCATGGTGCGGATGCCGCGCAGCGTCAGGAAGGCGTCCTCCGGGGCGATGATGACGCCGAGCGTCTTCCGGGTCTCCTCGATCACCTTGTAGAGCTCGGGCGTGCGGGCCGAGACGGTGCCGATCAGCACGTCGGAATGGCCGGCATAATATTTCGTGCCGGCCTGTACGGAGATGTCGACGCCGGCCTTGTGGCTGTCGAAGAACAGCGGCGTCGCCCAGGTGTTGTCCATCAGCACGTGTACGTCGCGGGCGCGCGCCGCCGCCACGATCGCCGGGATATCTTGCATCTCGAAGGTCTGCGAGCCCGGCGCCTCGGTCCAGATCGCTTTCGTGTTGGGCTTGAACAGCGCCGCGATGTCGCCGCCGACCGCGGGATCGTAATAGCTCACCTCGACGCCCAGCCGCGGCAGCATTGTGTCGCAGAAATTCCGCGTCGGCCGGTAGACGCTGTCGGTCACCAGAAGGTGATCGCCGGCCGAGAGGACCGCGAGCAGGGGCAGGGTGCAGGCGAGCAGGCCCGACGGGCAGACCACGACGCCGGCGCCACCTTCCATCGTGTTCAGCGCCGCGAGCAGCGCATCGATCGTCGGATTGCCCTGCGTGCCGTAGCTGTAGCGCGCCTTGCGGGCGAGGAAATCCTCCATGGTCGGGTAGATCACGGTCGAGCCGCGCACGATCGCCGGATTGACGAAGCCGTAGCTGTCTGCCGGGTCGCGGCCGGCGAGGACGAGGCGGGTCTTTTCGCGCAGACGCGCGAAATCGGGCGGGGACAGCTTTTTCATGAAGGGGTCGCGAAGCTGTTGTGAGGTCCGGGTCAGGCTTGACCGGCCGCGGAAACTCGCATGGGATGGGCGGACGGAAAAGGGGCGCGCCCGGACACGGAGCGTTGCTTGACGCTCATGCCCTGGTCTGGCAATCGACTTGCGCGACGCCGCTTAATTTCTGTGCAATCTGAGCGGGCAACGGTCCGCCGGCGTTCACACCGGTCACGCTCCGCACAGCCACGCGCTTTGCGGAAGACCACAATGGGAGAGACATCGATGAAGACATTCTTGGCAGCCGCGATCGCAGGGCTCGGGCTCGCGATGACCGCGACAGTGGCATCGGCTCAGGCACCCGCGACGCTGGCTCAGGTCAAGCAACGCGGCATGCTCAACTGCGGCTCGAACACCGGTCTCGCCGGCTTCGGCGTTCCGGACGCCCAGGGCAACTGGGTCGGTCTCGACGTCGACTACTGCCGCGCGGTCGCGGCGGCGATCTTCAACGACCCGACCAAGGTCAAGTTCATCCCCCTTTCGGCCAAGGACCGCTTCACGGCACTGCAGTCGGGCGAGGTCGATCTCCTGGTCCGCAACTCGACCTGGACGATGACCCGCGACGCCTCGCTCGGCATCGTCTTCACCGGCGTGAACTACTATGACGGCCAGGGCTTCATGGTCCGCAAGAAGCTCGGCGTGAAGTCGGCGAAGGAACTCGGCGGCGCCTCGGTCTGCACCCAGCAGGGCACCACGACCGAGCTGAATCTCGCCGACTACTTCCGCGCCAACAACTTGAAATACGAGGTCGTCGCCTTCGCCTCCGCCGACGAGACGATCAAGGCCTATGACGCCGGCCGCTGCGACGCCTTCACCACGGACGCCTCGGGCCTCTATGCCGAGCGCCTGAAGCTGACCGCGCCGGACGACCACATGGTCCTGCCCGAGATCATCTCGAAGGAGCCGCTCGGCCCGTCCGTCCGCAACAACGACGCGCAGTGGTACGCGCTGGTGAAGTGGATCGGCTACGCGATGCTGAACGCCGAAGAACTCGGTGTCACCAAGGCCAATGTCGACGAGATGCTGAAGTCGACCAACCCTGAGATCAAGCGCCTTCTCGGCACCGAGGGCAAGTTCGGTGAGACCGTGGGCCTGACCGCCGACTGGGTCGCGCGCATCGTCAAGCACGTCGGCAATTACGGCGAGAGCTTCGAGAAGAACGTCGGCCAGGGGTCGCTGCTCAAGATCCAGCGCGGCCAGAACGCGCTCTGGACCAAGGGCGGCCTGCAATACGCCCCGCCGGTGCGCTGATACGATCTGACGACGAGCGGGCGCCGATACTGTTCGGCGCCCGCATTTCCCTACGGGAGCGCTGCCTCGACGCAGAGGACCGCAGAAAATGCGGCCGGTCCTGCGGAGGATGCGCGGGCGGATCCGACCGCTGCGACCCTAGGGGTAGATCATGAAACACATTGTTATGGCAGGCTTGGCTTCGGCCGCCTGCGTTCTGGCGACGAATATCGCCCAGGCCCAGACCACCACGCTCGACAAGGTCAAGGCGCGCGGCGAGTTGATCTGCGGCGTCAGCCCGGGTCTCGCCGGCTTCGGCATCCCCGATGCGCAGGGCACCTGGACCGGCCTCGACGTCGACCTCTGTCGGGCGATCTCGGCGGCGATCTTCAACGACCCGATGAAGGTCAAATTCGTCCCGTTGTCCTCGAAGGACCGCTTCACCGCGCTGCAATCGGGCGAGGTCGATCTGCTCTCGCGCACCAGCACCTGGACAATGTCGCGCGACACGGCGCTCGGCCTGAGCTTCTCGACGGTGAACTACTATGACGGCCAGGGCTTCCTGGTGCAGAAGAAGCTCGGCGTCGACTCGACCTTAAAGCTCAACGGCGCCTCGATCTGCCTGCAGCAGGGCACGACGACCGAGCTCAACGTCGCCGACTACTTCCGCGCCAGCAAGATGAAGTACGAGGTCGTCGCCTATGACAAGGGCGACGAGGCGATCAAGGCCTTCGAGGCCGGCCGCTGCGACGCGCTGACCGACGACGCCTCCGCGCTCTACGCGCTGCGCCTCAAGCTGACCGCGCCGGCCGACGCCGTCGTCCTGCCCGAGATCATCTCGAAGGAGCCACTCGGCCCCGTCACCCGCAGCAGCGATGTGCAGTGGTACAACCTGGTGAAGTGGAGCCATTTCGCCATGATCAATGCCGAGGAGCTCGGCGTCACCCAGGGCAACGCCGACGAGATGCTGAAATCGGCCAATCCCGAGATCCGCCGCCTGCTCGGCGTCGAGGGCAAGTTCGGCGAGGGCATCGGCCTCGGCAACGACTGGGCCTATCGCATCGTCAAGCGGGTCGGAAACTATGGCGAGGCCTTCGACCGCAATGTCGGTGACGGCTCGGTGCTGAAGATCGCCCGCGGCAAGAACGCGCTCTGGACCAAGGGTGGCCTGCAATACGCGCCGCCGGTGCGTTGACGACCGGAAAGGGCTCCGCCCCGGCGCGGCGCCCTTTCCAAGGAAGACGCCGTCGCGAACCAGACTAAAGGGGGCTTGCCAAGCGGGTATGCTTGGTCCGAGACTTGCTATGCGATCGAGAACGGGAAGAACCCGTTCCGCCACAGGGGAAACACCATGAACAAGCTCATCGCCGCGGCAGTCGTCGCGGCTGCAACCACCGTCTGCGTCGGCGGAGCGCAGGCCCAGACCGGCACGCTCGCCCAGGTCAAGAACCGCGGCGTTCTGCATTGCGGCTCCGGCACCGGCCTCGCCGGCTTCGGCATCCCTGACGCTCAGGGCAACTGGACCGGTCTCGACGTCGATCTCTGCCGCGCTGTCGCGGCCGCGGTCTTCAACGATCCGATGAAGGTCAAGTTCATCCCGCTCTCGGCCAAGGATCGCTTCACCTCGCTGCAATCGGGCGAGGTCGACCTGTTGTCGCGCACCACTACCTGGACGCTGTCGCGCGACACCGCGCTCGGGCTCAACTTCGCCGGCGTGAACTACTATGACGGGCAAGGCTTCATGGTCCGCAAGAAGCTCGGCATCGATTCCGCGCTGAAGCTCGCCGGCGGCTCGATCTGCACGCAGCAGGGCACGACGACGGAGCTCAACCTCGCCGACTACTTCCGCGCCAACAAGATGAAGTACGAGGTCGTCGCCTTCGCCAGCAACACCGAGACGGTCAAGGCCTATGAGTCCGGCCGCTGCGATGCCTTCACCACCGACGCGTCTGGCCTCTATGCCGAGCGCCTCAATCTGACGACGCCGGCCGACCATATCGTGCTGCCCGAGATCATCTCGAAGGAGCCGCTCGGTCCGGTCGTGCGTCATGGCGACGACCAGTGGCTCGACATCGTCAAATGGACCCACAATGCCATGCTGAATGCTGAGGAACTCGGCATCACCAAGGCGAATGTCGACGACATGCTGAAATCCGACAATCCGGAGATCAAGCGCTTCGTCGGCACCGAGGGCAAGTATGGCGAGCCGATGGGCCTGACCAATGACTGGGCCTATCGGATCATCAAACATGTCGGCAACTATGGCGAGGTCTTCGAAAAGAACGTTGGACAGGGCTCGCTGCTGAAGATCGCCCGCGGCCAGAACGCCCTCTGGACCAAGGGCGGCCTGCAATACGCTCCGCCGATCCGCTGATTCCCCGATGCTTCGTCCTGGGCCGCCGCGTTTGGTCCGGGACTTGCTAACGATTCGGATGCGGGCGTCGGCCCGCATCCGAAACAGGGGAACGGCATGAAAAAAAGCATTGCCAGCGTCGTGGCGGCGGGCATCGCCGCCTGTGTGACGCAGACCGCCGTCGCGCAGACGAGCACGCTCGCCAAGGTCAAGGAACGCGGCGCAGTCAGTTGCGGCACCAGCCAGGGAACGCCCGGCTTCTCGCTTCCCGATGCGCAGGGCAAGTGGACGGGCTTCGACGTCGACATGTGCCGCGCCGTCGCGGCCGCGATCTTCAACGATCCGATGAAGGTCAAGTTCGTCCCGCTCTCGTCGAAGGACCGCTTCACTGCGCTCCAGTCCGGCGAGATCGACCTGCTGTCGCAGACCACGACCTGGACCTTGTCGCGTGACACTGCGCTCGGGCTGAACTTCGCCGGCGTCAATTTTTACGACGGCCAGGGCTTCATGGTCCGCAAGAAGCTCGGCGTCGATTCCGCGCTGAAGCTCGCCGGCGCCTCGGTCTGCGTCGCCCAGGGGACCACGACCGAACTGAATCTGGCGGACTTCTTCCGGCTTCATAAGATGAAATACGAGGTTGTCGCCTTCGTCTCGGCCGACGAGACGATCAAGGCCTATGAATCCGGCCGTTGCGACGTCTACACCAACGATTCGTCCAGCCTCTACGCCAACCGGCTGAAGATGGCCGCGCCCGCCGACAACATCGTGCTGCCCGAGATCATCTCGAAGGAGCCGCTCGGCCCGGTCGTGCGCCATGGCGACGACCAATGGCTCGACATCGTCAAATGGACCCACAACGCCATGCTGAATGCCGAGGAGCTCGGCATTACCAAGGCCAATGTCGACGACATGCTGAAATCCGACAATCCGGAGATCAGGCGTTTCGTGGGGACGGAAGGAAAATTCGGCGAGCCGATGGGGCTGACCAATGATTGGGCATATCGTATCGTGAAGCATATCGGGAACTACGGCGAGGCGTTCGAACGCAATGTCGGGTCGGGTTCGCCGCTGAACATCGCGCGTGGCCAGAACGCGCTCTGGACCAAGGGGGGGCTGCAATACGCGCCGCCGATCCGCTGACCGCGGAGGGCTGACGGGCAGACCAGCAACAGGACCGGCGGCGCCGAAAGCCGCTGGTCGACGGGCCGACAAACAAAACGAAAAAAGGGCGAGACCAGGTGTCGACCATCCAGACCGAGAGCGTGCAGCCGGGCAAGGCCTCGCTGCTCTACGACCCGAAGATCAGAGGCTATGCCTATCAGATCGCGTTGCTCGCGGTCGTCGGCTTCCTGATCTACGCGGCCGCGTCCAACGCCATCGAGAACCTGCGGGCGCAGAAGATCGCCTCGGGCTTCGGCTTCTGGCACAACGCCGCCGGCTTCGACGTCAACCAGAAGCTGATCCCGTTCTCGGCCTCGGGCTCGACCTATGGCGAAGCCTTCTATGTCGGCCTGCTCAACACGCTGCTGGTAGCCTCGATCGGCATCGTGCTCTCGACCTTCCTCGGCTTTTTCGTCGGCGTCGCCAGGCTTTCGAACAACTGGGTGCTGTCGAAGCTGGCGATGGTCTATGTCGAGGTAATCCGCAACCTGCCGCTGCTGCTGCAGCTCTTCTTCTGGTACAACGCCGTCCTCAAGCCGCTGCCGAATCCGCGTCAATCGATCGAGCTGCCGCTCGGCTCGCTGCTCAACAATCGCGGGCTATACATCCCCGACCCGCATCTCGAGCCCGGCGGCAACCTGATCGTCTGGACCTTCCTGATCGGAATCGTCGCCTCGCTCGCCTTCCGTTGGTGGGCGCGCAAGCAGCAGATGGCGACCGGCAAGCAATATCCGATCGGTTGGATTTCGCTCGGCCTGATCGTGGTGCTGCCCTTCTTCGTCTATCTGGTGATGGGGCGGCCGATCGCCTTCGTCTATCCCGAGCTCGCCGGTTTCAACCTGCGCGGCGGCATCCAGATCTTCCCGGAATTCGTCGCGCTGCTGCTGGGTCTCACGACCTACACCGCCGGCTTCATCGCCGAGGTGGTGCGCGCCGGCATCCTCGCCGTCTCGAAGGGGCAGACCGAGGCCGCGAACGCGCTCGGCCTGCGCGCCGGGCCGACGCTGAAGCTCGTCGTCATCCCGCAGGCGATGCGCGTCATCATCCCGCCGCTGACCTCGAACTACCTCAACCTGACCAAGAACTCCTCGCTCGCGGTCGCCATCGGTTATCCCGATCTCGTCCAGGTCTTCACCGGCACGGTGCTGAACCAGACCGGGCAGGCGGTCGAGGTCGTCGCAATCACCATGGCGGTCTACCTGACCATCTCGCTGGTGACGTCGCTGTTCATGAACATCTACAACAAGCGCATGGCGCTGGTGGAACGGTGAGGGCGCCACGATGACCGATGCAACCACCGAGAACTCCCCTTACGCCTTCGTGCGCCGCGAGACGCTGGCCCAGGAAACCCCGCCGCTGTCGGTGGCGGGGCCGGTCGCCTGGATCCGCAACAACCTGTTCTCCTCGCCGGTGAACGGCTTCCTGACGCTGCTCTGCATCTATGTGGTCGTCACATCGGTGCCGGAGCTGGTGAAGTTCTATTTCATCGATGCGGTCTGGAGCGGCACCAACCGCGACGCCTGCCTCGCCGACAAGGTCGGGCGCCCGGTCGGCGCCTGCTGGGCCTATATCGCCGACCGCTTCCAGTATTTCATCTACGGCTCCTACCCGATCCCGCAGCGCTGGCGCGTCAACATCGTCTTCGCGATGTTCGGCTTCGGCGTGCTCTGGTTGCTCTGGGACCGGATGCCGCTGAAGAAGGTCGGCTTCTTCTTCTTCTTCGTGATGCTGCCGATCAGCGCCTATGTGATGCTCGTCGGCGGCGCCAATGCGGAAGGCCTGCTGAGTGGGCTGATCATCTTCTCGCTCCTCTTGGTGGTGCTCTACACCCTGCTGTCCATTGTGCCCGCACTGGCTGAATTCTGGATCGGCTCGGCCTTCCTCGCCGTCGAGGAAGCCTTGCCGCCCTGGAAGCGCTTCTACCGCGTCAAGCGCCTGGTCCTGCTGTCGCTCGTCGTCTTCGGCATCCTGGCGATCCTCGCCAACGTCGCCGGCCTGCCGCGGGTCGACACCGGCTTGTGGGGCGGCATGATGGTGACGTTCCTCATCGCGGCGGTCGGCATCGTCTTCTCGCTGCCGCTCGGCGTCGTCCTGGCACTCGGCCGGCGCTCCAAGCTGCCGATCATCCAGTTCCTGTCGGTCGTGTTCATCGAGTTCGTCCGCGGTGTGCCGCTGATCACGGTGCTGTTCATGGCCAACACCATGCTGCCGCTGTTCGTGCCGCAGGAATATTCGCCCGACCGCCTGCTGCGACCGCTCGTCGGCGTCGCGCTCTTCGCCGCCGCCTACATGGCGGAGGTCATTCGCGGCGGCCTGCAGGCGATCCCGAAGGGCCAGTACGAGGGCGCGATGTCGCTCGGCCTCGGCTACTGGCAGATGATGCGGCTGATCATCCTGCCGCAGGCGCTCCGGATCGTGATCCCGGGCATCGTCAACACCTTCATCGGCCTGTTCAAGGATACGACGCTGGTCACCATCGTCGGCATCTTCGACTTCCTGCGGACTATCGAAGCCACCCTGGTCGATCCGACCTGGGCCACACCGACGACGCGCGCGACCGGCTATGCCTTCGCCGCGATGTTCTATTTCCTGTGCTGCTGGGGCATGTCGCGCTACTCGATCTCGGTCGAGAGGCGTCTGGCCGCCGGTCAACGACGTTGAGAGGGACGAACACCATGACCATGGCAGACACCAATTCCCGTCCGGCGGCGTTGAAGCCGACCTCGCTGAACACCCCGACCGCGGTCGAGATGGTCGGCGTCAACAAGTGGTATGGGGAATTCCACGTGCTGCGCGACATCAACCTCAAGGTCGAGCGCGGCGAGAAGCTCGTGATCTGCGGTCCCTCGGGCTCTGGCAAGTCGACGATGATCCGCTGCATCAACCGGCTGGAAGAGCACCAGAAGGGCAACATCATCGTCGACGGCACGGAGCTCACCAACGACCTGAAGAAGATCGACGAGATCCGCCGCGACGTCGGCATGGTGTTCCAGCACTTCAACCTGTTCCCGCACCTGACCATCCTCGACAACCTGACGCTCGCCCCGATCTGGGTCCGCAAGATGCCGAAGAAGGACGCCGAGGAGATCGCGATGCACTATCTGCGTCGGGTCAAGATCCCTGAGCAGGCGAGCAAATATCCGGGCCAACTCTCGGGCGGCCAGCAGCAGCGCGTCGCGATCGCCCGCTCGCTCTGCATGAGCCCGAAGATCATGCTGTTCGACGAGCCGACCTCGGCGCTCGATCCGGAGATGGTCAAGGAGGTGCTCGACACCATGGTCTCGCTCGCCGACGAGGGCATGACCATGCTCTGCGTGACGCACGAGATGGGCTTCGCCCGCCAAGTCGCCGACCGTGTCATCTTCATGGACGCCGGCCAGATCGTAGAGATGAACGAGCCCAACGCCTTCTTCAAGAACCCCCAGCACGAACGCACCAAGCTCTTCCTCAGCCAGATCCTGCATTGATCTGAACGGCACTGTCCGACGAACTGATCGCGGCGCATCGGACATTCCGATGCGCCGTTTGTATTGGTGCCTGCGCGCCCTGCGATTGTTGACGACTCGTGACCGAACGCTGCGGAGCTGACGCTCGGGGAACCTTTCCAAGCCAGCGCCGTTGTCTTCCCAACCTGGAGGACAGTTCATGAAACGCATTCTCACCACCCTGATTGCGACCACCCTGCTCGCCGGCAGTGCCTATGCGCAGTCGATCCAGATCGGCCCCGGCGGCGTCGAGGTCGATCCCCGTTCGCCGCGCGATCGCGCCATAGAGCGTGACATCCGCCGCGAGGAGCGTGCTCGCGAGCGCGAACGCTACGAGCGTCGTCAGGACTACCGCGCCGAGCGCGATTGCCGCACGGTGACGACCCGTGAGGAAACCCCGCGAGGCATCGTGCGTCGCGAGACCCGCGTCTGCGATTGATCGACGAATCCATCGCTGAACGAGAAAGGCCCGCCCGGCATCGCGCCGGGCGGGCCTTTCTCGTTGATGCCGCCGCGAGCGGATACGTCGTCAGCGACGCGGAGGATTCTCGAGCGTGGTCTTGGCGTCGAGACGCTTGGCCGGCGGCGGGGTCAGATCTTGCTGCTGCGTGGCGCAGGCGCCGAGCGCCAGAACGACGATGCCGGCGAGCGAGAGGCGGACGAGGCGGGTCATGGCTGGGTTCCGTAAGGAGAGTGACGGGCGCGCCGTTCATCCGACGAATGAGCCGGCGGCGTCAAGCGCCGCCGCGCAAACCTCTCAGAACGTCCGGTTCTCCATCCGGACCGTCGCGTCGGGCGAGCTCGCCGATGGTTTCAAAGCCGGCGCCGACGGGTTGGCGCTTGGCGCGGTAGCAGATATGGACGAATGCGCGGCCTGGGTGGACGACAAGGCATTGTCGACCTCCATGCACCCGCCAAGCGATGCCAAAGCGATTGCGGCAATTGAAAAACAAACGAAACGGGTCATGACGTCACCCTGATTTCAAGTTGCACAGTCGTCGCCCTTGTTCGGCGGCCTATGCCCCATTCGCGTCGAGATTGTGTCGGCTCTCCGGCACGGAACGGAACCATGACCCCAGCCGCACGCATCAGCGCCGCCATCGAGGTGCTGGATGATCTGATCCAGCGCCGCCGCCCCGCCGCTGACGCGCTCAAGGATTGGGGGCTGTCGCGCCGCTTCGCCGGTTCGAAGGATCGCGCGGCGATCGCCTCGCTGGTCTATGACGCGCTGCGCAGACGGGCGTCCTCGGCCTATGCCATGGGCTCCGAGACCCCGCGCGCGCTCGTCCTCGGCATGCTCGCGCGTCTGCGCGGGCTGGGCGCCGACGAGATCGCCGCGCTCTGCTCCGGCGAGAACCACGCGCCCGTTCTGCTCGACGACGACGAGCGCACCCGCCTCACGGCCTTTTCGCTCGACGGCGCGCCGGATTGGGTCCGTGCAGACGTTCCCGACTGGCTCTGGCCGGCTTTTTCCGCCGGGCTCGGAGCTGATGCCATCGGCGAGGGCCAGGCGCTCGCCGGCCGTGCGCCGATCGACATCCGCGCCAATCGCCTGAAGACCGATCGCGACGCCTTGGCCGCCGAACTCGGGCATCTCTCGCCTGAGCAGGGCGCCTGGTCCCCGGACGCACTGCGCTTCCAGCCCGGCCACGACGGCCGCGGCCCCTCGCTCCAGACCGAGCCCGCCTTCTTCGCCGGCGGCTTCGAAATCCAGGACGAGGGCTCGCAGCTCGTGACGCTGCTCGCCGGGGCGCGGCCTGGCGAGACGGTGGTCGATCTCTGCGCCGGCGCCGGTGGCAAGACGCTGGCGCTCGCGGCCCTGATGCAGAACCGCGGCCGGCTCTTCGCCACCGACCTCGACAGCCGCCGCCTCGCGCCGCTGCACGAGCGGCTGGCGCGGTCCGGCGCGACTAACGTCGAAATCCGCATCCCGCGCTCGCGCGGCCACGAACCGCTCTCCGACATCGCCGGCCAGGCCGATCTCGTCCTGGTCGACGCGCCTTGCACGGGATCGGGCACATGGCGGCGCAACCCGGATGCGAAATGGCGCGTGCGGCCAGGCGCGCTGGCCGAGCGCGTCAAGGATCAGGCCGAGGTGCTGACCCGCGCTTCTAAGCTCGTCAGGCCGGGTGGGCGCATCGCCTATGTCACCTGCTCGGTGCTGGCCGAGGAGAACGACGAAGCGATATCCGCCTTCCTGATGCGCCATTCCGGCTACGCTGTTGTACCGCTGCAAGGCCGGCTCGCGACGGGCGAGGGCGACTTCTCGCTGCTGCGCCGTTTCGCGACCACGCACGGCCTCCAGCTCTCGCCCCGGCGCACCGGCACGGACGGGTTCTACCTCGCCTGCCTCGAACGCGGGGCATGAGCGCTTCGAGCCCGTTGCACCGGCCCGTGCGATCCATTAACCGAGCGCGATGACGAGCGAAAAAAACCACGACTCCATCCTCATCATCGACTTCGGCAGCCAGGTCACCCAGTTGATCGCGCGCCGCATCCGCGAGATCGGTGTCTATTGCGAGATCGCGCCGTTCCAGTCCGCTTCCGAGGCCTTCCAGCGGCTGAAGCCCAAGGGCGTGATCTTCTCCGGCGGCCCGGCCTCGGTGCCGGACGAAGGCTCGCCGCGCGCACCCGACGCCGTGTTCTCATCCGGCCTGCCGCTGCTCGGCATCTGCTACGGCCAGCAGACCATGGCACAGCAGCTCGGCGGCAAGGTCGAGAGCGGCCACGCCGCCGAATTCGGGCGCGCCGATGTCCAGATCGTAACGCCCTCGGCCCTGTTCGAGGGCATCTGGGAGGAGGGCGGCCGCTATCCGGTCTGGATGAGCCATGGCGACCGCGTCACGCAATTGCCGGCCGGCTTCACGGTCAAGGCGACCTCGGAGAACGCGCCCTATGCGGTCGCGAGCGACGAGGACCGGCGCTTCTACTCGACCATGTTCCACCCCGAGGTGGTGCACACCCCCGACGGCGGCAAGCTGCTGCGCAACTTCGTCGTGACGATCTGCGGCTGCACGCCGGACTGGAGCATGGCGGCCTACCGCGCCGAGATGCAGAAGAAGATCAAGGATCAGGTCGGCACCGGCCGCGTCATCTGCGGGCTGTCGGGCGGCGTCGACTCGGCCGTCGCAGCCGTGTTGATCCACGAGGCGATCGGCGACCAGCTCACCTGCGTCTTCGTCGATCATGGCCTGATGCGCATGAACGAGGCCGAGGAGGTCGTGCGCCTGTTCCGCGACCACTACAACATTCCGCTGGTTCACGTTGAAGCGGAAGAGCTTTTCCTCTCAGAGCTCGCCAAATGCGGCGCCGATCCGGAGGCCAAGCGCAAGACCATCGGTCGGCTCTTCATCGACGTCTTCGATGCCGAGGCCCACAAGATCGGCGGCGCCGACTTTTTGGCGCAGGGCACGCTTTATCCGGACGTGATCGAGAGCGTCTCCTTTTCCGGCGGGCCTTCGGTGACGATCAAGTCGCACCACAATGTCGGCGGCCTGCCAGAGCGCATGAAGATGAAGCTGGTCGAGCCGCTGCGCGAACTGTTCAAGGACGAGGTCCGCGTGCTCGGCCGCGAGCTCGGCCTGCCCGAGGCCTTCGTCGGCCGTCACCCTTTCCCGGGGCCGGGCCTCGCCATCCGCTGCCCGGGCGAGATCACGAAGGAAAAGCTCGACATCCTACGCAAGGCCGACGCGATCTATCTCGACGAAATCCGCAAGGCCGGCCTCTATGACGTGATCTGGCAGGCTTTTGCCGTGCTTCTGCCGGTGCGCACCGTTGGCGTGATGGGCGACTACCGTACCTACGACCATGTCTGCGCGCTGCGCGCCGTCACCTCGGTCGACGGCATGACGGCGGATTTCTACCCCTACGACATGGCCTTGCTCGGCCGCACCGCGACCCGCATCATCAACGAGGTCAAGGGCATCAACCGGGTCGTCTACGACGTGACCAGCAAGCCGCCCGGCACGATCGAGTGGGAGTGAGTGCGGTTGCCGGGCACCTGCTGACTAGGTTGCCCGGCTCAGCCCATAACGTGCCGCAGCTTCGACCTGCCGTGCAAACGCCTGGCCGTCGCTCTCATCCACGATGCCGAGCACGGCGCGCTGATACGCATCGCCTAGTGCCAATGCCACGACCTCGGCCGCGACTTGCGCCGATTGATCGGGCGGTACGCCGCCAGTCTTGAGCAGACCTGCGATCCGCTGCCGAATGACGCGCATGCCGGATTGATCGAAGACGCGAGCAAGATCGGGAAAGCGCCACCCCTCGGCGACGATCAGGCGATAGAGCGCCAGTGCGTCGGGTTCGACCAACGCCGAGGTGAAGGCGCGCAATTCGTTCATGAGACCGTTTGTGGTGGAGAGATCGCGATCGGCCCGCGGCGTGCTTTCGAACCCCTCGCGCATGTATTCGCACATGGCGATGACCAATCCCTCGAACAGCGCCTCCTTGCTCGGAAAGTGCCGATAAAGCGTCATCTTGGCGATCCCGCCTTCGGTCGAGACGCGGTCGAGCGTCGTTCCGCCAAGACCGTCCCTCAGCAGAATGGGGCGTGCAGCACGTAGGATCGCTGCTCGCGTCTTCGCCATGCGCAGCCTGCGCGGATCATCCGCCCGCCATTTTCTGGGATCGACGTCTTGCATGCGGTACGATTCCGTCTTATGTAAATCATGCGATACGATCTTGTATCGACTCTTACTCACAGAGGTCCGATATGCGCAACCCAGTCGATCTGGCCTATCTCTTCGCCGACATCATGAATAGTCACGAGCCCGGCCGTTTCGCCGAACTCGTTTCGGAAGATTATGTGAACCACAATCCCGGCGTCGAGCCTGGCCGCGCGGGCCTGGTTGCGTTCATGGGCCACTGGTTCGACACCCTGTCCGATACCCGCGTCGTCGTCGAAGATGCCTTCACCACCGGCGACCGCGTCGTCGGCCGCTACACCTATCAAGCTCGCCACACGGGAGCGTTCGTCGGCGTGCCGGCTTCCGGCGCCGTGATCACGATGCGGTCGATCGATATCTGGCGTTTCGAAAACGACCGGTTCGTCGAGCATTGGGACGAACTCAACCTGCTTGACGTCTTTCGTCAGATGGGTGCCATCCAGATGCTGCCCGGAGCGATGTGATGAGCATCGCCACAGTCGTGAACGGCATCGCGGCGCTGGCGTTCGCCGGAGCGGGGTTCGCCAATCTTCTCAATGTCGGAAATGCCGAGGCAAACTTCCGGCGCTGGGGCTATCCCAGAGGATGGCGCCTGCTGACGGCCGGCTTGGAGTTTGCCGGTGCGGCGTGCCTGTTGCACCCGTCAACGCGTCGCATCGCTCTCATTTCGCTGTCGCTTTTGATGCTTGCCGCGCTCGTGACGCTTCTGAGAGGACGTGAGCGTTTCGGCCATGTCATTCCGGCCATAGGCTTTCTTGGCCTGACCATGGCGGACGCTGTTCTCCAGCAGTTCAACGGTGACGTGTAGCCTCTGGAACAGGGCGTCTGGGAGCGTCGGCCAGAGCAAATTTGTGCTTGCTCTACAAAGCAATCCCTCTTGGCGCCTTTGAATGATCGCGTAGAACCACGCTTGCGCCCGAACTGTCGGGCGGCCCATTCCTCGCCATAGTGAGCCAAGCCCATGCGTGTCGCCATCGTCGGAGCAGGTTCGGTCGGCGGCGTCGTCGCCTGGTTCATGAACAAGGCGGGGCAGGCGCCGGTCGTCGTCGCGCGCGAGGCGACGGCAGCCCTGCTGCGCAACGAAGGGCTGACGCTGAAATCTGCTTCAGGCGACGAAACGATCCCGGTCGCGGCGAGCACCGACCCCGCCTCGCTCGGCCCCCAGGATCTCGTCATCGTCGGCTTCAAAGCGCATGATTGGGAAAGCGGTCTTCCCATGGTCGCGCCGTTGGTGGGGCCGGACACGATCGTGCTGCCGCTGCTGAACGGCATTCCCTGGTGGTATCTCAATGGCCTCCACGCCGGCTTCGGCGAACGCCGACTTTCCTCCGTCGATGCCCATGGCGCGATCGACGGGGCGATCCCGGCGCGGCAGATCCTCGGCTGCGTGGTCTATATCGGCGCCAACCGGCCGGCGGCCAACATCGTCACCTGGAACGGCCGCAAGCGGCTGGCCATCGGCGAGCCATTGGTGCCGCGGGACGATCGGCTGTCGAAGGTCGTCGCCTTCCTGAAGGCCGGCGGCGTCGATGCCGAAGCGACGACCGATATCCGGCACGAGGTCTGGAACAAGCTGCTCGGCAACGCCGCCTTCAACCCGCTTTCTGCCGTCACCGGCGCGACGGTCGACAAAATCATCGACGATCCGGCGGTGCGCGAGATCGCCAAGGGCATGATGGGCGAGTGCGTGGCGGTGGCCAGGTCGCTGGGTGTCGAGGGCCTGCCCGAACTCGACAAGCGGCTGGAACTGCCGCCGACGCTGGTCGGGGTCAAGACCTCGATGCTGCAGGACATGGAAGCCGGCCGGCCGCTCGAACTCGGCGCGATCGTCGGCGCGATTGCCGAACTCGGGCGCCGGATCGGCGTGCCGACTCCGCTGCTCGATTGCGTGGGCGCACTCGCCGCCAATGCCTGGCGCCAGCGCTGGGGCGGCTGAGGGCCGGCGACCTATTTAGGCGGCACGATACCGTGCTGCGCCAGCAGCGCGCGCAGCTTGTCGACGGGCAGGGCCTCCAGTAGCCGGCCGTCTGCGCCGCGCATCGTCGTCGCCTGCAGCATCGCGTTGTAGATCGCTTCCTCGGTCGCCTCCATCGCAGCCTGGAAGAGCGGCGTCGTCTGGTCGTTCGGCAGGTCGTCGATCGCCGCTTTGGCCTGACGGCGCGTCGGCGTCCGGCGCACGGATTCGGCGGTGGAGAAGGCGAGCGCATAGTCGCCGGAGCCGTTGGCCATCGGCGAGCCCGTCACCGCGATGCCGTTGAAGGCCCGCCGCGCCAGCCGGGTCAGGTTGCGGTCCGACAAGGGCGCGTCGGTCGCGATCACGACCATGATCGAGCCGTCGGCGCGGTAGCGGTCCTCGCTGTCCTCGAGCAGATATTGGCCGAGCGCCTTGCCGATCGGCACGCCGCCGATGGCGAGGATGCCGCCATAGTTGGTCTGGACGATCACGCCGAGCGTGTAGCCGCCGAGCGACCTCGGCAGGATGCGCGAACTCGTGCCGATGCCGCCCTTCCAGCCGAAGGCGTGAGTGCCCGTGCCGGCGCCGACATTGCCTTCGGCAACGCGGCCGGCCGCGGCCTGCTCGATCGCGCGTCTGACGTCCTCCTTGGTCACGCGCCGCTTGCGGATGGCGTTCAGGAAGCCGCCGTCATTGGTCTCGCCGACGACGGCGTTGACAGAGCGGACCGCCTCGTTGCCCTTCTGCTCCAGCGTCCATTCGACCAGCCCGGCCATACCCTCCGCCACCGAGAGCGTATTGGTCAGCACGACCGGCGTCTCGATCTCGCCGAGCTCGACGATCTGCGACGAGCCGGCGAACTTGCCGAATGCGTTCCCGAAGGCGATGCCGGCCGGCAGCTTGTCTTGGAAGACGTTGCCCGGATGCGGGATGATCGCGGTGACGCCGGTGCGGATGTCGTCGCCTTCGATCAGCGTGACATGGCCGATCCTGACGCCCTCGACATCGGTGATCGCATTCAGCGGTCCGGGCTGCAGGACGCCGGGCGCGAGCCCAAGGTCGCGCGCCCGCGGCTTGGCCTCCTGCGCCGCGCTCATCGGCGCGAAGACCAGTGGCAGGACGAGCGCGAGCGCTGCGGCAGCAAATCGTGCGGCATCTCGAACAGCATGTGCCTCCATGGACGTCCCGTTCCCCGGACCATTCGAGCGCCCAGGCTAGGAACGGGCCGACGGACCGTCCAATGCAAAGAACGCATCGGGACGGCGTCGCATTCGGGCCGCCTCATGCCGCGGCGAAGGCGGTGTTGATGATCGCCTGCGCCTCCTGCTGGATCTGGCCGAGATGCGCCTCGTCGCGGAAGCTCTCGGCGTAGATCTTGTAGACCTCCTCGGTCCCCGAGGGGCGGGCGCAGAACCAGCCCTCCGAGGTCGAGACCTTGACGCCGCCGATCGCGGCGCCGTTGCCGGGTGCCTCGCTCTGGATCGCGGTGATCGGCTGCCCGGCGAGCGTGCCGGCGGTGATCTGCTTGGCCGAGAGCGTCTTCAGAACGGCCTTCTGCGCCGGCGTCGCCGCCGCATCGATGCGGGCGTAGTGGGGTTCGCCGAGTTCCGCGGTGAGGTCGGCATACAGTGCGCCCGGGTCCTTGCCCGAGACGGCGGTGATCTCGGCCGCGAGCAGGCCCAGGATCAGGCCGTCCTTGTCGGTCGTCCAGCTCGTCCCGTCCTGCCGCAGGAAGGAGGCGCCGGCGCTCTCCTCGCCGCCGAAGCCGAGCCCGCCATCCGACAGGCCGTCGACGAACCATTTGAAGCCGACCGGCACCTCGATCAAGCGTCGGCCGAGCTTCGCCGAAACGCGGTCGATGATCGCGCTCGAGACGATCGTTTTGCCGATGCCGGCCGCTTCAGGCCAGCCGGGCCGGTGCCTGAACAGATAGGAGATCGCAGTCGCCAGGTAGTGGTTCGGGTTCATCAGCCCGCTGCTGCGCGTGACGATGCCGTGCCGGTCGGCGTCGGTGTCGTTGGCGAAGGCGACGTCGAAGCGCTCGCGCATGCCGATCAGGCTGGTCATCGCATAGGGCGAGGAGCAGTCCATCCGGATCTTGCCGTCCCAGTCGGCAGTCATGAAGCCGAAGGTCGGGTCGTGCGCGCTGTCGACCACCGTGGCGTTGATGCCGTAGCGCTCGATGATCGGCGCGTAATAGTCGAGCCCGGCGCCGCCGAGCGGATCGATCCCGATGGTCACGCCAGAGGATGCGATCCTCGCCATGTCGACGACGGAGGCGAGCTCGCCGACATAGGCGTCGATATAGTCGTGCCGCGCGACGAGGTCGGAGGCCAGCGCCTTCTCATAGGGCGTGCGCAGGATGCCTGCGAGGTTGGCGGCGATCAGCTCGTTGGCCTTGCGCTCGATCCAGCCGGTCGCGTCGGTGTCGGCCGGGCCGCCATGGGGTGGGTTGTATTTGAAGCCGCCATCGGCCGGCGGATTGTGCGAGGGCGAGATCACCACGCCGTCGGCGAGGCCGCGCTCGCGGCCGCGATTATGGCCGATGATCGCATGCGAGATCACCGGCGTCGGCGCGAAGCGCAGATGCTGGTCGACCATCGTGGTGACGCCGTTGGCGGCGAAGACCTCGATCGCGGTCTCGAACGCCGGGCGCGACAGCGCATGCGTGTCGATGCCCAAAAACAGCGGCCCGTCGACGCCCTGCTGTTTGCGATAGAGGCAGATCGCCTGGGCGATCGCGAGAATATGCGCCTCGTTGAACGAGAGCATGAAGGACGAGCCGCGATGGCCCGACGTGCCGAAGGCGACGCGCTGCGCGGGCTCAGCCGGGTCCGGCCGGTCGAAATAGGCGCGCGTCAGCTTGGCGACATCGACGAGCTGGTCGGTCGGGAGACGCTTTCCGGCGAGCGGGCTGACGGCTGTCATGGGGAACTCCTGAGCGCCCGGCGAGGGAATCGATCGTGGGATTGTTTTGCGATGGGGCGATGCCGATTGCAAAAACGCGCTCGCGCGCTCATCGGTCCAGCAAGGCCCTGACCTTTTCGCGCAGGAAGGCGCGGTCGGCTCGGATCAGGATCGGGTTACCGGCCCGATGCCCGAAGATCGAGGGGATCGGCGCGAGTTCGGCCGATCGCGCATTGACCAGCAGCGGCAGCTCGTCCTCGTTGTCGCGCGGCTGGAAATAGCTGTCGGTCCGGCCGGGCATCAGCAGCACATGGGCGTGGATCGCCGCCAGCGCCTCGGCGAGATCGCCGCCGAACTGCGGCGCCTTGGCGACGTCGCCGTTCTGCCAGGTCGAGATTTGCGCCATGAGATCGTTGGCGTCGCGCCGGGCGAAGGCGCCGTCCCAGGACCGCGACAGGAAATCCTCCAGCGAGGAGAAGCCGAGCGTGCGCCAGGCCTCGTCGCGGTAGAAGGCGTGCGACATCGCCCAGCCGGCATAGACCCGGCCCATCGCCTTGAAGCCGGCCGTCGGCGGCGCAGCGAAACGCCCGTCCTGGAAGGCCGGATCGGCGGTCAGCGCCGCTTTCACGCCTTCGAGGAAGACATGGTTGAACGGGGCGCAGCGGGCGCTGCCGCAGACGATCGCCGCCCGCTCGACCATCTCTGGATGGAGCGCCGCCCAGTGATAGGCCTGCATGCCGCCCATCGACCAGCCGTAGACCAGCGCGATCCGCTCGATCCCGAACCGCTCGACCAGGAGCCGCCGCTGCATCGCGATGGCGTCGTGATAGTCGATCGGGGGCAGGGCGTCGGCATTGGACGGCGACGACGACAGCCCGTTGCCGAAAAGGTTGGGGATGACGATGAAATAGCGCTCGGGATCGAGGATGCCGTCAGGGCCGATCAGCCATTCGGTGTCGAAATGCTGCGCGGTGAACGAGGTCGGATAGACGATGACGTTATCCTTGGCGGCGTTGAGGCGGCCATAGGTCTTGTAGGCGAGCTTCAGCGACGGAGCCGCGTGGCCTGACAACAGCACGACGTCGCGGGCCTCGAATATCTCGTAGTCGATGATGTGCGTCACGGTGCGGGCTCTGTCCTGTTCGCTCAACCCGGTCTCTCATAGCTGCCAAATCGACGCCTCGCCATTCCGGCCGCAGGGTGCGGTGACGCATGGCTGAGCCGCGGTCTATAGTCACCGCACGACTGCGCGAACCGGGCCTGCCGACCATGGACGACGTCTACACCATCAGCTCGTCCGCGCTCACCGCACGGGTCAAGGCGGCCGGCGCCGAGCTGACGAGCCTGTACGACCAAGAAAATGGCGAACTGCTCTGGCAGGCCGGGCCGGAATGGCCGCGCCATGCCCCGATCCTGTTCCCGATCGTTGGACGACTGAGCGACGACACGTTGCTGCACGAGGGTCGGCGTTACCGCATGACCCAGCACGGCTTCGCCAGGGACAGCTTGTTCCGCTGTATCGCGCATCAGCCGTGGCAGGTCGTGTTCGCCCTCTCGGAAACGGCCGAGACGCTGGCGTCCTATCCGTTCCGCTTCGGGCTGGAGCTCAACTATGCGGTCGAGGGACGCAGCCTCGCCGTGACCGCGCGCGTCAGCAATCCGGGAGATCGGCCGCTGCCGTTCTCGATCGGCGCGCATCCGGCCTTCCGCTGGCCGCTTGTCGAAGGGGCGGCGAAGGACACCCATCGCCTGGTCTTCGAGCGACCGGAACCTGGCCCGGTGTTGAGCATCGCCGGCGGGCTGCTTGGCCCGGCGGTTCCGTCGCCGGTCGAGGACCACACCGTGCGTCTGATGCCCGGGCTTTTCGCGAACGACGCGCTAGTCCTGCCGAGCGTGGCGAGCCGAAACGTCTCGTTCGTCGCCGATGGCGAGAAGGGATCCAGACGCAGTCTGCGCGTCGCATGGTCAGGCTACCGCGATCTCGGGCTCTGGTCGAAGCCGACGGGTGCGGATTTCCTCTGCATCGAACCCTGGTCCGGCACGGCGAGCCCCATCGACTGGCAGGGCGAGTTCGCGAGCAAGCCCGGCATCGTCGCGCTGCCGCCCGGCGACGTCCGCGAATTCGTCTGGAGCGTCACGCTTGGGACGGAAGGTTGAAGGAGCATGGACATGGCCGAGCCGCAGATCCAGTTCAACGACGGTGCCGCCTACGAGCAGATGATGGGCGTCTGGAGCCAGCTCGCCGGCCGCCGCTTCCTCGATTGGCTGGCGCCGGCACCGGGCTTGCGCTGGATCGATGTCGGCTGCGGCAACGGCGCCTTCACCGAACTCCTGATCGAGCGCTGTGCGCCCGCAGCCGTCGACGGCGTCGATCCGTCCGAAGGCCAGCTCGCTTTCGCGCGAAGCCGGCCGGGAGCGCGGATCGCGCGGTTTGGCATCGGCGACGCGATGGCTCTGCCGTTCCCGGCGACATCTTTCGACGCGGCGGTCATGGCGCTGGTGATCTTCTTCGTTCCCGACCCCGCGGCCGGCGTCGTCGAGATGATCCGCGTCGTGCGACCGGGCGGCCTCGTTTGCGCCTATGCCTGGGACATGCCCGGCGGCGGCTTTCCGCTCGAACCGGTCCAGAGCGAGATGCGCGCGCTCGGCCTCAAGCCGCTGCGCCCGCCACAGGCGGACATCTCGGAGATCGGCGCACTTGGAGCGCTTTGGCGCGAGGCCGGACTCGAGGCGGTCTCGACTCATACGATCGCGGTCGAGCGCTCCTATGCCAGCTTCGAGGCGTTCTGGAGCGTCGTCCTGCTGTCGCCGACGCTTGCCGCCGCGATCGCCGCCATGCCTGCGGACGATGCCGCGGCTTTGCAGCAGCGGCTCCGTCGCCGGCTTCCCGCCGATGCCGACGGCCGCATCACCTATGGCGCCCGCGCCAATGCCGTGCAGGGGCGCGTTCCTGCATGACCACATGACCACGATCCGAGCCCTTCCGCACCGAGCCTCCAAAACGGCATCGCCTTGCTGCATCACGATCTGCAATCGCTGAGGCTCTTCGTCGCCCTGTGCGAGCTGCGCAGCCTGAGCCGGGCCGCCGCGAAGATGAACCTCGCCATCTCCGCCGCGAGCCGCCGCCTGCGCCTGCTCGAAGAGGAGGTCGGCGCGAGCCTGGTGACCCGGTTGCCGCATGGCGTCGAGCCGACCCATGCCGGCATCACCACCTTGCGCTATGCCCAATCGGTGCTGCGTCTCGCCGATCAGCTCGTCTCGCATATGGACGAGCATCGCTCGGGCGTTCGCGGCCGGGTCCGGGTCTTCGCGTCGAGTTCGGCGCTGGTGCAGCGGCTGGCGCAGGACCTGGCCCTCTTCATGCGCGACAATCCGCAGATCAAGGTCGATCTCGAGGAAAGGCCGAGTTCCGAGACGGTCGAGGCGCTGGTACGCGGCCAGGCCGATCTCGGCGTCGTCGTCCGCGGCCTCGCCATGCCCGGCCTCGTGACTGTGCCCTATGCGCGGGACCGGCTGGCGATCGCCGTCTTTCCCGGACACCGCCTGTTCGATCGCGACGCCGCCCGCTTCACCGAGATCCTCGACGAGGAGTTCGTCGCGCTCGATGTCGGCACCGCCGTGCATCGCCTCCTGGTCGAGAAAGCGCGCGAGGAGGGCGCCGTGTTGCGCCTGCGGGTCCAGGTCCGCAGCTTCGAGGTGATGTGCCAGATGGTCAGCCAGCGGCTCGGCATCGGCGTCCTGCCCGAGGCGGCGCTGCGCCCGCTGGCAGAGGCGCTCGGCTTGCGCCTGATCTGGCTGGACGAGCCCTGGGCGCGCCGCGACATCGACATCTGCGTACCGGCGCCGGGCGATCTCGATCCGCCGACGGCGCGGCTGCTCGCCGCCTTGCAGGAGCACGCAACCATCCAAGGCTGATTTCGCCAGATACGAAATCAGCCTTGCAACATTTCCGATTCCGCAAAAGCGGTAACCGGCGCAAGCTGCGTGCAAGGAGATCGTAGCACCGCATGCTCACCGAGGCCGTAGGGAGCCGAACCGACGCGTCGCCTGCCATCGCCCGGACGGGACAGGTATTGCGCTGTCTCGTCTCGGCCGAGCGTGGCGAAGAACGCGACGGCCCGCTTGCGGAGATGACCTATCTCGCCAAGGATCTGCTCGATCTGCCGGGCCGTGCACCGAGTTTGGGCCTGGCGGCAAACGACGATGCGCCTCCAAGCCGGAAGGCTGCCGTGCTCGACAGGTTGGATTCCGCGGGCGCGCTAAGGCTCGGCTTCGCCGAGATGACGGCGCTCGCCTGCGAGCCCTCCGGCAGCAATCCGGGCCGCCAGCGTCCGCTCAACCCCTGGGACCCGGACCGCATTTGCGGTGGCTCATCATCCGGCTCGGCGGTCGCCGTCGCCGCTGGCCTCGTTGATGTCGCGATCGGTTCCGACACGGCAGGCTCACTGCGCATCCCCGCCCATTGCTGCGGCGTCAGCGCCTGGAAGCCGAGCTTTGGCCTGGTCCCGACCGAGGGCACCATGGCGCTCGCGCCCTCGCTCGATGTGCTCGGTTTCATGGCGCGCGACGCCGTCCCATTGCTGCGTGTCGCCGAACTCTTTTGCGACCGCACTTCAGGTCCGGTCAGACGGACCGTGGCGGTCGCCGAAGATCTGATCGCGCACTCGGATCCTGCGATCGCCGCAGCCTGCAGCACGCTCGCCGCCATCTGCGAGCGCCTCGGCCACAGGCTGGCTTCGGCGCCGCTAGCCCCCCTGATCGGCGACTGCGACGCAGCGGTGCTCGACCTGCTGCTTTTCGAGACGAGCGCTCGGCATGGCTGGCGTCTCGGCGACGGCACGCTCGACACGACGCTCGAAACCCGCCTGCGCAAGGGCCTCGCCATCGCGCCGGAGCGCGCCGCTGAGGCGCGCGGGCGATTGCGCGCCGTGGCCGAGGCATCGACCCTGTTCCGAAGCCATGACGTCTGGCTCCTGCCGGTGATGGCGCAACCGACGCCGCAGGTCACATCTTGCGAACCAGGCTCGCCGCATTTCTCTGCACGCACGCTCTATGGCCTTTCGGCACTGACGCGCTTCGCGAACGGCCTAGGCCTGCCTGCGGTCGCCCTGCCATGCGGCTTCGACGACAACGGCATGCCGATCGCCGCGCAGCTCGTCGGCCGGCCCGGCAGCGATATGATGCTCCTGGCTCTTGCGGTGGAAATACAGAGCTGCACTGCATGGCATGGCCGCGAGCCCACCGCGCTGGCCGCTCTGTTGGAGGACGCCCGATGAGCCGCCCGCAACCGTCCTCGGCCCTGTCGCATCTGCGCGTGCTCGACCTGACGCGGGTCCGGGCCGGGCCGACATGCTGCCGCGTGCTCGCCGATTTCGGCGCCGACGTGATCAAGATCGAGCCACCGGACGGCGTCGACCCGAACGAAGGCATGTCGGGCGCGCGCGACGGTTACGACATGCTCAACCTGCACCGCAACAAGCGCTCGCTGACCTTGAACCTCAAGACGCCGCAGGGGCTCGCCGTCTTCCTGCGCATGGTCGAGAGCGCCGACATCGTGGTCGAGAACTACCGGCCCGACGTGAAGGACCGGCTCGGCATCGCCTATGACGACCTGCGCTCGGTCAATCCGCGCATCATCCTCGCCTCGATCTCCGGCTTCGGCCAGGACGGTCCCTATCGCGACCGTGCCGGCTTCGACCAAATCGCCCAGGGCATGGGCGGGCTGATGTCGGTCACCGGGCTGCCGGGACAGGGCCCGGTCCGCACCGGGGCCGCCGTCGCCGATTCGACCGCCGGGCTCTATGCCGCGACCGGGATATTGGTGGCTCTGGCCGAGCGCGAGCGCTCCGGCGAGGGTCAATGGGTGCATTCCTCGCTGCTCGAGGCGCAGATCGCGCTCTGCGACTTCCAGGCCGCGCGCTTCCTGGTCGACGGCGTCAATCCCGGGCAGGCCGGCAACGACCACCCCTATTCGACGCCGATGGGCGTGCTGCCCACCGCCGACGGCCACATCAACATCGGCGTCGGCGGCGAGGGGCAGTGGAAGAAGCTGTGCGAGGCGCTCGGCCGACAGGAGCTGGCCGAGCATGCCAACTATGCGACCAATGCCGATCGCTTACGCAACCGGCCGGCGCTGATGGACCTGCTCGCCCAGATCTTCGCCTCCGCGACCTCGGCCGAGTGGCTTGAAAAGCTCGCCGCGCATGGCGTGCCGGCCGGGCCGATCTACCGCATGGACGAGGTCTTCTCCGACCCGCAGGTCGCGCATCTGGGGCTCGCGCAAACCGTGACGCATCGCCGGCGCGGCGAGGTCCGGCTCGTCGGCCAGCCGGTGACGCTGTCGCGGACGCCGGCCACGCTCGCCAGCGCGATGCCCGACAAGGGCGAGCACACCGACGCCGTCCTGGAAGAGACGGGCTATTCCGCCGCCGACATCGCGCGCCTGCGGGCGCTGAACGTGATCTGAGGCGGGCGATGGCACAGGTTCGCTACGAGAGCGGGAACGGCATTGCCCGGCTGGTGCTCGACCAGCCCGACAAGCTGAACGCGATGACCTACGAAATGTGGGCGAGCCTGCCCGGGCACGTCGCCCGGGCCGAGGCCGACCCCGGCGTGCGCGCGATCGTCGTGACGGGCGAGGGCGGGCGTGCCTTCTGCGCCGGCGCCGACATCTCGCAATTCGGAGCGATCCGTGACGGCGAGGCGGATACGCGGACCTATGACCGCGCCTATCTCGACGGCTGCGAGGCGCTGGCGAATGCGGCAAAGCCCAGCATCGCGCTGATCCGCGGCATCTGCTTCGGCGGCGGCTTCGGGCTCGCCATGGCTTGCGACCTCAGGCTCGCCCGGGACGATGCGCGCTTCCGCGTGCCGGCGGCGCGGCTCGGTCTCGGCTATGCCTATGACGGCATCAAGGCGCTGGTGGCGCGGCTGGGCCTCGGCACCACGGCCGATCTCCTGCTCAGCGCCCGCACGATCGCGGCCGAGGAGGCGCTGCGGCTCGGCGTCGTCAACGCGGTGTGGAACGCCGACGCGTTCGAGCGGGAGGCCGGCGACTATCTCGCCCGCATCGCGACCAATGCGCCGCTGACGCTGCGCGCGGTCAAACAGGCGCTGATCGCGCTGGCGCAGCCGGAAGGCGGGCGCGACGTCGCGACGGTCGAGGCAGCCGTCGCCGCCTGCTTCGCCAGCGCGGACTACAAGGAAGGCCAGAGAGCCTTCAGGGAAAAGCGGGAACCCGTCTTCACCGGGCAATGACCGCGTCGGGGAACAGGCATCGATCTTGCGGGAATTCTCCCGCCGTTCTGGAGGAGTGGATATGACGCGTCGGATTGTCTGCGGCGGCCTCGCTGCCCTCGGCCTCGCTGCCTTCGGTTGTGCCTGGACGGCGCCTGCTTCGGCGCAGGCGCCGCTCAGCCCGCCGGTGCAGCTCACCGTCGGCTACCAGAAGGTCGGCCATCTCGCGCCGATCACGCTGATCGAGGAGGATCTGAAGAAGCAGGGCGTCGAGATCAAGCTGGTCGAGTTCGCCCGCTATGCCGATGCCCGCACCGCGCTGCTCGCAGGCTCGCTCGACGTCGCCTCGGTCGGCCCGGCCGATCTCGCCATCGCGCTCGCCAACGGCTCGACCGGGATGGTCGGGATCATGGGCGTCGGCTCCTCGCCGAAATACGTCATCGCCGGCAAGGGCAAGACCTTTGAGACCTGGAACGACGTCAAGGGCAAGAAGATCGCCATCGCGCCGGGCTCGGCCGTCTGGTTCCAGTTCGCCGCGACGCTGATCGAGAAGGGCATCCCCTACAACTCTTTCAGCGCGATCAACATCCAGGGCGGCGGCGCCAACTGCAACCAGGCGCTGGAGAAGGGCGAGGTCGACGCCATCGTCACCTGGGAGCCGTTCGAGTCGATCCCCGTGATGAAGGGTTACGGCTCTTTCGCCAAAAACCTCGACTATTCGACCTCGAAGGCTGTCGGCGCCGAGCTCGGCATGCTGGCGGCCTCCAAGGCGGCCGCGACCGGAAAGCGCGAGGCGGTGCAGCGCGTCGTCACGGCCTATGTCAAGAAGATGAAGGAGCTCGAGGCCTCGCGCCCCGCCTTCGGCGCGGCAATAGCCAAGCTGACCGGACTGGATGAAGCCGTCTCGGCCGAGATCGCCAAGGTCGTCAATCTCGGGCCCGTGATCACCCCGGCGCAGATCAAGGCGCAGGCGAAGGCCTTCAACGAGCTCGGCGTGATCCCGAAGGAAGTCTCCGGCGAGATCGAACAATACTGGGATGCGAGCTTCCTGGAGACGGCGGCGAAGAGCTGAGGCGGATGACCCTCACCACAGCCGAAACCAGAGCCCCTGCCGCCGCGGCGCCCGCCAGCGAAACCGCACGCCTGATCTCGGCGCGCCTGCGCCGCTATCTCGCCGCGCTCGTCCTGCCGCTGGCGGCGATCATCCTCTGGCAGCTCGCCGGCAAGGACGGCGCCGTCGCAGGCGGAGCGCTGCCGACGCCGGACCGGGTCTGGACGGCCTGGAAGCTCTGGGCCTTCGGCACGCCGAACGGCATGAGCCTGTCGCCCTATGTCGGGACCTGGGCCGAGAGCCTGCTGTTCTCGGCCGGGCGCGTCGCCAAGGGCTTCGCGCTCGCGATCGTGGTCGGCGTGCCGCTCGGCATCCTGATCGGCTGGTCGAAGCTCGCCCAGGCCATGGTCGATCCGACAATCCAGTGGCTGCGTCCTGTCCCGATCACCGCCTGGCTGCCGATCTCGATCGCAATCTTCGGCATCGCCGATTTCGGCGCGGTCTTCCTGATCACGATCGGCGCCGTCTATCCGATCGTGATCAACACCACGCAGGGCGCCCGCGACATCGAGCGCAACTGGATCCGCGCCGCGCAGATGCTCGGTGCCGGCCGCTTCGACATCCTGCGCCGGATCGTGCTGCCGGGCGCGTTGCCTTCGATCTTCACCGGCCTGCGCATTGGGCTCGGCATCGGCTGGACGGCGGTGATCGTCTCCGAGATGGTCGCGGTGAAGTCTGGCCTCGGCTACGTGCTCTGGGACGCCTATTATGTCGGCCGGATGGACATCGTCATCGCCGACATGGTCTCGATCGGCCTCGTCGGCTTCCTCTCCGACTGGCTGATCGTCAGGCTGGAATTGTGGGTGCTGAAATGGCGCCGCCTCCAGAGCTTCAACAGTTGAGCTGAGACGATGGGCACGATCTCCTTCGACGCGGTCTCGAAGACCTATGGCGGGCCGGGCGGTGTCCGCGCGCTCGACAATGTCGACTTCCGGATCGGGGAGGGCGAGTTCGTCGCGCTGCTCGGCCCATCCGGCTGCGGCAAGTCGACTTTGCTCAACCTGCTCGCCGGCTTCGAGCCGCTGAGCGAGGGCACGCTGACCTTCGACGGCAAGACGATCGGCAAGCCCGGTCCCGAGCGTGGCGTCGTGTTCCAGGAGGCGGCGCTGCTGCCTTGGCTCAGCGTCTGGGAGAACGTCGTCTTCGGCCCGAAGGTGCAGAACTGGCCGGCCGCCCGCTACGAGGAGAAGGCCCGCGAGATCCTGACGATCGTCGGCCTCGACGGCTTCCACGACGCGCTGCCGGTGCAGCTCTCCGGCGGCATGCGCCAGCGCGTCGGCATCGCCCGCGTGCTGGTGATGCAGCCGCGCGCACTGCTAATGGACGAGCCTTTCGGCGCGCTCGACGCGCAGACGCGGCTCTCGATGCAGCAATTGCTGCTCGAAGTCTGGCAAAGCCGGAAGACCACGGTGCTCTTCGTCACCCACGACATCGACGAGGCGATCCTGCTCGCCGACCGGGTCTGCGTGATGACGGCCAGGCCTGGCCGCATCACCCGCGACATCGCGGTCACGCTCGACCGGCCGCGCTCGCTCGACGCGCTGACCAGCGAGGACTTCACCCGCTTCAAGGCCATGATCATGGCCGAGATGCGTGGCGGACAGCACTGAGACGCGCCGATGGCCAACCCCCGCATCCCCTATCGCCTCAGTTCGCAGCGACCGAAACTGCCGCCGCTAGACGGCAAGCGCGTCCTCGTCCACCTCGTCGTCAACGTCGAGCATTGGCAGTTCGATCAGCCGATGCCGCGCACCATCATCACGCCGCCGCATGGCCGCGAGACCGTGCCCGACGTGCCGAATTTCTCCTGGGCCGATTACGGCATGCGCGCCGGCCTGCCGCGCATCCTCAAGCTCTTCACAGAGCGCGGCTTGCCGGCCTCGGCCAGCTTCAACGCCGGCGTGATCGAGGCCTATCCGCAGGCGGCCGAGGCGATGCTGGAGGCTGCCTGGGAATTCATCGGCCACGGCATCCACCAGAAGGCGATGAACCATGCCGAGGGCGGCGAGGAGGCGCTGATCCAGGGCGCGCTCGAGCGCATCGTGCGCTTCACCGGAAAGCCGGTGCGCGGCTGGCTCTCGCCGGGCCTGCGCGAGACGGTCGACACGCCCGATCTCCTGAAGCGCAATGGCATCGACTATGTCTGCGACTGGTGCGTCGACGACCTGCCGAGCTGGCTGACGACGCGCCACGGCCCGCTCATGGCGATGCCCTACAATCTCGAGGTCAATGACTCGATCGTCTACGCGGTCGAGCGCCACGCCACCGGCGAGATGGCGGCGCGGCTGGCGCAGACGCTGCGCCTGTTCGAAGCCGAGGCCGACGACAATCCGCGCGTGCTCGCGATCGGCCTGCATCCGCATCTGATCGCGGTGCCGCATCGCTTCCACGAACTGGTCGCGATGCTCGATATACTGCAGGCCAGCCGCGAGGTCGACTTCGTCACCGGCAGCGCGATCTGCGACTGGTATACCGCGGCCGAGCCCGCAGCCGGAACGAAATGAGCCGACTTACTTCTTCTCGACGTTCCAGAACAGCATCACCGGCGCGCTGAGCACGCCCGAGATATTGGCCCGCCGCGCATAGGGCTGGTCGAACTGGCCGAGCACGCGATAGGGCTGCACTTCGGCCAGGCGCCGGTGCAGCACTTCGGTCGCGAGCTTACGGCTGGCGTCGTCGGGCGCATCGACGACGGCGCCGCGCAGTTTCTCGGCTTCCGCATCGCAGGGCCAGCCCGACCAGGCTTTCTCGCAGGCCATGTTGGTGCCGATATTTGTCAGCGGTGACTGCATGGTCGCGCCCGAGGCCGTGGTAACGAACAGGTTCCAGCCGCCCTGCTCGGTGGTGCCGCGGTTCTGCTGGCGCGTCGTCACCGTGCCCCAGTCTGAGAACTGCAGGTCGATGTTGAAACCAACCTTGCGCAGCGAGTCGGCCGCGACCTCGGCCATCCGCCCGATCGGGGCGATGTCCATGCTGGAACTCAGCACCAGCTTCTCGCCCTTGTAGCCGCTCTCGGCCAGAAGCTGCCTGGCCTTGGCGAGATCGGGCTTTCCGAACGCTTCGGCCCCGGCCTCGGTGCCGTTCGGCCCGCCGCAGATGAAATAGGAGTTGCAGCGCTTCCACCACTTGTCGTCACCATAGCCGCCGGCGAGGAAGTCGGCCTGGTCGGTCGCATAGGCCAAAGCGAGGCGCGCCTTGGGATTGTCGAAGGGCGGATGGAGCTGGTTCGGCCGCAGCATCGCCTGGTTGGCGAGGTTGGAGAAACGGTCGACCTTGACCTCGGCATTGCGGCCGACAACGGGAATCAGGTCCTGGCTGGGTTGTTCCCAGATATCGATCTCGCCGGTCTGGAGCGCGGCGGCGGCCGTGGCGGGATCGGGCATGATCAGCCACTCGACCCGGTCGACCTTGACGACGCGCCCGCCCGACAGCCCGTCCGCGGGTTCTGAGCGTGGGACATAGTCAGGATTGCGGTCGTAGACGACTTTTGCGCCGCTGCGCCATTCTGCCCGGTTGAACCTGAACGGGCCGCTGCCGATCGTCTCGGTGATCGGCTTCATCGGGTCGCTCGACGCGTCGCTCTCGCGCATGATCGCCGGGATCTGGCCGACCGCCGAGCCGAGCGCGAAGGGCACCAGCGCCATCGGCCGCTTCAGCCGCAGCACGAAGGTCTTGTCGTCGGTCGCCTCCATCCGGTCGGTATATTCCGCAAGCTTGCCGCCAATCGTGTCGCGCACCATCCAGCGCTTCGGCGAGGCGATGACGTCGCGCGTCGTCACCGGCTGGCTGTCATGGAATTTCAGGCCCGGCCGCAAGGTGAAGGTCCAGGCGAGGCCATCGGCCGATGTCGAGAAGCTGTCGACCATCTGCGGCTTGGGGTTGAGACCGGCATCCCAGGAAAACAGCGTCTCGTAGATCATCAGCCCGTGCATGCGGGTGATCACGATCGAGGCCGCAACCGGATCGAGCGTCTTCAGATCGGCATGAGGCGCGACGCGCAGCACGCGCGCGGGAGCCGTTTGCGCCTGAACGGTCGAGGCGGCGGCCAGCATCGTGACCACGGCAAGGCCGAGCTCTGCAAATCGCGACGAGGTCATCATCGTTCTCCTTCATGGATGCGGTCGAACCGGAGGATGCGGCAGCGATGGCTCGCCAATCGTAGCGAATTGTCGCCGTCGAGGACGAGGCAAGGCCGATGCCGCCACGGACCATGGGCGAGATCGGCGAGCGCGCGGCCGCCGGGCAGGGCGGTCAATACGGTCTCGCCGCCGGCGTCACCGACCCAGGGCATGCGGGCGCGACCATCGGCCAATATCTCGATCTCGCAGCCGAAGACGCGCTCGCGCCAGCGCCCGACAAGCCGCCGATCGAGCTTTGTCCCCGGCGGAACCCGCAGCAGTCGCCGGTGCACGCCGCCGATCTCGCCTTCGAGCGCCTCGGTGTCAGAGTGCCTCAGCCGGATGTCGAGATAAGCCGGCAGACTGCGCAGGCCGCCTTCGCCATCGTCGACGAGGCGCTCGAACCCGCCCATGAAGCTGATTGAGTCGGGCGCGAGCTCGGCCCAGAACGGCCCGTGCTCGGCGGCGAACAGACCCGTCGGTCCGTCCGCGGGCGGCTTCGGCAGCGCCGCACCGACCAAAGAAGCGAGAACGCGCAGAGCAGGCCACAGCGCATCCTCTTCGCGATTGGTCATCACGACGATGCCGACGCCAAGCTCCGGCGCCATCAGAAAATGGTTGCGGTAGCCCGGCAGCGAACCGCCATGGCCGACGAGCGCGACGTCGCCGAGCCGGCTGCAGACGAGCCCGAGCCGGTAGACGCTGACGCCTCCATCCGTGAAGGCGCGCGGCGCGGTCAGCCGCTCTAGCATGCCGGCGAGCGAGCCGCGATCGGCCAGCAGCGCCGCGGCCCAGCCGGCCAACGCGGCGGCACTGCCGGTTACCCCGCCCGAGCCCGAGAAGTGGAAGCCGTAGCGCCCGCGCCGCCAATGCGAGCCGTCGCGCCAATAGCCCATGGCGAGGCCGGGCACGATCTCGGTCTCGTCCTGCGGAAAGCGGATCGGCAGTCCGAACTCGGCCATCAGCGTCTCGATGGCGATGGCATAGTCGATCCCTAGCCGGCTCTCCAAAACGCGCTGCCCCAGCCGCCAGCCGGTGTTGGAATAGGCCATCTCCTCGCCGGGCTCACCGTTCAGGCCGGGAAGCCGCTTCGCCGCAGCGAAAATCTTGCCGGAGCCGATGCTCGCGGTGTAGGGGATGCCGCGCTGCCAGAATGCCTCCATCATGTCCGGCAGCGCGCCGGTCATGTCGAGCGCGCGACCGAGCGGCACGGTTGCGACCGCCGCCGGCAGGCCGTCGAGCAGATCGCCCAGCGGCGCATCGAGGGGCACCTGCGCCTGCAACACCAGGACCGCCAGGATGTGCTTGCTGATCGAGGCGAAGCGGTTCGTCGTGTCCGGCGTGAAGGCGAGCTTGTGTTCGATCGAGGCGAGCCCGCCGCTCGACGCGGCGCGGATGCCGTCGCGGTCGAACAGCACGATCGCGCCGCCCGGTCCGGCTTCACCCCTCCAGCCGGCGGCGATCTCCTCAGCCTGCCCGGAAGCCTTCGCCCAATCCAGCATCCGCCGCATCCGCTCCCGTCCTGATCCGCGCGGATCGAGTGTCGGCAAAGCGGTCGGCCGGCGCAATCGCCGCGCCATGCGTCGATGTCAGGCCGGCATCGCTTTCAGTGGCTCGCGCCGAGATAGGCGGCCCGCACGGCCGGGTCGTTCTTGAGCTTCGCCGCCTCGCCGGAGCTGGCGAGGCGGCCGTTCTCCAGCACATAGCCGTAATCGGCGACGTCGAGCGCTGCCGCGGCGAACTGCTCGACCAGCAGCATGGTGATCTTCGCCGCCTTCAGCCGGGCGATCGTAGCGAAGACCTCCTCGACCAGCCGCGGCGCCAGCCCCATCGAGGGTTCGTCGAGCAGCAGCACCTCAGGTTCGAGCATCAGCGCGCGCGCCATCGCCAGCATCTGCTGCTCACCGCCCGACAGGGTGCCGGCAAGCTGGGCTCGGCGTTCCTTCAGGCGGGGGAACAGCTCGAACATGCGCTGCCGGTCGCGCTCGACATCGCCCTTGGGCCGCGCTCCGGTCAGCCGCGGAAAGGCGCCGAGCTCGAGATTGTCGTCGACGCTCAGCGTCGGGAAGACGCGCCGCCCCTCCGGCGAATGCGCCATGCCGCGCTTGGTGATCTCGTGCGAGGGCAGCCCGGTGATGTCCTGGCCGCCGAGCAGGATCTCGCCCGACTCCGGCTTGATCATGCCCGAGATCGCCCGAAGCGTGGTGGTCTTGCCGGCGCCGTTCGAGCCGATCAGCGTGACGAGCTGCCCGTTGGGCACGTCGATCGAGAGCTGGTGCAGCACCTGCACCTTGCCGTAGCCGGCGACGAGATTCCTGACCTGGAGCATCGGGGTCGCCTCCTCAATGCGCCGTGGCGGCGCTGCCGCCGAGATAGGCCTCGATCACCCGCGGGTCGGCCTGGACCGTCGCGGGCACGCCCTCGGCGATCTTCTGGCCGAAGTCGAGCACGGTCACCGTGTCCGAGATGCTCATCACCACATCCATGTGGTGCTCGATCAGCACGACGGTGATGCCGTGGTCCTTGATCTTGCGGATGATCTCGATGAGCTCCTTGATGTCCGGAGCGGTCAGGCCCGCCGCCGGCTCGTCGAGCAGGAGCAGCTTCGGATCGAGTGCCAGCGCCCGGCCGATCTCGAGCAACCGCATCTTGCCATAGGGGAGGTTGCGCGCCTCTTCGTTGGCCATCGCGTCGAGGCCGACGAACTGCAGGATGCTGGCGGCACGCAGGCGGGCGTCGCGCTCCTCCTTGCGGGCCTGCGGCAGGCCGAGCGCCACGGCGAAGATGCCGCTGCGATAGGTGTGGTGCAGGCCGACCATGACGTTCTCCAGGCAGGTCAATTCGCCGAAGAGCTGGACGTTCTGGAAGGTGCGGGCGATGCCCTGGCCGGCGATCTCCGGCGATGTGCGCCCGACGAGGCTCTGCCCCTCGAAGTTGATTTCGCCGCCGGTCGGCGTATAGATGCCGGTCAGCACGTTCATCATCGTGCTTTTCCCTGAGCCGTTCGGGCCGATCAGCCCGTGGATCGTGCCGGGCTTCACCGCCATGTCGACGTCGTTGAGCGCCTTGAGGCCGCCGAACTGCATCAGTACCTTGCGGATGTCGAGCAGCGCGCCGCCCGGCGGCGTCGAGGTGGCGGTCGCGCCCCAGACCCGCGAGGCGTCGCCGGTCTCCTTGACGACGAGCGAGCGGCCGCCGCGGCGCAGCGACATCAGCGTCAGCACTTGCCGCACGAAACCCATGATGCCGTCGGGCAGGTAGTAGACCACGAACAGGATCATCAGCCCGTAGATCGTCAGCTTGTAGTCGACGATGCGCTCCAGGAAGAGCGAGAACACGAAGAAGGCGACGCAGAGACCGACGGCGACCGCGATGCTGCGCGCCTGCGTCGGGTCGCGACGCCACGCATAGAAGCCGCCGCCGAGCGCGCCCAGCGCGATCAGGCCTGCAGTGATCCGGAAGAGTTCGAGATCGGCCAGGATGTTGGGCAGGAAGACCACGATCGCCGAGCCGATGATCGGCCCCATCCGCGACTTGCGCCCGCCCATCGCCACCGCCAGCAGGAACTCGATCGAGGTGGCGAAATTGAATGCCTCCGGCGCGATGTATTGCCGGAAATAGGCGTAGAGCGCGCCGGCCAGCCCGGCGAAGCCGGCGCTGATCACGAAGGCCAGCACCTTGTGCTTGTAGACGCTGACCCCCATGCAGTCGGACGCGATCGGCGAGTCCCGCAACGCCTCGAAGGCGCGGCCATAGCGCGAGGCGATGATGCGGTTGATGATGACGACCGTCAGCACCAGCGCAATCGCCGAGACGTAGTAGTACTCGACCTCGCGCAGCCGCTTCAGCGACAGGTCGACATAGTCGCGCAGGTCGATGAAGAGCGGCGTGCGCAACTCGATGCCGAGCGGCCCGTTGGTCAGGTTCAGATGGTTGAACCAGGGGCCGAGGTCGGTCATCTCGTTGATCAGCGTGACCACGATCGTGCCGAAAGCCAGTGTCACCATGGCGAGATAGGGCCCGGTGACCTTCAGCGCCGGCAGCGCCAGGAGCGCCCCGAACAGGGCGGTGACGACGATGCCGACCGGCAGCGCCCACCAGAAGCCAAGCCCGAAATGCAGCGAGAGCAGGCCGGCCGAATAGGCGCCGACGCCGAACAGCGCGGCATGACCGATCGAGACCTCGCCGGTGTAGCCGAAGACGATGTCGAGCCCGAGCACCAGGATCGAATAGATCACGATCGTGGTGATCAGCGGCAGGTAGTAGGACGAGGTGACGACGAAGGGCAGGGCGAACAGCGCGACGACGCCGGCGACGAAGAGGAGCTTCTTCATGGCGGCGTCAGACCTTCTTGATCGCGGTCTTGCCGAACAGCCCGGCGGGTTTAAGCGCCAGCACCAGCAGCAGCAGGATCAGACCCGGCACGTCCTTGTAGCCGGTGTCGAAATAGAAGCCGGTCATGCTCTCGGTGATGCCGAGGATCAACCCGCCGACGACGACGCCGAGCCCGCTCGACAGGCCGCCAATGATCGCGACCGCGAAGGCCTTCAGTCCCAGCGCCGCGCCCATGTTCGCGCCCGTCAGCGTGATCGGCGCGACCAGTACGCCGGCCAGCGCCGCCGAGAGCGAGGACAGCGCGTAGGAGAAGGTGATCACGAGCGGCGTGTTGATGCCCATTAACCCGGCCGCGTCGCGGTCATTGGAGGTCGCGACCACCGCCTTGCCGTAGATCGAGCGGCGGTTGAAGGTCTCGACCGCCAGCATCATCGCGAGCGCTCCCAGCACGATCGCGATCTCCATCGGGCGGATGTTGACGCCGGCGACGGTGATCGGGTTCTCGCTCAGCGGCGAGGGGAATTTCAGCGGGTCCTTGCCCCAGATGTTCTCGGCCATGTTCTTGAAGATGATCCCGAGCGCGATCGTCGCCATGATCCAGCCGGCCTCGGACTTGGTCTTCATCGCCTGCCGCACGCCCAGCCGCTCGACGACCGCGCCCTGCGCCATGCCGAAGGCGAAGACGAAGGGCAGCGCGATCAGATAGGCGGCGAGGGTGCCGAGATGCAGCCCGATCAGGAAGTTGACGCAGGTCAGGCCGACGAGGGCGCCCAGCGTCAAAGCCTCGCCTTGGCCGAAGTTCAGCGTCTTCGAGGTCGCGAAGGTGAGCTGGTAGCCGAAGGCGATGACACCGTAGATCATCCCTACGGAGATGCCGGAGACGAGGATCTGGAAGAAGTTCTGCATGATGTCAGCCGACCGCGCGCTTAAGAAAATGCCCTCCCCGATGGCGGGGAGGGCGTTCGTCGGGGAATGTCAGCCCTCGTCGTTCAGGACTTCGGCTTGAGGCGCAGCGCGCCTTCGCCCTCGAGATCGGCCGGGTTGAACGGGATGACGCGGCCGCCCTTGACGATGCCGAGCACCGGGATGTTGGCGGTAATCGCCTCGTGGTCGGTCGCGCTGAACGGCTTTTCATAGGTCGTCACGACGCCCTCGACCTTGGTCGTCAGGTTCTCCAGCGCCTCTCGGATTTTGCGGCCGTCGGTCGACTTCGCCTGGTTGATCGCGGCGGCGAGCAGGTACATCGAGTCGTAGCCCTGTGCGGCCGAGACCGGCGAGGGGATACGGTCGACCTTGTAAGCCGCCTGATAGGCCTCGATGAAGGTCTTGCGCTTCGGCGTCGAGGGCAACTGGATGAAAGTCTGCGGCATCATCACGCCCTCGCCATTGGCGCCGGCGGCATCGATGAAGCTTGCCATCGACAGCGTCCAGGAGCCCATCACCGGCACCTTCCAGCCGAGCTTGACGACGGCATTGACGGTCTGCGCCAGTTCGGGGCCGATCGCATAGGTCAGCACGACGTCGGCCCCGGCATCCTTCGCGCGCAATGCCTGCGCGGTCATGTCGGTGTCGCCGATGTTGAACTTCTCGACCGCGACCGGCTTGATGCCGCGCTCGCCAAGCGCCTTTTCGAGGTCGGCGCGGCCGAGCTGACCGTAATTGGTCGAGTCGGCGATGATCGCCGGTTTGGTGTAGCCGTTCTTCTTGACCGCCTCCGCGATCATCGCGCTCTGGATCGTGTCGTTGGCGGCGTTGCGGAAGACGTAGTTCGACTTGTGATCGGGCGCCTTGAACTGCTGCGTCACCAGCGAGCCGGTGGCGACGTTGTTCATCACGGGGATTTCGGCTTCCTGATAGAAGCGCTGCGAGGCCAACGCGACGCCGGTGTTGATGAAGCCGACGCTGGCGACGACCTGCTCCTTGTTGATCAGCTCCTGCGCGATCTGGACGCCGAGCTCGTTCTTGGCCTCGTCGTCACGCTCGACGAGCTGGATCTGCTTGCCAAGAACGCCGCCGGCCTTGTTGATCTCCTGCGCGGCCAGCTTGACGCCGTCGCGCATGCTGACGCCCATCGCGGCCGAGCCGCCGGTGAAGGGGCCGCTGATACCGATCTTGATCGTCTGCTGGGCTTGGGCCGCGCCGGCCATGGCCGCGCTGAAGGCTGCGGCGGCGAGCCATTTCTTCATCGTCATGGTTTCCATCCCTGGTTGATGTTCGTGCTTCCGATTGGTTCGGAATTATCGTCTGTTCTGAATGGCTTCGACTATAGGCCGGCAGTTGTGCCGCGCAAGACGCACCCGACCGGCCGTGCCCTCGCAACGGCTATATCGACACCTGCGGGATCAAGACCGCCGGATCGGTTGCCTCGGCAACTAGGAAGGCTGATCGTCCGGCAAGGCGCCATAAGCCTTTAGTCGACAATTGCCGGCGAATTCTACCTGCTGACGAAAAAGTGCTGTGCCGAATACTGTCGATGAAGCGCCTGGGCGTCTGTCAGAAGGCTTGTTTGCAGATCGACTTCGGATGATCCAGCACCCTGAAACTATTATAGGCAATTGCCTCATCGATAGGCATAGATGCCGTCGACCACGGCCATGTCTCGTCCGTGGCCGGCACGGTCGCGCCACGCGTGCGGCATTCGGGGCGCCCGGCCTTGGCACGGCGCTTGTAGGTGGATGACTGCAACAGGGAGGTTCGCTTGCGCGGTTCCGATCTCGAACTCGTTCAGGTCACCAAGCGTTATGGCGCGACGGTCGCGGTCGATGCGATCGACCTGCGCGTCAAGGCCGGCTCCTATTGCTGCCTGCTCGGCCCCTCCGGCTGCGGCAAATCCTCGACACTGCGCATGATCGCCGGGCATGAGGCCGTGAGTTCCGGCGACATCATCCTGGGTCCCGCGAACGTCACCGACCTTCCGCCGGCGCGGCGCGGTACGGCGATGATGTTCCAGAGCTACGCCTTGTTCCCGCATCTCTCCTGCGTCGACAACGTCGCCTTCTCGCTGAAGATGCGCGGCGTCGCCAAGTCCGAGCGTCGGGCCGAGGCGATGCGCCTGCTCGAACTGGTGGCGATGGAGCGTTACGCCGAGCGCCTGCCGGCACAGCTCTCTGGCGGCCAGCAACAGCGCGTCGCGCTGGCCCGCGCGCTGATCACCAAGCCGCAGATCCTGCTGCTCGACGAGCCGCTCTCGGCGCTCGATCCGTTCCTGCGGATCAAGATGCGGGCGGAACTCAAGAAGCTGCAGAAGGAGCTCGGCATCAGCTTCATCCACGTCACCCATGGCGAGGACGAGGCGATGGCGCTGGCCGATCTGATGGTCGTGATGAACCACGGCGTGATCGAGCAGGCCGGCACGCCGCGCGAGGTCTTCAACGCGCCGGCTTCGGCCTTCGTCGCCCGCTTCATCGGCGGCCACAACATCGTCGCGGACGATGCCGGTGCGATCGCGGTGCGCAACGACCGGCTCCGACTGACCAAGACGACCGCCGGTGCGTCCCGCACCGCCGTTGTCAGCGACGTCGAGTATCAGGGCTCCTATGTGCAGATCGGGCTCGAGGCCGCCTTTGCCCGTGACCTGACCGCCAATCTGAGCGAGGCCGCCTTCGACGCCGAGCCGCTCAACCCCGGCGACACCGTCGCCGTGAGCTGGAACGAGGCCGATGTCCACCGGCTGGCCGCAGCCTGACGCCCGAGATCAACCAAGGAGGAGCAGAACGATGACCACGAACGACATCAAAGGCTTGTCGCGGCGCAAGCTGCTGAAGGGCGCGGGCGCGGCCGCGGGCCTCGCCGCCGGCTCCGGCGCCATCACCGGCTTCCCGGCGGTCTGGTCGCAGGAACCGAAGGTACTGCGCTATCTCGGCACCGCGGTGAACCAAGCCGACGACATCACCAAGAAGGTGAAGGCCGATACCGGTATTACGATCGAATACATCTCGGCCACGACCGACGACGTGACCAAGCGCGTCATCACGCAGCCGAACTCCTTCGACGTGCTCGACACCGAATATTTCAGCCTGAAGAAGCTCGTGCCGTCAGGCAACATCCTCGGCATGGACGCCAGGAAGATCAAAGAGTTCGACAACATCACGCCGGTCTTCACCAAGGGCCAGCTCCCCAACGGCAAGGTCATCGGCGACCAGGGCACGGCGCCCAAGAAGGTGATGTTCGTCGAGGGCGCGAACTCGACCAAGTTCGCGACCTCGCCGACGCAATGGGTGACGCTGATCCCGACGGTCTACAACGCCGACACGCTCGGCATCCGGCCCGATCTGATCAAGCGCCCGATCGAGAGTTGGAAGGAGCTGCTCAACCCCGAATTCAAGGGCAAGGCGTCGATCCTCAACATCCCCTCGATCGGCATCATGGACGCCGCCATGGTGGTCGAGGCGACCGGCCAGTACAAATATCCCGACAAGGGCAACATGACCCGGGCCGAGATCGACCTGACCATGAAGGTCCTGACCGAGGCCAAGAAGGGCGGCCAGTTCCGGGCTTTCTGGAAGGACTTCAACGAGAGCGTCAACCTGATGGCCTCGGGCGAGACGGTGATCCAGTCGATGTGGTCGCCGGCCGTCACCGCCGTGCGCACCAAGGGCATCGCCTGCACCTTCCAGCCGCTGAAGGAGGGCTATCGCTCCTGGGCATCGGGCTTCTGCCTGTCGAAATCGGTCACCGGCAAGAAGGCCGAGCTCGCCTACGAATTCGTCAACTGGTTCCTGTCGGGCTGGGCCGGCGCCTATCTCAACCGGCAGGGCTATTATTCCGCCGTGCTCTCCACCGCCAAGGCCAATATGGAGCCCTATGAGTGGGCCTACTGGATGGAGGGCAAGGCGGCCGAGAAGGACATCAAGGCGCCGGACGGCTCGCTCCTGGAGAAGGCCGGCGCCAAGCGCGACGGCGGCTCCTATGACGACCGCATGGGCTCTGTCGCCTGCTGGAACGCGGTGATGGACGAGAACGACTACATGGTCCGCAAGTGGAACGAGTTCATCGCGGCGTGAGCCTGGAAGCATAACCGCGCCGTCATCCCGGACGCAGCGAAGCGGAGATCCGGGATCCATCCTAGAGCACGACATCGCCCTCTGATGGATCCCGGATCGGCGCGGCTTCGCCGCTTGTCCGGGATGACGGAGCGGGTTTGAAGATCGTCAGCCCTGCTGCCCAAGTCGTGACGAGATCCAGCGCAGCCCATGCCAGCCTTGAAAAACGCCTACGCCCCGCCGGCCTGGCTCCAGGCGCTGCCTTTCGCCGGCGTCTTCGCGCTGTTCTTCGTGATCCCGCTCGCCTTCGTCGTGATGGTCTCGTTCTGGGACTACAACGACTATTCGATCATCCCGAGCTTCACGACGCGCTCCTATGTCGAGACCTTCGAGGGCTGCTACGACCAGTGGCCCGAGCTCTGCACCATCCTGAAGACCTATCTCTCGACGGTGAAGTTCTGCCTGATCGTCTGGGCGCTGACGCTCGTCATCGGCTTCACCATCGCTTATTTCCTCGCCTTCCACGTCCAGTCGGTGACGATGCAGATGACGCTCGCGCTGATCTGCACGATCCCGTTCTGGACCTCCAACGTCATCCGGATGATCTCCTGGGTTCCCCTGCTCGGCCGCAACGGGCTGGTCAACAGCTTCCTCATCAATATCGGCGCGATCAACCAGCCGATCGAGTGGCTGCTGTTCTCGCAGTTCTCGGTGGTGCTCGCCTTCGTCCACCTATTCACCTTCTTCATGGTGATCCCGATCTTCAATTCGATGGCGCGCATCGACAAGCGCCTGCTCGAGGCCGCCTATGACGCCGGCGCCAGCGGCTGGCAGACCCTCTGGAACGTCGTCATCCCGCTCGCAAAGCCCGGAATCGTCATCGGCTCGATCTTCGTCGTCACCATCGTGATGGGCGATTTCATCACCGTCGGCGTGATGGGCGGCCAGCAGATCGCCTCGGCCGGCAAGATCATCGAGACGCGGCTGAATGCACTGCAATTCCCGCCGGCGGCCGCCAACGCGGTTATCCTGCTCGCGATCACGCTCCTGATCATCACGGCGCTGAACCGCTTCGTCGACATCCGCAAGGAATTGTAAGATGCGCGAGGGACGTCCCGCCTCCTTCTACTGGCTCGCCGCCTTCTTCGGGCTGTTCGTGCTGTTCCTCTACGGCCCGATGATCGCGATCTTCGTGTTGTCCTTCCAGGGGCCGACCGGCGGCATGACCTTCCCGATGAACGGGGTCTCGCTGCACTGGTTCGGCCGGCTCTGGAGCGGCGGCGGCATCGTCGACATCAAGTCGGCCTTCTGGCGCTCGCTCCAGCTCGGCCTGACTGTGATGGTCATCACCATGCTCTTCTCGGTGCTGGCGGGGCTCGCCTTCCGCAAGCGCTTCCTCGGCCAGAACCTCTTGTTCTACGTCACCATCGCCAGCCTGATCGTGCCCTCGATCGTGACTTCGCTCGGCATCGCCCTGCAGTTCCGGCTCTTTGACGAGGTGGTGAAGAACTACGGGCAGGGCTTCGTCTTCGAGGGCTATAACACCGCGATGGGCATCTTCACCTCAGGCCTGGGCGCGCACCTGACCTGGTCACTGCCCTTCGGCCTGCTGATCATGTTTGCGATCTTCAACCGCTTCGACGGAAGGCTGGAAGAGGCGGCGCGCGACCAGGGCGCAACGCCCTGGCAGACCTTCGCCCATGTCATCCTGCCGGTGATCCTGCCTTCGCTGATCGGCGTCGGCCTGTTCGGCTTCACCTTGTCCTGGGACGAGATCGCCCGCTCCTCGCAATCGATCGGCGAGAAGAACACCCTGCCGCTCGAACTCCAGGCCTTGACCTCGACTGTGACGACCCCCGAGATCTATGCGCTTGGCACCGTCACCACGGGCGTCTCCTTCCTGGTCATAGGGCTTTCGCTCGCCGCGATCCTGACCCTGCGCGCCCGCCAGGCGCGGCGCGGTTCCGACGCCGGCAAAGGCCTGGTCTAGCGGCATCGACGCGATCACGGCCCTTGACGTGATCGGCGCCAGGAAACCGGATCGCCAGTCGGGCGTTGATCGCCCGTCACGGAGATGCCGCAGTGGACATGCAGATTTCGACCGAAGAGGATAAGACCGCCGCGCTCGCGAAGCTCGCCAGCCTCAGGCAGGTGGAGCCGGGAACGGCCGAGGAGGAGACGATGATGCAGATCGTGTCGGCGCTCGCCGGTTATGTCGCAGATCGCGACGCCGACAGAGGGCTGGAATCATGAGCCGCCTCACGCTCTCCGCCACTCTTGTCGGGATCACGGTCGTTGCCGCGGGCTGCGTCCAGCCGGCGCGGCAGCGCGTCTATATCGATCCGGAGCCGGTGCGCGCCGCCGGCTACACCAAGCGGATCGCAAATGATGGGCAGGGCGGTCTGATCCTGCCCGACGGCTCGCGCGTGCAGATGGACCAGGCTGGCGGCTTCTCCTTGCCGAATGGCGACTATGTCCGGCGCGATGCGTCCGGTGCGCTCAACCTGCCCAATGGCTCGCGCTGCCTGCCGGACGGCCGCGGCGGCTTCGGCTGCCCTTGATGACGGGCGGCTTCAACCCCATCGAGTTTCAGCGGCCGGCCGCTCGGCCGATGATGGCGTCGACGTCGTCGCGGTCGACACGCCGCGCTTCGATCAGCGCGGCAGCGAGGCCCTTCTGGGCCTCGAGCATCGCGGGACGATAGAGGATGGCGGCGGCGGTCCTGGAGCAGCGCTCGCGAAGCCCCGCCTCGTCGGCCGGTTTTAGCAAAGCGATATAGGGCAGCATCTGGTCGAGATCGTCCTCGTGCGAACGGATCGCGCCGGGATACCATCGCAGACCTTCGCCCTCGTTCCAGTAGATCATCTCGCCGCAATATCCCGCCGAGAGGATCGTGATCTCGTCTTCGGCACGCCGGAGATCGGCTTGCCGCTCGGTCGCGAATCCGCGTCGATAGGGTTCGAAGCAGGTCTCGCCGGTGACGCCATGGGGAGGCCGGAGCCAGGCATGGGTGATCGGGCGCTGATGGTGCCACCCGACGATGATGTGGCCGGCCTCGTGAAAAGCACAGGCCGCACGCCGCACCGCGACGGGAATGGCCTCGAGCCTGTCATGTCCGCTCAACGCGATCTCCCGCCTCACGCATCCGCGAAATCCCTCGTTGCCCATCGCCGGGGGATCGGCTATCCACCACTCACGGATTGCGCCCGTAGCTCAGCTGGATAGAGCGTTGCCCTCCGAAGGCAAAGGTCACACGTTCGAATCGTGTCGGGCGCGCCAATTTAGAAGCTCTTGTTCTCAAGGGCTTACGCTTTAGACCTCCTCCTAAGAAACCATCAGATGCCCCGGCTGTCACAGTTTCTGTCACAGCACCCACGGGAATCTCATGGCTACGATACGCAGGCGAGGCACGTCATGGCAGGCTCAGGTGAGGCGTGAGGGCTCTCCTCCGGTCTCCAAGAGCTTTGCCTCCCGCGCAGAAGCAAGCGTCTGGGCGAGGGCCTTAGAGGCTCAGATAGACAGCGGTGGGCTGTCCCCTAGCATCCGTGATCTACGCACGACGACAGTCGTGGACCTGCTGAGCCGCTATGAGCGGGAGATTACGCCTTCCAAGAGAGGCGAGAAGTTCGAGCGCACCCGCATTCGGTTTATGCAGAAGCACGCCATCGGTGACGTTAGCCTAGCGGTCCTCTCAGGAGGCACTGTCGCCAGATACCGGGATCAACGCCTCAAGGACGTGCAACCAGCCACCGTGCGCCGAGAGCTTGTGGTCCTAAGGCACGTGTTCGAGGTCGCTATCCGGGAATGGAATATCCCCCTGAAAGAGAACCCGGTGAAGGCAATCAAGATGCCCAAGGACTCATTGGCTCGGGAAAGGCGCCTAGCTCCTGATGAGGAACAGAAGCTCTTTGAAGCCATGGGCTCCCGCACGGCGTGGTATCTCTGGCCGGTGATCGTGCTAGCCATCGAGACGGCGATGAGGCGAGGGGAGCTATTGGCCCTCCGATGGGCTGATGTTGACCTAGAGAGGCGCACAGCGAAGCTCAGGGCCACCAAGAATGGCCATGACAGGACCATCCCTCTGACCCCTAGGGCGCTTGAGCTTCTAGGCGACCTTACGCGTGCTGATGAGCGAGTGTTCCCTGTGAATGCATCGGCTTTGGAGCTTACGTGGAAGCGTCACCGCAAGAAAGCAGGGCTGCACGGTCTCAGGCTCCATGATCTCAGGCACGAAGCGATCTCAAGGTTCTTTGAGTATGGCCTTACGATCCCGGAGGTAGCGTTGATCAGTGGTCATCGGGATATGCGGATGCTGAGCCGCTATACCCACTTGAGACCTGAGGCAGTGGCTGAGAAATTGGCGAAGGCCGTTTTGCCAGATTAGACGATTGGACATGCCATGAGAATGCACCCTTCTTCATGTGCCGTCACAAGAATGAGTTTGTATTTTCATGATGTTTTGATCGGTAACGCCACCGGCTTCATCTACTCTTTTGGACAAGACTTAGCGTTAGTGTCAAATTGGCACGTATTCTCGGGCATTCACCCGGAGCATGGGATTGTAAGACATCATACTGGCTATACTCCGAACAGGGTTGAGTTTCATATTAGCATAACAACCTCAACGGAGGCGGGCCTGTCGATTGGCTTTAGAGCCTTAAATGTTCCGCTTCAAAAAGCGGGCGTCTCGTTGTGGTGGCAGCATGGGGGGTATGTAGATGGAGATGGAGTCCCCCATCACGTTGACATCGGCGTTCTGCCACTTTCTGAGCTCATTGAGGGCTATGAAGATCTAAAGCCGCGCGTTGTTAGCTTCGATGCCCAAGTTCTCGTAAGCCAGTCCGATGATCCTTCAGGGTGGTCAATGCATCAGGGGACGGCGCGCATCGGTTCAGAAGTATTTATTCTTGGATACCCGTTAGGCCTCGCCTCGCAAGGCGTAATTCCGATTTGGAAACGGGGGTCTCTTGCTTCAGAGCCTCTGTTCAACATCAATGGGAATATACCTATTGTATATGTCGACGCCTTAACGCGAGAAGGCATGTCGGGCTCTCCCGTTGTGTATCTGGGGACAGACATTATCGATGAGGAGGGCCGGACAACCGGAGAGCGAGAAGGCGCCTACTATCAACCTTGGTTGGTCGGAATCTATTCGGGTCGATGGGTTGCCTCAGCGGATGAGTCAGAAATGGCTCTAGGCCGCGTCTGGAAGAAATACCTTTTGGATGAGATTTTCTTTCAGAGAGTTCCTGGAGGATCGGCTCTTGGGATTCCGAACATCAAAACAACGTCTCCTTGAAGGGCTCTGTGGTCGCCGGGTCATCATCGCCAACGCCTGTCCGGTTCACGCGCTGAGATACGATCCACTCGCGCAACTCCTGTGGCGGCTGCCTCAGAAGCTCCTTACCGCCAGAACCATCAAGCCATGGCTCAAAGTCCGCAGGCCTGAGCATCGCCGGCATCCTGTCGTGATACTTCGCCATCCAGTCGTTCACGTCCCGAGTGATGATCGTGCAGGATGTAACCTCGTTGCCCTCAGGATCGCGCCAAGTTTCCCAGAGCCCTGCGAACCCTAAGAGCCCCCCATCGGCCGCTGTGAAGTAGTGAGGAATGCGGTCGCCCTTGGGGCCTGTCCACTCATAGAAGCCGGAGGCCGGGATGATGCAGCGGCGCTTGACGTAAGCCTGCTTGAACATGCCGCCGGTATCGACTGTCTCAATGCGGGCGTTGAAGGTCGCTCCGGTCTCACTGGGCTTCTTCTTCCACCAAGACGGAATGAGGCCCCAACGAGCCTTACGAAGCTCTCGGCCGCTATCGGTCCTGATGACGATGTCTACCTCTGTGGTCGGGGCGATGTTGTATCGTGCCCTGAGGTTCCCACGGCTCTCAGGGACCGTAAGAGGCTGGCTAAAGGCTATGATCTCGTCCCATGAGTAGGCTTGGCTAAAGCGTCCGCACATTGCCGGCTCTCCTATTCGCCAAAGTCGATATCGGATCGATACATCGCATCAAAGCGGGGATCGCGGCCGTTCTCGTTCAAGACGCGATTGCATTGGCTATGGGCAAGATGTAGCGCGAAGTTGAGCACGTCGAGAGCAATGGCGACATCGGAACCAATGGGGATTTCGCTCGCCCAGACACGAACGCGATGATGGAAAACCTTGACATCCGCCTGCATGCGCGCGGCCTTGTCGGGGGACATGCTCCGCTTGGACCTCTGGACCATCAGACCTCCTCAGCCCATGGGCGCCGTCTGTGACCCTCAGAGAACCTACCGCCTAGATACCCCTTGGAGCTTGCCGCATCAGCGTCGAGAGCCATCACAGCCAAGTCCCTCAGGAGCATGCGTATGGCCTCGCGAGGGTCCCCGCTGGCCTCAGCTAGGGCGGTGTCTATATCGGCCTCAGTGACCTCTAGAGTGTCATGGGGAGGCTCAACCTCCGCAGGCTTAGGCAGGCCGCTCATGCCGCGTTCCCGGCCATAAGAGCCTCAAGGTCCTCGGGTAGCTCGCCGTGACGTGAAAGGACGATAGCCGGTTGGAAGTCACCTGATGTCGGGTCCCCGGTCCTTGAGAAGGCCACTGCTCCCTCATAGCTGGTCGATAGCCGGGCTGCTCGGCTCCTAGCGATCAGCTCCGAAGGGGCCTCAACAGCCTCGCCAGCGCAGAGATTGCCATTATCATCCCGGCCAAACGGCAACGCTACGAAATAGGTCACACTTCCCATTGCCTTCCCTCCGATATGAGAACATACCTAGAACATCGGATGATGAGCGCGAGTCAAGGCCATGGACCGCAAGGCGACGGAATCGACTGTGCATGAGACCACGGTCGCGGAGATCGACGCCGTTCTCTATGAGTTCAAGGGGAATTTCCGGGACGCCATAGGAGCGCTCCTGCATGACCTCAGGGTCCTAGCTGAGGACCGCAATCGGAATGTGTCCAAGCAGCACGCCAAGGGCGAGCTTTGTAGCGTCAGGAAGCTCGGCTAGCGTTGCGGGGTAGGGAGAGCGTCATGGTTCGCAGCAGTTCCCCGGTCCCGCAGATCACCATCCGCCCTAAGAGGGATGCCGAGGCTTTCGTCCACAAGATCGCTGACTTGCGCGCAGAGGCCCATAGGCAGGGGTATGGCACCTTGGCCTACTTCCTCGAAACGGCGCTTCGCGAGGCGATTATTCAAGCGGACCAAGAGGCTCACGACAAGCACGCGAGGACCGCAAGGCCGGATAGCCTGTGGCTGCCAGAGGCGTAAAATTATGCTTGTAGTTCACGACGACCAAGATGGTTGGTAGAATTCAGATCGGATAGATTCACCTAAACGTCTTTTACGAAGCATGAAGGTCAATAGCGTGAGCTTATTTGATAACGCGATCCAATCGATACAGATAGGTGTAGAGGACTTCCAGCTTAAAGACCCGCGACGCGTCTTATCTGCTGTTAGGAACATTCAAGCCGGAACACTATTGCTGTGTAAGGAGAAACTTCGCCGATTATCTCCAGACGGCGAATGCCTGCTCATGCAAAAGATCGAACCTCATGTCGATGCGAATGGACTGCTAACCGTTAGGGGCTCTGGCAAAAAGACGGTCGACGTTCAAGGCATCAAGGAAAGATTCAAATCACTTAGAGTGAGCTTTGAGTGGTCTCACATCGACCGTATTACAACGATAAGAAACGATATGGAGCATATGTTTTTCAAGGGTGGTGAGGCCAAAGCTCGGGAGGCCGTATCGGACGCATTCTTTGCTATAAGAGATTTGCTTTCATCGATCCTTGATGAGGAGCCAGTAGGAGTGCTCGGGACCGAATGCTGGACAGCACTATTAGAAAATAGCGCTCTTTTTGAACAAGAACACAGCTCTTGCAAAGCATCTTTGAAAGACGTTCATTGGAGAACATTGGGTGCAGAAACAGCTTCAAAACACTTAACATGTATAGAATGTGGCTCAAAACTAATCAAACAGATAGATACCCTAAATACGGATCAAGATTCAATCACGTTCATGTGCTCTGCATGTGGAGAGCAGCCTGATACTGTCGCGATGCTCATCAAAGGCATTGAGGACGCCCACTTTGCTGATTTCTATATTGCTGCAACACAGGGCGGAGAGCCTCCGGTGTACGATTGTCCCGAGTGCTCAAATGAATCATATATTTCTCATGAAGAAGGATGCGCAATCTGTGGTTTCAAGATGACGGCTAACGCAGTTTGCTCAGTTTGCGGGGAGAATTTAACTCTAGACGACTACCAAGAACGTGATAAGCTTTGTAGCTATCACAGATGGGTCAGCCAGAAGGACGATTGATAACTTTAAATCAATCTAGCTGACCCTGAGTTGAGAACTTAACCGAGGCACATCGTTTGAAGCCCGAAAGCGTCCACAGCGGCGAAGGCCTGCTCAGCGCTCTCCAGAGGCACTACAGCCGTGGTGCCGTCCATGAGGGTCCCTAAGCTCCCAAGAAACTCGATGGCAGCCCATGAGGCTCCTTGGAGCAGTATGGCCGTAGGTGTGGCGTGAACATAGATATCGGGGAGGGAGCTAGTCATGGTCTTAGGAGCCCTTAGGGACCGCATTAGCGCGGCAATCAACCACTGGCACTAGATCAATCTGAGTGCAACCTATGGTGATTGTTATGATATCGCCTAAGCTATTGTATGTGTCTGACTCTCAGAATGTCATCACACTGCACGCCAAGGCCTAACAACAACGCTTGAGCTTTAGCCCTTTTTTTGAAGAGGCCAAAAATCTGAGGCCTATCACAAAGGCCTGCGGAGGGACCCAAAAGGGGACCCTTAACACTCGTCATGAGCCCAGAGCCGAGAGGGTAGGGCAATCTGAGTGGTCAATAAGATCATAGGGGTTCGTAGGATCGCGACGGCTAGCGATGCTTGGCACCGTGCTCGGACATTGGACATTGGCCCGGCCGCGTGGTCGCGAAAGTTCCGGGCATTCGTCAGCGGCCTCAGGCGCTTAGATGCCCCTCGATCCGTTTTTGTTACTGTATAGACACGACGCCCTATGGCGCTGAGACCCTTTCCAGCACCCGAGATACCCCGGCCGGCGTCCATGTGGTCAGCCCTCGCGCCGTGGGGACCTTGCGAGCCGTAAGCTCCCGAGCGATGGCCCCGAGTGACGTGACGCCTGATCCTCTCAGTTCATCGATAACCGGAATGATGTCAGAGGCGCGGTCATGAGCTTTGGCAGCCCTCACAGCGGCGGAAGCCTTGCGGGCATCATCATCAATCACAACGCCACGGTTGCCGCCTAGGACCTTCCCACGGGCCTTAGCAGCGGCAAGGGCGGCCTTGGTGCGCTGAGAGATCATAGCGGCCTCATGCTCAGCTACAGCGGCAAGGATATGGATCGTGAGGCGGTTTGCCTGAGGGAAGTCTACTGCGATGAACTCAACGCCGCTTTCCATGAGATTGCTGACGAAGGCGACGTTACGGGCAAGGCGGTCCAGCTTCGCGATGATGAGCTTGGCTCCATAGAGCTTCGCGGCTCTGATGGCCTTGTGAAGCTCGGGACGGCTATTGTCCTTGCCGCTCTCAATCTCGGTGTATTCGGCTGACAGGGTCCACTGGCCTCCATTGAGATGCCGCGATACGGCCTCCCTCTGCGCCTCAAGGCCAAGGCCGCTCTTGCCCTGCTTGTCTGTGGAAACTCGGTAGTAAGCGACGAAGCGTCCATCAGCCATGGCGTGTCTCGTTTCAGTCTACGAACGTGGACACATATGATATGGCCTAGTTTGGCGATGTCAATCCTCTAGGAGCAAGAGCGCATGACGCTTCCAAGTTTTTCGGACCCCTGCTTGATATCCATGGAGTTGAACCCGAGGAACATAGGAGCCTGATAGGAACCTCTCACCATTACGCCTACTGATGATGCGGTTCTGAGCTTGCGAAGCTGTGCCTTGGTCAACGGATATGACGCGTTGAACCACTCGTTGAGAATCTTCGTTCCAATCGGAGTGATAGGCTCATCCTTCCCATCGATAACCAATGAGTGTGCCTTGAGTGTCATAACCTCATCGTTACGGCCCTGAGGATCGAAGATGATGTGGAGCGCAGCTTTGCCCTGATTGCAGAGCATAATGAACTTGTTGATGCCGTGAACGGTCTCTCGCTCACCTTTGAGATACAAGAGGCCTGAGCGCCCCTCGATAGTCCATTTTGGCTCTGTGTAGCCGTTATTGATCACCCGCAAGGCCTGGAGCTTGGAACGATCAGGTTCAACCATGTCATCCTTGCCCGCAGTCGTTGCGAGCGCAAAGAGGCCATTATCGATATCAAGCTCAGCTAAGTAGGTCGTAACTGCCGCAGACATGATCTGGGCTAAGTCAGCATCGTTTCCTGACGGCTTGGTGAAGAAGAACCTATGGACTCCATAACGAGAGCCCGCTGTGAGGTAGCGAAATTTGCCTCCCAGAACAGCTAGCGCGCAGGCACTGAAGCATGACCCACTCGTATAGCTATACCGACCATATTCCAGTGGACCAGTTTTGACGCCTATATCAGTGATGAGACCAAGCCGCCGAATTGCTCGGCCAATCTCTAGGCCTGCTAATAAGCTGCCTCCCGGAGAGTTGAGAACCACCGTGGATGTTGGTGGAATTTCGTTTTCAGCTAAGAACTTCGAGAACCTTTTGCCAGCCTCGCTATCAATGGGGCCATCAAGATAGATGTTCCAACTGTTGCCAAGCATCTGGCGGAGTATCTTTGGTGTTTCGGCATAGGTAATGCTCAGTGTGGGTTCTTGAGCTTTAGGAGCCGTGCTGTGAAGTGCCGCCGTGATGGCGACAGCATACAGAAACCGCAGCATTCCCTATCTCCCTGCACGTGCATTCCATTGTGCGATGCTCGGGATAGTCTGGTCAATCTAGACGGAAGCGCCACTCGACCCGCGCCGACCCCGAAAGTTCCGGCTTTTCCTGAGCATTCTCAATGGCTTATCGCCCATCACGCCTGTTTTTATCACCCTATAGACACGCCGCCCCTCGCCGCCCCGATGCGGCCGACAAGAGGTCGGAACTTCGGGTCGATCTTGCCTTGTCGCGAAAGTTTGCCGTTTTTCGCCGTGATCTCATAGGGTTGCGGCCGGTGTAGCCGATTTTTGCCCCACTATAGAACAGTCACCCCCTGTTTCCGGTGTCCTCAAGCGCCCATCAGGCCGCGCTAGATCACCCAACAATCAGAAGGCCGGGTCAGCCGGCTCAGAGAACATTTGAAACCTCAAGGGCTCGCATTCGTGCGGGCCTTTTTCATGTTGTCGTGCCTTGGAGCGCCGCAACGCAGCAATAAGAAAGATCAGAAGATAAAATGACAGGAACACATACATTAAATGCGACAGTAGCAGACGATATAAGAACGCTAAGAAGCCAAGGCGTCACTGATGATGCTATCATAAAGGGCTATAAGGAGTGGGCTCCTCACAATGCTGCTGATATTGATACAATCGTCAAGCAGGGTGCAACGGCTTCATCTATTGTGGATAGCCTGATTACCTATCCAGAAGAAGGGCACAGAGCCCCTGAGACTGATCCTCAGGACCAAGAGAGCGCATGGGAGTCTTCACGCAAGGCCCTGCAACATGGGGCCTCTAGTGCTGCTGTGGGGCTCGGGAGGACTGCTGTTCGCCTTGGTGAGCTTACGGGCATCGAGACCGCTAAGGATGTCGGTGAAGGCCTCACGGACATCGGTAAGAGCATTGCTCCAGAGAACTATAAGCCTGCGGGCAACCAGTTCTTCTATCCGAGCAATCGGGACAAGGGAGTAGGAGGCTACGGGTGGCGCTATGCACCTAGGATGCTCCTTGAGACCGTGCCGGGGCTTGTGGCTGATATTGGCGCAGGTGCTCTTGCAGGGCCTGCCGGGTTCATCGGGTCGAATGCTGCGAGGTCCTATGGCCCTGCGGTGGATGCCCGTGTGGAGAATAATGGTGGTCGGGAAGCTTCTGGCACTGACTATGCCATGGCGGCCGGCTCTACTGCCCTTCAAGCCTATCTCAGCCGTGTAGGCGTCAATCCCGCGCTATCCAGCGTAACGAAGGGCGCAGGCATTGGCGCTGTGTCGCAACTGCCATCGCAGGTCGCTAAGGCGGCTGCTGTGGATGCTGCGGCTGGCACTGCCGGCAACGTGGTCGATCAGGTCGGCGTGAAAGCAGGAACCGACAAGGGCCTGACGTTAGATGCTCATGAAGCTCTTGGGGCCGGTGTTGCCTCAGGTGCAGTAGGTGGCGCTGTGCGAGGCGTTAGGGGCATCGGTGATGTCATCAATGCCGGGCGCTATGCGGACATGGACCCCGTGGTTGCTGAGAGGCTGGCCAATAGGTTTGATCGGCTAGGTATCGAGCCTAAGGACCCTCAGAGTGCATTCAGCGCTGTGAAGGCCACGGAACGGTCAATCACCACAGAAATGGAGCGCGCCAAGAAGGACCTGTTCTCCAAGATCGGGGAGGCAGAAGGGCGTAAGCATCTCGATACGATGAACGACACTGAGATATTGCTCAATGGCGGATATCCACTTTCTGAGAGCCGTATCAATATGCTTCGCGAGAGCTTGGGGTCATCCAAGCAGGCGCAGAAATATGTGGAGAAGCTTGAGGACCACAGTGCTCTCAATGAGCTTAAGTCCAAAGGCCGCTATGATGAAGGTGAGGGCTATTTTGCTGGAGGCCTGTCAGGAACCTCCTTTGCTGAGGACACCCTTAATCCGCTGTCGTGGGTTAAGAGCCCGATTAAGAGGGCGATGGGCTCCACAGCCGCTGCGATCTCCCTAGGCTCTGAGGCTGCCTTGGCGAAGACGCTTCTGCCTCCGCTAGCATTGGGCAAGGTCCTGGCCTTGCAGAGTGCGGCCTATGGAGGCCTCAGGGCCATCGACGGCGTGGCGGGCTCTCGAAACCCGGTGGAGCAGCTTACCAATCGCTTTCGGACTGAGCCCGGTAAGCAGGAAGTCTCTGCATCGCCGGCCGCGCAAGGCGAGAGGAACGCTGCGGTTCAAGAGAGGCCTATGAGCACGATGGCGCGCGCTCTAACGCCGACTGAGAAGGGTGGAATCTTCGATGCGGTCAGCAAGGCCGCAGAGAGCGCCGTAGAGGCCGATTGGAAGCGTGCCCTAGGCAAGGGTAGCCAAGAGAAACCAGAGGCCGCCAGTGAGGCTCCTAGGGCCTCCGGTGAAAGCATTGATCCAAAGACCTTGCGTATCGAGGCCGGCGGATACAAAATAGACAGGCCACACGAGGGCATCGCGAACGTTGGAGCGTATGTAACCAAGACTAAGAGCCATATGATGGCCAGAGCTAAGCTCGGTGACGACCTAGAAGCTGTGTCGCCAGATCATACAGGTATCATAAGAGGGCTAGTCAATAAGCTCAACCTACAGTCCAAATCCTATGATGAAGCTGCATCGCATGTTGAGGATGCAATCAACTCATTACCATGGGACAGGCGCTCAGCGGCTTGGGACGCATACCTAAACAATGAGGCGGCGTTGAGGGCCACCTACAAGCAGTAACCACCACAACGACTAAGCAATGACATGGGCCTCCTGAGTTACCTCAGGGGGCTCTTTCAATGACCACAACAAGGATGATGAAGATGTTGACTAAGAGGTTCAAGGAAGCCCGTGGGATCAATGAGAACACAAAATTCTATGGCTTCTATGTAAGAGCAACGGGTGAAAGCAGGGATCTTCTTAAGCTGGCGCAAAAGAAGGCGTCAGGCACGTTAGGGAGCGTTCCAAGCAACCCAGTGCTTCTAGATGAGCTACTGAGGTCCTATGTGTTGGATTGTGGCATGAATGACCACAAAGGGCAGGGCGCTTAAGCGTCTCAAGACTGTCCACTCCGCTTTTGGTGCTTTGAAAACCGGAGTGAGAATGGAAAAAAGACCTAATATCAATCACTTACAGAGCCATTCGTTAAAAGAAAAGGTAGTGCTTTTATCACGCCTTGTGGCTCATAAGAACCAATCCCAAAGGACCGAACATTGATCACTGTAATAGACTCCATTATGGGGTCAGGTAAGACTACCTATATGATGAAAGACATCAACGACGCGAACTTAAGGTATCTTGGGAACAGCTTTGACGATGAGGCTCTTGAACGTCCCAAGTTCATATACGTCGCACCACTCTTGGATGAAGTAGACCGTATCCGAGAGGCATGCCCAGACATTGATTTTCGTGACCCCGTTCCTGTGGAAGGAAGAAAGCTCTATCATCTAGAGAGCCTTGTGGACCAAGGACACAATATCTGCACTACACACTCTCTTTTTAAGCTCATAACCACAGAGATATGCGATAAGATCAAAGCTCAAGGCTATACCCTTGTCATTGACGAGACACTTGAGTGTGTTGCCATCTATGACGATATCACCAAGGCAGATCGAGACATCTTATTCAAGAACAAGATCGTGTATCTTGAAGAGGGCACTAACAGGGTCGTTTGGAACCATAAGGATCGTAAGGACTATAAAGGCAAGTTCGATAACGTTAAGCGGCTTTGCGACAATGGCAATCTTGTCATGTGTAAGCAAGACATCATGGTCTGGACGTTTCCTACCGACTTCTTGAGAGCTTTTGATGACGTATACGTGCTCACTTATCTGTTTAGTGGCTCTATCATGTCATCTTATCTCAAGGCCGAGGGGCTGGACTATGAAGTTCGGACGCTGAATACCAACAAGGAGCTTGTGCCGCTCATGGACAATGGGGTAGCGCTCGCGATCAAGAGGGGCCTCAGGGACCTAGTGACGGTCTATGAGGGGCCATTGAACTCTCATGGTCGCAAGAGCGGCAAGACCAACCCCTTCTCAGTAGGGTGGCTTATAAAGCAGAACGGCAAGGCACTTCAAGCTATCAAGGGGTCAACGGAGCATTTCTTTAAGTCTGTAGCCAATACTCCTGCTTACAAGAACGCATGGACAACCTTCGGGAGGGCAAGGAGGTCCCTAAAGGGCGAGCGGTATAGCAAAGGGTTCATTCCCTGTAATGCAAAGGCGACCAATCAACACAAACATAAGGCATCTCTGGCTTATCTCTGCAACATCTTCTATCAGCCACCAATCATGTCCTACTTCCAAGAGCGGGGCATTGAGGTTGATCAGGAGGCCTTTGCTCTCTCTGAGATGGTCCAGTGGATATGGCGCAGTCAGATCAGGGAGGGAAAGCCTATCACGGTGTTCATTCCTTCAGAGCGCATGAGGACCTTGTTTCTGGCGTGGCTCAATGAGGAAGATGCCCTAGCCATAGCTGCCTAGTGTCCTCAAGTCTGCTGACCTACTACATTTTGTAATAATGTTGCGCTTGTCAAACAGGCCGGGTGCTGGCCTTTAAGCATCGACTATCGGCACGGCGACCTCTCAAGAGCACCTAAGAGTCCACAAGGCTCACAGGCTCTTGGGAGGCCTCGCGTGTCACACTCTCTGTCACAGCGCGTGCCCATGGCTTCTGCGGGGCTGGGGTATCCTCAGGCCTTGCCCGCTCGTCGTGGTGCTCTATGATGGTTGTGTGATCGTCAGGGTTCTGGCGGTTTCTCAGGGGCTTGAGGCTGCTAGCCATCACTTGCTGCCAATGGTTCTAAAGCATCGGCTGCTCTCGATCGAACGCCCTCCGAAGGCAAAGGTCACACGTTCGAATCGTGTCGGGCGCGCCAATTTTTCCGAGATTACCATCTGCATCGGTAGCGCCGGCCTAAACCATGGCTGCCTGCACGTTCCGTTAACCTTTGTTTCCGAACAGTGCCGTCGCGGCGGACAATTCCTTAATCGCGTCGCGTTAAGTCAGTATGCCTGCAGGTGACGACGGGCCCGATGACCGATCTGATCGACAAGATCCTCGACAAGATCTCCGGCGCCAGCCTGCTGGCGACCGGTCTTCTGTTGTTGACCGCGCTCGGTAGCGCCCTGATCGCTTACTGGCGCACGGTCGAACACAAGAGCTGGCGCGAGTTCTTCGATTTCGTCTTCCCGCATGAGATCATCACGCATCCTTCGGCGAAGGCCGACGTGCTGTTCTGGGTGACGAAGAAGGCCATCATGCCGTTCCTGATGTTGCCCGCCGGCGTCACCTTCGTCGTCGCCGTCGGCTACGTCACGAACCGGGTTCTCGCCGCTCTCTTTCAGGTCACGCCGCCATTGATCGAGGGGCCGGCCGGCCCCTTCACCATCGTCGTCTTCACGGCGACCATGTTGCTCGCCTACGACATATCCTACTACCTCTATCACGTCGCACAGCACCGCTTCCCGATCCTCTGGGAGCTTCACAAGGTGCATCACTCCGCCGAGGTCATGGTCGGCATCACCAAGGACCGTGTCCACCCGCTCGACGAGCTGATGAACCGCGCCTGGGACGGCGTCATCCCGGGTATCTGCTTCGGCATCTGGTCGCTGGTCTCGCTCAATCTCGTCGAGCTCACAGTCTTCGGAGTCAACGTCTATGTGATGCGCAACATCCTGATGATGGACTTCGTCCGGCACACCCATTTCAAGATCTCATTCGGGCCGCTGAACAACGTGGTCCTGTGTCCGCATTGGCACCAGCTCCATCACAGCACTGATCCCCGCCACTACGACAAGAATTTCGGCCTGCTGTTCTCGTTCTGGGACCGGCTGTTCGGGACGCTCTGCGTGCCCAGGCCGGACGAGGACTTCAAGTTCGGGCTGATGGAGCGCAATGTCGGCGACTACCAGTCGCTCGCCGGCCTCTACGTCATGCCGCTGAAGCGGATGTGGCGCCAGATCGTCCGCCGCCTGCGTCCGGCCAAGCCGGAGCAGGAACCGAGTTCGGAAGGTGCGCCGCCATGAACGCCCATGTCGTGATCCCGCCCGCGCCGGTGCGCATACTCGAGGTCGTCACCAAGCAGGAGCTGCTCGCCGCGCTTGAACCGGCTTGGACCGAGCTCTGGCGCAAGCTCGACGGTCCCGTCTTCCAGAGCCATGGCTGGATCGCAGCCTGGTGGCGGACCGCGCCCGATCGCGACCGGCGCTCGCTCCTGATCGGCCTGGTCTGGAACGGCGAGGCGCTCGAGGCCGTGCTGCCGCTGGCCATCGTGAGACGCGGCGGCGTCCGCATGCTCGAATGGGCCGCCAAAGACCACACCGACTATGGCGACATCCTCGTCGCGCCCGACTGCGACGCGGGGAAGCTGGCGGCGCTCTGGCGACGCCTGCTGGCTGAAGGCGGCTTCGATATCGCCTATCTCAACCGGTTGCTGCCGGACGCCGCGGTCAGGCCGCTCCTGGCCGGCGAGGGGCCGGTCCGCTTCCATGCCAATCACCGCACCGAGCTCAATTTCCGAGTGGCGGGGCCTTGGCGAACCGGCGCCGAATGGTTCGAGTCGCAGTCGAAGAAGACGCGCCAGAACTATCGTCGCGGCTGCAAGTTCATCGAGGAGAAGGGCGCGCTGCGCTTCCGGCTGATGGACGCCGCCGAGCCGACCGCACCGGTGCTCGACCGCGTCGCCGCGCTCAAGCGCAAATGGCTGGCCCAGCGCGGCCATGAGTCAGACCTGTTCGACGAGGGTTCCCCGGCGCTGGCCGCGCTCGTTTCGGTGATGGCCGAACTCGGGATCCTGCGCATCTTCGTGCTGGAATGCGCCGGCGTCGTCGTCGCGATCTCGATCAACTTCGTCCAGCACGACCGGATGATGGCCTTCGTCACGACCTATGATCCGGATTTCGAGCGCGGTTCGCCCGGCATGGTGCTGATGATGGACTACATCCGCTGGTCGATCGACCAGGGGTTGGAGATGGTCGATTTCCTCTGCGGCGGCGAGGACTTCAAACGTCGCTTCGCGACACGGTCTTTGACGCTGGATTCGATGATCGGTGCCCGTACCCTGCGCGGCCGGCTCGCAGTGCTGGCGGACGAGGCCCGTCATCGCGTCCGGAGCTGGCGAGCGAGCCGGCAGACGACGGTCGCGAGCACTCCGGTCGATGCGAGCGATCCCGGCTAGAACGGCCGCTTGGGTGCCTGCGACGAGCCGTCGATGAACTCGAAGCCGCCGGCGCTGTTCAGGCTGTGCAGCCGGCGGCCCCGCCAGAGTGGCCCCGGTGTCAGGATCGTCTCGACCTCCTGCTCGAAGCCCTCCGGATCGAGCCGCGTCACCCGCGCGATGCCGAGCGCCTTGCCATAGCCGCGCCGGCAATCCTGCACGGGTCGCAGCAGCGTGCCGTCGCGCGTCACCATGCGGCCGGCCGGTCGCGCCGAGGCGATGTCGATCAGTACCGGGTTGTGCGGATGCGCCGTCCAGGGGCCCCGGAAATCCGGCGCCGACCACAGGCACAATGCATCCGAATAGGCGCCGCCATGGTCCTGCACGGTCGCGAACATCCACCATTGCCCGTCATGCTCGACGATGGTCGCGTCGCTTGCGACGATGTCCTCGATCAGCGTCGCTTCGCGGACCCAGCCGCCGGGGAAGGCCGTCGCCCGGTAAAGGTCGACCCGGCCGGCGCTGCAGCTCTCGGGGATCATCCAGACTTCGCCGTCGCGCTCGAAGACGAAGGGATAGGAAAGGTGGCCGTCCTGCTCCAGTACCGGTTCCGGCGTGCCGAGCGGCCCGTCCGGCCCAAAGGCGACGGCCGAGATCACGCCCTTGCCGGTCGCGTGCGGGAAATCCTCGACGAACAGGGTGAGGCGGCCGCGATGCAGCAACGGGAACGGGTCGGCGTAGAAGCGGCTGCCATCGTCGGGGAGGGTACGCCACCCACTCGCCGGATGGCGGCGCAGCGCCATCAGGTCGGGCCCGTCGAGCTTGCGCCAGCCGACCCGCCAATGCGGCGCATGGAAAAGCCGGCGATAAACGCCGGCGAGGGCCCTGCCGGCCCATTGCCGCGCCCTGACGCCGATCGGCCCGGGGGAACTCAGGACAGGAGCGTGCCGTAACGGCGGTGCGTCGGGCAGGATCGGCAGGCGCGGGCTGCCACCGTTCAGCGCGGCGAGGATCAATGTGACGAGCCGCGCCAGCACATCGGTCAGCATCGCTTGCGGGTGTCCACCATGCTCGGTGCCGAGCCGCCCGGCCGCGACGACGCGGTCTCCCTCCATCAGTTCGACCACCGGCGGCCGGTTCGCAAGTGCGGCGGCGGCGAGTGCTCCATCTCCGGCGCGGCCGTCGACGAGGAGATGCCAATGCCGCATTCCGCCGGCCTGACGCTGCCGCGATCCGAGATCGAGCATCAGATCGGGCGCGGCGGCGACGCGATCCAGTCGGGCGGTAATCGCGGATCGGTCGATCGTGGCGAAGGCTCCGCACCGGTCGAGACCGCCTTGGATGGGTCGAGAGGCGGCATTTTTCTCGCTGAGCTCCACGACCGTCGCGTGCCCCGTCGCGGCGTCGAGGCGTTCGAGCAAGTCGAGGTGCCAACGACGCAAGGCTGACGCGTCGATGCGAAGAACCAGTCTCATGCCCAAAATCCGGCCGCGCAGTCGATCATGGGATCGCTCGACGATGTATCCGACTGTTTCACGGGGGCATTTCGATTTGGTTAGTTCGTCTGCAGGCCGGAACTGGCGGTGCCGGCCTTCGCCGGGCGAGGGGGCTGGAGCTGTCCTGCCTGAGCAGTTGTTAAGGACTCGCTGGCACAGTCACAGCCGGAAGCCGGTCCATGTCGCCGTCCATCCAGAGTTGCAGAGATCGAGAACAGGACAGCCCGAGAACAGGTATGACCAGCCTCGTTTCCACTGCTCGTCGGCCGGGCGCGCCGGCGGAAGCGGGCGCGCCGGAACCGTACCAGCGCCGCCAGGACGGTGCCGTCGAGATCTCCGAGCTCTGGCGCATCCTGTGGCATCGCCGCCTGATGATTCTTGCCGTCGCCGCGCTGATGAGCGCCGCGACGCTGGTCTACGGCCTGCTCACGCCCTCGCTCTACACCGCCTCGGCCCAGATCCTGATCGACCCGCGCGACCGCAACGTCGTCAGCAACGACGTCAACCCGAGCGCGATCTCGCCCGATGGTGGCATCGCGCAGGTCGAGAGCCAGGCCAGCGTCGTCCAGTCGACCGGCGTGCTCGTGCGCGCGATCCGTACCGCCGACCTGACGCAGGACGGCGAGTTTAACAGCAGTGGCCTGCTCGCAAGGCTGCTCGGCCGACTCACGCCCGAGCCGGCCGCGGTGAACGGCTCCCTGACACAGGCCGAAGCCCGCGCCCTGGCGGCGCTGCGCCGCAAGATGTCGGTGCGCCGCGCCGACAAAGTCCTGGTCGTCGATGTGGTCGTCACCACGCAGGACCCCGAGAAATCCGCGCGCATCGGCAACGCCATCGCCGAGGCCTATCTCGCCGACCAGGCCGACGCGCGCAGCCGGGGCGCTCGTGAAGCCTCCGAATCACTGACGGCCAGGCTCGCAGAGCAGCGCAAGCGCGTCGACGCGGCCGAGAATGCGGTCGAGCGCTATCGCGCCGAGAACAACCTCGTCGCCTCGTCCGGCCGGCTGATCAGCGACCAGCAGCTCGGCGAGATCAGCAACCAGCTCTCAGCCGCGCAGGCGCGCACTGCGGTGCTGAAGGCGCAGGTCGAGCAGATCGGCCAGCAGCGCCGGCGCGGCACGCTGTCGGGGAGTTCGTCAGAGGCGATGCAGTCGACCGTCATCGCCAAGCTGCGCGAGCAGGAGGCGACGCTGATCCAGCGTGAGGCCGATCTGCAGAGCCAGCTCGGCCCGCGCCATCCCTCGATCGCGGCGGCGCACAGCCAGCTCGTCAACATCCGCCAGCTCATCACGACCGAGATCCAGCGCGTCGAGCAGTCGGTCCGCGCCGATTACGAGCGGGCGCTCGGCAACGAGAAGCTGCTCTCGACCAGGCTCGAGACGCTGACCAAGCAGACCCAGGGCGCCGACCAGGCCTCGGTGCGACTGCGCGACCTCCAGCGCGACCTCGAGGCGACGCGCTCGGTCTATGCAGCCTTCCTGCTGCGCGCCCAGGAAACGCGCGAACAGGCCAGTCTCGACACGACGAATGCCCGCATCATCAGCCGGGCCCAGGCGCCGCAACAGCGGAGCTGGCCGCCGCTCGCTCTCCTGCTCGCCGGTGCGGGCAGCCTCGGTCTCGGTCTCGGCGCCGGCATCGCGCTGATCCGCGAATATGCCGCGCCCCATCTGCTCTCGGTGCCGCAGGCCGAAGCGCTGGTCGGTGCGCCGGTGATCGGCGTGCTGCGCCCGGAGAAGGCCGCCGGCACCCGCCGCCGCTCGATCGTCGGCAGGCAGCCCGTGCCGCCGGCGGATGCGCAGGCAGAAGGCGTGGCCGGTCTCGCCTTGCTGCGGCTGTTCGACCAGCCGGACGTCGCAACCACCGCCGCGCGCAGCGTCCTGCTGATCTCCGCCGGCCGCGATGCGGCGGAGCGGCTCAGGACGGCGCTGCTCCTCGCCGACGTCGCCGCCAACCGCGGCGACCGCGTCCTGCTCGTCGACGCCGATGTCGACCAGGATCCGGAGAATGGTGTCATCGGCCTGCTCGACGTGCTGCGCGGCGAGTGCGGCTTCGATGCCGCGATCCATTTCGGCAGCACCAGGGATGTCGCGCTTATGCCGAAGGGCCGTCAGAAAGCGGCGCCGCAGAAGGCCAGTGGTCGTGCCTTCGCCACCCGGATGCTGGCCGAGGCGAGCCGCCATTTCGACATCGTCGTCATGGATGGCGGCGTCCTGACCCAGAACGTCAAGATCGCGCCGCTGATTGCGACGGCCGAGCAGATCGTGCTGGTGACCGAGCTCTACGCCACCCGCCAGAGCGAGATCGTGCAGATCGTCGAGGCCGCCCGCATCATGGGTCGCGCGGTCACGGCGACGATCCTGGTCGATTCGCAGGGTCGTGCCTGATGAGCGCGCCGGCCGTCCGAGGCAGGCTCGGCGGCACGGTCCCGCGTTGGGCCAGGGTCGGACCGGTCGCCCGGCTCGGCACCTTGCTCGCGGTTGTCGCGCTGTTCTGCGTCTCCGGCGGCATGCTCTGGCTCGTCGGCTACAATTATGACGGCCTTGCCGGCAGCGCCGCGACCAAGATCCATCCCTCGACCTATCTGATCGTGCTGGCCTTCGCCTGGAACCTCCTGGCCTGCGGCGATCCGATCGGCCGCGGCCTGCATCTCGCCAATCGGCGCCCGGCGACGCTGCTGATGCTGGTCGTCAGCATGGCGGTGATCGCCGTGACGATCGCGCGCGACGGTTCCGGCCTCGGCGGCATCGTCGACACCTATGTCGCGGCCTGCCTGCTCGTCCTGCTCCTCGTCGATGCCGACGAGGCCGCGATGGGGCGGCTCGAGACGATGCTGCATGTGGTGATGGCGCTGAACGCCCTGCTGGCGCTCGGGGAGTTCGTCACGCAGATCAGGCTGTTCCCCTATCGCTTCGACGGCGCGGTCTTCGAGACCGACACCCGTTCGGCCGGGCTGCACGGCCACCCGCTGGCCAATGCCGTCGTCACGGCCTGCTATCTGATGGCCTTGCTCAACGGATCACGCGGCCTCGCGCCCTGGACGCGGATCGTGCTGATCGGGCTGCAGAGCGCCGCGCTGGTGGTCTTCGGCGGCCGGACGGCCGTGTTGGTCGCGCTGTTCTTCGGGCTCGCCTTCGGCATTGCGGCCCTGCTGCGAACGTTGAAGGGCGGCCGGATCTCGTTGATGGCGGCCGCCGCGGGCCTCGTCATGGTCGCCTGCCTGCCGGCGGCTGTCGGCGGCCTGATCGCGCTCGGTTTCTTCGACGACCTGATCTCGCGTTTCGTCTCGGACGGCGGCAGCGCCAATGCCCGCCGGGAGATGTTCGCGCTGCTCGGCATGTTCCCGGTCGGCGACCTGATCCTCGGTCCCGACACCGATCTCGTCGACTCGCTGCGGCGGGTCAACGGCCTCGAATGGGGCATCGAGAACCCCATCATCCGCATGGTCCTGTATCAGGGCGTGATCGTGACGACCCTCGTCATGGTCAGCTTCGGCCTGTTCATGGCCGAGCTGATCCGCGTCACGCGGGCGGGCCTCTGGCTGCCGATGATCGTCTGGATCGTATTGCTGAATGGTTCAGAGAGTATCGCCACCAAGACGACGCTGCCGGCGAAATTCGCCGTGATCGCGCTGTGCATGTACCGGCCGGAGCGGCGAGGGGCTGCGCAGCCGCTCAATCCGGCTTGGTCAGTCCAAGCGCGCTGACCATCGCCGGGTCGAGCCGACGGGTGACGTCGTCCATCATCCCCATGCCGTCGAAGGCGTTCCAGAACGCCCAGGGGAAGCCGAAGTCTTCGGCGCTGCGGCGGACATCCTCGACATAGCGCGCCCGGTCGGTCGCGCCGGCGGCGACATAACGCTGGTCCGAACGCAGCGCACCGAACTCACCCATCAGGATGCGCCCGGCCGCGACTCCCTCGCGCTCACCCCAGGCCTTGACCCTTGAGAGATGGCCGTCGACGAAGCGGCGGTCGGGCTGCGCCTCGAAATAGACCGTCAGGACGCGCACCGTTTCCGCATAGGCCTCGCGCTTGGCGCTGTCCGATCGGTCGCGATCCTCAGCCATCCGGCGCCGTACCGCGGCCAGCGTCGCGTCGAGCGAGCCACGCGCGGCCGGCCACGGCACGGCGTTCAGCGCCTTGTACACCGGTTCGGTCATCCATGGCGCACCCTGGTGGCTGAACAAATAAGGCTCGTAGAAATGGAATGTGAAGAGCAGCGGCTCAAAGGCGGAAAGACGTTGTGGTGCAAGCGCTTCCAGCCCTTGGATCATGCCGCCGCAGGCTCCGGTCGCGACCAGCGTGAGCCGCGGCGCGGCCAGGCGCGCGACGCCGAGCAGGTCGCGCTGCATCAGGGCCCAGTCGGCGGCGCCGCAGCCTTGCAGCGGCTCGTTCACCGGCTCCAGCGCCAGCCGGGCGGGATCGAGCGACGCCAGCCGCGACGCCAGTTCGCCGACGAGGTCGCGATAGGGCGGAAAGGCCGGCGCATCGGGGCCGGACAGCATGCGCGTCCCGTTCCAGTGATGCGTCGCGCCGTTGGCGTGCAGGTTGACGACGACCGACAGGTCCCGACGCAGCGCCAGCGCGACGGCGGCGACGACCTCGTCGATCAGCGTCCTGCGCTGCGGCGGCGACGCGGCCAGGAACGGGCCGGGATCGACCGGCAGGCGCACGAAGTCGAGCCCGCTGCGCCGCAGCCGCGCGAGGTCGCCGGCGGACGGAACCGGACGGTCGAGCTGGAAGGGCGGCCAGGCATAGTCCGTGCGCGGCGCCGGATATTCGCGGGTCAGCGAAAACCAGGGCCAGAGATTGACGCCGCGGCGCAAGGCGAGCGGCGTCTCGGCCGAGGCCGGCTTGGCGATCCGCGCCAAGATCGCTGCACCGGCAGGCGCGGCGATGACGCTCCGCCGGGTCGGGTTCACCCGGGGGTCCGGCTCGCGGAGCCGAGCGGGACGGCCCCAGTAGGTGCCTCGCGGCTCAGCAATGCCAGTGCCTCGCTCTCATATTGTTCCAGAATGGCCGTCCAACTGAAGCTTTCGGCAGCCCGGGCGAGCGCGGCCGCCTTCAACCGTGTCGCCAGGCCGTCATCAGCGATCAGCGCAGCGATCGCGGTGGCGCAGCCGTCCTCATCGCCGAAGAACAGTCCGGCGTCGCCCGCGGTCCAGCGATTATAGGCGTTGTCGTGCGCGATCACGGGATTGCCGGCCCAGAGCGCCTCGACCAGCGAGGGATTGGTGCCGCCGACGGTGTGGCCATGCATATAGCCCCGCGCATGCAAGCGCAGGGCGCGGACGATCTCCGCATCGTAGATCGCGCCGGGCATAACCACGTCAGGCCCGGCCGCCGCCCGGATCTCGCGGTGATAGGGATTGTCGTCGACGAAGCTGCCGAGCACGACGAGCTTCATGTCGCGGGGGCGCTGCGAGAAGGCCTTGACCATCGCGAGTATGGAGTTGTCCGGCTCGATCCGGGCGATCGAGACGAAATAGCGTCCGGGCTCGACGCCGAGCAAGCGGACCGGGCCCTTGGGTGCCGAGGCGATCGGCACGCCGCCATAGGGGATCATCACCGTCGCGCTGCGAGGCCTTCGCGTCGCCAGATGGTCGGCGATGATCGGATGATCGGCGACCAGCCGGTGCGAGACCCAGGCTGCGATCCACTCGTTGACCCAGAACCAGCCGCGCACGGCCGGCGACCATTTCGGCCGGCGCCATTCGATGCCGTCCATATTGGTCAGGACCTTCTTCCCGGCGAGGCGCAGCCAGGGCAGGAGGACGGCGCTGTTGTAGCCGAGCACGAGGCTGAGCGCCGGGCGGCCGGCGGCGTTGCGTACGCAATGCCAGTCGAATTCCAGCGTCGCCCGCGGGCCGGTCGAGGCGACCTGTGTGTGGATCAGTTCGACGCCGCGCCAGGTCTCGCTGCGGAAGCGCCGTGTGACGACCGGCACCTCGTCTTGGCAGTAGACTCCGACCTGCCAGCCGCGCTCGACCAGAAACAGGGCCAGATGCTCGGCGAAGGTCTCGAAGCCGCCATGGGCAGCCGGAATGCCGCGCGTCCCCAGGATGAGGAGCGAGGCGGGAGGAGCGGCCATGAAATTGCCCAGCACTGGTCTGAATACGCCATAAAACGCGGCAAGTTTTAACAAAACATTGAAACTCGATGTTTTAGGCTACGCGCATCGGATTACGATTGCACGCAAAGATTGCAATCTGCCGCAAGCACTGCCGGCGCGAGCGTCGGCGTGGAACAGGATCTATTCGTGCCGCCTCGCATCGCCTGCGTCCATCAGGGCTACGAACTGTACGGCTCCGATCGCAGTTTCGCCGAGAGCGTTGCCGCTCTGCGCCAGGCCTATCCCGACGCCGATATCGAGGTCGTGCTGCCCCGACCCGGTCCGATCACGAGCCTGCTGGCGACGACCGCCTCACGGATCACCTTCGAGCCGCTCTGGGTGCTCCGCCGCAAGGCGCTGCCGAGGCTGATCCTGACCAGCCCGGTCGTCTTGCCGCTGGCGATCTTGCGCGCGGTCACGCGCCTGTTGCGCTGCGATCTCGTCTACATCAACACCTCGGTCATCGTCGACTACGCGCTGGCGGCCCGGCTCGTCCCCGGCAGGGCGATCCAGCATATCCATGAGATTCCCGAGGGCGCGACGCGTGCCGTCCTGCGGCGGATCGCGCTCTGGAGCCGCGCCAGGCTGATCTTCAATTCGCGCGCGACCCGCGAAGCCTTTGCTCCGCCTGCCGGTCTCGCCTGCGACGTCATCTACAACGGCGTCGCCGCCCCAGCGGACTGGGCGCCGACCGACTACGATGGCAGCCGGCGCCTGCACGTGCTGATGCTCGGCCGGATCAACCGGATCAAGGGACAAGAAGTGCTGCTCGCGGCGCTCGCCTCGCTGCCGGCCGACCTGCGCGACAGGCTGGAGGTCCGCATCGTCGGCAGCGCCTTCGAGGATCCGGAGCTGGAGGCCGCTTTGCGCCGCTCCGTGATCGAGATGGGCCTTACGGCCCATGTCTCCGTCGAACCTTTCCTCGACGATCCGGCGCCGCTCTATCGCTGGACCGACATCGTCACCGTGCCGTCGAGGCGCCCGGAATCGCTCGGCCGCGTCGCGATCGAGGCCATGGCCTTCGGCCGGCCACCTCTCGCCTCGGCGATTGGGGGATTGCAGGAGGTCGTCGTCGACGACGTCACCGGCCGGCTGCTGCCGCCGGGCGATGCTGCCGCACTGGCGCAGGCGCTTCGCGACATCCTCGCGACGCCTCGAAACCTCGTTCCGATGGCGAAGGCTGGCCGCGAGCGATATGAAGCCCTGTTCAGCGAGCAGGCGGTGGCGACGGCCATAGCGGCCGCGGCGGCCGCCATTCTCGACCGCGCGGGCACCGGACAGCGATGAATCTCGGCGGTCTCCGGCGCATCGTTGGACGTCTCGTCGTGATGATCGGCGGGGAGGCGATGCAGAGCGCCTTCCATCTCGGGCTCAATCTGGCGCTGCTCCATGCCGTCGCCGCGCGCGACTACGGCATCTTCGCGCTCGTCATGGTGATCGGCGGCGTCGGCCTGACCTATATCCGCTCGCTGACGGCGCTGCCGGCTAGCATCTGCATCGCCCAGAGCCGCGGCGTGTCGGCGGCCAACGCCTACGAGATCAGCTTCGGTTCGGCCGCAACGCTGCTCGCGATGCTGCTCGCGATCGTCGTCGCGATGGTGCTCGATGCCTGGCTCGCGGAGGGTGCCTCGGCCGGTGGCGCCTTCGTCGGGCTCTGGGCCGCGCGCAGCCATCTGCGCACCGTGTTCTTCGCGCGCAGCCGCCAGACCATCGTCAGCCTGAGCGATCTCGCCTTCACGCTGAGCGGCGCGGCGAGCGCAGCGCTCGTGCTTTACGACGGCACGCATGTCCTGCAGCGCACCTTCCTGCTGATGGCCTGCGCCAATGCGCTCGGCATCGTGGTGATGCTGGGCCTCGCCCGGCGGCCCGTCCGGATCAACGCCGGCATCCATCTCTGGCGGCGCTATCGGAAGCTGTGGCGCGATCTCAAATGGTCGCTGCTCAGCGTCTCGATCACCAATGTCCAGGGCCAGGGCATGGCGCTGCTGGTCGCCGCCATCGCCGGCCCGGCCGCCTATGCGCCGATCGCCGCCGCTTTGGTGATGTTCGTGCCGCTGCGGATCGTCTCGACCGCCTTCGCCAACATGATGCATCCGGAGATGTCGGCGCTGCTGGCGCGCCGCGATCTCGGCCGCGTCGGCAAGCTGCTGCGCAACTGGCCGGCGCCGCTCGCCGGATTCGGGCTGCTCTACGGGGTCGCGGCGATGCTCGCCTTGCCGCTGATCCAGCCTGACTCACTCGAGCATGCGCATTTTTACCAGATCGCAGCGATCGCCTGGCTGATGAGCGCCTTGCCGATGCTCTATGTCCTGCCACGAATCTGGCTCGAGATCACGCTGGACTACCGCTCGATCGCGCTCCTGTCGGGGCTCGCGGCCGTGGCCGGCCTCGCGCTCGTGCTGGCGATCCTGCTGACGACCTCGCCGTCCTGGTCGCTGCTCGGCGGCGCGGTTTCCGAGCTGATCGTGCTCGCCGGCACCTGGGCGATCGTCCTGCGGCGCAAGCGCGCCATGGCGCTGCAGCAGGCGCCGAGCGGGCGCCTATGACGCCGCCGCCGGCGCTGGCGAAAGCCGCCGCTTTCGGATAACCCTCGCGCAAACCGGCCGACGGCGAGCGACGCGGCGTCGCGAACGCCTTGCGGCCGCCGGATGCGGACCGTCGCAGCGTGAAACGCCTTGTTGCCTGGTCGATCGCGGCCGCGATCATCCTCTCGACGCTATCGCCGATCTCCTATCGGCCGCATGTCCCGATGCTCGGCGCCGACGTCGAGCGCTTCGCCGCATTCTTCGTGGTGACGGCCGCTTTCATGCTGGCCTATCCCGACCGGCGCCATGCCATCGCCTGGGCGATGGCGGCCTTCGCGATCGGCCTCGAACTGGTCCAGCTCATCGTTCCCGGGCGCCACGGCATGGCGCATGATGCGCTCATCAAGCTGCTCGGCGTCGCGTTGGCGGCTGTAGGCTCGCTGCTGTGGCGCCGCCTCGACGCGGCGACGGACGAGCGGCCGGGTCATCCTCCACCGACATAGAGGCTGCAGCGTCATCATGGTCACGATCTACGGCATCAAGAATTGCGACACGATGAAGAAGGCGCGCGCCTGGCTCGATCGCCAAGGCGTCGCCCATGCCTTCCACGACTACAAGGCCAGCGGTATCGACCGGGCGACGCTGGCGGGCTGGGCCCGGGAGTTCGGCTGGGAGACCGTGCTGAACCGGGCCGGCACCACCTTTCGCGCGCTGCCCGACGCCGCGAAGGCCGATCTCGACGCCGACAAGGCGATCGCGCTGATGCTGGCGCAGCCGGCCCTGATCAAGCGCCCCGTGCTGGATCTCGGCACACGGCGCCTCGTCGGCTTCAAGCCCGAGGCCTATGCCGCGGCCTTCAAGGCCGGCTGACCTGAGGCCACCGTCGCGATCGCGATCCCCAGCGCAACCGCCGCCAAGCCGGCGAGCACGTTCCAGCCGATCGGCTCGCCGAGGGCGAGTGCGCCTGTGACCGCCGCGCTGACCGGATTGACCGTGACGGCGATCGCGACTCGCGTCGGCGACGTTCGGCCGAGCGCATAGGACCAGAGATAGAAGGCGAGCGCGCTGCCGACCAGCCCGACATAGCCGAAGGCGAGCCATTGCGCCGGCCCGGTCTGCGCCAGGCGCGAAAGCCCGCCGGTCGCGGCCGCCAAGGCGAGCAGCAGAACCGCACCGGCGGTCATCGCAACAGCGGTGAAAGTGATCGGGCCGGAGCGCGTGATCACCGGCTTCGACCAGATGCTGTAGAACGCCATGCACAGCGCCGCCGCCATCATCAGGAGATCGCCGCGCCAGGCACCGCAGGGGCTGCGGCAAGGCCGGTCAGCAGCGCCAGCGCGACGCCGCACATCGCGATCAGCACGCCGATGGTCTTGCGCGGCGTCAAGGCCTCGACGCGAAGGGCCGCTGCCACCGCCATGGTCAGCAGCGGCAAGGTCGAGAGCGCCAGCGCGCCGCGGGCCGCCGTCGTGAACACCAGCGCGGCGTTGAACAGGATCGGGAAGAGCGCGAAGAAGAGCGCCCCGAGCAGGACTGTGATCAACCAGTCGCGCCGGCCCGGCCAGGCCCGGTTCTGGAGCAGGGCGATGGGCAGGAGCCCGAGGCAGCCGATGCCGAAGCGCATGGCGCCGAGCGTGATCGGGTCGGTGGAGCCGACGACATAGCGCGTCGCCGCGATCGCAGTCCCGCCGATCGCGCTCGACAGGGCCGCCGCGGCGACGCCCAGGATTTCGACCATGATCGCCTCCGCCTGCCCGTTGCCACCATTCTGGCCTGCCTCTACTGATGTGGGAATGGAATTTATCCGATCATTCTGATCAGGAATGCTGATGAGCGTCGCACTCGATCCCGATCTTCTCCAGGCCTTTCTGAGTGTGGCCGAGCTGCGCTCCTTCACGCGGGCGGCCGTCAAGCTCAACCGGACGCAATCGGCCGTCAGCATGCAGGTCAAGCGGCTGGAGCAGCGGATCGGAGCCGAACTGCTGCGCCGCAGCACCGTTCATGTCGAGCTGACCGCCTCCGGCGAGGCGATGATCGGCTATGCGCGGCGCATTCTCGCCATCGGCGACGAAGCGGTCGCGCGGCTGAAGGAGCACCGGATCGAGGGCCATGTCCGGCTCGGCACGATGGACGACTATGGGACCCTGGTCGTGCCGGCGCTGCTGGCGAGCTTCGCCGCGCTCTATCCCAACATCCAGATCGAGATGCAGACCGGGCTGACGGCGACGATGCCCGAACGTCTCGGCGAGGCCTTCGATCTGGTCATCGCCATGCATCCGCCAGGCGAGGGCGGCGGCACCCTACTGCGGCGCGAGCAGGCGATCTGGGCGCTCGGCGCGACGCGCTCGCCGCTGGCGCTGCGGCCCCTGCCGGTCGCGCTCTATCCGCAGGGCTGCCTGTTCCGGAAATGGGCGACCGCCGCCCTCGACCAGTCCGGGCTACCCTGGCGACTGGCCTTCGTCAGCCACAGCCTGGCCGCCGTCGAGGCCGTTGCGGCACAGGGTCTCGCCGTCACCGTCGTGAAGGCCGGCACCTGCCCGCCGAGCCTGCGCGCTGCTTTGCCGGAAGACGGCCTGCCGCCTTTGCCTTGCGCCGACATCCGCCTGCATCGTTGCCACCGCCCGTCCGCAGCCGCCACATTGCTGGCCGACCATGTCGAGGCGGCGCTGACACGGTCGCTCTGACGGGCTGGCCCGGCGCCAACCGCACTTCCGGTTCGCGCCGCGCTGCTTTACTGGGCCGCGCATGACCCAGGACTTCAGCTTCCATCTGCTCGGCCGCGACGGCGCCGCCCGCACCGGCGAGATCAGGATGCCGCGCGGCGCGATCCGCACACCAGCCTTCATGCCGGTCGGAACCGCCGCGACCGTCAAGGGCATGTATCCCGAGCAGGTCCGGGCACTGGGCGCCGACGTCGTGCTCGGCAACACCTACCATCTGATGCTGCGCCCGGGCGCAGAACGGGTCGCGAAGCTCGGCGGCCTGCACGCCTTCATGAACTGGCCGCACCCGATCCTGACCGATTCCGGCGGTTTCCAGGTGATGTCGCTGGCGAACCTACGCAAGCTGACCGAGGAGGGCGTCACCTTCCAGTCTCACATCGACGGTTCCAGGCACATGCTGACGCCAGAGCGCTCGATCGAGATCCAGACCCTGCTCGGCTCCGACATAGTCATGCAGCTCGACGAATGCGTCTCGCTGCCCTGCGAGGACAAGGTCGCGGAGAAGGCGATGCGGCTGTCGCTGCGCTGGGCTGAGCGTTGCAAGGACGCCTTCGGGGATCCCGCGGGCAGGGCGCTGTTCGGGATCGTCCAGGGGGGTGCGGTGCCCGCGCTCCGCGTCGAGAGCGCGCGCGAACTCGTCGCCATGGACCTGAAGGGCTACGCCATCGGCGGCCTGGCCGTCGGCGAGCCGCAGGATGTCATGCTGGCGATGATCGAGACGGTCGAGCCTCACCTGCCGCAGGAGAAGCCGCGCTATCTGATGGGTGTCGGCACGCCCGACGACCTCGTCGAGGCGGTCTCGCGCGGCATCGACATGTTCGACTGCGTGATGCCGACGCGGGCCGGCCGTCACGGGCAGATCTTCACCCGCTTCGGCCGGATGAACCTGAAAAACGCCAAGCACGCCGAGGATCCGCGGCCGATCGATCCGCGCTCATCCTGCCAGGCCGCCAACAGTTATGCGCGCGCCTATCTGCATCATCTGGTCAAGGCCGATGAAATGCTCGGCAAGATGCTGCTGACCTGGGTCAACCTGGCCTATTATCAGGAGCTGATGGCAGGCCTGCGTGCCGCGATCGCAGCCGGCCGGCTGGCGGATTTTGTCGCTGAGACCAAGGAAGGCTGGGCGAGGGGCGAACCGGGCGAATCCGCCGGTGAGCCGGCATGACGCCGCGATGAGCGATCCCTGGCTCTGGATGCTGCTCGCCAAGATGGCGATCGCGGCCTCAGTCGTCGTCGGCTGCTCGCTTCTGGCCGAGCGTTCCGGTCCACTGCTCGCCGCGATGATCGCGACGCTGCCGATCTCGGCCGGCCCGGTCTACGTCTTTCTGGCGCTGGAGCATGAGCCCGCCTTCATCGCGGCGGGCGCGGTCGGCAGCGTCGCCTCCAATCTCGCCAATACAGGCCTGCTGCTGGTCTATGTCCTGATGGCGCAGCGCCGTGGCACGATCGCGAGCCTCGGCGCGGCGTTGGCGGTTTGGCTCGCTCTCGTGCTGACCTTGCGCTGGCTCGATCTTCCCCTGCTCGTTCTAGTCGCCGCGACGGTTCTGGGATTTGCCGCCCTGCATCGGCTGTTCCGGCCTTATCTTGCCGTCCGCATCGCCAATGCGCCACCGCGTGAATGGTACGCGCTGCCGTTGCGCGCGGCCTGTGTCGCGGCTCTCGCCGGTGCCGTGACCACAGCCAGCGGCCATGTCGGGCCGGCCTGGTCGGGCGTGATGGCGGCGATCCCGATCGTGCTGTCGAGCCTGATCGCGATGGTGCAGCCGCGCATCGGCGGACCGGCCATGGCGGCCGTCATCGCCAATGGCGCGCTCGGGCTGATCGGGTTCGGGTTGGCGCTGGCCAGCCTGCGGGTGACCGCCGTTCCGCTGGGCTCAGCAGCGGCGCTGACGCTCGCTTTGCTGCTCTGTATCGTCTGGAATCTAGGCCTGATGCGACTCGGCCGAAGGGCGCGGCGAGCGGCGCCATGACGCGACGAACAGCCCGGTGATGATCATGGCGATGCCGGCGATCTGCAGCCCGCCCGGCAGTTCGCCCAGCACCGGGATCGCCATCACCGTCCCGATGACCGGAATCGTCGGCGGAAAACGCCCGACCACGGCTGGGCCGAGCACGCGCGTTGCCCAACTCCACAGCCAGAGGCCGACGATCAGGTTCAGGACGCCCTGGTTGAAGGCGTGCAGGGCGATGACCCACCAGGGCGCGACGTCGAAACCGCGGAAGAAGAACGCGGCGTAGAACGGCAGGTAGACCAGCGACAGCACCGAGACGATCGCCGTCGCCTTCAGCGGATCGACGCGCCAGTACTGGATCATCAGCGGATAGCCGCCCCAGATCAGCCCGACGCCGATGAAGCAGAGGTCGCCGAGCATGATGGTCGGGTTGCTGTGGGTCGTGCCCGCCACCGCCAGGCAGGCGAGGCCGACGAGCACCGCACCGACGCCGATCACGAGCTGCCGCGTCAGCGCCGCGCCGAACAGCACGATGCCGCCGACGATGCCGATCACCGTGACCAGCCCAGGCGAGATCGTCGCGCCATGGGCGGCCGGAGCATAGGTCAGGCCGGTGAGCATCAGGAAGCTCATCGGGAACCCGCTCATCACAGCCAGGATCAGGCCGCGCCGCCAGCCGACCCCGGCGCAATCGCGCAAACCCGCGGCCCAGAAGCTCGGCAACAGCAGCAGCCCGCCCGTGGCGAAGCGCAACGCCATGATGTCGTGCGCCGTCAGCCCGTTCAGCACGGCATGCCGGCTGAGCACGAAATTCGCGCCGAAGATCAGCATCGCGAAGGCCATGCCGGCGAAGGCGAGCCACCAGCGATTGCGTTCGCGCGCCAAGGCGGTCGGGGACAGAGGCGCGAGCTTGTGCATGACGCCGTTCTAGCGTGCGGTGCAGCACCCGGTTAGCCCGGCTCGTGCATGGCGCGTGCGCATGCCCTTCGCAGCACGCCGGACACAATTCGACACAACTCTCCGCAATTGCTCCTCGGTTACGCCCCGAGCCCGCCCGCCGGCTTCGGCAAATTCAAGGTCGACCACGGAGAGCCGACATGCCCTTGTCCTCGATCTTCACCGCCACCGCGCGCTTCGCCGGCCGTGTCGGCAACCAGGCCGCCGTCTCGCTCGTCGCATCGGCGGCGGCGGCGGCCTGTCTGGCCTTGCCAGGTTTCATGTCGGGGCCGGCTTCGCCGCCGGAGCCCGCCGTAGTCGCAAGTGAACCTTCCGGCTGGGCATCGCCCGTCTCGCCGGACGGCAAGATTCGTGAGCGACACCAAGACGCGACTGGTGGCGAAGGCCTGGTTCAGGCTCTGACGGGCCGCGGCCTTGCGACACCGGCGGCTCTGCTAATGCCGATGAACCTGGGCTGGGCGCAGCTCGCTTCCGAGGAGCCAGCCAGTGTCCGCACTGCGATCGAGCCGACCGCCTCGGTCATCCGAACGGCGACCGTCTTGCCGCCACGCCGGCCGGCGGCGTTGGCCGAGCGCGCTCGTCCGGCGGCCGATCCGGTGCCGCCGTCCGAGCCGCTCCAGTTGGCGGGGGCGGTCACCGGCGTGGACACGCCCGATACGCCACGACCACCGGCCACGATCCTCGGCCGCGTCGTCCCGGCGCCGGTCGGCTATCTCGGCGGCACGGTGTCGGGAGCCGTCGGGCTGGTCGGCGCAGCCGGCTCCTGGACGGTCGCGCGCGCCGCTTCGCTCGTTCCCCGTCTGTGAACGCTCAGGCCAGCGCCTTGAGCGCGGCCCGGCCGGCATAGACCGCCTGGGCCCCGAGTTCCTCCTCGATCCGCAGGAGCTGGTTGTATTTCGCCGTCCGATCTGAGCGGGCGAGCGAGCCGGTCTTGATCTGTCCGCAATTGGTCGCGACCGAGAGGTCGGCGATGGTTGAATCCTCCGTTTCGCCCGAGCGGTGCGACATCACCGCAGTGTAGCCGGCGCGCTGCGCCATCTCGACGGCGGCGAGCGTCTCGGTCAGCGAGCCGATCTGGTTGACCTTGACCAGGATCGAATTCGCCGTCTTCGTCTTGATGCCTTGGGACAGGCGCGTGACGTTGGTGACGAAGAGATCATCGCCGACGAGCTGGCATTTCGAGCCGACGAGATCGGTCAGCGCCTTCCAGCCCTCCCAGTCGTCCTCCGACATGCCGTCCTCGATCGAGACGATCGGGTAGCTGCCGACGAGCTTGGCGAGATACTTCGCCTGCGCCTTCGGATCGCGGATCTTGCGCTCACCCTCATAGACATAGGCGCCGTCCTTGAAGAACTCGGTCGCGGCGCAGTCGAGCGCCAGCGCGATGTCCTCGCCCGGCTTGTAACCGGCCGCCTCGATCGCCTGCATGACGAAGTCGAGCGCCGCTTCCGCCGATTTGATGTTGGGCGCGAATCCACCTTCGTCGCCGACATTGGTGTTGTGGCCGGCGTCGTGAAGCTTCTTCTTCAGCGTGTGGAAGATCTCCGAACCCATGCGCAGGCCTTCCGCGAAGGAGGGCGCGCCGATCGGCATGATCATGAACTCCTGGAAGTCGATCGGGTTGTCGGCATGGGCGCCGCCATTGACGATGTTCATCATCGGCACGGGCAGCACGCGGGCCGACGTACCGCCGACATAGCGGTAGAGCGGCAGGCCTGCCGCCTCGGACGCGGCCTTGGCGACGGCGAGCGAGACTCCGAGGATGGCGTTGGCGCCGAGCTTGGACTTGTTTGGCGTGCCGTCGAGCTCGATCATCGCCTGGTCGATCGCGGTCTGGTCCTCGGCGTCCATCGCGACCAGGACTTCGGCGATCGAGACGTTGACCGCTTCGACCGCCTTGAGCACGCCCTTGCCGAGATAGCGGGACTTGTCGCCGTCGCGCAGCTCGACAGCCTCATGCGCGCCCGTCGAGGCGCCCGACGGCACGGCGGCACGGCCCATCGAGCCGTCTTCGAGCACGACATCGACCTCGACGGTCGGGTTGCCGCGCGAATCGAGGATCTGGCGGCCGATGATGTCGATGATCGCGGTCATTGAAGGCTCCGGAGCGGGCAGGGCGGGGAATGATGGCGCGCTTCTAGCCAACGGAGGCAGGCAACGGAAGGGGCGGGTGGAATTTGCCGAGACGACGCCATAAAAGGCGACTTCCAGGAGCCAGACCGATGACCCTCGATGCCTCGACCCTCCAACTCGGCCACGCCACGGCCATGCCGGCTTCGCCGGACGAAGCCCGTCTCGACCGCGTGCCCAATCCCCATGCTGGCACCAACTATCTCGCCCGCTTCACCTGTCCGGAATTCACCTCGATCTGCCCGGTCACCGGCCAGCCCGATTTCGGCATCCTGGTGATCGACTATCTGCCGGGCCAGTGGCTGGTCGAATCGAAGTCGCTCAAGCTCTATCTCGGCGCGTTCCGCAACCATGGCGCCTTCCACGAGGACTGTACGGTCGGCATCGGCAAGCGGCTGGCCGACCTGCTCGAGCCGGAATGGTTCCGCATCGGCGGTTACTGGTATCCGCGCGGCGGCATCCCGATCGACGTGTTCTGGCAGACGGGCGAGCCGCCGAAGGGCCTCTGGTTGCCCGATCAGGGCGTTGCGCCTTATCGCGGGCGATGATCAGGTCCGCGAGCCGGCGAGCGGCAGGATCCGCGGCGTGACCTGGCCCAGTATGGCGATGCCGGCCGCGAAGACCAGGATCGCCGGCGCGGTGCCGATGACATGCATCGCGATGCCCATCACCACCGGCCCCGTCGCCTGGCCGAGGAAGAAGCAGCACGCGAACAGCGCCACAGCCGAGCCGCGCGCCGAAGGCGCGAGCTCGGTCGCCTGCGCCTGGAAAGTGCCGTGCAGCAGGAAGAAGCCGAAGCCCTGGACGCAGAAGATGCCGATCGCGCTCCACCATGGCCAGTCGAAAGCGAACAGCGCCAGCGCCCCGGCGCAGATCGCCCCGCCCGCACGGGTCATCATCGACGGGCCGACGCGTTCGACCAGGATGCGCGTCAGCAGTCCGTAGACCAGGCAGCCGAGCCCCATCCCGGCGATGGCGAAGCCGGCCTCGCGCGGCCCGACGCCCGAGCGCTCGAACAGGATTGCCGCGACATAGGACGGGATTCCGAAGAGCAGGATGCCCTCGGTGATGACGAGGCCGTAAAGCAGCTTCGTCTTGGGGTTGGCGAAGACGGTGCGGTAGTTCGCGAGCGCGCCCGACAAACTCAGCGGACGGCGCGCGATGTTGCGCCGCGGTTTGAGGACGATGGCGACCAGCGTCGCGGCGACGAGCGCGATCAGCGCCGCCGCCAGGAACGGCGCGCGCCAGCCGGCATGGGTCGCGATGATGCCGGAGCAGGCCGAGCCCGCCATCTGGCCGATGATCATCAGGACGAGGAAGCGCCCGAGCGCGATCTGGCGCTCCTGCATCGGCGCCCGGTCGCCGATCGCGGCCATCGCGATCGGGATCACGCCGCCGGACGCGATGCCGGTCGCGGCCCGCACGATGGTGATGACCGGGAACGACCAGGCGAAAGCGGCGACGGTCGACAGCGTCGCCAGCACGAGCAGGCAGATCAGGATGGTGCGGACCTTGCCGATCGAATCCGCGACCGGGCCTAGGAAGGGCTGGCCGATCGCATAAGACAGCGAGAACGCCGTCACCATCATCACGATCTCAGGAATGCTGCGGGTGAATTCGCCCGCGAGCGTCGGGATCAGCGGATCGACGATCCGCATCGTGAAGGTCGAGGCGAAGCCGCAGGCTCCCAGGACCAGGATCAGCTTGGGCAGGGCCGAGGGCGGCGCTGCGCCGGGCGAAGTGTCAGACATACGCCAGCGTATGCTGCGCCGCACGCTTGGCAAGGCGATCGAAGCCTTGCAGCTCTGCGACCAGCGCAGGGAACTCCGCCAGCGGCACCATGTTCGGGCCGTCGGACGGCGCCTTGTCGGGGTCCGGATGGGTCTCGATGAAGACGCCGGCGACGCCGACCGCGACCGCGGCGCGCGCCAGCACCGGCACGAACTCGCGCTGCCCGCCGCTCGACGAGCCTTTGCCGCCCGGCTGCTGCACCGAATGCGTCGCGTCGAAGATCACCGGCGCGCCGATCTCCGCCATGATCGGCAGCGCGCGCATGTCGGAGACCAGCGTGTTGTAGCCGAAGGAGGCGCCGCGCTCGGTCAGCATCAGGTTGGGATTGCCGCTCTCTGTGATCTTGGCGGCGACGTTGACCATGTCCCAAGGCGCGAGAAACTGACCCTTTTTGACGTTGACGACGCGCCCTGTCTTCGCGGCGGCGACGAGCAGGTCGGTCTGGCGGCACAGGAAGGCCGGGATCTGCAGCACGTCGACGACGCTGGCCACGACCATGCACTGGCCCGCTTCATGCACGTCCGTCAGCACCGGCAGGCCGGCGCGGTCGCGGATCTCGGCGAAGACGGGCAGGGCAGCTTCCAGCCCCATGCCGCGCTGGCCGCGCGCGCTGGTCCGGTTGGCCTTGTCGAACGAGGTCTTGAAGACGATGCCGATGCCGAGCTTGTCGCCGATCTCCCTGAGCGCGAGCGCGACCTCCAGCGCATGATCGCGGCTCTCCATCTGGCAGGGCCCGGCGATCAGCGCGAGCGGCAGGTGGTTGCCGAAACTGACCGGCTGCGCGAGATCGTCGCCGATCCTGACAGTGGCATTGGCGCTCATGGACGGGGTCTCCGGGGCGGGCGGTCGCGCGGTTATGGCCGACACTGTGGCGCGGTCAAGGTCGCGGGCCGCATTCGGGCATCCGGTCGAACTCTCCCGAACGGGCTGGCGGAGAGCCTGCGAGGTCTGTAAATTCGAATGCGAAGCACTATCTCGGTGAGGAGCACGAGGGCCGGTCTTGACGTCGACGCACTACATCGAAGGGGTTCTGCAAAGCGGCGCGGGCATCGACGCCGACGGGCCTCCTTGCGTCACGACCGTGATGGCGAGCCCGCCGAAACGCTCCGGCCCGCCGGCCGACGGGGGGCGTGACGGCACCGGTACCGCCGTCCTGACCCGGACGCGAACCCGCAAGCCCAATCTCTACCGCGTCCTCCTGCTCAACGACGACTACACCCCGATGGAGTTCGTCGTTCACGTCCTCGAACGCTTCTTCAACAAGGATCGCTCCGAAGCCACCCAGATCATGATGCATGTGCATCAGAACGGGGTCGGCGAGTGTGGCATCTTTACCTATGAGGTCGCCGAAACGAAGGTGACCCTCGTCATGGACCTTGCGCGCAAGCACATGCATCCGCTGCAATGCGTCATGGAGAAGAAGTAGCCTTGGATTCGCCCGACACCCTGACACCGGAATAGGAGCGCACTCCGTGCCGAGTTTCTCGCGCAGTCTCGAACAGGCGCTTCATCGGGCTCTCGCCCTCGCCAACGAGCGACATCACGAATACGCCACCCTGGAGCATCTGTTGCTGGCCCTGGTCGACGATCAGGACGCCGCCGCCGTGATGCGCGCCTGCAGCGTCGATCTCGACACGCTCAGGCGCAACCTCGTCGATTATATCGACGCCGAACTGACCAATCTCGTCACCGACGGACGCGACGATTCGAAGCCGACCGCGGGCTTCCAGCGCGTGATCCAGCGCGCGGTGATCCATGTCCAGTCGTCCGGCCGCGAAGAGGTAACCGGCGCCAACGTGCTCGTCGCGATGTTCGCGGAGCGCGAGAGCCACGCCGCCTATTTCCTGCAGGAGCAGGACATGACCCGCTACGACGCGGTCAACTACATCAGCCATGGCATCGCCAAGCGCCCAGGCGCGAGCGAGAGCCGGCCCGTGCGCGGTTCCGAGGAAGAGCCGGAGCAGCAGCGCGAATCGCGCGCCGACCAAGGCAGCGGCGACGACAAGGAGAAGAAGAAAAAGGAAAGCGCGCTTGATGCTTACTGCGTCAACCTCAACCGGAAAGCGAGGGACGGCCGCATCGATCCGCTGATCGGCCGCGAGGCCGAGGTCCAGCGCACCATCCAGATCCTGTGCCGCCGGCAGAAGAACAATCCGTTGCTGGTTGGCGATCCGGGCGTCGGCAAGACCGCCATCGCCGAGGGCCTGGCGCTCAAGATCATCCGCGGCGAGGTGCCGGAGGTGCTCGAGGACGCGACGGTGTTCTCGCTCGACATGGGCACACTTCTCGCCGGCACGCGCTATCGCGGCGATTTCGAAGAACGCCTCAAGCAGGTGATGAAGGAGATCGAGGCCCATCCCAAGGCGATCATGTTCATCGACGAGATCCACACGGTGATCGGCGCGGGCGCGACCTCGGGCGGCGCGATGGACGCCTCGAACCTGCTGAAGCCCGCGCTCGCCTCGGGCTCGCTGCGCTGCATCGGCTCGACCACCTACAAGGAATACCGCCAGTATTTCGAGAAGGACCGCGCGCTCGTCCGGCGCTTCCAGAAGATCGACGTCAACGAGCCGTCGGTACCGGACACGATCGAGATCCTGAAGGGGCTGAAGCCCTATTTCGAGGAGTTCCACAAGCTCCGCTACACCGCCGACGCGATCAAGGCGGCGGTCGAGCTCTCGGCCCGCTACATCCATGACCGCAAGCTGCCGGATAAGGCGATCGACGTCATCGACGAGACCGGCGCCTCGCAGATGCTGGTGCCGGAGAACAAGCGCAAGAAGACGATCGGCGTGAAGGAGATCGAGGCCGCGATCGCGACGATGGCGCGCATCCCGGCCAAGACCGTTTCCAAGGACGACGCCGAGGTGCTGCGCAATCTCGAGCAGACGCTGAAGCGCAGCGTCTATGGCCAGGAGAAGGCGATCGAGGCGCTTTCGTCCTCGATCAAGCTCGCCCGCGCCGGCCTGCGCGACGGCGAGAAGCCGATCGGTTGCTATCTCTTCGCGGGCCCGACCGGCGTCGGCAAGACCGAGGTCGCGCGCCAGCTCGCTTCCTCGCTCGGCGTCGAACTCGTCCGATTCGACATGTCGGAGTACATGGAGCGCCACACCGTTTCGCGCCTGATCGGCGCGCCTCCCGGCTATGTCGGCTTCGACCAGGGCGGGCTGCTGACCGACAAGATCGACCAGCACCCGCATTGCGTGCTGTTGCTTGACGAGATCGAGAAGGCCCATCCGGACCTGTTCAACATCCTGTTGCAGATCATGGATCACGGCAAATTGACCGACAACAACGGCAAGCAGGTCGATTTCAGGAACGTCATCCTGATCATGACGACCAATGCCGGCGCCGCCGATATGGCCCGCAACGCCTATGGCTTCACCCGCCAGAAGCGCGAGGGCGAGGACACCGACGCGATCAACAAGCTGTTCGCGCCGGAATTCCGCAATCGGCTCGATTCGGTCGTCTCCTTCGGCCATCTGCCCAAGACGGTGGTGGCGCGCGTCGTCGACAAGTTCGTGCTGCAGCTCGAGGCGCAGCTTGCCGACCGCAACGTCACCATCGAGCTCTCCGACGAGGCCCGCGAATGGCTGGTCGAGAACGGCTATGACGAGGCGATGGGCGCCCGCCCGATGGCGCGGCTGATCCAGTCGACGATCAAGACGCCGCTCGCCGACGAGGTGCTGTTCGGCCGGCTCAAGAACGGCGGCACGGTCAAGGTCGTGGTCGTGCAGAGCGAGACCGGTATCAAGGTGCTCGGCCTCGAATTCCCCGACGGGCCGGTCAAGCCGAAGCCGGAAAAGGACGTCGAGGCCGCTGCCGCCAAGCGGAGGCCTCGTGGCAAGACGGCCTCGGTGGCGTCAGCTCCCGCGACCCGCAAATCGCCCCGCGTCGGCAAGCCGCCGGAACCCCCAAAGGGGCGCGGCACCGTGCCGAAGGTGCCATTGACCAAGGCCTGAGATCGTGTGGTTCAAACGCAAGGATGATCCGGTGCTCGCCGAAGCGGCCGAGCCTGCCCCGCAGCCGCGGCGGCAGAAGCTCGGCTGGCTCGAAAAGCGCGATCGTCGCCGCAAGCGGCGCCGGATGTTCGAGGAGATCCTCGGCTGGATTCTGGTACCCGCCTTCATCTACGGCATCTATCTCGCCGTCAGGGGCGTCGGCGGCGTCCCGAAGGAACTGGTCGATTTCGGCAACGAGCTGATCGGCATCGTGATGAAGGGCGGGCGCTGACGCCGCTTTGCCGGACCGAGCCTGCACTCCTTGCAAGGCTGTCCGGTCGACACCGGATGTCGGCTTTCGCGACGAACGCGGTAGAAGCCTGCGATCGGGGTGCTTTGCCCCGCGCGATGGCCGGCACCAGATGAATCCCGCATCATGAGCGTCTCGCCCGAATGGGGCTGGCAGCGCGTCGCACTCGCCGGCATGCGCGATGCGCTCTCGCTGCCGGCCTGGATCGTCGGCTTCGGCCTGATCGGCATAGGCTCGCTGGCGCGCGACGTCGGTTATCCCGTCGAGGTCGCGGTGTTCTCGACGATCCTGGTCTGGGCCGGGCCGTCGCAGGTGATCTTCTTCGCCTCGATCGCGGCGGGCGCGGCCTGGAGCGCGATTGCCATCGCGATCGGCTTCGCCTCGCTGCGCTTCCTGCCGATGACGGTCGCGATCCTGCCGCTGCTGCGGCGGCCCGGCCAGAGCATCTGGTTGCAGATCCTGCTGTCGCACTACGTCGCCGTGACGGCCTGGACCGAGGGCCTGCGCCGCCTGCCGACCGTCCCGCCGCCGCAGCGCGTCGCCTATTTCCTCGGTTTCGCCAACACCTGCATGGTCGTCTCCTCGATCGGCACCTTCAGCGGCTATTACCTGCTGAGCGCGCTCTCGGTCCCTTTCGCCGCGGGCCTGCTCTGCCTGACGCCGATCTTCTTCCTGGCCTCGCTGGCCGCCGGAATCCGCCACCGTGGCGACCTCGCGGCGATGGGCCTGGGCCTGGCGCTGGCTCCCGTCTGCGAGCGGCTGGTCGGCGGCGGCTTCGATCTCATCGTCTCCGGGCTGATCGCCGGCAGCCTCGCCTTCCTGATCGGGCGCGGGCGGAGCAGGCCGGCATGACGCAGCCGATCGCCTGGCTCGACGGGCCGCTCTGGCCTTATCTCGCGCTGATCCTGTTCGCGGTGCTGCCGACGGAGATCTGGCGCTGGCTCGCGGTCGCGCTGGCACGCCGGGTGGATCCGGATTCGCCCGTGCTGGAATGGGTGAGGGCGGTCGCGACCGCGTTGCTCGCCGGCGTCGTCGCCAAGCTCGTGATCGCGCCGCCAGGCGTGCTCGCGCTGGTGCCGTTGTGGCTGCGCGCTGGCGCGCTCGGTGTCACGCTTTCGATCATGGCCGCCGACAGGAGGCGTGTGATCCTCGCGGTCCTTGCAGGCGAGACGACGCTGATCATGGGCGCCTGGTGGCTGGCCTGAGGTCGGATCAGCCGGCCGCCAGCACCGCCCGGATTTTCTCGGCATGCGCCGCGAGCACCTCAGGCTTTTCCATCGTGCCGGTATGCGGCTTCATCGCGACACCGTCGAAACGCGGGATGACGTGGACATGGAGGTGAAACACCACCTGCCCGCCGGCGGCCTCGTTGAACTGCTGGATGGTGACGCCATCCGCCGCGAACGCCGCCTTCACCGCCCGCGACAGCCGCTGGACCGTGACCGCGACGGCCTTGAGTGCCTCCGGCGGCGCATCGAAGACGTTGCGGCAGGCGGTTTTGGGGATCACCAGCACATGCCCGTCGGCGCGCGGCATAATGTCCATGATCGCGATCGTCTCGTCATCCTCGTAGACGGTCTGGGACGGCAGGTCGCCGCGCAGGATCTTCGCGAAGACGTTGTTCGGATCGTAGGTCGTCATGGGAATATCCGGACTGAGCGATCAGGTCTCGTCACCCTTGCGGAACGGGCTCTCGGCGGCAAGGGCCTCCTGCGCCTGCGCGATATGCCGGCGTTCATTGCCGAGATAGGCGGCCACGGCGCGGCGCAGGCCCGGATCGGCGAGATGGTGCAGCGAGCGCGTCACCACCGGCCGATATCCGCGCGCCAGCTTGTGTTCGCCCTGCGCTCCGGCCTCGACCCGGACGAGCCCATGCGCGATCGCATAGTCGATCGCCTGATGATAGCAGAGCTCGAAATGCAGGAAGGGATGCTCCTCGATGCAGCCCCAGTTGCGGCCATAGAGCGTGTTGCCGCCGCGAAAATTGATCGCGCCGGCGATGTAACGACCGGCGCGTCTCGCCAGCACCAGCACGATGCGCTCGCCCATCGCCTCGCCGACGCGTGAGAAGAAAGCGCGGTTGAGATAGGGCCGGCCCCATTTGCGCGCGCCGGTGTCCTGATAGAAGGCGTGGAAATCGTCCCAAACGCGTTCGGTCAGGTCCGCACCCGACAAGACCGCCACCTCGATCCCGGCGGAGAGCGCCTCGCGCCGTTCGCGCTTCAGTGCCTTGCGCTTGCGCGAGGCCAGGAGGCTGAGGAAATCGTCATAGGTTTCAAACGCTTCGTTGCGCCAGTGAAACTGCAGGTCGTGGCGTTCGAGATAGCCCGCCGCCGTCAAGGTCTCGACATCCGGCTGCTGCGCGAAGGTGACGTGGACCGAGGAGGCCTGGGTCTGGCCACGCAGGGCTTCCAGCCCCGAGATCAGCGCGGCCCGCGCCTCGTCGGCCCGTGGCCCGTCGGCGACGAGCAGGCGCGGACCGGTCGCGGGCGTGAACGGCGCCGCGACCTGGAGCTTGGGATAATAGTCGCCGCCCGCGCGTTGATAGGCGTCTGCCCAGGCATGGTCGAAGATGTATTCGCCCTGGCTGTGGCTCTTCAGGAAGCTCGGCGTGGCAGCGAGCAGCCGGCCCTCGCCGTCCTGGACCAACAGATAGGCCGGCGACCAGCCAGAGCGGCCGCCGACGCAGCCACTCTCCTCCAGCGCGCGCAGGAAGGCATGGGAGACGAACGGATTGTCCGGATCGGGCGCGAGGCCGGCCGCCTCGTTCGGGTCCGCCACGCCCCCCGCCGACGAGAGCGCGGCATCGAGTGCGCGCGGATTGGCGCAGGCGTTCCACTCCGCAGCCGGGACGTCCTTGAGCGAGGTCGCGACACGGACCGTGAGGTCGGCGCGCCCCTCAGCGCTCAAGGCGTGAAGCCCTCGAAGACGATCTGGTCTGCATGCAAAGCCGCCCGCTCGCGATCCGCCGGCGTCCTCACCGTCCAGCTCATCACCGGTAGGCCGAGCGCCTCACGGCAGAGATAGGGCGCCGCACTCGGCAAGTCAGCCACCTTCCAGGACAGAAAGTCCGGCCGGCTCTCGCCGAAATGCAGCAGGTTCGCTAGGGCGTGCCGGCGCCCGGCGCTGAGATGGGCGGTCTCGCCGCCGGAATAGTCGGCCATCCCGACGATGCCGCGCGGAATGCCGGGGGCAAGGTCGCGCAGGGCGGCGACGATCTCCGGATCAAAGGATTTCAGCACGATCGGCCGGTCCTTGTGCGCCATGACGATCTCGGCCGTGCGTCGCGCCAAGGCCAGGTCGCTGTCGAAGCGGCTCTTGACCTCGATCACCAGCGGCACGCGCCCGCCGATCATGTCGATGAAGGCGCCTAGCCGCGGGATCGAATCGGCGCTCCCGGCGAGCGTGACCGCCGACAGGGCCGCGGCATCGCGCGCGTCGACGCGGCCGCTCTCGCCGGTCAGGCGGTCGAGCGCGAAGTCGTGGAAGACCATCGCCTCGCCATCGGCGCTGAGCTGGACATCACATTCGATGCCGAAACCGCCGGCGATCGCGGCTTTGGCCGCCGGGACGCTGTTCTCGATCAGCCCAGCGGCGCGGTCGTGCAGGCCGCGATGGGCGATCGGCGCGGCGACGAGCCAGCCGAGATCGGGCTTGCCGGACGCCGCCATCAGGCGATCTCGAACATCGCCTCGACCTCGACCGCGGCATCGGCCGGCAGTTCGGCGACGCCGATGGTCGAGCGGGCATGCCGCCCCTTGTCGCCGAACACCTCGACCATCAGGTCCGAAGCGCCGTTCATGATCGCGGGCAGGGCGGCGAAATGCGGCGTGGCGTTGATGAAGCCGCCGAGCCGGACGCAACGCACCACTCGGTCGAGATCGCCGCCGAGTGCGGCCTTGGCCTGGGCCAGCACGTTGATAGCGCAGAGCCTGGCTGCTTCGAGCCCCGCCTCGTTGAAGATTTCGGCTCCGAGCTTGCCCTTGTGTTTGTCCGAGAGCTTGCCGTCGAGACCGAAGCAGATCTGGCCGGAGATCACCAGGAGATTACCGGTGATGACATAGGGCACATAGTTCGCGACCGGTGCGGCGGGCGTCGGCAGGGTGATGCCGAGCTGGGCCAGTTTCGTGTCGATCGCGCTCATGATGCCGGGTCTCCGAGGGTGGGACGGCTTTCATGGCTGAAGGGGCCGGTCCCGGCAAGCGCAAGACCATGCCGCATCCGCAAGGCCGGACACCACCTCGCGCCTTGTTTGCGCCATTGCCGCATTGCACCTAGATTCCCGACATCGCAAACGGGACGATCGCCGCCATGAGCAGGACTGGTCTTGGTATCCTCGCACTCCTCGGCGCGACCATGCTGGCCGGCGGCCCTGCGTCGGCGCAGCCGCAATCGGCGGGCCGCGTCGTGCTCGCGCCGCACCGGGCGGTCTACGACCTCGTGCTCGATCCGTCGAAGGCTGCTTCCAACGTCGAATCGGCGCGCGGGCGCATCGCCTTCGATTTCACCGGCGACGCCTGCGAGGGCTATGCGCTCTCGTTCCGCCAGGTGACGCAGCTCAACGGCAGCGAGAGCGGACCGCGCACCATCGATGCCCGCACCACGAGCTTCGAGGCCGGCGACGGCGGCAACTACCGCTTCAAGACCGAGAGCTCGACCGGGACCGGCCCTGCCGAGATCGTCGACGGCACGGCGCAGAAGGCGGGCGGCGGCTATGAGGTCAAGCTGCGCGCGCCGACCACCGAAACGCATCGCGAAAGCAGCGACGCGCTGTTCCCCAATGCCCAGATGAAGGCGGTGATCGAGGCCGCCCGCGCCGGCAAGACCACGCTGAACGTGCGTCTCTATGACGGCGCCAACAGCGGCAAGGAGGTCTACGACACACTCTCGGTGATCGGGAAGCGGATCGAGACCAAGCCGACGGAAGCGCCGTTGCAGCGTCCCGAATTCGAGTCGCTGACGCGCTGGCCGGTGACGATCTCCTATTTCAAGGTCGGCTCGGGCGAGACGACGCCGTCCTACAGCATCGCCTTCGAGCTCTACGAGAATGGGGTCACGGGTGCGGTGAAGCTCGATTATGGCAGCTTCGCGTTGCGCGGCACGCTCACTCGTCTCGATCTTCTTCCCGTGCAGGATTGCGCGAAGTAGCGACTGGCTCCCGCCTGCGCTCCGGCAGGCGCAGGCTGAGGCCCTTGCCGATCGCGGCGTCGCCGAAGCGGGCGCGAAGCGTGTCGAGCGCGCCTTCCATCGCCTTGAGCCGCGGCGTCGCAAGGTCTGCGAGATCGCCATGGTCGGCTTCGGACGGCGCGCTGAAATCGCTCGCGCCGATGCCGATCAGCCGATAGCGCCGGCCGGTGCACTCGCGCTGGAGCAGTTCGCGGCCCGCGGCGAAGAGGCGCGCGGCGAGTTGCGTCGGCTCGGGCAGACGGCTTGCCCGCGTCACCGTGTGGAATTCCGCCGTCTTCAGTTTCAGCGTGATCGTCCGCCCGGCCAGCTCCTGCACCTTCAGCCGTTTGGAGGTCTTCTCGCAGAGCCGCCAGAGCACCGGTTCGAGTTCGTCGAAACGAGCCAAATCGACATCGAGCGTGGTTTCGCTGGAGACGCTCTTGGTCTCGCGCTCCGGCGTGACCCGGCGCTCGTCGATGCCATTGGCGAGCTTCTTCAGCCGCGGCCCGTCCTTGCCGGCGAGCCGGAACAGGTTCTCGACCGGCGCGTCGCGCAGGTCCCCGATCACGCGGAAGCCCGCTTCGGCGAGCTTGGCCGCGCTTGCCGCGCCGATACCGGGGATCAGCCCGACCGGCTTGGCGGCGAGGAAGGCGACCGCCTCCGCCCGGCCGAGGATCGAGAAGCCGCGCGGCTTGTCCATGTCGGAGGCGACCTTGGCCAGGAACTTGGCGTAGGACAGCCCGACCGAGATCGAGATCCCGACTTCGCTCTCGACCCGTCTGGCGAAGCGGGCCAGCGTCACGGCGGGGCTCGCATGATGCAGGCGCTCGGTCCCGGCGAGATCGAGGAAGGCCTCGTCGATCGAGATCGGCTCGACCAGCGGCGTCAGCTCCTGCATCATCCGCCGGACCTGTCGGCCGACGGTGACGTATTTCGCCATGTTCGGCTTGACCACGACCGCCTCCGGGCAGGCCTTCAGCGCCTTGAACATCGGCATGGCCGAGCGCACGCCATATGTCCGGGCGATGTAGCAGGCGGTCGAGACCACGCCGCGCTTGCCGCCGCCGATGATCAGCGGCTTGTCGAGCAGGCTCGGATCGTCGCGCTTCTCGATCGCGGCATAGAAGGCGTCGCAGTCGATATGGGCGAGGCTGAGCGTATCGCGCTCGAAATGGCGTAGCAGGCGGGGCGAGCCGCAGGCCGGGCAGCGGCGCAAGGGCACCTCCGCCTCATCATGGTCGACGAGGCAGTCGCGGCACAGCACGCGGCCAGGTCCGGCCGCGGTCATGTCGATTCGAGCGGCGGCGGCCCGGCGAGTCGGTCTCGTGCCGCGATCACGCTCTCGGGACTCACCCCCGCATTTCCGGCAAACTCCAACAGCAGCGAATCGCTGCCGGCGAGATGATCGAGTACCGCGAGCAGGAAACCGGGTTGCGCGGCGGCCGAGCGCAACGTCGCCGGGCCGAGGCCGGTCGCGGCCAGGAACGGCTCCAGCCGCTCGGGTTCGCTGGCGAGGAAGCCGAGGGCGCGCAGGGCGAGGGTGTCGGCATCGGTGGCGGGCGGCTTCGGCGGCTTGAGCATGATGTCTTTCGGGTGTGTCCAAGGATCGCGTCTGCGTTTCGTCGATCGGGTTTGCGTTTCGTCAACGGCTCGCGTGCTAGCGTGATCCTTGAACGAGCCGCCCCAGCTTGAAAAGTCCGGACCGGCCGGTCCTATCTGCGGTGCGCACAAAGGACGTCGGCATGAAGACCGTTCTGATCGTCGAGGACAACGAGCTGAACATGAAGCTCTTCAACGATCTGCTCGAGGCGCATGGCTATGCCACGCTGAAGACGGCCGACGGCATCGAGGCGATCGAGCTCGCGCGCGTCCACCATCCCGACCTGATCCTGATGGATATCCAGTTGCCCGAGGTCTCGGGCCTGGAGGTGACGAAATGGATCAAGGAGGATGATGACCTCAAATCGATACCCGTCATCGCCGTCACCGCCTTCGCGATGAAGGGCGACGAGGAGCGCATCCGCGAAGGCGGCTGTGAGGCTTACCTCTCCAAGCCGATCTCGGTCTCGAAATTCCTGGAGACCGTCCGCGCCTATGCCGGCGCAGCCTGAGCCGAAAGCCGACCCATGTCCGCGCGTATCCTGGTCGTCGACGACATCGTCACCAATGTGAAGCTGCTCGAGGCCAAGCTCTCGGCCGAATATTTCGACGTCGTCACGGCGCTGAACGGCATCGATGCGCTGGCGATCTGCGAGCGCGGCGAGGCCGACATCGTCCTCCTCGACGTGATGATGCCTGGCATGGACGGTTTCGAAGTCTGCCGTCGTCTCAAGAACGGGCCGACCACGGCCCATATCCCGGTCGTCATCGTGACGGCGCTCGACCAGCCGAGCGACCGCCTCAAGGGGCTCGACGCCGGCGCCGACGATTTCCTGACCAAGCCGCTCGACGACACCGCCCTGTTCGCGCGGGTGCGCAGTCTGGCGCGGCTGAAATCGGTGACCGACGAACTCCGCAACCGGGCCCTCGCCTCGCGCCGGCTGGGCATCGCCGACCCGCTCGCCGCGGCGGCCTCCGAGACCGGCCTCAACGGCCGCGTACTCGTGATCGAGGATCGCCCGAGCGTCGTCGAGCGTCTGCACAGCGCGCTCTCGTCTTTTCATGCCGTCGAGACCGAGACCGATCCGCAACAGGCGATGCTGCGCGCGGCCGAAGGCGATTTCGACAGCGTGCTGATCAGCCTCGATCTCGCCGCCTATGACGGCCTGCGGCTGTGCAGCCAAATCCGCTCGCTCGAGCGCACCCGCAACGTCTCGGTGCTGCTGATGGCCGAGGCCGAGGATCGCGCCCGCGTTCTGCGCGGCCTCGAGATCGGCGCCCACGACTTCCTGATCCGGCCGATCGACCGCAACGAATTGCTGGCGCGCGTCAGGACGCAGGTCCGCCGCAAGCGCTTTACCGAGAAACTACGCGACAGCGTGCAGTCCTCGATGGAGATGGCGGTGATGGACCAGCTCACCGGCCTGCACAATCGCCGCTTCATGGACACGCGCATGGGCGTGATGTTCAACGAATCGGCGATGCGGGCCCGCTCGCTCGCGCTTTTGGTGCTCGACGTCGATCGCTTCAAATCGGTCAACGACAGTTGGGGCCACGATGCCGGCGACGAGGTCCTGCGCGAATTCGCCGACCGGGTCCGCGCCTGCACCCGCGGCATCGATCTCGTCGCCCGCATGGGCGGCGAGGAGATCGTCGTCGTCCTGCCCGACACGACGCTGGACGCGGCGCAGGCCGTCGCCGAGCGCATCCGCGAACGCGTCGGAGCGGAAAGCTTCGCGATCCACAACGGCAGCCGGACGATCCCCGTGACGGTGTCGATCGGCGTCGCCAGCCGTCGCGCCGGCGACGCATCCCCGGCTGAGATGATGAAGCGGGCCGATGAGGCGCTCTATCGGGCCAAGGCCGATGGCCGCAACCGCGTCATCGTCGCCAACGCCGCCTGATCGCAGCGCACGCGGCTCCGGTAAGGTTTGCGGGTAAGGTTAAGTCCCGACAAAACTTGGTGAATCAATCCTGAAGCATTGATCGGCGCGGCGTCCCCTGCAAGGGTCGCCTCATCGCAGCAGCCTGCTTTTGCTGCTCGCAGACGCCCCTCGGGTGCTCAGGTCCGCCGCATCTCCTGGGAAACCGGAGGGCTCGGCCGGCCGGCAACGGAATTCTGGCCTCCTCAGATCCGCTGCCGGCCGGCCACCTCTGTTCAGAAATACCGGGAAAGCCAGCTCGGCAGGCCATAGCCGAGCGCGGCGAACAGCCCGAGCAAGGCTATGAGCAACAGCATTGCCTTGATCCGGCTCAGCAGGAACCGCGACGAATCCGCTTCGACCAGGAGCTTCAGGAAGCGCCGCAGCGGGCCATGCCCCGTGACGGGGCGCTCAGTGTCACGGCCGTCGGTCACTCAGCAAACTCCGGGCGGTCGCGAACAGGGCAGGGGGCGGTGAGGCTGGCAGGCGCGTCGGACCCGAAACCGGGACGGCGTCACTCTACGTCAGGATCACTCTATCGGCCAGAGCGTCGACATCAGCGTGACATATTCGTCGCAATAAGCGAAAAATCCGGGCCGATTCGATGCTGGCCCGGCGCACGCACATGCTGCGTCGCAGCAAATTAATCCCCGTTAACCATCCCTCATGTTAGCCTGACAACGATTCGCATCCCGCGTTCGGTCCGGATGGCGAAGAGACTGGCCTGACATCCTCAGATATGGAGCGACCCATGCGTGTTCTCGCATTGGCGCTCTGCCTCGCGGCATCACCGTGGGGCGGAGGGCTTGTCCATGCGCATAGTTGGTACCCTTACGACTGCTGCAGCGATCGCGATTGCTGGCCCATGGGCCTCGATCAGGACGCCCGCGAGCCCGATCCCAGGATCGTGCCGGGCGGCTACATGACGCATGACGGCATCTTCGTGGCGGAAAGCGCGACCCGCGTCTCCAAGGATGGACGTTTTCACGTCTGTCGGAGCGGGGGCATGCTCACCGGCGCGGTGATCTCGCCGGCGCAGCGGCCGATCTGCCTGTTCGTGCCGAAGCCGTCCTACTAGGGCGACGCACGAACCATCGGGGCCGAAACGAAAAAACCGCCCGGTTGTCGAGCGGTTTTTCGAAAGGTTTCGTGCGGCCTCACGCCAAGCCAGGATCACTTGATCTTGGTTTCCTTGAACTCGACGTGCTTGCGCGCGACGGGATCGTATTTCTTTTTCGACATCTTCTCGGTCATCGTGCGCGAGTTCTTCTTGGTCACGTAGAAGAAGCCCGTATCGGCGGTCGAGAGCAGCTTGATCTTGATGGTCACGGCCTTGGCCATGGCGATATTCCTCGAGCCTGGCGGGCCAGCAGGCCCTCATAAAGAAAATGGCCGGGCGAACCCGGCAAATCGTCGGCTGGGGAAATGCCGCAACGGCCGGGCGAAGTCAAGAAAGAAAGGCTCGGCCGCGCCGGTTTTAAGCGGGCACGCGCCGTCGCGCGCGATCAGCCGCCGCTGGGTGGCGTGTCCTTGAAGCTCTGCAGCGCCTGGATACTCGTCCACCAGTCAGTGAAGCCCGGAACGTCCGAGACGGCCGCCAGATCCGGCGTCAGCGACACATAGAACACGATCGGCGCGAGATAGAGGTCGGCGAGGCTGATATCCCCCGCGATGAAGGGCGAGGCACCCTTGGTCTTCATCGCGAGCTCGATCACCTTGCGGCCATTGGCGATGCCTTTCTGGCGCGCCTCTTCGTTCTGCCCGCCAACGAAATCGGGGAAGAGGTGGAAAGCCGCGACCCCGCCGAGCAGCGCGCCATAGCCGTAGGAATCGATCAGCCCGACGACCATGTCCATCCGGGCCCGGTCCTTCGGCGTCGCCGGGACAAGCGACTTTCCGGGCAGGACGTCGTTCAGATAGCGCGCGATCGCGGATGTCTCGAGGATGGTGTTGCCGTCATGGGCGACGACCGGCACCTTGCCGAAGGGATGGCGCGCGAGATGCTCGGGCGTATGCGGTTCGCCCGCGAGCACGTTCAGCGGCACCTGCTCGATGTCGGTGACGCCCTTCTCGGCCAGCAGCATCTTGATCGTGCGTACATAGGTGGAGCCATTGAAGCCCCAGAGCGTGATCTTGGACATCGTCTTCCTTCCCATTGTCGACGGTGGAGGGCCGAGACTGCAGCAGGAATGCTACAGTTCTTCGCGGACGAAGCTGCCCCTCTTCTCCCAGAAATAGGGCACCGGCAGGAAAGGTCCAAAGCCTGACGCGATCCGGGCCTCGACCTCCCTGAGAATCACCTGGGTGATCGTCGGCAGGTCGAGCGACTGCGCCTCAGCGAAGCTGACCCAGACCAGCTCGACCAGCTCGGAATCGGGGCCGGTCACGCCCTCGACCTTGCCGGCGAGTGCGGCGTGGTCGATCGTGAAGAAGCGCGTGTCGAAGCGCTTCGGCCGCCGCGGCGGCGTCACCGCCCGCGCCACGAAGGTCACCGCGCCGAGATCGGGGAAGATGCCGTGCTTGGCGAAGTCGGCCCAGCTTCCCGGCGGCGGGTTCTCGGGCGTGCCCAGTTCTGTCGAGCCGAACAGCAGCCCGGTCTCCTCGAAAGTCTCGCGGATCGCGGCCAGCGCCAGTGCCCGCGCCTTGGCGGGCGAGGGCCGCGTCACGCGCTTCATAAGGCGCTCTTCGCAGATTTGGCCGAGCGCGCCGGTGGCCACCATGCGGCTGTCCTCGGGATCGATCCGCCCGCCCGGGAATACGAATTTGCCGGGCATGAACTTGTGGCTCGCATGGCGCTTGCCCATCAGCACGCGCGGCACCTTGCCGGCACGATCGATGATCAGGACGGTCGCGGCGTCCTTCGGCCGCAGGTTGAACGCGACGCGGGCGCGTTCGGCCTTGGTCAGGATGACCGCGTTTTCGTTCATTGGCGTGCCGCTGCCGGCAGCGGCTGGCGGTCGGGCAGGTCGGGCTCACCACCACCGAAGCCATGCATCCGCATCGCCCATTGCAGGCCGACGACACCGCCCTTGATCGGCTGCATCAGGAGCAGCGACAGGACGATCGAAAGGGCCGGCCAGATCGCCATGTGCAGCGCCATCGGCCAGTCGGCATATTTCTCGGCCATCAGCAGCCCGCCGACGACGATATGGCCGACGATGGTGATGACGACATAGGGCGGCAGGTCGTCGGCGCGCTGGTGATGCAGCTGTTCACCGCAGGTTGCGCAGGCATCGACCGGCTTGAGGAAGGCCCGGAACAGCCGGCCCTCGCCGCAATGCGGGCAGCGACCCATCAGCCCGCGCCCGATCGCCGAACGCCAGTCGCGCTCTGCAGGCTGCCCCATCGATGTGTGGATCTGAACCGACATCAGCGCCTCTTGCCCGGCCTGGACTTGCCGGATTTCGCCTTGCCTGATTTGGCTTGGCCAGATTTTGCCAAACCCGGCTTGAAGAAGGACGATTTCGCCCGTCCGCGCCCTGGAAGTGGTGGCCGCGAACCACGCCCGCCAGAGCGTCCCGGTGTCACATGCCGGCCTTCCGAGAGCAACTCGAAACGCAACGCGCCGGCGACGGGCGCCGCTTCCACCAGTTTGACGTGGACCCTGTCCCCGAGCCGGAAGCTCTCGCCCGAGCGTTCGCCGACGAGCGCATGCGCCGCCTCGTCATAGCGGTAATAGTCGGCGCCGAGCGTCGAGGCCGGCACGAAGCCGTCCGCCCCCGTGCCGTCGAGCTTGACGAACAGTCCGGCGCGGTTGACCCCGCCGATGCGGCCGTCGAAGCTCGCGCCGATCTGGTCGGCCAGGAAATGCGCGATCAGCCGGTCGATGGTCTCGCGCTCGGCCGCCATGGCGCGGCGCTCCGCCGCCGAGATCCGGGTCGAGACCTCGCGCAGTTCGGCCAGCGTAGTCGCCTTCGGCAGGCCGTCATCGCCGAACCGCAGTGCCGAGATCAGCGCACGATGCACGACGAGGTCGGAATAGCGCCGGATCGGCGAGGTGAAATGCGCGTAGCGCCGCAGGTTCAGACCGAAATGCCCGTAGTTCTCGGCGACGTATTCCGCCTGCGCCTGCGTCCTCAGCACGACCTCGTTGATGAAGGTCTCGTTCTCCGAACCCTTGATCATCGCGAGGATGCGGTTGAACAGCACCGGCCTGAGCGCACCGTCCTTGGGCAGCTTGATGCCGATCGAGGCCAGCACCTCGCCGAGCGCGCGCATCTTCTCCAGCGACGGCTCATCATGGCAGCGATAGATCAAGAGACTGCCGGCCTTCTCCAGCGTTTCCGCCGCGGCGACATTGGCGAGGATCATGAACTCCTCGATCAGCTTGTGCGCCGCCAGCCGCTCGGGCACGACGACGCGATCGACGGCGCCGTCGGGCTTCAGGATCAGCTTGCGCTCGGGCAGGTCGAGATCGAGCGGCTGGCGCTGGTCGCGGGCCCGCGAGGCGATGCCATAGGCGGCCCAAAGCGGCATCAGGATCGGCGCGCGGATCGGCGCGGTCGTCTCGTCCGGCTTGCCGTCGATCGCGGCCTGGGCCTGCTGATAGGAGAGTTTCGCCGCCGAGCGCATCAGGATGCGGTGGAAGGAGTGGCTCTTCTTCGAGCCGTCCGCCTTGAGCACGAGCCTGACCGCGAGCGCCGGCCGGTCCTCGCCGCCCCGCAACGAGCAGAGATCGTTCGAGATGCGCTCGGGCAGCATCGGCACGACGCGGTCGGGGAAATAGACCGAATTGCCGCGTTCCAGCGCCTCTCGGTCGAGAGCCGAGCCCGGCCGCACATAGGCCGCGACATCGGCGATCGCGACCGTCACGACATAGCCGCCGGGATTGTCGACGTCGCTGTCGGGAGCGGCATGGACCGCGTCGTCGTGGTCCTTGGCGTCGGCCGGGTCGATCGTGATCAGCGGCAGATCGCGCCAATCCTCGCGGCCCGCGGTTCCGGCCTGGCGCACGGCTTCGGCCTCGGCGATCGCGGCGGGGGGAAAATCATTGCGAATGCCATGGGTGTGAATCGCGATCAGCGAGACCGCGCGCTCCGATTTCAGCGAGCCGAGCCGCTCGCGCACATGCGCCTCCGGCGGCCCGAACCGGCTCTCGCTGCGCAGCGAGACCGAGACCAGATCGCCATCCTGCGCCTCTCCGGTACGACCCTTCGGGATGACCGCCTCGCGCCCTTGGGCCTTCTTGTCGACCGGGACCAGCCGGCCCGAGCCGTCGGGAAGGGCGCGGAAGATGCCGAGCACCTGCGCCTTGGCCTTGCCCATGATCTTGAGGACGCAGCCAGAATAGCCGAAGCCCTCGATGCCGCGCAGCCGCGTCAGCTTGAGCAGGACGTGGTCGCCGATGCCGGGCGCGGCCGCCTGGTCGCGTTTGGCGCGGATCGCGCGCGGCCGCTCGACCAGGATCTTCGGCGGCGCGCCGTCATTGGCATCGTTCCATTCCAGCGGCTGGGCAACGAGGTCGCCGTCGCGGTCGCGCGTTTTGATCTCACAGAGTAGAACCGGAGGCAGGGCGCCGCGCGGATGAACCGGCCGCTCGTTGCCGTCGCCCGACGTTTCGCCGTCTTCGGCTAGGTCCCTGAGCAGCCGTTTCAGCCAGATCTTGCCGCCGCCATCGAGTCCGAAGGCTTTCGCGATCTCGCGGCGGCCGACCTCCCGGCCTGCGCCGCGCTCGGATTCGATGAAGTCGAGGATCGCCTCGCGGCTCGGTTCAGGCGCGGGCGCTGGCACGGTCGGGAATTCCGCGATGGAAGGCTGGGGGCAGGATCACCGGCCCTCTCTGCCACGCCCGGCCGATCGACGCAAAAGCGAGCAAGGGCCAGAAAGCGAGAAGGGCCGCCCTTTCGGGCGACCCTTCCATTGCCGAACCGCAGCCCCGGTAACCGGGCCTGAAGGTCCAAAAGCTCACGCGGAACACGACCCCCACAGAGAAGAAGCCCAGGTCCGACCGCTTTGAACCAGCGGTTGATGACAATGAGACACTGGATCACCTCCTTTCAGTTGTTACCGACGACATCAGGCTAGGGCGATTCTCCGCGCCGGGTAAACGTCAAAAAACGCGCTACCGAAAACATCCAAACGCCAGCAAAAGCCGGCAAAGCAAACGCGACGTGCATGCATGATGAAATTCTGAGCGGAAGAATCGCCCAATCGATAGGCATTGGAATTTTGCATGCACTATCCTTGCGCCCGACCGCTCGTCACAGGCAGGAAATGTCGCCAGGAGACATTCGACGAAAGAGTTTTGCGGAGTTGCCTCTAGACGAGCCGAGGTTGGCACGTCGTTTGCCAGAGATTTCGCCGGGCCGGGGAGGCCTGTCGGCGCTCGCTTCGGGCCCGCACAACCGAATTGTTCGGGGGACAACCGTGAACACAACACGTCGCGTCATTCTGGGTGCCGCACTTGCGGGCGCCACATTCATGGGGTCGTTCCTGCCGGCATCCGCGCAGGAGACCATCAAGGTCGGCATCCTGCATTCGCTGTCCGGCACGATGGCCATCTCCGAGACGACCCTCAAGGACGTCATGCTGATGCTCATCGACGAGCAGAACAAGAAGGGCGGCGTGCTCGGCAAGAAGCTCGAGGCTGTCGTCGTCGACCCGGCATCGAACTGGCCGCTCTTCGCCGAGAAGGCGCGCGAGCTGATCGCCAAGGACAAGGTCTCGGCCGTGTTCGGCTGCTGGACCTCGGTCTCACGCAAGTCGGTCCTGCCGGTCTTCAAGGAGCTGAACTCGATCCTGTTCTACCCGGTCCAATACGAGGGCGAGGAGAGCGAGCGCAACGTGTTCTACACCGGCGCCGCGCCGAACCAGCAGGCGATCCCGGCCGTCGACTACCTTGCCAAGGAGGAGAAGGTTCAGCGCTGGGTGCTCGCCGGCACCGACTATGTCTACCCGCGCACGACCAACAAGATCCTCGAAGCCTATCTGAAGTCCAAGGGCGTCAAGGCCGAGGACATCATGATCAACTACACGCCGTTCGGCCATTCCGACTGGCAGACGATCGTCTCCGACATCAAGAAGTTCGGCACCGCCGGCAAGAAGACCGCCGTGGTCTCGACCATCAACGGCGACGCCAACGTGCCGTTCTACAAGGAGCTCGGCAACCAGGGCGTCAAGGCGACCGACATCCCGGTCGTGGCGTTCTCGGTCGGTGAGGAAGAGCTGGCTGGCATCGACACCAAGCCGCTGCTCGGCCATCTCGCGGCCTGGAACTACTTCCAGTCGGTCAAGACGCCCGAGAACGAGGCCTTCATCAAGCAGTGGAAGGCCTACAAGAAGTCCGACAAGGCCGTCACCAACGACCCGATGGAGGCCCATGTCATCGGCTTCGCCATGTGGGTGAAGGCGGTCGAAAAGGCCAAGTCGACCGACCCGGACAAGGTCATCGACGCGCTGCCCGGCATCGAGGCGCCGAACCTGACCGGCGGCATCTCCAAGATGCTCCCGAACCACCACATCACCAAGCCCGTGCTGATCGGCGAGATCAAGGCCGACGGCCAGTTCGACGTGGTCTCCAAGACCGGCCTCGTCGCCGGCGACGCCTGGTCGAAGGAGCTCGACGGCTCCAAGGACCTGGTCGGCGACTGGGTCGAGAAGAAGTGCGGCAACTTCAACGTCAAGACCGGCAAGTGCGGCGGCGCCTGATCGCTTGAGGGGACGGGCGGCACGGGAGGAAATCCCGGCCGCCCAGAACGTCCCGGCCGCCTCGCGGCGGCCGGGTCATTGCACGGGGCCGGAAGACAAAAGTCGATGCTGATCACCCGCTTCCTGCGCCAGTCCGTTCTGCTGCTGGCGCTTCTCCTGTCGCCTGCCGCGGCCATGGCCCAAAACGCCGACGAAGCCTTCACGCGCCTCGCCGCCGACAGTTTTTCGGACACCGCCCGCGCCGTCGACATCCTGATCTCGACCGCACATCCCAACGCAGCGCTGATCATCGAGGCGCTGGCCGACGGCCGCCTGCTCGCCGGCGCCAACGGCGTCACGGTCAAGACCAAGAGCGGCACCTTCATCGACGCGAAGACCGGCCAGCCGCTCGCTGCCGAGCCCGCCGGGTCGGCCGCGGTCCGCCTCAACAACAATCTTCGCCGCGTCGTCCAGGGCGCGCTCGGCGGGCTCGGCCTGCTCAGCCCCGATGCCGCCAAGCGCATCGCTTCCGCCGAAGCCGTCTTCAAATCCCGCGACGTCTCGGTCCTGCCCGTGATCGAAGCCGCGATCGGAAAGGAGACGGACGCCAGGGCCAAGGCCGCGCTGCGCCAGGCCCAGGCCGCGATCCTGATCGCCAAGACGGACGCCGCCCCCTTCGACCGCCTCGCGGCGATCGACGTGCTGCGTGAGCGCGGCGACCAGGATGCGCTCGCGACCCTGCGCTCGCTGCCGGGCGACGCCTCGCCTACGCTCAGGGACGCCCAGCAGAAGGCGGTGACCGCGATCGAGGGCAAGCTCGCTCTATGGCGCGCCGGCCAGAACCTCTGGTACGGCCTCTCGCTCGGCTCTGTCCTGCTGCTCGCCGCCATCGGGCTCGCCATCACCTTCGGCGTGATGGGCGTGATCAACATGGCCCATGGCGAGATGGTGATGCTCGGCGCCTACACCACCTTCATCGTCCAGGAGGTCATCCGCAGCCGCTTCCCCGGCCTGTTCGACTATTCGCTGCTGATCGCCGTGCCGCTGGCCTTCCTCGTCGCGGGCTGCGTCGGCATCGCGATCGAGCGCGGCGTCATTCGCTTCCTGTATGGCCGCCCGCTCGAAACGTTGCTGGCGACCTGGGGCATCAGCCTGATCCTGCAGCAGGCGGTGCGCACCGCCTTCGGGCCGACCAACCGCGAGGTCGGCGCGCCGTCCTTCATGTCGGGCGCCTTCGAACTTGGGGGCCTCGCCGTGACCTGGAACCGGCTCTGGATCATCGTCTTCGCGGGCCTCGTCTTCGCGGCGCTGCTGGCGATCCTGAAGCTGACGCCGATCGGGCTGCAGATGCGCGCCGTCACCCAGAACCGGCGCATGGCTGCGGCGATGGGCATCCGCACCGGCCGCGTCGACGCTCTGACCTTCGGGCTCGGCTCCGGCGTCGCCGGGCTCGCCGGCGTCGCGCTCTCGCAGATCGACAATGTCAGCCCCAATCTCGGCCAGAGCTATATCATCGACTCGTTCATGGTGGTGGTTTTCGGCGGCGTCGGGAACCTGTGGGGCACGCTCGTCGGCGCGATGACGCTGGGCGTCGCCAACAAGCTGCTCGAACCCTATGCCGGGGCGGTGCTCGGCAAGATCGCGCTGCTCGTCTTCATCATCCTATTCATCCAGAAGCGCCCGCGCGGCCTGTTCGCGCTCAAGGGCAGGGCGGTGGAAGCATGATCGCCCGCTTCCTGCTGCAGAACATGGACGTCCGTGGCTATGTCTTCCTCGGCCTTGTCGCGGCGATCGCCGTGCTGGTGCCGCTCTCGAACCTGCTGCTGCCGATCGGCTCGCCTTTCCACGTCCCGACCGCGGCGATGTCGCTCTGGGGCAAATATCTCTGCTACGCGCTGCTGGCCGTCGCACTCGATCTGGTCTGGGGCTATTGCGGCATCCTCTCGCTCGGCCACGGCGCCTTCTTCGCGCTCGGCGGCTATGCGATGGGCATGTACCTGATGCGCCAGATCGGCTCGCGCGGCGTCTACGGCAATCCGATCCTGCCCGATTTCATGGTCTTCCTGAACTGGCAGGAACTGCCCTGGTACTGGTACGGCTTCTCCTCCTTCCCCTTCGCGCTTCTGATGGTGCTGCTGGCGCCGGGCCTGCTCGCCTTCGTCTTCGGCTGGTTCGCCTTCCGCTCGCGCGTCACCGGCGTCTATCTCTCGATCATCACCCAGGCGCTGACCTATGCCCTGCTGCTCGCCTTCTTCCGCAACGACATGGGCTTCGGCGGCAACAACGGCCTGACCGACTTCAAGGACATCGTCGGCTTAAACGTCCAGGCGCAGACGACGCGCGCCGCGCTCTTCTCCATGACCTGCGTCATGCTGATCGCCGGCTTCCTGATCGCGCGCGGCATCGTCGTCTCGAAGCTCGGCAAGGTGGTGATCGCGATCCGCGACGCCGAATCGCGCACGCGCTTCCTCGGCTACCGGGTCGACCGCTTCAAGCTCTTCGTCTTCACCATGTCGGCCTGCATGGCCGGCGTCGCCGGCGCGCTCTACGTGCCGCAGGTCGGCATCATCAACCCGAGCGAATTCGCACCCGCGAACTCTATCGAGACCGTGATCTGGGTCGCGATCGGAGGCCGCGGCACGCTGGTCGGCGCGGCTCTCGGTGCCATCGTGGTCAACTGGGCCAAGACCATCTTCACCTCGGGTTTCATGGCGCCGTACTGGCTGTTCGCGCTCGGCGCGCTCTTCGTCTTCGTGACGATCTTCATGCCCAAGGGCATCCTAGGCACGGCCCAAGCGCTGTGGAGCAGGCGAGGGCGCAGGGCGCCGGTGTCGCCCGCCGCCGAACCAGCCCCGGCGGAGTGACGGTGATGAACGCTCCCGTGCCCGGTCAGCTCACCTCCTCGCTGCTTTATCTCGACGGCGTCAGCGTCTCCTTCGACGGCTTCAAGGCGATCCGCGGTCTGTCGCTGACGATCGCGCCCGGCGAGATGCGCGCCATCATCGGCCCCAACGGCGCCGGCAAGACCACGATGATGGACATCATCACCGGCAAGACCAAACCCGATGTCGGCACGGTCATGTTCGGCGGCTCGATCGACCTGACCAAGCTCGATGAGGCCGCGATCGCCAATCTCGGCATCGGCCGCAAATTCCAGAAGCCGACCGTGTTCGACTTCCACACCATCGAGGACAACATCCTGCTGGCGCTGAAATCCAAGCGCAGCGTCGGCAAGACGCTATTCTGGAAGACGGAAAGCCCCCAGCGGAAGCGCATCGACGACATCCTCGGCATCATCAAGCTCGGCGACGCCCGCGACCGGCTCGCCGGCTCGCTCTCGCACGGCCAGAAGCAGTGGCTCGAGATCGGCATGCTGCTGGCGCAGGATCCCAAGCTCCTTCTCGTCGACGAGCCCGCCGCCGGCATGACCGACGGAGAGACGGCCGAGACAGCCGTGCTGCTCAAGGAGATCGCCAGGGACCATTCCGTCATCGTGGTCGAGCACGACATGGGCTTCATCCGTGAGCTCGGCGTGAAAGTCACGGTGCTGCACGAGGGCTCGGTGCTGGCCGAAGGCCCGCTCGACCAGGTCAGCGCCAATGAGCGCGTCGTCGAAGTCTATCTGGGGCGGTGAGCATGATCTCTCCAACCCGCAGCCCTCATCCTGAGGAGCCGTGCAGCGGCGTCTCGAAGGATGCTCCAGATGTCTGTGGAGCGAACTCGAACATCCTTCGAGACGCGCTCCTGCGGAGCACTCCTCAGGATGAGGGCTGCGGGTGGAACGACCACAGGGCTTCACCATGCTGAACGTCGAGGCCATCGATCTGCACTACGGCGCGGCCCAGGCACTGCGCCGCGTCTCGGTTTCGGCGCAACTCGGCAAGGTCACCTGCGTGATGGGCCGCAACGGCGTCGGCAAGACCACGCTGATGCGCGCCATCGTCGGCCAACAGCCGATCAGCGGCGGCAAGATCACATTCGGAGGCGAGGACATTTCGACGCTCCGCACCGAGGACCGGGCGCGTGCCGGCATCGGCTTCGTGCCGCAGGGCCGCGAGGTCTTCCCGTTGCTGACCGTCAAGGAAAACCTCGAAACCGGTTTCGCGCCCCTGCCTCGCAAGGAGCGCTACGTCCCGAACGAACTGTTCGACCTGTTCCCCGTGCTCAAGTCCATGCTGGGCCGACGCGGCGGAGACCTCTCGGGTGGCCAGCAACAGCAACTCGCCATTGCGCGGGCGCTGGTCACCCGACCCAAATTGCTGGTGCTCGACGAACCGACAGAGGGCATCCAGCCCTCCATCATCAAGGATATCGGCCGCGCGATCGACTATCTTCGCTCGCGCGGCGACATGGCGATCGTGCTGGTCGAGCAGTATTTCGACTTCGCCCGCGATCTCGCCGACACGATGTTCGTGATGGATCGCGGCGAGGTCGTGCTGTCGGGTCCGATGAAGGACCTCGACGCCAACCAGGTGCAACGCCTGATTCAGGTGTGAAGGGCCAGCCCCTTGACGATCTTGTCGATCTCCTTGCGCTCGGCGTGAAGCGCAAGGCCGACGAGATCGAGCGCCTCGGTCGGCACCGCGGCGACCGCCGCCCGGTTGTCGGCGTCGTTGCCGGTCGAGAACAGTTCGCTTGTGTAGAGATGGGCCCTGACGCCTCGCATCTGCGCCCGCTGCAATATGCCCTTAAGCTCTCCGGCCAAGGCTTGGAAGATCAGGATCGGCTGCCGGATCAACGGCCCGTAGAAGCGTCCGGACGCGTCGGCGTAGTTTTCGCCCTTGAGTTCGGGATAGGCTCCGACGAGCCCGCCGGCGAGGAAGCTGGCGACGTTGAGTTTCTGCCAGGTGGCGAGATCCTCGCGCACCACAATGGCGATCTTGGTGTCGTAACGCATGGGACGGATGTTATCGCCATCGCCACCGCCCGGTCTTGAACGATCGTGCGGACCAACGGCCGGTGACTGGCTGTGTGCCGGGCAGGGCGCGGGCGGGATCGAGCGCATCGAGGCCTTCTTCGGCGGCTATGCCTTCGATCCGCATCGCCACGATACCTATGCGCTCGGGCTGACACTGAGCGGTGTCCAGAGCTTCGACTATCGCGGCGGCCGGCAGGACAGTCTCGCCGGCAATGCCATCGTGTTGCATCCTGACGAGGTCCATGACGGCCGCTCCGGTGGCGAGACCGGGTTCCGCTACCGGATGCTCTATCTCGAGCCGCGGCTGTTGAGGCAGGCGCTGGGCGAACGGGCCAGGACGCTGCCCTTCGTCCGGACCGCCGTCTCCTCGGATGCGCGTCTCATCGCTTCCGTCGCCCAGGGGCTCGGCTCGCTCGACCGGCCGCTGGAGGAACTGGAGCGGGACGCGGTCGTCGCCGGCGTCGCCGACGCGTTGCTCGCGCTCGCACCGGATTGCGCCCGCGCGATCGGCTTCACACCGGATTTCGCCGCCGCCGAGCGCGTTCGGCAATGTCTTGACGATGATGACGGCGCGGTTACCTCGGCAAGGCTGGAGGCGATCGCGGGTCTCAACCGCTTCGCGCTCGCACGGCATTTCCGTGCCGCCTTCGGCACCAGCCCCTATCGCTATCTCGTCATGCGCCGACTCGACCGGGCGCGAATCCTGCTCTGCGGCGAACGTGGCATCGCCGAGATCGCGGTCGATTGCGGCTTTGCCGACCAGAGCCATTTGACCCGCCAGTTTTCCCGGGCCTATGGCCTGCCGCCGGGGCGCTGGCGCCGGCTCCAGCGCGACAGCGGCCGGGCGTTGCGACCGGTGCGGGGTTGAGTCGTTCGCGCTCGCGCTTGTCGCGGGGCAGCCTTGGGTGCGAGAACCGCCATTAGAGGATCGGCGGACGGACAGCCGTCGGCAGCGAAGGGTCGGACGCGATGCAGCTTGGAATGATCGGCCTCGGCCGGATGGGTGGCAACATCGTGCGCCGCCTGATGCGTGCCGGCCATGACTGCGTGGTCTATGACCGCGACCCGAAGCCCGGCGCTGCGCTCGCCGCAGACGGCGCGGTCGTCGCGGCCGATCTCGCGGACATGGTCGCCAAGCTGAAGGCGCCGCGCGCGATCTGGGTGATGCTGCCGGCCGGCAAGATCACCGAAGCGACGCTCGCCGAACTCGCCGGCCTGCTCTCGCCCGGTGACACGCTGATCGATGGCGGCAACGCCTTCTGGAAGGACGATGTCCGTCGCGGCAAGGAGCTCGCGGCCAAGGGTCTTCGCTACATGGATGTCGGCACCTCCGGTGGCGTCCATGGCCTCGATCGCGGCTATTGCCTGATGATCGGCGGCGAAAAGGCGGCCTTCGACGCGCTGGAGCCGATCTTCAAGATGCTGGCACCGGGCAAGGGCGAGATCGAGCCCACGAAGCACCGTGACGGCCGCAACCTGACGAGCGAGCAGGGCTATCTCCATTGCGGCCCGGTCGGCGCCGGCCACTTCGTCAAGATGGTCCATAACGGCATCGAATACGGCATGATGCAGGCCTTCGCCGAGGGCTTCGACCTGCTGCGAAATGCCTCCGCCAAGGAGGGCCTGCCGCCCGATTACGGCTTCGACTTCGACCTCGCCGAGATTTCGGAGGTCTGGCGGCGCGGCTCGGTCGTCACCTCCTGGCTGCTCGACTTGACGGCGGAAGCGCTCGCCGCCGACGAGGAGCTCTCCTCCTACACCGGCAACGTCTCCGATTCGGGCGAGGGCCGCTGGACGGTCGATGCGGCGGTCGAGACGGCGACGCCCGCCGAGGTGTTGACCTCGGCACTCTTCGCCCGCTTCCGCTCGCGCACCGACCACACCTTCGGCGAGAAGGTGCTCTCGGCGATGCGGGCGGGCTTCGGCGGCCATGTCGAGCCCAAAAAGCAGGGCTGAGCGCGTGGCCGAACTTTCCCATCAGCGGGCAAAGCCCGCCGTCATCGTCGTCATGGGCGTCGCCAGCTCCGGCAAGACCTCGCTTGGCGAGCGCCTGGCCGAACGACTGGGTTGGCCGTTCCGCGACGCCGATTCGTTCCATCCGCCCGAAAACGTCGCCAAGATGGCCGGCGGCACACCGCTGAACGACGACGACCGCAAGCCCTGGCTCGCGGCGATCGCGGCCTGGATCGACGATCTGCGCGGCTCCGAAAAGAACGGCATCGTCACCTGCTCGGCGCTGAAGCGGCGCTATCGCGACGTCATCATCGGCGAGCGGCCCGACGTCGCGCTGGTCTATCTCAAGGGCTCGCGCGAATTGATCGGCGAGCGCATGGCGGCCCGTCAGCACCATTTCATGCCGACGGCACTGCTCGACAGCCAGTTCGCCGCGCTGGAGGAGCCGGGCGACGACGAGAAGCCGTTGGTCGTCTCGGTCGCGGACAGCAAAGACGCGATTGAGCGCGAGGTGCTGGCGACGCTCGGACTGGGCTGACGCTCAGGAACCACGCCGCCGCGCCGGCCAGTCGATCACGCCGGCGCAGAACAGCGCCCACCAGACCAGGACCGGCTGGAACGCCAGACGTGGGCCATGGTACCACCAGCTTGACGGTAGGCTCGGAATCACAATGCCTTCGACGGCATGCTTGATGTTGGCCGGGAAGACGCAGACCGCATAGAGCGCGAGCCCGATGCCGGCGGCCTTGCGCAGGCGCGGGATCAGCAGCCCGATCGCGCCCGCCAATTCGGCGACGCCCGTCACCAGGATCACCTCGCGCGGCGCCGGCACCCAACCCGGCATGAGCGGCAGGAAGGCGTCGGGCGCGCGCAGATGCACGATGCCGGCGGCGAGGTAGAACGCCGCCATCAGCCAGCGCAGGGCGGCGCGCAGGCTCACGTCACCTCGAACCAGGTCCAGAGCCCGAGATCGAAGCGGTCGAGGATCGTCGAGGAGATCAGCCAGCGGCCGGGATTATCGGCGATGAAAGCGACATGCAGGCGCTTGCCCTCGGGAATCTGGACGGTGTCGAGGAAATAGGGCTCCCAGCCATCGTCGAGCGGGTGCAGCAGCCGCATGACATGGCCATGGACATGAATCGGCTGCAGAAAGGCCGTCCGGTTGTCGATCGCCATCACGATCGGTGCGCCACGTCTGACGCTGAACAGCGGCTTGGCGGCATCACCGACGCCGCCATTGACCGACCAGGGTTTGGTCAGGTCGATCCCGGTGAGGTCGAGCTTGAGATCGGGCGTGATCTTCGCCCCGCCCTCGACCACGATCGCGGGCCTCACCGCATCCTGCATCCGCACCGCGATCGGTAAGGCCGGATTGGGTTTCAATGCCGGCGGAGCCGCGGCCGGCGCCTTCTTCTTGCCCTCGGCGACGAGCCTGACCAGCGGCACGCCAGCCCCGATCAGGGCCGTGACCGTCGCGGTCCCGCCGACCGTCTCCGGCATGTCGATTACGAGGTCGTAGCGGGTGCCCGGCGCGAAGGGCAGTTGCGCCCGCACCGGCTCGAAGGTGTCGGTCGGCTGCCCGTCGATCGCCACGACATGCGCCTTGGGGCCATCGAAGCGCAGCCGCATCAGCCGGGCATTGCAGGCATTGGCGAAGCGCAGCCGCACCCTTGCGCCCGGCGCGACCGGGATGCTGCGCGGCGGCGGGGCGCCATTGACGGTCAGCCAGCTCCCGAGCCGCCCGGCGGCCGCCCCCTCTGGCGCGCCCGCAACGAACGGCTTCAAGAGATGGTCGTCGCCGAGCAACCAGTCGGCGACCACGACCGGCAGGTCGAGATCGACCGGCAGCGGCTCGCGCTCCTCGACGACGAGCATGCCGGCGACGCCGCGTCCGGCCGGTTCGGACGAAGCGCTAAGCAGCAGCGGCCGATACAGGAAGCTGCCCGAATCAGGCGGTGTCAGCCGATATTCGAAGCTCTCGCCCGGCTTGATCGGTGGCTGACTGAAACCGCCGACGCCGTCCATCGCCGCGACACCGCGCAAGCCGTGCCAATGCAGCGAGAGCGGCGAGGCCGTGCGATTCTCGACCTTCAGCCGCAGCGTTTCGCCGAGCTTGATCCTGAAGGTCGGGCCCGGTGTCGTGCCGTCGAGCGTCAGGATCTCGGTCTCGGTCGCCGGTGGCGGCCGCAACCGGGCCTTGCCGCTAGTGACGACGAGCGTGCGCAACGGCGGCTCGGCGTCGGTCGGTTTGACCGCCGCGATCGTCTGCGCCGCGCTCTCGCCAGCCAGGCCGAACACAGCCGCCGCGCCGAGGCCTGCGAGAACGACGCGTCGGGTCGCGGTCGAGAATCGTTCTGTGTCCGCCCGGGAACGGTCTCGGTTCGGTTCGCTGTCTCGGTTCATCGGCAGGGCATAATCCAAGGCGGCATCGTCTGGCGAGAGGGTGCGTCGCCCGGGTGGTCCCGGGACGCAAGCCGGAGGCTACGCGCCGACCTTCGCAGAATCGTCGCATTTTTTTGCTGCAACGCCAGCCCGAAATGCGTATAGCACCGCGGCCCTACGATGGCGGCGCTGCGTTTTTTGTCGGCGCGGAGCGGTCGTGCCGGCGGGCGTGGCGGAATTGGTAGACGCACTGGTTTTAGGTACCAGCGGCGAAAGTCGTGGGGGTTCGAGTCCCTCCGCCCGCACCACAAGATTTCGCGAGCGCGGCGGCGGAAATCCGGCGTCGCGCTTTGGATGTTTGAATAACGAGCTGTTGGCGGATCGAAAACGATGAACGTGACCGAAACCCTCTCGCAGGGCCTCAAGCGCGAATTCCAGGTGGTGCTGAACGCCGCCGACCTCAAGACACGGCTCGATGACGGCCTCCAGGGTCTCCAAGGCAAGGCCAAGATCAACGGCTTCCGCCCCGGAAAGGTGCCGGTAGGCCATCTGCGCCGGCTCTATGGCCGCTCGGTCATGGCCGACGTACTGCAGAACGCCGTCAACGAGGCCAACCAGAAGATCGTCGCCGATAACGGTCTCAAGCTCGCCTTCGAGCCGCAGATCAAGTTCCCCGAGAACAAGGACGAGATCGAGGCCGCGATGGAGGCCAAGGGTGATCTCGCCTTCACGGTCGCGCTGGAAGTGCTGCCCAAGATCGAGCTCGCCGATCTCTCCGACGTGTCGCTGAAGAAGCCGGTCGCCGAGGTTCCCGACGCCGATGTCGACGCCGCGCTCGAGCGCATGGCCGGCCAGAACCGCAGCTACACCAACAAGGGCGAGAAGGCCAAGGCAGCCACGGGCGACCGCCTGATCATCTCCTTCGTCGGCACGCTCGAGGGCAAGCCCTTCGACGGCGGCACCGGCGAGGGCATCCCGCTCGATCTCGGCGCCGGCCAGTTCATCCCCGGCTTCGAGGACCAGCTCGAAGGCGCCAAGGCCGGCGAGACCCGCACCGTCAAGGTCACCTTCCCGGAGAACTACACCGCCGAGCAGCTCGCCGGTAAGCCGGCAGAGTTCGAGGTCACTGTGACCGAGGTCCAGGCGCCCGAACCCGTCAAGATCGACGAAGAGCTCGCCAAGTCCTTCGGCATGGAATCGCTCGATGCGCTCAAGACCGCGATCCGCGAGCAGATCGGTCGCGATTTCGGCGCCCAGTCGCGTCGCAAGTTGAAGAAGAGCCTGCTCGACGCGCTCGACGGCAAATACGCCTTCGAGCTCCCGCCGACCCTGGTCGACCAGGAGTTCGCCTCGGTCTGGAGCCATGTCGAGGTCGACATGAAGGAAGCCAAGAAGTCTTTCGAGGACGAGGGCACGACCGAGGAGGCCGCCAAGGCCGACTACCGCAAGATCGCCGAGCGCCGCGTGCGGCTGGGTCTGGTGCTGGCCGAGATCGGCGAGCAGGCCAAGGTGCAGATCTCCGACGACGAGGTCACACAGGCCTTGGTCGAACGCGCCCGCCAGTTCCCCGGCCAGGAGAAGCAGGTCTGGGAGTTCTATCGCAAGAACCCGCAGGCGCTGGCCGAGATTCGCGCCCCGATCTTCGAGGAGAAGGTCGTCGACCATCTGCTGGAGCAGGTGAAGATCGAGGACGAGGCCGTCTCGCGCGAGGTGCTTTATGCCGACGAGGACGGCGAGGCGGAGGCCACCGAGGCCAAGCCGAAGAAGGCAGCCAAGAAAGCCTCGAAGACCGAGTCCAAGAAGGCGGACGCCAAGACCGACGACGCCGAGGCCTGAGGCTTCCGGCAACCTTAACCGCGATATTCGCGCCGCCGTGGCACCGCCACGGCGGCGTTTCCCTTTTCAGCCGGCTTTGGCGTGCTTATGTGGGTGCTCTCCGCGACATCCGCTGATTCTCAAGCCGCCGAATTGGCGCCTGCCACCCAAGGACGATTTCCATGCTGCGCGATCCGATCGAGACCTACAACAATCTCGTCCCGATGGTGGTCGAGCAGTCGAGCCGCGGCGAGCGCGCCTTCGACATCTATTCGCGCCTGCTGCGCGAGCGCATCATTTTCCTGACCGGCCCGGTCGAGGACTATTCCGCCTCGCTGATCGTGGCGCAGCTCCTGTTCCTCGAAGCCGAGAACCCCAAGAAGGAGATCTCCTTCTACATCAACTCGCCCGGCGGCGTGGTGACCTCGGGCATGTCGATCTACGACACGATGCAGTTCATTCGCTGCCCGGTCACGACCTTGTGCGTCGGCCAGGCTGCCTCGATGGGCTCGCTGCTGCTGACCGCCGGCGCCAAGGACATGCGCTTCGCGCTGCCGAACGCCCGCATCATGGTCCACCAGCCCTCGGGCGGCTTCCAGGGCCAGGTCACCGATATCCTGATCCATGCCCGCGAGGTCGAGAGCCTGAAGCGCCGGCTGAACGAGATCTACGTCAAGCACACCGGCCGCTCCTACGAGGACATCGAGGCGGCGCTGGAGCGCGACAATTTCATGACCGCCGAGGCCGCGCGCGATTTCGGCCTGATCGACAAGGTCATCGACAAGCGGCCGGAAGACGCAGCGTAACCTTGCTGCGACCAGCCGCCCCGTTGCCTGTGGGTTGGCTTGTGCCGCCGGACGGCCCATATTGCCTAGGAGACCGGCCCCGTGTTTGCATGGGGAATCGGGTGTGCGGACCGCATGTGACGCGGGTCCGGTTATGGGACGGATGTCGCGCCCGGATGTGCCGTAGCGGGGCGTTAACCTGATGATCGTGATCTGCGCGCCTTAATGTGACGACGAGACGACGGCCGCGGCGGCTTCAGGGCCGCTGCTCCTGCGGCTCCGGGAATGGAGATGGACAATGAGTAAGGCCAGCGGCGGCGACTCCAAGAGCACGCTCTACTGCTCGTTCTGCGGCAAGAGCCAGCACGAGGTTCGCAAGCTGATCGCGGGACCGACCGTGTTCATCTGCGACGAATGCGTCGAGCTCTGCATGGACATCATCCGCGAGGAATCGAAATCCGCGCTGGTGAAATCGAAGGACGGCGTGCCGACGCCGCGCGAGATCCGCAAGGTGCTCGACGACTACGTCATCGGTCAGGACCACGCCAAGAAGGTGCTCTCGGTCGCGGTCCACAACCACTACAAGCGGCTCAGCCACGCGACCAAGCACAACGACGTCGAACTGGCGAAGTCGAACATCCTGCTGATCGGCCCGACCGGCTCAGGCAAGACGCTGCTCGCCCAGACGCTGGCGCGCATCCTCGACGTGCCCTTCACCATGGCCGATGCGACGACGCTGACAGAGGCCGGCTATGTCGGCGAGGATGTCGAGAACATCATCCTCAAGCTGCTCCAGGCCTCCGACTACAATGTCGAGCGGGCCCAGCGCGGCATCGTCTACATCGACGAGATCGACAAGATCAGCCGCAAATCCGACAACCCCTCGATCACCCGCGACGTCTCGGGCGAGGGCGTGCAGCAGGCGCTGCTCAAGATCATGGAGGGCACCGTCGCCTCCGTGCCGCCGCAGGGCGGGCGCAAGCATCCCCAGCAGGAGTTCCTGCAGGTCGACACCACCAACATCCTGTTCATCTGCGGCGGCGCCTTTGCCGGCCTCGACAAGATCATCTCGGGCCGTGGCAAGGGCACCTCGATCGGCTTCGGCGCGACCGTGCAGTCGCCCGACGACCGCCGCACCGGCGCGATCTTCCGCGAGGTCGAGCCCGAGGATTTGCTGAAGTTCGGCCTGATCCCGGAATTCGTCGGCCGCCTGCCGGTGCTGGCGACGCTGGAGGACCTCGACGAGGCGGCGCTCAAGACCATCCTGACAGAGCCGAAGAACGCGCTGGTCAAGCAGTACCAGCGCCTCTTCGAGATGGAGGACACCGAGCTCACCTTCACCGACGAGGCGGTCAGCCTGATCGCCCGCAAGGCGATCGACCGCAAGACCGGCGCCCGCGGCCTGCGCTCGATCATGGAGGGCATCCTGCTCGAGACGATGTACGAGCTGCCGGGGCTGGAAGGCGTCGAGCAGGTCGTGATCGGTCCGGAGGCGGTCGAATCGAAGCAACGCCCGCTGTTCATCTATTCCGAGCGCGAGGAGGAGCCGAAATCGGCCTCGGCCTGATCCGGCGATACCGTCGCTCCAAACCCAGGACGCGCGCCCGCCCTGGCGCGCGTTTTGCGTTGCGCAGGACGTTCCGGCCGGCATGTGGCGATCCGGCACGGGACAGGTTTTTCGCTTCGCTTGAAAGCCGGCGCGGAAGTCTCCACTTTAACGTCACTCGCGAGAGTCGCATGCCTGTCGAGGGTGCGATGCGCGGGGGCGGGCGGGACGGATCGTCGTCCTGGTCGCTACGTCCGATCGCTCCGCCCATTTCGGGGGTCCGCCGGGCGCAACCCCAAAAGGATATGTCATGACTGGTTCGGCGCCCCGCGCTCCTTTCGTCCCCGGCGAGACTGGCCTCTATCCGGTTCTCCCCCTGCGCGACATCGTCGTTTTCCCCCACATGATCGTGCCGCTCTTCGTCGGCCGCGAGAAGTCGATCCGTGCGCTCGAGGAGGTCGTCAAGACCGACGGGCTGATCCTGCTCGCCACCCAGAAGAACGCCGGCGACGACGACCCGGAGACCAAGGACATCTATGAGATCGGCACGCTCGCCCGCGTGCTGCAGTTGCTGAAGCTGCCCGATTCGACCGTAAAGGTGCTGGTCGAGGGCGTCGGCCGCGCCAAGGCCTCGGCCTATGTCGCCGACGAGGCCTTCTACCAGGCCGAGGCCGTCAGCCTCGCCGAGGAGGAGGGCAAGAAGGTCGAGATCGAGGCGCTGGGCCGCTCCGTCGTCAGCGAGTTCGAGAGCTATGTGAAGCTCAACAAGAAGATCTCGCCCGAGATCGTCGCCGCTGTCTCGCAGATCGACGAGCCGTCCAAGCTTGCCGACACCGTCGCTTCGCATCTGGCCGTCAAGATCGCGGACCGCCAGGCTGTGCTGGAGATCGTCAACGTCGCGCATCGCCTGGAGAAGGTGCTCTCGCTCATGGAGAGCGAGATGTCCGTGCTGCAGGTCGAGAAGCGCATCCGCTCGCGGGTCAAGCGCCAGATGGAGAAGACCCAGCGAGAGTACTATCTCAACGAGCAGATGAAGGCGATCCAGAAGGAACTCGGCGACGGCGAGGAAGGCCGCGACGAACTTGCCGAGCTGGAAGAGCGAATCGCCCGCACCAAGCTCTCGAAGGAGGCCCGCGACAAGGCCGTCGCCGAGATGAAGAAGCTGCGCCAGATGTCGCCGATGTCGGCCGAGGCGACGGTCGTGCGCAATTATCTCGACTGGATGCTCGGTATCCCCTGGGGCAAGAAGTCGAAGATCAAGAAGGACTTAAACGCCGCCCAGGCCGTGCTCGACGACGATCATTTCGGCCTCGACAAGGTCAAGGACCGGATCGTCGAGTATCTCGCCGTGCAGCAGCGCGCCAACCGGCTCGCCGGACCGATCCTGTGCCTCGTCGGCCCTCCAGGCGTCGGCAAGACCTCGCTCGGCAAGTCGATCGCCAAGGCGACGGGACGTGAGTTCGTGCGCATGTCGCTCGGCGGCGTTCGCGACGAGGCCGAGATTCGCGGCCACCGCCGCACCTATATCGGCTCGATGCCCGGCAAGATCATCCAGTCGATGAAGAAGGCCAAGACTGCCAATCCGTTGATCCTGCTCGACGAGATCGACAAGATGGGCCAGGACTTCCGCGGCGACCCGTCGGCGGCCCTGCTCGAGGTGCTCGATCCCGAGCAGAACGCGACCTTCAACGACCATTATCTCGAGGTCGACTACGACCTGTCGAACGTGATGTTCGTGACCACGGCGAACACGCTGAACATCCCGCCGGCGCTGCTCGACCGCATGGAGGTGATCCGTATCGCCGGCTACACCGAGGACGAGAAGACCGAGATCGCGCGCCGCCACCTGATCCCGAACGCGATCAAGAAGCACGGCCTCGAATCGAAGGAATGGTCGATCGACGACGAGGCGCTGCAGACGCTGGTCCGCCGCTATACGCGGGAGGCGGGCGTCCGCAACCTCGAGCGCGAGCTCTCCAACACCGTCCGCAAGGCGGTGAAGGAGATCGTACTGAGCAAGAAGAAGAAGGTCACGGTCAACCCGACGGTGCTGGAGGATTATCTCGGCCCGCCGCGCTATCGCTACGGCATGGCCGAGACCGAGGACCAGGTCGGCGTCGTCACCGGGCTCGCCTGGACCGAGGTCGGCGGCGAGTTGCTGACGATCGAAGGCGTCATGATGCCCGGCAAGGGCAAGATGACCGTCACCGGCAACCTCAAGGACGTGATGCGCGAATCGATCTCGGCGGCGGCCTCCTATGTCCGCTCGCGCGCCATCGATTTCGGCATCGAGCCGCCCTTGTTCGACCGGCGCGACATCCACGTCCACGTCCCCGAGGGGGCGACCCCGAAGGACGGCCCCTCGGCCGGCATCGCGATGGCGACCTCGATCGTCTCGATCCTGACCGGCATCCCGACCAACCGCGACGTCGCCATGACCGGCGAGGTCACGCTGCGGGGCAGGGTGCTGCCGATCGGCGGCTTGAAGGAGAAGCTCCTGGCGGCCCTGCGCGGCGGCATCAAGAAGGTGCTGATCCCCGAGGACAACGCCAAGGACCTGGTCGACCTGCCGAAGTCGGTGAAGGAAGGCATGGAGATCGTCCCGGTCTCGCGGATGGAGCAGGTGCTGCAGCATGCGCTGACGCGCCAGCCGACGCCGATCGTCTGGGAAGAGGACCTCAAGGCCGTGCCGCCGAAGGGCGGCGACGAGGAGGCGGCGGGCTTCGTTGCCCACTGAAGGCGGATCGCGGTCGATACCAGCCGCCGGCGCGAAAGCGCCGGCGGTTTTTCATGGGTGGGCGCTGCTATCCGAAACACCAGCGCCACCCTCGCGCTTGCTGGCATGGACCCGAGGCTTTAAAGGCCTGTCTGCATCGGGCGGTTAGCTCAGTTGGTAGAGCGTCTCCTTTACACGGAGAGGGTCGGCGGTTCGAGCCCGTCACCGCCCACCAGCCTTCGCCCTAAGGGCTCCGGCTGAGAGCCTCTCGTGCCGACGCTGCGATCGAATTTCGCCATCTTCTTTCGCCTGTTTCGTCGCCGGATCCTGTGCGACCCGGAATGCGCGATGAAACGATCTTCGACCCTGACGATGGCGGCCTTGCTCGGCGTCGGGCAGGCCGCTGCCCAGTCGACGATGCCGGACGGCTTCTTCACCGCGCGCCCGGCCTTTTCCAGGCCCGAGCAGGTCGCACCCAAGGCGGCGAGCTGCGAGGACATCGCCGGTCAGCTCCCTGATTCGGTACCGGCCGATGTCCGCGTCGACCTGGCGATCGTCGGGCTCGTCAGCCTCGTCCGGACGGATGGCGCGCTCTGGTATGTCGCCGTCTGCTCCGATCCGGGCGTCCGGGTGCTCTGCGTCACCTATAGCGGCAACGATCTGAAAATCGGCGACCGGGCAGTCCTCCGCGGCGGCTACAACCGCCAGGATCGCCGCCATGTCCTGCTCGACCCCTGCCTCGGCCTCACCGGATCGTGGCGAGGACTGATCGCGGAACCAAGACGCGGGCGAGTTGCCGCCAGTGCGGTCTAAGCGCCCTGCATTGTGAATTTGCCGGCTGCCCGTGCTTGACACTTCCGGCCGGTCGCCATAATCCCAACGCCGCTGGCGACCGAGGTCGCCGCTGCCCTGCGCGGGCGTAGCTCAGTTGGTTAGAGTGCCGGCCTGTCACGCCGGAGGTCGCGGGTTCGAGCCCCGTCGCCCGCGCCATTTTTGTCTCAATGAGATCATCACCTTATTCTGTCTTGGTCGGCGGCGGACGCTGCTGATCCGGAATCGCCAGACCGGCGTTTTCGGAGTTGTGAGCCGCTTTCGTTCACCGCGCCCCGCTCTCGGCACGCTTGCGGGCTCTGGGACGGTTGCGGCAGTCGAGGCCATCCATCAGGCTGCCTGACGCGCCAAGACCAGCCTGTCCGCGCAAACCCGGACCAAGCCGTCCCATCCATCGGAACCAGACACTGCATGACCACCGCCAATCACCGCAGCGCCGATCACGAGATCGATCCGCTCTTCCTCGAACGCTGGTCACCACGCGCTTTCACGGCAGACGGCATTCCAGAGGCCGCGCTGTTCGCCATCCTCGAGGCGGCCCGTTGGGCGCCGTCGTCCTACAACTCGCAGCCCTGGCGTTTCGTCTACGCGCGTCGCGGCGGCCCGTATTGGGACACGCTGCTCGGCCTGCTGAATGACTTCAACCGGTCCTGGGCAAAAGCGGCTGCGGCACTGGTGATCATCGTCTCGAAGCCGACGCTCGCCGTTCCAGGCAAGGACGAGGAGATCTCGTCCCACAGTCACTCCTTCGACACCGGGGCCGCCTGGGCGCATCTGGCGCTGCAGGCGACGCGCCTCGGCTATCAGGCTCATGGCATGGTGGGGTTCGATCTCGCCCGGGCCGCGTCGGAGCTCAACGTGCCGGCTGGCTATCGCGTCGAGGCCGCCGTCGCCATCGGCAAGCCGGGCGACAAGAGCCTGCTGCCGGAGGCCCTCCAGGCCCGCGAAACGCCGAGCCAGCGCAACCCGCTCTCCGCCAGCGCCTTCGAGGGGGTGTTTCCGGCACAGTGAGCGAAACAACGGGTTTCGTAGTGCACGCATCACGACAGGGTCGTCTCGGGTTCGGGCGAGGGTAACCGGAGTTCGCAACCGTGATCGCCGGCTCGCCAGAGAACGTGACACCGACGCTTCGAGGCTATCGGCACATCGACACTTTTATCTGTTCGGCATGCCGCTAGCGACGGGCGCCTATCGCCTCGCCGAACTCGTGCTGCCGCGTCTCGACGTGATAGCAAGGCGCGCGGGCAGCTCGACTTGACCTGGTCGAACCTGTTCGACCGCGATCTTTCCCGCACGGCGGCAGGCTGACCATGATCCTCGACGAGCGGACTTATGCCATCAAGCCGGCGCATGTGCGCGATTATCTCGATCTCTATGTCCGCGAGGGCATGGACCTGCAGATCTCCCATCTCGGCCATCTGATCGGCTGGTTCACCACCGACAGCGGCATCGTCAACGAGGTCGTGCACATGTGGCGGTTCGAGGATGCCGGAGACCGCGAGCGCAGGCGCGCCGCGATGGAGGCCGACCCGCTCTGGCAGGCATTCCGCGCCAAGGCCGCGCCCTATGTGCTGGAGATGCGCAGCCGTATCCTGCGACCGACCAGCTTCTCGCCGCTCCGCTGACGATGACGACGCTCGCCGCCACGCCAGCGCAGCGCCCGATGTCGCTCCGCGATCGTTCGGCGCGCGGGCTCGCGCGACTTCAGTCCATGCTCGAGATACTCGGTGCCGCGATCCTGGCGGCGCTCTTCGCCATCGTGATGGTCGCGGTCCTGCGGCGCTATCTGCTCGGCGGCGGGCTGGTCTGGTCGGACGAACTGGCGATCTGGCTCAATGTTGCGCTGGTCGCGGTCGGCATGCCGCTCGCCGCGACGAGCGCGCTCGCCATGCGGCTCGACGTGGTGGTGCGGCTGCTGCCGCAGCGGGCGCAGGCCGCCGCGGTCGTCTTCGCCGATGCGGTCGCCGTGCAGGGTGCATTCGTGCTGGCGATCGGCGGGGCAGGGGTGGCGCAGCTCGTCGGCGGCACCTCGACCGTGCTCGGGCTGCCGGAGAGCCTGCGCTTCGCCGCCTTCGCCGCCGGCGGCGCCGCGACGATCCTGGTCGTGTTGTGGCGTGCCGCACTCGACCGTTCCACAGTGGCGGCAGCGCTGTCGCTGGTGCTCGGGGGCGCGCTCTACGCGGCGGCCCAGCTCTCGACCGGCGTTTTCGTCGAGACGCCGAGCCTCGTCGCCGCGCTGGCGGCTGGGTTGGCCCTGATCCTCGGCGCGCCGCTGCCTTTCGCGCTGCTCGCCGGCGTCTCGCTGACGGGCGCGTTCGGCGGTCTGCTGCCGGAGCCGGCGATCGTCCAGAATACGGTCTCCGGCGTCTCGAAATTCCTGCTTCTGGCGATCCCGTTCTTCCTGCTCGCCGGCGAACTGCTGACGGCCGGCGGGTTGGCAGAACGGCTGGTGCGCTTCGCGGCCGCGCTGGTCGGGCATCTGAGGGCCGGGCTCGCGCAGACGGCGCTGGTGTCGAGCGTGCTGTTCTCGGGGGCGTCGGGCTCCTCGGTGGCGAACGCCGCCTTTGGGGCGAAGGTGATGGCGCCGACGCTGATTGCGCGCGGCTATCCGCCGGCGCATGCGGCGGCGATCGTCGCAGGCGTCTCGATGCTCGACAACATCATCCCGCCCTCGATCGCTTTCCTGATCCTGGCGACGGCGACGAACTTGTCCGTCGGCTCGCTCTTGGTCGGCGGCTTCGTGGCCGGCGGCGTGCTGGCGCTGGCTCTGGCGATCGGCATCCATCTCAGCGTTCGCGAGGTCGTCGACGCGGCCCCGAAAGCGAGCGCTCAAGAGCGCACCAGAAGCCTTATCGGCGCATTGCCGGCGATCGGACTCGGCGTCGTTGTGGTCGTCGGCATCCGCTTCGGCATCGTCACCACGACGGAAGCCTCGGCACTGGCCGTCGCCTATGCGTTGGTCACATGTCTTGCCTTGCACAGCCTGAACGCCGGATCGGTCTTCGCGGCCTTGCGCAAATCGGCGACGGAGGCAGCCGCCGTGGGCATGCTGATCGGCGCCTCCGCGCCCTTTGCCTTCCTGCTCGCGCTCGACCGGGTGTCCGACCAGATGGCTGGGCTCGTGACCGTCTTCGGCGGCGGCCCCTACGCGGTGATGCTGCTGTCGAATCTCGTGCTGCTGGTCGCCGGCCTGTTCCTCGACATCGGCGCGGCGATCCTGCTGCTCGCGCCGCTGCTGCTGCCGGTCGCGATCACGGCGGGACTCGATCCGATCCAGTTCGGGGTCATCCTCGTCGTCAACCTGATGATCCATGGCCTGACACCGCCGCTCGGCATCCTCGTCTATGTCGTCGCCGGCATCACCCGCGTGCCGGCGGGCGCGGTCTTCCGCGCCGTGCTGCCGCTGCTCGCGAGCCTGCTCGTCGCGCTCGCCGTGCTCTGCCTCGGGGCCGCCGCGTGGCCCTCGCTTCCGCTGTCCTTCAAGGAGCTGTTCCGATGAGACCGACCCGCCGCATGGTCGCTGCCGGCCTGCTGGCCGCGCCTACCATCCCGTCCGCGCGCATGGCGTCCGCGGCAGGTCGCCCGGTGACCGTCGCCTCGCTGTTCGGCGAGGACAAGCCGGAGACCAGGATCTGGCGCCGGATCGCCGAAATCCTGAACCGGACGGCGCCCGGCCGCTTCGATCTGCGTATCGTCGGCAATGCGGCGCTCGGCGGCGAGAAGGAGGTCGCCGAAGGCATCCGGCTCGGCTCCGTCCAGGCCTCGCTTTCGACCGTCTCGGCGCTGTCGGGCTGGGTCCCGGAGAGCCAGATCCTCGACCTGCCGTTCCTGTTCCGGGATCGCGAGCATCTGAAGCGCGTGCTCGCCGGCCCGCTCGGCACGGAGCTGAAGGCCAAATTCGAGGCTCAAGGCTTCGTCGTGCTCGGCTTCATCAACTACGGCGCGCGCCACCTTCTCGCCAAGGAGGCGATCACCACGCCGGCCGGGATCAGGGGCAAGCGCATCCGGGTGATCCAGAGCCCGCTCCACACAGAGCTGTGGTCTGGCCTCGGCGCTTATCCGACGCCGATCCCGATCCCGGAGACCTACAACGCTCTGAAGAGCGGCGTGGTCGACTGCATGGACCTGACCAAATCGGCCTATGTCGGCTTCAAGCTGCATGAAGTCGTTCCGGTGCTCATCGAGACCGGTCATATCTGGGCGTCGGGCGTGATCTATGTCGCCGCGCCGTTCTGGAAGGGCCTGAATGCAGACGACAAGGCCGCGCTTGCGGCGGCCGCCGTCGAAGGGGCGGGCTATTTCGACGAACTGATCGTCGCCGACGAGGACGCCTCGATGACCAAGGCCAAGGCGGAGGGCGGCACGGTCGTCCAGCCCGAGGACCGCCCGGCCTGGGAATCCGGGGCGCGAAAAGTCTGGCAGAGCTTCGCACCGAAACTCGGTGGCATCGACAAAATCGAGGCGGTGGCTAAAACGACCTGAGCCGGACAGGGCCGGTTCGGCGCCAAAAGAGACTGATTGCACGCCTCCAGCGCATGCGCGATCGCAACATCGCTCGCACTGCGATCTCCGGATCGTGATCCACGACCGACGTCCATCGCGATCGTGATGCGCCCATCGCCTTGCAGCGCGAAATCACTCGGCTACGTTGACGGTCCTGCGGCCGCCTCGGCTCGCTGACGAAGCTGGAGTCGACATGCGCCTGCGACTAGCCTTGACCATTCTCGCGAGCTTTTGCGCGGTCGCCAGCGCACCCGCTGCAGAGATCAAGATCCTGACCGCCGGCGCCTTCAAGCCGATCGTGCTCGCGCTGGCGCCGGCCTTCGAACGCGAGAGCGGCCACAAGCTGACGATCGACAACGATACCGCCGGCGGGCTGCTCAGGCGGATCGGTGGCGGCGAGGCCTTCGACGTCGCCGTGCTGACGCCTGCTGCCGTCAAGGAACTGACCGAGAAGGGCAAGATCGCAGCGGGCTCGGCGGCGAACCTCGCCCGGACCTCGGTCGGCGTCGCCGTCAAGGAGGGCGCACCGAAACCCGACATCGCGACCGTCGCCGCTTTCAAGGCGACGCTGCTGGCCGCCGGCAAGGTCGCCTATATCGATCCGGCCGCGGGCGGCTCCAGCGGCATCTACTTCGCCAAGCTGCTGGAGACGATGGGCATCGCCGATCAGGTCAAGGCAAAGGCCGTGCTGGTGCCGGGCGGGCTCGTCGCGGAAAAGCTGGTCACGGGCGAGGCCGATCTCGCCATCCACCAGATCAGCGAGATCCTGGCTGTGAAGGGGGCGACCTTCGTCGGCCCGCTGCCGCGCGAGATCCAGAACTACACAGTCTACACGGGCGGCCTCGGTGCCGCGACGGGCCAGCCCGAGGCCGCCAAAGCTCTGCTCGCCTTTCTGGCAAGCGATGCCGCCAAGCGTGTGCTGGCCGAGAAAGGCATGGAGCCGGCCGGCGAGTGACGCGACCGCTCACCAGGGCCGGCGCGGCCCGGTGTCGATGTGGATCAGCCCGTTCCAATAGACCTTGTTGCCGCCGACCTCCTGTAGCGAACGGGCATAGTCCAGAACCACGCGCGGCCTGATGCCGGGCACGCGGAAATCCATCGCCTCGCAGCGCTTGTGGTAGGAACCGCGCCGGGCACGCCAGGGCGGCCGCCAGGTCGAGGTCACCTTCACCGCCCCGAACTTGGCGGCGATCTTGACGAGGATGTCCTTCAGCGACTGCGGCAGGCAGACGATCGAGGTGCCGGGATCGGTCGAGACTCCCGGCCGGTCGGGCTTTTCGTTGGGATCGAACTGCGGCTCGGCACCGGCTTTCTGGCCCGGCGTGAGCTTCGGCCATTCCGGGCCTTCGTCCTCATCTGGCTCCGTCATGACGGGCGAGGTCGGGGCCGGCGGCGTGGCGGGGGCTGGCGCGGCCGGAACGACGATGGCAGGCAGCGTCGTGCGCTCCTGCAGGTCGAGGTCGAAAGGCCGCTGCGGCGGCAACGGCGTACGCATCGGCACGCCGTCCTGGGCCGTTGCCGACAGCGGGACCATGGCCAGCAGAACGGTCATCAGCAACACGACGGCCTTCACGCCGCTCTCCACCTCGATCGGGGGGCAGGCGACCCGGCCGGGCGGCACGACTGCGGGGTCATGGTTCGTTCGCGGCCGCAGGCGCCATCACCGTCACCGAATCGCAAGCTGGTACCGGTCGGCGAAGCCGGCGGCGGGGGACAGCGATATGGGACAATACGGCGCTTTCGTCGAGCCTCGCAGCGCACGGCCTTCGAAAGTCGCGCGTCTGCATGTCGATCAACCCCTCATGCACGATTGTGCGACGCGGCAGAGTCTTGCTTCATTCTAATGCAAGGGCTAATCGACTGAGGCGAGCGCCGCCTTCCCGCGGCGCCGAGCGGGGAAGGTTCATGCAAGCTCTCCAGGTCCCGTCCCTGTTGAACGACTACCTGCCGCTGGCGATCTTCATCGGCGTTTCGGCGGTGATCGGCCTCGCGCTCCTGATCGCGCCCTTTGCTGTCGCCTATGCCGCACCGGATGCCGAGAAGCTCTCCGCCTATGAGTGCGGCTTCAACGCCTTCGACGACGCCCGCATGAAGTTCGACGTTCGCTTCTACCTGGTCGCGATCCTGTTCATCATCTTCGATCTCGAGGTCGCCTTCCTTTTCCCCTGGGCGGTCGCCTTCGGCGGGCTCGGCTGGTATGGTTTCTGGTCGATGATGATCTTCCTCGGCGTGCTTACCGTCGGCTTCGTTTATGAGTGGCGCAAGGGCGCACTGGAGTGGGACTGACCGTCGCGTCGCGTTCGCGCGCATGGCGCATCACCTGACGGTCCGGGCTTCACAAGGGTAACAACATGGCAGTCACAGCGATCGACCGCGGCGACCCGCTCGTCGCGCCGGCCCCAAAGGGCCTGCTCGGGCCCGATGGCCAACCCGCCGGCGCGCGCGACCCGTTCTTCACTCAGGTCAATGCCGAGCTCGCCGACAAGGGCTTCCTCGTCACCGCGACGGACGACCTGATCAACTGGTCACGCACCGGCTCGCTGATGTGGATGACCTTCGGCCTCGCCTGCTGCGCCGTCGAGATGATGCAGCTCTCGATGCCGCGCTACGACGTTGAACGCTTCGGCTTCGCGCCCCGAGCCAGTCCGCGCCAGTCCGACGTGATGATCGTCGCCGGCACGCTGACTAACAAGATGGCCCCGGCGCTGCGCAAGGTCTACGACCAGATGCCGGAGCCGCGCTACGTCATCTCGATGGGCTCCTGCGCCAATGGCGGCGGCTACTACCATTACAGCTACAGCGTCGTGCGTGGCTGCGACCGGATCGTTCCGATCGACATCTACGTGCCGGGCTGCCCACCGACCGCCGAGGCGCTGCTCTACGGCGTGCTGCTGCTGCAGAAGAAGATCCGCCGCACCGGCACGATCGAGAGGTGAGGGCGATGAGCGATCTTCTGGCTCTCGGCGAAGACATCAAGGCCGCGCTGCCCGGCGCGGTCACGGAGGCCGTCGTCGCCTATGACGAGCTGACGATCCATGTCGAGGCGGCATCGATCGTCGAGGTTCTGCGCAAGCTCTATGCCGAACCGCGCTTTCGCTTCGTCAACTTCACCGACATCGCCGGCGCCGACTATCCCGGCCGCGAGAAGCGCTTCGACGTCGTCTACCATCTGCTGGCGCCGCACCACAACCGGCGCATCCGGGTCAAGGTCCAGACCGACGAGGCGACGCCTGTCCCTTCCGTGATCGAAGTCTTCCCGGCCGCGAACTGGTACGAGCGCGAGGCCTACGATTTCTACGGCATCCTGTTCTCGGGGCACCCGGACCTGCGCCGCATCCTCACCGATTACGGCTTCGAGGGCTATCCGCTGCGCAAGGACTTCCCGCTGACCGGCTTCGTCGAGGTCCGCTACGACGACGAGCAGAAGCGCGTCGTCTACGAACCGGTGAAGCTGAACCAGGAGTTCAGGAATTTCGACTTCCTCTCGCCCTGGGAGGGGACGGAGTACGTCCTGCCCGGCGATGAGAAAGCGAAGACAGCCTGATCGGATCCAGCGATGACCGAGCACAACATCCGCAACTTTTCGATCAATTTCGGTCCGCAGCATCCGGCCGCCCACGGCGTGCTGCGCCTCGTGCTGGAGCTCGACGGCGAGATCGTCGAGCGCGTCGATCCGCATATCGGCCTGCTGCATCGCGGCACCGAGAAGCTGATCGAGGCAAAAACCTATCTGCAGGCGCTGCCCTATTTCGACCGGCTCGACTACGTCGCGCCGATGAACCAGGAGCATGCCTATTCGCTCGCGGTCGAGAAGCTGATGGGCGTCGCGGTTCCGCGCCGCGGCCAGCTCATCCGTGTGCTCTATTCCGAAATCGGCCGCATCCTCTCGCATCTCCTCAACGTCACCACGCAGGCGATGGACGTCGGCGCGCTGACGCCGCCGCTCTGGGGCTTCGAGGAACGCGAGAAGCTGATGATCTTCTACGAGCGGGCCTGCGGCGCGCGCATGCACGCGGCCTATGTCCGGCCCGGCGGCGTGCACCAGGACCTGCCGACCTCGCTGATCCACGACATCGCCGAATGGTGCGACCCGTTCCTGAAGGTCTGCGACGACCTCGAGACGCTGCTCACCGACAACCGCATCTTCAAGCAGCGCAATGTCGATATCGGCGTGGTCGACCTCGAGACCTGCTGGAAATGGGGCTTCTCGGGCGTGATGGTGCGCGGATCGGGCGCGCCCTGGGACCTGCGCAAGTCGCAGCCCTACGAGTGCTACGAGGAGATGGTCTTCGACATCCCTATCGGCAGGAACGGCGACTGCTACGACCGCTATCACATCCGCATGGAGGAGATGCGCCAGTCGGCCTCGATCATGAAGCAGTGCTGCGAGAAGCTGCTTTCGGTTGATGGCGGCGGGCCGGTCTCCTCGCTCGACGGCAAGATGGTGCCGCCCAAGCGCGGCGAGATGAAGCGCTCCATGGAAGCGCTGATCCATCACTTCAAGCTCTACACCGAGGGCTACAAGGTGCCGGCCGGCGAGGTCTATGCGGCGGTCGAGGCGCCAAAAGGCGAGTTCGGCGTCTATCTCGTCTCCGACGGAACCAACAAGCCCTATCGCTGCAAGATCAAGGCGCCGGGCTTCGCCCATCTCCAGGCGATGGACTTCATGTGCCGCAAGCACATGCTGGCCGATGTGAGCGCGATCCTGGGTTCGCTCGACATCGTGTTCGGGGAGGTGGATCGGTGAAGGTGGTGGCTGTCTGGCTTGGTCTGCTCGGCTGCGTGATCGCCGCATGCGGCGCGTCGGCGCAGTCGCGGCCGACCTATCAGCAGCTGGAGGGCGCTGGATACCGCTATGTCGCAAAGGACCAGCCCGGCTATGTGAGCTGGTGCGCCTGGATGTATGTGCGCCGCTGCTCGGACCCGGTCTACAACTGCAGTTGCGGTGGCCAGGATCCGAACTACGGGCGTTGCTCGCCGGCCCTGCCGCGCGCTGCGGCTCACTATCGAACCTATTGCCAGGGTTGAGAAAAACGAATGTCCGTCCGTCGCCTCGCCCCCGATCACGTCCAGCCCGCCTCCTTCGCCTTCGATGCGGCGAACGAGAACTGGGCCGATCGTGAGATCGCCAAATATCCGCCCGGCCGCCAGGCTTCGGCGGTGATCCCACTGCTGTGGAAGGCGCAGGAGCAGCATGACGGCTGGGTGCCGCGCGCTGCCATCGAGGCGGTGGCGAAGAAGCTCGCCATGGCGCCGATGCGCGTCATGGAGATCGCGACCTTCTACACCATGTTCAACCTCTCGCCCGTGGGCGAGCATTTCATCCAGCTCTGCGGCACGACGCCATGTGCCCTGCGCGGCGCCGAGGCGCTGAAGCAGGTCTGCGCCGAGGTGATCGGCCCGCAATCGACGGTCAGCGCCGACGGCAAGCTGTCCTGGCTCGAGGTCGAATGCCTCGGCGCCTGCTGCAACGCGCCGATGGTCCAGATCAATTTCGATTATTACGAAGACCTGACCCCCGACAATTTCCGCACACTGCTCGATGATTTGCGCAACGGCCGGCCGGTGAAGCCCGGCCCGCAGGTCGACCGCTCCTGCTCCGAGCCGCTCGGCGGCGGCGAGACTCTGAAGGACGCGGGCCTTTATGACGGCTCGGTGATCGGTGCCGGCGATTGGCAAAAGCGCATCGGCGAGCAGCGCAAGGCAGCAGCCGAAGCCGCGGCCGCGAAGGCAGCAGCCGAAGCTGCGGCGAAAGCCGCCGAAGCCACGCCAGCCGCGGTCGAAGCGGAACCGGCGACCGAAACGGCCGCCGCCGGCCGGCCGAAGCCGTCCGCGCCCGCCCAGCCGTCCAGCGCCGCCAACGACACGCCGGCTGCCCATGGCAAGGTCGATGCGACGTCTGCCGCCGAGGCGGCCAAACCTGCGCCCGCCAGGACGAAACCCGACGCCACGCCCACGCCCGTCGCCGAGGCCAAGCCCGAACTGCTGGCGGCAGCCCGCGGCAATGCGCCCGACGATCTCGAGCTGATCTGGGGCGTCGGCCCGAAACTTGCGAAGATGCTCAACGAGATGGGCGTCTGGCACTATGACCAGATCGCCGCATGGCAGGCGGAGGAACTGGCCTGGGTCGATGCGCGCCTGACCGGCTTCAAGGGCCGCGCCACGCGCGACGACTGGATCTCGCAGGCGAAGAAGCTTTCGACAGGCTGGCGGCCGGAATCGGCCCTCGGCGACAAGCCGGTGAAGTGAGGCGACGACCATGCTCGCAGACCGCGACCGCATCTTCACCAATCTCTACGGTCGGCACGATCTCACGCTGAAGGGCGCGATCGCGCGCGGCGCCTGGGACGGCACGAAGTTCCTGCTCGAGCAGGGCAAGGACTGGATCATCGACGAGATGAAGAAGTCCGGCCTGCGCGGGCGCGGCGGCGCCGGGTTCCCGACCGGGCTGAAATGGTCGTTCATGCCCAAGGTCAGCGACGGCCGGCCGAGCTATCTCGTCGTCAACGCCGACGAGTCCGAGCCCGGCACCTGCAAGGATCGCGAGATCATGCGCAACGACCCGCATACGCTGGTCGAAGGCTGCCTGATCGCCTCCTTCGCGATGGGCGCCAACGCCGCCTACATCTACATCCGCGGCGAATACATCCGCGAGCGCGAGGCGCTGCAGCGCGCCGTCGACGAGGCCTATGAGGCCAAGCTCCTCGGCAAGGACAACGTCCACGGCTATCCGTTTGATCTCTATGTGCATCACGGCGCCGGCGCCTATATCTGCGGCGAGGAGACGGCGCTGCTCGAAAGCCTCGAAGGCAAGAAGGGCATGCCGCGGCTGAAGCCGCCATTCCCCGCCAATGTGGGCTTGTATGGCTGCCCGACCACCGTCAACAACGTCGAGTCGATCGCCGTGGCGCCGACCATCCTGCGCCGCGGCGCGGCCTGGTTCTCCTCGCTCGGCAACCCCAACAATGTCGGCACGAAACTGTTTTGCGTCTCCGGGCATGTGAACAAGCCCTGCAATGTCGAGGAGGTGATGGGCATCCCCTTCCGAGAGCTGATCGACCGCCATTGCGGCGGCATCCGCGGCGGCTGGGACAATCTGCTCGCGGTCATCCCCGGCGGTTCCTCGGTTCGGATGGTGCCGGCCGAGCAGATCATCGACACGCCGATGGATTTCGACTCGCTGTCGAAGCTCAAGTCCGGCCTCGGCACCGCAGCCGTGATCGTCATGGACAAGTCGACCGACATCGTCCGCGCCATCGCCCGCATCAGCTATTTCTACAAGCATGAGAGCTGCGGCCAGTGCACGCCCTGCCGGGAGGGCACCGGCTGGATGTGGCGCGTGCTCTCGCGCATGGCCGAGGGCCGGGCGCAGAAGCGCGAGATCGACATGCTGCTCGACGTCACCAAGCAGATCGAGGGGCACACCATCTGCGCGCTCGGCGACGCCGCCGCCTGGCCGATCCAGGGCCTGATCGCGCATTTCCGTCCCGAGATCGAGAAGCGCATCGACGAGTATGCGGCCAACCCGCATAGCGAGCCGGTGCGGCTGATGGCGGCGGAGTGACGGCGATGAAGTTCGAGGGCGCACGCGATCGGATCGAGGCGGCGAAGTCGGAACTCTCCGGCTCGCGGTTCGACGACGTCAATCTGTCGGGCTCCAGCTTTCACAACGCCAACATGTCGGGTTCGTCCTTCGACGACATCAACATGTCAGGCTGGACGGTGCATAACGCCAACCTGTCGGGCTGGAAGGTCAGCAAGGTCAATCTGGCCGGGGCCGCTTTCAGCGAGGGGCGCTATGACGGCATGACGATCGACGGCATCGCGGTGACCGATCTTCTCGAAACCTATCGCGCGGCGCAGGCGAACTGATGAGCGACGAGCCCGACAACATCGTGCTGGTGATGCTGCGTCGCATCGACGCCAAGCTCGATCGTGTCGGCGAGGATGTCCATAATTTGAAGGTTCGGATGACTTCGGTCGAGGAAGGCATGGCGGCGATGAACCGGCGTGTCGATCGGATCGAGGAGAGGCTGGACCGGATCGAGCGCAGGCTCGATCTGACGGAAGTTCGGTGAAGGCAAGCTGATGACCAAACTCCTCATCGACGGCATCGAGGTCGACGTCCCGGCCGACTACACGGTCCTGCAGGCCTGCGAGGCGGCCGGCGCCGAGGTGCCGCGCTTCTGCTTTCACGAGCGGCTCTCGATCGCAGGCAATTGCCGGATGTGCCTGGTCGAGGTGAAGGGCGGGCCGCCCAAGCCACAGGCCTCCTGCGCCATCGGCGTGCGCGATCTGCGCCCCGGCCCCAATGGCGAGCCACCGGTGGTCTCGACCAAGTCGCCCATGGTCAAGAAGGCGCGCGAGGGGGTGATGGAGTTCCTCCTGATCAACCACCCACTCGACTGCCCGATCTGCGACCAGGGTGGCGAGTGCGACCTGCAGGACCAGGCCATGGCCTATGGCGTGGACACCTCGCGCTATGCCGAGAACAAGCGCGCGGTCGAGGACAAGTATATTGGCCCGCTGGTCAAGACCTCGATGACACGCTGCATCCAGTGCACGCGCTGCGTCCGCTTCACCACCGAGGTCGCAGGCGGCCAGGATCTCGGCGCGATCGGCCGCGGCGAGGACATGGAGATCACGACCTATCTCGAACAGGCGATGACCTCCGAGCTCCAGGGCAACGTCGTCGACCTCTGTCCGGTCGGCGCGCTGACCTCGAAGCCCTATCAGAACAAGGCCCGCCCCTGGGAGCTGACCAAGACCGAATCGATCGACGTGATGGACGCGGTCGGCTCGGCGATCCGGGTCGATTCCCGCGGCCGCGAGGTGATGCGCATCCTGCCGCGCCTCAACGAGGCGGTGAACGAGGAGTGGATCTCCGACAAGACCCGCCACGTCGTCGACGGCCTGCGCACGCAGCGGCTCGACCGGCCCTATATCCGTGAGGGTGGCAGCCTGAAGCCGGCGAGCTGGGCCGAGGCCTTCGCGCTGATCGCCGCCAAGGTGAAGGCGACGGCGCCTGCGAAGATCGGCGCGATCGCCGGCGATCTCGCCGCCGTCGAGGAGATGTTCGCGCTGAAGAGCCTGCTGGCCTCGCTCGGCAGTGCCAATCTCGACTGCCGGCAGGACGGCGCCAAGCTCGACCCGAAGCTCGGCCGCGCCTCCTATCTGCTCAACGCCGGCATCGCCGGGATCGATGAAGCGACCTCGCTGCTGATCGTCGGCGCCAATCCGCGCCGCGAGGCGCCGATCCTGAACGCCCGCATCCGCAAGCGCTGGCTGCGCGGCGACTTCAAGGTCTCGCTGATCGGCGAGAAAGCCGATCTGACCTATGACTACGACTATCTCGGCGCCGGCCCCGACAGCCTGACCGAGTTCGTCAAATCGGCTCAGCCCGACAGGGGCAAGCCGCTGGTGCTGATCGGGCAGGGCGCTCTCGCCCGCACAGACGGGGCTGCCATCCTGTCGCTGGCGGCCGAGGCGCTCGGCGACGGCGCGGAGGGCTGGAACGGCCTGGGCATCCTGCACACGGCCGCCGCCCGGGTCGGCGGGCTCGATCTCGGCTTCGTGCCCGGCGAGAACGGCCTCGACGTCGCCGGCATGCTCCAGCCCGGCGCGCTCGACCTGCTGTTCCTGCTCGGCGCCGACGAGATCGAGGTGCCGGCTGGCGCCTTCGTCGTCTATCAGGGCACGCATGGTGACAAGGGCGCCCATCGCGCCGACGTCATCCTGCCGGGAGCGGCCTACACCGAGAAATCGGGCACCTATGTCAACACGGAAGGGCGCGTGCAGATGACCGACCGCGCCACCTTCCCGCCGGGCGATGCCCGCGAGGACTGGGCGATCCTGCGTGCGCTGTCTGGCGCGCTCGACAAGACGCTGCCCTTCGACTCGCTGGCCGGCCTGCGCAAGGCGCTATACGCGGCGCATCCGCATTTCGCCGCGCTCGACGTACTGCCGCAGGCGGATGCCGGCGGGCTGGCAGGCCTTGCGGGTCTCGGCGGCAAGACCGACAAGGCGGGCTTCGTCTCGCCCGTCGCCGACTTCTACCAGACCAACCCGATCGCGCGGGCGTCTGCCGTCATGGCCGAATGTTCGACATTGGCCTCGGGCCGACTCGCGCAGGCGGCGGAGTGAGCCGATGAACTGGGATCTCGTCCTCGCGCTCCTGATCATGCTCGGCAAGAGCGTGCTCATGCTCGTCTGCCTGCTGGTCTTCATCGCCTATATCCTGCTCGCCGACCGCAAGATCTGGGCGGCGGTGCAGCTCAGGCGCGGGCCCAACGTGGTCGGGCCCTTCGGCCTGTTCCAGAGCTTCGCCGACCTGCTGAAGTTCGTCTTCAAGGAGCCGATCATCCCGGCCGGCGCCAACAAGGGCGTCTTCCTGCTGGCGCCCTTCATCTCCTGCCTGCTCTCGCTGGCGGCCTGGGCGGTGATCCCGGTGGCGGAGGGCTGGGCGCTGGCCGACATCAATGTCGGCGTGCTCTACATCCTCGCGATCTCGTCGCTGGGCGTCTACGGCGTCATCATGGGCGGCTGGGCCTCGAACTCGAAATACCCGTTCATGGGTGCCTTGCGCTCGGCCGCGCAGATGGTCTCCTACGAGGTCTCGATCGGCTTCGTCATCATCTGCGTCCTGCTCTGCGTCGGCTCGCTCAACCTCTCGGCCATCGTCGAGGCGCAGAACACCAAAGCCGGCCTGTTCGGCTGGTACTGGCTGCCGCTCTTCCCGATGTTCGTGGTCTTCTTCATCTCGGCCCTGGCCGAGACCAACCGGCCGCCTTTCGACCTGCCCGAAGCCGAGTCCGAGCTCGTCGCCGGCTTCATGGTCGAATACTCCTCGACGCCGTATCTCCTGTTCATGCTCGGCGAATACGTGGCGATCATGACCATGTGCTCGCTAACCGTGATCCTGTTCATGGGCGGCTGGCTGCCGCCCTTCGCCTTTGCGCCCTTCACCTGGGTACCGGGCGTGATCTGGTTCCTGCTCAAGGTCATCCTGGTCTTCTTCATGTTCGCGATGGTGAAGGCCTTCGTGCCGCGCTACCGCTACGACCAGTTGATGCGGCTGGGCTGGAAGGTCTTCCTGCCGCTGTCGCTGGTCTCGGTCGTGGTCGTCGCCTTCGTGCTGCAGCTCACCGGCTGGGGGCCGGTGGTGCGGTAAGTGGGCGACTGGGCCGGTCCGTTCGGAGCCCTGGTCGGCTTCGGGCTCGGCCTGCTGGAATACAAGGTGATGTCCGGCATCGTCGTTGCGGCGCTGCGCCGGACGGAGCGCTCGGCGACGGAGGCCGAGCACGAGGATTACGAGCGGCGCATCCGCATCTTGCGGATCGTGCTGCTCATCATGACGGTCGGTGGAACGCCGGTCGCGGGTTATTGGATCGGCCGGGCCTTATCGGGCCTGCCGTGAGTTCGAGGAAGAGGACGAGGACACGATGTCACTCGCGCAAGCTGCCAAAGGCCTGCTCCTCAAGGAGTTCGTCTCGGCGTTCGCCCTGTCGATGCGCTATTTCTTCAAGCCGAAGGCGACGCTGAACTATCCCTTCGAGAAGGGGGCGCTCAGCCCGCGCTTCCGGGGCGAGCACGCCCTGCGCCGCTACCCCAACGGCGAGGAACGCTGCATCGCCTGCAAGCTCTGCGAGGCGATCTGCCCGGCGCAGGCGATCACGATCGAGGCCGGCCCGCGCCGCAACGACGGCACGCGGCGCACGACCCGCTACGACATCGATATGACCAAGTGCATCTATTGCGGCTTCTGCCAGGAGGCCTGCCCCGTCGACGCCATCGTCGAGGGCCCGAATTTCGAGTTCGCGACCGAAACCCGCGAGGAGCTGTTCTACGACAAGGACCGGCTGCTCGCGAACGGCGCGCGCTGGGAGCGCGAGATCGCACGCAACATCGCGATGGATGCGCCGTATCGGTGAGATTGCAGGGCCGTCGCGCGGTTGTAGCAGCCGACTGCCCTGACTATAGACGCTCAAAACTGCGCCCGGCAGCACGAGTCGGGAGCATCGCAACGAGGGCCGCCCGCAAGGGCGGAAAGGCTGGCTTGAGATGAATGCCGCAGCGGCTTTCTTCTATCTGTTCTCGACCGTCACCATCGCCTCGGCGTTCATGGTGGTCGCGTCGCGCAACCCCGTGCATTCGGTGCTGTTCCTGATCTTGGTCTTCGTCAACGCGGCCGGCCTCTTCCTGCTGCTCGGGGCCGAGTTCCTGGCGATGCTGCTGATCGTCGTCTATGTCGGCGCCGTCGCGGTGCTCTTCCTGTTCGTGACGATGATGCTCGACGTCGATTTTGCCGAGTTCCGCCAAGGCTTCCTGAACTATCTGCCGATCGGCGCGCTGGTCGGGCTCGTCTTCGCGGTCGAGCTCCTGCTCGTCGTTGGCGCCTGGGTCATCGATCCGCAGATCGTGCGCGCGCCGGTCGCACCGATCCCGGGCAACCTGACCAATACGGCCGCCCTCGGCCAGGTGCTCTACACCCAGTATGTCTATTACTTCCAGGCGGCCGGGCTCGTGCTGCTGGTCGCGATGATCGGCGCGATCGTGCTGACGCTGCGCGACCGTCCGGGCGTCAAGCGCCAGGACATCCCGACGCAGAACGCCCGCACCAAGACCATGGCGATGGACGTCAAGCAGGTCGCCTCCAAGGCCGGCGTTCCCGAGGAGATGGCGTGATGATCGGTCTCGGACATTATCTCGCGGTCGGCGCGATCCTGTTCACGCTCGGCGTGCTCGGCATTTTCATCAACCGCAAGAACGTCATCGTCATCCTGATGTCGGTCGAGCTCATCCTGCTCTCCGTCAACATCAACTTCGTCGCCTTCTCGTCCTTCCTGAACGACATCGTCGGGCAGATCTTCGCGCTGCTGGTGCTGACGGTCGCCGCGGCCGAGGCCGCGATCGGGCTCGCCATCCTCGTCGTCTACTTCCGCAACCGCGGCACGATCGCGGTGGAAGACATCAACATGATGAAAGGCTGAGGCGCGACAGCGCCCGGTATCGCCCGATGTATCACGCGATCGTCTTCCTCCCCCTGATCGGCTTCCTGATCGCCGGCCTGTTCGGCCGGCTGATCGGCGCGCGCGGCTCCGAGATCGTCACGACCTCGCTGTTGATGGTTTCGGCCGTCCTGTCCTGGGTCGCCTTCTTCTCGGTCGGCTTCGGCCACGGCACGACGCGGGTGCAGATCGCGACCTGGCTCGCCTCGGGCGATCTGCGCGTCGACTGGGCCTTCCGCGTCGACACGCTGACAGCGGTGATGCTGATCGTCGTCAACACCGTCTCGGCGCTCGTGCACCTCTACTCGATCGGCTACATGCACGAGGATCCGCATCGGCCGCGCTTCTTCGCCTATCTCTCGCTCTTCACCTTCGCCATGCTGATGCTGGTGACCTCGGACAACCTCGTCCAGATGTTCTTCGGCTGGGAGGGCGTCGGCCTCGCCTCCTATCTCCTGATCGGGTTCTGGTACCAGAAGCCCTCGGCCAATGCGGCGGCGATGAAGGCCTTCATCGTCAACCGCGTCGGCGATTTCGGCTTCGCGCTCGGCATTTTCCTGGTCTTCGTGCTGTTCGGCTCGGTCTCCTTCGACGGCATTTTTCCGCGAGTGGCGGATTTGAATGCCGCGACCTTCCACTTCCTCGGCCGGGACTGGCACGCCCTGACGCTGGCCTCGCTGCTGCTGTTCATGGGCGCGATGGGCAAGTCGGCGCAGTTCCTGCTGCACACCTGGCTGCCCGACGCGATGGAGGGCCCGACCCCGGTCTCGGCGCTGATCCACGCCGCGACCATGGTCACCGCCGGCGTCTTCATGGTGGCGAGGCTCTCGCCGATCTTCGAATACGCGCCAGCCGCGCTCACCGTCGTCATCGTCATCGGCGCGACCACGGCCTTCTTCGCTGCGACCGTCGGGCTGGTGCAGAACGACATCAAGCGGGTGATCGCCTATTCGACCTGCTCGCAGCTCGGCTACATGTTCGTCGCGCTCGGCGTCGGCGCCTATTCCGCCGGCATCTTCCACCTCTTCACCCACGCCTTCTTCAAGGCGCTGCTGTTCCTGGGCGCCGGCTCGGTCATCCACGCGATGCATCACGAGCAGGACATGCGCAACATGGGCGGGTTGCGGAAGCACATCCCCCTGACCGCTGCCGCGATGACCATCGGCACGCTGGCGCTGACCGGCTTCCCGCTCTTCGCCGGCTATTTCTCCAAGGACGCGATCATCGAGAGCGCCTATGCGGCGCAGAAGGGCTTCGCCAGCGAATACGCCTTCGTGCTGCTGGTCGCGGCCGCCCTGATGACCTCGTTCTACTCCTGGCGGCTCTATTTCATGACCTTCGAGGGCAAGCCGCGCTGGGGCGCGGACGCCCATGCCGGCCATGGCCATGACGATCACGCGCACGCCGCGCATGGCCACGACGATCATGCTTACGCGCATGACGACCATCACGGTGATAGTCACGACCACAAGCCGCATGAAAGCCCGCTCGTCATGCTGATCCCGCTCGGCGTGCTGTCGCTGGGCGCGGTCGCGGCCGGCTTCGCCTTCAAGGAGGCCTTCGTCGGCCACGACTACGAGCATTTCTGGAAAGCGGCGCTGTTCACGGGCAAGGACAACCACATCCTGCACGCCATGCACGAGGTGCCGGGCTGGGTCGTGGCCTCGCCCTTCATCGCGATGGTGCTGGGTTTCCTGCTCTCGTTCTACATGTACATCCTGCGGCCCGACGTGCCGGTGAAGCTCGCCAGGGCGAACCCGGTCCTCTACCAGTTCCTGCTCAACAAGTGGTATTTCGACGAGATCTACGACTTCCTGTTCGTGAAGCCGGCGATGTGGCTCGGGAAATTCCTCTGGAAGAAGGGCGATGGCGTCGTCATCGACGGCATCGGGCCGGACGGGATCTCGGCCCGTGTCGTCGACGTCACCAACCGCGTCGTGCGCCTGCAGACCGGCTATGTCTATCACTATGCCTTCGCCATGCTGATCGGCGTCGCCGGCCTGGTGACCTGGTATCTCCTGGCGCGCGGGTGAGATGATGTTCGGCTTCGGTATCCTCACCGGTCTCCTCGTCCTGCCGCTGGTCGGCGCTGCCTTCATTCTGGCGCAGCGCGGCGACGACGCATCGGTCGACTCCAATGCGCGCTATGCGGCGCTGGCCGCCACGACCGCGACCTTCGTGCTCGCCTGCGTCGCCTGGGCCCGCTTCGACTCGGCCAATCCCGGTTTCCAGCTGGTCGAGACCCATGGCTGGGTCTCGGATGCGATCAAGTTCAAGCTCGGCGTCGACGGCTTCTCCTTCCCCTTCATCGTGCTGACCGCCTTCCTGATGCCGTTCTGCATCCTGGCGTCCTGGCATTCGATCACGAAGCGGGTGCGCGAATACATGGTCGCGTTCCTGATCCTGGAGACGCTGATGATCGGCGTCTTCGCGGCGCTCGACCTCGTGCTGTTCTATTTGTTCTTCGAGGCCGGCCTGATCCCGATGTTCCTGATCATCGGCATCTGGGGCGGCAAGCGCCGGGTCTACGCCTCCTACAAGTTCTTCCTCTACACGCTGCTCGGCTCGGTCCTGATGCTGCTCGCCTTGATGGCGATGTACTGGAACGCCGGCACCACCGACATCCCGACCCTGCTGACGCACCGCTTCCCCGCCGGCATGCAGTATTGGATGTGGCTCGCCTTCTTCGCCTCCTTCGCGGTGAAGATGCCGATGTGGCCGGTCCACACCTGGCTGCCAGACGCCCACGTCGAAGCACCGACGGCGGGCTCGGTCATCCTGGCGGCGATCCTCTTGAAGATGGGTGGCTACGGCTTCATCCGCTTCTCGATCCCGATGTTCCCGGAAGCGTCACAATATTTCGCGCCCTTCGTCTTCGCGCTCTCGGTGGTGGCGATCGTCTACACCTCGCTCGTCGCGCTGATGCAGGAGGACATCAAGAAGCTGATCGCCTACTCCTCGGTTGCGCATATGGGCTTCGTCACCATGGGCCTGTTCACACTGACGCCGCAGGGCATCCAGGGCGCGATGTTCCAGATGATGAGCCATGGCCTGGTCTCCGGCGCGCTCTTCCTCTGCGTCGGCGTGGTCTATGACCGCATGCACACCCGCGAGATCGCCGCCTATGGCGGGCTCGTCAACCGCATGCCGGTCTATGCGGTGATCTTCATGGTCTTCACCATGGCCAATGTCGGGCTGCCCGGCACGGCCGGCTTCGTCGGCGAGTTCCTGACGCTGATGGGCGCCTTCAAGGCCAACCCTTGGGTCGCCTTCATCGCGACCTCGGGCGTCGTCCTCTCGGCGGCCTATGCGCTCTGGCTCTATCGCCGCGTCATGTTCGGCGAACTGGTCAAGCCGGAGCTCAAGGGCATCATTGACCTCGACCGGCGCGAGATGGTGACGCTCGTCCCGCTCGTGCTGCTGACGATCTGGTACGGCGTGCGCCCCGGCACGATCCTCGACGCCTTCGCCGCGCCGACCGAAGCCCTCATCAAGAACTATCAGGCCGCTCTCACCGCCGCGAAAACGGCGCTGCTGGCGGTCCAGTAAGGTCGAGACATGACAATGATCCCCGCTCTCGGCCCGGCCCTGCCGGAGATCATCCTGGCGATCGGCGCGATCGGCATGGTGCTGATCGGTGCGATCCAGGGCGAGCGCGCCGGCCGCTTGCTCGAAGGCGTGGCGATCGCGCTCTTCGCGCTGACGTTGGTGCTGGTGCTCTCGGGCGAGGGCAAGGCCGTCACCTTCAACGGCGGCTTCATCGCCGACGCCTTCGCGCGCTTCATGAAGGTGTTGACGCTGCTCGGCGCCGCGGCCGCGATCCTGCTGTCCTCGGATTATCTGCGCCGCGACGGCGCGATGCGCTTCGAATTCCCGATTCTGATCGTGCTCGCCACCATCGGCATGCTGATGATGATCTCGGCCGGCGACCTGATCAGCCTCTATGTCGGCCTCGAGCTGCAATCGCTGGCGCTCTATGTCGTCGCCGCCTTCGACCGCGACAACGCCAAGTCGACCGAAGCGGGCCTGAAATACTTCGTCCTCGGCGCGCTCTCCTCGGGCATGCTGCTCTACGGCGCCTCGCTGGTCTACGGCTTCTCCGGCACCGTGACCTATGCCGGCATCGCCGCCTCGATCCACGGCCATGCCAGCCTTGGCCTGATCTTCGGCATCGTTTTCGTCGCGGCTGGCCTCGCCTTCAAGATCTCGGCCGTGCCGTTCCACATGTGGACGCCCGACGTCTATGAGGGCGCGCCGACCCCGGTCGCCGCCTTCTTCGCCTCGGCTCCCAAGATGGCGGCGATGGCGATGATGGTTCGCGTCTTCGTCGGTGCCTTTCCCGGCGCGCTGCACGACTGGCAGCAGATCATCGTCTTCATCTCGATCGCCTCGATGGCGCTCGGCGCCTTCGCCGCGATCGGCCAGAGCAACATCAAGCGCCTGCTCGCCTATTCCTCGATCGCCAACATGGGCTACGCGCTGGTCGGCCTCGCGGCGGGCACCGTCTCCGGCGTCCAGGGTGTGCTGACCTATATGGCGATCTACCTCGCCACCACGCTCGCCGCCTTCGCCTGCGTCCTGCTGATGCGCCGCGACGGCAAGCCGGTCGAGGATCTCTCCGAGCTCGCCGGCCTGTCGCGGACCAATCCCTGGATGGCCTTCGCGCTGTCGATGATGATGTTCTCGCTCGCCGGCATCCCGCCGCTGGCCGGCTTCTGGGCGAAGTTCTACGTCTTCCTCGCCGCGATCGACGCGAAACTCTACACGCTCGCGGTCGTCGGCGTGGTCACCAGCGTGGTCGGGGCGTATTATTATCTGCGCCTGGTCAAGATCATCTATTTCGACGAGGCCAAGCCCGCCTTCGAGCAGGGCGATGTCGCGGTCAGGGCCGTGATGTTCGTCTCGGCCGCCTTCGTGCTGGTGCTCTCGCTGGTGCCGGCGCCGCTCTTCAACTCGGCCGCGGCGGCGGCGAAGTCGCTGTTCTGATCGCCGCGCTTGCTCGGTGACGCCGCCCGCGCCGCCGGCTACCGGCTGACCATCCGCGACGCCGTCGGCTCGACCATGGAAGAGGCGCGCCACGCGCTCCATGAAGGCGATCCCGGAAAGCTCTGGATCGTCGCGCGCGAGCAGACCGCCGGCCGCGGCCGCCATGGCCGCCAGTGGGGTTCGCCGCCAGGCAACCTCTACGCCAGCCTGCTGCTAGCCTCTCCCTGCGAGCCACCGCTGGCGCCGCAGCTCGGTTTCGTCGCCGGGCTCGCGCTGCACGACGCGGCGGCAAGAGTGACCGGCTTCGGCGCGCCGCGTCTCGCGCTCAAATGGCCCAATGACCTGCTGATCGACCGGGCCAAGACCGCGGGCCTGCTGCTCGAAGGCGAGAGCCGGGCAGGGCGGCTCGACGTCGTCATCGGCATCGGCGTCAACATCGCCTCGAAGCCGGTCGGCACGCCCTATGCCGCGACCTGCCTGCAGGACCATGCATCGGGCGCCGCCATCGAGGTCCTGCTGACGGCGCTGAGCGACGCCTGGGCCGCTCGCCTTGCCGTCTGGACGCAGCCCGGCGGCTTCGGACCGACGCGCGCGGCCTGGCTCGAGCGCGCCGCCTTCCTCGGTGAGACCATCACGATCAGGCTGCCCGAAGGGCCGGTTTCCGGCCGTTTTGCCGGGCTCGACCCATCCGGCCGGCTCGAGCTCGACACGTCCTCGGGCCGCCGCATGATCGATGCCGGCGATCTGTTCTTCGGGCCGCCAGCCGCTCCATCGTTACAAGCGTAACGCCGCCCGCTATGGAGACCTGCCGCACGCCATGGTAGGGCTCGCCCTCAAATCTTGGCGCCTCCGCGCCCATTGTCCCAGTCAGGATCCTTCGTGACCCGTTCCCAGGACCAGCTCGTCTTCGTTCCGCTCGGCGGCCTCGGCGAGATCGGCATGAATGCCGCGCTATACGGCTATGGTCCGGAGGGGCGGCGCAAATGGATTCTGGTCGATTGCGGGCTGTCATTCGCCGGGCCGGATGCGCCGGGCGTAGACATCATCCTGCCGGACCTGCGCTACATCATCGAGGAACGAGCCAACCTCCTGGGCATCGTCATCACCCACGCCCATGAGGACCATATCGGCGCGCTCGCGGCGCTCTGGCCCTCGCTGCGCGCGCCGGTCTACTGCACCAAGTTCGCCGCCGGCCTGCTGGCGACGCGCCGCCTGTCCGAGCCCGGCGCGCCGAAGGTGCCGATGAATGTGGTCGCGCAGGGCGGCCGCGTCACGGTCGGTCCGTTCGACATCGAGTTCGTGCCGGTGGCCCATTCGATCCCGGAATCGAACGCTCTCGCCATCCGGACCCCGGTCGGCCTCGTCGTCCATACCGGCGACTGGAAGATCGATCCGACGCCGCAGGTCGGCCTGCCGACCGACGAGGCGCGCCTGCGCGAGCTCGGCGAGGAGGGCGTGGTCGCACTGATCTGCGACTCGACCAACGTCATGCGCGACGGCACCTCGCCGAGCGAGGCCGACGTCGCCGCCAAGATCAAGGAACTGGTGCATTCCGCGCCCGGCCGCGTCGCCGTCACCACCTTCGCCTCCAACGTCGCCCGGCTGCGCGCCGTGGCGGAAGCGGCGATGGCCGACCAGCGCGAGGTCGTGGTGGTCGGGCGTGCCATGGAGCGCGTCATCGACGTCGCGCGCGAATGCGGCTATCTCGACGGCATCCCGGCCTTCCGCTCGGCCGACGCCTATGGCTACCTGCCGCGCGACAAGGTCGTGGCGCTGCTCACCGGCAGCCAGGGCGAGCCGCGCGCCGCGCTGTCCCGCATCGCCTCCGACGATCATCCCGAAATCGCGCTCTCGCCCGGCGACCGAGTGATCTTCTCGTCGCGCACTATTCCGGGCAACGAGAAGGCGGTCGGCAACATCCTGAACGCGCTCGCCCGCGACAATATCGAGATCATCACCGACCGGACCCATCTCGTCCACGTCTCCGGCCACCCGCGCCGCGAGGAAATGGCCAGGCTCTACGGCTGGCTGAGGCCGCAGATCGTCATCCCCGCTCATGGCGAGGATTTGCATCTCTCCGAGCACGCGACCTTCGCGCGGGGCCTCGGCGTCAAGACGGTGGTGCGCGCCAGCAATGGCGACGTCGTCGCAATCGCGGCCGACGGTGCCAAGAAGATCGACGAAGCCCCCCATGGCCGGCTCTACCAGGACGGCGCCCTGCTGGTGAATTCGCTCGAGAAGACCATCGTCGAGCGCCGCAAGCTCTCCTTCGCCGGCGTCGTCTCGGTCGCGGTCGCGATCGACGAGAAGGGCGGGCTCGCCGGCGATCCCGAGATCGCCGTGCTCGGCCTGCCGCCGCGCACCCGCGACGGCACCGATTTCGACGAATATGTCGCCGATGCCGTCTCCGAACTGCTCGACGGCATCCCCAAGGCGCGCCGCCGCGATCCCGAGGCTCTGCGCAACGCGCTCGAACGCGGCCTGCGCAGCGCCGTCAACGAGGAGTGGGGCAAGAAGCCGCTGGTGCATGCGCTCGTGATCGAGGTCTAAAGTGACTGACGGCTGTTTCGCCGCGTCCGGGACGACGGCGTGTTTCCGAGTCTGAACATCGAACTGCGGAAGGCCACACCATGATCGGACGCCTCAATCACGTCGCCATCGCCGTGAAGGACCTCGCGGCCTCGACCGCGCTCTATCGCGATACGCTGGGGGCGCGCGTCTCGCAGCCGCTGCCGCAGCCCGAGCACGGCGTCACCGTCGTCTTCGTCGAGCTGCCGAACACCAAGATCGAGCTGCTCGAAGCGATGGGCACGGATTCGCCGATCGCGAAATTTCTCGAGCGCAACGCCGATGGCGGCATCCATCACATCTGCTACGAGGTCGACGACATCCTGGCCGCCCGCGACCGGCTGAAGGAACAGGGCGCGCGCGTGCTCGGCTCGGGCGAACCGCGCATCGGCGCCCATGGCAAGCCGGTGCTGTTCCTGCACCCCAAGGATTTCTGCGGCACCCTCGTCGAGCTCGAACAGGCCTGAGCGATGAGCGACGCCCCGATCGCCTTCTTCGGCCAGCCCGCGCCCGGTTCGCCGCGCCCCTTCAGCGAAGCGACGCGCGCCGGCGGCCTCATCTTCGTCTCCGGCCATTCGGCGCCGCATGATCCGGCCCGCGGCATCCATCGCGGCGACACGCCGGCCGACGAGGTCAGGAACGCGCTGGCCAAGGTCTCGGCGATCCTGACGGGCGCCGGCAGCAGCCTCGACCGCGTCGTGCAGATGACCATGCTGATCACGGACCCGGCCGACTACGCCGCCTGCAACGCCGAATATGTGAAGCATTTCCCCGGCGGCCTGCCGGCGCGCCACACGGCCCGCTTCGGTGTGCCGACCGAGGCTCGTGTCGCCTTTTCCTGCATCGCGCTGGCCGGCGAGGCGCAGTCGTGACCGTCGCCGGCGGCCTCGCGGTCTATTTCGTGATCTGGTGGACGGTGCTGTTCGCCGTGTTGCCCTTCGGCGTCCGCAGCCAGGCCGAGGCCGGCGAGGTCGCGGACGGCACAGACCCCGGCGCTCCGATCCTGCCGGGACTGCTCAAGAAGGCGCTGATCACCTCGGTCATCGCCGGGCTCGTCTTCGCGCTGGTCTGGTATGTCTGGGCGACGTTCGATCTGTAAGACGCGAAGGCGACGCCGCAAAAAGAAAAAGGCAGGACCGATGCCCTGCCTTCCGAAGTCTATTTTTACCGCAGCAACGGCACGCATCCTTGAAGTGCGCGACTCATATGCCGAGCGAGCGTTTGTTCCTCCCAAGACCTGGTCCGCGGCGCTTCGACTATGCAAAGCGTGCCCAGCGCCGAAATGATTAGCGGATTATGACGGGCGTGTCACCAGTTTGAGCATGCCGAGCCTGATCTTTTTGCAAGTTTAATCTCCACTGCACTTGTGCGGTGCAGCATTGTCCTTCGCCGGGCGATTCGCGCCTTGTTCCGGTCAAAGGATGCCGCTAGGCCGTCTCTCGACCAGATCGAGCCTTGGTCGCCAGGAGAGATGTCCATGCTTCGCAGTTCCTTCGCCGCCGGTGCTTTCGCCGTCCTCGCCTCGCTCGGCACCGCCCAGGCCCAGGCGCCCGATCCCCAGAACACCATCATTCTGGAGACCAAGGACGGCCCGGTGACGATCAAGCTGCGGCCTGACCTCGCGCCCAAGCACGTCGCGCAGATCAAGGCGCTGACCAAGAAGGGCTTCTATGACGGCATCGTCTTCCATCGCGTCATCGACGGCTTCATGGCCCAGACCGGCGATCCGACCGGCACCGGCACCGGCAAGTCCGACCTGCCGAACCTGCCGGCCGAATTCACGCCGACGCCTTACAAGGTCGGCTCGGTCGGCATGGCCCGCTCGCAGTCGCCGGATTCGGCAAATTCCCAGTTCTTCATCTGCTTCGAGGGCTGCGGCTCGCTGACCGGCCAGTACACGCTCTTCGGCGAGGTCGTCTCGGGTATGGACGCCGTGCGCAAGATCAAGAAGGGTTCTTCGGCCGCCAACGGCCAGGTCACCAACCCCGACAAGATCGTCAAGATGCGCCTCCAGGCGGACGCGAAATAGGCCGGCCGATCCCGGTCGCGCGCGATGCGGCTTCGCCTGCCAACGCTGGCGCTGCTCGCCTTGGCGAGCGGCGGCGCGGCTTTCGCGCAAGGCACCATCGATCTCGGTCTGCCGCCGGCCTCCGGTTCGCAAAATCCGGTGCTGCCGCCGCCCTCCGGATCGCAGAACCCCGTCCTGCCGCCGCCGAGCGGCCAGCGTTATGCGCCTGGCGTCGGCGGGCCCTTCGGCGAAGGCCGCAGGCGCCAGGCCCAGCAGCGCGCCTTGCCGGGCGGCAGCGGTGAACTCGGCGTGACCGGCTTGGTCTCGCCCGAAACGAGCGCGCCCGAGATCGGCGAACTCGACACGATTTCCGATCTCGCGCCGGCCTTGCGGCGCTGCTGGACCCCGCCGCCGCTCGACGGGCCCAGCGCCGGGGCGATGGCGACGGTGCGCTTCTCGCTGCGTCGCGACGGCTCGCTCTTCGGCCAGCCGCGCGTCACTTGGGGCACGCGCCGCACCGATCCCGGCCTGCAGGCGCGCTTCACCCAATCCGTCATCCGCGCCGTGCGGGACTGCACGCCGCTGAGGTTGTCGCCGCGCCTCGGAGCGAGTATCGCGGGCCGACCATTTTCCGTTCGCTTCCACGGCCGCGCGCCGTCCACTGAAAGGCCGACCTGATGTCGCTCGATCCCGAGAACACCCTCGTCATGGAAACCACCAAGGGCAAGGTGGTGATCAAGCTGCGCCCCGATCTCGCGCCCGGCCATGTCGAGCGTCTGAAGACGCTGTCGCGCCAGGGTTTTTATGACGGCATCGTCTTCCACCGCGTCATCGACGGCTTCATGGCCCAGGTCGGCTGCCCGCATGGCACCGGCACCGGCGGCTCGGACCTGCCCGACCTCAAGGCCGAATTCAACGCCGAGCCGCATGTCCGCGGCATCTGCTCGATGGCGCGCTCGTCCAATCCGAACTCGGCCAACAGCCAATTCTTTATCGTCTTCGACGACGCCCGCTTCCTCGACAAGCAGTACACCGTCTGGGGCGAGGTCGTCGAAGGCATGGAGAACGTCGACAGGATCAAGCGCGGCGAGCCGGTGCGCGAGCCCGATTCGATCGTCTCGATGAAGGTCATGGCCGACGCGGCCTGATCCGACATGCGTCCTGATCTGACGTGAATATCGGGCTCTTCGATTTCGACCTGCCCGAAGACCGCATCGCGCTGAGGCCGGCGAGCCCGCGCGATGCGGCGCGCCTGCTCGTCGTCAGGCCGGACGACCCGAACCCTTTCGCAGACCGTTGCATCCGCGATCTCGTCGACCTGCTCCGGCCGGGTGACGCGCTGGTGCTCAACGACACCCGCGTGATCCCCTCGCGCCTGCGCGGTCGGCGTCACCGCGGCGAGACCTCGGCCGCCATCGAGATCATGCTGCACAAGCGCGAGGCGGCCGATCGCTGGCTCGCTTTCGCGCGCCCCGCCAAGAAGCTCGCCCTCGGCGAGACGGTCGTGTTCGGCGAGGCCGGCGCTGGCAATGTCTGCGAGCTCGGCCGACTCGAAGCGCAGGTGATCGCGAAAGGCGAGGGCGGCGAGGTCGCCTTGCGCTTCGCCCTGTCTGGTCCAGCTCTCGACGAGGCGATCGCACGGTTCGGCGAACTGCCGCTGCCGCCCTACATCGCCGGCAAGCGCCCAACCGATGGGCGCGACGCTGCCGACTACCAGACCATGCATGCGCGCGAGGACGGCGCCGTCGCCGCGCCGACGGCGGGCCTGCATTTCACTCCGGAGCTGGTCGCGGCGCTCGATGCCCGCGGCGTCTCCCGTCATTTCGTCACGCTGCATGTCGGCGCCGGCACCTTCCTGCCGGTCAAGGCCGAGGACACCGACGACCACCGCATGCATGCCGAATGGGGCGTGGTCTCGCAGGAGACGGCAGACGCCCTGAACCGCGTCCATGCCGATGGCGGCCGCCTCATTGCGGTGGGCACCACATCACTGCGCCTGCTCGAAAGCGCCACGACCGAGGACGGCACGATCAAGCCGTTTTCCGGCGACACCGCGATCTTCATCACGCCGGGCTATCGCTTCCGCGCGGTCGACCTGCTGCTGACCAATTTCCATCTGCCGCGTTCGACCTTGTTCATGCTCGTCTCCGCCTTCAGCGGCCTCGACATCATGAAACGCGCCTATACCCATGCGATCGCTGAGGAATACCGCTTCTATTCCTATGGCGACGCCAGCCTGCTGCATCGTCATTCATCTTCGTGACGGGCCGGCTTTAGCTCGAACTGCCCTTACGGCTCGCCATCTCCGGCCGAAAGTGCTAACCGCCTCGCAGCAAGGGAATTTCGACGGGCCATGGCCGATATTTTTCGCGAGATCGATGAGGAAGTCCGCCGCGACCAGGCGGCCGCCATCTGGAAGAAATACGGCAACCTCTTCATTGCCATCGCGGTCCTCGCCGTGCTCGGCGTCGCCGCCTGGCAATATTGGCAGCATCGCGAGAACGAGGCCTCGCAGGCGGTCGGCGCGCGGCTCGAGGCGGCGCTGAAATCCTCGCGCGACGGCAACGGTGCCGAAGCCGAGACCCTGCTCAAGGACCTGATCGGCAACGCCCCGGTGGGCTATCGCCAGGTCGCGCGCTTCAGGCTCGCCGCCGAAACCGCCAAGCGCGATCCGGCCGCCGGCGCCGCCGCCTTCGAGGCCCTGGCGGGCGACGCCTCGATCGAGCAGCTCTATCGCGATCTCGCCCGACTGCGCGCCGGTATGCTGAACGTCGATCTCAAACCCTATGCCGAGATCAAGCCGGCGCTGGAGCCGCTCGCTACGCCGCAGGGCGTCTGGCGCTATTCCGCCCGCGAGATGCTCGGCATCGCCGCGCTGAAGGCCAACCAGTTCGACGAGGCCGGCCGCTGGTTCGATGCCATCGTCACCGATCCGGCCGCCCCGCAGGTGCTGCGCCAGCGCACCGATCTCTACCTCGCTCTGGTCCGCGGCGGCCCGGTCGAGACGAAGAACTGAATTTTCGTCGCCTGAGCGTGTCCTGACCGGCGCGCCATGCCGACGCCGGACGGGATTGCCAGAACACCATGACCATCGTCGCCATCATCGGCCGGCCCAATGTCGGCAAGTCGACGCTGTTCAACCGGCTCGTCGGCAAAAAGCTCGCACTGGTCGACGATCGGCCGGGCGTCACCCGCGACCGCCGCGAGGGCGAGGCCGCGCTCGGCCATCTGCGCTTTACCGTGATCGACACGGCCGGGTTGGAAGAGGCCGATCCCGGCTCGCTCGCCGGCCGCATGCGCGCCCAGACCGAGACCGCGATCGGCCAGGCCGACGTCATACTGTTCATGATCGATGCGCGCCTCGGCCTCACGCCTATGGACCAGCCCTTCGCCGATCTCGTCCGCAAATCCGGCAAGCCGGTGATCCTGCTCGCCAACAAGGCGGAGGGCCGCAAGGGCACCGACGGCATATTCGAGGCCTATGGGCTTGGGCTCGGCGACCCCGTGCCGTTCTCGGCCGAGCATGGCGAGGGCACCTCGGACCTGCTCGAGGCGCTCGCCCCCTTCGTCGATGACGAGCCGGAGGAGGACGAGGCTTTCGACGAGAGCTATGGCGACAAGCGCTGGGTCGACGCCCCGGCGGCAATCGTCGAGGACGACGAGGAATACAGCGACCCCGACAAGCCGCTGCGCGTCACCATCATCGGCCGCCCCAATGCTGGCAAGTCGACGCTGGTCAACCGGATGATCGGCGAGGAGCGGCTGCTGACCGGGCCCGAGGCCGGCATCACACGCGATACCATCTCGGTCGACTACGAGTGGCGCGGCCGCAGGGTGAAGCTCTTCGACACCGCCGGCATGCGCAAACGCGCCCGCGTCGAGGAGAAGCTCGAGAAGATGTCGGTGCAGGACGCACTGCGCGCCATCCGCTTCGCAGAGGTCGTGGTCGTGCTGCTCGATTCGACCATCCCCTTCGAGAAGCAGGACCTGACGCTGGTCGACCTGACCGAGCGCGAGGGTCGCACGGTCGTGATCGGCCTGAACAAATGGGACCTCGTCGCCGACAAGAACGGCCTCTTGGCCGAGCTCAAGGAGAAAGCCAGCCATCTCCTGGCGCAGGTCCGCGGCGTGCCGATCGTGCCGCTCTCGGGCCTGGCTGGCGAGGGCATCGACCGGCTGATGCAGGCGGTGTTCGGCGCCTACGACGTCTGGAACCGTCGCGTCTCGACGGCCCGGATCAACCGCTGGCTCGAAGGCGTGCTCTCGGCCCATCCGCCGCCGGCGGTCGCGGGCCGGCGCATCAAGATCCGCTACATGACGCAGGCCAAGGCGCGCCCGCCGACCTTTGCCCTGTTTGGCAACCAGCTCGACCACCTGCCGGTGTCTTATACGCGCTACCTCGTCAACAACCTGCGTGAGGCCTTCGAACTGCCGGGCACGCCGGTGCGCCTGCACACCCGCGGTGGCGACAACCCCTACGATAAGGGGAAGAAGTGACGCGAAGTTTCGTTCTCGGGCGGAGCGAAGCGCGATCCTGAGAATCTCCGGCCGGCAAATCTCCGGTAAGAGATGCTTTGGTCGAGCCCGAGCATAACGCCTTTGCTCAGGCCGGCATCTGCGGGCTCAAGACCTTGCCCTGCGGAAAGTCGAAGATCTTCCCGGTCTCGCTCCAGCCCACTGATGCCATCTCGACCAGATGCGGCGCCAGCTCTTCGGGAGTCTTCAGCGTCAGCGGGTCTTCGCCCGGCATCGCCTCGGCCCGCATCTTCGTGCGCAGGGGACCGGGATTGACCAGCATGACCTTGGTCGGCGTCGTCGCGGTCTCGGCGGCATAGGTCCGCGCCATCGCCTCGACGGCCGCCTTCGAGATCGAGTACGGGCCCCAATAGGCCAGGCATTTATGCGCAGCGCCCGAACTCATCAGGATGATGCGGGCGGAGTCCGAAGCCTGCAGCGCCGACTCGACCGATTTCAGCAGCCGCCAGTTCGCGGTGACGTTGGTGTCGAAGACCGTGGCCCATTCCTTCGGCGAGGTGTGGGTCAGTGGCGTCAGCGGGCCGAGGATGCCGGCATTCGCCAGCAGGATGTCGAGCCGGCCCCAGCGCTCCAGCAAGGCGGGTCCGAGCTTCTCGATCGCCGAGGCATCGGCCAGGTCGACCGGCACCAGCGTCGCGCCGTCGTGACCGGCAGCCTTGATCTCGTCGTCGAGTTCCTCCAGCGCGCCGGTCGTGCGAGCGAGCGCGACGACATGGGCGCCGGCCTCAGCGAAAGCCAGCGCGGCAGCGCGCCCGATGCCGCGCGAGGCGCCGGTGACGAGCGCGACGCGCCCAGCGAGAGGCTTGGTCATGGAAGGCCCAGGCTTTTCATGAAACGCACCGAGCAGAATCAGCCGGCTTCGGCCAAGAGCGACATCGTCTGCTTGGCGCTCTCGCCGACGACGTCGGTCAGCGAGGTCGGGTAGTCGCCGGTGAAGCAATGATCGGTGAATTGCGGACGGGCATTGTCGCGGCCAGCATGGCCCATGGCGCGGTAGAGCCCGTCGACGGAGATGAAGGCGAGCGAATCCGCCCCGACGAACTGGCGCATCTCCTCGAGGGAGTGAGTCGCGGCGAGCAGCTTCTCGCGGTCGGGCGTGTCGATGCCGTAATAGTCGGGATGGGTGATCGGCGGCGAGGAGATGCGGAAATGCACCTCGCGGGCGCCGGACTCACGCATCATCTTGACGATCTTGAACGAGGTGGTGCCGCGCACGATCGAATCATCGACGAGGATGATGCTCTTGCCCTCGATCACGCTGCGATTGGCCGAGTGCTTGAGCTTGACGCCGAGCTCGCGGACCTTCTGCGTCGGCTCGATGAAGGTGCGTCCGACATAATGGTTGCGGATGATGCCCAACTCGAACGGGATGCCGCTCGCCTGGGCATAGCCCAGCGCGGCCGGCACGCCGGAATCCGGCACAGGCACCACGACGTCGGCTGCGACCGGCGCTTCGCCTGCGAGCACCGCGCCCATGCGCTTGCGTCGCTCGTAGATGCTTTGGCCCTTCACGATCGAATCGGGCCGGGCGAAATAGATGTATTCGAAGATGCAGGGCCTCTCGGCCATCGGCGGGAACGGCTTGTGGCTTTCGATGCCGTCGGCCGAGATCACCACGACCTCGCCGTTCTCGATCTCGCGGACGAACTTCGCGCCGATGATGTCGAGCGCGCAGGTCTCCGAGGTCAGGATCGGGCAGCCGTCGAGTTCGCCCAGCACCAGCGGGCGGATGCCGAGCGGGTCGCGCGCGCCGATCAGCTTCTTGTTGGTCATGCCGACAAAGGCATAGGCGCCCTCGATCTGGCGGATCGCCTCGACGAAGCGCTCGATGAAGCGCGACTTGCGGCTGCGCGCCACGAGCTGCAGCAGGACCTCGGTGTCGGAGGTCGACTGGTAGATCGCTCCATCGCGCACGAGGTTGCGCCGGAGCGTCAGGCCGTTGGTCAGGTTGCCGTTGTGGCAGACCGCGAAGCCGCCGCCATGCAGTTCGGCGAAGAGCGGTTGGACATTGCGCAGGATGGTCTCGCCGGTGGTCGAGTAGCGGACATGCCCGATCGCCTGCGCGCCCTTCAGCTTCTCGATCACCGAAGCCTCCGAGAAGGCGTCACCGACGAGGCCGAGGCGCCGCTCGGAGTGGAAGCGGGCGCCGTCGAAGGAGACGATGCCGGCCGCTTCCTGGCCGCGATGCTGGAGCGCGTGCAGGCCGAGCGCGGTCAGCGCCGCAGCATCCGCATGGCCGAAGATGCCGAACACGCCGCATTCCTCCCGCAGCCGGTCGGCATGGGGATCGAACACGTCGTCGGCCGGGTTCGGCAGCGTCATCACGGGCTCCTGGGTTAGGATGCTGGCTGTATACGCGGCAATTATGGGCGGGTTTGGGCAGGCGGCTTTGCGGGTGTCGTGGCGGGCGTGCTCGAATCGATCACGCGCTGCAGCGCCTGGCGATCATTGGCGTTGGGCACCTGGGTCCGCTTCTGCGGATCGGCGGTCGGGCTCACCGGCGGCGCGCCGGCAGGCGGCGTCTTGGGCTCCTCGGCCGGAGCCTCGGTCGGCTCGTCCTTCTTCGGCTTCAGCAGGTTCTTGATCGCATCGGCGTTGATGTCCTGCGGCAGCATGGTCAGGAGCGAGCGGCCGGTCTCCTCGAGCAGCGGCTTGGCCTTGGCCTCGCGCGCCCAGGGCGGCTGCATCTTCTCCGGCACCAGCGCCGAGAAGAACAGGTAGCCGATCACCGCCAGCAACAGCCCGCGGCCGGCGCCGAAGATGAAGCCGAGCGTGCGGTCGAGCGCGCCGATGCGCGAATCGAGCACGAAATCCGAGATCCGCGCCGTGACCAGCGAGACCACGATCAGCGTCACCAGGAACAGCGCCGCGATCGAGGCGATCAGCGCCACCGTATCCTGCGGGATGTACTGCCGGGCGATCGGCACGAGCTGCGGGTGGAACACCCAGGCGACCGCAGCCGCCGCGACCCAGGAGGCGATCGCCAGCACTTCGCGCGTCAAACCGCGCACGGCCGCGAGCAACGCCGAGATCAGAACCACGCCGACGACGACGAGATCGAGAATGGTGACAGGCATAAGGGGGCCGCTTCGCTTCGCTTGGGTCGGCTGGCCTACAAGAGATGGGCCCGCCGGATCGATTTTGCTATACGCGTTCACGCCTGCCGCGTCACCCTCGCGTCATGGTCATTTCACATCCCTGCGAGGTGCCTTGGCAGCAATCTCGGCAACGAGTTCGGTGACGTGGCCGAAACGCCGCAGGCTCAGGCCGGCGCCGTCGCCGATATCGGCGCCCCCGGTCGGCAGCAGCGCCGATTCGAAGCCGAGTTTCGAGGCCTCGCGCAGCCGCGCCGGCGCGATCGAGACCGGGCGGATCGCACCCGACAGCGCGATCTCGCCGAAATAGACCGCCTCCGGCGGCAGGATCGCGCCGGTGAGCGAGGAGACCAGCGCGGCCGCGACCGCAAGGTCCGCCGCCGGCTCGTTGACCCGCAGGCCGCCTGCCACGTTGAGATAGACGTCGTGCTGGCCGAGCCGAAGTCCGCCATGGGTCTCCAGCACCGCCAGCACCATGGCGAGCCGGCTGTTCTCCCAGCCGACGACGGCGCGGCGCGGCGTGCCGAGCGCGGTCGGGGCGACCAGCGCCTGGATCTCGACCAGCACCGGCCGCGTGCCCTCGATGCCGGCGAAGACCGCCGCGCCCGGCGCCGCCTGGTCGCGACCAGCCAGGAACAGCGCTGAGGGGTTCGACACTTCGGAAAGACCCTTCCCGGTCATCTCGAAGACGCCGATCTCGTCGGTCGGGCCGAAGCGGTTCTTCTGCGCCCGCAGCACCCTGAAGGAATGCGCCCCTTCGCCCTCGAAGGAGAGCACGGCATCGACCATGTGCTCAACCACGCGCGGCCCGGCGATCTGGCCGTCTTTGGTGACGTGGCCGACGAGGATCAGGCAGGCGCCCGAGGTCTTGGCATAGCGGATCAGCGCCTGCGCCGAGCCGCGCACCTGCGTCACCGTGCCGGGCGCGCTCTCGACCTCGCCCGACCACATCGTCTGGATCGAATCGATCACCACGAGGGCAGGGCGCTCGCCCTGGTCCAGCGTCGCGACGATGTCCTCGACATTGGTCTCGGCAGCGAGATCGACCGGAGCATCTGCCAGCCCCATCCGCTCGGCGCGGAGCCGGACCTGGCCGGTCGATTCCTCGCCCGAGACATAGACGACGCGGCGGCCTGACGAGGCCAGCGCCGCGCAGGCCTGCATCAGCAGCGTCGACTTGCCGATGCCGGGATTGCCGCCCATCAGCAGCACCGAACCTGGCACGAAGCCGCCGCCGGTGACCCGGTCGAGCTCGCCGATGCCGGCCTTGATCCGCGGCGCGTCCTGGGTGTCGCCCTTCAGCGTCTCCAGCGCGAAGACGCGACCGCGCGGTTTGCCGCCGGAGGAGATGCGCCCACCTGGAACGGGGGCCGCCTGCGCTTCCTCGGACAACGACGACCAGGTGCCGCAGGCATCGCACTTGCCCTGCCAGCGGTGATAGACCGCGCCGCAGGCTTGGCAGACATAGGTGGGGCCGCGCTTGGCCATCAGGCAACGACCCTTGTCATTCCGGGGCTTCGCGCAGCGAAGAACCCGGAACCCACAACGGAACTCGGCCTTTGCCAGACGCCGCGGGAAGCGCTCGCCCAGTCGTGGGTTCCGGGCTCTCGCTTCGCAAGCCCCGGAATGACTGCGGGGTCGCCCACCTCAAAGCCCGACATAGCGCCGCGCATGGCGGCGGCCGAGGCTGGTCAGGATTTCGTAGCCGATCGTCTTGGCGCCTGCGCCGACCGCCTCCAGATCGAGTGGCCCGCCGATCAGGGTGACGCTCTCGCCGCGAGCCGCTGCGCCGACCGGCGCATCGCTCACATCGACGATGATCAGGTCCATCGAGACCGAGCCGACGAAGGGGCACACCACCCCGCCGACCAGCGCCGCACCGCCCGACGACGCGTCCGTCCAGCTCGCATTGCGCGGATAGCCGTCAGCATAGCCGAGGCAGATCGTCGCGAGCCGGCGCTTGCCCTTGGCGGTCCAGCGGCCGTTGTAGCCGACCTGCGTCCCGGCCTCGACCTCGCGCAACTGGATGATGCGCGCTTCCAGGCCGATCACGGCCTGCATCGGGTTCGGCCGGCCCGGCGTGGGATTGCCGCCATAGAGCGCGTAGCCCGGCCGGGTGAGCTGATAGGACGGGCAACCGGGCAGGAAATGGCCCGAGGAATTCTTCAGCGAGGCCGGAACGCCCGGAAACGCCGCCGCGATCTCGGCGAAGGCGGCGATCTGGCGCGCGTTGGCCGGGTCTGTCTCGTCCTCGGAGGAGGCGAAATGGCTCATCACCAGCCCGATCCCTGCACCGGCGATCACGCTGCCGCGCTCGCGGGCGAGGGTCAGACCTTCGCCCGGCCACAGGCCGAGCCGGTTCATCGCCGTATCGACATGCAGCGCCGCCGGCCGGACCTGCGCGCCGCTCTGGCGGAACGCCGCCCAGTCGAGCAGTTCCTCATGCGAGCCGAGAACCGGCGACAGACCGTGCTCGGCATAGACGCCGCAGGTTCCGGGCAGCAGGCCGTTGAGAACGTAGATGGCCGCATCCGGCGCCACCGATCTCGCGCGGATGCCCTCCGACAGATGCGCGACGAAGAAGCTCTTGCAGCCCGCCTTCGCCAACGCCGTGACGGCCGGCTCGATGCCCAGCCCATAGGCGTTGGCCTTGACCACCGCGCCGGCCTCCGTGCCGGCCCGCGCACCGAGTGCCTTCCAGTTGGCGACGAGCGCGCCGAGATCGACAGTCAGGACGGAGCCGGCTGTCGCGGCGTCGGCTGAATCGAACGGGCTCATATGTGATCCGGCAGGCGCGATTCATCGGCGCGGTCGGAGAAGCGCGTCACCTCGGCGTCGAATTGCAGGTTGATCGTCCCGGTCGGGCCATGGCGCTGCTTGCCGATGATCAGCTCGGCCAGCCCATGCGCCAGCTCCATCTCGTTGAGCCAGGTCGCGTGCTCAGGCGTGCCGGCGCGCGGCTCCTTGTTCTTGAGGTAATATTCCTCGCGATAGACGAACATCACCACGTCGGCGTCCTGCTCGATCGAGCCGGATTCGCGCAGGTCCGAGAGCTGCGGGCGTTTGTCGTCGCGGCTCTCGACCTGACGCGAAAGCTGCGATAGCGCGATGATCGGCACCGCCAGCTCCTTCGCCAGCGCCTTCAGGCTGGTCGTGATCTCGGTCAGCTCCTGGACGCGGTTCTGGCTGTTCTTGGCCGAGCCCGAAAGGAGCTGGAGATAGTCGATGAACAGGACATCGAGCCCCTTCTGGCGCTTCAGCCGGCGTGCGCGCGCCATCAACTGGGCGATCGAGATGCCGCCGGTCTGGTCGATATAGAGCGGCAGCTTCTCGATCTGGGCGGCGACATCGCTGAGCCTGGCGAAATCGCCCTCGGTGATGCGCCCCTGCCTGATCTTGTAGGACGAGATGCCCGACTGCTCGGCGACGATGCGGGTCGCGAGCTGGTCGGACGACATTTCGAGCGAGAAGAAGCCGACGATGCCGCCATCGACCGATTTGATCGAGCCGTCCTCCTGGCGCTCGCCGCGCCAGGCTTTTGCGATGTTGAAGGCGATGTTGGTTGCGAGCGAGGTCTTGCCCATGGCCGGGCGGCCGGCGAGGATGATCAGGTCGGAGTGCTGCAGCCCGCCCATGCGGTGGTCGAGGTCGCGCAGGCCGGACGAGATGCCAGACAGGCCGCCGGCGCGCTGATAGGCGTTGGCGGCCATGTCGATCGCGGTGCGCAGCGCCCCGTCGAACTTCTGGAAGCCGCCCTCGTAGCGGCCCTTCTCGGCGAGTTCGTAGAGCTTGCGCTCGGCCTCCTCGATCTGTTCGCGCGGCGCCATCTCGACGGGTGCGTCATAGGCGACGTTGACCAGCTCCTCGCCGACGCCGATCAGTTGCCGGCGAATGGCGAGATCGTAGACCGTGCGGCCATAGTCCTGCGCATTGATGACCGTCGTCGCCTCGGCTGCGAGCCGCGCGAGATATTGCGAGGCGGTGATGCCGCCGAGATCCATCTCGCCGACGAAGGTCTTCAGCGTGATCGGGGTCGCGATCTTGCCGGCCCGGACCAGGCTCGCCATCAGCTCGAAGACGCGCTGGTGGATCGGCTCGAAGAAATGATCCGGCAGCAGGAAGTCGGAGACGCGGTAGAAGGCGTCGTTGTTGACCAGGATCGCGCCCAGCAGCGCCTGCTCGGCCTCGATGTTCTGAGGCTGGACGCGGTACTCGGCCTCGCGGTTGTCGAGGCGGGTGACGAGGGCGGTTGCTGTGGCCATGGTCGGCGCAGAAATCTCGGGTCCGAGGTCCAGAGGTTGCTCTACTCCACCACCCTGACGAATTGCGCCAGCATCTAGTTTACCGTCCACGACAGTTCACAGGCTACCGACGAAAAAAGGCGCCATGTTGCCATGGCGCCCTTGACTCTCGACGTCGAAAAAAACTCAGCGATCGTCGTCGCCGGCTTCCGCCAGCGCCGCGCCAACTTCCAGCCCCAGATCATCGAGGTCGAACTCCTCGCGGGCTGTGACGTTCTCGCCGCGGACCTGGCGCTCGGCCTCCTCGGCGGAGCGGGCGACGTTGACGGTCACGGTGACCGAGACCTCGGGATGCAGAACGACCGGCACGCTGTGCAGGCCGAGCGTCTTGATCGGCGCGTTCAGCGTGATCTGGCCGCGCGCGACCTTGAAGCCGTCGGCGGTCAGCGCATCGGCGATGTCGCGGGTCGAGACCGAACCATAGAGCACGCCGGATTCGCCGGACTGGCGCAGGATCACGACCGAGTGGCCGTCGAGCGTCTCGGCGACCGTGTCGGCCTCGGCCTTGAGTTCGAGATTGCGGGTCTCGAGCTCCAGCTTCTGGCCCTCGAAGCGCTTCTTGTTCTCTTCGGTGGCGCGCAGCGCCTTGCCGCGGGCGAGCAGGTAGTTGCGGCCGAAGCCATCGCGGACGCGGACGACTTCGCCCATCTGGCCGAGCTTGGCGACGCGTTCGAGCAGGATCACTTCCATTTGTCTTCTCCTTTGTATGCGTTTGGATTCAGGCGTGGGCAAACATCAGACTTGAGAGGGCGGCAGCGAGCCGGCCCGTCGGCGCAGGCCGAACAGCGTGTCGAGCAGGCCCGCGAGGACCAGCAGCGGGGTCAGTAGCGCCTGCATGATCAGGAGCGCGACATAGACGGAGACGAGCATCGGCGTGCGCCAGGGCCGGCCGCGCGAGATGTCGTGCAGCAGGGTCAGCCCGCTGAACATGAAGGCGGCGAGCAGCGCGCCGAACAGCGCCGCGCCGACGACGCCGACGAAGCCGCCAAGCGCAAAGACCAGCATCGCGACCGCCATCAGCAGCAGCGCCTGGCGCGGCAGCGTCGCGGAGGGGATGAACGGCCAGGGCCTCGGCAACCGGCCCGAGATCGAGACCGTCTTGGCCGCGACCCAGAGATTGGCGGTGATCGTGGTGACGAAGGAGGCGCCGATGCCGACAGGCACCCAGGGTGCCAGCATCTGCGCCAGCTCCGGCAACCGGATCTCGCCCGGCAGCGCGATCAGCTTGGCCCGGACCATCTCGCCGAGCAGGTTCTCGATCATTCGGGCGATGACGGAGCGGTAGGTGTCGTAATCGGTCGTCATCACCAGCGCGCTGCCGAGGCTGACGAGCGCCGCGGTCAGGGCGATCCAGAGCAGGAGCCGGCCGAGCGGGTACCATTCGACGACACCGTCACCACCCCGTGCCAGCAGAGCGAGATAGGCGATCCACCAGGCGGGCAGGGCGATGATGACCGCGAAACCGAGGCCGGCACTGAGGCTCAGGCCGATCGCGACCGCAATGGCTCCGGCAGCGGTCGCAATCAGCCCGGCGCGGTGGTTCCAGCCAAGCGCGGCGATGAAGATCGGCAGCGGCGCGGCGGAATACAGCAACGCCGCCAGCGGCGAGCCCGCGAGGACCACCGCAAACAGGAGGGCTGAGACGAGCCCGGCGCCGATGCCGACGATGACGATCATGCCTTGTCCCGCTGTCCCGCTGCTCGCTGGCCTTCAGGGCCCGGCAGGGTGAGAGGCTCGTCGCCTCAACAGACCCGGCGGGTTTTCACCGACGGGCGACCGATTGAATTCTGTCGATGGACCGGCGGCGCGAACGCCGCCGGTAAGTCTTCACCCGCTCAGCGGATGACGTAGGGCAGCAGGCCGAGGAAGCGGGCGCGCTTGATCGCCTGGGCGAGCTCGCGCTGCTTCTTGGCGGAGACCGCCGTGATGCGCGACGGCACGATCTTGCCGCGCTCGGAGATGTAGCGCGAGAGCAGGCGCACATCCTTGTAGTCGATCTTCGGAGCGCCTTCGCCCGAGAACGGGCAGGACTTGCGGCGGCGGAAGAAGGGGCGGCGGGCGCCGGCAGATGCAGTTGACATGGATCAGGCCTCCGCGCTGGCGGTTTCGGGAGCGGCTTCGTCGTCGCGACGCGGACGGTCGCGGCGTGGGCCGCGCTCGAAGCGGTCACCGCCACGGTCGAAGCGGTCGGACCGCTCGTCGCGGTCGCGCTTCTGCAGCATCGCCGACTGGCCTTCCTCGAGCTCCTCGACGCGCACGGTCAGGAAACGCAGGATGTCCTCGTTGATGCGCATCTGGCGCTCCATCTCGGCCACGGCGGCCGAGGGGGCGTCGATGTTCAGCAGCGTGTAATGCGCCTTGCGGTTCTTCTTGATGCGGTAGCCGAGGGACTTCACGCCCCAGTACTCGACCTTCTTGATCGCGCCGCCATTGGCCTCGACCACGCTCTTGAACTGTTCGACAAGAGCTTCGACCTGCTGCGCGCTGACATCTTGCCGCGCGAGCAGCACATGCTCGTACAATGCCATTGAGATTTGGCCTTTCTGTTTCACCCTGCTTCGCCCGGCGCGGAGCCCTCCGAGCCCTGGAACAGGCCCGACAGGATTTCATCGAAGGCGGAGACACGGGATGACGACCGAAAAACCCGGCCTGCGGGCCATCCCTCTCGCGAGGACATGAGCCCGCCATCCGTTCAGCCTCCGGCCGAACAAGCAGGAGGCGGTCGTTACAGGTTCGGGCTTCGCGATGCAACATGAAATCGTCTGTAAAACCATTGAACTCCGGAGAAATATCGCCCTCGCGGCTTGACGCGACCTCGCCGGCAATGTGACAGCGCCGTCGCAATCGATACTGTGGAACACCGTACCGGCAGCAAGACCGAGGTTTGGACCAGCGATGACGACCGCCTTCATCTTTCCGGGGCAGGGCTCCCAGAGCGTCGGCATGGGCAAGAGCCTGGCCGAAAGCTTCGCAGTGGCCAAGGCCGTCTTCGACGAGGTCGACGCAGCACTCTCGCAGAAGCTCTCCGCACTGATGTGGGATGGGCCCTCCGAGGAACTGACCCTGACCGCCAACGCCCAGCCGGCCCTGATGGCGACGAGCCTCGCCGTGATCCGCGTGCTCGAAGCCGAGGCCGGGCTCGACCTGAAGCGCGACGCCGCCTTCGTCGCCGGCCATTCGCTCGGCGAATATTCGGCGCTGGCGGCGGCAGGCGCCTTCAGCATCGCTGACGCGGCACGGCTGCTGCGGATCCGCGGCGACGCGATGCAAAAGGCCGTCCCGGCCGGGCAGGGTGCGATGGCGGCACTGCTCGGCGCCGATCTCGCGCTGGCACAGGCCATCGCGAAGGATGCGGCCGAAGGCGAGATCTGCCAGGCCGCCAACGACAATGGCGGCGGCCAGGTCGTGCTCTCGGGCGCCAAGACCGCGATCGAGCGCGCGATCGCCCTGTCGGGCGAGCGCGGCGTCAAACGCGCCATGCTGCTGCCGGTCTCTGCGCCCTTCCATTGCGCCCTGATGCAGCCCGCCGCCGAGGCGATGCGCACGGCGCTCGCCGAAGTCGCGCTTCAGTCGCCGGTCGTGCCGGTGATGGCCAATGTCGGCGCCGCACCTCTCACCGAGCCAGACGCGATCCGCGCCTCGCTGGTGGCGCAGGTCACCGGCACCGTGCGCTGGCGCGAATGCGTCGAGGCGATGGCGGCCGCAGGCGTGACGGATTTCGTCGAGGCCGGCAGCGGCAAGGTGCTCGCCGGCCTGGTCAAGCGCATCGCGACCGGCGTCACGACGCTCTCGCTCGGCACCGCCGACGACATCGCAGGCTACAAGACCCGGAACGGGTGAAGACGGCAGAACGCCGAAGGGGACGAAACGATGTTTGATCTGACGGGCCGGAAAGCCCTCGTCACCGGTGCGACCGGCGGACTCGGCGGCGAGATCGCGCGCTTGTTGCACCGACAGGGCGCGACTGTCGCGTTATCGGGCACCCGCGTCGAGGCGCTGGAGGCGCTTGCCGCCGAACTCGGCGAGCGCGCCGTGATCGCGCCCTGCAACCTCGCCGACAAAGAGTCGGTCGAGGCGCTGGTGCCGAGTGCGGAAGAGAAGCTGGGTGGGCTCGACATCCTCGTCAACAATGCCGGCGTCACCAAGGACAACCTGTTCCTGCGCCTCAAGGACGAGGATTGGGACACGGTGATCGCGGTCAACCTGACCGCCGCCTTCAGGCTCTCGCGCGCCGCGGTGAAGTCGATGATGCGCCGCCGCTACGGCCGCATCGTCTCGATCGGCTCGGTCGTCGGCACCACCGGCAATCCGGGTCAAGGCAACTACGCCGCCTCCAAGGCCGGTCTCATCGGCATGTCCAAGGCGCTCGCTGCGGAAGTCGCCAGCCGCAACATCACCGTCAACGTCGTGGCGCCGGGCTTCATCGAGTCGCCGATGACCCAGGCGCTGAACGACAAGCAGCGCGATGGCATCCTCGCCGACGTGCCGATGGGCCGTCTCGGTTCCGGCGCGGACGTTGCCGCGGCGGTCGCCTATCTCGCCAGCACGGAAGCAGCCTACGTAACCGGGCAGACCCTGCATGTGAACGGCGGAATGACAATGATCTGAGAGGCTTGCGAGACATTTTCGATCCGCTTCAGAAAGCCGCAAGCGCTCTCGTCAGCCCGGGGCGGCTGTGTTAAGGAGCGCCTGAGCGCGGCCGTTCGCGCCACCGGGGGACTTGACGGGAACCCGGTTGTTGCGTTTGTGCAGGCTTCAAGTCCCGATCTGCCGCCACCACATCAGGTGTAGCGGGCGGCGGGGTTCGGTTCCCTATACGCGTCGCGATCCAGCGGTGTGTTTCAAGCTTTAAGGAAGAGACCCATGAGCGATGTCGCCGAGCGCGTGAAGAAGATCGTGGTCGAGCATCTCGGCGTCGAGCCGGAGAAGGTGGTCGACGGCGCCAACTTCATCGAAGATTTGGGCGCGGACAGCCTCGACACGGTCGAGCTCGTGATGGCGTTCGAGGAAGAGTTCGGCGTCGAGATTCCGGACGACGCGGCGGAGACGATCGTGACCGTCGGCGACGCCGTCAAGTTCCTGTCGAAGACCGCCTGAGCGCTTTCGAGGCGCCACGGACCGCCATGGCTTCTTCCTAGTATGGCTTCCCGTAGTTTCACGATGCGGCGCGTCGTCGTCACCGGCCTCGGCATGGTGACGCCGATGGCCTGCGGCGTCGAGCCGAGCTGGGCGCGGATCCTCGCTGGCGAGAGCGGGGCCGGGCCGATCGAGAGCTTCGACGCCAGCGACCTGCCGGCGCGCATCGCCTGCAACATCCCGCGCGGCGACGGCTCGGACGGGACCTTCAATCCAGACGACTGGATGGAGCCGAAGGAGCAGCGCAAGGTCGACGATTTCATCGTCTTCGCCATGGCTGCGGCCAAGCAGGCGCTCGTCGACGCGGACTGGAAGCCCGAGAGCCACGAGGACCAATGCGCGACCGGCGTCGCCATCGGCTCCGGCATTGGCGGGCTCGGCGGCATCTACGAGGCTTCGGTCCTGCTGAAGGAGCGCGGCCCGCGCCGGCTCTCGCCCTTCTTCATCCCGGGCCGACTGAGCAATCTGGCGGCCGGCTACGTCTCGATCGAGCATGGCCTCAAAGGCCCGAACCATGCCGTCGTCACCGCCTGCTCGACCGGCGCGCATGCGATCGGCGACGCGGCCCGGATGATCGCGCTCGGCGATGCCGAGGTCATGGTCGCAGGTGGCACCGAATCGGCGATCAACCGGATCGGCATCGCCGGCTTTTGCGCCTGCCGCGCGCTCTCTACGAATTTCAACGATACGCCCGAGAAGGCCTCGCGACCCTATGACAAGGACCGCGACGGCTTCGTGATGGGTGAGGGCGCCGGCGTCGTGGTGCTCGAAGAGCTCGACCATGCCCTGGCGCGTAGCGCGCGGATCTATGCCGAGGTCGTCGGCTACGGCATGTCGGGCGACGCCTATCACATCACCTCGCCGGCCGAGGATGGCGACGGCGCCTATCGTTGCATGCAGGCCGCGCTGAAGCGCGCCGGGCTGACGGCTGCCGATCTCGACTACGTCAACGCCCACGGCACCTCGACGCAGATCGGCGACGAGATCGAGCTGCGCGCGGTCGAGCGGCTGCTTGCCAATGCGCGCAAGCGCCCGGCCATGTCCTCGACGAAATCGGCGACGGGCCATCTGCTCGGTGCCGCCGGCGCGATCGAGGCGATCTTCTCGATCCTGGCGATTCGCGACCAGGTCGCGCCACCGACGATCAATCTCGACAACCCATCGGTCGAGACCGATCTCGACCTCGTGCCGCGTGTCGCGAAGAAGCTGCCGATCGACGTCGTGCTGTCGAACTCCTTCGGCTTCGGCGGGACCAACGCCTCGCTGGTGATGCGCCGCTACGTCTGAGCCCGCCCTCTTTGTCGGGGACAGCGCGCTTTCGCCATATTTTCTGCTAGAGCCGGATGATATCAGATGAGATCACGCAGTGATCCCATCTGATGTCTGAATCCGTCTCTCATCGAAGAGTTAGAGCATGATGTCGTCCGAAAACCGGTTCCCACTTTTCGGCATCATGCTCTAGTGTAACCGCCGATTTGCAGACAGTTTCAGCCGGCCACGCTCCGTCCCGACGGCGGGCCGGTTCGTAGCGCATCCGGAAGACGAGCCCGACACCCGTGACCCAGCCGCCCCGCGTCGCCCCCAAAAGTCCCCGCGAGGCGCTCAAGCCGGTCGCGCCGCCGGCTCCGCCGCCGAAGGCGCGCCGTCGCCGGCGCAGCCCTTTCATCGGCCTGCTCAGCGGCCTGTTCACCGCCATGCTGGTGCTGGCGGGCGTCGTGGGGACGGGCATCGCGGTCGTCGGCAGCCAAAGCAAGTCGGCCGGCCCCCTCGCCAATGACCGCGTCCTGATCATCCCCAAGGAGAGCGGCCTGACCGAGATCGCCGATCTGCTCCAGCGCGAGGGGCTGATCGACCACCCCTGGGCCTTCCGTATCTCGGCGCTGGTCAGCGGCAACTGGACCAAGCTCAAGGCAGGCGAGTACCTGTTCAAGGCGCGGATCAGCCAGCAGGACATCCTCGAGATCATCGCCGACGGTAAGGTCGTCGAGCACTCGATCACGGTGCCGGAAGGGCTGACCAGCGAGCAGATCGTGGCCCGCCTGCGCGACAACGACCTGCTCACCGGCGACATCATCCAGGTGCCCCGCGAGGGCTCGATCCTGCCCGACACCTATCGGATCCCGCGTGGCTTCACCCGCCAGGCGATCATCGACCGGATGAGCCGCGACCAGCGCACCGTTCTGGCCCGGATCTGGGAGCGTCGTCCCGCCGACCTGCCGATCAAGACCCCGCAGGAACTGGTGACGCTGGCTTCGATCGTCGAGAAGGAGACCGGCCGGGCAGACGAGAGGCCGCGCGTCGCCGGCGTCTTCATCAATCGGCTGAACCGCAAGATGAAGTTGCAATCCGACCCGACGATCGTTTACGGGCTGGTCGGCGGCAAGGGCACGCTCGGCCGCTCCATCCAGCGGAACGAGATCACCCAGGCGACGCCCTACAACACCTATGTCATCGACGGCCTGCCGCCGGGGCCGATCGCCAATCCGGGCCGCGCCGCGATGGAGGCGGTGGTCAACCATTCGCGCACCAAGGACGTCTATTTCGTCGCCGACGGCAGCGGTGGCCATGCCTTTGCCGAGACGCTGGAGCAGCACAACCGCAATGTCGGCAAATGGCGCCAGATCGAGGCGATCCGGCGCGAGCCCGGCAAGCCGCCGGCCGACGCCTCGGTCGACAGGGTCGAGCCGCCGCCCGCGCCGGACACGCGGACGGAAGCGCCGGGCGCGACCCGCACCAGCACCGATCCGGCCGATGTCGAGACCTTCCCCGTGCCGGGCAACCGCCGCGCTGGGGCTCCAGTCGTGCAGCCGGGCGGCGCGGTGCAGGCGGGTGTCACGGGCAGCCGCGTGCGCGCCTTCGACGCGTCGGAGGGCACACAGCGCGATCCGCTGCTGAACAAGACCTACGATCTGAACACGCCCAAGCAGGTCCCTGCGCTGCGGCCGTGATGCGACGCGGCTTCGCGCCTGCGCGACCTTGCCCGCCCGCCATCACCTGACTAGGGTCCGCCCGCAAGAGGCGCGACGGAGACGACAGCCCCATGGCCATCGACAGCATGACGGGCTTCGCCCGCGCCGCGGGCACGGTCGGACCGCATGCCTGGGCCTGGGAAATCCGTAGCGTCAACGGCCGCGGCCTCGACCTCAGGGTGCGTGTGCCGCCCGGCTTCGACAGCGTAGCCGAGATCGCCCGCAGGCGGCTGTCGACCGGCTTCCAGCGCGGCACGCTGCATGTGAATCTCTCCGTTTCCAGCGATGCCGGTCCGCCGCGGCCGCGGATCAACGAGGCGACGCTCGCAGCGCTGATCGAAGCCGTCTCACGCCTGCCGGCAACGGGCGGGATCGCCCCTCCGAGCTATGACGGCCTGCTCGCGATCCGCGGCGTCGTCGAATTCAGCGAGGAAGCGCAGGACGCGCGCGAGGCGGTCGAAGCCGATGTGCTGCAGGGGCTGGAGGCGGCCGCCGAAGCGCTCAAGCAGGCACGCGCGGCCGAAGGGCGTGCGCTCGAGGCCGTCATACGCGGCCAGTGCGAAACCATCGCCCGTCTGGCGGCGGAGGCGGAGAACCACCCCGCCCGCAGCGTCGACGCGATCCGCGACCGGCTGGCGGCGCAGGTCCGGGCGCTCCTCGACACCGGCCTGCCGCTCGACCCGCAAAGGCTCCATCAGGAGGCGGCGCTGATCGCGGTCAAGGCCGACATCCGCGAAGAGATCGACCGTCTCGACGCCCACGTCGTCGCCTTGCGGGCGCTGCTGGAGCAGGGTGGAGCGATCGGCCGCAAGCTCGACTTCCTTGCCCAGGAGTTCGGTCGCGAGGCTTCGACGCTCTGCGCCAAGGCGGGCGACGCCGGCCTCTCGCGGATCGGAATGGATCTGCGCGGCACGGTCGACCAGATGCGCGAACAAGTCCAGAATGTGGAGTGAGCGGAGATGGTCGAGACCGTCCGCCCGGCCCGCCGCGGCCTGATCATGATCATGTCCTCGCCCTCGGGCGCGGGCAAGTCGACGCTGACCCGCACGCTGTCGAAGTCGCCGAGCGAGACCAATCTCGATCTCTCGATCTCGGTGACGACGCGCCCCAAGCGTCCCTCCGAGATCGAGGGCGTGCACTACCACTTCATCAGCCGCGAAGCCTTCGACCAGATGCGCGAGCGCGACGAACTGCTCGAATGGGCCGAGGTCCACGGCAACGGTTATGGGACGCCGCGCAAGCCCGTCGAGGCCTCGCTCAAGGCCGGCCGCGACGTGCTGTTCGACATCGACTGGCAGGGCACCCAGCAGATCCTGGAGCGGGCCCGCGAGGACGTCGTCACCATCTTCATCCTGCCGCCTTCCATGGCCGAGCTGCGTTCGCGGCTGGTACGCCGCGCCGAGGATGCGCAGGAGGTGATCGCCAAGCGCCTCGCCAACGCCCGCGACGAGATCGCACGCTGGACCGTCTACGACTACGTCATCGTCAACGACGACCTTGAAAAGGCCTATGAGGCCGTGCGCTCGATCCTGGCGGCCGAGCGCCTGAAGCGCAGCCGCGCCGTCGGGCTCGGCGCCTTCGTCGAAAGGCTGCTCGGGGAGGCACTCCCCTGATCGGCTTCAGTTCGGCTGGATGCCGGCCTCGCGGATGAGTTTCGACCAGCGCGCGCTGTCGGACGCGATCACGGCGGCGAGTTCCGCGGGCGAACCTCCGATCGGGGTCGCGCCCTGCGCCTGGAGCGAGGCCGCCACATCGGGCGACCGTATCGCCTGGACGACGGCCTCGTTCAGATGGGTCAAGATGACCGGGGGCGTGCCGGCCGGCGCCATCAGCGCATACCACGACACCGCCTCGTAGCCCGGCAGTGCCAGAGCTTCCGCGATCGTCGGCAGCTCCGGCATCACCGGGCTGCGCTGTGCGCTGGCGAGGCCCAGCGCCCGCAAGCGCCCCTCCTCGATCAGCGGCTTGGCGGTCGAAAGCTGGGCGAAGATCATGTCGACATCGCCGCGGATGACGTCTGTCAGGGCCGGCGCGACGCCGCGATAGGGCACATGCACCATTCCGAAGCCGGCCGAATGACCGAGCAGTTCGGCTGCGAGATGCGCCATGCTGCCGGCGCCCGGCGAGGCATAGGTCAGCTTCGTCTGGCCGGTTCGCCCGCGCGCCACCAAATCCTGCAACGACCTGATCGGTGACGAGGCGGCGACCACCAGCACGTTCTCGACGCTCGCGATCTGCGTCACCGGCGCGAAGTCGCGCACCGGATCGTAAGGCAGGTTGGCGAAGAGCGAGGGATTGACCGCCGCATTTCCGACCGGCACCAGCGCCAGGACATGACCATCCGGCTCCGCCTTGGCAACAGCCGCCATCGCCGTGTTGCCTTGCGCGCCGACGCGGTTCTCGACGATGACCGCCTGGCCCCAGCGTTGCGCCAGCTTGTCGCCGACGACCCGGGCGAGCACGTCCGGAGCGCCTCCCGCGGCGAATCCGACGACGATCCGGACCGGCTTGGCCGGGAAGGCGAGGGTCTGAGCCACGGCGCCTTCGAAGGCGGCGACCGCCAGCGCGGCGACGAGGCCTCGGGCGACGAACGACATGATCTTGTGCATCGGCGAAGTCTCCCAAGCGACCGGTCCCGGACCGGTCGGTACGCGAACGATCGGCCTTCGCTCAGGCCTCTGCGGCCAGCGCTTTGGCGAGCCTGACGAAGCCCGAGACCGGAACCTCCTCTGCCCTGGCGGTCGGCGCAAGCGCAGCCGCCTCCAGGAGCGGCAGCGGATCGGAGCGGACCGCGCGCAGGCTCTGGCGCAGCATCTTGCGGCGCTGGCCGAAGGCGGCCTGGGTGACCCGCTCCAGCACCCGGCGATCGCACGGCTCCGGATGCGGCCGCGGCACAAGATGGACGACCGACGAGGTGATCTTGGGCGGCGGCACGAAGGCGTTGCGCGGCACGTCGAACAGGATTTTCGCGTCGCAGCGCCAGCCGGCGAGCACGCCGAGGCGGCCGTAATCGGCGCGCTCGGCCGGCGTGGCCACGATGCGCTCGGCGACCTCGCGCTGGAACATCAGCGTCGCCGAGCGCCACCAGGGCGGCCAGGGCTCGATCCCGAGCCAGCCGACGAGCAGTGGCGTCCCGACATTGTAGGGCAGGTTGGCGACGATCCGCGCCGGCGCCCCGCCGAGCCGGGCCGCGATGTCCACGGCGAGCGCATCGCCCTCGATCACCTCGAGCCGGCCGGGATAGTGCGCGGCGATCTCGGCCAGCGCCGGCAGGCAGCGCGGATCACGCTCGATCGCGAGGACGCGGCCGGCGCCCGCCGCGAGCAAAGCGCGTGTCAGGCCGCCGGGGCCAGGGCCGATCTCGACGATCGTCTCGTCGCCTTGCAAGCCCGACGCGCGGGCGATCCGCGAGGTCAGGTTGAGGTCGAACAGGAAGTTCTGGCCGAGCGCCTTCTGCGCCATCAGGCCGTGGCGCTCGACGACGTCGCGCAAAGGCGGCAGATCATCGATCTGGCTCATGCGTCGCCCGAGCGCGCCGCCATCCGCGCCGCCAGACGCAGCGCCGCGCACAGGCTATCGGGCCGGGCGATGCCTTGGCCCGCGATGTCGAAGGCCGTGCCGTGGTCGGGCGAGGTCCGGATGAACGGCAGGCCGAGCGTGACGTTGACCCCCTCGTCGAAGGCGATCGTCTTGATCGGGATCAATGCCTGGTCGTGATACATCGCGAGTGCCGCGTCGTAGCCGGCCCGCGCCCTGGCGTGGAACATCGTGTCGGCCGGGTAGGGGCCGCGCGCATCGATGCCGAGCGCCTTGAGCCGTGCGATCGCAGGCGCGACGATCGCGTCATCCTCCAGGCCGAGCGCGCCCTGCTCCCCGGCATGCGGATTGAGCCCGCTCAGCGCCAGCCTGGGCTTGGCGATGCCGAAGCGCTGCGTCAGCTCGCGCGCGACGATCTCGGCGGTCTCGACGATCAGCGCCTCGGTCAAGGCTCCAGGCACGGCGCGCAGCGGGATGTGGATCGTCACCGGCACGACCGCGAGCTCTTCGCACCACAGCATCATCACCGGCAACGGCGGCGTCCCGCCATCGGCTGCGAGATGCGCGAGGAATTCGGTATGCCCGGGATGGGCGAAGCCGGCGGCATAGAGGACCGATTTCGCGATCGGATTGGTGACCACAGCGCTGGCCGCGCCGTCCCGTACGGCCTCCACGGCCGCAGTGATCGAGGCGATCGTCGCTTGGGCTGTGGCAGGGTCCGGCTGGCCGGCCTGCGCTGCGACGGCGTGATCATGCGGGACGACGGGCAGGCCTCTCGCAAATGCGTCGACGACCTCGCCCCAGTCGCAAGTGATCACCGGAACCTGCAGCGAAGATGCGGCCGCGACGGACGCAATATGCGCCGGATCGGCGATCAGACCGAAAGGCCGGAGGCCTCGAGCCTCGCGCTGGGCCCAAGCCGACAAGGCGAGTTCGGGGCCGATGCCGGCCGGATCGCCCTGGGTCAAGGCGAGCGGAAGCTGAGACGCCGCGACGCTCAAGCCCACGCCATGCCGATCGAGATCACTTGCTCGCGCTGACGCCGTCGCCGACGGCCGAGCCGTCGAGATTCTGCGAATAGGTGATCTGGCCGAGCGTCTTGAGCTCGAGCCTGAACAAGACGGTGCGCGTATCCTTGGTCGCACCGGCCTGCCGATCAGCATAGCTCTGCGAATAGCTGATGTCGAACACCGTGCATTCATCCGTGTAGTTCAGCCCGAGCGAGGTCGAGGCGGTCTGGAACGGACCGGTGTTGGGATAGACCGGCGCCGTGCCGACGCTGCCCGCGGCGAGATAGGTCGCCAGGCTGTCACGATAGCGCTCGCGATCATATTTGTACTTGTCGAGGTCGAACAGAACGCCGGCGCGCAGGCGCCAGTTCTGGACCAGTTGGACCGAGCCGTTGAGCGACAGACCCTCGCGTCGGCGCGGCACGCCGAGATTGGGCTGGGGCTCGTAGCGGCCATAGCCCACCGTGCCACTGACGACCGAATTCGAATAAGTCGCCGCCGCGTCGATCCGCTGCATTTCGAGATTGCTCTCGTTGAGGCGCGTCGCCCCGGTCAGCACCAGATTCTTGAACGGCGAGATCTGCGCCCGCGCGACATAGTCCGAGCGGTTCGTCTCCAGCCCGGAATCGAGCCCCGTGTTGAGCAGGTCGCCGGTCGCGAACGAGTTCTTGCCGGCGATCCGGTAGGACTGGCCGAAGAGAGCGTTGGCATAGCCTTCGCTGCCGAAGCGGCCCGTGTAGCGCATGCCGACATTGGCGCGCGTGCCGCCTTCAAGCCGGTCGTAACCCGAGAACTTGCCGCTCCACTCGAACAGGTTGCTCTCGTCGAAGACAAGGCTCTGTGCGTCCTCGTTGGCGACGCGCAGGCTGCTGGTCTCGTTCGGGCGGGCGATGATCTGCGCCACCGGCTCGAGGATATGCGTGCCCCAGCCGGTCTTGGCGACGAAGGGGTAGCGATACATCAGGCCGACCGCCGGCATGGCCCTGCCGAACACTTCGTTCGAGGTGTCGATGATCGTGTTCTGATAGGCGTTGGTATAGCCGCTGGTCGATGGATTGACCGCGAACACGTCGGCTCGCACCGAGGCATACGGTGTCCAGACCTGGCCCCAGGAATCGATGATGTTGCGGCGCCACGACACCTCGGCCGTCGCCCGCGAGGTGGTGCCGGCGATGCCGCGCACCAGGCACTGGTCCTTTTGATAGACCGCGCAACCATCGAAACGGCCGCTGACCAATGTCGTCTTCTGATACGGGATCTGTTGGTAAGCCGCCGCATCGCGCGTCAGACTGGTGACGTTGGCGTTGACCGTGACCTCGCCGCCGAGGAAGGACGGCTTGTCGTAGCGCTTGTTGTAGTCGATGACCGGCAGCACGACCGGCTGCTGCTTCTGCCAGTCGCTCGCGGTCAGCGGCTGGAAGTAGTAGCCCCGCATGTCGAACCAGGCGCTCTCAGTCTGGCCGTTGAGATAGACCGTCGAGATCGACTCCTGCAGATAGGTCGTCGAACTGATGCTCTCGTTACGGATGCGGTAGTTCTTGTAGAACCAGCGATCGGTGGACATCGAGATGTTCCAGCCGAAGTTCCAGCGCGGGTTCAGGTAGAATTTGCCGCTGGTCTCCAGCGAACCGCGGAATTCCTTGTCGCCGGCACCGTTCGGGGTGGCCAGGAAGGCGGTCTGATCCTGCTGGAAGATGCCCGACGCACGGATCTTGTAGGAGCCGTTCATCAGCCTGTGGCGCCATTCGAGCTGTCCGAGCAGCCCCTGGCGGGTCAGGTAGGTCGGCGTCGCCAACAGATCGTAGTTCGGCGCCAGATTGAAGAAATACGGCATGGCTATGCCGTAGCCGAGCGGGCCTGTGTTCATGAAATGCGGCGCCAGGAAGCCGGATTTGCGCTTCACGGTCGAATCCGGGCCCGACATATACGGCATGTAGGCGAGCGGGATGCCACCGAATTCCAGCCGCGCATCCTCGTAATAGATCGTCTGCTCGGACTTCTTGTGGATGATCCGGGCGGCGCGGACCTGCCAGAGCGGCGGCCGCTCTGGATTGTCGGCGCAGGGAGCGCAGGCCGTGTAGATGCCCTTGTCGAAGACGAAGGTCTCGCCGTCGGAGCGCTCGGCCCGCGGCGCACTGAAACGAGTCTTGTCCGGGTTCACCACGCGCAGCGAATCGATGAAGCCGTCGCGAAAGTCGTCGGTCAGGTTGAAGCGTTCGCCGGTGATGACGGTGCCGTTGGCTTCGGTGATGCGGGCATTGCCGGTCGCGACGACGCGCTTGCTGACGCGGTCGTAGACCACCTTGTCGGCCTCGATCGTCCGGCCCTGATAGAGGATCTGGACGTCGCCGACGGCTGAAACGGTGTTGTTGTCCTTGTCGTAGACGAGCTCGCGCGCATCCACGACCATCTTGTCCGCAGGTTTGCCGGGCGCGGCCGGAGCCTGCGCCAGCGCGAGTCCCGCCGACAGGACATAGGCCAGGCTCGAGGCAAGCGCAGTCGCCGCAGCAAAGCGCGCCATGCCTTTCACGCCCAAAGCCATACTCTCAATCCTAAATTAACCATAGGCACAGTACGCTCAACCGTCTTCCTGATGAAGGAGGGCAAGAGCCCCGAGCATCGTCCCCACGATCGCCGGCAGCCACGCCGCCACGACCGGGTTGACGATACCCGACGATCCCAGCTCTTCCGAAAGCTGCGTCGCAACATACAGCACGAAGCCGGCCGCCACGCCACCTATCACCAGTCTGGTCACTCCACCAAACCTGAAAAATCTTAAGGAAACGGATGCTGCCACCAGCACCATCGCGACCAGCAGTAATGGCCGCGCCTTGAGCGACTGGTAGCGCAGCTCGTAGCGCGTGGTGTCGAGGCCTGCGGCCTTGGTCCGCTCGATAACGGCCGGCATCGACCAGAAGCCGACCGAATCGGGGGGTGTGAAGCTTTGCCGCACCTGCTCGGGCTCCAAGGTCGTCGCGACCAGATAGGTCTTGTAGGTCTGTGGCTCTTCCATGGCGGAGATCACCCGCGCATCGCTGAGCTCCCAATAGCCGCGATAGAGCACGGCCTGGCGGGCATCGACACGCTCGTTGAAACCGCCATCCGCATTGAAAAGGAAGATCGCGACCTGCGACAGGCCGTCGCCGTCCGGCAGGGCGCCGGCGCCGCGGATGATCGCCTGGCCGTCGACGCTGCGCTGCCGGATCCAGATGTCCTGCTGGCTCAGCGTCTGGCCGGTACGGGCGAAGAGGCGCAGCTCCAGCGCCGTGCCCTGGCGCTTCAACTGCGCCGCGACCGGGTTGTAGATCAGGATCGAGACGATGCCGATGACGCCGGCAACGAGCCCGGCCGGCTGCAGGAACTGCCAGGCCGAGACGCCGACCGACCGCGCTACCACGAGTTCGAGCTTCCGGCTCAGCGTCAGCAACGCGAACATGCCTCCGAACAGCGCCGCGAAGGGGAAGATCTGCTCCGCCACGGCCGGTGCCCGATAGAGCGCGAGCTGGACGATCAGCGGTGTCGTCGCGATCGGCGAATCGCCGGCACGGCGCATCAGCTCGACAAAATCGAGCGTCCCGATCAGGAAGAAGAACGTGCTGAACACGCCGAGGATGGCGCGCAGGAACCGCTTCGTCAGATAGCGGCCGAACGTCGAGGTCAGCAGCATCAGGCGCGCCTGAGCCGGGCGGTGAGGAAGGCGAGCGGCACGGTGATCGGCGTACTGAGCCGGGCCAGGACCGGCCGCACGCGCTCGCCGAAGAGGATGACCGAGACCGACAGCGCGATCGCGCCGAGTGGCAGGATATAGAGCAGGTAGACCGCGAATTGCGAGCGGACGCTCGCCGTCCAGGCGGCATAGGCCGCGATGCGGGTCGCGCTGACGATCAGGATCGCCGACTGGATCGCGATGGCGCGGCCCTGACGTGTCGTTCGCGCCTCGCCGATCGCCGCGAAGGCGATCAGCATGAAGGCGATCGGATAAAGCGGCGCCGAGAGCCTATTGTGCAGCTCGGCCCGGAACCGACCCTCCTGGAGCTTGTAATAGGCCTCGTTCCTGTCCTGGTTCCACAGGGCCCAGGTCGTCCGCTCGCGCGGCTTGTAGGTGACCTTGTCGCCGTCGCCTTCGCCGGAGCCGCCGGTCGGATCGCCCGACAGCGCTGACAGGTTGAGGGCATAACGCTGGAAGGTGATGATCGAGGTCGTATCCTGCTTGTTCTCGCGCTGGATCGTGCCGTTTTCCAGCATCAGGAAGTTGTTGCCCTCGACCTCGACCGAGCGGCCGCGCTCGGCGACATAGATCGAGGGCTGCTTCGGGTCGCGCCGATCCTGCATGAAGATGCCGACCAGCGCATCGCCGACCTTCTCGCGATAGTGGAAGGTGACGCCCGAATCGAGCTGGACGAACTGGCCCTCCTTGACGACGTTGGCGACGAAGTCGGCGCGGATCAGCGTGATCAGGTCGCGGAGGATGCGGAAGCCCGCCGGCATCACCGACAACGTCATCCAGCTCACGATCAAGGAGACCGCGATCGTCAGGATGATGAAGGGCCGCGTCAGCCGGTGCGGCGCCACACCTGCCGCGTTCATCACGATCAGCTCTGAATCGCTGTTGAGACGGTTCAGCGTATAGAGCGTCGCCATGAACAGCGCGACCGGCGCGATGCCCGCGACCAGCGCCGGCAGCGAGAGCAGCGTCACGGTGAAGAAGATCAACACCGTCTGGCCTTTGCCGGTGATCAGGTCGACTTCGCGCAACGCCTGCGTCACCCAGATCACGCTCGTCAACCCGACCAGCAGGACGACGGCCGCGACGGAGGCGATCTTCAGGATGTAGCGGTCGAGGCGCAGCAGGAACAAACGGATATTCCGGGGTCGGGGCGACGAGTGCGGCCCTTGGACGGGGCCGGGAACTCACCCTATGGTATAGGCGCAATCATGGCGCAAACGGGAATCGTTTGTGTCCGTCCGATCCCGTCCCCCCGATCATCGCGAGCCCAACCATGTCGCAGCGCCTGAAGCTCGAGGTCAAAGCCCTGAATGCGATCGGAGGCCAGGACCTCGTGCTCCTCGTCTCGGACGCGCTCACACCGGCGAAGCTCGCCGAGGAATGGCTGGGCGAGGGCGCCCGCAGCCTGCTGGCGCGCGCCGCCGCGGCCGAGCGGTTCAAGGGCAAGGCACTCGCCGGGCTGACGCTGCTCGCGCCCGACGATGCCGGCTACGAACGGCTGATCGTCGTCGGCGTCGGCCCGGAGGCCGAGCGCGCAACGCTCGACTTCGCCAAGCTGGGCGGCGCCATCGCCGGTCGGCTCGGCCATGGCCGCGCGGCGGACATCATCGCGGTGCTGCCCGATTCGGAGATCGACGCCGGCGCCGTCGCCGAGATCGCGTTGGGTTTGCGGCTCAGGGCCTACGCCTTCGACCGTTACAAGACGAAAACGAAGGAGAAGGACGAGGCCGACCCGATGACGGTGACGTTGCGCGTCGCCGACCCCGCCGCCGTGAAGAAGGCGCTGAAGAGCCGCGAGGCGATCGCCGCCGGCGTCGAACTCGCGCGCGACCTCGTCAACGAGCCGCCGAACGTGCTCTATCCCGAGGAGTTCGCCGACCGCGCCGCCAAGCTCGAGAAGCTCGACGTCGAGATCGAGTTTCTCGATGAGAAGCAGCTCAGGAAGATCGGCATGCGGGCACTGCTCGGGGTCGGGCAGGGCTCGCGCCGCGAGAGCCGCGTCGTCGTCATGCGCTGGAACGGCGCCAAGGCGAGCGTCCAGCCCGTCGCCTTCGTCGGCAAGGGCGTGACCTTCGACACCGGCGGCATCTCGCTGAAGCCCGGCGGCGGCATGGAGGACATGAAGGGCGACATGGCCGGCGCGGCATGCGTCACCGGGCTGATGCACGCTCTCGCCGCGCGCAAGGCCAAGGTCAATGCCATCGGCATCATCGGCCTTGTCGAGAACATGCCGGACGGCAATGCCCAGCGTCCCGGCGACATCGTCACCTCGCTCTCGGGCCAGACGATCGAGATCATCAACACCGACGCGGAAGGCCGGCTCGTGCTGGCCGACGTGCTCTGGTATACGCAGGCCGAGTTCAAGCCGCAGTTCATGGTCAATCTGGCGACGCTGACGGGCGCGATCCTGGTCGCGCTGGCGCAGGAGAATGCCGGCCTGTTCTCCAACAGCGACGAGCTCTCGGACCGGCTCACGGCAGCGGGGAAAGCGACCGGCGAAACGGTCTGGCGCATGCCGCTCTCGCCGGCCTACGACAAGATGATCGATTCGAAGTTCGCCGACATGAAGAACTCGGCCGGGCGCCATGGCGGCTCGATCACTGCGGCGCAGTTCCTGCAACGCCACGTCAACGACTGCCCCTGGGCGCATCTCGACATCGCCGGCACCGGCATGGGCTCGCCGTCGAGCGAGATCAACCGCTCCTGGGGCTCGGGTTGGGGCGTGCGCCTGCTAGACCGGCTGGTGGCGGAGCACTACGAGAGCTGATTCGCGATCTGCAAATCCTTCGCCAAGCCGTTGCAAGAGAGGGCTTTCGTGGCGGAAATCCTGTTCTTCCACCTGCAATCGCGACCGCTTGAGCAGGTTCTGCCGACGATCCTCGACCGTGCCGTCTCGCGCGGGCAGAAGGTCGTCGTCGAGGTCTCCAGTTCCGAGCGGCTGAGCGCAATCGACGACCATCTCTGGACCTATTCCGACGAGAGCTTCCTGCCCCATGTCACGGCCGCCGAGGCGGACGCCGCCGCCAACCCGATCGTGCTGACGACGAAGGCCGATAACCCCAATGCCGCGCAGGTGCGGATTTGCGCCGACGGCGTCCGCATTCCAGACGCATTGCAGGACTACGAGCGGATCGTCCTGATTTTCGATGGTGACGATCCCGACGCCCTGACCGCGGCGCGCGAGGATTGGAAGACGGTCAAGGCCTCGGGCGCCGCCGCCAGCTACTGGCAGCAGGACGAGGCCGGCCGCTGGGAGAAAAAAGCGTGAGATTGCCTGTCTTGTTCGCCTGCGCCGCTCTGCTCGGCGGCTGCTCCGTCGACATCGGCGGATTCTCCTTCATGTCCGACAGCCGCGACGGCAAGACCACGACGACCACGAGCACGCTCTCCGCCCGCGCCTCGACGCAAGAAGCGCGCCTGACGGCCGAGGGCGAATGCGAGGCCGGCGCCTCGCTCGACCCTTCGACCCGGCCGCTGCCGCCCGCGATCGCGGAAGGCATCACCGAATGCGAACTGGTGAAGCTGAAGGGCACGCGGCCCACCGACGTGCTGATCGGCGACAGCGGCAAGGGGCAGCGCGAGACGCAGGTGCTCTATGCCGAGCCTGGCGGCCGCGAGATCTACATGTTCACCGACAACCGCCTCAGCCGGATCGTCAAGCCGGGCCAAGGCTGATTTGCGCGGCGCAACACGGGATCGTGAATTTCAGTTGATCCTCTCCTGACCTTGACGCTCGCTGTGCAGCGGGCGCCTCGCAGAAGCGCGACCCGGACAGGAGAATTGAAGAATGCGGTCATCATCGTTGGTGCAGCGGACGTTCGTCGCGCTGATCGGCCTCGGGCTTCTCGTCGCATTACCGCGTCCGGGCCTGGCGCAGGCTCCGGCCCAGCTCTCTCAGGTCGAAGCCGCCAACAAGGCGCTGGTGCTCGAATTCTGGTCGAAGGTCTTTGACGCGCAGGACTGGACCAAGGCGAAGGACTATCTCTCCACCGACTACATCCAGCACAATCCCAACGTCGCCAGCGGGATCGACGGCTTCGACGCCTATTTCTCGAAGATTTGGCCGAACCCGAAGCCGGCGACCGCGATCATCGCCACCGAATTCGTCGCGGTCGTGACCGAGGGCGATCTCGTCCAGCTCGTGATGCGCCGAACCCGGCCCGAGCCCGGCGACGCGACCAAGACCTATGATAGCTACTGGTTCGACCTCTTCCGCGTCAGGAACGGCAAGATCGTCGAGCATTGGGACCCGGCGCTGAAGCCTGTCCGGAATTGATTCTGCACGCAGTGGTTGCTAGGCTCGTCGAACTCTCTCTGGAGACGTTCGCATGTTTGGCAGCCGCGCAAGAAGCGTGCTCCCGCTCGCCACAGCGATACTGGCGGGCCAGGCCGTCGCCACGGCGGCTCAGGACCAGACGAGGGACTTTTCGAACGACGATCGCGACATGAATGCGGCGATCGCCGAGGCGCGCCGCAACCTGCCGCGCTTCTTCGACAGCTATCGTGCCGGCCGGGCAGAGCGGCACAGCGTCAAGCTTGCGATCCCGGTTCCCGGCACGAACGACCACGAGCATGTCTGGATGCGGCTCGAGGCGCATGACGGCGAGATGGTGTCGGGCAGACTCACCAACGAGCCGGAGCGTCTGCCCGGCCTGCGTTTCAACTCGCCATACAAGGCTAAAACCGCGATGATCAGCGACTGGGGCTATTGGGACGGCGGACTGCGATACGGCAACTATACGACGCGCGTGATCATCAAGCAGATCCCGCCCCGCGAGGCGGACGCGATCCGCAAGACGCTGTCACCGCGGCCCTGAGCGCCTCAGGCGCTCTCCAGCTCCTCGCTCAGCCCCAGCCACTCCTCCTCGGCTGAAGCCAGCGCCTCGGCGAGCTCCGCGCGTTGGCGCGACAGGATCAACGCCTTGTCGGGATCGCGCGCGAAGGCCGCGCCGTTGCCGAGCACGCCGTCGACCTTCTCGATCAGCCCGGTCAGCTTGGCGATGCGCGCCTCCGCCAGATTGAGCTTCTGGCGCAGCGGCCCCAGCGCCACGCGCTTGCTCGCCGCCTCCTTGCGCTCCTCGGCCTTCGGCTTGGCCTCCGCAGCCACAGGCTTGTCGCGCCTGGCCGCCTTGGCGGTTCCCAGCACGAGCGAGCGGTAGTCGTCCATGTCGCCGTCGAAATTCTTCACGGTGCCGTCGCCGACGAGCCAGAGCCGGTCGGCACAGGATTCGATCAGGAAGCGGTCGTGGCTGACCAGGATCACGGCGCCGGAATAGTCGTTGATCGCGTTGACCAGCGCCGTGCGGCTGTCGATGTCGAGATGGTTCGTCGGCTCGTCCAGGATCAGGAGATGCGGGCCGCCGAACGCCGCCAGGCCGAGCATCAGCCGCGCCTTCTCGCCGCCCGAGAGGTTCCTGACCGGCGTCTCCGCCTTCTGCGCGGGAAAACCGATCTGCGCCGCCTTGGAGCGGACTTTCGCCTCGGGCGCGTCAGGCATCAGGTCGCGCAGATGCGCCACCGGGGTATCGTCGAGCCTGAGCTCGTCGAGCTGGTGCTGGGCGAAATAGGCCGTCTCCAGCTTCGAGGAGCTGCGCATCGTGCCAGAAAGCGGGCTGAGCCGGCCGCCGATCAGTTTGCAGAAGGTCGACTTGCCATTGCCGTTCGAGCCGAGCAGGGCGATCCGGTCGTCGGGCAGCAGCGTCAGATTGAGCTTTGAGAGCACCTTGCGCTCGCCATAGCCGGCGCTGGCGTCGTCTAGCACGATCATCGGCGGGGCGAGCGGCCGCTCCGGCCCCGGCAGGCTGAAGGGCTGGACGTCGCGATCGACGATGGTCGCGATCTCGCCCATCTTCTCCAGCCGCTTGACGCGCGACTGCGCCTGGCGCGCCTTCGAGGCTTTTGCCTTGAAGCGGTCGACGAAGGCCTGGAGATGCTTGCGCTCGGCGTCCTGCTTCTCCTTGGCCTTGGAGAGCTGCATCTGCTTCTCGGCGCGCTGCTTGGCGAAGGAGGTGTAGCCGCCGCGATAGATCGTCAGCTTGCCGCCGTCGAGATGCAGGATGTGGTCGACGCAGGTGTCGAGCAGCTCGCGGTCGTGGCTGACGACCAGCACGGTGTGCGGGTAGCGCTCGAGATAATCGTAGAGCCAGAGCGTGCCTTCGAGGTCGAGATAATTGGTCGGCTCGTCCAGCAGCAGCAGATCGGGCTCGGAAAACAATACGGCGGCGAGCGCGACGCGCATGCGCCAGCCGCCGGAGAAATCCGAGCAGGACCGCTGCTGCGCCTCCTCATTGAAGCCGAGACCGTGCAGCACTGTCGCCGCGCGTGCCGGCGCCGAATGCGCGTCGATGTCGGCCAGGCGGGTGCCGATCTCGGCGATGCGTAGTGGGTCCGTCGCGGTCTCGGCCTCCGCCAACAGCGCGGCGCGCTCGGTGTCGGCCGCCAGCACGACCTCGATCAGCGATTCCGGTCCGCCCGGCGCCTCCTGCGCCACGCCGCCGATGCGCCGGCCCTTGGGCAGGCCGATCGTCCCGCCCTCGGGCGAAAGGTCGCCAGTGATGATGTTGAACAGCGTGGTCTTACCGGTGCCGTTGCGGCCGACCAGCCCGACGCGGGCGCCATCCGGCAGGAAGGCACTGGCCTGGTCCAGCAGCAGCCGCTCGCCGAGCCGGTAGGTGATGTCGCTGATCGTGAGCATGGCGGCGGTTTAGAGCATTGCCCCGAAAAGGGGAACGCGGTTTTCGGACAGCGCCGATTCTAGAGTGAAAAGCTGCGACGCCGGATCGGATGCCGGAAATCGTTGAAAACGCAATCGTAAAGCCGTGCCCGATATCGTGCGCAATCCCGCCACATTCCCGCCTTCCCGCGCCCGTTACAAAGGTCCCGTTGCGTCACCTGCAGTCCGACCGATTCTCCGGAGCCGTCAATGCATCCCTTTTCGCGCTTCGCCGCGCCGCGTCGCAGCTCATTGGCGGCGATGGCCGTGGTCGTGCTCTCGGTCGTTGCCGGCAGCGCGGCTGCCGTAGCGGCGCTCCTACCGGTACTCTGACACCCGATCACCGATCCCACCTGCCTTCAACGAAAATTAAGGCTGTTCGACTGTAGTGAGAGGCCAGACTCCGACAAGAGAGGCCTCCCGCGTGCTCAGTTTGAAGGTTCGGCTCCCCGCCGCCATGCTGGCGCTCGCCTGCCTTGCTGCGCTGGCGGTTGGAGGCGCGGCCTATTACTCGGTCTCGGAATGGACCCGCGAGGCCGTCCGCGATCGCCTCCACATCCTGGCCGAGGGCCACGCCAACGCCATCGAGCGGCGCTGGGTCCGCCTGCGCTCTGAGCTCGCCGTCCAGGCGCGCAGCGCCTTCGCCGTGACCTCGCTCGACGAGGTCGGCAAATGGATGGAGCTCGGCCCCTACGACCAGCGCACCATCCTGTCCTACTATCAGGGCGACGGGACGCTTTCGCCCGAGGATCGCATCGCCCGCACCGGGCAGAACCATAATCACGGCTATTCTTGGCGCCATGCCCCGATCCACGCGACCTATGCCGCGGCGCGCGAGCAGTTCGGCTACGCCGACATCTATCTGGTCTCGCCCAATGGGCGCGTCGTCTACAGCGTCACCAAGGGGCCGGAATTCGGCCGGCTCCTGTCCGAGCCGGATCTCGCCGGCTCGGGTCTCGGTGCCGTCTACGAGGCCGCGACGCATGTGCCGATCGGCGAGCAGGCGATCGTCGATTTCGCACCCTATGATCCGGTGGGCGGCGACTCGCGGGCCTTCCTGGCGCAGCGCTTCGCCGCGGAAGGCGATCCGAGCAAGCCGGCGGGCACGATGATCGTCGCCGTCGATTCCGCGCTGATCGACGGCGTGCTCGGTGCCGGCGCCAGCGGCTCGCGCGAAACCCGCGTCTACGTCGTCGGCACCGACGGTTTCATGCGCTCGAGCCTCGCCGCCCGCCGCGCCGGCCGGGCGCCGACCGGGACGCTCGATCGCGGGCGGTTGGCGGCAGCGGCCGGCGGCACCTTGGCCATGGTCAGCCGCGACGGGGCGCCGCTCGTCGCCGTCGGGCGGGAGATCGCGATCGAGGGACGGACCTGGCTGCTCTGGCTGACCGAGCCGGAGGGCACCGCCTTCATGGTCATCGACAAGCTCAAGCGCGCCATCATCATCGGCGGCCTCGGCGTGCTCGTCCCCGTCCTCCTGATCGGGCTCCTGCTCGGCCTTTCCGTGGCGCGACCGATCCGCGGCCTCGCCGACGCGCTCGCGGCGATCGCGACCGGCCGCGCCTCGATCCCGATCCCGGGCCGGCAGCGCCGTGACGAGATCGGCGCGATCGCGGCCTCCGTCCAGACGATCCGCGACAGCATGGCCAGCGACGAGGACCGCCGCTCGCAAGAGCGCGAGAGCCGCGATGCCGAGGCGCAACGCCAGCGCGAGATGCTGCTCAACGATCTCGCCGCCGATCTCGACCGCACCGTCGGCCAGATGACCAACGCCGTCGCGAGCGCTGCCGAAGCGCTCGGCGTCACCGCCCATGCCTTGTCGGAAGGCGCGCGCGAGACGCAAGCCAGCGCCGGCACGGTCCACGAATCGACCTCGCGCGCCGTCGCCAGCATCCGCTCGATCGAAGGCGCGGCTCAGGACCTGCGCTCCGCGATCGACCGCCTCGACTCCGACGTGCAGAACTCCGACCGTACCGCCCGCAGCGCCCGCGACTTCGCCGACCGGATGGGCGTGGTGGTCGAGGAACTGGCGAGCGGCGCCGCCCGCGTTTCCGACGTGATCGGCGCGATCTCAGATATCGCTTCGCAGACCAATCTGCTCGCGCTCAACGCGACGATCGAGGCTGCGCGCGCCGGGGAGGCGGGTCGCGGCTTCGCCGTCGTCGCCTCGGAGGTGAAGGGGCTCTCCGGCCAGACGGCGCGCGCGATCGAGGACATCTCGCTCCAGATCGCGGGAATGAACCAGGCGACGGGCGCGACCGTCGAGGCCATCGCCGGCATCCGCGAGATGATCGCCGGCCTGAGCGAAGCGGTTCGCCGCAGCGCCGAGACGATGCGACACCAGCACAGCGTCACCCATGCGATCGTCGCCGATGTCGGCACCGCGACCGGCGAGTTCAGCCGGATCGGCGAGGCGACGCGCGATGTCTCGACCGCCTCGCAGCAGACCTCGGCCGCCGCCGTCGCCGTGTTGCGCGCCGCCGACGAGCTGACCTCGCTGGCGTCGGCGCTGAAGACCGGCATCGGCCAGTTCCTGACCCAGGTCCGCGCCGCCTGAGCCAGCCCGCCGCTTGTCGCCCGCCGCGGCAGCCGCTAACCCTTGGCCATGAGCCGCACCGCCTTCTACGCCGGATCCTTCGACCCCGTCACCAACGGCCATGCCGAGGTCATCGCTGCGGCTCTATCGCTCTGCGACAGGCTGGTGCTCGCCATCGGCGTCCATCCCGGCAAGACGCCGGTCTTCTCCGCCGAGGAACGGGCCGAACTGCTGCGCGAGATCGCGTCCCCGCTGGCGACCGGGCAGGGGGCCGCGATCGAGGTCGTGACCTTCGACGACCTCACCGTCACCGCCGCGCGCCGAGCCGGCGCCACGCTGATGATCCGCGGTCTGCGCGATGGCTCCGACCTCGACTACGAGATGCAGCTCGCCGGCATGAACGCCGGCATGGCGCCGGACCTCCAGACCGTGTTCCTGCCGGCCTCGCCCGCCGTGCGCCATATCACAGCGACGCTGGTCCGCCAGATCGCGGCGATGGGTGGCGACGTGTCGGCCTTCGTGCCGGCTGTGATCGATGCGCGACTCAAGCGCAAATTCGCGCGCGGCTGACACCGCCCGCATCGTTTCGCCACGTCGGCGCCATCGTTCCGAGCGCGTTTGCATTTGCATTTTGCAGACGGCGATGCTGTCTCTGGCGGCACTGACTCGCTGGCGTTGCTGCGAATCCACCTTCGTTCAAGAGTTCATCCATGCGCCTGTCCCGCTATTTCCTGCCGCTGCTGCGCGACACGCCCAAGGAGGCGGAGATCGTCTCGCATCGCCTGATGCTGCGCGCCGGCATGATCCGCCAGCAATCGGCCGGCATCTATTCCTGGCTGCCGCTGGGACTGCGCGTGCTGGAGAAGATCAACACGGTCGTGCGCGAGGAGCAGAACCGTTCGGGCGCGATCGAGATCCTCATGCCGACGATCCAGTCGGCCGATCTCTGGCGCGAGAGCGGCCGCTACGACGCCTATGGCAAGGAGATGCTGCGCATCAAGGACCGGCACGACCGCGAGATGCTCTACGGCCCGACCAACGAGGAGATGGTCACCGACATTTTCCGCAGTTACGTGAAGTCCTACAAGGACTTGCCGCTGAACCTGTATCATATTCAGTGGAAGTTCCGCGACGAGGTGCGCCCCCGCTTCGGCGTGATGCGCGGCCGCGAATTCCTGATGAAGGACGCCTATTCCTTCGACCTGGACAAGGACAGCGCCCGCCACGCCTACAACCGCATGTTTACCGCCTATCTGCGCACCTTTGCGCGGCTCGGCCTGAAGGCGATCCCGATGCGCGCCGACACCGGCCCGATCGGCGGCGACCTCAGCCACGAATTCATCGTGCTGGCCTCGACTGGCGAGAGCCAGGTCTTCTGCCACAAGGACTATCTCGACTTCGAGACGCCGGCCGTCGACACCGATTTCGAGGACGTGCCGGCCCTGCAGGGCCTCGTCGACCGGTGGACCAGCCTCTATGCCGCGACCGAGGAGATGCACGACGCGTCGGCCTTCGAGGCGATCCCCGCCGACAAGCAGCTTTCGGCGCGCGGCATCGAGGTCGGCCACATCTTCTATTTCGGCACGAAATACTCCGACCCGATGGGCGCGACGGTGGCGGGCCCCGACGGGCAGAACGTCTCGGTCCATATGGGCTCCTACGGCATCGGGCCGAGCCGCCTAGTCGCGGCGCTGATCGAGGCCGGCCATGACGATGCCGGCATCGTCTGGCCCGACGAGATCGCGCCCTTCGACATCGCAGTCCTGAATCTCAAGGCCGGCGACGGCGCGACCGACGCCGCCTGCGAGCAGCTCTACAAGGCGCTGCTGGCGAAGGGCTACGACGCGCTCTACGACGACACCGACACGCGCCCCGGTGGCAAGTTCGCCACCGCCGACCTGATCGGCGTGCCCTGGCAGATCATCGTCGGCCCCAAGGGGCTGGCCGAGGGCAAGGTCGAGATCAAGCGCCGCGCCGGAGGCGAGAAGGAACTCGTCTCGCTCGACGCCGCGCTCGACCGCTTCAAGGACAAGGCCGCGTGAACGTCGCCGTCGAAACGCCCGTCGTCGCCGAGCGCGACCAGCCCACGGGCACGAAGCCCTTCGCCGGCTTCGAATGGCTGCTGGCCGGGCGCTACCTGCGCACGCGCCGGCGCGAGGGCTTCGTCTCGGTCATCGCCGGCTTTTCGTTCCTGGGTATCCTGCTCGGCGTCGCCACGCTGATCATCGTCATGTCCGTCATGAACGGCTTCCGCAAGGAACTGCTCGAGAAGATCGTCGGCGTGAACGGCCACATCTTCGCGACGCCGATCGACCGGCCGCTCGACGACTACGAGGCCGTTTCGGCGCGGCTGCTCAAGATCCCCGGCATCCGGCTGGCGATCCCGCTGGTCGAGGGCCAGGCGCTGGCCTCCTCGCAGGTCGGCAATGGCGGCGTGCTGGTGCGCGGCATCCGCGAGGCCGACCTCAAGGCGATCCCCTTCATCGGCGGTAACATCAAGCGCGGTACGCTCGACGGCTTCGACGGCGCGAGCGGCGTCGCGATCGGCACCAGGCTCGCCAGCTCGCTTGGGCTACAGGTTGGCGATTCCATCACCATCGTCTCGCCGCGCGGTGCCTCGACTCCTTTCGGAACTGCACCGCGCATCAAGGCCTATCCGATCGTAGCGATGTTCGAGATCGGCATGACCGAGTTCGATTCCTCCTTCGTCTACATGCCGCTGACCGAAGCCCAAGCCTATTTCAACCGCGACGGCGACGTGAACGTCATCGAGATCTTCGTCGACAATCCCGACCGCACCCAGGCGGTGCGCGACGCGATCGAGGCCGATGCGCCGCGCCCGCTCGTGCTCTCGGACTGGCGCCAGCGCAACCGTACCTTCTTCAACGCGTTGGAGGTCGAGCGGAACGTGATGTTCATCATCCTGACCCTGATCGTGCTGGTCGCGGCGCTGAACATCGTCTCCGGCCTGATCATGCTGGTGAAGGACAAGACCGCCGACATCGCGATCATGCGGACCATGGGCGCCTCGCGCGGCACGGTATTGCGCGTCTTCCTGATCACGGGGGCGGCGATCGGCGTCTTCGGCACGCTGGCGGGGCTCGGCCTAGGCGTCGTCTTCGCCAACAACATCAAGTCGATCATGGCGGCGCTGAACTGGATCACCGGCGCCAATCTCTGGGACCCGACGGTGCGCTTCCTCAGCGACATCCCCTCAGTGATCGACTGGCGCGAGGTCGCCAGCGTCGTCGTGATGGCGCTGGCGCTTTCGCTGCTGGCGACACTCTACCCGGCCTGGAAGGCCGCGCGGCTTGACCCCGTGCAGGCGCTGAGGATGGGTTGAGGCGACATGGCGAGCGAAACACCCGCGCTCTTCCTCTCCCAGGTCGAGCGCTTCTACCCGCAGAGCGACGCGCCGCTCGAAATCCTTCGCAAGGCCGATTTCGCGCTCTGGCCGGGCGAACTCGTCGCGCTGGTCGCGCCGAGCGGCACCGGCAAGTCGACCCTGCTGCATGTCGCAGGGCTCCTCGAACAGCCCGACGCCGGCGAGGTCTTCGTCGGCGGCATGGCCACGACCAAGCTCGACGACAAGGGCCGCACCCGGCTGCGCCGCACCGAGATCGGCTTCGTCTACCAGTTCCACCATCTCCTGCCGGAGTTCTCGGCGCTGGAGAACGTCGTCCTGCCGCAGCGCATCCGCGGGCTTAGCAAAAGCCTCGCCGAGGAGCGGGCGGCCGAGCTGTTGACCTTCCTCGGTCTGGGCGCACGCCTCGACCATCTCCCGGGCGAGCTGTCGGGCGGCGAGCAGCAGCGTGTCGCCATCGGCCGCGCCGTCGCCAACACGCCGCGCCTGCTGCTCGCCGACGAGCCGACCGGCAATCTCGATCCGGTGACCTCGCTGCACGTCTTCTCGACGCTGGTCGCTCTGGCGCGGGCCTCGGGTCTGGCTGCCCTGATCGCGACCCACAACCTCGACCTCGCCCGCCGCATGGACCGGCAGGTGACGATCCGCGACGGGCTCGTCGTGCCGCTCTGAGAGCGGCCCGATTCACGCCCTGTTAACCGCCATCTATACGTTCCGGCCGGAACTAACGCATCGGCATTGACGAGAACAAATCATGAACTAATCTGGACATGTGGAGAACGAAGGAGATCAACATGATCGCGGCTCGCAAATTGGCGGCAGGACTGGCGGAAATCCTGTCGCTTGGCCTCTTCCTCGGCATGATCTGGCTCTGGGCCGCTCTGGCCTCCGGCCCCGGCGTCTGAACCGTCCACAGGACGGTCGCGAAAGCGCTCGACGTGCGTCGTGCCGCGCAGCCATATGAAGGCATGATCCGGCGACGAGTCGTGTCAGTGGCTTGCAGCGCGAAGGAGGGTTCTGGAGATGGGGCGAGACATCGGCGAGACGCGTGTCCTCTCCGAGATCGGCTTCGTCCATCTCCATGTCCATTCCAGCTATTCGCTGCTGGAAGGCGCGGCGACGGTCGCGACGCTGGCAAAACTCGCCGCCGTCGACGGCCAGCCGGCGCTGGCGCTGACCGACACCAACAACCTCTTCGGCGCGCTGGAGTTCTCCGAGAAGCTCGCCGGCTCCGGAATCCAGCCGATCGCCGGCGTCCAGCTCTCGGTCGATTTCGCCGACGAGGCTGAAACGCGGGGGCGCTCGCTCCAGCAGGCGGTGCCGCACATCGTCCTGCTGGCGATGAACGAGGCCGGCTACGTCAACCTGATGAAGCTCGTCACCGAGGCCTGCCTCGCCAGCGGCGGCGCCGGCGAGCCGATCTCCGATCTCGCGCGTCTCGCGGCATATCATGACGGGCTGATCGCGCTGACCGGCGGTCATGACGGCCCGCTCGACATGGCGCTGCGCGCAGGCCAGCGCCCGCTCGCCAAAGCCAGGCTCGGCAGCCTGGCGCGGATCTTCGCCGACCGGCTCTATGTCGAGATCCAGCGCCACGAGCGCGACGGCGAGGCCGCGGTCGAGGCGCAGCTCCTGGCGCTCGCCTATGATGCCGACCTTCCCATCGTTGCGACCAACGAGCCTTTCTTCGCAAAGCCTGGCGACTTCGATTCCCATGATGCGCTGCTGGCGGTGGCTGCCGGCCGGCTGGTCTCGGACGGGGAGCGCCGCCGGGTGACGGCGACCCATCATTTCGCCAACCGCGCCGAGATGAAGCGCCGCTTCGCCGACCTGCCGGAGGCCTTGGCCGCGACCGTCGAGATCGCGATGCGCTGCAGCTGGCGCGTCGGCCTGCGCAAGCCGATCCTGCCGCGCTTCGGCGAGGCCGGGACCGACGAGGGGATCGAGCTGGAGAACCAGGCCAAGGCCGGGCTCGCGGCGCGACTCACCAAGCACGGCCCGTCGCCGGGCTTCTCCGTCGACGACTACGAGAAGCGGCTCGATTTCGAGCTCTCGGTCATCTCGCGGATGAAATATCCGGGTTATTTCCTGATCGTCTCCGACTTCATCAAATGGGCCAAGGACCACGACATTCCCGTCGGCCCCGGCCGCGGCTCGGGCGCGGGCTCGCTCGTCGCCTATGCGCTGACCATCACCGATGTCGATCCACTGCGCTTCGGCCTGCTGTTCGAGCGCTTCCTCAATCCCGACCGCGTCTCGATGCCCGATTTCGACATCGACTTCTGCCAGAACCGGCGCGAGGAAGTGATCGACTATGTCCAGGATCGCTACGGCAAGGAGCGCGTCGCCCAGATCATCACCTTCGGCACGCTGCAGGCGCGCGGCGTGCTGCGTGACGTCGGCCGCGTGCTGGAGATGCCCTATGGCCAGGTCGACAAGCTGACCAAGCTGGTGCCGCAGAACCCGGCCAAGCCGATTTCGCTCGCCGACGCGATCAAAGGCGAACCCAAGCTGCAGCAGGCCGCCGAGGAGGAGCCGGTCGTCGCGCGCCTGCTCGAGATCGCCCAGAAGCTGGAGGGACTGCACCGCCACGCCTCGACGCATGCGGCGGGCGTCGTCATCGGCGACCGCCCGCTGGAGGAACTCGTCGCGCTTTCGGTCGATCCGCGCACCGGCATGCGCGTGACCCAGTTCAACATGAAATGGGTCGAGCAGGCGGGCCTGGTGAAGTTCGACTTCCTCGGCCTGAAGACGCTGACGACGCTGACGACGGCCGTGAAGCTGATCGCCCAGCGCGGCATCGCGGTCGATCTCGCGAGCCTGCCCTTCGACGATCCCAAGAGTTACGAGATGCTGGCGCGCGGCGAGGTGGTCGGCGTGTTTCAGGTTGAAAGCGCCGGCATGCGCAAGGCCCTGGTCGAGATGAAGGCCGACCGGATCGAGGACCTGATCGCGCTCGTCGCGCTCTATCGGCCGGGCCCGATGGACAACATCCCCAGCTATTGCCGGCGCAAGCTCGGCCTGGAGGAGCCGAGCTATCTCCACCCCAAGATGGAAGCGATCCTGGCCGAGACGCACGGCATCATCGTCTATCAGGAGCAGGTGATGCAGGTGGCGCAGGCGCTGTCGGGCTATTCGCTCGGCGAGGCCGACCTGCTGCGCCGCGCCATGGGCAAGAAGATCAAGGCCGAGATGGACGCCCAGCGCGACCGCTTCGTCAAAGGCGCCATCGATGGCGGCATCAAGAAGGACGTGGCGTCGGAGATCTTCGACCTGCTGGCCAAATTCGCCGATTACGGCTTCAACAAGAGCCATGCCGCGGCCTATGCCGTCGTCGCCTTCCAGACCGCCTATCTCAAGGCGAATTTCCCCGTCGAGTTCCTGGCCGCGTCGATGACGCTCGACATCGGCAACACCGACAAGCTCTCGGAATTCCGCCGCGACTGCGAGCGCATGGGCATCAAGGTCGAGCGGCCGGCGATCAACCGTTCCGGCGTCGAGTTCGACGTCGCCGACGGCAAGATTTTCTACGCGCTCGGCGCCATCAAGGGCGTCGGCAAGGTCGCCGTCGAATCGGTCGTGACTGCCCGCAAGTCCGGGGGGGATTTCAAGGATCTCGCCGACTTCGCCCGCCGCATCGACACCAAGCTCGTCAACCGCCGCACCATCGAGGCGCTGATTTCGGCCGGGGCGCTCGACGAGCTCGAACCGGAGCGGGCCCGCGCCATGGCGGCGATCGAAGGCATGCTGGCGCTCTCGAACCGCACCCGCGAGGCCGCGCTCGGCGGCCAGTCCGAGCTGTTCGGCGGCGGCATGGTCCAGGAGGCTTTCCGGATTCCGCCCGTCGAGCCCTGGGCCCCGGCCGAGAAGCTCAGGCGCGAGCACGAGGCCGTCGGCTTCTTCCTATCGGGCCACCCCCTCGACGATTACGAGCATGTGCTGAAGCGGCTGAAGGTGCAGCGCTTCGCCGATTTCGCCCAGACCGTGCGCGCTAACGGCACTTCCGTCGCGCGCGTCGCGGTCTCCGTGATCGACAAGGCCGAGCGCCGCACAAAATCGGGCTCCAAGATGGGCATCGTCCAGCTTTCCGACCCGAGTGGCCAGTTCGAGGCGATCCTGTTCTCGGAGGGGTTGCAGCGCCATCGCGACCTGCTCGAACCGGGCAGGGCGCTGGTCCTGCGCCTCTCGGCCGTGCTCGACGGCGAGGATGTCCGCCCGCGCATCGAGGATGTCGAGGTGCTCGACGACCTTGCCGCGCGCCAGAAGCAGGATCTGCTGGTCTATCTGCGCGACGACAAGGCGCTGGCCTCGATCGCCGAGCGGGTCCGCCCGCGCAGCGACGGCATCAAGGCCGAAGGCAAGATCGCGCTGGTGATGATCCTCGACGAAGGCGCCAAGGAGGTCGAGATCGAACTGCCCGGCAGATACCCGGTCAACCAGCAGATCGCCAACGCCGTGCGCGCGGCGCCAGGCGTGGTGAGCGTCGAACTGCGCTGATCCCGATCGCCCGGCCGCGCGCCGGCCGATGCGCGATGCTTCCGGATCGTGCCGGAACATGCTTCGATGGATTCATGGGCCCGATCTCCGGCAGAAGACCGGACCGGGACATGAATGCCGGGGGGCTGGGGTGAAGCACTACATCGCGCGGATTCCGATGAGTCTCGCCGTGCCCGATGCGATGCATTGGGCGATCAAGGATGTGCTGGAAGGCGAATACGAGGCCGGCTTCGACGGCGTCGGGCTCGACATCCTCGATGTCGGCGCCAATGTCGGGTCTTTCGCGCTGTGGGCGACGGCGCGCTGGCCGGGCAGCGTCGTCACCTCCTACGAGCCCCATCCGGGCACCTTCGAACTGCTGAAACGCAACACGCATCAGCGACGCGACATCGTGCCGATCAACGCAGCCGTATTCCCTGGCGGCAAGACGACCGCGAGCTTCGTAAGCCGGTTCGCCGGCGACGGCGAATCCTGCCTCGCCTTCTATGCCGACGACACCTTCGTGCCCGGCGCCATGGTCGAGCGCTACGAAGTCGCGGTCGTCGATCCCGCGAGCCTGCCTTCGGCCGACGTCGTCAAGATCGACATCGAGGGCGGAGAAGGGGACGTGCTCGACGCCATCGACCTGTCCCGGACCTCGCTCGTCCTGCTCGAATATCAGAACCGCAAGAACCGCTTGCAGATCGAGGCTCGTCTCGCGGCCGATTTCGATCTGATCGACACGCATGAGCATGCCTGGGCGCCGATGCTCGACCAAACCTGCTACCGGCCCGACCTCGCCGGTGACGTCTATGGCCGCATGTTCGCGGCCCGCAAGGGTGTGACCCGGATGAGTCGCATGCCGGGGCGATAAGCGAAAAGAGTCGGTTCCGCAGTCCTTCGCCGCAGGCGCGCATCGCAGCGGGGTTCCCCGCGTCGTCGTCTTCCCGCACAATGTCGCACCAGATCGAACCGGAGGCGCTCATGACCGATCGTTTCGCCATCGACCGACGCCATCTGATCGCAGGGGCGACGGTGTTGACCGCCGCGGCCGCGACGACGTCGCTGAAAGCCCAGGAGAGACCGATGATCGACAGCCGGACCGCGCTCATCGTCGTCGACGTGCAAAACGATTTCTGCCCCGGCGGCAGCCTGGCGGTGACGGGCGGCGACGAGGTGGTCGCGGTCGTCAACGCGCTCGGCAAGCGCTTCGGCAATATCGTCTTCACCCAGGACTGGCACCCGGCTGGTCACTCCTCCTTCGTCACCAGCCATCCCGGCAAGAAGCCGTTCGAACTGGTCCAGATGCCATATGGGCCACAGGTGCTGTGGCCGGAGCACTGCATCCAGGGCTCAAAAGGTTCGGAGTTCCGCGCCGATCTCGACCTGTCGATGGCGCAGACCATCATCCGCAAGGGCTACCGCCCGCAGGTCGACAGCTATTCCGGCTTCGTCGAGGCCGATCGCAAGACCCCGACCGGTCTCAGCGGCTATCTCAAGGAACGCGGCGTGACGCGCGCCGTCGTCGTCGGCCTTGCGACCGATTTCTGCGTGAGCTGGACCGCGCAGGACGCCGCCAAGGCCGGGCTCGAGACGCTGGTGGTCGAGGACGCCTGCCGGGCCATCGACCTCAACGGCTCGCTCGCCAAGGCCTGGGCCGACATGACCGCGCTCGGCGTGAAGCGGATCAAGGCGAGCGATCTGCCGATCTAGCGATCGCGGCCCGACCCGCGATGTCGCGCTCGCAGCGCCTGCTCGACCTGATCCAGGTGCTGCGCCGTCACCGCCGGCCGGTCAGCGGACGAAAGCTCGCCGAGGAGACCGGCGTCAGCATCCGCACGCTCTATCGCGACATCGTCACGCTGCAGGGGCAGGGCGCCCCGATCGAGGGCGAACCCGGCCTCGGCTATGTGCTCAAGCCCGGCTTCATGCTGCCGCCGCTGATGTTCAGCGAGGAGGAGATCGAGGCGCTGGTGCTCGGCTCGCGCTGGGTCGCCGACCGCGCCGACGGCTCGCTGGCAGCGGCCGCCCGCGACGCCATGGCTAAGATCGTCGCCGTGCTCCCGGCCGATCTGACCAGCCGTGTCGAGGATGCCGCGCTGATCGTTGGTCCCGGCCGGGAGATCGCCGACGGCGCCGGGCTCGACCTCGCCGTCATCCGCAAGGCGATCCGGGCCGAGCGCAAGGCCGCGATCCGCTACGCCGACGGCGGCGGCCGCGCCAGCGAACGGGTGATCTGGCCGTTCGCGCTGAGCTTCTTCGACCATGTCCGCGTCATCCTGGCCTGGTGCGAGCTGCGCCAGGATTTTCGCGCTTTCCGCGCCGACCGGATCGCGCGGTTCGAGCCGGAGCAGACGCGGTATCCGCGCCGGCGACAGGCGCTGCTCAGGGAGTGGCGCGAGAAGGAAGGAATACCGACGCCGGCCTGACCGCAATCGACACTGCCGGAAATTGGCAGTATTTGCCGATAGCCTCTCTCCATCGCCAACTGATGGAGAGTGCCATGCTCGATGCCAATTTCATCCTGCTCTATGTCGACAGCCCCGTCGCCAGCGCGCGCTTCTATGCCGGGCTGCTCGGCGCCGAGCCGATCGAGGCGTCGCCGACCTTCGCCATGTTCGCCCTGCCGTCCGGCGCGATGCTCGGGCTCTGGTCGCGTCACACCGTCGAACCGGCGGCAGTCGCGGCCGGCGGTGGCGCCGAGATCGCGACCGTCGTGACGAGCCCGGCCGCAGTCGACGCGACCTGCGCCGACTGGCGCGGCCGCGGCCTGCGGATCCTCCAAGAGCCGAGCGAGCTCGATTTCGGCCGGACCTTCGTCGCGCTCGATCCCGACGGCCACCGGTTGCGCGTCTTCTGTCCGTCCGAAGGCTGAGGAGGTGACGATGACCAGATATTGGCTGGGCGTGGCCTGCGCCGACCATGTCGCGCGCGGCCTGGCGGGCGGCTTCATGCAGGTCAATCACGGCAAGGCGGCGCCGCTGCGCCGGCTCGCCCCGGGCGACGGCATCGCCTACTATTCCCCGACGCAGGCGATGGGCGTGAAGGACGGCCTGCAATCCTTCACCGCGATCGGCACCGTCGCTGCTGGCGACCCCTATCAGGGCGACATGGGCGGCGGCTTCAAGCCGTTCCGCCGCGACGTCGCCTGGAGCAAGGCGCGGCCTGCCCCGATCAAGCCGCTGCTCGACCGGCTGGCGTTGACGGCCGGCAAGCCGAACTGGGGCTATGCCCTGCGCTTCGGGCTGATCGAGATCGTCGAGGCGGATTTCGGGCTGATCGCAGAGGCGATGGGCGCAGATCGCTGACGATCATGCCGCCGCGATTATCTCGATCTCGACCAGCCAGTCGTCGCGCAAGGTCTGAACCACAATGGCTGTGGTCGGAACACACCTGCCGCCGAGCGCCGCGGTCCGCGCGTTCTGATTGGCGTCGACATAGGCCGGGTCGCGCAGATAGCTGGTCAGCCGCACGATATTGTCGGTCGTCATACCGGCCGAGGCCAGGATGCGGCGCAGGTTCGACCAGATCAACGCGAGTTGCTCGTCGAGCGTGTCGCCAGGCCTTCCATTCTCGTCCAGACCCATCGTGCCGCTGACGAAGAGCAGGCGCGCCGGCGACCTGACCTCCATGGCGTGGACATAGTCGCGCGTCGCAACATAGACACCGTCGGTCGGCGCGTGGGCGATCATCTGCATGACGTGTGTCCTGATATGGAGAATGTGATATCGAAGCAGGACAGAAATGCCGAATATTGTTCGGCTACAAGGCAAAATCACGCCATGACTGAAAAGACAGATCGCGTTCGGCGCGGACCCCATGCGAAGCCTCCGCTGGACGCCTTCGACAGAAAAATCTTGGGCGCGCTCGTCGCCGATGCGGGCGCGAGCTATGCCGCGATCGGCGAGGCCGTGGGGCTGTCAGCGCCGGCCGTGCACGAGCGGGTCAAGCGGTTGCGGCGCGAAGGCGTGATCGCGGGCACGAGCGCCCGGCTCGACGGGCCGGCGATCGGCAAACCGCTGCTCGCCTTCGTCCATGTCGAGGCGGCCGGCTGGGGCAAGGGCGAGCGCATGATGCGGCTCGCCGACTTTCCCGAGGTCGAGGAGATGCACTCGGTCGCCGGCGACGCCGGCATGATCCTGAAGGTGCGCACGCAGAGCCCGCATGCGCTGGAGCAACTTCTGGCGCAGATCTACGCCGTGCCTGGGGTCAAGGGCACACGTAGCTATATTGCGCTCTCGACCTATCTGGAGCGACCGGTGCAGGCGCAGGCGACGCAGGAGTGGCCGGCCGTCGCGCCGTCGCTCGCCTGAGCGGTCTCTCCCGCCTTGCATTCGCGCGGCTTCCGCTGTATGGCGCAGCCCATCCCACATGGGGAGCATCACCTCGCTCGTCGAGGCGTTCCGGTGACGTGGCAGCTCATGCCCTGTTCATTCGCACCCCAGAGGCTCAACCGGAAGGACACGAAGACCCATGGCTCTGCCAGATTTTTCCATGCGCCAGTTGCTCGAGGCGGGCGCGCATTTCGGCCACCAGTCGCATCGCTGGAACCCGAAGATGTCGCCCTACATCTTCGGCACCCGCAACAACATCCACATCCTCGACCTGTCGCAGTCAGTGCCAATGCTCTCGCGCGCCCTGCAGGCGGTCTCGGACACCGTCGCCCGCGGCGGCCGCGTGCTCTTCGTCGGCACCAAGCGCCAGGCGCAGGACGCCATCGCCGACGCCGCCAAGCGCTCGGCCCAGTATTATGTCAATTCGCGCTGGCTCGGCGGCATGTTGACCAACTGGAAGACGATCTCGGCCTCGATCCAGCGCTTGCGCAAGGTCGACGAACTCCTCAATGGCGGCAGCACCGGCCTGACCAAGAAGGAGCGCCTGATGCTGGCGCGCGAGCGCGACAAGCTCGAGAAGGCGCTCGGCGGCATCAAGGACATGGGCGGCACGCCGGACATGATCTTCGTGATCGACACCAACAAGGAAGCGCTCGCGATCAAGGAGGCCCAGCGCCTCGGCATCCCGGTCGCCGCGATCGTCGATTCCAACTCGGATCCGGACGGCATCACCTTTCCGGTCCCGGCCAATGACGACGCCGGCCGCGCCATCCAGCTCTATTGCGACCTGATCGCCCGCTCGGCGATCGACGGCATCGGCCGCGCCTCGGGTGACCGCGGCGAGGATATCGGCGCGTCTGTCGCGCCTGTCGTCGAAGAGACCCTGGCCGAGCCGGCGGCTGCCGATGTCGGCGTTGCCTTCGAGCTGCTGACCACGCCGCGCGGCGCGCCAGACGATCTGACGAAGCTTTCCGGCATGGGCCCGGACGCCGTGCAGAAGCTGAACGATGGCGGCGTCTACCATTTCTGGCAGATCGCGGCGATGTCACCGGCCGACGTCACCAAAGTCGACCACGACCTTAAGCTCGGCGGCAAGATCGAGCGCGAGGGCTGGGTCGCCCAGGCGCGCGAATTCGCCGACGCCTGATCGGCTCGTTTCGGCGACGCGTCATAGACGCGTCGCAAACACATCAGTCTAGATGATGCGACTCAGCGCCGACGGCCGGAAACGGAGCGTCGGCGTTCCGCCTTCGGACGATTCCAGACCTTTCTTCGCGGCCGGGCTCGAAACAGGCCGCACGACCACAAGGACCAGAAAAATGGCAGCGATCACCGCCGGAATGGTGAAGGAACTCCGCGACAATACCGGCGCGGGCATGATGGACTGCAAGACCGCGCTCTCGGCCGTCGACGGCGACATGGAGGCCGCGATCGACTGGCTGCGCACCAAGGGCCTCGCCAAGGCCGCCAAGAAGGCCGGCCGCGTCGCCGCCGAAGGTCTCGTCGCGGTCGCCGTCAAGGGCCATGACGGCGTGGTGATCGAGCTCAACTCCGAGACCGACTTCGTCGCCCGCAATCTCGAATTCCAGGGCCTGGCTCATGGCATCGCCAATGTCGCGCTGGAGCGCGGCGGCGACGTCGAGGCGGTGCTCGCCCATCATTATCCGGGCGGTGGCACCGTCGCCGACGCCATCGCTAATGCGATCGCCACGATCGGCGAGAACATGACGCTGCGCCGCGTCGCCTCGCTCTCGGTCAAGGCCGGCCTGATCGGCTCCTATGTCCATGGCGCGGTCGCCGACGGCCTCGGCAAGATCGGCGTCATCGTCGCGCTGGAATCGACCGGCAAGGTCGAGGAGCTGACGGTGCTCGGCCGCCAGCTCGCCATGCATGTCGCGGCGACCAACCCGGTCGCGCTCGATCTCGCCTCGGTCGATCCCGAGGTGCTGGCCCGTGAAAAGGCGATCCTGGCCGAAAAGAACGCCGGCAAGCCCGAGCACGTCCTCGCCAAGATCACCGAGAGCGGCCTGAAGAGCTACGCCAAGGAAGTCTGTCTGCTCGAGCAGGTCTCTGTCCATGCCGAACATGCCGGCAAGTCCATCGCCCAGGTTCTCAAGGACGTCGAGGGCAAGGTCGGCGCGCCGGTTGCCGTCACGGGCTTCGCCCGTTTCGCGCTCGGCGAGGGCATCGAGAAGGAAGAGCAGGATTTCGCGGCCGAGGTCGCCGCCGCCGGCGGCACGACGGGCTGAGCTTACGGGCTGACTTTCCTGTCGAAAGCTTTATCGAAGGGCCGCGCATCGCGCGGCCCTTTCTCGTATGTAGGCCTGCCCGCTTCCGAATCGCAGCGCGCCAGCCACGGAGTTCAGCCGGTGAGACCCAAACGCGTCCTCGTGAAGTTGTCCGGCGAAGCCCTTGCGGGACAAGCAGGATCGGGGCTCGACGGGGCGACGCTGACGGCTCTGGCGGATGACATCGCCCATGCCGCACGCGAAGGCGTCGAGATCGCGATCGTGGTCGGCGGCGGCAATTTCTTCCGCGGCGTTCAAGGTCTGAACAAGGGTCTCGACCGCACCAGCGCCGATTCGATCGGCATGCTCGGGACGGTGATGAACGCGCTCGCACTCGAACATGCGATCGAGAGCGCCGGCGCCCCGGCGCGCGCCATGTCGGCCGTGCCGATGCCCTCGCTCTGCGAGAGCTATGCCCGCAAGCGCGCGCTCGACCATCTCAGCCACGGCAAGGTCGTGGTGCTCGGCGGCGGCACCGGCAACCCCTATTTCACCACCGACACTGGCGCGGCGCTCCGCGCCGCCGAGCTCGGCTGCAGCCATCTCCTCAAGGCGACGCAGGTCGACGGCGTCTACACCGCCGATCCGAAGAAGGACCCGACCGCGACCCGCTACGACACGCTGACCCATGCCGAGGCGATCCAGCGCGACCTCAAGGTGATGGACACGGCCGCCTTCGCGCTCGCCCGCGACGCCGGGCTCACCATCGTCGTCTTCTCGATCGCCGAGAAGGGCGCGCTCGCCGCCGTTCTGCGCGGCGAGGGCCGCGCGACCTATGTGACGCCGTAAGCATCTGCTGTAGGATGAAGTTCTTGACCCGGTGCGGGCTCGCCGCCATGGTCCGCCCGAATTTCAGAATGCTCCGCAAGGTCTTGAGACTATGGCCCAGATCACCTTCGACCTCGCCGACCTGAAGCGCCGCATGCAGGGCGCGGTCACCTCCTTCAAGGGCGATCTCGCCTCGCTGCGTTCGGGCCGCGCCTCGGCCAACATGCTCGACCCGATCCAGGTCGAGGCCTATGGCGCACGCACGCCGCTGTCCCAGCTCGCCACCGTCAGCGTGCCCGAGGCGCGTCTGCTCTCGGTCCAGGTCTGGGACCGCAGCATGGTCAACGCCGTCGAGAAGGCGATCCGCGAATCCGACCTCGGCCTCAATCCGCAGACGGAAGGCGCCGTGCTGCGCATCCGCATCCCCGAGCTGAACGAGCAGCGTCGCAAGGAGATGGTCAAGGTCGCGCATAAATATGCCGAGGAGGCCAAGATCGCCGTGCGCCATGTCCGGCGCGACGGCATCGACATCGTCAAGAAACTTGAGAAGGACGGCGACATGACCAAGGACGACGCCCAGCGCCAGTCCGACCAGGTCCAGAAGGCCACCGACCAGCATATCGGCGAGATCGACCAGGCGCTGGCCGTGAAGGAAAAGGAAATCCTGCACGTCTGAGGCGTGGAGGAGCGCAGCCGGGGACGACCTGCGCGGCGCTGCAAGGGGCACTCGAATGTCGGCACAGCAGCGTCAGGCGGAGACCATCGACCCCGCCCATGTCGCCATCATCATGGACGGCAACGGCCGCTGGGCGAAGCTGCGCAACCTGCCGCGTCACGAGGGCCATCGCCGCGGCCTGGAGGCTCTGCGCAAGACGGTGCGCAATGCCGGCGAACTCGGCATCCGCTACCTGACGCTCTACTCCTTCTCGACCGAGAACTGGCGCCGCCCCCAGACCGAGATCGCCTTCCTGATGGGGCTGCTCAAGCACTTCGTCGAGAAGGATCTGGCCGAGCTCGACGCCGCCAACATCCGCGTCCGCATCATCGGCGGCCGCGACGACCTGACGCCGGACCTGCGCCGTCTGGTCGAGAAGGCCGAGACGATCACCCGCGCCAACACCGGCATGACGCTGGTCGTCGCCTTCAACTACGGCGCGCGCGACGAGATCGTCCGCGCCGCACGTGCCCTCGCGCGCGACGTCGCCGCCGGTAGGATCGACCCCGCCGCGCTCGACGAGGCCGCCCTATCCGCTAAACTCGACACCTCCGACATCCCCGATCCCGAGCTGGTGATCCGGACCTCGGGCGAGACGCGCGTCTCGAATTTCCTGCTCTGGCAGGCGGCCTACGCCGAATTCGTCTTCATGCCCGTGCTCTGGCCGGATTTCGACCGCGCCGCGCTCGAACAGGCGCTCGCCGACTACCGCCGCCGCGAGCGCCGTTTCGGCGGCGTCGGCTCAGTCGATGGACAGGTGGCCGAGCGCGAAGTGGACGTGGCGTGAATGTCCCCTCCGGCGATGCTGCGCCGGTTCGCGGCAGCGAGCTGAGCCGGCGCGTCGCCTCGGCGCTCGTCCTCGCCGCCGTCGTCCTGGCCGCGACCTGGTGGGGCGGCTGGCCGTTCCGCATCGTCTGGACGCTGGTCGCCGGCATCGTCGCCTATGAATGGGTCGCGATCGTCAGCGGCCGCAACGCGGTCGTCGCCGGCATCGGCGTGACACTGGCTGGGCTCATGCTCGGCTTCTCGTCGTCGAGCCCGCCGGCGCTCGCCGGCGTCGCGGCGTTCGCCGCGCTGGTCGGCTCCGTGGCGACGCCATTCATGCGCGACAGGCTGGCGCTCGAGATCTGCGGCGTCGTCTATGCGCTCGCCTTCGCCCTGATCGCGCCGGCTCTGCGCGACCTGCCCGGCATCGGGCTTTCCCTGATCGTCTGGAGCTTCGCCGTGGTCTGGCTCACCGACATCGCCGCCTACTTCACCGGCCGCTCGCTCGGCGGCCCCAAGCTGATGCCACGCTTCAGCCCGAAGAAGACCTGGTCGGGCGCGCTTGGCGGCGCGCTCGCCGGCACGCTCGGCGGCTATACCGTCTGGAAGCTCACCCCACAGGCCGTATCGCTCGCCGGACCCACCTTCGTGCTGGGCGCCTCCTTCCTCGCCTCGGTCGCGAGCCAGGCCGGCGACCTGTTCGAGTCCGCGATCAAGCGCCGCTTCGGCGCCAAGGATTCGAGCCGGCTGATCCCCGGCCATGGCGGCTTCCTCGACCGCCTCGATGGCTACTGGGCGGTGCTGGTGCTGGCAGGCGCGACGCTCTTCCTCAGCCGGCTCGCCTGATCGCCGTGGCGCGCAGAATCACCTTACTCGGGGCCACCGGCTCGATCGGCCGCTCGACGCGCGACGTCGTGGCCGAAAACCCCGACCGCCTGTCGATCGCCGCCGTCGTTGGCGGAAAGGACGCCACCGCGCTGGCGAAGGTCGCACGCGAGACCGGCGCACGCTTCGCCGCGCTTGCCGACGAGGCCGGCGGCCCCGCGCTTCGCGAGGCGCTGGCCGGTTCCGACATTTCCGGCGGGGCAGGGCGCCAGGCCGTGCTCGACGCCGTCGCCATGGACAGTGACATCGTCGTCAGCGCGATCTCGGGCGCGGCCGGGCTGGAGGCGACCTTCGCCGCGCTGACGCCGGGGCGCGTCGTCGCGCTCGCCAACAAGGAGAGCCTGGTCTGCGCCGGGGCGGCGGTGATGGCGCGGGCGAGCGCTGTCGGCGCCCGCATCCTGCCGCTCGATTCCGAACACAATGCGCTCCATCAGGCGCTGGGCGCCGAGCCGATCTCGGCGGTGCGCGGCATGACGCTGACGGCGTCGGGCGGACCGTTCCGGAGCTGGAACGCCGAGCGGATCGCGAGCGCGACGCCGCAGCAGGCGCTCAACCATCCCAATTACGCGATGGGCGCCAAGATCACGATCGACTCCGCTAGCATGATGAACAAAGGGCTCGAGCTGATCGAGGCCTGCTTCCTGTTCGGGCTGCGGCCGGATCAACTCGACGTGCTGGTCCACCCCCAGCAGATCGTCCACGGTCTCGTCACCTTCCGCGACGGCTCGGTCAGCGCCGGGATGGCGGTGCCCGACATGCGCGTCGCCGCGGCCCATTGCCTCGGCGTCGACGGCCGGCTCAACGCGCCGCCCGGTCGCTTCTTCGATCTGGCAACAGTCGGCCCGCTGGTCTTCGAGCGCCCCGATCTGGAACGCTTTCCCGCCCTACGGCTGGCGATCGCTGCGCTCGCCGCCGGAGGCGCGATGCCGGCGATCCTCAACGCCGCCAATGAGATCGCGGTCGCCGCTTTTCTCGCTGGGCGGATCAGCTTTCCCGACATCGCCCGCCTGGTCGAGGCTGTCTGCGCGCAAGCCGCACCGGACACTGCGGCGCCCGCCGACATCGCCGCCGCGCTCGCCATTGACCACGATGCGAGATCGCGCGCCGAGGCGCTCTTGTCGCGGCCATTATTCGCTGTCACCTAAGGGCGACAGATCGGGAGCTTTTGATGGAATTCGCGACGACACTCTGGAATGCGGGCCATTTCCTGCTGGGCTACATCGTCCCGTTCCTGTTTGTCCTGGCACTCGTCGTCTTCATCCACGAACTCGGCCATTTCCTCGTCGGACGCTGGTGCGGCGTCGATGTGAAGGTGTTCTCTATCGGCTTCGGCCGTGAGGTCTTCGGCTTCAACGACCGCCATGGCACGCGCTGGCGGATCGCACTGATTCCGCTCGGCGGCTATGTGAAATTCTCCGGCGACGCCGATGCCGCGAGCAGCGCCGACCACAGCGAGGTCGCGCAGATGACACCGGAGGAGCGGGCCCGGTCCTTCCCTGCGCAGTCGATCGGCGAGCGCGCGGCGATCGTCGCGGCCGGCCCGATCGCGAATTTCCTGCTCGCCATCCTGATCTTCGCCGCCACGGTCTTCGTCTTCGGCAAGCAGATACTGACCCCGCGTGTCGACCAGATCGTCGCCGGCAGCGCCGCCGAGCGGGCCGGGCTGCGGCAGGGCGACCTCGTCACCGCCATCGACGGGCAGCCGATCACCAGCTTCAACGACATGCAGCGGGCGATCTCGGTGCGCCCCCACGAAACCGTCTCGGTCTCGATCCTTCGCGACGGCGCCTCTCTGATCGTGCCGGTCACGCCGACCCTGGTCGAGACCAGCACCCCGATGGGCAAGCAGCGCATCGGCATCATCGGCGTCCAGGCGTCGCGCAAGGCCGAGGACTGGACGACACGGCACTTCACCTTGCTCGAATCCCTCCGCAACGGCGTCTCCGAGACCTGGTACGTCGTCGAGCGCACCTATGATTATCTTGGCAAGCTGATCAGCGGCCGCGAATCGACCGACCAGTTGTCGGGGCCGATCCGCATCGCCCAGGTCTCGGGCATCGTCGCGGCTTCTGGCGGGATTCTGGCGTTGCTCAACCTCGCCGCGATCCTCTCCGTCTCGATCGGTTTGATGAATCTGCTGCCCGTGCCGATGCTCGATGGCGGGCATCTGATGTTCTATGCCGTCGAAGCCCTACGCGGCCGGCCGCTCAGCGAACGCGCCCAGGAAATCGGCTTCCGGGTCGGCCTCGGACTGGTGCTGATGCTGATGCTGTTCGTCACCTGGAACGACCTCGTCCACGTCCGTTCACTGTTGTGATTTCAACAACTTGAGCGAAAACCAGCGCGATTGCGGCGGAATCGCGGCGCGAGTCGTGGCGCAGTGGCAACGACAGGGTGAAAAATAATTTGTTAACGACAATGCCGGTTTGCACCCTGCGGGAAACTTTGTAGAAGCGATTTGACTGCAATTTCGCCAAGCCATCGCCATCAGGCGTTGGTCCCCTCGTGGGTGGCGTGCTGAGAAAATGGAATAGGCGACCCGATGACGTCGACTCACCAGAACCGGTCCCTCAAGATGCGGTTCTCTCGATCAGTCGGACTTTCGGCCTGTATGCTGGCCGTGAGCGGTGGCGTAGCGTTCGCGCAGGCCGTGATTGTCCAGGGCAACCGAAACGTCGATGCGGAGACGATCCGAGGCTATGCGGTCGGCCCCGAGGCCGGCAGCCCGCAGGAGATCCGCGAGAAGCTGATCGGCACCGGTCTGTTCTCGAGCGTCCAGGTCAGCCGCCGCGGCGCCCAGACCGTCATCTCGGTTCGCGAGAACACGACCAGCGTCAATCGCGTCGCCTTCGAAGGCAATCGCCGCCTGAAGAGCGACGTGCTGCTGCAGCAGGTCCAGTCCAAGGCCGGCGGTCCGCTCAGCCAATCGCTGATCAACGCCGACGTCGAGCGTCTGAAAGACGCCTACCGCCGCGCCGGCTACGGCCTCGCCTCGATCAGCGGACGCATCAATCAGCTTCCGAACGGCCGCTCGGACGTCGTCTTCACCGTCAACGAGGCTGGTAAGACCGGCATCAAGTCGATCAACTTCTTCGGTAACGGCATCTACTCCTCCGGTCGCCTGCGCGACCTGATGACCTCGACCGAGTCGAACTTCCTCAGCTTCATCAAGACGTCCGACGTCTATGACGCGGACCGGATCGCCTCGGATCTGGAGTTGGTTCGCCGCTTCTATCTGAAGAACGGCTATGCCGACTTCCAGATCACCTCCAACACCGCCCGCTTCGACGACGCCTCGGGCGGCTGGATCATCGACGTCACCGTCGATGAGGGGCCGCAATACAAGGTCGGCAACGTCGCGGTCGATTCGCGTCTGCGCGACGTCGATCCCGGCGCGCTGCAGCGCATCGTCGCGACCTCCGCCGGCGACACCTACAATGCCGAAGCGGTCGAGAAGTCTCTGGTCGCGCTGACCACCGAGGTCTCGCGCCGCGGCTATGCCTTCGCCCAGGTCCGCCCGCGCGGCGATCGCGATGCGGCCGGCCGCCTGATCGGCATCACCTATGTCGTCGACGAGGGCCCGCGCGTCTATGTCGAGCGCATCAACGTGCGCGGCAACACCCGCACGCGCGATTATGTCGTGCGCCGCGAGCTCGATCTCGGCGAGGGCGACGCCTACAACAAGGTGCTGGTCGACCGCGCCGAGCGCCGCCTGAACAATCTCGGCTTCTTCAGCAAGGTCCGCATCACCAACGAGCCGGGCTCGACGCCCGACCGCGTGGTCGTCAACATCGACGTCGAGGATAAGGCGACCGGCTCGTTCTCGATCGCCGGCGGCTACTCGACCTCGGACGGCGTCATCGGCGAGATTTCGCTGTCTGAATCGAACTTCCTCGGTCGTGGCCAGTTCGTCCGCATCGCCGGCACGCTCGGCCAGCGCACGCAGGGCGTCGATTTCTCCTTCACCGAGCCCTATTTCCTCGATCGTCGCATCGGGGCGGGCTTCGACCTGTTCTCGAAATACAACGACAACTACAACACCGGCCGCTTCTCGAGCCGTGTCACAGGCGGCCAAGTCCGCCTGACCTTCCCGATCACGGAAGAGTTCTCGATCACGCCGCGCTACTCGATCTACACGACCGAGATCAAGATTCCGAACACGGTCTCGAACCCCTACAACGACTGCTCGTTCCCGATCGCCGGCATCACGCCGGGCACTGCGGGCGCGATCGGCGCGAACAACGTCTATAACTGCTTGACCAACGGCGAAGCCACGGTCGCGGTCAAGGAAGCCCAGGGCTCGACCCTGACCTCGCTGGTCGGCCTGAACTTCAACTACAACTCGCTCGACAACATCCAGGCGCCGCGCAACGGCTTCGTCGCCGAGCTGAAACCCGAATTCGCCGGCCTCGGCGGTGATTCCAAGTTCCTGCGCGTCGCGGCGGACGCCCGCTATTATCGCGAGCTGTTCGACGACATCGTCGGCTTCGTCCGCGTCCAGGGCGGTCACGTCCAGGCCACCAGCGGCAACCTGCGCATGGTCGACCACTACTTCCTCGGACCGAGTCTGGTGCGTGGCTTCGCGCCCTCAGGCATCGGCCCGCGCGACGTCCTCAACGACCCGACGGCCAACGCGCTCGGCGGCACGACCTATTTCGGCGGCACACTCGAAGTGCAGTTCCCGCTCTTCGGCGTGCCGCGCGATTTCGGCCTGAAGGGCGCGGTCTTCGCCGATGCCGGCACGTTGTTCAACTATGACGGTGGCTCCAAGGCGCTCACCTCGGGCGTCTTCGGCTGCCCGGCCGGCTCGGAGGCGCGCCAATTCAACGTCGCCTCGAACTCGCCCTATCAGTCGAACGTCGCCTGCGTGCGTGACAAGAACGTGCTGCGTTCGTCGGTCGGCGTCAGCCTGCTCTGGCAGTCGCCGCTCGGCCCGATCCGCTTCGACTACGCCTATGCGATCACCAAGGATGACGGCCAGTTCGGCGTGAACCCCGTCACCGGTCTCGCCGGCAAATATGGCGGCGACCGGACGCAGGCCTTCCGCTTCTCGGGCGGCACCAGATTCTGACGCGGGCAGGGCGCCAGCGCGCTTTCCGTTCGGCTGGAATCAGCCGAACGAAGAGAATTCGCGCCAAATAAGGATATTGAGCATGGTCTTGTCGAAAAAGTGGGGTCCACTTTTTCGGAACATGCTCTAGCCCGCTCCGGACGACACCATGCCAGACCCACAATTCTTTCCGGCCGCGACCTCGCTCGTTTTCGGCGAGGTCGCTGCCATTTCAGGCACGACCTTGCCCGAAGGCGTCGATGCGACGCGGCGCGTGACCGGTGCGGCCGCGCTCGAAACCGCCGGCGCGTCCGACATCGCCTATATGGACAATCCGAAATACACCGAGGCGCTCAGCCGCACCGCGGCGGGCCTGTGCCTCGTCTCGCCGCGCTTCGCCGCGCGCGTCCCCGCCGGCACAGTCGCCTTGGTCACGCCGACACCCTACCATGTCTTTGCGCGCATCCTGGCGAAGTTCTTTCCCGGCGCCCTGAAGCCCGGCTCCGGCTTCGGCGCGCAGGGCGTCGCGCCAGGCGCCTTCGTCCACGCGACGGCGGTGCTGGAGGCCGGCGTCACGGTCGATCCAGGCGCGGTCGTCGGCCCAGGCGCAGAGATCGGTTCCGGCACGGTTATCGGCTCGCATGCGGTGATCGGCCCGCAGGTCCGGATCGGGCGCGATTGCGCCATCGGGCCCGGTTCGACGCTGCAGGCGACGCTGATCGGCAACCGCGTCATCATTCATCCCGGCGTCCGCATCGGCCAGGACGGCTTCGGCTTCGCGATGAGCCCGAACGGGCACATGAAAGTGCCCCAGATCGGTCGCGTCATCATCCAGGACGATGTCGAGATCGGCGCCAACTCCTGCATTGACCGCGGCGCCAGCCGCGACACGATGATCGGCGAAGGCACCAAGATCGATAACCTCGTGCAGATCGGCCACAACTGCGTTATCGGCCGCCATTGCGTCATCGTCTCGCAGGTCGGCATCGCCGGCTCCTCGACGCTCGAGGATTTCGTCGTGCTCGGCGGCCAGGTCGGCCTCGCCGGCCATCTGACGGTCGGCATGGGCGCCCAGGTCGCGGCGCAGAGCGGCGTCGCCGGCGACATCCCTCGCGGCGCGCGCTATGGCGGTTATCCCGCACAACCAGCCCTGAGCTGGGCCCGCGAAAGCGCGCTCCTCAAGCAACTCGTCGCCAAACGCGGCAAGGGCGCGGGCAAGACCGAAGAGTGAAAGGCCGACGGAGCGAGGCAGGTCTCGCGCGCAGGCCAGACGCCGGCTTGCCTCGACGCGCCGGACAGCTAAAAAGCAATGGAGAATGCGGCGCTGGAGCATTTTCGAGCGAAGTGGACGCCGGTTCGCGTGAAGAAAATGCGACGAGATAAGAAGCTGGAGCAGTTCAGCGATTCGGCGAAGCGCGGAACTGCTCTGGAGGCGAGGCCCGCATGCAGGATGGAAACGTCATGACGGATGAAACGAAAACGCTGGGTGTCGCCGACATCCAGAAGATCATGGCCTGCATCCCGCATCGCTATCCGTTCCTGCTGGTCGACCGCGTCGTCGAGATCGACGGCGACGAATCCGGCGTCGGCATCAAGAACGTCACGATGAACGAGCCGCAGTTCACCGGGCATTTTCCTGGCCGCCCGGTGTTCCCCGGCGTGCTGATGATCGAGGCGATGGCCCAGACCGCAGGCGTCCTCGTCGTCAGCGCCCGCGGCGTCGACGAGGCCGCCGTCAGCAGCGTGCTGTTCACGACGATCGACAACGCGAAATTCCGCAAGCCAGTGATCCCCGGCGACACCCTGCGCTTCCACCTCAGGAAGATCACCCGCAAGCGCAACCTCTGGTTCTATCGCGGCGAGGCGCGGGTCGACGGCACACTCGTCGCCGAGGCGGATCTCTCCGCCATGGTCGTCTGAGCCCGATGCCGGATCTCATTCCCAGGACGATGCATTCATGAGCGCGACGATCCATCCGATGTCTGTCGTCGATCCGGCCGCCAAGCTGGGCGAGGGCGTCCGCATCGGTCCCTTCTGCACGGTCGGGCCGGAAGTCGCGCTGGCCGACGGCGTCGAGCTCGTCAGCCATGTCGCGGTCGCGGGCATCACGGCGATCGGCGCGCGGACCAAGATCTACCCCTTCGCCTCGATCGGCCATCCGCCGCAGGATCTGAAGTATCACGGCGAGCCTTCGACCTTGACCATCGGCGCCGACTGCATGATCCGCGAAGGCGTGACCATGAACCCGGGCACCGAGGGCGGCGGCATGAAAACCGTCGTCGGTGATAAATGCTTCTTCCTGGCGAATTCGCATGTCGCCCACGACACCCAGATCGGCGACAGCGTCATCTTCTCGAACAACGTCATGTGCGCCGGCCATGTGAAGGTCGGCAACTTCGTCATCGTCGGCGGCGGCACCGGGCTGCATCAGTTCATCCGCGTCGGCGACCACGCCTTCATCGGCGGCGGCGCCGGCGTGATGCACGACGTCATCCCCTTCGGCATGGTGCGTGACAATCCGGCCCATCTCGCCGGGCTGAACCTGGTCGGCCTGCGCCGGCGCGGTTTCTCGCGCGAGCAGATCCATGAGCTTCGCCGCGCCTACCGGCTGCTCTTCGCCGATGAAGGTACCTTGTCGGAGCGGGTCGAGGACGTCGCGGGAGAATTCGCCTCGCATCCGCTGATCCACGAGATCCTCGATTTCATCCGTGCCGGCGGTGAGCGGGCGATCTGCGTGCCGCACGACGTCAACGCGCCCGATCGGTGAGCGCGGACGCGCATCCGCCCGGCGCCGCATCCGGCCCTCTGGCGCTGATCGCCGGCGGCGGCGCCTATCCCGCCGACCTCGCCCGCATCCTGGCTGCGCGCGGGCAGCCCTTGTTTGTCGCAGCCGTCGACGGCGCGGCCGACCCAGGCGCCTTCGATGGCGGCGAGGTGGCGACCTACAGGCTCGGCCAGCTCGGTCGTGTGCTCGACGAGTTCAAGCGGCGCGGCATCGCCGATCTCGTCTTCCTCGGCGGCCTGCCGCGCCCGAGTTTCGGGGCGCTGATGCCCGAGGCCTCGACGCTGAGATACCTGCCTTACTTCGCCAAGGCCTTCCAGGGCGGCGACGACCACCTGCTCAGCGCCGTCGTGCGCTTCTTCGAGGGACAGGGCTTCCGCGTGCATGGACCGCATGAAATCGCCCCGGAACTGACCGCACCGCTGGGGCCGCTCGGCAAGCGCCGCGCCTCCTCGGCGCAGCAGGAACTGATCGCCCGCGGCTTCTCGCTGCTCTCTGCGCTGTCGCCGCATGATGTCGGGCAGGCCGCGATCCTCGCCGATCACCGCGTCGTCGCGATCGAAGCGGCGGAGGGAACCGACGCCACGATCCGGCGCGTCGGCGAGCTCGTCGCATCGGGCCGCCTCAAGCTCGGCAAGGGCGACGGTATCCTGGTCAAGGCGCCGAAGGACAGCCAGGACCTGCGGGTCGACATGCCGGCGATTGGCCCGGACACGCTGCGCCTGGCCGCCGAAGCCGGCCTCTCCGGCATCGCCGTGCGCGCCGGGCGCGTGCTCGTCGGCGATCGCGGCAGGCTGGGCGACCTCGCCGACAAGCTCGGCCTCTTCGTCGAGGGCATCGCGTGACGACACCATTCCGGCTGGCGATCGTCGCCGGCGAAGCCTCGGGAGACGCCCTCGCTTTGCGCTTTCTCGCGGCCTTGCGCGAGCGCCTGGCCGGCCGGCCGCTCGAGATCGCCGGCGTCGGCGGCGAGACGCTGATCGCAGCCGGCCTCGAACCGCTGTTTCCCCAGGCCGACATCGCGGTGATGGGCTTCGGGCCGGTGATCGCCCGGCTTCCCTTGCTGCTGCGGCGCATGGAGGATGCGGCCAGAGGCATCGCCGCCTTCGCGCCGGACCTGCTGCTGACGGTCGACGCGCCCGATTTCTGCCTGCGCGTCGCGAAGAAGGTGCGGGCGCGAGCGCCTGCGATCCCGATCGTGCATTGGGTCTGCCCCAGCGTCTGGGCCTGGCGCTCCGGCCGCGCCCGGCGGATGGCGCCGCATGTCGACCGGATCCTGGCGCTGCTGCCCTTCGAGCCGGCGGCGCTGGAGCGGCTGCACGGACCGAAGACGGTCTATGTCGGCCACCCCCTGATGGAGCGTCTCGCCGAGATGCGGCCTGACGCGACGGAAGCCGCGATCCGCGCGCAAGCCCAGCGCCCGGTCGTGCTGGTGCTGCCGGGCAGCCGCCGCTCCGAGATCGACCACCTGATGCCTGCCTTCGGTGGCACGGTCGAACGCACGGCCGCCGCTTTGCCGCGGGCGCGCTTCCTGTTGCCGGCGGTGCCGCGGCTGCAAGGGCTGATCGGCGAGCATGTCGCCGCATGGCCGGTCAAGCCGGAGATCGTCCTCGGCGACGAAGCGAAATACGCTGCCTTCCGCCAGGCCCGTGCCGCGCTCGCAGCGTCGGGCACGGTGACGCTCGAACTCGCCCTGGCGCAGGTTCCGATGGTCGCCGCCTATCGCGGCGCGGCTTGGGAGGCGGCGATCGCCAAGCGCCTGATCAAGCTGCCGAGCGTGATCCTGCCGAACCTCATCCTCGGGCGCAGCGTCGTGCCGGAGTTCATCCAGGAGACCGCTACGCCCGAAACCTTGAGCCGGCATCTGCTGGATGCGATCGAGGACGGGCAGCCGCGTCGGCTTCAGCTCGACGGCTTCGTCGAGGTCGAGGACATCATGGCCGCGGCTGGGCCAAGCCCTGCTGCCAACGCGGTCGAGGCCGCGTTGGCGTTGATCGAACGGCCGCGCTGAAAGACGATCGCCCCGCGCTCACTCGAGCGCCGCGCCCGACGCCTTGGCGATCGGGAACCACTTGGCGACCTCGACCTTGACGTGCTCGCCCAGCGCTTCCGGCGTCGAGCCGACGATGACGGCGCTGACGTCCTCCAGGCGCTGCTTCACATTGGCGTCGGTCAGAGCGGTGTTCGCTGTGGTGTTGAGCCTGTCGACGACAGGCCGCGGCAGGTTCGCCGGGCCGAAGAGCGCGTTCCAAGTATAGGTCTCGTAGCCTGCGAGCCCACCCTCAGCGATCGTCGGCAGGTCCGGGAAGGACGAGACCCGCTCCTTGGTCGTGACGCCGATCGCGCGCAACTGCCCACCGCGGATGAACTGCGCCGAGGACGGAAGGTTGTCGAACATGATCGGGACCACGCCGGAGACGACGTCGTTCAGGGCCGGCCCCGCGCCGCGATAAGGCACATGGTTCATGCTGACGCCGCCGATCGACTTGAACAATTCGCCCGAGAGATGCAGCGGCGTGCCGACGCCCGACGAGGCATAGGCGTATTTGCCGGGATTGGCTTTCAGGACGGCGATGACCTCCTGCACGGTCTTGGCCGGGAAGCTCGGATGCACCACCATCACATTGGGCACCACCGCGAGCAGCGAGATCGGCGTGAAATCCTTGACCGGATCGAAGGTCACGGTCTTCAGGATCGCCGGGTTGAGGGCATGGGTCGAGATCGTGCCCATCAGGATGGTGTAGCCGTCGGGGGTGGCACGCGCGACGGCGGTCGAGCCGACATTGCCGCCGGCGCCGGCGCGGTTCTCGACCACGACCGACTGGCCGAGCAGTTCGCCCATCTTCTGGCCGACGAGCCGCGCGACGATGTCGGTCGAGCCGCCGGCGGCAAAGGGTACGATCAGGTTGATCGGACGGGTCGGGAAGGTCGCTTGCGCTTGCGCCTGCGAGGTCGCACCGGCGACGGACAGAGCCGATGCTCCAGCGAGGAAACCGCGGCGATTGAGATGCTGTGTCGACATTCGTGATGACCTCCCGATTTTCGTTGGGCGCGACTATAGCGCAGCCGCGCCCGCCGCGAAGTCATCAATCCGTTGCAACGAAAAGGCTGCGGAGATCGCTCGCCGCAGCCTGGATGTCGTCCCGGCCGAGAGCGTCAGCGCCGGCCGATCGGGGTGTATTCGCGCAGCGGCGCGCCGGTGTAGAGCTGGCGCGGCCGGCCGATGCGCTGGGACGGATCCTCGATCATCTCCTTCCACTGCGCGATCCAGCCGACGGTGCGGGCGAGCGCGAACAGGGCCGTGAACATCGAGGTCGGGAAGCCCATCGCCTTCAGCGTGATGCCCGAATAGAAGTCGATGTTCGGATAGAGCTTCTTCTCGATGAAGTAGTCGTCGTGCAGGGCGATGCGCTCGAGCTCCATCGCGACGTCGAGAAGCGGATCGTCCTTGATGCCGAGCTCGGCCAGGACCTCATGCGTCGTCTTCTGCATGATCTTGGCGCGCGGATCGTAGTTCTTGTAGACGCGGTGACCGAAGCCCATCAGGCGGAAGGGATCGTTCTTGTCCTTCGCCTTGGCGATGAATTTCGGGATGTTCTCCACGGTCCCGATCTCCTGCAGCATCTGCAGCGCCGCCTCGTTGGCGCCGCCATGGGCGGGCCCCCACAGACAGGCCGCGCCGGCCGCGATGCAGGCGAAGGGGTTGGCGCCCGACGAGCCGGCGAGCCGGACGGTCGAGGTCGAGGCGTTCTGCTCGTGGTCGGCATGCAGGATGAATATCCGGTCGAGCGCGCGCGACAGCACCGGATTGACCTTGTACTCCTCGGCCGGCACCGCAAAGCACATGCGCAGGAAGTTCGAGGTGTAGTCGAGCGAATTCAGCGGATATACAAACGGCTGGCCGACGGTGTATTTGTAGGCCATCGCGGCCAGCGTCGGCATCTTCGCGATCATCCGCATCGAGGCGACCATGCGCTGATACGGGTCGGAGATGTCGGTCGAGTCGTGATAGAAGGCCGACATCGCGCCGACCGAGCCGACCATGACCGCCATCGGATGCGCGTCACGGCGGAAGCCCTGGAAGAAGCGGGCCATCTGCTCGTGCACCATGGTGTGGCGCGTGACGCGGTAGTCGAAATCCGCCTTCTGCGCCGCCGTCGGCAGCTCGCCTTCGAGCAGCAGGTAGCAGGTCTCGAGGAAGTCGCCATGCTCGGCGAGCTGCTCGATCGGATAGCCGCGATAGAGCAGCACGCCCTCGTCGCCGTCGATATAGGTGATCTGCGACTCGCAGGCCGCCGTCGAGGTGAAACCGGGGTCGTAGGTGAACATGCCCGTCTGGGCGTAGAGCTTGCCGATGTCGATGACGGCGGGTCCGATCGAACCCGTCTTGATCGCCATGTCGACCGTCTTGCCGTCGACCTGGAGCTGGCTTGTGGTTCCGCTCATCGATACCGATCCTTTCAGGCTCGCTTCTGCTCGATCGCCGTTCCGTCCGGGTCCAGGTCGCAGTCTGGCTCCACGCGGTTCGGGCCATCCCACAGCTTCAGGGTGACGGTCCGGTGACGGGAGGGGATATGCGAGGCGAGGAGGCGAGGGCGGTTCATCCGACTGAGAATCAAGCAATATCCATGCCCCGGCCGCCCCATGGCGATGCCGGCCGCATGGCGCGTCACTAGACCATTTGCAGAGGGGGTTCAACCAAGCCGAAAGGCGGCCCGGACCCCGCTGCGCTCATAGCTCAAGCCCCGCTGCGCTCATGCCTGGTCGGCGAGCCTCGCCAACGTCTCCTCGCGGCCCAGCACCGCCATGACGTCGAACAGGCCGGGGGACATCGCCCGCCCGGTCAGTGCCGCTCGCAAGGGCTGCGCGACCTGGCCGAGCTTGAGCCCGCCCGCCTCGGCGACGCTGCGGATGGCGGCCTCCAGCGCCGGCGCCGACCAGTCGTTGAGCGCAGCCAGCTTGGCGGCGACATCGGGCAGGCGGCCACGCCCGGCGGCATCGAGCAGGCCCGCCGCCTTGTCGTCGAGCACAAGCGGGCGCGGAGCGTAGAGATAATAGGCCGAATCGAGCAGCTCGATCAGGGTCTTCGCCCGCTCCTTCAGCCCCGGCATCGCCGCCAGGAATTTTGCTTCGAGCTCGGGCGACATCACCGGCGCCAGGCCTCGCGGCGGCCCGATCTCGGGCAGGATGACCTTCAGTGCCTCGAGCAGGTCGAGATCGGCCGACTGGCGCATGTAGAGTCCGTTCAGGCTCTCCAGTTTGGCATAGTCGAAGCGCGCAGCAGAGCGCCCGATCGAGGACAGGTTGAACAGCGAGATCATCTCGTCGGTCGAGAACACCTCCTGGTCGCCATGGCTCCAGCCAAGCCGCAGCAGGTAGTTGCGCAACGCGGCGGGCAGATAGCCCATGGCCCGGTAGGCATCGACGCCGAGCGCGCCATGACGCTTCGACAGCTTCGCCCCGTCCGCACCGTGGATCAGCGGGATGTGCGACATGCTCGGCACGGTCCAGCCATTGGCGTGGTAGATCTGGGTCTGGCGCGCGGCGTTGGTCAGATGGTCGTCGCCGCGGATGACATGGGTCACGCCCATGTCGTGGTCGTCGACCACGACGGCGAGCATATAGGTCGGGTTGCCGTCCGAGCGCAGCAGCACGAGATCGTCGAGATTCTCATTCTGCCAGACGACGCGGCCCTGGACCTCGTCCTCGACCACGGTCTCGCCGGTCTGGGGCGCGCGCAGGCGAATCACTGGCTTGACGCCGGCCGGCGCCGTCGCCGGGTCGCGGTCGCGCCAGCGTCCGTCATAGCGCATCGGGCGCCCTTCCGCCTTGGCCTTCTCGCGCATCTCGTCGAGCTCGGCCGGCGTCGCGTAGCAATGATAGGCGGTGCCGGCCGCCAGCATGGCGTGGGCCACCTCGCGATGCCGCTCGGCGCGCGCGAACTGGTAGACGGTGTCGCCGTCCCAATCGAGCCCGAGCCAGGACAGCCCGTCGAGGATCGCCGCGATCGCGGGTTCGGTGGAGCGCTCGCGGTCGGTGTCCTCGATGCGCAGCAGCATCTTGCCGCCATGACGACGGGCATAGAGCCAGTTGAACAGCGCCGTCCGCCCCCCGCCGATATGCAGGAAACCGGTGGGCGAGGGGGCAAAGCGCGTGACGACGGCGTCGCTCATGGCAGGCTTGAAACTCCGGACGGTCGAGCGACCAGGCAAGACGGGGTGGGACGATGAAACGGCGGAAAACCAACGCATGCGCCGGAGACCGCATGACAACCGGCGCGGCCCCTGTAACATGGCCGGGCGGCCGAGGTTAAGCGCAAGATCGCGACCGGCCGCACCATGAGGGTTCCCGATGGTTCCGGTGCGATGTCCCGGGCTGCGCAGGGTTTGACGCGGCGTCTCGCCGCGCAGGCGGGCGTCCTGTCGTCGGGCGTCCTGCCCTGGCGGCTGCCGGGAACGTCGCCGGCCGGCCTCGACCTCGACAGCCTGCGCGAGCACCTGGCGCGCGGATTGTCAGATGCCCTCGCGGCCGAGGCCGAGCGCCGGCGGCTCTTCCTCTGGCTGCCGGTGATGATGGGCATCGGCATCCTGCTCTATTTCAGCGCCGATACCGAGCCGGCGCTCTGGGCGCCGCTGGCGGGACTGACGCTCGCATGCGGCGCGGCACTCGTTCTTCGGCTGCGCCGGGCCGCTTTCTGTGTGCTCGTCTGTCTGGCGGCAATCTTCGCCGGCTTCGCGGCGGCCTGCTGGCGCACCGCGACGATCGCCACGCCGATCCTCGAACGGCCGCGCATCGGACAGCTCACCGGCTATGTCGAGCAGGTCGAGGCGCGCGACGGCGGCGGCGCCCGCCTCGTCATCTTGGTGACCAGCATCTCAGGCCTCACCCCCGAGCAGCGTCCGACGCGGGTACGGATCAACATCCGCGCCGGCTCGGCCGCGCCGGGCGACCACATCACGGCGGCCGCGCGCCTACTGCCGCCGCCGGGGCCGGCGCGTCCGGGCGGCTACGATTTCGGCCGGGACGCCTTCTTCAAGGGCATCGGCGCGGTCGGCAGCATCTCCGGCAAGATCGCGCTCAGCCCCCCACCGCCCGGACCGCCGCCCGAGGGCCTGCGCCTGCGCATCGCCATCGACCATTCCCGCAACGCCCTGACCGAGCGCATCGCCTCGGTCGGAGGCGGGCAGGGCGGCGCGATGGCCGCAGCGCTCGTCACCGGCAAGCGCGGGCTGATCACAGAGGCGAGCAACGCTGATCTGCGCGCCGCCGGCATCTACCACATCGTCTCGATCTCCGGCCTGCACATGGTGCTCGCCGCCGGCACGATCTTCTGGCTGGTGCGAGCGCTGCTCGCCCTGTCGCAGACCGCGGCCCTGCGCTGGCCGGTCAAGAAGATCGCCGCGGTCGCCGCCATCCTCGGTGGCTTTTCCTATTGCGTCTTCTCGGGCTCGGATGTCGCCACCGTGCGCTCCTTCATCATGACCTCGATCATGTTCGGCGCGATCCTGGTCGACAGGCCGGCGCTCAGCATGCGCAACCTCGCCATCGCCGCGATCGTCGTGCTGCTGCGCGAGCCCGACGCGCTGCTGGGTCCCAGCTTCCAGATGTCGTTCGGCGCGGTCGCGGCACTGATCGCCTTCGCCGAACGCTGGGAGGAGCGCGACCGGCAGGCGCCGCCGGTGCAATGGCCCTGGCCGCTGCGGCCGCTCTGGCTCGCCGCCACCGGCATCGTCGTGACGACGCTGCTCGCGACAGCCGCGACCGCGCCCTTCGGCGCCTATCATTTCCAGACCTTCAATCCGTTCGGGCTGCTCGGCAACGCGCTCGCCTTGCCCTTCGTCTCGCTGTTCGTCATGCCGGCCGCGGTCTTCGGAGTGCTCGCCTATCCCTTTGGGCTCGACTGGCCGGCCTGGGCCCTGATGGGCTACGCCTCCGATGTCGTGCTCAGGCTCGCCCATTGGGTCGCGACGATCGATCACTCGACGCTGGTGATCCCGGCCTTCGGCGTGCCGGCGCTGATCTGCTTTTCGCTTGCCCTTCTCTGGGGCGCGCTCTGGACGACCAAGCTGCGCCTGCTCGCCATCCTGCCACTGGCGGCTGGCGTGGCGGTCGCGGCCAAGCCCGAGCGTCCGGACGTGCTGATCGAGCGCGACGGGTCCGGTGTCGCTGTGCGCGGCGCTGACGGGCGCCTGGTCATCGCCGGCAAGCCGAGCCCCTTCACCGTGCAGCAATGGCTCAACGCCGACGGCGACAACCGCCCGCCGACCGATGCAAGCCTGCGCCAGGGCGCGGCCTGCGACACGCAAGGCTGCGTCGTCAGGAGCACCGGCGGCCGCAGCATCGCCTATGCCCGCGACCGCATCGCCGTGATCGAGGATTGCCGCCGCGCTGATCTCGTCGTCACGCCGATCCCGTGGTCAGCGCCATGCGCGGCGAAGCTGATCGATCGTCAGGCGCTGACCCGCGACGGCGCGACGTCGCTCATCGCGGCGACAGGCGGCTGGCGCAGCCTCGAAGCGGAGCGCCACGGCGTCGACCGGCCCTGGCTGCGCAAGAAGCCAGCCGCCCTGTCGGTCGCGCCGATCACGAAAGCCTCGACAGCGAACGAAACCGCGGCACCGGAACCCGACGCCGCCGACCTCATTCAGTAGCGCCGCATCAGATTGACCAGCCGCCCCTGAATCTTGACCCGATCGGGGCCGAGCACCCGCGTCTCATAGGCGGGGTTGGCAGCCTCCAGCGCGATCGAGGAGCCGCGCTTGCGCAGCCGCTTCAGCGTCGCCTCCTCGTCGTCGATCAGCGCGACGACGATGTCGCCGGTATTGGCGGTGTCCTGCCGGCGGATCACCACGGTGTCGCCGTCGAGGATGCCGGCCTCGACCATCGAATCGCCCTTGACTTCGAGCGCGTAATGCTCGCCGGAGCCGAGCATGTCGGCCGGCATCGCGACATTGTGGCTGCGGCTCTGGATCGCCGAGATCGGCGTGCCGGCCGCGATCCGGCCCATCACCGGGATCGCGATCGTGCTGCGGATGTCCTCGTCGGCGGTCGCAGGCGTCGGCTTGACCTTGCCGAGCCCGCCTTGCACGACCGAGGGATTGAAGCGGCCGCGCGGCGCCGGCTGACCACTGAGCCCGTCCGGCATCTTGATCACCTCGAGCGCGCGCGCCCGGTTCGGTAGCCGGCGGATGAAGCCGCGTTCCTCCAGCGCCATGATCAGGCGATGGATGCCGGATTTCGACTTGAGGTCAAGCGCATCCTTCATCTCGTCGAAGGAGGGCGGCACGCCGCTCTCGCGCAGGCGCTCCTGGATGAAGCGAAGCAGTTCGAACTGTTTGCGTGTCAGCATGGTCCCCGCCGGCTCCCGCAGGAAGAATCGAAACAAATCACGAACATGCTACACGTTCGCCTTGTGTTCCGCAAGCGGGCTGCTGACAGGCCCGCGTCAGCGCAGCCTGATGATCCGGCAGGGATCGCCCAATTTCGCCGGACCGGCATGGACCGGCCGGATCGTCAGCGCCTGCGCCGCGGCGATGACGCTCAGCATCGAGGAATCCTGCTTGGCGAAAGGCGTCGCGACCCAGGCGCCGTCGCGCAGCTCCAGCGACGAACGCAGATAGTCCTCGCGCTCGTCGTTTGCGGCCATGTCCTTGCCGAGGATCGCCGCCTGGCTGCGGTCGCGCGCAGGCTCCGGCACGCCGAGCAGCGCCTCGATCAGCGGCACGACGAAGAGATGGCCGCAGACGATCGAGGAGACCGGGTTGCCCGGCAGGCCGACCGCGACCATGCGCCCGAGCCGGCCGGTCATCATCGGCTTGCCCGGCCGCATCGCGATCTTCCAGAAGCCGAGCGCCATGCCGGCCCGCGTCAGCGCCTCTTGGACGAGGTCGTGCGCCCCGACCGAAGCGCCGCCGAGCGTGATCAGCACGTCGGCGTCGGCCTCGCGCGCCCGGCCGATCTTGGCTGTCAGGTCGGCATGGTCGTCGCGGGCGATTCCGAGGTCGAGCACGCGGGCGCCGGCCGCCTCGACGATCGCCGCGAGCGAGAAGCTGTTCGAGGCGACGATCTGGTCGGGCCCGACCGGCTCGCCCGGCAGCACCAGTTCATTGCCAGTCGCCAGGATCGCGACCAGCGGCTTGCGCCGGACCGGCAGCGCAGGGTGGCCCGCCGCGGCGGCGAGGCCCAGCGCAGCGCTGTCGAGGCTACGCCCAGCCGGCAGCACGGTTTCGCCCTCGCGGAAATCGAGGCCGGCGGTGCGGATATGGCGGGCTTCGGGTGCGCTTTGCGTCACCGTGATCACCGGGCCGCCGACGCCCTCGGCATGTTCCTGGATCAGGATGGTGTCGGCGCCGGTCGGCAGCGGTGCGCCGGTGAAGATGCGCACGGCCTGTCCAGCGGTCAGTTCGCCGGCAAAAGAACACCCGGCCGCCGATTCGCCGACGACATCGAGCCTGTTGCCTGGCACGAGATCGGAGGCGCGAGCGGCATAGCCGTCCATCGCCGAATTGGCAAAGGGCGGCTGCGTGCGCAGTGCCTTGACCTCGGCCACGAGCACCCGGCCAGCCGCCTGTGCCAGCGGCACCGTTTCGGACGGCGTCACGCCCGGCACGCTGTCGAGCAGCGCCTGCAGCGCGACCTTGACCGGGGTGAGGGCCATCAGCGCGGCTCCGTTTCGAACGGCCCCGACTTGCCGCCGGACTTGTGGAGGAGCCTGATGCCCTCGATCCGCATGCCGCGATCGACCGCCTTGACCATGTCGTAGACGGTCAGGCAGGCGACCGAGACCGCGGTCAGCGCCTCCATCTCGACGCCGGTCTGGCCTTTCATCTTCACCTCGGCGGTGACGCGCACGCCGGGCAGCGCCTCGTCGATGACGAGATCGACCGCGACCTTCGAGATCAGCAGCGGATGGCAGAGCGGGATCAGCTCATGGGTGCGCTTGGCCGCCATGATGCCGGCGAGGCGGGCGGTGCCGAGCACGTCGCCCTTCTTCGCATCGCCCTTGCGGACGATGGCGAGCGTCTCCGGCTGCATGATCACGCAGCCCTCGGCGATCGCGACGCGGGCCGTCTCGGCCTTGTCGCCGACATCGACCATATGGGCCTGGCCGGCCGCGTCGAGATGCGACAGCCCGCTCATGCCGCGGCGATCCGCCCCATAGGCGTGAGCAGAGCCCGCGTCGCAGCCGCGACGTCGGCCTGCCGCATCAGGCTCTCGCCGACAAGGAAGGCGCCGACGCCGACGGCCTCTAACCGGGCGATGTCGGCGGGCGCGAAGATGCCGCTCTCGCCGAGGATGACGCGATCCTTGGGAATGCGCGGCGCCAGCCGCTCGGTCACGGCGAGATCGACATGGAAGGAGCGCAGGTCGCGGTTGTTGATGCCGACGAGCCGGCTCGACAGGCACAACGCCCGCTCCAGCTCGGCCTCGTCATGGACCTCGACCAGCGCGTCCATGCCAAGGCTCGTCGCCGCCTGTTCGAGCTCGCGCGCGATCGCATCATTGACGCCGGCCATGATGATCAGGATGCAGTCCGCGCCCCAGGCCCGCGCCTCGAAGACCTGATAGGGGTCGTAGAGGAAATCCTTGCGCAAGGCCGGCAGGCCCGAGGCCTCGCGCGCCTGCGCCAGGAATTCCGGCTTTCCCTGGAAGGAGGGGCCGTCGGTCAGCACCGAGAGGCAGGCCGCGCCGCCATCGGCATAAGCGCAGGCCAGCACGGGCGGGTCGAAATCGGCCCGGATCAACCCCTTGGACGGGCTCGCCTTCTTGATCTCGGCGATCAGCGCCGGCTGGCCGGCCTCCCGCTTGGCGTCGAGCGCTGCCGCGAAGCCGCGCACCGGCCCGGCGGCGAGCGCCCGCCTCTCGATCTCTGCTTGCGGGATCGCAGCCTTGGCGGCGGCGATCTCCTCGCGCTTGTAGGTCTCGATGCGGGCGAGAATGTCGCTCATCACGGCCTCAGGCGTTCGAGCAGGCGATCAGCGCGTCGAGCGTCGCCTTCGCCTTGCCTGAATCGATCGCGCCTTCAGCCTGCGCCAGCCCGTCGCGCAGATCGCCGGCCTTACCGGCCACCAGCAGCGCGGCCGCCGCATTGAAGGCGGCGATGTCGCGGAAGGGGGTCTTCCTGCCGTCGAGCACCACGCGCAGCGCTTCTGCATTATGCGCCGGCTCACCGCCCTTCAGGTCTTCGGGCTTGGCCAGCGGCAGGCCGACATCGTCCGGCGCGATCGAGAAGCTCTCGACCTTGCCGTTCTCCAGCGAGACGATCCGGGTCGGGCCGGTGGTGGTGATCTCGTCGAGCCCGTCGGAACCATGCGCCGCCCAGATCCGGGTCGAGCCGAGCGAGGCCAAGACCTTGACCATCGGCTCGAGCCAGCTTTCGGAGAAGGCGCCGACGAGCTGGCGCCTGACGCCGGCGGGGTTCGAGAGCGGGCCGACCAGGTTGAAGATCGTGCGCGTGCCGAGTTCGGTGCGCACCGGCCCGACATGGCGCATCGAGGCGTGATGCGTCGGCGCGAACATGAAGCCGACGCCGGCCTCCCTGATGCAGCGCGCGGTCGCGGCCGCCTCCAGCCCGACCTTGACGCCGAGCGCGGTCAGGACGTCGGCCGCGCCCGAGCGCGAGGAGGCCGCGCGGTTGCCGTGCTTGGCGACCGGCACGCCGCAGGCAGCGGTGATGATCGCGGCCAGCGTCGAGACGTTGTAGGAGCCCGACGCATCGCCGCCGGTGCCGACGATGTCGATGGCGTCGCTCGGGGCCTCGACCTTGAGCATCTTGCCGCGCATCGCGCCGACCGCGCCCGCTATCTCCTCGGTGGTCTCTCCACGCACGCGCAGCGCCATCAGGAAGGCTGCGGCCTGGGCGTTGGTCACCTCGCCCGAGAGCATCGAGTCGAAGGCGTCTCTCGCCTCGTCGCGCGACAGCGTGGCGCCGGTCGCGACCTTGGCGATGAAGGGTTTGAAATCGTCCATGGGGAACTCTGGATCAGTCAGGCGGTCTGGAGAAGGGCGGAGGACGGCGCATGCGTCGCCGACCATCGTTCCGCGAGATCGAGGAAATTCCGCATGATCGTCGCGCCGTGCTCCGAGGCGATGCTCTCGGGATGAAATTGCACGCCCTGCACCGGCAAATCGCGATGCGACAGGGCCATGATCAGCCCGTCCTGCGAGGTCGCCTCGACGTCGAAGACATCCGGGCAATCCTGGCAGGACACGACGAGCGAATGGTAGCGCGTCGCCTGGATCGGCCCGTTGATGCCGCGGAACATCCCGCGCGCCTGATGCTGGATCGTCGAGATCTTGCCGTGCATCGGCAAAGGCGCGCGCACCACCTGCCCGCCGAAAGCCTGCCCGATCGTCTGCAGGCCGAGGCAGACGCCGAAGATCGGCTTGGTCTGCGCCCCCCGCGTCACCAGATCGAGGCAGATGCCGGCCTCGTTCGGCGTGCACGGCCCGGGCGAGAGCACGATCGCGTCATGGCCGCCCGACAGAGCCTCGTCGACCGAGAGCGCATCGTTGCGCACGACCTCGACCGTAGGCCCGAGCCCACCGATCAGGTGGACGAGGTTCCAGGTGAAGCTGTCGTAATTGTCGATCAGCAGGATGCGCATCGGCTCAGGGGTCGCGTTTCGGTCGCTGGTCATGCCCGTTGACAGGGCAGGCGGTCAAGTTTGTCTCTGAACGGGTGGCCATTGCCGCGCGGCGTGCAGGACCCGCAGGATCGAGACGGCGCGAGCATCGACCGCATAGATGACGATGTAGTTGCGCCTCACGACCATCTCTCGTGTCCCGGCGACGCGTCCCTTGCGATAGATCAGCGGCTGTTTCGGCAATCGCGCCGTCTTCGCTTCGATCTCGTCTTTCAGCCGCTGAGCGGCATCGGGGTTGTCGTCCGAGATGTAGTCGATGATCGCGAGTAGATCGTCACGCGCCGGTTGCCGCCACTCAAGGACGGCCACGGCGCTTCCTGTCGATCAGAGCCTGGGCTTCGTTCATGACCTCGTCATGCGCCACGACGGGCCGCGTATCCGCGAGCGCCTCATGCACCTTGGCGCGGAACCAGGCGTCATAGCTGTCCTGATCGACGAGAAGCCCCGGCGGGAGCGCGCCATCTCTCGCGACGCGGGTCAGCAGAATACGCACCGCGTCGGACACCGTGAGGCCGAGATCGGCGAGCTTCTCGGAAGCCTCGGCCTTGAGCTTGTCGTCCACGCGAACGTGCAGCATCGAGGTTTGGGCAGTCATGGGCGCTCTCCGATCGAGAGCGCAATATGTCTCTCGATTGAGAGACGCGCAAGTCAAGTACGGCTCGGGGGACTACTGCCCCCGACCGGCCCTTGCGGCAAACCGGATCGCCTCCTCGGCTGCCTTGAACAGGGCCTTGGCCTTGTTGACGCATTCGGCCTGTTCGGAGGCCGGGTTGGAATCGTAGACGATGCCGGCGCCGGCCTGGACGTGCATGCGCCCATCCTTGACCACCGCGGTACGCAGCACGATGCAGGTGTCCATTTCGCCATTGGCGCCAAAATAGCCGATGCAGCCGCCATAGGCGCCGCGCGCGTCGTGCTCGAGCTCGTCGATGATCTCCATGGCGCGCACTTTTGGGGCACCCGAGACCGTGCCGGCCGGGAAGCCCGCCGTCAGCGCGGCCAGCGCATCGTGTTTCGGATCGATCGTGCCTTCGACATTGGAGACGATGTGCATCACCTGGCTGTAGCGCTCGACGAAGAAGGAATCCGTCACCTTCACCGTGCCGATCCGGGCGACGCGGCCGACATCGTTGCGGCCGAGATCGAGCAGCATCAGGTGCTCGGCCCGCTCCTTGGGGTCGGCGAGCAGTTCCTGCGCCAGCGCCTCGTCCTGCTCGCGCGTCTCGCCGCGCCGGCGCGTGCCGGCGATCGGGCGGATTGTGACGGTGTCGTCGCGCAAGCGGACCAGGATTTCCGGGCTGGAGCAGACGATCTGGAACTCGCAGAAGTCGAGATAGCACAGGAACGGCGCCGGATTGACCCGCCTCAGCGCCCGGTAGAGCGCGAAAGGCGGCAGCGCGAACGGCGCCTCGAAGCGCTGCGACAGCACGACCTGGAAGATGTCGCCGGCGCGCACATATTCCTGAGCCGCCGCGACCATGGCGTGGAACTCGGCTTCCGTCGTGTTCGAGACGATCGCCGGCTCGGGCAAATTGGCGATGTCGATCCCGGCCTCGGAGGGCAGGGGGCCTTCCAGCGCGATCACCACCGCCTCCAGCCGCTCCTGCGCCCGTTCATAGGCGGCGCGCGCCGAGACGCCGGCCTGCGGGCGCACGGGCGTTACGACATGGATTTCGTCGCGGACCGCGTCGAACACCACCATCAGCGTCGGCCGGATCAGGATGGCGTCGGGCACGCCCGTGCCCGTCTCCTTCGGCTCCGGCAGGCGCTCCATCAGCCTAACCATGTCGTAGCCGAGATAGCCGAAGACGCCGGCCGCCATCGGCGGCAGGTCTTCGCTCGCGGGCAAATCTTCGTCGGCCGGGATGGCGCTGTCGTCCAGCAGCGCGCGCAAGCTGTCGAAGGCGGGGCGCGGGTCGGCCGTGAAGGTCTCGCCCAGCGCCGGACGACAGGTCTCGGCCGTGCCGCGGTGGCAGCGCCAGATCAGGTCGGGATCGAGCCCGATCATCGAATAGCGCCCGCGCACCGCGCCGCCCTCGACGGACTCCAGCAGGAAGGCCGGGCCCTCGACCGCGTGACGCAGCTTCAGGAAAGCCGCGACCGGCGTCTCGCAGTCGCCGACCAGAACCTGGCGCAGGAGCTGCGGCTCGCCGGCCTCGTAGCCTTGCGCGAAGCGCGCGAAATCTACCGGCTTGAACTGAGGCTGCGCCTGCATGGTCAGTTCTGCGCGCCGCCGGTCGCGTTGCGGAAGGCGGTCTCGTTGACGGCGACGCCGAGATCGGCCTGCAGCTTGCCGACATATTGCGCCAGGATGTCCTCGCTGACGCTGGAGCCGAGCAGCTTCGCGAAGTTGTCCGCCTCCTGCGTCGTGCGGGCGTAAGGGGCGACGGTCGCGCTCGTCACCTTGAAGATCACGCGCCCGTCGCCGGCCGCGGCCGCGCCCGCCTTGCCGGTCACGGTCCCGAAGATCAGGCTGACGACGTTCGCCGGCAGCTCCGGCCTCTGGTCCTGCCGACCGAGGCCTTCCGCGCTTTCGCTGGTCAGCCCGGCCTCGGCCGCGACCGCGTCGAAGGCGTCGCCCTTGTCGAGTTTAGCGACGAGATCGCGCGTCTTGGCCGAGAGTGCGCTCGCGACCTCGTCGGCCCGCCATTGCGCCTCGACCTCGGCCCTGACCTCCTCGAACTTGCGCTCGCGGCCGGGCTCGATCTTCGTCAGGTCGAACCAAACATAGCCCGCGTCACGCGGCCGCCTCACCGCCTCGTTGTCGACGCCCATATCCGAGCGGAACAGCGCCTGGGTCGTGGCGTCGCCGCCAGGCAGAGGCTGCTCCTGGCCGCCATCGGGCTTGCGCAGGCCGGAATCGACCGGCCCGACCGCACGCAGCGGCAGATTGAACTCCTTGGCGATCTCGGCCAGCGGCTTGGCGGCGGCGCGCTGGTCCTCGATCTTATCGTGCAGATCCGTGATCTGGCTCGACGCCTTGCCGATCGCGATCTCCTGCTTCAGCTCGGCCGCGACCTCCTCGTAAGGGCGCACCCGCTCGGGCGCGACCGCGGTCACCCGCAACAGCACGGTGCCGAAGGCGCCAGCGACCGGCGCGCTCACCGTGTTCGGCGCCAGCGAGAAGGCGGCGTCGCGCACCGTCGCATCGAACATCTGGGGCTTGCTGAAGGTGCCGAGCGTCAGGTCTTTCTCGGCGATGCCGCGTTCGGCGGCGACGGCCTCGAAGGTGGCGCCGGCGTCGATCTTCGCCTTGGCGGCCTGCGCTTCCTCGGCGGTCGGGAAGGCGATCTGCTGGATCGTGCGGGTCTCAGGACTGCCGAAACGCTGCGCCTTGACCTGCTCGTAGCGCGCCTTGGCTTCGTCGTCGGTCACCTTGGCGACATCCGCGACGGTCTCGGCCGAGATCGACAGCAGGTTGGCGCTGCGGTACTCCGGCGCGCGGAAGCCGGCCTTGCGCTCCTCGAAATAGGTCTTGAGCTTCGCCTCGTCGGGCGCGGCGATCTCACCGGCCGCGCTCGCCGGCACCTGGGCGAAGGCGACGCTGCGCTTCTCGTTGCGCAGGCGATGGCCGATCTCCTGCAGCGCGACCGGCGCCCCGACCGCCCCGACGACCATCTCCGCGAGCTGCTGGCGCAGGATGATGGCGCGCTGCTCGCGGACATAAGACTGCTCGTTGTAGCCGTTCGAGCGCAGCAGCTCGTTGAAGCGCGCGGCCGAGAAGTTGCCCGACGCGTCCTTGAAGTTGCGATCGTCGAAAATGAGGTTCCGGATCGTCTCGTCGGAGACGGCGAGCTTCAGGCGCTGCGCCGTCTGGTCGAGCACCGCATCGGTGACGAGGCGCGACAGAACCTGCCGGTCGAGCCCGAGCGCGCGCGCCATCTCCGGCGAGATCTGCCGGCGCTGCTGGCGGGTGAGTTGCTGGATCTCGGTCTGGTAGGCACTGCGCAACTGCTCGATGCCGATCTCGGTCTTGCCGACGCGCGCGACCTCGTTGCGGCCATAGCCGCGGAAGATGTCGCCGATGCCCCAGATCGCGAAGGACATGATCAGGAAGCCGAACATGACGGTGATGATGATCTTGCCGACCAGGCCCTGACCCGCCTTGCGGATGCGCTGCATCATCATCTCGACATCGTCTTTCGCGTTTCGGAGCGGGGCAGGCGCGCCGCTTCGGCCGTTTCGTCGGCGCTGCTTATAGGAACCGCCGCGTCATGCCGCAATGGCGGGCGATTGCGGCGGGGAGCGGGCATTGCTAGAGCCGGCATAGTACAAATGGAGGCGAAACGTGACGCGCAGCATCAGGCCGCTGGTGGCCGGCAACTGGAAGATGAACGGGCTGAAGGCCGACCTCGCCATCGCAGCCGAGGTCGCCAAGGGCTATGACGCCGGGATCAAGACCGCCGTCGACTTGGCGATCTGCCCGCCCTCGACCCTGCTCTTCACCACCACCGCGGCCCTGATCGGCTCACGCATCGCGACCGGCGGCCAGGATTGCAGCGAGCAGGCCTCCGGCGCCTTCACCGGCGACATCTCGTCCGCGATGCTGGCTGATGCCGGCGCGACCTTCGTCATCCTCGGCCATTCCGAGCGGCGCACGCTCCATGGCGAGACCAGCGCGACCGTCAAGGCGAAGGCGGAAGCCGCGCTGAAGGCGCTTTTGGTGCCGATCGTCTGCGTCGGCGAGACGAGGCAGGAGCGCGAGGCCGGCAAGGCGCTGGCCATCGTCAAGAAGCAGCTCCGCGGTTCCGTGCCCGCCACCGCGACCGCCGCGACGCTGGTCGTCGCCTATGAGCCGGTCTGGGCGATCGGCACCGGCCTGACCCCGACCGCGGCCGACGTCGCCGAGATGCATGCCGCGATCCGCACCGAGCTCGGTAGGATCGTCGGCAAGGGCAAGGCGGCGGGCGTGCGCCTGCTCTATGGCGGCTCGGTCAAGCCGTCCAACGCCGCCGAGCTGATGAACGTCGCGAATGTCGACGGCGCGCTGGTCGGCGGCGCCAGCCTCAAGGCCGAGGATTTCCTCGCCATCGCGCGGGCTTGCGGGTGAACCTGCAAATCCACGGTGGCACAGCCTGTCCGCCCATGCTATGTGCGCCGCCGATCATGAACCCGCTACGGGTTCGACGGCGCGGGCGGCCCTTGGCGGCGGCGCGCGCCATATCCATTTCGTGAGATCATGCAGAACGTTCTGATCGTCATCCATCTGATCATCGTGGTCGCGCTCGTCGGCGTGGTGCTGCTGCAGCGCTCCGAGGGCGGCGGGCTCGGCATGGGCTCGGGAGGTGGCGGCGGCGTCGGCGGCTTCATGACCGGCCGCGGCCAGGCCAATGCGCTGACCCGTGCCACGGCGATCCTCGCCGGCCTGTTCTTCCTGACCTCGATCGTTCTCGCCGTGATGGCCAATCGTGGCCGCGTCCAGCGCTCGATCATCGACGGCGCGCCGACGCAGAGCGCGCCCGCCGCACCGACCGGCCCGAGCGCGCCGAACGCCGGCAACGTGCTCGACCAGCTCAGGCAGCTCCAGGGCCCGGCCGGCGGGTCGCAACCGCCGACCCCGACGGCCCCGGCGCCGTGACACTTCAGACGACAAGGCAGGGGCCGGGAAACCGGCCCTTCTCTTTTGTGAGGACCGTGCCGGGCAACCGGCCCGTCTCTTTTGTGGACAAGCGTGCGAGGCAGGGCGGGACTGCGCCATTGCGCTTAGCGAATCGAAACCTTGCGGTTAGAGGTGACCTCCCATGACGCGGTATGTTTTCATCACCGGCGGCGTGGTGTCTTCGCTGGGCAAAGGCCTGGCGGCGGCGGCGCTCGCCGCCCTCCTGCAGGCCCGTGGACACACGGTGCGCCTGCGCAAGCTCGACCCCTATCTCAATGTCGATCCGGGCACGATGAGCCCGTATCAGCATGGCGAGGTCTTCGTCACCGACGATGGCGCCGAGACCGATCTCGACCTCGGCCATTACGAGCGCTTCACCGGCCGGCCCTGCAACAAGGGCGACAACATCACCACCGGCCGCATCTACATGGACATCCTGACCAAGGAGCGGCGCGGCGACTATCTCGGCGCGACGATCCAGGTCGTCCCGCACGTCACCAACGCGATCAAGGAATTCGCGCTCGACGGCAACGAGGATTACGACTTCACCCTGATCGAGATCGGCGGCACGGTCGGCGACATCGAGAGCCTGCCCTTCCTCGAGGCGATCCGGCAGATCAACCAGCAGCTGCCGCGCGGCCAGTGCATCTTCATCCACCTGACGCTGCTGCCCTACATTCCGACAGCCGGCGAGCTGAAGACCAAGCCGACGCAGCATTCGGTGGCGGAACTGCGCTCGATCGGCATCCAGCCCGACATCTTGCTTTGCCGCACCGACCGCGAAATCCCGCGCGAGGAGCGCCGCAAGCTCGCTTTGTTCTGCAATGTCAGAGAGACCGCGGTCATCGAGGCCCGCGACGTCGCCTCGATCTACGACGTGCCCTTGTCCTACCACGCCGAGGGGCTCGACACCGAGGTGCTGGCCGCCTTCGGCATGGACCACTCGGCCGAGCCGGAAATCTCGAATTGGAAGCGCATCTCCGAGCGGGTCAAGAACCCCGAGGGCGAGGTCACCATCGCCATCGTCGGCAAATATACCGGCATGAAGGACGCCTACAAATCCCTGATCGAGGCGCTGATGCATGGCGGCATCGCCAACCGCGTCAAGGTCAACCTCGACTGGATCGAATCGGAGGTCTTCGAGAAGGAGGACCCGGCGCCCTTCCTGGAGCATGTCCACGGCATCCTGGTGCCGGGCGGCTTCGGCCATCGCGGCGCCGAGGGCAAGATCAGGGCCGCGACCTTCGCCAGGCAGCGCAAGGTGCCCTATTTCGGCATCTGCTTCGGCATGCAGATGGCGGTGATCGAGGCAGCCCGCTCGCTCGCCAAGATCAAGGACGCCAACTCGACCGAATTCGGCCCGACGACCGAGCCGGTGGTCGGCCTGATGACCGAATGGATGCGCGGCAACGAGCTCGAAATGCGCGCCGCCGGCGGCGATCTCGGCGGCACGATGCGGCTCGGCGCCTATGCCTCGACCTTGGCCAAGGGCTCGAAGATCGCGCAGATCTACGGCACGACCGAAATCTCCGAGCGCCACCGCCACCGCTACGAGGTCAATATGGGCTATCGCGAGCGGCTCGAGGCCAAGGGCATGAGCTTCTGCGGCCTCTCGCCCGACGGGCTCCTGCCGGAGACGATCGAATATCCGGACCATCCCTGGTTCATCGGCGTGCAGTACCACCCCGAGCTGAAATCGCGCCCCTTCGAGCCGCACCCGCTGTTCTCGAGCTTCGTCGAAGCGGCGATGGTGCAGAGCCGGCTGGTGTGAGGAGTGGGGGCTGTCGTCGGCGAGAGCGCCGGTCGCCTCCCGGAGCGATTTTGTAGGTCTTTCAGAAGCGCTGGGTCAGCGGCTCAAGCCCGAGGCTGAGCCTGCCGGCGACGATGTAGTTGTTCGGGCTCATCGCGATGTGCTTCACCGCCGCCCGCACGTCGCGAACCGCTCGTTCGAGCAGGCACGATTCCGAAATCGCGATCGCGCCGGCTTCCTCCGCCAGCATGTCGACGATCCGGACCGCTGTGTCGGCCGCATGCGCGCAAGCGGCGCGCAGCATCGCCCGCTCGTTCTGCGGATCCGTGGCCGCCTCGATGAGATCTGACATCGCCGCGACGAGGAATGCCCGACCCGAGCGGCAGAGCGCGTGGGCTCGACCGACAGCGGCCTGGACGGTCTCCTGCTCACGCATCGACGTCGATCGACCCGCGCGTGTCCTGCTGAAGGCGATGTCGCGAAACGTCGTGATCGCGCCCTGGGCAATGCCGAGCGGGACGACGGACACCGTCCATGCGAGGGACGATACCGTCGGCAGCGCATAGACGACTCCAGGCTGCGTCGGCTCGGGGCCGATGAAGACGTGGGTCGCCTCGGCGGGAACGAACGCGTCCCGTACCTCGAAATCGCAGCTTCCGGTGCCGCGAAGTCCTGAGACGTGCCAGTTGTCGTGGATGGTGACGTCCGATCGCGGGAAATAGCAGCACATCGTCGGGATATCCGCTCCATCTGAGCCCTGCCGAGAGGTCAGAGCCATGAAGTGGCTGGCATGATGGCTGCCGCTGCCAAACGGCCAGCGTCCGGTGACGCGGTAGCCGCCTTTGGTCGCCACGGCCGTCCCGATCGCCCCGGTCGAGGCAGCGACGAAGGCGCGTCGATCCGTGAAGAGCCTGCTCGCCACCGCGCTTGGCAGATAGCCGGCCGCACGGCTCATGCCGCCGCCATTGCCGACGAGCCAGCCGACACTGCCGTCGATTGCAGCGGCAGCCTCGACTACCGTCATGAAGTCCATCGGCGAAAACTCAGGACCATCGAACGCCCGCGGCAGCCAAAGCCGGAACAGTCCCGCATCCGCCAAGGCCGCGAAGACCGCCTCGGGTATTCGTCGTTGCAGGTCGAATTGTTCGCGGTGGAGAGCGATCATCGGCGCCAGCTCGGCGATCGCGCGGAGGTAGGTGTCGGCCGGTCGTGCGGCCGCAGTGATCGCGTGCATAGCGCGTGTGACCCGTCAGGTGTAGGAGCCTTTGTCCGACATGTCCACGCGGCGGGCAAATCGGAAGATTTTGCGTGAAGCTGAATTCAGTTCAGCTAGGCTGCGCCGATGCGAGCCCTTCCTCCCTTGACCGAACTGCGCGCGTTTGAGGCGGCCGCCCGCCATCTCAGTTTCAAGGCGGCTGCCGCCGAACTCGGTGTGACGCCGACCGCGATCACCCATCAGGTCAAGCTCCTGGAAATCCATTGCCGGCAGCCGTTGTTCCGACGCCGACCCCGGCCAATCTCCCTGACGCCATCGGGCGCCGCGCTGTTTCCCGTTGTTCGCGATGGTCTCAGAGCATTCGCGGCGACGATCTCGGCGATTCGCGATCCTGCGCGAGGCACGCCGCTCCGCGTGACCGCGACCAACGCCTTCGCCTCGCGCTGGCTGGTACCGCGGCTGCCGGCCTTCCGCGCCGCTTACCCGGATATCAGGCTCGACATCTCGGGTACCGACGCCATCCTCGATCTCGCCGCGGGAGAGGTCGACGTCGCGATCCGCTACGCGCGTCGCGCTCCGGACGACGGATTTTGCGTTGAGCTGACCCGGGACAGCTTCCAAGCCGTCGCGAGCCCGAAGCTGGTCGGGTCGACGCCGCTCTCGCCTTGCGATCTCATCGGCTTTCCGCTGATCGATACCTCCTGGCCGCCTGAAGATGCGGACGCTCCGACCTGGAGCCATTGGGCGCGCGTCGTGCGATCCGAGGACGGGGGCTCGCTCGATCCCTCCGGTCGCATAGCGCTTCACTTCACGGAAGAACTGCATGCGATCGAGGCCGCGATCGCTGGCCAGGGAATCATGCTCTGTAGCGACGTCATCGTTGGTCCCGAACTGCTCAGCGGAATCCTGACCCGCGTATCGACAACGACCTTGCCGGGATACGGCTTCTACATCGTCTACCGCCGTCCCAATCCGAGGCGCGACCTGATCGAGGCTTTTGCCGCCTGGGCGAAGTCGTCGCTCTGAGCGGCCCGACGCCCCGAAGCTCTGCCGGAACGCTCAAGGCCTCGCAACAGCCCGACACACTGGTGCTGAAGCGGCAGTGTCGTATAGTCATGCGACGAGCAATCCGGCGGCGCGGGGCGGCGGCATGACGATCTCGATGGCGGGGCTTCCGGCGTTCCTGCTCTATTTCGCGGTCGGCGCGGCCCTGATCGCGGCCTTCGCGGCAATCTATCTCAAAATCACCGCCCATGACGAGATCGCGCTGATCCGCGCCGGCAACCTCTCGGCCGCGGTCGCGCTCGGCGGCAACGTCATCGGCTTTTCGATCCCGTTGGAGCGTGCGATCGCCCAGGCGAGCAGCATCCCCGACTGCGTGCTCTGGGCCATTGTGGCGATGCTCATCCAGTTCGCGGCTTACGCCGTCGCGCGGCTTCTGATTCCCGATCTCTCGCGCAAGATCGAGGAGGATCGGCTGCCCTCGGCCGCCATGCTCGCCGTCATCGCCGTGATCTCCGGCACGCTGGCCGGCGCCAGCATGACGGTCTGAGGGGCCAAGGCGATGAAGCGCTCGACCCAGATCGGCCTGGCCGCAGCGGGCGTCATCCTGGTGGCGACGGTCTGGTCGCTATCGCGCGACGACGAGGACGACAGCCTGGTCTACAATACGCTGGCCGATTGCCGGGCGGGCGGGCAGTTGAGCGGCGACCAATGCGAGCAGCGCTTCAACGAGGCCTCGGCCAACCATCTCCGCGACGCGAAGAAATACGCCGACAACAACGCCTGCGAGGCCGAGTACGGCGCCGGCTCCTGCCGCAGCACCACCTGGAACAACGCGACCGTCTTCGTGCCGGCGCTCGCCGGCATCATGCTGGCGCGCAGCTTGGCTCAAGGCGGCGGCGCGGCGCAGCCGCTGTTGCCGCCGGACCGCCAGACCTGCCCGCCCGGCAGCCAACAGCCGGAATGCCAGCAGGCGCGCTCGTCGTCCTCGTCCAGCGGCGGCGGCTCGCGCGGCGGCGGGTCATGGTCGCGCGCCTATTCGACGACCTCGGGCAGCGCGCTGGTCGCCCGCAGCGGCGGCGGTTCGACCAGCGGCGTCAGCACGACGAGCGTCTCCTCGCGCGGCGGCTTCGGCTCGACCTCGCGCTCCTTTTCCTCGTCCTCCTCGTCCTGACGCGATGCGACGCGTCTCCCTTCCGCCCCGACCGGACTGGCAGGCCCAGGTCGAGCGCCTCGGCTTCGCCTTCCACACAATCGACGGCGAGACCTATTGGGACGAGAGCGCCGCTTTCGCCTTCACGCTGGAGGAGATCGAGCGCGACATCGAGGCGCCGACGGAGGCGATCGAGCAGCTCTGTTTCGCCTTCATCGACAAGGCCGTGGGCGATGACGAGGTCTATCGCAAGCTCGCCATCCCTAAGGCGCAGTGGAGCTTCATCCGCGAGTCCTGGCAGCGCGGCGACCGCAACCTCTATGGCCGGCTCGACCTGGCCTATGACGGCAAGGGTCCGGCGAAGCTGCTCGAATACAATGCGGACACGCCGACCGGCCTGTTCGAATCGGCCGTGGCGCAATGGGACTGGCTGGAACAGGGCATGGCGCGCGGCGCGCTGCCGAAGGGCGCCGACCAGTTCAACTCGCTGCACGAGCGCCTGATCGGGGCGTTTTCAGGCCTGCGCGAGCCTTCGCCCTATCGGCTGCACTTCACCTGCGTGCAGGACAGCGCCGAGGACAAGGGCACGGTCGACTACCTGCTCGATTGCGCGAAGCAGGCCGGGCTCGACGCCCGCTTCAGCTTCATCGAGGAGATCGGCCTGCTCTCGGACGGGCGCTTCTGCGACGGTTCGAGCGTGCCGATCGAGGCCCTGTTCAAGCTCTATCCTTGGGAATGGCTGTTCCGCGAGCGCTACGCCTCGGCGCTGGCCGGTTCGCGCTGCCAGTTCGTCGAGCCGCCCTGGAAGGCGCTGCTCTCCAACAAGGGCCTGCTGGCGCTGCTCTGGGAAATGGAGCCGGGGCATCCGAACCTGCTGCCGGCCTTCTTCGACGGCGATCCGCGTTGCGCCACGCTCTCGGCCCGGACGGTACGAAAGCCGCTCTATTCGCGCGAGGGCGCCAACATCACCCTGTGCGAACGCGGACAAGTGCTCGACAGCGACGACGGTCCCTATGGGGCCGAAGGCTATGTGCTGCAGGACGCGGCGACGAATCTGTTCCAGTCGGACCACGGCTTCGCCGTGCTCGGCTCGTGGCTGGTGGCGTCGCAGGCCTGCGGGCTCTGCCTCCGCGAGGACGCGACGGCGATCACCAAGAACACCTCGCGCTTCCTGCCGCATTACATCGAGCCGTGAGCGGATCGCGTCATGACCGGGCCGTGATCGGGTGGTAAAGATGCCCGGTCACTCTCACAGAGCGAGCCTGCGCCCATGCCCGAGACATCTACAGCCACCGGCCCCCGCGGCCTCGACCATCTCGTCATCGGCGTGCGCGATCTCGATGCGGCGGGAAACCTCTACGAGCGGCTCGGCTTCAAGGTCGGCGCCCGCAACCGTCATCCCTGGGGCACCGAGAACCGCATCGTCCAGTTCCCGGGAGCCTTCCTCGAACTCGTCGCGATCGGCGATGGGTCGCTGATCCCGGAGGCCGCGCCCGGCCGCTTTTCTTTCGGCGCCTTCGTCCGAGACGCCTTGGAGCGCGGCGAGGGGATGTCGATGCTGGTGCTCGAAAGCAAGGACGCCGAGGCGGACCACGCCGCCTTTGCCGCCTCGGGCATCGGCGCCTTCGAGCCGTTCTTCTTCGAGCGGCAGGCGAAGCGTCCGAGTGGGGAAGAAGTCCGCGTCGCTTTTTCGCTCGCCTTCGCAGACGACCCGGCCGCGCCCGAATGCGGCTTCTTCGTCTGCCAGCAGCACGAGCCGCAGAATTTCTGGAACCCGGCCTTCCAGCAGCATGCCAACGGCGCGACCGGCCTCGCCGCCGCGATCCTCGTCACCGACGCGCCGGAGCAGCATCGTGCTTTCCTGACGGCGTTCACCGGGGGCGCCGAGATCTTCGAGGGCAACGAGGATTTCGTGCTCGACCTGCCGCGCGGGCGCGTCGACGTGCTCGACTTCGAGGCGGCGAGCGCGATCTACGGCGTCACGCCCGATCCGACGCCGGCACGCTTCCTCGGCTTCTGCGTCGCGGTTGCCGATCTCGATGCGGTGGCGCAGCGGTTGGAGGCACAGGCTATTGCGTTCTCGCGCGGCAACGACCGCCTCGTCGTCCCGGCCGAGGCGGCGCTCGGCTGCGTGATCGCTTTCGAGCAGGCCTGAGCGGGGATCTAGGCCGCGCTCGGCTGCGGCTCGCCGCGTTCCTTCGGCAGAGAGGCGAGCAGCCCGACCAGCGCCCGGTCGTGCAGCACGACCATGCGCTCCTTGGGTTTGAGCCAGATCGTCGCGTCCTCGATCGTCTCGGCATCGACGAGCTTGGCCTGCGCCACGGCGCGGTCGGGTTCGATTTCGCCGCGCCGGCGCGAATGTGCCTCCGGCAGCATCATCTCATGGGCGTGGCGCAGATGCGGGTCGGCATGCAGCGCCCGCAAGCCGTCGGCATCATCAAAACCGGCCTCGGCAAATTCGGCCTGTAAGGCGTTGGCGCGCGTCGCGACGCCTGGCGGATCGCCTTCCTCCGGCGTCATCAGGAGCTTGTGGCGCTTCAGCCAGAGCCCGAGCGCGAGCTGTCCCGACGCCCAGGACAGCGGGATCGCCAGCACGAGGCCGACGATCGTCGGCGACATCCAGGCGAACAGAGAGGTCGCGATCATGAAGGCCGAGACGCCCGCGACGAGGCCGAGCACGGTGTGGGTGCGGTGTCGCCGGACGATGTCCTTCAGCGGGATCGAGCCGTCGTCGCGCCGCTGCGGGTTCCAGCCGGTGTCCCGCCCGAGCAGGATCTGGAAGACCGAGCCCGACTGGATCAGCATCATGATCGGCGCGAAGAAGGCGGAGAACAGCACTTCCAGCAACGCCGACAGGATCAGCCGGATGGTGCCGCCGCCGGCGCGCCGGAGCTTGCCGTTGAACAGCGTCAGCAGGAGCCCGAACAGTTTCGGCGCGAGCAGGATCGCCATGGTCAGCGCGAACAGGTTCAAGGCGCGCTCGGGATCGAAGCGCGGCCAGACCGGGAAGAGCGTGAATTCCTGGGTGAAATATTCGGGGCGCGCGTAGTTGACCTGCAGCACGATCAGAATGCCGACCACGAGCTGCATCAGCCAGAACGGCGAGGCGAGATAGCCCATGATGCCTGTGGCGAAATGCTGCCGCGTCGACCAGACGAAGCCCTTCGCGCCGATGATGCGCGAATGCTGCAGGTTGCCCTGGCACCAGCGCCGGTCGCGCACCGAGATGTCGATCAGCGAGGGCGGACTCTCCTCGTAGGAGCCCGTCAGGTCGGGCAGCATGTAGACCGACCAGCCGGCACGACGGATCAGCGCCGCCTCGACGAAATCATGGCTGAGCACATGGCCGCCGAAAGGCGGCTTGCCCTTGAGGTCGGGCAGGCCGCAATGGTCGGCGAAGGCCTGCGTCCGGATGATCGCGTTGTGGCCCCAATAATTGCCGTCGCGACCGGACCACATCGCGAGCCCGGTCGCGATCACCGGCCCGTAGACCCGCGCCGCGAATTGCTGCAGCCTTGCGAAGAAGGTGTTGCGGTTGATGATCAGCGGCAGCGACTGGATGATGCCGGCGTCCGGATCGGCCTCCATCGCGGCGGCGAGCCTGACGATGCAGGTGCCGGTCATGAGGCTGTCGGCGTCGAGCACGACCATGTGCTCGTAATGGCCGCCCCAGCGCGTCACGAAATCGGCGATGTTGCCGGCCTTGCGATGATGGTTCTTCGGCCGGTGGCGGTAATAGACTCTGGCCTCCGGCCCGAGCCGCTCGCGCAGCGCGAGGAAAGCCCGCTCCTCGGCGATCCAGACGTCGGGATTGGTCGTGTCGGAGACGATGAAATAGTCGAAATGCGAACCGAGTCCCGTCGCCTCGACCGATTCCCGGATCGCCGCCAGCGCGGCGAAGGTCCGCGCCGTCGATTCGTTGTAGATCGGCATCACCACCACGGTGCGGTGCCGCAGGCTCTCGACCTGGCCCGACAGGCCCTTGCCAAGGACGATGCCTGCGAAGCCGAGGAGCGCGCTGGTGAAGGCGAGCGCGATCCAGGAGAAATTCACTGTGAACAGCACGAGCAGCGCGTACTGCAGCGAGGTCGTGCGGCTGACCGACACGACGTTGTACATCTCCCAGGCGCCATAGGCCGTCAGCACCATGCCGCCGCCGAAGACGAAGGCGCGCTTCAGCCAGGGCGTCGTCCAGGATTGCGGACGGGCGGGCTTGCGTCGCTCAGATCCCTGCCAGGCACGGAAGCTCTGGACCGGCATCACCATGCGGTTTTCCGGCGGCGTCGCAGGCTCCGCATAGGCCGCGTAGGGGCGCGCCTCGATTTCGGCCACCGCTTCGGGGCGGGCCGCGCTCACCACGTCCATCGATCCAACCAGGTTTCCGAGATCGGCTGGTTGCCCGATTGCAGCACCAGCCTGAGCTCGCTGAGATTATCCGTGCCGGGATCGACCTCGAAGCCGACGCGCATCAGCTTGCGTTCGGGATAGGGCCAGAGCCTGACGTTCTGGATCGATCCCGGCGTCGCCGTGATGTTGGCGCGCACCGAGGCGACGACGGCCGGATCGCCCAGCCGGTCGCCGCTGAAGTCGACGATGAAACGCCGGCGGCGACCCTGCGAGCCGCGTCCCTGCCGGACGCGGCTGGCGACGGCGAGCGCCGGCCGCTCGGGCGGCTGCCAGCACCAGGCCTGGCGATAGGCCAGTGTCGTCTCGCTGTTCTGGGCCAGAACCAGGCGGGGGCGCCAATACAGGATGACGTTCTTGTTAACGTCGGTGTCGCTCGGGATTTCGATGAGCTGCACCGAGCCCTGGCCCCATTCGCCGAGCGGCTCGGTCCAGACGCTGGGCCTGAGCTCGTAGCGCTGGTCGTCGTCCTGGAAGGCGGCCGGGTCGCGCTCGCGCTCGACGAGGCCGAAGCCGCGCGGATTCTGGTCCATGAAGGACGAAACCTGCAAGGTCGCCGGATTGTTCACCGGGCGGTAGATCCATTCGCCCGCGCCGGTCAGCATCTGCGCGCCGGATACCTCGTGCACCGAGGGTCGCAGGTCGTCGAAGGTGCGCCGGCTCTGCGGGCCCGACAGGAAGGTGCCCATGGTGCAGCCGAAGCCGACATGGTCTAGCGCCTGGCGCGCGAACAGCGTCATCTCGACATCGATCAGCGTGATGTCACCCGGCCGCAGCGTCATCCGGACGGCGCCGGTCAGGCTCTCCGAATCGAGCAGGGCGTGGATCACCAGCGCGCCGGCCGCCGGGCTCGGCCGCTCGATCCAGAAGGCGCGGAAGAACGGGATCTCCTCGCCGCGCGTCTCGCCAGGCCGCAGGATCAGCGCCCGCGAGGTCGCGCCATAGTTCTGCCCGCGCGCCAGCGAGCGGAAGAACGTCGCGCCTTGAAAGATCGCGACCTCGTAGGGTCGTTCCAGGCCGGTCGCGATGCGCATGCCTGAGAACTGCAGGTCGACATTGGCGGGCGGCGGCGCGACCCGGCCGTAGTCGAATTTAGAGCGGTCGAAGCCGACCTTGCGCACCATCTCGTCCTCGACGGTGAACAGGCTGACAGGACCGGAGAAGACGTAGCCACGGTGCAGCGGCTCGATGGTGAAGCCGCGATTCTCGCCAGCCCAGATCAGACTGCCGGGTTGCGCCCTGATCCCCGAATACTGGTCGAAGGGCAGGGCGGTGTAGCCGTCCGGCAGATCGTTGGTCGTCACCGGCACGAGCGGACGGCGCGCCAGTTGCCGCGCCGTCTCCACCACGAGCGAGGGATCGAAGCGCTGCCCTTCGGCGATCACCGATTGCACCAGCGCCGACCAGGTACTCTGCGCCGCGGCAGGCTGCGCGACCAGCGCCGAACCTGCGGCGAGGCCGGTCGCCGCGCCTTCCAGAAACTGCCGTCGATTCAAGGATTTCGCCATCATATCCAACACAAGGGGGCGACGCCCACGCCCTCCCGCGCTTCTAGAGCATTTTCCCACGACATGAAAAGCGTCAGCCCGTCACGTCGTGCCGAAACGCTGTCTCGGCCGCCGTCGCGATACGGTGCGATCGCTCTCATCCCGTCGGCTTCTTGGCGCGACCCCGGGATTTTGGCAAAAGCCGGCGGGATCGGCTATCCACGGCCACCGCAACGCCACCATGCGCCGGCTCCAGACCGCAACGCGCAAGGAAACCGAGAACCATGACGGAAATGCAGTCGGGCCGCTCCTGCCTCGCGATCATCCTGGCCGCCGGCGAGGGCACGCGGATGAAATCCGCCCGGCCGAAGGTGCTGCACGAGGTCGCCGGCCGCTCGATGCTGGGGCATGTGCTGGCGGCGGTGGCGCAGGCGGGCGCGAGCCGTGTCGTCGTGGTGGTCGGGCCGGACCGGGCGGACGTCGCGGCCGAGGCCGCGACGCTCCTGCCGAGTGCCGAGATCGTGGTCCAGAGCGAGCGGCGCGGCACTGCACACGCCGTGCTGTCGGCGCGGCGGGCGCTGTCCGACGGGCATGACGACGTGCTGGTCGCCTTCGCGGACACGCCACTGGTCCAGGCCGCGACGTTCTCCTCGCTGCGCGCCGCGCTCGCGCGGGGCGCGGCCGTGGCTGCCCTCGGCTTCGAGGCGAAAGACCCGACCGGCTATGGCCGCTTCGTCATGGATGGAGACGCGCTGGAGGCGATCGTCGAGCACAAGGATGCGAGCGAGAGCCAACGCGCGATCACCCTCTGCAACGCCGGGCTGATGGCGCTCGACGGGCGTCACGTTCTGTCGGTGCTGGAGGCGATCGACAGCGACAACGCCCAGCGCGAGTTCTACCTGACCGATGCGGTCGCGGTTGCGCGCGCGAAAAAGCTGTCGGCAGCGGCGCTGACGGCGCCCGAAAGCGAGGTCCAGGGCATCAACGACCGCATCCAGCTCGCCGGTGTCGAGGCCGAATTCCAGCGCCGCAAGCGTCTCGCCGTGATGGCGGCCGGGGCCACGCTGGCCGCGCCGGAGACCGTGTTCTTCTCCTTCGACACGCAGGTCGGGCGCGACGTCCTGATCGAGCCGAACGTCGTCTTCGGCCCCGGCGTCGCCGTCGCCGACGGCGCGGTCATCCACGCCTTCTCGCATCTCGAAGGCGCCGAAGTCGGGCCCGGTGCGACGGTCGGTCCCTATGGCCGTCTGCGGCCGGGCGCGAAGCTCGGCATGGGCGCCAAGGTCGGCAACTTCGTCGAAATCAAGGCCGCCGACATCGGCGCCGGCGCGAAGGTCAGCCATCTGACCTATATCGGCGACGCCAGCATCGGCGCGGACGCCAATATCGGCGCAGGCACGATCACCTGCAACTACGACGGTTTCGCCAAAGCGAAGACGACGATCGGGGCCGGCGCCTTCGTCGGCTCGAACTCCTCGCTCGTCGCACCGGTCACGATCGGCGAGCGCGCCTATGTCGGTTCCGGCTCGGTCATCACCAAGGACGTCGCGCCGGATTCGCTCGCCGTCGCGCGCGGCCGTCAGGTCGCGAAGGAGGGTTGGGCGACGACGTTCCGCGCGGCGGCCAAGGCGCGCAAGGACGCTGCGAAAAAGCCCTGAAATCCGGCGATTCGCGCAAGCCGCCATTCATACTCGGTCATCTAGATTGATTAGGCAGCATCGCCGAACGCGGCTATGGGCTGTGCCGACATCAACGGCTGAAGAGGTTTGTCTATGTGCGGCATTGTCGGAATCCTGGGCAAGGACGCGGTGGCGACGCAGGTCGTCGAGGCGCTGCGGCGGCTCGAATACCGCGGCTATGATTCCGCCGGCGTCGCGACGCTGGAGCACGGCCTGCTGACGCGGCGTCGCGCCGAGGGCAAGCTCAGGAACCTCGAAATCCGCCTCTCCAGCGAGCCGCTCGAAGGGCTGATCGGCATCGGTCACACCCGCTGGGCCACGCATGGCAAGCCCAACGAGACCAATGCCCACCCGCATGCGACCGAAAAGCTTGCGGTCGTCCACAACGGCATCATCGAGAATTTCCGCGAGCTGCGCGCCGAGCTCGAAGCCGATGGCTACGTTTTCGCGACCGAAACCGACACCGAGATCGTCGCCTTCCTCGTCACCCGCGAACTCGATCGCGGCAAGAGCCCGGTCGAGGCGGTCGGCGCATCCCTGCCGCTGCTGCGCGGCGCCTTCGCGCTCGCTTTCCTATTCGAGGGGCAGGACGACCTGCTGATTGGCGCCCGCAAGGGCTCGCCGCTCGCGGTCGGCATCGGTGACGGCGAGATGTATCTCGGCTCGGATGCGCTGGCTCTGGCGCCCTTTACCAACCTGATCGCCTATCTCGAAGAGGGCGACTGGGTCGTGCTCAACCGCAAGGGCGCGCGCTTCTTCGACAAGGCGAACCAGCCGGTCGAGCGCCGGGCCCAGCGCGTCGCGGCGGGCGCCTTGCTGGTCGAGAAGGGCAACCACCGCCATTTCATGGCCAAGGAGATCTACGAGCAGCCGGAGGTCGTCGGCCACACGCTGACGCAATATCTCGACATGGTCGCGGGCGCGGTGACGCTGCCCTTCGCCGACAAGGTCGACTGGGCATCGCTCTCGCGCTTGACCGTCTCGGCCTGCGGCACCGCCTATTATGCTGGTCTGACCGCGAAATACTGGTTCGAGCGGCTGGCGCGGCTCCCGGTCGAGATCGACGTCGCCTCTGAGTTCCGCTACCGCGAGGCGCCGCTGGCGGAGAATGGGCTCGCCCTGTTCGTCTCCCAATCGGGTGAGACCGCCGACACGCTGGCCGGCCTGCGCTATGCGCGCCAGGAGAAGCAGACGGTCCTTTCTGTGGTCAACGTGCCGACCTCGACCATCGCGCGCGAGAGCGACGCGGTCGCCCCGACGCTGGCGGGCCCCGAGATCGGCGTCGCCTCGACCAAGGCCTTCACCTGCCAGTTGACCGCGCTCGCCTGCCTGGCGCTCGCCGCGGCGAGGGGACGCGGCACGCTGTCCGCCACTGAGGAGGCGCGCCACGTCCAGAACCTGATCGCCTTGCCCGGCCTGATGGCGCAGGCGCTGCAGCTCGAGCCGCAGATCGAGCTTCTGGCCCGCGAGCTCGCGAAGGCGAAGGACGTGCTCTATCTCGGCCGCGGCACGAGCTTCCCGCTGGCGCTCGAAGGCGCGCTGAAGTTGAAGGAAATCAGCTACATCCACGCCGAAGGCTATCCAGCGGGCGAGCTGAAGCACGGCCCGATCGCCCTGATCGACGAGGACATGCCGGTCATCGTCGTCGCGCCGCATGACGCGCTCTTCGAGAAGACGGCGTCGAACATGCAGGAGGTCGCGGCCCGCGGCGGCCGCATCATCCTGATCACCGATGCGAAAGGCGCCGCCGAATGCGGCATCGTGCCGGAAGCGACCATCGTCATGCCGGACATGGACCCCACCTTCGCGGCGATCGTCTACGCGCTGCCGATCCAGATGATCGCCTACCAGACGGCGGTTTTCATGGGCAAGGACGTCGACCAGCCGCGCAATCTCGCGAAATCCGTCACCGTCGAATAGCGGCTAGCTCCGGAAAAACCTGCAACACTCCGAAACTTGTGAGGCGGGGCACGGGCGACCTATGGATCGGGACGCGCGCCGTGCCTCGTGGCCCGTCGCGCGGATCGGCATGGAACCTGCCTCTCGACGAAAGCCTTGCCTCGGTTGCGCTACAGGTCGTCATGGAAGCTTCGGTCCCGCGGCCAGCCCGCACACCCCCCGGGCATGTCAGGCCGCTCGAACGATCCGATCTCGAACGCGTAGCGCATCTGTTCCTCGACACGTTTCGCCGGCGCGGCCAGCGCGCCGGTGATCGGGCTGCAGAAGACGTCGCCGCCTACATGGAACGGCTGTATCTTCAGGGGCCGTTCGGCGAAGACGGCATCAATGCGCTCGTCCATGTCGGTCGCGACGGCGCGATCGGCGGCTTTCTCGGCCTGCTCAAGACCCGCTACGGCCTCGACGGCGAGCCCCTGACCGCCTGCATCATCAGCACCCTGATGGCCGATGACGATGGGCGGGCGGCACCGCAACTGCTGCGCGGCCTGAATTCGGCGGGTTTCGACCTGCAACTGACCGATTCGGCCAATCGGGCCTCGCTCGCCTTCGCGCGTCCGCTGAAATACGAACTAATGCTCTTCGACAGCCTGAGATGGATCTGCGCCTTCAAGCCGACGACCATGCTCGTCGACAGGATGCGGCAGAGATGGCCGCGCCAGCCACTGCAACTGATGATGCCGCTGGCGAGCGCCACCGACGCCCTGATCGGGCGCGCCCTGAAGACGCCGGCGAAGCGGCACCGTACCACCCGGTTGCGCTCCGAGACGATCGATGCGGCAGGCTTCGCCGCGATCGCCCCGTCTTTCCTCTCCGCCTTTCGTCTACGCCCGCTCTGGCCGGCGGACGAGCTGCGCTGGCTCCTCGACCACGCCGCCGAAAAGCGCGCGGGCGGCGCCTTGTGCTTCGTGCGCGTCGTCGACCGCGAGGGAAAGCCGGTCGGCTGCTACGCCTTCCATGGCGAGGCCGGCAAGGTCGCGACGGTCCTGCACGCCTTCGCCGCCGAGCCGCATTGGCCGATGGTTCTCGACGACCTGATGAACACCGCCGAGGAGATGGGCTGCAGCGGCGTCGCCGGCCAGGCCCATCAGGCGATGATGCCGCATCTCTACCGCTATCCCGGCCTGATCTTCCAATATGCCGGCGGGACCATGGTCCGATCCGCCCGCAAGGACGTCATGGCTGCGGTCCGCGGCAACGACGTCTTCATCGGCGGGCTCGTCGGCGATCGCTGGACCCGCCTCAGCGCCGACGAATTTGGCATGCGTGACCGGCGCTCGGAGGCCGGGCAGGCAGGCGCACACTGACAAGCGCCTTGAAATAGGACGCTGCCATTGGCACGTCTGTCGCTTCCCAGTCGTATCGAGGCTGGACGCCTCCCGACCGGAACCGATGCATGACCCCAGGCTCGCCCGATCCTCGACTCATGATCCAGCCCGATCTGCTGCGGCCTTCCTTCGGCACGCGGCTCAGGCGCTATTTCTTCACCGGGCTGGTGCTGGCGGCGCCTCTCGCGATCACCGCCTCGGTGACCTGGTGGTTCGTCAATCTGATCGACGGCTGGGTCAAGCCGCTGATCCCCAACGCCTATCTGCCCGATTCCTATCTGCCGTTCCCGATCCCGGGGCTGGGCATCATCATCGGGCTGATCGGACTGACCCTGCTCGGCTTCCTGACAGCCAATCTCGTCGGCCGCACGCTGATCGACGCAGGCGAAGCGCTGCTCAACCGCATGCCAGTGGTCCGCGGCCTCTACAAGGGCGTGAAGCAGGTCTTCGAGACGATCTTCTCGCAGTCGGGCACCTCGTTCCGCAAGGTCGGCCTCGTCCAGTTCCCACAACCCGGCATGTGGTCGATCGTCTTCATCTCGCAGGAGGCCGCGCCCGAGATCGCCGGTCGGCTGCCCGATGGTGACGATCAGATCGGCGTCTTCCTGCCCTGCACGCCCAACCCGACCACCGGCTTCTTCTTCTACTTGCCGCGGAAAGACGTGGTCGAACTCGCGATCTCAGTCGAGGACGGCGCCAAGCTGATCATGTCGGCCGGGCTGATCCAGCCGGGCGACACGCCCCAGCGGTCGCTTCCGGAGGCAGGCAAGTCGCTCACCTGATCGAAGTGCTCGCCATGCTCACGATCTGAAGGCTTTGACGACGTCGAGAAACGCGCGCAGCGCCGGTGGTACGACGCGATGTCCGGGATAGTAGACCGCCACCCGTTCGGCAGCGGGCGTCCAAGCGGCCAGAATCCGGCGTAGGCGCCCCTCCGCCAGTGCGGCTTCGGCGGCCGGCCCGGCGACATAGGCGATGCCGAGCCCTTTGATGGCGGCCTCGACCATCAGTTCCTCGTCGTCCAATGTGAGCGGGCCACTGACCTCGACCGTCGCCGATTGTCCGGCCCGCTCGAACTCCCAGCGATAGAGCTTGCCGTCGGGTACGCGGTGGCCGATGCAGCGGTGGCGCTCCAGTTCGTCCGGCGTGAGCGGCTCGCCGAAGCGTTCGAGATATTTCGGCGAAGCGATGCAGACGAAGCTGATCGCGCCTGAGAACGGCACGGCGATCATATCTCTCGGGATCGAGTCGACGAGGCGTATGCCGGCATCGAAGCCCGACGCGACGATGTCGATGAGCTTGCCCTCGACGACGAGGTCGACGACCACATCGGGAAAACGCTCCGCCATCGTCGGCAGGATGTCACGGAGGAGGAGGGCGGCCGCCAGCCGGGGCGCATTGATCCGGACTGTCCCGGCCACGCTGCCGCGGAACGTCGCGATGCTGCCCAGCGCTTCATCCAATGTCGCAAGCGCAGGCTGAAGACGGCCGAGCAGCGCGAAGCCGGCTTCCGTCGGCGAGACGCTGCGTGTCGTGCGGTTGAGCAGGCGCACGCCCATTCGCTCCTCGAGAGCGCGCATCGCATGGCTCAAAGTCGAGGGTGCCGCGCCGAGTTCGTCAGCCGCGCGCCGGAAGCTGCGGCGATTGGCGACGGTCACGAAGGCGGTGAGGTCGTGGAGCGACGGTCGAGACATTGCTGGCAATTTTGCATCAGCTTGTCCCGATTTCAACCGCTAATCCGAACGATGGTCGACCATTATCTCGTGACGGCAAGCGAAGTGAAGCGGATCGTCCGCCTGCATTCGCCATCTTGAACGGAGCCGACATGACCAAACGCGACGCGATTTTCCCTGCCGGTCGGCATGCACTCTATGATGCTCATCGCTATTCGGCCGCCATCCGCTCCGACGATCTTCTCTTCGTCTCCGGACAGGTCGGCAGCCGCGAAGACGGCTCGCCCGAGCTGGTTTTCGAGGACCAGGTTCGGCTGGCTTTCGCCAATCTGAACGCGGTGCTGGCAGCGGCAGGCGCAAGTTTCGACAATGTGATCGATGTCACCACTTTCCACACCGATCCGCAGACGCAGTTCGAGAGGATAATGGCCATTCGGACCGAGGAGATCGGCGATGCACCCTATCCGAACTGGACCGCGGTCGGCGTGACCTGGCTGGCCGGGTTCGACTTCGAGATCAAGGTGATCGCCCGCATTCCTGCGACGGCTGCGGGCACCATTGGCTCGCAGCGCTGAGCGTTGCCTCAGCCCGCCCTGAGCAGCCTGATCGCGACGTCGCGCTCGAACAGATAGAGCAGCGTCCTGACCGCCTGGCCGCGCGGGCTCTCCAGTTGCGGGTCGCGCTCGATCAGCAGGCGGGCGTCGTCGCGCGCCGCCGCCAGCAGATCGCCGTCGGTTTCCGGCCGCGCGATGCGCCAGTCGGGCGAACCGGACTGCTTCGTGCCGAGCACCTCGCCCTCGCCGCGAAGGCGCAGATCCTCCTCGGCGATGCGGAAGCCGTCCTCGGTCTCGCGCATGATGGTCAGCCGCGCTTCCGCAATCGGGCCGAGCGGGCCCTTGTAGAGCAGCAGGCAGGTCGAGGCCGCCGAGCCGCGCCCGATCCGCCCACGCAACTGGTGGAGCTGGGCGAGCCCGAAGCGCTCGGCGTGCTCGATCACCATGACGCTGGCATTGGGCACGTCGACGCCGACCTCGATCACCGTGGTCGAGACCAAGATGCGCGTCTGGCCGCCGAGGAAAGCCGCCATCGCGGCATCCTTGTCGCGGCCGGGCATCTGGCCGTGCAGCAGGCCGACCTGCGGCCCGAACTCCTGCCGGAGCGTCTCGAAGCGCTCCTGCGCGGCGGCGACGTCGAGCGTGTCGGATTCCTGAACCAGCGGGCAGACCCAGTAGATCTGCGCGCCGGCCTCGACCGCGCGTCCGACAGCGCCCACGACCTCGTCGAGCCGCTCCGACGAGATCGCCTTGGTCGCGATCGGCTTGCGGCCCGCCGGTTTCTCGGCCAGCACCGAGATGTCCATGTCGCCGAACCAGGTCAGCGAAAGCGTGCGCGGGATCGGCGTCGCGGTCATGACCAACACATCGACGGCCTCGCCCTTTGAGCCGAGCAGCAGCCGTTGATGCACGCCGAAGCGGTGCTGCTCGTCGACGACCGCGAGCGCGAGGTCGCGGAAGACGACGCCCTCCTGGAACAGCGCATGCGTGCCAACGGCGATCGCGATCTCGCCGCTCGCCAGCCCTTCGAGCACGCGGGCGCGGCCCGGCCCCTTCTCGCGGCCGGTGAGCAGAGCGAGCTTCAGCCCGGCGGCCTCGGCCAGCGGAGCCAGCCGCTCGGCGTGCTGGCGTGCCAGGATCTCGGTCGGCGCCATCAGCACCGATTGCCGCCCGGCTTCGGCGGCGGCGGCCATCGCCATCAGCGCGACGACCGTCTTGCCGGAGCCGACATCGCCCTGGAGCAGCCGCAGCATGCGTTCGGGCCTGGCCATGTCGGCATGGATGTCGGTCAGCGCCTGGGTCTGGCCGTCGGTGAGCGAGAAGGGCAGGGCGGCGGCGATCGCCTTGCGGAGCGCGCCATCGCCCTTGGTCGCGCGGCCGGCGATCTTCTTCTGCTGCCGGCGAACCAGCGCGAGCGCGATCTGGCTCGCTAGCAATTCGTCATAGGCGATGCGGCGGCGCGCGATCGTGTCACCCTCGACCGCCCTGAGATCGGGCGGGTGATGCAGCGCCTGCAGCGCCGGCAGAAACGAAGGAAAGCTACTCTTCGCCGCGAAACCTGCATCCTGCCATTCGGGCAGGTCCGGGCACTTCTCGGCGGCCGCTGCAGCGATCCGGGTCATGAGGCGCGGCCCGACGCCTTCGGTCATGCCATAGACCGGCTCGATCGACGGCATGGTCGCCGCGAGCTTGGGATCGAGGATGCGGTCGGGATGGACCATCTGGCGCATCCCGTCCCAGAGTTCGAGCTTGCCTGAAATGATCCTGTAGGCTCCGATGGGCATGGTCTGGAGCAGATGGCGGACATCGGCATGGAAGAAGACCAGCGTGACGTCGCCGGTCTCGTCCTCGACCAGGATGCGATAGGGCGCCTTCGCCTTGGTCGGCGGGGCCGGCCGGTGCTCGGTGACGCGGGCCGCAAAAGTCGCGATGTCGCCGATCGGCGCTTCACTGATCGAGGGGCTCGGCCGCCGGTCGATCGCGCCCGTCGGCAGATGGAAGAGCAGGTCGAGGACGCGCGCCGGCCTGGTCTCTTCGCCGAGCAGCTTGTCGAGCGCCTTGGCCGTCTTGGGGCCGACGCCTGACAGCGTCGTCACCGGCGCGAACAATGGGTCGAGGATGGATGGGCGCAAAGCGACTCTCGCGGCATGTCAGCAGTGCAGTGATCGCGGTTGCCGGGCCGCTGACTTCGCTGCGTTGCAAGGCTATATAGCCCGCGACGGCAGGCTCCGCGACGGGGCCGGCCCCGTTCCCTTTGGCGTTTCCCGAGGTTTTCCATGTCCGGCTCGACCCGCTCCAGCGCCGATCTCGACCCGCGCCGCCGCAAGATCCTGTTCCGCGCCTGGCATCGCGGCATGCGCGAGACCGACCTGATCATGGGCCGTTTCGCCGACGCCGAGATCGGCAATCTCAGCGAGGCCGAACTCGACGAATTCGAGCGCCTGATCGAGGTACTGGACCGCGACCTGATCTCCTGGATCACGGGCGAGGCTGAGGTGCCGGAGAACTACGACAGCGACGTGTTCCGCCGGCTGAAGGCGTTCCACCATCACGGCAAGCCGATTCATGTCTGAGACAGCGCGGCGCGCGCCGGCGGCGCCGTCATGGTCGGGCTTGACCCGACCGTCTCCGAAACCAGTGACCTCTCGTCCCGGAATTCTCGGGACAAGCCCGAGAATGACGCCTCCCAGATGAGCATCCCGCCTCCCGCCCAGATCGCGAAACTCCAGAGCGACCGCGTCCTCGACGCGCTCGCTCGGGGCGACAAGCCGACGCTCGCCAGTGTCCCTGACGGCTTCGATGCCGTCGTGCTTGCCGACCTGACCCGTGCCCGGGCGAAGAAGGCCGAAGGCGCGGCCATGCTCGTCTTCATCGCGCGCGACGGCCAGCGCCTGCAGGTGCTGGAGAACGCGCTGCAATTCGTCGCGCCCGATCTCGAGGTGATGTCGTTCCCGGCCTGGGACTGCCAGCCCTATGACCGGGTCTCGCCGGCGCCCTCGATCGTCGCGCATCGGATGACGACGCTGTCGCGGCTCGCCCGGACCAAATCCGGCGACAAGCCGCGCCTGCTGCTGACCACCGTCAACGCCGCGCTCCAGCGCGTGCCAAGCTTCTCCAAGGTCGCCTCCGAAAGCTTCTCGGCAGCGCCGGGCAACATGGTCGACACCGAGGAGCTGGCGCGCTGGCTCGACATCAACGGTTATCTGCGCACCTCGACCGTGCGCGAGACCGGCGAGTTCGCGGTGCGCGGCGGCATCGTCGATCTCTATCCGCCGGGCATGCCGGCGCCGATCCGGCTCGACTTCTTCGGTGATACGCTGGAGTCGATCCGCACCTTCGATCCGGAGACGCAGCGCACCACGGGGCAGATGCGCGGGCTCGACCTCGTGCCGATGTCCGAGGCGCAGATGACGAGCGAGAGCATCAGGCGCTTTCGCCAGAGCTACATCGCGACCTTCGGCACGCCCGGCCGCGACGACACGCTCTACGAGGCAGTCAGCGAGGGCAGGCGTCCGGCCGGGCTCGAACACTGGCTGCCGCTGCTGGCCGACAGGCTCGACACGCTCTTCACCTATCTGCCCGACGTGCCGCTGGTGCTCGACCACCAGGCCGAGGACGCGGTCGGCGAACGGATCAGCCTGATCAAGGACTATCACGACGCCCGCAAGGCCGCGATGGACCAGCCGAGCGCGGGCGGCATTCCCTACAAGCCGCTGAAGCCCGATGCGCTCTATCTGTCGCCCGGCGACTGGCGCGGCATCGTCGATGCCGCCGGCGTCGCCTCGCTGACGCCGTTCCAGCTCCCCGACAGCGACGGCAAGCTGATCGTCGATCTCGGCGCGCGCCAGGGCAAGGGGTTCGCGGCCGAGCGTGCCGACAATGCCGGCGGCGTCTTCGATGCGGCGGTCGCGCATGTCAGGGCGCTGGAGAAGGACGGCAAGCGCGTCATCCTGGCCGCCTGGTCGGAGGGCTCGCGCGAGCGCCTGGCGCATGTGCTGGCCGATCACGGCCTGAAGACCGTCCAGACGACCGGCTCGCTCCGCGCCGCCTTCGACCTCAAGCCCGGCACGGTCGCGCTGGCAGTGTGGGGCTTCGAGACGGGCTTCGAGGCCGGCAAGCTCGCGGTCATCGGCGAACAGGACATCCTCGGCGACCGGCTGGTGCGGCCGCGCAAGAAGACGCGCCGGCCGCAGGATTTCATCAACGAGCTCTCCTCGCTCAGCCCCGGCGATCTCGTCGTCCATGTCGACCACGGCATCGGCCGCTTCATCGGGCTGAAATCGATCACGGCGGCCGGCGCGCCGCACGACTGCCTGGAGATCCACTACGCCTCGGAGGCGAAACTCTTCCTGCCGGTCGAGAACATCGAGCTGCTCTCGCGCTACGGTTCGGAGGACACCGACGTGCCGCTCGACCGGCTCGGCGGCGGCGGCTGGCAGGCGCGCAAGGCCAAGCTGAAGCAGCGCATCCGCGAGATGGCCGGCAAGCTGATCGCCATCGCGGCGGCCCGGGCGCTCAAGGAGGCGCCGCGCCTGATCCCGCAGGCCGGGCTCTACGACGAGTTCTGCGCCCGCTTCCCCTATGAGGAGACCGAGGACCAGCAGGCGACGATCGACGCCGTGCTCGACGACATGGCGGCGGGCCGGCCGATGGACCGTCTGGTCTGCGGCGATGTCGGCTTCGGCAAGACCGAGGTCGCATTGCGCGCCGCCTTCACTTGTGCGCTGAACGGCAAGCAGGTCGCGGTCGTCGTGCCGACGACGCTGCTGGCGCGCCAGCACTACCGCAATTTCGCCGAGCGCTTTTCGGGGCTTCCCGTCCATGTCGGCCAGGCCTCGCGCTTCGTCGGCGCGCAGGACCTGAAGGCGGTGAAGGACGGCGTGAAGGACGGCACGATGGACATCGTCGTCGGGACCCACGCGCTGCTCGGCAAGGCGATCGAGTTCAAGGATCTCGGCCTCGTCATCGTCGACGAGGAGCAGCATTTCGGCGTCGGCCACAAGGAGCGGCTGAAGGAGTTCCGCGCCGAGGTCCACATGCTGACGCTGACAGCGACGCCGATCCCGCGCACGTTACAGCTCGCCATGACCGGCGTGCGCGAGCTCTCGACCATCGCGACGCCGCCGGTCGACCGGCTGGCGGTGCGCACCTTCGTCACGCCCTTCGACCCGCTGATCGTGCGCGAGGCGCTGCTGCGCGAACGCTACAGGGGCGGGCGCTCCTTCTACGTCGTGCCGCGCATCGAGGACATCTCGGATGTGAAGGACTTCCTCGACAAGCAGGTGCCCGAGACCAAGGTCGGCATCGCCCATGGCCAGATGGCGGCGGGCCAGCTCGAGGACGTGATGACGGCGTTCTACGAGGGCCAGTACGACGTGCTGCTCTCGACCACGATCGTCGAATCGGGGCTCGACATCCCCAACGCCAACACGCTGATCGTCCACCGCGCCGACATGTTCGGGCTGGCGCAGCTCTACCAACTCCGCGGCCGCGTCGGCCGCTCGAAGATCCGGGCCTACGCGCTCTTCACCATGCCGGCAAACCGCAAGCTGACCGAGCAGGCCGAGCGCCGGCTCAAGGTGCTGCAATCGCTCGACACGCTCGGCGCCGGTTTCCAGCTCGCCAGCCACGACCTCGATATCCGCGGCGCCGGCAACCTGCTCGGCGATGAGCAGTCCGGCCATATCAAGGAGGTCGGCTACGAGCTCTACCAGCAGATGCTGGAGGAGGCGGTCGCCGCGCTGAGATCGGGTGTCGATTTTGAGAGTACGACGCAATGGTCGCCGGCGATCCAGATCGGTGCGCCGGTGATGATCCCGGAGCATTACGTCACCGACCTGACGCTCAGGCTCACCCTCTACAAGCGCCTCTCGACCATGGACGACGACGGCGACATCCAGTCCTTCGGCGCCGAGCTCGTCGACCGCTTCGGGCCGCTGCCGGAAGAGGTCCAGCAGCTCCTGGAGATCGTCGCGATCAAGGCGCTGTGCAAGCGCGCCAATGTCGAGAAGGTCGAGGCCGGCCCCAAGGGCATCATCGTCTCCTTCCGCGACAACGAGTTCGCCAATCCGGAAGGGCTGGTCTCCTATGTCGCCAAGATCGGCACGCTGGCCAAGGTCCGCCCCGACATGCGCGTCGTCTTCATCGACGATTTCGAGACGGCCGAGCAGCGGCTCAAAGGCACGCGCCGGCTGCTGACCGACCTGACGCGAATCGCGGAACGGAAGAACGCGGCTTGAGGATGGAGCCGGAGCGTGGTGAGCGGGGAGGGGATCGAACCCTCGACCACATTATCTTTCGTACCTAGCGCCGCAATCGGCAGCGCTGGGTAAGACAAACTGCCCCCTTTGAATTGGTCGCAGCGTATGCAGCCCACGTACCGTGATCGACTCGACTCTGCCGACGTAGAGTTTCAGGATCGCATTTGCGGCCAGAGCAACGGTTGGTTGTGCGGAGGGCGCTTGTGATCGGCATTTCGGTTTCCGACATTCTCAAGCTCCTTGATCAGATCCCGATCTGGAAAACAGTGTCTCAGCTCCCGAAACGGGTCTCCGCACTCGAGGAGCGTATCGCTGTGCTGGAAGCCAAGCTCGCATCACGTGCCGTCGTTCCTGGGCAATCCTGCGCGGCATGCGGCGAACCGGCGCTGAGGCGAACGAAACGGGTTCCGACAACGGGCGTCTTTGCAGGAATGGGCGTAATGGACGAAGAGTGGACATGTTCCGCATGCGGAGATGTCGAAGTTAGGCCTATGCAGAAGTAGCGACCTTCCACATACTCCGCCAAAATTTGAAGGTGCGAATTGAGTGACCCAGTAACCGGCGAAAGCAAGATCGACGAATATTGGCTCCGCTTTCAATCAGAGGTGCGCGACGCGGCCGAAATATTTGAGAAGCGAGCTATCGAATATCATAAGGCCGGCGTCGAATTCTCAAAGATCTTGGTAACGAACTTGTTCGTGCTGAACGCGGGTGGGTTGATCGCGCTGCCCGCTCTCTCGACGTTTCTAGGCGTTGCTGCCCTGCCGGGGCCGACGCGGAGTTGGGTGCTCTGGCTTTCCGCGGCCGGCTTTGGGGCGGGTTTGCTAATGGCAGCGCTCTGCGCGCTCGTCACCTATTTGAACTACCATGCCTTCGTCGATTGCGCTGTGGCCGAGAGAGACCTCGCGATGTTCAATGTGGCAACGGCGTTCGGGAAGAACGGTCCAATCCAAGCCGAAATCCAGCGAGCCAAGGAGCCCTATATTGCCGACGTCCAGCAGCTGACCAACAAGATCAATCTGACGTTCCGCCTTGGCCATGTTTTTGGCTGGCTCTCAATCTTGTCCTTTATCGGAGCTGGCGTTTGGCTAGGCACCCAGTTGCGCTGATCAGCAAACACCATGACAGGGCAAAGCCTCGTGGAAAGGTGGGGCCTTTGCTACTTGGCCTATCTGTTCCCGTTGATCTTGGCGTCCACGAAGCGCGCGGTTCCGACCATGAAGATCGCAGCCAATCTGATTTCTGCAGTGGAACGTCTGCTGCGATCCACCAATCCGCGAGATGGTGCCCGGACCGTTAACTCTAACTCTGAGCCGCGCCGCTAAAAAGTCCGATAAACATCTCAAGATATTGATTTAACCGGGATTATTTGGTGAGCGGGGAGGGGATCGAACCCTCGACCACATGATTAAAAGTCACGTGCTCTACCACTGAGCTACCCGCCCTCACGCAGCGCTGCATAGGCAGCCCCTGCGCCGGGGTCAACATTGTTCGCGCGGCGGCTTCTGTGGCAGAAGCGCGCCCGGAGCCGAAAGCATGAGCCTGTCACACGCCCGCCATCCAGCCGGCCGCACCCGGCGACGCCGTCGATGAGCCGGCCGGCCGCGCCTGCGTCGGCCGCGCGCTGGCGGCATTGGAGCCGGGTCGCGGCGACGGCGGCGCTCGCGCTGGCCGGCCTCCTCGGCGGCTTCGTCGTCGCGCTCGATCCCTTCGGGCTGCGCGTCGGTGCCGGCCAGCCGGCGCGGCCGCTGATGGATATCAACCAGCGCTACATGTACCCGCAACTGGTCCGCTCGGGCGCCTTCGATTCGGCCGTGCTCGGCACGTCGACGATGCGCCTGCTCGACCCTGCGATCCTGTCGCGCGGCATCGGCGGGCGCTTCGTCAACCTCGCGATGAACGCCGCCACGCCCTGGGAGCAGACCCAGATCGCCCATCTCTTCGCGCAGAACCCCAATCCGCCGGCGAGCCTGATCTGGGGGCTCGACCTGACCTGGTGCGAGGGCGACGCCACGAGCCCGCAGAAGCGGCTGACACCGCGGCCGTTCCCGCCCTGGCTCTATGACGGCCCGAGCTGGCTCGACGCTGGGCGCCAGCTCAACCTGATGACGCTGGAGATCGCGGCGCGGCTGTTCGGGCACCGGCTCGGTTTGTTGCCGGCGCGCATCCGCGGCGATGGCTACGAGGTCTTCACCCCGCCCGAGGCGAGCTACGATCTGGCACGGGCGCGGCTCCATCTTTATCCCGCCTCGGCCGGCGTCGCGCCCGATCTGACGCCGATCCAGCCGCCGGCCGCGGTCCCAGTGGATGAGCGCGCGAGCTGGCGCTTTCCGGCGCTGGCCTGGCTCGACCAGGCGCTGGCGCGCTTTCCGAAAGCGACGCAGAGAATCCTCGTCCTCCCGCCGACGCATGTCGCGGGACTGCCGCGTCCGGGCTCGGTCGATGCGCAGCGCTACGACGCCTGCAAGGCCGCGTTGCAGGAGCTGGCGGTGCGGCAGAACGCGGCGCTAGTCGACTATTCGCACCGTTCCAGGGTCACGGATACGGACGCGAACTATTGGGACCCGCTGCATTTCCGCCTGCCGATCGCGCGGCGCGTCGAAGCCGAACTGGCTGCTGTCGCGCGCGGCGCGGCGCTGGCCGCCGACGGTGTCGCGGTGGTGCGGCGGCCGCGTTAACGGCTCGGAAACCAAGGCGCATTAGCGTCCGCTCATGGTCATCCGTCGCGGCGTCAGATCGTTCTTCGTCACGCTTGCGCTCTACCTCGTATCGGGCGTGGCGGTGAGCTACTTCCTGTTCCACGCCCAGCACGGCGCGCGCGGCCTCGACGCCCGCGACACGCTCAAGCAGGCGTTGCGCGTCGCGGATGGCGAACTCGCGGCCCTTGTCGCCGAGCGCAAGGATTGGGAGCAGCGGCTTTCGCTGGTGCGGGACGAGTCAGTCGATCGCGACCTGCTCGACGAGAGCGCGCGGGCGACGCTCGGCCGCGTCAACAAGAACGACATCATCCTGATGGGTCGCTGACGCCGCGCCTGGCGACGGGTCGGGCGTACCTCTGCGATGGCTCTCGGAAGCCGTCGAGGAGCCGGCGAATAGTCCCGGATACGCCGATTAACTGAAATCAAGTTATTTCAAGCAAGCCCTTTGATATCAATGACTTGACATATGCTGCATTGCGAGATGGCTCCCTCGCCAAGGGTTTTGCGATCCTCTACAACCAAAGGCGAAGTTCTTTGGAGGATCGCCGATGGCCGTTGCCGCGCGCAAGACGAAAGCTCCCGCCACCGCCAAGGACGCGCCCAAGGCGGCCGGCAAGCCGCCGGCCAAGTCCGCGGCGGCGAAGGCCGAGAAGGGAGCGGCCAAGGCGCTGAGCAACATGCCGAGCTTCACCAAGGACGAGGAGCTCCACGCCTATCGCGAGATGCTGCTGATCCGCCGTTTCGAGGAGAAGGCCGGCCAGATGTACGGCATGGGCCTGATCGGCGGCTTCTGCCACCTCTATATCGGCCAGGAAGCGGTCGTCATCGGCATGCAGATGGCCTCCAAGGATGGCGATCAGGTCATCACCGGCTATCGCGACCATGGCCACATGCTGGCCTGCGGCATGGAATCGCGCGGCGTGATGGCCGAGCTGACAGGTCGGCGCGGCGGTTATTCGCACGGCAAGGGCGGCTCGATGCACATGTTCAGCCGCGAGAAGAATTTTTATGGCGGTCACGGCATCGTCGGCGCCCAGGTCTCTCTGGGTGCGGGCCTCGGCTTCGCCAACTGGTACCGCGAGGACGGCCGCGTCTCGATGGCCTATTTCGGCGACGGCGCGGCCAATCAGGGCCAGGTCTATGAGAGCTTCAACATGGCCCAGCTCTGGAAGCTGCCGGTCGTGTTCGTGATCGAGAACAACCGCTACGCCATGGGCACCTCGGTCAGCCGCGCCTCGGCCCAGACCGATTTCTCCCGCCGCGGCGTCTCCTTCGGCATCCCGGGCGAGCAGGTCGACGGCATGGACGTCCGCGCCGTGCGCGAGGCCGCGATGCGCGCGATCGAGCACGCCCGCACCGGCAAGGGCCCCTACATCCTGGAGATGCAGACCTATCGCTATCGCGGCCACTCGATGTCCGACCCGGCGAAGTACCGCTCCAAGGACGAGGTCCAGCGCATGCGCGAGGAGCATGATCCGATTGAGCAGGTGAGGGGGCGTCTCACCCGCGACTTCAAGGTCGGCGAGGACGAGTTGAAGAGCATCGACGCCAAGGTGCGCGAGATCGTCAACGACGCGGCCGAATTCGCCACGCATGATCCCGAGCCCGACGTCTCCGAGCTTTACACCGACATCTTGCTGGAGCCGGCGAAGGCCTGAGGCTTTCGGACCCGTCGCCTCCAACCTTTCCAGCGCTTTTCAGATCCGGGTGCGTCCATGCCGATCGACATTCTCATGCCTGCCCTTTCGCCCACCATGGAGCAGGGCAAGCTCGCCAAATGGCTGAAAGCCGAGGGCGACAAGATCAAGGCCGGCGACATCATCGCCGAGATCGAAACCGACAAGGCGACGATGGAGGTCGAGGCCGTCGATGAGGGCGTGCTGGCGAAGATCCTGATCGCCGACGGCACCGAGAACGTCGCGGTCAACACCAGGATCGGCGTGATCGCGGGCGAGGGCGAGGATGCGAAGGCGGCCGCCTCCGCCGGATCTGCGGAGAGCAGGCCGGCCGAGAAGGCGCCCGAGGCAGCGCCGGCGGCGGACGCTCCCGCGATCGCTGCGCCGGCGACCGTGCCGGCCCAGGCGAAATCCTACGACGCTTCGTCGGAGTTCCCGGCCGGCGCCGAAGTCGTCTCGATGACCGTGCGCGAGGCGCTGCGCGACGCCATGGCCGAAGAGATGCGCCGCGACGGCGACGTCTTCGTCATGGGCGAGGAGGTCGCGGAGTATCAGGGCGCCTACAAGGTCACGCAGGGGCTGCTGCAGGAATTCGGGCCCAAGCGCGTCATCGACACGCCGATCACCGAGCACGGCTTCGCCGGCATCGGCGTCGGCGCGGCGCTGACCGGCCTCAAACCCGTCGTCGAGTTCATGACCTTCAACTTCGCCATGCAGGCGATCGACCACATCATCAACTCGGCCGCCAAGACGCTCTATATGTCCGGCGGTCAGATGGGCTGCCCGATCGTCTTCCGCGGCCCCAACGGCGCGGCCGCCCGCGTCGGCGCGCAGCACAGCCACGACTACGCCGCCTGGTATTCCAACGTGCCCGGCCTGAAGGTCGTGATGCCCTACAGCGCCTCGGATGCGAAAGGCCTGCTCAAGAGCGCGATCCGCGACCCGAACCCGATCATCTTCCTCGAGAACGAGATCCTCTACGGTCGCCAGTTCGAAGTGCCCAAGGGCGACGATTTCCTCATTCCCATCGGCAAAGCCAAGGTCGTGCGGCCGGGCACGGACGTCACCATCGTCTCCTTCAGCATCGGCATGACCTATGCGCTGGCCGCAGCCGAAGCGTTGGCCAAAGAGGGCATCGAGGCCGAGGTCATCGACCTCAGGACGATCCGACCGATGGACATCGAGACGGTGATCGCCTCGGTCCAGAAGACCCATCGCTGCGTCGCGGTCGAGGAAGGCTTCCCGCAGTCCGGTGTCACCGCCGAGATCGGCATGAAGATCATGGAGGCGGCGTTCGACTATCTCGACGCGCCGGTCGCCCGCGTCACCGGCAAGGACGTGCCGATGCCCTATGCGGCGAACCTCGAGAAGCTCGCGCTGCCGAATGTCGGCGAGGTCGTCGCGGCGGCAAAAGCCGTCTGCTATCGCTGAGAAGGGGCTTCACCGATGCCGACCAACATCCTGATGCCCGCGCTCTCTCCGACGATGGAGAAGGGCAATCTCGCCAAATGGCTGAAGAAGGAAGGCGATACGATCAAGTCCGGCGACATCATCGCCGAGATCGAGACCGACAAGGCGACGATGGAGGTCGAGGCCGTCGACGAGGGTGTGCTGGCGAAAATCCTGGTGCCGGACGGTACGGCCGATGTCGCCGTCAACGAGATCATCGGCGTGATCGCGGGCGAGGGCGAGGATGTGAAAGCCGCCGCTGCGCCCGCCAAGGCCGACGCACCCAAGGCCGAACCGGTCAAGGCCGATTCGGCAAAATCCGAGGCGAAGCCGGCCGAGACGACACAGCCGGCCATGACTGCTGCAGCCGGGATGAACACCGGCGGCGAGCACCGTCCGGCAGGCGATCGCGCCTTCGCCTCGCCATTGGCGCGCCGCCTCGCCAAGGAAGCGGGGCTAGATCTGTCGAAGATCAGCGGCTCCGGCCCGCATGGCCGCATCGTCGAGAAGGACATTGCGACGGCGAAGGCCGGAGGCGGCGCCAAGACCGCGCCCTCGACCGCCGCGCCGGCCGCTCCTGCGGCTGCGAAGCCCGCCGCGCCGCTGGCAGCCGGCATGTCGGACGACAGCGTCAAAAAGCTGTTCGCCCCGGATTCCTATGAGGAGGTTCCGCACGATGGCATGCGCAAGACGATTGCGCGCCGCCTGCTCGAATCCAAGCAGACGATCCCGCATTTCTACCTGACGATCGACTGCGAGCTCGACGCGCTGCTGAAGCTGCGGGCCGAGCTCAACGGCGCCGCGCCCGAGAAGGACGGCAAGCCGGCTTACAAGCTCTCGGTCAACGACATGGTGATCAAGGCGCTCGCCTTGGCACTGCGTGCGGTGCCGGAGGCGAATGTGAGCTGGACCGACAACGCCATGCTCAAGCATAAGCATGCCGATGTCGGCGTCGCCGTCTCGATACCGGGCGGCCTGATCACGCCGGTGATCAAGGACGCCTGCCACAAGACGCTGAGCCAGATCTCCAACGAGATGAAGGACCTCGCCGCCCGCGCCAAGAACCGCAAGCTCAAGCCCGAGGAGTATCAGGGCGGAACGACCGCGGTCTCCAATCTCGGCATGTTCGGCGTCAAGGACTTCGCGGCGATCGTGAACCCGCCCCATGCCACGATCCTGGCGGTCGGCGCTGGCGAGCAGCGCGCCGTCGTCCGCAAGGGCGAGCTCGCGGTGGCGACCGTGATGTCGGTGACGCTCTCGACCGACCATCGCGCCGTCGACGGTGCGCTCGGGGCCGAGCTGATGCAGGCGTTCAAGGGCTATATCGAGAAGCCTATGGCGATGCTGGTGTGAAGCGCAGCGCTCGCGATTGCGAAAGCGAAGCGTCATGTCCAGCGCGCAAAAGCGATGGAGCGACGGGAACGGCCTGGCGATCGTTTCCGTCGTGATCGCGATTATGTCGCTCGGGGCGTCCGCGCTACAGAACTTCAACTATGCGCGCAGCATCGACAGCATCCAGCGCAACGTCTTGCGGGCAGAAAGCCTGCGGACCTGCAAGGAGTTGATCGAAATCTTCTTCCGCTTTCGCCTGAAGGCCGAGATGGTGAACATGGCCCGTACATCCAGCCCGGACTCGATCGAGGCGAAGGCGCTGGCCTATCGCTTCGGCGCGCTCGGCACATTCATGGCGAATTTCCAGGAAGAGGCTCTGCGCTCGCGCTACGCCGCGCTGGCCTGGCAGCTCAACCGCATCGCCGACGAGGCTGCGAGCTTGCCCAAGGTCGATTTTGTGAAGCTCTTCGACGAAGCCGACAGGCAGTTCGCCGCGATCAACGACGATTGCGTGCGCGCCGCCCAAGGCCAGTTGCTTTGACCTGCACCATGGACCGCCTGCATGCCTGATTCCGACACCACTTCCACGTCCTTCGCGAACAAAGCGTCCGCGGTTCTGCCGGCACGGGCATCGATCATCGCACAGCCCTTGCAGTCGGTCGCGGCCATCGCGCTCTGCGTCGCACTGGCCGGGTGCGTCTCCAACACCCGGCCGGAGCCGCCTGCGGCTCGCACGCCCGATGATCCGGCTGTTCGCGCTGCCGGCTTGCAGATCGCGGGTCGAACCTTCTTTGCCGGCAGCGAGGGCTCGCTGAGAGGCAGCATCTACTTCGGACCGAATCGCGAGGCGATCCAGGTTGCGCCGGAGCGTGGCGTCCAACGCCTGCGCTGGGGCATTCTCAAACAGGCCGAGGGGCTGAAGGGGCCGGCGGTCTGCCTGTTCGGCGGCTATCGCGACATCTCGCCGGCCGGCAGTGCCGTCGCCGTAGAACAGAACGGACGAACGGCGATCTGCACACCGGTCTCGACCTTCGTCCGCATCCGCAGCAGCCAGGGCAATCCGCTCGGACTGGGTACGATCATCCAATGACGGCGGTGTCCGACCATTCGAGCCTTGCAGGCCTCTCTCGCTGGAGCCTCGCCACAACTCTGGGGCTAGGCCTTTCGGCATGCGTTGATACAAGGCCGCAATTGCCTCCAGAGGCGCGCGACCATCCGCCGGTCGTGGCCTTCAGCCCTGCGGTCTCCCAGCAGTTCCGCCGCCCGCTCGGCCCGATGTTCGGAGCTCGCTTCGCGATGACACAGACCGAATACGAGGCTCGCAACACGATCGCGGGCTCAGCCGCTCCGAAGGCGTCGGCCGATCCCGAGGTGATCGCGACGTTCCTCGGCGATCGGACGGTCATGACGTATAATCCGCAGCACGGAACACAGGTCGAGTATATCGCCAAGGGCGGCGAGACATTCCTTTGGTATCCGGGCAACGACGCGATTCTGCCGGGCGCCTTGACGGTGTTGTGGGAGAACGCCTCGGCCGAGATCGACGATCCACGGGATGGGCGTTACCGCGGCCAGGTCAAGCTGAGCTATGTCTGTTTCCGCTACGGCGCCAACACCTACAATCCGGCGAGCGGCCAGCGCGGCAGCGGCTTCGAATGCAGCCCTTATTCGGCGCAACGCGACAGGCTGAAGGAAACGCGCAGGGGCGACGTTTTTGGGTTGGCAGGACGTAGCGCCGCGCCGTTTCCGCTCGGGCGCGAGCCCCAATCGATCGCGACGTTGCAAAAGCGGGTCGGAGCCGCCCGGCGATGATATCTCTCCGAGCGGACCATATCGCCATGCGGAATGCGCGACGAGACGTCGTTCACAACAAGGGTCAGTGACATGTCCGATTACGACATCATCATCATCGGCTCCGGCCCCGGCGGCTACGTCGCCGCCATCCGCGCGGCGCAGCTCGGCTTCAAGACGGCGATCGTCGAGCGCGAGCATCTCGCCGGCATCTGCTCGAACTGGGGCTGCATTCCGACCAAGGCGCTGCTGCGCTCGGCCGAGATCCTGCACTACGGCCAGCATGCCAAGGATTACGGGCTCGTGCTGGAAGGCTCGTTCAAGGCCGACCTCGAGGCGGTGGTGAAACGCTCGCGCGGCATCGCGGCGCGGATGAACAACGGCGTCCAGTTCCTGATGAAGAAGAACAAGGTCGAAGTGATCTGGGGCGAGGCCAAGCTGACCAAGCCGGGCACCATCACTGTCGCGCCGACGAAGAAGCCGGCGATGCAGCCGCAGGTGCCGCCGCCGAAGAACGCCAAGGGCGAGGGCACCTACACCGCCGACCACATCATCCTCGCGACCGGTGCGAGGCCGCGCGCTCTGCCCGGCATCGAGCCGGACGGCAAGCTGATCTGGACCTATTTCGAATCGATGGTGCCGGCGAAGATGCCGAAATCGCTCTTGGTGATGGGCTCGGGCGCGATCGGCATCGAGTTCGCCTCGTTCTACCGGACGATGGGCGTCGAGGTCACGGTGGTCGAGGTCATGCCGCAAGTCGTGCCGATCGAGGATGCAGAGATCGGCGCCTTCGCGCGCAAGGCCTTCGAGAAGCAGGGCATGAAGATCCTGACCGGCGCCAAGGTCACAAAGGTCGAGAAGGGCGCCGACTCAGTCACCGCCCATATCGAGGACGAGAAGGGCGGCAAGCAGAGCATCACCGCCGACCGCATGATCTCGGCCGTCGGCGTCGTCGGCAACATCGAGAATCTCGGCCTGGAAACGCTCGGCGTGAAGACCGATCGCGGCTGCATCGTGATCGACGATCTCTGCCGGACCAACGTCAAGGGGCTCTACGCCATCGGCGACGTCGCCGGGCCGCCGATGCTGGCGCATAAGGCCGAGCACGAGGCGGTGATCTGCGTCGAGGCGATCAAGGGCCTGCATCCGCACCCGATGGACAAGCTGATGATCCCGGGCTGCACCTATTGCCACCCGCAGATCGCCAGCGTCGGCCTGACCGAGGCCAAGGCGAAGGCCGCCGGCCACGAGCTCAAGGTCGGCCGCTTCAACTTCGTCGCTAACGGCAAGGCTGTCGCGCTCGGCGAGGATTCCGGCATGGTCAAGACGATCTTCGACGCCAAGACCGGGAAGCTCTTGGGCGCGCACATGGTCGGGGCCGAAGTGACCGAGCTGATCCAGGGCTTCGTCGTCGCGATGAATCTCGAGACCACCGAGGAAGAGTTGATGCACACCATCTTCCCGCATCCGACGATCTCGGAGACGATGAAGGAGAGCGTGCTCGATGCCTATGGGAAGGTGCTGAACGCGTGAGGCGGCATCCCGTCGCCTCATCAGCGCGCGCCCGGCTCGATTGAAGTCGCCCGGGCGCGGGTAAGCGTCTTCCTGATGGGAGGAAGAGCTGCGGACGCCTGGGCCTGGCCATAGCGTGCCTGCGATCGGGCTGTGGTCGCGCTGGTCCAACGACATCGACCCGCTTCGTCAAGGGAGAGGCTCTCCGCGCTCCCTTTCCGCGCGCTTCACCGCCTGCCAGAGCGTTTCCATCTCGTCGAGCGTCGCCTCTTTAACAGTCCGCCCTTCGGCCTCCAGTGCCTGCTCGATCCCTTTGAAGCGCCGCTCGAACTTCGCATTGGCGGCCTGCAGACAGCCTTCCGGATCAGCGTCGACATGGCGGGCGAGGTTGGCGACGACGAAGAGCAGGTCGCCGATCTCCTCCTTGATCGCCATCTTGTCGCCGAGGACAAGCGCCTCGTCGATCTCGGCGGTTTCCTCCCTGATCTTGTCGAGCACCAGCCTTGCATCGTTCCAGTCGAAGCCGACGGTCGAGGCCTTGGCCTGAAGCTTCCAGGCGCGGGTGAGGGCAGGCAGCGTCTGCGGCACGCCGGCGAGCACACCCTTGTCCTCGGTCTTCTCAGGCAGGCCCGCAGCCTGACGCGCTGCAGCCTTGTCGGCCTTCTCCCGCGCCTTGATGCTGTGCCAGAGCGCCTTGACTTCCAGCGGCGAGAGATCGCGCGCATCGCCGAAGACATGCGGGTGGCGGCGGATCATCTTGGCGGTCACGCCCTCGACCACGTCGGGGAAGGCGAACGCGCCCTGCTCCTCTGCCATCTGCGTGTGATAGACGACCTGCAGCAGGAGATCGCCGAGCTCGTCCTTGAGATCGACGAGGTCGCCGCGCGCGATCGCGTCCGCGACCTCATAGGCCTCCTCGACCGTGTAGGGCGCGATCGAGGAAAAATCCTGTTCCAGATCCCAGGGGCAGCCGGTGCCGGGCGTGCGCAACGCCGCCATGATCTCGATCAGGCGCGAGATGTCGCGAGAAGGCTCCACGCTGCAAAACTCCGTCGGTTGGGCTAGCTTGCTCCCATGATTCAGGTGACGCCGTCCATCGCGATCGAGGAGAGCGAGATCGAGGAGAGTTTCGTCCGCGCCTCGGGGCCGGGCGGCCAGCACGTCAACAAGGTGTCGAGCGCGGTCCAGCTCAAATTCGACGCGCGCCGCTCGCCCTCGCTGCCGAACGACGTCGCACTGCGGCTGATGAAGCTCGCCGGCAGCCGGCTGACGCTGGACGGCGTCATTGTCATCGTCGCCCAGGCGCAGCGCAGCCAGAAGCGCAACCGCGAGGAGGCACTGGAGCGTCTGCTCGACCTGATCCGCCAGGCGGCGGTCAAGCCGCAGACGCGGCGCCCGACCAAGCCGACGAAAGCCTCCAAGGAGCGCCGCCTCGCCTCCAAGGACAAGCGCTCCTCGATCAAAGCCGGCCGCTCGAAGCCCGGAGCCGAGTAGTGGCAGACGGGACGGCCAGGACGGAGCGCGCCGGACGCAGGCCGCCGCGCCGCATCACGGCCGACTACCTCCAGCGCGCTGCGATGCATTATCTCGAACGCTATGCCGCACCGGCCGCGCAATTGCGCCGGGTGCTCCAGCGCAAGATCATGGTGAGCTGCCGTCATCACGATCAGGATCCGGCCGGCTTCGACGCCATGCTCGACGATGTCGTGGCGCGTTGCGTCTCGTCCGGGCTCGTCGATGACCGCCGCTTCGCCGAGGCGCGTGCCGCGAGCCTGCGCCGCAAAGGCCAGTCGTCGCGCGCCGTCTCGGCCAGGCTCGCGGCCAAGGGCATCGCTCGCGAACTCGCTTCGGAAGCGGGCAGGGCAGACGAGGCCGGCGAACTGGCCGCGGCCCGGATCGTGGCACGGCGCAAGCGCCTCGGCCCGTGGACACGCGGCGAACGCGGCGTGACGCGTGATAAAGACATGGTGGCGCTGGCCCGCGCCGGTTTCGCCTATGCGGTCGTCCGTGCCGTCATCGACGGCGAAGGCGACGAACCCGCCTGAACCGCCTTTCGCCTAGGCGCCCGCCGGCCTCCGGCGGTAGGCGTGATAGCGGCCTTCCGGTACGCCATCGGGCAAGGCGACCGCGGCCAGCGCCTCGTGGCCGAGCGGCGAACCGGCAACGATCAGCGCATCGTCCGCCGCGAGCGCGGCGACATGGCCTGGTAGCCAGACCAGCGCCACGGCGTCGCGCTCCGGCACGCCGGTGGTCGCATCGACATGCAACAGTACGGCGCAGCGTCCATGGCTCGCCGCAAAAGCAGGAAGCGTCTGCGCCATATCGCCGAGCACGAGGTTCTCAGGCGCGGGGAGGGAGCGCGGATTGGCCTTCGCCTCCCGGTCGAAGGCGACGATGCGACGCCCGGGCAGGATTTCGCGCAGATGGTCGAAGGTGCGGCCATTGCCGAGCCCAAGCTCCAGCACGAGGCCGTTCCGGCCGGCGATGGAGTCGGCCGCCCAGCCGAGGATCAAGCGTTGGGCTTCGAGACGGCGGATGAAACTGTCGAGGCGGCTCATGACGACGCTGATCGGCGGCCGCGTGCCGGAAGTCAATCCAGCGGCGGGCGAGGCGCCGCTCACGACGATGCTTTGCAGATCGCGATTTTGATGCTCAAACATCTGCAACGAAAAATACTTGGCGGCTTTCGCCGTCACGCCACTTCCAAGGGAGGAAGACATGCATTTCGACCGAAGCCAGATCAATCGCCGCCACGTCCTGTCCGGCCTGATCGCCGCCCCCGCCGTCCTCACCTTCAGCCGGCCGGGCAGCGCCCAGAGCGCGACGACGCTGAAAATCTCGCACCAGTTTCCCGGCGGCACGATCGAGCAGGGCGATTTCCGCGACCGGCTCAGCCGCATCATGGCCCGAGAGGTCGAGAAGCGCACGAACGGGTCGCTGAAATTCGAGATCTACGCCAATTCGTCGCTGATGAAGACGAACGCGCAGTTCTCGGCGCTGCGCAAGGGTGCGCTCGACATGTCGCTCTATCCGATCGCCTATGCCGGCGGCGAACTGCACGCCTGCAATCTCGGCCTGATGCCCTGCCTCGTCACCAGCTACGAGCAGGGCGCCAAATGGAAGAACTCCGATGTCGGCAAGGCGCTGAGCAAGATCGTCGAGGACAAGGGCGTCAAGATCATCTCCTGGATCTGGCAGGCTGGCGGCATCGCCTCGCGCAAGGGCGTGATCGGCGGGCCAGAGGACGTCAAGGGCATCAAGATCCGTGGTGGCAGCCGCGAGATGGACCTGATGTTCACAGCCGCCGGCGCGCAGGTGTCGACCATGCCATCGAACGAGGTCTATATCGGCATGCAGACCGGCGCGCTCGACGCCGCCGTCACCTCCTCGACCAGCCTGATCTCGTTCAGGCTGGAGGAACTCTCGAAATCGCTGACCGCCGCCCGCAAGGGCTCGTTCTGGTTCATGCTCGAACCGATGCTGATGTCGAAGGCGATCTTCGACAGCCTGAAGCCCGAGCAGCAGAAGGCACTGCTCGATGTCGGCGTCGAGATGGAGGCCTGGGGCATGGCCGAGGCCAAGAAGGACGACGAGGAAGTCGCCAAGGTCTACGCCGCCAAGGGCGTCCAGGTCGCCGATCAGACCGATGCGGGTCTCGCAGCCTGGCGCAAGATCTCCGAGGACAGCGCCTGGAAGGACTACGCGGCGAAATCGACGGAAGCCGCGGAACTGCTGAAGCTCGCCCGCGCGGTGTCCTGACATGGCCGGCGGCCTGCAGCACGACGCCATCCTCGCCAGCGAGATCAAGATCGCGTCGCCGACGACGGGCGGCGTCGCCGCCCTCGTCGGCGGGATCAACGAGGCGCTGTTCAAGCTCTCGGCGCTCGCGTTGCTGGCGGCTGCGCTCGTCCTGACCTTCGGCGTCATCGCCGGCCATCTCCATGGCCGTGGCGTCGAATGGCAGGACGAGGTCACGATCTTCCTGGTCGCGGGCGCGATGTTCCTGTCGGCCGCCGCCGTGCAGGAGAGGCGAGGGCATATCGGCATCGATTTCCTCGACCAGATGCTGTCGCCGCGCCAGAACGCCGCCCGCAAAGCGGTCGTCGACGCCGTCGTGCTGGCGTTCTGCCTGTTCTTCGCCTGGAAGGCCGGCGGGCTGCTCAGGGAAGCAATCCATGAGGGCCAGACCTCGCATTCGGCCTGGGGCCCGCCGCTCTGGATACCTTATTCGCTGCTGACCTTCGGCATGACTCTGCTCGCCGTGCAGGTCGCCCTGCAGGTCGGCCAACGCTCGCTATTGGTCCTCGCCATCGTCGTCGTCGCGGTGGTGGCGCTGCTGCTCTGGGAGCGCCCGGTGCGCCCGCTGGTCAGCGGCCTCTCACAGGCGCAGGTCGGCATCGCCTATTTCGTCGCGACGCTGGTGGTGATGTTCTCCGGCATGCCGATCGCGTTCGCGCTCGGCGTCGTCGCGCTGGTCTTCATGCTGCTGTTCATGCCGTCGGCCTCGGTCGACACCATCGCGCAGAATTTCTACGAGGAACTCGCCAACGTCATCATCCTGGCGATCCCGCTCTTCATCCTCAAAGGCGCGGCGATCGGCCGTTCGAACGCCGGCAAGGACCTTTATTCGGCGCTGCATGCCTGGCTGCACCGGATTCCCGGCGGGCTCGGTGTCGCCAACACCATCGCCTGCGGGCTCTTCGCCGCGATGGCGGGCTCGTCACCCGCGACCTGCTCGGCGATCGGTTCAGCCGGTATTCCGGAGATGCGCCAGCGCGGCTACTCCGGCGGCTTCGCGGCCGGCATCATCGCCGCCGGCGGCACGCTCGGCATCTTGCTGCCGCCCTCGGTGACGATGCTGCTCTATGCCGTCGCGGCCGAGGTCTCGCTCGGCAAGCTCTTCCTCGCCGGCATCGGTCCCGGCCTGCTGCTGATCACGCTGTTCGCGTTCTATTCGGTGCTGCGCTACCGCAAGGAATTCGCCCGCGCACGCGAGATCGAGGCCGCGACCGGCGTTCGCTCGGCGCTGCTGACCGAGGAGCACTACACGCTGCGCCAGAAGCTCGGCATGATCGCCTGGGTCGCGCCCTTCGTCTCGATCCTCGCCGGCGTCATGGTCGTGCTCTATGCCGGCTGGGCGACGCCGTCCGAGACGGCCGGCGTCGGCGCGGTGCTGGCGCTGATCGTGATCGGCGCGATGTATGGCATCTGGCGTCCGTCCAAGCTGATGCCGATCGTCACCGGCACGCTGCGCGAATCGACCATGCTGCTGATGATCATCGGCATGTCGCTGCTCTATGCCTATGTGATGAGCTATCTCCACATCAGCCAGGCGATGGCGGCCTGGGTGATCGGGCTTCAGCTGTCGAAATGGGTGCTGCTGGCGGCGATCCTGCTCTTCGTGATCGTGCTCGGCTTCTTCCTGCCGCCGGTGTCGATCATCCTGATGACGGCGCCGATCGTGCTGCCGCCGCTCAAGGCCGCGGGCTTCGACCTGATCTGGTTCGGCGTCGTCATGACGATCGTCATGGAGATGGGGTTGATCCACCCGCCGGTCGGGCTCAACATCTTCGTGATCAAGAACATCGCGCCGGACATTCCGCTCTCGGACATCATTTGGGGCACGATGCCGTTCGTGGTGCTGATGGCGCTGGCGGTTCTGATCTGCTGCCTGTTCCCTGGACTGGTGACCTGGCTGCCCTCGGTGATGATCAAATAACGGAGTTGCCAATTTTCGCAGGGACTTGCGTGGGACTGGGCATGTCAGCCGTGAAGTCCGCGAGTACTATTTTAGTTCCATAATATGTCTTATGCGAATCGCCTTGGCTTGAATCCAGACGGCCTCGGGTGCCATCCACGCACACTCAGCCTTGTCGCTGCGCGCCGGGAAATCTTGCTCCGAAAGCCCCTTCCCGTTCAGGCGGCAGGCGCACCGCGAGATTGAGCGCACCATCCTCGGCGTCCTCGCGTTCCAGGATTTCACCATTCGCGTGCAGCCACGCCAGCGACTTGCCGTCGCCCGGCGCGAGCGTCAGCCGATAGACCGGGCGGCTCCTGGCGATGCGGCTCTCGATCGCGTCGGTCAGGCGCGCGATGCCGTCGCCGGTCAAGGCCGAAACCAGCACCGGGCGCGCCGCGTCGGGCTTCAGCGCCGCCAGCCCGAGCTGGCGCTCGCGTTCGTCGGCATTGAGCAGGTCCGACTTGTTCCAGACCTCGACGACACGCTGCCCGTCATCGGGGTCGATGCCGAGATCGCGCAGGATCGCCTGGACATCGGCGGCCTGGGCCTGCGTGTCCTCATGCGAGACGTCGCGGACATGCAGCAGCACGTCGGCCTCGATCGCGTCCTCCAGCGTGGCGCGGAAGGCGGCGACGAGCTGCGTCGGCAGGTCGGAGATGAAGCCGACCGTGTCCGACAGCATGATGCGGGCGCCGTGCGGCAGCTTCAGCGCGCGTGCCGTCGGATCGAGCGTGGCGAAGAGCATGTCCTGCGCAAGCACCTCGGCCGAGGTCAGCCGGTTGAACAGTGTCGACTTGCCGGCATTGGTGTAGCCGACCAGCGCGACGACCGGATAAGGCACTCGCTTGCGGCTGGCGCGATGCAGGCCGCGTGTGCGCTTGACGCTCTCCAGATCGCGCTCGATCTTGGTCATGCGCTCCTGGATGATGCGCCGGTCCGCCTCGATCTGGGTCTCGCCGGGGCCGCCGAGGAAACCGAAGCCGCCGCGCTGGCGCTCCAGATGTGTCCAAGAGCGGACGAGCCGGCTCTTCTGGTAGTTCAGATGCGCGAGCTCGACCTGCAGCGTGCCCTCGCGGGTCCGTGCACGCCGGCCGAAGATCTCGAGGATCAGCCCGGTCCGGTCGATCACCTTGCAGCCGAAAGCCTTCTCCAGATTGCGCTGCTGCACGGGCGAGAGCGCACAATCCATCACGACGAGGCCGATCTCCTCGATCTTGATGCGCTCGGCGATCTCCTCGACCTTGCCCTTGCCGAGGTAGGTCGCGGGCCTGAACGCGGTCAGCATGACCTGGATCGGCTCGACCACGGTCAGGTCGATCGCGGCGGCGAGGCCGACCGCTTCATCGAGTCGCGCCGCGAAGGAGCGCTGGTTCGCGTCGCCCTGCCCCGCCGTCGCACGCCGCTGCGCATAGGGTCCGACGACGAAGGCACGCGTGTTGGCGGCGATCTCGCGCTCGATCTCGTCGAGCGGCTTGGCGACGGTCTCGCCGCCGAGCTCTCTGCCCTCGGCCTCCTTGCGGCCGACCATGGCGGTCAGGCCTTATCCGATTCCTCGGGTTCGAAGAGCTGCACCGGGTGCCCCGGCATGATCGTCGAGATGGCGTGCTTGTAGACGAGCTGCGAGTGGCCGTCGCGGCGCAGCAGCACGCAGAAATTGTCGAACCAGGTGACGACGCCCTGCAGTTTGACGCCGTTGACGAGGAAGATCGTCAGCGGGATTTTCTGCTTGCGGACGTGGTTGAGGAAGGTGTCCTGAAGATTCTGTGCCCGCTCTGCGGCCATGGGTAACCCCTGTTGTTGGGATCGCTGTCGGGTTCAAGCCCGCGATCCAATTCGTCCCGTTGCGCGTGCAGTATCGTGCAACGCTCTCGGAACACCGATCGCTCAATACATCGTCGAGTTGAGCGACAAAGCAAGTGTCATACCGCCCGGCGCCTGCGCATCCAGCCTGCGTATTTCGCAACAGGTCATGCGGCAAGTGCAGAGCAGTTTCTCAACCCACCCCGAGCGACTTCAGTTTCCGGTGCAGCGCCGAGCGCTCCATGCCGATGAACTCGGCCGTGCGCGAGATGTTGCCGGAGAAGCGCGCGATCTGGGCGATCAGATATTCGCGCTCGAAAATCTCGCGCGCGTCGCGCAGCGGCAGGCTCATCAGCCGCTCGCCGCCGGAGCCCGACGGCGTCGTCGGCACCATCGCGCCGACCTCGGCCGGCAGCATCTCGACCGTGATGTCTGCGCTCGGGTCGCCCTTGGTCAGGATCATCAGCCGCTCGACATTGTTGCGGAGTTCCCGGACGTTGCCCGGCCATTCATGCGATTGCAGCACCGCCATCGCGTCCGAGCCGATGCGGCGCTTCGGCAAGCCGGTGCCGACCGAAATCTGGTCCATGAAGAACTCGATCAGCTCCGGCACGTCCTCGCGCCGCTCGGACAGAGCCGGAATCCGGACCGGTACGACGCTGAGGCGATGGTAGAGATCCTCGCGGAAATGCCCGTCCGCGATCAGTTGCGCGAGATCGCGGCTGGTCGAGGAGATGATCCGGACATCGACATGGACACGGGTCGCGCCGCCGACGCGCTGGAAATTCTGGTCGACGAGGACGCGCAGGATGCGGTTTTGCGTCTCGCGCGGCATGTCGCCGATCTCGTCGATATAGAGCGAGCCGCCATGGGCCTCCTCCAGCGCGCCGACGCGGCGCGAGCGCCCCTCCCCGCCTTCGACGCCGAAGAGCTCCTCCTCCATCGTCTCGGGCGTGATCGTCGCGGCGTTGATGACGATGAACGGGCCGGAGGATCGGGCGGATGATTCATGCAGCGTGCGCGCCGCCAACTCCTTGCCGCAGCCGGGCTCGCCGGTGATCAGGATGCGGGCATTGGTCGGCGCGACGCGCTCGATCGTCTGGCGGAGCTGGTTGACGACCGTCGAGCGGCCGACGATGCGGCTCGCCTGGACAGATCCCTTCTTCAGCTCGCGGACCTCGCGCCGCAGGCGCGAGGCTTCGAGCGCCCGCTCGGCGACCAGCACCAGCCGGTCGGCCTTGAACGGCTTCTCGATGAAGTCGTAGGCGCCGCTCTTGATCGCCGAGACCGCGGTCTCGATGTTGCCGTGGCCGGAGATCATCACCACGGCGAGGTCGGGATGGCTTTCCTTGATCAGCTCCAGCACCTGCAGCCCATCGAGCCGGCTGCCCTGCAGCCAGATGTCGAGGAAGACGAGGTTCGGCCGGCGTGCGGCGATCGCCGCCAACGCCTCATCTGCGGAGCCGGCCTTGCGGGTGCGGTAGCCCTCGTCCTCGAGCAGGCCCGCAACCAGCTCGCGGATGTCGACTTCGTCATCGACGACCAGAATATCGGCGCTCATACGGCAATCCCATCATACTTGTCGTTTTGGGCGAGGGTTGCCCTGCCGGGCGCCTCGTCCTTTCCGGCCAGCTCGTCCGCCGGTCCTGTCTCGGGGAACCAGAGCCTGATCCGTGCCCCGCGCCTGCCCTCGCTGGCGTCCGGACGGTCGAGCAGTTCGATACCGCCGCCATGGTCCTCGAGGATCTTGCCGACGATGGCGAGGCCGAGCCCAGTGCCGCCCTCGCGTGTCGTCATATAAGGCTCGAGCAGCTTCTGGCGCTGGTCGGCCGGCAACCCCTTCCCGTTATCGATGACGTCGATGACGATGCGTCCGTCCTCGCGCCGCTCGAAGGCGACCTCGATCGCACCCGGGCCGCGCTCCTCGCTCGGCACGGCCTCGATCGCCTCGGTCGCGTTCTTGATGACGTTGGTCAGCGCCTGCGAGATCAGCCGTCGGTCGAACAGCGCCGGGATCGGGTTCGCGGGCAGGTTCTCCGAAATCGTCAGCTCGGGATTGCCGACGCGCATCAGGAAGACGATCTGGCGCACGGTCTCGACGATGTCCTCGCGCGCCGGCTGCGGCTTCGGCATCCGGGCGAAGGAAGAGAACTCGTCGACCATGCGGCGGATGTCCTCGACCTGGCGCACGATGGTGTCGGTGCACTGGTCGAAGACATCCTTGCCCTCGGTGATGACACGTCCGAAGCGACGCCTGATCCGCTCCGCCGAGAGCTGGATCGGCGTCAATGGGTTCTTGATCTCATGGGCGATGCGGCGGGCGACGTCGGCCCAGGCGGCCGTACGCTGCGCCGAGACGAGGTCGGTGATGTCGTCGAGCGTCACCACCAGCCCGGCACCGGCCCCCTCGCCTTCCCGGACCGCCCGGACATTGACCATGCGGTCGCGGCCGCCGCGCGTGATCGCGACCTGCCCCGAACTTTGGCGCTGACGGTTCTGCAGGGCGTCGCCGACGAAGGCCGCGATTTCCGGCGCGACCGCGGCGATCGGCTCGCCGAAGACGCGGCGGCCGGTGCCGAGCAGGCTCTCGGCCGAGCGGTTGATGATGGTGACGTGGCCGTCGCTGTCGAGGCCAAGCACGCCGGACGAGACGCCAGACAGCACCGTCTCGGTGAAGCGCCGGCGCCGGTCGATGACCTCGCTTGCGGTGACGAGCCCGTCGCGCTGGCGGCGCAGCTCGGCCGTCATCTTGTTGAAGGTCTCGCCGAGATGGGCGAGATCGCCCTCGGCCCGGCGGATCGGCACCTGGACGTAGAAATTGCCGCTGGAGACCTGGTCGGTGGCGTGGATCATCCGCCGGATCGGCGCGACGAGACCGTTGGCGAAGCTCAGCCCGATCCAGACCGCCGAGAGCAGCAGGATCACCGAGATCAGCGCATACATCGAGGCGAAGGCGATCTGCACGCCTTTCCGCCGCGCATCGATGGCGAGATATTCGACCGCAGCGCCGCGCGCGATACCGGGCGAATCGACCGCCAGCGCATCGACCTCGCGCGCGACGTGCAGGAAGGCGTTGTCGTAATTGGGCAGCTTCACCAGCGCGCCGAATATCCGGCCGGTCTCCGGCACGACGCAGATCGGCTCGGGCGCGGATTGCGCGTCTTCGAACGCGGCCTGGTCGGGTTTCGGGGGATCCTTGATCACGTCGATGCCGGCACGGACCAGCGTCTTGTCGGGCGGCTGCATGATCGCCGCGACCGGAAGACCGAGTGCTGTCGCCCGCGCGGTCAGGAAGGTCTCGAACCATTTGCGGTCGACATCGAAGGCGGGCTTCGCCCGCACCAGATCGTCCGTCAGGATGCGGATTTCGCGACCGAGCGACTTGCACTGGCTCGCGGCATAGGCGTCCGAGACCTCGACGGACTTGAAGATCGCGTCGCGCATGCGGTCGGAGAACCAGGGTTCGAGACCGCGCTCGATCGTCACGGTCGCGATCACCGCCACCAGCACAGCCGGCAGCGCGGCGATGATGCTGAACAGGCCGACGATGCGGACATGGAGACCGGCCGCCGCCGCACCGGCCCGCCGCGCCCGGATCAGCACCGCAAGCTCGAACGCGACCGTGATCAGCAGCAGCAGGATCAGCAGCGCATTGAGGACGAAGACGCCGATGACGACCTCGTGCACGGGCACGATCGGCGTCGCGCCCGACAGCACCATGAAGGTGACTAGCGCCGAGACCAGCGCGAAGGCGACGACGATGGCGCCGAGCCAACCGGAGACCCGGCGCGGCGGGTCCTCGCCGCGCGGCATGATCCGGGCTGGACTGACAGAGGCTGACACGATGGACCGACAACTCCGCGCGACCGACTCCGTTCCGGCAGTCGGCGTTCAGCGCTCCTGATGCGCCAACGCAACGGTGTTGTCAAAATGTGACATTGAGAAGGCAGCGATGGCCGCCTTCCACAGCCGACCTAGCGCGGCGAGCGCACCACCTGCATGTCGAGCTCGCGGATCTTCTTGCGCAGCGTGTTGCGGTTGAGGCCAAGCAGCTCGGCAGCGCGGATCTGGTTGCCGCGGGTGGCGGCGAGCGCGGCCGCGATCAGCGGCGGCTCTACTTCGCGCAGGATGCGATGATAGAGGCCGGGTGGCGGGATGTTGTCGCCGAAACCGCCGAAATACTGGTTGAGATGGCGTTCGACCGAGCCCGAGAGCGTCTCCGCACGCTCCGTCGCGCCGCTGCCGGCGAAACCGGTGCTGGCCGAGGCCGGCTGCAGCTCGGCATCGACGATCGGGGCGGTGATGGTCTCCTGCGGATAGAGCGCGGCGAGGCGGCGGACGAGGTTTTCCAATTCGCGGACGTTGCCGGGCCAGCGATAGCGCCGCATCACGTCCATCGCCTCGGAATCGATCTGCTTGCGCGGCAGCCCCTCTTTCTCGACCAGTGAGAAGAAGTGCCGCACCAGATCCGGAATGTCCTCGACGCGCTCGCGCAAAGGCGGCAACCGGATCGGCACCACGTTCAGGCGGAAGAACAAATCCTCGCGGAACAGGCCCTGCGCGATCGAGATGCGCAGATCCTTGTTGGTCGCGGCGACGATGCGGACATTGGTCTTGATCGGGGTGCGGCCACCGACGGTGGTGTATTCGCCCTGCTGCAGCACGCGCAGCAGCCTGGTCTGCGCCTCCATCGGCATGTCGCCGATCTCGTCGAGGAAGAGCGTGCCGCCCTCGGCCTGTTCGAACCGCCCCGAGGAGCGCGTCAACGCGCCGGTGAAGGCGCCCTTCTCGTGACCGAACAGCTCGGACTCGATCAGATCCTTGGGGATCGCCGCCATGTTGATCGCGACGAATGGACCGTTCTTGCGCTTGCCGTAATCGTGCAGTGCCCGCGCCACCAATTCCTTGCCGGTGCCGGATTCGCCGTTGATCATCACGGTGAGGTCGATCGGCATCAGCCGGGCGAGCGCGCGGTAGACGTCCTGCATCGCCGGCGAGCGGCCGATCAGCGGAATGTCGTCGGGCTCGGCCGCATGCGAGCGGGCGCCGTCGCCGCGCGGCCGCGACAGGGCCCGGCCGACGATCGCGACGAGCTCCTTCAGGTCGAAAGGCTTCGGCAAATATTCATAGGCGCCGCGTTCGGACGCCTTGATCGCGGTCATGAAGGTGTTCTGCGCGCTCATCACGATGATCGGCAGCTCCGGCCGCACGCGCTTGATCCGCGGCAGCAGGTCGAAGGCGTTGCCGTCCGGCATCACCACGTCGGTGATGATGAGATCGCCCAGCCCCTGCGCCGCCCAGGTCCACAGCGTCGCCGCCTGACCGGTGGTGCGCACCTCGTATCCGGCTCTGGCGAGGGCCTGATTGAGCACGGTGCGGATCGCGGCGTCGTCATCCGCAACGAGAATGTTACCGGTCGGCATTCAATTCGGTCCCGTAGGCCTTCTTCAAGCTGTCTGGCGCGCACGCGGCTGGTGCAGCGGCAGCAGGAGTCGAAACACAGTCCGGCGTGGGACGGATTCGCATTCGACGATTCCGCCGTGGTCGCCGACCACCTTGGCGACGAGTGCAAGTCCAAGGCCACTGCCCTGCGCCTTGGTGGTGACGAAGGGATCGAACAGATGCGGCAGCAGATCCGAGGGCACGCCCGGTCCGTTGTCGCGGATGCCGATCTCGAGCGGCAGCGCGATCCGGCCGGACGAGCCAGCGAGCTGCATGCGGATGCCGGGGCGATAGGCGGTCGTCAGCATGATCTCGCCGTCGATCGCTTGCGTACCAATGGCTTCGGCGGCGTTCTTCACCAGATTGAGCAGCACCTGGACGAGCTGGTCGCGGTTGCCCGAGACCGGCGGCAGCGACGGGTCATACACTTCGTTGAAGCGGATGTGGCGCGCGAAGCCGGACTGCGCCAGCCGTTTGACGTGGTCGAGGACGTCGTGGACATTGACCGCGTCGCGCTCGCTCGGCCGCTCGTCGCCGAAGAGCTCGACGCGTTCGACGAGCTTCACGATCCGATCGGTCTCCTCGCAGATCAGTTGCGTCAACATGCGCTCGCTGTCGGGAACGGAGGCTTCGAGCAATTGCGCCGCGCCGCGGATGCCGGAGAGCGGGTTCTTGATCTCGTGCGCCAGCATGGCGCCGAGCGCCGTGATCGAGCGGGCTGCTCCACGATGGGTCAGTTGCCTGTCCATTTTTTCGGCAATTGTCCGTTCTTGAAGCATCAGAACGACCGCGTCGCCTTGGCTGGGCAAGGGAGAGGCAAATACATCGACGATCCGCTCGACGCCGAGCCGGGGCGAGCTCAGGTCCAGGCGGTATTCGCTGACGCTGGCGCCGCGACGCTGGACATCCTCGACCAGGCCGAGGATCGGCGAGCCGAAGGGGATCAGGTCGTCGAGGCGCTGCCGCTTCAGCACAACGGCGCTCGACTGGAAGAAGTCCTCGGCCGCGATATTGGCGTAGAGGACGCCATTGCCGTCGCCGACCACGACCACCGGCATCGGCAAGACATTGAGGGTCTGGATCTCGATGGCGTCGAGCATGAACCCGTCCGCGTCCCTGCCCCCGCCATCCACAAACGCCATCGCCATACGCAACACCCCTTCGCTCACGCCGCGGCGCGATCGCACTCGCTCGAAAAAAGGCCGGTCAGCGCGCCGAGCACGACACGCGGATCGTCGGAGGTCAGAAGCTCGCGCCGCAGCACAGGCTCCGGCCGGCAGCCGCTGGCAACCGCCTCGTCGGCATAGGCCGCAAGATGCTTGCGGGCATGACGGACGCCATGGGCGACGCCCATCAGGCTCAGCAACCCTTCGTAATGTTCGCGCGCCACAGCCAGCTTCTGTGCGGCTGAGAGCCGCAATCGGCTGCGGCCGGCAAGGCCGGCGCCGATCTCGCCGACGAGCCAAGGCTTTCCGAGCGCCGCCCGCCCGATCATGACGAGGTCGGCGCCGGACTGGGCGAGGCAGGCCCGTGCGTCAGCGAGATCGTGGACGTCGCCATTGGCGACGAGCGGGAAATCGCCCTGTTCGCGCACGGCCCGGATCGCGCGCCAATCGGCGCTGCCCTTGTAGAACTGCTGGCGCGTGCGGCCATGCACGGTGATCAGCGCCGCGCCCGCAGCAACGGCGCGACGCGCCAGCTCGGGAGCGTTGCGGGATGCGTCATCCCAGCCGAGCCGCATCTTGACCGTGACGGGAACGGCGACCGCCGCAACCGCAGCCTCGACCAGCGCGAGCGCATGGTCGAGATCGCGCATCAGCGCCGAGCCGGCCCAGCCGCCCGTGACCTTCTTGGCCGGGCAGCCCATGTTGATGTCGACGACGCCAGCGCCATTCGCCTCGGCAAGGCGCGCCGCCTCGCCGATCCAGTAGGGATCGCAACCGGCGAGCTGGACGACATGCGGGCAGACGCCCGCGCCCTCCGCCCGGATGCGGGCCTCTTCGCTGCCCCTGACGAATTCGTCGGACGCGACCATCTCGGAGATGACGAGGCCGGCGCCGAAACGCGCCGCGATCCGACGCATGACGATATCGGTGACGCCCGACATCGGCGCGAGCACGGCGCGGCTGGCCAGCGCGGCGCCAGCGCCGGCGAGCAGGTCAGAGCCCGATTTTGAGGCAACTTCCATTATGCATATTTATTGGACAATGCTGCGGAAGCGCAAGAGCAAAGCGCGAATTGTTGCGGTGCGATAAAGCCGCACCCTCGTCGCAGCGCCGCATCGCCGCAGACTTGGCGATAGCGCAGCCAGGCTCTATCAGCAAATCCTTTGCACGAAGGCCTCGCCTTGCCGTCACCGAACGTTCAGCCAAGCCCGAAGGTTGTCGCACTCATCGTCGCGGCGGGCCGGGGAACGCGCGCCGGAGAAGGCGTAGCGAAGCAATACCGCCTAATCGCCGGCAGACCGGTTCTTGCGCAGGCGCTGACGCCTTTTTTGGCCGAGCCGCGGATCGATCATGCGCTCGTCGTGATCGGTGCCGGAGACGAGGCAGCCTATGCCCAAGCCGTGACCGGGCTGCCAGCCGGCAAACTGATGGCGCCCGTGACGGGAGGCGCGTCGCGGCAGTCCTCGGTTCGAAATGGGCTCGAGACGCTGGCCGCCCAAGGGTTCGAAGGCCTCGTGCTGGTCCACGACGCGGCCCGGCCCTACGTCTCTGCGGCGCTGATCGCACGCGCCATCGCCGTGCTCGACGAAGCGGATGCCGCCGTTCCGGCCCTGCCGGTGACCGACACGATCAAGCGGCTGGACGCGGCGGGACGCATCGTCGAGACGCCGCCGCGCGACCGCCTCGTCAGCGTCCAGACGCCCCAGGCCTTCCGCTTCCCGGCCCTGCTCGCGGCCCATCGCGCGGCTGCGGCGGAGGGACGCGACGGCTTCACCGACGACGCCGCCCTGGTGGAATGGGCCGGGCACATCGTGTCGACCTTTCCCGGAGACCCCGCCAACGTGAAGCTGACCCATCCGCAGGATTTCGCCGGCACGCCGGCTTTGGTGACGCGCGTCGGCACCGGCTACGACGTCCATGCCTTCGGCCCCGGCGACCATGTCTGGCTCGGCGGCGTCCGCATCGCCCATGATCGTGGGGTGATCGCGCATTCCGACGGGGACGTCGCACTGCACGCTCTGACCGATGCCTTGCTCGGAGCGCTCGCGGAGGGCGATATCGGCACGCATTTCCCGCCGAGCGACCCACGATGGCGCGGCGCCGCCTCGCTGAAGTTCCTGGCCTTTGCGGCGGAACGGGTCGCGGCGCGAGGCGGCCGGATCGATTTCCTCGACCTGACCATCGTCTGCGAGGCGCCGAAGGTCGGACCGCATCGCGAGGCGATCCGCGCAGCGATCGCCGGTGGGGCCGGAATTCCAATCGACAGGGTCGCGATCAAGGCGACGACCTCGGAGAAGATGGGCTTCACCGGCCGCGGCGAAGGGCTGGCGGCGCTCGCCACCGCAACGATCCGCCTGCCGGAGACGGAGTGACCGCGATGTTCGACGACGAGATCACGAGGCTGGCGACAGAGGTGCTCGAGGCTTGCCGCGTGGCCGGCTTCAGCGTGGCCACGGTCGAATCCTGCACCGGTGGACTAGTCAGCGCCGCGCTGACGGCCATCCCAGGCTCGTCGGACGTCGTCAATGGCGGGCTCGCGACCTATTCCAACGCCGCCAAGACGACGCTGGCCGGGGTTCCGGCCGAGCTGGTCGCACGTCATGGCGCGGTCAGCGAACCCGTCGCGCGCGCCATGGCGGAGGGTGGCTGGTCGCGGCTCGCCGCCAACCTCGCCGTCTCGATCACCGGCGTGGCGGGGCCGGGCGGCGGCAGCGCCGAGAAGCCGGTCGGGCTGGTGCATTTCGCCTGTGCCGACGGCCACGAGACCGTCCATCGCGAAATGCGTTTTGGACCGCTGTCGCGTGACGAGATCAGGCGGCTTTCGGTGCTGATGGCGCTGGAGATGCTGCTGGCGGCCGCGCGCGACGGCGCCTGAGCGCTCAGCGCCGCAGCATCCGCCAGATCGCGCCGACGATGTCGGCATAATCGTCGCACCAAGCCCGCGCCGGCCCCGGCGCCTCCTGCCTGACCCAGCCCTGGCCGGCATCCAGACTGACATCCTCGGCGCGCTTGGCCACGACGGCGACATAAGGCGAGGATTTCAGCTCCGCCAAAAGCTCCGGCGTCGGCTTCGGCGCGCGCAGCCATGTCGTCAGCCCCTCGGCATGGGCCGTCGCGGTCACAACCGCGCCGAGCTCCATGTTGCGGTTGGAGATGTGGAACAGTACGACGCCATCCGGCCTGAGCTTGGCCCGATAGAGCGAGATCGCCTCGGTCGTCAGCAGGTGGACCGGGATCGCATCCGACGAGAAGGCGTCGACTACGATCAGGTCGAGCGAGCCGTCGCGCGCGTCGGCCAGCGTCAGCCGGGCGTCGCCGAGCACGATCGGCGCATGCGGCGCACATTCGCTGACGAAGCTGAAGCGGGCCGGGTCGGTCGCAATGCGCACGACCAGCGGGTCGATCTCGTAGAAGGTCCAGGCCTCCTTCGTCCGGACCTGACAGGCGAGCGAGCCCGTCCCCATGCCGATCACGGAGACCGCGTCGAGCCGGCCGCCGCGCACCGCCCGCACCGCATCGATGCCGTCGACGATGCCGCCGCCTCGGAAATAATAGGTCAGCGGCTCCGGTCGTCCGGTCGTGGGCGTACCGTCCGGATTGCGCAGGCGCTGAGCGCCGTGGATCGTACTGCCATGGACGAGCTGGCGGATGTTGCCGTCCGCGGTCTCGACGATGCGGTGGACGCCGAAGAAGGAACGCACCGTGTCGGTGCGCTGCTGCGCCTGACCGAGCAGGATCAGCAGGATCAAGGCGCCCAGGCCGGCACAGACGATCTTGAACGGCCGCGAGATCAGCGTCGTGCGGAAATCGATCCGGATGACCAGGCTGGCGAGCAGCAGCAGCGGATATTCCAGGATCGAATTGAACAGGACCGGCGCGAGCAGCCCCGAGAACAGCCCGCCGAGCACGCCGCCAACCGACATCCAGAAATAGAACTGCGTCAGGTCGGCCGCGGCCGGCCGGCGGCGCGCGAGTTCGCCATGCGAGACCATCGCAGTGACGAAGAACAGCGCCAGATGCAGCAGCAGGGCGACCACCCAGTTCGAAGACGAGACGAACAGGTTGGCGATCAGCGCCACGACCAGCACCAGCTGAGCGTGCTGCATCCAGCGATGCGCCAGCAGCGGCCGGCGCTGGAAGACGATGACGAAGGTCAGCAGGAACAGCGCCAGCGGCGCGACCCAGAGCAACGGCGCGGCGGCGATATCGGTCGAGATATGGGCGGTGACGGCGACGAGCAGTCCCGAGGGGATGAAGGCGTAGCCGACCCAGACCAGCTTGCGCTGCAGCGGGATTACGGTTCGCTCAACGATCGGCGCCGCCCCGACCATGGCGGTCCCGTGCAGGCTCGCGCCGGCGCAGGCAGCGATGCCGGCCAGCAGGAGACCGAACCCCCAGGTCCAGGACGAGGCCTGCATCGACAGCGTCAGGAACGGCTCGACCAGGAACGGATAGGCGATCAGCGCCAGGAAGCTGCCGATGTTCGAGGCGGCATAGAGGAAATAGGGGTCGCCGGCATGAGCGTGGCCGGAGCGCGCGAACCAGGCCTGCAGCAGGGGCGCATTGGCCGCGACAGCGAAGAAGGGCAGCCCGACCGAGGCCGAGAACAGCAGCACCAGCCAGAGGATTTGGCCGTCCTGCGGCGGCCGCTCGAAGCCTGCCCCGATGCCGATCGGGAGCGCTGCCAGCAGCACGACCGCCATCACGACGACATGGATCAGCGCGCCGCGGCGGACGTCGAAACGGCTGACGAGCCAATGGGCGTAGCCGTAGCCGGCGAGCAGCACGGTCTGGAAGAAGACCATCGCGACCGACCAGACGCCGGGCGAGCCGCCGAGCTTCGGCAGCACCATCTTGGCAAACATCGGCTGGATGCCGAAGAGCAGAAACGACGAGAGGAACAGCGTGCCGGCGAAGACGGGCAGCGTCGCGGCGAGAGGCCGCGCCCGGCTTTGCCCTGCCGACAGGTTCGAGAGCGTGTCCATCCCATGTCTCCGACAACAATCGGAAACATGATGGCCGGAGCTGTCTTAAGGTCGCGTCACCGCGACCGCCGCATCGCCACCATAGACACGGTCGGCGCGCTTCTCGAAGGCTTCGGCGAATTTGCGGAAGGCCTTGTCGAACATCGCGCCCATCAGCAGTCCGAGCATGCGGCTGGCGAACTCGTAGGAAATGAAGAAGGCGATCTCGCAGCCGGCGTCATGCGGCTTGAAGGTCCAGCGGTTCTCGAGATAGCGGAACGGCCCGTCGACATATTCGACCAGGATCTTGCGGTTGGCAGGGTCGAGCGTCACGCGGCTGGTGAAAGTCTCGCGAATCGCCTTGTAGCCGACACTCATATCGGCGAGCAGCACCTCGCCGCCGTCCTCCCGCGGCGTGCGCTTGCGCACCGTCAGCCCCTCGCAGAGCGGCAGGAACTGAGGGTATTGCTCGACATCGGCGACGAGCGCGAACATCTGCTCGGGCGTGTGCCGCACCCGGCGGGTCGAGTTGAACATCGGCACTGGATCGGCGTCCCGCTGTCAGTGGCCGAGCTTGGCGACACGCGCCGCCTGCAGCCGCGCGAAATCCTCGCCGGCATGGTGCGAGGACCGCGTCAGCGGCGTCGAGGACACCATCAGGAAGCCCTTCACATAAGCGATCGCCTCGAAGCCCTTGAACTCCTCGGGGGTGACAAAGCGGATCACGGCATGGTGCTTCCGCGAGGGCGCGAGATACTGGCCGATGGTGATGAAGTCGACCTCGGCCGAGCGTAGGTCGTCCATCAGTTGAAGAACCTCGTTCCGCTCCTCACCGAGGCCGACCATGATGCCGGACTTCGTGAAGATGGTCGGATCGAGCTCCTTGACCCGCTGCAGCAGCCGCAGCGAGTGGAAATAGCGCGCGCCGGGCCGCACCGTCAGATACTTCCCGGGCACGGTCTCTAGATTGTGGTTGAACACGTCGGGCTTGGCCGCGACCACCACTTCGAGCGCACCGGGCTTGCGCAGAAAGTCGGGCGTCAGGATCTCGATCGTCGTGCCGGGCGAGGCCTTGCGGATGGCGCGGATGACCTTGGCGAAATGCTCGGCGCCGCCATCCTTGAGATCGTCGCGATCGACCGAGGTGATGACGACATGCTCCAGCCCGAGCTTGGCGACGGCCTGCGCGACCTTGGCCGGCTCCAGCGCGTCTAGCGCCTCGGGCACGCCGGTCTTGACGTTGCAGAAGGCGCAGGCCCGCGTGCAGGTGTCGCCCATGATCATGAAGGTGGCGTGCTTCTTCTCCCAGCACTCGCCGATGTTCGGGCAGCCCGCCTCCTCGCAGACGGTGACGAGCTTGTTCTCCTTGACGATCTTCTGGGTCTCGGCCCATTTTGGAGAACCTGGCGCCTTGACCCGGATCCAGTCCGGCTTGCGCAGGATCGGGTTCTCGGGCCGCTTCTGCTTCTCGGGATGGCGCAGTTCGCCGGCTTCGGCTTTCGGATTGCCGATATTGGGGCGCGGATCGCGGTTCAGCAGGTCGAGAACGAGAGCCATCGTCACGTCGGTCCAAACGAAAAGGGCCGGATAACCGGCCTCTCCTAGCTAATCCTCAATGATCGTCCCGGCAACCTCACGCCGTCAGCTTCTGCCGCGCGCCGCGTTCCAGATCACGATGACGATCACCGCGCCGGCGACGGCCGCGGTCAGCGTGCGCCAGAAGCCGAAGATCGGGATCTCCAGGAGCTCGGCCACCTTGGTCCCGACGAAGGAGCCGGCGACTCCGACCAGCATGTTGGTGAAGAGCCCATGATCGGACGAGGTCAGGCGCTCGGCGATCCAGCCCGCGAGCATCCCGATCAGGAGCGTGGCGAAGAAGCCGTAGCCCGGCTGGGCCATGGTGGCGGCGAATGTCTGCATGGTCGAATATCCCCCTATCGGCGCGCTGTTGCGCCGCAACATGAACCGGTCCGGCATGTCCCGGTTCCCTCAGGCCAAATTTCCTCAAGCGATGAAGCGTGCCATCAGCACCACGAGGATCGCGCCCAGCACCGCCATCGCCGCCTCGTCGAGCCAGTCATGACCGGTTCGCACGCGCCAGCCGGTCAGCCGCACCAACCCTTGCCCGACCAGCATGCCGAGCACGCCGACGACGGTATGGCGGATCAACCCGCCGCCGCCGACGATCAGGCTGGCGACGAAACCGGTGAGCGTGCCGAGCGCGACCGTCGGAACGAGCGCGCGCCAGTCGAGCATCAGCCCGCCGCTGGGCGGCAGGATCTCGACCTTGTCGTCGGGGACGATCCGGTCGGGGGTGCGGGGCTTGCGGGTGCGGGTGGGCATCGCAGCGCTATAGCGCTTCGGCGAATCCTCGTCGACGAATGCATCCGATTCGACAGCCAAATCTTGGCGGGCGAATTCACATCATCCGAGCCCGATAGCGCCGTCCGGCAGCCTGCGTCGGCGTCAGCGCTCGGCCGTGATCACCATGCCATCGAACGCCGCTTCGACAGTTTCTGGCAACATTCTGGAAAGACGAACGAAATCGAGATCGTTGTGGAGGTTCGTCAGGATCGTGCGCCGCGGTGCCAGTTCGGCGATCGCAGCCAGCGATTCCGCCAGGCTGAAATGGCTCGGATGCGGCGTCTCGCGCAGGCAATCCAAGATCAGGATGTCGAGACCGGCCATCGCCGCCTTGGCCTCGCGCGGCAACGCGCTCACATCCGGGAGGTAGGCCAGACCACCGAAGCGGAAGCCGAGCGCTTCATAGCCGGGACCGTGCTCGACCGAGAACGGCAAGGCCTCGATCGCCCCGCCCGGGCCCTCGATCGACAGCATCCGCCCCGCGCTCAGACGATGCATGTCGAGGATCGGCGGATAGGCGCTCCCGGCGGGCGTCTCGAAGATATAGCCGAAGCGCAGCCTCAGCGTCTGCGCCGTTCGCTCGTCGGCATGGACCGGGATGCGGCGGCGCATGTGCAGCACCAGCGCCCGCAGATCGTCGATGCCATGGGTGTGGTCGGCATGATCGTGGCTGAACAGCACAGCGTCGAGCCGGCGGATATCGGCATCGAGCAGTTGCTCGCGCAGGTCCGGCGAGGTGTCGACGAGGATGCTGGTCACGCCGCCTAGGCTCGCGCGCTCGACCAGGATCGAGCAGCGTCGGCGCCGGTTCTTCGGTTCTGCCGGATCGCAGGCGCCCCAGCCGGAGCCGGGACGCGGGACGCCGCCGGACGAGCCGCAGCCGAGGATCGTGACGGTGAGCGCCACGGCCGAGCCTCAGGCGACCCGCGCCAACGGCGCGGCGTGATCCATCTTCCAGTAGCAACGCCGCGCATTTGCGCTCGTCAGCCGCGCGACCTCGTCGAATCCGACACCGATCGTCTCAGCCAGAACCTTAGCCGTCTCAACCACATAGGATGGTTCGTTACGCTTGCCCCTGAACGGCACCGGCGCGAGGTAAGGCGCATCGGTCTCGACCAGAAGACGCTCCTTCGGCACGAGCCGGGCTATCCGGCGCAGCTCCTCCGAGGTCTTGAAGGTCAGGATACCCGAGAACGAGACGTAGAGCCCCAGCTCGACACCGGCCATCGCCAACGCTTCGCCGGCGGTGAAACAGTGCAGGATCGCCGGAAAGGCGCCCTTGGCCATCTCCTCGCGCAGGATCGCGATCATGTCGTCATCGGCCTGGCGGGAGTGGATGACGAGCGGCAGCTGCGTGATCCGGGCGGCGGCGATGTGGACGCGCAAGCCTTGAGCCTGCGCCGCGCGCGGGCTCTTGTCATAATGGTAATCGAGCCCCGCCTCGCCGATCGCGACGCAGCGCGGATGCGCCGAGAGCGCGACGAGCTGTTCCGCCGTGACGTCGAGCTCCTCGTGGGCCTGGTGCGGATGCGTGCCGACCGTGCACCAGACCGAGGCGAAGCGCTCGGCGATCGCGGCATAGGCCGCAAAGCGCGCTACCCGCGTCGAGATCGTCACCATCCGGCCCACGCCGGCGGCTTCGGCGCGGCCGATATAGGCCGGGAGCTCCTCGGCGAAATCCGGGAAGTCGAGATGGCAGTGGCTGTCGATCAGCATCAGCCGCCTTTGCCCGATGCGACCTGCTCAGCCTCGGGCTCGACATAGCGCGGGAAGATGCCGCTCGGCGGCGGCAGCACCGTTCCGGACGCCAGCCGGCCGCCCTCACCCAGCGCCGCGAAGTCGCGCGCGCCTGTCGGCACGCCGAGCAGGTCGAGCAGCTTGCCGCCGGCCTCCGGCATCACCGGCTGCACCAGGATCACGACCTGCCGCAGGACTTCGGCCGTGACATAGAGCACGGTGTCGCGACGCGCAGGGTCGCTCTTGGTAAGGCGCCACGGCTCGTTGCCGGCGAAATAGCGGTTTGCCTCGGCGATCACAGCCCAGAGATCGGCCAGCAGCGTATGCAGCGCGAAGTCGGTCATGGCCTCGCGTGCCTTGGCGAGCGCGCCGTCGGCGAGCGCCAGCATGGCACGATCGGCCTCGCTCAATGCGCCCTGCGGCGGCACCCTGCCCTCGCAGTTCTTGGCAATCATCGACAGCGACCGCTGGGCGAGGTTGCCGAGATCGTTGGCGAGGTCGGCATTGATCCGCCCGACGATCGCCTCGTGGCTGTAGTTGCCGTCCTGGCCGAAGGAGACCTCGCGCAGGAAGAAATAGCGCAACGGATCGACGCCATAGGCATCGGCCAGGCCGAAGGGATCGACGACGTTGCCGAGCGACTTCGACATCTTCTCGCCCTTGGAGAGCAGGAAGCCGTGGCCGAAGACGCGCTTGGGCAGAGCCAGCCCCGCCGACATCAGCATGGCCGGCCAGTAGACCGCGTGGAAGCGCACGATGTCCTTGCCGATGATGTGGACATCGGCCGGCCAGTAGTGCCAGCGCGGATCGGTCTCGTCGGGAAAGCCGCATCCGGTGACGTAGTTGTTCAGCGCATCGACCCAGACATACATCACATGTTCGGGCGCGCCGGGGACCGGCAGGCCCCAGTCGAAGGTGGTGCGGCTCACCGAGAAGTCCTCGAGACCGCTCCGGACGAAGCTGACGACCTCGTTCTTGCGCGTCTCCGGCGAGATGAAGTCCGGCACGTCCTCGTAGAGCTTCAGCAACCGGTCCTGATAGGCGCTGAGCCTGAAGAAATAACTTTCCTCCTCAACCCATTCGACCGGCGTGCCCTGCCCGCCGAGCCGCGTCCCGTCGGGCTGGAGCGTGGTCTCCTTCTCGGCGTAGAAGGCCTCGTCGCGGACCGAGTACCAGCCGGCATATTTCGACAGGTAGACGTCGCCCTTCTCCGCCATCCGGCGCCACAGCTCATGCGTCGACGGCAGATGGTCGGGATCGGTCGTGCGGATGAAACGGTCGAACGAGCAGCCGAGCCGCTGCTCCATCTCCTTGAAGCGTTGGGCGATGCCGTCGACATAGGCCTTCGGTGCGAGCCCGGCCTGGGTAGCGGTGCGTTGGACCTTCTGGCCGTGCTCGTCCGTCCCGGTCATGGCGAAGACGTCGTAGCCGTCGAGCCGCTTGAAGCGTGCGATCGCGTCCGACGCCACCATCTCGTAGGCGTGGCCGATATGCGGCGGGCCATTCGTGTAGTGAATGGCGGTCGTCAGATAGAATTTCGGGGCCGTCGCCATCGTCTGTCCGGAGAGTTCGCTTCACGCTGCGCGCGAGCGGGCGACCGCATCCGACAGGTCATGAAACATCGTCATCACGAGCGGCCGGCGGTCGAGATTGTAGGTTTCCGCCTCGCGGGCCGCGCGCGCAAGCTTGTCCCATACCTCCGCCAGCGGTGCAAGGCGCGCCGGCCCCGACGCCGCATGCGCGTGGAGATGGTCGGAGAGCCAGCTCTGCACCGCTTCGATCATCACCCAGAAGTCGGCCTCGTTCGCCTTGCCGGCGAGATCGTCGCCGAGCGCGATCAGCGCGCCGACATCGATACCGGGCAGCGCGTCGAGTCTCGCGCGCACCGCTTCGACCAGCGCCAGCGTCTCCGGCTCGACATAGGTCAGGGCCCGGCGCACCGAGCCGCCGGCGAGACCGGCCGCGCGCGGCAGCGCCGAAGCGTCGAACGGACCACCCATCCGTTCGAGCGCCAGACGGCCGGCCTCAGCGACATCGGCCTCCGACAAGGCGTCAAAGCTGAGGAGCCGGCAGCGCGAACGGATCGTCGGCAGCATCCGGCCGGGCGCATGCGCGACGATCAGGAAGAGAGCCCGCGGCGGCGGCTCTTCCAGCAGCTTGAGCAGGGCGTTGGCTGCCGACCGGTCCATGTCCTCGGCACTGTCGACGATGCAGACGCGCCAGCCGCCCTCGGCCGCGCTCGCGCCGAAGCGGTCGAGCACGCGGCGCACCGCATCGACCGGGATGTTGCTGGTGTAACCCTTGCCGTCCGGCTTGGTCTGGCGGCGCAGCAGATGCAGGTCCGGATGCGACTGCGCCATGATGCGACGCGTCGCCGGATCGGCCTCGGGCCGCGCCAGGTCGGACGCCTGCGTGGCACGCCCGGCCGGGTCGCCGGCCGCCAGCATGAAGCGCGCGGCGCGATAGGCGAAACTCGCCTTGCCGATGCCCTCCGGCCCGCCGAGCAGCCAGGCATGGTGCATCCGGCCGGACGCCAATGCCGCAAGGAAAGCCTGCTCCTGCCGAGCATGGCCGAGCAGGCCGAGCGTCTCGCGCGGATGCGGCGCGCTCGGCAGCCGGTCGGGATCGTCGCTCGTCTGCAGCATCAGACCTCCTGCGGCACCAGCAGACGCCGGTTCAGCGCCGCCCAGGCGGCCTCCGCCAGAGCCTCCGGTCCGAGGCCTGCGTCGAGCAGGACGCAGCGCCAGGGCTCCGCCTTGGCGACCGCCAGGAAACCCTCGCGCAGGCGGCGATGGAACGCCAACGCCTCGCCCTCGAACCGGTCCGTCGCTTCGCCGGGCGCACGCCGGGCCGCCGCCCGCGCCAGCCCAAGCTCGGGCTCGAGGTCGAGGATGAAGGTCAGGTCCGGCATCGTCCCGTCGATGGTGACCGTTTCGAGTTCGGCGAGGAGGTGGCGGTCGACCTCGCCTTGCGCGCCCTGATAGACCCGCGTCGAATCGAGGAAGCGGTCGCAGATCACCCAGTCGCCCCGCGCCAGGGCCGGCTTGATGCGGCGATCGATATGGTCGATCCGCGCGGCCGAGAACATCAGCGCCTCGACGAAGGGACCATGCGCCTTGACCTGGCCGGAGAGGATGGTCTCGCGGATCGCCTCTGCCTTGGGCGAGCCGCCGGGCTCGCGCGTCAGGTCGACAGTGATGCCGGCGCTGCGCAGCTTCTCGGCGAGCGCACGCGCCAGCGTCGACTTGCCGGCGCCCTCCCCGCCTTCGAGCGTGATGAAACGTCCCGCCACGCCGCTCAGCTTTTCTTCAGTACCTTGCGGACCCAGCCGGTGCCGAGTTCGATCGCGGCGTCGAGCGCGCGTTTCTGAAGGGTTCCCGCCGCTATGCTCTCGGCGGCGTAGAGCGGCAGTTCGAGCGTCTTGACGTCGCCGCGGGTCACCAGAAGCCTGCCGATTTGCGCGCCGTCCTGGACGGGCGCCTTCAGCGGCCCCTGATAGACGATGCGCGCGGCGACACGCTCGCTCGAGCCGCGCGGCAGCAGCAGGGTCACCGGCCCCTTGGCCTTGAGGCCGACACGGCCCTTCTCGCCACCGAAGACGCTGGCCTCGCCGACGATCTCGCCCTCGCCGAAGACCTGCCGCGTCTCGAAGGCGCGAAAGCCCCATTCGAGCAGCTTGCGGGCTTCCTGCGCCCGGTCGCGCGCCGTCTTCAGGCCGTTGACGACGACGATCAGGCGCTGGCCGTTCTGGACGGCCGAGCCGACCAGCCCGAAACCAGCCTCGTCGATATTGCCGGTCTTCAGCCCATCGGCGCCGATATCCATCGTCAGCAGCGGGTTGCGGTTCTGCTGCCTGATCTTGTTCCAGAGGAATTCGCGCTGGCCGAAGATCTTGTAGAGTTCCGGATAGGTCTTGATGATGTGGTCGGCGAGGCGAGCCATCTCGCGCGCCGTGACCTTCTGCTGCGGATCGCCCATGCCGGTGGCGTTGCGGAAGACCGATTTCGTCAGGCTGAGCGCCCGCACCCGCTCGGTCATCACCTTGGCGAAGGTCGCCTCGTCTCCGGCGATCGCCTCGGCCAGCGCGATCGCGGCGTCGTTGCCGGACTGGACGATCAGGCCGCTGAGGATGTCCGACAGCTTCACCCGGCTGTTCAGGATCGCGAACATCGTCGAGCCGCCGGAGACGCCGCCGCCCTTGCGCCAGGCGTTCTCGGAGATGCCGATCTCGCTGTCGAGCGAAAGCCTTCCCTGCGCGATCTCCTCGAAGGCGACGAGCGCCGTCGCGATCTTGGCGAGGCTCGCCGGCACCATCAGTTCGTCGGCGGCTTTCTCGTAGAGCACGGCGCCGGTGCCCGAATCGAGCAGCACGGCATAGCTCGCTTGCGACTGGAATTGCTGCGCCCGGACCTCGGCTGCGAAAAGCATGGTGAATAGCGCCAGCACGAGGCCGGCCAGCCGCAGGCCGGGCCGGTTCAACTCATGCCGGGAGCGGGAAAAATCCATGCCCCGATCTGAAGCAGAGCGGGGCTCGGGCGGTCAAGCGCGATCTGGTCAGTTCTGCGCGAGCGACTGCAGGGTCTGCGGCTTGAGGTCGCGCGCCAGCGGATGCGCCTTCGAGAAGCGCTCGGTCGGGCTGCGCTCCGGCGCCGCGAACAGGCTCGCGACATTGGTCCGCACCGGCGGCAGAGGCGCCGGTGCCAGCGACCGGATCGCGACCGGGGTCGCCGCGCCGGCGATGGTGTCGAGATCGAAGGGGCGATTCGGCGGCATCGGTGCGCCGCGCACCGGCGTGCCGGTCGGCGACGATGTCACGGGGATGACCGAGGCCGCGACAGGTGCGCTCGGCGCGATCGTGCGGACGGGCTCGGCATAGGCCTGGGCGACCGGCTGCTGCACCGGCGCCGGCTGAGACAGGAAGGGCTGGCGCGGGTTCTCCGGCGCGGCGTCGTCGAGATCGGCGCTCTGGCTGCGGCCGGGCGCGACCGGCGCCGAGCTCGCGACCATGGTGCGGGCGCTGGTGCCGGGGATCGCCGCCGGCGAGCCGTCGGTGCGCAACGTCGCGAGCAGAAGCTTGTCGTCGGAGCCGGCGAGCGAGGCTTGGCCGAGATATTCGAGCTTGATCCGGGCCGTGCCGAGATGGCGGAAGGCGAGTGCATCGGCCGTCTTCTGCGAGACGTCCATCAGCCGGTTGCCGTGATAGGGACCGCGGTCGTTGACGCGCACGATGATCGAGCGGTTGTTCAGCATATTGGTGACGCGGGCATAGGCCGGCAGCGGCATGGTCGTATGCGCGGCGCTGATGCCGTTGCGGTCGTAAACTTCGCCATTGGCAGTCCGACGGCCATGGAAGGCCTCGCCATACCAGGACGCCGTGCCGACCGCGGTGTAACCGACCGGCTTCTCATAGGGAGTGTAGCGCTTGCCGGCGACGGAATAGGTCTTGCCGATGAGCTGACGGCCGCCGCCCTTCGGCACTTCCTCGCCCTCGGCGACGACGCGCGGGCTGGCCGGCCCGTATTTCGACTGCGGAAACGCGCCGATCTCCTTCGACTTGCCGCGACCGGCGACCTGGTTGCCGGCGCAGTTGGCGGCGAAGAGACCGGCGAGCACGACGCAACCAAGTCTGACGGCGCGCGTTGTGGAGCTCGAGAGGCTGGTCGTCCTGGACGCGTCGGAAAGCGATTCCGGGGCCGGAGAGGATTTGCCTCTGATCATGCCGTCTGTCCGCCTTCTGCGCCGAAAACCATTCTGTCCGGCCGAGCTGCAAGAAGCAGCAAAGCCGAAGTTTTCGGACAATCCTGTTAAGGGATCGTTAAGCCGGAGAGCGCGGAGGGCGACACCGTTAACGGATATCCCGTGTGCCCTTGGGCGGGCACAAAGGTGTCGGAAATGCGGCGGCTGTCAACAGTGCGGCGGAAAGGCGGACGAATTCCGGCGGGCGTTGCCGGGCTGCAACTCAGTTGCCGATCCGGGCGATGCCGGTGTCGCCATTGTCCTGGACCCATTTCAACTTGCTGCCACCGAGGTCGGTCAAGGTGAAGCAAATCGTCTTGCCCTCGTACCAGGTTTCCCATTTCTGACAGAGATTCTTGCCGTCGACCCACCAGCGACCCTTGTCGTTGGGCTTCAGAAAACGGCCCAGGCCCGCGGCTTCGCCGGAGCCGTCAACCTGGCCGTCGGCGCGATAATAGAGCGGGAATTCACCGCCGGCCGGCACCGCGAGATAGATGCGCTTGCCCGAGATCAACTGCTTGATCGCCTCGCCCTCGATCGGCGTGTTGGCCTGGGCGGCGAGCGGCGCGGCGGATCCGGCCAGAAGGATCGTCACGAGGAATATCGAAAGTTTCATTGTCGCGCGATCTCCATGAGCCATTTCGATCCGTTACGATTGGAAACACTCGCCGGATGCGCGCGCTCAACCATCCGTGACCGGCATTGTTCCGGAAGGTTGGCGGTGAGCGGGGTCTGGTGCAGACGCCGGCCGCGATTGCGAACGCGCAACGTCGGCGAGGGCGAGGGCCGGCCCCATCGAGGCCAAGAGCGAAGCGAACCCACATGAGATCAAGGAACTGGCGGAAGGGGTGGGATTCGAACCCACGGTGGGCTTGCACCCACGGCGGTTTTCAAGACCGCTGCCTTAAACCACTCGGCCACCCTTCCGACGGCGCCAGTCAATGCCGTCCGGGCGGCCTTTTGGCAAGCCGGGCGCCCGAATCTTTATGGCGGCACCGGCTCTTCTTTATGCCGCCCTTATGTCCCCGGCCGCCCTTCCCGCTCGACCCTTGAGCGGGGGCGGCACCATCTCTCCGGTTCAACCTGACCGGAGCTAGCCCCATGGCCGACATTCTCTATCTCGCGCTGGGCGTCGGAGCCTTCATGCTCTTCGGCCTCTATGCCTCGCTGCTGCGCAAGGTCTGACGATCATGGCGCTGACCTGGCTGTACGCGACCGCAGCGCTTGGGCTGGCGGTCTACATGGTCGCCGCGCTGCTGCGCCCCGACCGCTTTTGACCTCACATTCGTAAAAAGGAGACCTCGCGATGGATTGGCGGGGCTGGACCGAGATCGTCGTGACGATCGCGCTGACCGTGGCCGTGGGCTGGCCGCTCGGCATTCTGATGGGCCGCGTCTGGGCCGGAGAGCGCACCTGGCTCGATCCGCTGCTGAAGCCGGTCGAGCGACTGAGCTATGCCGCCTTCGGCGTCAACCCGGAGAAGGGCCAGACCTGGCTCGGCTATGCGGGAGCGCTGCTCGCCTTCAGCGCGGTCGGCTTCGTGCTGCTCTATCTGCAGCTTCGCTTCCAGAACTGGCTGCCGCTCAACCCGCAGGGCTTCGACGGGCTCTCGCCGCATCTCGCCTTCAACACGGCGGTCAGCTTCGTCACCAACACGAACTGGCAGTCCTATGGTGGCGAATCGACCATGAGCCATCTCAGCCAGATGGCCGGGCTGACCGTGCACAACTTCGTCTCGGCGGGGGCCGGCCTCGCGGTCGCGGCTGCGATCTCGCGCGCCTTCGCCGTCGATCGCGGCGAGGAACTCGGCAATTTCTGGGTCGATCTGACCCGGGTCACGCTCTACGTCCTGCTGCCGCTGTCGCTCGTGACCGCGCTGGCGCTGGTCGCCGCCGGCGTACCGCAGACCCTGCTCGCCAGCGTCGACGCCACGACCCTCGAAGGCGCCAAGCAGGTCATCTCGCTGGCACCGACTGCGAGCCAAGAGGCGATCAAGCAATGGGGCACCAATGGCGGTGGCATCTTCAACGTCAACTCCGCCCATCCCTTCGAGAACCCCTCGCCGCTGACCAACCTGATCGAGGTCGTCTCGCTGAATGCGCTGGCCTTCGGCACGGTCGTCGCCTTCGGCAAGGTCGCCGGTGCCCGTCGCGAGGCGCGCGCGCTGATCGCCGCCATGGCGATCCTCGTCGGCGTCGCAGCCGCCGCGATCTACACCTCCGAGACGAAGACGCCGCAGCCGGCGCTGATCGCGGCCGGCATCACGGACGCAACCTCCAACATGGAGGGCAAGGAGGTCCGCTTCGGCCCGGCTGCATCGGCGCTATGGGCGGCGCAGACGACCGGCGCCTCGAACGGCTCGGTCAATTCCATGCACGGCTCGTTCATGCCGCTCGGCGGCGGCATGGCGCTGTTCATGATCCAGCTCGGCGAAATCCTGCCGGGAGGCGTCGGCTCTGGCCTCTACGGCATGGTGGTGATGGCGCTTCTCGCCGTCTTCGTCGCAGGCCTGATGGTCGGGCGCACGCCGGAATATCTCGGCAAGAAGGTCGAGGCGCGAGAAATCAAGTTCGCCATGTTGGCGGTGCTGATCCTGCCGCTGGCGATCCTGGGCTTCTCGGCGATCGCCGCCGTGCTGCCGGTGGCGCTGGAGGGCCTGCTCAACAAGGGGCCGCGCGGGCTGACCGAGATCATCTACGCCTACTCCTCGGCCGCCGGTAACAACGGCTCGGCCTATGCGGGCCTCACCGCCAACACGCCCTGGTGGAACACGACGCTGGCGATCGGCATGCTGCTCGGCCGCTTCGCCTACGCCGTTCCCGTGCTCGCTGTCGCCGGTGCCATCGCGGCGCGGCCGAAGCTGACGCCCACCGCCGGCACCCTGCCCTGCGACAGCCCGCTCTTCGTCGGCCTGCTCATCGGCATCATCCTGATCCTGGGCGGCCTGCAGTTCTTCCCGGCGCTCGCTCTGGGCCCGATCGTCGAGCACTTCCAGCTGCTCGGCGCCGTGGCCTCACGCTGAGCCGACAAAGGAAATCCGTTTCATGTCCATCTCAGTCACCAAACCCGGCGCCTTCGCCAAATCCGGCGCCTTCGATCAGGGCGTCATCCTGACGGCGCTGAAGAGCGCGCTGACCAAGCTCGACCCGCGCGCCCTGAGCGGCAACCCTGTGATCCTCGCCACGGAGGTCGTTGCCGTGCTCGCCACGGTCTCGGCCGTGGCGGCGGTTGCCGGCGGCCAGCCGGCGAGCTTCCCGATCCAGATCGCGATCTGGCTCTGGCTGACCGTGCTCTTCGCCAACTTCGCCGAGGCGATCGCGGAAGGCCGTGGCAAGGCGGCGGCCGATTCGCTGCGTGCCACCCGCGTCACAACCAAGGCCAAGTTGATCATCGACGCGGAGCGCAATGCGATGATCCCGACGCCGGCTCACGAACTTGCGCTCGGCGACATCATCCTGGTCGAAGCCGGTGACGTCATCCCCGCCGACGGCGAAATCATCGAGGGCATCGCCTCGGTCAACGAGGCGGCGATCACCGGCGAATCCGCGCCCGTCATCCGCGAGAGCGGTGGCGATCGCTCGGCCGTCACCGGCGGCACCACGGTCGTCTCCGACTGGATCAAGGTGAAGGTCACCTCGCAGCCGGGCTCGTCCTTCCTCGACCGCATGATCGCGATGGTCGAGGGTGCCGACCGCCGCAAGACGCCCAACGAACTCGCGCTCGCCGTGCTGCTCGCCGGTCTGACGCTGGTCTTCCTGATCGCCGTCGTCACGCTGACCGGTCTGGGCGCCTTCTCGGGTGTGACGCTCGATCCAATGGTGCTAGGCGCGCTGTTCATCACGCTGATCCCGACGACAATCGGCGGCCTACTCAGCGCCGTCGGCATCGCCGGCATGGACCGGCTGCTGAAGGTCAACGTGCTGGCGACCTCGGGCCGCGCGGTCGAGGCCGCCGGCGATATCGACACGCTGCTGCTCGACAAGACCGGCACGATCACCTTCGGCAACCGCATGGCCGTCGAGGTCATGCCGGCGCCGGGCGTGCGGGCCGATGTGGCGCTGCGCGCCGCGCTGATGGCCTCGCTCGCCGACGAGACGCCGGAAGGCCGCTCGATCGTCGAGCTCGCCCGCAACCAGGGCGTCACCGCCCAGGCTCCGGCCGGCGCCACCGCGATCCCGTTCTCGGCGACGACGCGGCAGTCGGGCCTCGATGCCGACGGCAAGAGCTGGCGCAAGGGCGCGGTCGAGGCCGTGCTGAAGACGCTCGATCTCTCGGAAGGTCAGGTGCCGGCCGAACTGCGCCAGGCCGTCGACAAGGTTGCCCGCTCCGGCGGCACGCCGCTCGCGGTCAGCGAGAACGGCGCGCTGGTCGGCGTCATCCACCTCAAGGACGTGGTCAAGCCCGGCGTCAAAGAGCGCTTCGCCGATCTGCGCCGCATGGGCGTGCGCACCGTAATGATAACCGGTGACAACCCGGTCACGGCCGCCGCGATCGCATCGGAAGCCGGTGTCGACGATTTCCTCGCCGAGGCCACTCCGGAAGACAAGCTGCGCATCATTCGCACCGAGCAGGCCAAGGGCCGGCTGGTGGCGATGTGCGGTGACGGCGCCAACGACGCGCCGGCCCTTGCGCAGGCCGATGTCGGCGTCGCCATGCAGACCGGCGCCCAGGCCGCCCGCGAGGCCGGCAACATGGTCGACCTCGATTCCGACCCGACCAAGGTCCTGGAGATCGTCGAGGTCGGCAAGCAGCTCTTGATCACGCGCGGCGCGCTGACGACCTTCTCGATCGCCAACGACGTGGCGAAGTATTTCGCCATCATCCCGGCGATGTTCGTCGTCGCCCTGCCCTCGCTCGGCGCGATGAACATCATGGCGCTGTCGAGCCCGCAGAGCGCCATCCTCTCGGCGGTGATCTTCAATGCGCTGGTCATCGTCGCGCTGATCCCGCTGGCGCTGCGCGGCGTGCGCTACCAGGCGATCGGCGCGGCGAAACTGCTCTCGCGCAACCTCACCCTCTACGGCATCGGCGGGCTGATCGCGCCTTTCATCGGCATCAAGGTCATCGACATGATCGTCGCCGCGCTGAAGCTCGCCTGAGCCACCGGAACAGGACAACGACCATGCTCGCCCATCTCCGCCCTGCCATCGTCTCGATGGTGTTCTTCACCCTCCTGCTCGGCGTCGCCTATCCGCTCGGCGTCACTGCGGTCTCCGGCGCGCTGTTTCCGGCCCAGGCCGGCGGCTCGCTGATCCGCAACAGCGCCGGGGAAATCGTCGGCTCCGCACTGATCGGCCAGAATTTTGCCGGCGAAGCCTATCTGCATCCGCGTCCCTCGGCGGCCGGCAAGGACGGCTACGACGCCGCCAACTCCTCTGGCTCCAATCTCGGCCCGATGAATGAGGACCTGGCTGCCCGCATCAAGACCGACGCCGAAGCCCTGCGCACAGCCGATGGCGCTGGCTCGCTACCGGTCGATGCCGTGCAGGCTTCCGCCTCGGGGCTCGACCCGCACATCTCGCCGGAAAACGCGGCGCGCCAGATCGAACGCGTCGCCAAGGCGCGCGGCGTCCAGCCACCGCAGATCGGCGAGATCGTCGCGCAGCATACGCAGGGCTATCTCTTCGGCTTCGTCGGCCGGCCGCGCGTCAACGTGCTGACCGCCAACCTCGCCCTCGACGCGCGTTATCCGAAGGCCCAAGCTAAGCCCTGATGCAAGATCGTCCCTCATGAACGCAGACGAGACCCGATTCCGGGAAGCGGGTCGCCCCGATCCCGACGCCCTCCTGGCGCAGGCCGGCCGCGGAAAACGCGGCCGGCTCAAGATTTTTCTCGGCATGGCACCTGGCGTCGGCAAGACCTTCGAGATGCTGACGCAAGGACGGCGTGCCCAGGCCGAGCGTGGCGAGGTGCTCGTCGGCCTCGTCGAGACGCATGGACGGCGCGAGACGGAAAGCCTGCTCGACGGGCTCGAGGTGATGGCGCGCCGGCCGATCGAGCACAATGGCCGCATGCTGATGGAGTTCGATCTCGATGCGGCCCTGGCCTGCAAGCCGCGCCTGCTGCTGGTCGACGAGTACGCCCATTCCAACGCGCCCGGAAGCCGCCACCCCAAGCGCTGGCAGGATGTCGAGGAGCTGCTGGCGGCCGGTATCGACATCTGGACGACGCTGAACGTCCAGCATCTCGAAAGCCTGGTCGATGTCGTCTGGAAGATCACCGGCGTGCGCCAGCGCGAGACCGTGCCCGACAGCGTCTTGAGCGGCGCCGACGAGATCGAGCTGATCGACATCACGCCGAGCGAACTGCGCCAGCGCATGGCCGAGGGCAAGGTATACCTGCCGGAGACCGCGCGGCTGGCCGCCGACCACTTCTTCAAGCTGGAGAACCTGACGGCCCTGCGCGAACTCGCTCTTCGCCGCGCCGCGCAGACGGTCGACGACCATCTCAATCAGGCGATGAAGCGGGCCGGAGTCGAGGGGCCATGGGCCGCGGGCGAGCGCATCCTCGTCCTGATCGGCCCCGACGCGATGGCGCCGTCGCTGGTGCGGGCCGGCCGCCGTCTCTCCGACATGATGATGGACGCGCCCTGGACCGTCGCCCATGTCGAGCGACCCAACCGCATGGATGACGGCGCGACCCGCGGCCCGAAACTGGCTGCAGCGCTCAAACTCGCCGAACAGCTCGGCGCGGCAAACGTCGTGCTCACCGGCGACGACCTCGTCACAAGCGTGCTCGAATATGCGAGGCGCAACAACATCACCCAGATCGTCGTCGGAAAATCGCATCGCAAGGGCTGGCGCGCCTGGTTCCACAAGTCGCTCGCACCAGCCCTCTTGAAGGCGCAGAACGGTGCAGCGCTGCACATCGTCACCGACATCGCGTCTGGGCCGGTCACGCCGATCGCCGTCCCACCGCGTCAGGGCTTCGGCTGGCGCGGCCATCTCGGCGCAGGCCTGATGGTGCTTGCCGCCGTCGGGCTCGCGGCCTTGGTCGATCGGCAGGCCGAGAACGCCAATCTCGCCATGCTCTTTCTGGTCAGCGTGCTCGCAGCCGGCGTCGCCTTCGGCCTCTGGCCGTCGCTGACCGCGGCGGGGCTCGCGGCGCTGGCCTACAATTTCTTTTTCCTCGAACCGCGCCTGTCGATGTGGATCGGCAACCCGGCCGACGTTCTGACCTTCGCGGTTTTCTTCGTCGCGGCGGTGGCGACCGGCGGCCTGACCGGCCGCATCCGCGACCAGGCCCGGGCGACGGCGCGTCGCGCCTCGGCGATCGCGGCGCTGCTCGCCGCCAGCCGTCGCCTGTCGGGGGCGGCGCGCAAGGAGGATGCCGCCGCCGTCCTTGCCGAGCAGCTCTCGGCCGCGACCGCCGGCAAGATCGTGGTGCTGCTGCCGCAGGGCGAGGAGATCGCGCCAGCGGCCGGCGCGCCAGCGTTGGAAAACCTGACCACCGCCGACATGACCGCGGCGCGCTGGAGCTGGACCCGCGGCGAGCCGGCCGGTGCCGGCACCGGCACGCTGCCCAACGTCGCCTGGACCTTCCGGCCGCTGCAGGGCGTGCGCGTCCGCTCCGGCGTCGTCGGCTTCGAGCCGAGGGCGCTGATGGATGCCGAGAACGAGCGCTTCGCCATGGCGCTGCTGGACCAGGGTGCCGTGGCGCTGGAACGGGCGGAGCTCGCGACCGCGGCCGTCGATGCGGAGGCGCTGCGGCGCTCCGACCGGCTGCGCTCCGCTTTGCTGAACTCGGTCAGCCACGATCTGCGCACGCCGCTCGCCACCGTGCTCGGCTCGGTGACGACGCTGATCGATTTCGGCAAGAGCGTGGAGCCGGCCGTCGCCGACGACCTGCTTCTCTCGATCCGCGAGGAGGCCGAGCGGCTGAACCGCTATGTCGGCGACCTTCTCGACATGACCCGGCTGGAGGGCGGCGCGCTGGTGACGCGGCGCGACTGGACCGATGTCCGCGACGTCATCGCGGCGGCGATCGCGCGCGTCGCGCGCCGCCAGGGCGGCCGCCGCATCCAGCGCGATTTCCCCGCCGAACTGTCGAGCGTGCAGGCCGATCCCTCGCTACTCGAACAGGCCTTGGTCAACATCCTGGAGAACGCCATAACCTATAGCGAGGACGGCTCGCTGATCGAGACGGCGGCCTATGAAGACCGGGGCAATGTCGTGATTGCGATCGAGGACGAGGGCCGCGGCATCCCGACCGCCGAGTTGGAGCGCGTCTTCGAGAAGTTCCGGCGCATGGAGGAGGCGACCGATCGCGGCGGCGAGCGCGGCAAGGGCGCCGGCCTCGGCCTCGCCATCGCCAAGGGTTTCGTCGAGGCGATGGGCGGCCGCATCGCCGCCGCGAGCCCGATCAAGCCCGATGGCAAGGGCGGCACCCGCATCCTGATAAGCCTGCGCAAGGACACGCTCGTCGGAGCCGCGCCATGACCGCCTTCCGACCCCGCATCCTCGTCATCGACGACGAGCCGCAGATCCATCGCTTCCTTGGCCCGGCGCTCGACGCTGCCGGCTACGAGCATGTCCGCGCCGACGACGCGACCGCGGGCCTGCGCGAAATCGCCCGCAAGCCGCCCGACGCCGTCGTGCTCGACCTCGGCCTGCCCGACATGGACGGCAAGGAGGCGCTGGTGAAGGCGCGCGCCTTCTATGACGGCCCCGTCATCATTCTCTCGGCCCGAGACCGCGAGACCGAGAAGATCGACGCGCTCGACGCCGGCGCCGACGATTATGTCGAAAAGCCCTTCGGCGTCGGCGAGTTGCTGGCGCGGCTGCGGGTGGCGCTGCGCCACAAGATCGAGCGGCAGGGCGCGGAGGCGACGATCGTCTCCGGCAGCGTCGAGATCGACCTCGTCAACCGCCGCGTCAGCCGCGAGGGCGCGCATGTGAAGCTTTCGCCGAAGGAATACGACCTGCTCGCCAGCCTCGCCGGCGGCAATGGCCGGGTGCTGACCCATCGCCAGATCCTGACCGCCGTCTGGGGCCCGGCGCATGAGCACGACGTGCAGTATCTGCGTGTCTTCGTCGGGCAGTTGCGCCAGAAACTGGAGGACGACCCGGCGACGCCGAAGCTCATCGAGACCGAGCCCGGCGTCGGCTATCGGCTGGGCGGGCTGGTCTAGCGAATTGCCCTCCAGCAGGCGGCCGAGCCCGTCGACCCGGCTCGACGGAAAAATCCAGTCGTCAAAGGCGCATCGCCGAAAGCGTGAGAAACAAACCTCCTCTTTTCGAGAGGGAATAAGAAAAATCCGCCTACCTGCTGTGAATTGAACCACCCTCCGCGCTGGCTTATTTGAAACGTTCGGAACAACGAACGGGACCAGCAGCGCCGTGGCCTTTCTGAACGTCATCGACCGCGCGGGACATCCGCACAGGCTGGAAGCCGTCGAGGGCTGGCGGGTCATGGAGATCCTGCGCGACTACAAGGTCGGGATCGAGGGCGTCTGCGGCGGCTCGTGCGATTGCGCGACCTGCCATGTCGTGGTTTCGGCCGATTGGGCCGGGCGCCTGCCCGAGCCGCTCGACGAGGAGATCGACGCGCTCGACACCCTGCCGCTGATCGAGCCGACCTCGCGCCTTTCCTGTCAGATCATTTGGACGGACGATCTCGACGGCTTGAGCCTGACCCTGGCGGAGGCCGCCTGATGAGCACTGCCACCAAGCGGCCGCCTCTGCCTGCGATCCTGCTCGCCAACGACCTGCTTGACGGCGACGTGGTGTTCGCGACCACGGCCTCCGCCAGCTCGCTCGGCTGGACGCGCGACCCGGCACTGGCCCTGATCGCTGCCGACGACCAAGCCGCCGAAGCCTTGGAGCGCTTCGCCGCCGCCGAGCTAGCCGGAAACACGGTCGTCGATGCCTATCTCGTCGATGTCGCGCTCGACACAGGCCGCCCGGTGCCACGCCATTTCCGCGAGCGCTTCAAGACGCTCGGCCCCAGCAACCGTCCCGATCTCGGCAAGCAAGCCGGCGACGGGATCGCGACCGGGCGGGGAGCCTGATCGATGTATCGCTATGACGATTTCGACGAGCGTTTCGTGCGCGAGCGGGTCGCCCAGTTCCGCGGCCAGGTCGCGCGCCGGCTCGATGGCTCGCTGACCGAGGACGAGTTCAAGCCGCTCAGGCTCAAGAACGGCCTCTATCTCCAGCTCCACGCCTATATGCTGCGGATCGCGATCCCCTACGGCACGCTGTCGTCGCGGCAATTGCGCCAGCTCGCGCTGATCGGCGAGCGCTTCGACCGCGGCTACGGCCATTTCACCACGCGCCAGAACCTGCAATTCAACTGGCCGAAGTTGCGCGACGTGCCGGAGATCCTCGACCTGCTCGCCGATGTCGAGATGCACTGCATCCAGACCTCGGGCAACTGCATCCGCAACGTCACGGCCGACCACTTTGCCGGTGTAGCCGCCGACGAGATCGAGGATCCGCGCCCGACCGCCGAGCTGATCCGGCAGTGGTCGAGCCTGCACCCAGAGTTCGACTACCTGCCGCGCAAGTTCAAGATCGCGGTCACCGGGGCCGAGCACGACCGCGCCGTGATCAAAGCACACGACATCGGGCTGCGCCTGCGCCGCCATCCCGATACGCATGAAAGCTGCTACGAGGTCAGCGTCGGCGGGGGGCTCGGCCGCACGCCGATGATCGGCAAGGTCGTGCGCGATTTCCTGCCCAAGGCCGACCTGCTCGCTTATCTTGAAGCGATCATGCGGGTCTATAATCTCGAGGGCCGGCGCGACAACAAGTACAAGGCCCGGGTCAAAATCCTCGTCCACGAGATCGGCGTCGCCGAGTTCTCGCGTCGGGTCGAGGAGGAGTTCGCCCGGCTCGACGGCCCCTCTGTCAATGCCGATCCGGCCGAGACCGCGCGCATCGCCGCCTATTTCACCCCGCCGGCTTACGAGGCCCTGCCCGCGACGAGCCGGACCTTCGAGACGACGCTCGCCGCCAACCCCGCCTTCGCGCGCTGGGTCGAGGTCAACACGGTGCCGCACAAGGCGCCGGGCTACACCGCGCTGACGATCTCGCTGAAGCCGCAGGGCCAAGCGCCGGGCGACGCGACCTCCGACCAGATGCGCCTCGTCGCCGATCTGGCGGAGACCTATTCCCAGTCGGAGATCCGCGTCACCCATGCGCAGAACCTCGTCCTGCCGCATGTGCGCAAGAACGGTCTCTTCGCGATCTGGAAGAAGCTCGGAGAGGCCGGCCTCGCCACCGCCAATGTCGGGCTGATCACCGACATCATCGCCTGCCCCGGCCTCGATTACTGCGCGCTTGCGACCGCGCGCTCGATCCCGATCGCGCAGGCGATCCAGAGCCGCTTCGCCGACACCGGACGCGAAGCCGAGATCGGTGCGCTCAACATCAAGATCTCCGGCTGCATCAATGCCTGCGGCCACCACCATGTCGGCCATATCGGCATTCTCGGCCTGGAGAAGCGCGGCATCGAATCCTACCAGATCACGCTCGGCGGCGACGCGACCGAAAGCGCCGCGATCGGCGAGATCCTGGGGCCGGGCCTGGCGGCCGAGGACGTGCCGGATGCGATCGAGCGCATCGTCGGCGTCTATCTGGCCCACCGTTCGCAGGGCGAGAGCTTCATCGACAATGTCCGCCGGCTGGGCTTGGCACCCTTCAAGGCCGCCTTCCAGGAGGTCTCCCATGCCGTTGCTTGACCGGAACGGCACGAAGACCGATGGCTGGACCCGCAGCGACGGCGCCGCGATCGACAACATCGCCCAGGCGCTGGTGCCGTGGGACGCGCTGCCAGAGGCCCTGCAACGCCGGACGCGCGACCAGCGCATCGGCGTGCTCATCCCCAACGATGTCTGCATCGCCGAGCTCAAGCTCGTGCTGCGCCAGCTCTCGCTCGTCGCGATCGCCTTCCCGGCCTATTCGGACGGGCGGGGCTTCAGCCTCGCCAAGACGATCCGCAACCACGGCTTCACCGGAACGTTGCGCGCCAGCGGACCGCTGATCGCCGACCAGTTCGCCTACGCGCTCGCCTGCGACTTCGACGAGATCGAGCTGCCGGATGCGCTCGCCGCGCGCCAGCCGGTCGAGCAATGGCTCGGCGCGCTGACGAGCATCAGCCATGGCTACCAGCGCGGCTATGGCGACGCCGGCAACATCCTCGATCAGCGCCGCGCCGCGCGGGTGGGAGGATGACGATGCCACGCGACTGGAAGGAGGACAGCATGAACAGCGAACTCGCGGCCACCCTTCCCGAGCGCCGGCATGAGCGCTGGTTCGATCTTTGCTTTCGGCTTATACTTATCGCGCTCGCCGCGGCCTGGCTGCTGATGCCCCCGGCCGCGAGTGAGCAGAACGACCGCGACAACCGGACGACCGCCGCCACGCGATGACCGAAAGACTGCCCGAGGCCAGGACCGCCCGCCGGATCGAGACGCTCGCGACCCTGCCGCTCTTCCACAAGCTGGCGGGGCGCAAGGTCGTGCTGGCGGGCGGCAGCGAAGGCGCGCTCTGGAAGGCCGAGCTGCTGGCGGCCGCCGGCTCGGAGCTGTGGGTGTTCGCCGGCAGCGAAGCCGATATCTTCGCCGCGCTCGCGGCCGATCCGCCGGGTGGCAGGGTCCGCCTGCACGAGCGCGACTGGCAGCCGGATGATTTGACCGATGCGGCGCTCGCAATCGCCGATGTCGAGAGCGAGGACGAGGCGCGCGCCTTCGTCGCCGCGGCCCGACAGGCGGGCGTCCCTGTCAATGTCGTCGACAAGCCAGAATTCTGTGATTTTTCCTTCGGTTCGATCGTCAACCGCTCGCCGCTCGTCGTCGCGATCTCGACCGACGGGGCCGCGCCCGTCTTCGGCCAGGCGATCCGGGCCAAGATCGAGGCGCTGCTGCCGGCAGGCCTGAAGGGTTGGGCCCAGGCAGCCAGGGACTGGCGGCCGGCGGTACAGGCGCGCGCCCTGCCCTTCGCGCTGCGCCGCGCCTTCTGGGAGCGCTTCACCCGGACCGCGATGGCCGCGCCAGAGCGCCAGCCGGACGAGGCCGATCGCGAGGCGCTCTTCGCCGATCTCGCCCGCATCGACGGTGCCCATGACGGCACCGGCCGGGTCACGCTGGTCGGCGCCGGCCCGGGCGATCCCGAGCTTCTGACGCTGAAGGCGATCCGCGCTTTGCAAAGCGCCGACATCATCCTCTACGACGATCTCGTCTCGTCCGGCGTGCTCGAACTCGCCCGGCGCGAGGCCAAGCGCATGCTCGTCGGCAAGACCGGCTATCGGCCCTCCTGCAAGCAGGACGACATCAACGCGATGATGGCCCAGCTCGCCGGCCAAGGGAAACACGTCGTCCGGCTGAAGAGCGGCGACCCCGGCATCTTCGGCCGCGCCGGCGAGGAGATCGAGGCCTGTCACGCCGCCGGCATCCCCGTGGCGATCGTACCGGGAATTTCCGCAGCGCAAGGTGCGGCCGCCTCGCTCGGCGTCTCGCTGACTCATCGCGACCATGCACGGCGCCTGCAATTCGTCACCGGCCATGCCCGCAACGGCCAATTGCCCGATGATCTCGACTGGCACGCTCTGGCCGACCCGCATGCGACGACGGTGATCTACATGCCGCGCGCGACGCTCGCCGCCTTCCGCGAGCAGGCGCTGGCGGCGGGACTCGACCCGGCGACGCCCGCGATCGCCATGCTCGCCGCGACCCGCGACGACGAGGCGAGGGTCGTGGCGACGATCGCCGACCTGCCGGAACGGCTGGGGGAATTGCCGGCGAAGGGGCCGGTGCTGGTGATGGTCGGGCATGCGCTCGGGACGGCGCTGGCGCAGGCGGTCCCGGTCGATCGGCAGCTCAGCGCCTGAACGCGCGGCATAGGGCGAGCGACGCCGATACCGGCCATCGCCCTTACTCCGGCCGCAACCGCACCCTATCTCCCGAAAAGCGACAGGCAAAAAGGAGCCTTGCATGAAAGCACGGGCGAAATGGGTCGAAGGCATGGCCTTCATGGGCGAGTCCGGTAGCGGCCACGCCGTCATTATGGACGGCGCACCCGAATATGGCGGGCGCGATCTCGGCATCCGGCCGATGGAAATGCTGCTGGTCGGGCTGGCCGGCTGCACTGGTTTCGACGTCGTGCAGATCCTCAAGAAGGGCCGCGAGCCGGTCACGGCCTGCGAGGTCGAGGTGGAAGCGCAACGCGCCGCGACCGATCCCAAGGTGTTCACCAAAATCCATCTCGCCTACCGCGTCGCCGGGCCCGGATTGTCAAGGGCCAAGGCCGAGCGCGCCGTCACATTGTCGAAGGAAAAATACTGTTCCGCTTCGATCATGCTCGGGGCGACCGCCGAGATCAGCTATTCGCTCGACGTCGTCGACGAGGCGCATAGGGAGGCTGCGGAATGAGCGGAACCGAATTCTCAGGCCTGATCTCGCCTGAAGCCGTGTCGGCGCGGCTGGGCGACGAAAAGTTTGTCATCGTCGACATCAGGACGACGGCCGACGGCGGCAAGGCGGCCTACGAGGCCGGGCATATTCCGGGCTCGGTCTATAGCGACTATGCCGGCGACGGCTGGCGCGCCAAAGTCGGCAACGCGCCGGGCATGCTGCCGCCGCTCGACCATCTGGCGGGGCTCGCAGGCCGGCTCGGCATCAAGCCGCATGACGACGTGGTGATCGTGCCCGCCGGCACCAACGCGACCGACATGGCCGCGGCGGCGCGGGTCTACTGGACGCTCAAGCTGATCGGCCACGGCCAGCAGGCGATCCTCGATGGCGGCTTCAAGGGTTGGACCGCCGATCCGGCGCGGCCGGTCGAGCGCGGCCCGTCCAAGCCCAAGCCGGCCGAACCCTATCCGGTCGTCATGCAGCAGCGGCTGCGCAGCGTCACCGACGCGACCTTCGTCGCCTCGCGCGGCAGGCTGGCGACCCTGGTCGATGCGCGCTCGCAGAGCTATTTCGAGGGCCGCGAGAAGGCGGCGGAAGCGACGCGGGCCGGCCACATCCCGGGCGCCGTTTCTCGCGACTATGCCGAGGCCTTCGACGCGGCCGCCGGGCGGCTGAAACCTGCTGGTGATCTCGCGACCCTGTTCGGCGGCGTGCCGAGCGGCCCGGCGATCTCCTACTGCAACACCGGCCATACCGCGGCGCTGAACTGGTTCGTGATGTCGGAGGTGCTCGGCCGCGACGAGGTCGCCCTCTATGACGGCTCGATGACCGACTGGACGCAGGACCCCGAACGGCCGGTCGCGACCGGAGCGGGTTGACTGCCGCTCCGGGCCGGCAGGTTCAGCGGCGCGGCATGCTGGTCGAGGTCGCGCGGTTGCCGTAGCGGTCGACATGGACTCCGATGGTCGAGCCGTCCTCGTAGCGGGTGAAGGTGCTCGTGATCCCGGTCTGGGGATTGTAGACCGTCCGGCTCGAGGCGCCCTTGGCATTGGCCTTCTGCCCCTTGGGACGGACGCCCTCGGTGACGAGGCCGTCCGGCGTCGTCGTGGTGACGATGCGGTCGCCGTCGCCGATGCTGGCCGAGCGGATGCGGGTGCCGTCCGGCAGGATACCCTCCGCATAGTCGCCGAAGCCGCGCAGCCGCAGGCGGACCATGGCGTTGTCGCGGGCATAGCGCTGCTCGGATTCGCGGATGCGGTCGTTGCCGCCACCCCCGCCGCCTCCGCCACCTTCGGCATGGGCGGCCCCCGCAGCGCCGAGAACGAAGAGCGACAGGCCGGCGAACGCTGCGATGATACGGATCGACATCGAAATCTCCTGTGGTTGGGTCTGCGACGAGGCACCCGCTCGGGGTGGACATTCCTTGGTCGCAGCGACGGGCGATCCGGTTCATCCGCGGTTCATTTATTGTCGCTGACCACGGCGGACGGCCGGTGAAGTGCCGGACACGGCTTGCCGCGGGGCCTCGCAAGGGCTAACCCCTTCGCCTTCTCGCAAACTGGAACAGCAATGGCCGCGACCGCGCCCCGCATCTCGTTCGTCTCGCTGGGCTGCCCGAAGGCGCTGGTCGATTCCGAACGGATCATCACCTCGCTGCGCTCGGAGGGCTACGAGCTCAGCAAGAGCCATGCGGGCGCCGATCTCGTCATCGTCAACACCTGCGGCTTCCTCGACAGCGCCAAGGCGGAGTCGCTCGAGGCGATCGGCGCGGCGATGTCGGAGAACGGCAAGGTCATCGTCACCGGCTGCATGGGCGCCGAGCCCGAGCAGATCCGCGACGTCTTCCCGAACGTGCTCGCGATCACCGGCCCTCAGGCATACGAGAGCGTCGTCGGCGCCGTGCACCAAGCGGTGCCGCCGCGGCATGATCCCTTCGTCGATCTCGTGCCGGATCAGGGCATCAAGCTGACGCCGCGCCACTACGCCTATCTGAAGATCTCAGAGGGCTGCAACAACCGCTGCAGCTTCTGCATCATCCCCAAGCTGCGCGGCGACCTGGTCTCACGGCCGATCGGCGAGGTGCTGCGCGAGGCCGAGAAACTGGTCAGGGCCGGGGTCAAGGAACTCCTGGTGATCTCGCAGGACACCAGCGCCTACGGCCTCGACATCAAATACCAGCCCTCGATCTGGCAGGAGCGCGAGATCCGGACCCGCTTCTTCGAGCTCGCCCGCGAACTCGGCCAGATGGGGGTCTGGGTCCGGATGCACTACGTCTACCCCTACCCGCACGTCGACGAGGTCATCCCGCTGATGCAGGACGGGCTGATCCTGCCCTATCTCGACATCCCCTTCCAGCATGCGTCTCCCAATGTTCTCAAGGCGATGAAGCGACCGGCCCATCAGGATCGGACGCTGGAGCGCATCGCGAAATGGCGCGGCATCTGCCCCGATCTCGCGATCCGCTCGACCTTCATCGTCGGTTTTCCCGGCGAGACCGAGGAGGATGTGCAGTTCCTGCTCGACTGGCTGAAGGAGGCGAAGCTCGAGCGCGTCGGCTGCTTCAAATACGAGCCGGTCAAGGGCGCCCCCGCCAACGATCTCGGCCTCCCCCTCGTCCCCGAGGAGGAGAAGGAGGCGCGCTGGCATCGTTTCATGAAGGCGCAAGCCGAGATCAGCACCCGCATCTTCAAGTCGCGCGTCGGCAAGCGCATCCAGGTCATCGTCGACGAGGCCGGCCCGACCGTCGCCAAGGGCCGCTCGAAATGGGACGCGCCCGAGATCGACGGCTCGGTCTACGTCGCGAGCCGCCGGCCACTCCGAGCCGGCGACATCGTCACGGTGAAGATCGAGCGCGCCGACGCCTACGATCTGCACGGCGTCGCGGTCTGAACGCGCAGTGCCCGTCCTGAAACGCGCTGCGACGAGGCGGCTGGCGTGGCGTTCGAGAGCCGGAGCGGAGCGGCATTTTCGTCCGTGAGCACCGGAAGCGCAGAAGGCCACGTCAGACAGCCGCCGCAATATCGTTTCGGGGTGGGCGCTCAAGGCATCTCGCAGAAATAGCGCACGGTCATCCCGCCGCGGCCGCGCACCGCGAAGACCTCGCCGCCGGCGCAGGCCGCGTCGGCTTGAGCCATCTCGTGCCGCTCGACCGGCGGATGGCGCGGCCGCCGCGGCGGCGGAGGCGGCTCGGCGCAGGCATGGGTGATGCAGTTGGGGCTGGTACGGTTTTGGACGGCACGCGTGAGGCGGGCCTTCGAGGCCTCGTTCTCGCGCAGCACCTGCAGGATCGACGGATCGCCGCCGCCCGAGCTGCCGCCATTGCCGCCGCCGTCGCCGCCCCGGCCGCCTCCGCCATTGCCGCCGCCCTGCTGGGCCATCGCGACCGTCGAGATGGTGAGCGAGGCCAGGACGAGGCCTACGAAACGAATGGTCCGGTTCATGATCCCGTCTCCCGATATGAGGATCAGCATGCGCTGACACCCATTGGTCGCGAGCCAAGGCGATCGGGTTCAGACCGGACGACGAGAAAATTCAAAAATCTCAGGCTAGGCGCACGGGTCCCGGAATCAGCCGCCGCCCGAGCCACCAGCCGAAGCGCTGCGCCAGCATCGCCAGCGCGATCGCATAGCCGAGGAAGGCGAAGATCCAGCCGATCGCGGCCATGCCGAGCGAGCCGAGCACGAGCGCGCCGCGCCCGAGCAGCTTGAGCGTCGCGCGAAAGGTCGTCTGCTGGGCGGCAGCCAGCCGCGCCGCACGGCCGATGTCGCCTGCCTCCTGCGCGACCGCGAGCGTCTGGCGCAGGCCGCGCTGCCCGGCGCGGGCATAGAGCGCCCCGGTGTCCTGGCCGAGCGCCGCCAGCCGCGTCAGCGCCGCCGGCCTGACGATGCCTGCGGTCGCAGCGCGGGCGGGCGCGAGATCGAGCCGGGCCGCGGCCGTGACGCTGGCATTGAGCGCCGGCCGGTCGAGCGATTGCGCCGCCATCCGTCCGAGGCTGGCGGTCAGGGCGGGCGAGAGCAGCTTGGCCTTGCTCGCCGACTTGACCACGCTCAGCCCGCTGCGCGCCGGCAAGGTGCCCCCGAGGCTGACCCAGGTCGCGAGGCTCAGCGCCAGCCCTGCCGAGGCCAGCGCCAGCACGGTCGGGTCGGCCGCCTCGCCGCCGAGCCATTTCTGGCCCTCCGCCGCGAGATCGCGCATGTCGCTGAGGCCCGTCACGTCGCCGACGAGCGCGCCGGCGAGCGCAGCCCCGCTCTCGCGCTCGCCCGCGAAAAGCCCCTGGCCGAAATCGGCGACCGCCTGGACGAGCGCACCGTCGGCGAGCGCGGCGAGCCTTCGGCGCTGCTCCGGCGAGACGCCGAGGCCATGCTCGCCGGCGAGCGCGATCAGGCTCTCGGCGAGTTCCTCGTCGCGCGCCGCCAGCGCCTGGTCGGGTTCGGCGGTCAGGCGTGCCTGCGTCAGCGTCGAGGCGAGACGCAGGCGCGACAGCGCGACGGGATCGTCGGCCGCCCGGTGAAGCTGCCAGTGCTGCAACGCCGGCGGCGCGACTGTCGCGCCCACGCCGCCGAGCGCGAGCACCGCGACCATCGCCAGGGCGACCGGCTTCATCATGCGCGCCTCAGGGAAGCAGCACGGTCGAGCCCGTCGTGCCGCGGCTCTCCAGCGCGCGATGGGCATCGGCGGCGTCCTTCAGCGCGAAGGTCGCGTTGATCGGCACCGTCACCTTGCCCGACGAGACCGCGCCGAACAGGTTCGCCGCCATCTCGACCATGGTCTCGCGCTTGGCGATATGGGTGAACAGCGTCGGGCGCGTCACATAGAGCGAGCCCTTCGGGCCGAGCAGGCCGAGATTGAACGGCTCGACCGCACCGGAGGCATTGCCGAAGCTCGCCAGCACGCCGAAGGGCCGCAGCGCGTCGAGCGAAGGCAGGAAGGTGTCCTTGCCGACGCCGTCATAGACCACGTCGCAGAGCTTGCCGCCGGTGATCTCCTTGACCCGGCTCGGGAAGTCCTCCTCGCGATAGAGGATGGTGTGGTCGGCACCGTTCGCCTGCGCGAGTTCGGCCTTTTCCTTCGAGCCGACCGTGCCGATCACGGTCGCGCCCAGCGCCTTGCCCCATTGGCACAGGATCAGCCCGGTGCCGCCGGCCGCCGCATGGACCAGGATCGTATCGCCGGCCTTCACCTTGTAGGTCCGGTGCAGCAGATACTCCGCCGTCAGGCCCTTCAGCATCATGCTGGCGGCGGCCTCGAACGAGACCCCTTCGGACAGCGCCACCAGCGAATTCGCCGCGACGATGCGCTCTTCGGCATAGGACCCCAGCGTCGCGACATAGCCGACACGGTCGCCGGGCTTGAACTCGGTGACGTTCGGGCCAACCGAGATGACCTCGCCGGCGCCCTCATTGCCCGGCACGAACGGCATCTGCGGCGCGGGATAAAGGCCCGAGCGGAAATAGGTGTCGATGAAGTTCAGCCCGATCGCCCGGTTGCGCACCAGCACCTCGCCGGGACCGGGCGCCGGCAGGGTGATGTCCTCCCATTGCAGAACCTCCGGACCGCCGGTTTTATGAACGCGCATCGCCTTGACCATGACTTCGACTCCATCGCTTGCAGGCTGGACCATAGGGACTGCGCAGCGCCTCGCGCAATGCCACGCCAGGCGGCCGCGCCCTGCGCGCGATGACGTTGGCGTGAAACGGACCGCGACGCTCCAGCCTCTGGTCAAGCCGGGAACCCTGGGCTAGCTCAGCATCATGAGCCACACGGTCGAGACAGCCGATATCGCCATCGTCGGGGCCGGCGCCGTCGGCCTGACCGCGGCGCTCGCATTTGCGGCCGATGGCTGGCGCGTCGCGCTGTTCGGCCACACGGCGGCGCCCCGCGACGGACGCACCGTGGCCCTGCTCGACGGCTCCTGGCGCCTGCTCGATGAGTTCGGCGTCACCGAAGCGCTCGCCGACAAGGCCGCGCCGCTCGCGGTGATGCGCCTCGTCGACGACACCGGCAGCCTGTTCCGCCAGCCGCCGGTCGAGTTCCGCGCTTCCGAGGTCGACCTGCCGGCCTTCGGCTGGAACGTCGAGAACGCCGAACTGGTTGCGGCGCTTGCCGCCGAGGCGCTGGCGCAACCCGCTATAACGCTGGCCTCCGGCACGGTCGCCGGCATCGCCGAGGATGAGGCCGGCATCACGCTCTCGGGCGAGGGTTTCGCACCCTTGCGCGCCCGGCTCGTCGTCGGCGCGGACGGGCGCAAGTCGCGGGTGCGGGCGGCGGCCGCCATCGAGGCCCGCGACTGGCATTATCCCCAGACCGCGCTGACGGCGATCCTGGGCCATGCCCGCGACCATCGCGAGACCTCGACCGAGTTCCACACGCGCCAGGGCCCCTGCACGCTGGTGCCGCTGCCCGGCCGGCGCTCTTCGCTGGTTTGGCTGCTCGACCCAGGCGAAGCGGAAGCGGTCGCGGGCCTCGACGACGCCGCCTTCGCCCGGCGCGTCGAGCGGCAGGTCCACTCCCTGCTCGGCGCGATGACGGTCGAGGGCGCGCGTGGACGCGTGCCGATGGGCGGGCTCTCGGTCGATAGCTTCGCCGACCGGCGCATGGCGCTGATCGGCGAGGCCGCCCATGTCTTCCCGCCGATCGGCGCGCAGGGCCTCAATCTCGGCCTGCGCGACGTCGCAGGCCTTCGAGAAGCACTTCAGGGTGCGGGCGATCCCGGCGGCGACGCGGTGCTTATCGCCTATGACGCCGCGCGCCGCAGCGATGTCCGCCTGCGCACCGGCGCCGTCGATGCGCTGAACCGGACGCTGCTGACCGACCTGCTGCCGGCCGACCTCCTGCGGGGTGCCGGTCTTCTGGCGCTGTCGGCGATCGGCCCTTTGCGGCGCGTCGTGATGCGGCAGGGGCTGGCCGGCGGGCTTGCGCGCTGACGCGTCAGTCGCGCTCCAGAACGCGATCGGTGTCGGCCCCGCTCGCCGACACCTTGCGCAGCCGGGCAGCCTGTTCGCGGAACACCGGTGCGAGCGGCAAGGGCGTCGAGACGATCCGCCGGCCGCCCGGCTCCTCGGCCTGTGCCTCGAACAGGCCGCGCGCCGTCGGATGGGGATCGGCCATGGCTTCGTCCAGCGTACGAACCACCGTGCAGCAGCAATCCAGCGGCTCCAGCAGTTCGCGCCAATGCACCACCGGTCGGCCGCCGATGATGGCAATGATCGCGACCTTCGTCGCCAGAGGATCGCGGCGGTCGTCGCGCAGCGCCGCGTCGAGCCCGATCGCTTCGCAAAAAGTCTCCCAGAACTTCGGTTCCAGCGCGCCGACCGCGAGGAACCAGCCATCGGCCGTGGCATAGAGGCCATAGCGCGGGCTCGCTCCGGTCAGCAGCCCCTCGCCTCCCGCCGGATAGCGCCCGGCGGCCTGGCCCTGCGCCAGCCCGTACCAGGCGAAGGCCGGCATCGCGTCGCTCATCGCGATGTCGAGATGGCAGCCTTGGCCGGTGCGCTCGCGCTGGCGCAGCGCCAGCAGGATGTTGAGCACGGCCGGCATGGTCCCGCCGCCGATGTCGGCGACGAGCGCCGGCGGCAAAGGCGGGTTCGCGCCGCGCTCCAGCGACTGGCCGAGCAATCCACCGATCGCTTGGTAGTTGATGTCGTGCCCGGCCTCCTGGGCGCGCGGGCCGGTCTGGCCATAGCCGCTGATCGAACAGTAGATCAGGAGCGGATTGAGTTCCTTGAGCGCCTCGTAGCCGAGGCCGAGTCGTGCCATCACGCCGGGCCGGAACTGCTCGATCAGGATATCGGCCCGTTCGATCAGCGGCGTCAGGCGCGCCAGCGCGTCGGTGGCCTTCAGGTCGATCTCGACGCTATCCTTGCCGCGGTTGAGCACGGCGAAGGGCGCCGAGGTCTCGCCGAAACGCGGCGGGAAGCCCCGCATGTCCTCGCCGCCCGGCCGCTCCAGCTTGATCACCCGCGCCCCCGCCTCGGCCAGGAACAGGCTGGCCAGCGGACCGGGCAGCAGCGTCGAGAAATCGAGGACGGTGAGGTCGTCGAGCGGCAACATCGGGGACTCGCAGCGGGCGACGGCGCCGTTGCGGCTCGCGTCAATGGAACAGGTCGGCCGCCATCCTGCCCGTCTTCACCAGCCACAGGAAGCCCGTCAGCGTAGCCATCGAGACGATGGTGCCGACCAGGATGCAGGCCGAGGCGCGCTCGATGCCGACGCGATACTGCGTCGAGATCACGAAGATGTTCAGGGCCGGCGGCAGCGCCGCCATGATCACGGCGGTGAATATCCAGATGTCGGCGAAGCCACCGAGTGCCGACAGCACCACCCAGACCAGCAGCGGATGCAGCACGAGCTTGATCGCGACCAGCGCTGGCACCGCCGGCGGCAGCCGCTTCATCGGCCGCAGCGCGACGGTGACGCCGAGCAGGAAGAGTGCGCACGGCGCCGCGGCCTGTGACAGCCACAGCACCATCTTGTCGAGCGCGGATGGCAGTTCGAACCGGGTCGCCGCCGCCAGCACGCCGAGCAGCGTCGCGACGTTGAACGGATGCGTCGCCACCTGCCAGACGACCTGGCGCGCGGTCTCGGGAACAGTCTTTTTCTCGATGCCGGCAAAGGCCATCAGGAACGGCACCAGCGAGAACAGCAGCACGCTGTCGAAGACGAAGATCAGGATCAGCGGCGCGCTCGCGGCTGGCCCGAGCGCGGCCAGCAGCAGCGGCGGGCCCATATAGCCGATGTTCGAATAGGAGCCCGCGACGCCCTGCATCACCGCTTGCGCGATGTCGCGCCCGCTCGCCCGCATCCCGACCGCGAGGGACAGCGCGAAGGCGCAGAAGGTCGAAAAGGTCGTGCCGGCGATGAAGCGCCAGTTGGCCAGTTCCGTCACCGGCTTGTCGGCGATCAGCCGGTAGAACAGCGGCGGCAGCGCGACATAGATCAGGAAGAACTGCAGCCAGGCGAGGCCCGCCTCCGGCAGTCGCTTCACACGTCCGATGACGAAGCCGAGCAGGATCAGCCCGAAGAAGGGCGCGACGAGGTTCACGATCGCGGCGAGATCGGCCATGCGGAAAAGAATGCCTCAGCGGATGCGGGGCTGCACGCTCACGTGCCGAACGGGCGGGGTCGCTTGCCGTTTAGCCGGTTGAACCGGTCGCACAAGCGCGGTTTGCGCCATCCTTGCCTGCGCTGCACACAAATAGGATGAAACACCTAGGAATTATAGCCTACCAATTTTATAGGTCAATTTTCCTAGGTATCCTTACCTGTAATTCTGGTCCGCCATCCGAAAGCCCGATGGACGCCGCCTGTCGCGTCCGCCACAGTCGCCGCGCTGCAGCATGGAGCCTTCGCATGACCGTCAAGACGCCGCGCCAGTTCTTCCGCCCGCTCGCGATCGGCGCGCCGGAGCCCTTCCGCGAGTTGCCGCTGAAGCTCGAGCGCATGATCCATTTCGTGCCGCCGCATCTGGAAAAGGTCCGCGCCAAGGCCGGCGAGCTCGCGGGCCAGGTCGACATCGTGCTCGGCAATCTCGAGGACGCGATTCCCGCCGAGGCCAAGCAGGCCGCGCGCGACGGCTTCATCGCCATGGCCAAGGCGGTCGATTACGGCGAGACGGGGCTATGGACGCGGGTCAATGCGCTGAACTCGCCCTGGTTCCTCGACGACATCGCCGCGATCATGGCCGAGATCGGCGGCAAGCTCGACGTCGTGATGGTGCCGAAGGTCGAGGGGCCCTGGGACATCCATTATGTCGACCAGTTGCTCGCCCAATACGAGGCGAAGCACGCTTTGCTCAAGCCGATCCTGATCCACGCCATCCTGGAGACCGCCGAGGGCGTCAAGAACGTCGAGGCGATCGCCACCGCCTCGCCGCGCATGCACGGGATGAGCCTTGGGCCGGCCGATCTCGCCGCCTCGCGCGCGATGAAGACGACGCGCGTCGGCGGCGGCCACCCGGAGTACAAGGTCATCGCCGACCCCTCCTCCGACGGCACGGTGCGCGCCGTCGCGCAGCAGGACCTCTGGCACTACACGCTGGCCAAGATGGTCGATGCCTGCGCCGCTGCCGGGATCAAGCCGTTCTACGGCCCCTTCGGCGACTTCTCGGACGCTGCCGCCTGCGAGGCGCAGTTCCGCAACTCCTTCCTGCTCGGCTGCGCCGGCGCCTGGACCTTGCATCCCTCGCAGATCGGGATCGCCAAGCGCGTCTTCAGCCCCGACCCGGCCGAGGTCGGCTTCGCCAAGCGCATCTTGGAAGCAATGCCGGACGGCTCGGGCGCGGTGATGATCGACGGCAAGATGCAGGACGACGCGACCTGGAAACAGGCCAAGGTCATCGTCGATCTCGCGAAACAGGTCGCGGCGCGCGATCCCGATCTGGCGCAACCCTACGGAATGTGAACAGGAAACCCGGCGCGACAGGTTGATCTCGACGTATTTGCGACGCAATCCTACCGCAAGCGCGAAGATGCGGCGCCCGGCCGGACCTCATGCCGGCCACACACGACAGGCAGGCAGGATGGAGCCACGCTCAGCCAAATTCCGGATCGGCCAGGTCGTCAGGCACCGGGTCTACCCGTTCCGCGGCGTGATCTTCGACGTCGATCCGGTCTTTTCCAACACCGACGAGTGGTGGCTCGCGATCCCCGAGCATCTGCGCCCCTCGAAGGACCAGCCCTTCTACCATCTCTTCGCCGAGAACGAGGAGACCGAATACGTCGCCTATGTCTCGGAGCAGAATTTGATCGTCGACGAATCCGGCGTGCCCGTGCGCCATCCGCAGGCCAAGGAATTCTTCCGCCGCGACCGCAAGGGCCGCTACACGATCGACCGTGCAGGGCTGAACTGAGCCGGACGCGCCGGCCGGCATCGCGGCGAACGAAAAAGGCCGCTCCCTTCGGAGCGGCCTTTTGTCTGTGACAAGGATCTGCTGATCAGGGCTTGGGCGGCGTCGCCGGCACGGTCGGAGCCGGAGCCGCACCAGGAGCGGGCGGGGCGCCGGGCGCCCCCGGAGCGCCGCCGCCGAGACGCTGGCGCAGCTCTTCCTGGCGCTTGGTCAGTTCGTCCTGCAGCGCCTTCTGCTGCTGCTCCAGCACCGCCGGATCGATCGCCGCGCCGTCGAAGCCCTTGCCGAAATCGGCGAGCGGGATCGAGAACGAGACCTCGCGCGCGCCCTGGTTCTGGACGCTGACGCTGAGATTCGTGCCCTTCTTCATCTGGGCGATGAAATCATCCTTCACCGTCGCCTCGGCGAAGCAGCCGTTCGGGAAGCAGATCGCGTAGCGTCCGGACGTCGGCTGGGCGGTGTCGACGCCGAAGCGGATGCCGGGCTGCAGCAGCAGGCCGAGCGGCATCAGGAAACGCACGATCTTGTTGGGATCGCCCTTGACGTCGTAGACCGCGACCGCGAGCACCGGCTGGCCCTGGTCGGAAACGAAATCGCGCGTCGTGTAGCAGATTTCCTTGTTGGCCTGCTGATCCTTGCCGCAGACCTTGGTCCAGGTCGTCTGCGACGGCTCGGGCTTGACCTGCACCACGGTCGGGCCGGCGCCGCCGGCCTGGCCGCCCTGCGGCTGGGCCGGCTGGGCGGGTTGCGCCGGAGCGGGCTGCGCCGGGCGCGGCGCGGCGGGGCGGGCCGGCTGAGCCTGCGCGAAGGCGGCCACCGGAGCGAGACCGAGCGCAGCGCTGAGCGCGACGCCGAGCGCGCGCGAGGACAGGCGATTCGAAGCGGACATCCAGGCTTTTCCTTGATCTGCGAATTTTCGAACGACGACCACGCCAGCCGCGACGCCAAGCCGACAATGCCTGGCCGACGGCTCAATCGCATCGATGCGCCAGCCGTCGCGAGCCGTGCACTTCGGGGGTGATTGAGGCGACAGCATGACACCTTGCCACGCCCTTTAACGACTTCCTCGACTGGATTCCAGCCCGAATAGCTGCATGCCCGATGCATCGGCATGTTATCCTGCACGACGAGAATCAATCTGGACGATCGATTTGCTTCGCTTCGCCAAAGCAGAGATGCGCTCTGCCGCAAGAATCGTCTGGTCGCTGCTGGCGCTCACCCTGGCGGGGATCGCCACGGCGCGAGCCGAACCGGCGCAGCCCGACCATGCGATCGCCATGCATGGCGAGCCGGCCCTGCCGCGCGGCTTTTCGCATCTGCCCTATGCCGATCCGGCCGCGCCCAAGGGTGGCCGGATCGTCTTCGCCGTCCAGGGTACCTTCGACAGCTTGAACCCGCTGGTCGTGCTCGGCGTCGCGCCCGATGCCGTGCCGAAATACGTCCAGCAGAGCCTGCTGATGCGCTCCGCCGACGAGCCCTTCACCGCCTATGGCCTGCTCGCGGCCAAAGTCGAACTGAACGACGAGCGCACGAAACTCGCCTTCGAGATCGACCCGCGCGCGACCTTCTCCGACGGCACGCCGGTCACGGCCGACGACGTGCTCTTCACCTATGAGATGCTCAAGACCAAGGGCAAGCCGTTTCATCGGTCGAGCCTCGGCCGCGTCTCGAAGGCGAGCGCGCCGTCGCAGCGCCGGGTCGAGTTCGAGCTCGGCGACGGCGGCAACCGCGAATTGCCGCTGGTCATCGGCGCGATGCCGATCTTCGCCAGGCACGCCACCGATCCCGAACGCTTCGGTGAGACCAGTTTCAAGCCGGCGCTGGGCTCGGGCCCCTACGCCGTCGTGGAGGTCAGGCCGGGCGAGAGCCTCACTTTGAAGCGGCGCAAGGATTTCTGGGGCGAGGAGCACCCGCTTTCGCGCGGGCTCTTCAACGCCGACGAGATCCGCTACGATTTCTATCGCGATTCCAACGCCCTGTTCGAGGCGTTCAAGGCCGGCCTCTATGATGTCAGGTTCGAAGGCGATCCGACGCGCTGGATGACCGGCTACGACGTGCCGGCCGTGCGCGAAGGCCGCATCGTCCGCGACACCCTGCATTTCAGGGCGCCCAAGGGCATGACCGGCCTCGTCTTCAACACCCGCCGGCCGCTCTTCTCCGACCAGCGCGTGCGCGAGGCGCTCGGCCTGATGTTCGACTTCGAATGGGTCAACCGCAACCTGTTCCACGGCGTCTATCGCCGCGCCGGCTCGTTCTTCTCCGATTCCGAGCTCTCGGCGCTCGCCATCCCAGCCGACCCGCGCGAGACCGCCCTGCTCGCGCGCTTCCCGGGCGTCGTGCGCGAGGACGTCATGGCCGGGCGCTGGCAGCCCTCCGCCACCGACGGCTCGGGCCGCGACCGCGAGCAGGCTAGGCGCGCGCTCGACCTGCTGACCCAGGCCGGCTTCGCGCTGGAGGACGGGATGCTGCGCCGGCAAAAGAGCGGCGAGCCACTCGCTTTCGAGATCACCGTGACGAGCCGTCCGCAGGAGCGGCTGGCGCTGAACTATGCGCAGTCGCTCGGCCGGCTCGGCGTCCAGGTCGCGGTCCGCCTGATCGACGACGTGCAGTATTGGCGCCGGCTCTCGGCCTTCGATTTCGACATGATCCAGTGGACCTGGCCGGTCTCGGCCTCGCCGGGTAACGAGCAGATCGGCCGCTGGGGCTCGGCCAATGCCGAGCGCAAGGGCGCGCTGAACTATGCCGGGGTGAAATCGCCGGCGATCGACGCCGTGCTTGAGGCGCTGCTGGCGGCGCGCCGGCGCGAGGATTTCGTCGCCGCGGTGCGTGCGCTGGACCGGCTCTTGATCTCGGGCTTCTACGTCGTCCCGCTCTATTACCTGCCCGAGACCTGGCTCGCCCGCTCGCGCGACATCGTGTTGCCGGCCTACAAGCCGGGCTATTTCTTCGCCAACGAGGTGCTGGCGCGCATGCCCGCGCCGGCCAATTGAGAGCGCGCCGCATGCGGGCCGAACAGGACGACGCCGCCTCCGCTTTGCTCGACGGGCTCGACCTCGACACGCTGCTGAAGGCGCTCGCCAAGGGACGCGGTTACGAGGCGGCGCTGCGCGATCCGCCGGGGCGGCGCAACTGGAGCGACGCGATCCCGACCTCGCTCAGCTTCGCCCAGCTCGAGGAGCGCATCGACCAGCTCGCGCGCCTGCTGACGATCAACCGGGCGCAGCCCGGCGCCGTGGTCGCGATCCTGGCGCCGCTCGGTCCCGAGGCGATCGTCGCGATCCTCGCCAGCTTGCGCGCCGGCCTGTCGCCGCTGATGCTGCCGCTACATGCGACCGAGGCCGAGCTGCTCGCCCTGGTCGAGGCCGCAGGCGCCGTGATGGCGCTCGGTGTCTCCAGGGTCGGGCCGCTGCGGCCGCTGCTGACGCTCCGCAGTCTCGCGGTCGGTGCCTTCGGCATGCGTTTCGTCGGCGGCTTCGGCCAGGACATCCCGGACGGCGTCGCGCCACTCGACACGCTGATGGCGAGTGCCGGCCTGCATCCGCTGGAAAACGAAGGCGCGCGCGCGCCGGTGCTCGTCGTCGACGGCACGATGCCGGCCGAGCCGGAGCGGGTCGGCGAGCGCGAGATCCTCGGCAAGGCGCTGGAGATCTCGCGGCTGCTCAAGCCGCTCTCGTCCTCGCGGATCGTCACCACGCTGGTCGGCGGCGATCTCGCGGCGCTGGCGAGCGGACCGGGCATGTCGATGCTGACCGGCGTCGAACTGCTGCCGCTCGGACTATTCAGCCTCGGCGACCTGCAGGCCTGCATCGCCGGCGGCCGCAACGTCCATCTCGTCCTGCCCGGCGCCATGGAACCGGCGCTGGCGCGCTCGCGGCTGGCCTCCGATCCGGCGCTGGCGAGCCTCGTCTTCGTGCATCGTGACCGGGGCGGGCGCGCCCTGCCGGCGATGGATCGCCCCGATGTCGCGATCGTCGACGTCGATGTGCACTCTGCCTCCGAGATCGCGGTCGGCCGGCGCTAGAGGTCGCAGGAGGATCGCATCCGGCGACGACGTTCTAAGCCGCATGGGCCCGAACCCTTCACAGCCATTCGCAGACGCAACTATGTCAAATGACAGAGTAGACTTTTGTTCCGCGCGTCGTGCGAAGCAAGACGTCGCAATCGTCAAGCCGGCAGATCTGCCCGCAAGACAGTTGTGGCGATCGGTCCATACGTCTCGGCGCCAGCGAGAAGGTCGTTCTGACCTGCGCCGCTCGAAAAATTTGGCTCCAGCGCGTCCCACGACTGAACCATTTCCCAATCGGCACGTTGTCCCTGCAAGCCGCTGCTGTGCGGTTACTGACAGGAGGACATCATGTTGAAGCGTCGTATCGCCTTGAGTTCCATTGGTTTCGCGATGCTCACCGCCACCGCGATCGCCCAGACCAGCGCGCCGAGCGCGACCCCCTCGTCGCCCGCGCCGTCGCCGGGCGTGAGCACGAGCTCCGACAGTTCCGCCAAGGCTCCCGAGCAGAATCTCGCCGGCCAGGGCAAATGGCGCGCCTCGAAGCTGATGGGCGTCGACATCTACGGCCCCGACAACAAGAAGGTGGGTGACGTCACCGAAGTGCTGTTCGACAAGACTGGCAAGATCGAAATGGTGACGATCGGCGTCGGCGGCTTCCTCGGCATCGGGTCGAAGGATGTCGCGATCCCGTTCGATCAGGTGCAGTGGAGCGACCAGCCGATGGCGGCCGCGACCCCGGCCCCTGCTCCGTCGGGCGGCACGGGCTCGGGCATGACCTCGACGATGCCGACCACCGCGGCGGCGCCGAAGGCTCCGGAGATGTATCCCGATCACGGCAAGATCGCCATGAGCAAGGAGCAGCTTTCGGCGGCTCCCGCGGTGAGCTACGCCAGCCGCTGATCCGGCGAATCTGAAACGAGCCCGCCTCCGTCAGGAGGCGGGCTTTTTTCATGCCTGCGTGGCGCGCTCTGCGGCGCCGCCGGCCTCGCCGAGCAGGGCCGGCAACGCCTCCGGCAGGTCGTCGGCGATCAGGCCGAAGCCGAGCGTCTCCCCTGCCCGCCCATGCATCCACACGGCGGCACAGGCCGCCTCGAATGCCGGCATGCCCTGCGCCAGCAGGCCGGCGACGATGCCACCGAGGACATCGCCCGAGCCGGCGGTCGCCAGGGCCGGCGAGCCGGTCGTGTTGATCGCGGCGCGGCCATCGGGCGCCGCGATGACGCTGCCCGCGCCCTTAAGCACGACGACGCAGCCGCTGAATGCGGCAGCGGCGCGCGCCCGCTCCAGCTTGCCACTCGCCGCCCGGATCACCTCGACCTGACCGAAAAGCCGGTCGAACTCTCCCTCATGCGGCGTCAGCACGCAGGGCGCACCGCGTCGTGAGATCAGCGCTTGGAGCCTGCCCGGCCGCGCGGCAAGCAGTGTCAACGCGTCGGCATCGAGCACCGCCGGCACCCCGGCGTCGAGCACGAGCCGGACTGCCTCGCGTGCCACGCCATCGAGGCCGAGCGCCGGCCCAGCGAGCACCGCCTTCAGACGCTTTTCCGCGAGAAGCCGCACGAGCGTGGCGCTGGCCTCGATCGACCGCTGCATCAGGGCGTCCGGCCCGCGCGCGGCATGCGCCGCGAGCGCCTCCGGCCTGCAGGCGATGGTGACAAGACCAGCCCCGGTCCTGAGCGCCGCCAGCCCGGCCAGACGCGGCGCGCCGACACCTTCGAGCCCGCCGGCGACCACCAGCACCGCGCCGCGCTGATATTTATGTGCATCGAGGGCGGTCGTCGGCCACAACCCGCTCCACAACGTCGACGCATTGCGGAAACTCCGCGGCAAGACGGCGCCGGGCGCGAAGGCGATCTCGGGCGCAATCCCAATATTGGCCAGCGTGACGACGCCGCAGAGCCCGCGTCCCGGCAGCAGCAGATGCCCGGGCTTGAGCCGAAAGAAGGTCACCGTCTCCGCGGCCTGGACCACCGGCCCCTCCGCCCGCCCGGTCTCGCCAGAGAGGCCCGACGGCACATCGACCGCGACGACCGGCCGTCCGGACGCGTTGACGCGCTCGACCAATGTCGCGGCCTCGCCCGAGAGCGGCCGGCTGAGCCCGGCCCCGAACAGCGCGTCGACCACGACATCGCAGCGCTCGGGCGCGGCATCGGCGATCGCCGTGAGCGGGCCGGTCCAGCGGTCCGCCATCACCGCGGCGTCTCCGCGCAACGCGGCCCGGTCGCCGAGCAGCGCGATCTCGACCAGATGCCCGCGTTCGCGCAGCAGCCGCGCCGCGACGAAGCCGTCGCCGCCATTGTTGCCGGGACCGCACAGCACGAGCACCGAGGCGCCGTGACGCGTCCGCCGCAGCACCGCCTCCGCGACGGCGCGGCCGGCACGCTCCATCAGGGTCGATGACGGCGTGCCGGCGGCGATCGCGGCGCGATCGGCCTGCGCCATCTCGGCCGGCGTGAGCAAGGCGAGCTGGTGATGGGGCACGGCCATTGTCGTCATCGTCTCATCTTCGCCAAGCGCGGCCAGGCCGACAAGCAGCGTCAGCGGCAGGTGATTGCATACAGAAAAGGCGTTTGATTATTTTTTATGCTGTTTTCTGCCTCATCAACCGGCGATCGGAAGCTTTCTTCCTCATGGCGACCGACCGTCGCCGATGCTATGAGCAAAGTGACGGGGCTTTCGACCCGGTCGCGGACACGCTCGCGTCGGCCTCGGCGTCGCGAGACGGTGGCGGCGATCGCGACGGGGACCGGTCGAGGCCCGGGCTGTCTTCGGGCTCGTGATCACGCGCGCAGGAGGCCGGTCGTCGCATGAAGAAGATCGAGGCGATCATCAAGCCGTTCAAGCTCGACGAGGTGAAGGAAGCGCTCCAGGAGGTCGGCCTCCAGGGCATCACCGTGCTGGAGGCCAAGGGCTTCGGCCGGCAGAAGGGCCATACAGAACTCTATCGCGGCGCCGAATACGTCGTCGACTTCCTGCCCAAGGTGAAGATCGAGATCGTGCTCGCCGACGAGATGGTCGACAGCGCCATCGAAGCGATCAAGAAGGCGGCTCAGACCGGGCGCATCGGCGATGGCAAGATTTTTGTATCGACGGTGGAGGGGGCGATCCGCATCCGCACCGGCGAGTCCGGCGCGGATGCGATCTAGGGCTCAATTCCCGACCCGGATTTTGCGCGCCGCGGCGGCGTCAACACCGCGGATCGAGTGATTGTTGATAAACTGCTTGCGAGAGGAAGACTAAGATGAAGAACGCCAAGGATGTCCTCAAGGCGATCAAGGACAACGACGTCAAATACGTCGACTTCCGCTTTACCGACCCGCGCGGCAAGTGGCAGCACGTGACGTTCGACATCACCATGATCGACGAGGACATCTTCGCCGAAGGCACGATGTTCGACGGCTCCTCGATCGCCGGCTGGAAGGCGATCAACGAGTCCGACATGCTGCTGATGCCCGACCCGACGACGGCCTGCATCGACCCGTTCTTCTCCGCCTCGACGATGGTCATCACCTGCGACGTGCTCGAGCCCGCGACCGGCGAGCCCTATGGCCGCGACCCGCGCGGCATGGCCAAGAAGGCCGAGGCCTATCTCAAGTCGACCGGCATCGGCGACACCATCTATGTCGGCCCCGAGGCCGAGTTCTTCGTCTTCGACGACGTCAAGATCGCCGCCGACCCCTACAACACCGGCTTCAAGCTCGACAATGTCGAGCTGCCGATCAACGGCATGACCGAGTATGAGGGCGGCAATCTCGGCCACCGCATCGCCACCAAGGGCGGCTACTTCCCCGTCCCGCCGCAGGACTCCGCCCAGGACATGCGCGGCGAGATGCTCGCCGCCATGGCTGCGATGGGTGCCAAGGTCGAGAAGCACCACCACGAGGTCGCCTCGGCCCAGCACGAACTCGGCCTGAAGTTCGACACCCTGACCCACATGGCCGACACCATGCAGGTCTACAAGTACTGCATCCACAACGTCGCGCAGAGCTACGGCAAGACCGCGACCTTCATGCCGAAGCCGATCTACGGCGACAACGGCTCGGGCATGCACGTCCACCAGTCGATCTGGAAGGGCGGCAAGCCGACCATGGCCGGCAACAAATACGCCGACCTGTCGCAGGAATGCCTCTGGTATATCGGCGGCATCATCAAGCACGCCAAGTCGCTGAACGCCTTCACCAACCCCTCGACCAACTCCTACAAGCGCCTCGTCCCGGGCTATGAGGCCCCGGTGCTGCTCGCCTATTCGGCGCGCAACCGCTCGGCCTCCTGCCGTATCCCGTGGACGACCTCGCCCAAGGCCAAGCGCGTCGAGGTCCGCTTCCCCGATCCGATGGCGAACCCCTATCTCGCCTTCGCGGCGATGCTGATGGCCGGCATCGACGGCATCGTGAACAAGATCGATCCGGGCCCGGCCATGGACAAGGATCTCTACGACCTGCCGCCGAAGGAGCTGAAGAAGATCCCGACGGTCTGCGGCTCGCTGCGCGAGGCCCTGGAGTCGCTGAAGAAGGACAACGCCTATCTCAAGGCCGGCGGCGTCTTCAACGACGACTTCATCGAGAGCTATATCGAGCTCAAGATGCAGGACGTGGCGCGCTTCGAGATGACGCCGCATCCGGTCGAGTTCGCGATGTACTACTCCTACTGAGGGTTTCGGCCGCGCCGAAAGGCGGGCTGCGAGCTTCCTCCCGACCGCGCGTTCCGCGGTCCACCTTCTAAACCGGGGCAGCGATGCCCCGGTTTTTTTGCGCCCGGCGCAGGGCCGCCCGTCACAACTTGCATGATGAAAGTCACCAAACTCGGCTATCACGATGCAAGTCACTGACGATGCAGTCACGCCATGGAGGCCCGCATGCGGCGCAAGGATTTCGGCACGATGGCCTGCCCGGTCGCGCGCAGCCTGGAGCGCGTCGGCGAATGGTGGAGCATCCTGATCCTGCGCGATGCCTTCGCCGGCATCACGCGCTTCGACGGTTTCCAGGCGAGCCTCGGCATCGCGCCTAACATGCTGACGCGGCGGCTCGCCGGCCTCGTCGAGGCCGGCTTGCTGGAGAAGCGGCCGTATAGCGAGCGGCCGCGCCGCTTCGAATACCTGCTGACCGAGCGTGGACGCGATTTCCGGCCGGTGCTGCAGACGCTGTTGACTTGGGGCAATCGTCATTTCACGCCGGAGGGCGCGAGCGTCGTCATCCTCAACGGCGAGACGGGGACCATCGCCGAACCGATTCTGGTCGACCGCGTCAGCGGCCGGCCGCTGTCGGATCCGGTCTTCCGCAATGCGCCGGGCCCGGCCGCAACGGCGGCGGTCCGGCGGCGCTACGCCGCCGCACCAGAGGCCACGTCATGAGTGCCGTCGCCGCTCCCGCAACCGCAGCGCCGTCGCACAGCGCACGGACCTTGCGGCTGCTGCAGGACCCGATCCTGCCGATGCTGCTCCGTATGGCCTGGCCCAACATCCTGATCATGCTGGCGCAATCGGCGACCGGGCTGATCGAGACCTGGTGGATCTCGCGGCTCGGCACCGACGCGCTCGCCGGCATGGCGCTGGTCTTCCCGCCGGTGATGCTGATGCAGATGATCTCGGCCGGTGCGATGGGCGGCGGCATCTCCTCGGCCGTGGCGCGCGCGCTCGGCGCCGGCCGCCGCGACGAAGCCGACGCCATCGTGCTGCATGCGATCGTGATCAACCTGGCGCTCGGCCTCGCCTTCTCGATCGTGATGCTGGCCTTCGGCCGGCCGATCTACCGGGCGCTCGGCGGCTCGGGCGGTGAACTTGAGGCGGCGCTCGCCTATTCCGACATCGTCTTCGCCGGCACCACCCTGCTCTGGATCATGAACGGGCTGGCCAGCGTCATCCGCGGCACCGGCAACATGCTGGTGCCGGCGCTGGTGATCTGCGTCGGCGTCGCGCTGCTGGTGCCGCTCTCGCCGCTGCTGATCTTCGGCTGGGGGCCGGTGCCCGCGCTTGGCATCGCCGGCGGCGGGGCCGCGCTGGTGCTGTTTTATCTCGGCGGCGCGCTCGTGCTCGCCTGGTACATCCTGTCGGGTCGCAACACCGTGCGCTTCACCTGGACGCGGCTGCGCTGGCCGATCTTCGCCGACATCCTGCGCATCGGCGCGGTCGGTTCGGTCACCTCGCTCTTCACCAACGTCACCATCGCGCTTTCGACGGCGATGGTCGCGACCCATGCCGGCGTCGATGCGGTGGCCGGCTTCGGCACCGGCGCGCGGCTCGAATATCTGCTGATCCCGCTGGTCTTCGGCCTCGGCGCGCCGCTGGTCGCGCTCGTCGGCACCAATATCGGCGCCGGCCAGCCCGAGCGGGCGCTGCGCGTCGCGATGATCGGCGGCGGCATCGCCTTCGCCATGACCGAGGCGATCGGCCTCGCCGCGGCGCTCTGGCCCGCCGCCTGGCTCGGCCTGTTCACGAACGCTCCGGGCGCGATCGAGGCGGGCAGCCAGTATCTGCGCCTCGTCGGCCCGACCTATGGCTTCTTCGGCCTGGGCCTCGTGCTCTATTTCGCCTCGCAGGGGGCGGGCCGCCTGTTCTGGCCGCTGGCAGCGGGGTTCGCACGCTTCGCCATCGCTCTCGGCGGGGGCTGGCTCGCGCTCAGGCTGACCGGTGCGCTGCCGGCGCTGTTCGCCGCGCTCGGCCTCGCGCTCGTGGTCTACGGCCTGATGCTGCTGGCCGCAGTCCGCTCGGGAGCCTGGTTCCGCAAGCCCGGCTGAGCTCAGGCGGCGGCGATCGGCCGATCGACCTGGCCGAGCGCATCGCGATAGGCCGCGATCGTGCGCGCGACATGGCGCTCGGTCGTCAGCGGGTCGGCCCAGTAGTTGCGATAGGCCGCCTCGCCCATCCGCCTCGCCGTCTCGTCGTCCTTCAGCCTTGCGAGCGCGGACGACAGCCCGGTGACGTCACCGCCCTCGACCAGGATCCCGTCCTGTCCGTCGACGACCCAGCTCGCCGGCCCTGTCGTACGCGCCAGCACCACCGGCACGCCGAGCGAACGCGCCTCGGCGATGACGAGCGGCCCGGGCTCGTACCAGATCGAGGGCAGCACCAGGCAACGCGCCTGTGCGATCTCGTCGAACACGCGCTCGGCCGGCACCCAGCCGCGGATCTCGGCTTGCCGGTTGATGCGGGCGATCTCCGGCGCCAGCGGGCCCTCGCCGACGAAACGCACCGGCATGCCGGCATCCAGCGCCGCCTGCGCCAGCACGTCGCCGGCCTTCTCCTGCGTGAACCGGCCGAGGAACAGGGCATGACGGTTGGCGCCGGCATCGACGGGCGCGCGCTTGTCGGCCTCCATCATGTTCTCGACCACCACATGCCGCGCAGCCTTCGGCAGGAAGGGCTCGGCAAAACGTCGCGCGAAGTCGCTGACATGCAGGAAAAGCGGGCTGCGCAGGCTGCGCATCGCCTCGTCTGAGCGCCATTGCCGCGCCACGCGAACGAGCTTGTGGACATAGGACGCCCGGTCGCAATTGGAGGTGACGCAGCCGGCCGACATCGGGTTCTGCCGGCACGGCGCGCCCGCCTTGAAGTCGAAATAGCCGCCGACCGGACAGAACGAGAAATAGTCGTGCATGGTGATCGCGACAGGCAGACCGCTCTCGCCGGCGGCCGCGATCGCGGCCGGGCTGAAGGCCTTGGTCCATTGGTGAAGATGGACCAGCGTCTCGGCTTTTGGTTGGCGGGCGAGAAGCCGGCTCAGGAACTCATGCGCGGCGGCGTTCCAGATGCCTTGCCGGGCCGCGGCGACCTTGCTGCCGACCTGCCAGATCTCCTGGCCCGGAAACATCGCGACCTCGATCAGCGGATGATCGAGGCGCTCCGAGACCGGACCGATCGCACAGGCGAAGACGATCTCGATGCCGGCTTCCGCCAGCCCACGCGCGCTCTCGATCGCGACCTTGGCGGCGCCACCATTGACCGAGCCGAAATCGCTGATGATGACGCTGCGCATGATCGACCTCCGCAGTCGTGATAGGCTGCAAAGGTTGATTTTCCGTCGGTGACGGAATGCCGTCGGTCTGGATTGGGGTCAGCGCAGGACCAGCGCAGTCAACCCGATGACGATGACGAGTGCGGTGAAGGCAGCGGCGACGACCTGGAGGATCGAGGCGGAGACCCGCGGCAGGCTTGGCATGTCCTCATGGCCGAAGGCCTCGCCGGCAAGACGGGCGGCCCGCTCCAGACCCGCGATCCTGACGCTGTGACCTGACCGACGCGACACCACGGTAGTCATCTCCCCTGCCTCCGATCATAGCGCGTCGCCGTCGGCTGGAAAGCCCTGCGACGCATGGCCGATAGTCTTGCTCCGGCCCGCTTAACGCCGGCTGAAGGACACCGGTTCCGCTATCCGTCGCAGACCGGCGTGACACGCTTGCGACATTGTGCAGGGGAGTGCCGACGAGCCACATTTGTCCCCGGCGGATTTGACCCTATACGGCGCCATGCCCGAGCGGCTCGGCATGGATCGCGCTAGGATGGGCAGTTGCGAATCACTTGAGGGAATCGACCAGCGCCATGGCGGAGAACGGCGATCTTTTCGGCGCAGATGCGGAACGGCCACCGCCGCTCGCGCCGAAGCCGGAAGCGCGCGCGACGGCGCCTGCCTCAGCTCCCGCCGGCAAGGGTTCCGCTCCGCGCAACGGCACGCTCTCCGAGCAGGGCTATGACGCCTCCGCCATCGAGGTGCTCGAAGGCCTGGAGCCGGTGCGCCGCCGCCCGGGCATGTATATCGGCGGCACCGACGAACGCGCCCTGCACCACCTCTTCGCCGAGGTCATCGACAACGCCATGGACGAGGCGGTGGCGGGCCACGCCACCTATATCGACGTCGAGGTGCTTGAGGACGGCTCGATCGCCGTCACCGACAACGGACGCGGCATTCCGGTCGATCCGCACCCGAAATTCCCCGGCAAATCGGCGCTCGAAGTCATAATGACCACGCTGCATGCCGGCGGCAAATTCGACTCCAAGGCCTATGAGACCTCCGGCGGCCTGCACGGCGTCGGCGTCTCCGTCGTCAACGCGCTCTCGGACGCGCTCGAGGTCGAGGTCGCGCGCGGCAAGACCCTCTATCGTCAGCATTTTTCGCGCGGCCTGCCGCTGGGACCGCTGGAGATGGTCGGCGCCGTCGCCAACCGGCGCGGCACGCGCGTGCGCTTCCACCCGGATGCGCAGATTTTCGGCGAGGGCGCGCATTTCGTCCCGGCCCGGCTGTATCGGATGGCGCGCTCGAAGGCCTATCTCTTCGGCGGCGTCGAGATCAGGTGGCGCTGCGCCCCTGCCCTGCTCAAGCCCGAGGGTGACGTAGCGTCCGAGGCCGTGTTCAAGTTCCCCGGTGGCTTGCGCGACTATCTCGCCCGCGAGATCGAGGGCAAGGATCTCGTCGCCGAGCCGATCTTCTCAGGCAAGATCATCAAGGACGGCAGCCACGGCTCGCTGGAATGGGCGATCGCCTGGCTCGCCACCGGCGAGGACGGCTTCATCTCGTCCTATTGCAACACCATCCCCACCGGCGAAGGCGGCACCCATGAGCAGGGTCTGCGCGTCGCGCTGCTGCGCGGCCTGCGCGACCATGCCGAGCGCATCGGCCAGTCCAAGCGCATGGCGCAGGTCACCTCCGACGACGTCATGGCGACCTGCGCCGCGATGCTCTCGGTCTTCATTCGCGAGCCCGAGTTCCAGGGCCAGACCAAGGACAAGCTCGCGACCCTGGAGGCCGCCCGCATCGTCGAGAACGCGGTGCGCGACGCCTTCGACCATTGGCTTGCGGCTGCACCGCAGCAGGCGCTGCGCCTGCTCGACTGGTCGGTCGACCGGGCCGAGGAGCGTCTTCGCCGGCGGCTCGAAAAGGAAGTGTCCCGGAAGACCGCGACGCGAAAACTGCGTCTGCCTGGCAAGCTCGCCGATTGCAGCAATGCCGGGGCCGCTGGTTCCGAGATCTTCATCGTCGAGGGCGATTCCGCCGGCGGCTCGGCCAAGCAGGCGCGCAATCGCGCCAACCAGGCCATTCTCCCGCTGCGCGGAAAGATCCTCAACGTCGCCAATGCGACGCGCGAGAAGCTGAACGCCAACCAGCAGCTCGCCGACCTGATCCTGGCGCTGGGCTGCGGCATCGGCAGCCAATTCCGCGAGGACGATCTTCGCTACGAGAAGGTCATCGTGATGACCGACGCCGATGTCGACGGCGCCCATATCGCCTCGCTGCTGGTGACCTTCTTCTGGCGCCAGATGCCGCGCCTGATCGAGAAGGGCCATCTCTATCTGTCGGTGCCGCCGCTTTACCGGCTGCGCCATGGCGCCAAGAGCGTCTATGCCCGCGACGACGCCCATAAGGACGAGCTGATCGCCACGGTGTTCAAGGGCAAGAAGCCGGAGATCGGCCGCTTCAAGGGCCTCGGCGAGATGATGCCGGCCGAGCTCAAGGAGACCACGATGGACCCCGCCAAGCGCATGCTGCTCAAGGTCATGGTCGATCACGAGGCCCGCGACGAGACCTCCGACACGGTCGAGCGGCTGATGGGCAACAAGCCGGAGGCACGCTTCCTGTTCATCCAGGAACGGGCGGCCTTCGCCGGGGACCTGGTCGATCTGTGAGCGAACACGTTCAGGCGACCCCGACAACGCTTCGCTAACCATCCTTTTACGGCTCGCGGCGCATGATCTGCCCATAGGTCGCCGCGCGCGGCCCGGTGGTGGAGCGCCCGATGCGGCTGATCGAACTGTTTTGGAAGAATGAGCGCGGCACGATGGTCGCCGACGTCGCCAAGGCCGGCGCGGCGATCGCCTTCCTCTCCGTCATCGCTGCGAACTTCGTATCGAGCCAGACCGCCAAGCTCGACACCGAAGGCCTGGCGCAGGTCGCCTCCGCCGCCTCGAAGGGCAAGCCGGTCGACCCGATGATCACCGGCTCCCTGCAGAAGCGCGCCGCCGAGACCAAGCTCGACCCCTGCGTCGTGCCGCGCTGAGAGGGCACGGGCGGTCGCGAAGTGCGCCCCACCCTGCATCTGGCGCAGGCGGCATGATTGCGGCATGATCGGCGTCTGACCGGGATCGGAGACCACTGCCATGCCGCTTCACGTCTGCAACGGCGCGATGCTCGCCTGCTCGATGGGCATGACGCCCAGCGCTCTGGTCGTCCTGCCGGTGAACCGGATGCTGACCAGCAATCAGCCGGCCGCCAACATCAACGATCACATCCCGATGACGAACATCATGCCTTTCGGAATGTGCAAGACGCCGACCAATCCGGCCGTCGCGACCGCGACCACGGCAGCGTCCGGCGTGCTGACGCCCGTCCCCTGCGTGCCGGTGACGCCCGCGCCCTGGGTCACCGGAACCCCGACCGTCCAGCTCGGCAGCATTCCCTGCCTCGACAACACCCACAAGCTGATGTGCACCTGGACGGGCCAGATCACCATCACCAGCCCGGGCCAGGGCACCGAGCAGATTCCCTGATCGATCCGGCTGGATCATCGGACCGAGTACCTAGCCGAGCCAGAGCTTCAGCTCCCGCGCGACCTCGTCCGGCGCTTCCAGCGTCGAGAGATGCCCGCAACCCGGCAATTCCACGAGCCGGGCGTTCTCGCCGATGCCGGCCGCGATCTCGTGCGCCTCGCCAGGCGGCGTGATCAGATCCTCGTCCCCGACCAGCACCAGGGTCGGCACCGCGATCGCCGCCAGGCCCGGGCGCGAATCTGGGCGTGCCATGATCGCTTGTTGCTGGCGGACGAAACCCTCGGCTCCGATGTCGTCCGCCATGGCGCGCACGGCCAGGCGCAGCGGCTCGTCGGTCAGCCGTGCGGGCGCGACCAGCCGCTGCCAGAGCAAGGTCGTGACGTTGTCGTAGGCGCCCTTCTGTGCCAGCGCGATCATCTGCTCGCGCATCGCGTTGGTCTCCTCGGTTGGCGGCTTGGCGCTGGTGTCGAGCAGCGCGAGCCGCGTCACCCGCTCCGGCGCGCGCCGCATCACCTCGAAGGCGATATAGCCGCCCATCGACAGCCCGCAGAGCGCAAAACGCGGTGGTGCAGCGGCCAGCAGGCGCGCGGCGATGGCACCCATCGTCCCGTCGCGATCATGCTCGGCGACGATGATCGGTCGCCCGCCGACGGCGAGCGCCGGCCAGAGCGGAGCATAGAGCGCGGCGGTGCAACTGAGTCCTGGAATCAGGACGAGGGCGTCATTCATGGTCAGGAGGTTCCGTCAGGCCTAGTTTATTGACTTACACGCACTTTTTCTGCATTGCACAGGAGTCCGAAGGCGCGCTGGAACACGACGTCGCGCCACCGTCGCGGTCGATAGGTCATCCCGCCACGATCAACCGACCCTTGAAGAAGCGCCACACGCAATGTCATTTGCCGAACTCGGCCTGAGCGAAAAGGTTCTGACTGCGGTCACGAACGCAGGCTACACCACGCCGACCCCGATCCAGGCCCAGGCCATCCCCCACGTCCTCGCCCGCAAGGACGTCCTCGGAATCGCCCAGACCGGGACGGGCAAGACCGCCGCCTTCACCTTGCCGATGCTAACCATCCTCGAGACCGGGCGCGCCCGGGCCCGGATGCCGCGCACCCTGATCCTCGAGCCGACACGCGAGCTCGCCGCGCAGGTCGAGGAGAACTTCACCCGCTACGGCGTCAACCAGAAGCTCTCCGTCGCACTGCTCATCGGCGGCGTCTCCTTCGGCGACCAGGACGCCAAGATCACGCGCGGCGTCGACGTGCTGATCGCGACACCCGGCCGCCTGCTCGACCATGTCGAGCGCGGCAAGTTGCTGCTCACCGGCGTCGAGCTTCTCGTCATCGACGAGGCCGACCGCATGCTCGACATGGGCTTCATCCCCGACATCGAACGGGTCTGCAAGCTGGTGCCTTTCACCCGCCAAACCCTGTTCTTCACCGCGACGATGCCACCGGAGATCACCCGGATCAGCGAGCAGTTCCTGCACAATCCGGTGCGCATCGAGGTGTCGCGCCCTGCCACCGCCGCGACCACGATCACCCAGCGCCTGATCGCTTCGAACAGCCAGGATTTCGAGAAGCGCGACACCCTGCGCAAGCTGCTCAAGGACGCCAGGGACCTGCAGAACGCGATCGTCTTCTGCAACCGCAAGCGCGATGTCGCGACGCTACACAAATCCCTGCAGAAGCATGGCTTTCCGGCCGTGGCGCTGCATGGCGACATGGACCAGTACGCCCGCATGGCGGCACTCGAATCCTTCCGCACCGGCGAGATGCCGATCCTCGTCGCCAGCGACGTCGCGGCGCGCGGCCTCGATATTCCTGCGGTCAGCCACGTCTTCAATTTCGACGTGCCGACCCATGCCGAGGACTATGTCCACCGCATTGGCCGCACTGGCCGCGCCGGGCGCGAGGGCGCTTCCTTCACCATCGTGACGCGCCATGACGAGAAGCTCGTCGCCGCGATCGAGAAGCTGACCGGCATCCCGATCGCCTGGGAAGGCGGCGGCATCGACACCCTACCGCCGGGCGCGCCCCGCGAAGAGCGTTCGGGTGGGCGTGGTGGACGCGGCGAGGAGCGCCGCTCCGGACGTGGCGGCGAGCGCGGCCGCGGCCGGCCCGATCGCGGGCCCCGCCCGGAGCCCGAGACGCCGACGCGCGCCGTCAAGGTCGAACGCTCGGCGTCCGAGGACGAGGCCGCTCCGCGCCGGCGCCGCTCTGAGGGCGACGGCCCGACCCGCACCAAGATCCGTGGCGAGGCGCCCGCCGAGGCCGCGAGGTCAGAACGCCCGCCCGAGCCGCGCAGCGCCCGGCCCGAAAGCCGACCGACCGAGAACCGGCCCGAGCGCCGCCCGGAGCCGCGCCGCCGCGACGAGGACGACGGCCCGAAGGTCAAGGGGCTCGGCGACCACGTCCCCGCCTTCCTGATGCGTCCGGTCAGGGCGAACTGACCGAACGTCATCAACGCGACGTTAACTCCCGCTACGGCAGTCTGCGTCGGCGAGGGTTGCGCAAGCAGCACTCGTGAACGGGCGCAGGCCGCCGTTGTGACGGACAGGATGTCCCGCTTCGATGTTCAATCGAAGCTGCCATGGCCGAAAGCCGTGCAGCGTCACGTCCGGATTTCGTCGCCATGCGCGAGCCAGCCGAAGTTTCCGCCCATACCTGCGACATCGCCGACCGCGTCGTCGCAGCGATGCGCGAGCATGGCTCTCCCGGCTATCCCCGCGCTTTCGAGGTCTGGTACGCGCATCTGAGCGGCGAGATGCCGGCCGTCAGCCTGGCGATGAGCGCGATCATCGCCGGCAGCGACGGCAAGGTCGGCGTCGCCGACATCGACAGTCTCTATGAGCGCTTCATCGGCACCGACCGGCTGGCCAAGCAGGCCGAGCGCACAAGCCTCCAGGTCCTGGGCGAGATCGACGGCGTGATGAGCCTGCTCGACAAGGCGCTCGACTCCAGCGAGCGCTATCACGGCCGCCTCGCTGCCATGTCCGAGGATGTTCCGCCCCCGGCCGACCGGCAGAAGCTGCGCGAATGGGTCGAGGCGCTGGTGATGTCGACCCGGGAGGAGGTCACGCGCAAGACCCAGCTCGAAACGCAGCTCAAGGATTCGTCAAACGAGATCCGCAACCTGCGTGAGGCTCTGGAGACGACGCGGGCCGAGGCGCTGACCGATCCGCTGACCGGCCTCGCCAACCGCCGCCATTTCGAGGAGATGCTGCAGAAGTCGATCGATCAGGCGACGCTCAGGCGCGAGCCCTTCGTGCTGGTCATGGCCGACATCGACTTCTTCAAGAAGTTCAACGACGCCCATGGCCATCTCACCGGCGATCAGGTGCTGCGCCTCGTCGCCCGGACCATGAAGGACAAATTCAAGGACAAGGCGGTGATCACCCGCTTCGGCGGCGAGGAATTCGCGATCATCCTGCCTGAATCCGACATCGTCGCCGGCAAGTTCGGCGCCGAGACGGTCCGACAGGCGCTGCTGACGCGCGAGCTGATCAAGCGCTCGACCAACGAGAATCTTGGCCGCATCACCATCTCGCTCGGCGTCGCCGGTTATCGTCGCGGGGACACCGCCGGCTCGCTGGTCGAGCGCGCCGACCAGGCGCTGATGCAGGCCAAGCGCGACGGCCGCAACCGCACCGTCACCGAGGAAGCTCTGGAAGCGCTGAGCCACGTCGCCTGAGCGGCTTGGCCGCAGCCTTGCGCCGGGCCGCGGCAAGCGCGAACCCGGTCCAGCGTTTCAGCGCGTCGACGTCCTCGAAGGCCTCGTCCGGCAACGTCCAATAGCCGAGCGAGGTCGGCTTTCCCTGCCGGTCATAGGTGAAGGGTTTGCTGCCCGCGGCGGCGAACAGCGGCTGCTCCTCGGCGCCGGCCTTGAAGTAGATCTCGCCATCGGCGACGAGCGCGAACATCAGGTCGCCGTCATAGACGCCGAGCCCACCGAACATCCGCCGCAGCCGGACCGGCATCACGCCGGCGAACAGGTCGTGGACGGCGTCGATGTCCATCGCCAGCTCAATGCGTCGCGAGCGCGCCTTCGCTCTGCGGCTTGATCTCGACCGATTCGCCGCAGCCGCAGGCCGAGACCTGGTTGGGATTGTTGAACACGAAGGTGGAGGAGAAGCGGTCGGTCTTGAAATCGAGCTCGGTCCCCAGCAGGAACAGCACCGCCTTGGCGTCGACGATCACCGTCGCGTCCTTCTCGGTCACGATCTCGTCGCCCTTGGCGGCTTCGCGCGCGACTTCGAAGGTATACTCCATCCCGGCGCAGCCGCCCTTCTTGACACCGACGCGCAGGCCGAGCGCCGGCGCGGCGGCCTCGTCGCGAGCAGATTGCGCCATGATCTCGCGGATACGCGCAGCAGCGGCATCGGTCAGCGAGACCACCTTGAGCCCAGGAATCGAAAACATCCTCAAATCTCCCGATCGGGTTCAAGGCCCGACGAAGCCAGAGTGCATGCCGAGATATAAGGATTGATGAGCGTAGCGTCGAGATGCCGGTCACGCGTCTCGCGCATTGCATGTCGCTCCTGCTCATGCACTCTGGCGGCCCCCCCAAGGCCGACCAAAGACGATGATGACCTACCGCACCCACACGCCAGACGCGCTCCGCGCCCTCGTCGATGCCATGGTGACCGCCGCCGGCTGGTCGACCGACGAAGCCCAAGAGACAGCCGAGCATCTCGTCCTCGCCAATCTCAGCGGCCATGACAGCCACGGCGTCGGCATGATCCCGCTCTATTTCCAGTCGCTCGCCGACGGCAACCTGAAACCCGCTTCGCACCCGGCGACACGCCTCGCCGCCGCCCCCTTCCTGATCGTCGACGGCAACGTCTCGCTCGGCCAGCCGGCAGCGCGCAACGCCGTCGAGCAGGCCTGTGCCATGGCGAAAACCGGCGGCGTCGCCATCCTCAACCTGCTCGACGCCCATCACATAGGCCGTATCGGGCACTATGCAGAAGCTGCCGCCGAGCATGGCCTGATCTCGCTGTTCTGGGTCAATGTCGCCGGCCGCCCGCCGATCGTCGCGCCCTTCGCCGCCAAGGAGGCGCGTTTCGGCACCAATCCGCATGCGATCGGCATCCCCGTGCCGGACGGCGAGCCGATCATCCTCGACTTCGCCACCAGCCGCATGGCCCATGGCAAGGCCCGCGTCGCCTTCAACAAGCGCGTGCCCGTCCCCGAGGGCTACATCATCGACGGCGACGGCGAGCCGACGACCGAGCCCCGCCACGTCTTCCAGCACGGCATCGGATCGAACGAGACGCTTGGCGCGCTGCTGCCCTTCGGCGACCACAAGGGCGCCGGGCTCTCGCTGATCGCCGAACTGCTCTCGGCCGGGCTGATGGGCGCCGCCCGTATCGACGAGAAACCGCAGAAGAGCTGGATCATCAACTCGCTGTTCGGCATCGTCATCGACCCGGCCCGGCTCGAACCCGATGCGGGCTTGCGCAGGAGCCGCATCGAGAGCTATCTCGCTTTCGTCCGCGCCGCGAAGCCGCAGGACGAGGCCGCTCCGGTTCTGGCGCCGGGCGACAAGGAGCGCGCCATGCGGATCGAACGCGCCCGCGACGGCATCCCGCTCGACGACGAGACTTGGGGCCAGATCAAGGCAGCCGCCGCCCGCTTCGGCATCGACGCCGAGAGCTTCTGACGGGACGCCCGTGACGCTCGACGACTACGACGCCTTCTGCGCCACGCTGCCGGCGACCCACCATGTCGTGCAATGGGGCGGCGCCCATGTCTGGAAGGTCGGCGACGCCACGGGCAAGGTCTTCGCGATCGCACGCGACGACGAGGGGCCGAACATTGCGGTGACCTTCAAATGCTCCTGGGCGAGCTTCGACATCCTGAAGGAGCAGCCGGGCCTTCGGCCCGCGCCCTATCTCGCCTCGCGCGGCATGAGCTGGATTCAGCGCCAGACCGACGAGAGCATGCCGGACGATGCCCTGCAGGACTATCTGCGCGAGAGCCACCGGCTGATGGCGCAGACGCTGACCAGGCGGGTGCGAGCGGAGTTGGGGCTGACCGTCTGAAGTCAGAGCAGTGCCTCGCCGCGGAACACCGGCACGCAGGAGCCGCCGACCGTGGCGCGGATGCCGTCCGGCGTGCGCCAGGCCTTGAGCTTCAACAGGCTCGGCCGGCCCATCTCGACCCCTTGCGTCAGCGTGAACTCCGCCGTTTCGCCGCCATCGAGGGAGAGCAGCAGGGCCGCCGTCGTGGCGCTGGCGCTGCCGGTCGCCGGATCCTCCCAGGTGCCGCTGATCGGTGCGAACATGCGCGCCCGGATGCTCGCGCCGTAGCGGGCATAGATGAACAGCGAGAGCCGGCCTTCGAGCGCAGGCGTCGCATCGCGCAAGGCCCGAAACGTTACGATGTCGGGCGTCGCGCGCGACAGCGCCTCGCCTGTCACCTCGGCGAGCACGAAATGCACGCCGACCGAGGCTCGGATCGGCTTATGGTTGGCGACGACGACGTCGGCTGCCTTCAGCCCGGCGCAGGCGGCGATGCGGTCCGCCGGCAGCTCGACACCGGTCGAGAGCGGCTGCGGCGCGGCGATCGTCGCCCCCGCGACCTCGCCGCGCCCATCGCTGGCGACCCTGACCTCGACCAGGCCGGCGATCTCCTCGAAGCGCAGCACGCCCTCTTTGTCGCGGCCGTGGCGCGCCAGCACGAAGGCAGTGCCGACATTGGGATGGCCGGCGAAAGGCATCTCGTGGCTGCGGGTGAAGATGCGCACGCGCGCGGTGTTGGCGGGATCGGCTGGGGGCAGCACGAAGGTCGTCTCGGAATAGTTCATCTCGGCGGCGAGCGACTGCATCTCGGCGTCGGACAGGCCGCGCGCATCGGTGAAGACCGCGAGCTGGTTGCCGCCGAAGCGGTCTTCCGTGAAGACGTCGACGGTCTCATAGGCGAATTTGCGCATGGCGCTCTCCAACGGCGCGGCGGCGCCCTACGGGAGACGATGCCACCCTTCGCCGCGCTGCGATAATGAAGCTCGCAAATGCGATCGATCACGCGCCGCGATCGGCCGGGCGCCGTCAGAGCAGGAAGTGGAGGCCGAAGCCGAGGATCACGAAGCCGGCGGCGACCACCTGCGCGATGAAGAGCGGCTTCAGGCGGACGGTCTGCTCGGCCCGGAAACCGGCGCGCTCGGCCCGCGACATGCGCTGGCGCGCCTTCGCCTGCTCCGCCAGCATCGTCGGATCACTGGTCGTCGGCCCGTCGCGTTCGAGGTCCATCCGCACGGCGATGAAGCCGATGACGAGGCCGAGCACGCCGAGGCCGAAAAAGCCGACGAGGCGCAAGGCGCCGTAGACCACTCCGATCAGCAAGGCTGCAAGGATCGGAAAAGCCAGATAATCGCACTTCGTCACGCGCATGGCGTCAGCATGCGCCGCGCGCGAGGAGGCGTCCAGCCTCACCACATGTCGAGCGCGACCCTGGCCTCGTCGGACATGCGCGACTGGTCCCAGGGCGGGTCGAAGGTCATCGTCACCTGTACGCCGGAGACGCCAGGCACGGCAGAGACGGCGTTTTCGACCCAGCCCGGCATCTCGCCGGCGACGGGGCAGCCAGGCGCGGTCAGCGTCATGTCGATCGCGACCATCCGGTCGTCGGCGATGTCGACGCGGTAGATCAGCCCGAGCTCGTAGATGTCGGAGGGGATCTCGGGATCGTAGACCGTCTTCAGCGCGGCGATGATGTCGTCGGTGAGACGATCGATCTCCTCCGGCGGCAGCGTCGAGCCTGCGCCCATGGTCGGCGCGTTCGGCTTGAGGTCCTCAGCGGTGTCGGTCATCGCAACGATCCAGTTCAGGCGAACAGAGTCTCGGCCTTCTGCAAGGCCTCGGCCAGCTTATCGACTTCCTCCAGCGTGTTATAGAGGCCGAATGAAGCGCGGCAGGTCGACGTCACTCCATATCGGGCGAGCAGCGGCATGGCGCAATGGGTGCCGGCCCTGACCGCGACGCCGGCCCGGTCGATCACGGTCGCCACGTCATGGGCGTGCGCGCCCTTCATCTCGAAGGCGACGATGGCGCCCTTCTCCCGCGCCTTGCCGAAGATGCGGATCGAGTTCATCTCGCCGAGCCGCTGCATCGCATAGGCGTTGAGCCTCGCCTCATGCGCCGTGATGTTCTGCTGTCCCAGCGCCATCATGTAATCGAGCGCGGCGCCCAGGCCCACCGCCTCGACGATCGCCGGCGTGCCGGCCTCGAAGCGGTGCGGCGCCTCGTTGTAGGTGACGGCGTCCTCGCTGACGGTGACGATCATCTCACCGCCGCCCTCATAGGGTGGCAGCTTGTCGAGCCATTCCTTCTTGCCCCAGAGAATGCCGGAGCCGGTCGGCCCATAGGTCTTGTGGCCGGTGAAGGCGTAGAAATCGCAGCCCAGCGCCTGCACGTCGACCGGCAGATGGACCGCGCCTTGGCTGCCATCGACGACGAGCGGGATGCCGTAGCCTTTCAGGATCGCCGCGATCTCGGCGATCGGCACGATCGTGCCGACGGCGTTCGACATATGCGTCAGCGCCACCACCTTGGTGCGCGGCGTGATCAGCTTCTCGAACTCCTCGATGAGGAAATTGCCGTCCTCGTCGACCGGCGCCCATTTGATCACGGCGCCATGGCGCTCGCGCCAATAGTGCCAGGGCACGATGTTGGAGTGGTGCTCCAGGATCGAGAGGATGATCTCGTCGCCTTCCCGGATCTGGAGATGGCGCCCGAGCGAGGAGGCGACGGCGTTGAGCGAGCCGGTCGAGGAGCGCGTGAAGACGATCTCCTCCGGATGCGCCGCATTGAGGAAGCGCCGGGCGCTCTCGCGGGCCGCCTCATAGGCTTCGGTCGAGGCATTGGCGAGGTAATGCAGGCCGCGATGGACGTTGGCATAGTCCTCGCGCATCAGCTTGGTCATCGCCTCGATCACCACCTCCGGCTTCTGCGCCGAGGCGGCATTGTCGAGATAGACCAAGGGCTTGCCGTAGACTTCTCGCCCGAGGATGGCGAAATCCTTGCGGATCGTCTCGACATCGTAGGGCTTGACGATCGCGTTCATGGCTTCAGGCCTTCCCGGCGGGAGCAGGCGCCCGGTCGGCGACGAGCTCGCCGCCATGGCCCCAATCCTCGCGCTCGATCTCCTGGATCACGATATGGGTGTTCTGCGGGTTCTTGCCGAGCACGCGCACCAGCGTTTGCGTGAACTCCTTGACGATCTCGGCCTTCTGCGCCCGCGTCGCGCCCTTGGTGATCTGCAGGTTGATATAGGGCATCAGACCTCTCCCGCACCGGTCTTGCGCTCGCCGAGCCAGCCCTCGATCTCGGCCATGATCCAGCCGCACAGGGCCTCGTCAGCGACGAATTCGACCGCCTCGCCAGCGAAGGCCTGCAGCACCAGCGCCTGCGCCTGCGGGCGCGGCAGGCCACGCGCCATCAGATAGAACAGCTGCTCGCCGTCGATCTGGGCGACCGTCGCGCCATGGCCGCAGACCACGTCGTCGGCAAAGATCTCGAGCTCGGGCTTGTTGAACATCGTCGCGCCGTCGTTGAGCAACAACGTATTGGAGCGCATGCCGCCATCGGTCTTCTGTGCATGCGGGCGCACGATCACCTTGCCCTGGAAGACGCCTGTGCCCTCGCCGCCGATGATGTTCTTGTAGAGCTCACGGCTGACGCCATGCGGCACGGCATGGTCGACGACCAGGGTGACGTCGGAATGCTCCTGCCCGCCGAGCAAATTGACGCCGCGCAGGCCGATTTCGGTGTGCTCGCCGGCATATTTGACGAAATGCTGCTGGCGCAGCGTGCCGGCATGACAGACCAGCGCGAAGCTGTCGAACTTCGCCTGCCCTCCGACCGTGGCGAGCAGGCTCGCGACCTGCACCGTCTCGGGCGAGTGGCGCGTCACCAGCCGGACGTGCTGGACCGCGCTCTCGTCACCGGCGCAGAAGACGATCGCGCCATTGATCTGCGTGGGCTTGGGCCCGACGCTTTCGCTGATCTCGACGACCGTCGCCTTGGCGGCCTTACCGATCGTCACCACGGACCGGTGGAAGATCGCGCTCTCGGTCTCGGCCGAGGCGAGCGAGACGATCGCGATCGGTTGGTCGAGCTCGACCCCGTCGGCGATCTCGACGAACACGCCGTCGCGCATCAGCGCCGTGTTCAGCATCAGGCCTGTGTCGCTCTCGGCGATGCTGGGCCCGGAGATCAGGGTGGTGAGGTCGTCGCGGGTCGCGATCAGCGCCTCGCTCAGCGGCTGGATCGAGACGCCTTCGGGCAGGCCTTCCAGCGTCGAGAGATCGGGCACGAAAGCGCCGTCGACCAGTACGAGCCGGATGCCGTCCAGCTCGAGCGCGTCGAGCCGCGCTGCGATCTCGGGCGTCACGGCCGGGGTGCCGGCCAGCGGCTTCGCCTCGCGCAGCAGGGCACGCAGATCGGTATAGCGCCAGGCTTCGAGCCGGCGATGCGGCAGGCCCTTGGCCTCGAAGCCGGCAAAGGCGTCCTCGCGCAGCTTGCGCACGACGGGTGAGCCCGGCAGTTCGGCCTTGGCGGCGGCGTATTGCTGCGACAGCACCTGCTCGGCGGCCGTCTTCAGGGGGGTGACGATCGACATCAGGCGGCGTCCGCATAGGCGGCATAGCCGCTCTTCTCGAGCTCCAGTGCCAACTCCTTGCCGCCGGTCTTCACGATGCGGCCCTTCGACATGACGTGGACGGTGTCGGGCACGATATGGTCGAGCAGGCGCTGATAGTGGGTGATGACGAGGAAGCCGCGGTTCTTGGCGCGGAGCGCGTTGACGCCATCGGCGACGATGCGCAGCGCGTCGATGTCGAGCCCTGAATCGGTCTCGTCGAGGATACACATCGAGGGCGCCAGCAGCGCCATCTGCAGGATCTCCATGCGCTTCTTTTCGCCGCCGGAGAAGCCGACATTGAGCGGCCGGCGCAGCATGGCCTTGTCGATGCCCAGGCCATCGGCGGCGGCATTGACCTGCTTGATGAAATCGGGCGTCAGCAGCTCAGCCTCGCCGCGCGCCCGGCGCTGTGCGTTCATCGCCGCTTTCAGGAAGGTCATGGTGGCGACGCCGGGGATCTCCAGCGGGTACTGGAAGGCGAGGAAGATGCCGGCGGCGGCCCGCGCATCGGCCTCCATCTCCAGCACGTTCTCGCCGTTCAGCAGGATCTCGCCGTCGAGGACCTCATAGTCCTCCTTGCCGGCGATGACATAGCTGAGCGTCGACTTGCCGGAGCCGTTCGGCCCCATGATCGCGGCGACCTCGCCATCGTTCACGGTGAGGGAGAGGCCGTTGAGGATCTGCTTGTCTTCGTCGGCGATCTTGACGACGAGATTGCGAATTTCGAGCATCGTTTTAGATCCGGATTTCCGCCGCGTCATGCTCGGCCCTGTGCCGAGCATCCACGACTTGAACGTGAGAAAGAAAGGCGTGGATGGTCGGGACAAGCCCGACCATGACGAAGGCTCAGCCGACAGAGCCCTCGAGAGAGATCGTGATCAGCTTCTGCGCCTCGACCGCGAACTCCATCGGGAGTTGCTGCAGCACCTCCTTGACGAAGCCGTTGACGATCAGCGCCACCGCCTCCTCCTCGGAGAGCCCGCGCTGCTGGCAGTAGAACAGTTGGTCCTCGCCGATCTTCGACGTCGTCGCCTCGTGCTCGAAAATGGCCGTCGCGGTCTTGGCCTCGATATAGGGGATGGTGTGTGCGCCGCACTGGTCGCCGATCAGCAGCGAGTCGCAACTGGTGAAGTTGCGCGCGCCCGTCGCCTTGCGGTGGGCCGAGACCATGCCGCGATAGGTCGAGTCGGATTTTCCGGCCGCGATGCCCTTGGCGATGATCTTCGAGGTCGTGTTCTTGCCGAGATGCAGCATTTTGGTGCCGCTATCGACCTGCTGCGCCCCGTTGGAGACCGCGATCGAGTAGAACTCGCCGCGCGAACCGTCGCCACGCAGGATGCAGGACGGATATTTCCAGGTGATCGCCGATCCTGTCTCGACCTGCGTCCAAGAGATCTTGGAGTTCTTGCCCCGGCAGTCGCCGCGCTTGGTGACGAAGTTGTAGATGCCGCCCTTGCCTTCGGCATCGCCCGGATACCAGTTCTGCACGGTCGAGTACTTGATCTCGGCATCGTCGAGCGCGATCAGCTCGACCACGGCCGCGTGAAGCTGGTTCTCGTCGCGCTTGGGCGCGGTGCAGCCTTCGAGATAGCTCACATAGGAGCCCTCGTCGGCGATGATCAGCGTGCGCTCGAACTGGCCGGTGTTCTGCTCGTTGATGCGAAAGTAAGTCGACAGCTCCATCGGGCAGCGCACGCCCTTGGGGATGTAGACGAAGGAGCCGTCGGTGAAGACGGCGCAGTTCAGCGTCGCGAAATAATTGTCGGTCACCGGCACGACGGTGGCGAGGTACTTCCTGACCAGCTCGGGATGCTCCTGGATGGCATCCGAGATCGAGCAGAAGATCACGCCGGCCTGCGCCAGCTCCTTCTTGAAGGTCGTGACGACCGAAACCGAGTCGAACACGGCGTCGACCGCGACGCGGTTCTCCGGCGCGACGCCGGCCAGGATCTCCTGCTCGCGCAAGGGAATGCCGAGCTTCTTGTAGGTCTCCAGGATCGCCGGATCGACCTCGTCGAGCGACTGCGGCGAGGCGCCCTTCTTCGGCGCGGCATAGTAGTAGATGTCCTGGTAGTCGATCGGCGGATACTGCACGCGCGACCAGGCCGGCTCGGTCATCGTCTTCCAGCGGCGGAAGGCGTCGAGCCGCCATTCCAGCATCCATTCCGGCTCGTTCTTGCGGGCCGAGATGTAGCGCACCGTGTCCTCGGTCAGGCCCTTGGCGGGCTTGTCCATCTCGATCTCGGTGACGAAGCCGTATTTGTACTCGGTCACGTCGATCGACTTGACCTGATCGATGGTCTCCTGGACCGCTGCCATCACTCACTCTCCTGTCGCGGGTTCAAGGCCCGCCGGTCTGGTCTCGTCTATCCGGGATGCTCAGGCCGCCGCCTGAACCTCCCCTCGCTTGGTCGCGGCCAGTGCTTGCGCATAAGCCGCCAGAAACTCGTCGATGTCCGCCTCGCAGGTGGTCCATCCGAGCGAGACCCGCAAGGCCCCTTCCGATAGTCTCGCGTCCACACCCATCGCATCGAGCACATGCGAGCGCCTGACCTTGCCCGACGAGCAGGCCGAGCCGGACGACACCGCGACGCCGGCGAGATCGAGCTTGATCAGCAAGGTCTCGGCCCTGAGCCCGGGCGTGGCGAAGGCGGAGGTGTTGGGCAGCCGCGGCGCGGCGCTGCCGAAGATCGCAGTCTCCGGCGCAAGCGCCAGCACGCCGACCTCCAACCGGTCGCGCAGGACAGCCAAGCGCAACGCCTCCTGCGCCAGCGCCCTTCCGGCAAGCTCGGCCGCGACGCCGAAGCCGACGATGCCCGGCACGTTCTCCGTGCCGGCGCGCCAGCCGCGCTCCTGCCCGCCGCCGCGCAGCGGCTTGTCGGAGAGTTCGAGCGCGCCCGTGCGGAAAACGATCGCCCCGATGCCCTTGGGGCCGCCGAACTTATGGGCCGACAGTGTCAGGACATCGACACCCAAAGCCCTGATATCGATCGCGATCTTGCCCGCCGCCTGCACGGCGTCGCTATGCACAAGCGCATTATGATGCCTTGCCAGCGAGACGGTCTGCGCCAGCGGCTGGATCGCACCGGTCTCGTTGTTGGCGAGATGAACGCTGACCAGCGCCCGCGCTCCCGGCCGCTCCATCGCGAAACGCTCCAGCCGCGCCGCCAGCCAGGCGAGATCGACGATACCGCTCGCATCGACCGGGATCGCTTCGACTGCCCCGGCCGGAAAACGATGCCCGTCGCGCACGCAGGGGTGCTCGGTCGCGCCGTGCAGCAGCAGCGAGGCCTGCACGCGCACGCAATTCGCCCTGCCATCGCAATCCATCAGGCCGGGCGACAGCAGGGTCGCATTGGCCTCGGTGCCGCCGCTGGTGAAGACGACGTTCTGTGCCTGCGCCCCGACGAGAGCGGCGACCTGCGCCCGCGCCCGCTCGACCGCCGCGCGCGCCGCTCGGCCCTCACCATGCACCGAGGACGGATTGCCCGGCAGCATCAGCGCATGCGCGATCGCAGCGGCCACGTCCGGACGCACCGGCGTGGTCGCATTGTGATCGAGATAGGCGCGCGGCGTGCCTGTCACGGGTTTTGCAGCTCCATCATCACGACTTTCACGATGCGGCCGGCACGAAAGGCTTGAATTCGCACCCCTGCGCCGTGCTATAGCCGCCCGTCCTGACCAGCCGGCGGCAGGAGCAGCGGTGGCGCTTTCCGGCGCCGGACCCGGTTGTTCCCGTATCGTTCACGGCTGTTAGAATCATTCTAAGCGCTCTGATGTAGGGCGCGAGCGGCGAGGCCGTCAAGGGCGAACGGGTATTTCGGCGGCTTTCGCGGCGTCGCATTGCCCCTCGCGCATGGCCTTGTCCCAACAAGAGGCGAGACGACGATGCCCGAGGTGATCTTCAACGGACCGGCCGGCCGGATCGAGGGCCGCTACCAGCCCGCCAAGAAGCGCGGCGCGCCGCTCGCCATCATCCTGCATCCGCACCCGCAATTCGGCGGGACGATGAACAACCAGATCGTCTACAACCTGTTCTATACCTTCGTGAATCGCGGTTTCTCGGCACTGCGCTTCAACTTCCGCGGCGTCGGCCGCAGCCAGGGCCATTTCGACCATGGCGCCGGCGAGCTCTCGGACGCGGCGGCCGCGCTCGATTGGATGCAGGCGCTCAATCCGGAAGCCAAGAGCTGCTGGATCACCGGCGTCTCCTTCGGCGCCTGGATCGGCATGCAGCTCCTGATGCGCCGTCCGGAGATCGAGGGCTTTCTCTCGATCGCGGCGATGGCCAATCGCTACGACTTCTCCTTCCTTGCCCCCTGCCCGTCCTCGGGCCTGTTCGTGCACGGCTCGGAAGACCGCGTCGCGCCGGTCAAGGAGGTGATGGCGGTGATCGAGAAGGTGAAGACCCAGAAGGGCATCCAGATCGAGCACGCCGTGGTCGAGGGCGCCAACCACTTCTTCGACGGCCGCGTCGACCAGTTGATGGAGCAGGTTTCGGCCTATCTCGACAAGAAGGTCGGCCCCGAACTGACCAAGGTCGAGCAGGAACAGGCCTGATCAAGGACAAAACAGCCTCGCCGTCATGGTCGGCCTTGTGCCGAGCATCCACGTCTTGAACGCGACGTTCGACCAGCGAAGACGTGGATGGTCGGGACAAGCCCGACCATGACGACAGGGTCGCCAGACAACCCGATCCGATTGTTGAACAGATGACCGCCTTCAGATCCGACCTCCTCCGCACCTTGTCCGAGCGCGGCTTCGTCCACCAGATCTCCGATCCGGAGGGACTGGACGCAGCTGCGCTCAAAGGGCCGATCGGCGGCTATATCGGCTTCGATGCGACCGCGACCTCGCTCCATGCCGGCTCGCTGATCCAGATCATGATGCTGCACTGGATGCAGGCGACAGGCCACAAGCCGATCGCACTGATGGGCGGTGGTACCTCGATGGTCGGCGACCCGTCCTTCAAGGAGGAATCGCGCAAGCTGCTGACGGTCGAGGACATCGAGCGCAATCTCGTCGGCATCCGCCGCGTCTTCGCCAACTATCTCGATTTCGGTGGCCCGGCATCGATGATGAACAACGCCGACTGGCTGCTCGGCCTGAACTATCTCGAATTCCTGCGCGATGTCGGCCGCCACTTCTCGGTCAACCGCATGCTCTCCTTCGACAGCGTCAAGACGCGGCTCGAGCGCGAGCAGTCGCTCTCCTTCCTCGAATTCAACTACATGATCCTGCAGGCCTACGACTTCGTCGAGCTGAACAAGCGCACCGGCTGCGTACTGCAGATGGGCGGCTCGGACCAGTGGGGCAACATCGTCAACGGCATCGATCTCGGTCACCGCATGGCCGATGTGCAGCTCTACGCGCTGACTTCGCCGCTGCTGACGACGTCCTCGGGCGGCAAGATGGGCAAGACCGCCTCGGGCGCGGTCTGGCTCAATGCCGACCTGATGTCGCCCTATGAGTTCTGGCAGTTCTGGCGCAACACTGAGGACGCCGATGTCGAGCGCTTCCTGAAGCTCTACACGACGATGCCGCTGCCCGCGATCGCCAAGCTCGCAGCCTTGGGTGGCGCCGAGATCAACGACGCCAAGAAAGTGTTGGCGACCGAGGTCACCGCCCTCCTCCATGGCCGCGACGCGGCCGAGGCGGCGGCCGAGACGGCGCGCAAGACCTTCGAGGAAGGCGGGACCGCGTCCGACCTGCCGAGCGTCTCGGTCACGAAGGCGGAGGTCGATTCAGGCCTCGGCGTGCTCACCGCCTTCGTCAAGGCCGGCCTCGTGCCCTCGACCGGCGAGGCGCGTCGCCAGGTCAAAACCGGCGGCCTGCGCGTCAACGACGTCGTCGTGAGCGATGAGCGCGCGGTGCTGGGTGTCGGCGACTTCCAGTCGGATGGGGCGGCAAAGCTCTCTTTGGGCCGCAAGAAGCACGTCCTGCTTCGGCCGGAGTAGGCGCGCGGACCGGTCGCTTCAGCGCACCGGGACCCCCTGCCCCGGCTGGATCGGTTGTTTCTCCGGCGCGCCGCCAAGCGGATCGACGAAGCGGCGCAGGATGCCTGGAGCCAGCGCCGAGAGCGGGTTTACCGTCATCGTCGGTGCGCTCGCCGCGCCCGATATCCTGAAATTGACCGCGAACAGCCCGCCATACTGGCTGCCGCCGCCGAGCAGCGCGCCGACCACGGGCACCTGCGCGAAGGCGTTGTTGAAGGCATAGCCCGGCACGAAGGTGCCGCCAATGTCGACCCGGTCGCGGCCATAATCGACATTGCCCTGCAGGGTGAAGCCGACCTGCTGGCCCCATATCACCATGTCGGAGACGTCGAGCCGGCTCGCCGAGCGGGTGAATTCCGCCCGGAGCTTGGTGAAGCCGACCTCGCTGACATCGATGCGCACCGGCGGCGCTGTTCCTCCCGCCCGGTCGCTGCTCGGCGTGCCGGGCGACTGCTCGCCGATGACCCGGCGCAGCGCCGGCTCGTCGCGTACGGTGAAATTGCGGAACAGCAATTCGCCACTCTGGCGGGTGTCGCCCGGCCCGAGGCTCAGGATCAGATCGCCACCGAAGGCGCGCCGGTAGAAGTCGACGAAGCGCATCAGCGCCCCGCCATTCTCCGACTGCACGACGAGGTTCTCGCCGGCCTTGCTCTGCTTCGCGGTCACATCCGCCTTGCCGATCCGGCCCTGGAAGGCGAGTTGCCGGATGTCGCCGCCGCGCCGCGAGAATTTCAGCGTGGCGTTGCTGATCGCCTCGTTGTTGAACCCGGTCAGGATCGGCACGTCGAGATCGATGTCGAGATCGGCAGCCTTGGCCTTGTCGCCGCGCTGGGCCGGTCCGGACGCCGTCTGCAAGTCGCGGATGAATGGCCGCACATCCGCCACGGTGCCCTTGATGACCACCCTGGTCAGATTGGCATCGCGCTTGAGTTCGGCCTTGAGATTGTCGCCAGGCGAAACCCGGACCGTCGACAAGGTAGCGATCTCGAGCGCGTTCTGCTTGGTCAGCTCGATCTTGCCCTTGATCAGCACCGGGGCGGCGTCGAGCGTGAAATCCTCGAGATCCGGGCCGTCGGTGTCGGCGACATAGGTGAAGCTTACCCGTCCCGGCCGCCCGGCTGGCTTGCTCATACCGGGGATCGGCCCGTCGAGACTGGCCTTCGCCAGGTCGACATCGATCCGCGGCGGCGCATCGGCGCCTTTTCCGATCGGCTTCACGACCTTGACCTGGACCGGGCCGTTGACGCCGGCCTCCGGTCCGAACCCGCGCTTCTGACGAGCCGCATTGTCGAGCGTCAGCAAGAGCGTCGCCTCGCCCTTGCCCTTGGCGTCCTGGCGCACCTCGATCTGGCTGCGGTCACCCCCGACCCGGCCCTCGCCCTTCACGGCGAGGCCGGCACGGTCGAACGTCACCGCGAGATTGGCACCATCGAGCTTCTCCGGGCCGAGCAGCGTGTCGGAGGCGACGCCGGACAGCGTCCCGGTGCTCTGGACGACGATCTCGTCGGGCCGTGGATCGTCGACGAGCGGCAGCGTCACCACGTTGCGCAGGTCGACGGTTCCGCGCAGCGCCGCCGGGTCGATCGGCCCCGGCGAGAAGTCCTTCATCGCCGGGAAGGCGAACAGGGCGGCGAGCGCCTCCATCGAGCCGGTCGCGCGGAAGGCGGTGCGCGCCTGCGCCCGCGGCTGCCAGGTCTCGGCGATGGCGAAGCTGCCCTCGCCGATCTGCAATTGCCGGCCATTGCCGAGATCGGCCGTGGCCCTGGCGATCTGGAGCTGCACAGTGCGGCCCGTCGCCTTGCCGGTGACGGCGCCGTCGACCAGCGGCGGCAGTCCCGGCCCCGGCAGGTAGCGCACGCGTGAGGCGTCGAGCAACACCGTCAGCGCATTGTCCGGCATCCCGGCGCCGCGCAGCAGCTTCTGATGATCCTCGGCCGGCAGGTCGAGCCGGACATCGACCAGCGCGGCCCGGCCGGCGACGAACTGCTTGCTCAACGCGGTGTGGACATCCGGCGAGGTCCAGCGCGGCCAGACGGCGAGCACCGCCCGGACGTCGGAATCGGTCGCCTTCACCGAAAGACGTTGCGTCGGCGACTCGCCGACCTTCTGGATCGATCCGATCAGCTCGGCATGGATGTCAGGCCCATTCATCGCGACGCTGTCGATCCTGACTTCGTTCGAGCGCGGATCGAGCAGGAGATTGGCCTTCAGGCTCTGGACGACGACCGGGGGCTCGTCCTCGACGCCCGGCGTCTGCCCCGCCGCATCGAAGGCGATGCGCCAGGCGCCGTTCTCCTCGCGCAGCGAGCCCGCACCCTTGAACTGGAGCGGGCCGGCTTTCAGTTCGCCCGACTTGATCTCCAGGACCGAGAAATCGCCGCTGGTCGCGGCCTCGATGTGACCGGATTCGATCGAGAGCGGCGCCAGCGGCCCATTGGGAAAGCGCACCGTGCCTGGCGCCAGGTCGAGCCTCGCCGCCATGCTGCGCTGGCCGTCCGGCTTCTGGATCAGCGTGGCCCGGCCGCGCAGGGGCAACCCGTCGATCGCGATCGCGCCGCTGCCGAGCGCGAGCTCGACCACCTCGGCCGGCTCGAAGCGGACGATGTCGATCTCGGCGCGCTGGGTGCCGTCGCCAGCGCGCGAGAGGTCGACGGCGAGTTCCTTCCAGCGCTGGCCGGTGCGGCCCTTGGCGGTCAGCCGGGTCACGCCCTCGCCGGTCCGCGACAAGCCGATCTCGACATCCTCGAAACCAGCCTTCTGGCGGCCGTCCGGATCGATCAGTGAGAGCCTGGCACCATGCATGCCGGCGGTCTGCAGCGCGCCGAGCAGGCCCTCGCCCTGCGCCAGCGTCGCGACCGCGCTCATGATGCCGGTGAAGGCGTTCCATTGCCCGGTGTCGGGCAGGGTCGAGGCCGGCTGCGGCTCGGCCGGCGCCGAATCGGCATTGACGATCAGCGCGCCGTCCTTGCTGACGCCGAGCCTGACGTTGACACCGCGCAGATCGACCGAGACCAGGCGGATCTGCCCGATGAGCAGCGCCAGCGGCTCGTAGCCGAGCACCGCCTCCGGCGCCCGGATCACCGCGCCGCTGCTGTGCCTGAACGAGACCTGCCGGACCCGCAATTGTGAGCGCCCGTCGATCCGGCCGAGCTCGGCGGCGGCGGCCTCGACGCTCCAGCCGGGTCCGAGGCGCTCCTCGATCGCGTCGGCGATGCGCCCCTCGAAACCCGAGAGCGGCACGAGGCCGGTGACGAGCAGGGTCGCCACCGCACCCGCCAGCGTCAGCAGCGCCACGGTGGCCGCGACCGCGATGGTGACGAGGCCGGCCTTGGCGCGCTTCTTCACCGCTGCGACGTCGCAGGCCTCCTGCGCGGCGGCAGGCACCGTCGGGACTGGATCATTGGCGTACGGCTCTGACAAAATCGCTGTCGTCCCGGCTTCCGGAAGGCGGTGGTCGTCACGGCAGTCATCGTCACGACCGATGCTGACACGAAGCCCTCGAACGCGCGAGCGGACCTAGAAGTTCGCCACGCATCCGAATCGGCGACGACCATGGCTGCAATAGCACTGGCCGCCACCGGGGAACGCACCATATTTCGGCAGCGCACCACATCTCGACATAAAGGCGCACCCCCGCTCTTGGCGAGCGAAGACGACGAAAGGAAGGCGAAACATGGCACTCGAGGCAGGCGACAAGGCTCCCGACTTCACCTTGGCGCGAGATGGCGGCGGCGAGATCTCGCTGGCCGCGCTGAAGGGCAGGAAGGTCGTGCTCTACGCCTATCCCAAGGACGACACGCCCGGCTGCACCCAGGAGGCGATCGCCTTCAACGGCCTGCGGAAGGAGTTCGAGGCGGCCGGTACCGAGATCATCGGCATTTCGCCCGATCCCGTGAAGAGCCACGACAAGTTCAAGAAGAAGCACGGGCTCGACTTCGCGCTGGCCGCCGACGAGACGCAAAGCGCGCTGCAGGCCTATGGCATCTGGGTCGAGAAGAGCATGTATGGCCGGACCTATATGGGCGTGGAGCGCACCACCTTCCTGATCGACAAGGATGGCAAGGTCGCCAGAATCTGGCCGAAGGTGAAGGTCGCCGGCCATGCCGAGGAGGTGCTGGCGGCCGCCAAGGCGTTGTGATCGCAGTTCCGGGCTGGGGCGGCGGGCGCAGTTTGCGAAGGATTAACCTTAACCGGGTCTAATCGCAGGATCGGCAGCGTCACATTCCGGTTCCGCGTATGACTCACCCCGCCTCGCCCGCCCCCGCCCTTCCGCTGGCCGGGCTCGCCACGAACCGCACCTACACGATCCGCCGCTCGACGGCCTTCGCCGGCCTCGCGCTGCTCGCCCTGACCACCGCCGGCTGCGGCGCGGCCGGCTGGTACGTGCTCAGCAAGGATGATCTCGCGGCCAGGCTGATCGCCCGCGAGACCACCCGGCAATACGCCTATGAGGACCGCATCGCCGTGCTGCGCGCCGACATCGACCGCCTCGCCAGCCGCGCCCTGCTCGACCAGGACGGCGTCGAGGCTCGCGTCGACGAGCTCGCCACCCGCCAGGCCGAACTCGAATCGCGCCAGTCGCTGGTGACGGCGCTGGCCGACACGCTGCAGACCAGCGGTATCGGCACGGCCGCGAAATCGGTGCCGCTGCGCTCCCGCCTGATCAAGCCCGACGAACCGATCCGGGCCTCCGGCGTCACCTCATTCGCGCCGATCATGCCGTCCAAGCCGACTCCCGCCCCCGATGCGCCTGCGTTGCGCGGCGCCGGCGGCGAGAAGCCGGCCGGCTGGCAGTCCGGCGCGGCGGCAGAACCCGAGCCCCCGGCCCAGCGCATCGCCTCGGCGCTCACCCGCCTCGACAAGGCGATGGAGACGACGACGCAGGCGCAGCTCGCCGCACTCGGCGAAATGGACGAGAGCCTGACCGAGACGCAGAAGCGCATCCGCGGCGCGCTCGCCGAGACCGGGCTCGACACCGAGCGCATGAGCCTGAACACCACCGTCGCGGGCGGCACCGGCGGTCCCTTCGTGCCCTTCAAGATCGATCCCAGCGCCGGGCCTTTCGAGGCGAGGCTGAACGCGCTGCAGCCCAAGGTCGCCGCCGTATTCCGGCTGCGCGGGCTGGTCGAGCAACTGCCCCTCGCCCGGCCGATGTCGGGCGACAACGAGTTCACCTCGAACTACGGCTACCGCGTCGATCCGTTCACCCGCTCGCCGGCAATGCACACCGGCGTCGATTTCCGCGCCGAGTCCGGCTCGCCGATCCGCGCCACCGCGCCCGGCAAGGTCGTCACGGCCGAATATTCCGGCGGCTACGGCAACATGGTCGAGGTCGAGCACGCCAACGGCGTCAGCACGCGCTACGCCCACATGTCGGCGATCCTCGCTACAGTCGGCCAGACCGTGACGGTCGGCACGGTGCTCGGCCGCGTCGGCACCACCGGCCGCTCGACCGGCCCGCATCTGCACTACGAGACCCGGATCAACGACGAACCGCTCGACCCGACCCGCTTCCTCAAAGCCGGCGCGAAGCTCGCGAGCAAAGGCTAGTCTTCAACTCGTCGCAACGCCGGACGCCTGGCCGCAAAATTCGCTCCAGCGGCCGGCTGCGTGGCGTTCGAGAACCGGAGCAGAGCGGACAGCGGTCCGTGAGCACCGGAAGCGCAGAACGCCGCGTCGGACGGCCGCCGGAGTAGAGTTTGGCGGCTAGGCGATCAGTCGATGTCCTCGACTTCGACTTCGGTCCCATAGACCCGCTGCGCCAGCGACGCCTCCATGAATGGATCGAGCGCGCCGTCCAGCACCTCGCCCGGATCGGTCGAGGCGACGCCGGTGCGCAGGTCCTTCACGAGCTGGTAGGGCTGCAGCACATAGGAACGGATCTGGTGGCCCCAGCCGATATCGGTTTTTGAGGCCTGCTCGGCATTCGCCTTGTCCTCGCGCTTCTTCAGCTCGACCTCGTAGAGGCGGGCACGCAGCATGTCCCACGCCTTTGCCTTGTTCTTGTGCTGCGAGCGCTCCTGCTGGCAGGAGACCGCGATTCCCGACGGGATATGGGTGATGCGCACGGCCGAATCGGTCGTGTTGATGTGCTGTCCGCCCGCTCCTTGCGCCCGGTAGGTGTCGATCCGGCAATCGGATTCGTTGACCTCGATGACGATGCGGTCGTCGACCACCGGATAGACCCAGACCGACGCAAAGGAGGTCTGTCGTCTTGCATTGGAATCAAACGGCGAGATCCGCACCAGCCGGTGCACGCCGCTCTCGGTCTTCAGCCAGCCATAGGCATTGTGGCCCTTGAACTGCAGCGTCGCCGATTTGATGCCGGCAGTGTCGCCGTCCTGGTATTCGAGCGTCTCGACCTTGAGCTTGCGGCGCTCGCCCCAGCGCCGATACATCCGCAGCAGCATCTCGGCCCAGTCCTGCGATTCGGTGCCGCCCGCGCCGGGATGGATTTCGAGATAGGTGTCGAGCATGTCGGCCTCGCCGGAGAGCAGGCTCTCGACCTGAAGGCGTGCTGCCTCGACCTCGACGGTCTTGATCGCCGCCTCGCCCTCAGTGACGGTCGCGGCGTCCTCCTCCATCTCGCCGAGCTCAATGAGTGTGAGCGCGTCGTCGAGATCGCGTTCGAGCTTGCCGATGCCCTCGATCTGGGTCTCTAGCCCGGTGCGCTCGCGCATCAGCTTCTGCGCGGCCTCGGCGTCATTCCAGAAATCGGGGCCTTCCGAGAGGGCGTTCAGTTCCGCGAGACGGCGCTGTGCGACATCCCAGTCAAAGATGCCTCCTCAGCAGTCCGATCGACTGCTTGGCGTTGTCGAGCTGGGTCTGGATTTCTGGACGCATGCGGGAGGCCTTGATGAAGCTGGCGCCGGGATAGGCGGGAAAGCGATGGGTGTAAACGGGGAGAGAACCTCACCCGTCATGCTCGGGCTTGTCCCGAGCATCCACGTCTTGAACGCCACGCTCGACCAGCGAAGACGTCCATGGTCGGGACAAGCCGATGACGATGGAGGTCAGTACAACCCGCCGGTGCCCGAGCCGACACCGCGTCCCGCGCCGCCCGGAGCGACGTTGAGCGGGGTCGAGCCGTCACCGGCGGCGCCGATCACCGAGTAGCTGTCGGGCGGCGCGGTGCCGGGCTTGAACGCCTCGAGAATGCCGCCCTCCCCGCCCGAACGCATGCCGGTCTTGGCATCGACCCGGATCAGCTTGATGCCGGCCGGCACGCGGAACGGCGTCGCCGGCTTGTCCTTCAGCGCCGTCATCATGAAGTCGCGGAAGATCGGCGCGGCGTACTGCCCGGCGGTCGCCGAGGTGCCGAGCGATTTCGGCTTGTCGAAGCCCATGAACACGCCGACCGCGAGATCGGGCGAAAAGCCGACGAACCAGACATCCTTGGCGTCGTTGGTCGTTCCGGTCTTGCCGGCGAGCGGCTTGCCGACCGACTTGACCACGGTCGCGGTGCCGGCCTGGACGACGCCTTCCATGATCGAGACCATCTGGTAGGCGGTCAGCGGATCGATCACCTGGTCACGGTTGTCGACCAGGCGCGGCTCGCGCTGGTTCGCCCATTTCTCGGCGTCGCAGCCCTCGCAGACGCGCTGGTCGTGGCGGAAGATCGTCGAGCCCCAGCGGTCCTGGATGCGGTCGATCAGGGTCGGGCGGATCTTCTTGCCACCGTTGACCAGCATCGAATAGCCGGCGGTCATCCGCATCACCGTCGTCTCACCGGCGCCGAGCGACATCGAGAGCACCGGCAGCATGTCGTCGTAGACGCCGAAGCGGCGGGCATATTCCGCGATCAGCGGCATGCCGACATCCTTGGCGAGCCGAACCGTCATCAGGTTCTTCGAAAACTGGATGCCGTAGCGCAGCGTGCGCGGCCCGGTCGACTTGCCGTCGTAGTTCTCGGGCCGCCACATGCCGAGGCCGCCGCCCTGGTCGATCTCGATCGGGGCGTCGAGGATGATGCTCGACGGCGTGTAGCCATTGTCGAGCGCGGTCGCATAGACGAAGGGTTTGAAGGAGGAGCCGGGCTGGCGCAGCGCCTGCGTCGCGCGGTTGAACTCCGACTGGTCGTGGCTGAAGCCGCCGACCATGGCGAGCACACGGCCCGAGAACGGGTCCATCACCACGATCGCGCCGTTGACCTCAGGCAACTGGCGCAGGCGGACCTGGCCGGGCTTGCCGTCGATCGGCTCGACATAGACCACGTCTCCGACCGAGACGGCCTGTGAGACGCGGGCACGCCGGGTCCATTTGATGCCGTCGGGGCCGAGCGTCACGGTGGCGCGCTCGCTGCGCAGCGCGCCCGAGGCCTCGTTCAGCGGATGCAGGCCGATGCGGGCCGAATCGCCGGCGACGTCGAGCACGACGCCGAGCCGCCAGGGTGCGACGTCACCCAGAACCTTCAGCTCGCCGATGGCGAGGCCCCAGTCGCGCGCGCCGAGATCGACCTTCTGGATCGCGCCGCGCCAGCCGCGCGCCTCGTCGAAGCGCACGAGCCCGTCGACCAGCGACTTGCGGGCGAGGAGCTGCATCTTGGGATCGACGGTGGAGCGCACCGAGAGGCCGCCCTCGAGCAGCTTCTTCTCGCCATAGCGGTCCTGCAGCTCGCGCCGAATCTCCTCGGCGAAGTAGCCGGCGGCGATGTTGTTGGCAGAGACCGTGCGCGGATTGACGCCGAGCGGCTGCGCCTTGGCGGCGTCGCCGTCGGCACGGCTGGCGTAGCCGTTCTCGACCATGCGGTCGATCACGTAGTTTCGCCGCTCGATCGCGCGCTCGCGGTTGCGGAAGGGATGCAGGTCGGTCGGCGCCTTCGGCAGGGCGGCGAGATAGGCAGCCTCCTGCAGCTTGAGCTCGTGCACCGACTTGCCGAAATAGTTCAGCGCGGCTGCGGCGATGCCGTAGCTGCCCTGCCCCGGCGCCGGCGCGCCGAGATAGATCTCGTTCAGGTAGAGCTCGAGGATCTTGTCCTTCGAATAGGTCGCCTCGATTCGCAGCGCGACCAGCGCTTCGCGGATCTTGCGCTCGATGTTCTGCTCGGAGCCGACGAGGAAGTTCTTCGCCACCTGCTGGGTGATGGTCGAGGCGCCTTGCGGCCGGCGGCCGGCGCCGCGGTTGCGGAAATTCGAGATCGCGGCGCGCACCAGGCCTTCGGGGTCGACGCCGACATGCTTGTAGAAATTCTTGTCCTCGGCCGAGAGATAGGCGTTGATGATCAGCTTCGGCACCGCCTGGATCGGCAGATAGAGCCGGCGCTCGCGTGCGAACTCGGCGATCAGCGAGCCGTCGCCGGCATGGACGCGGGTCATCACCGGCGGCTCGTAGTTCCGCAGCTGCGCCGAATCGGGCAGGTCCTTCGAGAAATGCCAGACGAAGCCGGCGGCGGCGACGGCACCGATCACGAAGACGATCGCGCCGGCGGCGAAGAGCCATCCGAAGAGTCGCAGAACAAACCGCATCGCAGGCCCTGGCCTTTAGTTGTTTCCCCGCGCGCGCCTGCCCCCGGACGCATCGCAAATCAGGTCTATAGCACGCCGGAGATGGCGGAACCGTGGCCTCCCGACCACATTTTCGCAGGAAGCGCAGCGCGCGTCTCAGCGCCGGTTCTCGGCTGCCTTCCCGACGCCGCGCGCCTCGACGAAATACGCATCGACCGCCTCGGACACCGCTGCGACCGCCTTGGTCCGCCACTCCACCGAATTCAACAGCTCGGCGTCCTTGGGGCTCGACATATAGCCGAGCTCGATCAGCACCGAGGGCACGTCGGGCGCGCTCAGCACGCGGAAACCAGCCGAGCGCAGCGGCACCTTGTGCATCCTGACCGATCCGCCGAGCTTGTCGACGAGGTTGCGCGCGAACACCGAGGAGAACGTCCGGGTCTCGCGCTTGGCGAGGTCCATCAGGATGCCGGCGACGTCTTGGACGTCCTCGCTGGCGTCGAGACCGGCGACGGCGTCGGCCTGGTTTTCCTTTGCCGCGAGCCTAGCGGCCTCCGAATCGGTCGCCCGTTCCGAGCCGGTGTAGATCGTGGCGCCGCGGACGTCCTGCGCCTGCGTCAGCGAATCGGCATGGATCGAGACGAACAGGTCGGCGCCGGCGGCGCGCGCGAGCTTCACCCGCTCGGCCAGCGGCACGAAACTGTCGTCGTCGCGCGTCATCACCACGCGATAGCGGCCGGAGGCCTCGAGACTCTGCTTGAGGCGCTGGCCGAAGGCGAGCACCACCACCTTCTCGGCGATCGTGGAGACGACGGCGCCCGGATCGATGCCGCCATGGCCGGGATCGATCACGACGATGCGGCGCGTATCGCCCACCGGCTTGACGATCTCCGGCAGCGCCGGCGTCGCATCTTGGCGCTTTGCGGCCGCCTCGTTGGCCGCCGCCTGGAATTCGGCGCGGCCGGCGCGCTTCAATTCGACGACCAGCTCGCCGAAGCCGCCACGGCGCGGCCGGACCTCGGCCTTGGCGACGAGCGCGGGCTGGCTGAGATCGAGGATGATGCGCGCCTTCTCCGGCGTGAACAGCCCGTAGCGCCAGGCGCCGACGAAGCCGACGCCACCCTTGCCGGCCGGCTGGACCTGGAAGTTGACCGAAGGCAGGTCGATGATGACGCGATCGGGGCCGGCCGTGATCGAACTCGTGACCTGGACGGGCCGCGACAGCGCCATGGTCAGCCGCACGCCCTCGCCGGTCGATTCGAGCTTGGCGTCGGTGGCGACCGGCAGATCGGAAGGCGGCTTCGGCATCGGCTGGGCGTGGGCGGCGCAGCCCAGCACCGCCGCCACGAACGCGGCGGCAATCGCCTGGAGCAGTCCGTTTCCGGATGTGCGAGAACATGGCAAGGGCGAATGATCCCTGTGCGCGTCACCGATGCTTAACCATAGCCGGCCTGCATCTTAACAGCGCGTTACCACGCCACCCGGCTGCGCCGATATGGCCGCGCTCGGCGCGTCGCATCTTCGCCGCTTTATGTGACTTGCAAAACACGCTCACCTGTCTGTAATGAACATGGTTGCATTGCGAGGCTCGTCCCGTGCTGCGCATCCGGATCCGAGGATCCGTCGGCGTCCGGGATGAGACTGGCAGGCCCTCCCGGGCCGGCCAAGGCGGCGCAACCGCCAACAGATCGTCCGCAGACGACCTGCGTCGAGCGCATTGTCCGACTTCGCGCATGGTCAGGTCTCGCGAGCGTGCAAACGTGACGCGCATCGTTTTTCAACGGACATGCGCGTCGCAGGTCAGGACAGATGTCGGGGCATACGACGCCGCTTAGCTCATCGGTGATTCGTCTCAACCTGCGGGACCGCGCCGGGGCTTCTGCCCGGCCGGATGTCCCGAGCGGCTTTTCTGTCTCGATCCCATCCTCCCTCACGCCAGATGCCGGCTCGCGCCGGCTTTTACTCCTGCAACATGCCGGCTCGCGCCGGCTTTCGCGCGGCGCCCCTGCCCGCGGCAGCGGATATTCCTCCGCAGCCCGGCGGGTGTCGGCCGTCGCGCCGATGGAAGACCCCCATGGCCAACAAGATGCTCATCGACGCCACCCACCCGGAGGAGACCCGGGTCGTGGTGGTCCGCGGTTCCCGCGTCGAGGAATTTGATTTCGAATCCGCCAGCAGGAAGCCCCTGCGCGGCAACATCTATCTGGCGAAGGTGACGCGCGTGGAGCCGTCGCTCCAGGCCGCCTTCGTCGAATATGGCGGCAACCGCCACGGCTTCCTCGCCTTCTCCGAAATCCATCCGGACTACTACCAGATCCCCGTCGCCGACCGGCAGGCGCTGATCGCCGAGGAAGCCCGCGCCGACCGCGAGGACGAGCGCGACGAGGAGAAGCGCGAGAAGCGCGGCCGCCGCGATCGCGGCCGCCGGGGCGACCGCGACCGGGCCAAGAAGGCGTCGAACGACGAGACCGTCAGCGCCGAGGTCGAAACCGACGACCAGACCGATGGCGAGGGCCAGGTCGACACCGATGGCAAGGACGCCGCCATGGTCAGCGAGGGCGCGCCCGCCTTCGGACAGGAATTCGCGCCCGACATCGCCGAATCGACCACGCAGGAAGCCGTCGAGAACGCCGCGCCGCTGACCTTCGAGACGCAGGCCACGGAATCCGAAGAGGCGCGCAAGCCGTCGAACGATGACGAGGACGGCGACGATGCCGGCCATGACGACGGCGAGCCCGAGGAAGCCCCCGAGCAGCTCGGCGGCGGCGACGCCCTCGACGACATCCAGGAGCGCCCGCAGCGCCACCATCGCCGCCAATACAAGATCCAGGAGGTGATCAAGCGCCGCCAGATCATTCTGGTCCAGGTCGTGAAGGAGGAGCGCGGTAACAAGGGCGCGGCCCTGACCACCTATCTCTCGCTCGCCGGCCGCTATTCGGTGCTGATGCCGAACACCGGCAAGGGCGGCGGCATCTCGCGCAAGATCACCAATGCCGAGGACCGCAAGCGCCTCAAGGAAGTCGCCTCCGAGCTGGAGGTGCCGGACGGCATGGGCATCATCCTCAGGACCGCCGGAGCCTCGCGCACGAAAGTCGAGATCAAGCGCGACTACGAGTATCTGATGCGGATGTGGGAGAGCGTCCGCGAGCTGACGCTGGCCTCGGTCGCCCCGGCGCTGGTCTATGAGGAGGGCAACCTCGTCAAGCGCTCGATCCGCGACCTCTACAACAAGGACATCGACGAGGTCCACGTCGCCGGCGAGGAGGCCTATCGCGAGGCCAAGGACTTCATGCGCATGCTCATGCCGAGTCATGCCAAGAGCGTGAAGGCCTATCGCGAGCAGACCCCGCTCTTCGCCGGCTTCGGCGTCGAGAGCCAGCTCGACGCGATGTTCTCGAACACGGTGACGCTGAAATCCGGCGGCTACATCGTCATCAACCAGACCGAGGCGCTGGTCGCGATCGACATCAACTCCGGGCGCTCGACCCGCGAGCACAACATCGAGGACACCGCCCTCAAGACCAATCTCGAAGCGGCGGAGGAGATTTCCCGCCAGCTCCGCCTGCGCGACCTCGCCGGTCTCATCGTGATCGATTTCATCGACATGGAGGAGAACCGCAACAACAGGTCGGTCGAGAAGAAGCTGAAGGACTGCCTCAAGGACGACCGCGCCCGCATCCAGGTCGGCCGCATCTCCGCCTTCGGCCTGTTGGAGATGTCGCGCCAGCGCATCCGGACCGGCGTGCTGGAGAGCTCGTCCGTGCCCTGCCCGCATTGCGCCGGCGCCGGCATGATTCGCTCGACGCCCTCGGTCGCGCTGCAGATCCTGCGCGCTCTGGAGGAGAACCTGATCAAGGGCGCGACCCACGATCTGATCGTGCGCACGCGGCCCGAGGTCGCGCTCTATGTGCTGAACCAGAAGCGCGCCCATCTCAGCGATCTCGAAGCCCGCTTCGCCGTCGGCATCAGCATCGCCGTCGACGCCGCCCTGCTCGGCACGCGCTATTTCGAGGTCGAGCGCGGCGAATTCGTCGGCAATGAGGGCCGCGTCGTCCCGACTGCCTTCAAGGCCGTGGCGATCCCGGCCGACATCGACGACGAGGCGCTCGACGCCGCCGCCGAAGCCGAGGCGCGCGACGCCGAGGGCGAAGGCACGCCGGCCGAGACCCGCGAAGCTCGTGAGACGCGCCGCGAGGGTGCCGAAGGTGAAGCCCGCGGCGACGCCGAGAACCGCGAAGGCGGTCGCAAGCGCCGCCGGCGTCGGCGTCGTCGGCGTGGCGGCGAGCGCGACGCCAATGGCGTGCGCCTCGACGGCGGCAGCGATGCCGAGGGCGAAGGCGACGAGGACGATGAGGACGGCGCCGAGACCGAATCCGCTGCCGCGGCGGACGGTCTGTCGCCCGCAGCCGCCGAACCGGTCGAGACGGTCGTCGCCACCTCTGAGGTCGCCGAGGCCGACGAGGCCAAGCCGCGCCGCAGCCGTCGCGGAGGCGGGCGCAAGCCCAAGGCGGAAGCCGCTGAGGCCGAAGCGACCGAGGCTGTCTCCGAACCGGTCGTCGAAGCCGCTCCGGCGGAAGAACCCGCACCCACCGAGAAACCCAAGCGCAGCCGCGCCCGCAAGAAGCCGGCGGCGGAGGCGGAGGCTGTCGCAGAGCCCACGCTCGTCGAGAAGGCACCCGAGCCCGTCGCGGAGGCCCCCGCACCGGCTTTCGAGCCGGCGCCGGAAGCTCCGCCCACCCCGAAGGTGGTCGAGGAGCCGGTCGCGGTGGTGCTGACCCCGCCGGACCCCGACCGCCCCAAGCGCGGCGGCTGGTGGAACAAGCTGGCCGGACGAGGCTGAGAACGAACAGGCCGCTGCGGGAGACCGCAGCGGCCTTTTTCATTCCAGGCGCGACAACCGTCGCGTCACGACACGCGGCTCAGCCTGACCTCCACCTCGCGCTCGACATAGTCCCATTCGGGTGTGGCGCGCAGCCGCTCCAGCATATGGTCGAAGGCGCTTTCGTGCTCGGGCGCGAACTCGAACCAGGTCAGGAAGTCGAAGGGCTCGCCCAGTTCGCGCGCGTGATGCAGCCGCCTCGCGATCGCCGGCAGATAGTCCATCCCGATCGCGATATGGCGCGAGTTGTCCTCGAAGACGCGCCGGCGCTCGTCCTGCGCCAGCGCCCACCAGGCCTCGCTCTTCCGGATCGGGATCAGCGCCGCCCGCAACGCCTGAGGCCGGCCGAGACCCTGCTGGACGCTGGCCAGAGCATCGGCTTCGCGGCGCTCGGTGTAGCGCATGTTGCTGGTCGTGCCGCGCAGGCGCCAGCGGCAAGCCGTCGACGGTTCCGGCGCAGCGGCTTCGCCGACCGCCAGCCGCGACGCATCCGGCAGCGCCTCGCCCGAGACGGCCGCGATCCGGGTGATCGCCCAGCCACCGGCCTCGCCGGCGCAGAAACTGACATGGATCGGCGACGGCACGGTTCGATCACCTCAGGCTGCGATGAAGCGGCTTGGCCCAAGCAAATCGCGCGCCCGCCTCCCTAGCGCCGCCGCAACCAACCCCCGATCCGCGCCACCGCTTCCTGGCATTCCGCCAGCGAGCCGGCGAAGGACAGGCGCACGGTGCGCGAGCCGCGCCCCTCGTCAAAGTCGAGCCCCGGCGTGATCGCGACATGACTCTGTTCCAGAACATCGCGGCAAAACTGCATGGAATCGTTGGAATATCGCCCGATGTCGCAATAGATGTAGAAGGCCCCGTCGACGGGCAGGAAGTCGCCGAGGCCGATCTCCGGCAGGGCCGCGAGGAGGTAAGCGCGGTTCGCCGCATAGCCCGCCTTGATCACCTCGCATTCGGCGGTCGCCTCGAACGCGGCCTCGCCCGCGATTTGGCTGAGATAGGGCACCGAGATCGAGAAATTCTGCTGCAGCCGCTCGATGGTGCGCACCATGCGCTCGGGCACGACGAGCCAGCCGACGCGCCAGCCGGTCATGCAGTAATATTTCGAGAACGAGTTGACGATGATCGCGTCGGGATCGGCGCTGAGCGCCGTCGTCGCCGGCTGCTCATAGGTCAGGCCGTGATAGATCTCGTCGGAGATGTACCAGAGCCCGAGCCGGCGGCACTCGGCCGCGACTGCCGTGATCGCATCCGGCGCCATCACCACGCCGGTGGGATTGGCCGGGCTCATCGTCAGCACGCCGGCGAGCGGCTTCTCCGCATGCGCCCTGGCGATCAGCTCCGGCGTCAGCGCGAAGCGCGTCTCCGGGCCGACCGGGATCGCGACCGGCTCCAGCCCGAGCGCGATCAGGATGTTGCGATAGGCCGGGTAGCCCGGCGCCGTGATCGCGACGCGGGCGCCCGGCTGAAAGCAGGCCAGGAACGCCAGGATGAAACCGCCCGACGAGCCCGTCGTCACCACGACGCGACCCGGCGCGACTTCTACGCCGTAGCTTTCGCGATAATGCCGGGCGATGCGCGCCCGCAGCGAATCCGTTCCCAGCGCCTGAGTATAGCCGATCCGGCCATGCTCCAGTGCCCGAGCGGCGGCGGCGCGGATCGAGGCCGGCGTCGGCGCCGAGGGCTGGCCGACCTCCATGTGCACGACCGAGCCGCCTGTCCGCTCGATCGCCGCCGCCTGGTTCATCACGTCCATGACGATGAAGGGCGCGACGCGTTCGGCCCGAGCCGCGAGCGAGGGCATGGCGGGCGATGCAGCGAGATCGTTCATGGTTTTCGCCTATCCGAGCCGCCACGTCGCGGCAACCGCTGGCAGAGCTGTGATTTGACTTGCATACTCACGACGACGGACAAGCGACGAAACAGTGATTGCGCCGCGCGACCGATGGCGGCCCCAACACGATGACGACATGACGAGGATGACGATATGACCCTTGCGATCCTGCCCCGTCTCGGGCGCTCCGTCTTCGCCGCCGGCCTCGCGCTGGCGCTGTTTGCGCTGCCGGCCCAGGCTCAGACCTCGGCGCTGACGGCCGACCAGAAGAAGGCGGTGGTCGATCTCATCCGAGAGACGCTGATGAAGAACCCCGAGCTGGTGCAGGAAGCGCTGGTCGAGATGGAGCGCCGGAACACGGTGGCGCAGGCCGAGGCGCAGCGCGGCGCCGTGGCGGCCGAGAAGGCCCGCATCGTCGATCCCGCGACCTCGGCGATCCTCGGCAATCCCAATGGCGACGTCACCATCGTCGAGTTCATGGATTACAATTGTGGCTTCTGCAAAAGGGCGCTGGAGGATGTCCGCGCGCTCGCCAAGGAAGATCCCAAGCTCAAGGTCGTGATCAAGGACTTCCCCATCCTGGGACCCGATTCGGTCGAGGCGAGCCGCGTCGCGGTCGCCGCGATGCAGCAGCTCCAGGGCCCGAAATACTTCGATTTCCACAACAAGCTGATGGCGACCAAAGGCCGGGTCAACGGCGCCAAGGCGCTCGAGGTCGCCAAGGAGGCAGGCGCCGACATCGAGCGGCTGAAGAAGGACATGGAATCGGCGCAGACCAAGGCCGTGATCGAGGACACGGTCGCGCTCGGCGACCGGCTCGGCCTCACCGGCACGCCTGCCTTCATTCTCGCCGACGAGGTCGTCTTCGGCGCGGTCGGCCAGGCGGCGCTCAAGGCCAAGATCGACGCCGTCCGCAAATGCGGCAAGGCGACCTGCAGCGGCTGATTCGTCCGACTTTCGTCGGACGGCGCCCTTCCCCTCGCCTGCGCCAGCGTTTATGAGGGCGGCGTCCGCCGCCCTCGCGCGGCGCCGGAAAACCCTTGCGCCATGGTCGCCGTCCACGTCCTCAACGGTCCCAATCTCAATCTCCTCGGCACCCGCGAACCCGCGACCTACGGCGCGGTCACGCTGGCCGGCGTCGAGGAGCGGCTCAAGGCCAAGGCGGACGCCGCCGGCGTCGCGCTGACCTTCCGCCAGACCAATTACGAGGGTGAGCTCGTCACCTTCGTCCAGCAGGCAGGTTTGGCTGGCGCGGGCGTCATCATCAATGCCGGCGCCTACACCCACACCTCGGTCGCGCTGCGCGACGCGATCAAGGGCGTCGAGGCGCTGGCGATCGAGGTGCACGTCTCGAACGTCCATGCCCGCGAGGAATTCCGGCACCATTCCTATATGGCCCCGGTCTGCGTCGGCGTGATCTGCGGCTTCGGCGTCGCGAGCTACGACCTTGCTTTCGACGCGATCGTGCCGCTTCTGCAGAAGCGCGCCAAGTCGGCTGCCTGAGAGACGAAACCGGCGGCCTGATCCGCCCGTAACCCATCTGCGACGGGCGCGACCCTGCCCTGCCTCGTGACCACGAAGACGGTGAAACCGCCATGGCGACCAAGAGCCCGATCGACCCCGAACTGGTGCGCGAACTGGCGCAGCTGCTGAACGAGACCGATCTCAGCGAGATCGAGGTCGAGAAGGGCGATTTGCGCGTCCGCGTCGCTCGCACCATCAGCGCGACCGTCCAGGTCCCGGTGGCGAGCGCCCCCGTCGCCGTGGCGGCCGCGCCGGTCGTGGCCGCGCCCGTCGAGGGCAAGTCGGCCGCGACCCATCCCGGCGCCGTGACCTCGCCGATGGTCGGCACCGCCTATCGCCGCCCCTCGCCCGACGCCAAGCCCTTCTGCGAGATCGGCTCGGTGGTGAAGGCGGGAGAGCGCGTCCTGCTGGTCGAGGCGATGAAGACCTTCAACGACATCGTCGCGCCGCGTGCAGGCAAGGTCGTCGCCATTCTGGTCGAGGACGGGCAGCCGGTGGAATATGGCGAGCCGCTCCTGGTGATCGAGTGAGCATGGCTGCGAGCGGCGAGCCGAAGATGTTCGACAAGATCCTGATCGCCAACCGCGGGGAGATCGCGCTGCGCGTGCTGCGCGCCGCCAAGGAACTCGGCATCGCGACCGTCGCGGTCCATTCCACCGCCGACGCCAACGCCATGCATGTCCGCCTCGCCGACGAGAGCGTCTGCATCGGCCCGCCGCCGGCGCGCGAGAGCTATCTCAACATTCCCGCCTTGATCGCGGCCTGCGAGATCACCGGCGCCGACGCCGTCCATCCCGGCTACGGCTTCCTCTCCGAGAACGCCCGCTTCGCCGAGATCCTCGACCGGCACAACATCGCCTTCATCGGCCCCAAAGCCGAGCACATCCGGGTGATGGGTGACAAGATCGAGGCCAAGCGCACCGCCAAGGCGCTCGGCATCCCCTGCGTGCCGGGCTCCGACGGCGGCGTCACCGAGGATGCCGAGGCGCTCCGCATCGCGCGCGAGATCGGTTATCCCGTCATCATCAAGGCGGCGGCAGGCGGCGGCGGGCGCGGCATGAAGGTCGCGCGCAACGAGGACGAAATCGTCGTCGCGCTGCAGACGGCGCGCACCGAGGCCAAAGCCGCCTTCGGCGACGATGCGGTCTATATCGAGAAATATCTCGAGAAGCCGCGCCATATCGAGATCCAGGTGCTCGGCGACGGCAAGGGCCACGCCATCCATCTCGGCGAGCGCGACTGCTCGCTGCAACGCCGCCACCAGAAGGTCTGGGAGGAAGGCCCCTCGCCCGCGCTCAACGCCGGCGAGCGCGACAGGATCGGCAAGGTCTGCGCCGATGCGATGGCCAAGCTCGGCTATCTCGGCGCCGGCACGATCGAGTTCCTCTATGAGGACGGCGCCTTCTACTTCATCGAGATGAACACGCGCATCCAGGTCGAGCATCCGGTGACCGAAATGATCACCGGCATCGACCTCGTCAACGAGCAGATCCGGATCGCGGCCGGCGCCCCGCTCTCGATCCAGCAGAAAGATGTGGTGATCGAGGGCCACGCCATCGAATGCCGGGTCAATGCCGAGCACCCGGCGACCTTCCGGCCCTCTCCTGGCAAGATCGCCTCGTTCCACACGCCGGGCGGCCTCGGCGTGCGCGTCGATTCGGCCGCCTATCAGGGCTACACGATCCCGCCGCACTACGATTCGCTGGTCGGCAAGCTGATCGTGCATGGCCGCAACCGCGCCGAATGCCTGATGCGACTGCGCCGCTCGCTCGACGAATTCGTCGTCGACGGCGTAGACACGACGTTGCCGCTGTTCCGGACGCTGGTGCGCAATCCAGACATCCTCAACGGCGACTACAATATCCACTGGCTGGAGAAGTTCCTGGCCGCCGGCGGCATGGGCGAGGCGGAGGGCTGAGGCCGAGCGTCCCCTTCTCCCCCGCGGGGAGGAGGAAATGCCGCGTTTGACTTAGCTCTCACGCCGCGCTCCCCTGCCTGCATGAAGGCCCGTTCCGTCCCCGTCCGCTCGCCCATCATCACGCCCGAGATCATGCTGCGCGCCTATGCCGCCGGCATCTTCCCGATGGCCGAGAGCGCCGAAGATCCCGGCCTGTTCTGGGTCGAGCCGGAACTGCGCGGCGTCATCCCGCTCGATCGCTTCCACCTGCCCGGCCGCCTCGCACGCACCGTCCGCTCGGACCGTTTCGAGGTTCGGGTCGACGGCGAGTTCGAGCATGTCATCGCCGCCTGCGCCGAGGCGAAACCCGACCGTCCGGAGACATGGATCAACGGCCGCATCCGCGAGATCTTCACCGAGCTCTTCCGGCTCGGCCACGCCCATAGCGTCGAATGCTGGCGCGAGGGCAGGCTCGTCGGCGGGCTCTACGGCTTGGCGCTCGGCGGCGCCTTCTTCGGCGAATCGATGTTCCACCGCGAGACAGACGCTTCGAAGGTGGCGCTGGTTCATCTCGTCGCCAGGCTGCGGCGCGGCGGCTTTCGCCTGCTCGACGCCCAGTTCCAGACCGGCCACCTCGCCCAGTTCGGCACACAGGAGATGCCCAAGAGCACCTACCAGGCCATGCTGGAAGGCGCCGTCGCCCACTCCGCCGACTGGTGGGCCTGGCCGCGCGGGACCGCGATCGACGGCCGCCAGGCGCTGGCCGAACTGGCCGCGTCCTAGAAGGTTCCAGACCTCAGCGGTTGCCGCCGCCGGAGGAATCGCGCGGTGCCACCGGGTTGGTCGGGAAGAAGCGCTGGCTCGGCGCTTGGCGCGGCTGCACCGGCACGCCCTGCTGCGGCTGCACGTCGATCCGGCCGCCCGGAGCCAGCGGCGCATTCGCATTGGGCTGCTGGTTGACGTCGCGCGCCGGCTGGTTGCGCGGGCGGCGCGGCTCTTCGGCGACGGGCGCTTCCGGCTCCTTGGGATCGACCACGAGTTCGGTGCCGCCTTTGCACTCGGTCAGCCAGACGTCGTAGATCGCGTGCTCGACGCCGTGCAGGCCGGGGCTCGCCGCGAACATCCAGCCGGTGAAGATGCGCCGGTATTCGTTGTTGAAGGTCACCTCGTCGACCTCGACGAAGGCGTCGGTCTGCGGTGCCTCGGTCGGCGGCCGGGTCCAGCACACCCGCGGCGTCAGTTGCAGCGCGCCGAACTGCACCGTCTCGTCGACCGCGACCTCGAAGGAGATGATCCGGCCGGTGATCTTGTCGAGCCCGGCGAAGACCGCGGTCGGATTGCGGATGCGATCGGCGGCGGCTGGGCCGGTCAGGGCGATGACGCTGAGGCCAGCGAATGCGAGGGCGGACAGGCTGCGGAAAGAGAGCATGCGGAATTGGCGATTCGCTTCAGCGGTCAGGACCGCGACGCCCGCGCAGTAACACGCCAGTTGCAGCGGAAAAAGGGCATCCTGCTGGGCGGCAAAGACCGATTCGAAACCTACAGGGCAAATCACCATGGAGCATCCGAGCGGGATCAATCCAAAGATCGTCGAAAAAGTCGTCGCGCGCCGCGGTAGATTGCACGCTTTCGAGCAGTTGGACGGACCGCGAACCGCTTTGGTCGTGATTGATCTCATGCAAGCATCGATCGAGTTGGATGCGGCCTGCCTTGATCTCGTTGCGCCAGTGGAAGCCGTTGCGGCCCGACTGCGCCGGTGCGGTGGCACCGTCGCCTGGGTGACCGCCGCACAGCCAGCGCACGATAATCCAATCATGGCTGCGATTCATGGCAGGGAGCGTTATGGTGGCTTCGTCGATATGGCACGCAGCGACCATCCGAGCTCGCAGCTCTGGCGTGAATTTTCTCCCGCTCAGGACGACTTGCATGCGAAGAAGAGCGGATACAGCGCGTTCTTTCCCGGCAAATGCGATCTACACGGGCGTTTGCAGCGGCGCGGAATCGATACGCTGCTGATCGCCGGTACGGTCACGAACATATGCTGCGAATCGTCTGTCCGCGACGCCGTCGAGCTCGGTTATCGCGTCGTGATGATTTCGGATGCCACGGCCGGCCACGCGCATGGCCTGCATGAAGCGACGCTCGCAACGATCTATCGTTGCTTCGGCGATGTCAGGCCCACTGCGGAGATTTTGCATCTTCTCGGCGAAGTGTCCGCGCTCGACCGTGCGCCGGAGGCTGGAGTTGCCGAGCTCGATGCCGGCCTCGGCGTGCCGATCGAAGGGGCGTTCCGGCATGTCCGAGCGACACGCATGCAGAAGTGACGACTCTACGCCAGCTTACTGCATCGCCATCACTCCGCCGTCACGGCAGCCCGAAGCCGCTGAACCCGATCGCGGCCCCTGCCGCCAGCACCACCAGCGGGCTCAGCCGCGTCGTCGTCATCACCACGGCGCTGACGAGCGCGATCGCGACCAGCACCCACTCATGGGTCGTCGCGCGCGTGATGATGACGGCGCTGGCCGCCACCAGCCCGGCCGTGACCGGCACCAGTCCGCGCTGCACGATCCGCCGCCAGGGCCGCTCGCGGAAGCGCTCCCACAGATGCATGACGAGGCCGAGCAGCAGCGAGGACAGGCCGAAATTAGCAACCGAGGCGGTGAGCAGCCCAAGTGGGCCCGCGACCTGCCAGCCGACCAGCGGCACGATCATCATGTTCGGTCCCGGCGCCGCCTGGGCGAGCGCAAACAGGGCGCCGAACTGCTGCGCGTTCATCCAGTGCTGGACGTCGACGACCTGGCGCTGCAGCTCCGGCAGCATCGAATTGCCGCCACCGAAGGCGACGACCGACAATTGCGCGAAGATCACGAAGATGGTGACGAGCTGGTTCATCGCTCGAACCTCCAGCTCGCCAGGATGCCGAGCGGCGCCATGACCAGCATGGTCGGCACCAGCGGCAGCCGCAGGATCGCGACCGCCAGAACGACGAGGCCGGCGAGGCCGAGCCCCACCGGTCGCCGTCGCAGCGGCAGGCCGATCTTGATCGCGGTCGAGATCAGGAGCCCGGCCGCGGCGGCCGCGAGCCCAGCGAAGAGGTGCCGGATTTCGGGATCGTCGGCATAGCGCGCATAGATCACGCCGAGCCCGACCACGATCGCCGTCGGCGCCGCCAGCAGTCCGAGCAGGCCCGCGACTGCGCCCGCCACGCCCCGGAACTTCAGCCCGACCGCGACCGACATGTTGACGGCGTTGCCGCCGGGCATGAACTGGCAGACGCCGAGCAGCTCGGTGAAGGCCTCAGGCGAGAGCCAGCGCCGGCGCTCGACCAGCATGCGTCGCAGCATCGGCAGCACGCCGCCAAAGCCGGTCAGGCCGAGCAGGAGAAAGCCGAAGAAGATTTGGGGGACCGTCGGCCGGTCGGGTTCCGGCCCGGGGTCGGTGACGTCGGTCACCGCGCCGCCTCAGCGCCCGGGCGTCCAGGCCTCGTAATCGCCGGTCGCCGGCGGACGGTGGCCCTCGGCCAGCGTCGAGCCTTGCGGGCGATAGGCCAGCGCCGTGCCGGTGTGGTTCGGCTGGTGCGGCTGCTGCCACTCGCGTGGCTCGTAGCGCTCCTCGGAGGGCGCGATGTCGACGGTGTGGTGCAGCCAGCCGTTCCAGCCGGGCGGGATCGCCGAGGCCTCGATCGCGCCGTTGTAGACGACCCAACGCCGTTGGATGCCGAGCGCCTTGTCCTTGGCGCCGCCGGCTGTCCGATAATAGACGTTGCCGAACTCATCTTCGCCGACCCGCTCGCCGAAACGCCAAGTGTGGAAGCGCGTGCCGATGGTCTGGCCGTTCCACCAGGTGAAGATCTGCAGCAGCCAAGACTTCATGGAAATGACGCCCGTCGCGGTCGTGTGCCTGCGCGACTTATGGAGAGACGACACCGCCCTGTCCAGTCCGTCGGGGCATGCCGGCAGTTCGCCACGATTCGGCCTTGATTCGGAAATGCCAGGAACGATGCCGTGGATACCGGTGCGCGCCGCAACCCCGGGCCGTTTCAAGCACTTGATCGCGGCGGCGCAGACGCCGGGTGCAGGAGTTGACGTTGGGTCGCCGACTGTAACCTTTCGGCAACCATGCTGTGTGTGATTTTAGAGACTTCCCTATCCACCCGACCATGTCAGTCTGCCTCTCATGCGGGGATTCGTTTTGCGATTCCCAAGGCTTAGCGCGGGCCTTGCAACTTATCCCCACAACTCACACATCCCTACCAGATGTCGTGTCCACAGGCTTCGCCGCGCACTAATCCTTGACGTGCCGACCCATTCGGGACTAAATTTTGACAGTCGCGTGACGGCTGGCGGAAACGCCCAATCGACCCGCAGATGAGTTTCCAGAAGGGTCGAAGCGGTCACCGCAGCGCGCTCCCAGAGCCGCAGCGCGCGGTCGTCTGCGGTCCGGCTGGCCGCAACCGGATGGGCGAAGGCGGGCCATAGCCGCCGCGCCGTCCAAGGGGCATCGAACCGAGTTGGGCTGACATCAGGAGCCGGTGAGCAACCGGCCGCGCGAGATGCCATGGGCGTCCGCGGCATTGTGAGGGAATCGCAGATCATGCGCATCGAGCGCCGTTACACCTCCGCCGGCCAGTCGCCCTATCAGGCGATCCCGTTCCGCTCCGCCGTCAGCGAGATCCGCAATCCGGATGGCTCGGTCGTGTTCCGCCTCGAGGGCATCGAGGTGCCCGAGGCCTGGTCGCAGGTCGCCAGCGACGTGCTCGCACAGAAGTATTTCCGCAAGGCCGGCGTGCCGGCGCGTCTGAAGAAGGTCGAGGAGAACGACGTCCCCTCCTTCCTCTGGCGCTGCGTGCCCGACGAGGCGGCGCTCTCGGCCCTGCCCGAGGCCGAGCGCTATGGCTCGGAGATCTCCTCCAAGCAGGTCTTCGACCGGCTCGCCGGCTGCTGGACCTATTGGGGCTGGAAGGGCGGCTATTTCTCCTCCGAGGAGGATGCGCAGGCCTTCCATGACGAGCTGCGTTTCATGCTCGCGACCCAGATGGTCGCGCCGAACTCGCCGCAATGGTTCAACACCGGCCTGCACTGGGCCTATGGCATCGACGGGCCGAGCCAGGGCCATTTCTACGTCGACTTCAAGACCGGCAAGCTCGTCAAGTCGAAGTCGAGCTACGAGCACCCGCAGCCCCATGCCTGCTTCATCCAGGGCGTGCAGGACGACCTCGTCAATGACGGCGGCATCATGGACCTCTGGGTCCGCGAGGCGCGCCTCTTCAAATACGGCTCCGGCACCGGCTCGAACTTCTCGATGCTGCGCGGCGAAGGCGAGAAGCTCGCCGGCGGCGGCCGCTCGTCGGGCCTGATGTCCTTCCTCAAGATCGGTGACCGGGCGGCCGGCGCGATCAAGTCGGGCGGCACCACGCGCCGCGCCGCCAAGATGGTCGTGGTCGACGTCGATCATCCGGACATCGAGACCTATATCGACTGGAAGGTCCGCGAGGAGCAGAAGGTCGCCGCCCTCGTCACCGGCTCCAAGACCGTGCAGAAGCACATGAAGGCCGTGATGAAGGCCTGCGTGAACTGCGAGGCCGACGACGACGCCTGCTTCGATCCCGAGAAGAACCCGGCGCTCAAGCGCGAGGTCAAGCTCGCCCGCAAGGCGATGGTGCCGGACAACTACATCAAGCGCGTCATCCAGTTCGCCCGCCAGGGCTACAAGGACATCCAGTTCGACACCTACGACACCGACTGGGATTCGGAGGCCTATCTCACCGTCTCCGGCCAGAACTCGAACAACTCGGTCTCGCTGACCGACGACTTCCTGCGCGCCGTGGAAACCGATGGCGACTGGAACCTGACCGGCCGCACCACCGGCAAGATCACCAAGACGCTGAAGGCCCGCGACCTCTGGGAGAAGATCGGCTACGCCGCCTGGGCCTCGGCCGATCCGGGCCTCCACTTCAACACCACGATGAACGACTGGCACACCTGCTCGGCCTCCGGCCGGATCCGGGCGTCCAATCCGTGCTCGGAATACATGTTCCTCGACGACACCGCCTGCAACCTGGCCTCGGCCAACCTGCTGCAGTTCTACGACACGCAGACCAAGAGCTTCGACGTCGGTGCCTATGAGCATCTCTGCCGGCTCTGGACCGTCGTGCTCGAGATCTCGGTGACGATGGCGCAGTTCCCGTCGAAGGAGATCGCCGAACTCTCCTACGAGTACCGGACGCTCGGCCTCGGCTACGCCAATATCGGCGGCCTCTTGATGACCATGGGCCTCGGCTACGATTCCGACGAGGGCCGGGCGCTCGCCGGCGCGCTGACCGCGATCATGACCGGCGTCTCCTATGCGACCTCGGCCGAGATGGCGGGCGAGCTCGGCCCCTTCCCGGGCTACAAGAAGAACGCCGGCCACATGCTGCGCGTCATCCGCAACCACCGCACCGCCGCCCACGGCATGGCCTCGGGCTATGAGGGGCTGCAGGTCACGCCGGTCCCGCTCGACCATGGCACGCTCGCCCGTCTCGGCGGCTCGGCCGTCGAGATGTCGGAGCGGGCGCGCGTCACCTGGGACGAGGCGCTGGCGCTCGGCGAGAAGCATGGCTACCGCAACGCCCAGGCGACCGTGATCGCGCCGACCGGCACGATCGGCCTCGTCATGGATTGCGACACCACCGGCATCGAGCCCGATTTCGCGCTGGTGAAATTCAAGAAGCTCGCCGGCGGCGGCTACTTCAAGATCATCAACCGCGCCGTCCCGGACGCGCTGCGCGCGCTCGGCTATCGCGAGGCCGACATCGCCGAGATCGAGGCCTATGCCGTAGGCCATGGCACGCTCAGCCAGGCGCCCGGCATCAACCACGCGACGCTGCGCGCGAAAGGCTTCCCGCAGGACAAGATCGACGCGGTCGAGAAGGACCTCAAGGCCGCCTTCGACATCAAGTTCGTCTTCAACAAATGGACGCTGGGCGAGGATTTCCTCGTCAACACGCTGAAGGTTCCGGCCGAGAAGCTCTCCGACATGAGCTTCGAGGTGCTGCCCTTCCTAGGCTTCACCAAGGCCGAGATCGAGGCCGCCAACGTCCATGTCTGCGGGGCGATGACGCTGGAGGGCGCGCCGCACCTCAAGGTCGAGCACTACAACGTCTTCGACTGCGCCAATCCCTGCGGGCGCATCGGCAAGCGCTATCTCTCGGTCGAGAGCCATATCCGCATGATGGCGGCGGCCCAGCCCTTCATCTCGGGCGCGATCTCCAAGACCATCAACATGCCCAACGACGCCACGGTCGAGGACTGCAAGAGCGCCTACATGCTCTCCTGGAAGCTGGCGCTGAAGGCCAATGCGCTCTACCGCGACGGCTCGAAGCTCTCACAGCCGCTGAACTCGGCCCTCATCAGTGACGAGGACGACGAGGACGAGGCGGTCGAGGCGCATTACCAGCAGCCCATGGCGGCCCGCACCACGCAGATCGCCGAGAAGATCGTCGAGCGCATCGTCGAGAAGGTGGTGCGCGAGCGCGAGAAGATGCCGAGCCGCCGCACCGGCTACATCCAGAAGGCGGTCGTCGGCGGCCACAAGGTCTATGTCCACACCGGCGAATATTCCGACGGGCGCCTGGGCGAGATCTTCATCGACATGCACAAGGAGGGCGCCGCCTTCCGCGCGATGATGAACAACTTCGCCATCGCGGTCTCGCTCGGCCTGCAATACGGCGTGCCGCTGGAGGAGTATGTCGAGGCCTTCACCTTCACGCGCTTCGAGCCCTCGGGCTTCGTGCAGGGCAACCAGTCGATCAAGAACGCGACCTCGATCCTCGACTACGTCTTCCGGGAACTGGCGATCTCCTATCTCGGCCGGCACGACCTCGCCCATATCGACCCCAGCGAGATCGGCCATGACGTGATCGGCGGCGGCGTCGGCCAGGACAAGGCGCCCGAAGTCGCGACGCCCGCGACCACGAGCCCGCTGGCCTCGACCGGCTTCCGCCGCGGCAAGCCGATGTCGTTCCATTCGATCCAGGGCGGCGGCGGCTCGCCCAGTGCGCTGGAGACGGTCGCCCGCTCGACTTCCAACGTCATGGCGCTCACGACCGTCGGCGCGACCGCGCTGAAGGAAGAGCCGCAGGCCTATGGCGAGGCCGAGATGGCGAAACTCGGCTTCGCCGCCCCCGCCGCCCAGCCGAGCGCGTCGGAGCGCCGCGCCGAGGCGATCATGAAGGGCTATGTCGGGGATTCTTGCGGCGAGTGTGGGAACTTCACGCTGGTGCGGAATGGCACGTGTTTGAAGTGCAATACGTGTGGCTCGACGACGGGCTGTTCTTAGAGCAAAGCAAATACTTGGCAAAAATCGCAACGATACACGGCGGCGAGACTTGTTCTCGCCGCCGAAACGCTAACCGAACAAAACAGGATCAGATCGGGATACAGCGAGACAGGAGGATATTTGAATGCCGCATCAGAATGCATCACCACGGATTGGCTTGAGCCTATCGGGCGGTGGCTTCCGCGCGGCTGTATTCCACCTTGGAGTATTGCGACGGCTTGCGGTCGAAGGCAGTCTCGAAGACGTGTCCGTGCTTTCAACCGTGTCGGGCGGCAGCTTGGTCACCGCAGCCATCTTCGCTTACTCCAACATGCGGTGGCCGACTTCCGAGGCCTACCTCTCGACGGTCTATCCGCGGCTCCGGGAGATTATCACCACCACGTCCTTGCTTGCCTTCGATGCCGTCGGGTGGGAGGGACTGTTTCGGCACAACACTCGTCTGCTGACGGATCGAGCCGGGTTGCTAGCCTTGTTCCTCAAGGAGCGTTGGGGCGTGACCACCTCACTTGCCGATCTGCCAGACGCGCCGATTTGGTACGTGAACACGACTTGCTTCGAAACCGGCAAGAACTGGCGGTTCTCGAAACGTGAAATGGGCGACTGGCAGTTCGGCCGGCACTACAATCCGCAGTTCGGGATCGCCGAGGCCGCCGCAGCGTCGGCAGCCGTGCCCTATGGAATTGGTGCCCTCAAGCTGAAGCTGCCTAGCGAGGGCTGGCACAAGACCGATGCCGCGACACGCGCGCCGCTCGGTCCCTGCAAGCCGCTATCGACCTCGGTTAGGCTTTGGGACGGCGGAGCCTACGAAAACCTTGGGCTGGAGGCAGTCTTCAAACCTGGGGAGGCACTGAGGGGCTGCGACTTCCTGATCTGCAGCGATGCGTCCGGGCCGCTCAAGCCACCCGGCCGCGGTCCGCTCGGCTCCCTACTTAAAGGGCAGCTCTGGTCCCCTCGCCTCTTTGATGTCGCAAGCGACCAGATCCGAGCCTTGAGGGCGCGGATGGTGATCGGCGAGTTCGAGCGCGACTCGGTCAAGGGCGTCTACCTTCGCATGGGCAACACCGTGCGCGACATCGATATCAAGGTCGGCCGAAAGCGTCAGCCAGCCGAATACGACGCCTACCAGACCGACGAGGAGGGCCGTCTTGCGCTCCAGCAGCCTACGGATCTCAACAGGCTTCCCGAACCGCTCTTCGAGCGGATCGCGAGGCACGGCTTCGAGGTAGCCGAGGCCACCTTCAGCGCGCGAGCCTCCGCGATCTTCCCTACCACCCACCACTGGGAGCGTGCCGCATGAGGATCGATATCCACAACGTCGGGCATGGGCACTGCTCCGTCATCACGTGCCCGAACGGCGCGAAAATCATGTTGGACTGCGGCTATCAGGCAAGTCCTGGCTGGTTCCCGTCGATCACTTATGGCGGCCAGCGTGTCGCACTGCTGGCTTTCACCAACCTCGACGAGGATCACGTCGAGGACCTTCCTTACGTCTGGAAGGACGTTCCGCTGGGCGCCGTATTCAGTAACCCGACCGTTACTGCTGGCGCTCTAGCAGCCATGAAGCGAGCCGGGGGCATGGGAAGGGGTGTGGGCGTCGCGCATGATATACTGGGCCGATTGGGCTCGGGACTGATCGGGACGTTGCCCAACCTAGGCGAGGTTTATGCGTGGGCGTACTTCAACCGGTACGGCGTCGATTTCACCGATACGAACAATCTCAGCTTGGCGATCATCGTTCGCTATCGCGGCGTTGCGGTCCTGTTCGCCGGCGATCTCGAAACAGTGGGCTGGCGCACGCTCCTTCGCAACAATCCATATTTCGTCCGTGAACTTGAGTCGGTTAGGATCATGGTCGCCTCCCATCATGGCCGCGAAAATGGTCAGTGCGACGAGCTTTTTCGTCTCATGAAGCCGGATGTCGTTGTCTTCTCGGATGATGCCAAGCAGTACCAAAGCCAGGAGACGGATGCCTGGTACCGCAGACGTGTGAACGGGCTGCGGGACCTAGACAATCCCCGACCTCTCGGCGGGTACGGCAGGCGTCACGTGATGACGACCCGCCGCGATGGCAGCCTAACCTTACGGATCGACGAGGCGGGTAGGTATCTCATTACGCCAGAGCGAAGCAGCATCGTGCCGGCGACACCGCAATGGCAAACGCCGTTGGCCAATCTCGGCCTCCCTGCCTCTCCCCGATGGCCGATCTAGAAAATAAGAACTGTACGCCACCATCGACCAGCAAAGGCGTGGATGGTCGGCACGAGGCCGACCATGACGGAGGAGGCGGTGGAAAAGTAATCCCCGGTGTTTCCATGCGCCCTTACTTTGCCCCCACCTCATCCCCGAGGGGCAGCCAACCGGAGGCATGCCGTTGGCCGGGATGGGGGCGGCGCCTGCGGGCGGGTTTGCACCCCGCACTCGGGAGGCTTCGGGGCACCGCCCTGGGGATACTACGGTCCCTGCGCGAGGAGCTTCGCTGGACCGGTCGGCGGCAAGAAAGCCGGTGCCCAATGCCCGGACGACGCGACAACCCGATGAGGGGAACTGGCGTCCGAAGGGCTCGCGGCAGCGGCAGGCAACCGACCTGATAAGCGCGGCCCGAAGTCTGGATGAGAACGCCGACGAGCGGAGCGCCACGGGGCGTGCGGGCAGTGGCTCAATCTGCCCGCGCCGCGACCTGGCTCAATGGTTGCGGCCCACGACACCACGCGCCTCGCGGCGCTCCGCTGCCCCTCACGATCAACCGACGCGGAAACGCGGGCGGCAAACGCGCGCGCCTTCTCCCCTCGCGGGAGAAGGTGGCAGCGCGTAGCGCTGACGGATGAGGGGGCGCCGTGCGCTGTCAAACCTGCCGAACACCACGCCAGCCGGAAAGCTCACGGCGCCCCCTCATCCGTCTGCTGCGCAGACACCTTCTCCCGCGAGGGAGAAGGAAGGCGCGACCGCCGGATCGCCATGTCCCTACTCCTCCGCCCTCCCAGTCCCCTCGCGATCGCGCTCGTAATGCCGCGCCAGCGGAAACGCCGGCAGCCAGGATTCGCGCCGGATGGTCCAGTTCTCATAGCTCGGCAGCAACTGGTCGGGCGCATCGAGCGCGCCGAGATGGAGCTCGACCTCGTCGCCGCTGCGCGCGAAGACGGAAGAACCGCAGCGCGGGCAGAAATGCCGCCCCTTGTAATCGCGGGTCTCGCCCGCGATCGTCACCGCCTCCTGCGGGAACACCGCGGCGGCATAGAACAGCGCGCCGTGATGCCTGCGGCAGTCGAGGCAATGGCAGAGTCCGACGCGGTACGGGCGTCCCGTCGCGACGATCCGGACGTCACCGCACAGGCAGCCGCCGGTGAACCGGTCGAGGGCATCGTCCATGTCGCGGCTCCTGTCGAGATCGAGCGGGCGGCAGGCCTATAACGAAGCCCGCCGCGCGTCCATGCCGGGAGGCCGAGGCTCCCGGTGGCGGGCCGGCCTTCACAGGACTAAAACACCTCGCCCCGACCAGACGCTGCCGAAGGAGCCGCCCGATGCCGACCAGCCCCGCCCCCACGACCGAGTCGCCCTCCAGCCTGATCGACGCCCGGATCGCGGACCTCGGCGACTGGCGCGGCGCGATGCTCGCACATATCCGGGCGCTGATCCGGCAGGCCGACCCGGACGTCGTCGAGGAGTGGAAATGGCGCGGCGTCCCGGTCTGGTCCGATCGCGGCATCATCTGCACCGGCGAGACCTACAAGGCTGTCGTCAAGCTGACCTTCGCCAAGGGCGCCGCGCTCGCCGACCCCGCCGGCCTGTTCAACGCCAGCCTCGACGGTAATGTCAGGCGCGCGATCGACCTGCGCGAGGGCGAGACCATCGATGCCGAGGCCTTCCAGGCGCTGGTCCGAGCCGCCGTGGCGCTCAACGCCTCTCCCAGGAAATGAGCGGGGAATCACAGATCCGACTCTATCCCGTCAAATGATGCAGCGGCGGCCGGTCCGCTGCGCTAGAGCAAGGGCCGGAGCCGGGGAGGCGACGTCTGCGAAAGAGGAACGTCATGCCGAACGACACCATCAGCATCATCCGCAGCGGGCTCGACTACGCACTGGCCCGCCAGCGCCTCGCCCAACTGGCGTCGAATCGCGTCGGCCCCGCCGATTCGCGCGAGATCGACGCGCTTCGCGAGGCGGTCGCCCATTGGGAATCGGTCTGCTGCCTGCCGAGCTCGCAGGTCAGGGCACAAAGCTTGCGGCCGATGGCCAAGGTCGCCTGAGCGAGCGCATCCGCCGGCGGCGACGCGCTCATGGCATGCGCCGGGAACACCTGCTATCGCGGGCCTCCTTTCGCCGGAGCGTCCCGCCATGTCCCCTCCTCCCGTCGCCATCGGCATCATCGGCGCCGGCATCATGGGCGAGCGCCTGCTGCGGGGGATCCTCGACCAGTCGGCCGATCTCGTCCGCGTCGCCGGCATCTGGGATCCCTCCCTGGCCGCGCTCGACCGGATCACCGCCGCGCTGCCGCAGGTCGCGCATTTGACTGACGCGGCGGCGCTGATATCGGCGAGCGATTGCGTCTACATCGCCTCGCCGCCGGCCTCGCATCTGGGCCACGCCCGCGCCGCATTGGCCCGTGGCAAGAGCGTGTTCTGCGAGAAACCGCTGGCGGTCGACGTCGCTGACGCCCGCGCCTTCGTGGCGGAAGCGGGCGGCCGCGGCGCGGTCAATTTCCCCTTCGCCTCCTCGCCGGCGGTGGCACAGCTCCAGGCGTGGCGCGATGCCGGCCTCGTCGGAAGGCCGACGCGCATCACGATCGAGGTCGCCTTCGCCACCTGGCCGCGCTCCTGGCAGGCGGACGCCGCAGGCTGGCTCGACCGTCGCGCCGAGGGCGGCTTCAGCCGCGAGGTCGTCTCGCATTTCCTGTTCCTGACCCGCAGGCTGGTCGGGCCGCTGCACGGGCTCGAGGCGCAGGCCTCCTACCCCGAGCCCGGCAAGGCCGAGCGCGCGATCGCCGCGACGCTGCTCGCCGGCACGGTCCCGGTGGTTCTGACCGGCGGCGTCGGCATCACCGCGAAGGACGACCACAACATCTGGACGCTCGAAGGCGATGCCGGCGCGATCCGGCTCTGCGACTGGTCGCTGGCCGAACACCGCCTGCCCGACGGCTCCTGGCAGCGCGCGCCCGACGCGCTCTCACAAGTCGAGGCCAGGCCGGTCGCGCTGAAACGCCAGCTCGAAGACGTCGTACGCATGACGCGCGGCGAAACGCACCATCTCGCGACGCTCGAAGAGGCGCTCGGCGTTCAGGAGATCGTCGAGTCGATTCTCCTGGGCTGACGCGACATGACCGCGCGCTACGGGGCGCCCCAGTGGCCTCTTTCGCCTCTCATCGCATGCCGAAAGCGACTGAGCACCTGCAACATGCCCATCGATGCGGCATCCGGACCGATCCGGCCGGCGCAACCGGTTGTCATGGCAACGAAATAGGCACGATTGCCATGAGTTTACCGCATTCGTTAAGCTCTCAGCGCGGGACAATGCGCGAAATGTAAAGGTTTTCTAAATTCGACATGCGCACGACGCATGACAGAATTGACCTCTCGCCTCTGTTTCGGGCAGTGCTGCTCACTTATATGCAGTGCACAACGAATTCATCGCTGTGGGCACCGTCCCGAGCCGGAAAACACGAGGATTATCACCATGTTCGTCACCATGATCGCCGCCAAGATCCGTTCCTACCTGCGCTATCGCGAGACCGTTCGCGAGCTCTCCCGTCTGACCGACCGCGAGCTCGACGATCTCGGCCTGTCGCGCTCGGAGATCCCCTTCGTCGCCCGCACCCACGCCCTCGTCTGAGGTCGTCGGAGCCGACGGCTCCAAGGTTGCCGAACGAGTAGTTTCTCCTGGGTCCGTGTCCTCCCCTCGGAACCCGGTCGAAGAGCGAATGCCCGCCATCAGGCGGGCATTTTGCGTTTTGGGACCTCGTTACTTGACGCGCGAAGCTGACGGCGACACATCGCAGGCATGACACAGCCCGTTCACATCGTCGGCGGCGGCCTCGCCGGCTCCGAAGCCGCCTGGCAGGTCGCACAGGCCGGCGTGCCGGTCGTGCTGCACGAGATGCGGCCCATGCGCGGCACCGACGCCCACAAGACGGGCGGCCTCGCCGAACTCGTCTGCTCGAACTCGTTCCGCTCCGACGATTCACTCGGCAACGCCGTCGGCCAACTGCACTGGGAGATGCGCCGCCTCGGCTCGCTGGTCATGGCGAAGGGCGACGCGCATCAGGTGCCGGCGGGTGGCGCGCTCGCTGTCGACCGCGACGGCTTCTCGCAAGGCGTGACGGCGGCGCTTGAAGCGCACCCGCTGGTGACGATCGACCGGACCGAGATCGCCGGCCTGCCCCCGGCCGAATGGGACAACGTCATCGTCGCGACCGGCCCCCTCACCTCGCCGGCTCTGGCCGAGGGTATCCAGTCTCTGACCGGCGAAGGCGCGCTCGCCTTCTTCGATGCCATCGCGCCGATCGTCCATTTCGATTCGGTCGACATGGACCAGGCCTGGTTCCAGTCGCGCTACGACAAGGCGGGTCCGGGCGGCACCGGCGCCGACTACATCAACTGCCCGCTAGACCGCGAGCAATACGAGGCCTTCATCGACGCGCTGCTCGCCGCTGAGAAGACCGAGTTCAAGGAATGGGAGGGCACGCCCTATTTCGACGGCTGCCTGCCGATCGAGGTCATGGCCGAGCGCGGCCGCGAGACCCTCCGCTGGGGGCCGATGAAGCCGGTCGGGCTGACCAACAAGCACAACCCGACGGTGAAGGCCTATGCCGTGGTCCAGCTCCGGCAGGACAATGCGCTCGGCACGCTGTTCAACATGACCGGCTTCCAGACCAAGCTGAAATATGGCGAGCAGGCCGCGATCTTCCGAATGATCCCCGGCCTGCAGAACGCCGAATTCGCGCGACTCGGCGGCATCCACCGCAACACCTATCTCAACTCGCCGAAGCTGCTGGACGAGCGGCTCAGGCTGAAGGCCGATCCGCGCCTGCGCTTCGCCGGCCAGATCACCGGCTGCGAGGGCTATGTCGAGAGCGCCGCGATCGGGCTGCTCGCCGGGCGCATGGCGGCGGCCGAGCGGCTCGGACAAGCGCTCGACCTGCCGCCGGCGACGACGGCGCTGGGCGCGCTTGTCAACCACATCACCGGCGGCCACATCGTCACCATCGACGAGGGGCCGCGCTCCTTCCAGCCTATGAACATCAATTTCGGCCTGTTCCCGCATATCGAGGGCCAGGCGACGCACGGCCCCGACGGCAAGAAGCTGAAAGGCCCGGCCAAGAGCGTCGCACGCAAGCACGCGCTGACGGCGCGGGCAAAGGCGGAGATGGAGGCTTGGGCGGGAGGCGTGGCGCAGGCGGCCGAGTGAATTCGTCGCCGGCGGTTCTCCCGAACCACGCCGTTATCCCGGGCGAGCGAAGCTCGACCCGGGATCCATCAAGGAGCGACGACAGAGCCCTATGATGGATCCCGGAGCTGCGCGGCTGCGCCGCTTGTCCAGGATGACGCTGTGGTTCCGAGACGAGCCGAAAAGGCTCAACCCGCTTTCGCCGTCCGCCAGACCGTCCATTGCCGCTGCCAGGCGGGGATGGTGATGATCGTCCGGTAGGGGTCGTAGCCGGCGCGTTCCATCCGCTTGAGATAGGGCTCGACCAGCGCCACGGGCAGGAACGCCGGCGCGATCGCCGGCGGAATCGTCTCGCGCAGCCCTGCGAGCTTCTTCAGGTGCCGGCGCGCGATCTCGCGCAGCTCCTTCAGCGAATAGAGCACGCCCGGCCCGCCGCGCCCGCGCACGATGTCCTCGCGCGTCACGCCGTTGCGACTGAGGATGTCGGCGGGGATGTAGACCTGTCCGGCAGCGGCATGCCAGGGGAAGGCGCGCATCAGCCCGCACAGCGCGTAGGCGACGCCGGCATGCCCGCAGGCGGCGGCTCCACCAGGATCGCGGCCGTTGGCGAGTATCAGCGAAGCCAGCCGGATCAGCGCGCTGGAGGTCTCGCCGGCATAGCCTTCGAGGTCGCTCATCCGCGGCATCGGGTCGTCGTAGAGATCGAAGATGCGCGCCTCGATCAGCGAGGTCAGCGGCGCGATCGGCAGGCGGTAGCGCGTCACCGTGTCGAGCAGGGCCGCGGCGACGGGGTGCCCTTGCGTCTCGCCCTTGCCCTCGCCTTCGAGCAGGTCGCGCCACCATTGCATGCGGACCTCGCCGGGCAGCGGCTCGCTGACCAGTTCGCGCACGCGGGCGATCTCATGGCTGAAGGCATAGAGCGCATGCAGCGCCGGGCGCTGCGATTCGGGCGCGTAGAGCGAGGCGATCCAGCGGTCGCCGTCGTGCTCGCGCACCAGCGCCGAGCAATGCGCATAGGCCTCCGGTAACGCGGCGGGCGCGGTTTGGAGGCGGTGATCGGTCTGTGTCGTCTGCGGCATCGTTGCGCCCGGGCCGGCCGAAGCACGGCGAATACGACAGTCTAGGCCCATTCGGCCATGGCTGGCTATCGCTTGCGACACATGAGCGTCACGCGACCGCGATGAGCGCTGCGGCGACCCGCCGGTCCTCGCCGACGAGGACGTTGTAGGTCCGTGCCGCCGCGCCCGTCGCCATGCCCTCGATGGTGATCCCGGCCTCGCGGAAACGCTCGCGCAGCGTCGGGGGCACGAAGGCGATGTCCGTGCCGGTGCCGATCAGCAGGAAATCGATCGCATCGGCCTCGTCGAGCACGGGCTGCAGGCTTTCGACCGTGATCTCCGAGAATTGCGTCACCGGCCAGATCCGCACGCCGCCCGGCGTCGCCAGGATCGAGCCGCGATGGCTCATCTCGGCGAAGTGGAAGCCGCCCGCCCCGAAGGCGTCGAGCGGATGCCGGCCGGGAACGAAGCCGTCGAAGCTGGGCATCGTGCCTGGGTCAGACCCGCGCCTTGGCGCTCGCCGCGAGCTTTTCCTCGACATCCTCACCGCGTCCGGCCCGGACATCCATGTAGAGCAGGACCGGCGTCGAGATGAACATGGCGGAATAGGTGCAGATCACCACGCCCGCGAGCATGACCAGCGCGAAACCCTCGATCGCCGTGCCGCCGAAGAACACCAGCGCCAGCAGCGACAGGATCGTCGTGGTCGCGGTCATCGCGGTGCGCGACAAGGTCGAGTTGACCGAGAGGTCGAGCAGATCGGCGATCGGCATCGTCTTGTAGCGCCGCAAGAGCTCGCGCGTGCGGTCGAACACCACCACCGTCTCGTTCAGCGAATAGCCCACGATGGTCAGGATCGCCGCGATCGAGGTCAGGTTGAATTCGAGTTGCGTGATCAGGAAGAAGCCGATCGTCAGCACGATGTCGTGCAGCGTTCCGATGATCGCGCCGATGGCGAGCGGCATCTCGAAGCGGAACCAGAGATAGACCAGCACGCCGACGATCGCGAGCACGACGCCGAGCGTGCCGGCCTGGACGAGTTCGCCCGAGACGCGCGGGCCGACCGTCTCGACCCGGCGAAAATCATAGGTCGAGGCAAACGCCTCGCGCGCCTTGGTGACGACGGCCTGCTGTGCCGTCTCGCCGCCGGACTGGAGCGCGAAACGCATCGAGACCTCGCCGCCGGAGCCGAACTCCTGCACCTCGGCCTCGCCGAAGCCGAGGCCATGCGCGGTCGCGCGGATCTGGGCGATCTCGGGCTTGCCCGACTTCGCCTGCATCTCGATCAGCGTGCCGCCGCGGAAGTCGATGCCGAAGTTCAGCCCGACGGTCAGGAACAGCCCGATCACCAGCAGCGAATAGGCGGCCGAAAACGGATAGCTGTAGCGCCGCCAGCGGATGATCTTGAAGCGGGTGTTGTCGGGAACGATGCGAAGCAGACGCATGCGCTTTTCTCCTGAAAAGAGGTTGCGTCTAGAACGGCAGATGCTTGGGACGAGCCCAGCGATACCAGACCGCGATCAGCATCCGCGTCAGCGTCACGGCCGTGATCACGGTCGTCAGGATGCCGAGGATGAAGACGACCGCGAAGCCGCGCACCGGGCCGGAGCCGAGCGAAAACAGCGCCACCGCCGCGATCAGCATGGTGACGTTGGAATCGATGATGGTGGCGAAGGCGCGCTGGAAACCGGCCTCCAAGGCCGATACCAGCGATCGGCCCTGATGCTCCTCCTCGCGCATGCGCTCGTAGATCAGCACGTTGGAATCGACCGCCGTGCCGATGGTCAGCACGATGCCGGCGATGCCGGGCAGCGTCATGGTCGCTCCGAGCAGCGACATCAGGCCGAAGATCAGGCAGACATGGACGAGCAGCGCGACCGAGGCAATTAGGCCGAACACGCCATAGGTCATCAGCATGTAGACGATGACGAGCCCGGTCGCGATCAGGGTGGCGAGCTTGCCGGCCTGGATCGAATCGGCGCCCAGGCCCGGCCCGACCGTGCGCTCCTCGACGATCGTCATCTTGGCCGGCAAGGCGCCGGCACGCAGCAGGATCGCAAGATTGTTGACCGATTCGACGGTGAAGTTGCCGGAGATCTGCCCGGACCCGCCGGTGATCGGCGACTGGATCACCGGCGCCGAAATCACCTTGTTGTCCAGCACGATGGCGAGCGCTCGGCCTAGATTCTCCGTCGTCGCCTGGCCGAAGCGCTGGGCACCACGGATGTTGAAGCGGAAATTGACGATCGGCTGCGAGGTCCGCGAATCGAAGGCCGGCTGCGCGTCGACGAGATCCTCGCCCTCGACGATGACGCGCCGCTCGACCGGCACTGGCGCGCCGCCGGCATCCTGCGACGGCAGCATATCGACATCGCCGCCCTGGCTGTCGGCGACCATGCGGAACTGCAACTTCGCGGTCTGGCCGAGGATGTCCTTGAGCCGCTGCGGATCCTGCAGACCCGGCACCTGGACCAGGATGCGGTCGAGACCCTGACGCTGGATGTTGGGCTCGGTCGTGCCGAGCGCGTCGACGCGACGGCGCAGCACCTCCATCGCCTGCTCGACGGCGCGGCGCACGCGCTCGTTCGAACCCGCCTCGGTGACGTTCATCTGCACCAGACCTTCGGGCGTCTCGTTCACCTCGATCGACTGGTTGCCCGACGGCCCGAAGGCGCCGAGCGTGCCGATCGGCTGCGAAAGCTCGCGCAGCTTCGGCATGAGCCTCGCCCGGTCGGCCGCATCCGGCACGCGCACCTGCACGCCGCGCGCCGTCAGGGCGATGCCGCCCTGGATGTTGATGCGCTCTTCGCGCAGTTTCGCGCGCAGATCGTCGCGCAACTGCACCACCTGGCTGCGCACGAGATCGGCCCGGTCGATCTCGAGCAGGACGTGCGAGCCGCCCTGCAGGTCGAGCCCGAGCACGACGGCGTGGATCGGCAGCAGGAACTTCGGGATCCAGGAGGGCGCGCCCTGTTCGATCGCCTTGCGCGTCTCGGGCGAGAACAGGTTGGGCAACGCCAGCCCGCAGCCGAACAGCAGCACGAGCAGGACGACGATGACCTTGCGGGCCTGGAAACGAAGCATCTTTGGGTAACGCCCTGTTGGGGGGGGGTCCGGCCGCGCGGGCCGAACCGTCGTTCAGCTCTTGACCGGCTCGCCCTTGGCGCGGACGTCGGTGATCATGCCCTTGACCAGCTTGACCTTGACGCCCTCGGCGATCTCGGCCTCGAGCTCGGCGTCGTCGCCGACCTTGGTGACCTTGGCGATGATGCCGCCGGCGGTGACGATGGTGTCGCCGCGGCGCACGTTCTTGATCATCTCCTGATGCGTCTTCACGCGCTTCTGCTGCGGACGGATGATCAGGAACCACATGATCACGAAGATCAGCACGAATGGCACCAGCGACATCAGCATGTCGCCGGAGCCACCCATGCCGGGAACCTGGGCAAAAGCGGGGGTGATCACGTCGAGGCTCCTTGATCGCGGCGGCGCAGGCTGCGCCACCGGCCGCCGGGCGGCGGCATACGGGTTTCAGGCCGGAAAAGCGCGCGGACTATAGCCACGGGCCAAGTGAAATCAATCGCGCGCCGGTATCCCGATGGACCGTCCGCGCCGCTTCACCTATGAGCTTGGCGGCATTCGCGCAATGGCCAAGACTTCATCGGCCAGAGGGATCATGCCGGCGAGACCGATGACGACGCTTCCTCCCGACGACCTCACGCTGCAGACCCTGCTCCGGATCGCCTCGGCGCTGGAGCGGATCGCGCCACCGGCGCGCAAGCCCGCCGAGCTGACGCAGGCCGACGCCTTCGTCTGGCATCCGGCAGCAACCGAACTCGCGCCCATCGCGAAGGTCAACCGCGTCGCGCTGGCGCTGCTGCGCGGCGTCGACCGCGTCCGCGATACCCTAGCCGAGAACACCGAGCGCTTCGCCCGAGGCCTGCCGGCCAACAACGTGCTGCTCTGGGGCGCGCGCGGCATGGGGAAGTCCTCGCTGGTCAAGGCCGTGCACGCCGACACCAATGCCCGGACGGCCGGGACCGCCCTGCCCCTCAAGCTGATCGAGATCCATCGCGAGGACATCGAGAGCCTGCCCGTGTTGATGGGGCTGCTGCGGCCCGATCCGCACCGCGCCATCGTCTTCTGCGACGATCTCTCCTTCGACGGGCAGGACACCTCCTACAAGTCGCTCAAGGCCGCGCTCGACGGCGGCGTCGAGGGCAGGCCGGACAATGTCGTGTTCTACGCCACCTCGAACCGGCGCCATTTGCTGCCGCGCGACATGATGGACAATGAGCGCTCGACCGCGATCAATCCGGGCGAGGCGATCGAGGAAAAGGTCTCGCTCTCGGACCGCTTCGGCCTCTGGCTCGGCTTCCACAAATGCAGCCAGGACGAATATCTCGCGATGATCGACGGCTATGTCGGCCATTTCGGTCTGGCGATCGCGCCCGAGACGCTGCGCCAGGAGGCACTGGAATGGGCCACGACGCGCGGCTCGCGCTCGGGCCGCACGGCCTGGCAGTACATCCAAGACCTGGCGGGACGGCTCGGACGGCAATTGGAGGGGTGAGCCCCTTCTTCCTTCTCCCCGAGGGGAGAAGGGCAAAAAAGAAACGGGGCGGCCTTTCCTGGGACCGCCCCGCCTTGTTCCGATCGGCGGGGTCTCGCGGGTGCCGATCGAAGCTCGACCCGGGAAACTCAGTTGTTCAGGTAAGGCGTCGGATCGACCGGGGTCGAACCCTTGCGCAGCTCGAAATGGAGCTGAGGCGACGAGACGTTGCCGGTCTGGCCGGCGGTGGCGACGACCTGGCCGCGCTTGATCGTGTCGCCGCGCTTGACGTTCAGCGCGCCGTTATGGGCATAGGCCGAGACGTAGCCGTTGGGGTGGCGGATCAGTACGAGGTTGCCGTAGCCCTTCAGCTCGTTGCCGGCATAGGCGACGGTGCCGCCCTCGGCCGCCTTGACCGGCGTGCCTTCCGGCACGGCGATGTTGATGCCCTCGTTGCCGCCCTTGCCGCTGAAACCCTGGATCACGCGGCCGCGCGCCGGCCAGCGGAAATCGGCCTTGTCGGCGGCGCTCTCCTCGGCGGCGGGAGCCGGCGCCGCCTGCGGTGCGGGCTGCGGCGCAGCCTTGGGCAGGCTCGCGGTGGTCTTGGGATCGACGACGGGCTCGGCCGCCTGGGCCGGCTTCTGGATCGCGATCGCTTTCTGCGCCGGCGGCGCGCTGGCGACAGCGACCGGCTTCTCCGGCGCCGGCTGGAGCTTCTTCGCCTCGGCGATCACCGGCTTGGCGACCGGAACGGCCGCAGGCTGCAGCGTCGAGGCGCTCTTCTTGGCTTCCGCCTTGGCCTTGGCTTCGGCTGCGAATTTGGCGCGCGAGTCGCGCATCGCCTGCGCGTCGGCGGCGGCTTTCGCCTTGGCATCGGCCGCAGCCTGCACCTTGGCGTCAGAGGCGGCTTTCGCCTTGTCGACCGCAGCCGGCTGGGCCGGCGCCTTCGGCGCGACGGGAGCCGCCGCGACCCGGGCGGGCGGCGAAGGCGGTGCGAGCGTGTGGTTCGATGCCGGCGCGGCGACCGTGCGCGACGGCTCGGGCTGCGAATCGCTCTGGACCTGCGTGCTCTGCGCGGTCTGGCGGGCCGGCGCCGAAGCGCCGGCGGCATTGTAGACCGGGATCGTGATGCGCTGGCCGGGCTGCACGTTAGGGCCGGAAAGACCGTTCGAGGAGATCAGCGCCGCCTTCGGCACCCCGTAGCGCGACGAGATCATGTCGAGGGATTCGCCTTGGGCGACGACGACCGGCGTCCCGCCCTGGGCCGACCATCCGGACGCGCTGCCGCCGGTCGGGATCGGAGCCGCGCTGCGCAGCGCCACGGCCGATTGCGGCGCCGGCAGAGGCTGGGAGCGGACGCTGGCGACGGCCGGAGCCGGCGTCGCCGCGATCGGCGCGCTCGCGGCCTTGCCGATCGAGCCGGTCGTGGCCGGATCGCGGACCGCAGCCGGGCCCGAGGCCTGTGCGGTCTTGAAAGGATTGGAGAAAGGCGCCTCGCCGAAGCGCATCGTCTCGGACGAGCAGGCACCGAGACCGAGGGCCAAAACACCGACCGCCGACAGGCGCAGCGCGATGCGGGACGAAACCGATCCGATGGGGAGACGCATGGCAACCTGGTTACGCATGGACTGGCACTCGCGAACGACGCAACACGATGAGCGTCATTAAAGTCCCGTTCAGGTTACGAAACCGTTTCGCGCGCTCGGGCCGCCTTCATTTTTTCCGCAGGGTCAGCCGCAGCGGCGAATGCGCTCACAGCGCTTGCGCGAGGCCGGGCGCGAGCGGCGGCAGGCGCACCGCCGGGCCGGGCAGATGGTCGAAGCCGCCATCCTGGCCGCGGGTCACGACGACGCGCCGTGCCGCCCCCTCGACCCGCAGCGCGCCGACCAGCCGCCCGCCGGGCGAGAGGCGCAGCAGCAGCGCCTCGGGCACGGCATTGGCGACGCCGTTGACCAGGATGCGATCGAAGCGCCCGAGCGTCCGGTCGGGCTGGAAGCCGTCGGCATGGCGGATCGCGACAGCCTGCGCGAAGCCGCTGCCCTCGAGCCGCTCATGGGCGGCGAGCGCCAGCGTCCGGTAGCGCTCGAGCGAAACCACCTCCCCGCCCATCGCCGCGAGCAGCGCCGCGACATAGCCCGAGCCGGTGCCGACCTCGAGCACGCGCAGGCCGCCTTGCATGTCGAGCGCGCCGAGCATCGCCGCGACCGTGTGCGGCGCCGTCATCGTCTGGCCGCAGGGCAGCGGCACCGAGACGTCCTGCCGGGCGAGATCGGCGAAGCGCGCCGGCGCGAAACGCTCGCGCGAGACCTTCTCCATGGCGCGCAGCACGGCGAGGTCGCGCACGCCCTGGGCACGCAGCGAGAGCAGAAAGGCGACAGTGCGCTCGCCCTCGCTGGCGGCTTCTTCGCCGATGTCCTCGCCTGCGCTGCCGGTCATGATCAGTTCGTGACGACCGTCATTGCAACCGACGATTTCAAGCGAACACCCGCGCGAACTTCGTCAGCGTCGGCTCATGCGTCAGGTCGAGCTCGATCGGCGTCACCGAGATCTTCTTCTCCGAGAGCGCGCGCAGATCGGTGCCGTTGGCCGGCTCGCTCTTGCTGCGCTGGAAGGCGATCCAGAAATACGGGTTGCCACGGCCGTCCTGGCGCGGTTCGAGCCGCATCAGCTCCTGGTCGCGCCGCCCTTGCGCCGTCACGGCGACACCTGCGACCTCCTCGGGCGGCACGTTGGGAAAGTTCAGGTTGAACAGGATGTCCTTGGGGATGCCCTCGTCGAGCAGCCGCCGGATGATGCCCGGCGCATGATGGCGGGCGCAGTCCCAATGGATGTGGTCGCGCCCCTGCGGGCCATAGGCCTGGCTCACCGCGATCGAGGGGATGCCGAGCAACGTGCCCTCCATGGCCGCCGCGATCGTGCCGGAATAGGTCACGTCCTCGGCGACGTTCTGGCCGCGATTGACGCCCGACAGGACGAGATCGGGCCGTGCCTCGATCATGATCGATCGTGCCGCCATGATGACGCAATCGGTCGGCGTGCCCGCCACCGCGTAGCGGCGCTCGGCGACCTTGCGGACCCTGAGCGGGTTCGACAGCGACAGCGAATGCGCCACGCCCGACTGGTCGGTCTCGGGCGCGACGACCCAGACTTCGCCGCCGAGCTTGGCTGCGATATCCTCCAGCACGAACAGCCCCTCGGCATGGATGCCGTCGTCATTGGTGACGAGAATGCGCATGGGGTCAGGCAGCCTTTTCGATGCGGGTCGCGCCGCGCATATACGGCACCAGAACCTCCGGCACCGTGACCGAGCCGTCGGCGTTCTGGTAGTTCTCCATCACCGCGATCAGTGCCCGGCCGACCGCCGTGCCCGAGCCGTTCAGCGTGTGGACGTAAGGCAGCGCGCCCTTCCCCGGATGGTGCTTGGGGCGAAACTGTGCGCTCATCCGCCGCGCCTGGAAATCGCCGCAGACCGAGCAGGACGAGATCTCGCGATAGGTCTTCTGGCCCGGCAGCCAGACCTCGATGTCGTAGGTCTTCTGCGAGGCGAAGCCCATGTCGCCGGTGCACAACGTCATGACGCGATAATGCAGGTCGAGCTTCTTCAGCACGGCCTCGGCGCAGGACAGCATGCGCTCATGCTCCTCGCGCGATTTGTCCGGCGCGGTGATCGAGACAAGCTCGACCTTCTCGAACTGGTGCTGCCGCAGCATACCGCGCGTGTCGCGCCCGGCCGAGCCGGCCTCGGCCCGGAAGCAGGGCGTGAGCGCGGTGTAACGGCGCGGGAGCTCTTCCTCTGAGAGGATGGATTCGCGGACGAGATTGGTGAGTGGAACTTCGGCCGTGGGGATGAGCCAGCGACGCGCGCCAGGCTCGTCCACAATGTCAACCAACATCCGTCGAGCAAGCTCTCCCGCCTGCTCGCGTTTTTGCCAAGCCGATGAACCACCTAACATAGCCAGAGAGCCGGGTATCTCCGCTTCAAATTCACGTACAGCGGCTTCTCGAATCTTCTCAGCTATCAATTCTGGGCTCAGCAATCCGGGCACGACCGCGTACTGATCATCCCGAAACTTCGGCAACTGCGCCGTCCCGAACATCGCGTCGTCGCGCACCATCAGCGGCGGGTTGACCTCGGTGTAGCCGTGCTCCTCCGTATGCGTATCGAGCATGAACTGTCCGATCGCGCGGCTCAGCCGCGCAACGCCGGAGTTCAGCACGACGAAGCGCGAGCCCGAGAGCTTCGCAGCCGTCTCGAAATCCATCTGGCCGAGCGCCTCGCCGAGCTCGAAATGCTCCTTCGGCGCGGCATTGCGGCCAAACAGCCGCCCGCCGGCCTCCTCGGGCTTCTCACCATGCACCGACTTCACGATATTGCCGTGCTCGTCGGCCCCGTCCGGCACGTCGTCATGCGGCGTGTTGGGGATCGCGGCGAGCTGGGTGTCGAGCGCCTCCTTGGCCGTCTTCTCCTCGGCCTCCAGCACCGGCTGCAGCTCCTTCAGCGCCGCGACCTCGGCCTTCAGGCTGTCGGCGAGGGCTGCGTCCTTCGCGCCCATCGCCTTGCCGATCTCCTTGGAGAGGGCGTTGCGGCGTTCCTGCGCGGCCTGGGCCTTGGCGATGGCGGCGCGGCGCGTGTCGTCAAGCGACAGCAGGGACGACGACAGGGCCTCTAACCCCCTGCGCGCGAGCCCCTTGTCGAACGCCGTGGCGTTCTCGCGAATCCATCTGATGTCGTACATCGTCGTCAGGCCATGCCGTCGCTGCGGAATGCAGCGATGGATGCTCTAGACCGGGATCGCGCGCGGGGGAACTGCCGATGTCGCACTCGGCAGGGAAGGCACACTCCCCGTCATGTTCGGGCTTGTTGTCCCGACCAACGACCTCTCCGCTGATCGAGACCTGTGTTCAAGACATGGATGCTCGGCACAAGGCCGAGCATGACGGCTGAAGGACATCGGCGCTCAGAGACCCGCCGCCTTGTCCGCCGCCTCCTCGGCCGCCTTCGCCAGCGCCCGCTTCTTCTCGACATATTTCACCGAGAACACCGAGAGCTCGTAGAGCAGCAGCATCGGCACGGCGAGCATGAGCTGCGAGATCACGTCGGGCGGGGTCAGCACCGCCGCGATCACGAAGACGAAGACGATGGCGTAGCGGCGCTTGTCCTTGAGGAACTGCGAATCGATGATTCCCGCCTGACCGAGCAGCGTCAGGATCACCGGCAACTGGAACGCGATCCCGAAGGCGAAGATCAGCGTCATGATCAGCGAGAGATATTCGCTGACCTTGGGCAGGAGCGCGATGCCGGCCTGTCCGTCCGTCGCCGCCTGCTGCATGCCGATCGAGAACTTCATCAGCACCGGCATGGCGAAGAAGAACACCATGGCCGCGCCCGCGACGAAGAAGAACGGCGTCGCGACCAGATAGGGCGCGAAGGCCTGCTTCTCGTTCTTGTAGAGACCGGGCGCGACGAATTTGTAGACCTGTGTCGCGATCACCGGGAAGGCGAAGAAACCGGCGCCGAACGCCGCGATCTTGATCTGGGTGAACAGGTATTCGAGCGGCGCGGTATAGATGAGCTGGACGTTGGCGCCGGGCCCCGCCGCCCAGATATAGGGCTGGACCAGGACATTGTAGATCTGCGTCGCGAAGGCGAAGCAAATGAAGAACATGATCAGGAAGGCGATCAGCGACTTGATCAGCCGCGAGCGCAGCTCGATCAGATGGTCGAGCAACGGCGCGCGCGAGGCCTCGATCTCGTCCTCGCCCTCGCGCGGATTGGCGACGCTCATGCCGCGCTCCCGTCTTCGCTCGCCTTGGCCTTGCGCCGGCGCACCGGCTTGACCCGTTCTGCGATGTCGTCGGCGATCGCGGCTTCTGCCGGCTCGACGGGCGTCATCTCAACGGGCGCCTTGGCGACGCGCTTGCGCTTCGGCTTCTCGGGTTCGGGCTCCGCAACGACCGATGGCGTGATCTCGACCGGCGGCAGCGGCTCCGGCGGTGGCAGCGCGGCGAGCTTGGCCTCGGCCTCCTTCATCACGGCGTCGTCCAGGCCGGCCGAGCTTGGCGTATCGGCCGGCATCTCGATCGGCTTGAAGTCACTAGTCGTGTTCATCGCGCTCGACACCGAGCCACCGACATCCTCGACCTGCTTCTTCAGCTCGTGCAGCTCGGCCTCTCGCATCGCGTCGTTGAACTGACCCTGGAACTCGCTCGCCATGCGGCGCACCTTGCCGACCGCCTGTCCGACGGTGCGCATGGCCTTGGGCAGGTCCTTCGGGCCGATCACGACGAGCGCGACCGCCCCGATCAGCATCAATTCGCTCCAGGCGATGTCGAACATCGACGCCCCGTCCCCTCAGCCGCTCGCCACGAGGGCGAGGCGGCACGCCATCTCAGGCCTTGTGCTCGGCCTTGGCCTGGGCGGTGGCGGCGGCGTTGCTCGCCTGCACCTGGTCGATCACCTTGGGATCGACCGGGGTCTGGGCGGTCGGCGGCGTCTCGTCCTCGGCCATGCCCTTCTTGAACGACTTGATGCCCTTGGCGACGTCGCCCATCAGCTCGGAAACCTTGCCGCGGCCGAACAGCAGCATCACGATGACGCCGACGACGATCCAGTGCCAGATGCTCACGCCACCCATGGCGAACTCCTCCAAATTCCTGCGTGACCGGGCGTTTTGCCTCGGGTCCGGTGTTCGCGGCGGAACCTATGTGTCCCTCGCGGGGAACACAAGAACTTCGTCGGTGGCGATGTCGATGCCGACATCCTGGCCTTCGCTCAGGCCCCCGGCATAGGACACTCGCGCCATCAGCGTCCGGTCGAGCCCCGAGACGGCGAGCTGGACATGGTCGACCTCGCCGAGGAAGCGCCGCGTCACGATCCGGCCCGGCAGGCAGAACCCCTTCGGCACCAGCCTGATCGCATGCGGCCGGAGGCAGACCACCGCTTCGCTGCCTTCACGGAGTCTGCTCGCCGGAAAGCGCCCGACCGGCGTATCGACCGCGCCATTCGCGACTCGGCCCTCGATCTCGGTAAAATCGCAGAAGAATCGGGCTGCAAAGAGGCTGTTCGGCCGGCGGTAGAGATCTTCGCCAGTGCCGATCTGGACGATCCGCCCGGCCCGCATCAACACGATCCGATCGGCGATGCGCATCGCGTCCTCGGGATCGTGGGTCACGATGATCGAGGTCGCGCCGGTCTCCTGCAGCAGCGCCGCCGTCTCGTCGCGGACGACGTCGCGCAGGCGCCGATCGAGATTGGAGAAGGGCTCGTCCATCAAGAGCACGCCGGGCCTCGGCGCGATGGCGCGGGCCAGTGCGACGCGCTGCTGCTCGCCGCCGGACAGCATGTGCGGATAGGCCTGCGCCAACTCGCCCAAGCCTACCCGGGCGAGCGCACGCAGCGCCGTCGCATCAATCGTCCGCGCATCCTGCCCGCGCAGGCCGAAGCGGACGTTCTCGACGACGCTCATATGCGGGAACAGCGCGTAATCCTGGAAGACGAGCCCGATGCCGCGCTTTTCCGGCTCAACGAAACCGTCCGGCGACGAGACGTCCCGGCCCTCGAGCAGCACCTGGCCCTCGCTCGGCCGCTCGACGCCGGCGGCGAGCCGCAACAGCGTCGTCTTGCCGCAGCCGGACTGACCGAGCAGCGCGACGATCTCGCCAGGCTCGACCGAGAGCGTGACCTCGCTCAGCGCGGTCACCGGTCCGAAGCGCTGCGTCACGCCGGCGAAGCCCAGCGCCATCGGGATCGCCGCGCCCGCCGTCCCGCGCCGGCCCCAGCCGAGCCAGCGCGAGGGGATGTCGATTGCGGTCAAGGGGTGCTCCGTCCTACTCATCCGCCCCATGCGGCGGCCCATCGCCGTCGTCAAGCGGGGTGAAGAGATCACCGAGCGGATCCTCATCGGCGCGCAGGTCGGAATCATCGTCCGGGATCGGCACGGTCAGGTCCTTGCTCAGCCGGCCCTCGATGAAGCCCGAGCCCTTCAGCTCGTCGAGGCCGGGCAGGTCGTCGATGCGCTCGAGCCCGAAATGGTCGAGGAAGCCCGGCGTCGTGCCGTAGGTGACCGGGCGCCCCGGCGAGCGCCGCCGGCCGCGCAGGCGGACCCAGCCGGCCTCCAGCAGGATGTCGAGCGTGCCCTTGGCGGTGGCGACGCCGCGGATCTCCTCGATTTCGGCCCGCGTCACCGGCTGGTGATAGGCGATGATCGAGAGCACCTCGAGCGCGGCGCGCGACAATTTGCGCGGCGGCTCGGCCTCGGCCGCCAGCAGATAGCGGAGGTCCGAGGCGGTGCGGAAGGCGTAGCCGCCGGCGACCTGGCGCAGGTTGACGCCCCGCATTTCGTACATCTCGGTCAGCCGCGACAGCACCCGGCCGACATCGATCCCGGCCGGGATCGAGCGCGCCAGCTCCTCGGCCGGCAGCGGCTGGCTCGACGCGAACAGCAGCGCCTCGACCACGCGCAAGGCATGCTGGAAGGCGCCCTCCCCGTCGGCCTCCTCGAAAGGCGCGGTATCGGCTGCGGCGATCTGGCTCATAGCGGCAGCACGGGCGGCCGCGCCGAGCGGCGGCGGAGATAGAGCGGAGCGAAGGCCTCGTCCTGCCGCAGGTCGAGCACGCCCTCCTTGACCATTTCGAGCATGGCAGAGAGCGCCGAGGCCCGCACCGTCGCGCTCATCTCGCTCTGGCGCAGGCCGTGCGAGCGCATGTAGCGGGTGAGATAGGGGTCGATCTCGGTCCAGTCGCCGGCATCCCCGACGAGACGCTGCAGGGCCTCGCGCGCCTCGACCAGCGACCAGACGAAGCGCTGGCCGACCGAGATGTGCTCCTGCACGCGCTTTTGGCGCTGCTGCGCATAGGCGGCGAGCAGATCGTAGAGATCGGCCTGCCAGACCGGCAGCGCCCCGGCCACCACCGGCTCGGGCGCGCCGCGGGCGAAGATGTCGAGGCCGAGCCGCTCGCGCGAGGAGAGCTTGCGCGCCGCCTCGCGGATCGCCTCCAGCCGGCGCAGGCGCAAGGCGAGCGCGGTGGCGAGGTCGGCGGCACTCGGCTCCTCGCCCTTGGGCGGTTCGGGCAGGAGCAGGCGCGACTTGAGATAGGCGAGCCAGGCGGCCATCACGAGATAGTCGGCGGCGAGCTCGAGACGTAGCGCCCGCGCCTGCTCGACGAAGACGAGATACTGCTCGGCCAGCGCCAGGATCGAGATGCGGTGGAGGTCGACCTTCTGTCGCCGCGCCAGGTCGAGCAGCAGGTCGAGCGGCCCCTCATAGCCATCGACGTCGACGACGAGCGCGGGTTCGCCATCGCCGCGGATCTCGCCGCGCCGGCGCTTCTCCTCCTCGAATGGCAGTTCTGCGGCCATGCCCGGCCGGTACCCCCGCGCGCCAGTCCCAAATTCAGGTTCGGCCGTTCAGGCGCTCAAGGCAAGCGCGCTGGCGAGCTCCGCGCGGGCTTCGTCCACATCCAAAGGCTCAGGCTCGTGCCGGATTCGGGCGAGTGCCATGGCGGCGCGGCGGGCACGCGCGCCGGTCATCTCCGGCACGGCGCCGGCGATCGCGACCATCTCGTCCATGATCCCGTGGCAATGCAGCACGACGTCGACGCCGGCCCGGATCGCGGCGCGGGCCTTCTGCGCGAAACCGCCGGACAGCGCCTTCATCGAGATGTCGTCGGTCATGACCAGTCCGTCGAAGCCGAGCTCTCCACGCATGATCTCGCGGACGATCGTCTTCGAGACGGTGGCGGGTTTCTTGGCGTCGAGTGCGGTGAAGACGACATGCGCGGTCATCGCCATCGGCATGTCCGCGAGATGCCGGAACGGCCGGAAATCATGGGCCCGAAGCTCGTCGAGCGAGGCTTCGACCACCGGCAGGTCGTGATGGCTGTCGGCCCGAGCGCGGCCATGGCCTGGCATGTGCTTGATGACGGGCAGCACGCCGCCGGCGATGAGGCCTTCCGCAGCGGCCCGGCCGAGCTGCGCCACCCGGTCGGGATCATGCGCGTAGGCGCGGTCGCCGATCACGTCGTGGCTGCCGGTGACGGGCACGTCGAGCACCGGCAGGCAGTCGACGTCGATGCCGACGCTCTTGAGATCATGCGCCATCAGCCTCGCCGAGAGCCTGACGATCTCGCGCTGGCGGATACGGTCGTTGATGGCGAGGAAGGCGCGCGCGGGCGGGTATTTCGGCCAGAGCGGCGGTCCCATCCGCTGGACCCGGCCGCCCTCCTGGTCGATCAGGATCGGCGCCTGCCAGCCGACGGTCTCGCGCATTTCGGCAGTCAGCGCCGCGACCTGCTCCGGCGATTGCGTATTGCGCCGGAACAGGATGAAGCCCCAGGGACGCGCGTCCTTGAAGAAGGCGCGCTCGTCGGATGTCAGGCTCGTGCCGAGGCAGCCGGCGATGAAGGCGCGCGAGGTCATGGTCCTGGGTTAGGAAGCGGCGGGTCGCCGGTCAACTCCCCGCCACGCACCCGTCACCGCATCTGCGCCGCAGCCTGCGCATTGAACGCGTCGAAGGGCAGCTCGGCGACGCGGAACCAGAGCTGCTCCTTCTTCCAATAGGGCAGGAACGAATCGTAGAAGGTCTTGAAGGCCGGGTTGCTGGCGGACAGCTCGCCATACATCGCGAAGGCCTCGCGGAAGGCCGCGACCATCACCTCCTGCGGGAAAGGACGGAGCTCGGCGCCCTGCCCGACCAGCCGGACCAGCGCGTCGGGATTGTTGTGGTCATATTTCGCGACGCAGAGCGCGTTGGCCTCCGAACAGGCCGCCTCGACGATCGCCTTGTAGGAGGCCGGCAGTGCGTTCCACTTGTCCATGTTGGCGAGGAAACTGACATTGGCGCAGCCCTCCCAGAAGCCTGGATAGTAATAGTATTTTGCGACCTTCACGAAACCGAGCTTCTCGTCGTCATAAGGGCCGGAGAACTCGACCGCGTCGAGCGTGCCCCGCTCCAGCGCCGGGTAGATGTCGCCGCCAGCGAGCTGCTGCGGCACCACGCCGAGCCGCGCCATGATCCGCCCGCCGAGGCCCGCGATGCGGAATTTCAGGCCCTTGAGATCGTCGAGCGTCTTGATCTCCTTGCGGAACCAGCCGCCCATCTGCGCGCCGGTGTTGCCCGACGGGATGGTGTGGACGTTGTAGCCCTTCATGAAGGTACGGCAGAGCTCGAGCCCGCCGCCCTGGTAGAGCCAGGCGTTGTGTTGGCGGGTGTTGAGGCCGAAGGGCACGGACGTCTCGAAGCCGAAGGCCGGGTCCTTGCCGATATAGAAGCTCGCCAGCGTGTGGCTGCATTCGACCGTGCCGTTCTGCACCGCGTCGAGCGCCTGCAGGCCGGGCACGATCTCGCCCGGCGCGAAGACCTGAATCTGGAAATTGCCGTCTGTCGCCTCGGCGACGCGCTTGGCGACCTGGGTCGAGAGACCATAGAGCGTGTCGAGGCTTTTCGGATAGCTCGAGGTCAGCCGCCAGCTCACCTTGGGCTGCGATTGGGCGATCGCCGGCGCGGCGATGGCGGCGCTGCCGGCGGCGGCAGTGCCCGCCACCTTGACGAAGGAACGACGATCCATGGTTCTTCCTCGGATTTTCTTGGATTCCGGCCAACCGGACTGGCGGCGACGCTAGCCGCAGCTACACACGGCTTGAAGCGCGGTTGCGCCATGCGGTCATGCGCTCAGGGCCGAACGAAAAGACCGCCCGGCGTCGTCGCCGGGCGGCCTGATCATGTCCGAAAAAAGGGGGGCTGCGCTCAGCCCTCCGCTTTCGCCCTCAGTTCTTGGCGATGAAGCACTGTCCGCCGGCCGATTGCAGAGCCGTGCACATCGTCGTGGCGTCGTCGCGGGAATAGGGGCCGACGCGCAGCCGGAACACGGTCTTGCCGCCGGCGAGTTCGGTCTTGCGGACGATCGGCGCCTGGCTGCCGAGTTGGTCCGGATATTTCCGCTGCAGCGCCGCAAAGGTGGCGCGCGCTTCCGATTCGCTGCCGGGCGCCGCGAGCTGCACGGTGAAGTCGCCCGAGCCGCTGCGGACCGCCGGCGCAGCCGGCGAGACGGAGGGGATCGCCGCCGGCAGGACCGCAGGCGCGGCGTTCGCCACCTTGACGGGCGCGGACGGCGTCGTCGCCGGAGCGGGCGTCGCGACACGCTCCTGGACCTTGGCGGTGTCAGGCGTCGTCGCCGGGCGCGGCTTCGGCGTCGGCACGGCGCTGCCTGTCGGAGCCGGTGCCGCAGCGGCAGGCGAGAGCTTGGCCGGGGCCGAGCCGGTGACGGAAGGCTGCGAGCCGGTTGCCGACGCGGCACCGTTGACCGGAGCCGGCGTGCCATCGGGCCGGATCGCGACGGTACGGACCTTGCGCGGCTCGCCGAGGCCGGGAACCGCCGGAACCGGCGTCAGCGTCGGCTCGGCCGGAGTCGCGACACGATCCGGCACGGCCGGGGCCTGCGCCAGCGGGTTGGTCGCGCCGCCGCTGTTGGAGCCGGCGGTGCCGGGGCCGGGCAGCACGACGCGGGCCTGCTGCGTCCGCGCCGCCTGGACGTCGACCGGCTGCTCCTCGCGGCTGACCACCTTGGTCTGCGTCGGCTGGGCCTGTCCGACCTTCTCGTAGATCTGCTTGTTCTGGTTGGGGATCTCGGCACCGCCCGGATTGGCCGGCTCGACCTTGGTCGGCGCCTTGTCGGCGCTGATCACCAGCGGCTGGCCGTCCTTGGTCACACCAGGCGAGCGATACATCATCGCGCCTCCGACGCCGATCGCACCGATCGCGACCACGGCGGCCGCGGCCCAAAGCCCCTTGCGCGAACGCCGGGGCTCGAGATCGGGCATATCGTCCTCGAGCGGCTGCGGCTCCTGCGCCTCCGCCTGCTCGTAGGCATAAGGGTAGGCGCCAGCCTCCTGGTCGAGGTCGCGCGGCGCGTCGGGCGCCGGCTGCGGCGAGGATGACCGGCCATGCGCCGCGGGCGCCGGCAGATCGAAACCGTCGTCATGGACGGGCGCATAGGCCGGAGCCGGGGCCACGACCGTGTCGGTCCGCACCGTTTCGTTGCGGCGCAGCAGCGCCTCGAACTCGTCGAGCGCACCGCGCATCTCGGCCGGCGGAGCGGCATTCGCCGCGACCGGCGCAGGCTCCGGGGTCGGCGCGAAGGACGGCTCCTGGCGCGAGGCCTGCCAGCTCGGCACGGCCGGCTCGACCGGCGCCGGCTTCGGCCGCTGTCCGAACAGCTCCTTCAGCGGATCGTCCTGCCCGACGATGCGGGTCAGTTCCGCCAGCGGGTCCGAGGCCTGGCCGGGCTTGGGCGCATGCGCCGCACCCCGGAGCTGGCGCTCCAGATCCTCGAGATCGAGGGCGAAACGGTTTCTAGCTGGCTCACTCATGGCACGACCCATTGCAGCGCTGGCCGACGCGTCACTATGGAACGCCGAAGGCCACGCGCGGTCAATCTGACCTTGTGCGCACCGAGAGCGAAGCGGCCCTCAGCGCATCTCTTCCGGCGCCGCAACTCCGGCGACAGCCAGACCGGAAGCAAGGACGCTGCGCACCGCATGTACGAACGCCAATCTCGCCAAGGTCGACTTTCGATCAGTTTGATTAACGAACCGTAATTGCGGCGAGTCTTTGCCCTTGTTCCAGAGCGAATGGAACGCGCTGGCGAGCTCATGCACGAAAAAGGCCAGCCGGTGCGGCTCATGCGCGAGCGCTGCGCCCTCGACCACGCGGGGATAGGCGGCGATCATCTTGACGATGCCGATCTCGGCCTCGTCGGTCAGCATCGCGAGGTCGCTCGCCGCCAGGGCCGCGGGCGACAGGTCGGCGTCGGGGAACACCTCCTTCGCCTGTCGGAAGATCGAGGCGCAACGCGCATGCGCGTATTGGACGTAGAAGACCGGATTGTCCTTCGACTGCTCGACCACCTTGGCGAGGTCGAAATCGAGCGTCGCGTCGTTCTTGCGGAAGATCATCATGAAGCGCACCGCGTCGCGACCGACCTCGTCGATGACCTCGCGCAGCGTGACGAAATCGCCGGAGCGCTTCGACATCTTCACCGGCTCGCCGTTGCGCAGGAGCTTGACGAGCTGGCAGAGCTTGACGTCGAGCGCCCCCGCCCCGCCGGTCACCGCCTTCACCGCCGCCTGCATGCGCTTGACGTAGCCGCCATGATCGGCGCCCCAGACGTCGATCATCTCCGGGAAGCCGCGCACGAATTTGGAGCGATGATAAGCGATGTCGTTGGCGAAATAGGTGTAGCTGCCGTCGGATTTCAGCAGCGGCCGGTCGACATCGTCGCCGAACTGCGTCGCACGGAACAGGGTCTGCTCGCGATCCTCCCAATCCTCGTCCTTCTGGCCCTTGGGCGGCGGCAGCCGGCCCTCATAGACCAGGTCGCGGGCGCGCAGATCCTCGATCGTCGCCCGAACCGCATCGAGATTGCCGTCGACCGCCTGCAGGGAGCGCTCCGAGAAGAAGGTCTCGTGGACGACGCCGAGCGCGGCGAGATCGTCGCGGATCATCGCCATCATCCCGTCGATCGCGGCCGCGCGCACCGGCGCGAGCCACTCCGCCTCCGGCTTGTCGCGCAGGGCATCGCCATGCGCCGCAGCCAGGCTCTCGCCGACCGATTTAAGGTAGTCGCCGGGATAGAGGCCCTCCGGAATCTCGATCGTCTCGCCGAGCGCCTCGCGGTAGCGCAGGAAGGCCGAGCGGGCGAGCACGTCGACCTGCGCGCCGGCATCGTTGATATAGTATTCGCGCGCCACGTCATGGCCGGCGAAGGCGAGGAGGTTGGCGAGCGAATCGCCGAACACCGCGCCGCGGCCATGGCCGACATGCATCGGCCCGGTCGGGTTGGCCGAGACATATTCGACGTTGACCTTCGGCTCGGGCTTCGCCGCGCCGCGGCCGTAGTCGAGTCCGGCTTCCACCGCCGATTTCAGGATCGCGGTGAAGATCGAAGGCTCGAGCGTCAGGTTGATGAATCCCGGCCCGGCGATCTCGGCCTTGACGATCGTCCCGTCGGTCGCGAGTTCCTCGCAGATCAGCTGCGCCAGCGCGCGCGGATTGGTCCCGGCCTCCTTGGCGAGCACCATCGCGGCGTTCGTGGCGAGATCGCCATGGGCCGGATCGCGCGTCGGCTCGACCACGACGCGGCCGAGATTCAGGCCCTCCGGCAGCGCGCCGCGCGCGCTCAGCGCGGCGAGCGCGGCATTGACGCGGGCGGAATAGGTCTCAAACAGGTTCATCACGGGCGATCGGGCAAGGGGGCGGCAAGGGGTATGAGAAGCGCCCGGCCCTATCGCAGCGAGGGGGTCGCGTCAAACAGCCGGCGATGCTCGCTCTCGGCATAACCGTCGGTCATCCCGGCGATGTAGTCGGCGATCCGGCGCGCGAGACGGTGCGGATCGAGGGCCTCGCAGCCCTGGGCCCAGGCGGCCGGCATCGCCGAAGGCTCCATGAAGAAGCGGCCGAACAGGTCGCGCACAATCCCGGCCGCCTTCCGTCTGATCTCGGCGATGTCGGCATGGCGGTACATGTTCGGATAAAGGAAGCCCTTGATGTCGGCATCGGCAGCCGACATCGGCAGCGAGAAGGCGACCACGGGAGCATCCGCCCGCCTGATCGCATCGGCATCCAGCGGCGCGAGCGCGGCCAGGCGTCGTTGCGACTCCGCGATCACGTCCTCGACGAAGCGGGTGATGACGCGCCGGACGAGTTCGTTTGCCGTGCGGTGCACGTCGAGGCCTGGATGCAAAGTTTCGACCTCGTCGAGCAGTCCTGCCAGGAACGGCACGGCGCGCAGGTCTTCGAAGCCGAACAGCCCGGCCCGCAGGCCGTCGTCGAGGTCGTGGGCGTTGTAGGCGATGTCATCGGCGAGCGCGGCGGCCTGCGCCTCGGCCGAGGCGTGGCTGTCGAGCCAGAGGTCTTGACGCTGCTGGTATTCAAGGATCGCAACCGGGATGCCGTATGACCCGCCCAGGCTACCGTGTTCGGCATGGTCGGTCGGCCGTCCGTCTTGCCCGATCAGCGGTCCGTTGTGCTTGACCAGCCCTTCGAGCGTCTCCCAGGTAAGGTTGAGCCCGTCGAAGCCGGCATAGCGATGCTCCAGACGCGTCACGATCCGGAGCGCCTGCGCATTGTGATCGAAGCCGCCGAAGGCACGCATGCAATAGTCGAGCGCATCCTCGCCGGTATGGCCGAAGGGCGTGTGGCCGAGATCATGCGCCAGCGCCAGCGCCTCGGCGAGGTCCTCATCGAGCCCGAGTGCCCGGGCGAGCGCGCGCGCGATCTGCGCCACCTCGATCGTATGGGTCAGCCGGGTGCGGAAATGGTCGCCCTCATGCGAGACGAAGACCTGGGTCTTGTGCTTCAGGCGACGGAAGGCGGTGGAATGGACGATGCGGTCGCGGTCGCGCTGGAATTCGCTGCGCGTCGGCGAGGCCGGCTCGGCGACGAGCCGCCCGCGGCTGCGGCTCGACCGGCAGGCATAGGGCGCGCGCCAGCGATCACCGGGCTCGCGGATCGTCTCTGGCGGGATCTGGTCTTGCGGCATGGCCGGTCCGAGCGCCGTGAGCTTGTAGCATGACCCGGCCGGCATTACGTTCCGCTCAAGTCAGGTGCAAGGAGCATCTCAGGCATGGCGACCCAAGATCCCAGCGTCTCGGTGACCGACAAGGCAGCGAGCCGCATCCTCGCGGTGATGGCACAGGAGCCGCCGGGCTCGATGCTGCGCGTCAGCGTCGCCGGGGGCGGCTGTTCGGGATTCCAGTACATTTTCGACGTCGATCGCGAGCAGGCTCCCGGCGATCTCGTGATCGAGCGCGACGGCGCGACCGTGCTGATCGACGAGACATCGCTCGACCTGCTCGCCGGCTCGACGATCGATTTCGTCGACGATCTCGTCGGCCAGTCCTTCCGGATCACCAATCCCAACGCGACGAGTTCCTGCGGCTGCGGAACCTCCTTCTCGCTCTGACGCGCCTGAAATCAGGCGCTGGCTGCCCTTGCCTCCTCGGCACAATCGCTGAGGACCACGGCCCTGAAGGCGCGCAGCAGGTCGGCATCGAGCTTGCCACCCATTCCGAGCAGGGTCTGGTAGGCCGCCTGGGGCGCCATCGGCGCCTTGTAGGAGCGTCGTTCGATCAGCGCGGCGTAGATGTCGCAGATCGTGATCATCCGCACCACGTCGGAAATCTCGTTGCCCTTCAGGCCCTGCGGATAGCCGGTGCCGTCGAGATATTCGTGATGGCGATGCGCGACCTCGACGATGTCGCGGGCGAAGCTGCCCTGGTCGCGCAGCATCTCGTAGCCGAGGCGCGGATGGGCGCGCACGATCGAAAGCTCGGCCGGCGTCAGGCTCCCCGGCTTGTGCAGGATCGCGGTCGGGATCTTGGCCTTGCCGATGTCGTGCAGCACGGCCGCGCAGGTCAGGAGCTTGCGGGCCTCCTCGGGAAAGCCGAGCTGGCGCGCGAAGGCGGCCGCGAGCCCGGCCACCAGCAGGCAATGCTGATAGGTCAGGTCGTCATGGTTCCAGACCATGTCGAGCCAGCCGCCGAGATCCACCTCGTCGGCAGCACGGTTGATCGAGGCGACGCTGACGTCGATCGCGGCGACAGGCAGCGCCTTGCCTTCCGCCGCAGCGGCGAGCATGTCGCCGAGCGCGACCGAAGCCTGCGCGAAATGCTGTTGCATCCGGGCTTCCCGCTCATCCAACTCCCGGCCGGTCGCCGAGAGCAGCATCTGGCCGATCCGGTCGAGCAAGACGGGGACAGGCGCGCCGACGTCCAGGATGCCGGTCGCGCCGAGCACATTGGCCTGCATTGTCGAGCGCGGCGACGTCTCCCTCATCAGGCACAGATAGGGAGTGCCGGGGACGCGACATTCCGCCAGCGCCGCCCGCAGGGCCTCGACCGATTCGCGTTTCGACAGGTCGACATCGCTGAGGATCAGCCGCAGCGGGCGCTTGGACATGGTCGGCGCATCGGACAGATCGACGACGGAACTCGCGCCCCAAAGCGCCAGCACGCGCGCAAGGGCCATGCTCTCTTCGACACGATCCGTGATCAAAAGCACGATGACGACAGCCTCTCCCGAGGATCGCCATTCAGAGCCAAGGTTCTTGAAGAGTTATGAACGCCGGCGAACGATGACGTATCGATGAATGCCGTCGAATACTACAAAAACAACGTAAACGTGTATTTCAATTTCATGAAAACCTGAAATTGCATCGACCTTCAATGCGAACTCGGCGGCCCGCCCGATTCCATTCTGATCTCGGCCGCCATCAGGCCCTTGGGTCCGGGACCATGGCGCACCAGCACGACCTGGCCGGGAATCAGCTCGACGATGCCGTAGCGGCGCAAGGTTTCCATGTGCACGAAGACGTCGGGCTGGCCCTCCCCGGCCGAGACGAAACCGAAGCCGCGCAGCCTGTTGAACCATTTCACCACCATGCGCTCGAGCCCGCTGGTCGGCGTCACCGCGACGTTGGTGCGTGGCATCGGCAGTTCGGAGGGATGGCGACCGGCCGAGGTGTCGATCGACAGCACGCGCACGGCCTGGCGGCCGCGCGGCTTCTCGACCGCCTCGATCACGATGCGCGCTCCCTCGGCGATGGCGTTGAAGCCGTCGCGCTTGAGGATGGTGACATGGACCAGGACATCGGCGCCACCATCTTCCGGCACGACGAAACCATAACCCTTGCTGACATCGAACCATTTGACATAGCCGACGACCTCGACCGTCTGCTCATGCGGGCCGGCCTCTGGCCCATCGAGCCGCATCACCCGGTTCAATGATTGGATCGGTCCCACTGGTGGCCGCCCGCTTCCACCAAACTCGTCGGACATGTGCCGCTCACCCCCGCGCGCAAGGCTTGATTCGTGGTGTCACGATACCATTGCAAGGGAATCGCGATACAGGGCCGGAGCGCTATCCACATCAACCACGGAAAAATTACGGGCTGCGCCGGCGTTTTCGGCCGTTGGCCGGACCTCAGTGCGCCAAGCGTCCGAGCGCCACGCCGATCTCCGCCCGCACCACCAGATCGGCGATCGCGTCGAGCTCGGTCGGCTCGCGGTTGACGATGACCAGCTTCGCCCCGTTGCGCTTGGCGACGACCGGGAAGGTCGCGGCCGGGAACACCACCAGCGACGAGCCGACGACGAGGAAGAGATCGGCGACGAGCGTCAGCTCGTGCGCCCGCATCATCTCGCGCTGCGGCATCGCCTGCCCGAAGGAGATCGTCGCCGATTTCACCTGCCCGCCGCAGATCATGCAGGCAGGCGGCTCGCCCGTCGCCTCGAAGACGGGACGGATCGCCGCGAGTTCGTGGCGCCAGCCGCAGGTCAGGCAGGTCGCGTAGGTGCCGTTGCCGTGCAGCTCGACGATGCGTTCGTCCGGAATGCCCGAGGCCTGGTGCAGCCCGTCGATGTTCTGCGTGATCAGCCCGGGTGAGCGCCCTTCCGTCACCAGCCGCGCCAGCGCGCGGTGGCCGCTATTGGGGCCGGCGCCGGCGAAATGGTCGTCCATCGCGAATTTGCGCCGCCAGGCCTCGATGCGTGCCTCGCGGCTCGCGACGAAAGCCTCGAACTGGATCGGCTTGTTGACCATCCAGGGCGAGCCCGGCGTGCGGAAATCCGGCACACCGGATTCGGTCGAGATGCCGGCCCCGGTGAATCCGACGATCGCAGCCGCGCCGTCGAGCATGGCATGGAGTTCGTCGATCGCGTCGTTTGTCTCGTCCTGCATGCGCCTTGATATGGGGCATGCACTTGCATTCGTCCAAAGCGTATCCGCTCCAACGGCGTGGGCGGCGGTCCGATTGACGTGAGCCGGGCCGCATCCCAAAGCTGGCGCCATGCCGACGACGCCGCACGCCGCCCTCAATCCCGACCTGATCGACACCGGCACGCCGCCGATTCCCCAGGCCCAGGGCTGGGCGCGCGCCTATGACGAACGTCACGGGCCGTTGATCGACCTGTCGCAGGCCGTGCCGGGCGCGCCGCCACCATCTGCCCTGCTCGAACGACTGGCGGCAGCGGCGGCCGAACCCGGCAATACGCGCTATGGCGCGATCACCGGCGACATGGCCCTGCGCGAGGCCTATGCGGCCGAGGTGTCGGCGATCTATGGCGGCACGATCGCGCCGAGCGAGACCATCGTCACCTCCGGCTGCAACCAGGCCTATGTCGTGACGGTGATGGCGCTCGCGCGCGCCGGCGACAACGTGCTGCTGCCGACGCCCTGGTATTTCAACCACGAGATGACGCTGACCATGCTTGGCGTCGAGCCGCGACCCCTCCTTTGCGAACCGGGAGCCAGCTTCGTGCCCGACATCGCGATGGCCGAGAGCCTGATCGACGCGCGCACCCGCGCCATCGTGCTGGTGACGCCCAACAACCCGACCGGCGCGGTCTATCCGCCGGCTACGATCGCCGCCTTCGCCGAACTCTGCGCCAGGCGCGGTCTCTGGCTCGTGCTCGACGAAACCTATCGCGATTTCCTGCCCGAGGGCGCTGTCAGACCGCATGAGGTCTTCACCGCAAACAATTGGCAGGATTCAGTGATCGGCCTCTACAGCTTCTCCAAGGCTTATGCCGTGCCGGGCTGGCGTCTCGGCGCGGTCATGGCCGGCGAGCCGGTCGTGGCGCAGATCGGCAAGGTGATCGACTGCGTCCAGATCAGCCCGGTCCGCGCGGGACAGAGCGCAGTGACCTGGGGCATCGACGGCATCCGCGCCTGGCGCGAGGCCAACCGGGTCGAGATCAACGCCCGCGCTGCGCTCTTCCGCGCGGCGATGGCGCCGCTGAACGGCTGGAGCGTGCTCGCCGCCGGCGCCTATTTCGCCTATGTCGCGCACCCGTTCGAGGGCATCCCGGCGGCGGACGTGGTGCGAAGACTGGTCGAGGAGCGCGGCGTGCTGGCGCTGCCGGGGCCCTATTTCGGCCCAGGACAGGAACGGCATCTGCGGGTGGCGATCGCAAATGTGAGTGCGGAGCGGATCGCAGGGTTGGGTCAGCGGCTGCGCGGATTCGCGATGTAGGGCGGCCCCCTCTCACATGGGAGAGAGGGAGCCTCTCACATCGTCGCCCCGATCTGCCAGGGCACGAACTCGACGTCGCCATAGCCCATCTGCTCGGATTTCGAGCGCTCGCCAGAGGCGACGCGCAGCAGCGTCTCGAAGATCTCGCGCCCCTTCTCCTCCAGCGTGACGCCATCGAGGACATCACCGCAATTGATGTCCATGTCGTCGGTCTGCTTGAGATACATCGGCGTGTTGGTCGCGAGCTTGACCGAAGGGGTCGGCTTGCAGCCATAGGCCGAGCCTCTGCCCGTGGTGAAGGCGAGGATGTTGGCCCCGCCTGCGACTTGCCCTGTGGCCGAGACCGGATCGTAGCCCGGCGTGTCCATGAAGACGAAGCCTTTCGACTTGACCTGCTCGGCATAGTGATAGACGGCGGCAAGCGTCTTGGTGCCGCCCTTGGCCGCGGCGCCGAGCGACTTCTCCAGAATGGTGGTGAGCCCGCCGGCCTTGTTGCCGGGCGACGGGTTGTTGTTCATGTCCATCCGGGCGCGCGCCGTGTGGTCCTCCCACCATTTGATGATGCCGACGAGCTTCTCGCCGGTCTCTGGGGTCGCGGCGCGGCGGGTCAAAAGGTGTTCGGCGCCGTAGATCTCCGGCGTCTCGGAGAGGATCGCGGTGCCGCCTTGCTCGACCAGGATGTCGACGGCCGCGCCCAGCGCCGGATTGGCGGTGATGCCGGAATAGCCGTCCGAACCGCCGCATTGCAGCGCCAGCATCAGCTCCGAGGCGGGCACGGTCTCGCGCACCGCGCGGTTTGCGATCGGCAGCATCACCTTGAGCGCCTCGATGCCGGCCGCCACCGCCTTGCGAGTGCCGCCGGTCTCCTGGATCGTCAGCGTGCGGAAGACGTCGCTTTCCTCGACGCCATAGGCGTCCTTCATCCGCTTGATCTGGAAGCCCTCGCAGCCGAGGCCGACGACCAGCACGGCCGCCATGTTCGGATTGCACGCATAGCCCCAGGTGGTGCGCTTCAGCACCTCGAAGCTCTCGCCATTGTAGTCGATGCCGCAGCCGGTGCCGTGGGTCAGCGCGATCACGCCGTCGACGTTCGGATAATCGGCGAGCAGGCCGGAGCGCTTGACCTCCTCGGCCATGAAGCGCGCAGCCGAGGCCGAGCAGTTCACCGAGGTCAGGATGCCGACATAGTTGCGCGTGCCGGCCTTGCCGTCCTTGCGGCGGAACCCCTCGAAGGTCGCCTGCTGCTCGACCGGCAGCACGAATTCGGGCTTTGCCTCGGCGCAGAAGGCATAGTCGCGCTCGAAGGCGTGGAAGCCGGTGTTGTGCTCGTGCACCCACTCGCCGGGCGGGATGTCCTCGAGCGCGAAGCCGATGATCTGGCCGAACTTCCGGATCGGCTGGTCCTTCGCGATCGTCGCCAGCGCCATCTTGTGGCCGCGCGGTATCCGCTTCTGCGCGGTCACCCCGGCTGCCGTCACGCCGACATCGACCGTGTCGACGGCGATCGCCACATTGTCGGCGGCGTTGAGCTTGAGCGTGCGGGGCGGGATCGCTTTGTCGAGCATCGGATGAGACCATTTTTGCTGGGCGCGCGAGGACGCGGCCAGCATAGACATGCGCCTCCCCGACCTTTTTTTCAATCGTTTGAAGGAGCGCGATCGGGTCGGCCCGACGATGGAACAGGCGGAAGCCCTGTCCAGCCGATCCGGATCAATCCAGTTTCAGGCTGCCGCGCAGACCAGGCGTACCCGGCACAAGCGCTGCGAGGCGGAGGTCGCTCTTGGGCGGCGCGACATCGACGCGCGCCGTCTTCTTGCGAAGATCGAGGTCGAACGGCCGGTTCGGTGGCAGCGGCGCGTTGGCGACGAGGCTCGAAACGGAGCTGGCAGGCGCGGCAGCGACGGACGCCGGCGCGAAGGCGAGCGGCGCGGCCGCGAAGGATGCCGGCGCGGCAGAGGACGCGGTTGCGAGAGGCTCGCGCGCAGAGATCGCCGCGAGCTGGTAGCCCGGCTCCTCGATCCGCCGCCGTTCGGGCCGCTCGCCCTTGACATAGAAGGCGTTGCCGCCGGCGACCGTTACGTAATGCATGTTGGGATAGGAGTAACGCCGGCCGGCCATGTGGAAATGCTTGGCCTCGCCGACGGCGTCGCTGCGCCGGCCGTTGAGGATGTCCTCCGCGACGGACTGGGCCATCGGCAGGTCGCGCGCCGCCATCTGCCGCGTCAACACACCGGTGGCGAACTGGCGCGGGGCACCGACGACGCCGCAGATCGTCTCGGGATATCGCGACGCCCCGACCCGGTTCATCACCACTGTGCCGACGCTGAGCAGGCCGCTCTCGCTCGATCGGTTCGATTCGAAATACATCGCACGGACGAGGCAATCCTTTTCGCGCGGATCGGCCTTCGCCATGGCGATGGCCTGCGCGCGGACCGCGCTCGGCTCCCGCTGCGCGGGCGCCTTCGTCGCGGCGGTCTCGACCGGCGAAGTGCTGCAGGCGCCGAGCATCGGGGCGGCGAGCGTCAACAGCAGCGGAAGCGTCCTGCGGCCTGAGCGGGCTCCATCGCTGGAGCGCACGACAGTGGCGGCAAACGCGCTTCGCTTCATCCGGAAATCTCCTGTTGGCGGAACCGAATCGCCGCTACTGGCCGGCCGTCACCGCAAGAACCGCCGACGCTCTTACCAGAAAGTCGATATGCGCCGGAAGAGACAAAGCCGCGCAGGGCGACGACAACGAAAAAGCCCGGTCTTTCGACCGGGCTTCGGATACGCAACTGAACTTGCGAAGCGACCGGCGCTCAAGCGCCGCATCGGCTCACTTGGCGGCGGCCGGGACGGCCTTGGCGACGATGCCCTCGAACGGCTTGTAGGCGTCCTTGGCGAGAGCGGCATAGAGCTCGCCCATCTTGGTCGCCTGGGCGACGGCGCCCTCGAAAGCGGTCTTGACGTAGTCGGTCTGGATCTCGAGCGCCTTGTCGAGGGTCTTCACGCCAGCGAGCTTCTCGATGGTCGCGGTGCCGGCCTCGAAGGACTTCTTGGCATAGTCGGTGGCCTCGACGGCGATGGTCTGCACGCCCTTGGAGGTGACGCCGAAAGCCTTCAGCGCGGCATCGACGTTCTCTTTGCCGGCCTTCTGGATCGTCTCGAACTGCTGCATCATCGTTTCTTCCCTCGGCGCCATGCGCCGCCTCTGCTGCGAGCCCGTTGTGGGCTCTAGGATCTGCGTCCCTTGGCCAGATGACGGTTCATCGCCGGGACTGTCCTCATATTGTGCAGTGCAACATGAATGTCAAGGGGATGCTGCAATGCGTTAGGCCTAGACCGTTCAGTCGTTGACCATCGGCAGGTTTAACGGCTCCGTAACCGCATCCGCCTAACCTCCCTCACTGTGTCCTTCCCGCAACGTCAGCGTTGCGGGGCCGGGACCAGGGACGTGAGTTCTGGTTGAGGCGGGTAGCATGGTGTTTGGTAGCGTTGGTTCCCGGCGCGTGCGGTTGCGCACGCTCGTCGGCCTGATCGGTGTCGTCGCGGTCGCGCTCAGCGTCGCCGCCTCCCCCGCCGAAGCGGCGCGCAAGAAGCGCCGGCATGTCGGCGGCGGCTACGCCCCGCCCTATGCGGCGATGGTCGTCGACGCCAAGACCGGCCGCACCCTCCACGCGGTCAACGAGGATGCGCCGCGCATCCCGGCTTCGATCACCAAGGTGATGACGCTGTATCTGCTGTTCGAGCAGCTCGAGCGCGGCCGCTTCACGATGAATTCCGAGCTCACCGTCTCGGCCAACGCCGCGCGCCAGGCGCCCTCCAAGATCGGTTTCGCGCCGGGCGAGACGATCGAGGTCCGCGACGCGATCCTGGCGCTGGTCACCAAATCCGCCAACGACGTCGCCATGGCGGTCGCCGAGAATGTCGGCGGCTCCGAGGACGACTTCGCCCGGATGATGACGGCCAAGGCCCGCTCGCTCGGCATGCGCAATTCGAGCTTCTACAATCCGCACGGCCTGCCGCACAGCCCGCCGAACATCACCACCGCGCGCGATCTGACGATCCTGGCCCGCGCCATCCAGGAGCGCTTCCCGCGCTACTACCCGATGTTCTCGACGCGGGTGTTCAACTATGCCGGCGGCGCCTATCGCAACCACAACAAGCTGCTCGGCCGGGTCGAAGGCGTGGACGGCATCAAGACCGGTTACACCAACGCCTCCGGCTTCAACCTGATGACTTCGGCGAAGTCCGAAGGCCGCCACATCGTCTCGGTCGTGCTCGGCGGCCGCTCCGGCGCCTCGCGCGACCGGATCATGGCCGATCTCGTCATGGCCTCGCTGCCGAAGGCTTCGACCTCGGGCCGTGCCTCGACCATGGTCGCCGAAGCGCAGGACGAGGAGGAGGTCGCGCCGCGGCAGGAGATCGCCCGCCAGGAAAGCGCTCGTAAGGAGGAGGTCCGCAAGGCTCCGGTCCAGATCGCGCCGCAGCCCGCCGTCACGGCCTCCGTCGCCGAGTCCGCGCCGATGCCGGTGCCGCGTCCGCGCACGCAGGTCCAGGAGGCGCCGCTCCCGGCCGCCGCCCGCGCCTATACCGCCACGACGACCCCGATTGCGCCGCCGCGGCCGCTCAACGTCGCGAGCAGCGCCCAGCCGCTGAACCTCGCCGGCACGCGCCCGGTCACCGCGACGACGACCCCGTCCGCCATGCGCTGGGCGATCGGCGCGCCCGCCGCCGACGGCAAGGTCCTGCGCCCGCCGGCGAATGTCGACGTCACCTCCTCGATTGCCAAGGTCGCCGAGCCCGAAGACAAGCCGGTCGCCAAGGTGCAGACCGCCAAGGCCGAACCGACGAAAGCCGAACCCGCGAAGGTCGAGCTGCGCCAGCCGCCGGCTCCGGTCATCGTCGAGAAGAAGCACGAGGCCGGCACGACGGCGCTTGCCAAGGCGGCCGACACCAAGGCCAGCGACGCCCGCCCGGCCGCTGTCGTCGCCTCCGGCAAATGGATCATCCAGCTCGGCGCCACCGACGACGAGGCCAAGGCCAAGGACATCCTGGCCCGCGCCCGCGCCAAGGCGGCAGGCCCCCTCGCAGACGCCTCGGGCTTCACCGAAAAGGTCGAGAAGGGCGGCTCCACCTTGTTCCGGGCCCGCTTCGCCGGCTTCGAGGACCCGAAGGATGCCGAGCGGGCCTGCGCCAAGCTGAAGCGTGACGGCTTCGCCTGCTTCGCCACCCGTAGCTGAGGAAAAGGGAAAGGAGTTCACGCCATGACGCTGCAGCCCCACTCCCTGACGCTGCCCCTGTCACTGCTTCAGAAGGACGTCCTTGGCCTGGTTGACGCGGGCGGCAAGCCCGGCGCTGCCGCCGGTGTCCGGGTGAATGCGCTTCATCAGGCTCCGATGGGCCTCGCGGATCGCCTGCTCGCCCGCCCCCGGCTGAAGCCCCAGGATCTCGTAGGCCTCCTGCTCCGACATCGCGCCCGGGCCCGGCGCGCGGCCCTGCCCCGCGTCGCGGTGACCATCTGCTGCTTCACGCCAGCCGGGCGCCCGGCGGTCGAGATAAGCCTCTAGCAGCCGCGCCCCGTCGGGATCGCCGGCGAGGCATTCACGCATCAGCGCGGCGAGCTCGGGCAAGCTCAGTGTATCGAGATCGCGAGCGGCGAAGGCTCCAGCCCTTACCCGGCCGGTCATCGCGCCGCTGTCATGGTCGAGTTCCATGTCGAGCAGGGCCGAGCCGACCTTCGAGCGCTGGCCCGGCGTCGTGCTCGCTCCGCCGCCCCAGGGAAAGCGGATGCCGCCCGGGCCATAGGCGCTCCAGCCGAGCAGCCAGGCGCCGAGCCCGCCGATGAAGATCGCCATGTCGAGCCGGCCGCGCAGTATCAAGAGGCCCGCGACGCCGAGCGAGACAACGCCGCCGACGGTCTTGGCGAGCTTGGCGACTTTTTTGGGATCGGCCCCGGCGAAGAGCTTCGCCAGCCACCAAAGCAGGATCAGGACGGCGACGCCGTAGAGCAGGCTCAACCTCGGCCTCCATCCATGGACGTCAGCAGCCCCTTAACAGTCGGGCTTGCGCCCGCCAGCCGCTGCAGGGCCTCGCGCCCGCCGCTGGCATAGGCCGCAGCGCCGCGCAGCAGATCGAGCAGCGAGCCCGGCGCGTTGACGTCGAAGCGCGCATGCGCCCCGCCGGTCAGCCGCGCCATCATGGCGAAGGCGGCGCTGGCCGCCGGGTCGTATCCTTCTTGGAACAGGAAACCGCGAATGCCGCGCAAGCCGAGCTCGCCCGCCAGGGCCGAGAGCGCGTCCGCGTCCTCCTCCATCGCATCGCCGACCAGGACGAAGGCGCGGATCGGAACCTGTCTCGCCTCGTCGCGAACATGCTTCAGCACGCGATGGATCTGGGTCTGGCCGCCCTCGCAGGCGATCTTGTTCATCAGCCCGGTCAAGCGCTGCGGCTCACCGATCCAGCCCGAGGCACGGCACTCCATCAGCCCGCGGAAATAGATCAGCTGCACGGCAAGGCCGCCGGTCGCGGCCGCGACCTCGAACATTTTCGCCTGCAGCGAACAGGCGAGGTCCCAGGTCGGCTGGCGGCTCATCGTTGCGTCGAGCGCGAAGACGAGCCGCCCAGCCTGCCCGGTCGCCAGCGGCGCGAGTTGCTTCGCCGCGCCGAGGAAGCGGTCGATCTCGCCGGCCTTCGAGAGGCCTTGTGCCGGCGCCGTGCCGTGCGCCCGCCCGACCGCCTTGTCCGTCCTGTCGTTCATCCGCCTGATATTGGCGGTTCCCCGCGCATTTGCTACCCGTCCGCTCGCAACAGGGAATGCCCGATGTCAGACGTCGCGATTTTCGAGACCGTCGCCGCCATGCGCACAGCCGTCGCCGGCTGGCATGCGGCCGGCGACAAGGTTGCGCTGGTACCGACCATGGGCGCGCTCCATGCCGGCCACGTCGCGCTGGTGCGGGAGGCGCAGCGCCATGCGAAACACGTGATCGTCTCGATCTTCGTCAACCCGACGCAGTTCGCCCCGCATGAGGACTTCAAGAAGTATCCGCGCACCTTCGACTCCGACCGCGCCCAGCTCGGCGAGGCCGATGCCGACGCGATCTTCTTCCCCTCGGTCGAGGAGATGTATCCGCCAGGCTTCGCCAGCCGCGTGCTGCTGCTCGGCCCGGCCGCGGCTGGGCTGGAGGACCGCTTCCGCCCGACGCATTTCGAGGGCGTCGCGACGATCTGCTGCAAGCTCTTCACCCAGAGCCGCGCCGATTGTGCCGTCTTCGGCGAGAAGGACTACCAGCAGCTCAAGGTCGTGACCCGGATGGCCGCGGACCTCGACCTCGGCATCGAGATCGTGCCCCTGGCGACGATCCGCGAGCCCGACGGCCTCGCCATGTCCTCGCGCAACCGCTATCTCTCCGACGAGCATCGCGCGCTGGCGCCGCGTCTCCACCAGGTGATGCAGACGCTGGCCGCGCGGCTGCGCAATCGCGACGATCTGTTCAGGGCGGTCACGGACGCCCAGAGCGAGATCATCTCGGCCGGCTTCGAACTCGACTATCTCGAGGCCCGCCACGCCGGATCGCTGGCGCCCGTCACCTCGCTGGCCGATGGACCGATCCGCCTGATCCTCGCTGCCCGCATCGGCGCCACGCGCCTGCTCGACAACATCCCGGTTTGACGATGGCAGAGTCGGCTCGCGACGACACCGACCGAGACGTCACGACCGCCGTCGCCCGCGCCTATACCCGCACGATCTGGGGCATCGCGCTCGGCATCCTGGTCTTCGCGGCCTGCGTCGTCGCCTGGGCGCTCGTCGTCGGCAACGACCAGCTTTTCAAGGACGGCGTCGATTGGGTTTACGACGTCGCGCTCTACGGCATCGCCGCGCTGGTCTTCGGCCGCGACGCCCGGGCCGAGAAGCTCGCCGCCTTCGCCATCGGCGCGGTGATGGCGACCGCGGGCGGGCACACGCTCTACGACCTCTGGTCCAAGATCGTGACGCCGCGCCCGATCGAGTTCTGGGCGCTGAGCTTCTCGGCCGCCAGCGCCATCGCCGTGGCCGTGCTGATCGTCGCTCTGCTCTGGCGCTTCCGGGCGGAGGACAACTCTGTCATCAAGGCGACTTGGCTGTCCTCGCGCAACGACGTGATCTCGACCACCGGCTTTGCGCTGATGGGGCTCGTCGCCCGGCTGAGCCCTGTGCGCTGGCCGGAATATCTGTTCGATGTGCTGATCGCCGGCATCTGCTTCCAGGCCACTTGGGCGATCTGGCGTTCGCTTCGGACACAACCTTCGAACCCGGCTGTGCGCAACAAGGCCGCGACAGAGCCGGCCGGCGGGCTATAAAGGCGGCTCGTTTCGAGGACGCCCACCCATGTCGATCGCCGCCAAGCTGCCCTCCATCCTGATCGCCAATCGCGGCGAGATCGCCTGCCGCATCATCAAGACCGTACGGCGGCTGGGCCTGCGCACCATCGCCGTCCATTCGGACGCGGATGCCGAAGCGCTTTTCGTCCAGATGGCCGACGAGGCCCATCGCATCGGCCCGGCGCCGGTCCGCGAAAGCTATCTCGATGCCGAAAAAATCCTGGCGGTGGCAAAGGAATCAGGCGCCGCCTGCATCCACCCTGGCTACGGCTTCCTCTCCGAGAATGCCGATTTCGCCGAGGCCTGCGCGAGCGCCGGCATCGTCTTCGTCGGCCCGCCCGCCTCGGCCATCCGCGCCATGGGCCTCAAGGACGCCGCCAAGGCGCTGGTCGAGAAGGCGTCGGTGCCGGTGGTGCCGGGCTATCACGGCGCCGAACAGGGCGTCGATTTCCTCAGCCGCGAAGCCGACGAGATCGGCTATCCCGTGCTGATCAAGGCCGTCGCCGGCGGCGGCGGCAAGGGCATGAAGAAGGTCGACCGGCCCGAGGACTTCGCGGACGCGCTCGCCAGCGCCCAGCGCGAGGGTAAGAACGCCTTCGGTGACGCCCGCGTGCTGGTCGAGAAATATGTGCTTTCGCCGCGCCATGTCGAAATCCAGGTTTTTGGCGACAGCCATGGCAACGTCGTCCATCTCTACGAGCGCGACTGTTCGCTGCAGCGCCGCCACCAGAAGGTCATCGAGGAGGCGCCGGCGCCCGGCATGACCGCGGAGGTCCGCGCCGCCATGGGCAAGGCCGCGACCGAGGCCGCCAGGGCGGTCGGCTATGTCGGCGCCGGCACGGTCGAGTTCATCGCCGACGGGCGCGAGGGCCTGCGCGCGGATCGATTCTATTTCATGGAGATGAACACGCGTCTTCAAGTGGAACATCCGGTCACCGAGGCGATCACCGGGCTCGATCTGGTCGAGCTCCAGCTCAAGGTCGCGGCCGGCGAGCCGCTCGGCTTCGGCCAGACCGACGTCACGGCGATGGGGCACGCCGTCGAGGCCAGGCTCTATGCCGAGGACCCCGAGAAGGGCTTCCTGCCCTCGACCGGCAAGCTCTGGGCCCTCCAGTTCCCCGAGGGCGACGGCGTCCGCATCGACACCGGCGTCGAGGCCGGCGACAGCGTCACCCCCTACTACGACCCGATGATCGCCAAGGTCGTCGCCCATGGCGCCGACCGCACGCAGGCTCTCGACCGGCTGGCCGCCGCGCTCGGCGACACAATCGTCGCCGGCCCGCGCACCAATCTTGCCTTCCTGAAGAAGCTGGCGGAATCGCCGGGCTTCCGCGACGGCCCCTTCGACACCGGCTTCATCGAGCGCAACATCGCAGCGCTGGGTGCGGAGCAGCAACCGCTCGACGCCGCGGCGGTCGCCGCCGCCGCGCTCCAACTCGAGGAGGAGCGGCAATTCGCGGGCCTGACGCAGGCGGCCGAGCGCGACCATGGCGAGGCCTTCTCGCCCTGGCTCGTCGCGGACGCCTTTTCGCTGATGCCGCCGCCGGTGCTCGGCTTAGCCCTGCTGGTCGATGGCGAGCGCGTCGAGGCCCGGATCGAATGGAGCGCGGACAGCGCCCGCGTCAGCCTGCCCGGCCGCGTCATCGACGAAGGCGAGCACGAGATCACGCTCGCACAGGCCGAGACCGGCACCTATCTCGCGCTGCATCGCGGCCGTCAGACGGCGGTCTCGCTGTTCGACCCCTTCACGGTCGATCTCGACGCGGCGGCAGGCTCCGGAGGTGTGATCAAGGCGCCGATGCACGGCAAGCTGATCGCCCTCTTCGTCTCGGCCGGTGAGACGGTCGTAAAGGGCCAGCGGCTCGCCATCGTCGAGGCGATGAAGATGGAGCACGTCCTGACCGCCCCGCGCGGCGGCACCGTGACCGAGGTCGCGGGCCAGCCCGGCGCGCAGGTGGCCGAAGGCGCAAAGGTAGTGGTGCTGGGGGAGTGAACGGCCAGCATGGCCCTCCCCGTCATGCTCGGGCTTGTCCCGAGCATCCACGTCTCGAACACCGCACTGGCCGAAGGAACATGTGGATGGTCGGCACAAGCCCGACCATGACGATCGGCGCGCCTCAGCTCTCGATCATCCGGTTGCGCCCGATCAGCGGGTATTGCTCGACCTCATAGATCTGGCCCGACACCGGCGCCGAATCGTCCGACAACCAGAACGCCGTATGCGCCGCGATCTCGACCGGCTGCATGATCTGCCCGGTCGGCGCGAACAGGGCTGAAACCGCTTTCTCCCAGCCGGGCTTGCGGCCTTCCTTCTGCTGCGTCGCATCCTCGTTGGCAGTGAAGGTCCAGCCGACATTGAGGCAGTTGAGCCTGATTTTCTCCGGCCCGAGCGCATCGGCGAGGTTGCGCGTCATCGTCGTCAGCGCGCCCTTCGACATGGAATAGACGGTGAGGTCGGCCTGGCCGCAGAGCGCGTTGATCGAACCGACGGTGACGATCGACCCGCCCGATTTCTGCCGCCGGAAGGCGCGGATCGCGGCCTCGGCGCAGAGCAGCGGCGCGCGCGTGTTGATCGCGAAGACATGGTCGAAGAAGGCCGCCGTCGTCTGCCCGATCACGCCGCGCGGATAGATGCCGGCATTGGCGACCAACCCGTCGATGCGCCCGAAGGCTTGGACCGTCGCATCGATGATCGCTTGCGCCGTCGCGGGATCGGCGAGATCGCCCGTCGCCGGCGCGGCGCTGGCGCCGAGATGCCGGCAGGCCGCCGCGACCTCGCCTTCGTCGCGGCCATGCACCAAGACCTTCGCGCCCTCGGCGATGAGGCGCTGCGCCATCGCATGGCCGATACCGGACGATGCGCCGGTGACGAGGATGGCCTTGCCTGCGAGTCCCTGCATGGGGAAAACTCCGTGCGCTGAAGGAGGTGGGTATGATCGTCAAACGGATCGTCGCCAATATCGCAGCGGAGGAGCCGGCGCGAGCCCGCGATTTCTACGGGGACATCCTCGGGCTCGATCGGGTGATGGATCTGGGCTGGATCGTCACCTTCGCGGCCGAGGGCACTGCCGCGCCGCAGATCAGCTTCGCCAGGCAGGGCGGCAGCGGCACGCCGGTGCCCGATCTCTCGATCGAGGTCGATGATCTCGACACCGCCCATCGACGCGTCGTCGCCGCCGGCCTGCCGGTCGAATACGGCCCGGCGGACGAGGATTGGGGCGTCCGTCGCTTCTTCGTGCGCGATCCCTTCGGCAGGCTGCTCAACATCCTGCAGCATACCCGCTGACATCCGCATCTGTGGAGAAGCGCCGCCGCCACTGGCCGGGCGCGCCGGCAGCGCCTAAGTTCGCGGCCATGCCGCTGCACATCCTGAAACTCTGCGTCGGGGCCGAGACGATCCGCGATCTCGAGGACTGGATCGCCAAGCGGATGGCGCTGCGCCGCAGCTCGGGCGGCGCCCAGGAGCATATCCACACGACCCGCATGGTGCCCAAGCGCGTCGATGAGATCGTCACGGGCGGATCGCTCTATTGGGTTATCAAGGGCCAGGTCTCGGGCCGCCAGCGCCTGACCGCGATCCGCCCCTTCACCGATGCCGATGGCATCGGCCGCTGCCATCTGGTGATGGAGCCGCTCGTCGTGCCGGTCGAGCCGCGCCCGTGCCGCCCCTTCCAGGGCTGGCGCTATCTCCAGGACAAGGACGTGCCCCGCGACATCGGTGAGCGGAGCGGCGATCTCGGCATCATGCCCGAGCAGATGCGCCGGGAGCTGGCCGAGTTGGGACTGCTCTGACCGCAACCGCGGTTGGCCTCAGAACCGCGATTGCGGTCATCCCGGACAAGCCGCGCAGCTCCGGGATCCATCGGAGGCCGCCGCGCTCTACGATGGATCCCGGATCCACGCTTCGCTGCATCCGGGATGACGACGCGCTTGAGCGTTCGGAACGAGCCCTCACCCGCGCCCGACGAGCGGCGCATTCGTCGCCATCACCGTGACGAACAGCACGTTGGCCTCGGGCGGAAGGTTCGCCATGTAGAGCACTGTCGTCGCGACGTTCTCGACATCCATCACCGGCTCGACCTTGATCGTGCCGTCGGCCTGCGGCACGCCCGTCGTCATCTTGCGGGCCATCTCGGTCAGCGCGTTGCCGATGTCGACCTGGCCGACGGCGATGTCGTATTTGCGCCCGTCGAGCGAGGCGGTCTTGGTCAGGCCGTTGATGGCGTGCTTCGTCGCCGTGTATGCGACCGAGTTCGGCCGCGGCGCCTGCGCCGAGATCGAGCCGTTGTTGATGATGCGGCCGCCGCGCGGCGACTGCGCCTTCATCACCCGGAACGCGGATTGCGTGCACAGGAAGGGCCCGGTCAGGTTGGTGTCGACGACCTTCTGCCAGTCCGCCAGTGAGAGGTCCTCCAGCATGATGCCGCCGGGCGCATTGACGCCGGCATTGTTGAACAGCACGTCGACCCGGCCGAAGGCCGCGACCGTCTTGTCGAACAGCGCATCGACGGACGCCTTGTCGGTGACGTCGGTCGGGATCGCGAGCGCACGGTCCTTGCCGACGCCGGCCATCGAAATCGTCTCCTCCAGCGCATCCGCCCGGCGCCCGGCCAGCGCGGTGCGATAGCCGTCCTTGAGGAAGGCGAGCGCGACCGAGCGCCCGACGCCCGATCCCGCGCCGGTGATGATGGCGACCTTGTTGTGCGCAGACATGGGCTTCCTCGTCGTTTCTAATCGTCAGCTGAGCCGTTTGAAGGCGGCGCGACCATAGCCAGCGCATGCTGCATGCGGAAGTGCCCTGATGGTGAGGCAGCCATTCTGTCCCGCGGCATAGGCGGGGACGCCGTTCAGTGTGCGGCGTCGCCCGCCGGGTCCAGCGCCGCCCGCAAAAGCAGGAACAGGACAAGCGCATTCAGCAGATGCCACGCCCAGTGCAGCCCGAGCGGCCATGTCGAGCAGAGAGAGCCGTCGAGCGAGCGCAGGATCAGCGATACGGCGAAGACAAAACCGGCGCCGAGCAGCAGGCCAGCACGCCGCCTGCCGCCCGCGCGCTTGCGCAACGCGAACCCGACGCCGAACAGCCCGAGGACGAAGGCGGCGTAGCCAGCCGAGCCGCGCGCGCCTTCCGGCAGGAAGGGGCCGAGCCCGGACGCAAGCGCCAGCGCCGCAGCGAAGAAGGCGGCGGTCCCGACCACGCTCGCGGCGAGGCCGAGGCCGAGGAGCCGGTATAAGGCGAGCCCGAAGTAACCAAAGGCAAAAAGCTGGATCGGCACGACATCGGCAAGCAGCGTCACCCGGCTTGGCATCGTGTGGAACAGGAAAGAGCCGACGCCGATCGCGAAGACGAGGCCTATCGCCAGCGCGGCCGGAAAGTCGCGTCCGCCGGCCCGCCGCCAGATCACGAGCCCGGCCAGCGCCGCAACGATGAAGGCGGCGTTGCTGAGCGCATTCAGCGGCTCCGCCCAGAACGCCGCGCTCGCGCGTTCGCAATAGCCGATGCCGTTCATCGCATCGGCAGCCGGCGCCTCACGCCACGCCGTACTGCTTGAACCAGGCCTGCATCTTGGCCCAACCCTCCTCGGCCGGCCCCTTGCGGTAGCTCGGGCGGTAGTCTGCGTGGAAGCCGTGCGGCGTGTCGGGGAAGATCACGATCTCGACCGTCTTGCCGGCGGCCTTGGCGGCGGCGGCCTGCTTCTCGACATCGGCGACCGGGATGCCGGTGTCCGCCGCGCCATAGAGGCCCAGCACCGGCGCCTTGAGATCGCCGACCACGTCGGCCGCCGTCTTCGGCTGGATCTCGCTCTTGTTGCCGCCGAGCGGGCCGTACCAGGCGACGCCGGCCTTCACCGCCGGGTTGTGCGCGACATAGAGCCAGACGCCGCGCCCACCGCGGCAGAAGCCGGTGACGCCGAGCTTGCCGGCATTGCCCTTGGAGCTGGCGGCCGCCCATTTCGCCGCGGCGTCGAGATCGGCCAGCATCTCCGCGTCGGGCTTCTTGGCGATGACGTCGCGCACGATCGCCTGCACGTCGGTCATCTTGGAGAGGTCGCCCTGGCGCGCATAGAGCTCGGGCGCCACGGCGCAATAGCCGAGCTTGGCGAGACGCCGGCAGGTGTCCTTGATGTATTCGTGGACGCCGAAGATCTCCTCGATGACGAGGACGATCGGGAACGGCCCGGCCCCGGCCGGCATGGCGCGGTAGCCCGGCATCATGCCGTCGGTGGTCGGGATCTGGACCTCGCCGGCCTCGAGGCCGGTCATGTCCGTCGAAATCGTCTGGCCTTGGACCACGGTCGTCGCCATGGTGAAGCCGGTCATCAGCCCGGTCATGACGAAGCCGCGGCGTGAAAACGGCTCCTTGACCAGCCCATCCAGGCCTTCGAGGGCGGGCTTTTCGGCGGTGAGGGTCGAGGCGGTCATGGGTCGTTGCTCCCGTACTTGGGCGAAGGACGCGGGACATTGCGGCGATGCGCCAGGCTTGCCAAGCCGGCAGCGCCGCGTGCCGGTCACAGTGGCGTGAACGGCACATGCTTGCCAGTCCGCCCGGCCCGCCTAAGCTCGATCGGAAAGGAGCGCCGCCATGACCCGCCCGAGCATGACCCGTCCGAACCGCCGCCAGATCGTCGCAGCCGGAGCCGCAATGCTGGCAACCGGCCCGGCACTCGCGCAGCAACCCGGCCACGAGGCCCATGGCGGCCACTACGAGAGGCTGAGCCAGCCCGGCCGCACCGAGAAGCCGGCGCTCGCCCTGACCCAGAACGTCTTCGATTCACCCGCACCCAAGGCGGCCGATCCCGGTCGCTGGACGGCGAAGGCGCTGCTGCCGCTGCCCCGCTCCGAGATGGCCTGGGCGGCGGCGAATGCCGACGGCATGCACATCGTCGGCGGCTATGGCGAGCAACGCGTCGACCGGCCCTATCATCATGTCTACCCGACGGCTGGGGACCGCTGGCGCGACGCGGCGCCGATCCCGCTCGGCGCCAACCATGTCGGCGTCGCCTTCCTCGACGGGAAACTCTACGCCATCGGCGGCTTCCTGGAGCAGAACCGCAAGCCCCATCCGCGCAGCTTCGTCTACGACCCGAAGGGCGATCGCTGGGCCGAGATCGCGGCCTTGCCGCAAGCGGCGGGCTCGACGGCGGTCGTCGGGCTCGGCGGCGTGCTCCACGTGATCGGCGGTGCGATCGGCGATACCACGGAGAGCAAGACCTCGATCCCCTGGCACCGCGTCTACGATCCAAAGACCGACCGCTGGAGCGAGCGCAGGCCGATGCCGACAGCCCGCGACCACACCGGCACGCTCGCGATCGGCAGCCTGATCCACGTCATCGGCGGGCGCGTCGACTCGTTCCACACCAACTCGAACCTGCACCACGCCTACGACCCGGCCAAGGACGAGTGGAGCCCGCGCAACCCGCTGCCGACCGCCCGCTCCGGCCATGGCGCCGTGCTCTATCGAGGCAAGGTCTTCGTCATGGGCGGTGAAGGCACCAACCGCGTCTTCGGCCAGATGGAGGCCTACGACCCCGTGGCGGACTCGTGGGAGCAATACGCCCCGATGCTCACGCCGCGACACGGCCTCGGCGCGGCGCTGGTCGGCGACGCGATCCATGTCGCCGGCGGCGGCCCGGTCATGGGCGGCAGCGTCCAGAGCGCGGTGCACGAGGCGTTTTCGCTCGCTTGACGACCGCCACGGTCACATCCGGAACACGCCGAACTTCGTCTCCGGCACCGGCGCGTTGAGGCAGGCGGAGAAGGCCAGCGCCAGGACGCGGCGGGTCTCGGACGGCAGGATGATGCCGTCGTCCCAGAGCCGGGCGGTGGCGTGGTAGGGCGAGCCCTCCTCCTCGTATTTCGAGCGGATCGGCGCCTTGAAGGCCTCTTCCTCGTCGGCCGACCAGCTCTTGCCGTCGGCCTCGATGTTGTCGCGGCGCACGGTCGCGAGCACACTGGCCGCCTGCTCGCCGCCCATGACCGAGATGCGGGAGTTCGGCCAGGTGAACAGGAAGCGCGGCGAATAAGCCCGGCCGCACATGCCGTAATTGCCGGCGCCGAAACTGCCGCCGACCAGCACGGTGATCTTCGGCACCCGCGCCGAAGCGACGGCGGTGACTAGCTTGGCACCGTCCTTGGCGATGCCGCGCGTCTCGACATCGCGCCCGACCATGAAGCCGGTGATGTTCTGCAGGAACAGCAGCGGAATCCGGCGCTGGCAGCACAGCTCGATGAAATGCGCGCCCTTCAGCGCGCTCTCGGAGAACAAGATGCCGTTGTTGGCGATGATGCCGACCGGCATGCCGTGGATCCGGGCGAAGCCCGTGATCAGCGTCGTGCCGTAGAGCTTCTTGAACTCGTCGAACTCCGAACCGTCGACCAGCCGGGCGATGATCTCGCGGATGTCGTACTGCTTCTTCAGGTCGGTCGGGACGACGGCTTCCAGCTCCTCGACCGGGTAGAGCGGCTCGACAGCCTCGGCGATGTCGATGTCGGGCCGCTTGACGCTGTTGAGGTTGGCGGCGATGCGCCGCGCGATCGCCAGCGCATGGGTGTCGTCGCCGGCATAATGGTCGGCGACGCCCGACAGCCTCGCATGAACGTCGGCGCCGCCTAAATCCTCGGCCGAAACGACCTCGCCGGTCGCGGCCTTCACCAAGGGTGGGCCGCCGAGGAAGATCGTACCCTGCTGCTTCACGATCACCGTCTCGTCCGACATCGCCGGGACATAGGCGCCGCCGGCGGTGCAGGAGCCCATGACGACCGCGATCTGCGGTATGCCGGCGGCCGAGAGATTGGCCTGGTTGTAGAAGATCCGGCCGAAATGCTCGCGGTCGGGAAAGACCTCGGTCTGGTGCGGCAGGTTCGCCCCGCCCGAATCGACGAGGTAGATGCAGGGCAGCCGGTTCTCCAGCGCGATCTCCTGTGCCCGGAGATGCTTCTTCACCGTCATCGGATAGTAGGTGCCGCCCTTGATGGTGGCGTCGTTGCACACGACCATGCATTCGCGTCCGGCGACGCGGCCGATGCCGGCGATCATGCCGGCGCCGTGGATCTCCCGGTCGTACATCTCGTAGGCGGCGAGCGCCCCGATCTCGAGGAAGGCCGAGCCCGGATCGAGCAGGCGCAGCACGCGTTCCCTGGGCAGCAGTTTTCCGCGCGCCGTGTGGCGCTCGCGCGATTTGGCATTGCCGCCGAGCGCGACCGTTGCGCGGCGTTCCGCCAATTCGGCCCGGAGCACCGCCCAGTTCGCGGCATTGGCGCGCGTCTCGGCCGACTCCAGATCGACCTTGCTCTCGATGACCGGCACGTCGCGCTCCCAAGGCTTCTCGTTCAGCCGGGTTATGGCGCGGCGCGCGGCAAAGGCCAACCGGGGATTATGCCGAGACGGTCGGCCCAAAGATGCGCTCGAACTGCGCGCGCAGGACCTGATCGACCTCCGGCATCGTCACCGGCAGGCCGAGATCGACCAGCGAGGTCACGCCCTGGTCGGAAACGCCGCATGGCACGATGCCGTCGAAATGCGAGAGATCGGGCTCGACGTTCAGCGAGATACCGTGGAACGAGACCCAGCGCCGGACGCGGATGCCGATCGCGGCGATCTTGTCCTCGGCTCCCGCCCGCTTCTCCGGTCGCCGCACCCAGACGCCGACGCGATCCTCACGCCGCTCGCCTCTGACGTTCATCGCGTCGAGCGTGCCGATCAGCCAGGCTTCGAGCGCAGCGACGAAGCGCCGGAGGTCCGGCTCGCGGCGCTTCAGGTCGAGCAAGACATAGGCCACGCGTTGGCCGGGGCCGTGATAGGTGTATTGCCCGCCCCTGCCCGTCTGGTGGACGGGAAAGCGCGCCGGCGCGATCAGATCGACATCCCTGGCCGAGGTGCCGGCGGTATAGAGCGGCGGATGCTCGACCAGCCAGACGCGCTCGCGCGTTTGCCCGTCGGCGATCAGCGCGGCGCGCGCCTCCATCTCGGCGACGGCGTCCTCATAGGGCGTCAACCCCTCAGCCACGACCCATTCGACCGGCGGCGAGCCGTCTTCGGCGAGAAACAATTCGGCGAGCGCCTCGCGCGTCTTCACTGCGCATTAACCCTGTTGCGCCCAACCTCCTGGAACCGGAAGCGGCGGCGTGCCTCTTGCGCCCGAAACGGGCCCACAGGCAAGTTTCGTTGGTGAAATTCCAGAGTTGGTGGTTCGGAGGCAGGACTTGAAGGCCGATCTCGATCTCGTTCCTGTCGAATTGACGGTTGTCCTCGGGCAAACCGAAATGCCGATCTACAAGCTGTTGCGCATGGGTCGCGGCGCGATCATCGAGCTCAACGCCAGCGACACCGACGAGGTCCAGATCCTCGCCAACCGCCATCCCTTCGCCAAGGGCAATGTCGTGGTCAGCGGCGCCAAGATCTCGGTCGAAATCACGCAGATGCTGATGCGCCCGACCGTCTACACGCTGGGGGCGGTGGCCGAGGCGGCCTGAGCCCGGCTTTTCCGAGACAACGCTCTTGTGGCGGCGGATTCGATTTGCTAGACCCGCGCCGCTCCTGAGTTGCCGCCTTCGCGGCGCTGTTCGAGCCGCTGCGGTCATGGCGGAATTGGTAGACGCACTACCTTGAGGTGGTAGCGGGGAGACCCGTGGAGGTTCGAGTCCTCTTGACCGCACCAGTTTCGGGCTGAAGCCCACGAGACGGCGATCCTCAGGGGTCGCCGTTTTCGTTTCGGCCCGATCTCGACGAGTGACACCCGGCTGCGTTGCCAGCGGCTGCCGCCACTGACACAACGGCGCGCGACCCCTTCCTTCGAATCGCGGAGCCGGACCGATGGCGGACACCGACAAGGCGGCCGAGTCGGTGCTGGAGCGGCCGATCCGCGACGCCGACGGCGCGATCGATCCCCGTCTGGTCGAGGAGGTCTCGCATGCGCTGCTGCTGTCGGACCTGACGACGCTGCGCGCCGTCGTCGCCGACATGCACGAAGCCGACCTCGGCGACCTGCTAGAGGCGCTCGATCCCGAGGAGCGGCCGCGCCTGATCTCGCTGCTCGGCGCCGATTTCGACTTCGCGGCCCTGACCGAGGTCGACGATTCGGTCCGCGAGGACATCCTCGATGAGCTTTCGGCGCAGACGGTCGCCGAGGGCGTTCGCGATCTCGACACCGACGACGCGGTCTACATCCTTGAGGACCTCGACGAGGCCGACAAGCGCGAGGTGCTGGACAAGCTCACCCCGGCCGAACGCATCGTCCTTCAGAAGGGCCTCGATTATCCCGAGGACAGCGCCGGCCGGCGCATGCAGAGCGAGATCCTGGCCGTGCCGGCCTTCTGGACCGTCGGCCAGACGATCGACCATCTGCGCCAGACCGAGGATCTGCCGGAGCGCTTCTTCGAGGTCCTCGTCGCCGACCCCGCGCATCATTTCGTCGGCTCGGTGCCGCTCGACCGGCTGCTGCGCTCGAAGCGCCCGGTCCCGGTCGCCGATCTCGTCGAGGAGGACAGCCGCTGCGTCGCCGCCACCGCAGACATCGAGGACGTGGCCCGGCTGTTCCAGCGCTACAACCTGATCGCGGTGCCAGTCGTCGACGATTCGCAGCGGCTCGTCGGCGTCCTGACCATCGACGACATCGTCGACGTGATCGAGGAGGCGGCCGACGACGACGTCAAACAGCTCGGCGGCGTCGATGCCGACGAGGAGCTGTCCGACCCGGTGCCTCAAATCGCGCGCAGCCGCTTCCGCTGGCTCTTCGTCAATCTCCTGACTTCCTTCCTCGCCGCCTGGGTGATGAGCCTGTTCGAGGCGCAGCTCTCAAAGCTCGTCGCCCTCGCGATCCTCTCGCCGATCGTCGCGAGCCAAGGCGGCAATGCCGCGACGCAGACGATGACGGTCGCGGTGCGCGCGCTGGCGACGCAGGAGCTCGGCGGCTGGAACCTGCGCCGCTTCTTCACGCGCGAGTTGATCGTGGGGATGCTCAACGGCCTCGGCTTCGCGCTGATCACCGGGATCGTGGCGGGACTCTGGTTCTCGAGCCAGGGGCTGGGCCTCGTCATCGGCGTCGCGATGATCGTCAACCTCGTCGCAGCCGCGGTCGCGGGCGTGCTGATCCCGGTCGTGCTCGACCGCTACGGCATCGACCCGGCGATCTCGTCGGGCACCTTCGTGACCACGGTGACCGACGTGGTCGGCTTCTTCGCCTTCCTCGGGATCGCGACAATCTTCCTCAACTTGGGTTGAACTGCGACATGAAGCGCAGGTAACGTAAACCCGGCGTCAAGCTTTCTCCTCAATTGTCGGAGAGATGAAGTCCCGCCGCATGCATAAATCCAAGCTCTCAGCGTTTCTCGCCGCCACCGCTTTCGCGGTCCTGGGCGGCTGCGTCGCGATGGAGGGCAACTATCCGCTCAAGGGCGATGTTCGCCCTCATCCAGGCGTCGCGGCGGCGCATAAATACCCGGTCCATGGCGTCGACATCTCGCGCTGGCAGGGCGAGATCGACTGGGCCTCGGTCAAGTCGGCCGGCACGCGCTTCGTCTACATGAAGGCGACCGAAGGCGGCGACCATGTCGACCCCGCCTTCCAGCGCAACTGGGAGGGCGCGCGCCGCGCCGGCATCCCGCGCGGCGCCTACCATTTCGTCTACTGGTGCCGCCCGGCCCATGAGCAGGCGGTCTGGTTCAAGCAGCAGATCCCCAACGACGCCGACGCGCTGCCGCCGGTGCTCGACGTCGAGTGGAACGGCCATTCCCGGACCTGCCCGAAGAAGATCGACCGCGCTTTGGCGCTGGAGAAGATCAAGCTGATGCTCGACGAGCTCGAGCAGCTCACCGGCAAGAAGCCGGTGATTTACACAGACATTACCTTCCACAAGGATGTGCTGGAGGGCGAGTTCAACGACTATCCCTACTGGATCCGCTCGACCGCCGCCCTGCCCGAGGCGCGCTATGAGCGCCGGCCCTGGGCCTTCTGGCAGTTCACCACCACCGGCCGCGTCCCCGGCATCAAGGGTGATGTCGACCGCAACGCCTTCTTCGGCTCGAACGAGCAGTTCGTCGGCTGGATCAACGGCGAGTTCGATCCGGGTACGCGCGAATGGACGAGGCGGCGCCAGTCGCCGGCGCAGCCGAGCCCGAGCATCGTCAACCAGCCGAACCCGCCACAGCCTCAGCCGATCCCGCAGTTGCAGGCGCCGCAGCCCTTCGATCCTGCCGATCCCGACGAGAACGCGCCCGTCGCGACGATCCCTGGCGGGCTGACGCCGGTCCCGTCCTCTCTTCATATCGGCCGGCATAAATCCTGAGCCCGCGTCAGGGACCACGCTCCGTCCGCATCGTCCGCGCGCGCGCGAGGCCGAGCAGGATGAAATAGGCCGCCGTCGTCAGCAGGATCGCGCTCGCGACAAAACCCGGCCGCATCCCCTGCCAGATCGTCCACAACGCCGCGCCCGACCAAAGCCCGAGAAGGCCGAGCGTCACGATCCGCCAGCGCGTCACCCTGACCGGATGGACGAAGACGACGGGCGCGAACATCAGCACGGTCGCGACGGTGACGACGACCAGCGATAGCCACACCGGCGGCGCCAGCGCGACGATGTGGAACACGACGAGGTTCCAAACCGCCGGAAAGCCACGGAACCACCAGTCGTGGGTCTTCATGCCCGTATCAGCGAAATAAAGCGCGCTGGTCAGTGTCACAACGAGCCCGCAGGCGAGGCCCCAGGGCTGTGCCATCACGTCCTCGCGCAGCAGCATCGCGGCGGGCACGAAGACATAGGTGATGAAGTCGACAACGAGATCGAGCTGCGCGCCGTCATAGCGCTTCGCCAGTTCCTTGACCTTGAACGCTCGCGCCAGCGGCCCGTCGACGGCATCGACGACGAGCGCCGCCGCGAGCCAGGCGAAGGCCGCCGCGAGATGCCCTGCGATCACCGCCTGCAACGCCAGCAGCCCGAGCGCCGCGCCCAGTGCCGTCAGCACATGCACGCCATAGGCGACGGCCTTTCGCGGTCGGGAGGTCGGCGGCTCGTCGTCCGATGGTTTCACGCAAACTCTCTCCCGCAAGTGGACCGGCCGCCCGGTTAACCAAGGCTGAAGGGAATCGCTCGCATTCGGCCGATATCTAACCGCGCCTTAACCACGTGGCCCGCATCTGGAGATCAGATGGAGGGGCGTATGCCGGCAAAAGCAAGGGTCTTCACGCGGTCGCGTCGCCTCGTCGGCACAGCTCTCGCCTGCCTGACGCTGCTGGCCGGCCCCGCCCTCGCGCTCTACCCGAAGAAGGGCGACACCGATCCCCATCACGGCGTTCGCGACGCCCGCCGCAAGGCGATCCAGGGCATCGACGTCTCGCGCTGGCAGGGCGAGATCGACTGGGCCCGGGTCAAGGATGCCGACACCCGCTTCGTTTTCATCAAGGCGACGGAAGGCGGCGACCATCTCGATCCGAGCTTCCGGCGCAATTGGGAGCAGGCGAAGAAGCACGGCATCCCGCGCGGCGCCTACCATTTCGTCTGGTGGTGCCGGCCGGCCAAGGACCAGGTCCGCTGGTTCAGGAAGCATATCCCGCGCGACGCCGACGCCCTGCCGCCGGTGCTCGACGTCGAGTGGCAGAACGACTCGGCCTGCAGCCGCAAGGTCTCGCGCGAGGACGCGCTCGCCAAGATCCGGACCATGCTGGCGGCGCTGCAGGCCCATACCGGCAAGAAGCCGATCATCTACACCGACATCAACTTCCACGAGGACGTGCTGGAGGGGCAGTTCAACGACTATCCCTACTGGCTGCGCTCGACCGCCGCCCCCCTCGCCCATCGCTACGAGCGCGAGAAATGGGAGTTCTGGCAGTTCACCACCACGGGCCGCGTGCCGGGCATCGCGACCGATGTCGACCGCAACGCGTTCTTCGGCACTGAGGCCGAATTCGCCGGCTGGCGCCAGGGGCGCTACGACATCGGCGCGCGCAAATGGCACGGCGGCGAGCCGATGGTCGCCAAGGCAAAGCCGCCGGCGGGTTCGAAGGCGCAGAAGGCCGCGGGTGGTGCCTCGCCGAAGCTCGTGCCGCCCGGGAAAATCCAGCAGCGCACCGCCTCGGCCGGTGACTGACAGGCATCGCCGACCGGACTGCCGCACCGTCATCAGACCGTCAGCGAACGCGCACAGGTTTCCAGAACCTTAACCAGGTTGCGGGAACAGTGACATGACGAGTATCGCACTGGGCGAAGACTCCGGCCGCGCGCCGGATGCGGGCAAGCCCAAGCTCGAAGCGCCGAAAGGCGTCGGCGCTTTGGCCTTCTTCGCCGGCATCATGACCGCCGGCCTCGCCTATATGATCTATTCACTCTACCAGGACATCAGCTCGGCGGGCGTCCAGCCGACGACCTATCTTCCGTTCATCCTGCTCGGCGTCGCGATGCTGATCGCGCTCGGCTTCGAATTCGTCAACGGCTTCCACGACACCGCCAACGCGGTGGCGACCGTGATCTACACCCATGCGATGCCGGCCAATGTCGCCGTCGTCTGGTCGGGCTTCTTCAATTTCCTCGGCGTGATGATGGCGTCCGGCGCGGTCGCCTTCGGCATCATCTCGCTGCTGCCCGTCGAGCTGATCTTGAATGTCGGCTCGGGCGCCGGCTTCGCCATGGTCTTCGCCCTGCTCATCGCCGCGATCGTCTGGAATCTCGGCACCTGGGCGCTCGGCCTGCCGGCCTCGTCCTCGCACACGCTGATCGGCTCGATCATCGGCGTCGGCGTCGCCAACCAGCTCTTCAGCGGCACGACCGGCACCTCCGGCGTAGACTGGTCGAAGGCGATCGAGATCGGCCAGTCCCTGCTGATCTCGCCGCTGTTCGGCTTCTGCGCCGCCGCACTGGTCTTCCTGACGCTCAAGATTCTGGTCAAGAATCCGGAACTCTATGCCGAGCCCAAGGGCGACAAGCCGCCGCCGCTCTGGATCCGCGGCGTGCTGATCGCGACCTGCACCGGCGTCTCCTTCGCCCATGGCTCGAATGACGGCCAGAAGGGCATGGGCCTGATCATGCTGATCCTGATCGGCTGCGCCCCGACCGCCTATGCGCTGAACCGCGCCATCCCCGCCGGCGACCTCGACAATTTCCGCAAGAGCGCGATCGCGGCCAGCGCCGTGATCGACCAGAAGGCGCTGGGCTATCAGATCTATGGCGATCCGCGCCAGAACGTCACGCGCTACGTCTCGGAGCGCAAGATCGACGATTCGACCTTCCCGGCGCTGTCGGCGCTGAACAAGGAGATCGTCAAGCAGCTCGAGACCTACGGCCACCCGTCCAAATTCCCGGCGGCCGCGGTCGGCAACGCCCGCAACGACATGTACCTCGCCTCGGAATCGCTGAAGCACATCTTCAAGGCCGACAAGAAGGAGGAGAAGATCTTCACGCCGGAGGATTTGAAGGTGATGACGGTCTACAAGGCCTCGCTCGACGACGCGACGCGCTTCATCCCGTTCTGGGTCAAGGTCGTCGTCGCGCTGGCGCTCGGCCTCGGCACGATGGTCGGCTGGAAGCGCATCGTCGTCACGGTCGGCGAAAAGATCGGCAAGTCGCATCTGACCTACGCCCAGGGCGCCTCCGCCGAACTCGTCGCCGCCGGCACGATCGCTGCGGCCGACATCTACGGCCTGCCGGTCTCGACCACGCACATCCTGTCGTCCGGCGTCGCCGGCACGATGGCAGCCAACAAGTCGGGGCTGCAGATGTCGACGGTGCGCAATATGCTGATGGCCTGGGTCCTGACCCTGCCCTGCGCCATCCTGCTCTCGGGCACGCTCTTCGTGATCCTGCGGCAGGTCTTTTGATAAAACGGCGAGAACAGGCCCATGAACGTCGTCTCGCCTCTCCAGGCCGACCTGCAATCGCAGGTCGGCATCATCTGGGCCTACCGTTTCAGCCGGAACGGTAGGCCCGAACTCGTCGCGCGCGACCACCTCGTCGAACTGACGACGCCGGACGAAGGCTTCGTCTGGATCCATCTCGACCTCGTCCACACCCGGGCCAAGGCCTGGGTCGCCGAGCAGGCGCAGCTGCCGGCGATGGCGACCGAGATGTTCCTGTCGCACGAGACGCATCAGCGGCTCGACCATTCGGCCACGATGGCCTGGGGCCTGTCGCACGATCTGATCCGGGACGTCGCGAGCAACTCCGACATGGTCGGTGCGCTGCACTGGATCGTCGGCGAACACTTCCTGCTGACGGGGCGGCGCGAGGCGCTGCAATCGATCCGCATGACCGCCGAGGCGCTCAACGCCGGCGAGGCCATCGCGAGCCCGGTCGAACTGTTCGAGCACATCATCGAATACGTCATCGACGACGTCACCGACGCCGTGGTCCGGCTCGGCGACGAGGCCGACAGCGTCGAGGATCACGTTCTGCTCGACCGCCTTCAGGACGGGCCGCAGCGCGTCGGCGCGGTCCGCCGCACCGCGGTGCGCCTGCATCGCCAGCTCAACGGCCTGCATCTGCTGTTCCGGCGCTTCGCCGAGACGCATTCGGGCCGCTCGGCCCCGCAGGCGGTCAAGGATTGCGCGACGCGGCTGCTGCAACGCGTCGACGGCCTGCATCAGGACGTTCATGCGATCCAGGAGCGGGCCCGGCTGCTGCAGGACGAGATCGCGGCGCGCTCCGCCGGCCAGACCAATCGGCAGCTCTACATCCTCTCGATCCTGACGGCGCTGTTCCTGCCCGCGACCTTCATCACTGGCCTGTTCGGCATCAATGTGAAGGGGCTGCCCTGGGTCGAATCGGAGCTGGGCGCAGCCTTCGTGACGCTGGCCTGCCTCGCCGCCGCCCTGCTGACCATGGTCATGCTCAAGCGCAAGGGCGTCATCGGGCAGTGACCATGCGCCGACCCCGGCATGTTGGATTGCGCGCCGCCACGCGCTGACAGTCCGGCAAAGCGCGCTATAACCCCTGCAACGCAGCGCCACCGAGCGCGCGACCACTTGCCGGGAGGCCCCTCATGCTCGCCAATGCGCCGCGCCCCTTCAATTTCGATCTCGGGGAGACCGCCGACGCGATCCGCGACACGGTCCAGGCCTTCGCGCAGGAGAAGATCGCCCCGCGCGCCGAGGAGATCGACAAGACCAACACCTTCCCGCGCGATCTCTGGCCGCAGATGGGCGCACTCGGTCTGCACGGCATCACGGTCAGCGAGGAGGACGGCGGCGCCGGCCTTGGCTATCTCGAGCATTGCGTCGCGATCGAGGAGGTGTCGCGCGCCTCTGCCTCGGTCGGTCTCAGCTACGGCGCCCACTCCAATCTCTGCGTCAACCAGATCGCGCGCAACGGCAACGCCGCGCAGAAGGCGAAGTACCTGCCCAAGCTGATCTCCGGCGAGCATGTCGGCGCCCTCGCCATGTCGGAGCCGGGCTCAGGCTCCGACGTCGTCTCGATGCGCACCAAGGCGCTGAAGAAGGGCGATCGCTACGTCCTGACCGGCAACAAGATGTGGATCACCAACGGGCCGATCGCCGAGACGCTGGTGGTCTACGCCAAGACCGATCCGGAGGCCGGCTCGCGCGGCATCAGCGCCTTCCTGATCGAGAAGGGCATGAAGGGCTTCTCGACCCACCAAAAGCTCGACAAGCTCGGCATGCGCGGCTCCGACACCTGCGAGCTCGTCTTCGAGGACTGCGAGGTGCCCGAAGAGAACGTGCTGGGGGCGGTCGGGCGCGGCGTCAACGTGCTGATGTCGGGCCTCGACTATGAGCGCGTCGTGCTCTCGGCCGGCCCGCTCGGCATCATGCAGGCCTGCATCGACGTGGTCATGCCCTATGTCCACGAGCGCAAGCAGTTCGGCCAGCCGATCGGCGAGTTCCAGCTCGTTCAGGGCAAGCTCGCCGACATGTATGTCGCGATGAACTCCTGCCGGGCCTATGTCTACTCCGTCGCCAAGGCCTGCGACCGCGGCGAGACCACCCGCGAGGACGCCGCCGGCGCCATCCTGATCGCGGCCGAGAAGGCGACGCAGGTCGCGCTCGACGCGATCCAGTTGCTAGGCGGCAACGGCTACATCAACGACTACCCGACCGGGCGGCTGCTCAGGGACGCCAAGCTCTACGAGATCGGCGCCGGCACCAGCGAGATCAGGCGTATGTTGATCGGGCGGGAGCTGTTCCAGAAGACGAAGTGAGGGTCGACGGCCTCTTCCCTACTCCCGGATGGAAGAAGGTGGCCCAGAGGGCCGGATGAGGGCCTGCCGCTGCAGCAATAAGGCGCAACGGCTCCGTCGCGCTTCCATATTGAGCGGCAGTCCCTCGCCCCTGCCCCTCTTCCACTCCCATCCGGGAGAGCGGATCTTCCAGCGCCTCTCCGAGCAGACGATCGCCATGCCCCTCTACTTCGCTTACGGCCTGAACATGGACCCGGTCGGGATGGCCGAGCGCTGCCCGCGCTCGAAACCTCTCGGCCTCGCGCGCCTGCCGCGCCACCGCTTCATCGTGACGCGCGACGGCTACGCCTCCGTCATCCGCGACCCGCGCGAGGAGGTCCACGGCGTGCTCTGGGACTGCGCGCTCGGCGACATCCGCACCCTCGACAAGTTCGAGGAGCTGGCGAGCGGGCTCTATGTCAAGATCAGCCAGCCGGTGATCGTGCCCGGCGGCGCCAAGCGCGCGCTGGTCTATATCGGCCGCTCGGGCGAGATCGGACGACCCAAGCCCGGCTATATGGAGACGGTGATCTCAGCGGCGAAACACTGGGCGTTGCCAGAGGCTTACGTCGCGGACTTGAATCGATTCGCAAGCAAACCGATTCTGGATCTGAAGGGCACGAAACCGGATGCCGGCGATCTGCCGCCAGGTCCGGTGGCGGGCGTGAGGCCAAGGGCGCTGGCGCCGAAGTGAGGCCTCGTCCTTCTCCCCTCGGGGGAGAAGGACGCTACGCCGCCAGCCCCTTCGCCAGCTCGCTGACCTGCTTCTCGAACAGCGCGCGATAGGCGCCGTTCTCGCGCACCAGCAGAGCCTCGTGCGGCCCCTCTTCCACCACCCGCCCCCGGTCGAAGACCAGGATGCGGTCCATGGCGCGCACCGTCGAGAGCCGATGCGCGATCACGATGGTGGTGCGGCCTTCCATCAGCCGCTCCATCGCCTGCTGGATCAGCGCCTCCGATTCGGAGTCGAGGCTCGATGTCGCCTCGTCCAGGATCAGGATCGGCGCATCCGCCAGGAAGGCCCGCGCCAGCGCGACCCGCTGCCGCTCGCCGCCCGAGAGCTTGACGCCGCGCTCGCCGACGAGCGTGGCGTAGCCCTTGGGCAGGCGCATGATGAACTCATGCGCGTTGGCGAGCCTGGCCGCCTGCTCGATCTGGGCGAGCGAGGCGCCGGGCCGGCCATAGGCGATGTTCTCGGCCAGCGAACGGTGGAACAGCACCGGCTCCTGCTGCACGATCGCGATCTGCTGGCGCAGGGAGGCCTGCGTCGCGGATGCGATGTCGCAGCCGTCGATGGCGATGCGGCCCGCCGTGACGTCGTAGAGCCGCTGCACCAGCTTGACGAACGTCGTCTTGCCGGAGCCCGAGCGCCCGACGAGACCGACCTTCTCGCCGGCCGCGATCCTCAGCGAGAAGTCGCGATAGAGCGGCTCGGCATGGCCGCCATAGTGGAAGGTCACCTCCTCGAACGCGATCTCGCCCGCCGTCACCGCCATGGCCTGCGCGCCCTTGGCGTCGGGCACGCCATAGGGCTGCGCATGCATCGCGACGAGCTCCTCCATGTCGTTCACGGAGCGCTGGAGATTGTGCACATGCTGGCCGACATCGCGCAGATAGCCGTGCACCACCGAATAGGAGGTCAGCACGAAGGCGATGTCGCCGGGCGTCGCCTGCCCGCTCGACCAGAGCCAGATCGCCAACCCCACGACCGAGCCGCGCATCACCAGCAGCACGAGCTGCTGCGCCGTGCCCGAGGTCGTGCCGCGCACCCAGGTCCGGCGCGTCCGCAGCGACCATTTCGCCAGCACGCCGGCGATCCGGGCATCCTCGCGCAATTCCGCGCCATAGGCCTTGACGACCGGATTGCACGAGATCGCGTCAGCCAGCGCGCCGCCGACACGGGTGTCCCAGCTATTGGCGAGCCGGGCCGCCGGCGCGACGAAGCGCAGCGACAGCGCGACCGTCACCGTGATGTAGAGCAGCGCTCCCGCCAGCACGACCGCTCCCATCACCGGCCAGTGCCAGGCGAGCAGGATCGTCGTGCCCGCGAGCACGATCAGCGACGGCAGCAGCGCGATCAGAATCGTGTCGTGCAGCAGGTCGAGCGCCCACATGCCGCGCGTGATCTTGCGCACGGTCGAGCCGGCGAAGCTGTTGGCGTGCCAGTCGGTCGAGAAGCGCTGCAGGCGCGCGAAGGCCTCCTGCGCCACGTCGGACATCGTCCGCAGCGTCATCCCGGTGATGCCGATGAAGCTGAGATGGCGGGCGCAGACCGTGATCGCGCCGAGCACGAGCATGGCGGCGAGCGCCGCCAGCGCCGCGCTGAGACCGGCCGCACGCTCGCCGGCGACCGCATCGACGAGGCGGCCGGCATAGAGCGGCATGAACAGGTCGGCGGCGGTCGCGACCATCACGGTTGCGACGACGGCGCCGACGCTGCGCGGCGCCCGCGCCCAGTGGCGGAAGGTGAAGCCGAGAACGGCGCGGAACGGCTCTTGTCGAGCAGGCTTTTGCCGCTCCGTCTTGGAACGAACGGACATGGGATCATCCGGCCAACAGAAAGCCGGCTCCGGAAAAAAGCGGAGTCGGCACAACTCGCCGGGCTCCAGCAGAAGATGAGAACGCGAGGGGAAAGAGGCTCAGGGTCCGCTAAGGCGGACCGCGGGCGAGTCCGGCCTAGTGGCGGGACATTCGCGGGAGAGCGGCGGCGATGATGAATTCCATTCAGCCCTCCCTTTCCTGAGTTGGAGCCAATATCGGCAAACTAGCCGCACAATTCCACGACGCGCAAGCCGCTTTTCGCGCATGAAGCGGCTGCGCGCGGACCCTGCGTCATTTCCACAACAGCGCCACCAGCCTCACCGCGATCACCAGCACGAAGGCGAGGATGATCGTGCCGGCGACGCGGCGGCGCTTGTCGCGATCGGGAAACTGCTTGGCGAGGATGCGCCCGAGCGGCTTGCGGAACAGGAAGGCGACGACGGCGAGGACGATCAGGATGTGGGACAAGACCGGTCTTTCTTTCCCCAGCCCTCATCCTGAGGAGCGGGCCTTGAGGCCCGCGTCTCGAAGGATGCTCCAGATGGTTCGGGAGATTCCTGAGGCATGCTTCGCGACGCCGCTTCTCGGTTCCTCAGGATGACGGCTGAGGATTGGCTCCTCATGCCTTGATGTCCTTCGGCTCGGCCGCGTCGAACGGCGCGCCGGCCTTCTTCCAGGCGCCGAAGCCGCCCGCGAGATGCGCGACCGGCTTGAGCCCCATCTCCTGCGCGGTCCTCGCCGCCAGCGCGGAACGCCAGCCGCCGGCACAGAAGAAGACGAACTGCTTGTCCTGCGCGAACACCGGCTTGGCATAGGGGCTCTCGGGATCGATCCAGAATTCGAGCATGCCGCGCGGGCAATGGAAGGCGCCCGGCATGCGCCCCTCCCGCTCCAGTTCGCGCGGATCGCGCAGGTCGACGAAGACGACGTCCTCGCGGCCGAGCAGCGCCTGCGCCTGGTCGACCGAGAGCGTCGTGACCTCGGCCTCGGCCTCGGCCAGCAGCGCCTTGTAGCCCTTGGTGATCGTCTGCGGCATGTCGAGCCTCCCGTGCGGCGGCACCGTGTCGGCTCGCGCGCGCGCGGTCAATCGGCGCGAGAGCCGATCACGGTCTTGGCAATCTCCCCTGCGCCACGCACTGTGACCGGCGAGGAGATCCCATGATCGGATTCGGCACGCTCGACGTCATCGGCTTCGCCTTCTTCGCGGCGGCCTGGGTCGGCTATCATTTCGCCGTCGAGATAGGGCCGCATGCGGCAAGAAGCCTGAACATGCGGATGAACCTGCGCCGCGCGCGCTGGGTGCGCGAGGCCTTGGGCCGCGAAAACCGCATCGTCGACACGCAGGTGATGAACGGCCTGCAGAACGGCACCGCCTTCTTCGCCTCGACCTCGCTGATCGCGATCGGCGGCTCGCTCTCGCTGCTGCAATCGACCGACCGGGTCGTCGCGATCTTCGCCGACCTGCCCTTCGGCACGCCCACCAGCCGCGCCGCCTGGGAGATGAAGGTGATCGGGCTCGCCGTCATTTTCGGCTACGCCTTCTTCAAGTTCGCCTGGAGCTACCGGCTGTTCAACTATTGCGTCATCCTGATCGGCGCCCTGCCCCCGGCCAAGAACCACGACCCGCACGACGCGGTCCGCGCCGTGCACGAGATGACCGAGATGAACATCGCCGCCGGCCGGCACTTCAACCGCGGCCAGCGCGCCTTCTTCTTCGCGCTCGCCTATATGGGCTGGTTCCTCGGGCCGGTCACCTTCCTCGCCTTCACAGCCGCCGTGCTGGTCGCGATGTATCGCCGGCAATTCGCTTCTGATGCGGCCCGCGTCTTCCGCGACCCTCCGCCCGGCGTGCTGCGCCAATACGAGCCGAAGCCGTGAGCGAGCGCGACGCCGAGCTCGAAGCCGCGATGCTGCGGCTCGTCGCGGAACGCGGGCCGGGCAAGACGATCTGCCCGTCGGAGGCTGCCCGCGCCGTCGGCGGCGACCATCCCGACGGCTGGGGCCCGCTGATGCAGCCGGCCCGCAAGATCGCGGTCCGGCTAATGAAGGAAGGCCGCCTCATCATCACCCGAAAGGGCCGCGCGGTCGACCCGGACGATTTCCGCGGTGTCTATCGCCTCCGGTTGCCGGAGTGAGCGGACTCAGGGGCCGGGAAACAGCGCATCCGTATAGCCCGCCAGCCGATAGGCGATGAGCCCGGCCCATTCCTTTAAACCGTCATCCGCGATCGAGAGGCCGCGCGGCGCCCGCCCCGAGACGCGGACGAACTCGGAAAGCTCGCTCTCGGTCAGGTAGTCGACAGGGAAGGCCTCGACTTGGAATCCGGCCTTGCGGAAGACGCCCATCGAGCGGGGCATGTGCCAGGCCGAGGTCACCAGCAGCCAGCACTCGCCCGGCTTGGGATCGACCAGCGCTTTGGTGAAGGTCGCATTCTCCCGGGTGTTGCGCGACTTGTCCTCGAAGACCAGCCGCTCCGGAGCGAGCCCCAGTCCCGCGAACAGCAGGCGCGCGCCATCGGCTTCGGTCTTGGTGACCGGCGAGATCAGATTGGCCGCCCCTCCCGTGAAGACGATTTTCGCCTGCGGATGCAGCCGCGCGAGCTCCACCGCCTTGGTCATCCGCGCGGCCGCCGTCGTCATCACGACGTCGCCCCGCGCGACCCCGATCGCGCCGCCGAGCACGATGATGCCCGCGACCGGGCCCTTCGCCGCGTCCTGCTGCGGAAAGCGGTTCTCCAGCGGCCACATCACGAGTCGCGGCAGCGGGCTGAAGGCCATCAGCGCCAGGCCCGCCAGCGATACGAGGCAGAGCCAACGCGCCGCCCTCGCGAAGCGCGTGAAGGCGAGCAGGGCCGCGAGCAGCGCCAGCAGGATCGTCAGGTTGACCGGCGACAGCACGAACCAGACGAGCTTGGACAGGACGAAGAACATCGGCGCTCCCGCAGAGATCGGATCGGCTCTACGACCTCAAAGCTGACGGGTGATGAACGCGCGGCGCGTCAGCGGATGATCTGCGGCGGCTGGTTCGGCCGCTGCGCCGCCGGGCGCGGCAGCGCCCTTTCCAGTTCGAGCGCGCGTGCTGCGGCCTCGCGCAATTCGCAGCCCGCCTGCCGGCCGACCTGATAGCCTTCGCGTTGGCTCTGGCCGTAGAAGGCGCATTTCTGCGCGACATAACCTTCCCAGGCAAGGTTCAGCGAGGCGAAGCGGCTGCGCCGGCTCTCGTCGAAGGAGCGCAGCAGGATCAGGCTCGCCTGGTTGAGGCGCTCGCGCCAGACCGCCTCTTCGCGCCTGGCACAGCCGGTTTCGGCCTCGCGCCGGTCGCCGGATGTCGCGCGCACGCAGGCGACCGCGACGAGCCCGATGCACCCGCTCTGCGCCTCGCCGCCCTGGCGCAGGCACTGCACCAGGAGCGCGCGATCGGTGTCGAGCTGGGGATTTGGTACGGGTGCGGGTACCTGAGCCAGCACTGGACGGGCCAGCACGAGAAGGATCGCCGTCAGCAGGAAGCGCGCTTTCGCCATCAAGCCATTGTGACAGCGATCACGACCGGATCAAGGCGTTCATGCGACCGGCAGCGGCAGTGCGGCCTTGGCGGCGGGGCGCGCATAGAGCGTTTCGTACCAGCGCTCGAGATGCGGCCGCGCCTTGCGCTCGACCGGCATGTTCAGCCAACGATGCGCACCGCAGCCAACCGCGATGTCGGCCATGCCGAAACGCTCGCCTGCGAGGTAGCTGCGGCCTGCGAGATGGGCCTCGACGATGTCCATCGCCGCTTCCGTCGAGACGATCGAGGCGGCGATCTCGTCCGGGTCCATGCGGCCCGGCGCCTTCCGCACGATCCCCCAGAAGGCGGGCGTCATCGCCGGGCTGAGCCGCGTGATCATCCAGTCCAGCCAGCGATCGGCATCGGCGCGCACCGCCGGATCCTCGTCCCAGATCCAGCCCGCGCCGTAGCGGGCCGCGAGATAGCGCACGATGCTGTTGGATTCCCAGATGCAGATCTCGCCGTCTTCCAGCACCGGAACCAGGCCGTTGGGGTTCTTGGCGAGATAGGCCGGCTCGCGATTGCCGCCGAAGGCGCCGCCGACATCGATGCGCTCGAAAACCTGCCCGACCTCGCCGGCTGCCCAGACGGCCTTCTGCACGTTGATGGAGCTGAGCCGCCCCCAGATCGTCAGCATGTCGGCGTCGTCCTCATTGTCGTTGTCGCGATTGTCCGTGCGGCCGATGTCATTGGCAAGACGGCATGGAACGCATGCTCGTGATCACGAGTCTTTCAGGCGAACTCCATGATCACGGCGTCGACCGCGAGCGAGTCGCCCTCCTTGGCCAGAATCTTGGCGATCGTCACATCCTTCTCGGCACGCAGCACGTTCTCCATCTTCATCGCCTCGACCATGCAAAGCGCCTCGCCTGCCTTGACCTCCTGGCCGACCGCGACAGAGACCGCCTTGACCAGGCCCGGCATCGGGCAGAGCAGGAACTTGCCGCTGTCGGCCGCGACCTTCTCCGGCATCAGCGCCGCCAGTTCGGCCTCGCGCGCTGTATAGACATGCGCGTCGGCATAGGCGCCGGCATGGCCGAGCGCGACTCCGTTGAGGATCGCCCGGACCTGGGCGGCGACCGCGATGCCGTCAAGCGTGCCGCGCCAGACCGGCTGGCCCGGGCGCCAGTCGCTGACGACGGCGAGGCTCCGGTCGCCGAAAGCGATCACCACCGCATTGCCCTGCTCCGTCACCTGCCCCTCGAAGCGCTCCCCACCGAGCGTGACGATGCGTGTCCGCTCGAAAGCGACCTTGCGCCAGCCCTCCATTTGCGACGAGACGTTGCGCTTGCGCTGGTTCATCGCATGGTCGCAGGCGATCGCGATCGCGGCCATCCGGAGCGCGACCTCGCCTGCCGGCTGCGGCAGCGCGAAGCCGGCCGGAAACTCCTCGGCGATGAAGCCGGTCGAGAGATTGCCGGCGATCCAGCGCGGATGATGCATCAGCGCCGAGACGAAGGGGATGTTGTGGCGGATGCCCTCGATCGCGAAAGCGTCGAGCGCCCGCCCCTGCGCCTCGATCGCGGCTTTGCGCGTCGGCGCGTGCGTGACGAGCTTGGCGATCATCGGGTCGTAATAGATCGAGATCTCGCCGCCCTCGAACACGCCGGTGTCGTTGCGCACCGTCGCCTCGCCGTCGGGCCCCTCGGCCGGAGGTCGATAGGTCACGAGCCGGCCGGTCGAGGGCAGGAAGTTGCGCGTCGGGTCCTCGGCATAGACACGGCTCTCGACGGCCCAGCCGTTCAGCTTGACCTGATCCTGCGTCATGCGCAGCTTTTCGCCATAGGCGACGCGGATCATCTCCTCGACCAGGTCGACGCCGGTGATCATCTCGGTGACCGGATGCTCGACCTGCAGCCGCGTGTTCATCTCGAGGAAATAGAACGACTTGTCCTGCCCAGCGACGAACTCGACCGTGCCGGCACTATCGTAGTTCACGGCCTTCGCCAGCGCGACCGCCTGCTCGCCCATCTTGCGGCGCGTCGCCTCGTCGAGCAGCGGCGACGGGGCTTCCTCGACGACCTTCTGGTTGCGGCGCTGGATCGAGCATTCGCGCTCGCCGAGATAGATCACGTTGCCATGCTTGTCGCCCAGCACCTGGATCTCGATATGGCGCGGATCGACGATGAACTTCTCGACGAAGACGCGGTCGTCGCCGAAGGAGGAGGCCGCTTCCGACTTGGCCCGGGCGAAGCCCTCCGCCACCTCGCCGGCCGAATGGGCGATGCGCATGCCCTTGCCGCCGCCGCCGGCCGAGGCCTTGATCATCACTGGATAGCCGATGCCGTCGGCGATAGTGACCGCGTGCTCGGGGCTCTCGATGATGCCGAGATGGCCCGGCACGGTCGAGACCTTCGCGGCCGCGGCCGCCTTCTTCGACTCGATCTTGTCGCCCATCGCGGCAATGGCGCCCGGATTGGGGCCGATGAAGACGATGCCATTGTCCTTCAACGCCTGGGCGAAGGCCTCGCGCTCGGAGAGGAAGCCGTAGCCCGGATGCACGGCCTCGGCCCCCGTCGCCTTGCAGGCGGCGACGATCCTGTCGATGACCAGATAGGATTCGGCTGCCGCCGGCGGCCCGATATGCACCGCCTCGTCTGCCATCTCGACATGGAGCGCGTCGCGGTCGGCGTCGGAATAGACGGCGACGGTCGCGATGCCCATGCGGCGCGCGGTCTTGATGACGCGGCAGGCGATCTCACCACGGTTCGCGATCAGGATCTTCGAGAACATGCGTGGCGTCTCCCGGCGGCCAAGAAGGCATCGATGCCGCCGGGTTTATGGGACGCCGGGGCCGGCGTCCATTGATGCAAAAGTTTCGTCGCTGGCAAGCGGCTGTGCGCGGATGCGAAGACCCGCCGGCTCAGCTCGCCAGGGCGAAATGTTGGCAGTCGAGGCGGCGCGCGCTCTGCGACCCCTTGCGCAGGGCGAAGGCGATCAGGGCCTCGTCGCAGCGCTCGGCCTCGCGCACGATCTCGAAGGCGATGCGCTGAGCGGTCGCGGTGGGGCCGTCGCCGGCCGAGAGCGTCGTCACAAGCCAATGCGCCTTGTCGCGGTCGATCACGCCGGTCGGGCGGCTCTCCCAGACGGCATAGTCGACTGTCAGCGCGACAAGATAATCGGCGAAAGCCGTGCAGGTCTGCGGCACGGCACGGTCGAGCGCGACCAGCACATCGATCACCTCGCGCGTCAGTGCGGCATCGTTCAAGATTTCGCGCTGGAGCATCTTGACGTCTTCGTCGTCGATCGCGTGATGATCCATCACGCGATCGACGAATTCACGAAGTTCATGACCAATCATCGTTCGACCCCTGTCCGGCTTTGTTTTGTGCCGGTATGTCCCTGTTGCAGGAACACTTTTGCAGGCGAGCTGCAAGCAGGCGGTTAACGACCGAATCTGAACGTCTATTCAGGTTAAATGGTACTGACCCGACGTGGTTGCGCGGTCGTTACCATCCGGCTGGCTCATCTCCCGCCGCGTGCGACCAGATCGTCCGGCAGGCACCGTCCGGTCCGGTCCAGCGACAGCGGCGAGACCGGCAGATCGGCGTCGCCGCCGGGGCGTCCCGCGGCGCCCGCCGAAACCTCCAGCAGATGCCCCGTCAGGGTCTGCAGCGAGTGCTGCGCGAAGATCGAGCCGCCGGGAATCAGGTTGAAGCGGATGTGCCGGATCTGCGGATCGCAAGCTGAAGGCGGATAGATGTTGCGCAGCAGCAGCCGTGGATAGGCAAGGACCTCGCCATGCTCGTAGACGCGCTCGATCCTGAGGCCTTTGGAATTGTCGACGCGGCGCTGCGGATCGAGATCGTAATAGCCCGTGACGAAGCTCGGGTCGAAGGCGAAGACGCGATGCACTTTGCCGTTCTGATAGGCCGCCTGCTGCGCCAGCCCGCCGCCGAGCGAATGGCCGACGGCGAGGATTTCCGTCTTGCCTTCGCGATAGCAGCGATAGCGCTTCACCCGCTCGACGATCGGTCCGATATGGTCCTGCACCTGCTCGTACTGGTCGTAGAGATGCAGGCCGCGCGTGACCCAGCGGAAATTCGAGAGCCAGTCATCGGCTTGGTTGCGGTCGCTGCCGCGGAAGGAAAGCACCACTTCGCGGCAGAAGCCCGAGACCGGGCGGCCATGCGTCCAGACCTGCAGACCGAGCCCATCGAGGATCCGTCCCTTCGGCGAGTCGGCTTCGGCACAACTGCCTTTGACGCCGCCGAAGCCGAAATCGCGTCGCGCTCCGGGATTGTCGTCGCACTGGTTGATCAGCTTGTCGGCCAGCACCCAGGGCTCGATCCAGGGCTGCGCCAGACGCCTAAACGCCACGTCCTCGGCCGCGAGCGCGGCGGGCGGCAGACGCTTGGCCGCTGCCGGTGTCCGGCTCCCAACGCCGTAGAGCGCATCGTCATAAGCCGCGAGCGACAGGAGCGCATAGCCGACCACATAGGGCGCGACCTTCTCGACCGGCACCGCCTTTGCGTCCTCGGCGCCGACACGGACACGCGCCATCTTCGGATCCTGGACAATTTCGATCGTGCCGCAGCCACCGAGACCGAGCGTGAGCACAATGGCAATGCCTGCGCCTATCCGACCGAAACCCATCATCGCCGCCTCCACCCGCTACCCTAGCGTCACTGGCGAGGCGTGCAACAGCGCAATCCAGACGTTCAGGCCGGTTCGATTGCGATCATGTCGAGCAGGCCCGGAAGCGCCGCGGCATGGGGCAGGACATGACGCGCGCCGAGCGCGGTGAGCTTCGCCGGCGGCTGGAAGCCCCAGGACACCGCGATCGGCACGACGCCAGCCGCCAGCGCCATCTCGATGTCGAAGGAGGAATCGCCGACCATGGCGCTCCGCTCCGGCCGCGCGCCGGTCTCGGCTATGGCCTGCAGGATCATACCCGGATGCGGCTTGGACGGCGCGTCGTCGGCACTCTGGATCGTCGCGAACAGCCCCTCCCAGCCATGCCGGGCGACGATGTACTCGGCACCGCGGCGCGACTTGCCGGTGGCGATCCCGAGCTTCAGCCCAGGCCGCGCCGCGAGATCGGCCAGCATCGCCGCGACGCCAGGATAGAGCGGCTCGTCGAGTGCCGGGTCGCCGGCCTCTGCCTCGCGCCGCATCCGCCCGAAGATCTCCCGGTAGGTCTCGGTCAGCGCCGGATCGGGCCGGGTAAGGCCGGCCAGCCGCATCAGCGCGATGTCGAGCGTCAACCCGATGACGCCGAGGCCCGCCTCGCGGCCGGGATGGGCGAAGCCGCAGCGCGCGAAGGTCTCTCGCTGCGATTCCAGGATGATCGCCTCGGAGTCGATCAGCGTGCCGTCGAGGTCGAAGATGACGAGGTCCATGCCCGCGCTGTAGCCTGAGTCTGTCGCCCCGGCTACAGCGACGGCACAGGGCCGACCGGTGCCCCGGTCAGGAGCGCGCCTCGCGGCCGCAACCCGCGACCGCCTTGCGCAGCTCGTCACCGTCGAGGCCTTTGTCGCGCGCCTCCTTGCGGCATTCGGCGCGTTGGGCGAGGTCCGGCCGCTTGGCATTGAAACAGGCGGTCAGCGCCGCCGTCCGGGCCGATCCTTCCAGTCTGCGCCCGTCGACCTCGGTCTTGCAGGCGGCACGCGCCGCGGTCGCCGTCGGCTTGCCGGCGCGGGTCACGCCGTCGCGGGCATAGAGCTGGACGCCGGGGAAGCGCGCCTGGATGCAGTCGCGCATCGCCGCGCGCAGATCGTTGCCCGACAGCGCGATATGCTCGTCGCGGCATTCCTGCCTGGCCTTGGCGCGGGCGGCGCGCGGCACCGGCTCGTCGGGAACGGCAGCCTGCGAAACCGCAGCGGCAGGCCGTGGCGCCGGGGCCTGGGCCGCGGCAGGCCATGCCAGGCAAAGCGGAAGGGCAAATCCGACCAAGAGGGAAGCGAAACGCGTCATGGCAGCACCTGCGTGAGAGTGATGGGAACAAAATTAGAACATAGTCCAATTTGTTCCGCAACTGTTCTCTTACGCTTGGTCAGATGCCGCGAACGAAACGAGCCTATTCGTCCGGCGCGTCGACGATCGGATCGTAATGCGCGTCCTCGAAGCCGAGCAGGTTCCAGGACTGGCGCATATGCGGCGGCAGCGGTGCGCTGACGTCGATCGTGCCCTTGCCGCGCGGATGCGGCAGCACGATCCGTCGCGCCAGCAGGTGCAGCTTGTTCTGGATGCCGCCGGGCAACCCCCAGTTCTGGATGTTGAAATATTTCGGGTCGCCGACGATCGGGTGGCCGATATGGGCGGCATGCGCGCGCAACTGGTGGGTGCGCCCCGTCACCGGCTTGAGCGAGAGCCACGCGAGCTTCTGCGCCGCGGTCTCGACCACCGCGTAATAGGTCACCGCATGCATCGCGCCGTCGTCGCCATGCTTGGCGACCGCCATGCGCTGGTCGCCGTCATAGGTCTCCTCGCGGGCGAGATAGGTCGAGACCCGGCCTTGGCGCACGCGCGGCACGCCGGCGACCAGCGCCCAGTAGACCTTGCGCGCCGAACGCGAGCGAAACGTCTTCGCCAGCGTCGCCGCCGCGAAGCGCGATTTCGCGATCACGAGGCAGCCCGAGGTGTCCTTGTCGAGCCGGTGGACCAGGCGCGGCTTCTGGCCGCTCTTGTCTATCATCGCGTCCAGCATCTGGTCGACATGGCGCGTCGTGCCGGAGCCGCCCTGCACGGCCAGCCCGGCCGGCTTGTTCAGCACGATGACGTCGTCGTCCTCGTAGAGCGTGATCGAGCGCAGGAAGCCGAGCGTGTCCTCGTCGGCTTTTAGCGAGCGCGGGCGCTGCTCCTGCGGCTCCAGCTTCAGCGGCGGGATGCGGACGGTCTGGCCCTCTTCGAGCCGGTCCTTGCTGTCGGCGCGCTTGCCGTTGACGCGCAATTCGCCCTTCCGGACGATGCGCTGGATATGGCTGAAGGAGAGCTGCGGAAAGCGCGCCTCGAGGAAGCGGTCGATCCGCATCTCGTTCTCGTCCGGAGTGACGACGAGTTGCTGCACGCCGGTGGCGAGAACCTGCGCCGTCTGCGCCTTCACCTCGGCGCGGGTCGGCGCATCCGTGACCGGTGGCTTGCGAGCCGGCGCCGGCTTGCGTGGCGCTGCGGACTTCGGCGCGGCATTTTCGGAGCGTGCAGCCCGCGGCTCGGAAAGCCGGGGATCGCCGGTCCTCGGCACGGCTTGGCGCGGCCTTGGATTGCGCGTCGGCTCGGTGCGGACCGCCGCCTCCTCGCGCTCGGCCCGTGGTTTCGCCGAGGCTCTGGCCGAGCGGCGTGCGTCATGGCTCGGCCGCTTGCCCTTCGGCGCGCCGGCCGCCGGCGGGCGCCCGCCGCGCGGGGCACCTTTGCCCCTGGAGCCACCCGTGCCCTTGCCCCCGACCTTCATGCCAGCCCCCGCATCAGCGCGAGCCCGCCGACCAAGGCCGCCAGCGAAGTGACGACCGAGCCGATGACGTAGGCCGCGGCGAGCAGAGCTTCTCCTCGTTGCCACAGCAGGATCGCATCGAGCGAAAAGGCCGAGAAGGTGGTGAAGCCGCCGAGGATGCCCGTAGTGAGGAACAGCCGGAGGTCCTGCGGCGCGGCATCGCTCGCCTTGAAGGCGAACCAGCCGGCAACGAGCCCCATCAATCCGGAGCCGACGACGTTGATCGCCAGCGTGCCATAGGGAAAGCCCGCGAGCGGCCAGCGCAAGGCAAGCAGGTTGACGCCGTGCCGCAGCACGCCGCCGATGCCGGCGCCGAGGAAGACGAGAAGGGTGGAGGTCATGACCTTCGCATAGGACGCTGAACGCAGGCGCACAAACAAAATCGGCCTGATCGGCGAAATCCGCCCGGCAATGGCCCGTCACAGGCCCAGGCGCCGACCGAGGCGCGCGAGAAAACCGGGCTGCGTGGCGACTTGCCCGAAGCGGCAGGACCGCGACGGGCTGCCGGGCATGGCGACGCCGGCGGCGTCGGTCATCCCGCTATAGTCGAGCCGGACGTCGACCGCCTGCGGTCCGGCCGTCACCCGGATCGCATGGGGCAGCACCTCGATCCTGTCGATCGGATGGTCGAGCATATAGGCGGCTTCCGACAAGACCTCCTGAAGGTCGCGCAGACGCTCGAACTTCGGCGCCATCATGATACCGGTCCCCTCGTCGCCATGGCCTGGTTGCGGCCTCGTCAGCCGCCGCCCTCGCGCTCCGCCCTCAACTTCTCCCAATACTCCAGCCGCTTCCTGATCTCGCGCTCGAAGCCGCGTTCCGGCGGATCGTAGAAATGCTGCCGGCCGAGCGCGTCCGGCCAATAGTCCTGGCCGGAGAAGGCGTCGGGCGCGTCGTGGTCATAGGCGTAGTCGGCGCCGTAGCCCTCCTCCTTCATCAGCTTGGTCGGGGCGTTGAGGATGGTCTTGGGCGGCATCAGCGAGCCGCCTTGCTTGGCGACGCGTACCGCAGCGCCATAGGCCTTGTACGCGGCGTTCGATTTCGGCGCGGTGGCGAGATAGATCACCGTATTGGCGAGCGCGAGTTCACCCTCCGGCGAGCCGAGCTGCTCATAGGTCTGCGCGGCGGCGCGGGCATGCATCAGCGCCTGCGGGTCGGCGAGCCCGATATCCTCGACCGCCATCCGGACCAACCGCCGGGCCAGGAAGCGCGGGTCCTCGCCGGCATCGAGCATGCGCGCAAAATAGTACAGCGCCGCGTCCGGGTCCGAGCCGCGGATCGTCTTGTGCAGCGCCGAGATCAGGTTGTAGTGGCCGTCCTGCGCCTTGTCGTAGATCGGCGCGCGGCGCTGGATCACCTCGGCGAGACCGGCTTCGTCGAAGACCTCGTCCGGCTTGGCGGCACGCCAGACCTCCTCGGCCAGCGTCAGCGCGGCGCGCCCGTCGCCATCGGCGAAGCGGGCGAGCCCGATCCGGGCTTCGGGCGTCAGCGGCAGCTCGCGATGCTCCAGCAACTCGGCCCGGCCGATCATGAACAGGAGCGCGCTCTCGTCCAGAGCCTTGAAGGTCAGGACGCGGGCCCGCGACAGCAGCGCTGCATTCAGCGCGAAGGACGGGTTCTCGGTCGTCGCCCCGATCAGCGTGATCGTGCCGTCCTCCATCACCGGCAGGAAGGCGTCGAGCTGCGCCCGGTTGAAGCGGTGGATCTCGTCGACGAAGAGCAACGTCCCCTTGCCACCGAGCCTGCGGCCCCGCGCCTGCTCGAACACCTTCTTCAGGTCGGCGACGCCGGAGAAGATCGCGGAAATCTGCTCGAAGCCGAGATCGACCTGGCCAGCCAGCAGCCGCGCCACGGTGGTCTTGCCGGTGCCGGGTGGGCCCCAGAAAATCAGGCTGCCGAGTGAGCCGGAGGCGAGCAGCCGCGTCAGCGCGCCGTCCGGCCCGGTCAGATGCTCCTGGCCGGCGACCTCGGCCAAAGTCGTCGGCCTGACCCGGTCGGCGAGCGGGCGCGGGCCGGACTTGTCGAGCCCGGAGGCGGAGAAGAGATCGCTCACCCCGGGAAGACCGAAGTCACGCTCTGGCCGCCGCGCGAGATCGTCACCTCCCACTGGCGCTTGCGTTCCTTCAGTGCGGTCTCGAGTTCGCGCGTCGTGGCGATGCGGTCGCCGTTGAGCATCTGGACGATGTCGCCCTTCTGGAAGCCGACGCGCTGGGCCGTGCTGCCCTCCTCGACCTCGGCGACGACGACGCCGTCGGTGCCGACATCGAGCGAGAGCTCTTCCGAGACCGCGGGCGACAGGTTCATCACCGTCAGCCCGGTCAGCGGCGTGCGGCCGGCGAGCGCGACTGTGTCGCGCGGCCGCGTCTCCGGAGCGGCGATCAGCTTGACCGGAAGCATGATGCGCTTGCCGCTGCGCAGCACGGTGAGCGTCGTCGTGCCGTTGATCGGCCGCGTCGCGAAGCGGTAGCCGAAGGATTCCGGGTCATCGACCGCAAAGCCGTCGACCGCGAGGATGACGTCGGAACGGCGCAGTCCCGCTTCCGCCGCCGGCCCTTTCTCGACCACGCTGGCGACGACCGAGCCCGCCGGCCGGTCGAGCCCGAGCCCGTCGGCGACATCGGCCGTCAGCGCCTGCAGCCTGGCGCCGAACCAGGGCCGGCGTACCAAAGTCGCGCCGGACTTGGCGCTCTCCAGCACGACCCGCACCATCGCCGAGGGGATGGCGAAGCCGATGCCGACGCTGCCGCCCGATCGCGAGAAGATCGCGGTGTTGACGCCGACCACCCTGCCCTGCATGTCGACGAGCGCGCCGCCGGAATTGCCGGGGTTGATCGCGGCATCCGTCTGGATGAACGACTGCGCGTCGCCGACCCCGACCTGCGTGCGCGCCAGCGCCGAGACGATCCCTTGAGTCACCGTCTGGCCGACGCCGAAGGGGTTGCCGAGCGCGAGCACGAGATCGCCGATCTCGACCTTGTCGGAATCCGCCAGTTCCAGGACGGTCAGGTCCTTGACGTTCTTGATCTTGAGCACCGCGAGATCGGTGCGCGAGTCGCGCAGCAGGATCGTCGCCTCGACCTCGCGCTTGTCGGCGAAGGCGATTTTGACCTCGCTCATGCCCTCGATGACGTGGTTGTTGGTGACGACGAGGCCGGACGCGTCGACCACCACGCCCGAGCCGAGCGAACGCTGCACCCGCTCCTGCGGCACGCCGAAACCACGATCGCCGAAGAAGCGGCGGAAAAACGGATCGTCCATGAAGGGATTGCGCGGCTGCTTCTCCACCCGCGCGCCGTAGACGTTGACGACGCCGGCCGCGATCTGCCGCACCACCGGCGCAAAGGAGAGCGTCACCTGCTGGCGCGTCTCCGGCGTCTGCCTGGGCTGCGCCTGCGCCGAGGCGGCATGCGGCCAGGCCAGCGCGGTCACGAGGGCGACGGCGGTCAGGCGGCGTATCGGCATGCGCATTCTCCTCGGCGATCCAGCCGAGAGATAGGCCGCCAGCGCCGGCTTTGCCAGCGCGGATGCGGCGGCGACGCGCCTACGGCCTCGACACGACGAGCCGCAGCGAGCCCTCGTAGCTCGGCTGCCGGCGCAGATCGCGATAGCGCTCGTCCCAGGCTCCGCTGTCGAGATCGCGCGCGAGATGCGCGACATAGCCGGCGGCGGTCGGCGCGCCGACGAAGCTCCAGGCCGAGTTCGCCAGCCTCGCGCCATCGTCGAGGAAGTACTCCGGCCGCCCGTAGTAGGCCTCACCGAACCCGTCGCGGCAAAGCAGCGGGATCGGTACCGGCAGCATCTCGGCCCGGCCACCGAGCGCGGCGGCGATGCGATCGAGCGCCGGGTAGCGCCGCGCCTCCGCCGCCAGCACCAGCGGCGCGTAGTCGTTCAGCCAGAAGCGCTGCACCAGCTCGGGAGCGCAGGACAGGATCACGACCGGCCCGCGCGTCACCCGTCGCATCTCGGCGAGCCCCGCTTCGAGATCGCTCCATTGATGCACGGTGAAGGTCGCCATCGCCGCGTCGAAATACTGGGCGGGGAAAGGCAGCTTTTCCGCCACCGCATCGATCGCGGCGACCAGTTCGGCCGGCCGCTGCGCCCGCATCGAAGCCGAGGGCTCGACCGCGGTGACGTCGCGCCCGCGCGGCTCGTAGGAACCTGCGCCCGCGCCGACGTTCAGCACGGTGCGGGCCGGCCCGAGCGCCTTCTCGATCAGCGCCGCGATCGCCGGCTCGGGCTGGCGGTAACTCGCATAGCCGGCGCCGATCGCGCCGTAATTCGCGTCGCCGGCGCTGCCGTCCTGCTGCCTGATGGTCATGAGGCCTGCCAGAAGTCCTTGGAGAGGGAGCGCGCAGGCCTTCTATGCGGGATGTCTTCCGACGCAAAGACCCCACAAACGAAAAGGGCGGCCCGGAGGCCGCCCTTGAAACAGGGTGCGATGTCGCGTCGGCTTAGGCCGCCTCGTCGTCCGCCGTGAACACCGGGCCGGAATCCTGGCCCTTGGCGTCGACGTCACGATCGACGAATTCGATGATCGCCAGCGGGGCGTTGTCGCCGAAGCGGAAGCCCGCCTTCATGATGCGCAGATAACCGCCATTGCGCTCCTTGTAGCGCGGGCCGATCGTCGCGAAGAGCTTGCCGACGATGGCGACGTCCTTGATCTGCGCGATCGCCTGGCGGCGGGCATGCAGGTCGCCGCGCTTGGCGAGCGTCACCAGCTTCTCGACGACTGGACGCAGATCCTTGGCCTTCGGCAGCGTGGTTGTGATCTGCTCGTGCTTGATCAGGGCCTGGGACATGTTGGCGAACATCGCCTGGCGATGCTCGGCCGAGCGGTTGAAACGACGACCGCGGAAACCGTGACGCATTTGGCTCTCCTATCGATTACGGCCGCCGTGCCACGGTACGGCCGTTCTTTATGCTCCGGCGTTGATGCGCCGTGCGGGGAACCGGCGCGAGATCGCCCCGCGCCGAAAAAGTCTCAGTAGTGCTCCTCGAAGCGCTTCGCGAGCTCTTCGATGTTCTCCGGCGGCCAGCCGGTGACGTCCATGCCGAGATGCAGGCCCATCGTGGCGAGCACTTCCTTGATCTCGTTCAGCGACTTGCGGCCGAAGTTCGGGGTGCGCAGCATCTCGCCCTCCGACTTCTGGATGAGGTCGCCGATATAGACGATGTTGTCGTTCTTCAGGCAGTTCGCCGAACGCACCGAAAGCTCGAGCTCGTCGACCTTCTTGAGCAGCGCCGGGTTGAAGGGCAGCTGCGGCGCGGTCGAGACGGCCTCTTCCTTGCGCGGCTCCTCGAAGGTGATGAACACGGCGAGCTGGTCCTGCAGGATGCGGGCGGCGAGCGCCAGCGCGTCCTCGGGCGTGACCGAGCCGTTGGTCTCGATCTGCAGGGTCAGCATGTCGCGATCGAGGTTCTGGCCCTCGCGGGTGTTCTCGACGCGGTAGGACACCTTCTTGACCGGCGAATACAGGCTGTCGACCGGGATCAAGCCGATCGGCGCATCTTCCGGACGGTTCTGCTCGGAGGGGACATAGCCCTTGCCGGTGTTGACCGTGAACTCCATGCGGATCTCGGAGCCCTCGTCCAGCGTGCAGAGCACGAGGTCGGGGTTCAGGATCGAGACGTCGCCGATCGTGTTGATGTCGCCGGCGGTGACGGTGCCCGGGCCGGTCTTGCGCAGGGTCATGCGCTTGGGGCCCTCGCCCTGCATCTTGACCGCGATGGCCTTGATGTTGAGGACGATGTCGGTGACGTCCTCGCGGACGCCCGGGATCGAGGAGAACTCATGCAGCACGCCGTCGATCTGGACGGCGGTGACGGCCGCGCCCTGGAGCGAGGAGAGCAGCACGCGGCGCAGCGCGTTGCCGAGCGTCATGCCGAAGCCGCGCTCCAGCGGGCGCGCGACCACGGTCGCCAGGCGCTTGGGGTCGTCACCGACCTTGATTTCGAGCTTGTTGGGCTTTGACAGATCCTGCCAGTTCTTGCTGATCACGACCGCACTCCTGGTGCTTGAATTCAATGGCGGCGGCGGGCCGCCCCGGACAGGCGCCCGCCGGTGCGGGCGCCTCGATATCGCTGAGGATCAGACGCGGCGGCGCTTGCGCGGCCGGCAGCCATTGTGCGGGATCGGCGTCACGTCGCGGATCGAGGTCACGGTGAAGCCGGCGGCCTGAAGGGCGCGCAGCGCCGATTCGCGGCCCGAACCCGGACCCGTCACCTCGACCTCGAGCGTGCGCATGCCGTGCTCGGCGGCCTTGCGGGCGGCGTCCTCGGCCGCGACCTGCGCGGCATAGGGGGTCGACTTGCGCGAGCCCTTGAAGCCCATCGTGCCGGCCGACGACCACGAGATCGTGTTGCCCTGCGCGTCGGTGATGGTGATCATGGTGTTGTTGAACGAGGCGTTCACATGGGCGACGCCGGAGACGATGTTCTTGCGTTCGCGACGGCGGACGCGTTGGGCTTCCTTGGCCATAGGTCTTTCATCCTTCAGGCGCGCCCGTGATTCCAGGCGCTGGGGATGCCGCCTGCCCCGAACGGCTCAGGCGGCGCAAAACAGCGGGCCGGAGAACCGGCCCGCCGAGATCACTTCTTCTTGCCGGCGATCGGCTTGGACTTGCCCTTGCGGGTGCGCGCATTGGTGTGCGTGCGCTGGCCGCGGACCGGCAGCGAACGACGATGGCGCAGGCCGCGATAGCAGCCGAGGTCCATCAGGCGCTTGATGTTCATCGAGACCTCGCGGCGCAGATCACCCTCGACGAGATAGTCGCGGTCGATCGTCTCGCGGATCTGGAGCACTTCGGCGTCGGTCAACTGGTTCACGCGACGCTCGGCGGCGATGCCGACCTTCTCGCAGATCTCCTGGGCCTTGGCCGCGCCGATGCCGTGGATGTACTGCAAGCCGATGACGACGCGCTTGCCGGTGGGAATGTTGACGCCCGCGATACGAGCCATGGTCTTCTCTCCATGTCGGCCGGCGGCAGCCCGATGGCGCGCCGGCGGTGAAAGATACCCCGCGCCGGTGGAGGCCGGCCCTTGCGGAGCGTTGAACCTGATCCACGCGAGAACGCGACGTCGCTCCTTCTCACGAAGGTAACGGCATCGCTCACATGAAACCGGATGCCGGGTCGTTAGACGGTCGGGTGGGCCGAGTCAACCCGTGCCGCCCAAGAATCGTGCCAGACCGAAATCAGTGGCCCGCCAGTGCCGTTTCGATCGCCGCCGTCACCGCATCGATCGGCTGCATCCCGTCGATCGCGGTGAGCTGCCCGCGCTTGTCGTAATAGGGCGCGACTACCGCGGTGTCGCGGTTGTAGGCGTCGAGCCTGGTCTTGAAGACCTCCGGATCGTCGTCCTTACGCACCGGCTGGCCGGCGGCCTTGGCCTCCTCGGCGCGCCTGACGATGCGGTCGACGAGCTTGCTCTGGTCGACCGTCAGCTCCAGCACCTTGTCGAGCTTCAGCCCCTTGGAGGTGAGCATCGCATCAAGCGCCTCGGCCTGCGCCAAAGTGCGCGGGAAACCGTCGAGGATGAAGCCCGTCTTCGCGTCCGCTTCCTCGATCCGGTCGGAGACGATGCCGATCACGATCTCGTCCGAGACGAGCCCGCCCGATTCCATCACCGCCTTGGCCTTGAGCCCGACCGGCGTCCCAGCCGCGACCGCGGCGCGCAGCATGTCACCGGTCGAGAGTTGCGGAATGCCGTGCTTTGCGACGATGCGCGCTGCCTGAGTGCCTTTGCCCGCCCCCGGCGGCCCCAGAAAAATCAGTCGCATTTATCGCCTAGCCCCCCTGAGCTTCGCCTTCTTGACCAGCCCCTCGTATTGGTGGGCCAGCAGATGTCCATGGACTTGCGCCACGGTGTCCATCGTCGTCGTCACCACGATCAGCAGCGAGGTGCCGCCGAGCAGGATGATCGGGATCTGAGCATAGGTGATCATGAACTCGGGGATAAGGCAGACGATGGTCAGATAGCCTGCGCCCAGAACGGTGATACGGGTCAGCACCCGGTCCATGTGCTCGGCGGTGCGCTCGCCCGGGCGGATGCCGGGCATGAAACCGCCATGCTTCTTGAGATTGTCGGCCGTCTCGGTCGGGTTGAACACGATCGCGGTGTAGAAGAAGCAGAAGAAGATGATCAGCGCCGCGTAGAGGATCATGAACAGCGGCCGGCCATGGGCCAGATAGGTCGAGATCGTCGACAGGAAGCCGGTGGCGCCCGAAGCCTGCGAGAAGCTCGCGATCGTCGTCGGCAGCAGCAGCAGCGACGAGGCGAAGATCGGCGGGATCACGCCGGCGGTGTTGAGCTTCAGCGGCAGGAACGAGGTCTGGCCCTCATACATCCGGTTGCCGACCTGGCGCTTGGGATAGTTGATCAGCAACCGGCGCTGGGCCCGCTCCATGAAGACGCAGAAGGCGATGACGCAGATCGCCATCACCAGCACGAGCAGCAGCAGGCCGGTCGAGATCGCGCCCTGGCGACCGAGTTCGAGCGTCTGGGCGAGCTGCGACGGGAACTCCGCGATGATGCCGGCGAAGATGATCATCGACGTCCCGTTGCCGATGCCCCGGCTGGTGATCTGCTCGCCGAGCCAGAGCAGGAACATCGTGCCGCCGACCAACGTGATCGTGGTCGAGAGCAGGAAGAACGGCCCTGGCTCCAGCACCAGGTTGCCCGAGCCCTGCAGGCCGACGCCGATGCCATAGGCCTGGAACACCGCGAGCAGCAGCGTGAGATAGCGGGTGTATTGGTTCAGGATCTTGCGGCCCTGCTCGCCTTCCTTCTTCAGCGCCTCGAAGGTCGGGACGACGCTGGAGAGGAGTTGGATGATGATCGAGGCCGAGATGTAGGGCATGATTGCGAGCGCGAAGATCGCGAGGCGCCCGACGGCGCCGCCCGAGAACATGTTGAACAGGCCGAGCACGCCGGACTGCGACTGTTTGAACAGGTCGGCGACCGCGTCCGGGTTCATGCCGGGCAGCGGGATATAGGTGCCGAGCCGGTAGACGATCAGCGCGCCGAGCGTGAACCAGATGCGCTTCTTGAGCTCGTCCGCCTTGGCGAGCGCGCCGAAATTCAGATTTGCCGCAAGCTGTTCAGCCGCCGATGCCATGAATCCGGTCCTTGGTCTTCATTCGGGGGCGCCGATGTCGCTGGCGCCCGGTCAGACAGTCGAACGGCGGCCTGGGCTTCTGGCCCGGCCGCCGTTCGCAATCGCTCATGTAAGAGCTGGTGTCACGCCTGTGAAGCGGCGGGCGCCAGGATCTTCACCGAACCGCCGGCCTTCTCGATCGCCTCGACGGCCGACTTGGACGCACCGGCGACCTCGAAGGCCAGCTTGGTCTTGAGCTCGCCGACGCCGAGGATCTTGACGCCGTCCTTGGCCTGCCGGGTGATCACGCCCGCGGCGACCAGCGCCTCGATGGTGACCGCGCCCTTGGCGTCGAGCTTGCCGGCTTCCACCGCCTGCTGGATGCGGCCGAGGTTCACCTCGTTCAGATCCTTGGCGAAGAGGTTGACGAAGCCGCGCTTGGGCAGGCGCCGGTAGAGCGGCATCTGGCCGCCCTCGAAGCCCTTGACCGCCACGCCGGCACGGGCCTTCTGACCCTTGACGCCGCGCCCGCCGGTCTTGCCCTTGCCGGAGCCGATGCCGCGGCCGACGCGGATGCGCGACTTGTGTGCGCCTTCGTTGTCACGAATGTCTGTGAGTTTCATGATCGCTTCTCCTCACTTCGCGTCGACGACGCGCACGAGGTGCCTGACCTTGTCGATCATGCCACGCACGGCTGGCGTGTCGACCAGAGTCGACTGCCTGCGGATCTTGTTGAGGCCGAGACCGATCAGGGTCTGGCGCTGCGAGGCCTCGCGGCGGATCGGCGAACCGATCTGCTCGACGATGACGGTGGCTTCAGCTTTCTTTGCCATGACGTCACCTCTCACGCTTCGGCCGCGGCGTCGGTGCCGGCATCGCGGCGACGCGTCTGCAGGGCCGAGACCTTGAGCGAGCGGCGGGCCGCGACCGAGCGCGGGCTGTCCTCGTTCTTCAGCGCGTCGAAGGTGGCGCGCACGAGGTTGTAGGGGTTCGAGGAGCCGAGCGACTTCGACACCACGTCCTGCATGCCGACCGCCTCGAAGACAGCGCGCATCGGGCCGCCGGCGATGATGCCGGTACCAGCCGGAGCCGCGCGCAACACGACCTTGCCGGCGCCGTGACGGCCCTGGACATCGTGATGCAGCGTGCGACCCTCGCGCAGCGGGATGCGGACGAGGCCACGCTTGGCGGCTTCGGTCGCCTTGCGGATCGCCTCGGGCACTTCGCGGGCCTTGCCGTGGCCGAAGCCGACGCGGCCCTTCTGGTCGCCGACGACGACGAGCGCGGCGAAGCCGAAGCGACGCCCGCCCTTCACCACCTTGGCGACGCGGTTGATGTGGACGAGCTTGTCCACGAATTCGGAATCGCGCTCTTCGCTGTCCCGACGCTCACGCGGCTCTCTAGCCATGTCATTCCTCTTACTTGCGCGGACGAAAACCGCTCGGGTTCCGCCGCTCGCTCGAGCGCTCCGGATGGAGCGACTTGTCTCAGGTCAGAAGTTCAGCCCGGCTTCGCGGGCCGCCTCGGCCAGCGCCTTGACGCGGCCATGGTACATGTACGGGCCGCGGTCGAAGACCACGTCCTTGACGCCGGCCTTGACGGCGCGCTCGGCGATCAGCTTGCCGATCGTGGCGGCCGCCTCGACATTCGCGCCCGACTTCAGGTCGGTGCGGACGTCCTTGTCGAGCGACGAGGCCGAAGCGAGGGTGACCCCCTTCACGTCGTCGATGACCTGCGCGTAGATCTGCTTGCCGGTGCGGTGCACCGACAGGCGGGCGCGGCCATTGGCGACAGCCTTGAGGGCGCGGCGGACGCGGGCCTTGCGGCGCGCAGTGTTGTCTGTCTGCTTGCTCATGGCGCTTACTTCTTCTTCCCTTCCTTGCGGAAGATGAATTCGCCGGCGTACTTCACGCCCTTGCCCTTGTAGGGCTCGGGGCCGCGATAGTCGCGGATTTCCGCGGCGGTCTGCCCGACGACCTGCTTGTCGATGCCGGTGACGACGATCTCCGTCGGCTTCGGCGTCACGATCGCGACGCCGGCCGGGATTTCGTAGTCGATGTCGTGGCTGTAACCCAGCGACAGCTTCAGCACCTTGCCGGCGACGGCGGCCTTGTAGCCGACGCCGTTGATCTCGAGCTTCTTCTCGAAGCCCGCGGTCGTGCCGACGATCAGGTTGTTGATCCGGGCGCGCGAGGTGCCCCAGAGCGCCCTCGCCCGCTTGGTCTGCGAGCGCGGCTGCACGGCGATGGCGCCGTTCTCCATGGCGACCGAGACGTCCTCGGGCACCTCGAAGGAGAGCTCGCCCTTCGAGCCCTTGATCTTGACGAGCTGGCCGGTGACGTTGGCGGTGACGCCAGCGGGAACCGGAACCGGCTTCTTACCGATACGAGACATTGGATTTCTCCCGAAAATGAGCGGCGCGATGCGAAGGTCAGAAGACCTTGCAGAGCACTTCGCCGCCCACGTTCTGCTCGCGGGCCAGGTGATCGGGCATCACGCCCTTGGGCGTGGAGACGATGGTGACGCCGAGGCCGTCGGCGACGCGCGGCATCGTCTCGACGGACGAGTAGACGCGGCGGCCGGGCTTCGACACGCGAGCGATCGACCGGATGACCGGTTGACCCTCGTGATACTTCAGCTCGATGTCGAACTCGGTGCGGCCATTGCCGAACTCGGTCGTCGAGTAGCCGCGGATGTAGCCTTCCGCCGCCAGCACATCGAGAACGCGGGCGCGCAGCTTGGAGCCCGGGGTGGAAACGCGGGACTTGCGACGCATCTGCGCATTGCGGATGCGGGTCAGCATGTCTCCGAGCGGATCGATGATCGCCATGATCCTACCTCCTCACCAGCTCGACTTGACGAGGCCGGGAACCAGCCCCTTGTTGCCGAGCTCGCGCAGCGCAATGCGCGACATCTTCAGCTTGCGGTAGACGGCGCGCGGGCGCCCCGTCACTTCGCAGCGGTTGCGGATCCGGATCTTCGCCGAATTCCGCGGCAGTTCGGCCAGCTTGAGGCGAGCGAGGAAGCGCTCGTCCATGGACTGGCTTTCGTCATTGGCGATCGCGAGAAGACGGGCGCGCTTGCCGGCGAATTTCTTCACCAGCCGCTTGCGGCGGTCGTTGTTCTCGACGGAGCTTTTCTTAGCCATCGATCTCTCCTGGTTTCCGCGTATGAACGCTAGGGTTCACTGCCGGAACGGGAAGTTGAAGTGCTTGAGCAAGGCGCGCGCCTCGTCGTCCGACTTCGCAGTCGTGCAGACGATCACGTCCATGCCCCAGACGGCGTCGACCTTGTCGTAGTTGATCTCGGGGAACACGATGTGCTCCTTGATCCCGAGCGCGAAATTGCCGCGCCCGTCGAACGACTTGGGGTTGAGGCCCCGGAAGTCGCGCACGCGCGGCAAGGCGATGGTGACGAGCCGGTCGACGAACTCGTACATCTTGGTCTTGCGCAGCGTGACCTTGCAGCCGACCGCCATGTTCTCGCGCAGCTTGAAGCCGGCGATGGCGAGACGGGACTTGGTGATGACCGGCTTCTGGCCGGCGATCATGGCGAGGTCGCCGGCGGCGTTGTCGACCTTCTTGCGGTCGGCTGTCGCTTCGCCAACGCCCATGTTGATGACGACCTTCTCGATGGTCGGCACTTCCATGGCGTTCTTGTAGCCGAACTCGGCGATCATCGCCGGACGGACGACGTCCTCGTAATGCTTCTTCATGCGCGGCGTGAGAGCCGCCTGCTGGTTCTCAGCCATCGATCAGATCCCCCGAGCGCTTGGCGAAACGGACCTTGCGGCCATCATCCAGGACCTTGAAGCCGACGCGGGTCGGCTTGCCGTCCTTGGGGTCGGCCACGGCGAGATTCGACAGGTCGATGGTGGCCTCTTTCGAGATGATGCCACCCTCGGAATTCTGCGACTGCTTGGTGTGGCGCTTGACGAGGTTGACGCCACGCACGACGGCGCGGGCATCCTTCGGCAGCACCTGGAGCACCTCGCCGGCCTTGCCCTTGTCGCGGCCGGCCAGCACGACGACCTTGTCGCCCTTCTTGATCTTCGCAGCCATCACAGCACCTCTGGCGCAAGCGAGATGATCTTCATGTGGTTCTTGGCGCGCAGCTCGCGCGGAACCGGTCCGAAGATGCGGGTGCCGACAGGCTCCTTCTGGTTGTTGATCAGCACGGCCGCGTTGCGGTCGAACCGGATCACCGAACCGTCGGCGCGCTTGACGTCCTTGGCGGTGCGGACGACGACCGCCTTCATGACGTCGCCCTTCTTCACGCGACCGCGCGGGATCGCTTCCTTGATCGAGACGACGATGATGTCGCCGATGCGGGCATAGCGCCGCTTCGACCCGCCGAGAACCTTGATGCACATCACGCGACGGGCGCCGGAATTGTCCGCGACCTCGAGATTCGTCTGCACCTGGATCATGGCCTTGATCCTTCCACTGCAATATCAGCGCGGTTTCCGGACACGAGGCGGGAGCGCCTGGCCCGGACTACGACTGACGGGGGTCGATCGCCCCCTGGCCTCACAATAAGACGACTTACGCCTTGGGGGCGTTGTCGAGCACAACCCAGCTTTTCAGCTTGGAAATCGGCTTGGACTCCTCGATCCAAACCTGGTCCCCGACCTTGGACACCATCGCCTCGTCATGGGCGTGGTAGTTCTTGGTGCGGCGAACGGTCTTCTTGAGGAGCGGGTGCGTATAGCGCCGCTCGACCTTGACCACAACCGTTTTGTTTTGCTTGTCGCTGACGACGACGCCCTGCAGCACGCGCTTCGGCATTTTCTAACTCCTCAGGCGCTCGCCGCCACGGTCTTCGACCGCTGCAGCGTCTTGATGCGGGCGATGTCCTTGCGGACCTCGGTGACGCGCGCGGTGTTCTCGAGCTGTCCCGTGGCGCGCTGGAAACGCAGGTTGAACTGCTCCTTCTTCAGCTTCAGGAGTTCGTCCTGCAGCAGGTCCGTGCTCATGGCCTTCAGGTCGGACAGGCGTTGTGTGCTTTTCATCTCGCCCTCCTCACTCGGCGATGCGCTGGATGAAGCGCGTCTTGATCGGCAGCTTGGCGGCGCCCAGGCGCAGCGCCTCGCGGGCGATGTCCTCGGGCACGCCGTCGAGCTCGAACATGATCCGGCCCGGCTTGACCTTGGCGGCCCAGAATTCCGGCGCGCCCTTGCCCTTGCCCATGCGGACTTCGGTCGGCTTCTTCGACACCGGCACGTCCGGGAAGATCCGGATCCAGACACGGCCGGCGCGCTTCATGGCGCGGGTGATCGCGCGGCGGGCGGCCTCGATCTGGCGCGCGGTGACGCGTTCCGGCTCCTGGGCCTTCAGGCCGAACTGGCCGAAGTTCAGGTCCGTGCCGCCCTTGGCGACGCCGGCGATGCGTCCCTTGAACTGCTTGCGGAACTTGGTTCTTTTCGGTTGCAACATGGCTCTTCTCGATCAGCCTTACGCAGCCTGCTCGCGACGATCGCGACCGCCGGAGCGGCCACCCTCGTCCGAGAGACGCTTGTCCTGGGCCATCGGGTCATGTTCGAGGATCTCGCCCTTGAAGATCCAGACCTTGATGCCGCAGGTGCCATAGGTGGTGAAGGCGGTGCCCACACCGTAGTCGACATCGGCGCGCAGCGTGTGCAGCGGCACCCGCCCTTCGCGATACCATTCGAGGCGCGCGATTTCGGCGCCGCCGAGGCGGCCCGAGCAGTTGATGCGGATGCCCTCGGCGCCGAGACGCATGGCCGACTGCACGGCGCGCTTCATGGCGCGACGGAAGGCGACGCGGCGCTCGAGCTGCTGCGCGATCGAATCGGCGACCAGCGTGGCGTCGATCTCGGGCTTGCGCACCTCGACGATGTTGATGGTGACGTCGGCCTTGGTGAGCTTCATCACCTCCTTGCGGAGCTTCTCGATGTCGGCGCCCTTCTTGCCGATCACCACGCCCGGACGCGCCGAGTGGATGGTGACGCGGCACTTCTTGTGCGGGCGCTCGATGATGATCTTCGAGACGGCGGCCTGCTTGAGCAGCTTCATCAGGGCGGCGCGGATCGCCATGTCCTCGTGCAGAAGCTTGCCGTACTCGCCCTTGTTCGCGAACCAGCGCGAGTCCCAGGTGCGGTTGATGCCGAGGCGAAGCCCGATCGGATTGATTTTCTGACCCATCGTTCTCTCCTCAGGCCTTCGCCGCCTGGACTTCGCGCACCACGATCGTGATGTTCGCGAAGGGCTTCAGGATGCGGGCGCCACGGCCGCGGGCGCGGGCGTGGAAACGCTTCATCACCAGCGCCTTGCCGACGAAGGCCTGCGCCACGACGAGGTCGTCGACGTCGAGATCATGGTTGTTCTCGGCGTTGGCGATCGCGCTCTGCAGGCACTTGCGCACATCGGTCGAGATCCGCTTGCGCGAGAACTCGAGATCGGCGAGCGCGGTCGCGACCTTCTTGCCGCGGATGAGCTGGGCGAGGAGGTTGAGCTTCTGCGGGCTGACGCGAAGGTTGCGGGCGACCGCAATGGCTTCGTTGTCGGGCAGCGCACGGGGGGCGGATGCTTTTCCCATGGCTTACTTCCTCTTCGCCTTCTTGTCGGCGGCGTGGCCGTGGAAGGTGCGCGTCGGCGAGAACTCGCCGAACTTGTGGCCCACCATCTCCTCGGAGACGTTCACCGGCACATGCTTGTGCCCGTTGTAGACGCCGAACGTCAGACCGACGAACTGCGGCAGGATCGTGGAGCGACGGCTCCAGATCTTGATGACCTCTGACCGGGCAGCCGAACGGGCGACCTCGGCTTTTTTCAGAAGGTATCCGTCGACGAACGGACCTTTCCAAAGCGAACGTGCCATGACGGACCTCAGTTCTTCTTCTTGCGGGCGTGACGGCTCGACACGATGAACGTGTCGGTCCGCTTGTTCGAGCGGGTCTTCTTGCCCTTGGTCGGCTTGCCCCAGGGGGTGACCGGGTGACGACCGCCCGAGGTGCGGCCTTCGCCGCCGCCATGGGGATGATCGACAGGGTTCATCGAGACACCGCGGTTGTGCGGGCGCTTGCCGAGCCAGCGCGAACGACCAGCCTTGCCGGCATTGGTGTTCATGTGGTCCGGGTTGGAGACGGCCCCCACGGTCGCGTAGCACAAGCCGCTGATCAGGCGCTGCTCGCCCGAGTTCAGGCGGACGATGACGTAGCCCTGGTCGCGGCCGACGATCTGGGCGTAGTTGCCCGCGGACCGCGCCAGCGCACCGCCCTTGCCGATCTTGAGCTCGACATTGTGGACGATCGTGCCGATCGGCAGCGTGCCCATCGGGGCGGCGTTGCCAGGCTTCACGTCGACCGACGGGCCGGAGATCACGCTGTCGCCGACGGCGAGGCGCTGCGGCGCCAGGATGTAGGCCTGCTCGCCGTCGCTGTACTTGATCAGCGCGATGAAGGCGGTGCGGTTGGGATCGTATTCGATCCGCTCGACCACGGCCGGGATGCCGTCCTTGCCACGACGCTTGAAGTCGATCAGGCGCAGCGTGCGCTTGTGTCCGCCGCCGCGGAAGCGGACGGTGATGCGGCCGAGATTGTTGCGGCCGCCCGAGGACGACTTGCCCTCGGTCAGCGCCTTGACCGGCTTGCCCTTGTAGAGCTCGCTGCGGTCGACGATCACGAGCTGGCGAAGGCTCGGCGTGATCGGCTTGAATGATTTCAGAGCCATGACGTTATTTCCCTCAGAGGCCCGTGGTCACGTCGATCGAGTGGCCCTCTTCGAGGGTCACCACGGCCTTCTTGACGTCCGAGCGCTGGCCGAGCCGCCCCCGGAAGACCTTGACCTTGCCTTCGGTGACGAGCGTGTTGACGCTCTTCACCTTGACGTCGAACAGCTTCTCGACCGCCGCCTTGATCTGCGGCTTGCTGGCGGTCCTGGCGACCTTGAAGACGACCTTGTTGTGCTCGGAGAGCATGGTCGCCTTTTCGGTGATGACCGGCGCGACGATGACGTCGTAGTGGCGCGGGTCCAGATTCTTGGACTGGCTCATTTGAAGCGCGCCTCCAGCGCATCGACGGCCGCGCGGGTCAAGACGAGCTTGTCGCGACGCAGGATGTCGTAGACGTTGATGCCCTGGACCGGCAGCACGTCGACATTCGGGATCGAACGCGCAGCCAGGCCGAAATTGGTGTCGATCTCGGCGCCGCCGATGACCAGCGCGCTCGACAGGTCGAGCTTGCCGAAATGCCCGAGCAGCACCTTGGTCTTCGGCTCGGAGAGCTTGGCGTCATCGATGATGATGATGCCGGCGTCCTTTGCCTTGGCCGAGAGCGCGTGGCGCAGAGCCAGCGCGCGCACCTTCTTGGGCAGGTCGTGGGCATGGTCGCGCACGACCGGGCCGAAAGCCTTGCCGCCGCCGCGGAACTGCGGAGCCGAGGCCGCACCGTGACGGGCGCCGCCGGTGCCCTTCTGCTTGTAGATCTTCTTGCGGGTGCGGTCGACTTCCGAGCGGCCCTTCGACTTGTGCGTGCCGGCGCGGCGCTTGGCGAGCTGGTAGCGCACCATGCGGGCCAGGATGTCGGCGCGCGGCTCGAGGCCGAAGATCGCGTCGGAGAGCTCGACCGAGCCGGCCGAACCGCCTTCGAGGGTGGTGATATCGAGTTTCATCACGCGTTCTCCTCAACGGTCTCGGTCGCGGGAGCCTGCGTGTCGCCGCCAGCGGTCTTGAACTTGCCCGGCAGCGGAGCGTCCTTCGGCAGGGCGCGCTTGACGGCGTCGCGGACATGGATCCAGCCGCCGGCATGGCCGGGGACGGCGCCCTCGACCAGGATCAGGCCGCGTTCGGCGTCCGTCTGGACGACGCGCAGATTCTGCGTGGTGACGCGCTCGGTGCCGAGATGGCCCGGCATCTTCTTGTTCTTGAAGGTCTTGCCCGGGTCCTGGCGGCCGCCGGTCGAACCGATCGAGCGGTGCGAGACCGAAACGCCGTGGGTGGCGCGCAGGCCGCCGAAGTTCCAGCGCTTCATGCCGCCGGCAAAACCCTTGCCGAGCGTGTTGCCGCTGACGTCGACGAACTGGCCGACGACGAAATGGTCGGCCGTCAGCTCGGCGCCGACCGGGATCAACGCGTCGTCGCTGACGCGGAATTCGACGATCTTGCGCTTGGGCTCGACCTTGGCGACGGCGAAATGGCCGCGCTCGGCCTTCGACACGTTCTTCACCTTGGCCGTGCCGGAGCCCAGCTGGACGGCGACGTAGCCGTTCTTCTCGATCGTGCGATGCGCGACCACCTGGCAGTTGTCGAGCTTCAGCACGGTGACCGGGATATGTTCGCCGGCATCGGTGAAGATGCGGGTCATCCCGACTTTCTGTGCAATCACACCGGAACGCATCGGTGCATACCTTCCCTTGGGGTCATGTTCTCCCAGCAGAAATGCTGGCGACAGAGGACCCGGCTAAAATGGATCAGAGCTTGATTTCGACGTCGACGCCGGCGGCGAGATCGAGCTTCATGAGGGCGTCGACCGTCTGCGGGGTCGGGTCGACGATATCGAGCACGCGCTTGTGGGTCCGCATCTCGAACTGCTCGCGCGACTTCTTGTCGATGTGCGGCGAACGGTTGACCGTGAACTTCTCGATGAGCGTGGGCAGCGGGATCGGGCCGCGGACCTGGGCGCCGGTCCTCTTGGCCGTCGACACGATCTCGCGCGTCGAGGCGTCGAGGATGCGGTGGTCGAACGCCTTGAGGCGGATCCGGATGTTTTGACCGTTCATGGTCTTCATGTTCTCCGTGACGTGAAAGGCGTGAGCCCCGAAGGGCCCCGCCCCTCACGAAAACGCGTTACGCGATGATGCTTGCGACGACGCCTGCTCCGACGGTCCTGCCGCCTTCACGGATGGCGAAGCGCAGCTTCTCCTCCATCGCGATCGGCACGATCAGGTGCACTTCCATGGCGATGTTGTCGCCAGGCATCACCATCTCCGTGCCCTCGGGCAGGTGCACCACCCCGGTCACGTCCGTCGTGCGGAAGTAGAACTGCGGCCGGTAGTTGGTGAAGAACGGCGTGTGGCGGCCGCCCTCCTCCTTCGTCAGGATGTAGGCCTCGGCCTTGAACTTGGTGTGCGGCTTCACCGAACCCGGCTTGCACAGCACCTGGCCGCGCTCGACGTCCTCGCGCTTCGTGCCGCGCAGCAGCGCGCCGATGTTGTCGCCCGCCTGGCCCTGGTCGAGCAGCTTGCGGAACATCTCGACGCCGGTGACCGTCGTCTTGACCGTGTCCTTCAGGCCCACGATCTCGATCTCCTCGCCGACCTTGACGATGCCGCGCTCGACGCGACCCGTCACGACCGTGCCGCGGCCCGAGATCGAGAACACGTCCTCGACCGGCATCAGGAAGGGCTGGTCGATCGGACGCTCCGGCTGCGGGATGTACTCGTCCACCGTCTTCATCAGCGCGATCACCGCATCATGGCCGATCGCCTTGTCGCCGCCGTCCAGCGCGACCTTGGCCGAGCCCTTGGTGATCGGGATGTCGTCGCCGGGGAAATCGTACTTCGACAGGAGCTCGCGGATCTCCATCTCGACCAGCTCGAGCAGCTCCGCGTCGTCGACCAGATCGACCTTGTTCATGAACACCACCAGCGCGGGAACGCCGACCTGGCGCGCCAGCAGGATGTGCTCGCGCGTCTGCGGCATCGGGCCGTCCGCCGCCGACACCACCAGGATCGCGCCGTCCATCTGCGCCGCGCCCGTGATCATGTTCTTCACATAGTCGGCATGGCCGGGGCAGTCGACATGCGCATAGTGCCGCGCCGGCGTCTCGTACTCGACGTGCGCCGTCGAGATCGTGATCCCGCGAGCCTTCTCCTCCGGCGCCTTGTCGATCTGGTCATAGGCCGTGAACGACGCACCGCCAGACTCAGCCAGGACCTTCGTGATCGCAGCCGTCAAAGACGTCTTGCCATGGTCGACGTGACCAATCGTCCCAATGTTGCAATGCGGCTTCGTGCGAGCGAATTTCTCTTTGGCCATCGTAGCCTCCGTCCGTCAGATCATTTGTTGCGTGAAAGCAGGTCAGGCATATTTGGCCTGGACTTCGGCGGCGACCGCCGAAGGAACCTGCTCGTAATGGTCGAACTGCATCGTGTAGTTGGCGCGGCCCTGACTGAACGAGCGCAACTGGTTGACGTAGCCGAACATGTTGGCGAGCGGCACCATCGCATTGATGACGACCGCGTTGCCGCGCATGTCCTGGCCCTGGATCTGGCCGCGGCGCGAGTTCAGGTCGCCGATGACCGATCCGGTGTAGTCTTCCGGGGTCACGACCTCGACCTTCATGATCGGCTCGAGCAGCACCGAGCCGGCCTTCTGCAGGCCCTCGCGCAGACCGGCGCGAGAAGCGATTTCGAAGGCGAGCGCCGAGGAGTCGACCTCGTGGAAGGCGCCGTCGGTCAACTGGACCTTGACGTCGACCACCGGGAAGCCGGCGAGCACGCCCGACCCGATCACCGAGTTCAGGCCCTTCTCGACGCCGGGGATGTACTCCTTCGGCACCGCACCACCGATGATCTTCGACTCGAACTCGAAGCCCTTGCCGGTCTCGTTCGGCTCGATCGTGAACTTGACGCGGGCGAACTGGCCCGTGCCGCCGGTCTGCTTCTTGTGGGTGTAGTCGACGTCGACCTTCTTGGTGATGGTCTCGCGATAGGCCACCTGCGGCGCGCCGATATTGGCGTCGACCTTGTAGGTCCGCTTCAGGATGTCGACCTTGATGTCGAGATGCAGCTCGCCCATGCCCTTAAGGATGGTCTGGCCGCTCTCCTGATCGGTCGAGACGCGGAAGGACGGGTCCTCGTTCGCGAGCTTCGACAGCGCCAGGCCGAGCTTCTCCTGGTCGGCCTTGGACTTCGGCTCGATCGCGATCGTGATGACCGGCTCGGGGAACTCCATGCGCTCCAGGATCACGGCCTGGGCCGGATCGCACAGCGTGTCGCCGGTGCGGACGTCCTTGAGGCCGGCCAGCGCGACGATGTCGCCGGCGAAAGCCTCCTTGATGTCCTCGCGGTTGTTCGCATGCATCAGCAGCATGCGGCCGACACGCTCTTTCTTGTCGCGGGTCGAGTTGATGACGCCCTGGCCGGTCTCGACCTTGCCGGAATAGACCCGGCAGAAGGTGATGGTGCCGACGAAGGGGTCGTCCATGATCTTGAAGGCGAGCATCGAGAAGGGATCCTCGTCCGTCGGGTGACGAACGGTCTCTTCCTCGGTCTTGAAGTCGATGCCCTTGATGTCGCCGCGATCGATCGGCGACGGCAGGAACTCGACGACCGCGTCGAGCAGCGGCTGCACGCCCTTGTTCTTGAAGGCCGAACCGCACAGCACGGGATGGAAGGCGCGGCGCTGTACGGCGGTGCGCACGAGGCGGCGCAGCGTCGGGGCATCCGGCTCGGTGCCTTCGAGATAGGCCTCCATCGCGGCGTCGTCCATCTCGACGGACGCCTCGACCAGCTTGTTGCGGTATTCGGCGGCCTTGTCGGCGAGATCCGCGGGGATCTCCTTCTCCTCATAGGAGGCGCCGAGCGCTTCGCCGTTCCAGACGATCGCCTTCATCTTGATCAGGTCGATGACGCCGACGAAGTCCGACTCGGCTCCGATCGGGATCTGCAGGCAGACCGGCTTGCCGGCGACGCGGTCGATGATGTCCTGGACGCAGCGATAGAAATCGGCGCCGATCTTGTCCATCTTGTTGACGAAGACGACGCGCGGCACGTCGTATTTGTCGGCCTGGCGCCAGACGGTCTCGGTCTGGGGCTCGACGCCCTGGTTGCCGTCGAGCACGCAGACGGCGCCGTCGAGCACGCGCAGCGAACGCTCGACCTCGATGGTGAAGTCGACGTGGCCGGGGGTGTCGATGATGTTCAGGCGGTGGTCGCGCCACAGGCAGGTCGTCGCGGCGGACGTGATCGTGATGCCGCGCTCCTGCTCCTGCGTCATCCAGTCCATCGTGGCGGCGCCGTCATGGACTTCGCCGATCTTGTGCGACTTGCCGGTGTAATACAGGATTCGCTCGGTCGTCGTCGTCTTGCCCGCATCGATGTGGGCCATGATGCCGAAATTGCGATAGCGGTCGATGGGATGGGAACGGGGCATGGGACTGCTCTGTCTTTCCGTCGGGTGCCGAGGATTACCAGCGGTAGTGCGAAAAGGCGCGGTTGGCTTCCGCCATCCGGTGCGTGTCTTCGCGCTTCTTCACGGCGTTGCCACGGTTGTTGGCCGCATCCATCAGCTCCGAGGAGAGACGCTCGACCATGGTCTTGTCGTTGCGGCCGCGCGCGGCCGAAATCAGCCAGCGGATCGCCAGCGCCTGGCGGCGCTCGGTGCGGACCTCGACCGGAACCTGATAGGTGGCGCCGCCGACGCGACGCGAACGCACCTCGATCGCCGGAGCGACGTTCTCGAGCGCGCTCTTGAACACCGCAAGCGGGTCGCTCTTGGTCTTACCCTCGATGATGTCGAAGGCGCCATAGACGATCCGCTCGGCGGTCGACTTCTTGCCTTCATACATCACCGAATTCATGAACTTCGTCACGATGATGTCGTGGAACTTCGGATCGGGAATGATCTCGCGCTTTTCGGCGCTGTGGCGGCGGGACATCGTCTAGTCTCCGGTCAAATCTTCAAAGCGGCGAACCGGCTCGGGCATGGGCCCGGGCCGATCGGGCCGAACTCACTTGGGACGCTTGGCGCCGTATTTCGAACGGCGCTGCTTGCGGTTCTTGACGCCCTGCGTGTCGAGCACGCCGCGCAGGATGTGGTAGCGCACGCCGGGCAAGTCCTTGACGCGACCGCCACGGATCATCACGACCGAGTGCTCCTGGAGGTTGTGGCCCTCGCCCGGGATGTAGCCGATCACCTCGAAGCCGTTGGTCAGGCGCACCTTGGCGACCTTGCGGAGAGCCGAGTTCGGCTTCTTCGGGGTCGTCGTGTAGACGCGTGTGCAGACGCCGCGCTTCTGCGGGCAGGATTCGAGCGCAGGCGCGGTGTTGCGGGCCTTGACCGGCGAACGCGGCTTGCGGATGAGCTGGCTGATTGTCGGCATTTACAGGCCTCTCGCTCCCTTGAGCGCTTGAAAATCTCTGGTCGCCAGATCGAGCGATGCCATGGCACAAACGAAGTCGCACCATCAGCCCCCGTTTCAGGAAGGCCTCAGGCGCGCTCGCCAAGCAGAGGACCGCGGATATCCGCGTTCATGCATCTCGCCATGTCGTCGTTCGACGCTGGAATTCCGATGGAGTTTCGGTCGCGAACCTCGCCCGCTCAAAAGTCAGGGCGACAAACGTGTCCGACAGCCATCGACAGTGGCGCGCTTATGACTCGGGAGCCGAGTCGCGTCAACCCCGAAAGCCAACGAAAATCGGCATCGGCATTGAACCCGCACGGGCTCCGCCGCGACCAATCACCGCTCATCCGTACACCGCGCCAGTTCACAACCATGGCCCGAACGCACACTATGACGCAACGAGAAGGAGCGATCTGCGCCCCGACATGCACAAGCGTCCAAAAATGGAGATGACGATGTCGTTTCGAAACCTGTTCGCCGCTGCGGTCGTCTCGCTGGCCGCCGCAGCACCGGCGCTGGCCGCCGACGCGCGCGGTTGCAGGGACGTCGCCGGCCTCAAGCGCTTCGAGCGCTCGGAGATTCTGCAGTGCGAAGGCCGGAATTTTGCCGAATACGTCCTGCCGCTCGGCGCCGCGACGGGCTTCGACTATACGAGCAAGCGCGCCACCTTCGCCGCCAAACGAGATCTCGAAGGCCGCCTCGCCCGCAATCTCTACGCTGTCCCGCCCGGCCCCTCCTCGGCCGAAGTCGCCCGCAACTATCGGGCCGAACTCGCCGAGAAGGGCTTCACGATCCTCTTCGAGGGAAAGCCGGGCGAACTCGGCTATTGGATGGGTACGATCTTCGGCGAAAGCGGACCGGGCGGCCAGTTGCTGCAATACAGCCCCGACCAGGCCCGCTATCTGGCCGCCGAGCGGGAGGCCGATGGCATCAAGACGCAGCTGGCGATCTATGTCGTCGAATATGCGGATGGCATGAGTTCTCTGATGCGGCCGCAGAAGGGCCAGGTTCTGGTCCGCATCGACGCTCTCGAATCCGGCGCGCTGAAGCAGCAGATGGTCGTGGTCTCGGCCGCCGAGATCGCGCGCGGCCTCGACCAGTCCGGCAAGGTCGCGCTCTACGGCCTGAACTTCGACTTCAACAAGGCGACGTTGCAGCCGACTTCCCGCCCGACGCTCGACGAGATCGCGAAGTTCATGAAGGACAACCCGCGCCAGGCCATCCATGTCGTCGGCCACACCGACAGCGTCGGTGGGCTCGACTCCAACAAGACGCTCTCGCAGGCACGCGCCGCGACGGTTGTGGCGGAGCTCGCCAAGACCTACGGCATCGCATCGAGCCGGATGCGTCCCGCCGGCCTCGGCCTGCTCGCGCCGGTCGCCAGCAACGCCTCGGAAGACGGGCGGGCGAAGAACCGGCGGGTCGAACTCCTGCCGCAGTGACGGCTCGCCCCCCACGCCGCTCACGAAAAAGGGCCGCCCTTTCGGGCGGCCCTGTTCGTTTGCGCGATCGCGTCCGGGCTCACTCGGCCGCGGGCAGCGCCGCCGCGGCGGCATCGTTGGCGGCCTTGGCCGCCTTCGCCGCCGCATCGGCCTTCTGGCCGACGATGAGATCGTCGCGACGCGTCGCCACCTGCTTGATGCGGGCAACCTGCGCTCCGGTGCCGGCCGGGATCAGCGAGCCGACGATGACGTTCTCCTTCAGGCCTTCCAGCGTGTCGTGCTTGCCGTTGACCGCCGCCTCGGTGAGGACGCGGGTGGTCTCCTGGAACGACGCCGCCGAGATGAAGGAGCGCGTCTGCAGGCTCGCCTTGGTGATGCCGAGCAGGACGGGCACGCCGGAGGCGGGCTTCTTGCCCTCTTCCGCCATCTTCGCGTTGATCTCCTGCAGCTCGATGCGGTCGATCTGGTCACCGGTCAGGATGTCGGTGTCGCCCGACTCGGTGATCTCGATCTTCTGCAGCATCTGCCGAACGATGACCTCGATGTGCTTGTCGTTGATGCCGACGCCCTGGAGGCGATAGACCTCCTGGATCTCGTTCACCAGATAAGCCGCCAGCTCCTCGACGCCCTTGATCGCCAGGATGTCGTGCGGGGCCGGATTGCCGTCGAGGATGTAGTCGCCCATCTCGACGACGTCGCCGTCCTGGAGATGGATGTGCTTGCCCTTCGGGATCAGGTATTCGAGCTGATCCGAGCCGTCATGCGGGGTCAGCGTAACGCGACGCTTGTTCTTGTAGTCCTTGCCGAAACCGATCGTGCCGGCCTTCTCGGCGATGATCGCCGCATCCTTCGGACGACGCGCCTCGAACAGCTCCGCCACCCGCGGCAGACCACCGGTGATGTCGCGGGTCTTGGCCGAGTCGGTCGAGACGCGGGCCAGCACGTCGCCAGCCTTGATCTTCGAGCCCGGCTCCACCGAGATGATGCCCTCGACGGGAAGGATGTAGCGCGCCTCGCCGCCGCGCGCGAGCTTGGCGATCTTGCCGTCCGGCCCCGACACGGTCAGCGCCGGCCGCAGGTCGGACGTGCGGGCCGAACCGCGCCAGTCGATGACGACGCGCTTGGAGATGCCCGTCGCCTCGTCGGTGGTCTCGGTCATCGACATGCCGTCGACCAGGTCCTCGAAGCCGACCGAGCCGTCGACCTCGGCCAGGATCGGGCGGGAATAGGGATCCCACTCGATCAGGCGCTGGCCGCGCTTGACCTTGTCGCCCTCGTCGATCCGGAGCTTCGAGCCGAACTGCACGCGATGGACCGCGCGCTCGGTCCCGTCCGGCCCGACGATCACCACGGCGATGTTGCGCGCCATGGCGATCAGGTCGCCGTCCGAGTTCCGAGCCAGGTTGCGGTTGCGGATCTTGACCGTGCCCTCGAAGTTCGACTCGACGAAGGACTGGTCGGCGATCGTCGCCGCGCCGCCGATGTGGAAGGTGCGCATGGTGAGCTGCGTACCCGGCTCGCCGATCGACTGCGCCGCGATGACGCCGACGGCCTCGCCCATGTTGACGGGCGTGCCGCGGGCGAGATCGCGCCCATAGCAGGTCGCGCAGACGCCGTTCTTGGTGGCGCAGGTCAAGACCGAACGGATCTTCACCTCCTGCACGCCGGCGGCGTTGATCGCCTCGATATGAGCCTCGTCGATCATCGTGCCCTTCGGCACCAGCACCTTGCCGTCGATGTCGGTGACGTCCTCCGCGGCCGAGCGGCCGAGGATGCGGATGCCGAGCGACGCGACGACCTGGCCGGCGTCGATGATGGCGCGCATCTTGATGCCGCTCTCGGAGCCGCAATCAGTCTCCGAGATGATGGCATCCTGCGCCACGTCGACGAGACGTCGCGTCAGATAGCCCGAGTTGGCCGTCTTCAGCGCAGTGTCGGCGAGGCCTTTGCGGGCGCCGTGGGTCGAGTTGAAGTACTCGAGGACGTCGAGGCCTTCCTTGAAGTTCGAGATGATCGGCGACTCGATGATCTCGCCGGAGGGCTTGGCCATCAAGCCGCGCATCGCCGCGAGCTGCTTCATCTGCGCCGGCGAACCGCGCGCTCCCGAATGGCTCATCATGTAGATCGAGTTGATCGGCTTGTCGCGGCCGTTCTCGTCCTTCTTCACGGTGGAGATGCGTTCCATCATCTCCTTGGCGAGCCTGTCCGAGCACTTCGCCCAGGCGTCCACGACCTTGTTGTACTTCTCGCCCTGGGTGATCAGGCCGTCCTGGTACTGCTGCTCGTAATCCTTGGCGAGCACGCGCGTGGTGTCGACGATCTCCCACTTGTTCTCGGGGATGACCATGTCGTCCTTGCCGAAGGAGATGCCGGCCTTGAAGGCGTGGGTGAAGCCCAGCGACATGATGCGGTCGCAGAAGATCACCGATTCCTTCTGACCGCAGCCGCGATAGACGGCGTCGATCATCCCGGAGATTTCCTTCTTGGTCATCAAGCGGTTGCTGACGTCGAAGGTCATGTTCGGGTGCTTCGGCAGCGCCGTCGAGAGGATGACGCGGCCAGGCGTGGTGTCGTAGATCTTGGTATAGGACTTGCCGTCGGCGCCGACGCCGGTCCAGCGGTATTTGATCTTCGAATGCAGCGTCACGACCTTCTCGTGCAGCGCGTATTCGAGCTCGCCGAAATCACCGAAGATTTTGCCCTGGCCCGGCTCGCCGTCGGAGACGATCGAGAGATAGTACAGGCCCAGCACGATGTCCTGCGACGGCACGATGATCGGCATGCCGTTCGCCGGGTGCAGGATGTTGTTGGTCGACATCATCAGCACGCGCGCTTCCAACTGCGCTTCCAGCGACAGCGGGACGTGCACGGCCATCTGGTCGCCGTCGAAGTCGGCGTTGAAAGCGGCGCAGACCAGCGGGTGGAGCTGGATCGCCTTGCCTTCGATCAGCGTCGGCTCGAAGGCCTGGATGCCGAGGCGGTGCAGCGTCGGCGCCCGGTTCAGCATCACCGGATGCTCGCGGATGACCTCGTCCAGGATGTCCCAGACCTCGGGCTTCTCCTTCTCGACCAGCTTCTTGGCCTGCTTGACCGTGGTCGAGTAGCCCTTGGCGTCGAGGCGCGCATAGATGAACGGCTTGAACAGTTCGAGCGCCATCTTCTTCGGCAGGCCGCACTGGTGCAGCTTCAGCTCCGGGCCGACGACGATGACCGAGCGGCCGGAATAGTCGACGCGCTTGCCGAGCAGGTTCTGCCGGAAGCGGCCCTGCTTGCCCTTCAGCATGTCGGCGAGCGACTTCAGCGGGCGCTTGTTGGCGCCGGTGATGACGCGGCCGCGACGGCCGTTGTCGAACAGCGCATCGACCGATTCCTGCAGCATCCGCTTCTCGTTGCGGATGATGATGTCGGGCGCGCGCAGCTCGATCAGCCGCTTCAGGCGGTTGTTGCGGTTGATGACGCGGCGATAGAGATCGTTCAGGTCCGAGGTCGCGAAGCGGCCGCCGTCGAGCGGCACCAGCGGGCGCAGGTCGGGCGGGATCACCGGGATGATGGTCATCACCATCCATTCCGGCTTGTTGCCCGAGAGCTGGAAGGCCTCGATGATCTTGAGGCGCTTCATCAGCTTCTTCGGCTTCAGTTCCGACGTCGTCGTCGCGATCTCATGCTTGAGATCGGCGTTGATCTGGTCGAGGTCGAGCGCGCGCAGCATCTCGCGAATCGCTTCCGCGCCGATCATGGCGGTGAAGGTGTCGGCGCCGTACTCTTCCTGGCAGCGGACATACTCTTCTTCCGAGAGCAGCTGGCGGTCCTTGAGCGGGGTCAGGCCCGGCTCGATGACCACATACGACTCGAAATAGAGGATGCGCTCGAGATCCTTGAGCGGCATGTCCATCAGCAAGCCGATGCGCGAGGGCAGCGACTTCAGGAACCAGATGTGAGCGACCGGGGCGGCGAGCTCGATATGGCCCATGCGCTCGCGCCGGACGCGGGCGAGCGTGACTTCGACGCCGCACTTCTCGCAGATGACACCCTTGAACTTCATGCGCTTGTACTTGCCGCACAGGCACTCGTAGTCCTTGATCGGCCCGAAGATGCGGGCGCAGAACAGGCCGTCGCGCTCCGGCTTGAACGTGCGGTAGTTGATGGTCTCGGGCTTCTTGATCTCGCCATAGGACCAGGACAGGATCTTCTCCGGGCTCGCGATCGAGATCTTGATCGCGTCGAAGGCCTGCTGGACCGGCTGCTGGCCGAAAAGGTTCATGACCTCTTGCTTCATCGCCTGTCTCCTGCCGCCGGCGGGGGTGAAAGAACCGCCCTGCCCGGCTTTAAGTCATCCAAAGGCCGGCGGCGTGAGTGCCGCCGGCATATCGTCTCAGATCGGCCCGGGGCCGCTCATTCGGCGGCTTCCGCCGGCGGCAACTCGCCCGGCCTCGGCTTGTTGTTGATCAGCTCGACATTGAGGCCGAGCGAACGCATCTCCTTGACGAGAACGTTGAAGCTCTCGGGGATGCCGGCCTCGAAATTGTCTTCGCCGCGCACGATCGACTCGTAGACCTTGGTGCGGCCGGCGACGTCGTCCGACTTCACCGTCAGCATCTCCTGCAGCGTGTAGGCGGCGCCATAGGCTTCGAGCGCCCAGACCTCCATCTCGCCGAAGCGCTGTCCGCCGAACTGGGCCTTGCCGCCCAGCGGCTGCTGGGTGACGAGCGAGTACGGACCGATCGAACGGGCGTGGATCTTGTCGTCGACCAGGTGGTGCAGCTTCAGCATGTAGATGTAGCCGACGGTCACCTTGCGGTCGAAGGGCTCGCCGGTACGGCCGTCATAGAGCGTCGACTGGCCAGACGAATGCAGGCCCGCCTGCTCCAGGAGCCGCTCGATGTCGGCCTCCTTGGCGCCGTTGAACACCGGCGTCGCGATCGGGACGCCGCGGCGCAGGTTCTGGCCCATCTCGACGAGTTCGTTCTCGTCCATCGAGGCGATGATCTCGTTGTCCTCGTAGACGGCGTCGAAAGAAGCCCTCAACGCCTTGACGTCATGGGCCTTCTTGTAGGCGTCGAGCGCTTTGGAGATCTGCTTTCCAAGGCCCGCGGCCGCCCAGCCGAGATGGGTTTCCAGGATCTGCCCGACATTCATGCGCGAGGGCACGCCGAGCGGGTTCAGCACGATGTCGGCATGGGTACCGTCCTCGAGGAACGGCATGTCCTCCGCCGGCACGATGCGCGAGACCACGCCCTTGTTGCCGTGACGGCCGGCCATCTTGTCGCCCGGCTGGATCTTGCGCTTCACCGCGACGAAGACCTTGACCATCTTCATCACGCCGGGCGGCAGTTCGTCGCCGCGCTGCAGCTTCTCGACCTTGTCGAGGAAGCGCTGTTCGAGGCGCTTCTTCGACTCGTCGTACTGCTTCCGCATCGCCTCGATCTCGGTCATCAGCGAGTCTTCGGCGACGGCGAACAGCCACCACTGCGAGCGCGGAAACTCGGACATGCCCTCGCGGGTGATGACCGTGTCCTTCTTGAAGCCCTTGGGACCGGCGAGGCCGGTCTTGCCGGTCAGGATGTCGCCGAGGCGCGCGAAGGTGTTGCGATCCAGGATCGCCTGCTCGTCGTCGCGGTCCTTGGCGAGCCGCTCGATCTCCTCGCGCTCGATCGCCTGGGCGCGTTCATCCTTGTCGACGCCGTGGCGGTTGAACACGCGCACCTCGACGATCGTGCCCTGGACGCCCGGCGGAACCCGCAGCGAGGTGTCGCGCACGTCCGACGCCTTCTCGCCGAAGATGGCGCGCAGCAGCTTCTCTTCCGGTGTCATCGGGCTTTCGCCCTTGGGCGTGATCTTGCCGACGAGGATGTCGCCCGCCGCGACTTCCGCGCCGATATAGACGATGCCGGCCTCGTCGAGGTTCTTCAGCGCTTCCTCCGACACGTTCGGGATGTCGCGCGTGATCTCCTCCGGCCCGAGCTTGGTGTCGCGGGCCATGACCTCGAACTCCTCGATGTGGATCGAGGTGAAGACGTCCTCCGAGACGATCTTCTCCGAGAGCAGGATCGAGTCCTCGAAGTTGTAGCCGTTCCACGGCATGAACGCGACGAGGACGTTGCGGCCGAGCGCGAGCTCGCCGAACTCGGTCGAGGGACCATCGGCGACGATGTCGCCCTTCTTGATGATGTCACCGACGCGCACCAGCGGACGCTGCGTGATGCAGGTCGACTGGTTGGAGCGCTGGAACTTCTGCAGGCGGTAGATGTCGACGCCCGGCTTGGTCGGGTCCATCTCGTCGGAAGCGCGGATGACGATACGCGTCGCGTCGACCTGGTCGACCACGCCCGCGCGGCGCGCCGCGATCGCGGCGCCCGAGTCTCGCGCCACCACGGCTTCCATGCCGGTGCCGACGAAGGGCGCGTCGGCACGAACCAGCGGCACCGCCTGGCGCTGCATGTTCGAGCCCATCAGCGCGCGGTTGGCGTCGTCGTTCTCGAGGAACGGGATCAGCGCGGCTGCGACCGAGACGAGCTGCTTCGGCGAGACGTCCTGGAAGTCGACCTTGTCGACCGGGGTGACGATGACCTCGCCGGCGCGGCGGCAGACGATCAGGTCGTCGGTGAGGCGGCCTTCCTTGTCCACGGCGGCATTGGCCTGGGCGACGTTGTACTTCGCCTCTTCCATGGCCGAGAGATAGATGATCTCGTCGGTCAGCTTGCCGTCGCGGATACGGCGGTACGGGCTCTCGATGAAGCCGTATTTGTTCACCCGCGCGAAGGTGGCGAGCGAGTTGATCAGGCCGATATTCGGCCCTTCCGGCGTCTCGATCGGGCAAATGCGGCCGTAATGCGTCGGGTGCACGTCGCGCACCTCGAAGCCGGCGCGCTCGCGGGTGAGACCGCCCGGCCCGAGCGCCGAAAGACGGCGCTTATGCGTGACTTCCGAGAGCGGGTTGGTCTGATCCATGAACTGCGATAGCTGCGACGAGCCGAAGAACTCGCGCACGGCGGCAGCCGCGGGCTTGGCGTTGATCAGGTCCTGCGGCATCACCGTGTCGATGTCGACCGAGGACATGCGCTCCTTGATGGCGCGTTCCATGCGCAGCAGGCCGAGGCGATACTGGTTCTCCATAAGCTCGCCGACCGAACGCACCCGGCGGTTGCCGAGATGGTCGATGTCGTCGATCTCGCCCTTGCCGTCGCGCAGGTCGACCAGCGCCTTGACGACGGCGAAGATGTCCTCCTTGCGCAGGATGCGCACAGTGTCCTCGGCGTCGAGGTCGAGGCGCATGTTCATCTTGACGCGGCCGACGGCCGAGAGGTCATAGCGCTCGGCGTCGAAGAACAGCGACTGGAACATGTTCTCGGCGGTCTCGAGCGTCGGCGGCTCGCCCGGACGCATCACGCGGTAGATGTCGAACAGGGCCTCCTCGCGGCGCGAGTTCTTGTCGACGTTCAGCGTGTTGCGGATATACGGACCGACCGTGATGTGGTCGATGTCGAGCACCGGGATCTCGTCGAAGCCGGCATCGGTCAGGGCCTTCAGCGACTTCTCGCTGATCTCCTCGCCGGCCTCGGCGAAGACCTCGCCGGTCGCCGGATTGACCAGGTCCTCGGCGATGTACTGGGTGTAGAGGTCCTCGTCCGTGGCGCGCAGGAACTTGAGGCCCTTCTCGGCGAGCTGGCGCGCCGTGCGGGCGACGAGCTTCTTGCCGGCCTCGACCACGACCTCGCCGGTGTCGGCGTCGATCATGTCCTCGGTCGCCTTGAAACCCTTCATGCGCTCGGCGTCGTAGGGAACGCGCCAGCCCTTGGGATCGCGGACATAGGTGATGTGGTTGTAGAAGCGGCTGAGGATCTCCTCGCCGTCCATGCCGAGCGCGAACAGCAGCGACGTGACGGGAATCTTCCGCTTCCGGTCGATGCGCGCATAGACGATGTCCTTGGCGTCGAACTCGATGTCGAGCCAGGAACCGCGATAGGGGATGATGCGGGCGGCGAAGAGCAGCTTGCCCGAGGAATGGGTCTTGCCCTTGTCGTGGTCGAAGAACACGCCCGGCGAGCGGTGCATCTGCGAGACGATGACGCGTTCGGTGCCGTTGACGATGAAGGTGCCGTTGTCGGTCATGAGCGGCATGTCGCCCATGTAGACGTCCTGCTCCTTGATGTCCTTGACCGACTTGGCCTGGGTGTCGGGATCGATGTCGAACACGATCAGGCGCAGCGTCACCTTGAGCGGCGCACTGAAGGTCATGCCGCGCTGGCGACACTCGTCGACATCGTATTTCGGCGGCTCGAAGGTGTATTTGACGAATTCGAGCAGCGAGGCGCCCGAGAAATCGCCGATCGGGAAGACCGACTTGAAGACGGATTGCAGGCCTTCGTCGCCGCGGCCGCCCTTGGGCTCCTCGACCATCAGGAACTGGTCGTAGGACGCCTTCTGAACCTCGATGAGGTTCGGCATCTGCGCGACTTCCTTGAGCTTGCCGAAGAACTTGCGGACGCGCCTGCGACCTTGGAGCGAATTGACCATTGTGTTCCTCGCAATCTCGGACGGCTCACCCGGAAGTCCGGGCCGGAGCGGCGGCAGGCCGCCGGGTAAGCCGTTCGGCGCAGCATCGCGCCGACTTCAAACGGATGGGGCCGGGAGGGCCCCCGCATTCAGCACGCTCCGGAGGAGCGGAAACGACGCGACAGCCCCGGAGGCGGCGGACCGCCCCGGGACTGTCTGTGTTGCTACGGCAGGACCGGCATCAGCCGGCCCAGGCTCACTTGAGCTCGACCTTGGCGCCGACGGCCTCGAGCTGCTTCTTGAGCTTCTCGGCCTCGTCCTTGGCGACGCCTTCCTTGACGGCCTTCGGAGCGGCCTCGACCAGGTCCTTGGCTTCCTTGAGGCCGAGGCCGGTGATGGCGCGGACTTCCTTGATCACCTCGATCTTCTTGTCGCCGACGGCGGCAAGCATCACGGTGAATTCGGTCTGCTCCTCGGCAGCGGCGGCCGGAGCGCCACCACCAGCAGCCGGACCGGCAACCGCGACGGCGGCGGCGGCGGAGACGCCCCACTTCTCTTCGAGAAGCTTGGCGAGGTCGGCGGCCTCGAGGACCGTGAGGGACGACAGCTCGTCGACGAGCTTGGCGAGATCAGCCATGTTAGGCTCCTATATGGTAAGAGGTTCGAACGATTTTCAGGGGTGACTGGCCTAAGATCAGGCCGCATCCTTGTCGGCATATGCCTGGAACACCCGCGCGAGCTTGGCGGCCGGCGCGTTCGTGAGCTGGGCGAGCTTCGTTGCCGGGGCCTGCAGGAGGCCGAGCAGCTTGGCGCGCAGTTCGTCGAGCGAGGGCATCGTGGCCAGGGCCTTGACGCCGTCGGGGTTCAGGGCGGTCTTGCCCATCGCACCGCCGAGGATGACGAGCTTGTCATTGTCCTTGGCGAAGGCGGTGGCGACCTTCGGCGCCGCGACCGGATCGTTGGAATAGGCGATCAGGGTGGGACCCGTCAGCAGCTTGCTGATGGACGCGACGTCGGTGCCTTCAAGAGCGATCTTGGCCAGTCGATTCTTTGCGACCTTCACGGTGGCGCCATTGGCCTTCATCTCGCGACGAAGCTTCTGGAATTGGGCCACCGTCAAACCCGCATAGTGGGCCACGACGACGACCGAGGTGTTCGCAAACACCGCGTTCAGCGACGCGACGGCATCAGATTTTGCCGTTCTATCCACTGGGCTCTCTCCGGTAGGCGGCAGGCCCGAGAGCATGCCGCCGGTTGCACTGCCGCTCGCGAAACCCCGGTTGACACCGGCGCATCCGACGAGCGACGCTCAGTGCCCTGTCCCCGCTCCTGGCCCCTGGAGGCCGCGATCGGGCGAGATGGTTCGAACCGTCTTCCGGTCCCTCGCGGGACCGTCGAAAAGCTCTTGCACCGTCTATGCAGGCCTCTTGGCGAAATTATGCCCGCTGACCTCGCGGCCCGCGGTGCACCTGCAGTCTCAGACAGGACTTGGACGATTCGGGCCGCAAGAACGCTCTAGAGATCGCTCTTTCAGCCGAAAAGCCCATTCTCCGGCGGCGAACCGCCGAAAAACGCGAAACAAACCCCCTCGTGCGAAGCACGCGGCGGCTTTGATCACTTATGGAAACATGGCAGCCTCTTAACGGCTCCCGATGCATCTGCCAAGTGGGATGTTCAAGCCGGCACGATGAAGCGGCGCCCTGCCCGTTCGGGGCAAGGCGCCGGTGAGATCGGCCGGTGTCAGCCGCCCATCACCGTGTTCGGCTCGATCTTGACGCCCGGACCCATGGTCGAGGAGATCGCGACGCGCTGGATATAGGTGCCCTTGGCGCCGGCGGGCTTGGCCTTGGCGACCGAGTCGGCGAAGGCCTTGATGTTCTCGGCCAGCTTCTCCGCCGTGAACGAGACCTTGCCGACGGCGGCATGCACGATGCCGGCCTTCTCGACACGGAACTCGACCGAACCGCCCTTGGACGCGGCGACCGCCGAGGTCAGGTCCATGGTGACGGTGCCGACCTTCGGGTTCGGCATCAGGCCGCGCGGGCCCAGCACCTTACCGAGACGGCCGACCAGCGGCATCATGTCCGGGGTCGCGATGCAGCGGTCGAACTCGATCGTGCCCTTCTGGACGATCTCGACCAGATCTTCCGCACCGACGATGTCGGCCCCGGCCTTCTTGGCCTCCTCGGCCTTGGCGCCGCGGGCGAACACGGCGACGCGCAGGACGCGGCCCGAACCGTTGGGCAGGTTGCAGACGCCGCGGACCATCTGGTCGGCGTGGCGCGGATCGACGCCGAGATTCATCGAGACCTCGACGGTCTCGTCGAACTTGGCGGTGGCGCGCTCCTTGACCATCGCGACGGCGTCGGTCAGCGGGTAGAGCTTGGTGCGGTCGATGCCCTCGCGGGCCTTGACGACGCGTTTTCCGATATGTGCCATGATCGCTCCCCTCAGCCCACGACTTCCAGGCCCATCGACCGGGCCGAGCCCTTGATCATGGACGAGGCGGATTCGACCGAATCGCAGTTGAGATCGGCCATCTTCTTCTCGGCGATCTCGTTGATCTGGGCGATGGTGACCTTGCCGACATTGCCGCCGCGACCGGGGGTCTTGGAGCCCGAGGTCAGGCCGGCGGCCTTCTTCAGCCAGTACGACACCGGCGGCTGCTTCATCTCGAAGGTGAAGGAGCGGTCCTGATACGCGGTGATGATCACCGGGATCGGCATGCCCTTCTCCATCTGCGCGGTCTTCGCGTTGAAGGCCTTGCAGAATTCCATGATGTTGAGGCCGCGCTGACCCAGCGCCGGGCCGATCGGCGGCGACGGATTGGCCGCGCCCGCCGGAACCTGAAGCTTCACGTAGCCCGTGATCTTCTTCGCCATGATGGCTGCTCCTGTCGCCCGCCCCGATGCCTATCGGAACGACGACGACCCTGTCGGCCGCCACGGGCGGTTCCGGACCAGGGTGGTTGCAGAGCGTGGTGCGGCAGGGTGATCCGGTTGGCGACCGGCCGGCCTCCCACGCATGTGAGGCCGGGCCTATGGCATATCCGTCGCGCCGGGGGAAGCCCTTTCGTCGCGCATCGCCGCATCGCCGCGCTGGGTCCCGCGCTGGATGAAGTCGCTGAGCGCTATGCCGATATGCACGAGGACGAGCCCCAGCATGGCGAAAGCGAGCCAGGCATGGCCGGTGAACAGGAGCTCGGCATACCCAGCCCCCTCGGGCCAGATCGCCGGCAGCGACAGCCCGAAGGCGATGCCCCGGGCGCCGAAGTCGGAAATCCCGGCCCAGCCGAGCAGCGGCACCAGGATCAGGCCGGCATAGAGCGCAAGATGCGCGGGATGGCTCGCCGCGCCGCGGCGCCAGCGCCCCGACGCTTGCGCGAAGACGCGATAACAGAGCCGCGCCACGACCAGCCCGAGCAGCACGACGCCTGTGACCTTGTGCGTGGTGTAGAGCGCGTCGGCGATCTCGCCCTCGCCGAGCTGCTTCATCAGCACGCCCATGCAGAACATCGCCAGTACGAGGGTGGCGGTGAGCCAGTGCAGCACCGCCGACAATCGCGGCAGATGAGGCGCGGAGACGCGTTCGCCCGCTCCCGTCGCAGCGACGTCGGCGAAATCCGCACGCGAAGCCTGCATCGTCATGATTGCGCCCGCCTGTCCTGGCCGATGAAGCCGTCGACGGCCTCTCGCAGTTCGGTGGCCTGACGGTCGAGATCCGCCGAGACCAGGGTCACGGTCCCGGCGGCCCGCCGCCAGCCATCGACCATTCCCGCGACCTGCCCGACCTGGTCGGCGACGAGACGGACGTCGTCGGCGGTCGTCACGGTGCTGTCGCTGATCGAGCGCGAGCTCTCGTCCTGCCTGCGGGTCAGGTCCGCGATCGAGACCGCGGCGCTCTCGACCTGATCGATCGAGGTCACGAGCGCGCTCACGCGCATCGTGATGCGCTCGGTCGCGACGGTGATGGCGTCGAGCCCCTGCCGGACATCCTCGGTCGCTTGGGCGGTGCGGTGCGCGAGCTGTTTCACCTCGGAGGCGACGACCGCGAAGCCGCGTCCGCTCTCGCCGGCCCTCGCCGCCTCGATGGTGGCGTTGAGCGCGAGCAGATTGGTCTGGCTCGCGACCGTCCCGATGATGCCGATGATCTCCGAGATCGTGCCGACGGCGTCCGAGAGCGCGACCGTGTCGGCCGTCGCCTCCTCGACCAGCGACTTCGCCTCGTCGGCCACGTCCGACGTCTTCTGCGCTTCGCCCGACGCCGTCGTCACCAGGCGCGACACCTCCGAGATCGCGGCCGCGACATGGTCGACATGGCTGGCGACGCGCTGCGTCGACTGCGCAGCGGCGTTGGCGCGATCGTCGACGGAGCCGGAGAGCTTCGCGAACTCGCTCGAAGCCCCCGACATCCGCGCCGCATGCTGCTCCAGCGCCGCGGCGATCACCGCGATCCGCTCCTGGAACGCCAGGCTCCGGGCCTGCAGCCGCTCCTGGCGTTCGACCTCGCTCGACAGCGCCGCCAGCCGGTTCGCGGCCTCGGCCCGTTGCGAGCCCTGATCGCGCAGATGCTCCATCAAGGCCCGGCCGAGCATGCCGATCTCGTCGCGGCGCATCGCGAGCTTGCCGAGCCGGCGCTGGTCGCGCTCGAACGATGCCAGCGCCCCCGACATGCCGATGATCGGTCGCACCAGCCAGCGATATTCCAGCGTCACGATCGTGCAGATGACGAACAGCCCGAGCAGGGACAACAGGATCTTGTTCTGGCGCGAATTGGCGAGGTGGGAGCCCAGTTTGGCGACGATGTCGGAGATGCTCGCGTTCAGCACGGCGCGGGCCTTGATCCTTTTCGCGGTGATGTCCTGCATGACCACTCTGGCGGCCGGTCGGTCGGTCGCGATCAGTCTCGCGACCTCGTTCAGCTTTGGAACGACGTCCAGGAGGAGAGCCTGAACTTCGCCTTCGAGACGCGCCGCGAAGGCGGACGCCATGCGCGAAGCGGCGGCGATGTCCGCGGGGTCGGGTCGCTGCGACTCCGACATGACGGCTCCGCTGATGCGCGAATAGATCGGGATCGTTGCCGCGAGCTCGTCGGCGACGGCCGTCTGGTTGGTCAAACGCGCCGAATAGTCCGACAGCCGGGTGACGCTGATGAATTCGGCCGCGAGGAACAACGCGCCGAGCGTTCCGAGGATGCCCCCCCAGATCACCAGGCGTTGGCGAACGGTCGCCCTGAAGTTCTTTGGAAACATGAAGCTGCGCGCCGGATATCGGGCGCCGACTTTACGTCGCTCGTGGTGAACGAGATGTTAAGTCGCCCGTCTTCGACTGCACGACGCGAGACGAGGCAAGTCTCGACTGGTCGCTCACATCAGCTCGTCGTTCCGGCGCAGGAATTCGAGCCGCCTGTTCCAGTGATAATATCCGCTCCTGCCGATTCCGAGGCGGTTCTGCAGGCGCGCTTCGCTTTCGGCGAAGGTCAGGGTCCGGAATGTATGATACCAGATCAGCAGGTGACCGGTTTCATGCTGGATGCGGACGAATTCGTTGTGACATCGCGGCGAGACGTAGCTCGACAGGCGATTGTAGAGGACCGTGGCCTTGCCGACATAGAATGGGGTGAATTCGTTCTGCGTCGAGCCTGGCGGCCGCCTGACGAAACCGAGTTCATAGACGCCCGAAGACTGCAGTTCGCTCCGCCGGAGCGCGATCTCCCGAAGCTGATAGCAATCAGACCAGCGCGCCATGACTGCAGCTCCGCCAACCCCGATGATGGCGGGAGCCTAGCATCTGGTGGCGGCGGCGCAACGCTGGCGCGGCGGCCGCACCCGGCGATGCCTCAGAGCTTCTCGACCTGGCCGTATTCGAGCTCGACCGGTGTGGCGCGGCCGAAGATCGAGACCGCGACCTTGAGGCGGGCGCGGGCGTGGTCGACATCCTCGACGACGCCGTTGAACGAGGCGAAAGGCCCATCGGCGACCTTCACCTGCTCGCCGACCTCGAAGACGATCGTCGGCTTCGGCCGCTCGATGCCCTCGGCGACCTGGCCCTTGATCCGCATCGCCTCGTGCTCGGGGATCGGCATCGGCTTGGCCTTGTCGGCCCCGAGGAAGCCGGTGACCTTCGGCGTGTTCTTGATCAGGTGGTACACCTCGTCGGTCATCTCGCATTTCACCAACACATAGCCGGGGAAGAACTTGCGCTCCGCGTCGACCTTCCGGCCACGGCGGACCTCGACGACCTTCTCGGTCGGCACCAAGACCTCGTCGAACTTGTCGGCGAGGCTGCGCTGCGCCGCCTGGTCGCGGATCGACTGCGCGACCTTGTTTTCGAAGTTCGAATAGGCGTGGACGATGTACCAGCGGGTGTTCACGTGTCTGATTCCGTTCAGCGGGCGCCGAGGATGAGGCCGAGGGTCCACCGGATCACGGTGTCGGTGAAGAGGAAGAACAGGCTGGAGACCACGACCATCGCCAGCACCAGGCCGGTGGTGATCAGCGTCTCGCGTCGCGACGGCCAAGTGACCTTGGCCGCCTCGTTGCGGACCTCCTGAACGAACTGGAACGGGTTGGATTTCGCCATCGCCTCGATGCCTGTCCGCGGTTGCGATTCGTGGCCAGCGCGCGCTGCGCGGGCCGCGATTCGTCCGCCCTGAAACATTCGCGGCGCGGGGCCCAGGGGACCGCGCGCCGTCATGGCGAGCCTCTTACAACGCCGCGACGCTTTAGCCAAGCGGGTTGTTGAAGTCGCCGCCGTGCTCAGGCGCGGCGTGCCGCCAGCAGCAGGAAGGGCGGGCGCTGGCGCTCCCGGATCCAGTCCGGCTCGGCAGCGACCTGCTCGGGGCTCGGCCCCCACTCCTGCAGTCGCTCCAGCACGAAGCCTGCAGCCGAGAGCAGCGACAGATAGGTCTCGATCGTGCGGTGCTGCTTGACGACCCCCTCGGCGAGCCAGTCGGTCCGGCGCGGACCCTCGTCGAGATAGCCACCGACGGGCCAGACCGGCAGGCCGGACGCGTCCTGCGACCAGCCCTGATGGCGCGGCGCCGTCATCATCGGATGCTCGACCGAGCAGACCAGCATCCCGCCTGGCCGCGAGGCCGCATGGACGCGCCGGAGCAACCCACCGAGATCGACGAGATAGTGGAAGGCGAGCGAGCTGCAGGCGAGGTCGAACGCGCCCTGCCCTGGCGTGAAGCGTTCGAGATCGGCCTGCTCGTAGCGGATCGAAGCGTCCTGCGTCGTCGCTTTCGCGCGTGCCAGCATGTTTTCGGACACGTCGACGCCGAGCACGCTCGCCGCGCCCTGTCCGGCCGCGAAGCGGCAGAACCAGCCGAAGCCGCAGCCGAGATCGAGTACCCGCGCGCCCCGCATCTCCGGCAGCATCGCTCGCAGCACCGGCCATTCCGGTGCGCCGTCGAGCCCGTGAACGGACCGCGGCAACTGGCTGTAATTGGAGAAGAATCCGGCGTCGTCGTAGATGTTCTGCGTCATCGCAGGATCGCCATTGGACTGGCAGGGGCGGCAGGGCTCGAACCTGCGACACCCGGTTTTGGAGACCGGTACTCTACCAACTGAGCTACACCCCTGTAGTCGGCGGTTGCTTTGCCCCAACGGCCCGCGCTTTTCAAGTCGAAATCGATTGCGGGGCTCGAGGGCGCCGCCGTCAAGCGTCGATGCCGCGATAGGGTCCGAGCTGCGCGGCGTATTTCGCCACCAGTGTGAGACCGAACTCGGTCGGGCGCATCGCCGGAGCCCGGTCGTGGATCGCGATGCCGGCGCGGGCGCCCATGATGCGCTTGCCGTAGCACAGCATCGTCTCGATAGACTGCATGATGAAGACGATCGCCGGCAGCACGTCGCGGTAGGCCGCCTCCGCTCCGGCCTCGTCGCCGGCCTGACGGCGCGCATGGGCGCGCAACGCATGGTCGATCGTGTCGGGCGCCAGGATCATGCCGGCACAGCCGGCCGCGAGATTGTCGATCAGCTCGAGCCCGCCGCGGCCGTTGAGGATGGGTAGGGTCTCCTGCGTGACCTCGATCAGGTGGCGGATCTCGGTCGCGCTGCCCTCGCCCTTGATCAGGCGGATGTTGGGATGCTGGCGCGTGAGGTCGCGGATGTCCTCCGCCGAAAGTCCGCGGCCCATATAGGCCGGCGCGTTCTGGATCGCGACCGGAAGCGAGGTCGTCTCGGCGACGCGGCCGAAGAAACGGATGTATTCGGCCGCCCCGAACGTGCCGGCCATCGGCGGCTGCAGAATGACCCAGTCCGCTCCTGCCTGCTCGGCCGCCTTGACCAGTTCGACCTGCTCGGCGACCGACGAACCGAAGATGGTGAAGGCCAGCGGCACCCGGCCGGCATTGTCCTGCGCCAACCAATCCATCACGGTCCGGCGCTCGATCACGCTCAGCTTCGAGACCTCGGTCGCAAGCCCCAGCGCCGCGATGCCATGGACACCGAGGCCGATGCAGAGCTCCGCCTGCCGGCGCATCGCCGCCCGGTCGAGCCGCTCCTGGGCATCGAACAGGGCGTAGAGGATGGCGTGGATGCCTGGGAACGGCGGCTTGAAGCGCATTGTGACCTCCCGATCGACGGAGATCGTGCACGGGGCCGATCTCTCTTGCCGACAGTCAATCACGTCCTCGCGAGCAGGCGCAGTCGTCCAGGCGTCGGCCGTAGGTCCGCACAACGCATAGCGCGCCGCCAAAGAAAAAGGGCGGTGTCGCCACCGCCCTTCCCAAGCTCGATCCGGATCGAAGCGGTCAGGCGATGATGCTTGCGACGACGCCTGCTCCGACGGTCCTGCCGCCTTCACGGATGGCGAAGCGCAGCTTCTCCTCCATCGCGATCGGCACGATCAGGTGCACTTCCATGGCGATGTTGTCGCCAGGCATCACCATCTCCGTGCCCTCGGGCAGGTGCACCACCCCGGTCACGTCCGTCGTGCGGAAGTAGAACTGCGGCCGGTAGTTGGTGAAGAACGGCGTGTGGCGGCCGCCCTCCTCCTTCGTCAGGATGTAGGCCTCGGCCTTGAACTTGGTGTGCGGCTTCACCGAACCCGGCTTGCACAGCACCTGGCCGCGCTCGACGTCCTCGCGCTTCGTGCCGCGCAGCAGCGCGCCGATGTTGTCGCCCGCCTGGCCCTGGTCGAGCAGCTTGCGGAACATCTCGACGCCGGTGACCGTCGTCTTGACCGTGTCCTTCAGGCCCACGATCTCGATCTCCTCGCCGACCTTGACGATGCCGCGCTCGACGCGACCCGTCACGACCGTGCCGCGGCCCGAGATCGAGAACACGTCCTCGACCGGCATCAGGAAGGGCTGGTCGATCGGACGCTCCGGCTGCGGGATGTACTCGTCCACCGTCTTCATCAGCGCGATCACCGCATCATGGCCGATCGCCTTGTCGCCGCCGTCCAGCGCGACCTTGGCCGAGCCCTTGGTGATCGGGATGTCGTCGCCGGGGAAATCGTACTTCGACAGGAGCTCGCGGATCTCCATCTCGACCAGCTCGAGCAGCTCCGCGTCGTCGACCAGATCGACCTTGTTCATGAACACCACCAGCGCGGGAACGCCGACCTGGCGCGCCAGCAGGATGTGCTCGCGCGTCTGCGGCATCGGGCCGTCCGCCGCCGACACCACCAGGATCGCGCCGTCCATCTGCGCCGCGCCCGTGATCATGTTCTTCACATAGTCGGCATGGCCGGGGCAGTCGACATGCGCATAGTGCCGCGCCGGCGTCTCGTACTCGACGTGCGCCGTCGAGATCGTGATCCCGCGAGCCTTCTCCTCCGGCGCCTTGTCGATCTGGTCATAGGCCGTGAACGACGCACCGCCAGACTCAGCCAGGACCTTCGTGATCGCAGCCGTCAAAGACGTCTTGCCATGGTCGACGTGACCAATCGTCCCAATGTTGCAATGCGGCTTCGTGCGAGCGAATTTCTCTTTGGCCATGACACCTGTTTCCTGACGGCGGCCGCTGGGGCCTGCGAAAGCGCGGTCGGATTAGGGGTTTTCGCGGCGCGATGCAAGCGTGCGGCGAAAATCGCCGGTTCCCGACGGACGCTGCCGAATGCGCTCGCGAGCTCGCTGGACTTGGGCCCGTCGATGCGCGATCTCTCTTGCGTCGCCTACGGATGCGACGGGGGGAATGTCACATGACCATGCGTGGTTTCAGCAGCGCGGCACTGCTCGCGTTCGGCGTCTGCACCGCCGCGCCCGCGGCCCAGGCCGCGAGCGAGATCACCTTCTGCAACAAGACAGGCTCGAAGGTTTTCATCGCGATCGCCCATGTCGATCAGGCGAGCCAGAAATGGGTGCTTTCGGCCTGGCACAACGCCGCGCCGGGCGGCTGCACCAAGATCGGTACCTTCCGCACCGGACTGTTCTACTACTATGCCGAGAAGGAAGGCCGAACACTGCACTGGCCGGCCCAAGCCTATGTCGACAAGACCTTCTGCGTGCCCGAGGGCAAGGTCAACCGCGTCATGGCCGGCGGCGCCTGCGCGACGGGCGAGCGCAATGTCGGCTTCCGCGGCCTGGTCCCGCCCGAGGGGAAGTACACCTTCAATCTGAGCTGACGCGTCCGGCGCGCCGCTCCAATGGTGCTGGGCACCGTGGCCGATCTCAGTTGCGCTGCGGAAACGAGATCGCATAGGCCGGCTGGCGCTGCGTGAACAGCGGGTCGTCGGTCGGCCCGGCCAGCCCGTCGGCGAGATTGGTCGGATCGAAGATGCCGTCGTCGCAGGTCTCGTTCTTCTCCAGCGCCGTGAGAGTGAGCGTACCGAGCTTGACCTGCGGGCGCTTGTCCTCGTCGACCCACATCTGCGTGGCGTCGGTCTTCTCGTCGCCGGCGCGACCGAGCATCGCGATCATCTCGAAGCCGGCGGTCTTGGCGGCGATCCGGCTCTTGATCTCGTCCACGAGGAAATCAGCCGGCTTGGCCTTCGCCTCGTCGTCCGTGAGGCCGATCTCGCCGGCGAGCGGCGCCATCCTGAACTTGACCAGTTGCTTCGCGCCGGCCGCGTTGGTGACGCTATAGGTGTGGATGCCCCAATAGCTGACGCCGACCCAGGAGCCAGGCACCGGCTTGCCGGCGAGGTACCTGCCCTGTCCCGTCGTCTCCGGATTGGCCTCGGTGAAGGCTTTGATCTTCTCAGCATCGGGCTTGCCGTCGGCGCCCGGCAGGCGCGCCTGCAGGAAGGCGAGCATCTGGTCCGGCGACTTCACGAAGTTGATCGGCGCATTGACCATGACGAACTCGGTCTGTCCGGCGCCTCCGGCGTCGATCCGGAAAGCGAAGCCGCGATTGACCGTCTTGGTCGCGTCGGCGACCTTGGGATTGCCGCCGCCGACCGAGAGCCGCGCCACCACGGGCGACGGCTTGGCGAAAGCCACCGATTTCGTCAGCGCTACGGCTTCCGCAGCCGGCGTGAAGGTGCCGATGAAGCACTGGCCCTTGGCGCCGCTCGGCCTCGCCTTCTGCTTGCCCGCGAGCGTGCGCATGGTGTCGACGATCATCTCGGGCTCGGCTGCCTGCGCAGGGATCGCAGTCGCGATTCCGATCAGCAGAGCCGTCGTCGACATGACGGATGATGCGATGTGGGGCATGATGCGATCCTCCGTTGCAGGCACGGCTTCAGGGAGACGTTTCTGCCGATTGGAGGCAAATCAAAGAAGCGACAGGCGCATCACGCTTCCGCGACCTTGCGTCAGCCGGCGCGCTATTCCGCGACGCTCCAGCGTCCGTCGACCCGCCTGAGCAATCGTTTCGTGATCGGAAAGCCGTCGGCCGGCATAGCGGCGATGCGGCGTAATCCTGCCATGGCGTCAGGATCGCCACCATCGCCGAAAGCGACGATGTCGCGCGCCGGCACCGCGACGACCAGATCGGCTGGCAAGTCCGGAACCGACGACCAGACGTCGCGCACGAGCAGTAGAGAGGCATTGTAGTCGGCCTCGAACGATAGCACCCTTACTGGACCGAGCTCGCGAAGTTCGACCTTGGCCGCGCGCTTGATCAGGTTCTGCAAAGCCGCGTCGAAAACGTCCTTGTCGCTGAGGCCAAATCTCCGGCCATCTCCCACGGCGAGGAAACGCGAGATGGTCGGTCGATCTTCGACGGGCACGACGATGACGTCGCCCGCCAATGTCTTGTGGAGCAGTTTGGCGTCCGGCTTGCCTTGTGCGCGGGCCTTGGCGGCGAACTCGGCGACATAGGAACTGCTCTTCAGCGCGAGCAGCAGCGAAGGCTTGAATCGCGCAGCCTCTCCCGGCGCGCAGGCTGCGCAGTCCGGCGCTTCTGCGGCTTTGGCCGTCGCCTGGAAAAGCCCGACCGCGACCGGCACGAAGGACAACAGAAACCGGCGACGCAACATGACGCTTTCCCCAACGGCATGTCACATCCTAGGCGCGCATCGGCCCAGAATACAACCTTCGATCATGACGCCGACGCGCCGAACACCCGCCGGTACCGGGCCACCGCACCTCCCTCTCCCGAGACCTTCTCGGGATTGTCGGACAGCTTCACCGCCGGCTGGCCGTTCGCCTTCGAGACCTTGCAGACCAGCGACATCGGGTCGAGGTCGCGCGAGCCGTCGGGCGAGCAGCCGACGAGATCGTTGGTGAGGTCGGTGCCCCAGCCGAAGGCCATCCGGACCTTGCCGTCGAAATGGTGGTAGACGCGCTCGATCGCCGAGACGTCGAGCCCGTCGGAGAAAACCAGCAGTTTTTCGCGCGGGTCGCGCCCCTTCGATTGCCACCATGCCATGATCTCCTCGCCGGCCTGGATCGGCGGCGCGGAATCGGGACGGAAGCCCGTCCAGTCGGCGACCCAGTCCGGCGCATGGCGCAGGAAGCTCGTGGTGCCGAAGGCATCAGGCAGCGCGATCAGAAGGTTGCCGCCATAGACCTGGCGCCACTCGTCGAGCACGCGATAGGGCGCGCGCAGCAGCTCTTCGTCGCTCTCGGCCAACGCCGCCAGCACCATCGGCAGCTCATGGGCGTTGGTGCCGATCGCCTCGAGATCGGCATCCATCGCCAGGAGCACGTTCGAGGAGCCCGTGAAGGCGGAGCCGAGCCCCTCCTTCAGCGCCTCGACACACCAGCGCTGCCAGAGATGGCCGTGGCGGCGGCGCGTGCCGAAATCGGAGAGCCGCAGGTTCGGCAGCTTCTGCAGCCGCTCGACTTTGTCCCACATCTTGGCCTTGCCGCGGGCATAGAGCACGTCGAGCGAGAAGCGCTTCTGACCGACCATGACGCGGCGCGCGCGCAGCTCGTTGATGATCGCGAGCGCCGGCACCTCCCACATCGTCGTGTGCGTCCACGACCCTTCGAAGCGCAGCTCGTACTGCCCGTCGACCTTGCGCAGTTCGTAGTCGGGCAGCCGGAAATCGGCGAGCCAGGCGATGAACTCCGGCGAGAACATCTGGGTCTTGCCGTAGAACGAGTTGCCGGCGAGCCAGATCAGCTCCTTCTTTGTGAAGCGAAGCGAGCGGGCATGGTCGAGTTGGGCCCGCAATTCGCCCTCGTCGACGATGTCGGCGAGGCGGATGTGGCGTGAGCGGTTGATCAGCGAGAAGGTGACCTTAACCTCCGGATGGAAGGCGCGGATCATCTGCAGCATCAAGAGCTTGTAGAAATCGGTGTCGAGCAGGCTGCGGATGATCGGGTCGAGCCGCCAGCCGTGATTATAGGTGCGCGTGGCGATGTCGGTGACGGTCATGGCAGGGCCAGTGGTCGGTTCGAAGGCACGGCGTCCATGACTAGGCGAGGTCGCACCGTTTTGACAGCCGCAGGGTGACGAAAGGTCGCGAACCCCGCGCATGCCACTCAGGCGTAAGCGGCGGGCCGGCGCCCGCGTTGACAGCTTCCGCCAACTCGGCAAGGAGCAAGGTTCGCCGAGGCGCCTTGCCGCGGCCGGACCGGAGCCTGCCTTGGACGAAATATCGCCAACAGCGCTTGCCTTCATCGGGCGAGTCCGCGATCGCAAGGCCGTGATCGGCGTCATAGGGCTGGGCTATGTCGGCATTCCCCTGGCGCTGGCCGCGCTGCGGCAGGGCTTTCCTGTCCTCGGCTTCGACATCGATGCGCGCCGCGTCGGCCAGATCAATGCCGGCCAGGAGACGATCCGGCACATCCCGATGGATGCGATCGTCGCCGCCACGGCCGAGGGACATTTTTCCGCCACCGCCGATTTCGACCGGCTGGGTGAGCCCGACGTGTTGCTGATCTGCGTGCCGACACCGCTTTCGCGCCATCGCGAGCCGGACCTCTCCTATGTCCGCGCGACGACCGAGGCGATCGCGGCCCGCCTGCGGCCGGGCCAGCTCGTCGTGCTGGAATCGACCACCTATCCCGGCACCACCGACGAGCTGATGCGGCCGATCCTGGAGGCGACGGGCCTGAAGAGCGGCACCGACGTCTTCCTCGCCTATTCGCCCGAGCGCGAGGACCCCGGCAACGCCCAGTTCGGCACCTCCGACATCCCCAAGGTCGTCGGCGGCGACGGCCCCGACGCGCTCGCCATGGCGGACGCGCTTTACGGCGCGCTCGTCGTCAGGACCGTGCCGGTCTCCTCGACCGCGACCGCGGAGGCGGTCAAGCTGACCGAGAACATCTTCCGCTCAGTCAACATCGCGCTCGTCAACGAGCTGAAGCAGGTCTTTGCGGCGATGGGCATCGACATCTGGGAGGTGATCGACGCCGCCAAGACCAAGCCCTTCGGCTACATGCCGTTCTATCCGGGGCCGGGGCTCGGCGGACACTGCATCCCGATCGACCCGTTCTATCTGACCTGGAAGGCGCGCGAATACGATATCGCCACGCGCTTCATAGAGCTCGCCGGAGAGATCAACACCGACATGCCCTACCGCGTCGTCGAGCGGCTGGCGGAACTGGTCGACCGGCGACTCGGCCGCGCTTTTACCGGCGCGCGCATCCTCGTGCTCGGCCTCGCCTACAAGAAGAACGTCGAGGACATGCGCGAGAGCCCGGCGCTGAAGCTGATCGAGCTGATCGAGGCGCGCGGCGCAAGCGCGAGCTATCACGATCCGCACATCCCGGCGATCCGGCCGTCGCGGAAACACGGCGCACTGGCAGCGCGGCCGAGCGTGGCGCTGACGCCCGAGACGCTCGCCGGCTTCGACGCCGTGCTGATCGCGACCGACCATGACGACGTCGACTACGCGCTTGTCGTGGCGCATGCGAAGCTCGTCGTCGACACCCGCAACGCCTGCACCAGGCACGGGCTTGCCGGCGACCACGTCTTCAAGGCCTGATGCCGCGATGCCCGACTCCGCCGTGCCGTCTTCCCTTGATCGTGCACCCTACGATCTCGCCGTCATCGGCGGCGGCATCAACGGCTGCGGCATCGCCCGCGACGCGGCCGGGCGCGGCGCCTCCGTCGTGCTGTTCGAAAAGGACGATCTCGCCAGCGCGACCTCATCGGCCTCGACCAAGCTGATCCATGGCGGGCTGCGCTATCTCGAGCATTACGAGTTCCGGCTGGTGCGCGAGGCGTTGATGGAGCGCGAGGTGCTGTGGCGGCTCGCGCCCCATATCGTCTGGCCGCTGCGCTTCGTGCTGCCGCACCATGCCGGCCTGCGCCCGGCTTGGCTGCTCCGGCTCGGGCTGTTCCTCTACGACCATATCGGCGGGCGAAAGCTGCTGCCGGCGACGCGGACGCTCGACCTCGCGACCGATGCGGCCGGCCGCCCGCTCAAGGACGACCGGGCAAGAGCCTTCGAATACTCCGATTGCTGGGTTGAGGATTCCCGCCTCGTCGCGCTCAATGCCGCAGATGCGGCGGTGCGCGGCGCGGCGATCCACACCCGCACGAAGGTCGTCTCGGCCGATCGCGAGGACGGGCTCTGGCGCATCGCCGCCGAAGGCGAAGCCGGCCCCTTCACGATCACGGCCAAGGCGCTGGTCAATGCGGCCGGCCCCTGGGTCGGCGAGGTGCTGGGCGGCGTCGTGCGCTCGAACACCAAAGCGGCGGTGCGCATGGTCCAGGGCAGCCACATCGTCGTGCCGAAGCTCTACGAGCACGAGCGCTGCTACATCTTCCAGAACGCCGATGGCCGGATCATCTTCGCGATCCCCTATGAGCGCGACTTCACCCTGATTGGCACCACCGACCAGGATTATCGCGGTGACCCGGCGCTGGCGGAAGCGACGCAAAACGAGATCGACTATCTCTGCAAGGCGGCGAGCGAGTATTTCCGCGCAGCCGTGACGCCCGACCAGGTCGTCTGGACCTATTCCGGCGTGCGCCCACTCTACGACGACGGCGCCTCCAAGGCGCAGGAGGCGACGCGCGACTACGTCCTGACGCTCGATGCGCCAGATGGACAAGCGCCGCTGCTCTCGGTCTTCGGCGGCAAGATCACGACTTATCGCCGGCTCGCCGAAGCCGCACTTGAGAAGCTCGCTCCCCATGCCGCCTGGGCCGCCCGCGCCCGCTGGACCGCGACGGGAACGCTGCCCGGCGGCGATTTCCCGGTCGACGGCTTCGAGCGGCTGGTCGCGGAGATCGTCGCAAGCAAGCCTTGGCTGCCACCGGCCCTGGCGCGGCGGCTGGTGCGAGCCTACGGCACCAACAGCCGCACGATCTTGGATGGCGCGGGCGCCCTGCCCGATCTCGGCCGGCATTTCGGTACCGATCTCTACGAGCGCGAGGTCCGCTATCTGATGCGGGCGGAATGGGCGAAGCGCGGGGCCGACGTGCTCTGGCGTCGCAGCAAGCTGGGCTTGCGGCTCTCGTCGGAGCAGCGAGACGCGCTCGATGGCTTCATGCTGGAGCAGGCCGGAGCCGGTTTGTCGACGACCTGACGAGGCGACCCGCAATGGCGGGAGGCTGGAGCGGGTACCGGGAATCGAACCCGGGTATTCAGCTTGGAAGGCTGCTGCTCTACCATTGAGCTACACCCGCATCGCCCGCCCGGAATCGACGATGGCGACGGCGATGTCAAGGCGGTCGGCGCCCTATGCCCCGACCTTGGCCAGCACGTCGGCGCGCAGGAAGCGCTCGATGAACAGCATGAACAGCACCGAGGGCACGAGCAGGATCAGCGCCGTGATCGAGGCGACCTGGTAGTTGCCGCCCATCGCCGCGTTGTCGAGCAGCAGCGGCAGCGTCGTGACCTGCGGCACGCCGACGAAAAAGGTGCCGGTGAACTCGTCGAGCGATTCGAGGAACACGAAGATGCCGCTGGCGATGATGCCGGGCGCGGCGAGCGGCAGCGTCACGGTGAAGAAGGCGCGCAAGGGCGAGGCGCCGATGTTGCGCGCCGCGAGCTCCAAATCCTTGTCGACCGCGGCGAAGGCCGCCGCCGCGATCCAGACCGAATAGACCAGCCCATGCGCGGCATGGACGAGCACGACGGCGAAGACCGTGCCGTTGATGCCGATCTGGTAGAAGATGCGCGCGACGTTGATGTAGATCGCGACCGACGGAAATGCCTGCGGCAGCAGGAACGCCACCATGAACAGCGCCCGCATCGGCAGCTTGAGCCGCGCCAGCGCGTAGCCGGCCGGGATCGAAAGCGCCAGCGCCACGACGACGGTCAGAACCGCGATCCAGACCGAGGTGCCGAGCGACACCATGGCGTCGCCGGTCGGGCGAAAAACCTGCTCCCAATAGCGCGTGCCATAGCTCACCGGCAGCTTGAACGGCGTGTACCAGCGCTCGGCGACCGACCAGAGCGCGAGGTTCGCCAGCGGGCCGATCAGCACGAAGGCGAAGGCGGCGAGCAGGCCGGCCGCCAATATCATGCGGGCGGAGGAGACGAGGCGGATCATCGCGGCGCCTCCTGCGCCATGCCGCGCTTGAGGTAGAGGATCGCGGCCCCGGCACTGATCACATAGGTGATGATGCCGAGCGCGTTGGCGGTGGCGTAGTCGCCATAGGCGTTGATGCGGAAGGCCATGTCGACGGTCAGCATGGTCGGCTGCGAGCCGGAGACCATCATCGGCACCGAGAGCACCGAAAGCATCGTCACGAAGGAGAGCACGAGCGCGACGAGCAGCGTCGGCAGCACCTGCGGCAGCGCCAGCTCCAGCAGCACCCTGACCCGCGACGCGCCGAGATTGCGCCCGGCCTCCAGCGTCGCCCGGTCGATCGAGGCGAGCGCACCGGCGAGCAGCAGCGCAACGAAGGGCGTCTGCTTCCAGACGAAGGTCGCGATGATGCCGCGCCAGTCGAGATAGCTCACCGCCTGCAGCGGCTCCATCAGCCCGAGCGAGACGAAGCTGTTGTTCATCAGCCCGTTCTTGGCGAGGAAGGTGCGCATGCACTGCGCCGCGACGATGAAGGGGATGAACAGCGGCCAGCGATAGAGCGCCTTCAGCGTGCCGACGATGTAGCGGTTTTCGCCCAGCGTCAGCGTGCCGGCGATGACGACGGCCGCGAGCGCGGTCAGCGCGCAGGAGGCCAGCACGATCACGACGGTGAAGGCGATGTCGGTCGAGTAGAGCTCGAACGCCTTGGCGAACCACTCCAGCGTGAACGCGCCATCCTTCGTGAAGGCAGAGACCAGCGAGAAGCACAGCGGATAGAGGAACAGCGCCGCGACCAGCGCGAGGCCGGGCGCGATCAGGAGCAGGGCGAGGTTGCGTCGGGAGAGCATGGACGTCGAACCTGATCGGAAAGCCGGCTGGTTGCGGCCGGGCAGCGCGTCATGGTCGGGTTTGACCCGACCATCCCTTCGACCAGTGCGATCTGGTCACGAGGTTCTCGAGGCTAGCCCGAGAATGACGCGTGATCGCGACGGCGAACGATGTTGATTCAGTTCGCGACCTTCTTCTCGTAACCTTCGAGAATGTCGTTGAAATACGGCGCGATCGGGAAGGACTTCGCGTTCCGCGACAGGTCGGCGGGCGTGATGTCGGTGAAGAGCTTGTTCCAGGCCGCCTGGTCGAGCTTGCCCTCGAGGTTCTTGGCGTCGATGCCGGGATACCAGTTGAACTTCTTGACGATGCCGTCGGCCTGGACCTGCGGGCTGGTGGCGAGCGCGATGAACTCCTCGGCGAGCTTGCGTTGGGCGGTCTTCTCGGGAACCGCGTAGTACATCGGCTGGCCGGGCATGCCGGGCGCGGCGAGCTTCAGCTTCATGTTCGGCGGCAGCTTGCCGTCGGCCTGCCAGGAATAGAACATGTCGACCCAGACCGGACCCATCGCGATCTCGCCGCGGTTGAGCATGTCGAGCGTGCCGGCATTGCCGGGCGTGATCACGGCGGACTTGTTGAACTCCTTGAGATCGGCGAGCGCGCCGTCCCACGAGGCCTTCACCGCCGGGTCGTAGGGGCCCTTGATCAGCCTGTCGGCGTCGCCGCCGAAGGCGTAGACCCAGCCGGCGACGAAGGCGACGCCGGACATGCCGCCCTTGATGCCGTTATAGCCGAACTGCTTGGGGTTCTTCTTGGCCCAGTCCTTCAGCTCCGCGAAGGTGTTGGGCGGGCTCTTCAGCATGTCGGCATTGTAGGCCAGCGCCGTCTGCGACTGGAACATCGGGATGACGAAGCCGGAGACGTCGGAACCCAGCGCGTTCGTCGCCGAGGCGCTGGAGACCAGCTTCGCGGTCTCGACCTTGTCGGTGTATTTCGCGAGCAGGCCCTCCTTCACCATCGTGCCGGCGGCCTTCTGATGGATGACGACGACGTCGAAATCGGTCGTCGCCGCGCCCTTCTGGGCGTCGAGCTTCTCGTAGATCTTCTGCGAGCCGGAATCGCCGGCGCCGGTGCCGACAGAGACGACCTTCACGCCGGGATGGGACTTCTCGAACATCGGCCCGAGATAGTCCTTGACGTAGTCGACCATGTTCTGGTCGCCAGCGGTGGCGACGTTGAGCGTCTGGGCCGAGAGCGGCGAGGCGGCGATCAGAGCCGCGAGGGAAGAGGCGATCGTCAGGATGCGCATGGGAGGAACTCCTTGTCGGATGGGCAGGCGGTCAGGCGGCGATCCCGGCCTCGGATGCCGGAAAGATGTGAAGGCGGTGCAACGGAATGCGCAGGCCGATGGTCGCGCCGAGTTCGTGGCGGGTGGCGTCGTCGACGGTGATCTGGCGGCCGGCGGCCTCGACTCGGTAGCGGTAGACGCCGCCAGGATAGGCTCGCGCCGCGATCGTGCCGGGCACGAGCAGGTCGTCAGCGGCGGCCGCATCGGGCGCATCGAGCCTCGCCACGTCGTCGCGGAAATAGGCGACCGCCTCGCCGGCCGGCAGAGCGCCGGCAGGTCCAGTGCCGAGGCGCGCGCTGGCGTCGCCGGCGCGCAGCCGGGCGCCCTCCTCCGAGCGCTCGACCCGCAGCGGCAGCACGTTCTCCGCACCCATGAAATTCGCGACGAAGGCGGTGGCCGGGCGGTCATAGACCTCCTCCGGCGTGCCGACCTGGGCGATCCGCCCGGCCTGCATGATCACCAGCCTATCGGCCATGGTCATCGCCTCCTCGCGGTCATGCGTGACATGGACGGCGGTCAGCCCGAGCCGCTGCTGGATGGCGCGAATCTCGTGGCGCATCGTCATGCGGATCTTGGCGTCGAGGTTCGACAAGGGCTCGTCGAGAAGAAGAATGCCGGGATCGATTGCCAGCGCCCGGCCGAGCGCGACGCGCTGGCGCTGTCCGCCCGACAGGGCCGTGACCTTGCGGTCCTCGTAGCCGGAAAGCCCGAGCATGGTCAGCAACGCAGCGACCTTAGCGGCGATCTCGGGCTTGGCGGCGCCGCGCAGCTTCAACCCGTAGCCGATGTTCTGCAGCACGGTCATGTGCGGCCACAGCGCATAGGACTGGAACACCATCGCCATGCCGCGCTTCTCCGGCGGCAGCCCGGCAACGTCCTTGCCGCCAACGATGATCTGGCCGGATTCGACCGGCACGAAGCCCGAGAGCGAGCGCAGCAGCGTGGTCTTGCCGCAGCCCGACGAGCCAAGCAGCGCGGTGAAGCTGCCGGGCGTGAAATCGAGGTCGACGCCGTGCAGCACGCGCGTGCCGCCATAGGCGACCTGCAGATCGCGCACGCCGATGGCCGCGCCGCTCGGCGGCCGCCCTTGCAAATCCACTGGCAAAATGCCGTCTCCCGGTCGCGATCTTTTTCAGAATGATTGGAACATATTTTCCAATCTCTGATACGCTTGGAACAAATATAACGCCCGCTCCGGGCCCTGTGCAATAGCCGTGTGAAGCTCTGATGACAGCCGCCACCCACTCGCTCTGGCTGATGCCGAAAGAAGCCGATGCGCAGCGCCTCACCGCGATCGTCGGCGACCTGTCGCGGCGCTTCGGGACGCCCGTCTTCACGCCGCATCTGACGTTGAAGTGCGACAGCGATCGGGGGGCAGCGGCACTGGAAATCGCGAGCGCAAAGGCTGCCGCCGCGGTCGCGGCCTTCACCGAGCCGGTCAAGGCGATCGAGACCAGCGACGCCTATTTCCGCTCGTTCTATGCCCGCTTTGCGATGAGCCCGCCGCTGGCGCGTTTAAAGCAGATGTTGGACGCGGAGACGACCGACGCCTTCATGCCGCATGTCTCGCTGCTCTACGGCACGGTCGCACCCGGCCCCAAGGCGGCCGCCGTCGGGGAGATCGCGCGCCTGCTCGTCGGGCAGCAGATCACCTTCGACCGCATCTGCGTCGTCACATCGGGCCAGGACGTGCCGATCGCGGATTGGCGCGTGGTCGCGACGGCGTGGCTGAGCTGAAACGTGATTGCGAGTACAGTGAAGCAATCCGGGAGGGCGTGGAGAGCGCCGTCTGTTGTTCTTGTTTCGGCCGACCTCTGATCGCTTTCCGGCAAAGGTCCAACTGTCTAAGGTCGAGCGGTCTCTTGCCGGCTAGGAAATTTCGGTGATGTCGTTGAGCGCAGCGACGAGCGCCGGCGTGCAGCACAGGATCGGATTGCCTTTGGTGATCCCGTCGCCCGCGAAGAAGTCGTTGAGCGCGGCGCCGGCCTCCGAGGCGATCACCATACCGGCCGCGACGTCCCAGGCGTTGATGTGCAATTCGGCATAGGCGTCGGTACGGCCGTTTGCGACATGGCAGAGCCCGAGCGCACCAGAGCCCGAGCGCTTGATCGAGGCGCCGGCGGCATAACCGCGCGCGATCGTCGCGATGTAGCGCTCGGCGGGAATGCGCGTCGACCAACCGAGCTCGACATGGGCGCGCGTGATATCGGCGCCGCCGGAGACCTTGATCGGCTGGCCGTTGAGAGTCGCGCCGGCGCCGCGCCGAGCGGCATAGACCTCGCCAAGCGCCGGTGCCGACACGACGCCGATCTCGGGCACCCGCTTCGCGAGGAAACCGATCGAGATGCACCAGTTGCGGTCGCCACGGGCGAAATTGGCCGTGCCGTCGATCGGGTCGAGGATCCAGACGGCGTCGGACGCACGCCCGCCGCCCTCCTCGCCGATGACGGAGTCGTTCGGGAACAGCTGTGACAGGCGCTGGCGCAGGAAGTCCTCGACCTTGCCGTCGGCGACGGTCAGCCAGTCCTGCGCGCCCTTCATGGTGGTGCCGAGCGACTCGCGCCGGTTGAAATAGCCGAGCGCCAGATGGCTCGCCTCGGCCGCAAGGCCGAGTGCCGCGTAATAGCGCAGATCGCGTTCCGCCGGGGTCATGGGTTCGCTCCCGGATCGACGCGGACGGGCTGGCCGGTCCTCGCCGATTCGGTCGCCGCATCGGCGAGGATCTGCGCCTTCAGCCCGTCGAGACCGGTCGGGGTCGGTGCCTTGCCGCCCTTGCAGGCGGTCACGAAGGCGTCGAGTTCGGCCCGATAGGCGGCCGCATAGCGCTCGAGGAAGAAGTTCTGCACCGGGTCGACCCGGAAGCCGGCGGCCGTGGCGCTTTCGACCGTCGTCTCGTGGATGTTGCCGGCGCGCAGCATGCCCTTCGAGCCATGCACCTCGATGCGCTGGTCGTAGCCGTATGTGGCACGCCGAGAATTCGAGATTTGCGCGATCCGACCGGACGCCGTCTTCATCAGCACGGCGGCGGTATCGACGTCGCCGGCCTGCCCGATCGCCGGATCGACCAGCGCCGAGCCGAGCGCGAAGACCTCGACCGGCTCCTCAGCCAGCAGAAAGCGCGCCATGTCGAAATCATGGATCATCATGTCACGGAACAGCCCGCCCGAGCGCGCGACGTACTCGACAGGCGGCGGAGAGGGATCGCGCGAGATCACGCTGACGATCTCGATCGCGCCGGCCTCGCCGGCCCTGAGCCGAGCTTCGAGCGCGGCGAAGTTCGGATCGAAGCGGCGGTTGAAGCCGATCATCAGCGGCTTGCCGCTGGTCGCGACGACCTTCAGGCAGCGCCGGATACGCCCGGCGTCGAGATCGACCGGCTTCTCGCAGAACACCGCCTTGCCGGCGGAGACCGCAACCTCGATCAGGTCGGCATGGGTGTCGGTCGGGGTGCAGATCAGGATCGCGTCGATCGCGGCGTCGCCGAGGATGGCGTCAGCATCAGCGACCTTGGCGCCGGTCGCAGCCGCGAGCGATGCGGCCGCGTCGGCGGAAGCATCGGCGACCGCGACCAGCGTGGCATCGGCCCGCGCCGCCACGTTCAATCCGTGAATCCGGCCGATCCGCCCGGCCCCCAGCAATCCAAATCGCATCGTCGTCATCTGTCCCGTGGTCGTAAGGCGCGTCAGTCATGCGCGCCGAGGATGGTCTGGTCGAAATCGATGTTCGAGCCGGTCATCAGCCCGGATTCATCGCTGGCGAGATAGGCCACCGCCTTGGCGACCTCGCGCGGGTCGATCAACCGCCCGAACGGTTGCTGCGCTTGAGCTTCGTCGAGCCAGCCATCCTGCGCGTCATGCCGCAGCCGCATGATCGCGTTTTCGCCCGGCGTCGCCATCCAGCCGATGTTGAGGCCGTTGACCCGGATGCGGTCCTTCAGCAGCCCATAGGCCGTGTTCTTAGTCAGCGCCGCGAGCGCCGCCTTCGAGACGCTGTAGGCGGTCAGGAAAGGCTGGCCGCCATGGGCCGACATCGACTGGATGTTGACGATCGCACCCACGATGCCGAGCCGCCGCATCGCTTCGGCTGCGCTTTGCGTCAGGAAGAACGGCGCGCGCAGATTGACCGCCATGATGCGCTCGTAGAGTTCAGGCGTCGTGTCGAGAATCGTGCCGCGATCGGTGTCGCCAGCGGCGTTGACCAGGATATCGAGCCGCCCGAATGCCGCCTCGGCCGCCGGCACGATCGCCTGCACCGCATCGAGATCGGCTAGATCGCACTGATGAAAACGGGCATCGCAGCCCGCACCGCGAAGCGCTTCGGCCACCGCCTCGCCACGCGCCCGGTTGCGCCCGGTCAGCAGCAGGCCGGCGGCGCCACGGCTTGCGAATTCGCGCGCGATCGCCTCGCCCAACCCCTGGCTCGCACCGGTGACAACGGCCACCTTCCCGGTCAGATTGCGCTCGAAGGCCTCGCTGCTCGACACCTGACGGTCCGCTCCCTTGCGACAATTTTGATATGAGTGGATTGTTTTTCGTCTAGATTGAAATAAACATTCCACTCACGCATCCGCGAAGTCAAGGCCGCTTTCACTCCAGGAACGCATGTCCGCCGAGCCTCACACGCCCGCCCCGATCAGGGATTTCGACGGCTTCGTCGCGCTGCTGCGCCAGCGCCGGCCGACGCTGCCCAAGCGCTTGAAGCAGGTCGCCGACCATGCGCTGGCGCATCTCGACGACATGGCCTTCGGCTCGACCGCGCAGATCGCGCAGAAGGCCGGCGTGCAGGCCTCGACCCTGGTGCGCTTCGCTCAGGCGCTGGACTATTCCGGCTTCAGCGAGATGCAGGAGGTCTTCCGCTCGCGCCTGCGGAGGCAGGTCGCCGACCATCGCGAGCGGCTGGCGGCCCTGCGCCGCCAGGACGACGGCACGGAAGGCGCGTCGGCGCTGCTGGAGGGCTTCGTCAAGGCGAGCGAGGCCTCGCTGAGCCAGGTCAAGGCGGCGATCCGCCCGGCCGATCTCGACGCCGCCGTCGCGCTCTTGGCCGGCGCGCGGACGATCGTGCTCGTCGGCGCGCGTCGGATGTTCCCGGTCGTCTCCTATCTCGCCTACGCCTTCGGCAAGCTCGGCATCCGCGCCGTCCTCGTCGACCATGTCGCGGGCCTCGGGCCCGAGCAGGCCGCGATCGCGGATTCAGGCGACGTCGTGCTGGCGGTGAGCTACGCGCCCTATGCCCCGGCGACCGTCGAGATCGCGGCAGCTGCGCACCGCCGCGGCGTCCCGGTGCTGGCCCTGACCGACAGCGCGCTCAGCCCGCTCGCCGAGAACTGCCGGCTCTGGTTGGAGGTCGCCGAGGCCGATTACGGCGCCTTCCGCTCGGTCGCCGCGACCTTCGCGCTGGCGATGACGCTGGCGGTCGCGACGGCAGAGAAGTCCGGCCTGTCCGCCGCCCCCGAACTCGATCGCTAGAGCCTCACGCCGCCATGCCGAGCCCTTCGGAACCGACGCTCGACGTCATCGCCATCGGCCGATCCTCGGTCGATCTCTACGGCCAGCAGATCGGCGGCCGGCTCGAGGACATGGGGACTTTCGTCAAGGCGGTCGGCGGCTGCCCGACCAACATCGCCATCGGCACGGCCCGCCTCGGCCTGAAATCGGCGGTGATCACCCGCGTCGGCGACGAGCAGATGGGCCGCTTCATCCTCGAACAGCTCGCCCGCGAGGGCGTCGAGACGAAGGGCGTCGTCACCGATCCCAATCGCCTGACAGCGCTCGTCATCCTCGGCGTGCGCGACGAGCATTCCTTCCCGCTGATCTTCTACCGCACCGACTGCGCGGACGCTGCCCTGCACGAAAGCGAGATCGACGAGGCCTTCATCGCCTCGGCCAAGGCGATCGTCGTCACCGGCACGCATTTCGCGATACCCGATGCCGCCACCGCGCAGAAGAAGGCGATCCGCTTCGCCCGCAAGCACGGCCGGAAGGTCGTGTTCGACGTCGACTACCGGCCCAATCTCTGGGGGCTGGCCGGCCACGCCGCCGGCGAGGAGCGCTATGTCCGCTCCGACGACGTCACCCAGCATCTCCAGACGATCATGGCCGATTGCGACCTGATTGTCGGCACGGAAGAAGAGCTGCATGCTGCCGGCGGCAGCGAGGATACGCTGACGGCGATCCGTGCCATCCGCGCCTTGAGCGCCGCAACCATCGTCTGCAAGCGCGGGCCGATGGGCTGCGTCGTCTTTCCGGCTGCGATTCCCGCCTCGCTGGAGGACGGCATCAAGGGGCCGGGCTTCCCCGTCGAGGTCTACAACGTGCTCGGCGCCGGCGACGCCTTCATGTCCGGCTTCCTGCGCGGCTGGCTGCGCGGCGAGGCCGTAGAGACGGCTTGCGCCTGGGCCAATGCCTGCGGCGCCTTCGCCGTCTCGCGCCTGCTCTGCTCGCCGGAGAGCCCGACCTTCGCCGAGCTCGCATATTTCCTGAAGAACGGCTCGCGGCATCGCGCCCTGCGCAACGATGCCGAGATCAACCACGTCCACTGGGCGACGACGCGCCGCCCGCAACCGCCCGCCATCATGGCGCTGGCGATCGACCACAGGTCGCAGCTGGAGGAGATGGCGGACGGGCTCGGCGTGCCCCGCGCCCGCCTCAGTGCCTTCAAGACGCTCGCCGTCGGAGCCGCCGCGCGTGTCGCAGACGGCCGGCCCGGCTTCGGCATGCTGATCGACGGCACCCATGGCCGCGAGGCCCTGTTCCGCGCCCGCGATCACGGCTTCTGGATCGCCCGGCCGCTGGAACTGCCGGGCTCGCGCCCGCTCGCGCTGGAGACCGACGCGACCGGCTCGCTCGGCGCCACGCTCGCCGAGTGGCCGGTCGACCATGTCGCGAAATGCCTGTGCTTCTACCATCCCGACGATCCAGCCGAGCTCAAGGCCGCGCAGGAGGCGGTGCTGAAGCGGGTGGCCCTGTCCTGCCGGCAGGTCGGCCGCGAGGTGCTGGTCGAGATCATCGCCTCCCGGCACGGCCCGCTCGGCGACGACACCACGGCCGCCGTGATGAAGCGGCTCTACGAGATCGGCATCCGGCCCGACTGGTGGAAGCTCGAAGGCCAGCCCTCGGCGGCCGCCTGGCAGGCGATCGACGCGGTCATCGCCGAGCAGGACCCGTATTGCCGCGGCGTCCTCCTGCTGGGGCTCGACGCACCCGAGGACGTCGTCATGCAGGCCTTCCGCGTCTCGCGCAGCGCGACCTCGGTCAAGGGCTTCGCGGTCGGGCGCACCATCTTCGGCGAGGTTGCGCGCGACTGGCTCTCGGGCGCGATCGACGACGAGGCCGCGACCGCCCGGATGGCGCAGAATTTCGGCAACCTCGTTGCCGCCTGGCAAAGCCGCTGAGGAGAGAGCCGATGGGCACGATCAGGCTCACGATGGCGCAGGCGCTGGTCAGGGCACTGGCAGCGCAGAAGACCGTGATCGACGGGCAGACGCTGCCGCTCTTCGCCGGCATCTGGGCCATCTTCGGCCATGGCAACGTCGCCGGCCTCGGCGAGGCGCTGCATGCCGCCCGCGACAGCTTCCCGACCTATCGCGCCCATAACGAGCAGGCGATGGCCCATGCCGCGACAGCCTTTGCAAAAGCCTCGCGCCGGCGCCGGATGATGGCGGTGACGAGCTCGATCGGCCCCGGCGCGACCAACATGGTCACGGCTGCCGCGACCGCCCATGTCAACCGCCTGCCGCTGCTCCTGCTGCCAGGCGACGTCTTCGCCGGCCGCCGGCCCGATCCCGTCCTGCAGCAGATCGAGGATTTCGGCGACGGCACCGTCTCGGCCAATGACTGCTTCAGGCCGGTCTCGCGCTATTTTGACCGGCTGACCCGGCCGGAGCAGCTCATCCCCGCCTTCGAGCGCGCGCTCGCCGTGCTGACCGACCCGGCCGAATGCGGCCCGGTGACGCTGGCGCTGTGCCAGGACGTGCAGACCGAAGCCTTCGACTATCCGGAAAACCTGTTCGCCGAGCGCATCTGGACACAGCGCCGCCAGCGGCCCGACGATGCCGAACTGCTGAGCGCCGCCGCGTTGCTGAAGACGGCCAAAAAGCCCTTCGTCGTGGTCGGCGGCGGCGTGCTCTACAGCCAGGCCGAGGCCGAACTCGCCGAGTTCTGCATGGCGCATGGCATTCCGGCGGCCGAAACCCAGGCCGGCAAGAGCGCCCTGCCCGCCGCCCACCCGCTCAATCTCGGCGCGATCGGCGTCACCGGCACGGGCGCGGCCAACGCGCTGGCGGCGCAGGCCGACGTGGTGCTCGCCATCGGCACGCGCTTGCAGGACTTCACCACCGGCTCCCGGGCGCTGTTCGCCAATCCCGATTGTCGGCTCATCGGGCTGAATGTGCAGGCCTTCGATTCGGCCAAGCATCGCGCTCAACCGCTGGTCTGCGATGCGCGGGCGGGGCTCGCCGAACTGACGGCGGCGCTCGCCGGCCACAAGGCCCCGACCGCCTGGACGCAGCAGGCCGCGACCGCGAAATCCGACTGGCTCCCGATCGCCGAGCGCTACACCGCGCCCTCCAACGCCGCCCTGCCGAGCGACGCGCAGGTCGTCGGCGTCGTGCAGCGCTGGAGCGAACCGTCCGACGTCGTGCTCTGCGCCGCCGGCGGTTTGCCCGGCGAGTTGCACAAGCTCTGGCAACCCGGCGCGCCCGGCGGCTACCACATGGAATACGGCTATTCATGCATGGGGTACGAGATCGCCGGGGGGCTCGGCGTCAAGATGGCGAACCCTGCGCGCGAGATCGTCGTCATGGTCGGCGACGGCTCCTATCTGATGATGAACTCCGAGATCGCGACCTCGGTGATGCTGGGCCTGAAGCTGACGATCGTCGTGCTCGACAATCGCGGCTTCGGCTGCATCAACCGCTTGCAGCAGGCGACCGGCGGCGCACCCTTCAACAACCTCCTCGCCGACAGCCGCCACGAGACGCTACCGCAGATCGATTTTGCCGCGCATGCCGCCTCGCTGGGGGCGATCGCGCGAAAGGTATCGTCGCTGGCGGAGCTCGAAACCGCGCTCGCCGAGAGCCGCGTCCACGACCGCACGAGCATCGTGGTGATCGACACCGACGCAGGCATCTCGACCGATGCCGGCGGGCATTGGTGGGATGTGGCGGTGCCGGAAGTGTCTGTGCGTCCGCAGGTCGAAGCCGCCCGCAAACGCTATGACGACGCGCTCAAGGCGCGCGACTGATCCCGGAGACCAAACATCATGCCCATCCGCATCGGCGCCAACCCCATCGGCTGGTCCAACGACGACCTGCAGGAGATCGGCGGCGCGACCCCGCTCGAAACCTGCCTGGCCGAGGCCCGCGAGGCCGGCTTCGAGGGCATGGAGCTCGGCCACAAGTTTCCGCGTGAGCCCGGCGCGCTGAAGGCCGCGCTCGCGCTTTTCGGCATGGCCTGCATCTCCGGCTGGTATTCGGCCGAGCTTTTGCTGCGTGATGCGGATGCCGAGATGAAGGCCCTGCGCCTGCATCTCGACCTGCTCAAGGCGATGGGCTCCGACGTGCTGGTCTTCGCCGAGACCTCGAACGCGATCCATGGCGACCGCTCGAAGCCGCTGTCCCAGCGGCCGGTGCTGGCTTCGGGCGACTGGGCCCGGTTCGGCGAGCGCATCACGCAGGTCGCCAAGCGCACACTGAGCGAGGGCGTCCGCCTCGTCTACCACCATCACATGGGCACGATCGTCGAGAGCGAGGCCGATATCGACGCCTTCATGGCCGCAACCGGCGAGGCCGTGCATCTCCTGCTCGACACCGGCCACGCGACCTGGGGCGGTGCCGATCCCGCCGCGCTGGCAAAGCGCTATCGCGCCCGGATCAGCCATGTCCATGCCAAGGACGTGCGCCAATCTGTAATGGAGCAGGCTCGGGCCGGGGACTGGAGCTTCCTCGACGCCGTGCTGGGCAAGGGCAAGGAGCTCGGCGTCTACACCGTCCCCGGCGACGGCTTGGTCGATTATCCCGCCGTGTTCCGCGCTTTGCCGGGCTATTCCGGCTGGGTCGTGGTCGAGGCCGAGCAGGACCCCGAAAAGGCCCATCCGCTGACCTACGCGAAGAAAGGCGTCGCCCATCTCAAGGCCAGCCTGAAACAGGCCGGGCTCGCCTGAGCCGGGAGGACGCCATCATGTCGAAGCTGCTCGTCAAACCCGCCGCGCCCGATACCGAGGGCCGCATCCACGATGTCACGCCCGAGAGCGCCGGCTGGGAGCATGTCGGCTTCGCCGTCCACAGGCTCGTCGACGGCCAGAGCCTGTCGCGCGAGACGGAAGGGCGCGAGCATTGCCTGGTCCTGCTCGCGGGCAAGGTCGCGGCTCAGGCCGGTGGCACCGATTTCGGCACGATCGGCGGGCGCGCCTCGCCCTTCGAGGCCGATCCCTGGTCGCTCTACATTCCGGCCGGCAGCGAGTGGACTGTCACCGCGCAAGGTCCCTGCGAACTCGCGATCTGCTCTGCGAAGGGCAAGCCCGGCCTGCCGCCGCGCGTGATCGCGCCCGAGGATGTCGGCTGCCTGACGCGCGGCCAGGGCACCAACACCCGCCATGTCCGCAACATCCTGCCGGAAACCGAGCCAGCCGAGAGCCTTCTCGTGGTCGAGGTGATCACGCCGTCCGGCAACTGGTCGAGCTATCCGCCGCACAAGCACGACCGGGACGACCTGCCGCGGGAATCACTGCTGGAGGAGACCTACTATCACCGGCTGAACCCACCGCAGGGTTTCGCCCTGCAGCGCGTCTACACCGACGACCGCTCGCTCGACGAGACGCTTGCCGCCGAGGATGGCGACGTCGTGCTGGTGCCGCGCGGCTATCATCCCGTCGCCGCCCCGCACGGCTACGAGCTCTATTATCTCAACGTCATGGCCGGGCCGAAGCGAGTCTGGAAATTCGCCAACGACCCGGCCCATGACTGGTTGATGCAGGTCTGAGCGCTGGCCGCCGCGTAGGCCTGATGCGACGCCCGACCGGCAAAGGCTGTTTCCGGCGCGGCAAAGCGGTATAGGATCGCCGCCGAGGTGAAGCTGATCCGAAGGAGGCTCCCGGCGTGAGAGCAGCGATCGTTGCCCTGGTCCTCGTCGTCGCCGGCGCGGCCCAAGCCGCTGGCCCCTACGGCCAGGTCGTCGTCGGCAACTGGAGTGGCGGAGCCTATACCAACGACAGGACCGGCCAGTTCTCACATTGCGCCGTCAACGCGCCCTACAAGAACGGCGCGCGGCTGCTGACCTCCGTCACCTCCGACTTCAACTGGATCCTCGGCCTGTCGCATCCCGACTGGAAGCTGAACGTCGGCACGCGGGTGCCGTTGCAACTGGTGTTCGATCGCGCCTCCCGGATCGACGTGACAGCCGAGGTTCGCACGCCGGAACTCATCACGATTGCGATGCCGGCGGAATCGGCCTTGATCCGCGCGTTTCGCGAGGGGCGTTTCCTCGAGGTCATGGCGGGCGACAAGCGCCTGACATTCGCGCTGACCTCGACCTCGGAGATGCTGCCCGTCCTCGTCAACTGCGTCCGCAACAGCGCCAACATCCGCGGCCCGGTCACATCCGCGCCGGCCGTCGCCCCGCCCGATCCGAAGGTCGCGGCCGAGAAGAAGGCGACCCTCGAAAGAGCCCGCGACCTGATCCGGACGCGGATGCTGGCCTGCATCGGCCGCGAGGGATCGACCATGCTGCTCACCGACGAGAAGGCGGAGGTCGTGGCGAAGGCCGCCATGCTCTTCTGCAAGACAGACGTCGACGCCCTCGTGCAATCGACGATCGAGATCGCCGAGCTGGAAAGCAGCCGTACCGCCGATCGCACCGCGATGCGCCAGGCGGCCGAGCAACGCGTTCAGGAAGTCGTCACCGCCCATGTCATCCGCACGCGCGGCGAGATGCTCAGCCGCAAGAACCAGGCGCCGCCGCCGGTTCCGTCTTCACCCTCGGGAGGGATTTCGGGCACCTTGTGACGCCCTGGCGGCGACCGGCTTCATCACGAGACCTGCGTCGCCGCGCGGTCCGGCATAGGCTCTTCGGAGTCGAATCAGCCGCTGGACCCGCACCATGCCCAAGCTCTGCAAATTCACATCGCCCGGCGACGGCAATCCCGTCTACGTCAACCCGGCGCAGGTCAGCGTCGTCTATACCTTCAAGGGTCAGCCGCCCGACACGATCATCGGCTTCCGCAAAGACTTCATGCTCGGCGTGAAGGAAGGCCTCGAAGAGACCGTCGCGATTCTCGAAAAGGCCATGGCGGAAGCGCCGTCGGGCACATAGGGCGCAGCGCGTCGGCATTTCCACGAACTGCAGGAACCCTCGTGCTCGCGCCGTGTTGGTTCGCTGAAGCCGTCATCCGCTCTGTCCCGACGGCTCGGGAGCGTCCTCGACATGACTTCAGCACGAAATCCACGCGACAACCCTGCGCTTTACGACGATGCCGCCGCAGAGGCCGAATCGGCTCGCGTCAGCGACAGGACCAACGTCCATGATGCCGGCAGCGACGCCAACGACACGCCGGACGGCCTGACGGAGTCCGAGGAGGCCGTTCGCGCTGCCGCCGAGGATATCCCGACCGGCCAGTCGCCGACAGGCAAGACCGACGCCGTGCCCGTTTTCGACCGCGGTTCCCTCCCGCCGAAGGTCTAGCGGGCAGCGCGTCCGACCGACGACCGTCGCCTTGAGCGGAGGCCGGACCATGGGCTGGGAGTTATAGGAAGCAGGAGGATCGTCATGACCGCGAACATCGGGCAAGAGCGACCGACCGATGCGCCGGCATCCTACCGGACCGCACGGCGGCCGGGCCAATCGGGCGCGCAAGGCCAGTGCAGCGCAGGGCCGAGCCCGCTTTCCGCGAACCCGACCGGCCCGCATCCGCCCTATGAGCCGCATGATCCGGAAGGCCTCGCGGCCGGCAAGCACGTCAAGACCGCGCCGCCGCAGCCGGAGCCCGTTCCGGTCGAAAAGGATTTGCGACGCCGAGCCGGGATTACCGTGATCGGCGAGGATCGTTGACCCGCTACGTGGCGGCTGGAAAAGGGCTCATGAAAACGAAGCTGAACGACGGGCGCGACGGGGCATCGGCGGACGCGCGGCGCTCGTTCATGATCGAGACCGACGAAGATTGCCAGCTCGCCAGAGACAGGCTCGACACCATGAAGGCCGAAGGACCTGACGCGGACAGCCGGGACGAGGTCGAAGCGCTCCAAGCGGCGATCGCGCGATGGCACGCGCGGAAGAAGGCCTAGCATGCGGTCGCGTCGGGCAGGCCGGCAATGCTTCAGAGCCGGGATCAGGCCGTCCAGGCAGGGAGTGGTGGGGGAAGCAGTTTCCCCACAAATGGCTCAGGCCAACGACTTAGCCCGAGGTGCGGGCGTTTCCGCCCCCATTGGCGAGAATGAGCAATTTCGCGCGCCGCCCGCACCGTCCACCACCCCCCACCCTGAGAAGGCGCCGTTCCCGGATGGTTCCTTCACGCCGGGGCCATGGGTCGCTCGGCCGAATCCGAGCGGGAATGGCGAATGGGAAGTCGTCAAACCCGATGACGACAAGGATTTCGCTGATGAGCCTTGGTTCATCGCGGCCTGCTTTGATGATGCAGATGGCGCCTCGGCTGAAGCCAACGCCCGCCTGACCGCGGCCGCTCCCGACATGTTCGAGGCGCTGAAAGCCGCGAAGGCTTTCCATGACCGCGATTCCGGCCTTCCTCGACATCGAGAGGGCCGCAGCATGAGCAATCATACCGCCGGACCTTGGAAAGCAGTTAAGGCCGCTCACGGTCCGATCGATATCTTAGACAGCAGGGGACGCGACATCGTCACGTTCTACGGCGGAGGCGTCGAGGGCGAGAGCAAAGCTGCGAACGCTCAGATTACTGCAGCTGCCCCGGATATGTTCGAGGCGCTTGAAGGCATCGTCCATTTTTCAGATGCGGTCGCCTATCGCGACGACGCTCTGTCCCGATCTCTTCGCGAGTGGATCGAGGCCGGTCGCGTTGCGCTCGAAAAGGCCAAGACGGGAGCCTCCTCATGAGCGCCCCCACCCCCGCGCAGGATGGCGGCCCTATTCATCCGATCCCCGAAGTCCGCGATGCTGACGGCAACGGCATTATGGAAGGCTGGCCCGGCATGAGCCTGCGCGATTGGTTGGCCGGTATGGAAAAGGCTCCAGAAGATCTTTCTGTCGGTTATGCCGAAGCTCTCGCCGGACGGCCTCACCCGCACAAGAATACCACCCTTGGTGCGGTCGACCCCGATGCGACAGTAGCCGTTATCGAGTTCTGGGCCGACGCCGAGGCTCGGTATCGTTACATCAAAGCCGATGCCATGCTCCGTGCTCGCGCCCTCGCCAAAGGCCCCTCCCATGTCTGAGAGCAAGGGGGATGGGCGGGTCGCCGCGCTGTATGTCGAGACGGGTGGCGCCTATTTCGGCCTGCCGGGTGTGGACCCTTGGGACGAGGCCCGCGACGCGCGGCTCTATGCCGGTCCGTGGCCTGTGGTCGCGCATCCGCCATGCCAGCGGTGGGGCCGCTACAGCGAGAGCCATCCGATCGTCGGCAAGATAGCTGAGACAGGCGATGACGGCGGTTGTTTCGCCGCTGCCCTGGCCGCTGTCCGCGCGTTCGGAGGCGTGATCGAGCATCCGAAGGACAGCAAGGCGTTCGTAGGCCACCCGAAGAGCTTTGATCTGGGCCGCCCGACGCCGCTCGGCTGGACGCGCTCATGGGATGGCATCGGCTGGATCTGCCAGGTTGAGCAGGGCCATTACGGGCACTTCAGCCGCAAGGCGACTTGGCTCTACGCGGCCGGCGTCGAACTGCCTTCGCTGATCTGGGGTCCTTCCGAACAGCGGATCCATCCGGTTGCCCTCGCCAAGCATGGATACGCCAAGGCTCGCCGCATCGGCATGATGGCCATGGTCGGCGGCAAGGACAAAACCCGCATCCGCAACACCACGCCGGCAGAGTTCCGCGACGTTCTGATCGCGATGGCTCGTACGGCTCACATGAGGGCCGCAGCATGACCGCCCCTTCAATCGACGCCGTGAGCGGGTTGGTGCGCGAACTTCGGGGCCTAGCGAAGGCTCACGCGCTCGGCTCCGCGTTCTTCGACAAGGAGAACGCCCGCACGTGCTCATCCGCAGCCGACGCCCTAGAGGCCCAGGCCCGCGAGCTGGCGGAGGCGCGGTCCGATCTTGACGCAGCTTATCTTCGGCAAAACGACATATTAATCGAACGAGACACCGCCGAAGCCCGCATCGCCGCCCTCGAAGACGCCGTGCGGGTGAAGGACGAGGCGCACCTTGGAGCCATGGCAGCGCTTGCGGCAGCGATAAGCCTGCTTGAACGCACGCCCAAGGCGAAGAAAGCGGCTCCGTCAGACCGAATGTTCGATCTGATGCTCGATGACTACCGCAAGGCGCTGGACGCCGCTCGCACCGCCCTCTCGAATGGAGAGCCCAATGACTGATAAGAGCACACTGACCGCGACCAACGGCGACAACCGGCCGTTCCCGAATTACGAGGTGATGCCTGACCCGACCGACGAGATGCTGGCCAGTCCGCAGTTTGAAGCGATATGGAGCGTCATCAAGTCGTGGGACGTGAACGTGCCGGAAGCCTACAGCGGCTATTGCGGCGCGAACGGGTCGCACGTCGCCATGATCCTGCGCGCGCTATCCGCCTCCCCCTTTCCTCCGCCATCGGCAGGCGTGGATGCGGTGGCGGTGAAGGCGCTGGAATGGTCTGAAATTGAGCGAGATCGGGGCGATGGGCAGACCGATAGGCTAGGCGAATGGGAGGCGTCCAGCATCGTCGGCGTCTACGCGATCAACATCTCGACGTGCGGCGATATGCACGCGCCTTGGGAGGTTTTCGGCGGCGATGACAGCAAGATTGGCAATTTCGCCACTCTCGACGAAGCCAAAGCCGCAGCCCAAGCCGATTACGAGGCTCGCATCCGTTCGGCCCTCACCCCGGCGCCGACGCACGTTGAGGCTGGGGGCGAGGCGGAACCCGTCGCGTGGCAGTGGCGACATAAAAGCGACAAGGGATGGCGCCTCTCGTGGGAGAAGCCGTTCAATCCCGGAATCGAGTTAAGGCCGCTCTACACCCTCGCCAAGCCCGCCCCTGCGGTGGAGGCGGTAAGGGAGGATGCCGAACGGTGGCGCGCGCTCATGTCGAGCCAGCGCATGCACATGATGGGTTCGTTCGGGTTTGATTACGTCTTCGACCCGCCGGACAGCAAGAAGACCGCCGATCTAGTCGATGTAGTCCCGCGAGCTGGCGATCACATGCACTTCGGCATCGAGTTCTGGTCGGAGCACTCCGCTTACGGCGATCCGGCATGGCCGGACGACTTTCCGCGCAAGGTGCTGACCACCTACGTCGATGAAATGCGCCGTCGCGCCGCCCTCGCTCCCGCAGCGCAGGCCGGGACGGTGGCGCAGGAGGGCGAGCGATGATGCTGACCCCGGCAGAGCGCTACGTTCTTCGCTTCGCTGTTGAGTACGGCCCGCGCGTTTCTTTCGCGACACCTACCAGCAGGCGAGAGGCCGCAAACCGGCTTATCACACGCGGGCTGTTAAGCGGTTCCTTTAAGGCGTGTTCAGCAACAGATGCCGGTCGCGCTGCCCTCGCCACCCCTGCCGGCGGGGAGGAGGGGCGCGATGCCGATCTCCGCTGAGAAGATGAAGCGGTATCCTGGCGGCTCGATTCGCTCGAAAGCGTGGATGGCATTCCGGTCATCGCTTTTACAGCGCGCCGGAGATGCCTGCGAAGGCACGCCGCAGAACCCGGATTGCAGGGCGAGGAACGGCCAGCCCCACCCGATCACAGGCGGGCGCGTCGTTCTGACGATCGCGCACATGGACCATGACGAGACGCATGCTGACCCCGCGCGTTGCCGCGCGCTCTGCCAACGCTGCCACAACATGTGGGACGCGCCGATGAGGCGGGTCAACGCGAGCAAGACGCTTCACCGCAAGCGCGGGCAAGATGACCTCTTCATCGAAGAGCCGCGCGCCGCTCTCGCCTCTCACAGACAGGAGAACGAAGAACATGGGTGAGAAGCTGTTCAACACGAACGACATTCTGTCGGTGGTTACTGGACGACTTATGGGCGATATCGGCGGCGTCTACGAAGTTCTCAACTGGATGACAGGCGAGAATCTGTTCACGCATCAACTGCCGCGCGTCAGGCAGGAAGGCGCGCCGGTTATCGTTGCTCGCCACCCGCATCTTCAGGAGGCTATCGAAGAATCCGCAGAGGTGACGCCTGACAACTGGAAGACGTGGCTATCGACGTGGACCGACCGCTACGGACCTCAAATTGCCGTACCGACGATGAACAACGAACAGCACGAACGGATCGACCCAATGTCAGAGGCCGCGGAGTATTTTGCTCCGAGCCAAACCATTGTGGTGCGTCATGACTGAGCCAGCAGGCGTGGGAATATCCGCGCTGATCGGCAAGCTCGACCACTTCGCTACGCATGCCGGATGCAGCCGAGCGCTGAACGAGGTCTGTCGTGAGGCTGCCGAGGCCCTACGAGGATTCGCCCCGATCCTGGCGGAGAAGGCCGAACGCGATGCTCACGAAGCGAAGCTAGTTGAAACGGGCAAGTGGCTGCAAGAGCTTGCCGAGAACCCACCTGAGCCGAACGAGGCGTTGAAGAAGCTCTTCGCTGATTACAAGGCAGCGAGCATCAGATCGGTCGGGCTGGACGACGACTGGAAAGCCCGCGCCCTAGCCGCAGAAGCCGCGCTCGCGGGGGAGAGGGAGCGGTGCCTGGCGATTGTCGAAGCGCAGGTGCCAGAGTGGGTGAAGGAGCGCTCCGGCCCTTACTGGGATGGCTACCGGAAGGCCATGGAAGACGCCGCAGAGGATATGCCAAAGGGCACGCCTGACTCGACAACCCCGCATCGCTCATGAAGATGAGGGGATGGCCGGCCTAGAGGTTCTGCCCGCACTCTCGAGCTGCAGCTTCGAATGATCCCCTCGCCTGCTCAATCGGCGCCTGGTCCTTGATCACAGCCATGCAGTCGGCGACCGCCTGCTGCCAGACCGGGCCCGTGCCCTTCCCCTTCCACTTCAACAGGAATTCGGCCGCTCGTTCGGCATTGGTGACGCAATAGCGTTCCCCGACCTTTTCGGTTGCGACATAGACGGGCGGGGAGAACCAGTGCAGCGGCATGACGCACACAATGCCGACTGCGGGGAATCGTTCCGCCGGGGCAGCTACCCCGCCTCGTACTCCCGAGCATATTGCTGGTAGAGCGCTTCATACTCAGCATCTTCGGCCATAGCGTCGCTGATCTCGTCATCGGAGACCAGCACGCCGCCGAAGTGGCTGGTGAAGGCGCGCGCCAGCCGGCGCTCGTCGAAGGCGATGCGGATCGTCTCCGAGCCCGGCATACGGTCAATCACTTCGAACTTGATCTCCCAGTCGGCGCACCAGCTGCTGATCCGGCTGAGCCGTTCCGGAGCCGCGCTCTCAGATAGCTTCAGTTCGACCTGATGGACGAAGGCCGTCATCGCCGAAACCGCCGCACGGCATTAGTCACCACCCCGAAAACGTCGATCTCGGCATCCTCGCCAGGGCCAAACTCGGGATACCGGGCGTTGCCGTAGGCGAGCTTCATCCGGCCGCCAACGAGGCGCGCGATCTTGACCGAGCGCTCGCCATTGACGTCGACCACGACAGGATCGCCATCCTTCGGCATGAGGCTGCGATCCACAGTAATCAGCGAGCCGTCGAAGATTCCGGCGTCGATCGCGCTGTTGCCCTTCACCTTCATGATGAAGGTTGCCGCGGTGTTCTGGATAAGCTCGCGCGAGAGGTCGATCGGCTGGTCCATGAAGTCGTCGGCCGGCGATGGAAAGCCCGCACTGACCGCCTTCAGAAAGACCGGGAGGAAGATCGGCGGCCCGACGATCGCTGGCGACATCTGCATGGATTGCGTTCCCTGAAATGAGAACGTAATGAGAACAGACCGAGTGCAGGAGTCAAGCCATGGCAGCCGTCGAAACCTACTTCCTCCAGCCCTTCAAGACCCATCGCAAGCGGCTCGTGCCGGCGCAGCGCGTGCTTGCCAAGACAAAGCACCACGCGCTGAACGAAGGCGAAAGGCTGGGGAGAACGGCCGAAGGCGTCGCCGTGATCCAGGTCTCGGCCGACGACGAGACGGGCGAGGTTTCCGCCTTGGAGGTGCTGGCGCGCCACGGCGCCATCCCGGAGGAATTCGAGGAGCAGATCCGGGCGCTATGAGAGCGCGGGGCCAGCCGAGCGATACCCAAATCAGCCACGAGCACCCGCACCAGGTGGCGGTGCCGCTCTTCGAGGGACGCGGTCTGGGCTACTTCAACAATTCCGGGCCGCTTTCGAGCCTGAACCGGCGGCGCTTCTATGTCAGCGATGGCGAGCGTAGCTACGAGGTGTTCTGCTTCGGCGATCCGGCCCAGGCGGCCCAGTTCCGTGATGCGATCAAGGGCGAGGACTTCGATCCTTATGATCGGGTCGGGCACAAATGGATCCGGGGACGGGGCAGGAAGCGCGATCGCACCCGGGCTGGAAGAGGTTATTGGTAGCCCGCCTCCCGATAGAGATTTGCCGATGCCTTTCCCGCCCGCCAACCCGCCCATGGTCTTCTCCGTCCTCGCTGGCCGCGAGGTCTCGACTTGGTCGGAAGAGTGGTCGAAGCTTGGGAGGCCGGCCATCATGACGCCACCGGCAAGGTCGTGGTGGTGTTCCGCTACAGCGACCGCGAGCCGATCGCATGGGGCTGCGATCCGGACATTGCCGAGGAGATCGGGAATGGCTTGCTGATGCTGGCGGCTGAGGCGCGCAAGCGAAAGCACTGAAGCCAAACAAAAAGGGCCGCCGCTCCCGAAGGAACGACGGCCCAAGTTTAGGGAGGAAACGCCCAAGGAGGGCGGCCGCTTAGGGCGACCAGTCCATCACCGTCCGGAGCGCCTGGGCGCCACGGGCTGCAATTGCTTCAGCATCTCCTGAGCCATGATCTCGGCGCGACGGACGATCTCGGCGTCTTCCGCGCGCTCTTGGCTCAGCGCCAGCATCTTCTCTAGGGCCGATGCTATCCGTTCATCGGCCTCGGCAGATCGTGCCGTCGCATCCGCGATGGCCTGAAACGGCTTCATGTCGGCCAATGACAAGCCGGGGATCAGGCGGTCGCCGGTGGGCGTCGTCGGCTCTTTCCGCTCCTGCAGATACTTCCGCACGCCGATGATGCCGAGGATCGTTCCGGTGACGATCGTGGCAACGATGTTCTCGGTGCTGAGCGCGCTAGCGTCCATCTGACACTGCCCTGTCCATGCCCCCGGCGTCCTTGAGGGCCGCAACGACATTCATCGCGTCGAGGACCAGAAGGCCGGGGTACACGGCAAGGCCAGTCGTCAGCACGTCGGATGCCCAGAGGCCGAAGCTGATCTGGAACCAGAGAAAGCAGGTCAGGAATGATGCGAGCGCGCGGACATGCGGGGACCAGCGCCCGTACCAGGTCCCGGCAAACGTCCCGTTGATGACGAGCGCCAGCAGACGGAACCCGCCGATCCAGATGGCAACCTTGCCCCAGGTGGTTTCGCTCATGAAGGCGGCCATCTGGGCCCATGCCTTCGACTGAACGAATGTCGGGTCTGGGCCGATCAGGATAAAGCCCCACACGACCATCACACCGGCCGTCACCCATTCGGATCGACGAGCCGGGAAGTGGTGAGCGATGCCGAGGTAGAGCCGAGTCGGCAGCGGCTTGCCGCGATGGGGCATGGCTCAGCCCCGCGAAATCACGTCGGGGTCGCGCACCTTATCTGCGATCTCCGGCGTCGTGACGATCCGGGCCACCTCCGGCAACGCGATTGCCTTCGCGACGATCGTCTCGGGCTGCGCATTCCGCCACGCTTTCAGGAAAGCCCAGAACGCATAGGCGGCCGGCACGGCGACGACAAGGAAGTCCATGATCGCGTTGACCTGCGCGTGCATGTCTTCCGGGGTCGCCCAGGTGATCCAGCCCATCTTCCCGAGCAGGATGAAGGCGGCGACGAGCAGGATGCGGATCGGCGACGCGAGCGCCGTCATCAGCGGCTTGATATCGTTCATGGGAATGCTCCGGGAGAAGCGGCAGCCGGCCGCGGCGGGACGTTGGCACCGAACGTGAAGGAAGAGCGCGAAGCTCATCCGGAGTGTGCGGGCATGAAACGGCTTGTGTTGAAGCGAGACGAGCGCTTGAGCGCGGAGACGGTCGGCAAGCTTCTGGGAACGACGCTTGTCGTCGTCCAGGTCACATGGCTGGCTGCGCTCGGCTGGGGCGCGTTCGAAGTGGCTCGCTGGCTGGTCTGACAGCTACGACCGGGCCGCAGCGATCGCCGCCATGAACTGGCGATAGAACTCCGCGATCTCTTGCCAGTGGTCGGTGATGTTGACCGTGCGGCGGGCGTTCTTCAGGTCGTCGGGGCCGCCGGTCGGCAAATAGAAAGCGATGCCTTTGCCCTGCCCGTTCCAGCGTCCGTCGATGAGGCCCTTGAAGGTGAGCTCGGCAGCAAACTCGGGATCAAGCGCCCGGTCAGGATCTGCGGCGATGCCCTCTTTTTCGTAGTTGTCGAGCCAGGTCAGCTGCACGATGCCGCGGCCGTAATAGACGTGGCCCCATGGGCCGGCCGGCTTGCTGTAGCCCTTGTTCGGATAGTGCTTGGCGACATAGGCGCGCGCGGCAGCGTCGGTCTTGCTGAAGCCCTCCCGGACCGGAACCATGCCGGGACCGACCTCTCGGCGCGAGGTGGCGAGCCCATAAGCCAGCGTCTTGTCGCGGCCGCCGCCGGCTTTGGCGAAGCCATCGAGGATGCCCTCCATGCCAGCAACCTGGCCAGCCGACAGCGACTTGCCGAACATCGGCGCCTTGCCTGAGCGCAAGTAGGCGAAGAACTTGGCGCGGTCGAAGGCTGGCGCCGGTTTGGTCGTTGCCGCCTGCAGCGCCCTGACCGTCTCGGGCGTCAGTTCGCCGGTCGCGGCAAGCCCCCGCCCCCGCTGGAACATCGCGCAGGCCTCGCGGCTCTTCTTGCCCCAGTCGCCGTCAACGCCATTCTTCGCCGGGCCGCTCTTGCCCAAGTCATAGCCGAGCGCGACCAGCGCGGCCTGAGCCTCGCGGATGTCCATGATGATCTCCGGGATTGAGGAAGCTGGCGCGACCGGCCCGAAGCGGGCTAAGGTGCAACTCGTGATTTTGGGGAGGCCGCCATACTCGCGACGGTGATCATCATCGCTGCCATGCTGATCACTGCGACGGCCGCCTATCTTCTCACCGCGAACTCGTCACGGTCGGGCCGGCGCTGGCCGCACTGACGTTCACTTCGAGCACAGACGTGCTAGATGAGCAGCGCTCGGCGTAAACCAACACCGACGAGCCGCTGCCGGCCTCACCTCTAACCTCCCGGCCGGGGTCGGCAGCGATCTCCCTGCCGATCAACGAAGAGCAGTGATCGCGACTGAGATCGGCGTGTTCGCGGTGAGCAGCGAGAACCCGCGGAAATAGAGGCGAACGGTATTGGCCGCTGTCGGCCGTGCCTGAGTGATGGCAACATCGACGGGCAGATCGACCAGCGGCATCACATTGAGCCGGTCGGAGGCGAGAATGCCCGGCACGGCAATGTCACGCGTGAAGGCGCCGATCGAGAGCAGCTGGCCAATCGTGACCGAGCCGGTGAATTGGACGTTGTTCGCGGATCCGGCCGGGCCGGTCGATCCGGTGGCGCCAGCGGGGCCTTGGGCCCCTGTTGCGCCGGTCTGGCCCTGAGCCCCGGCATCGCCCTTTGCGCCTTGCGGCCCAGACGCGCCGGTATCGCCTTTCGGGCCCTGCACGCCAGCCGTACCTTGAGGTCCAGCAGGACCAGTCGGGCCCGGAACGAAGAAGTCGGTGACCCGCCCGCGCGCGGCCTGCCCTCCGCGCCTGAAGACGAACGTGTCGCCGATCTGAGCAGGGCCCGAGACCATCGGCAGGTCAGGCCGCGCCGTCTGGGCATGAGCATAGATTGCAGCGGCCGTGGCGAGGAGCGCCGCAGCGGTCAGTGCAGCAAGCTTGCGCATCGGTTTACTCCGCCGGGGGCAGGCCTTTGAGGATGCGATTGCGCCGCGTGGCCGTCAGCATCTTGCCGTCGACGAGTGCCTGCATGCCGGCGATCAAGCGCTCGTCGCTGAGGTCGATGAACTGGGCGCCGACAGCGCGATCATACCAGAGCTTGGTCGGGGCATCGGTCATTGCCGCGCCTGCGATCGCGAGCTGCTCGTCCTCGGTGAAGAGATCCATGAACTGGAGGAACGACAACGGTGGCTTAACGTCTGCCATCTCGATCGGCGGAGGCGCAGCGTAGCCTTGCCCCTGGACCACCCAGCCGATCTGAACGTCGGTCTGCCCAGCCGCTTCGGTCCAGAGCGCAGCATAGGCATCGTCGCCCCAAACGACCGGCTCATCGCTTTGCAAGAGATCAACGACGACCCCGTTCTCGACTCGCACATAGTTCATCAGGCGACCTTTCGATGGCGGATGATGACGAAGCCAGCGCCGCCAGCGCCGCCGTCGTAGGTATTGGCGGCCGTGCGGGCACCGCCGGCGCCGCCAGCATTTGGTGCAGCAGCCGAACCACCCGACGAAGCAGAGTTGGACGTTCCGGAGCCGCCGAAACGCCCGGGCGCGCCGTTCCCGCCGTAAGCCACGCCCGCCCCATTCCGCGATCGGCCGGGATGACCAGAGTTACCCGAGGTTCCAAATGAGTTGGAGGCGGCGCCGGTGCCCGAGCCGCCAATACCCCCTGGCTGCCCAGCACCGGCTGCGCCCCCCGCACAGGACAGAGTGAACTTGCCTGACACGCCGCATGTGGTCGACCCGCCTGGGGCTCCAGGAGAACCCGCAGCACCTCCCGCCCCGGGGGCGCCGATTGTCCCAGCTATGACATCACCAGGAATGACAGACTGTCCCGCGATCGTAGTCCCGCCCTGCCCTCCGCCGCCTCCGGACTGGTCGGCAGTGCCATCAGCGCCCGACCCGCCCCCGCCAGCAGCGCCCATGTCGATGTCGACCCAATAAACGCCGGCCGGCACCGTATAAGACCAGGCACCCGGCGTATTGAAGACGTTCAGCGCATAGGGGTTGTTGGCGTTGGCCTGCGAGACCGAAATCAGCTGATATTTCGCGCCATCGTCGACCACCTCGAGAATGTCACCCGCCAGCCAGGCATTGGCGAGCGGGTCCGCGCCAAGAAGCTTCACCGGGAAAGCGCCTGGCCCGACGTTGAGAGTGACTGCACCGCCCGGGGCCGCAGATGCCGCCTTCAGCCGCATCGGAGCACCAATCAGTTCAGCGCGGGCCGCCGGCGCGGGATCCAGCGTCGCTGTCAGCGCGTTCGCCGAACCGCCGACGGTGGCGACGTAGTTGAGGGCCTGGGAGCGGATGGCTTTCGCGAACCGCAGAAGGTCACTGTCATCGACAGAAAGCCCCGATTTACTGGTGGCGTTAGCGACCTGACCCGTCAACCACCAAGCCATCCAATTGAACAGGTCGAGATCGGCATCGCCGCAGCCATAGCCTTCGGCAAGTTCGACTGATGTTGGCGCGCGGCGCGTCGCGCCCGCCGCGAAAGGCAAGTTGATGGCGGTCATGGAGCCCCTCAGATCAGGCGCAAGTATAGGTGTTTGGTTCGGCCGAGCAGACGAACTCAGCGCTCTCGCAGAAGCCGCCCCAGCCCTCGCCGAAGCCGAAAATCGGCCCGGTGCCGTAGTGGATCATGCCCTTGATGCCGGGCGCGATCGGAAGGATGCGGAATGCCACCGGCACCAGCATCATTTCGAAGTCAGAGAGGGCCCGGCCAGGCGCAAGGGTGACGCGGCCTACTTTGCTCGACACGACCGATGCGCCGGCGCCCCAGATGTGACGGGCGGCGGCTTGAAGCGAGGCGATGTCGTACAGCCCCATGACTTGATAGCGGCGAGCCTTCAGCATGCCGCGAAAGACCTCATCATCACTGATGCAGATCTCGCCATTGCCGAGCGGGGGGCAGCCGGACCATGTTGAGCCGGGCGCGCAGAAGCCCGCAATGCGGTCAGAGCCCGCGAACGGCCCGCATTTGAACCCGAAGACTTTCGGCGGCTCGCAAATGCAGTGGCAGCGCGGGAGGCCCAACCACTTGCCAATGATAGTAAGCTGGTCGCCAACGGCTGTATCGATGTCGAAGAAGGTCGGGAGCGGACAGGCGGCGCCCCCCGATGCCTCAGTTTGGCCGAGCAGCGCACGGACGATCGCCAGGAACTTCGTGGCCTCGCGATATTGCGTCGCGACCTTGTCGACTTCTTCCTCGACGAGGACGCCGGGCGCCGGGCATGCGCGCTCCGCCATCAGGCCACCGTGATCGTGATGCGGTCAGCCGAGACCGCCATGATTTGAAAGAAACTGATTGGGACGGGGGTGACCCCCGGCGTAGCTGGCGAAACGCTGGCGCGGACCGCGCTGACCTCGATATTAGGATAGCGGCTCTCGACTGCCTGACGCACAAGATAGGCCGTCACGTCTTGACCATTGCGGGGACGATTGGCCCCGGTCAGCGCATCAGCGAGGCCGGACGCGATCGACAAGGCGGAAGGCGGAGGGCAGCCGTTACGATCTGGGCGGGCGACAACGTCAACCGCGATGGAGACCGGCACCTCGACAGGCCGGACGACCCGGATTGATCGGCAGAATCCTTCGATCGTCGTCTCGATCGTGGTGTTTCCATACGTCCCGATGCCGGGGACGACATAGGCGCGGACCATCCGCGCAATCTCATCGTTATCGCCACCCAGGACGGCCACGGCCACGCTGTGCGCGCTGATGCCGTCGGCGTCGACCGCGTCGGTGTCGTTCACGAAGGTCTGGACGTAGGTGACGCCCGAGATCGCAGAGATCGCCTGCGAGAGGTCGCTCATGTCGATGCGCGCCCGGCCGGCATTGGTGATTGCCAGCCGCAGGTCGATGTCGCTCTCGCCGGCAGCCCGCTCGAGCAGGCGGAGCTTGGCGATGCGCTCCAGGTTCACGCCTTCGGCCTGGTCAGGATCGAGCGCCTGGTACACGCTCTCCGCCAGCTCCCACAGCGAGGCCGCGAGATCGGCATGCAGGCCGTTCAGCTGTCCCAGCGGCGACTGGTCGGTCTGGATGACGCCAGGCCCGAAGGTGGCGACGTTCGCCGCCTGCAGATCGGCAAGGATCTCCGGCAGCCGCTTCCGCTGGAAACCGCTCGGGATGACGCCATAGGCCATCGGAACCTCTAGAACTGGATGTCGACGATCTCGTCGAAGACGGTGGCGACCTGGCAGCGCTCGATGCGCAGGCCGCGTGAGGCGCGATCGTAGACCGCGCTGAATTCTAGGATCTCGGTCACGCCGGGCGTTGCGGCGATCTCGGCCTTGATGATGCTCTCTGCCAGCGGGAGCTCGGACGGCGGCCGGCCGAGAACGTAGCGCGTCCACTCGACGCCCGCGTCCTCGTTCAGGAACCATTCCCTGCGCCAGAACATCAGCCGTTGGCGGATGTGCTCACCGATCGCCTCAGCATCAAAGACCAGAACCGGAGATCCGGTGGCATCAAGCCGAAGATCGTTATGCGGCTGGATCGACAGCCCAACGAAGTCGACCATCAGGCTTTCATCCCGTCGATCTTGGCGATCAGCTGATTGGCTGCGACCTGCGTTGCCGAGTCCGTCGGCGCACCAGCGTTCAGATGGTCGCGGATCAGCACCAGCGCCGCCTTGATGATGTCGAGCACGCTGTCACCACTCTCGCTCTTCAGGTCGATCTTGCCGGCAGCATTGACCACCAGCTTATCGGAACCGCTCGGCCCGCCGACAATTGCCGATGAGCCCCCTGCCCGCGCTTGCAACCCGCTCTTGCCGTCCTTCGATCCGAAATGGGCGCCGCCGGCCGGCATGTTCGACATCGTGTTCCCGTCCGGCCCGCCGCCTGGATAGGCGATCGCGTCGGACAGGTTGAAGGAACGGGTCGAGCTCTGAGCGTTGCCGCCGTCCGTCTGGCTGTTATCGGTGTTGCTCTGCCTGACATGCACGACGACCGGGTCGCCCGCTTTCATATCGAAGTGGACGCCGAAGTCGGCGCCGCCCGGCATCGCAACTTTGATATCATCCAGCGCCGGCGCCTGAACAGTCTGCCCACCGATGGACTGCTCAAGCTTCAGCTTGATCGACGCCCGCTGTGTGGATCGGTCATAGCTGACGATTTCACCGTCGAGCGTCGTATTGATCTCGCCGACCTCAGCCTGCACCGCCGCCCTGAATGCGTCAGCATCGTTCTTGCGATTGGACGAACCAACGAAGCCAGCCATCAGCGAACCACCTTACCGCCTTCAACTCGGTTGGCTTCGATCTCGACATACCAATCGTCGCCCTCATTCGAGCCGACGAACTTGACCTGCGAGACGCGGAAGATGCCGCCGCCCTCGTCGGTTTTGCGCTTGTCGCGACCGCTCTCTTCATCAAGAAAATCCGAGCGGACGTCGATCTGACGGCCCGGTGCAATCTCCGGATTGAGGAGCGTCTTGACCGTGATGCCCTTGTCGTTGGTCTGCGGCACGCCGATCATGCCGGTTTCCGAGGAGATCAGCGTCACGCCCGGCAGGACCGCGTCGTTCTTCAAGACCTGCGCCGTGCCATCTTGGATGCTCCAGTACAGGCGGTGCTGCCTGCCGATCTTGTCGAGCTCGGCCGCGGCATAACCAAAGACCGTCACCGGCCGCTTGTAGGCTGGTAGATCGTCCAGTCCCTTCATCTCGCCCTTGGACACACCCGGCAGCTGGCCGATGAGATAGTCTACAATCTCTCGCGGCTTCGTGCCCTTCGCGAAGGTCTTCGAAGCTGACCCCTTCCCTATGGCCTCGTCGCCGTCACCGCACTCGATCTCCGACTGAATGTCGGGGCTTTCCTTAGTGTCGGTCGAATCCCGGATGCTGCCCTTGAAGATCGTCGAGAGCGGACCATCCTTGTAGCCGACCTTCAACTCGATCTTGTCGAGCTCGTCGCCCAACTGCTTGCGATGGCTCTTCGTGAGGTTCCAGATCGAGACCTTGGCCTCATTCTGGCTGCTGCCGATGCCCTTGCTGATGTCGAAGTCGATCTTGAGATCGCGGACGGTCAGTGAGCCGGCCTTGCCCGAGATGGTGACTTCGACCACCCTGCCCCACTGCCGGGTCATGCCGCGGTCTCAGCCGGATCGATCTGGAAGAGACGCACTCGACCCGAGGGTAACTCGGTCCGCCCAGGCTCGGCCGCATCATCGCCCCAGGGCGCTGCGACGATCGCTCCAATGCCGAGGCCGAAAGGCGCGATAAGGTCGGTGCCCACCACGATCTTGCGGCCCGAGACGGCCCGCACACCATCGACGTCGAGATCGAACGACCAGCGATCCGCCCATGTCGAATAATTCACGACAAAGTCGCAGCGCTTACCCGCAAGCGTCGTCGTGAACGCCTGCGAAGGCGCATCGATGATGGTCAGTTCGCGCCAAGGCATCAGTCCACCGCGATCGCATTGCTCAGGATCTTGTCGGTACGGCTCGGGATACTCTCAGCGGGGCGTGCCGCCACTTGGCCGCGCTTGGTGGTGCCCTGCGCCTTGTCGTCTGAGCTGGCGCCCCCATTGCCGCTCGTCTGCGTGTCGACGATGCGGACCTCTTCAAGATCGGCTTCGAACTTGAGAACCCTGCCATGCTCCTTGTCGCGCTCCGGATTGATCCGGACAAGCATCATGTTCTCGTAGACGCGTAGACCAGTGACGAGTGTGAAGGGTTCGAGCTTAGATTGAACGTCGAGTAGCTGCTGATAGGCAGCGACGGCTCGCGGCCCATCGACAACCGAATCTAGCGTCACCTTGTAACCCAGCCGCCAGGCGTGGTCGCTGATCTTCGCACCCTTCTCGACGGGATGCTTCGGTATCTCGATCTCGGACTCGTGGCTTTCCGAAACGACGACATCAACGAAGACGCCACCGATCGAACGGCTGATGAGGATGCAGCTCACCGCGGCATCTCGGATGGTGGGTTCAACCTGATGGTCACCTCCTCGACCATGTCTCCGACGCGACGCTCAATGGTCACGGATTCGACTCGGTCGGAAAAGCGCTCAAGGATGTCAGCCGGGCTGATTTCGCAGGAGGCTGACGTGGCGTTTTCGCTGGATCCCAAGGACTTGCTCCAACTGTTAGACCGCATCCCAGTTTGGAAGCGGATCGCCGCAATGCCGGGGCGATTGGATGAACTAGAAAAGCGGTTGGCGGCTTTGGAGCAGAAGCCGAATCTGCCGATCTGCGAGGCATGCGGCATCGGCTAAAAGCGCCTTGACCGCGTCGAGAAACCCACGGGCGCCTTTGCCGTATTCGATTGCTCTGGGCTGCAGTTTAAGATTTTCAAATGCAACCACTGCGGGATGGAAACGAAAGAGCGAGGCGGCGCTTAGGGGACCCCGGCTCCCGCTGTGGAGGCGTTCGAGGCCTTGATCCGAGAAACAGCTTGGTTGACCGCACCCGACACTGCAGCCGCCAAGCCTTCCTGCGGCGCACCGTTGACCGTGCTGTTGATCGTGATGTTTCGCTGGTCATTGCCGAAGTCGGTCTGATTCACTGTCTTCTGCTCGGCCGTCTTCTGCAGCTTGGCGGCGTTCACCTCGGGCGAGAGCATCTTGCGGAAATAGTCGAGCCAGCCGGCGTCGGGCTTAGCTTCGGCCGGCTTTACGGCTGTTTCGCGGGAACGTCGCATTTCCTCGCGCAGCCCGTCGAGCTTGGCCGGCAGATCAGCCTGCGTTTCGCGGATGGCGGTCGTGGGCGTCCGCTGCGGCTGCTTGGCGGGTGAGGTGTCTTTGTCCCGCGCGGGCAGTGGCCGGGGGCGCTCTGGAGGCAACGGCGCAGTCGTAGGCGTGCCGTAGCGCTTGCGGTACTCGGCGTCCTGCTGCTCGACGAGTTCGCGCTGGGTCTTGTTGCGGATGTCTTGTGGCTTGGCATCGTAAGTTTCGCGCTCCGCACGGCGGCCAGCCGCCATCGCATCTAGCCGCTGACGTGTCTCGCGGGCGGCTTTCTCACCAACATTCTCGGGGATGAGACCGGTAAATTTGCCGAACTCAATCAGCTTATCAAGAAAGCTGTTGAGCGGCGGAAGAACGTGCGTTGCGAGAGCGACGCCAATATCAGTCAATCGGTCGGCCGTACCCTTCAAAAGGGCACTAGCCTTAAGCGCCGCGTCTTCAGCTTGCTTCGCAACATCATCCTTCTGCCCCTCTGACTTGTTGGATGTCGTGGGGAAGAGCCGGGCGGCGCGCTCGACCAACGCCGGCAGATCCTTCAAAGCGATGCTGTCGAGAAGAACCTTCAGGCGCCCGCTAATGCCGCCGTCTTCGGCCAGCTGGCTCGACTTGCGGTCCTGCTCGATAGCCTTCTTCCGCAGAGCTGAGGCCTTGCGGGGCGCCTTGCTGGCGATCGCATCGGCCTCGCGACGCAGATTTGCGGCCTGTTCCGTAGCCCGCTTGTAGGCCTGGAAGATGTCGAGCGCGATCGCGGCGCTATCGCGGCTCTTGCCAGTCTTGGGGTCGACATCGAACGCCTTGTCGATGCCGAACCCCTGGAATTTCTTCTTGGCCTCGACGGCGTCGTCCCCGCCTTTGCGGACAGCCTTCGAGATCTCGTCGACGGCGCCGACGACCTTCTTGGCCTCGTCCTCGAATCCGTCGCCGAAGCCCGCCACCCGGAGGATGTTGCCGACAGTCTCCAGGTTCTGACCGGTCGTGCCGATTTCCTTGGCGGCCAGCGTGAATTCCCGCCGGGCCCGGGCCGCGCGGACACCGGCGATCACAAAGGCGGTGCCCACGACCGCAACGCCCGCCGCCACCCCGGCCGCCACTGTGATCAGGCGGGCGAAGACACCCAAGATGGTGCGCAGCGCAGTCCCAAGACGCGAGACGCCCGTCGCCGCAACAGCGGTGCTCCGGTTGGTCGCCACCAGAACCTTGCTGGTCGACTGCGCGCTCTTCTTGGTCCGATCGAACTCCTTGCGAGCGGCACGGAGTTTGTTCAGCCCGTCCACCTCAAAGCCGAGGCGGCTGATAAGTTCTTCAATGATCACTGGCGAGCCTTCCCAGCCCGCCGTCAGCGGGTCAGATTATTCCAGCATCCGCGATATCGCGCCGGCGGCCGGCGGCGGCATCAGCGCTCATGCTCGAAAATGCCAGTGCGCGTGCCGCTTGAGCGCAGGCAGAGCATAATGGCGCATCGAAGATTTTGACGCGGCTTCGATTTTGGAATGCACGGGCACATAACGGGATCGGCTCCTGCCATTCTCGAAGGCACTCAGCAGCAGCGCTATCAAACGGCATTGAGACTGGAGACCCTAAGGCGACCCGTGAGACCGGGCGACCATAGTCGTCCGGCATCGTGTGGACCTTGAGCACCGAGAGTGCCATCAGCACTCCCACGATGACAACCGCGCGCATCACAACCTCCCGTTTGCGGCAGGATGCGGTGGGGAGACAGATTCGGAAAGGGGATTACCGGCCGGGCCGTCCCACCTGCTCCGCCGCCTTCGCTGCGGAATGCTCCCGAAGGTCGAGCAATTCATGCAGGTTGGCGATGTCGTCGATGTTCAGGCGCGTCTTGATGTCCACCAGCGTGCAGAGTGGCGGATCAGCGATGATGGGCCTATAGAGCCAGGCCCGGTCTTCGAGGTTCGGCGCGATGGCGCGGACCTGAGAGGCAGAAAGGCTTATGCCGCCCGAGACGCCTTCAGGAGGACCGACCCCGCGCCGTCGGCGAAAAAACCGCCGAACTCCGCCTTGATGGCAAATTGCGCAACCGCGAGGATCTCGGTGACATCCATGATACCGGGCGTCGCATCCATTCCGCCGATCTTGCAGTGCCCGACCATCTCCAGGATGAAAGCCTTCACCTCCGGGACATTCATATTCTTGGCGAACTTCAGCAGGCCGATCAGCGCGAGCTTATCGCTTTCGCCTTCATCGGCCGTCAGCACCGCCTCGAGCAGAGTGTCGCCCTCGCCCAGCAACTGAAGCAGGCGCAGCAGCACATCGAGACCCTGGTCGCCGGGCAGCCGATCATAGCGGACGGTCCGGTTGTTGATCTTTTTCTCAGCCATTTGACTCTCTGAACGGTCGGATTGGATGATCACTCATCAACCAAGCGAGGGGCCAATGAGCGCGGAACTGGAACAGCGGATCGCGGCTGTCGCGAAAGTCGTTCAGATGCAGGTCGAGGACATTACGAGGCTGCAGCGAGAGAGCCTTCGGATGCACCAACACCAGATCGCGATCCAACCAGCCTTCGCAGGATTCGCATCTGCGCTTGCCGAGAGGGGCGCGGTGTCCGTCGATGACATCGCGGCTGCAATCCAGCGGATTCGAGCAAGCGAAGCTTGGCAATCCGGGACTGATGGATCGTTTCAGACCTATCTCGATAAGCTAGAGCAGGCGCTTCTGGCGATCGCGGCTCATAAGCAGCCTCAGCCAGTTTCCAAAGCTCACTAGCAAGTTCTGGCGTCATCGCTTCCTCGTAACCGCGCGGATGCGATCGCTCTCGCGCGCGTGGTCGATTGCTTCGGAAACGGATGCGGCCGCGGCTTTGATCTGGCCTCGGACGACCTTGGCGGCAGCATCTTTGAGCGCTTCACGCGCAGCGAGGCAGCGTGCGCATGCCATGGGACGCCGGCTCCTATCGTCCCGTTGCGCAGCAGCAGCGGATCAGGTTCGATGCGGAATGACCGATAACGACCTCACCGAGCGCCTCGACCGCCTTCAACAGGAGGTCTCGCAGCTCCGCGATATGGCGATCATGCAGACGGTGATCTTGCAGGCGGTCGCGCTGAAGCTGGGGATCGCGCCCCAGCAGATGCAGGCGATGAGCCCGGTCCCGATCCCCCCGCCTGCGGACCTATGGGCGAAGCTGGGCCCTAAGAATTAGGCCGCCGGGTTGTAGGAGATATCATTCTCCTGCCAGCAATTGCAGAACAGCTGCCATTCGCGCTCGGTCGCGGTCGCGCCCCATGACTTCGACGGCTCCTTGATCACCACGGCAGCCGAGCAGCCGCCGCCCTCTCCGGTCGAGGTGTCGCGGATCGCCACCGCAATGAGCTGCTGCGAGCCCATGCGGACGCGCTTCACGCACTGCTCAAGGTAGGCGTTCATCGCAGAGTTCGGCTGCAGCTTGAGGGTCAGCGTCGCGCTTTGATCCGCGGTGATCGACACGACTGAAGCGCCATCGACGCCTGTCAAAGCGCTACCGAGATCCGTCTGGCGCTCGAGAGTGACGGCATCGTCCCCCTCCCATAGGCCAATGACCTGGCGGCCGTCGACGGTCACGACGACGTTCTGGAAGCTGTAAAGCGTGAGCGGTGCGCAGTTCACGGCCATGGGTCAGGCTCCCTTCAGAACCGAAGCGTGATCGAGGCCGAGGCGTAGTGGATCGCGCCGGCGTAGCGGAAATTGACCTTGATGTCCGGCGCGATGCGATTGCGCCGCTGCGAGGTTGGGATGTTCTCAACCCGGTCGACCGCGATCGTGTATTCCGGGACGATCTCGCCATCCGTATCGCCGAAGTCTGCAGCGACGATGCCCGCCGCGACCGCGCGACGCATCACGCTATCGACGGTGTTGGTCAGGATGCCGACGCCGGGGTTGGTGTAGGGAACCCGGTCGTTGTTCGCCAAGGTCGAAAGGATCGCCTCCCGCATCCGGGCGACGATCCAGTCCGAGGCATGGATCTCGTCGATGAAGGCGCGAGAACCGACCGTGCCCTCGACGACCATGGGCTGTCCGCCGATATCGACATAGGCGTTCGCGGCATGGCCCTGCGCGGGATCGACGCCAATGCCCGGCACGAAGCCGGTGACGGCCTGCACGACAGCCGAGCCCTTGTTGAGGACCGTGATGCCGGCGAGCTTCTTGAACTTGGCAGTGTAGGCGTTGCCGCTGTTGATGTCGCCGCGCTGGGCGGCCAGCAGGTTGCCGCGGTCGAGATCGCGTGTCGCGCAATAGGCCAGCAGAGCCAGAGCCGGATAAAGCGTCGGGTCGGTGTGGTAGAACACGAACGACCGATCGTAGCCCTTGCCCTCGATGTATTCGGCGATGGAGCCGCCGAACTGCGGCGACGTTGCGGTGTGCGTGCCGCTCTGCGTGCCCGAGGTGGTGATTGCCGTGCCGCCCGGCGTCGCCGCCAGCTGGAAGGTGTTGGTGGCCGGGTTGACGACGTAATAGGTCTGGCCCGCGGTCAGCCCGGTCGGCAGCGCGCCGGAGGTTGTGAGGATGACGCGGTCGCCGGCCTGAAGCGTGTGGCCGGTCCAGGTGACGACGCCGGGGCTCGCCACGCTGATCGTGACGGTCGCGGTCTTGTCCGGCTCGGCTGCGGCGCTCTCTGTCGAGGTGTCGTTCGAATCCAGGCCGGCCAACACCGGCTTCGTCTCGGCCCAGTCGGCAGCGAGCTGCTGCTGGATGCTGTCGCGGATTTCGGCCGTGAACCCGAGCCAGTAGAAGTCCGGGTCGGCAGCATAGATCGCGTCGAGCTCGGAGGTGATGGAGTTCGCGACGTTCCGATACCCGATCTTGATCTGTCGCGGGCGCGGGTTCTGCGCGAACATTGCCTGCGCGGCCTTGTAGGCGGCGTCGCTGGCGTCGAAGTCCGCGCCGACCTCGGTCATGTCGGCATAGAGCTTCGTTCGATGCGTCGCGTCGAGAATGCCGGCGATCATCTCGGTCTGGACGATCAGCGCCACCGAGAAGCCGGTCGCGACGGCAAAGCGATCCTGGCGCGTCAGCGTGACATCGACGACGCGGGAATACGGCAGGCGCGTCATGCGCGTCTCCTCAGGGTTTGGCGTAGGTGAGAGATCGGGTGGCGGCCTGGCCGCCCTGCCCTGTGGTGATGACCTCGCCCGTCTCGATGACGTCGACGAGCAGTTGTTCTGTGGCGACGGCGCCCAGCGTGACCTCGACCATTGCCCGGCCCTCCCAGTCCTGCTGGATCAGCTCCGGCGCGCGCTTGGCTTCACCGACCTCGCGAATGACCAGCGGTGCCATCCAGACGGATGCATCACCGATTTGCAGGCCGGAGCGGAACAGCCGGGTCCAATCGAGCGGCCGGGAGGCATAGACGTTGACGCGGAACAGCCACTCGACGCCGCGGTCCTTGCACATGACGACGCGCGGCTCGCCGCTGATCGTCGCGTCCCGGTACCGTTCTCCGTTGACCTCTGCGATGTCGCGGTCGGTGATGAACTCGACCACCGCATAGGGGCCGACAGGGCGCGGCGCTTCCTGGTGATCTTTGCGGATCTCGACCAGGACCTCATGAGTGGGGTCGATCAGCACGGCGTCGGCCGCAAGCTTGGCGAGGTACCGGCAGAGCGTCTTAGACGCGGCGTCCTCCGTCATGCTCAAGCCTCGCTATGGCGCGGTAGAAGCCCGCCTCGTCGCGGGCCGAAACCCGCGTGATCTTGAAGGTCTGACCGTTTTCGCTGACGACGCGGTCGGCCTCGGTGCCGGCGTCCTCGTCCGCGGTACGCAGCTCGGTCCGCGTCCAGATTGTCTGGTAGGATTCGACCCGCTCGCCTTCCGGCAGCTGGCGGATGTCGGCTTCCTTCGGGTCTTGAATAACTGCGCGGATGGGCGTCGAGGTTTCGACGCCCGGCACCCATTCGAAATCGATCGTCGCGCCAGGCGTCCGCCGCTTCAGAATGGCCGGCCGAGCCATGGCGTCAACGGCAATGCCGGCCAAGCCTCCGAAGAGCGTCACTTGTCGATCTCCCAGGTCACGCTCTGCCGCATCCTGCCGGTATCGATCAGGGTTCGGGACGAGCCCTTTTGCCGGATTGTCGACGGCGCGTTTGGCGGCGGCGTGTTGGCGGCGATCTGGTCCTGGATCTTGCCGGCGCCGAATAGCCCGAGCTTGGGCAACTGCGTAGCCAGCGGCGTACCAGCATCGACGGTGTTCTTTGCGATCTTGCGCAGCGCCGCGCGGATTTCGCGGCGGCCCTTGAACATCGCGATGGTGATGAACGGGCGGGCTGGGATGCCGCGCGAGGTGCCGAAATGGTTCCAGATCGCAATGGAGACGACGTCAGCGTCGGCCTTGCCTTTCGGGAAGCCGACCTTGACCGCTTTCGGGCCCTGAACGCCCTTCTCGATCTTGGCGATGTGATTGGCGAGGTTGCCGCGCCGGCGCAGCGTCACCTTCGTCCTGATCGTGACCATGATCAGACCAGAGCGATGGCAGGCTGATTGCGCCGGAGCAGGCTGACATAGCGGAGGCCGTATGGCGTACTGGCCAAGCAGCCGGCGGACGAACCACCTCCAGAGGAGCCCCCGGCACCATTGCCGAGCGTAACGTCTACGTCGCCGACCTTCATCTTGGAGACCAGACCGGCCGCGATGACGCCGGCGCCGGCGCCGAACTGGTCTGCGCCGTAGAGCACGCCGTTCAACGTCATGATGTGCGCGGCCATGTAGATGATGGCCGGCTTGTAATCAGCCTCGATCCAGGACGTGTCGACGGAAGCCTTCGCCTCGTCGATCGCGTCCTCAACCGTCAGATCGGGCACGCCCGCGAAGGCCGGAATCTTGGCCTTCAACTCCGCGGGCGTGGGGAGGTCATAGGCCACGGCCTCACTCCTTCGGCTTGGTCTCGCGCTTCACGGCCTTGCCGTCGGGACCGGTGACCTTGAAGCCCTGCCCGACCAGATCGAGCGCGGTGTCGAGGCTGATGGGCATCTCCTTGGAGAGGCCGGCGTCGATCGGCTCCTTGCGGATACCGATCTGTGCGGAGGCCGCCTCCTTGCCGGGATTTGCGACGGTGTAGAGCGCAGCCTTGGGCATGGCTCAACCCTTCGCCGCGAACTTCGCCTTCTCCTCGTCGGAGAGAGCATTGAACGCCTCGGCATCCTCCTTCTTCATGGCCTCGCCGACGCGGTTGTCGCCATCCATGATGAAATAGGAGCCGCCGCCGACGTGCTTGGCCTCGTACGACGGCAGGCCCTGGAATTCGGCAGATTCGGCCGAGGCCTTGCCGTCGATCTCGAACCAGCCCGTCGCCTTGGCGACCCTGAGATCGGCAGCGCCGATTTCCAGGTCATTCCGCTCCTCGCCCGGCTCCAGCAGCACAGGGCCGCTGGTCGTGTTGAGGCCGCGAGGGCCCTTCTGCAGGTTCTTCACCTTCATGGCGGGGCTCCTCAGATGCCGTCGAGGTAGCGAACGGCCTTGGGCCGACGGATGTCGACACCACCGACACGGAAGATGCCGGGCACGTCGAACCGGATCGGGCCGGTCTGCCAGGCAGGCATGAAGCGGAAGGGCATGGGGACATGCATCTTCAGCACTTCCGGCGAGCGGCGATAAGCGACCATGCGCTTGGTGGCGCCGGCGCCTGCCGTGTCGAGATAGCCGAATAGCCCGCGGATCATCAGCGGCTGGCCGGTCAAGCGAGTGTAGATGTTGTTCTCCATGACCCACTGCAGGATCGTGGTCTGGTTGACCGTGTCGATCCGGCGGGTGGAGAGATCCAGCAGCACTGAATAAGGCAGCAGGATCGTGTCGACCATTTCCGCACCGAGCGTGCCGGTGAAGGTGCCGGTGATCTGGCCGTTGATATCGCGCAGCACCTGATCCGGCGTCTTGTTGGCGAAGGTCGTGGACGATCCGGTGCCGTCAGCCGGTGCCGTCGTGGCGGTCGGCGTGGCCGAGTTGACCAGGCCGGTGTAGCCCTTGGCGGCATCACCGACGAAGGCGACCGAGTCGATCTTCTCCTCAGCAACCCGACGCGCGAGCGTGGCCTTGTCAGCTGTAAGGTTCATGCCGAGCAGCTGGGCGGTGCCGATCTCTTCGAGGTCGTAGCCATAGCCAATCGCGGCCATCGAGACGGTGGTCTCGAACTTCTCGCGGGTCAGCCCGACCTTCGGGATGTCCTGGGCCTGACCGGCGAACCACTGCGCCTGGCCGACACCGTCCATCGAGAAGTAGGTGACGGACTGAATCCAGTCCGGCGCCGACGTGTCGACAGGAACCAGCATTGGATACTGGATTTCCTGGTATTTCATCGCATAGACGACCGGCTCGATGAGCGTCGCCTGGCGGATCAGGAAGCTGAGCGCGACCTGCTGCGCATCATGCGTGAGGGGCATGTTCATATCGGCCGCTCCTTACGGGGTGTTGAGCCGCAGGGCGGCGAGGCCGGCACCGGAGGTGCTGGTGTCCCACTGCGCGCCGGCGATCAGGGTGTTGGCCCCGGAGTTGGGGATGTTCGTCAGCACGCCGGTGGCGGGCACGTAATAGACGGGGTCACCAACAGCGACGGTAACCGAAGCCTGAGCGACCACGACGCCCTTCTTCATCACGGCCACGGTGTCGTACTGGTCATACTTCCCGTTAGGACGGGTGGTGTCGATAACGGCGATGCCGCAGAACTTCACGGTCGCTTCGGAATCGACGACCTGATTGTCGAGCGTCCCCTGAACGGCGACCTTGCCGAAGCCGATACCCTCAACGTCTTCCGCAATGCGGCTGACGATGACATTCGGCTCCATGTTGAGGACCATGCCCTCGACCCAGCGAGCATGCTGGGCGGCATAGGTGGTCTGAATCGCGGGCATCAGGCGGCTCCCTTCTGCGGGGCCTTCCAGGCATCCTGGAGACCGGTGACCATGGCGGCGTGCGCGTCATTGACGGCAGCCGGGGTGGAAGGCTTTAGGCCGCCGGTCAGCGCGTCCCGCACCGGATCGGCGGGGGCGGCAACGCGCAAAGCAGCGAAGGCGCCGGCGATGGCCGCGTCGTCGAGGTTCTTGGCGGCATCGCCGAGCTTGGCCTCGACCGCCTCGCGACGGATGGCGACGTCGGGCTTGCCGTCGGCGGTGACGTCCTTGCCGGTGATGGCCTTGGCGTCGGCAATGACGGCCGAGCGCGCGACGACGGCGGCGTCGATCTGGGCCGGCGTCATCTTGCCGTCTTCGACCTGCTTCTTGAGCACGGCGATCTCGCCGTCCTTGGTCGAGACCGCGGTGTTGAGCTCGCCGATCTTCTTTTCGGCGTCGGACAGCGCGGTTTTGGCCGCATCGAACTGTCCGAGCACCTTCTGCACGACCTGGATGGCAGTGTCCGACATCTCAACCGAGATGCCGTCGACGGTGAACGTCTTCATGGGTTTCTCCTGAGTGGAAGAAGGGGCCGCCCAGGAATCTCCGATGCGGCATTGATGACCGGCTCGGCCGGCATCGACAATCGCGAGGTGGTTCCCGCGAATGTTCTTCTGAATGGCGTCGTAGGCCTCGCCGGCGGGCGTGGTGCCGGCGGTGAAGTCGAGGTCGCAGGCGTAGCCCATGGAGAGCTCGCGCTTGCCAGCCTCGACCGCATCGATCGCGGCTTGGTCCATGACCGTCATCGGCACACGGACGAACTCGCCATCGCGGGCGATCTCGCTGCCAGTCATGCCGACGCTGTGGCGCTTCCAGTTGCCGGCGCCGACGGCCTCGGAAGGATGGTCGTTCGTGACCGGGCGGTGGGCGAAGCTGGCGAGCGCGTCGGTGCTGAACACCTCGGCCTCAGGCCGGAAGACCCGGACCTGATCCAGTTCCGGCTTCCCGACCTCGCGGCCGGCGTAGATCTGGATCCCCGTGCGCGCGACCCGAGCGTCAGCCACAAGGTAGCCGTCCCCGGTCCGGCGCGTGCCGGATAGAGCGATCTTGTCGGTGAAGAGCATGAGGCAGCCTGTGGATTGCGCGGATAGCGCGCAGTCGATGGTGACTAAACAACCAACGCGTGATGATCTCGTTGTTAGGGAGACAACACATGCGATTCTTGAAAAGCTTCCAGATTTCCAAGCCTTCCGAACTCAGCCCGGGCGATTTTTACGAGCTATGGCTGAACGGTCATTCCGCCTTTGCGGTCGCGATCGAAACAGAAGGGCGATTGCTTGCGGCAGTGATCGGCTCAACTGACCCAGATTTCATTCCAGCAATCGTGCCGCGCACCGACATGTGGGACGACAACGTGCTGTTCTATCCTGACGCCTGCATCGAGATTGTTCGGACAGGCGATCTGGCCGAGGCCGACCATGCCCGTGAAAGTTGGCGCGGCGTGATCAAACTCGCCGATGGCGAAGTTCTCATGCGCGTGTTCGAAATCAGCCAGCCGCGCCGAGGTTATTGGGTCGACCTTGATAGATCTGCATTCTCCGCGAACCGCGGCGCTACTGCCTTCTTCGCAACTCACTGGCGGCTATGGGCCAAGGCTGCCGATGCCGGGGCCAAAGACAGCGAGCCGCTGTACGACTTTCAGGCTCAGCCCCCACAGCCTCGTTAAAACTCGATAACCGCCCGCGCCGTGCAGCGGCAGTTGATCGGCTGGCCGGGATGCCCATCGCTGGGCGGGTTCGACCATTTGAACGTCTTGCCCTCGCGATCCCAGTGGGACGGCCTGGCATTCGGATACTTGCCGTCCGGGTTGCCGCGAACGCGCTCGTCGAGCGATGTCGACCAGACGTATTCGGTGACGCCCAGGGCCTGTTGGCGGATCCGGTTCAGGTCGCCGTTGAAGCTGGCGGCCTGATCGCGGGCGATGAGCTTGGCGCGGCGGCGGGCGATGCCGAACTCGGTAGTGATGATCTTCTCGATCTCGCGGTTGTTGAGGCCGCGGGTCAGCCCATCGAGCAGCTTGGCCGCGAGCCGGCGTGCGACATCATCGGTCAGGCCCCGGATCAGTTGGACATTCCGAAGCACAGCGGCGTCGATCGTGGTGCCGATCCCTTCGGCTTGGATGACGTTGCCCAGGTCGATCCCGAGCGCCGACCGAACGCCTTCGTTAAACCGGCGCTGGTTCCGCTCTTCCTCGGTGTCGAAAGCCTCGCGCCAGGCCGACTGGAATCCGTCGATCAGGCCGTCACCGATATCGCGCAGCGTTCGCATGGCGCGCTCGAACCAGTTGAGGTCGTCGCGCGTCACCTGGGCCTTGGCCGAGACTGTTGCCGGCAGCACATCCTGTGCGACCTGCTGAGCCATCTGCCGCAGGATGCGGTTCGTCGGCGCCAGCAGCGCTGCCTCGAAGGCGACGGTTGCCACGACCGGTCGCAGCACCACCCGGTCGCGCTTGGTCTTGCGCGCCTCCTTCAGCCAAGCCTGGACGTCCATGCTCAGCTCTCGCTGACTTTGCCCGACCAATCCTCGTCGAGCTCAGCGAAGATCTCAGGTCCGAATTCCAGCGGACCGCGGAAGGGCTCGACCTTGCTCAGATCGACGCCAGCACCGTCATAGGTGATCGTGACGTGCGGCTGATATTCCGGCCAGTCCCACGATGCGCCGGCCTCCCGGATCGCCATGTGGCGCCACGCCAACTCCGAGGAGTTGAACAGCAGAACCACAGCGCCCTTGTCACCGAGCGGCTCAACCAAGCGAGCGCCGCCCGGCGCGACCGTCAGGTTGCCGTTGCGATCGCCAACCCAACCCTCGCCAACCTTCATCCAGTCCAGCGGATCGCGCGAGAATGCGATGGTGACGTGTAAGTCAGCGGCGTCGAGCGTGGTCTGGAATCCCTGCCCTTTCGCCCAGGCGATGAACTCGGCACCGTTCAGCAGCTTGCGGCTGACATAGAGCGTGCGGGGCGCGGCATCGTTCGCGACACGACGCTGCATCTCCTCGTTCAGCTTAGCGGCTTCGTTGTCGTTTTCGGCGCCGTCAGGCTCGTCGCCGAACTCATCAAGCGCGGCATCAAGCCCGGGGAACGTCCCGTCTTCGACGAACATGTTCTGCACGCCTCGGGCGAACGCTTCATCCGGGATCAGGCCGGTGTCGGCGATCGCCTTGATGCCCGTCGCCTTCTTGGCGAAGATTTCAGCCTTCTCGACCTCGGACATCTGCCAGAGCGGGGCCCAGGTGTAATGGACTGCCGGCGGCCTGCTGCCGAGAGCCGAGCGGATCAGCGCCTCGTCGAGCCTCGCCAGCGCCGGCCGAAGCTGCAGGTTCTGCGCCGCACCGATCCGATCATAATAATTGCGTTCATCGCTCTTGCCGGTCGATTGAAGGCCGCCCGGCGATTGACCCAGCATGCGGGTCGCCGGGATGTCGGCCGCACCCGAGGCAATCTGCAGATAGGTGTTCAGCACCTCCGGCAGCTGGGCGAAGCTGAGCTGCTTGGAGGACCAATCCTCGTCGCCGTCCAGCATCAGCGTGTTGGTAATGGACTTGCCGGTGTTGGCCAGCGAATAGCGCGTCAGGATGCGCGAGCGGTATTCCTCCGTCGCCAGGTTCTCCATGAACCCCGGCACCTTGATGATGTCGACCTTGGCCTCTTGCAGCATGGCCGCGATCGCCGCCGCCGCGCTGCCGGCTTGGATCACCGCGTCATAGACCGCCTGCAGGACACTATCGCCCCAGCCGTCATACGCGAGGACGCGATCTGGCATCTCCGCGCCAACGAAGCGCACCACACGCGAAGGATGGATGTCGACCATCACGTTGGTGCCAGCCAGCGTGTATTTCTTCGGCTCCCCGTACCAAGGCGAAAGCGGGTCCTGCTCGAGCTCGCCGGCGATCATCTCGTGCCGGCTGAAAACGTGCAGATATTTGATGCCGCCGATCTTCACGCCATCGGCGCGCAGCTCGGTCGTAGTATCGGCGTCGCCGGTGCCGATGAAGATGGCCGAGCCGCCATAGAGCCGCGAAAGGGTGCGGGCCTTGGCCACCTTGGACTGAAGCCCGAGCCGCGCTTCCTCCGCCTCGATCGCCTCGATCTGCGGCTTGTCAGCCTGCCAGTCGCGCCATTCCCGCGTCTCGTCGAACGCCGGGATGTCTACGATTTTTCTCGCAATCCAGTCGGCTCGATAGGCGTTGTCGATCTGCTGCTTGTCGAGCAGCGTGAACCCGAAGGCCGTTGCCGTAGACTTGTCCCTGACCGTTCCAAGCCCGGACATCAAGTTCACGAGCGTGTCGGTCGTCAGCATGCGCTCAGCTCACATTGGCGAGGGTGAATCGGCTCCCGGTCACCAACAGCTCTGTGATCGCCCAGACCAAAGCATCTGCCCGGTCCGGCGACCCCTCACCAATGAAGCCGTCGCCGGTGATCGAGCACATCTGGTCCTCGAGATCCGAGAGCGACCCGACATGATGCACCCGCTTCTGTTCGTAGAGGGCGGCGACGGGCTCGGCCCTCGCTACCTTGCCGCGGCTGGCGACCACCTCCTTGTAGGAGGCTGCTCGGTCCACGGTTCGAATGACGTGCTCGACCATCGCGCCGCCGAAATTGCGCTCGGCGACGATGCGGTCAGCGTTGAATTCTCGATAGGCTCGAACCGCCTGCTGGCCCCAGCCGTCCGGCGAGAGCTTGCAGGTCCGGTCTGCCAGGATGTAGGCGTGGCCATCCACGCCCTTGCCTGCGACGACGATGCCGACGCTATCGCCTGAGTCGTCTTCACCGCCGGTGCCCGACGGGTCGACGGCGACGACAACGCGCTGGAGCTGCGGCGCCTGCTTGACCCGCGTCTCGTCCAGCATCAGCCGGGTCCACAGCGCGCCGGGCACATCGTCGAGGATTTCAGCGTTCAGTTCCTGCCGGCCAAGGCGGGTACCTTCGTATTTCTGCCTGATCGCATCGAGAAACGTCGGCGCCAGGTTGCTGGCGTTGTCGAAGGTCGAGCCGCGTGTGACGACCGTGCGCTTGTCCTTCAGGATCTCCTTGACCAACGGCACCGGCTTCGGCGTCGTCGTAATGCATGACCGTGGGCGATCGCCGAGGCGAAGCCCGAATTGCGCCATGTCCCAGGTTTCGCGCAGATATTTCCACGCGGCGAGCTCGTCAGCCCAGATGACCGCGTGCTGCGGGCCGCGAAGGCGCTCCGGCTCCTCGGCCGAGAATAACGTCGCGACCGCGCCGTTTGACCAAGTTAACCTGCGTTTCGAAGGCTCATAGGACGGACGGCCAAGCGGCTCGCCAGCGTGCGTGCGGTCTCCTGACCAGCACACAGCGAGCAGACCGCTCTCGCCTTCCACCATGACGTCTCGGGCGTCGGAAGCAGTCGGGCCGATCAAGCCGACACGCGTGGCACCGGCCTTCACCTGCTCGCGAACCCACTCGGCACCGGTACGGGTCTTGCCAAACCCGCGGCCGGCGAGGATCAGCCAGTTAAGCCAATCACCACTAGGCGGCGTCTGCTCCGGCCGGGCGAAGAACCGCCAGTCGTGCAGCAGGTTCTCGCATTCGTCGTCAGTGAGGCTTGCCAGCGCCGACCGGATCTGGACCGGCGCCATGCTGCCGAAGGAGGAGACGTTCAAGCTTGGAGCGGGCATCCGTCACCGTGACGTCGATTGTGACGGACTGGTTGATGTCCTGCCGATCCGTCTGGTCGAGATAGTTTTTGCCCAGGAAGATCGCCATCGCGGCATTCTTCTGGGCCAGTTTGAATTGGGTGCGACGGAGGGAAGTGCGCCCCTCCTCCTTCCCCTTCTCCAGCGCTTCCCCGATCTCCGGGTGGCCGTTCATGAAAGTGATGAAGGTCTGATGGGAGACCGCAAGGACGGCAGCGCACTCGCGCGTCGTCGCTTGGATGCGGCCGAGCCCTTCGACGGTCTTCAGCGTCCGGGCGTCGCACTGCAGCGCGGGCGGCCTCCCGTTCCTCTTCGGCGTCGGATCGCTTTTCATAGGCTGGTCAAGAAACCCTGTGACGGCACTATATACGCTGGCCACCGATATGAGGCTGATAGGACGGGCTCACCAAGCGCGCGTCAGCGTCGCGCGTGAGGTCGTAGAGTTCTATCCTGAATCGTTGGCGCCCGGCCCGACCGGGTTGAGCGGCCTGTCAGTTCTGGCGGTCGCTACCGCGCCGCCCGGCCACCGACCGAGGACAGATATCGGTGGAGGTTCCGAGAGGGCTGCTCCGCGAACAGAACCTCGAAACTCGTCGCCCCGCAAGGGGCATCGACGCGGGGGCCGACCGAGGTGTCAACGACCCCATGGAAGGGTTAACAGCCTCGATAATTTTTCCGATCAGATCGGAGGGCCGGAGGGTGCTTTTCGCTTGACGGGTTTCGTCGAGCGACACGTTTCGCGACGATGTCGAATGGATGCCCGCGAATCGGGGGCCTGACAACCACCCTTATTCGAGCCTTCGGAGGCCGCGTTAACGGCTCCATGAACCAGTTAACAGCCTCGGGTTTTTTCGGGTTTCCGTAATCTCAGGTTGACATGACGAAGCCCGGCAAAAACCGGGCTCCGCATTATCGGGTTGATCTGATGTCGAGATACGAGCCGATCACCTCGGCTGCCGGTCTCGGGTCGATGGCGTTT